>Ga0207886_10012_pt1 | contig 891135 bp, 890 predicted proteins | sample LinPmetageLP35_FD_184048 | JGI IMG/M metagenome (GOLD analysis project Ga0207886, IMG submission 184048) | Marine viral communities from the Pacific Ocean - LP-35 (SPAdes) | ecosystem: Environmental > Aquatic > Marine > Oceanic | place: Pacific Ocean | collected 2009-08-31 | reverse complement strand
GCTATTAACCGATAGCGAATCAGCTTTAAAATTAGCTAATAACCCTGAATTTCATAAAAGAAGTAAGCATATCGATATAACATACCATTTTATAAGAAATGAAATAGCGAATAATAAATTAAGCTTACTATATGTAAATACTACCGTACAATTAGCTGATGGCTTTACAAAAGCCTTAGATAATAATAAACAATTAAAATTTATAACTGAATTAAATCTAAGGCCAGTATAAATTATAATAAAAATCTCACTTTCAAGTTACCCTGTAAAACGTACACTTGAAAATAATAAACAAAATATCGTATAAGATAAATATAAAAACTTATATATATCTTACGAGGGGCTATAAGAATATAATATGCACCTCGCTTAGCTTTGCTTAGCTTTCGTAACCTCGCTTATGGCATAAACAAAGGCTCAGGGACCCCCTATCAGATCTGTAACTACAAGCTCAGGGACCCCCTATAAAATCTGTAACTACAGGCTCAGGGACCCCCTATTAGATCTGTAACTACAGGCTCAGGGGCCCCCTACAAAGTCTGTAACTTCGAAGGCTCGCAAACCCCTTTACAGAGGTTATTTATAAAGCTCGCAAAGCCTCCTTAAAATAAGAGTTATTTACAGCTTGCGATGCGATGCGATGCGAGGCTTTGGTACTAGGCCTAAATGGGCAACTAAAGCGACGAGAGCTAGCCGAGCCTTAGCAATTAAAGTAGTTATAAGGACCTAGAAATCCCCCTTCAATAGAATCATCATTCACACCGATTATTACTTCTCTACAGGTATGAAACACTTTTTACTATGAAACTTCGAATTTCTTATGTCAAGGGAACGGAAAACGCTTAAGCCGACGCTTTAAGTAGGAAACCAGAATATCTTGCGAATAAAACTCACAAATCTCATATCATGTTATAAAAGGATAGTAATTCGTTGATTGTAAATTACTGATAGCTGATTGCAATAAGCTAAGTAGCAAAGAAGATCTAGAAAGGTTATGCTAATAATTTAGTTATAGCTAAACAAAGGAGGCAGCTAGGTAAAGGATTCTTCTTTACCTTAAGTAGCACGCTTCTTTATCAAAAACGAATCTACATATTTATTGGGAATAAGGTCAAATTCGTTACACATTAGTATGGGCTACTCGCTTATAGATATTAGGGAGTAGCCAAAACATTATTAAGATTATCTAGGGAATATTACTTTCTAGGCATAAGGAAGGTAATTAAAAATGTGATATCATTATATAACATATATATTCGGAATAAAGCATCATATTATGCTTCATATGAGCTCATGAAATTATTAATAACACCATCTTGCTTATGGAAATCAATTGCTTTGAATTTTGTAATCAAATTATTACCTTTAAAAGATCTAACCACAAGAATCGTATACAACTCAATTTATGTCATAATGGATAAGTTCATTAAGTACACATATATGGTACCGGTATTAAGAACACAAGATGCACTTATTATAACGCAAGTATTTTTTCAAATAATCTTCATGAATTACGGAATACTAGATGAGGTTATCTTAAATAAAGATAAGCTCTTTATTTTAAAGTTCTGGAAAACTTTTATTGCACTTTTAGAAATAAAATAAAAAATGTTAATAGCTTTTTACCCACAAATAGATGCATAAATAAAACAAATCAATTAGATAATGAAGATTTATTTTTAATATTATGTGAATTACAAATAAGATAATTAGGTATAATTACTTTCACTTGCCTAATTTGCATATAATAGCGTGGATTAAGAAATTATTAGGATGTCGCCATTTTATGCGAATTATAGGTACAATCTCATAGCATACAACTTACTAATAGCTAGTTAGGATATCGCATAGGAAGCTATATTACAAGGAAATAAGCTAAAATAGCTTCATAAGGAATTATCAATCAATATTCTCTTTATCGCGCAAAAATTCGTAATCTATTATAACAAAAAGCGTAATGTGGGACTAACACTAAAGAAGGAAAATAAAGTTTACTTACTCCGAAAGAATATCGTAACAAAATAACCAAATCACAAATTGGATCACAAAAAGCTAAGATCATTTAAGATTGTTAAAGTTAAAAGATCAATTAATCTTTAATTAGCCTTATCATAAATAATAAATATTTATTTAGTATTCTACATATCTTTCCTCAAACTAGCATCACCAAAAGCATTTCCCGCTTTATTACCGAAATACAATTAATTAACTCAAATGCTGAATACAAAGTTAAAGCTATTTTTAATTGTTAATATTTTTATAACATAATTAAGTATTTGATCAAATGGAAAAGATACTTATAATTAAAAAACACTTGGAAATTCAAATTTAAGTTCTACTACTTTAAATTGCTTTGAAGTTTTTATTAACAAAACCCAAGTTTTCTTAGAAGAAGTTTTCGAAATTAGGCAACAGCTTATTAATAAGCGGGAATTTGAAAGGGTCGTTAATAAATGGTAAGATAAGCGATCAAATAATAAAAGCTTACTTTTCCCTCTTTGCTGCCTCTCGCGCTTTTACCTTTTTTAACTTATTTATACTTTTTAATTCACAACAAAGCATTTCGGCTCCTTGTTTCTTTAAAAACTTGCGTTGCTATGCAAAGCGATTTAATTGACTAGTGGCTGCAGTTATAACTTAGGCTAGTTATGCCGCTTCATCGCGAGCCTGTTGCTCTTTCACATCCAATTTGTTTTTTGCTTTTTTCAAAGCTTCCCAATCGCTTATCGCAAGCATTTTAACATTGCATTTCTTTTTAAGGCAAGCGCATTCAGCGTATTAAATCGAACTAGAGATGTTCAACATAATGCATGTTTTTCCGATCTTTTCGCATAAAAAACAAAGCATGATTTCAATTCCAAAAGATTCGATTTTGCAAAAGAAAAACAATTGTTTACGAATTTTCTTATTAAAATCAAAAAGCATGATAAAAAAAAGAAAATAGCTATAAGCCATTATCGATACTTCCTTTAGCTTTTTTAGGCATAAGGATTACGCTAAGCTAAAAAAGGAATAATGTTACAAACCCCTTGGCACCAAAAATTAGTTAGCACCAATATGCTAATAATACCATCAAATAAATAATACTATAAAGGTTTTTGGTATTAACAAAGGATTGGTACCATTATTGGAATAGCACCAATTAGAGAATCATATAATATAGCAAATAATATTATTATATACCTGCATCTCAATAATAATAATTATCTGAATCACGATAAACATTAGATCACGTAATAAATTTTAAGATTATTAAAATTCTAAGATCCTAATAAATCTTAAAGATCTTAGAATTTAAAAAGATCTAAGAAAAACAAAGGTTTTATATAAGATTAGCACATCTGCTATTAGATAGGAGCTTCGTGCTTAACTTTAAATAGTATTCTTTACCTAATACTTAATAATTATCTTAGCCCATCTACGTGATACACCTACTTCTTAATCATCAGAAATCAACCACAGCCTTCTGTATTTATACCAAGTAAATATCGGACCGTTACAATAATATAAGAGACTTATTTTAATGTACAATTAAAAGACAAACCCTAGCTTACTTATATATAAAAGAAGTTTTAATATTCTTCGTTAAAGTGTTAATAATATAACAACTTGAATATAACCAATTAAAACGTGGCCGAGTTTTATAATTAATACTTTTTATCAGAAAATATCGGTTAATATTTAAAGTCCATCATATATATATAATACTCTGTTTCTAGGATATCTACGTGCGTTGAGTAATAATAAATCGGGTTATATAAAACTTAAAAATAAGTTTTCAAACTTTTTATTCCGTCTTGAAAAAGAGTGCTTTCTAATTACTTATAATTCAACATTTAAATCAAAAACAGCTACTAAATAACATCGCCCTTTTTACCATGACTGGCATGACGTTATAATAACGACGATAATAAAATTCGAAGGTTTGAAGTATTAAGAGAGCAGTAAAGTATAAGTATAAAAGCTAAGGATTATATATAATGTTCCTTTTAAACTAGACGATAAGCGGACATATTAAGTTTCCAATTTAAAGGGTGCAATTTTGGGCCGATTTCCTAGTTGGAGTAATTAGTTAGCTTAATTATTCGAATATTTGATCAAGTATAACAATATATAGACTGGATTAGTTGCAGAATCTATTAGCTCAATTGGCTTGATATCCCGTACGGGGTCTGGGACCCGGCCTTCAGGCCTAACGAAGACAGGTGCACGTTCTTCTTTTTAGTATTTTGTAGAGGGGTCTTTCTCATCGTTGTTCGCCATTGTGATAGAAAATCAGAGCTTATATAAACCTCATCTCATAGTCAATAGTAGCAATGTATATTAATGTATCACTGTTTCAAAATGGTAGTAAAGTTATAGAGTACTTGACATTCGGAGATTGTCAATTCTTAGGTTCCGATAAGGGTTCACGTAGGTTGGAATTGATTTGGATTTGAATGTAGTCTCCTTGATATTAGTCCGGTACTTGTATATTTGAAGCATGAGGCTCCGCTATCTCAGGCTTCGCCTAGCTATTATGCGATATTTCCACCCTTGCTATTCTTTCAGGAGACGTAGATTAATCCGGAATCCTACTGGTTAAGGATATTAGGCACTGTATACTGCGTTATTAGGTACTCAAGCATGGGTATGAAGCATTTACTCAGATCCCAGACTTCGCGTACATGATTATAAAGGACGCATAAGCGAGTGCTCGGAGGCGAGCACCGCTTGTCGACAATCTATGATCAGCAGCTCCACAGATGCTCGTGTACTACCTTGGATTGTTAAGTTGAATGCAACCACTTGTGAGGGGAGTAGCTTCCTGTGGTATGATCAAGCTCTCCATATGCTGTACACTGAATATATACGTGAAGAGTATACACCAATTCCTAGACAGAGCTTGATGAGTTATCAATCTTTGACGGATTTTTGATAACAAAGTTGCTAAATTTGGGTGACAGGGCTAAAGACACTTTCAGATACGATGTAACACTACCGCCAGATGGCGAGCTTCCTTTTTATCTATCTGGAACAGACCAAGGATACACCCAAACATAAAGCTGCCATTAGACCCAGCAGAGCACCACAATATACCCAGGAAGCCTAATTTTCATCGTGCAACTGCAATATCTGATCTCAGACAGTGATCTAATTAGTATACCACACGGCATTACTATTGGGACCAGAGGGTGGAAGCTGGCTGTGGTCGCTATTCCCAAATAGATTATCGCTTTCACTTACATCCACCAATTACTTCATGTAATCTAGTGCTCCGATGAACGCGTCTGACGCCAAGTGAATACTTTGTGATTCCTAGATTCCAAATTTCAGGCCAGTTGCTGCTGTGCCTCGACTGTTTGAGATATAACATCTGGAAGTCCCAGGATTTATTCGATTCGTCCCCCAGCGTAAATAGCGTTTTCCACTAGAGTACGCATCAAACCCGGTTTATTTCCTCATACACATTGTCGCTCAAGCAAAGAAGACACGAGCATGAGCGCAAGTTTATCGGCTTGCTGGTTGCCAGACGGCCATACAATCTCGTCTGCGGCAGATTCGTTCCTTGCGACCCATCTGCACGTAAGTAGTGACCGACGAACCCCGAAACTCCCTTAGAGAATGTTCTGTCTTGAACTGATTGGCATCCTTAGTAGACAGTGCCTGCTGTGCGCAAGGGGATTCGTGTGGGCTCGGGTCTCTATGTCAGCGACAATGGATTGATATATCGAGGCGGCTGTACCGATCGGATCTGGAAGGAACCATCATGCTCTACGTACTGCGTGGATACCCAGGGGAAGAATGCTGGTGCGATATTGTTGGAGAATACTGCTAGATTTATGCTCATAACAGCGCAGGAAAGCAAGTCGACTTTAAATTCTTGAAACCCTGCAGCTCCTCAACGGGTTCGTTACTATGGGTCTGCAGGCTAGACAGTAATTGCAGCGACTCTAGCCTTACTTTCCCCTTGCTTGTTGGAGGGGTTCGGCAAACAAACATCACCGGCAAAGTCCCGACGACTTCACCCAGCACAACCAGCCACACCTCATCTTCGCCTCACACTAGCGTCGGCAAGCAACGAAGACGAATGTTACCCAAAATAGACAGCGACTGGTGCTGGCATAGGCGTGCCACTCGGCGTGCTGTTACTGATGGCATTCTTAAGGGCGTTGTGGGAAAGGAGGAAGAGACCATTCACCCGGAGAACGATACGAAATAGCTGGGTTGGAGATGGCCTGGTGAAATATGATTCGCTACTAGTAGAAGCCTCAGATACAGCACAATCCCAGGCTCACATCGCCCATCCCAAGCTCGCTTAGCTGTAAATGGCAGGATAGTAATATCTAGGATAGGAATGCTTGATATTGATCAACAAGTCGTCTTATAAGCTGGAAGAAGCACGGGATCACCACTAGGAGAATGCATACTTGCTAGACGAACCACGCCGTCATTTCTCTCATGTCAACACGCTAGCATGTCGTTTACTGAAAAGCTGTTAATGCAAGTATTATAGATGCACATTCTTGGAGCCATATTTCGAAGTCGATCCGCTACCTGGAGGAGAAGTATTCGGCATCGAAGAGGAGAGACAGAGCGAAGGTCTCGTATGAATCACTTGATCCACCAATAAAAAATGCTGAAATGTAGATACTTTGGAAATGAAAAAGCAGTCGTAAGTTACAGATTGCTAGAAACCCGAGGGAACTTCTCTATGGATGACTACGATAAGTGACGGAGGAGGCCACCTTTCTTGCTTCCACCTCATCGAGTTCGCAATCACACCTGCGACGCGCACCCAAACAACGAAGATAGAAGCGCGGCAAGACTAGCTCGTAAGGCAATCCATAGGAAGGCCCATGTTTCTTAAAAGAAGCAAATCATCGCAAAGGCAAAAGACATGAGGCCCCGGTATAATAGCAGAATTAAAGAGGAATTGCAGATGAGCTGACGGGTCCTACTCGAGTGACCTTGTTCTATGCAGTTCATACTTAGCCACAGATATGACACAAAAGACAGAGACGGTTCTTGCAGAAAATGATATCAGATTAGGACCAGACAGCTCATGATCGCTGCGAACCACTACTAGGCCGTTCAACAAACTGGAGACCATACATAAGTATAGGACAGAGTTGAAGTCCATATGAGCCCTACGAGGGATCAAATATGCCAAAACTGATTTGCTAAAGAGCGTCCATGAGCGACAGCCCGATAAAATATTCGTCTGAGCAAAGGAAGGAAATTTCCTATCATGCGCCAGTTGAATGAGGACCGGAGGTGATGTTGTCTGGTCGAGACGTCTGTTTTCCCCAGCTCATTTCAAGCGACATGGCGCCGAACGGTTGAGTCCCTGGGATGTGGCTCTGCAGCATGGTCGTATGTTATATGCCTGTGCTGGTTGGTACAAGCAAGAGTATTCTGTGCCAGCCAGCCGCGGATGCACCCCACGTGGAACACCTGGAGGCTTCTTGAAAAAGAGGGGGAATCGGCTAGAGGAGAAATGATTGTGCGGTTGCGGGTAAGGACAAAGTGTCTGCGTCTGTACCAGTCTCGATTGCGACTGATCTAAGAGCAATGATTCCATATATGTATATTCATATGGGATATGTATCGATGTCGGCTGTCAGACCTTGGGGACTAAATTGGCTGTAGTTGTTCTTGGACCAGCTAGTGAGAGGTCGGTAGATCTTGGACTCCTTTTTTTGTGAATTGTTCAAGACCTCGGCTTAAGATAAGATAACAAAGATGGGCGATAATTTTATCTACAGTAGCGCACGAGCGATTCCTTATCTCCTCGCTTGCAAGAAGCAGTCTCAGGCGGGGACAATTGGAAATCGTGAACGACTGGTGTGTCGGTGTCTGTATCTTTATCTGTGTCTTAGAAGAAAAGTGTTTAATTTGAAAACTTTGATCGTATTGCTATGAATCTTGCTTTCCGGTGGCGTAGGTCGCTAACATGCACAAACGCTCGTACGATGTGTCCATACTGTTCGCCGGTCCTGTGGAAGAAGAGAACTGACGAGATTATCTTAGGTGCGGTGCCTACTGTACCTACCGGTCTGGCTGCACTACACTAAGTCAATATCAATGTTCCCCACCATTTTCTGTCGAGCGTAGGTAGACCAGGCCAGGCCAGGCCAGGCCTTCCCAGAGCTAAGCCTAACTTCGTAAGCCTTCCAAGGTTCTATCCCATCTACCTATCCATCTAGCCGCCAGCGCAAGAAACAATGCGAGACGAGTAAGTAAAAGGTAGGAAGGTGGTGTGTGGTGTGTTGGCTAGGGCAAACGAGGGTCCTATCCTATTACTGTACGGAGTAGTGCACGTGCGGTAAGCAGGTCAGTCAGTATTGGTATTGGTAGTAGTGGCAGTACAGTAGTAGTCAAATAGGTAGGTAGGTAGGTAGGTAGGTAGGTAGGTAGGTAGGTAGGTAGGTAGGTAGGTAGGTAGGTAGTGTACCTAGGTGCAGGCAGTTCTCATTTCCGGTAATCTCGTCTTTTCTCCCCTTCTCTCTCTCTCTCTCTCTCTCTCTCTCTCCAAGGTATTATACCTACTGTCTCTTCCTTTCATCGCCTCTTTCCTCGGTCACAGGCGTCGCTATCGCCCTCGCCCTGGCCTTGCCTTGCCCCGCCACGCCTCGCCTCCTTCACCTCGTCTCATCTCCCTCGTTTTGCTCGTGACAGCTCTACTCTCGTGCGACAGGCGCCGCAGAAGCCGCTGCTTTGCTTTGTACAGTCGAGTCGAGTCGAGTACTTCCAGAGCCTCCTCCGCCTCCTCCTCTCCAGTTCCCGAACAGCGCACCGTTGCCTCGCACTCACGTCCCGACCTCCCCGGTGTTCCTCCAGCCAACCGCCTCCCACACAGTTGCAATCGTCTCCACACTGGGGGACCTCGACCACATCAAGTTGCCCTTCACAGGATCTGTACGACACCTGATCAAATTACCACGAAGACCCCACCAAAAGAGAATATGCGCCTCTGGGGGAGGCATATGAGCAAGCTGGCTGCGAGGAGGTTTACGATAGCTCTCATAACCTGAGCGCACACGAAGATTGATTCGAGGACGCACACATCGTTCTAAGTCAAGCCTACTCTTCTTCTTTTACGCGCCATGTCTCTTATAGACTGTACAAAAGGCACAAGCAGGTCAGCCTCGTCTCCGGTGGAGAGTAAGCCATATATCCACGATTCTGCCGACTCCTTCACCTACCACCTCCCTCCAAGACCCAATCCTTCAGCAGATACCGGACTGGCGATCAAGACCTGCGATGATGTTGGCGGATCCCCACCATCCCCAAATAGCATGGATGTCTTTACCATCGGCCCTGTGACTGCGTTGAAGCTGTTATGTGGAGGTATAGAAGCACTGGTCAGGATCACTGGCGATGTTCCACCAACACCACCGCCAGCGTTCACAACGCCTCCCAATATGCGCGGAATGCAGGCTGAGAAGGAGAACATTGCTAGAAGCAATTCATACAAGAACTTTGCTGAATTGCACAAACGCCCTAGGACACCGTCGGCTTCAAGTGGTGGATCGGAAGACATCGATGGGGTGAACTTCAGGAAGACCCCCATAGGTAGCCCGGAGATCCGCCCATCGCAGCCATATATCATCATAGGAGATAACGCGGAGCCTCTGAATATACAACATGGTGCAATTACGCGGAAATTCTATTCAAAGCACCCACCCCCAATTTCTCTGGAGGATTATCTCATGCGTATCCACAAGTTTTGTCCCATGTCGACTGCGGTCTATCTGGCGACGAGCTATTACATTCACAAGCTAGCAGTGGATGAGAGAGCAATACCGGTCACGAGGCGGAATTGCCACCGGTTGCTTTTGGCAGGCTTGCGTGTTGCTATGAAAGCACTTGAGGATCTCAGCTACCCACATTCACGCTTTGCGAAAGTTGGAGGGGTCAGTGAGAATGAGCTTGCAAGATTGGAGATCAGTTTTTGCTTTCTCACAAATTTTGAATTCAAGACGAGCAAGGAGACATTGCTGGAGCACGCCATCAGTCTCAAAGAGATCTCGTCACTTCAGGGAGCAGTGCATTTTGTTCCGAGGATGCCATTGAAGATCAAGAAGAGACCGAACGTCACCACGGTCGGAGTTCAGGAGACAAAGCAAGAAGTTACGGCAGATGCATAGATTGCCAGAGTTACTTAGAGTGGGCGCTCGCGCGTTGGAAGGCCTTTGATGCCGGTATTGGACGGAGGGTGATGATTCAGCAGCAGATCCATTGGCCATTTGGTTTGACGAGGGAGGCTGTTGCGCATTTACGGGATATCGAACATCAGCATGTACAGAAATATGGTTGAGAGAGGACAGCAGCGACCTTTTCCTGCTTTATGCGTCGCACACGGGAGTTTGGAAACATCTGACATGTAGGATTTCTTTGACTTGCATTTGCATTTGCATACCCAAGGGCGAGATCGATCTTCGGAGCTTGGCGTTTGAATGGCAGGTCAGAATGGACATTGCCTGCGGTAGTCGGGAGGCAGGCTTCTTACGCAATAATAGGTAGTCATAATTGTGAATATCAACATGTGAACTTCAGTCCGCGCCGTCGGGGCAGAGTACACGGGATACTGTTCTATCATACAATCAACCTCGATAGATAACCTCCTTCACTCACCTCGATAAGTAAAAATAATCACAAACATATATCACGTGTACCTCAACCTGACTGGTCAGACCACCTGCCCAAAACGGAATCGTGGTGTGAAATGGGACTGGAGTAGTTTTCGAAGTCATCTCATCAAGAACGGGAGCATCTTATGGTACTTCAGCTCGTGATTGAGATTATACATACTTGCGATCAATCGAACATCTCTTGAGCCGACCAGCGATTGTTGAACACCAAACGTATCACCAGCTTCACGCCATTCAAATCGACCCCGCCAACCCCGCCAAACCTCCAACATTGACCTGCACACAACCTAGCGAGGCAGCGTCTCTCTCGGGTTTGAGCCTCGCCATCAGTATTACGGAGCGAGAAAAGGAGTAGCAAACACTCTCATCTCCAGTCATGATTGACGTCGCCACTGTTCTTGCTGGCAAATATCCAGCCAAAGCCCATGCCAAGGCGGTTGTGAAATGGATGAGACAGAAGAATCCTAACGTCACTGGCGTTTTGTATCTCGAAGGCCAGAAAACTCGAATGATCGAAGACAACGATAGCGAGGCACCGTTCAGGTTAGTTCATTCTGGATCTCTGCCCACTTTACACCAACCGCGCACTTCATGTTCCCAGCTAAGCACAGCGCTATATTAGACAACGACGATACTTTTATTACTTGACTGGATGCCAACTTCCAGATTCTTACTTCACTTATGACATCGGGACAGATAAATCAACACTTTTCATCCCCCCTATCGAGCCCGAATCTGTCATCTGGTCTGGCCTTCCGGTCTCAGAAGAAGAGGCGCTCTCCACCTACAATGTAGACAATGTCCGTACGACGAACGAGGTAGCCGCCGCTCTTGCTCATGGTGGATCTACCGTTTGGGCAATTCAAGACCAAGTAAGCGACCATATCACGTTCCTTGAATTTGACGACAAAGATTACACTCTGCTCAAGCTAGCTATCGAGGAGTGCCGAGTCATCAAGGATGAGTACGAGATAGCCTTGACGAAGAAGGCAAACAGCATTAGCACTGTAGCTCATACAGCCGTCTTAAAAGCTGTCAAGACTGCCACGAATGAGAGGGAGTTGGAAGCTCTCTTCATCCAAAAGTGTATTGCGAACGGAGCAAGGGAGCAGGCGTATCATTCCATCGTTGCCAGTGGAACTGCAGGAGCTACATTACATTACGTGAACAATGCTCAGCCTTTGGAAGGAAAGTTAAATCTCTTGCTGGATGCTGGTGGAGAATACCAGTGCTATGCCTCTGATATCGTAAGGTTCCCCACCCTGATAATGAATCGCAGCTAACAAGAAGCAGACAAGAGCGTTTCCCATCAACGGCAAGTTTAGCACAGAGAGCAGGGCGATCTATGATATCGTCTTGGAGATGCAGCTCGTCTGTATTGACATGCTCAAAGAGGGAGTGATCTGGGACGATGTTCACCTCAAAGCCCATGAGATTGCCATCGACGGCCTCCTCAAGCTTGGTATTTTGCAAGGTAGCAAGGAGGATATTCTCAAAACACGCACCAGCGTAGCCTTCTTCCCTCACGGCCTGGGGCACTACCTTGGTATGGATACTCACGACACTGGTGGGCACCCCAACTACGAGGACAAGGACACGATCTTCCGTTATCTCAGGGTCAGAGGTGCCCTTCCAGCTGGTGCAATCATCACCGTTGAACCCGGAGTGAGTACTCCCAATCCTGCGCCGCAGCCTAATTGACATTTCTAGATTTATTTCTGTCGATTCATTATTGAGCCGTACCTAAGGGACCCTGTTCATGCTGCGTACATCAACTTTGATGTATTGAATAAGTACTGGGAGGTGGGAGGTGTCAGAATCGAGGACAATATTCTGATCACAAAGGATGGATATGAGAATCTGACCACTGCGGTCAAGGATGTAGGCGAGATGGAAAAACTGATCAATGGATGAAATCGAGGGTCGTCTCTTGGCACATTCGGAATGTGGTCTTCGACACACTCCTGCACAGCGAATTTTGGTTCTAGATCTGGATCTTTGGTGTGAAAATGCCACATCGGTGGATTTTTCAACGAACACTTCCTCATCCAGATATCGCATTATGATTTGAATTTGACCGATGAAAGGTGACATGATTGGAGACACCACAGGTTCTAGTATGTACCTATATGATCCGTGCTATTTATATCTACACCAGGAGCCCTTTCCTCATCTATCTAAAGACATGTTGATTGCCTTGAGATGTACGGCAACTTGGCTATTCTATTGTACCACAAATTGAGAGGCCCAAGCCGCGGCCTCTAGGCACTGTGGTCAAGATGTAAACAAGGCTCGTAGCTCGTAGCCGAGATATTTCCCTTCAGTCCCATTGGAATTAAGGATACTCTTGGGGACTAGACCAAGTCATAGTGGAGCTAGATACCATAAGGCAGCTTCAATGGAGACCGGAGACCCTCCCAACTCTTGAGAAGCCGAAAAATTCTGGTCTTCCATAACTCGTTCCCCACTGGGCCCCAGGAATATCCGTAATTCGTTCCAGCTAGCATGACCGGGTGACAACAACCATGTCCAGTCCTGTTCCATCATAGGAGGGGTTTGCAGTGTTTTTCGCGATCTCCTTCAGTGAACGAATGAGCCAGACGCCCTCTCCAGATATGCCTCTAACTCCAAACACCCGTCCATGTTGACCACATATACCAATCTATGTATCTATGTTCTGGAATCGATTGACCATCAACTTCTCATCTACAAAGCACTCAGTCTTTCCATCTGTTCAAAAATCTTTGCATGTCATTGGTTGGTGAAGACGCAGCAGCAGCCTATCTATGTTAGTGATGAGGGTTGACTACGAAGCTAATTACTTACGGTGTTTGCTCTGCTAGATATGCTATATGTATTGGACTGGGTGAGAGTCGTCACTTCACTTGGTACTGGTAGAAACGTGGTGGCGAATTGCACAGCAGAGGTTGGCCAAAGCGGAGAGGTGTTGGTAGCAGTAATTGCTGTAGGAGGGACAGGTTGCATCGGGGCATATTTCGTGAGACCTGTCTGCAAGTTGTATGGAGTTGCCCATGCCCCATCTCCAACAGATCCAGTGGCTGCATTTGAGACAACATTATTAACGGTTGGTGGACCAGAAGTTCCCGAGACGGCCTTGACGGCTGCAGCGACTGTTGCATCGAATGTTCCGGTCATGCCAGTAAGTGTAAATCGACTAGAATAATTCCAAACAGTACCTCCAGCTGTAGCGACAGACAACATTCCAAGGAAACTACACACGATCAGTAAGTTGCAGTCAAAACTGCCAACGTTGGGAAACCCACTATGCATTTGTACCCGTTCCACCAGTCGCGATTGGGACCGTAACACTCACAGATGTCCCTGCCGCTGCAAATGTGGACGCTGATAGCTGGTAGAGTTGTGCCGGCGCTGCATTGGAGCCGGAAAAGAGGAACAAGGTGTATGAAGAGAGGTCTGCCAAAGCAGGCGCATCTCCTGTGTCGGCCCAAGTAACGGTGAAGGCTGTTCCACCAGGAACCGATGCTCCAGCAGCCGGCGCTGTGAATTTAACGTCGGCAGATACCAGCGGAAGGACCGCAGCAAGTAAGTGGAAAGCTGAGAAATGCATGACGGTGGCTCTGTTATGGTTCTCCCTTTTTGCAAAGCCGGTTCATGAAAACGAGTGACAGGTAGGTGTTCGAGCTGGCGGGAGATTATGTCCAATGTAGGTAGAGTCGTATGGTGAGAATCAATGCTGTCAAGCAAAGTAGTCGAGCTGTAAATGGGACTGTTGTGTATCAAAGGATTGAAACAAAAGGAGTGAAGTGACGAGACGAGACGAGAGAGGAGGTATGAAGTTTGGAGTTTTGAGTCGATCTGCAGCGAATCTTGGAAGTGCATGATTAGTGCGGCGCTCGCCAAGTGCTTATTTTAGATTTTAGAAGCCCGGCAATTATCCACTCACTGGCACCCAGGGAGACAGTGCACGGCACCACCACCCCAGTTTTGATTGTCTAATAGGTAAGGTGAGGTGAGGTAGCTTGTGATCTTGTAACATTTGCTGCTCTTGCTGAGAAGAATGATTAGACCCAACCGTAACACATTATTTCAAGAAGGGGATGATGCAATTGATTGTGCGAGTCCAACGAACAGGGAAGAAATGTAAAGCAGTAAATGTTACAAAGGCTGAGACAATTACATTATACCGAGGGCACCCTGTAGCTCGGAGGTGTCTTATCGTATTTTTCTTTATCGCTGGACCGACAAACCCCGCACCGTGGATAACCGCCGCCTCACATAATTCTTCTTCTTGAATGACATTCTTCTTTTCGATGGGGAATCACGCAATTTGCAGAACATTGAGGGACAGCATATAATACAGACACAACATCTCTCCTACTCCATACCCAGGGTCTTTCCAGTCCTCATTCTTACTTACTAGCAGTCATGTCTACCAAGTCGATACCAGCTGTCCCGCCTGTCATGGCCGCGAGTGCCACCGAGCTAATTGGCAACACTCCTCTCGTGCGTCTCAATAAGATTCCTCAGAGCCTGGGCATTGAAGCGGAGGTGTATGCAAAGGTCGAGCTGTTCAATGCAGGCGGAAGTGTCAAAGACCGTATCGCATTGCGGATGATCGAGGAGGCAGAGAGGTCAGGAAGAATAAAACCAGGAGACACGCTGATCGAGCCCACGAGTGGAAATACGTAGGTTTGGCCTACAACTGAGCCGAAGGCAAATCTAACTTTATGCAGTGGTATTGGTCTTGCACTTGTTGGTGCGATTAAGGGCTACAAAACCATCATCACGCTTCCCGAGAAGATGTCTCCCGAAAAAGTCGCAGTCCTTCGAGCACTTGGCGCAACAATCATTCGCACTCCAACTCAAGCGGCCTTTGATTCCCCGGAGTCTCATATTGGTGTAGCTAAGAGACTGCAGGAGGAGATACCCAATTCGCACATTTTGGATCAATATGCCAACAAGGACAATCCTCTGGCGCATGAACACGGAACTGCAGAAGAGATCTGGAAGCAAACCTCTGGGCAAATCAAAGCAATCGTGGCGGGTGCTGGAACTGGAGGAACTATCACAGGTTTGTCAAGGGGGCTGAAGAAGCACAACCCGGACATCAAGGTCATAGCTGCTGACCCATTCGGCTCTATCCTTGCTTTGCCAGAGTCGTTGAACCAGGAGCACGCAAATGAGGCGTACAAAGTCGAAGGAATCGGATATGACTTCATTCCAGATGTACTAGACCGCGGAGCTATTGATTTGTGGTATAAAACTGACGACCGAGAGTCCTTTGCGTATGCGAGGAGGCTCATTGCAGAAGAGGGCCTCCTAGTCGGTGGCAGTAGTGGAAGTGCGATTGCGGCCATGGTCAAGGGTGTCAAAGAACTCGGCTTAGGGAAAGGCGACATCGTAGTGGTTGTTCTACCAGACAGCATTCGCAGCTACCTCAGCAAGTTCGCCGATGACGATTGGTTGGCTGCAAACGATCTCCTTCCACCAACCCCTCCGACGACCTCGCCTCCGTCACCCATACTGCAATCTTCATCCTCTAAAAAGGATCCCTACCATGGTGCTACCATCAAGTCTCTTCGGTTGAAACCAGTGACGACAGTCCTGGCAAACACACCATGCTCAGAAGCTGTCGAAACCATGAGAGAAAAGGGTTTCGACCAGCTCCCTGTTCTTACACCAACTGGAGGGAAGCTGGTCGGCCTGGTGACTCTCGGCAACCTTCTAAGTTGGATAAGTCGTGGCCGGGCAACAGGCAAAAGCCCAGTCTCTGATGTCATGTTTGACTTCTCTTCTATTCCAGAAGTCGTCACGGATCCTAAAGATATCAGTAACCTCTCCGAAGCACCAAAGTCTAACGGTGTTGAAGAAGGTGCAAATGGAAAGACACAAAAGACCCCGAAGAGGAAGTTTGTGGAAATCACAGTTGATACGCCACTCGCTGCGTTGAGCAAGTTCTTCGAGTGGAATAGCGCTGCCATCGTCACAGAGAAGAGCGGTGCTGAGAGTAGTGGGCTTTCGAAGCCGGTGGCTGTTGTGACAAAGGTAGATTTGCTATCCTGGATGGTCAAGCAGACCTCTATATAATGTTTATTGAGAACACATCGCAAGGCATTGGCGTTTGGTGTTTGTGCTGGATTAAGTAGATTCAACAACTACATGTCGGTTGGCAGACATAACGGAGTATGTGGGCACTTAACTGCTTATATGCAGAGAGCAATTATATTTGACTGGCCAGAAGGCCTCGTAGTCTTTCCAAGTCTGACTGGATCCGAATCGCGCTTCCAAGGTGGCTAGAAATCCATTCTCTTAGCAAATTTGAGATAATCTTTCCACGCACACCTTCGGATGCCTGTGACTGAAATTCTGTTGCCAGTCTCAAAGTCGAAAAACAGTCATCCGCCGTCCACTTGCGCCAGCATTGCTTTGCTGTATTCGCACATGTGGACTATCGACACTAGCCAAATTGATGTTTGCAAACTCCTCACACTAGCGGTAACTGTCATCTGTAGACAATATTGCGCTAGGGGGACCTGATGAAGCCCTAAATATCGAAATGAATCATAGTTTTGGATGCGCCGAGCTGAGGTTCAAAGCCTTTCCGAAATCCACTTCCACCATTTGTCTACGATTGGACCATCCCCTAGCACATTGCCCCCAGCCACTTCTATAGCAATATCGAACTCCTCCATTTGTGAGAATTTGAACTCCTTGGAGCCCATCTCCCCCAGCCAATCGTCCTTTTCGTCATCGGCGTCATCCATACCGATTCCTGAGTCCAATAGGCCTTTGGATCTTGATATCCTGACTTTCGTAATCTCGCCTTCGAGGCTGCTCTTCACTAAAGCCACTGGAAGCGCAGTGAAGAGATCCATTTTGTTGGCAGCGATCAAAACTGGGACTTCCTTCAATGCTTTTGCGGCCTTGGTCCCAACCCTCTTCTGGAGAACCAACAAGACATCATGCAGATAGTCGGCCGTCTGCCGCAAACCCTCGTCTCCAGCAGACAGCGTAGCTGCATCAACAACAAATATCAGGCCTTTCAAGTTCTGCGGATTCGTGATATTTTCCAGGGCATGGTGTCGGAGCTTGCCATGACCAGGCGTGTCGACCAAGAGAAACTTCTTGTGTACCTGGTTTGAGGGATCGTTGGTCGAGCGGTACTGATTCGACTTGGCCACTGTCCCAACTGGTAGATGACATTCAACAGCGATAGGAGTTTGTGAGGTATGAGTTAATGCATTTGCGCCTCGTTCAAACTATACCAATGTCAGTTTTTGAGACGCCAGATTTTAATTGGAATAGTACCAAGGTAAGCAGGGAAGTCTTTCCGGAACCACTAGGACCGATCAAAATGATGGAAGGAAGGGTTACGAGTCCACTGGTCCGAAAGACGAAGCTGTGGAGTAGAATAGGGATGGAGATGGCGAGTAGAATGGCAATGATGAGACCTAGCGGCGAAGGAGTAAGAAGAGCATACGCCCACTGTTGCATCGCGGACGAAGACATTATTACCAGCCTGCGTGAACCAGCATTAGAATGTCAACCGTTTCTGGAACTCGCAGGACTGGTGCTCTGCTGTTGGTGTTGGTGCTTGACTGGTAGTGAGGCAAGTGTGGAGGTGGCAGGTGCTAGTAATAAAGAGGGCGGAGCAATAATGTACGAGGCTCAGACCCTGGTAATTCATCAGCCTTGCGAGCTCCAACTCCAAACCCCTAAATTCTCAGCCTGCGCATGAAATCCCTTTTCAATGTACCACATCCTATTTCATCTCCTATGGTGATGGCATGTATCGATTGCCTAGAAGCACATAATCTCGCAAACTGCCACCAACAAACTCGTTCGTTCATCCACCAGCAAACCCCAACCCCTTTGCCGCGTTTGCCGTATGCTCGACATGCCCGACGCCAAAACCACAGCAGCGACAATTCATAATAATTCGGTGATGCTTCCTAACGGAAATGGAAAGGCTGCGGCCGTCGCGCCGAAGCTGAGCGATGATGATCACGTCGAGATGGAAGACATGCTACCATCAGGGCCGGAGCAAAGTCCAGAGGACGATATCATGCAACTTGCGCGATTAGGAGACATCCAAGGAATCGAGAAGCTTTACGAAAGTGGCAAATTCGATGCCAAATACTGCGATGCTGAAGGAATAACCCCCTTACATGTACTGGCTTCGAATGTCTCTTCTGAAGGGTTCAGCTAACTTTGCTCCAGTGGGCCGCTATCAACAACCAGTATGCGATGTGCCAATTTCTTTTGAAAGCGGGAGCCGATGTCAACAAGAAAGGAGGAGAATCAGTGGCCACTCCTGCTATGTGGGCGGCCCAAAGGTGTCATTACTATACCGTGCATCTTCTGCTTGAACATGGCGCAGATCCTCTAGTCACCGATGTTCAAGGCTATAACATCCTCCACCTTGCTACTTTCGAAGGGAACATTTTCCTGCTTGTGCTTTTGCTACATCAGAATATCAATGTTGACATTCCTGATCTCCAGGGACATACTTGTTTAATGTGGGCAGCTTATAAGGGTTACCCTGCATGTGTGGACCTATTTCTGAGATGGGGAGCGGATGTTCATGCTACGGATGACACGGGATTTACCTCGCTGCACTGGGCTCTTGTCAAGGGCTCACAGGGCTGTATCCAGAAATTGATTGAGTATGGCTCGGATCGATTCGCCGAAACGTCGACGGGAAAGACTCCAGCCATCACCGCAGAGGAGATGAAAACCCAGAGAATGTGGTATCGAGCGTTGAAAGAATGCGGGTATGACGAGGATGGCATGCCGAGAAACCTTGAGTTCCCCATGTCTTCATGGCTGTTGAAAGATAAGCGTGGATTCATGAACAAGTTCTTCTTCTTCTGGCCATTCATGATTATCTGGGCCATGGTTATGATCTCGAGTCATATGGTTGTATTCGCAGGTGTGCCTCTTGCTCTGTTGGCGGGCTATACATTGCAATGGGTTGCGCTACAAGTGATGGAGTATGCGCCATCTGATATGAGGCATATTCACAAAACAGTAAGATTCTCCATGGTTGACCAGAACCGCACTGACAGATTAGCCCTGGCTGGCTGGCATATTTGCTGGGACTCTTTTCTGGGTCGGGCTTAGGTGGTTGACGCATATACTCCCAGGTTAGGGTCGCCGCGTCCCCTCTTTTGACCCAACTAACGAGCTTCAGGGACCTTTTCTGCCTACCCACTCAGCAATATTGCCTTCGGCATATCTTATAGTCTATGTGGCTACTTCTATTTTTGTACAATGGCATACGAGCCTGGGTTCGTTCCAAAGCTTGGCGGGCTCACTCAACAGAAAGCGGTTATCGACGAATTACTTTCTCTGTGGAAGTTTGACGAGAGCAACTTCTGCGTCCCTTGTATGGTTAGACAACCATTAAGAAGCAAACACTGCAAGAGATGCAATCGCTGTGTGGCGAAGCATGACCAGTAAGTTTGACGTTCCGATCCTCCTTCACGAGCCTGATTCTCCCTCTAGTCATTGCCCTTGGGTGTACAACTGTATCGGCATCAACAACCATCGCCAATTCTTCCTATATTTGATTTCGCTGGAAGTTGGCCTGTTCTTCCTGGTGAGGATCGCCCTAAGCTGTGAGTTAGCCCCATTTCGAGATCCGTTTAGTTCTAACTGTCTGAAGACTTCGAAACTCTAAGCGAGAATGGAAGCCCAGACTGCAATGTCTTGGCAGAACCCCTATGCCGCATTGTAAACTCGGATCCATACACCTTAGTGTTGGTTATCTGGGGGGTCTTACAGTTGACATGGGTCACAATGTTACTGTTTGTCCAATTGGTGCAGATTTCCAGAGCCATGACAACGTGGGAGAATATGCGGGGATCGCATCATGACCATGGTAGCAAGGTCTCGGAGGCCTTTACATCGGCTCTCACCACCGGCACAACATCACGAGCTGGAGCGCAAATTGGCAACACAGGTCTGGGTCCGGACCCAGCTCTGCCACCTACACACGCCCCTGGCCACAGCCACCATCACAAGGCCGGTTGTTTTGCGCAATGGAAGAAGATTTTGGGCGTTGATACATTCGTGGAGACCGCTCTCGACTACAAAGGTGGCAATCGTCCTCGACGTAACCGAAACCCATTCTCTAATGGCTGCGTTGGTAACTGCAAGGACTTCTGGTGTGATCCAGCACCGATATTTGGGAAGAGGGAAAATGGCACTGCGATGCTCGGAGGACAAGTGGTGGACTATACGGCTATGTACGAAACACCTCGGATGATGACAACTAGCAGAAGGGGAGGTGAGGGGGCATACGAGAGCGTGCCCGCCGACGATAATGTATGATATGAATGAAGCATAACGTAGAGAACCAATATCAATTTAATGACGACGAGCATGCTTGTCTTGTAACGGAAAGAATATGAATTGCTACATGTCTGTCATAGGCAATGCAATCATACATCTTCGAAAGGTGCAAATAGAGCAAGCATTTGCCTACTTGTAGTACTATGACCATGACCCGAAATTCCGGAACCCTGAGCCGACAAATGATTCCCGCTGTCGGCAATGGACTCGGGCCAGAGGATTGAAGCTTGAAAAGGGGTACTGTACCGGTAGGTCAGGTATAAGTATCGTGTTGTACCGAGGCAAGTACTGGCTGGTAGAAGGGGCTGAAGCTGTCAGAACTTCAGAACGGCTCAGTGGCTGAGTGGCGTTCTTCGCTAAATGAGAATATTCCGTAAAAAGGAGGTTGACCTTGACCCCCACTCTTCTGCAGGGGCAACCTCGTCCGAGATCCTCATGTACTTGGTAGAGTATTATTTCTTAGCCAGCTTTCAAAGTCACCTTGAGAAAGGCTCGCAGGCTGAAGAGTTGGACGAAATAATAATACTGGTTTGGAAACAAAGTTCTGCTGCGGTATGCTACCTACGGATCAATCAGGACGACACCGTGCACCACAGCAGTCTCGAGCAGCCGAGCAGACTCTTGCATAACGAACGACCTACCAAAGCTTGCATGTGTGTGCATAAAATCGAATAAACTAAAATGGGTAGGTATATCTCGAAGAGCACGTTGATGCACCCGTACCACCGGGAAAAGTCGGAGCTGCGGTGGTACATCGGTTCGCTAGTCATGATCCCGGTACATTGAGGCTGAAAACCCATAATTAATCCCTGTCATTCAACCCAGCACAATGCAGACTTTTCTTACCAACAGACGTCAGTTTTGCATCTGCATCGGAGCTCTGGATGTGATTGTGACAGTAGCCAAAAGTGCTGATGTAGACCAAAATGCACGGCAAAGACGACTTCGCCCTGATGATCCGATCCCGTATGCTTGCACAGGCAGGTCATTCGTTTGCCAATTAAACACGTAAACCCTGACCCCCAAACCCGTAACTTGAAGCTGGGCCCGCAACAAGCAATCAAGGAATGAGACAGAAATCTCTCTGTCTTATCCACCCGCCCACTCCCAATATCCGCGATATCCCGACCCAACCACTGCTCTGTTGAGCTCCACGGTCCATCAATCATGTGCGACTCGGCAACCCAGTTGTTGCTCTCCAAAGGTCTCTTGCATCCACTTCAAGACCCAATTTCAGATCCACCCCTATAGCATTCGAGCCTCAAAGAGGACAAGTGACTTCGAAGCCTCAAACCTAATTGAGCACTTTCCGCCTGCCGGCCAACACCCTCAGACCACTGCGTGGAGGGAGCTCTTAGACGAGAGCGGTTGTCTGTCCTCTCGTTCCCGAGAAAATTCTTTTCCTCGAGCTTCCATCCTTTCTGCTGCCTTTTGAAATCATCAATTCCAGCACAGCTTCACTCTCCTCTCCATCTTCTCCAGACTTTCGACCTTCCAATCATCTCCACATCTCACACACGCCTCATACACAATGGCCGCACGCATGTTCGCCCCTAAGGTTGCCTCTCTCATGGGCTCAACCTCTACCAAGGTCGCTCGCCCTGTCGTCCGCAGCGGCGTCAAGGCCAATGTTGTCTCCCAGCGTGCCTTCTCTGGTACGAGTCCATCCCCCTTAAAGACTTCGTAGCAGTCAATGGCCGTCTGCCATTGCTCAATTGCTAGCACAGACTAACGATCGGTACAGGCGTCCGCTCCAGCGCTCCTTTCCAAACAATGAAGCGTCAACAAGCTTCTCAGATCCTCGCTGCCACCACCCGTAACGCCATGGGCCGCCAAACCACCCGCTCGTTCAACTCTGAGATCGCCACTGCTATGGTCCAAGTCTCCCAGAACTTGGGTATGGGTTCCGCTGCCATCGGTCTCGGTGGTGCCGGTATCGGTATCGGTATGGTCTTCGCCGCTCTCTTGACATCCGTCGCCCGCAACCCAAGCATGCGTGGACAACTCTTCTCCTACGCTATTCTCGGCTTCGCTTTCGTCGAGGCTATCGGATTGTTCGATCTCATGGTTGCCATGATGTGCAAGTACGTGTAAATGGATATCACCATTGGAGGGAATTCGTGGGGGGGGGAGAAGACTGTGGGATAGACTATAGATGGATAGACCATAGACGATAGACTGTACAGTACTGTTCTAGAAGCATTAGAATCGATGGAAATTAGCATTTAGCGGTCTGCCGTTCTCGACTTATCCCACTATTCATGCTGCATCTGTGCAAGACTGAATGAAAACACATACTTACTGTGTCCAGGCAGGCAGCTAACCTTTTGGAGACCGCGAGTGAGACAGGACAGCTGGCAGGCTGTTTATAGCCCGCATCATAGGTTGTGAGTCCATCGAATCTTCCAGCGATACAAGCTTCCCATACGAAGCAAGCTCGCGTATCCCCACGCAGGACCTCTGAATCGATCCATCTCACGCAACTGCCATCGAGTTCTTGACGCATGCAACGCATGCACCAGATGGGAAAGCACACCAAAGGGCACAGGCCATAGCGTGCAAGCTTAGACAAGATAACTTTGAAAGGAAGGAGGTGCTGGGGTCTGGGCTCGAAGGGTCACGACGACTCACTGCCGATCCGGCGAACTGTCCTGTCTCACGAGACTTGGATGTTGAGCAAAAAAGAACAGTGCAAAGAATAGATCCAATTGCAGTGTATGATTATGCGTCAGGAATGCAACAGAAAATCGTTAATGAGCTCGGCAGAACAGACCCTTTGTTGGAGGATTGGAAGCGTGGAGTTGTTGATACTAGAGAAACCAAACCTGAGAGTAGAAAGGAGAACAGGAGAGGAAGAGAGGAAGAGAGGAAGAGAGGAAGAGAGGAAGAGAGGAAGAGAGGAAGAGAGGAAGAGAGGAAGAGAGGAAGAGAGGAAGAGAATGAAGCGGGGAAGGGGAAGGGTAGGGAACGGACGGGTCGGGGAGGCTAATCTGGGGTTCGCCTTTGCCCCCGCATATCCGCCAATGAGACTGCTCCACTCGCACTCCCCCAGACACCGCTCACCCTCGCAACGTCACCTCATTTCAGTTCTCTCAGCTCAGCTCGTCAGGGCCTCAGATGAGATAAAGCCATGGAGAGATGCATCTTGGGCAGACTCGCACTCGCCTTTAACCATACATACCTATTGCAAGGGTGCATGGATAGAAATGCAGCACAATCTTGCGTGTTTAGGTTAAGTCATGTCATGTAGGTAAAGGACGATCAATTCACCTCATGTAAGCATTTCTGCCCCGTTGCTGAACTAAGCCGGCAGTGGATAGCTCCAACTCTTACCTTGGCTACCTCGGAGGATCTGAGATGAGGGAGGGGAGGAATGATGAGCTCAGTTCTCGAAAGTTTCGAGATTCTATATAAACGCGGTAGACCTGTACTTCCCGGTAGCATCTCTCATACCTCTCAAATTCTCATCCGCTTTCTCTAGCAATAATTCAGTCTTCCGAACGATTCAAGATCTTCGATTCTACGTCGCTGATTCCAAGTCACGTCGCTGAAATCCGCGATCATGACCGTGGCGCCAGAACCATACACAATTTCCGTTCCTCAGCACAAAATTGACAGCCTGAAGACCAAGCTGTCTTTGGCTGAATTCCCCGATGAATTGGCAGCTTCGGAATGGGATCTCGGTGTACCATTAGCGGACATGAAAAGGCTTACAGAAGCCTGGGCGAAGTGGGATTGGAGACAAGCAGAGGCACGCTTGAATCAAGTTCCACAGTTTCACACTCCAATCAACGTGGACGGGTTCGGCGATTTGGACATCCATTTCGTCTGGCAACACAGCGAAGTGAAGAATGCCATTCCGCTCTTGTTTGTCCACGGCTGTACGTCCTCGCCCATATCACAAATTACAGGTGTCATTAACGATGAATAGGGCCCGGATCTTTCATAGAGGTTTTCAAGATTCTTCCTCTTCTTTCAAAGCCTGGTGGACCAGCCTTCCATGTTGTTGCCCCCTCTCTTCCTAATTTTGGTTTCAGTGAAGGACCGAAAAAGCGTGGCTTCGCTGCTGCACAGTATGCAGAGACTTGCCACAAATTGATGCTTTCCCTCGGTTACAATGAGTATGCAACACAAGGAGGTGACTGGGGCTTCACAGTCACCCGTTCGATCGGCTATCTGTATCCAGACCACTGTAAAGCTAGCCATATCAATATGGTCCATGCTCATCCACCAACATTCAAGAAGAATCCTATTCTGGCACTACAGCACTCTCTCACATCCTACTCGAAGAAAGAAGAGGACGGCTTCAAGCGCACGAAGTGGTTCTCTAAGGAGGGCAGAGGTTATAACTTGACACAGTCAACGAAGCCGCAGACCCTAGGTAAATGCTTCAGACCCAAAGTAATTCTGGACAAACATACTGATGGTGGCTAGCATACGCATTGAATGACTCACCAATAGCCCTGCTGGCCTGGATATATGAGAAGCTGCACGACTGGACCGATGGACATCCTTGGAACGATAATGATATCCTCACATGTAGGCACTCTAGAAACTCGTCTTTCTCCCTTGCCAATGTTCAAACTATCTTCAAAGCCTCTCGAAACAATTCAGCCAAGGTGACTGCTAACTCTCCAATTCTCTAGGGATCAGCATTTACCAATTCAGCCGCATGGGACCAGGAGCTGCACACAGAATCTACTACGAAGTACAACACACTCAAGCAGGGCCGGGAAAGACGACTTCTGCAGAAACTAGTGGCTACATTGGTGTGAAACTAGGATTAGGTATGCTTCAAAGCATTCTTTCTAGGAATGTGTCTGACAGTGAACAGCATACAATCCCAAAGAGTTGATGGTCTATCCTAAAACATGGTGCCGAACTCTTGGACCTGTGGTATTCGAATCCGATAATGACGCAGGAGGCCATTTCTACGCTACTGAGCAGCCAGAATGGTTGGCCAGAGATTTGAGAGCAATGTTTGGGAAGGGCGGTGGTGCTTTTGGGGTCGTGAAGGGCAAGAGTGGTTATGATAGCGATAGGGCGAGACTTTAGAAAGGTGAAACATGGTTCTCAGCATGTTGTGGCATGTTTTGGTCTCTTGGGAGGGAAAACTCTCGTAATGCAAGTATTTCTCTCCGTCACTGCAGATTCGTATGGCAAGCGTTTCCTTTCCTAGTAGACGAGTTCTGATGTCAACCTACCATAAGGAAGAACACATTATCTCGCTTAGATGGCATTCCATAGTCTTGAAGTGTGGCCAAGAAAAATTCTCAGAAAGGAACTCATGGAACCAGAACTACTAAATGTAAAGCCGTGTATACCGTGCCCATTTCATGACTTGCTAGTTATTAGTGTACGTGGTTGTTACCTATAGGTGTCTAAGCATATTAGCTTTATGGGTCACATGACGAAGGACTCGCTGACCAATTTCACCCGAACTCTCCCTAGACCTGGGCATCGCATTTTGATGCAACAACTGTTCAATATCCCCGAATCTGAATCTTGTATACATAGTGCTATCATTGCACCGTCCCTAGAAGGAGAACAGTAAAGCCTGGGAGGTTCCAAAATTTTGTTTTACTGTTGCTAATGGTAGCTGCCCTCCTGCCGGACAACAGGAGCTCTGTTAGTCACAATGGTCGATGCTGACTTTATCCTACAGCCTCCACAAAAACATCTGCCTCCTTCTTCACTACCTGTAGGTCATTACATGCTTCCAAAGTCTTATGAAGGAGTACCTAGGGGTGATTTCGAGACTTTTGCTTCTCCTTCCTCGAAGGCACGAAACATAGCTGACGAGCCGGTTATCATCAGAAAGTTCGTCAGCGCGGCTCGAAAGCCTGTGGTCCGTGCCGAAAGAGGAAAATAAAATGTGACGGCAAGGAGCCGTGTGCAGGATGCTCAGTCTATGGGTACGATTGTGCCTACATTGATGCTCGCTCTCAGCGGAAATCATCGTTGACAAGAAGGTCGATCTCACGATCATCACCAACCATAGTGAGAGCCACTGAGCCAGATTTGAAAAACCCCACGCCTTCTGGCTCATACATGGTCTCAGAAAGCGTCGTATATTGTCCATATGGCAACCCACTGCTCCATCAATCCTTGAAGACAAGGTTCACGACTACAGATAGTGCTATTGCCCATCCTCGAAATCTGGGAATTGCTCTAGGAATGGACAACCCACCAAGACTACAGTCATTCGGTTGGAATACTGGTATACGCTCTGAGCCTAAGGCTGCAATCAGCCGTAACATTTGCGACATCATCACACTGGATCAGGTGAACCAATATTCAGCGGTTTATTTCAACGAAATACACCAATTCTTCGCTATCTTCGACCAGGATATGTTCAAGAAACAGTGTGCGGAATCCTGGTTCTCGCCAAAATTGGGTCTTGATTTCCAGGCATTGATTTGTAGTGTCGTGGCTTTGGGTTCTTACTTCTCGGGAACGGAGTCTTCTCCTGCTGAAACAGAAATTGTAGAGCACGGGAGGGTCCTCCTGGAAAGCAGTACCTCACATGCACCCGGTCTTATCTCATTAAAACATGTTGCAGCATGGGTCTTACGAGCTGTTTATCTTCGGTCCACCACAAGGCCTCACCTCTCTTGGCTGGCTTCATGTGTTGCGGTACATCTAGCTGAGGCAATTGGACTCCACAGAGAAGTCAACGATAGTCAGATGAGACGGGATACACCCCGCGAAGTCACAGCGTTAGAGATAGACATTAGGAGGAGAACCTTGTGGGTCACAATGGCACAACACCACTTCTTTGCCTGCGAGTACGGGAGGACAGCTGTGCCGCTCGATACCACTGGCTGCCAAAGTCTGCAGTCTCGAGACGGAGACTTCACAGCAGACCTTGTTGTTATTATGAACTCCATTCCAGCGAGTGTCTCACCTGGCAGTACGGTAGAATCTGTGGATCCCCTGCTGACGGCATCGTCGATTTCGACAAGGGGGCCGTTTTTGTCGTTGCTGAGAGCAGATGCATGTTTCTGTATCTTCAGAAGGTTGAGATCAGCAAATATAACCATCTCTCAACTGGCCATTTCTTCGCTGCTGGATGCTGTTCGTGTCGCTCTTGACGGGGTGACCTTCCTGTCTAACATGCGCCAGCCGTGGTGGAACATCGTTGGGACGCCTTTCCACAGCATTTGTGTACTTTTGGCAATCGAGACGCCAGAGAGCTTCTCGATGGTACCTCTTGCTATGGAAGTGTTGAAAAAGACAGCCACACAGTTTGATTCGCACCTGTCCAGAGAAGCACTGAGAACTGCTCACTCGCTTGTGTCCGCAGCGCGAGAGAAGAGGAGTCGAGATATGAACCGGGACTTGGAAAGCTTCGACAATGGTCTTCGTGCCCTCGGTGAATTGCCCCCCGATCAAGACGAGACCATTACCGCCGTCAGTAACGACAGCCTAGAATGGCTTACCGATACCGATTTAGGGTTTACAGATTTGTTGAACCTGAACAACTACTATGCCCTGGAGCTATGAAAGATCTTCGCTTGTGGCAATACCTTTTCGACCCTGGCGCTCTTATTCCATGTGGAGAACGACCAATCGACTTTTCGCAACATCTACCCCTTCGGTCTCAGTTCTGGGTAGAAGATCCACTGTTCACGATAGCCGAAGAGAGCAAACGTCCTGAGGCTTTACCAAGTGGATCAGGAGGTGATTCATTCACACATTCTTCTGGTGCAGGGCCTAGTGTACTCAGAGCCTCGTCCGACGAAAGGAAACAATTCACAATACTTTCTGATCAGAACTATCTTGTCGAGTGGGATGGGCCGCATGACCCTCTAAACACTCGCAATCGAACTGCCACGCAGAAATGGCTTTTTGTATTTGCTGTCTCGCTCGGCTTTTTGCTTGTGTTAGTATCTGCAGCTGTGCTGCTTAGATATCAAGACCTACTAACTTTGTTGAATTTAGGACTTGCGCATCATCGATATACACATTGACCTATACGCAGATAATGAAGGAATTCGGATGTTCGAAGGAAGTGGCGATCCTCGGACTTTCGATGTTTGTTATCGGCTGAGCAATTGGTCCCATGGTTGTAAGCCCTTTATCTGAAGTATGTTTGGTGTGTCCCAATTGGCTACTCCCGAAAAAGCTTACAGGTTCCACAAAGTTTTACCGGAGAAGATATATCTATATCATCTCGATTTCATCCTCCCTCATCTGGCTCATTCCTGTGGCGCAAAACTTTCAAATGTTGATCATCGCTCGCTTTCTAATCTGGATATCTGGAAGTGCCTTTCTCAGTGTCTCAGGAGGCACTGTGGCGGATCTATTTCAGCCAATTGATATCCAAGCTCCGATGATGTTGTATACCATAACACCTTTCGTTGGTCCGGTGCTCGGCCCCTTGGTAGGTGGATTCATCAACGAGTTTACCACATGTAGGGCCCTGTTCATTGAATTACCTGCACTAAATGTTCTAACCACGATTCAAAGGGCGATGGACCTTCTATGTCCTCCTCATCTGGACCGGACTCACACTCGTTTTAGTCATTCTTATCCCCGAAACATATCATCCTGTGTTGCTCGCCAGAAGAGCAGCGGCCATAAAAGAGCGTACCAAGAACAACAACTGCCACTCGGCATCCGAGCGTGCGAATGCGTCAAAGACGATTTCGCAAACCATCCGACATTCACTGTATCGACCATTTCAACTGCTCCTACTCGAACCGGTGTGTCTATTTTTGTGTCTCTTCTCGGCGCTCCTCCTCGGAATTCTCTATTTGTTCTTCGGTGCCTTTCCACTGGCGTTCCGTGTTAATCATGGCTCCAGCTTGTGGGAAATAGGACTTACTTTCCTTGGGCTGACGGTTGGCATGTTGGTTGGACTATCGACGAATCCCATATGGCATCGAAACTACATTCGCCTGGTATCTCGATCAAGAAAAGCTGCAAGTGACGGGCAGCTAAGGCCGGACCCGGAACTTTGCCTTCCTTCTGCGATTACAGGCGCCTTTTGTATCCCGGTTGTAATTTTCGTACGTTCTGGGATATTTTCTCATATTCCATGTTGAACAGGCGAGCTGACTTGAAAACACAGTAGTTCGGGTGGACGTTTTACAGCTCGGTGCACTGGATCGTGCCTATCATGGGGAGCTCGTGCTTTGGTTTAGGGTCAGTATAATATGAAGCGACTCAACCTGGTATTGATAATAGAAAAGCATGTTCTTGATATTCAACGGTATATTCACGTTTTTGGTCGATGCCTACCGCACCCATGCTGCGAGCGCATTGGCTGCCAATACCTTCTTGCGCTGTATTTTCGCCGCCTCGTTCCCGCTCTTCGGAGAAAAAAGTATGTTTGTGGTCGCAGATAATGGCAAGTACAATTAAATAACACGTATAGTGTATTTCAAGTTGGGATATCCGTGGGCAAGCACATCGTTGGCTTTGTTGACAGTGGTCATGATGCCGTTCCCGTAAGCCCTTCCTTTAGATCTCTACCAATTCACAACCTCATTGACTCGATATAGATACCTTTTCTTCCGATATGGAAAGATACTGAGAGCCAAGAGCAGATTCGCATCACCCTGAGACAATCGATTCACGGGCTGGCTAAGCTCGCCAAGAAGGAGGCCTCTGGATCATAGGGCGCGAGTCGATCACAGGTTTGGGCACGAGAAAGAAGCTCAAGATAGAGCGGCGTGAAGAGCCCTGCGAGTGGAACACGAGGATATAAAGTTATATCCCAACTCAGGCGATCATGCAGGTCGGTCGGCGTATAGGGCAAACATGTCAAAGATAGGAAACTTAATTTACCGCCCAAGCTCTCGGGTCTCTTATTCACAATCTTCTGATGCACATCGCAACCCGAGCGGACCTATCATCCTATGGCTACACGGGTTCACAATACTCTGTTGCAGGTCGCAAAACAGGGTCACACCGAGCCGACCAACAGCAAACAGTCCTGGAAGCCTCCGTAGGTCCCGAAGCCGTCAACACGCAGTCGGGTGCATATCGTTAGTGGGGACCCGCAAAGCCTGCTTTGACTTCTAGATAGATTTCCTGGGTACTTTTGCTTTTGGGTATTTCCCAGATTGCCACAATAGAAGCATGATAATGGGAAAGGTGGGACGGAAGGTTTAGTTGACTACGAGATGTGCTTGGGTTCTATTGGGTGGCTCGTGTAGAATCCTCTGTGTTCAGGGGTGGTAAGCGAGTCTCGGGTTGGCTGCCGACAGACTGCATATTGACGAAAGCGCCTCGAAAACCCAAAATCCCTTACTGGTCTAGGGCGTGAATACGATCACCAAAGATGGTATCTGTTACTCGAACCTTGAAGTTTTCCGGAAGCATATATTGGGGCTGGGTAGTCTTGAAAGGTATGAATATGAACGAAGACTCGAATTGTCTCTTGTTAATGATGCGATTATTGATTGCTAGGAGTGTTTGTTGTTTGTAATGTGACCATGCTAGCCGAACGTCAATAGACTAAAAGCGCAACAGCCTGCCAGAATGTGAAAGGATCAGCAGTCACCAAGTTCTTGGTATCCTGTCCTCAACATGCCATCCGTCCTCACTATGCTCAATATTCTCTCGAAAGCTAATTATATGACAAGCTTTCCACGATAAGCTACTCCGAAGTCCGCCAGCGTCTACATATCTGCTTCGCGACTCGGAAGTCCACTGCGGCCTGGCCCATAACCACCTTTGAATAGCGAACATGACATAAAAGGGTATGCTAGCTTCCTCTCTGACCTCATCTCATCTTCTAGTTTTATGGAGTTGCGTAATGTTTCAGCTTCGGGATGGGTCGAGGCGAGATGCAACGACGACAATCATCTCGTGATCGATACAAGTTGGCTATCATTTACCGGAATCACTCCTAGATTGCGAACCGTAGATGCGCTTATTTGGAGATATGGGAAGTAACAGTCTGTTGGTAGTACAGGCTTATGCTGTCAATTGTCCACGACACTGTGACCTGTCAGATCAAACAGTCACGTCAAGTGTTGTACAGTCACGTATGCAGTAAGTTGCCGAACAATTACCCCAGACACAAGGCTTACATATGGCAACTACAAGTCGAGTCGGGCGAGTATTACAGCAAAAAAGTGAGTTCGTACAAATCGTGTATCTTTAAGGACAGGATGCTGCAATTAGTGAGATATATTCAATGACCACAAGGCGGTAGATACCTTACGAAACGTAGTCTAGACTAGGTTTACTAAGACATACATGCACTTCATGTACCTAGGACCTCGGAGCGGAGACACTTGCTCTGTTTCAAACAATTTAGCTAAGGGAAGTACTCCGATATTGAATGTGGAAGTAAAACAGTACAAAGCTACGACTAGTTGGCATCATGGACTACGGCAGACTTTGATTTCTTTCCTGATTTGAAACCACCTTGGCCTATAATATCACATTTACTACCTCACCTGATATTCCAGTCTTTTCGGTCTTGCTCATCGGAATCGTGTTTGTAAATTGAGTTTCCTATAGGAGGCAACTTCAATGTACTGTAGCTATCAGAAAAGATGGTTTGATGTATGGAATAGACCTTAAATCTTGGACTAATAGCAACTCTTGCTATGTGGCTGAAGAAGTCAATGGTCAACCTTTTTCTGGGACTTTCTGCAACTGTTTCTCAGATCTCGTAGGACGACTTCACTCAGCCCATTAAAACTCAACAAGCGTTTCATAATCCTTATCATCATAGGATTCATCCTTCCGATATCAGAACTTCCGGTTTCATATTGAAATTTTGATATACCATATCGGCCCCCGAAAAGATTGCTCGGTACTCGAGGGATCAATCGTATCGGCATGAGCGCTGCCAATATCAGGTCCCCAAGTGGAAGAATTGTTGATGTGGCTGGAGAAGCGAAGCGAGATCTACAGGGGTTTCGGCGGTGGCTTGAACGCTGCAGCACACCCGCAGGATGGTGGGGTGAAATCTTTCAAGGACCATTCCTCCGAGTCCGAATGGCTGGCTGGAAGGCACGATGGTGGGGATTATGGAAGCCGAAGAGGAGCAGAAACTCAGGTATGCTTGCTGCAAGTGATAGGAGCCTGCATGGAACTTCGTCAGACGTGGACCCGAGCAGGGAATAGCTTGGAAAGTTCGGGTGTAGAATGGTTGGCAGCCAGTATTTGATATTTGATATTTGACTCCTGACGTTGCTTAGACTCGCACAATTATGATCCTGTGGGGGAAACTCCTTGGTGTGAAATACGGTTTGGCAACTTTACCTAGAGTATCGTGTGGTAAGCGTAATTCTGGATTCTAAATCTATTCCCAGATGACGACATTTGATTATGCTGGGAAGCTTACCTTCGTGCAATCATCCTGTTCGTGAGGCTAGGGCGATTGAAGTATCCATCAAAGCATGGGGTTTTAAAGGTTGTGTGCGAGAAGATGCATATTTGGCTCCTAGGATCATGGACATCTGGTTTTCGCTGTTGGAAAACTTGCTGCGACACCAATCAGCCAATACCTGAGGTCGAGCAATTTGTCGATGTTGTTTGGTATATTTCGTATCGTTGCCAGCTATTCTTAGATCGCGTGTCGGTATGGTTTACTAGTACCGGTATTGCAGCCGATAGGTAAATGTATATTGACGGGCTTCCCATGTGTTCCGAGTGGCTGGTAGAGTGCGATTCGATATGATCTTGATCTTTCTGGGACAGGCCTCCATCCCACTCACCACCCAACAGGGCCAGGCATGAGGTAAAGATGAGTACTCATAAAGATAAAGACAAAGTCTACTCCTGGTGCTCGTGGTGCTGGAACTAACGGAAAGAAGCGATAGACGTGAACGTGGACGTGGATGTACCTGGTGGGAACGTGGGAAAGGGAAAACGAGCTGACGCCGAAGGGACGGGACGCCATACCTACCAGCCCAACGCAGCCTACCGTACCACCCGCAGTTAGGTAGGAATTACTACTAGGAGCATGACCACCACAGTGGCACACACACTGCAGGTGGACTCTGGACCTGGGCCAATCCCAGATTCCATTTCACTGCATGACGGGACCTGCCCTGCCCTGCCCTGCCCTGCCCTGCCCTGCCCTGCCCTGCCCCGCCCTGCCTTTCTCGTTGCAGCTTCCTCCTCCCTCCTTTTATTCTCAAAACTCACAAATCCATACGTGAGATCTTAATTGATCTTCACAACCATCTTGTCTTGCCTTGCCTTCTCCTGCCGGCCGGATATCCAGAAGCCGAGTCAATCGTATTTTCCTAGTCATTCGTTTGAAATCCAATCCAATCCAATCTCGACGTACAGCATCTGAGCGTCGAAGTCCTTGTTTGTCCCTCCCTCCCTTGCAATCTGCCAGGATTCTCCCAGCCTCGATCCAGCCTCTTGGCCGCCTCGCCTCCCCTCGAAACAAGCAACGAGAAGGAGAAACGCTCTATCAATCGTCACGAATGTGCCTTCTATCACCCATCACCCATCCACTACTGAAAAACTACTTCGAGGCGTCGAAATCAATGATTTCGCGACCCCCGAAACTATGCCTCTGATGACCGGATTGCTGAGGCGCCGCGGTCCGACGAGCAATGCGGAACTTCGACGACACAGCTTCTATTCCGCCGAGTCGACGAACAACTTGCCAGTACCCGTCGTCGATAGCAGGGCCAGCGAGCAGATTCCACGACGACTTTCGGCCGCAGACTTCCTGTCGCCAGATGCTGCGGGAGATGGCTCATCTGCGTCTGCGTCTGGGCCACCAGCTGAGGGTGGTACCGAAACCCTCCACCGGACTGTGTCACCACCAATACAGGAGGAGAGTCAGAAACATCGTCGCTTCAGCATGTTGAAGTTTCGACACGCCTCAGATTCTCAGTTGGCCACTAGGGGTGCGTAAAAATTGTTTGGCTTGCAGTACTGGTATGATGCCTATGCTGACTTTGATTGCAGCTCGCATGCAAGCTCGTGCTGATGCTGATGCCCCTCCTATCCCTCAGCGTATGTGCCAATTCTACTTCTCTTGATGACATCTCTAACCAGATGCTAGCCCCAGAGATTATTACCACCGCTCCAACGATGGACGTTAATGCGACACGACCAACAAAGAAGAAATCGAGGGTTAAGCTCCCAGGTCGAGCTAAGACCTCCACCATGGACAGCCAACCCGAAGAGCCAGATCCATCGAATGCCACAAAGAACGAGAAGAAGGAGCGGAGGAAGACGATGTCCGAGTCAGCACCATCTGGGACAAAGGGCAGAGTTACATTTGATGAGCCAGAGCGTCCAGTAACCCACGTTGGTGGCTCTCCCCCAGCGTACGACGATGACGGGAATTCAACCTTGGCACTTCCTATCACTCGATTGTCCGAATCTTCCAGGTCGGACGGCAGTTCTGGAGATCATGGCGTGTACGCAACGACTACGACCACGACGCATACTGTTCACACAACCACTACTTTCTTCCGATTACCCCGTCGAAAGAAGCCTGCGCCCTTGTTTGATCTGTCGCATCTCCCGCAGAAGACCAACAACCAAGAATCCTCCCAATCTCTGGTTGCTGCATCTCGAACTTCAGCAAGTTCTTCGAGGATTCCAGGAACAGAATCTCCTGCGGTGAAAGCACTTCGGTCTCCTTCAGCTGATGATGTGGGAGCCCAGGGAAGCTTTGCGTCACCACTTCCATCTCCAAACCATTCGCATGCTGCTCTTGCCAAAGCTTCCACCGCATTCGCGACACCTGGTGTGCCATTGTTGCGGCATGGCTCTGCAGCATCCACAAAATCCTCCCCAAATCGAGCACGACTTGGCCTGAGAGGTAGATCGTCAACTCTGAGCTCGCTGAGAAACATGCCTACAGAGGACTCTCTTCCAACGCCCACACTACCTTCTACCCGTACCTCAACCTCAACAGGCAGGAAAAGTTTTGGAGACCTGTTTGGCCTGTCCCACAGACTACGACAGAACTCCGAACCACCTTTTCACCACGGATCTGGCCCGGCTACTCCAGGTTCCAGTACCTCCAAGAACAACTCCATGCAGCTTGTCCGTGAACCAGTAGCTCCCATAGTCTTGCCGGAGAGGCACGAAGATGATACACCTGCGAAATATCTCGTTCGCCTCGAGGAAGCAGTAAGCAGAGGTGTCGTTGCTAGTGTGCTGTCTAAAGGCACAGATCCATTTTCACAGGCCGTTCTGCGTAGTTACATGCGTGGGTTTGGATTCTTCGGTGACCCAATGGATATGGCGATCCGCAAACTGCTTATGGAAGTTGAGCTGCCGAAGGAAACTCAGCAAATTGACAGGTGCTTGCAAGGATTCGCCAACCGATACCACGAATGCAATCCTGGAATATATGCATCTCCTGACCAAGCATATTTCATCGCATTCTCTTTACTCATTCTCCACACGGATGTATTCAACAAGAACAACAAGCACAAGATGCAGAAACCAGACTATCTCAAGAATACCCGAGGGGAGGGCATTTTTGACGAAATACTCGAATGCTTCTACGACAACATATCTTACACACCTTTCATCCATGTCGAGGATGATCTTGACATCAACGGCGAACGCATTATTCAGCACAAAATGAAGAAGAAGTCGCTTTTCCCTCGCGGAGCTGTGGATCCCACTAAACGTCCATCCAAGGAACCCGTCGATCCATACACTCTGATTATAGATAGCAAGCTTGACTCCTTGAGACCCAACCTTAAAGATGTGATGTGCTTGGAGGAACCTTACAGCTATCTGGGCACAGCTCCATCGCTTAATCTGCAAGACCTACAGAAGACATTTTTCCGGACTGGAGTTTTGCAGATTGTATCCGCAAGATCGAGACCCGATGCTTTCATGAACGATAAAACCCTGAACAATCCGGAAGAAGCTCACCCTGGAATTGTCGACATAAAGATTACAAAAGTAGGGTTACTGTGGCGTAAGGATGCCAAAAAGAAGAAAACGAGATCTCCATGGCAGGAATGGGGTGCTATCCTGACAGGTGCCCAGCTCTACTTCTTCCGGAACACTGCCTGGATCAAAACATTGATTCATCAATTGGATTCGCACGTTAAACAAGGACATGACGGAATCCCGGTTATTTTCAAGCCACCTCTAGACTCATTCAAGCCAGACGCATTGATGTCTACGGACGATGCTGTTGCCTTGCTAGACTCGACGTACAAGAAGCACAAAAATGCTTTCGTGTTTGTTCGTCATGGGGGCTTCGAGGAGACATTTCTCGCCGACAACGAGCACGAAATGAATGACTGGCTTGCAAAACTCAATTATGCCGCAGCTTTTAGAACTTCGGGTGTGAGGATGAGAGGTGTAGTCGGTGGTAACTATGACGGCCAACGAACTCGAGGCATCCGACGATTGGACAGCCACAACGAGTCTACGAAGTCGGTACAAACTCCAACTGGCGAGGTTACTATCGTCAGTGGGAAGATTGACACCAAAATGGCACAGGATATTCTTGCTGCGCGAAGAGAGATCATGTTACAAAAAATCGCTGATGCTGAAGTGAAACTCGCTGCTGCTCAGAAACAGCTCGATGCGCAACTCAGAAATGCTCGTCACCTTCAGATCCTTGCCCCTATCCAGCAAAAAACCAGGGAGCAAGTCATTTTAGCCGCTGGACGAATGGCTGCTCAGCTGAAATGGGGACGGATGGAAATATGGCGCCTGAAGTGCCACAAGGATATTTTGAGCATGGACCTCGAGGAAGAGAAGAACCCGACATTGACTTCACCTCGCCGTGACTTTGCGGAAACCTCATCTGAACGTGACAATCTAGCTCGCCTGCCCTCCAAGGCAAGCAGCAATACTCCTCAACGGACCCCTCGATCCCCGGTCTCACATTCAGCTAACCGCCCATCCACTGCGAATCAACCCACTTCGCCTATCAGCCCTGAAATGGAAGTGGATGATATTTTCCAAACCCCGCCCGAGTTGACCAAATCGTCGAGCTTCAGCAAGGCACAGGCATCTTGGGAGCTTCCACCACTTAGCTTCGATGCTCGTAGTGCACGCAAGACTTCTTTCTCCAGCGGCGTAGCTTTGCCCACTAGCCCCAACCTAGCTGCTACCCCATCGAAATCCAGTCTCAAGCCGGTAATAAGTTGCGAGTCTCACCGCGCTCCTTCACCAAATATCGACGCTGCAGAGCAGGCCGTCCTTGAACAAGAAGGACTTGTTACTACAGACATGGATAAGACTCCAGACGCTAAGCGACCTGTCGCCAGCCCCGAGAACGAAGAAGGAAAGGATCATGTTGTCGAGAAGGACAAATTAGACCGAGGCAAAATTCGTCGAAGCTTACACCGTACCCTCCGGGAAGCTCACGTTCCATCGCACACAAGGAGTCGAAAGGGCAAAGATTCTTCCTCGAGCGCAGGCATGTCAGAGGAAGGCAAGGACGACGTTTTATCTCGAGGCACGGGAAGCTTCGTCGTTCATGGCAAGAAAGCATCTGTGATCACTTTTGGCTCCGAAATCCAGAGCATGTCCAACGAGGAGCGTCTTCGCCTCCGAAAGCAGCCGCACAAAGATGAGCCAGGGCAGTTGTCACCTGCGACTATTGATGATGATTTCCATTCTGTTCTAGCCGAACCGTATGAGTTTCATGAGCGCCATGACTCGCAAGCAACTACTAGTACAGCGACTGCGCGCAGTTTCAGAGATTTGCACCGTAAACTAGCAAGCCACTCGCTTGGTCCATCTGGTGCTGCAACTTCCGATGGTGAAGACAGCGACGCTGCAATCAGCTTCTCAGAAGGCAGGAGGACACCACTGCCACCCGTTGAGGACGAAGAAGGCTACACAACTGGCAGTCGGCCTGTTAGCCAGGCTCAACAAGCAATGTTCTATACGCCCGAAGCCTCGAATTCACCGGCTATGCAGGCATTATCAGAGAAGAATCTCACACCACTGCGACATGATGACGGCGTTGATCTCGAGACCAGGGCCGAGAGCGAGAGATTGCCCGCATTGCAGACTGTCATTAGCGCTTGAAGTACAGCGCGACACGGCATGTTCTTTTTATGTTTTATTTGATGAGGTACTACAACACTCCTTCATATACGGTTCTGGAGTTGGCAGGCATTGCATGAATCTGGCTGGGGAGTATCAAGGGAATGGGCGACCACATTGCAACACAAAAAGCACAGTTTTCCTTTGGGTCTGGGCATTTGGATGTGTATTTTAGATGGTAGACTAGCGGTACATTCACAGGCTTTGTTCTCTTTATGGTTGGGAGGAGAGAACCGGTTGGCGTCTTTGTCTAGGGATTAGCAACGCAGACTGGTCGTTGCGGCCTCTAGTGGAAGTTGACTCTGATTATAGGTGCATGCGAAGGAATGACATTGACTGAGATGGAGAGACTCAATATCATTGATACACTCGTTTTGAATCTTCTCGGAAGACTAGAAGCGTGAAATTAGGAAGTGATGTGAACAGTTGCTACAGTCCTTGCTTGATTTGGCGCTACAGAGCTCTCGCTTTAGCCGAGTGTTTACTTCTTCCCCTTTTTCTTCTTTGGCTTTCCGCCGGTCGCTTTCTCGACTTTCACAGTACCCGCTCCACCAGCCAGCTCCAGACTCTCCTCCTCCTTCACCACTCCACCCTGCGTCAAGTCCATAGCCTTTTTCTTCCCTTTCTTCCCCTTCGGTCTATAGCTGCTACGGTCTCTCAACGGCAGCCAGCGCTCCGGATCCATCTTTTTCCCCTCCTCGAAGTCTTTTGGCATGTGAGACTTACGGATCTTCTGCTTCTTCGGTGGTAACACTTTCTCCTTTTCAGCCTCCACGCTGCGCTTCTTACTAGCCGCGGATTGGGTAGGTAGAGATGGAATACCGGCTTCCTCGAGAGCAGCTGCATCGATGCCGGACACGAGACGGGATACTGGCGTCAGCTTCTCGAGATCAGGAATTACTTTAACGAGTTCGGTTGTGGCGTATGATGCTACATAGCCGGCGATAGCGGTGCGGTCATTGGGATCTTGTTCTCGAAGACTGAAGAAGATCTCGCCGGCTGTGGAGAGATCTTCTGGGGCGGAGGACTCGAGGAGAGCTGTGCCTGCTGCACGGAGAAGCGGAATTGAGGGTTTAGACTTCCGTCGCCAGTAAGAGGCTGCCTTTCCCAGTTCTGTTTTTATAGGTGCTTTGCGACCTGAGAGTCGGTAGAGTGAGACAACAAGAGCTACAAGTCCTGGGGCAAACCGTACGTCTTGATCTGCGGGTGTGGTGGACTCTTCTAGGCGTTTGAAGAAGGATTGGAGGAGCTGGATGGCTGGGCCAGGGTTGTTGGTGAGCATGTAGAATTGAATGATGACGAGAATTAGACCGACGTCTTTTGGTCTCTTTTCGAGGATCGGAAGAATCGCTTTCAGGCTAGCTTTGCCAGTCTCGTTTTTGGCATGACCGGCGGCGTTCAGCACGGCTAAAGAGCCGACATAAGAAGAGATGGTAGGTGATGGATATTTCGAGATGATCGAAGCTGTGGAATATGCAACGCCCGAGTATTTCTGCGATTGAAGATCGATGGAGTATCTGTTGCGCTCTAAAATGCTTGCTTGGTGCTCAAACAATCTTTCTGTAGGAGAAAGATTTGGAACGGATTCGAAGATACGTTGAGTCATGAATGGGTTGTCGGTCTTTGTTGATGCAGCTAGACCATTGTTCTGTGCAATGACTCTCGAAGGAGGCTCGGGGACGCTGTTATATATTAGCGATGTACAGCTTTGTACGGATGGCAATTACGAACTCAGCAATGTTGATCATTTTCTGTAGAGCTTCAGCCTCTTCCAGCTTTCCCAGTTTTGTGAAAACGTAGGCTTGTTGGACCATAATTGGCAAGACCTCTGCCCTTTTTTCCTCATCGGTCAGCTCGTCTAGGGCTTCGCAAAGGTCCCTCGCTCTCTTCAATAGTACACTTCCAGGGCCTAGATCACCTCTAGCAATACATCCACATGCAGCATTATACGACGTCTCAAAAGCTTCCAGGTCTTCTCTCGAAGGTTTCTTCCTGCTCGGCTCGATTTTGTCCCCATTACCCTGCCACTCCAACTGTGCATCTGCGGCTGAACTGTTAATACGCAAGTCATTTTCCTCGCCTTCGATCGCCGCAGATTGCGAGCTCAGCTCCTGGTATATCCGGGCAGCATCCTCAAACTTCTCTGCTCGGTAGGCCACTTGTGCTGCAACGTGCTTCAGGCCCCTCTTGTTCGCGCCCTTGGCAAGTCTTTCGGCTTCTGCGAGCTGCCCGGTCTTGTACAGCGCATAGGCCTTCTCGAGAACACATCGCTCGGCCAACTTGTCACCGCCGTCATCCAAAGCTCGCAGGGCATCATCGAACCGGTCGAGCTTGAGTAGTGCTACAACACGGGTTTGTAAGGCATCGGCATTGTTTCTCGAAGCTTTCAGGACTGCATTGACGGCCTTGAGAATCTCCTCGTGGTCTTCAATCGTCGAGCTTCGAAGGAGGGACGTCAGGGTCGCAGTGGGGTTGGCAGCCATCGTGGAGAGCTCCTCGCGCACAAAATATTGGAAGTTCCCGCTTGTCTCGTTCACCACATGTCCCGCAGCTATCTTCAGATCGCGATGCCTAGATTCCAGAAAATTAGAGGAAAGATTTGAGGCCGTTGGCAGGTGTGCATGGAGGTCATGTCATGTGCAATGGCGGGGTGAAGTATGGAAATGGAAAGTTGAAGATGCGAGGGTTCGGGCTCGGGTGGGTGCGATAGTGGGGCCGATAGTTCGCTTAATTAAGCCAATCGATCGTTGAACCAGAAGAAGATCGCTGAGGGGCTGGAATGCTCCCAGCAACCCAGAGCTCCAGCTCCAGCTCCAGCTCCAGCTCCGCCAAAATCAAAGTCAATGGCAAGGTGCCTATCCGACTACCAGAAATCAGAAAATCAGAAAATCCAGTCGGCGTTTTCAATATCATACAGCAGCAAGCAGAGGAGCTGAGGACCGTCAACTTGAAACATTACAGCTAGCAATATTGTCACTTACACATTGGTACGAGAAGACTCTTCCCACCAGGTTCACTGCCCCCAAGGCAGAAAGGGCAGAACAGAGCAGAGCAGAGTTGCACAAGCTCTTACTACAGTAAACAGCTTACAACAGTAAGCAGCTAGAATATGCTTCTTACTTCACGTACAGAAACATCAAGCCTCATGCTCATGCCAGAACACCCGGCTAGGTGAAGTCACCAACCCGCAAGCAAGCAAACAGGCACCTGAAGGTACTGGGCAGGTTTCACCAGGAGGGTGCAGAACATGGATGGCATGGCTGATAGGAGGCTTGATCGCTAACCCCCCATGCGCGATGCACTTGCCGCCTTAACCACGTATTTTGTCAGCATTTGAGCTTCACAAGGCTGTGTCCAACAGCTAGATTTTTCTCTTGTCTTCTCTTCTCCTTCTGTTTCTTCTTTTTTTCTTCTTTTCAAGCTTCTGTCTGTTGATCGGTATCTCTGATCGAAGTCAAGTTTGGGAGTTGCAGTCATTCCGTGCAGAGTAAGCCGGACCCTAGTCAGCTACCCCACGTTGATAGCCAGCCCAGCTAATAATACCCAGAGATGGTCTCGAAAGATCATTCTGCCAACTCACTCTACAGCTTCGATCCTCACATAGTCAATCCTCCCAGAGATACATCACTTCCAGCCCCCAGCTCAAGCCAACCCGTCGGCAGCATCATGGCGTCCGAGATGCCTCTCCCAGTGCACGTCTCTCCATATGGTCCGCCCGCACAAGGCAACGGCAATGGCCAGCCTTACCTCCCTCAACCCGAGCAATCCCAAGGAAGCCAGGACGGGCAGACATCAAACCAATATCCTCAATACTCCTACGATATCCGACTTCGTTATCCCCAAGACACCGCACGTTCCTACCCTCCGCCGCCATCTCAGCAGCCAGGCCCTCAGCTACCGCCTATGTCTGTCCCCGGACAAGATAATGGGGACTATGCTGCTCAAAGCATGAACATGGACACGACCGGACAAATTGCTCCTATTGGAGCCAAACCTCGGGTCACGGCTACGCTGTGGGAAGACGAGGGGACATTGTGCTTTCAAGTCGATGTTAAGGGTACCTGTGTTGCTAGACGAGAGGGTAGGTATCCCCACCAAGTCACAAACCTTGGAATTTTCCGAGACTAACATCCCTTGACAGACAACCACATGATCAATGGAACCAAGCTCCTAAACGTGGCAGGCATGACCCGTGGCAGGCGAGACGGTATCCTGAAGAGCGAGAAACAAAAACATGTTGTCAAGATCGGACCTATGCATCTGAAGGGTGTCTGGTATGTCTACCCTACCAGACCCCTCACCTTACCAAAACAACATACTAATCTACCCCTCAGGATCCCCTTCGAACGAGCTCTTGAATTTGCCAATAAAGAGAAAATCACCGAGATGCTGTATCCTCTTTTCGTGCACAACATCGGAGCTCTGCTTTACCATCCGATCAACAAAGGCTATGCAGCGGCTGCTCAAATCCCAAGAAGCCAGGAACTTCCACCGCCGGACATGGCTGGAATGGGCGGTCCAGGTCCGATGGGACCAGGACGCCCTCCTGTTCCTGCTGGACAGAGGTATGATTATGACCAGTTTTGATATGCTTACTAGAAGATTGCCGTTGATGACGAGTGCTGATCGAGCAAGGGGCAGGATGGAGGGGTACTGAAACTCATCTTAATGCAATGGGCAGCTACCTGAGACGAATTGTGTGGAGATAGTTATGATACCTTATGTGGCGCGGGAGTTTGCTTGAAATTTTGAGCGAGGGCTCCTTGATGATTAATGTCTTGCTGTAGGGGTCATCGAAACGGTGGAGCTCTGAGGGCGAGGGAATGGCGCAAAAGTATGGATGGATGGATACCTTTCTCTTTGTTGAATGGAGTATTTTGTAATGGAATATCCATATCATTATCAAACTGCAATAAACACAGGACGACCTTTCATGAAGTGAGCCCTACCTCAGCTTGGCCTATGCCAATGTCTTTCCATTTCTCAGCTAGTATACAAGGCGGCTTTTCTGTTCATAAAAAAGCAACACGAGATTAGCCATCCATCCATCCTCTCATCCCGCTCCTTATTATCCCACCACGGCCTCTGCAGTGCCGCAATGAGAGACAGCCCCTCGTTGTAGTACAGACGCGAGGAAACTTTCGTACTTCTAAGAAAATCAAAAAACCCCGAACTCCCGTGAATTCCTGGAGGATATCCGTCCATTTTGTATGATATTTATGGGCGAGGTCGCTTGCGGGAGCTGCCTGGAGTAGGGTGCATCTTCTCCTGCTTCTCGCGCTTGAGTTTCTCGTCCAGTACGCGGGCTATTTGAAGAGTCAGGAGGCGCAAACGAAACTTTGTACGAGGACATTTACTAAGAACGTCGTATCCGAACTGTGGGAACTCCAAGCACATAGACCGGAACTCGTCCTCGGCTTCGGCACGCAAAGTGTGACTGCGAGTAGCCCAAAAATTGGCGACCGGGGCACGGATGGTGGTATCGTCCTTCTGGGTGTGAGCGTAGACGTATCTGGCGTATGCGATCTCGCCCTTTGCGGTGGAATTGACGCAGTGAATCTTGGAGGATGCGAGAGACTTGAGAGCTGGGAGGTTGAGCGTCTCGCCGAGAGTGTAGACTCGAGCATGCTTCAAGAGCTGGTCACCTGTCTCATCGACTTCAGGCGTGGCTGGGTCTCTCTCGAGGTCGCGCGAGCCAGCAACCTTGCGCGGGAAGTAGTCGCCAGTGTATAGGAATTCGAGGAAGCATCCAACGGCATCGAGGTCTTCGTCAATGAGGTCAATTCGACGCTCCTGAGTTTCTGTAAGCTACAGAACTACGATTGAGATGAGCAATGCTTACGGAGACATCGTCGCTGAACTTGGCGCATGCGTCCGCGAACCATGGGCTTCTGACAAGGAGAGCTTGATGGGCAGTCAAGAGAGCCTGTTCATCGCCTTGTCCGACCAGCAAACTGATAATAGGACTTTTTAGGTAGTCAATGTAGGTTGTTCGCGCAGCGACTTCCTCCATTGGTTCTCCCTGGAAAGGCATGCCGTCGCCTTCTCCACCCTCAGCCTCGCCAGCAGCACCAGCTTCAATCTCAACGACAGGCACATCCCCACCCATCTCGACATCTGCCGGAGTATCGGCTGGGATGAGCTCCTCGTAGTTTTCACCTGCGTCCGCCATTGTGTTGTGAAAGAATGAACTGGTGGAATTGGAGAGCTGCGGGTGTTTGTCGCAGTGCCTCGAAACCGACAGATCCCGGGCGGACAAACGGTGCTTTAATGCGCAAAGGACATTATGGTCGCATAAATGAGTCGAACGAGTGAATGAATGTTTATTTGGAAAGGATTTGTACTAGGAACGATGTTGTCAGAAAGATGGATGGTGTAAGTCAAATGGTTGGGGACGATTGCTTTGCGCATCGAATAGGATTGTCCCTGGGCAAGGCTTTGCCAATCCCTGTCCAACAGGTACCGAATGTACTAACAGTAACCATTCAGAACAAATATATTTCACTGATCATTTATTATTTATTTCAAGACCTACTTGGTGATAATAATGTCCTCATAACATAGAAGCCTTTTCGAGTTCTTGCAATTATTTTGAGCTAAAATCTTAAAGAAGTAAGAAGTATCGAGAGTTCATAATATGTATCATTCAGTGTGCTGCCAATCAAACCGTTTGCTATAAGCAAAAGTGATACTCTCAATTGTGAGGAGGCTCATAATTCGGACACAACAGATATCTTATGGAAAATTAAATGTTGCTTATCGATTCATTCCTTAGTCTCTTGGAGCTTGAATCGACCTCACGATGTCAGAGGTGTACAAACAGATTGCGGGCAACGACACATTGCTATCTGGTGGCGCCGAGCGAAGACAGTGGAACTGAAGTTGAATGTCTCTCGTTGAGCAGTACCTTCTTTCTTGTGTGTTTCCTTTCTTCACAAATAAAGAGATGCTCTCATCTTTCCCTTCAATACAGTACATATATCTGTGTTCATCCTTTGCCGAACGCCTCCAAGCCGTCGGCTATGCCATGGTATCAAAAACCAAAAACGCCCATGCTCAAATGCCTTATATCCAAATCCTTATGCGCAAGCCATTCTTCGAGCTCTATCTCCAGTGGTAGGTACTGGTTTCTCGATTCTCAAACACCACAAAAGAAGATCCTCCAAAGGCAACATCACAAAGAACACCTTATTGCAGAGAAATGCAATGATGACAATGAAGAACGAGATGCAAGCATCCAGATAATAGTGATTGGCAGTAGCCACAATCGTGATGAGAATCCAAGACGGGTATCCAATGGCGACTAGCAGGTAGAAGAACTGCCATGGCTTTGACTTTCGTGTTTCTCCTGGCTCGAGGGATTTTCGCATGATTCCTGCGTGGTACAACATGGTGCAGCCGATGCAGAATGAATAGCCGAAGTGCATAGAAGGCATGGCAGCTAGCGAGTTGACGTATTTTCCGCTCATCCACACGCTCTCGGCGTTATTGTGACCTACACTGTCGAGAAAGCCGTACTCGCGCGGAAGCAGTCGAGGTGGCATGCATGGATATATGATGAAAATCATGAATGCCAGGAGATTTGTGAGGGTCATGGTTCTTCTCACAATAGAAAATGTGTTAAAGGATGGAGCAACATAATAATACCATGCAATAAATCTGGAGACCAAGTCAGCAAAAGTCCTTCGCGCAATAATTTCGACGTATAACATACCCAACAGTCCCTGGGATATGGATCAAGGCGTACGAGCGGTTCAAGACTGTCAGAAACGTCTGGTGTCCGTGCATGAACCATTGTTGCACATCCCTCTCTTGTACGGGCCAAAGAAAGCTCAGCCAGGAAAATTGCTCGAATTCCAGTATTGCAAGCCCGTGATCTTGTGCTATATCCCATATTCCCGTCTTCGAAAAGATAGCCTGCGACATGACACTCGTACAGCGGTAGAAAGCGTATGTTATTATCCAATAGATCATCTCCATCAGAAAGGGGAATTTCTGCATAATTCTGCTGTGGAAGTGATTCGAGAAGCGAGACGAGTTTGGTGTGTATATTACGGTTCCACAGCATGATCGCTTCTTTGGCGGATTCTTCATTGTGCTCATCGAGTCCTCGCTCCAGCTGCTAGATGTGCCGAGCATGTACTCTCGGGCAAGAAGGTCGTCGGAAGACCTCGCGGAATCATCGTCTAAGTCGTCGTCTAGAAGACCGTTCTTGTTCCTCCTTCCACCAAGCAGACAGAATCCGCGTCTTCTTGTTATTATCATCGAGCCGACGAGTATACTGGCGACCATCTGAACGCCGTGTCAGCTCATAGCTCAAGAGGCTCAGTGTAAAGTCTCACAATCGGTTCCGCCCAGCCAGGCAACCTCCAAGCCGGGGAAGAATTCCATTCCGGTTCCTCGTAAGGCACGGAAACGTTTAGAGCTGCCATAGTCGCTAGATGCCAAAGATCCTTTCTCTCCTACTGTTGGAATCGAGGTTCCCAAAATCCTACGCAATAACTCAGGCCAATGTCTCACAGAGCGGTATCAGATGACGATCCCGGAATAAGATGTGGCGTGCCGAGGGGATCAAGGGAGTGTATGGCCATCCAGATACTTTCAATCTAAGTTGAGGTAGAATGAACGTCTCAAGATTCGTGTCAAGGCTTGAACGACGACGAGCCTTGTGGAAAGAATTATCGGAAGGCCGATCCTAAATATACAATCCGGAGGTGGAAATGGTCATAAATTGGAGGAGAAGGTTGTGAGATAATGTAAAAACGGAACAAGGCACCGAGCGAAAGTTGGCACGACGGCATACGTACGTGAAGAACAGAGGCATGAAGAGGCGGAGTCAAGTGGTGATAATATCTCTCCAGCCGGATCTTGGCAATGAAGATCAGCGAGTCTAATTGATCCACAACTCCTGCCAAGGACGCCAATTGAAGTGGAAATATGGAGCTATGCATTGGGTGCCGCTGACAGGGCTCAGGGGTGATGGGTATCTCCCGCTCGAGGACAATGACGATTAAGAACAATGTCAGCACAGACTTGGAGCACTTGCAGACCCAATTTTCAGCTTATCGTTACTGTTCGACTTCTGGAGGTACAGATTTACGACGACATCGTACAGCTTCGCAATATACTTCTTCGGGCTGAGTACGTGACAACCCAAAATACCAAACTAGCCTGTCGCAGCGCACGCGAGCACTGCAGCCCTACCCTTGCATCCCGAAACTGGCAGCATACGACATCCCGTACACCTTGTATCCGATTGGCTGTAGCTGCACGACTCGTGGGTGACGATACCGGGAGGGGAACTATATGTGCATATTCCTAAATTCTCGATTTGCTCCATAGTATTTTGATCGATTCATGTACAAGTGGAAAGTTGGTACAAAAAGAATTCGAGCAAAATACACACTCACCCAGTCAGGATTCGTCTCTGGTCATTTCTTCTGGTAGCCTTCTTGTCTTTGTCATCCAAAATTACCTTGCCATCCCTCCTTGTAAGTGCAAGACTTGAAGTATGAACGCTCTCACATCAGTCATTCGGTTATTGATCAAGATAAAGCCTGAATCTGAGGATATCTGGCGCAAGTAATCGAAGGACTTGCGTCCAGTATCAGCCGGACTTCAGTCTCTGTCGGTATAACGGCAAAGCTTGCAACCAAGCGAGAAGTGAATAACCCTAAAGCGTGCGCAATGAATCTTACAAAGACAATTTTGGGTTGCTCTCATCGCTCAACAATCATTCCCGTCATGAGACTACCCATTCTAATTCGCCTTGACCATCGAAGCGAGAAGCGTGAGAGATGGGTGAAATGGATCTCTTGATTTAATTCTCCTCGGTAAAGACTCTAAGCGAGGATCCCGAGATCTATCATGGTCTAGACCTGACTTTACTATTCCTGGTTTGTGCGAGATGTCTTGCTCTGGAATGTACTAGAGGTAAGGTTGCAAAGATACATGTAGTAACGAAATCAACAGATAATCTCGTAGTTCCATCGGGTCCGAAGAACGTCCGTACAGACGCCGACAAGTTCATGCCAGAGTGGAATTCCGGTCGTCAGCAGACCTACTCTGATCAGAAAGCAGTAACATACTTTTGTTCGCTTCTAGTAGTATAATGCAAGGTCTCACGGTACATCATACGACTCAAGGGAGCGATACATTAATGTAAAGCGGCAACTAGTCGCAGTTGTTCACTAATCACCCCAACCCCGCTGCTGCTTTTTGTACGGTAAGATTGGCCAGAATTGTTCTGTGCTATGCCAGATACGTTCAGAACGAATCTTAATAGACCTCTTCAGTCAAACTCTAACCAATTTTCTGGAGCTATGCCTTGTGGTAGTTCGGGCAGGTAGCAGAGTACCCGACGCAGCGGCGCATCTATCACCCCGGTCATTGATGATAAAATGAGCTTGAGTGCGAACACAACGCAGTAATTCACTATTCTTAATCAGCGATCCTCATAGAAGTCTACTCTCTCACCATGAAAGCACTCGTTGCCAACCGTGGCATTCTCAGTCGATCTGCCAATCTTGTGTCGGGCAAATCCATTGGAAAGGGTGTCAAAGTCGAAGAAATACCCAAGCCGACTCTTTCAAACAACGAAATTCTCATCAAAGTTCACGCAACAGCGCTAAATCCAATCGATTTCAAGTTTATTGACTTCATTGCCCCACCTGGTAGCCTCGTTGGCTGCGACTTTGCAGGTGTGGTGGCTGAGACTGGGAGCACTGCATCGCGAACGTGGAAGACTGGCGACCGGGTCGCTGGTTTCACGCAAGGGGGCGTGACTAAGGAGCATGGTGCATTCGCTGAGTATGTCAAGGCGGAGGGAGACCTTGTCTGGAGAATTCCTGAAGGAGTGAGCGACGAAGCAGCGTCCACGTTTGGTGTCCCAGCTGTTACGGCAATGCAAGCTCTCCATCTCCACCTTAATGTTCCCTGGGCCGAAGAGGTCGACAAAGAGGGCAAGAGAGATACAACCGACTCACCTATTTTCATATATGCCGGATCATCAGCAGTCGGTCTCTTCGCAACTCAAATTGCCAAGAAAGCAGGATGCACTGTCGTCGTAAGTGCGTCACCACGGTCTTTCGACCTCGTTAAGAGCTATGGTGCAGACCACGTCTTCGACTATCGGTCACCTGGAGCTGCCAAGGAAATCAAGAATAAGTTTCCCAACATCTCGAGAGCATTGGACTGTTATTCTGAAGGCAATTCGACCAAGTTTTGCGCTGAGATCATCGAAGGGAACGGTGACAAGGTCATCACGCTGCTGGAGACCAAGACGGGGATTGCAAGTGTCAAGTCGCAGATGATCATGTCATTTCAGCTATTGGGAAAAGAGTTCGCTTGGCTACCACCCATTGGTCCCAAGTACCCTGCTTCACCAACAGAGCGGGCAGCACTTGCACGATTTTACAAGTATTTGCCGAACGTTGCGAAGGAAATCAAGTCGCCTCCTCTCAAGATGCTGAACGGCGGATATGACGACATCATCGAAGGACTAAACAAAATTCGGCGAGGGGAGGTATCAGGTTCCAAGCTTGTTGTCAAATTGTAGGACTGGTGAATCTATGTGGTCTGTTGTTTTGTGGTATTGTACTTCACTTTTCAATTCTTTGAGAAGATAATCATAATTATTCTATTTTATTAGTCTGTAGTTCACCCTTCTCGGGTCTATGGTGCTTTTTTTCAAGGTTTCTATAGTGAAGAACTTCTCACCATCTCAGACGTCCTGAGCATCCATCTATCCAATCTGTAGGCACACTACCTGACCCGTTTGGACGCATAGGTTTGACAGCATGGCTATTCCGTGAAGGATTTCGTCACTCAATCCCCCCCAGAGGTTCTAGGCAATTCTCATCAGAAGGTTCTTAGAGAGTAAGCTTGACATCAAACGTCACTCGATAATTTGGAGATTTTACATCTCCGCTCAGCATGCCGGAGTGACATAGAAATGGGACCCTGGAAGACTCCTTGCTACTTGAATCATGTGGGCAGACGAAGTCCACAATAGGAGAGTCACGCCAGTCAGAAAAGTTTGGTATTTCTTGAGTCGTGATTGTTGACCCTGACATATAGGTGAGTGCGCATTCTGCTCTCCGAGTAACATCTGTGACTTATTGGAGGCTTCGACTTTCGCTTGGATGGATTTTCCCCAGGCACTAGTCGATCACCAATCGTGAAGCTGTTCTGGGTTTGACTTGTTCATCTTGGCCAGGTGAGTATTAGGCGCATAATGGACAAACAAGAGTCAGTTGCATGTATCAAACGGTTCACTGTACTTGACTGGTAACGTCATACTTGTTACTTGAGATCACTGAGTAGAAACTTGAAAGTCTGGTACGTACCAGTCGGACCCGATGAGCCTTCCTTTATGATGCCTCGGTCCAGTGCTGTCTTCACTTCAATCTGGTCATTGAACCAAGCATCTTCGTATGGGAAGCTTTGACATCACTGTCCCCGCATAACATCGGCCGATGTTGTGATGTTCGTATAAGGGTAGATGTGGAGGCGCAGTCTCGCTTAGGCTGGGACAGCATTCTCGTTCCTGGAGAGATCTACCTGCCTTCATAGCCTATTCGCAGATACAAAAACCTGTTTGAGACTAGTGCGGTTTCATGTTTGCGCTTCCTTCTCGTATACTTCCAAGCTTGACGATTGCAATGCACATCTGCCCGTTTGTTGTTGGTCGATGGACTTTAGCGAGGCCAGGAGAGAACGGGCGCTGACGCATCACAACGCACGATAAATACGAGGTAGGATTTGTTGAAGACGAAAGGAACCCCTCATTTAGAAAAGGACTTTGTGTGTATTTGTATTTATATTTCTCACACTGTTTCTCTCACGCTTCCTTTCGAAGGTATCAGCACCTCGTTGAATTAATTCATCGCTTCAAGGTTCACCGTACAAATATCACCAGAAACTCCAAAATCGCCAACATGGCACTTACGCCACTAAAGTCTATTATGCTTGCAGTCCGAGTTTGCGCTGGTATATTTGCGGGCGTTGGACTCGCTCTCTACGCTATCATCTTCGTGAAAGTGATCGATGAACGATTCCCGGCAAACAACACAGGGCTCACTGCACTACCCATCGCAGGTGTAAGTCATTTGTCAGATATAACAAAAATCATTGAGAACATGAACTAATTGAAAGGAACAGGCCATTGTCTCAATCATCTGGAACATTGCCGCACTTGCATTTACAGGCTTCGCACGCCCAGTCTTGTTCGCGCTCGGTGACTTCAGTGTTGCGGTCATGCTGACTGCTCTCGGCGCTATTGGCCTCCGCCATGATACCGTCAACTACCTGAGCAATGGGATGTATCTGCAATACGACAACGGACCATGGTTGAACCAGGAGATTGCAGGTGGAAGCTGCTTGCTCATTTCAGTGTAAGTAGCCAGCCACAAAGGTCACTCATCGATACTGACATAATTTCTAGACTTCTTCAGCTTTTGTTGGTCCTCCTCAGTATTCTAGAAAAAAGACGTGCGAAGAAGTTGGCAATGGCTGGACCTGTTCCACCGTATGCCTGTGATGCGGGCCCCTATGCTGTTGATACGAAGGAGAAGGAGAAGAATATCGAGGTTGATTGGAAGAGTGTTGTGTCTGAGGAATCTCTCGCCGACAGTGTCAAGAGACCCGAATCCGTTAAGGCTTAAACGGAATGAGAACAAACACTGCCCTTGCGCCGATGGGACTCGCTGGAGTTATGATGAACATCAGATCTAGCGAGACGAAGCTACGGGTGAAATGATGGACTATACCCACTCCTTGAAAATAGTAGAAAAGAAAACCATGTCCTGGCGATCATGAGTTGGTTTGGACCTTGAATTTGGAACGCTTAACAGAAAAGAATGTGATTCGTCCTCACCCACTATCATGAGGCATGCTTGCAACTGTATACTGCATATGTATGGTGTACAGTGCGACTGAATCATTTCGGTCGGCCAGCGCTGACGACCGAAATACAAGTCAGAGATTGACATCTCAGCATCAAAGCAGATAATCCTGTAGCAGAGATCTGACGAAGCAGAGAAAGGCGGATAGCTAGAACATTGTGAGGAGGACCAAAACTTACCGAGAATTTTAATGTCTTGATGCCAAAAACGACACTTGAGGTCTACAGGTAACCTAATGCTTGATTTCATGCAATAGCACGAAGCTTCTGCCAAAATTGCCAAACACAAATGATATCTCTCTTTTATATCCAACATCACTAGATGTAACCCATGGTATTAGTCCGTGATATGTTCGACAGTCAAATGAGAAATCCGATTTCCGAACAAAGCCACAGAAATCCTTGATTTATGCCCAATTGATCCCTATAAGCCGCCCTCATAAACCATTAAACCATGAAGTCATTACATCGTCTTTCCCTCCCTCCCCCTCTGCCAATCCATTCCAAATTGATTCCAACCCCCAATCGGCTCCTCCGACATCTTCAACTCATGCACGACAAAATCATATGTACCATCACTCGGCAGCCTCCCACCACAGACATTCCCACCCATTGCCACATTCAAAATAATATTCCAATCACTGATCCTCCTCGTCCCAGGCGGAATATCCGCCTTCATAACCACCCCTCCGTTGATATACCACACCACTCTGCCACCCTGCCCATTGTCCGGCTGATCCCACGCAAAGGCCATGACCTGCGGCTGGTGTGCCATACCCGGTATAGGCGTATCGACCACACGATGTTTATTCCAATCCTCCCCATTGAAATGTCCCCAATGTAGACAAGAGTGATTCACACTATCTCCATTCCAGCTTTCGAAAATATCAACCTCTCCATCCGTCGGCCACGTAAACGGCTTCGACGGCAACAGCCAGAACGCAGGCCATATTCCGCCAGCACACGGCGCGCTCAGCACGGCGGTCAGACATCCTCTCTGTCGGTCTAGTTTCTGGTGACTGACGAGTCGGGCACTGGTATATTTGTTGTCTGGGGCAGAGGTCTGTACGATGCCTCGTAGGACGAGCTTTCCGTCGGGTGTGAAGAAAGAGTTGCGGGGATCGGAGGTGTAATTTTGGGATTCGTTGTTACCCCAGCCGTGGTCGCCGGTTTCTTGCTCGAATATATGGGAAACAGGTGTTTGAGGATTGAAGGCGGCTTGCCAATACACGTTTGGTTGTTGTTGTGCTGCAGGACCGCCGGGTCTTGAGCCGTAGGGAATTGGTGGGGGACCGTATTGATTTGGTTGCTGATACTGATTTGGTTGTTGGTATTGAGGCAGATTTTGATTTGGAGCCTGGTGCTGATCTGTAAACTCCTTGAGCTTGGCTTTTCCCTTGTTTAGGAGCCCGTCGAGGCGGTTTTGGAAAGACATCTTTGGTTGCTGAAGTTTAATGTCGTTGTTGCGGCTTGGACAATCGAAAAGTTATGACGCTTTTGGGTTGGAAGCTGTCACCCCACCTGAACTCTCCCGTCACTCGCTAAATTTGACCCCGCTAGTCGGCTGTAAACACATCCCCTGAGCCCTGTTTGACAGAAGCGGTCTCTTCATTTGTCCAGCGAAGTTCATCAGATATGAGTTTGGGGTTTTTTCTGCTCGATCTGCGTCTAGCTGAAGTCCCAGTCGTTAGAGTAATGAATGACACAATTGCGAGTTATTGAAGTTCCGACTCTCATAACCTTATATTTCAAGATGTAGTAGCATGAGGTAATAGTATGTCTTGACGGTCTACTTTTAGGGCCCTATCCAAGAGCCTCTGGAAAGTAGTGTCGCCAAGACCTAATATTACTTAGGCCTCACAGGAACATTTCCAGGTCGATTGGTCCGAGAGGCATGCAAGTACGAAGCCAAGTTCTTCATTATCGGCCCCTGAAATGGCTCCAACCACTAGAACTACTGTACAGCCATCCGGCTCCCTAGATCCTCCGCAAATGTGATACCTAGTGGTACAAAAAGGTCCTGTGTTGATACAGTGCCTGCTATGCCAATGCCAATGCCACTGACGCTCCATTGAATGCCTCCAAACGCCACCTCATATACACATGCTCGCTCAAAAATGAATACCGAAAATCTATGCACCAAGCCTCCGCATTACATTGTAGATCTAGCTCTCTTCTTCCGTGGTTTGCTCTTTCCCTTGACCTTCTCTACAGCCTCTGGTTGTATGACTTCGCTAACGTCTCGCGACACCACCTGACTCTCAGTTGTGCTTCGATTTCTCTTCCGGATTGCTCGCTCCTCTTGTGGTTTGATGAAACGGTGAACAGTTCGGTGATCCAAAACTCGCTCTTCGGTGTCGTTCTTGCCTTCCTTGTCGGTCTTGGGCCACATGTAACCATACAACTTGCTGTGTCGCTCGCATCTTGGGCAGGAAGAGCGGGTGAAGTATGCATTCTGCTGTACGAATGATTCTTCACAAATTTTGCATGTAATCCATGCCGATGTTGGCTCGCCCAGGAGTCGTGATGTGAGAACGTAATCGCCTCGTGTGCGGATTGGAGGTGGCTCATCATCGTCCTCATCATCTGATTCCGGTTCTGGAGCCTTTCGCTTTCTGTTGTTCCCACCTCTGGATTTCTTGCCCGCCATGGTCTTCTCTAGATCCTTCAATTCTTCTGAAGTGAAAACCTCGGTGTTTACGTCTGAGAGAGTTGAAGTACTGAAGCTATCATCTTGAAGGACTGGATGCTGAAGACTAGTCGATTCGCTGACAAGAATCGGCTCGCCTGATTCAGCTTGCTCCAAGAGTGGCTGTTGTCTGGCTTTCGTCTTCCGCAATTTCGAGACTGTGGGGCTGATGACTCTAGGTTGCGGGTGCTCGACAATGATCGTATCCTCGTCAACAGATGTAGCATCAGTGCTCGTCTGATTGTCGGTTCCGGAAGGGGAGGCGCTACAACGTCTGGATCTGGTGGAGCTGGGCGGCGAAGGATTCGTACTTGCACAAGTCGAGAAGCTGAGATTGGAGGGCTCAGATTTTCTCGGAAGCTTGTATCGAGCCTTTTTAGACTTCTTTGATGGCGAGGGTGTCAAGTCTTCTATTCGCTTCCGCTTTAAGGGAGAAATGCTCGGCTCGACAGAAGACGATTTTCCCGGGGTCGATTCTAGATTCTTAAATCGTGAAAATGACCTGGGAGTTGCCTTGGAAACAAACGGGCGAATGTTGATGTCGGGTGTCATGGATTCGTCTCTGGATGATACAGTTGAATCTCGTCTTCTGCGTCGACGCAGAGAGTAAGAACCACGACCGCTTCCACTTTCCTCTTCAATAGACGGCTGGGGGACAAGTGTCTTCTGCTCATCTGTCTCTCCGCGAGCCCAGCCGTTAAGACCATTATTTTCACAAGTCTGACAGAGACATTCGCAGTTGTCTTCTCCAAAGTAGTTCTCACCTGTTGCCAAATTAGAAATAAGATCAAAAAGGCCTCAGATGTTGAGCTTACCATATGACACAGTAATCTCGTCCCCAATCTCAATATCAGTAACAGCAATAATATCCATTCCCACAGTCCCAGAAGTCATGAGCCGAGCATTTGCTCCACAATCATGGTTGGCGAATCGTGCTGGTCCTAGAAACAGAGATGCCGTTTTATTCCGACTGGAAACAACAATGCTGAAGTCTCGTCGACTAGACTTGATCAACTCCTCCTCTTCCTCGGTCATGATAACTTGGATACCGCATAAATATTTCACCACGTCCCCCTTCTTAATGAATGTGCGCGCGGTGACAGCCGCCTCGTGAGTGTCAATCGTGTAGCGATTTGTACTCGACACCTCGAAAGGACAGTCCGGCAGGTAAATGTTGACGTACTTTCGCAAGTGGCGCCGAAAGTCTTCCTTCTCCTTGTCCGTCTTCAGATTTTGCGAGAACTTCTTGAGCGCGGGAAGTTCGAGAATCTCTGCCTCTCCCTTTGCCGCATCCTTCTCTACAATAACTCGCTTCTGGAGAATTGCAGTGACTGCCTCTTCTGTGATACCACGGGATGAGTGGTAAGCGTTCTTGTTTTTGCGAATAGTGGTCCAAAAGTACACCTGTATGAGTTAGTGACATGAAGTCCAGGGCGCAATAGGGGACTTACATGATCTACGAGAGCATCGGTCAAAATATCGTCGTAGGCAGCCAATTGCGCAAGCGTAAGACGCTGCTTTTTGGGCGAGACAGGCTGGGAAGGCATCGCGACTCTGAATATCTAGTGTTCTGGTTCATGCGACACGTCGAGAGGTGGTGTTGCTTTGCTGAAGAAGCCGTGGTGTAGAAGTAGACGAGCTGCGTATTAGAGGTGAATGAACGACTTGTGCCCAAGGAAAAATGAATATCCTGGAGAATATGGCCAGAAGTTTCCAGTCTGCACAAGACGGCGCCTGTGGGCTCGTAGAGAGGTAGGCCTTGGGCTGGTTGTTGGAATCTCCTCTCAGCTCAGCAGTCAATCGTAGCCAGGGGTCGATCTACGCTGCATGGGTGTGATGGAAATGACAATTGAAGAAAACGGGTTAAGAAATCAGGAAAGTAAGTTAAAAGGTAGACAGTTTAACGTGTCAGATCCAGTTAAGGTCTAACAATACGACCGACAATTACAATAACAAATTCTGGTTCATGGACAATAGGAGAGGAAACGAGCGAGCGAGCGAGTGTTGACCTTGCCCGCGCCATTCCAATTATTGAGACGGGATGCAAAGCCTGAGGCATCAAAGACCAGGCCGACCCGACGTGACTGAACATGGAAATTTATCGGCAGGGGTGCAAACAGACGTGATTCTGAGCATTGAAGCTTCACAGTACCAGCTGGTCCATATCCTGCAGCTGTGGTATGATCTCACGATGATTCAATTAAAGGTGAGATACTTCGCACTCCAACCATACCACGCTCTTGCACTGACCGATACGCAAGACAATGATGAATTGCATCGACAATTCGGGGGCAGCCGTTGTCGAGTGTGTAAAGGTCATGCGAATGAAACGACATGCAAAGATTGGTATGTTACCATTCCCTACATCGAAATAGAGACATGGCTTATGGAATGACTAGGCGATCGAGTTATTGTGGTCGTACAGAAGCAGCGAAACTTCTCGGAGTCTGGACCCGGAGCCAGTGTCTCAACATCAGCAGCCAACAAGGTCCGAAGAGGGGATATCAGACATGCGGTTGTGGTCAGGACGGCCAAGAAGCTTCAAAGACCAGATGGAAGTGTTGTGAAGTTCGATGACAATGCGTGTGTGTTAATCAACAAGGCCGGGGAGCCGATAGGGACCAGATTGAATGGTGAGTAGTCATGTCGGATTTTTGATAGATGTGGACTGACGAAAGAACAGGTGTTGTGGGTGTGGAACTGAGGAAGATGAAATGGTCAAAGATCCTTTCTTTGGCCCCAATGCATTTGTAGGAACATGGATAGGATAGAGGTCACGGAACATGTAGCATAAGCATAAGGAAGGAGAATGGCGTTCAGACTTAGTTCTTGATTCAAAATGTATAAACATTCCCCTTTACTATCTATGCCTCCGGAGTTATAGCCAACTCCATAACCATTTTTTCTAAGTACGCCAGCCTCCAAACTCCAAATCCCATATAGAAGCAACCATCGAACCGAATCCGGGTATCATGAGAAGATGTGACCGCAACCGCAGCACACATAGAAAAGTTTCTATGAGAAAGTCAGCATGATGCCGGCTGTGTTTTGGGCGATGATGCCTACCATTCCAGTTTCCGCCGATCTCTGTTGAGATTGGAAGAAGACTGCATCCTCCGTCTTGCACTTCGGGCAGGCCTTGTTGGACCTAGGGAGCTAAAACAGCGATAAGCACATTAGCAGAAGTTATTGACTATTCCGTGCAACAGAAAGTTCAGTCTTCCACCGCCTCCACACAGTCTCCTTGGCCCCTAGCGCTCTTCATCCACTGGAGCATCTTCGACCTTTCTTCCTTCACAGATGACAACAGAGCCACATAACAAACAGAGAGGTAAACCCACAGTCGGATCCGATCCAACGTCTTGAGTCACACCAGCAGTTTCACCGACTGCGTTGTTGAGGATGTTTCTGAACACGCAGGATGAGGTTGCTTCTTCGGAGTATTGGCAGGTTCGACAGGCGAATTGCAGGCGGTGGGTATCGGGGTCTTCTTTGGGGTACAGCATGTTGGAACTGCGCAACTATTAGCGTCTTGTCAACTTATGTGGTAAGGGAAAGACATTACCATTCGCTGCAGAATCTGAAAGTGATTTGCTCCATGTTCTTCTTGGGCTCATCGCCGGCGCTGGATTCTGGGGAAGCCATAGTGAGCAGGTTTGTTTCTTTGAGGAGGGGCGAGCTGGGAATTGCTGGCGCAAGGGGTGCAGGAACCGTGGGGTTTGCGAAAGAAGGATTTGCTGCTGTTCCGATGGACCTTAGGGGTTCGAGAAGTGTTGTACGGTGTTGCGATCCTTTGCTGGCTGGCTGGCTGGCTGGCTGTACTTCTGAAGACTGAAATGAAGTCTAGTAACAAGAATTATTCACGGCAGGTGAAGGCGCAGGTTGCAGGTGCAGGCGGTTCTGGATCAAAGACAAGGCGGCGAATGAAGTGACGTTCTCGGCAGAACCCCCTGCACGCCCTGCACGTCCACTATGAATAAGAAGGTGTCGGTGTCGGCGTCGGCGCAACGCTAAACATTCACCCCTCTCTCAGGCGGGCGCGTGACTGGAACTGCCCTGCCATGCCCAGGTGCCCTGCGCATCCACGAGTGCAGGTGAGCAACAGGGCAGCGAACTCCTTTCCAACCCAACAATTCACTCCAAAACAAAGCTCTTTTGTACTACCTGCAATCACTCTCTGCTCTAGACCACTCTATCTTTCCATCAGACTTCATACAACAACGCGCACGTTTCACAATATGGCAAGTCTCACTCTTTGTACCTTTGAGCGCATTCTTTTGTTTACTTCGACATGTCTCAGCCTTGTTCCCCGGCAGCTTTGAAGCTTGCTAACAGCTCCACCAGGCCGACGCAGGACTACCTTCCGGCTGGGAAGTCCGTCATTCGAACTCCAAGAACCTTCCATATTACTTCAACGAGTCTCAGAAACAATCACGATGGGAGCCACCGCCAGGAACCGATACCGAGAAGCTCAAATCCTACATGGCTGAGCACCACAGCGCTCCCCAGATCACATCCGAAGCTACACTTAACGGCAATGCCGGCAACAGTGGCAAGATTAGGGCAAGCCATTTGTTGGTGAAGCACAAGGATAGTAGACGACCAAGTAGCTGGCGAGAGGTGCGTTATAATTTTGAACAGCTTCTAAGCAATTGGGTAAGGCTGGCATGCTGACGGCCTCTAGGCCGAGATCAAACGCACCAAGGAAGAAGCTATGAGTATCATTCTTGGACACGAGTCTCGCATTCGCAGTGGTCAGTCGTCTCTGGGACAGCTTGCTGTTAGTGAATCGGACTGCAGCAGCGCAAGAAAGATGGGAGATCTAGGTTTCTTCGGCAGGGGTGATATGCAGAAGGAATTCGAAGAGGCCGCTTTCCAGCTCAAGCCTGGAGAAATGAGCCATGTCATCGAGACTGCTTCTGGGTTGCACTTGATTGAAAGGTAATTTTGGCTATCCTAGTAAGCATTTGCTACTAACGACTGTCTAGGTTGGAGTGAGGATTGGGTGTATGAGTATAGGACCCGAGAAGTTAATAATTACGCTCGGCTGGCTTTCCTTTATGGTACTGGGTCTCAATTTCTGGCTGGCGGTTCACATCGAAACTGTATCTTGCCTAAAAGCGCTTGACTATAAAACCTCGATATATGGCCGCTGAATCATAAGCCGACTAAAGAGTCAACGGCCTTGACAATTGCTGGAACTGAAGTCAATGCCAATGTGATGATACCGAATAAGCTCATGCTCAAACTCGATAGAGCCGCAGCTCTTGGGTCGCTTTGCAGCAAGACTGCAGTCGCAATTGCAGATGAACTCCCTCCCAGCGTTACCCCTCTTGTTACGTAGTCATCTGTACAGCTGTCAGCTCGTTCGGATGGCTTGCAGAAAAACAAGACTAGGGTTTGACTACCTCCCCCACACCCTCGCTCTTCTAAGCTTGATGTTGACATAGGCCGAGGTCGTTCGTATCACTTGACCACCAGACACCAAGAAGCCCGACCCTGACAATCACAATGAAAAATGAATCAGATGACTGACCTTCAGGTATCCGCATCCAATCAAGCATCTGGGTCCCTATCAAAGCCCCCAAAATCCCACTCATAATAGCCAGCGCCGCGATCGTATTAACATCACCCTTCAGATTCTCCACCGCAGGCGTTGCCAAAGCCAACGTCAAACTCCTCGCCGCAAATGCTAGACTCCTCTCAGCCGAGATACCAATAGCATAACATACAGCCGGATACCCAAAAAGCGAGCCAATTGATACCGACACGTTGGGTATCATGATGGCGAAGAAATGTCGCTTAAGCTCTTGTCGGTAGGCGAACATTGGTAGAGCGAGAGCGACGATACCGGCGTCGAGGACGCTGACTAGGATGTCTCCTGCCCCTGGAGCTTTCAGATTCTTCTTCCCGTGCCAGAGATCGAGATAGCTTGTTCCGGTCTTGAAAGAGTGTAGGGAGGTGGAGAGACTGTCACCTTTGATGGCGCCGAGGACGTAAACTCCGAGGACGGTAGCGGCGGCTGAGACTAGGACGGGATGAAACACTCGTTTCCAGGTTGGAGGGAGCGCGAGGGCTATGAAGTACGCTATTATTGTAAGGGTGAGTTGGGCTGGCATTGCGTAGCCTGTTCCATAGTATATGGGGAGACCGACGAAGAGGAACAGAATGAGATAGGTAAATCTGTCGACATTGGAGTTGATGAATGCTGCCCAGCGCTGTGGACGAGTGAGAGAAAGTGGCGTTTGTAATATAGGATTCTGACGAATGGCCGCTGGAGGTGTGGTATTATCTTCTGGCGGACCACCAGTGCCTCGGATGAGGGACGGGTCTTGGGCTCGCTGGGGAGCTATCAGATCGTTGGTGGACTCGTCCATGAACCGTGGAGTACTGGTTCCACTTGTTGATATGGTAGCCTCTGAGTTGTTTCTTCGCGGTGTCACGTCTGTGAGAGGGATGCCATCGCTCTCGCCGCCCATTTCTTCGGCTCGTGCTGTTATTGCTCGTTTAGATGAACCGAGGAGAAGTTGAAGGCCTCGAACGAAATAGGCTGTGGCTGCCATAACGATGACGAAGCCGATGACTGCGGAATCTTGTCAGAAGATGCAAAAGATAGACTATGACTTGATTGAGCTTCTCCCCAGAGTTTCACTGTTTGTGTATGCGCTCTCATTTCGGTCTTGGAGAGTCCACATCCAATAAAGACATTGCGAGCTGCTACATTCGACAATGGGAAAGAGAAAACCTACGAAAGACTGCGATGATCTTTGCAACCTCTATGCCGCCAATGGGAGGACTTAATGGGAGTAAGATGAAACTATGAAGCCAATTTTAGAGCCAGTTGGCTGGAGAAGTGGGTGAGAGCTTACGAAGGAGTGAAAAATATGTTAAGATATCGGAGTGCAAATCCAGCCTGAATATCTCCGACATTAGATCCCAAATATGAATATTACTGAGACAGGTTCTTACCGGTATATCGATGACTTTGACAACAGCTCTTGTTTTGCGATCTCCAACCACCACATCGCATAGAATCAAACCAAGAAATAGCAAGATTAAACAAGCAACAGATGCCGGAAATGATACTGAGCTCATCTCAATAAGAGAATCAATACCAAAGCAAGCAAAAAGAATGATCATTATGCCAATCGGCACATAAAGCCAAGCAGTAAGGTTTCGACTCCATGTTCTATGAACAACCTAGAAATTATCAGCCTTGCCCCGCGGCTGTCATCGATGTCAATGCTATTGACTTGCTCACCAATCTTAAAGCTTCTAAACCATCAGAGGCTAAACTACTATGGCCATGGTTATCTCCCATCTTCTCAGTGATGAAAACAGATATCACATATTCGAGAAAATTTGTAACTCCGACATCTTCTGTGAAATTCGTAGAGTGGGCTCCTCCGGCGCGGCCTGAACTCGGATGGAAGCGACCTCGGCGGGAAGGCTGGAACCTTGAGTTCTGTTTCGCGTCCAAGTCTCATGATCTCGCGACAACATTTGAACAGCAACAAAAACAAGGCTCATTTTCAGCCTTCCGCACCACAACCATGGCAGAAGATGCTTTGCAGATTCTTGTAAAAGCTCTACGCGATCATGATCTGCCGTGCGATCGAGAAGCAATCAAATCTGCTTTTGCTGATCCAGAGAGCAAGACTACTATCGAGGCTTGGGTGGAAGAATACCTGTCGCCAGAGACGCTACTTACCAAGGATGAAGCTAACCTGTAAGGGAAACTCTCACTGTACAGTCCTATATACTGATATATGGTAGATACGCTGTTTTGACCAAGACAGGAGAGGCCGAAAGGCTTGCGGCACAAGATCTCTCACTCGTTCAAGGACTCAACGACCAAGAGATACAGACCGCAATCGAAGAACTTAAACGATCGACAGCAGCTATCGAGAGGCAGAGCGAAGCACTACGACTCCAGCAAAATGCTATGAATGCGCTGGTAAAGAGCGAGAGACGTACCGCCCAGGCAAGGTCATATACAGAGAAGGGGCAGTTGAGGAAGTGGGACGTAGAGAAGGGACATATCACTGCTGCGGTATGAGAAATCAAGTTGTAGCAGAATATTGTTCTGACAGTTTTCAGATTGAAGAGCTGTCCCAGAGCTTGACATATCAGACCACGGACCTCGAGCAGCAGTGCAAAGCGTCAGAAGCTGGAGTGAAACAGACCGTTGATAGCATTCTGAAATCCGACGACAAGTTGCTGCTGAGCTTACAGAAGCTTTCAAGCGACTTGGAACCTAGTCGTTTAGACGATGACGAGATCATTGCGAGGATACGAGAATTATGCGCGAGGTATATCATTCTCGAATCAGCTTGAAACTCTGGCTTAATTAAATCAGGTTGATCAAGCACACTGTTGAAGGGATACGAACAAGACTCGATCGTGTCTACCTAGAGGGTCTAGCCGGATCTAAAGCCCCAAATGACCATGCCGAAGAGGAAGAGGCCAATGATCTCCAGGAAGAACTCGAGTCTCTGTATACCGAAATATTGCCCGTTGCTCAGATGTCTGCAGAACAGCAGTTCCTCGAGCCAGCTCTCAGGGCGATTGCCGCAAGCGATGGCCAAGGGCAAGAGCGAACAGTAAAAGCTGTCAAATATGTAGGTTCTGCTGCTACATGCTATGAAGTCTTCTGATTCAGTTAGATCCATGATTGTATGATCTTCTTGGTCAACAGAATCGAGACGTTCCTTGAGCGTGCTGAAGAAAGCCAATGCCACAAAATGGCTTTGAAAGCGGTGCTAGAGTCTGCTAATAAGGAATTGTCCCAGTCAGAAGCTGCTCCAGTACCGAAACCCTGCTCACCTACAAGGCCCAATACTCAAAGGCGCCGAAAGTCTTCAAGTTCCCAGTCTGCTCTTCGGGTGCGAAATACCCGACGCTCTTCCGGTCACCTCGACGAGGATATCGAACCCGAGCAGCAACTCGCCCGGAATCTTGGGGTTGCTCTTCCTGTCGAAGGAGTCTCTGACAACGAGCGTGCAAATATCCTGGAGCGGATGCTTGCGGAGAGGATGACTAGGCTGGAAGGCCATGCATACAGTCTTCAGTCCACGACCGAATCCTCGATCTCCTCACACCTCCTTGACGCCCAGATGACCTTGGGGCTACTCCATCATTCTCTATTGTCAGAGTCACTGTACCATACAGTCCAACTTCTGGATCCGAATCTGGAGGTTGCTGTTACGGACTTCGAGCAAGACATCCAGCATTTGCAAGATGATCTCGAGGCTGTAGATTTACATACTCTGCAGGCTAGAAATGTTAATCGAGAGCAGCTAATTGAAAGATGGTCTCGGTAGTAATACAACAATCGCTCCGACTATCTTGTCATTTATGTCGTCTACACATCGGAGATTATAGCCTTTTGATGTCGGATCTATGACTACATATAAAGCAATTTTTCTGCTGGTGCTGTTTTCGTCCTTTCGTCCCACAAAGATCTTTAATCCAGTTCTGCAACAAGAAACCTCTCAATATTCTTAATGGTCTCCGGCTTGGACATTTGACTAGCCATCATATATAATACGTTCCCCAGTACTCTTACATGGATCTTGAAGTCCACAGATCTGTTCAGCAATTTCTTTTGAAGCCCAGTGGCTGCAGTTGAGCTGTAGCCTACTCGCGGTCAGCGTCTCATTGCCCGATTCGTCTCGCGCAGAGTCAGGTCTTACCTGCATTTTGGTCCTGCAGACTTATAGCCAGTACAGATCCAAGAGCAATCACGCTTTCGACGTCCCGACTATGCGAAATCTGCGTAACAAAATCTTTTGACCATGCACTCCAAATATCGGTGCTGGAATAAGATGGTACTGCCATTCTTTGAGGCGCCGAGGTTTCAGATGTTGTGCTTTCTTTCCAGTCATTTCTGTGAGATTGCCAGCTGTTACCCAATTCCAAATCTCGCAACATTTCCAGTGAAGTGTTAGCCACATGACAGCCCACTGGATGAGCAGTGTAGCTATGACCATGCAGCAAAGCATCTCTCTTTTCGTTGCCGATGAATGCGTCGTATATACTCTCACTAGCAAGTGTTGTGCATAACGGGACGAGGCCTCCAGTGAGGAGTTTCGCATGGACAGAGATGTCTGGTTGAGCTTGAAGGAACGACGCGGAACTGAATCGGCCAAGACGGTAGAGGCCAGTGAATACTTCGTCAAATACGACTGGCAGACCAGACCATACCGTTGAGTCTCTAATGTTGACAGGTGTGGATGGGCTGAATATATGCGAGCTATCTCGGACAACATCGATGAGGCAACGTTGGAAGAGAGGGTCGCTGTCCGGTGTCAGCTGGGTTCACGACTCGAATATTTTGGACTCACGCAAAAAGCATTCCGCCAGCCCCTAATATTACAGGCTGCTTGTAGTCAGTCTTGTCAGTTTTAACTTTGGAAGAGTCGTCTCACCTCCATGATCAACGCTCCGAAAGTCATGCCCTCCTCCCAGACGATCCTCTCAATTGTCTTCTTGATATAGTCCCTGTATTTCGAGCCAGCAACCGTGTCATATCGAGCCTCGATATCGAAAATCTCGGCAAGAGAACCGTACTCCTCCCCTGGCCCAAGCACAGACTCCGTGCCCTGAGGTATCTCGACTGACCATCTCCCCTTCACCATCTTTACCTGCGGGAAATCAAACCAATATCCCCTTCCACGATACCAATGAACCTTCTCATTGAAGGTCGACGGCTCAGAACAGTCCATTGCTCCAATGGTATCACCATGGTATGAGCCTTTCAGCCCCAGCACACCGACATTTTCCTTCGGCACGCCCAACTTGTATCTGTCAAACGCCGCTGTGAGGGCCATCTTGGTAGCTACTTCCATTCCCGTACTTCCATTGTCGGAATAGAAGACCCTGGATAAGCGCCGATTGTTGAGGTTCCGAAGAAGATTCTCGGCTAGCAGGAGGGCAGGCTCGTGAATTGTGCCGGCGAACATAACGTGGCCGTATCTTCCTGCCGCATACGCAGCTGCGAGAGATAGATCGGGATTCCCATGGCCGAGACCTTGTGTCCACCAGCTGGCACTTCCATCGAATGTTGGGGCGAGGATGTTGTCTTCATTGGAGCTCGAGGCGGATATACTGTGTGTTTGGAAGAAATCTCCTGATGCGGAATCTATGGCTGTTATAGTCTCTGGAGATACGTCTTTGTGCTGAGTGAAAGGATACCATATCTGTTGGTGTGTTCTAGTGGGCATTTCCTCGAGACTCTTGATCCGAGAAGAGTGCTTTTCGGATAGTTTTGAGATTGTTTCGTCGACTTGATCTAATGTACTCATCTTTTCATAATACTCGGACATGACTTCAAAGTCCTCCTCTTGGGTTTGCCCTTGTGGAGGAGGCAGAGGAAGAGACAGTCCTAGGATATTCTTCTTTTCGAAGAAAGTTCTCAGGTAGCTGTGGTTCTGGTACTGTGACTCTTCGAATTGCAAGACCAGGTCTAAGTCGTAGCCCCTGATATGCAGGGATTCGAAAGCTGAGATGGATGCTGAGATCCCTCCGAGACGATAGTCGGCCACTAAACAAACAGGAAGTCTAAGCGGCCTGAAAAGGTCTGCTTGAGAGCTTCCACTGGGGGTTGGAGAGTGGACGCCTCCTGCTGTCTCGACAAGAATTGTCCCTGGCCCGGACTGAGCACATTTTGCTATGTGGTTGAGGACTTGCTCTTGAACCTCAGGGTCGGACGGTGGCTATCATCTGATTAGTTCGAACTTCACATTGTTTCGGGCTCTTGGGGATCTACATTACTCGACCTTGCAGCGATGTGAGGACTAACAGCCTCATCAAACTGAAAATGGCAGCTCGCTTTGATCTCGGGAGAGAACCTCGTGAGATGCCTATCGTCTGCCTCCTCTAACGGACCAGTCGAAACAGGCTTCAGATACCAAGTCGACTCATTTGGAAACTTCCTTGCAAACGCTTTGCAGAGGATGGTAGACATTATTGTCTTTCCGACATTTGTATTTGCTCCATATATCTGGTAGGCTCTGAGAGACCTCCATAGCGAAGAGCTTTTGATTGTCATGCTGAGTTGAATTTCTGGCAAACACCAGTGCCATTACTCGGCAGATATGCCCGACTATTCACAGTATTAGTTCTCCTTGGTAACGAAAGGAAGCAGTCATGTAACAGTGCGTTTACTGGCTTGGAATGATGCAGCAATTGATGGGGTGGATCTATCACCTATATTATCTCTTCCCGTCCCGAAAACTAGCCTGCCGTGACAACAAACGGGCGGGACAGCGAAGTTTAACTCGACCTCATCTGAGTCACAAGCAAATCCGGACTTCCGAGTATTTCAGAAGAAAAGTCACCAATCACACCTGAATAAAGATGGTCCTCAACGGCGACCCTCGGTTACTCTCCAGTATTTCTGAAGCCGGTACCGCGGATCCCTCTTAGGAACCCTTGCTGATGTTGAGGCAATTATTTGAAGCTCTAAAGCCAACACTAACTGACTTGGAGCTAGTCAACTCGCCAGCTCAGGGCACAGGAGCAGAGGAGATTGCTCCCGTCATTTCGTGGTTGAATGATTGGTGGACCTGGGATAAACCCAACAATGAGCTGTTCAACAATTGTCAGCTGGGGTTAGCTGAAGCATCGAAGCGGAGATGCAGATGTGCCGGCAGGGGGGCACCCCACCATGACCACTCAGCCTAAAAATGCCAGGAGATCGAATCCGAGGGTCCTGTACTGCCCCACCATGTGATCTTGTATGGGTGCTTGAAGTTCACGGAGAGCTTCTCAATCAGTCAATTGAATTGACCAGAATCGAGCATCATGTCTGGACGTGGGCCTCAGTTCTTGGTGGCAGGCTGTAAAGCTCTACTCCGGGAAAGCAAGCCTCAGTCTTTTGTGAGAAAGTATGGAACTGTGTCGGCAGTTGCTACTCAAGTCACGAAGCCAGCTTCGACATTCGATAAGGCTTTAGCAGCATCAGCTCCAAGAAATGACTGGACCAAGGAGGAAATCAAGGAGTTGTATGACACTCCGTTGATGAATCTAGCATTTGCTGCTGTAAGTAATTTATATGGAGGGGTATTGAGAGCTCTGCTGAACTGCAACCCAGGGCACCGTTCACAGAAAGTTCCATAATCCGGCGGCAATTCAGATGTGTACTCTCATGAACATCAAGACGGGAGGGTGTAGCGAAGACTGTTCATACGTGAGTGGTAGTTTACCTAGAAACCATTTCCAAACGAAATAGGGTATGCATACAAATCGAAAATTGACTGATCCATCTCCAGTGTGCCCAATCTTCTCGGTACCAGACTGGCCTGAAAGCTTCGAAAATGGTAACAGTGGACTCGGTTCTCGAAGCAGCACGGATCGCCAAAGATAATGGGAGCACAAGATTCTGCATGGGAGCTGCCTGGAGAGACATGAGGGGGCGGAAGTCAGGCCTGAAGAACATCAAAGCAATGGTTAACGGTGTACGAGATATGGGAATGGAAGTCTGCGTCACTTTGGGAATGATCGATCTGGAACAAGCCAAGGAGTTGAAGGAAGCTGGCCTGACGGCGTATAACCACAATGTCGATACTTCAAGGGACTTCTATCCTTCGGTCATCTCAACTCGAAGCTACGATGAACGACTCCAGACCATCCAAAATGTCCGAGACGCTGGCCTGAATGTCTGCACTGGCGGCATCCTTGGGCTTGGGGAGAAACCAAGCGACCATATCGGCCTTCTCTACACAGTCGCAACTCTACCTTCCCATCCCGAAAGCTTCCCAGTCAATACACTTGTACCGATAAAAGGCACTCCACTTGGAGACAACGAGCCTTCTCCTTTCGATGCGACGTTACGAACGATTGCAACTGCTAGATTGATAATGCCACGAACCATCATCCGTCTCGCAGCGGGTCGTACCACCCTGTCGGAAGAACAACAAGTCCTTTGTTTCATGGCGGGTGCCAACGCTGTATTTACTGGTGAGAAGATGCTCACGACCGCTTGTAATGGTTGGGATGAGGATACGGTCATTTTCAACAAATGGGGTCTGAGACCGATGGAGAGTTTTGAAGTGGAAGCTTTGAGAGAGCTTGTCTCTACGTCGGTGCCTCTGGAGTTGAAGCAAGAAGAGGCGATCGAATCGACAGCCTGAAATCTATGCTACGAGCTCTATCCGCAAATAATTCTATCCATGCTGTTTGCATTTCTAAGTTTCTGTGAATTGCCGAGTGCTGTTCGAAAATCTTCTTATCTGAAGTCGCAAGATATCCTCACAGCATGGCCCTCAATTGCCTTGCCTCATCCTTTCCTATCCTACGCTTACTCTCTAACCAGGTCTTTATGCTTGCAACTAGTCTGTCTACATCTTGAAAGGTATTGCCAGCATGTAAACACACTCTTACCCGCTGCGTACCTTCAGGTACAGTCGGAGGAACAATTGCACGAACCACAAAGCCGTCATCCTGGCAATGCTTGGCCAGATTCCGGGGCTCAGGAGTCAGAAGAGCGAAAATTGGTGATCGTGGTACGTCTTTGGGAAGTTGTAGAAGCTGAATACCGGTGATTGGGTGTGTGACATGAAGAAGCTGATTTGTAAGCTTCCTGTACATGTACTCGATTAAATCGTTGAGGTATGTAATGAGCTTCGTGAATATCAGCGGTCTATCATAAGAATCTTGAAGGTAGTAAGCATACGTTTTGTGTTGCGCCCTGCTTCATGAGCGAGTAAACAACTTTTATTGCAGCTAGACTTGGAAAGGACATCGATGTGCTGTAGATCAATGGTCTTGCGTAATTGATCAGATATTCTCTCGTCAATGGAGAACACAGAATGGCAGCTTGAACAACATCAACAATATCCTGATGAGGCAGACGATCAACTCACCTCCGTTGCAGGCGAGTCCTTTGCCGAAGGTATGCAATCTCGCAAATATCCGCTTCTCCAGCCCGAGACTACACACTATTCCCCTTCCTTGGAATCCATAAACGCCATTCGAATGAGCTTCATCCACAACAATGAGTCCATTTCCCTTCGGCAGCAGCTCATCAACCAGATCCACGATCTTTTCAATAGGTGCCAAATCCCCATCCATAGAGTACAAACTCTCAATTGCGACGAACACATTCTTCTCTCCCGTCGCCACCCTCTCATCACCACTTACTTCTACAATCTTAGCTCTCAAACCTCCCAAGGAATTATGACAGAACGCCTGACAAGCCCCAGCTCTAGACAGTCTCATTCCCTCGTGTACACTCGCATGCACGAACTCATCATAAAGCACAACATCCCCTGGCTGTGGGATACAAGCAAAGAAACCTGAATTCGCATCAAAGCCCGAATTAAACAATAACGCTGCAGGAGCGTTATGGAAAGTTGCTATCTCATTTTCGAGATTCTCCGCGTAAGGGGAATTTCCGTCAAGAAGGCGAGAACCGCCGCTACCGAGATGGAAATCTGCGGATGTGGTGAGCTCGGTAAAGTAGGCCGCTTTGAGGGTAGGTGAGTAAGAGAGGGAGAGGAAGTCGTTGGAAGAAAAGTCAACTGATGTGGAAGAAGTAGTCGTTAGAGATCGGAGTGCAGAGTTGGCGTTTCGTTTTGAGAGGAGGGAGGCCATGGAGTTGTGGATTGAGGGAGGCATGGCTGAGAAGTGTGTGCGTTTCTAAAAGCAATAAAGGCAAATTACCACAGCAAAATGTATAGATCATCCAATTGCTAGGATACATCGGTAGACATATCATCTTGGACTTCGAGCCATCCATGAGTCCGGCAAAGGAGAAGCACTTCCTCGGCCATGGGGTGTATCGATCAACGGCTAATACCCACACACGTGATTTTGAACTAACCTACTCATGCATGAGCAGGCAAAAACAAACAGAGCTAAGGTTGCGCTGTTTATTATGAGCTAGCGGTTTAATAACCCTGTTAGTGGAGATCTCTTCGATCGTCAAGGGCGGTGATGTACCCTGGCACGAAAGGCGCTCAACCTTTCAACGCCAACACTCAACAAAGTCTAAACGTATTCCTCTTCGAATAGAAGTATGCTTCGAAGCGGCTCCGTATTTGGCTCTATTTTTGTATGATTCGATTTGATACAAAGCCTGCTTCATACCTGTTGGAGGGTCTTATGAAGTGAACGTAGAAAATGATGGGAGCAGAAAACGGACCCACAAGTTGTGTCGGTTTTCGGGGTATCATAGGGCGTCGACGCTTGTATTGCCCTATTTAGACCGAAAGAAAGACCTCTGTAGTCAGTCTCAGGCAACTTACCGGACCCATTGCATGTGTTGCTATGTGTTTTCACGACATTCACGTAATCCAGGAGCTCGATTAGCTGAAATTTCTAGGAGGAACTTCGTGCGTACCAAATCGAGCAGAATATGAATTTGCTGCTCTGCTCAATATGAGGATCATATTTTGTTTATGTCATGTTATCTCAGGAGCAGTGAAGTTATTACGCGTCGTCTTGGTATCCGCCAAAATGGTTGTGGTGACGACCACCCTCTGGAATTGGGCACAACTGTAAAAAGCGACCTGGAGCCCTGATCATGGTTATTTCAGGTTTAAAAATGATTGAGGCTTGTTTAAAATCTCGCTGCATTACCGCATCTTCCATGCGGCTTGACTTACAGATTGCTGATTTTAGCCGCGGTGGAAACCAGTTCTCTTCTGACGAGGCCACAGCAACCAAGGTATTACCACGACAGCACTTAGAAACATGCTCCCACCAGTGAAGATGACCATGTTCCTGAATCTGAAAATTGCGTATGCATCAACAGCAGTCCTCCGAGACAATAAAGCTGAGCTTATAGGCCCAACCAGAACGTTTCCAATACCTTGGCAGAAGCAAAGAATGGCATATGTCGCTACCAGCGCAGACGGATCATCGCTCACAGCCTTGCCCATTCCAACTCTCAAAGGGCTGAATGCTGATGCAAAGAAGCCGTATACGATGCTGAAGAAAATGAGCAGGCCTAGAGACTTTGCTAAACCCCATATTGCCAGCACAGCAATGGTTGCGATGGCTGAACAACCAATGAGCAGCCCTGTCACTGGAAACTTCTTGTCGGTCATGAAACCAACAGCAAATTGACCAAAGGTCTGAGAGATAGACATGGTAGCCAGGATGAGAGCACCCTCTGTCGTGCTCAGCCCCAGCGCCGTGGCGTAGGTGGGCAGGTAGATGGCAGGGAAGAAGAATCCCAGACTTTGGACCAGGGTAGCCGTGGCGTAGATGTAGAAAAGAGGCTTCTTGAGGAAAGACCAGTTGACTCGAGCGATTACTCCTTGCTCGGAAGGTGGGAGTCTTCCTTTCAACAATGGGATCAGAGGTCCAGTGAGCAGCGTCATTGCGACTGCGATGATTCGGAGTGTCGTCTTGTAGCCGTACTTCTCAAGAAGTGCAGATGTGACGAAGGGCATAACCGCTCCAGACGCTCCTGATGCACATGAGATAGCTCCAAAAGCCATACCTTTCCGTTGAATCCACCACTCATCGATCATACAAATGATCGGGTAGGTCAAGATGATGAATCCAAGCCCGTACATTACTCCCTGCGTGGCGATCAAGCCGCCAACGCTTGACGTGAAAGATGCCGTGACGAGTCCACCAATACAGATTGGCCACGAAACCCATATCTGCTGTCGATGGTACTTTGGAAATCGCTTCGTAAGTACTGCAGATAATGGTGCACCTAGGTAGCACAGTCCTTGTGCCATGGTCCCAATGAGTGCAATCTGTGAACTTCCTTCGAACTCTGGTTGCTTGGAGTAGTAGTCTTGAAAGACACCAAAGGATATTGGGAAACCTACGTTGCTGTGAGATATATTCTATACGGGTTGAATATGGAGTTACCTACCCCATAGGAGTGCTTCGAAGACGAAAGCAGCGATCAACAGCCTCCACGCCGCTGGGCCACCGTCAGCCGGCGACAATTGCTGTATCACCACATTCTCTTCTTCTGCATCTGATGCGTGTCTCGAGTGCTCTGAGTATAATTCAGTTTGCCGATTAATACTGGGCCTATGCTGATCCCAGTGATTTAGCTCGACCAAGGTTTCTGAGATGGTAGTCGTGGAAGTGGCCATTAGTGGTCGCTGGATGATGCAATGTAAATGCGTCCTGGAGAATGAAAATGTAGAGGGCTTTCATCAAAAGAGAACTGAACATGATGATTCTAGGACATCTGAAAGGCCAGTGAGAATATATAATAAGTTTCGTGCGCTTGTAAAGTCTTCGGCCGACGCCCTTCGCGATGCAAGTGGGATGTGGGGTAGATTTTCGGCTCTTGGCTGACTTCGAGGTTCCCACCACGAGTTAGGCCGACAGTAAGCACTGATCTACATCTTTTCACTCATGAGGACGAAGTCGAGGGAGAATGAGAAGGAAATCATTGCGGAACTAACATGTGCCAGAAAACAGAATATCGGGATGTTCTCCCCGTGGTCTCCGTACATGCGATTCTCCCGTGCCAATTTCCCGCTTCCGTCTTTGGCCAATCAGGGAAGCCGCGCACCAACGATGGCGCAGCCTCAGCCCTACATGAATAAAGCAGATTCTTGAAACCGAGGATCTTGAGACGTATCAACAACCAATTTCGATCCGAGTGAAAGGCGAAAACACTTCTCTAATCATGGTTTTCCTTTCTTGGCCGTACGTGGAAGGCGTCTCTGCATGGGGAGAAAAGACATCAGCGACGAGGTAAATATGTGCTTTCAAGGAGGTCTGAGTCTGGTGAACACACCGCTAACAACCGACAAATAGATTTTGTGAAATGGTACCACACAGCTCGCCCCAATGATAGCTCCATAGTCTAATATGTGATCGACAGGACTGCTATGCAACAACGTATGTCGTCCAGTTCATCAACACTGTCAGCTGTGCCGCATATGGTAAAAAATCCCAGCCCCGTCGAGCAATATAAGCTGAGCTTTGAATACAGTATACCTGGGAGCGCGAGGCATAACAAACACACGACGCCATGGAAAAGATAGCGTGATCATCCTCGGTCATGCAATGCTCATAGCAGTGGGTCTAGGCTCTGTAGCTTATCATGCTACCATAAAATACACAGGCCAAATGCGTTTGTCTTCTGGTCCCTTTGTGCCCCAAAATACTGATCGAACCAGTGGACGAAGCTTCAATGCTTTATGCGACTGCAACAATTATATACGGTGCCTTTACCGTGACAATTGGAGAAGCTGGCCGCCGAAAGCTTTCTATCCTAGTGTCGATTGCAATATTTGCAGTCTCCGTCATACACTACTGTCTGAGCATTGAGCGAATGTTCCGACTGTTCTTCACCTCGTTGGTATTCGTTGGATTCCTGCAGTGCGTCTGGCTACTGTCCACAAGAATCTCGGATCCAGTTGCGCTGAAAGGCATGAAGCAGCTTGCGTTTTATGGTTTTGGTGAGGGTCCCGATGCCGATACTTAGATAGCGACTAACACGTATCAGTTTCATATGTCTCTGGCATCTTCGTATGGAGCATGGATACGGCATACTGCGCCGAGCTCCTCCAATTCAGGGACAAAGTGGGCATGCCTCTGGGATTTTTGAGCGAAGGACATGGATGGTTCGTCGCCCAGATCAAGCAGACAGAGGATAAAGCTAAAGAAGACAGGTGGCATATTCTTACTGGCTTCGGCGTGTACTACTACGTTGTCTTCATCGAGTATCTGCGATTGTGCATCCCGACTCCATCTGAATCTAACCAGAAAAAACGAGGAGCCATACTCATTTGGCCTAGTATCTTTTCACTGCCAAGGGTAGAGCTTGTACGTGAAAAGTCGAAGTGACAGAGTCAACAAACAGCACGCCTAGGTGTAGAATCTGCGAGTGTTATTATCAGGGCTCGGCGGATGACTGTTGGCGACGGGGTAGAGAAGGTCGGCGCTAGAGATCTGGCCCTTTTTCGATGCTGTTATTCCAGGTATCGAAATTGGATGGTGGAAGTGCGCCCATAGTGCTCAGAATTGAATCGTCAATATCCCAAGTCTCTGCGCCGTATAGTTGATCAAAACTTCCAATGTCTCCGAAATCATCATTGAAGCCCATATCTAAAGAGGGCCCTGAGGCGGAGAAATCGTCCAGTGTTTGTAGCTGTATTGGAGCGGAGAATTGCAAATTGTCGGACGAGCCCTGCATCCACGAAGTCAGCATGTTACAATTAATTGTGACGCCGAGGCTTCTAACATCTTGTCCAACACTACTGTTGAGCCGGTCGATGAGACCTGGGAATTCCGCTTCGACATCTGCGAGAAGAATAGTTGCCAGAGGCATGTTCTTGAAAGAGTCTATGCACTTTATCAGAAACCTCAAGGGTCTCTCATATAGATCGATTTGTTGTTCCAACCAGAAGCTAGCAAAAACAGTCACTGCATTATACAAGCAGAACGGGAAGCAAAGATAGAACTTTTCTAAGTCAGTACTCGTTGATTTCCATGGGCAAGTAATCTGCAAGTAACTCACCACACGGAGGTCCCAATGACAAGTCATCTCCATTAGTCTGAAAATGCTCATAGAAACCTCGAGACATTGCTTTCTGCTTTGTGCAATCATCTCCGCAGAGACTGGGTCCTCCCTCACTTGTGACTGTGCTGCACGATGAACACAAATCGTGGTGGCAGCGGCGAAAATATTCAAGAACACACTTGCAGGATTCAGTTGCGACGGCCGCGATGTCAGGTATTGAGGAACGCAGAAAATCGTTGTAAGAGGGTCATTTAACCTCTGCGGTTTCAACCATGCATTTCCCAGGGGCTGCGTTGCTGGTACGTTGGGATCAAACCTCTGGAGCTCGCTCAATTTATTTCCGCAAAGAGAGGAGAGGACGACTTGACAAGCGAAAGTCGAGATATTTTCAGGTTCCTGGGCTGACTTGGCTTGAGACAGAAAGAGACGCGGCTCAGAGACCGAATTTGCGAAGGCCTCGTTTGAAACAGGCAAATAAGTCCGTATCTGTAACATTTAGCCTTGATCACAAGAGACAGGCCGGTTTAAGAACCTACATCTCTCTCATCAATCAGCGTTGGCCAGCCCATGGAGATGCAGCTGTAACGATCCATGAGGAAAGTCATCCAGAATATCCGTCTCCTCTCCTCGACCTCGGTCAAGTCCTTGGCTGCATCAAGAAGAACAAGAGTAGGATCTGTAGTTTGCAGCACCGCATCTATCCGGTGAAGCTTCATCATCTGAACTAGCCTTACTGCCCGAGATGAGCTCATCCAAGCTCTGTGAAAGTATCCTTGAATGATCTCGTAAAAAGCGATCAAAATCCATGACTGCGCATGAGCTAGACTCAAGCTGTCAAGTTTCCTGTCTTGAAGCTCGGCTTCCTGGAGCAGTTTCCTTGATGATTTATAAAGCCGCTCTCTGTACTCCGAATACTCTTGTGTGATCGCAGCGGATACAGCATAGATTGCATGCTGCAGATACGTGGGTGGTCGGGTTTGCATATATCTTTCAGGATGTATGATATTTACTGCCGGATGAACAAATTCGAAGTATATGTGCTCCCTTTCAACTCAACGTCAGAAATGTTTCTACTCAAGTCGTAGTGACTTACAAAGCTTTTGCAGTGCCGTCATCTAAAGACACTTCGTCCGAGTCTGCCTTTGCACTGGCCTCGGAAATAAGTCCTGTAGAGTTTTGCCCTTGTTGCTGATTTTTGGACCGGAGTAACTGCTCAACTCGTCCTACTTGAAGTCAACCCTCTGCCCAGGAGGCGATGGGGTTCATCTTTGTTGGTACGAACCTAGACGGCTCTCAAGTTGCCGTACACGTGATGATCTTTCCCCTTCCAACTTCTTCATACCTCCTGGAGTACCTGGAGTCACGTATTCACAGTCGAAGCCAAATTTCAGGCAAGATTGACATTTCGGCAGTTCTTTGTTACATTTTAATTTGCGCCTGCGGCAGAAAGCGCAAGCCATTCTGCCTGCCATCGAGCTTGACTCCTGCCCCGTGTCTGGCATGCTGAGATGGACAAGTTGCCTTGATTTTGGAGTACCTGGATCCGTAATATGGCTCCTGGGTGCGAATGAGCTGCTTGAGTGGAGGAGGTACGGCGGCTTTGGTGATGCTGTTGGTCTGAATCGCCGATGCCTCGAAACACGTCAGCCCCCCACTTCAAACATATCGATAATCACGTGAGGCGATCTTGGCACTGCTGTCAGTGAATGCATCGTGATGGAAAAGGTTCCTTATGGTTAATATTCCTAAGAGCTTGATAGAGATGCTTGTGTGAGGTAGATTTTGAAGTTGAGAATACTTTCCTCATGATCAAATTTCCAAATGAACCTGTTCTAGCGCCCAAGTTTAGCTGGAGAGATGAAGTGTTCCTGTCACAGCAGTTTCGTTTTTCTAGGTATGAGTGATGCACATCTGTTCTTCATTCAGACCTAGGCGAGTTCGACTGATGAATATTCAAGCAATCATTGACAGCCAGTGCATGATATGGCCGGTGAATCGAAGATTTTCTAGGTTCCAGAAAGATGTCAACATCCGTTGACGCTACTTGAGATCGACATTATTGCGGTAATCTTTCGATAAAGGCTGTTGAAAGCAAAGATATATAGGACCAAGATTCTGCTGAACTTCACAAGGCTGCAAACATGCGGAAGGCGTCATATGTGGGTGTGTCTTGCACTTTGTTATGACTTGCCTAAGTGAGAACCCCTGAAAGCCCTCGATCGCTTGTCATGGCGAAGTCTCGGTTTTGTCAGGCTTCCGACCAGTGCACGCACTAATTCGATTAAGCAAGCAAACGCAGTCTCGAATCATATCGAGCAGTAAGTGAACCTGCATGTTGAAATGTGATTCGGCTTTTGCAATGGAAGTGTTCAAGACAGGTGCGGAGGTGCGGGAGCTTCATGACGGCCGGGTGTGCGTATCGAAGGCGGAAGTAGCGACCCTGTTGAAATCATAAAAATGCAACAGAGACAAGAAAGAACGAAGCTTTTTGAAGGACAAGCATGTCATTTTATGACATCTCTCGGAAGACGAGACGCTCCCGTGAAACCTTGCAGATGTATCTTATTGAGCCACCATAATCGCGAAGTTGGCCAGTATGCCATAATATTCTACATATGTAGCGGTCGTACCAGATCATCAAAGCGTCATCTTTTCAAAGTGGTATTCTAGGGGTTTCTCATCCCTTTTTGCCCTCCAACGATTTGTCGAGTCAATCAGCTGGTGACAATTCTCCAGCACCCAAGCCCATTTACGAACAAATCCGGGAGTAGCCTCCCACTAGAAAGTATTTGAGTTAGTAACAAACTCCAGAAGCAGATTATAATTGAGAGAATACCAAAGAGACTGAGGGAAAAGAGTCTTGATTGGGAGTTGGGAATAGTGATTAGGGGCATATTCACACCCCTGGAGAGCTTGAAAAGGGCAACACGAAAGTCAAAGAACACTTACACTATTTACATCCCACGGCTCACCCCAGACAATGAGACCTTTCCTCCTCGCTGTAACATCATCTTCAAGCTCTTCGTCTGCAGCGCGCACTTCTTTGGAGATCGGTTCCAGTGCGCTGCTGAAGAACATCTCACCGAACAGATCATAGCATAAATCCTCATGATCAAAATCTTTTTCTGAGCGTATGAGGTTGTCACGAATGGCGGGAAATGGGAACATGTTGATCCAAGAAGAATGAGCCACGCTTGCCTGGATGTATGTTGGATACAAGGACTTCGGCAGAGCTTGACCAGGCTTGGATCGGACGATAGTTAGCCCATCACAGAGGCTCTTAGACTCCGGGAGTACGAAGTCGAGTTCGACCTTCACTTGGAAGGTTCGACCACTCAGGAGGGCTTTGTTTGTTATAAGACCACGGAAGACGTTGAAGTGAATGAGACGGAGGAGATGATCAGACGAGAGGGGAAAGCCATTCGGGTTTAATTGCGTGGGTTTTCCGGCGAGAATCGCATTTTCAGGCGCAGTAGGAGAGACTAGTTGCTCGAATGAGATCATGAATAGGGTCTGGCCGTTTGGGTCCCTGCTGTGGAAATGTCCAGTTTCCAGGGTGTCGTGTGAGATCTCGGGGAGATGACTGCGGCTTGGGTCTTGGATCCACTAGATGATCAGAATATCAGCAGATGCCTCCATATTGCGTACGATCCAAGGGCCCATGCATATATTCATGGCAACAGAGCCTGATAACTGGATCTCGAATACAAACTTACGGTAACTAGTGTGGATGTAGCCGACGAGACCGCAGTTGTCATGCTACCTAAAGGATCGATGACGCCAATATCCGACCTTCCCTGTGCTGCTGCTTTAAGTAGTAGATCGATACCAGTTGTGTCATGATTGGCCCTTTCTCCAGGTATCAAACTCGTTTCCGACGACGAAACGAGGTTTTCAGGATGTGCAGCAAGAACTTGTAGTGCTTGTACCTCTATATTTTCCATATGTTCAACGCAATCAGATGATGTCTCTTGGACGGGAGCAGCCGGTTGTTTGATCCAATCTTCCTCTCTTACAGGCAACTGAGAAGATATTTGGCCAATAGTGTCATCCCGCTTCTCATTCTGGTGGATTGCCGGCACTGGCAGATCAGTGATTCGAAATCGCTCCACCCGAAAAGGGCGTTGTTTCGATGGCTTTTCATTCGTTGGATTCCGTCTACGATAAGCTCTTTGGTTGATTCGGTTCTGCCGTCGTTTCTTCTCTTCCTTTGAATCGACCTCTGTCCAATCATCATCTGCTTTCCAGACATCTGATCTCCAACTGTCTGATGAAACCAAAGTCTCCTTCCGGACGCCTGACCGAGGCATTATCACTGGTGGCGCGAAAAAAATCCTTCTGTTACACTATGTTGGCGAACGTGTATGTGATGAAAATTGCCAGAAAGAGAATCGAGGAAGAATTGTACCAGATAATATCAAGAAGCCCTGTCCGAGGAACTCGGATTGGTAGTCGCTTCGGGGGAATAGCGGGTGACCTGGCTTACGGAAATTTCCTTATTGAGACAAGCGCTGACGATCAACCAGTCTGGCGTGATCCCGGTCTAGTATGTAATCAACCTCAGACAAGCACTCGAGTCAACTCGGTTCAGATTTGGTCATTTCACTCAGCAGAAATTGATGTAATCCCCAAATCTGTTGCCAGCCCATAACTTGTCTCACTCACGAAACGTTCGGAAAAAGACTTGTCTGCTGGGGACTCTGAGCAGGCTCTGTTTGCCACATCACCAAACGCTACAACTCTCATTTGGCCATCTTAAAGGTATCTTCTCCCTTCGACGACCATCAGATGTTGATCACGCAGTCTACATTCTGTAAAGAAGTGTTCTCTGGTGTGGTTCCAGGATTTAAGTAGCCTGCCTAGGTATCGAACAACTTCGACATCGAATACTCCACCCCATCAAGTTGTAGGATCTGTCTTGTCTTTTGCATCTAGACGTCCAACGACGACCACTCAAACATGTTTCAATCTTGATCAGAGTCCAGACTGATCAGATTTAACAGAATCCTCAGTCTTCGGTCCCAGCCGATTCCCTGTGACTGCCGTTTGAAAGGAAGGACTGAGCACACTGGGCTAGGGATGACGTTTCTCAACTTCGGAACCAAGACGACTTTAAATCTGACAGTTTCAATTTGTTATATCGCACTCTGTCTGCTGTTCTAATTCTGTACTTCTAACACCAGAACGGCCGAGTCGATCTATGTTGATACAGTTAATGCTGAACGAAATCCATATTGTGCTACAACAATCCCGTCATGTACATGTCAAGACACATTTTCTTCGTATACTGTTTACTCTGCACTTCCAAGTCTGAAAGGTAACGTACTTGGGGAGCAAGCAATTTATTTCTAGTCATCATACATAAAGCTTGGCTTCCTGCGAGTTCCGTGTCCAGGCGTTTGTTAGAAATTTCCGGCGTCGAGCACAGTAGAATTCATGAAGTATTGAGTTCTGAGTGACGGCATACAATATATCCTGTCACCTCCATACAGGAGATGAGAGAGCACTTCGGACCACTTTGGGACATCGAGTAACGTTTGTGTACTCTGCGTGCTTCTCCCTGCTTACCGAAACACTTTCAAAGTATTATATGTTATGTGTTGGGCAAATGAAAAAGGAATGCATTCAATTGAAATAAGATACAAAAATAGCTCTTGATCCATCTCGAAGCTCCGAGATAAGCGATCGCTTCGATCAGCAACACAATGACCGATCTCCCACTTCAACTGCCGACCCCCGTGTTCGCAACCAAGTCGAGAACATTGAGACTCGAAACAGCCAGAGGGTTTACCGCGATCCATAAAATATACGTGGAATTCCTGCTTCACGGACTCTTAATTATGTCATATACGTGATTCCGACGAGAAGTTGCACCGCGTAAAAGTCCATCGACTTACGAGAATCGCCTAATTGGGACAAGCGGCTATCAGCATGTGCCACCAGACTGGCGCATTTCAGGCAGATACATGAATTGACCAATTGATACACAGAACTGGAAAATTCCGAGTATTACTTTCTCAGGAAAGGAGATCTCGTCAGTCGAAGACGTGAAGTGGTAACGTATCCCGCATGGGCTTTGTGGTTGATGAGAAATCTAGCCTGAAAAACGGTTTCCTGTTGATTGGTATATAGGACAACTATCCGCAAGTTTTCGAAGATTTTCTTGATCAATCTCTGACATTCACTTTCATCATTTGACTCTGTTAATATACCAAAGCAAAATGCTCCAATGACCTATTAGCAGTTTCAACACACTTCTTCCCACCGACAACCCCTTTGAGAAGCCGCTTCATCATGACTTTCAAGCCCGCCTCCCTCCCCTCTCTCAAGGGAAAGACCTTCCTCGTAACAGGAGGAAATACTGGTATCGGCTACGCAACAACCCTCGCCCTCGCGTCGAAAGGTGCAAGAGTCTATATCGGCGCCCGCTCCGCAGCAAAAGCCACGGCGGCAATAAACGAATCCAGACCATCCACCCGGATGCGGACCTCCACACATTGATTCTAGACCACAACTCACTCTCGAGCGTTGTCTCGGCAGCCAAGACGTTCGTCTCGAAACAGAAGAAGCTGCATGGCTTAATACTAAACGCTGGGATCATGGCCGTTCCGTACGAAGTAACAAGTGATGGATTCGAAAGCCAGATGCAAGTCAATTACTTGGCACACTGGCTTCTCACATTTCATCTATTGCCCACGCTGCAGGCAACTGCCAAGGAGGAGGGACCGGGCAGTGTAAGAGTTGTCTGTGTGTCAAGTGAGGGTCATCAGAAGTTCTCATTCGGCACCACAAAGATCTTGTACGACGCTGAGGAAATCAAAAGGTTTGGAGACTTTGGAAGATATGGGCTCTCGAAATTGGCGAATGTATTGCATGCCAAAACCTTGCACACGCAATTTGGACCGGGCAGCGAGAGTGCCAAGGCAGGAGGAGGAGAGATATGGACGGGAAGTCTTCACCCGGGATTCGTTGATACTGAGATGAATGAAGTACGAGATATAGGCAGCCTTGGTACTTGAGTTGGCTACATTATTTCTTGAGGATGTTTGGAATCATGCGGCCATGGGAGGAGGGCTGTGTCAGCAGCCTCTTTGTGGGAGCAAGCCCTGAGTTTGGAAGTGACCTAAGTGGGCTGTACTTTGAAGAGTCTGCGAGAGTAAAAGAGCCGAATGTGGCTGCGAGGGATGTTGCAGAGCAGGAGAAACTGGAGCAGTGGACGAGAGAAGTCATGAAGGAGGGTGGGTGGATTTGAGATGGTTGTGGAAGAGAGTCTAGATTGTTGCGGGCGTTGCTGGTGTTACTCCAGATTAGGTGGACCTTATCTTTCAATTGGATTCCATTACTTTGACTTGAGCTCCGGTCTCTCTTGCATCAACATCGCGAAGCGAGGTCCTGGCATTCAGCTGACTAGGCTGCAACAAGTCCTGCAGGTTGGATGCTCGGGAGGACAATATCAGATCAGCTACTGCACCAAATAAGCGGCTAGAGTAAAGACTCAATCAATAATGGTATAGCCTGGTAGGCTCCAGAATGTCCAGTGGACGGTGTGATGAAATCAAGAACAGTGTCGATAGGCCACCAGAGATGTCGCACTCGTAAGGCTGAACGCAGGAGAAACGACTTCCCCGAAACAATGCATCATGCGTCTCATAAGCCCTCTTTATCGCACCATAAACGCCAAAGAGGCGGCTTTCGACCAATCCGATGACAGATAATCCAGCATTGACAGCTCGCCAAGCTAGCATCCCGAACTCCACAACGCCCAACTAAGCGCCATGCCCTCGAAGTATCTCACCGTCCCTCGCAGATGTTATACGTTTTAAAAACAATTGGCAATACCTTGATCCTCATTCGGCTTCCTGCGAGGTTCCTCTCAGCTACAACAAACCCATGTTCGGCGGTCCTCAGTCGAGACTTGGCATCCTATTTGGAGTTGCACAACTTCCAGCTGGGTCTGCAAGGCTCACCAATAGCGGCAAGGGAGATTCAAGACTGCACTGAGAGGCGGGAAATTGAAGCACTTGCTTTGAAGTAATAAATGCAAACACTCTGGAATGTTGTGGGATGTTAGGAATCGCGAGTCTACCATTGGAGGATTTACATGCAAAGCTTACTCGCTGACATGTCGATAATATAAGCTTTAGGGTTCGAATGCGGAACAGAACTCCGTTACCTGGTCCATCGTAATGTGCTCAAGCAGCCTTGAACAAATGAAATGCAATATGACATATAAGCCCAGGGACGCCATGTTGCCCTTCACCGACAAAGACGAGGGCGAAGATGGAGACAGCCGCAAGCCACACTTCAGGGCTTCAAGAGAATGCAAATGCTGACCGGTTGATTCCCGAGTGGTGACTCTCCATGACCGAGCAAGTCTCGCCCATTGGGCAGCTTCATGGCCAAGACTATGTGCAGGAATGAAGACCAGCATCACCACGGCATAAGGCTGGGTAGAGTAAACATTATTCGTGCGATTAGATATAATTCTCGCGTGGGATGCGGATCAATATGACTGCTGACCAGAAACGCAAGCCAATATGAGAAACATCAGCTGAAGGAGGGCGGTCAACAGATGAAAGTGATACTTGAAGCCCTCGACTTGCGTCAGGATACTCAGCCCAGTCTGGGGATAGCTGCCTGAGAGGTACTTATCTGACAACTACCCCACTCTGAGATGTAGTACCGCTCACTGCTCAAATCCCCTTCTCAAATCTCAATTTCCTGCTGCCAAATAACATATCCGAAAGAACGTTTCACACTGGTCATCATCCATCCCATCAATCAAGTACCATGGCTCCTCCCTTGAACCTCGATAACATCCAAGGAGATATCTTGTAAAATCCCCAGCAGAGGTTACAATATGACCGAATAAGCTGACTTTCCCAAGGTCCGGACTTCCTAAAAAGGGAGAGATCTTCTTCTTTTTCCAGATCAACAAGGACTTTGTCAACGATTTTTGCACTGGAATTGGCGAGCTTGCTCACCACGTCACATCTGTGACCCAATGCGAGAACGACAGACAGAAGATTATCAAGGAGAAAGAAAGGGCAGCATTACATGACACGACCCCAAAGCTTCTGGAGCTGAGTGGTATCAATATAGCGTTCTCTCACAAAGGTCTGAAGACAGTAAGTGCACATTTGCGGCACCATGTTACTTCGAGAGCATTTGCTGATCTGCGCTTTGAAATTTCAAGTTAGGCATCAGAGATCCCATCCACGATGAGGTCTTCGAGAAGGGTATGGTCGCAGATGCTGATGGGGAAGACCGCGAGATCCCCCAACCACCACAGAATCGGCCGCCCCTCTATCTTAATGATGACTTGAGTGTGTGGGAGCCTGAATTTCGAGACGTAGAGATCCATGGAGTGATTCTGATCACTGGTAGCAGCCATCCAAAGCTCAAAGATACTCTTGCAAAGGTCAAGAGGATCTTCAAGGTCGGCCAAAAAGATGCGAGCATTACTGAGGTGACGCAAGTCGAAGGACACGTCAGACCTGGCGATGTGCACGGCCACGAACAGTAAGTTGTACTTCAGTGGCCACACTATGATGGGAACTGACTTTCACCGTAGCTTCGGGTTTGCCGATGGCATCGCGCAGGTAAGTACCGGGTGAATTCATTGTTTCCAGCTTAGAAGTCTCGAGATTTTCAAGAGACATTCTGATCATCCTCTCCATAAATTCCGGGTGTGACGGTTACTAACTCCCGCGGTACCTTCAGCCTGCAGTCGATGGTGTTCCGGCGTTAGTCCATCGAGGCACAGACACCATTCATCAAGGAGTCATCCTCCTGGGTCGACCAGGAGACGAGAAGGAAAACGATCGGCCTTCATGGGCTCTGGACGGTAGCTTTCTTGCATTCCGCAAGCTCAAGCAGAAGGTTCCCGAGTTTCAGAAGTTCCTAGATGACAAAGCCAGAGATACAGGGCTCAGTTCTGATCTTCTGGGAGCCAAACTGGTGGGCAGATGGAAGAATGGTGAGTAATCCGTGCAAGGGCCAATGAACAAAATTTGACGTGTATCCTTGCATAGGAGCACCCGTTGAGAACTTTCCTCTTCAACCGGTCAAACCAGAAGAGATAGCTATCTTCAAAGCCGCTGCTAAAGATTCCTCTCAAAATGACAACTTTCGCTATGACCAAATTGTCGAGCAGAAGAACTGCCCTTATGCAGCACACACCCGCAAGACCAATCCCAGAGATGATATCGCATTCAATACCAGTGCTCATCAGGAACACCGTATCATCCGTCGTGGTATACAGTACGTATTGAAACGATGTGACCTCTCCATCTGAAGGCTACAAGTCTTTGAGGCATAAGTTGCCATCTACACAAGATCAAATGTGTGTTCCAAAGGCTAACTTTCCGGGTGTTCAAGATATGGCCCCGAGGTCACGGACGAAGAAAGTGCCACGTCAACCAGTTCTCCAGACTCCAAGCTTGAGCGTGGTCTTCTTTTTGTTTGCTACCAAAGCGACCTCTCAAAGGGATTCTCCTTCATTCAGAAACGTGAGACTTTCTATCATAATTTTTTGAAGTATATTGACTGCATTAGTTTGGGCGAATAATGTCAACTTTCCTCGTGAAAAACCAGATGCTCCTCCTCCACAGGCAGGCTTCGATGCCATCATTGGAGCTGCTCTTTCCAATAAGGCAGAGCCAAGTCGCTATATGAGCGGCTTCGACGCGAGTGACCAGGCGAAGCCACTCTGCCTGACTGATGACTGGGTCATCGCTAAGGGAGGAGAGTACTTCTTCTCTCCATCAATCTCGGCTCTGCAGGAGACATTCGCACAGGCTGCATAAGTGTCTGCAAGATCCTGCAAAGAGAGGCATGAGCTTGTTGCTCAGTAGTCTGAAGGATGGGTCGTTTCGATTCCTTGGCCACACTCACTAGCATTAGTCACTTAACTTCGGGGGAATAAGCTCATTTTCAAACCAACCTGCTCCCTGCTGCCATGATAATTTTGGTCATTTCCTTGAATCGAGACTCCGACTATACTTTTTGATCAAAGCTGGTTTGGTATGTGAACAAGAGCAATCTGGATTGGCCGTTTGGAAGCGTTGAAGGTTTTTATAGAATAAGGTTCCGAAGGAAAGAGATGATGAAATAAGGTAGAACCCGAAAGCAGCTAGAAGTGACACTTGCCCTCTTTATTACTAGCTCAATACCGTCCCTACAACTTCCCTCGGCATCTTCAGGGATTCGGACAATAAACAGGCACTGCGTCCGATTGATAAATCGTTTCTTGTTGTTAGTCGCGAAGAGACAAATCCTGTCTGCCTGTTTGTGTCGTCGGAGTCTGCAATATGCTCACCGCCTCGCAGTCTCACCTGGGCAAGTTGTAATTGCTTTTGATGACAAGCCCAGCTTTTGACACCTTTATCGCTATGTTGACACAACATGCAGCAAGGTTCCATGGACGACAACGTCAATCAAGTGAATTGGATTACGTAGCTGGAGTCGAGAGTGAACCATGGTATGTAATGAGAGTTGCATATTGCGTGGTTCAAACATCACAGTTGACTGGGGATTGAGCAACATGAGGGCGGCCGGATATACTTACATAATCCACTACCGGCCAATCATAGCCACCTTGAATGCCCTGACAGATCAAATCCCTGCACTTGGCGATCACCCGCGGGGGCGCCTTGACTCGCGGAATGAGGCTGTTATCAAGAATTGAGAACCTTGATGTCCGCCCTCGAAGCCGACGCAGGCGCGATGATGACCAGACCCCAAATTCAGCAAGTATGACAAAGAGCAGCCTCTCTTACCTTCCTTCTTTCCTATACTCTCTCCCTAAACACACAGACTGTCTTTTACGACATCACTGAGTCCTTTCTTGATATTTATCTGAAGAGTTTGCCATTCGTTCAAGACGCCGCTTATCGAGTACGAAGTCCTCCGCGACCTGCATGAAAGAGATCCCCGAGCAACGTCGCAAGCAAGCGTTGGAAGATCGAGAAGAAGACGGACTCTTGCAGCAACAGCGAGCATTCCTCGCAAAGGGCGGATAGCAATCATGCAGCTCGATAATGATACCCGAGGGTGGATTATGTCGGTTGTGAGCGGTGTTGGTATGTTTTGTTTCTACAAGTGTCGTGGAAGGCTGTAACTGACGCGTGCATATGTAGCTTGTATCGTTGGGGCTAGCATCATCTGCGTGGATGTCTTGGTGCGATACATACCGAGTAAAAGAAACTTCAAGATACAGGAAAGTGAAGCGTTCATGGCATCCTCGTTAAGTTTGAGTTTCGGAGTCATGGCAAGCATTCCCCAACCATCTCGACTACAGAAGCTAATGGCAGTCCAGATATTCTCTGCACTCTACAGCATCCTCCCGAATTCGAAGAAGTACCTAATATCGAGCGGCTACGCACCATCCACAGCAGGTTGGATACTTTTGGCGGGGTTTGTAGGAGGCTTCTTTGGGATACAGATCATATCCAGGTTTTTCCACCGATTCATGCCGTCACATGTGGTAGATTGCGACCATACCCACGAAGAAGTAGCCCATGATCATCACGGACATCATAGTCACCATGGACAAAGCAGGGGAAATTCTCATGCCAGCCGGCTCAGAGGTCGACAGGCATCACATCATGAGAATGGAAAAGCTGGCGAAGCAACCCCACTACTTCATTCCAACTTATCCAGCAGCACTCTTTCACCGCACCAAACACATGTAGATGGCGCCATAGACACCCAGATTAGACGACAAGCCAGTTTCCCCGATTCGAGGCGACCCTCCATGATTGAGGTTCAGAAGCGAGTGATGTCTTTTGTCAAAGATACCAAAACTAATTGCGACTTTGGTGGACCTTGCTTCGGATATTCAGATCCCTGCGGTCAAGAATGTTTCAAGCACCTTTCTAACAGAAGTCCCAACACTACCCGCAACCCAACACTTCTGCGTACAGCCACAGGGACTTTCTTTCCACCCACCACTTCTGCCCCACCTGAGGGCTCGGAGCCTTCCAATGGTGCTCCACGAACACAAAGCCAGACCCGAGTAACACGAGCACGTTCTTGTGACACTCTTGACGAAGCCTGTGAGCAGATGGAAGAGGGCCACGACTCAGACGATGAATCGGAAGATCTTGAAGCACAGCACCACCATCATGTCCCCGAAAATGCCTTCATGAGTATTGGACTCCAAACTTCCATTGCTATCGCAGTCCACAAACTGCCAGAGGGGTTCATCACCTACGCAACAAACCATGCCAACCCATCTCTCGGCTTTTCCGTCTTCATGGCTCTCTTCGTACACAACATCACAGAAGGCTTCGCTCTTGCACTCCCGCTTTTCCTCGCCCTCAAGTCTCGCTTCCGCGCGATGCTCTGGGCTGCTCTCCTAGGTGGCGCATCTCAACCAGTGGGTGCTGGAATAGCCGCAGTATGGTTCAAGGTTGCTGGCCATGAAGGCCACAAGCCGGGAGAGGCTGTATACGGTATTATGTTCGCCCTGACAGGAGGCGTTATGACGAGCGTTGCCCTGTCACTCTTCGTGGAGAGTTTAAGCATGAACCACAATCGGAACTTGTGCATTGCATTTGGCTTCATCGGTATGGCGATCATGGCGACATCCAATGCTTTAACGTCGTGAATAGAGCAAAGGGAATCGATTACTATAACAAGGAAAGGGAAGAAACAGACTGCATCATGGAGGATCAACTGTATGAATTACGTAACATGGCATGGCAGGCGTTCAGGTAGATTGCATCAAAGGGGTATACAATTTTAGGGCAAAGCGATGGAAAGGACCGGAATGGATAGCGTTGCGAGCGTACTCGGTTGTGTTTCGTATCTTTTACCCGGCCGGTTGCGATACCTTTTGGTAGGCACTTGGGATAAGCATCAGTGGAAACGGAAACGGGCATTGCATAGGTAGACTACTGCTTATTTGTGACCACCTGGCCACTTTAGAATGGAGAATCGACAATAAGGCCGTATATTCCAAGCCACTGTCAGAATTTATAATCTGGTACTTGTAACAGTGACCGTGAAAGGTGAAAATTGAGCAACTGCAACAAGCAACATCTCGCTTGAATTCAAAAGTGGGTCAACCAAACACAAGCAAGTTTGTGGTCGAGATTGGGAAAAGGGGTTGTAAATTACACTGCGATGGAGTTTTTGGATACGAAGAAATATATGGTATGACATTCGCACCAGTTCCAATTCGCTACCAGCCTGAAAATGCAGCAATAAGCAAAAGAAAAGACATAGTTTTGGGTAGTGGTTGTTCAACTCGTCCACTCGTTCTCTCGTGCTCGTCTCTGTCTTTGTTGAGAGTTGGAATATACATTCTCCTTCCTTCCGCACCGGATCATATCATATCGATTCATTTCCTCCCCACTGGCATTGGGGCATCGGTTCTACTCCCCTAGAAGCGATGACTTCTACTCTTCTGCGTCCTCCACGCCGTGTAGCCAACATATCCACCCCCACACACCGCAAAGAACATGAAGATCTTGAAGAAAAACCACGTCCAGCTGCCTCCCTCCTTAGGAGCCTTGACCTTCCCTGCGCCAGTCGATGCAATCTTTCCGCCTGGACCAGGCTTGCTATTCGTACTGTCCCGACCCTTGGTATCATACAGATTCCTCGTCGAAACACTGATCAGATCGTGGTTATCGCTCAATTCTCCCGTCTCGGCGGAGAATCCCAAATATGCGACTGAGGGGATCATCGGTGGCTCGTTGGTCTCAAAACATAATTCCCACTGTCCATCAGTCTTGTACTGCAACTCAAGCTTCAGACTCTTGTCTTGGAAATACGTCAATTTAGCCTTTGTAGCGATCGATGCACCTCGGAGACCGCGTGCCGAACATCCCATGAATTCATTGTCCTTTCCGTCGTTTGACTTGTCGTAGACTTTCTTGCCGTCGCCGACCATGGCCATAACATAGGGGAAGACGGTACCGGGGCGGTTGTTCTTGTAGGTGTCGAAGAAGATGCCGAGGCCCTCGAAGGAGTCGATGCTTCCGAATACAGGGCCAGGAGAAGCGCGCTGTTTGGTAAGCCAGAGGGCCATACCGTCGCCGTGAAGATTTCCATTTCCGTGGATCTTGAATTCAACTTCAATCTATTGGCCCCAGTATTAGCTACCTGTCCAAGCGCATTCGCAGACTGAATTGAACACAGAGATTCGATATGGAGAGGGCAGACCAACCTCCCAGTTCGTAGCCGTTAGAGGCACGCGCGAGAAAATCCATCCTTCTTGTGAGGGACGATCTGAGGTCAGGCGAATATATCTGCATTTCGCATCAGCACACGAGCTTGTCCCCCCACGAAAATCGGCAGCCGTACTGATCCGCGCGCACAATAGTATTTCCTCCAAAGTCAAACCATCGACTTTGCATGTCCGAGTCGAGATATGGCTATTTCGTGGCCCAAGTCAGTCGAACTGTAGCACGTAAGGGGGTTTACTAAATCGCCCCCAATCCACGAACCTGTTGGAGGGAATGTGTCCGTAACTGTCGCATTTAGTTAGCTAAAAGTTTCTACTGAATCTGACGCTTAGCCGTTCCATTGACCTACCGGTATGCTTCTAATGCCATTCTCGTCGGTGGTGGTGTGGTCGGAAATAGCTGCAAGAGCACATGCTGCCAGCGCCCATGCCGACAGCGAAGTAGAGAGCCACATTGCCTCTAAGATCCTGTCTCAGCTCCTTCTTTCCAAGCCGATGAAATGGAGGTACTGTAAAGAACGAAAAATCAATGGGGAAGGAAGAAAAAGGAAATAGAACAACGACGGGGCGGCGCTCCTCTCCTGAGGGGGTTGGAAGTAGAAAGTCAGTCAGGTAAAATGTCAGGGCGACTTGGATACGGTTAGCTGGCCTCTCTGTAACTTTAATCCGGGGTGCTGGTGGTGGTGGAACTTGATCCCTGCAAGCTTGTACTTTGGTGCTGGGAGCTGGCCTTACCTAAACGAGTGGGCATCATCAACTTTAGGAAAAAAGTTCGAGGTCAAGTAACAAAACAAACATAAACAATCCACAAGTTCCAAATTCACCGAACAACGATACTCCAACTCTCCCTTTAGCAAGTGCCTTTCACGACGAAAACAATACCAACCTTGGGTTGACATAAAAGCACGATCCGAAGTACCGGCAAAGTACCTAGTCCAGTTCATCTCTCCCAAGAACCAGAATACCACAACCTGCCAAAATGGACAACATCAGCAATGGTCTCGGCTTTGGCCAAGATCCCAAGGCAGCTGTCATGAACCAAGTCAAGCAAGAAGCTGCCATGACCAACGCACGGCAATTGATCGAGGTATGCCCAAGCCACTTTCCCAACCTGTTCGAAAGTATGTCATTATGTCTATGAACTTCTGCTGATGACTATGTACAGAAAGTGAATGAGCACTGCTTCGAGAAGTGCGTGCCCAAACCCGGAGCTTCATTATCAAGCGGCGAGGGTGCGTGTGTGACACAGTGCATGGATAAATATATGGCAGTTTGGAATACGGTCAGCAGGCAGTACATCAACAGAATACAACAGGAGAATGCGAAGAACGGGGCTGGTGGGGGAATGTTTTAAGGGTCGGATAACGAGTATCTGGAGACTTGCGTGGGCCGAGAAGGAGACAAGGCATGTACGATGAGGCGACGCAGATGCCATGTCCAAATGGATGGACTGCGAAGACATGTACGATATTGATGGGCTGTATCATATATGTGGAAACATATGGGCGGAAAGGCGGGCATGGCAAAGCTGCATAGATGGTATCAACATGAATCACCTCTTCAACATTACACAAATTTCAAGAAACACTGATGACTGGAGAGTTGTAAGTTCTATTAGGTCTCTCAACTTCGAGGATTTGGTATGGCCTTTTGTTGAAATACTCGAGGCTGACATCGCCGCGTTCGATATCGAGCTACAGATTCCGTAGTGCTACTTATTCAACAGTCTCAACATGCTCATAGGGCTCGATAACACAAGCCACAAATCATTAGCATTTCTTACTCGAAAGTCCATGTCGGCAGACTTACGTTCTCTCCTCCCCTTGACAGGTAGCACCTCCAACCGCAAAGACCTATGAATCTTCATGAACGGCAAATCCGCAGCTTTCTCTCACGACCTCAGCACAAAAAACCTGCACTACATGCCTATCCTTAACGTCTACCTTCATCAGATCCAAACTTGCTCTGGCCCTGGCTTCAGTACAGTACCTAAATAAGGGGTCCCAGTAATATATCTGAAGCAACCTAGATACAAGAATAGGACAATTGTGCCATCTCCACATCCATAATATGAGAAATCGTATTCTTGAAAGCCCAAATACAATTTGAATGACAATGTAAACAACTTACTGAAAGCAGAAAACACTGATCAAAGACCGCAAAACTCACCTAGCCTCCTCCCAATGCCAAAACTCAAAGGTGAACCTCACCCCATTCCACTCCACCGCATTCACCTCCACCACACCTTCCAAAACTCACCCATCTCTGACCCCTCCATCTAGCCAAATGAGAAATTCAATCTCCATGTACAAGAACCCACGTATCTACGTCACGGTGATGCCTCTCTAAAATCATAACAAGCTTATGTTTTCTAACAGACTGGTCGCTTCTCGGTCGGATGACAAATGACATTCATTGCTTCCGCCTCACCCCGATCGATCTGTGAGTTTTGTCGGTTTAATCTTTGGTCTGTTGATTGTAACCTTTCCATTTTATCTCTATGTCTTTGGAACAGCTATGCTATGGGAGTTTGGGAGGTATTCGAGATTTTACGCTTTTGTTGATGTTGATCTGTTTGGAGAGCTGGTAAGCGAGGAAGCGAGCAAGCGACCCAAGCCCTCTTTTGCGGTTCTACTTTGCCAAGTTAGAGGAATGTTGTTTTGGCAATGGCATGGAGATGATATACAAGAATGACTTCAGAGCAGTTTGGAGTCAACACAGGGTTCTTTTGAGCTATCAAAATAGTTTATGGTGGACGAGGAGAGCATAAACAACACTCAACGCCGTGATCTAATGCATAGGAAGTCTAACATTTGAAAGAAGACTGACCAGCTTGAATTGTCCTGGAGTCTGCAAATGTGTATTGAAAATTTGACTTTGTTCTTCATAAATATCTCTACTCTCCTCTCTTCTTCGCTTCTTCTGCCTCCCGCTTTCTGGCAAGGTATCTCTCCTTCGCACTCATGATATCGCCCTCCGTCTTTCTACTCTTTGAAGCCCTCTCCAATGTCGCCTTCTCCTCTTCTTCCTGCTCAAGCGCTCTCTTGGTCGCCTGTTCTAATTGCGCCTCCATCATCCTGGACTGCCTCTCCCGCATAGCTTGCTTGCCACCACCAGCACCCACGAAACCAGACGCTTTCGTCCTGTCAGACATAGCTTTCGCATCCCTCGCAGCATTAGACTGTGCAGCGCTCTTAGGCTTCGCAGCTATATTGAGACCTCCCTTAAGCAGCTGTCTCTTGTCCACGACCTGCCCTTCGTCGTTGATAGCAATTGAGCCACCGGATTTCTCGTTGATCTCCCTCGCAAGATCCGCCTCGGTCTTGACCTTCTCCTCCACCTCCTCCACTGGCCCGGTCTTGATTCTCTCCTCCACAGCCTTGACGACCTCCGCATGCTTCTGCTCGCCTTTCTCAAGCATATTCTTGTAAAAACTCGTCATTCCCGTCCCCTTATTCTTTTTCGCCTCCATCTCCTCCCGAATCTTCTCCTCCGCTTCCAGTCTCCTGTTTTCCTCCTGCTGTTTCTTATACGCCGAGGTAACGAACTTCTCTTTATCTGCAAACTCGTCGCCTTCAGCCTCTCGTTCCCGCGCTAACTTCTTCTCTTCTGCTATCCTAGCATCGCGCTGTCGCACTTCCGCGGCGGCCATCAGGTTCGTCATGTATTTCGGTTTGCGCTCCTTGTCCTCCTCCGTTAATTTCTTCTGCGGCTTGAGAGAGTCATACACGGCATCGTAGTCGTAGATATTGGCATCCAATTCCTCGGCTTTGTCCGCATGTTTCTTGGATGTGAAGGACGAGGAGAGGTCGCCGTACATGCTGATGGGCGCTTTCTTCGACCCTCCTAGCTTCATTATTGGTTTCGAGCCTTTTGCTGGGCCGCTCTTGGAAAGTTTGGGTGCTGGGGAATCATTGGAGAGTCCGCCAAATTCCCCAATCTCTTCCACTGCTTCAGCGCAGTCTTTGTCGTCGCCATCTGAATCGTCAGGTTCGTCGAAGATCGGTTTCCGCTTGCCGGGTTGAGGTCTGCTTCCTAAAGGTGTCTTTTTCTGGATGTTGAGCCCGTAGGAGAGGCCTTTGCCTGACATTTTGGGACTCTGAGTGAGATGTATTTAATCGTACTTGTGAGTGGATGATCTCGAAGATATCGAGTATTATTTTAAGCTTAGGTGAATTCCCCAGGTCCACTTTTGGCGGTGGCGCTAGCCGATAAGCTTCTTATCGAGACAGCCTGGAAAAGTCGCAAGCACAACAACTTCACAACACCATTTACGTTCCTCGAAAGGCCGCATTGCCCTGTGCTTCGCAGATGTAGGACCGCCACATTGCACAGGTTTTCCCCTCCCAAACTGTTCGACCGCTACGATGACCTCCGAAGGCAGTGTAGAAATCCCTCCCAGCGTTTCCCCCGCAGTTCCAAAGCCCTCCAAATTTAGGTTTAAGGACAATTCAAAGAGGAGATCCGAGAAGCGCGATGGTCGATCACGAAGTCCAACGGAGAGGTCAGACCGAGAATGGTCGCGGCGCGACAGAGCAGATGAGAGACAGCGGGAGAGACAGCACAGGCATCACCATCGAAGCAAGAGGCGCAAAACAAGTCCGCCCAAGGACGACCCCGCGCTCTACGATGACACGCATCTACCAAACGCTTCCTCGAGCCAGTATGTAGATCCTGAGATTGCCTTTAGAGAGAGTCTCTTCGATGCCATGGCGGACGATGAAGGGGCGCAATTCTGGGAAGGGGTGTACGGCCAGCCGATTCATACTTATCCTGATGTGAAGCCCGGCCCGGACGGAGAATTGGAGCGCATGACGGATGAAGAATATACGGCTTTTGTCAGAGCTAAGATGTATGAAAAGACACATCAGCATCTGCTCGAGGAGAAGGCGCGGAGAGAAGCTGCGAAGAAGGAACGGGATCGGCTGGCTAAGGAGAATGCAAAGGAAGAGAGAGAAGCCGAGAAGTTCAGGAGGAAAGTGGAAGAGAGCTTGAAGAGGGGACAGGAGAGGAAGTCTAGAAAGGCCTGGGGTGATAGATGGGAGGCTTATATTCAAAAATGGGAGTCTCTAGGCAAAGGTGCTGCAGGTGGGAAGATTCACATTGCTTCTATACCCTGGCCAGTTGAGAGTGGGAAGAGAGCAGACGCTACTGAGCTGAAGGAGATCGAGCGATTCTTCCTCAATGCGCCGACATCTGGACAGCCTACAGAGGCTCAACTGGCGAAGGTCTTGAAAGTGGAAAGAGTACGCTGGCATCCGGATAAGATACAGCAGAAGCTTGGTGGCCAGGACGTCAGTGAGGATGTTATGCAGGCTGTTACTGCTGTCTTCCAAGTCATTGATAGGATGTGGTCTGAGGTTAGGGTCGCAGCGAAGTAATGATAATTTTGCATGGCGTGGACTTGGGCATAGCGACGGCGTTACAAACGGATTTATTGTGTACCTTTGTCTATGTAGCAAATTGGTTGCTAGATAAGGACACTGGGACAGATAGCCGGCGTGCATGGAAGAACTCGATGGCTTCCGAGGCGGCGATGCGATGCAACACATTTCCCTCCATACAGCTCACATGGTTTGAAGCACTTGCTTTTTCCCAGCGACGTGGACGCTGAGGAACAGCGGGGCATTCCATCACAAGATACTTCATCTCAAAATACAGCTGGTCTGGCGGGTATCCAGTTTTTCAGTAGTCACTAAGAAGTGGTATTGATTTCCAAGTAATATGATAGCATTTCTTGGAACAATACCTTCGCGGTACGACTTTAGCGCTCTTCCTGGTCTTTTTACCCCATCAGTGCGCCTCAGATAACGATCACCCCGGCCACTTAAGATGCAAGGTTGTCCAGCTTGAAGTAAACATTCCATTCCAGCTCTCACGCACCGACCTTCATTGCAAGTGCTTTTGAAGGTTCGATTCGCGGAGAGACATATCTCCAATTATTAGCCAGCCCAGAAGCACTAAGAGATAGTAATTGATTTCCTGCCTTTATCATGAACCGAACTGGACGGATGCATCGATAACCAACAGCTGCACGTAAAGAGTAAGCAGGCAATTGGTCCAATAAAGCGCTATCCTTCAGTACCCAGTCTTGGCTCCATCCTGTGGACATGATTAAGGTAAGGGAACCTGTCCAGTCCATTCATCTCTTCCTTCTCTGCTTCTTCCTCTTCTTATCACCTCTCCCTCTCACCCGATCTCCAACATGTCACGATTCGGGCTTTGAAGGCACAGGTTGCTTTCAGAGTTTGAGAGACAAAAATCAAGCGCGAGAGATCCAGAGAGCAAGGGACGGCTCAGCTCTTCTCTGCTGTTGAAGTACATGTGCGCTAGGCCTCTCTCGACAAGATCGCTGTGAAGGTTGAGGTGGGGTTCAAGTCTGCGCCCAGTGAGAGAGCACCAAAGCACCAGTGCACCCAGAGAGTCCAGCCATCGTCCGCCCGCACCTCTACGACCCTATCCCTCTCCTCCCCCCTCTCGCACCTTGCCCGCCCAACAGCAGGCCAGAACTCACTCACTCACTCACTCACTACTACTGGTCCTTCTTGCTCGGTTTCGCTCTCCCCTCGTTCGCTCTACCTTACCGTACCTCTCTTCACTACCTATCTACGCTACGCATTACTACACTACACCACACTACTCGTCCTTCCCCTCCTTCTCTTCCCCTCGCTATCCTCTCCTCTACAGCGAACAATTGGACATCAATAGCTTCTCAATTGTCAATTGCTCTCTCGGCACCTCTTACACTATATCGCATACATCCTGATATTACTGCGCTGCCTTGCTTCCTATAATCCTATTCGACATCCGGATCCAGCCTCAGTCTCAGCTCACGAATCGTGCAAGCCAACAACCCTCAATTAATCCTCCTTCCCTCCACTCCAATTGCGACACGGAAGCTAAGCTACGACCACTACTGTTCACAACTGCAGGAAGCCGTCTTCTCTCGGTCGTCAAAGCTTCCATCTGCTTGCCCACTCATACCAGAGCCGCCAACAGACCTGCCCGAGCAGGAGAGACATTCCAGAACCTTTATCCAGCTTCTTTTCGTCACAGCTCCACGCCAGTCTCAAACCCTTCAGCAAAGTCTCCCTTCTGCGCCGCCCGCCGCAGCGAAGCTTCGCTCGCTCACCTTTCCGACCTCCCCAACCCAGCCTAGCCTTGATACCCGGGCTTTGCTGGTTTGTCAACTGCCCGCCTCGACATCTCCAGCAATCCTCCATTGCTTCATATGCCGACATTAGGATTCCTGAAGAAGAAACGGACGAGGGAGTCGCCTGGTCAGAAAGACCTAGCCTCTCCAACTTCGACCTCAAGTCAACCCACCAGTCCGATCACTCCAACCACCTCTCGAACCTTTGATACGTCAATAGCTTCCGTCTCCACACAATCCACCGCTCCACAACCCCAGAGCGCACCACAATCCGCCGTCAACAAGCAAGAGAGTCCCACGGTTGTGGGCGAGCAACAACCAATGACGCAAGGGGTTTCTCAACAGCAACAACAGGCATACGGGACCTATTCTCAGCCTCAAGAGCAGCACCAGAATCTTCCTACCATCAATAACCTCATCAATCCTCCCCAAAGCGATGGTCCATCACAATCGAAACCGAACATGGGTCAATCCGAGCCCGAGAACGGCTCTGCCAGACAGCCAGAAGCTTCTCAGCAATTGCCCCAGGCGCAAGTAGTTCCGCAACCTACCCAGATCAGACAGACCAAGGGCAAATATTCCTTAACAGACTTCGATATCCTGCGGACATTGGGGACGGGAAGCTTTGGAAGGGTACATTTAGTCCAATCAAAGCATAATCAACGATTCTATGCGGTCAAAGTGCTGAAGAAGCAGCAAGTAGTGAAGATGAAGCAAGTCGAACATACAAATGATGAAAGGAGAATGTTACAAGAAGTCAAGCATCCATTTCTTATCACACTCTGGGGCACATTCCAGGACTCAAAGAATCTCTACATGGTTATGGATTTTGTTGAAGGAGGTGAACTGTTTTCCCTGCTAAGAAAGTCTCAGGTAAGACAGTATCATGCGGGGTGGTTGGCAGTACTAACTGGCCATACAGCGATTTCCAAACCCTGTGGCGAAATTCTATGCCGCGGAGGTCACCTTGGCACTCGAATACCTACATGGGAAAGACATAATTTACAGGGATCTGAAGCCCGAGAACTTGTTACTCGATAGACATGGGCATCTTAAGATCACTGATTTTGGATTCGCCAAGAAAGTACCTGACATCACTTGGACACTGTGCGGTACTCCAGACTACCTCGCACCAGAGGTTGTCTCGAGTAAGGGCTACAACAAGTCGGTTGATTGGTATGCTGTTCGGTTTCTCGTCCGGTCTGTTCCGACTAACAGCTACGCAGGTGGTCACTTGGCATATTGATTTTCGAAATGCTGTGCGGCTTCACACCTTTCTGGGATGGCGGGTCCCCCATGAAAATCTACGAGAATATCCTGAAGGGTCGCGTCAAGTACCCGCCATACATTCATCCTGATGCCCAAGACTTGCTTCAAAGGTTGATTACCTCCGACTTGACAAAACGACTCGGAAACACTCATGGTGGTGCAGAAGGTGTCAAGAACCATCAATGGTTTGCTGAAGTCACCTGGGAGAGGTTGGCCAAGAAGGATATTGATGCGCCATATGTACCACCTGTTAAGGCTGGTGTTGGTGATGCCAGTCAATTTGACAAGTACCCTGAGGAGACTGAATCGTATGGACAACTTGGCCATGACGAGTATGTACAGCGATTACCCAGAGATGAATTCATCACTGACATACCACAGACATGGGAAACTCTTCCGCGACTTCTAGACATACCCATTCGCACATTGTTGATACAACACTCTCTTTTACCTCCCCGCAAATCACTAGATTTGCGCATATACTCATACTGTCGAGTCTCCTTGTTTTACGAAAGTCACGGTCCGGCGACGAAAATGATGGTTTACAGCGATACTGGGAGGGCATCGGGCCGGTATTGCCATTGGATTACATCTGTGTTGGGTATGGATCGGTCGGTTGGATTTGCTTTGTGGATGCGGCTGGCATTGATTACATTGGCAACAGTATGTTGGCCTCGAAATCGGGAGACCAGTGCTTCAATCTGGCGCACTTTTGGCATGAGTTCACTGCGCTGGAGTTGGCCCATAGTTGCGAGTCCGAGATCAATGAAATCGTTGGATATGGTTCGAATTCGCTACGAAATCGCTACGACTTCATCTTCCAGTGCTTTGACCATCCTACTCAAAGTCAGATCGCATATTTCCAGGCTTTATTGACTGCCAATACAAGTATGCAGGGATTATCACTGCGAGATGCATCGCTTAATGCATGATCCTCAAACTCTAGAAAAATCTTGCCCCATTCTCGCTTTCAGGTTGAAGTCATTGGAAGCTTTCTTCGCGACCCCATGACATTCGCATCTCATCACAACAGATCGAGTGTTATAGTCAGCGTCTAATTCAGTCACAGTCTTTTCCCTTTAGGCCCCAATGTCGTCAGAATTCCAAAAGCACGTGAAGTCTCCATTGAAGTCATAGACATGATGTCAAATGTGTATGACCTCGGAATGGATTTTCTGATATACCTGCCAATTCAGATCTCCTACTAGTATTATATAGTGATATGTTTGAGTCGTCCTAACACTGAAATACGACACTAGTTTCACTAAGATAAAGCCTACGTTCCTCAGCGAGGAAGAGCTATTCCTGATAGATACCTGGAGTAAATTAACAGTTGTTGATATCCGCCCTCGTTAAGCGAGGCAAGGATGGGGAGAGGAGTACGTACGACACAAGTCTCCGAGTACGTCACGAAGTGCATTGACAGCATACCTACTATGCTGAAACTGGTCATATGGACATTGAAGGATAAATTTGGTGACCGAAGCAAGGGAAACTAGTAATACAAGGGCTGTCTATTGGCAAATTCTCTGATTTCATGAAGTCTCCTAGACCAAGAAAAGGGAAACGAAAACAATCTCCTCTGGTATCCGTTTTCCGCCATAATTTCATTACCATAACGCTACTTCATCACGTCCTTTCCATACCTGCTTCCCCGTGAGCAAATTCATGTCAATCATCCAATCGAGTATCATTCCAAAGTCCCCTGAGCTCTTCAGCTCCCAACCATCTCACCCACTTCCAATACCACACCCTCAACCCAAATACAACACCGCAGCCTGCGTCGAATCCGTAGTCTGACAAACCTCCTTCTTCCCATTCGGCGTAAAGTCCGCCTCACTAAACATCACAAAATCCCCCGTCTTCACACTCTTCACCCTAAAATACCCCGTCCTCGTCCACGCATCACCCGCAAAACCGCCCGATGGTTCCACAATAAAGCTGTTCCCGTCATCAATGGAGGGATCAGTACGCGAGGCGTAGACGTTGAGCTTTCCACTGGGGGTTTTGACCGTATTGTCGGCGCGGAGATAGGTGTTGTAGGCTTGATTTCTGAATTTGAAGGTGGATGGTTTGGAGGGGAGGATTGTCCAATTGTCAGAAGGCACAGAGGTTGGTTGGTAGTGATAGACTTCTTGAGGGGAAGTGGTGGGTGGGCTATTGGGAGGGATGAATTCGGTGTTGCTGGCGTGGAGGCAGTTGCCTAGGGAGCGTTGAAGGAAGAGTTGTCTAGAGGATTGGATTCAGCCAGGTTCAAAGGAAAGAGTCAGAGGAGTTCGAGATGAACAATAAGGTTATGAGATGAACTTATGAATTCCGGGCTAGAAAGAAAGAAGTGCTACCTACGGTTCTGGAGGGAATTCCCCGATAAGCTGATACGCTCCAGATCTGATCAGCTGAAGCTGTTTCTTCACCGTACTGATCTCTCCCGTTGGCATGATTCCATTACTGGAGAGTATAGTCTCCATCCGACTGATGAATGGCTTCAGAGTCGTCTCATAGTTATTCTTACTGAACAGCGTATTCGCATAACTCCGAATCGCCGCAAACAGATTCGCTTTGCCTGTGGTATCATTCCGAATAAGTCTCGCCATGATCGCCTTCCCACCAATCTCGAAGTTCCTTCCTTCTTGCAAGATCTGGTCAAGTCCACAGGGAATGAACTTGAACTTGACGTTATTCATGGTTGGATTGGCGACAGCCACGACGTCGTTGTAAATGTACGTATTGTTTGTATTGATAGTGAATCCATCCCAGTGCTTCAGTAGAGTCTCCATAGCAAAAAGTTTGATGAACGAGGGATAATCGACAATCCTCTTCGCGCCAACGAGACCGTTTGTAGCTATCTGCGAAGCTGCAATCACGAGATCCTTCTGATCTGGAGCAACACCTGATTCGAAACTGATCTTCCCAGCCGCAACGATCGCGGGATCAAGATCCTCGCCAACTTCTAGCTCATACAGATTCCCCTTATCGTTACCCATAAACAGGTTCTTCAGGAACTGCTTCTTGTACGGCTCAAGATTGACGTAGATGCCCATATTATTCCCATTCACAACCACCTTCGCAAGATTGCATCTCGCATAGGGAAGTCCAGCTTGACGGAAGAGTTCGTACCCGAGTGCTTGTCTGACACACGATGAGTCCTGAACAGAGTTATTCAACGTCAAGGTCTTTGTTCCGAACAGACTCTCGGCAGCGTCCTCATTGGCGTCAATATTGCGAGCGAAGTCCAAGCGAAGTGATGGTTTAGTCGTGCTGAATGATCCACAGTATGACTTCTTGATGATACCGACATCTGCGAAGGTACCTGATTTAGGGAACTTGGATCCGGAGATTGTGACGGAGGTTGCTTTAAACCAGTCGAAGCGGTCGCCGATGTAGCCAAAGTTGCATCTTCCTCCGCGTGGCTCTGCCTGCATCAGGTTCTGCCAGTCTTGAGCTGGCATAGTGATGCTGACTGTGACCAGGTTTTCGATGTCATAGAGGCTGTTGATGAGGTCTTGTTTACTCATGGCGACGATGTATTCCGATTCTGTCTACTGAGCGAAAAAGAGGTTTGCTCCGATGTAATATTGGGGAGACCAGCGAATTTGAGTGAGAATCTGGAAAGAGGATTCTGCACATTATATCTAGAATGGCAATGTGTCGCGTGCCTGGGAATGAATGGCGAGCGGAGCTGCAGTCTCAGCATTGCATATTTCATGCCCAATCAGAAATTCATATTGTATAATGAGGCTGTCTGAAAGCTGAAAACATGAGATTGTCATGCACGCAGGATGAGACATATCAGGCGATAGGCCAAGGAAGGAAGCTCATGCCGTACCAAGCAACGCCTATTTCCGAGAAAACACTTAGAAATGTAAGACCACTGATACGCAATCTGATGTTGTTACTGTGGGGGAGGTGAAAGGCGGATTTTAACCCCGCATGGTTCAGAAGTGAGGGGCAATAGCCACCCCTGATACGATGTTCTTGCTGGAATGAAGGTTACGATGTTGTGTGCATTAGCTGTACAGTGTTTTTGAAAGCTTCCAGCAAATTAAAGGGAATGAAGAAGGTAGCTTGAGAGTAGGGATGACACCAGTCGATGCAGCTAGGTTAGAGCTGAAGGTAAGCGACGCCGTCATACTTGCTTACATGTGGACATGCAGCGCACAGTTGGGGCTGCAATTGCCTAATGGGTCTGGATGTGTAAGTGCAACAGGATTGATATTTCATCTTGCTTGACGGTATCTTGAATCAAGTTAGAAGTTCAGGTAACGTTGAGGGAAGAAAGTGGGCTTTTCAAAAGGCTAATGGTTCACCTGGGCTGTGATTGGTTGGTGAAGCAAAGTCAACAATCATCTCCATGCTTGGAGCTGATCACATTTGAGATTGTGTTGCACATATTTCTTCCTTGTAGTTCACTGATATGTGTCTTCTCGCCTTCGAGTGCTGAAAGATTTTCGTTGAAACTACTGGCAGAGCTGAATGAGCTCGCGGACTGTCCACGATATCGAACATGCTCTAGACAACTTATGTATAGTTGATGCTCAATCAATACCTTAAACTTTGAATAATAGGCATCATGAGTCATATAGACTCGTAGAAATAGTGAAGTCAAGGAGTTTAAGTAAAAGAGACGAGATGTGTCGGGCCCGATGTGAAGCGAGGGGTAAAAGGAGGTCTTTGTTTTGTTAGCCTCGGCTAAATGCCATCGTGGAGCCAGCAAAACTAAGCAGTCAGAGAATCCTGAGTTGTTTCCTACCTAGTAATGAATAATAGAAGAAAAGAAGCAATTGAAATCTATGATACTTCTTGTGTCACAGCAGCAGTATATAGGATAATCTTTAGTTGCTTTTGACTAGTAGACGTGAATTGGTCCACCATCAACTATGTGCCATCACTTCTGGAAATGCGTTTACATCATCCATTCAAGTGTTTGGGGACAAAGAAGGTAAGTGTACAAGAGTATATTCCTTTTGGCTTTCTCTGTTTTCAACAAGGCTATTCTATCACGTATATAACTTAGCTAGATCTACGAGGCAATTCACTGATGAACTAGGAGTTTATGTGGAGGGAGATCCAGATATTGTTGGTAGTACAGTTATGTTAGACCGACTTGTGCTGAATATAGTTGGTTGAGCTTATTCAAGCTTGAATTCCCATACTGTATTGGAGATCTCGATGCTCCTCTTATATCAAGCCGCCACATATTATATCTACCAGGTCTCATGACCGATTCCCTGACTCGCAACGCCTCGCTACCAACTTCTCGGGCACTTCAACCTCCCAGAATAGCTCTTAGACCCGGCCTCGTGTCTTTTAAACGACTGCTTATTGGCTGTCATGCGGCCAAACAAGTGGCCTTCCAGAATCTGCACAACAACGGGAGTACGATGTGCAACAAAATCCGAGGAAGTGGTTGAGCGCAGTGGTATCACGTGGAAGGGTTGGAGAAGGAAACGAGCGAAGAGTAAAGTTGATACAGTTCTGAAGATAACTTGTATTTTGTGTGACTCTGTTTTGCTATGTACTTTAATTCCCAATGACAACGCCTGTGCTAACGCTCAACCCAATCCTGATGCATAAATACCGAATCCGATCGCAGCTCTTGCTCTCAGATTGGTCAGATGAAGAAGTTAAGAATAACACACGCTCGATGCAAATGAACCCCCTTGGCAATGATAAATCAGCAAGTCTCAACTGGCGCGGTCTTCGCCTCCTTCCAACCCTCTCCGACCATCAAGAAACACCACTCGCCCTTGGTAACAGGAGTGATGTCCTCGAACCCATTTGGTGTCATCGGTCCTCTTCTGTGAGGTCCTCGATCCTCTCTCAGCTCCTCAACACCCTTATCAATCCCCTTCGCACTCTCCCCAACGTCGACAGAGACCAAAGTCTTTGCCTCATTTTCGCTACATGTACTCTCACAAGCACTCTCTCTAGAGCTCCCAACTTCAGAGACCGAAGCGAAGTTCACACTCAGACTAAGCTTCATCTTCCTCATACCGCCAACTTCACCAGCAGCGAAGTTTGTCTTGAGAGGAGGCGGACTTCTGCGCTCCTCATTCTGGACATCGATGCCTCCAAAACGCTCCTTGCCGCCATAAGCGACTTTGTAGCCTTCGTTGACGTCGACGAGAGCGGCGAGGCTGACACCGAGCCACTCGTAAGCGCGCATGAGGTAGCCTTTTGTGATTCGTTTTCCATTCTGAGAGAGGACGAGACGTCGGAGTTCATCGACGGCCAGTGTTAGGTCGGTGGGTGTGAGGGTGCGTGAGTAGGTGTGAAGGTGGCACTTGAAGGTATATACGTGGTCGAGGGAGAGCAGTGTAAGTCCTTCCGAGGAGAAGATCACTTCGTTCTGCGTGAGTGAGCGGTGGATCAGATTGGTGGTCAGAGGACAGGTTGTGGATGTTGTGAGAGGCGCAGGGGAGAGCCAGCCTGATCTGAATGGATTTGTTAGTATGTTTTCTCAGAGCAGGAGAGAAAATTAAGAGAAGATCGAGCTAGAGATAGAGATCCAAGTTGAGAAAAGCAGATATCAAAGATTAGACGAGATGCCTGAATCAAGAGATTGAGGGAAATATATGAGTGGGATATTTACCCAATGGAGAATTTCTTCTCGGCCTTCGCAATAGTGTGGCGGAGAATCTTCTCGGCCTTTGGTGTGAGAGTGCTTGCGTGCATCAACGTGATACCATATGGGTTTGGTGTCGTGGGCGTAGCTGGCTGGACTGGTGTAGATGGAGTAGGAGAAGCACTGCGGTCCGCTGGAGAAGAAGGAAGACCAGGCCAGTTTGTTCTCGAGAGTGATGAGGAAGATGAGGAGGATCCTGATGTAGAAGACCCAGAATCTGACATGGAAGATAGGGAGCTCTTGCTTGGTGTTCGTGTGAATGCTGATCCACCAAAGAGAGACTTTGCAGGAGATGTAGTGATGGAGTGACCTGGAGAGTCTGGTCGTTTAGGCGATGCTTGTGGAGATGTAGCTGGTGATTGTGGGATTTGTACATCTTTGCGGACAACTATGAGGGAGAGATGAAGACGCCTTCGAGTCAAGCGGCTGGAGACATAGTCCAATGCAGCTGTCAGTTGAGGTGGAAGTTGTTTGGCATCGAGAAGAGATGGGCCCGCTTCAAGTGGAGAGGAGATGCGGGCCTTGGTGATTGTGGTGGTAAGAGAAGGCATATTGATGAAGCTCAAGATGTAGAGGGGACGATCTGATGGACGTTCGAATGTCCGGAGCGAAGACACAAACTCATACAAGATAGAGAGACAGGTCGGATGTGGTGATGATGAGGCAAAGATTTGAGGTCTTCAGTAGTGTTATACGAACAAACAAGTCAAGGCGGGGAAGCTGCAGGAGGTCGAGCTGTTGACGCCGTACCTAGAATAACCTTTGGAGAGAAAGCGTCAACATCCTTACCTGTGGGAGGGTTGTCCCTATGTAGCTATCGAAATAGAAGCCTCACGACCCCGCTTAGAGCCATTCATGAGTAGATCTGGGGTTGTAAGCGCCCAGGAGGCTCTTTGTGATGCTATTTCGGATGTGATACTGGGGATTTCATTGGCTGTGTGGAGGATCGTGAAGATGCATTTATATTTAGAAAAGATGGCGTTCTCTAGCGTGGTGCTCAAGGTGGGGTTTGGATAGATGCACAGCTGCTGACTCGCTAAAGGAGAAGCGAGCGAGTAATCAAGCTCTAAATGCCTCACCCAAGGGGAAGATATGGCACAAGGGGGGTGAGAATACTTGCCGAGAATCTATTTTTGTTCGTGAACCCCAAATTGCCGGGACATTTCCCAACGCTAACAACCTCACAGATCAGGGGTAAAGTCTTTCAAGAATTCTCACTGGTCACTCGCAGCTCAATTGTGCATATGGAAATCGCTCAAGATAGAAGTCGTCACATTTTCAACACCTCTGCATATCTTCACTGCAGATTGTCTCCCACAAAAGGAAGAACTACTGCCGAATTTCCTGACATAGGATATACACTACTGCACGAACTTACAGAAGCTCCTCATCAAGCCATTCCTCAGTGGAAATTTATTGATAGCAACGTCTCAAACAGAGTACAGAGCGCCAGCAAGGTCTCCATCCTTCTAACTCAAGCTTGATTCCTAGGTTTTGGTCCCTGTCGGCCGCCTACAATGCAGCCATTCTCTCCTTCGTGTTGTCAAGAAACGGGATGGATGATATTGACTAGTGTCAATATAACCTACCAAGTCTTAGTTCCTACTCCTTGGTCCTCTTGTCTTGCCGAGCTGAAGTCATCATCATGACAACAAACAAAAACATGAAACATCTCGAGCTAGGCTCATCTACCAATCCGCTCTGGCAATGCTGCTTCTCACGAATATGGAAGCTATTCCCGTCCCGTTCCTGACATTGTGGAGGCTCTAAATATATTCCTCTACTCGATTTCTGTTCGTACAGCTCGTGGAACTTGGTATGAGGGCGCAGATTGAGGTGGATCCTTCATCATCAGCGCGTACATGTGGTTTATCATTGCTTTGTTTCTGGTGTTTGTCTTCGGCTTGTTTCATGAAGTGGTAGATTGAGGGGCATGATGATCTGATGTTCGGGGTATTGAAGCTTGTTGATGCAGGGGAAGACGAGATGACGCCGTGACGGGTGGTGGCGTCATATCTTGCCCTTGCTTTGGCACTTTTCTCGAGAGGGTTTAATCGGTCATATCATCACATGAAGGATTTCGGCGACTGTTTGAAACGAAGTTTGTTTGTGATTCTGCAGATAAAGGATGATGTGATGGCGGTATTCTTGTTGATCCCATATGTGAAGGTTTAGCCGGGAGTTGCGGACTCGTCAATTTATCACCAGACCGTGGCGGGAAGAGAGAGCTTGCTATTCCGCGGAATCTTTCCACCTCATCAGCGTGCATCCACGATCATTGTCCAAAAAGTTAATGTCAGCTGCTATACGGAGCAGGCGTCAACATCTGGCATATGGCGCATGGCAAAAAGACCCTCGTACCTTTCGTGGAAGTGGTTGTCAAGATTTAGATACGATGTGACGAGAGGAGCGAAAAATCGCAGTAAATGTAGTGAACATGCTATCGAGTTCAGACGATATCTACGAATCAATGGTCTCTATCCAATTTTGAGAGTCTGGCTTTGACTCACGACGCTAGGTGATATCAAGCCTCCTCTAATACAACATGAATTCGAAGACTGCAACTATTCTCTGGAAAGCAGTAGAGTTTCTCAGTTGTTGTTTCAATGTACGGCTTGTCGTTCTTATCCCCAGGCTCACCGAACTGCTTGGATAATTTGAACGACTCCAAAGTGCGTAAGAAGGGGTATCATTTTCAATCCCTACAGAGGGATTTCTGGGTACTAAAACATCACCATCCATATCTACTACTCGCCTCGGCCCTATTACTTTTCCCCTTCGCGAAGCTCTCCTCCAATGCTTCCTTCTGACTTTGCGCAGCATTGACAAGCTGTTTCAAGCTATGCTTGCCAGGTGCAATAGCCCTAACAGGGTTATGCGTGACCTGTTCACCAGCAGCACGAAGTTCCTCGTTGTGCAGATATTCTTGGTCGGTGTTGAAGTTGATGACTTTAGTTGCAGATTGCATCCCACGACCGCCTTTCTGTCTGCCAAATAGCTGTCTCCGCTCGGCTGCCGAGAGGTTCAAGTCACCGGCTATGTCGTCGAGCGATTGAGAGACGGGTGGTGTTGGGACTGCAGGCGGTGCCATGTGTTGTGAGGATGTGGGCGTGTAGTCTTCGTATGATGGTTCAAGGCTTTGGGAATCTTCCTCATTTTCTCCAGCCTCCTCGACCTCAAGCATCATAGGTCGGTATTCGCCAGTGGAAGCTGGTGTGACTGGCTTCTCTTCCGGTTTTTCCATTGAGAATAGGGACACCTTAGGTCTTTGTGCTGGCTTTGGTTCCTTTGGTTGCGGGGTAACTGGTGTGCTGACTGTCGGATTGAGGGGAGATGGTGTGGGAAGTTGTTTTTTTTTCTTCGTAGGCTTTCTTGAGACTGATAATGGTCTGAACATTAATGGTTTGCCCACCAATTTTACCTCCTCTGCCGCCTTGTGCTCTCCATTCTGCGCAGTCTTCGGCTCGGGGAGACTCATTCCAGACCCTTCATTCAAATAAGCCGGTTCATCGTCTTGTTCCTCGGTATGCTCTCTGTCCGGTTCAGGTTCCCTGCTAAATCCAGGAGCGGCTCCTGTCTTCAAATTTATACCGGCTCCTAAACCTCTCTTCGCCGCATTGCCGCCACCAAGGGTCGCGGTTGTCTGCCCTGCACGTTTGGGCGCGGGTAGGAATGAATTGAAGCCACTGAATGCGCCTCCACCACCAGTCTTTGCTCGTTTCGCAGGAGGCTCATCGGACTTCTTGTCGTCTTTAAGCGCAGCTTGTGGTAACGAGACTTTGATTTTGCCTGGGTTTGATCGATCGACTACTTTTTGGAACGCTGGTTTCGAAGAATTTGGTGCTGATTTGACTGCTGGCTTCTGCTCTGTATCCGAGCCATCAGAATCTGAGTAGTCGACGAGACCCATATTGTCGCGTTGTGTACTGACACGAGCCTGGTAATGTTGTTGTTGACGTTGTTGATGCTTTGAAGTCCCTAAATTTCCAGGGAAGGCTGAAAGCCAAGCAGAGAGGGAGGCGCTAGTGCTGTTACACTCCAGTACAATGGTAAGGCTGAAGTGAAGCTAGACCACCTGCACTCAACCTTCCCCTCGATACGATTTGCAACTGAGTCGGTGTCACCGACTTGTATCTCAATTGCCTTTCTAATTACAGGTGGAGGTCCGATTGTCTGGTACACTGAGCACCCACAATGTCCGTCCTACAAGTGGAAGAGTGCGTACCATCTCATCCTCGTCCGAAACAGCTTCTGCACGATTACTGACGCGAATATGCAGTCTGGTCTCTTACCAATTGCGGACAAATTACCTTGATACGATATCAGACGGTGTTGGGGAACGATTGATCACTATCAATGATGCTTTTATGAATACTGCTGGTTTTAAAGCTGCTGGCTGGCGATCGAATCCCGCGAACATAAAACGAACCCATTCCCCGCCGATTCCTACAGCAATAGCGTCCGAGTATTTCCAGGCGCCTCCTCGGTCTGTCAGTTTGGCTCACAATGGGCTCGAAGACGATGTTGAAGAGGGTGGAATGGTCACAGGTGGAGGAGTCGATACAGTTGGACCTGGCATTGCTACGAAGAGACGACGCAGACGAGAACAGATGGAGGAGGAAGATAGTAGCGATCTGAGCGATGAGAGCGACGATGATGGGGATCAACGAGCTGCACAGCAAATTAAGTTCTCGAAGATGCCAATTCGTAATCGTTCTGGTTCTTCACCCCTTCGAAGTTCCAATTTACGCCAATCTTCAACAGTTACATCTCCCACGCGGACTCCAGGCGGGCAGACAAGAAGAGGCTCTCAGTCAGCTTTAGAAGCAGTCAAGGAACGTGCTCGGAGAGATACTGTGACTAGTAGTGAGATGTCATCCGAGAATGAATTTGATGCATCTGCATTTCAGCGGCAGCGGGATGCTTCGAGGAATGCAGCAAAAGCTAGCAGAGCTCTGGCTCGGCACACCTCGGATCCTAATGTGGGAGTGAAGAGGCAGCAGAGCGATCTGCTTGAAGAGGAAGAGGAGGATTCAGATGGGTCGGAATCTGGAATGGACTCTGATTTTGTTGGAAGTATCGACTCTGCATCCATCATTGATGGTGTAGATGGCCCTGTCAACGCCTCCCCCACACACGTTGTCGGTACTATGCCTAGAGGTCTGCAGCGGTCTCCAACGAAGAAGTCGAAGCCTGCACCACCTGTTCTACAAGCTCTCCCACCACCAAGACCGATTAGCATGGTTCAACCAAAGAGTCTTCTCTCTGCTGCCATCAAAGCTAGACGAACCAAAGCTTCGATGCCGTTCGAGTCATTTGCATCTTTATCCGGCCAAGGAGAACCTAATCCTTTGTATCTCCGAATTTGGGCTCCATTCGCAACATCGACAACAAAGCCATTCGAAGTCGTTATTCGAAGAAGTGTTCACGAAAATGAGGCCAACGATCGGCCTGTCGCCGTAGCAGATCTGATTGGGCTAAGTCTGTGGAGATATACGGAAGAGAAATTGGACCCTCCGATTCCAGAAGACAAACTCAATGTCAACAGGTGGACTTTGCGAATGGTTGAAGATGAGGAAGTCGACTATGACTTCCCAGCGCTAGAACGAAATAAGCCGATCGTTGCTTTTACGACAGCCAATAATCGAGCAGCCAGGTCAAGATCAAATTCTAAGCCCTATGATGAGTTTGCCCTGGTAGAGGCAACCGATGAACAATTTCAGGAGAATCAGAGCATCACTCCACAGTTTAAACAAGAGGCTGTCGCTTCTGCAAACGACGACGACTTCATGCCAAAGAACACACCTACGTTGTCAACCTCTACACCTCTAGCAGGTACACAACCTCGGCTAAATCCGCTGTTGACAACGATGTCCGCTCTGCGTTCGAATGCAACTCTAGCAGATTCGCCAGCAATAGGCACCGTTGCTACACCTGCTGCAAGGAATAGCGTCAAGAAGCTATTGCGAATTCACATACACTCTGCCGATGCTGCACCAGGTCAAATGATTACATTGGATGTCACAACAGACACATATCTAGCTGACGTGCTCGATGTCGTCTGTAAGAGGAGGCAGCTGGACAAGGCTAATCATGTTCTCAAGCTGACAGGATCTGGTACTGTAGTACTATTGGATCGTACAGTCGAGTCGATTGGCAATCGAACTGAACTTGATCTGTATCGTCGGAGGTTCGCGACCGATGGGCCATTGACGATGTCTGGGTCTCCAAGCAGCAGCTCACCAAAGATGCCGATGATGGCGGACCGACCTGATGCTCGCAAGGTCAGAAAAGGTCCAATGATGGGTAACCATCCACTTGCACAAGAAGCTATCAAGCAGGATGAACTTGGAAGTGCAAATTACAGGAAGTATACAGTATGGAGGAAGCAGCCCATGAGATTCGTCGGATTAAATGAGCGAATTCTGGCAATTGACGGCGAATATCTGCATATTATGCCTACGTCTACTGGCAAGACTATGTTTGAAGGACAAGGTAAAACGACGACTGTCCATTTCAGTAAAGTTGTTGGCTGCAAGGTCACAAGAAGACATCCGACAAACTTCAAGGTATGCCTCGCATTGTTTTTGCCTGATATTGTACTTATGGTCTCAACAGATCGTGATATACAAGACCACCGAAACCAAGCGATATGACTTCGAGGCCAAGAGTGCCGATGAAGCAGCAGAGATCGTATTCGAGATCAAGAAAGGCATTTCGCCGTACCACAACATATGAGTTGGTTCACGATTTGATAGTTGGGACACATGTCATGACCGCAACAAATGATTGGACGCTGAAAACAACGCTATGGCCGCTTCAATGGTGGCTTCGAGCTTACATCATGCTCCTGCTCCTTTTGCAGCCATTTCCAGCCCAAAGCTCGCAAAACGATCATTTTCGGATGCCCCAGCGAATCGCGTCTAGGCGCTAGATATGCCATGACCCTGGACCTTGGCATTGCCGAAGCAGTCCCTCGCGCCACCCGGTACCTGCAGAATTGCCGCATCGGAGTTCGATGAGGGAAAGAAGCTCTGTTTGCTGAGGCGCAGCTCGCGAGGCCGGCTATGGCCAAGCTGTCACCTTACAGTCGGTCTGGGTCAAGCATCATGCAGCGATCTGGCTATTCCTTTCGGATCATGCCATGGAACAAACAAACGAAGTTGATTCCAATCCCCGAGCATCGAATCTCGCTTCCAAGTTTTAACACTGTACAAACGGAGAGGATGAGACTTGAGGAGAGATCCTGCCGTGTTACCCAGCCCGCTCCATCCGCCACCGGCGGAACTTGATGATGTGGCTCAAGTCTCTAGAGCTCCCACAAATCAGAGAGAGCGAGAACGAGAGCGACAGCGATGACGAAGGTCGTCTAACACTTGCAGGATCAGGGATTTTAGCGCCACAGATGAAGCGCGCTAAACCCCGCCAAGCTTGCCCAAGAGTAGTCAAAATATGGGGTCTGGTGGGCCGCTCGGGTCTAGTGCCTAGCGGGCGATCGATGCATAAAGACGTCAGATCTGATTGGGTTGGACCAGACTGCCACGATGATCTAGATGCGTGAAGATCCAATGAACTTTTCCACCAAACACCTTGACGCGTGTTGAACTCTGCTGTGCTCGATGCTGTGCTGTGCTGTGCTATGATGGTGCTGTGCTACGATTGAGAGGGGCGATTTCGAGGTGCTCGGGGTGTACACCGTACCCCGTGCTTTTGTATCATGGCATTGAACAATCTTACCCGGGAGATTATGGGAATTGCAATATGCATCCAGGCCTGCCCTGGTTCTCGTCAACTTCCAAGCCGGGAACAACCAAGGCAGAGCTCTCGATCCTCGCTTGGCTGATTGGGCGGCTTTGATGAGGAAGGGGGGAAGGAAAGTGTTTGTTTTTGATTGAGCCACCCGAGATCTGATCCGGCCTGAAGCCCGATGGTGTGATGTAGCTCTTTGTGTTCGCCATACTCGTATTTTGCATATTATTGCATAATTTCATTAGACATAGTTTTACTCCACTGCAGAAATGTCTTCTCAGACCGATTGGTCATATATCAGACAGGAAGCTCATCTCTCTTCTCAGCAACCATCCTGCCACGAGGCTTTGCTTTCTTTTACTTTCATGCTGTTTGTTGGTCGTCAAAGGAGGCTGACCTCAACATCTGCAGTGGGTAGTAAGCCCTGCACTCTATTCTTGGATTAGACAGCCTAAAGCCGAGCCATCATCGGCTAGAAACACCTAGAACCGGCAGAATCTGACACAAGCACAACACAACTCGGGGTTGCCAGGGTTCTTGTTTGGCACAGTAGTCTAGACTACTAGTCCAGTCCAGTGGCGTTGACGGGCCGCTAAGCTCCTACTCTTCCTTGGTCTGTGGCACACCAGGCACTTGCACTTGCAGACTGCACTTGTGGGCCTTGCTTTTTGCTTTTCTTGCGGTTTTCGTTCGTCGTTGTTGTGGAGACAGCCAGAGGACACTGTCAGACAGGGAGGCGAATTAAGCGACAGGACTATGATTTAAGATTGAAACTCTCTTCCAAGCATCCAACCATTCACGGGCCTCCCTGCCGTGACCTAGTGACGTAAAGATGGGTCTGAAGCACACAGCCCCGGATTTGCGTGCATAGCAGCATTGAGGAGTGCAGCATGAGCAGGTGCCGGTAGAAGCATCGAGATCCGTCCGTTGCGGGTTCGCGGGCGGGACTTGCGTTGCTCTGTTGTTGACTTGCCTTGTTTGTCCGTTGCCTTCACACTACTTGGCTCAGCCTGATGAGTAGTCCGTCCGTGAGCTAGGTATATAACCTAGAAGTCCCGTCTTCCTCTCCCACTTCCTTCTTCCCTCTTTCTATTAAGAAACTCTGCTTCTCATACCCAAGTCACAAGCCGAGTCCATCACTTCCAACCACAAACCTTCACTACCACTAAACAAAACCACCTTCACAAACCGTCAAGATGCAATTCAAGACTCTCGCCGTCCTCGCCCTCGCCACAGCCGTCTCCGGCCAAGGTGTCATCGACACAATCACCTCCGATATTGGTGGAGCCATCTCAACCGCAACCTCAGTCGTTGGTGGTGCCGGTTCGAGTGCCACCTCAGGAGCTGGTGGAGCCCTCTCATCCGCAACTTCCAATGCTGCCTCCCTCGCCTCATCCATCGCATCCGGCGGATCCAGCGTAGCATCCTCCATCTCTTCCGAAGCCTCGTCTCTCGGCTCATCCCTCTCATCTGCTGCTTCTGCAGCAAGCACATCTATCACAGCTACCGACGCTGCAGGCTCATCGTCGCTTGCCAGTCTCCAGAGCAGCATCTCTGCTGCCCAGAGCAGTCTAGGAAGCTCGGTCAGCTCGAGAGTCTCGAGTGCTGCTTCCAGCGCAAGTGACGCCGCTACGTCGACTAGCAGCGCTGGCGCTGCGTACCAGACTGCCGCTGTTGGATTTGGAGCTCTCTTCGGTGGTGCCGCGCTTTTGGCCAACATGTAAATACATACCTACGAAAGATGGAAGATGGAATGAATGGTGGGATTGTATAATGGAAAGAAACTGGATCGGACTGGGTGTTTGAAAAAGTCTGGCTAGGGAAATGGGAAAAGGGGTTGTAATATTAGACTTCCTTACTTTCTGGAGTGGGAGTAGGTGCATTTTGGGAGTAGGTGCATTTTGATCAATGGCATACTTGCATTCGGAAAGAAATTGTTCCAGCTGTCGTTTTGTCGTTCGTGAGATCGTGTTTGCTATTCCGTTCCTGTTGATTGTTGTGAGTCCCTTCTCGCAAAACTTCAAGGCTGAGACGCCTTCACAGTCTGGCAGTTCGAATTATGCAGCTACCAATTTCTATAGTCCCTTGGTTTCGAACATTCGCGTTGAGCATCATGGAGACTTGCTGCAGGCTGAATTGGAGTGAAGTTCTAAATTCCTTGGTCAACGAGCTTTGGGAGATTGCGCCACTCCTTGGCAGGTTACATCCCATCGATGATCGGGTGGCTGCACCAGCCACAGGTCTGCAAGGCAGTGGCGTAGGGCAAAGTATATGGTCCCGCTCCCGGTTTAATTGTCTAGCGTTGTCGATGATACAATTGTTGCCGAGTTCATAAGAAATCAAATCAATCCAAAGCCACGTTTTTAGAGATCCAGAGTGTTAATTGGATGCTTGATATAGAAGGACAGGGCTGGAAATACAAGAATAGCAATGTCCTCAAAACGCGATAGACGATTAAACCGGGGAGGAGACCATATGAAGACCAGCTCTCCGTAATCGTCTTAATATTACATCATTGTTTTGAGTTAGATATGTTTCAAGTTCTAAAGTACGTTCCTCTGTAGCTTTCGGAATTACAAGCTTCTATTTTCTGGCCCCCAAACAAGACTGGGATTTCAATATCTCAACCCCTCAAATCCTGAACTCAATATCTTGGCTCTTGACGGATTATCCAGTGAACAGTACGAACGAAAGCCACCCGTCAGCTCGGGACGAAATTTCCCCAGTCCACCAATCGCTTGTCTTGTATCCTCGATTTTGATTCCTCTTTTGATGTCTCTGTACTACCTTTCTCCTGAAGATGCTGCTATTTCGAAAGATAAGGTTGGATCACGAAGGAATGTTTGCGTGGTATTTGAATGGGGTAAGCAGGGGAACGGATAATTGCTATGTTGTAGAGATAAAGATCGGATTCTGCAATCTCAGTCATGTCTGTTATTCTGTTCTGATTTTGTTCCTGCATTCGTGTGAACGAGGTCCTCGCAGATGCCATCGATAGAATCAATTTTGTCCACCTCGACATACCACTATTGCCAAGGATGAAGTGCAACGTCTTCCTTCTCTTAATTTTCTCATCCTCTCTGATGTGCTCCCCTCTCAATGGACAAATACTCCCCGATATACAAGAGGAACACTAAACGACAAGGTCCATCACAAGCTTGGAATTCAGATGCAATTGGATTTGCACGAGAACCATTCTTTCCTGCGTTTCGTGGGTGGGTCAGAAGCTTCATGGGGCATCTTGAGTTTCTTTCAGAAGACACAATTTGGGGATTGTCCTTCCGGCTCGCCCATTGAGGTAAGATTCCAACCTTTCATGTTCGACATGTTGCATTACCCACCTGTAGAAGCAAAATAGGAATATTCTGTATATGAGAGTAACCAGAAAAGAAAAGCCTCGGGTATCTGACATCCATGACAGTGTCCCGGCATAATGTGCTGCTACCCGGGCTGCTCAACCTGCTGCTCCATCCAATGCTGTCCCGGAACCAACATCACCTGCATAAACGACGCCTGCTGTCCCCAAAATGCCAAAGTCTGCCCCAGCGGCAAATGCACTTACCCTGACGGCGAATGTTGCGCCGGCGGACACACCTGCGGCGGGAGGACCTGGACAGGCATGAAATACAATGAGACGTGCTGTGGTGATATTTGTGTATTGGAGACAAGTGTTGTGGGGAGGTCTGTTGTGAAGAGGATGAGTTGTGTTGTGGGGGAGTTTGTTCGAGTTATGGGAAGTGTGTGGATAGGGGAAATGAAACAGCGTGTGAGAAGGTTGTGAGGAGCGTTACGGTTGATGTTTACCACGGGAGGACGGTTACGAGGAGTGTGGTGCGGACGAGTTCAAGTACGAGCTCGAGTCTGACTTTGCTCACGAGTGACGGTTTGAGTCAGACGGTGAGTGGTACGGGGAGTGACGCGAGTCCTACGATTGGTATGGATGTCCGGTATTGGGATCCTGGTGTATTGGTGATTGTGACAATTGGCGCAACACTCTGATTTCCATCAAGTTGAAATCTGTATTTGTAAGTTTTCTTACTGTTATGGACGGACGCAGTCTTTGTTTTGTTACCGCTTCGCTTCACCAGGTGTTTTCGCTTAGTTAAGGGGCGAGAGACAAACACGCAAACGTAGATTGGCATATCGTGCAGAGATGAATGCCCTATCCAAGATACCTTAGAACCAGCTCCCCAGGGTCACAATTAAAACAACCCATGAACCACTTTCAATATAATCACTATCATTTCCCCTTCGGTCCGCCTCCCGATCGCCTCACTTCCCAAGCAACTTTTGCCCTTCTTTCAATATTCCAATAAAACCTAACACCCCGCCCTCCCAAGCGCCCTAATAAAATAAATACATGCCGCCCCGGTGAACGCAACACCCTGATTCTCCTTCGGACAAGAACATATCGTATCGATGAACGCGGGCGCATTGCCGTTCCCCTGGTTGATGGAATCGACTCGAATATTTGCGCAGCGGTGGTCGCCGTATTGACCTAATATATGTCAGTGACTAGGTTGGTAATGCTGAGAGAGAGGTGCTGGGAGACGATGGGGGCGTGAAGATGGAGGCATGAAAGAGGGTGAGAGTGAAGATGGAGAGATGAAAGAGAGAGGCAGGGAGCAGCGGGGAAAGATAATGTAGGGAAAATGAGGATGTACAAGAAATCGCACCATGGACGCAAAACCTTTGGCCGCTAGGACCGACAAATTGAGCCGTCGCGATGAGAGCGAAGAGTACTATTGAGAGGAGAGATGTAAATTGCATCTTGCAGTTGGTAAAGTGCCGTCTTATTGTATCTGTCTCAGGCCGAAATAAGAGTTGAAAGAGTGTGAAGACTTGATCGTGGAGCCGAATGATCGTAGGCGAAGTTAATTGAAGTGTGATAAAGCCTAATGATCGAGAAAGAATGGAACGGCGACTAAAGAGCGAACCAGCGGATAGAAGGGAAAAGATCTGTGGAAGAAGGTTCGCACGAGAAATTCTCAACTCAGCGGATGGATTTTTCCGTCCCTTTTATATCTTCAAGGATTGACCATCGGTGTATCAATATCATAGCCTAGCCTCATAGACCTCAACTCCCGCCGTTGATCTAAATTTCTGCTGTACTTGAGCTCCTATTAACCCATCCGACCCTCTCTCTGACCTGCACAAGGTCCGATCCCTCAAGGCACAAGATCGGTAAACAAGGGGTGATGACCTCCCAGCTTCCTACTAAGACTCATCCGATATGCCAAGAGTGCGTTTCCAGGCCGTGTGCGGATATGTTGTATGCTGCTATTATTACATTCGGGACCGAGGGGGGAGACCATAGCATGGTAAGATGGTCTGGTTTGCGCGAGCTGGCTACTGCATGTGAGGGTTCCGGCAGGTACTCGGCTGTAAAGTCAGGTGAGGATTCAAAGGAAAGAGGGTAAACTGAAATGTCACTTATCCCTACGCTTGACTCACATAAATCATTTCATGAGACTCCAAAATGCCAGATGTCACCCTATAGAAAGCACTGAAGAAGCCCCGACACGCACAGAGGAAAAGTTCTCATTTTGGCATTCGTGTCTCCTGAAGCCGACTGCCTATCTGGCTCATCCAGCACAAACAGCAGTCAATTAATTGATCTGCAGAAGAAAAACGCCGCCCTTCCACCCATCCATCTATCAGTTCAATCTCATCGGTAGTATGCCAAACCCCCTCACCCAAAAGAAGACGAAGGTATGCATGCAGCAGCCACAAGTCCAGAAGGAACCTCTGCTGCAAGTACACGCATCCAGCAGAAGAAAGGAAGAGAAATTCAAAGACCGCCCGAACCCAGGTCAGTCGAGGTCCTTTGCCCGACCACCTAATTTGCGCCATGTGTTTCCCTGCAAAATCCACTTTATGATATGTTTCAAGGCGTTTTCTCTTTTTGTGCCATGCCATCCCGCCCAAGTCGCAATTGCATTTGTGTGTCCCGCATTTCAGATATCGCTCACTCGCTCCTCTACGCCAAACAAAAATACGAATAAGCAGAGTAAAAAGACTAGCACGAGAGTCGTAAAATCGTCCATTTCTTCACATACGGATCATAGAGGCATCTCATCGTCGTTCAAAGTACCAATAGGTTCGGAGGAGTCGTCATACTCGCCCTCGGAACCGTCCCAGTCTGTAATTCCCTTGTAAGCTACTTTCAGAGCAAGTTAGAAAGTGGTAAGTACCTGACACTTCTTCGTCTGCTTCATCAACCAAGCATTTCTTAAGGGTAGGAAGAGTGTCTGAGATGTGTTAGTTACAGCAGGAAAAGTTTTGAATGTTGGATTGGCTTACGGTTCGTCAAATCGTAGAATCTGCGGCTTTCTGGATCTTTCTCCTTGAAGTCAAAGAATCCTTCACAAGCCTCGATGACATTGATGATATTAATCAATACAGCCCGGACGGCTTGCTGGCGTTGTCGAAGGTACATCTCTTGACAATGTTCAAGACATGCAAGACCCAAATTCCGAGAAGCCAAGATGAAAATCTTAGTCTTCTCAATATCCTCTTCCTCTGATCCAAAGTCATACTCAGGGCCATCCTGGAGAAGGTGCTTCTGGATAAAATCCTCGGTATCCGTACGTACAGAGCTGTCATAGTCAGTGAGTAGATGTGGTGCCCAGATAGACAGCTGACTAAAGTAGAACTTCAGGAACTCATCAGGAGGCATGTCCTCGACTGACGAGGGAGGATCAAAGGCTTCCTTGAAGAACTGCAAAGCCGCGCCGCCTTCGCCATTGTCAAGCTTAGATGCGATAGCGGCAACGTACGCTAGCATTTGACTCCAGGCTTTTGGGTTTTTCGATGACTCGCAATAGACTGACGCAGCTCGAAGAAATGGTGTGCACTGCATGATAGAACTTCCCTTTCTGATTCCATGGGTGATTGCTTGGTAGATATTGTAATCAAGCGTATCAGGCCATTCCAAAAGTCGAATCAGGATCTGTTGAGTAGCTTCTGGATTCTGTCGAAGCAAGAGAAGTTTCTCAACCAGGATATGAGCGTCATTCCTAGTCCAGTGCTGCATCAAGAGATGCCGCTCGGTCTCGCTGTGAGGGATGCTGACATTGCTCATGGCAAGTTCAAGTCGTTCTTCTGAGTCTTCAACCGGCATCACTGATGGATCGCAAGTTATCAAGAGCTTGTACATGAGAGTGATTACAGCGTCAAAAGACACCGGTCTATTAGCAAGGCGTTTCGACAGAATGGTCAGCATGCGCGAATATTGCGGTCCGATAGGAAGTAGAGGGTCTGCGGAAATGATCTCCAACGTCTTCCGAAGGTAGCCAGCGTCAAGTAGTAGAGTTGCCTCAAGCTTGCCCATCTGTGCGATACTTGCAAGCAATCCGAAGTATTCTGGCCAAGCGCGACAATTCGTGTGGAAGATATCCCAGAGTTTCGTGAGACCTTGAACAATCCGCTGGATTAATTGTGGTTCACCACCGTCCAGGTCGTCCGTGCTGTCCTCATCCTCGCCAAAACCATACGCATAGGATGCATCGGATTTCACCTTGGCCAAAGCAGCGAGAATCGACATGGCAACCTCGTGACGAATAAGACCATCGGGATTCTTGATAAGGAGCTGCTTCAGAGTTTCTGGGAAGTCGATAAACCACTCTAGGTAGTCACGACTACACTCCGCACAGCTCTGACAAATGTGCTTCACGGATATCATGAAATTTGGAAAGTCCGGTGTGTCCTTGGTCCGGGCAAAGACTTGATCCAAATGATGCAGCGAAGCCGTTAGAGCCAGCTTCTCCACCGTGTGTGAAGTAGAACATGAACCTCCGTTGACGTTCTTGATGTTCGAGAGCATTTTTGACACGAACGCTGCATGCGAAGGGTCGTATAGGCAATACTTGCGCATCAACAATTCATTCTCCATTGCGATGTGGTTGGAAAGACGTCGAGGAACAGTCAGGCGGATAGGGCTCATCAGTCCGGACATTTCCATCGCCCGCTTTTGCTCCGCAAGCACAGAAGATCGCTGGTAAAATAGCATGTATGCGCTCCAACTCTTGTCGTATGGGGTATTATTGTTATCAATCGGACCATGGTAGTCAGGGCCACCAAAGCAGGCGCCTTCCATCCGGCTCGGATCCCAAGAGCTGACACACTCGTCGTTGAATTCCACCCAACTTTCAACATTACCCGTAGAAGGTCTCTCCCGAACAAAAGAATAATAGTGTCCTGACTCAGCAGTTCCTGAATGAACGAGCACTCCGACAAGCTCGAACATATCTTCTGGGGTGTCAGGTTCGTTGTTCAAATGCTCCACTTTGTAAGGTCGCATATCGATAATCTTTGGGAATACGAAGTGATCATTGATCTTGCTTCGCATGAGAGTGCGCAGGTTGAAGTCAAATCTCTTCAAATGGAAGATGAGATTATCGGGAATATCCTTCAGACATGCTCTCTTGACAGCGTCAACATGACGGTCGCATGTTGAGCATTTGTACTTGTTGTCACCTTCCATGACCTCACCATCAACGTAGGCCTGCAGACTCTCTTCAAGTGTGCTTTTTCCCTTGATGTCACACTGAATCGCTGAGAAGGGTTCGAGGCGTTCTGAGATGTGCGGGCATTCCTTCGACTTGACTTGCTGCACAAGCTGGCCACCGTAGAAAGATCTGAATTCTCGCTTTGCATCCGGAGCCAGAATTTGGCTTTCCCAGCGGTCGAAAAGAAGGTTATAGAACTCATCAACATCCATCTGAATTGAGACATCGATCGGTGTCTCTTCGTAGGTACGAATGGAACTTGCGAGGTTGGCCGGATCAACAAACTTCCGAAGGCTGTTCTGCATGTAACTGAAGAGATTTTGAGTCTCTGAAAGTAGTCTTTGGGAGGAGCCACCATCAGCAACATTAGCGCCAAGCATGAATTTTCGGAAAGGAATGTTCATGAAAAGTTGCGTGAAGAGAGAATTAAGGTAGCAAGTGTTGGAAAGATTCCTCAAGCCAACATATCCAGTAGGGGATCTGATTGATTTACTCCGATCAAATTGCCATGTAAGGTCGTAGATATATGGCCCTGACAGGTTAGCACAGGTTCCAATGACGATCGAAGTACGAAACATACCATCATCAGTGTCAACGTTCGGTACAAGCCGAGCAAGCTCGAGTAAAAGAGCCTTGTACTGAACTTCATCATCCTTTACCAGAAAATAAACAGTTTCGGCGAGGGTGCGTCTGGTTGATGAGTTCAGCAGAGGAATTCTGGCCACTAATGCCTGATTATCCTCTTCAATGGACAGCTCAGGAAACAAGTGCTGGCGGAAAAGCTGTGTACCCAGAGTACTAATTCCGTCAATTTTGTCCATGGACATCGCCCGAAATGAGTCTAACTTACCTGCAAGAAAGGGTCTTTTGGGAGGCCTTGGTAAATGACGTGGCATAGAATACCATGATACTAAGCCCTTGTGCCACCGCATCCATGCTTTCTGGATGCCCGATACTCTGTAGATTTGTGAGCTTAGGTATACACCGGCACTAGGGAGACCGACCTCTAGACAAGTGTGAGAAAGTAGTAAGCCTGCCCACTGGTTCACAAGTTCTTCCAAATTCAATTGGCTGACAGCGACATCGGCAAACCGCTTGAACAATGTGAGACTCAGCGAGAAAGTCTCTTCACACTGAGACGGAAGGCGGACAGCCAGCGGAATGAGTTGAGCAACCATGGGCCAGAACGTTGCAACAAATGTAGTTGTTGATATTTGACCCAAACTAGATTGAATCAGTTGAAGATTCCACCGAGATAGTAAAGGACGTACCTTGGAATGAATGACGCCTTGGTTACGATTTGCTTGGTGGCATTTTTCCTGATGAATTGTTGAGGGTGCTTCAGCACCAGATCCTGTAATAAGGTGCTACTTTGTAGATGTGAAACAAAAAGATCCCAGAACGCAAGGTTATGGATGGAAGCCTCCAATATTGCCTCAAACGAGCGTGCAGTCAGGTGCAAGGAGTTCTGGGAGGCTTGGACCTTCTTCGCTGCGTACAAGAATGACAAAAGCCGATTGAGAAGCGATTCATCGAGATAAGGAGCGACCGATGTTGGGAGAACTGGCTCTATGTCGCATTAGGACGTTGAGTTGGGAGACAATGAGGACTTCGTACCTTTCAGGAATTGCAGTAAGCAGTCAATCATATGGAGGGCGAGAACATCTTTCAAGTCATCACTACCGCATTGATCAAGCACGTTTGGATCTGAGATTGCGGCAACAATTAAAGATATAGCTCTCGTCAGAGTCACTTCGTTGGCGGTCCCCTGCAGATATTAATTCCAAACCCAGGGAGAGGATTCAATAGACCTACTTTTGGAGACTGAGCAATGTATTGCCGTAGAGAATGTACTGCGTAAAGGGACTTGAAAGGCTTGCCGACTGGGAAGATCTCGCTGTGCGTGGAACCGGACGCAAAGAGTTCAAGCATACGATCATATACCGGAAATTTAACCAAGAAATAGTAAATCTGTGCCTATCGTAAGCATTGCCTCGACAGAGAAAGGACACAACGGACCTCCTGAGCAACTTTTTCGTGCATGCCTAGATAACCCCACAAATCTTCGAAATGTTTCGTGATCTCGAATTCGAGAGTGGTCTTGCTACTGCTCAGCCGATGAGGGGGCTCATTTCCATCATCCTTTCTATGGACCAACAGCAGGGCTTTGATTTGTAGTTCCTCTAGTCTTCGAGTAACATCCAGCTCCTCGGGATCTAGAACCAGGCCACAGCAGTATACCTTGTAATTTTGAAAGCCTGTGACTTTCTCGAGTGTCGCAAACAAACTCGCAACGGTGTTCAGCGTCCCAAGATTTAGATCCAGTATATCGGTCTTGTCGTTGCCATCCCAGGCCTGGTACTTGATCGCCAGGGGCTCGCCTTCCATATCAACAGCGGCATTTGTGATCGACGTTCTCGATTTCGGAGGGGCGAACTGGGGCTTAGTTTGATAAGCTCTCAAAAATTCTCGCAATACAGCCAGAGACCGAGCAAAAATCATCTCCTGTTCTTGGAACTGATCTTCTGAAGCGACAATGACCATACCCTCATCCGATTCAGTGGAAGCATCACCGTTGAAAGTTTTCAGTTTTGATGCAGCCCCTTTCAGCTGCTCGAGGCAGCGATTGACCAAAGAGGAATGAATAGACCGGGCCATTGGGCGAGGGATCTTCAATATGAGAGCGCTATTGACATACACATCCACCAAGATATTGATAGCAAGTGCATCAATTGTGTTTGGAGGGGCAGTCAAAATCATCCGCCAAAGTTGCTCCAGCGCCATAGAGTCGAAAGTCCGATCTTCGGCATCAAAGTCGTCCTGAACCTTTTCGAACCAGGACGAAATTGCCTCTCGGACAAAGTCTAAGGACCCGGTGGTGAAACATTCAGGAGGGAGTGTCTGCATGTGATCTCTGAAGCAAGATGCAATGAAGCCGTTGGAAGGATGCTTCTTTGCTGTGCTGTTTAAAATCTGCCATGAGATATTCCTCTCCGTAGACGCGTTGGACTTGCTGCCAACAAGAACATTCCATAAACGGGTGCCCAATTCTGAAGATATCGTATCAGGTTCGTGCACGATAATCATCTGGATGAGCTCCCGACGTGCGGAGCTTGTCGCACTGCTCCGGGTTGGTATGTCACCAGATATGCGTTCAGCCTCGACAACTGATTCCAATTCTTCTATCAACAGGCCCGTTAGACCATATTCGTTTGTCAACCTTTTCAAGTCGCTACCCAGCTGTGCTTTGAGTAAGATGTTGATGACACATATGCTTCCTGGAGCTGTGGCGGTTTTCGCCGCAATGTCCGTGATGCAGCTGAGGTGAATGGCAGTGCGAGTCTCAGGTCCTGGGCCAACAACCAAGATATCTCGGAATCGAATACTCGCAAAATTCTGAATGTCCGGATAGCCAGCTGGGGATGCAGAAGTGACGACAGAGGACTCCCGAATGAGTCGAACACATAGATCGTATGGCGGTCGATCTAGAGGTCGAAGATTTTCATGATGGGCCTTTGTTGACAAGTCCTTGATCAGACTCGCGCAAAAGTCACGCATCGCACCCGTGAATGATCCGATCGGGACGTCCATAAGCTTCTTACAGAGATACAGAAGGGTATCATAGTCGTAAAGGTTGAAGCATTTCTTGACCATGAAGAGAATGGCATCCACGACTCTCGGATCTTGACTGGTCATGACTGTTTGCCAGATCATGTCTGTCTGCTCATGCTCATACGTCTTGGTGACAATCAAAAAGCCTAGAATGTTGTAGCTTTCGCTGATGATCTCAGGGTGGGATCCAATGCCAACCAAATAGTCAACAAGCTGATTGTCGAGAATGAAATTGGCGAATATCAAAAGGATGGGTTGTCGGGAAGGGTCGAACTTCTTGTGAGACCCATGTAGATTAACAAGCTCCGTACACATCGTGGCAACTCCAGTCACACGAAGTTGCATCTGTGATGAAGTGATGAGCTTCTGCAGGACTCGAAACTTCCAACTGACTGAAATCATTTCGGGCAACAGATCCGATTGGAGGTCTTTGTGCTCATTCTTTTTTGCGATCAAGAGATCACGAATCGGCTCGATTCGGTACACAATGGCAGCGGAGAAAATATCTCTCAGAGCAACCAGATGAGCCGTCACGCTCTCTGGACTCAAGTAGGTCACGTGTTTCTCAATGATGGAATCCAGGCCGCTCGACATGAGGACGAAATACTCGTATCCACTTCTCATCTTTTGGAAAGCATCACGAATCTCCTGATCATGGTGGATAGCACGGTCCTCCAAAACAGGGAACGCTTCTGAGACTATCTTTATAACGACCCGCGAATTGTCGGAGAAAGACTCAATGATCTTGGGGTTGCCAGACATCATAGCCAAACCTTTCTGTGTGAGCGTTATCATGTTTGAGATCTTACCGCCTTCTCGTTGAAAACGATCCACCATCATTTGGCAGTCGTCACTCCAGGACCAATTGTAATGGATCTGTAGATTCTTGCCTATGTGAGCCGATTCGTCGTCTCGGATCAAGTGGGCAAGAGCGCTCAGGAACGGACGACTTCCGAGTAATGGATCTGACTTGCCACCTGCTTGACGAGCAAGTGTATGTACGTCCATGGCAACGAATCGTCCAGCCAGTTGGGCAAAGCAAACGAAGACGTCTGTCAGCGCTTGCCGAGAGTCTGTGTTAATTCGAAGAAAAGGACCAAAGAATTTGCTACTGCAATCAGTGGATGTTACAAAGCAGTAAAGGTAGGCAGACTAACCTGCGTTGGCTCAAACCCCATATGAAGTCCGGGAACTGTCTCCAAAAATCGCGGTCTCTCAGGAACCAATCATAGAAGGTATCCAAGGTATTCGCAGAGCTTAGATATAAATTCATCCATTCCCTCAATTTATAAAAACAGTCGGGGGTAGGAACATCGTCTGCAGAAGTTAGTAAAATACGAGGTGTCGGTTTGCTCTGCATGCCTTGTTGTAGAAAGCTAGCGACTCGTTGCGAAGCCGATAGCGCCGATTCCTCCCTGCTTCTGTATGGGAAGCTATACATTATATCGATGTATTGATCGTCGATGATAGCCAGTGGGGGATCCTGGTTGGCAAAGTCCGAATCATCGTCATCCATGTTTACCAGCTCAACTTGTGGACTCGACACAGCTGAGGGAGTGGAAGAGGGAGTCTCAATTGCTGGAATTGTCGACAAGACATCGCTTTCCGACTCCACGCTGACCCTAGCTGTATCCTCACCTCCAGCGTGAGGCATCTTCGAGGGGCTTGCCGACGATGTTGGAGAGGAGGGTATTGATTCAAGGGATCGGTTTGTTCGGAGGTTTATGGTAACTCGACTTGAGGTAGGCTCTGCAGGCAAGGGGTCTGCGGCGTTGTTGGGGGGTGTGGAGGGGAGATCTGGTTGGGTTTGGGCTTCAGCCTTGTCGAGTTCGGTTTCGCTCTCGCCGAGCAACGACATAGAATCTGGGAGGATGTCTGCGTCCTGCACCGTATCTACGGACCTGCTTCGTGATGATCCTCCGAGGGAGACTCTCTGGCGTTTGCGGGACGAGTGTTCCGTGAGGTCGTCGAAGGGGTTTGGACGACCTGAGCAAGGCTCTGAGGAAATCGCACGCTCTCTTGGAGATTCTTCCATTTGGCAGGCACGGAGGAGGGGCGGATGGAAATTGTGGGACAAGGCAGCTGAAGTAGAAGTAGAGCAGCAGAAGCTCTGCAGCTAGAGAGCGAGCTCAAGAGCTTCTAAAGTGAGGGCATAGGGAGTTCGTCGTCGCTGGTTTCCCATGGGTTGGCGACAAGTTGTAGTGTAGTGTAGTGCAGAGTAGTACTGTTCGAAGTTGACCTGCTCCAGGCTGCGGTACTCTGCGGATGTTTAGGCGAGGAAGCTCAACTGCAGGGGTGGCGGGGCGGGGCGGTCGCGCTCTTTTGAAGAGGGCGATTGTGAATGGAAGAAAAGGGAGGGGGGACACACCAGAGACAGCGGGGTGAATGAGCTGAGATTTCCAAGCTAAAGAAGCAGACGTGCCGTTGCAGGTGAAGTTCAACAAAGAATAGTTGCAGCAACTGGGAAAGACAAGATGTCGTTCATCAAGCTTGGAATAATGTGTACAAGCTGTCTGCTGCAATGTCGTAGGATAGTCGTGGTGCTTTAGCTACTAGCTTATCGAGAAGCGTGGAGGGGAGCTTGGCTTGGCGTGGCGTGGATAGACGGCCGGCTGACGGGTGGGATGGATGTACGTTTTACGCGTTTGGTGCGGGGTATTCTGGATCGAATGGATCGAACGGGTAGTCTGGATGAACAGGCAACAAGCAGCTGGTTGCCTCATAATGACATCGTTCTATTCATGAGCTAAAGTCGAGATTCGTATCAATTCACATTCTACAATCAGAAAAGCCGACTCTTCACATACTTGAGTATCATACAAATACCAAAGTTCAAGAATTCAATATCATTCATTATCTTCCCCATCCACTTCATATGTTTCATCCCGCGGCAGTTCAAGGACACTGAGCCAGCAGACCTGCAGGATCATTCAGCCTTGGCGTCATATCCCACGCTACTCTTTAATGCCCTCGCTTCAACGCCTCCTTCTGCGTCTTTACCATGTCTCGACTGATCCTAGTCTGCCGTTGGAACAATGTCCCTCCCTGTGCTCCCATACTCCTTGTTCACCTTCTATACCTTCTTGACCAACGTTCAATTGAAGCTTACAGTAAAATCTGGATAAGTCAGTAGAGAATTAGACTTCTATGTCGCCAGTGATATCCAGGTTTACGACTTCCATGTGAATCTTACACAAGTTTGCTGCAGTAGCAAACTGCCACTTTGAGTGGGGCATCCCACCTACCCTGCTTCTCGAACGTGATCTAACCAGTCCCCTTCGAGCTAGCCTGTCTGCCAATGGATTGACTTTACCGAGCACCGTGCAAACGGGTCAGCCGCTTTCCCATCAAAATTAACTGTGCTGTGCCTTGAAGTCTGCATTGCCAAGATCAGATCAGATCAGATTGTCATACGTCAAGTAAACCTATGCGTGGGACGTAGTTCCCCAAAGATCTGAATTGGTCGTGTCAGGAAGTCCGATTGTGGAAGGAGAAGCTCATTGGCTGCAAGCGACTAAACCCATCTTCAGCAGGTGACAGATGGGAAAAGGAGGCTTGTGAGTGAGCTATTGATATGTTCATTCCTAGACGCCCCATCTAATCAAGTCTCATTCAGGTTGATATCAAGTCTCAAAGCTCGCCAAGCATAGACTTTTCTCTTCAACAAGCTCCACGCACATTGCAGCGTCTCGGCGCTTGAGAACCTTCAAAGGAAAGAGGTAAACAAGCCGACGGGTGTGATGACCCAAAAGGTACATGACTGTAAAGTAGAGCCAAGAACTGACTGTCACACAGGATTAATAGGACATATCTAGGAGTAGAACCCTCCTTCCGCTTGAGGCGGCCTAACTCTCATTCCACCTTCCTCCATGCAGACATTATGTCTTCGACTTCCAGAGAAACGCCATCAGCAGTGGTAGAACGCAAGCCAAAGACCATATACCAGCTTGATTCACCCTTCACAAATGTCTCATGGTATGTCATCATCATCTTCTCCCCTCTCCCCAAATAATAAAAGCTCATAAGTCATAGGCCCGAAACATCTGCCCAGAATCAAGAAACTATCCTTGAACTTCTTTGCAGGTTCGTCCAGCTCCTTCTAGCAGATGCTCTACATCAAGAGAAACCTCGCTCAATACATTGCTTGAGCGACAAGTACTGACATCTATATATCAGTATCATCTCCCCACTCGGCCAACATCGCACAAATCATGTAACACCATCCCAAGGCAAAAGGAGCCAGAAACGCAAACGAGAAGAGGCAAAAAAGAAGGCTGACCCCGGAGTCGAACCTGGAGATACACTAAGCATACCGTCTACGCCGGAGATCTCGTCACATTTGATCGTTGGACTGCACAACATCACCCGAAGACTCGAATCGTTATCCCAAGCGTCTAAACCAGCAGCCATAACGGTGAGCCAGGAAGGAGCCAAGGATCATGTCCAACAAACATCCAATCTCAAACTAGAAACCAATGACACGGCGAGTGCTCTTGAGAATCAAGAATCTCACGATGTATCAGCAGACATCAGAGAAACACCGCAAATACCCACTCACATCGCAGCCATCTTCGTCCCCATGTCCACCCACCCAGCAGTCCTCCACGCCCACCTTCCTCAACTGATATTCACTGCCTCCCTAGCCCACCCTTCACTCCCATCCACCCGGCTCGTCCAACTTCCCAAAGGCAGCGATGCTCGACTCTGCGACGCCTTAGGTCTTCCCCGGGTATCTATCATCGGCATATTGGAAGGTGCACCTCATTCGAATGCATTGATAGATGTCGTTCGAAAGACAGTGCCAAAGATTGATGTACCGTGGCTGAAGGAGATGAGAGAAGAGAAGTACTTGAAAGTCAAGGTCAATGCGATCGAGACCTTCACGCCGGTGGTGGCAAAGGAGAAAAAGAGTGCTTGAGATGATACTGGGTGGGACTTAGTGGAAGGAAATGGGAAGACTTTCGCTTTGACAAAGAAGAATTTTTTTTCCAAGCACGAAAGTCGATGTTATATCTCAAACCTGGCGCCTCAATTGAGACACAAGGAGCTTGAACAGGGAAAGTAGACATCAGCGCAGCTGGCAGATGTGCCACTCGCTGGATCGACAACTCAGGCATGGGATTGAAACCATCCAGTCGTTTCTTCCCCTTTGTTCCTTTTTTCCATATTTGTACAAAGTTCGATGTTTTCTTTGACCCCTTCTGGAGCTTACTGGCGATGCACGTCGGCTGCAGCAAAAATTGCAAGCAGGCAGCTGAGTAGGCGGAGAAGCAGCGTCCAACTCTTGGCCTTTTTTGGGTTGTCTACCTTCGGAAGCTTCGGGCAAGATTCTACGCCTGCTTTTTCGCCAGAGCATCATTTAGTGCTGTCTCCTTGGGCTTCAAGGTGTTGGATCCGCAGAATCCCTTGGACACAGTGCGCAATCCAGCTTTGAGCATGGGTATCCAGAGAAGAACGTTGATCAAGCCTTTCCTGGGACGGAACTGATTGAATTGCGATCCTTTTCCGGATTCTGAATTTCGGTTGTTACTTCTTGCTGCCATCGTTATCGGACCTTTCGCTTGCTGAGGCCTGATGCTCAAGCCGTCTGCTTTTCAAGATTCGCCTTTCGCAGTCTTCAATGTGGACGCAGGAATACTTTACGAGAAATGACATGGAGGCAGGGAGTAAAAGTCATCCTTCGCTTAGCCCTCATTTCATCCAGAGAGAATAGCCTCGCCCGAGATGGGAGTAAACATCACATGTCCATGTCTGATTTCTCCCGTTTTCCATCTGTCCCAGAACCTGAAAATGCAAAGGTCAGAGATGACCGAGACAAAACAATCGATGCATAGTCGTTGCACGAGTGGTTGGAGTCCCCGCTTCTTTCCCTGCTATCTCGGCTTCGGCGATCCTCGAATGCCTTGGATGCTGAGGTTCTTATATCCATGAGTCCATGCCGCTGCCTTCTCTGGACATCTTGAAGTAACCCGGGACTATCGAGCTTGTTGAGAGTGAAGAGTTCATAGTACATTTTCTGCGGTTGATCTGGCGAGAAGTATCGCAGGCTCGTACTGGGGACATATTGAAGTAAACATCACGTGCTATGGATGTACCACTTGGATCCTAAGTCCAATCCAAGTGCAAGGAGGACCTCGAGAACGTGTCATTCAATGTTATGTCCAGTATTTGCCGCTCAAGAAGTGCACTCACCTCCACAGCTGACGTTCTGGAGACAAGGCCTTCCTTCATGCCACATGCATCGGCTGTCAAACAACACCTACCTCAAAGAACAACACCAAAGCCTCCACACAACCGATCTGACCACGACTAGACAACCTCGAATTGTCAAAGATAATATAAGCGTACTGCTCGTCTCAATCTCCTCGTCTTCAGCCTTGTCGTTCCTGCCTTAATTTCCTGAGGGTTCTCAACGCTAGCGCCTCCGTTGACGTTCCTGCCTCTTTCGCTCCCCGCCTACCTTCCCTACATAACCTGAGCCTAGCATCTTCTGGTCTGTAACTTCCTTCTTTCCTTCCAAAGACACCACCGCAACGCAATACAATTGCGCCTTCTACGCGCAACTGCAATTAATGTAAGTACCTCCCATCTCCTTTCTTCAATCCTCATCCTCCTGTCCCCTTCCCTCCCTCCGCTTCGCGCATACAAGGCGACAGTGTCGATGAGACGTTGGCCTCGCTCTTGTCTGCACGTCTCAATGTCTGAATGATCTCTAATCCTTTGAAGTTTGATCACCTCAAGCCTAACACAGACCCAATTCGCTCCTCCAGGTATTCCAGTACCATGCCTGCCAACCCGAGCAGAGATGGCCTCAGCGCCGGCTACTCGTCAGACCAAGTAGAGATCGCAAGAGCTTTGAGTAAGGGTATGACACCTGCTGGATCCAAGGCAAGACCTGGTCGTGCTCGAGGCTCGGCCCCGTCACCAGCTGTATCCTCAGCTCGTGGTGGACATGCTACACTCTCTACACGACCCATTGCCTCTGCAGTTCCATCCCCATCCCCAAACCCATACCACTCTTTCAGCTCCACCACTGCGCCTAGAGTCACGCATGCTCCTGGTGCTACGAAGTCTGGTGCTATCAATCCCCATTTCGCCAATTACACTGTCGGTGCCTCGACTGCAGCTCCCTTATTCAAGAGTCCTCCTCGCGCCAGAGCTGTAAGCCCGGTTCGCGGATTCGGAGGTCCTGCTGCTGTCCCTACTTTGAAGCCAATGTCTCCCAAGAAGCTTCGAAGCAGCATCTTGGTCGTCGATTCTACTCAACCAATGGTGCCGTCTGAGGCTGACACATTGCATCGTGGTCCTCAAAACCTAGTCCATCCTCAATCTGGTTGGGTTAATGCCCCCGAACAAAGCTCAGCTTATGTCAATCCCACTCCGGCAGCTGGTGGATTGAACACTCCTCAAGTCTCCCATGGTGTTGAACCCCGCTTTATAACTGTTCAATCGTCTCGCCCAATGGTGCCCCCTGCTGGCAATACAATGTATGGTGTTCCGCAAGGTCAACCTGCTCAAGTTAATCCTCAATCAGGTTGGGTCAGCGTTCCTGAACAAAGCTCAGCTCATGTCAATCCCTATCTAGCAGCTGGTGCATGGAACGGTTCGCGGTTCTCTCGTGGTGTTGTTCGGCGCTTCACAGCTGTTCCACCGTCTCACCCGATGGTCCAACAGCAAACTGATTCGTTGCTTGGTGGCAATATCCAAAATTCTGCTGCCCAAGTTCAGACCATGGCACTCCCATTGCAGGCTCGCGCTTCAATCGATGCTATTCAAGGTCAAACTGGTGGATCGGCTGGTCAAGCTGCTCATGGTACTGGTCGTGTTCGCATCACTACGAACTGGACAGATGATGATCCTACAAAGCCAATTATCCCTGGTCATTTGAGACAGCCAGATGATGAAAAGGTAGTTGTGGAGATCGCTAGTAAGGCAGGACTTCGTAAGTTGTGTTCTTGATATGGTTGTGGCCTATTCGCTAATTATCATAGCGGCATCGAAGATAATGGAACAAGGTGTGATGACAGTCGGAAGTATGCCACATCCATCTTTCCATGACGTGTTTGAACATCAAGAGCTAATGTTTGACCAGTCTCCAACTCCATCCATGCCCCAGGCAATGCTAAAGGCAACTCCTCCGCTAGCACACCCAACACCACTCGATACCAAAGAGACGTCAGTGATAGCCAATGGATGGCCGCAGCAAGCAGTCGTAACCACAATATAGGCTCAAATCGAGTTCCTTCTGGAGATGGCGATTTAGAGATGTCGGATGTCCAGGCCAACACCAGATCTTCTGTTCCCCAAGGACCAGTTGAGTGGAACAACCTTCCTACATTAGGCGCTTCGAAGTATGCTGGCCCTGCCACAATTAACAGCAAACCAATCACTACCTCCAAGTCAGCACCGACTACCGCTGTCAGCAATGAGAACACGAAGCCTTTACATCAGGTTCCAGCACAAGGTTTCGGAGGGTTTGGAGACATTAACAAGAACATTGCTGCTGATCTTGCTACGCAGTTTGGCGCCTCTGGTCAACACATATCAAATCCATTCCTTGGAAATGGTGGCCAGACTGTCCGAAAACAGGCCCAAGTCTCTGGCTTTGGAGCTGCTGCTATGAAATCCGCTGGCGTCAACCCCTTCCAGGCCAATGCGATTGGATCCGGCTCGGCTCAACCTGCTGGTCCGGTCGCAGCCTCTGCGAACGGTTTTGGTGCTCCTTCTGCTCCTCCTGCCGGTGGTCATTTTTCTGCCAATGGTCAGAATGGGTTTGGTGCTTCTCACTCTAACAGCTCGACTGCTCAGATGATCCAAAACACATCAAACAGCAACCAAGATGGCTCTGGTATCCAATCTACACTTCCTCTATGGGGATCTGTCGATCATGTTGCCTCAAATGGTCCAGATGGCTTCTCTGCTGGCGGTTTTGGTGCTTCTGTCCAGTCTGCCCACCAAGGTCAGACTGCTCAGACTAACGATGGATGGGGATCAGGTCCTTTCGATGGTACTAAGCTCGCGGCCAATATCGACAACGATATTCGTCGCTTGTACGGTGGCAAGGCTACGGCTCCTACGCACGAGCGATCTCCATTCGGCCCACCAGTCGTTCGTTCTGCTGCGGTATCTAATGCCTCCGGCAGTCGCCAGTCTAGTTCAGGTCACCCGGTGTACCAAGTTGTCCAAGAGAGCAAGAAGGCTACTGGCCTGGCAGCTTCTCGTTGGGCTTAATCGTAAGTTTTCACACTCCCGCTCGAGTATGCCCGACTAACCACTGCCAGTATCTCGCATCTCATGTATCACACTTGGGCTTCCAGGTGCGCATATACAATGATGTTATGATGGCTTTACACATGTGTGGAAGAATGGGCTGAACATATTGCAGTGGTGACTTTTGCAAAAGGGATTGAAGGGGTTCCTGCTTTGAGTTTCTGGCGCTTTTGGTTGCTTAGCATCTTTGGGTTTTTCTTCCTGATACCCATGATACTTCACGCATTTTTCTGGTGGTGGCGTGCTACTTTGCTCTTTTCTTTGCTTGGTAGCTCCTGAGTTGCTGCTGTGGTGGACGAGACTTTTCCCTGGCAACCTTTCTTGTTCCGTCTTTGCGACTCTCTCTGCGAACACTCTCATATCTTGCTGATCTGCGTTTGTGGAACTGGATGTTGCTAGGCTTGATGGGCTGATCACGTAGACCGCACACTAGGAATGAATACTGAGATGAGCATTAACAATACGCGTTTGCATGGTCTGTGACTTCCAGGTATTGTCGTGTAAGACTCCGCGTGACATTGATGTCATCTGTCGATCCGGAAAGCATCGCGCCTTGGAGCACGAGCATTGAGTCAAAAATATGATCCATTGAAACAAAATTATATTCCCTCGTTCCCTAATTGCAAGACGCCAGAGTAATCTCTTCACTCCACACCCATATCAAGCACCACCTTGCCCCTCGCCTTCCCACTCTCTAGCCTCTCAATCGCATCTTCAAAGCTGTCCAGCGGAAACACACTATCCAAACTCGCCTTAAACCCCGCACGTTCCCACCTCTCTGTCACAAACTTCAAATGCTCCCCAATCGGCTCCTGAATGAAGAAGAAATTCCTCACTCCCTTCCCCTCGTCTTCAAGATCCGCTGGTTTCTGTTGTTCCGGCGGCTGGAAGATACTGATAACAGTACCCTCGGGCTTGACGGCATACCACGCGTCAGCGAGGGACTTCCGTCCGATACAATCGATCACCAAATCGACTTTCTTACTGGGGTCAGATGCCCAGATTTTGATGTCCGCGGTGCGATAATCGAGGAGTTCATCTGCTCCGAGAGACTTCACGCGCTCGAAACTGTCTGCTGAACAAGAAGCAACGACTTCAGCTCCAGCCCACTTCGCGAGCTGTACGACCCAGGATCCGACGGAGCCAGACGCGGCAGTGATATAGATCCGCGTTCCTTTCGCACCAGTGCCAGCTTCAGGCTCCAAGCCTGCTTGCACGAAAAGTGCCTGGTATGCTGTTTCGGCTGACATACCGACCGTGGCAGTCTCAGCCCAGCTGATGCTCTTTGGACGAAGAGCGAGTTCAGCTGGTGGGCAGACCGTATATTCTCGACCGGATCCGGTGTGCGCGTAGCTCGTACGGGAGTAGACTTCATCGCCTGGCTTGAATGGTGACCCGACTGCAGCGGTGATGATGGTTCCGGCCATGTCGTAGAGAGGTGTGGTTTCTTTGCCGGGGATGTCGACGGCGAAGTTTTTGGGCCAGAGGAGCTCGCCGTTGGTTATGGCTGCGGTGTGTATGCGGATGAGGTGTTCGTCTGGCTTGGGGATTGGGAGGGGGACGGTGGAGAGGATGAGTTTGGTGGACTGGGGGTTTGGTTGGAAGAGGGCTCGCATTGTTTTGGGGAGAGTGGTGGTTGCCATGTTTTGATGCTTAGACGAGAAGGCTCGCTTGTGAGGGGGATGAAGAGGGGTGCAGTCAACTGAACGAGAACGTTGTACTGATTCTGAGACTTCAAAAGAGACGCTGAATTGTCTGAAGTATGTGTTGAGTTGCTTGCTTGCTGGTATGATTCTTCTCGAAAGGATGTTCATCATGAAGAGTGTTGTTCTTCAAGCGAACTTTCGCTATCATATAGACATTCCATACCAGCATGATGTTGCGGAAATGCTCCAGGAAATGGATTGCCTAATGAAAACATATGCTTACTAGCATATGAAGCAATGGACAGGTATCCCGCAAGCCACATTCCATCTATCGCGGTAAATCGGAGGCGCAACTCTTCCGAATAACTTCATAGCCCTGTAATTTAGAGTGTGGTGCAGCAATGACGCAGCACCTTGTGCCACAGCGACACAAATTCCATCGCCAATGCACTTGATCATTCAGGATTCAGTTAGAAGACTGAAAAGTTTGCACGGAGATGCCTTTCTCGACCCCGGGATTCGGACGGTTTATGGAAGAATGCGCGATGCATTTGTCAGCAGCCAGCAGCGGGATGGGGAAAGTCGATAGCCTACTGCTTCAGGATCCACAGCGCCAAGGCCGCTGACAGCATCCTGCAGCCACCTGCAACGCTATGCCCTTCTAGACATTATCGCGACAGAGCCAACCAGCGAGGCTTGTACACTGTGAGCCAAGAGCCGGCCGTGGAGATGTGGAGATCAGAACACAAGCGAGGTCCTTGTTTCGACCTCCTCCCTGCTGTTCTCTCCTTCCAAGTGCCGTCAAACGGGACAATACGGCGTGAGACAGCAAGTGCTATACCGTGAAGAGTCACAACTTCCCCTGGATTTGGACCTTTTGACATCACGTTCGTGCGATGACAAAGGAGCGGTGCTGGAATCTGCTGAGATCTGATTAAAGCGCCCCTTCGTACTCGTTCTCGACCCGGGTATATGAGCCGAATCACTTCCGTATATCCAGTTCTATCTCCTATATTGTCTCGTGGGTGCGGTAACTGAACCTTCGCATTTCCACTTTCCATCTCGTGGAACATCACTTGCATATTTGCAGCAGACAAGAGACAAAGCGCAGCCTTCTACACACATGTTTATTAACTCGCCCCAAAGCACTGCTGCGGATCGAGACCTATACCCGCTTCCCCCATCCATCGAGCAATACCAGCCACAGCAGGTACAGCTGTTTCCAGAGATGGACTATTTCGCCATGGAATCCACGCAGTTCTACCTCGATCCGAACTTTGCGTTCGACCCGAGCTTGGTGGAGTTTCCACTTCTAGATATGGCGCAAACTCAGTCTTCAGGTCCAGGAGAGGCTATCGATGCGGGACTGGTTTCCGGCCAACAGAAGTCGAAATCCCGCATTCGAGCCTCAAGAGCTTGTATTGCATGTCGATCTCGGTTAGGCCCCTTCCTTGCCTCGTGATCAGAGTGCTTATTTTGACATTTCTGCTGGGAAGCTGCTCGCTAATATTCTCAAAGACATATGAAATGTGACTCCGTAGAGCCAGTCTGTACCAGATGCCAACTATACGACAAGCCATGCATATACACCAAATCAAGGCGCGGCGGTTCTCACAAGGCTCCTCCAGCACCCACAACAGAGCCCAAAACAACTCCTCAGATGCAGACCCCCGTATCAGGATCGGGATCAAGGTCAGCCAACCGAACGCCCAGCACCGACATCGATGCCGAGAACGACAACACCTGCAATCCCTCTTGGGAAACCCCCAGCAACCCCCTAACATTCCCGGAATTCTCACCAACCTTTTCCCCCTTCGAAGCCCGCTCCATGTCCCAGGAAATAGACCTCACATCAAGCTACTATGAATTCTTCAACAATGCTCACCCCGTTGTCCTGCCAAAACGGCACTTCCAAGCACGTCTACGCTCCGACCCTTCACCATTGGAATACCTCCTCCCAGTGATGCACTACATCGGCTCCGTCTACCACCCCGAGATCCCCTCATCTCCATACCTCCAAGTAGCAGAGACCGCACTCTCATCCTCTACACTACCCATCGACGGGTTCTCCGTGCAAGCACTCACACTGTTTGCTCTCGCACGGCATTGTTCGGACGAGTATGCCATTGCGGAGAAGTACGTTGACAGAGCAATTGATATTGCGCTTGCTTTGGGCATGAATAAGCAGGAGTGGGCTGGGCAGAATGGTGATGGAGATGCGGCACTAATGGAAAGCTGGCGGAGGACGTGGTGGCTCCTATACACGGTCGATGGATTGTTCGCGACGATCAGTCATTACTGTACACATCGGCTGCAGAATGTTGAGATGGATGTGGATTTACCGTGTGAGGACGCGGAGTACGAGAGTGGTGTATGCATTCATTTCTTTTCTCGCCCTTCTTCGTTTGTTTGTTTGTATACCTGTGTTCAGTCGTGCCGAGCATTGACAAGTCTCAGGACATCCCCCAACCCCACACCTTCACGCACTACGACAGCCGAGAGTTCCACGACCAAGAAATAACTTTCTCTTCGTTGACCTACCTCCTTGATGCAATCCGCATGCTCAGCCACTCAATGTCCATAATCCACTCGCCACACGAACCAGGCGACAAAGCTCTCACATCCACAGACGCAAAATTCGTAAACTGGGGCCTCTACCTCCCGCACTGTAAACGAGAAATCGTCAGGCCGGATGGGACAGTAGATGAGACAATGTTCTTTGCGCATCTGGTGGTTAACACGTATGCACTCTCTTTTCCTCCTTCCCATATTATTCACAAGAGATACTAATTCCCCAAAGCGAGCTCCTTCTCCTCCACCGCCCCGTCTCTCACCTCCCATACTCGCCCTTCGAGACACGCTCAAAATGCACCCCACCGCACCCACACACATCACCTTCCCCCTCAGTCCAACGCAGTCTAGCAATGCACACAGCCAAAGCCCTTGAGGCGCTATCTACCTCAATAACTTTGTTTGCTTTACCCGGTGAGAACATCAAACACTCGCCCATCGCGACGTGTGCCCTTGCTTTGGCCGTTATGGCGCAGGCTAGTGCCTGTAGACTTTTCAGTTATGGGAGCGGAGGTAATACTGGGAGAGAAAGACTATATGCTGAGGGACGGGACAGGGTGAGGTTAGGACTAGGCGCGTTGAGAGCTGGTGTTAGAGTGTGGGGACTAGCGAGGCGGAGTGTGGGGGAGGTGGTGGGTGTTGCGAGGGAGTTGCTTGAGGGTGATGGGAATAGAAAGAGGGATGTGAATGGGAATGGGAATGCTGAGGTGGAAGGCCATTTGAAGGATAAAGCGAAGAGTGCATCTTCGAGGTGTGAAAGTATTGAGTCTTCCGGGGTTGACGCGGAGATGGGAGTTGGTGCGGATGTTGCTGCCGTCAGCGAGGGTATGACTGTTTAACGAGGGACGGGCGGGAGTGTTGAGTCGAACGACGAAACTAAAGGCCTGTCGGCGTTGACTGATTCTAGGCGTTGAGGGGGAGCCTCAATAGGATTTTGACATTTTTGTTTAACAGTGACATGGGGGATAGATATCATCTACCTAATTCTTTAAGGAAAGGCGAGGCTGTAAAGCAGCAGCGAGTAACATATCCTCCACTTATCCTACACCAAAATGCAATCAAGATACGGAATTGAGTACGAACAAGTATCTTACACATACTTCTGATGTGGATATAGGGACAGTGCGGTCGGGAACGTCATCAGCATGTGGCAGTGAGGGCTGTGCTCAGCGGGCATGAACTAGCGCGGTAGAGGTCGAGTTGGTGCTCGCCTCGCTATGTTGCGAATGTGGACTCGCATTGCTGTCAGATTTGGGAGTTTCTAGAACCCCATTGATGTTTCCTCTAGAAAAGAAAGAGGTTTCGAAGAAGTAAGAAGGTTGACACCGAAAAGGCCGATCTTCAGGGCTGAACGAAGCCGAAAGGCGCAAGTCTAGCCGAACCACCTCGCTTCAATCCCTTGGCCAAGTAAACACAGATATCTTATTTTCTATCCCCTTTCTAGCAGATTTACTTCATAGGATGTAACTGCTCTGAAATGCTTCGCACCAATAGCGTGAAAATAATCTGTCCGGAGCATACACTCAAATCGCAACATACTACTTCCTTCCAGACATCAATGTCCTTGGCTTGCATTTACGAGGATGCCGGTAGTTGAAACCAAGTCCTCAACAGGGTCGGAGACGTTAGACTCAGACATATAACCACAATCCAGCATAACACTCCCCCAAAGAATTCCAATACCCTCCGCTTTCAAATCCCTCCACGCCTCGTTCCTCGCCTCCATATCAGGCAACTCCTGTCTCGCAACAGCCTGCAACCACGCCGATTTCCTGCCTTCCTCTGTTCTGAAGACCGTTCCATTAAATTCCGGACACGGAAACTGTCTTAAGGTAAGATGAATAAGCATGAGAAAGGCCTTGAGGGTGAGATTCGCGTCATTGGCAGCGGAATGCAGGTTCTTGTATGGGATTCGGAATGCCTTCAGCAGGTACTCCACGCTCCCTCCTTTCCCCAGCACCGACTTTGCGAGGGTCTGAGTGTCGAAAATCTTGATGACCATGGGAAGAAGACTGATATCTAGGCCAACTTCTAGCAAAAGTTGCGAGTCGGTGTGGAAGGAATGGCCCACCACGACGATGTTACGGAGTTTTGATTTCTTCGATGGAGGCGAGGATGAGGTCTAGATATGGTTAGCTCAGTTATGAAGTCTAGGGGACCACTTGGATGAGAAAAATGGCCGTTGTCGTTTTCAGAGTTTGGGGGCTGGCTCGCGAAAATGCATGAAAACGCGCTATTCCCTGGCAAATGAAGTCTTTCTGCGATTGTGAAGTTATTTCACGAATATGCCGAGCCAGCCATATGTCAAGCATGCTCGTCGCGGGTGAAGGCAAGATTGTAAAATGACAATGGCCATTTCCCATGTTCATGTGGGATGAAGTATAAGGTCTCTTACCTCCGTATCTTTGACGCTCAGCGTTTCTCGAATAGTAGCTGGTATATTCTCCGCATCAATAGCCTCCGAAATTCCAAAGAGATTCTCTTTTACCGCTTTGGTCAGTCTTCTATGCCTGCCAACGACAAAATGACGAGTTGTGATGGCATCTTCGAGTGGCAGGTTCTGCTCCAGTATCCGTCGCGTGTCGAGCATGGAGATGCCGATTTCATAGATCCGGAATTCGGCCTCCTTACATCTGCCGCCTTCGAAGTCGATAGACACGAATATTGTGTCTCGGTATTTTGATAGGAACATAGGTTGTAGCATCTTCAAGTCGGAGCACATCTTAGTAGGCGCCATGGTTGTCGATCCCTGTGGAGGAACGAAGAGTGCTCTCACAGGTGGTGACGAGGACTAAAGATTCCTCAAGAAAATATGCAAAAAGTTTCAAAAATTTGATGTCTCTAGGTGTGAATATAAATACCCTGATTATGAAGTGGACTGACTGGGTCGTTAGCGCAACCTACTATCGACCGACTAGGTTGCGGGAGGGAGAGTATCTGGGCTTTGACCGGCACCAGCCAGCGTCACAACTAACCAACCGATTTCCATGGGTAGCCAAACCAGGACTCTTGAGCCTCAAAATTATCCGGACCATCTTAAATGTTTTCAATCATACGTACTTGGAGACAATACAGAGATGATAGGGGTGAAATTGATGTCTGCCCAACATTCTGCTGGCGGTCACTTGGCCCAGCAGCGCAGAGGGTACCTGGGACCGTTTTGTCCTTTTTGGTCTGTGAAATTTCATGCATAAAAGTCTTCACCAAGTCGCACATCTCATCTTAGAAACTACTATAATTCCAATGATGCCAAATAGGGGACATAGCCGTCTTGAAAGATATCCGGGCACAGTGACCTAATCCAGTTGGTTGAAATCGCATGCCTTGTAAAACATGAACTGCACGGTCAGCTTCATTCTTCTTCCGGGGATCCAGGGTCAAATTTCAGGGATGTCACTCATTCACTGTTTGTGAGATCTGTTCTATGCTTCAAAGTCCTGTGTATATAATTTAGATCGTGACTGTTCGTGCCACCGATGACAACGACGCCACATTCTATGCCCTATCAAATTGACCAACTAACCCTATTTCTACTAGGTTCTGAATACACCTTGATACTTTCTTCCAATTGCCCAGACCTGACGTATGAGTTCTTCTTTCAAAAGGGTATATCTGTTCATCGAAGGCAATTATTGCGTCCACCGCGAGCCCAGTTGGAATTTCCTATATTCTCATACGCGGTGCTCATCAGCACACAGTGCCCATTCCTCAACTCCAACCCAATGGCGCTCAAAAGTAGATAGGGCAGAAACCTTTACCACGAAAAAAAGGTTTCCTCGAAGCCAATTTCCATATCTCGATAACCACAAGGACACTTTTCTCCATATTCAAGTTCTGTAGCGTACGTCATGCTGCCGCATGTACATTCACCAGAAGGTTGTGCCGAGCTCGGACACAAATGGCCACATGGAACCTGGAAATTGTGTTTCGCTCTCTCACACAACTCTTCGACCCAGAGCTCCGTAACAAGTCGGTATACCTCCAACTGCTCGGGCGTGGCAACCCGTTTCCAGGAGATGCTCAGTGGTGAAAGTGGTTCCGTTCCAGGTCTTTTGACGAGCTCTCGGAGTTTCTCGAACATTTCCGTATCCAGAGATACTTGACGGTTGTGTTGATATGCTTCGAGGATGTCCGCTGCCCTGGTATTGCCTTGATTTCGTAATTCACCAGCCAGCCGATAGATCCATCGATGAGGATCCTTGAATAATGGTTCCAGCGCATGTTCGTCGCCGAAGTGGAGTTCAGTGTTGCATTCGTTATCTAGGTCATCTCCACTGTTCATAATATTTCGAAGCCCAGAGAGATCTCGCAAAAAAAGATCGCTAAGCTCCGCTCCCATCATGGCTGGAGGCGAGGGATATCACGAAAATGCCCCCTTTCATAAAAGCTACCAAGATTGATCACGAGATTATGCACACGAGCAAGCTCCGACTTGACGAAATCGTGTGGACGGAGCCCTAGATTGTTCTGCCAATCGATTTAGAGAAAGTCCCTATCAAAGTCGAACCACGTCTGTGCTATGCCACGTTCTGTGCCGAAGACTCGATCGTAATACTTTGATGCGACAGAGAATGACTCTCTGCATGCACCTAGGAGACCTGGAGGAGGGCAATGGCTGCGAATACCCCAAAAGACTTCAGGATCAAACACCCGAGGGTACTGATCTTCTGGCATGATATCGAAAAATGCCATAGTATTGATGTCGGCATCTGACCGAACGCGCAAGCAATAGACTGGTTGAAATGGAGCGGATGTGACATGAACTATCCTAGGCCCAGGCACAGCATGTTCCCCAATCTGAAAACGTAGTTCTGCGGCAAGTTCTGGGAACTTGTAAAATGTCCGTTGTGATTGAAATGTCGATGGACTTGAAATCGAAGCAGGCTTGGAGGATGCCATGATGATTGATGACCTGTAATGGATTTGGACTAGGAGCTGCTTGGATTGATTTCGACTTCTGAAGTGTATTGCAATAGTATTGGACAGACCGGGACAGTGATGCAACAATATGAGGAAGGAAATTTGTTCTGCGTGAACAGTATGATATTTCAAGAGGCTGTGGATAGAACTATCGCGCCTCCTAAACTTCATGTGGTAAGGCGCACTCCTAAACCAACATAAATTGCCAGCGGCTGTGACAACTAGAAGCACCTTGTCTGCGGAATTGGCTTTGCCAAATTTGTCACTTCAAGGGTAAAAGGTTTGAAGCTGCTCGAGTACCACAGGTTTTTTGAAAGCGCAAAATACACGTGATGCATCAAGGATGACGGGAGAGTACACGGGTTTCAAGTATTATCTACTCTCAGAGATGGCTTATCGCAATTTCCCGAGTTGACCTTGCTTTTGGCTCGTTCCCGGATGGAAAATGGCTCCGGGTTGTGACTTGAATCATCACGTGATAGATAACAGAGTACCTTAGGTACCTAGGTAAAGTATCCCGTCAATCCTTGCCGTCGTGTAAAATGCGGAGAGAAGGAGACTTATATCGAGCCAGGAATTTGCAATCCGCTGTCTCGATTGATGGATCAGCGAAAGATCGAGGTGCGGCATGCTCAACAAGAAAGCAGAGATGTGCTCATGAAGGAGATAATAATGGCCCTGCGTCGCTCTAAGAAGAATCAAAATCGTGACTTCTGAAAGATTCAAGCTCAAAGCAAGACAGCGAACAGCATTCATGGATGCTGCGACGAACTAAATTGTAATTGAGTTCATCGCAGCTCCGACTAGTGAAGAGGTCTGAACGAAGGCCGTTTTACCATTTTGAATTGTTGAAGATCCAAGTGACAGGGTTCAGGAACGCGTTGAACAAGAAGGCGGCATCATAGCTCTCAAAACCCAATTCCGAGGCAATAATCCTGCGATAGAAGATAGACAAGCAAGATCCAAATACTGTTAATTAGAAGCTAAATCCGCTGGGATAGCCTTGGCAGCCGGGTGACCATGCTAGTGTTTCAAAACATCGGGCCTGCGAGAGAGGGGTAAACGATGTTTTGTTGTGATTGTTATGATTGTTGTCCTAGCACCAAAACCCCGACTTCGAGCTTTGGAAACAAGGATCGAGGTCTGGTCAGTGCTACAGATCGTGTGGGAAGTAAGACAAAAGTACTTCCGACGAAAAAAAGTCCTGAGCAACGATGTTCGGGACTTTGAAAGTATGAGATATCGAAGGAATTGAAGCCTAGCTACTTTGTAAAGACTGCTTTTTTACAATGACCGTCCCCCCATCCTTCACATGTCGTCAACACAAACTTGAACCTTGGTCTCCACTGGAGCTGAGTTGTGCATTGCATTGCATAAACGCGAAATATTGCAGGACCGCAGTGGATAAAACTGGGCTGTTAATGTACCCCAAGAAAACAGGTTTCTTGCGTATGGGCATGTGGTGAAATGCGTCAACGAAACTTGAAAATAACATCAAAACGTGGTTTGGAGAATTGTAAACAAAGAAGAAGACGGGCACGGGGCTCCCGTACCAGAAAAGTTAGATGCAAATCGTGTGTATCATGATGCTCAAGCTGTTCGGGGAGAAAAACAAAGTTGGAGAAGGAAGACCCGCCTGAGGCGAAATGTGGGCCCAAGCATTGGCCTGTGCATCGTGGTTGCCCTGCCAGCGACCCGTGCTAAATCAAGAAGGTGCCGCTGCCGCTCTTGTGTTCTGTTATGTTGTTTGCACATATACCACACAATTGTTACTGACTGGCCTTCTCTTCTCTCTTCACTCCTTGACAAGAGGAAATATTGTTTCTCTTCGAGACTCTTTCCTCGCACTTCAATAATTCGAGGGAAGATCAACTTGATATCAGATTCCTTATCGAGGTACTTGGCCTTTGCGATACGCGCCTCGATTCTTCGCGACATTCTTCATCAACCACTACGTCTACATTGGGAAAGACATTGGTACACCGATACCTCAGGATTGGGTCGGAAAGACCTTGAGACACTATCGCTACGGCGCAGCGCAAAGCAACAATTGCCAGAATGGAGTCTTCTCCTGCCCCTCCAGTATGTGTGTTGTTGATAAACAAAGCGATTCAGTACTCACTATTCATCTAGACACCGCTCCGCATCTCAAAAGGACCTTCCACATCACCACTCAAGATGGGAGGCTCTTCTCTTCCAAGGCCTTTATCGGAATTGGCACCCCACGAGCGGAGGAGAAACAGCGCCAGTTACAATTCGGCTACAAAGGTACAGCATTCCTCGAGTAGCATGCCTCGGAGAATTAAAAGCTAATATCGACAACAGAAGATGATGCTCAATGGGGATAGCTCACCTTTTCAACCATCGCCCGAAGCCAGTAATTCTAGCCCTCGACTCTTCTGGCAAGGCCGTGACCCAACGACGCCGAACCGATTCAACAGCGAGAACTTCTTTGCTGGACGAGAGACATCTCCTTCGCCCACCCGCCGCACATCCATCGAGCGCCTGCAGCGCGCGTCGCGTGTCAAGAATAGCAATATGTTCGCGCGTGAGCAGAAGCAAGAATACGATCCTACATCGATTCCCGTAGTCGAGCGACCTCTGGCAAAACAACTACAAGGAAATGCATATGGAGGAGCTGGCTTGGATGGACTCCGGTCTGCAGATCGCGGACGCCCTTTTGGTCACCAAAGAAATGATAGCAAGAGCAGCATCCCATTGTACAGTCCATTCTCGAGTCCAAATAAGACTCCAATGTCCACGAATCCAAATGGACTACGCTCGCCTAGCAAGGACCAGATTTCACCTACGAAGTCGGCGCTATCATCCCGCCTCTTCAACGGCAAATCAAGCTACGACTCTGAGAATGGTACATGGCAAGAGGAGGGTTCAGGCGACGAAAGACAACTTCCACCGGGCAAGATCCTCCATAGGCACGCTAAGAGTGTTACGTTTGATGCCGCTCCCCCACAGATCAACGAGTATGAGATGACCACTCCGGATCTATCTTCTATCGGAACTGGATCGCGGGAGAACAGTTATGATTCTGGAGAGGAGGAAGACGAAGATAGCTACAATCGTGGGGAATCTATGGAGCAGGACGACAGCTTTGATGCTTCTCTTGAAGACACGGACAAGACTCCAGTAGTGGGACCAGAAGATTGGAGACATACAAGCCCTGGCGAGCACAATACCGGCATCATGTCAGGACGCTTCGAGGATCCATTCAGTGGCCCAGAGGGTAGCCCAATGCCTGATGCGCGACCATCCTCTTCTGGACGTCCAGCAGCTACTCGCAATGATTCTCTCAACTCGAACGGCGAACACAGACCCCTGCCGCCTCTTCCTGGGATGAATCAGCATAAGCGCAGTGGTTCAAGCTCATCAGTTGGCATCTCAGCAGCTGCAGAGCGCGCAACAAGCTCGCAACGCAGCCTGCCTTCTCCGCCAGCAGCCGCCTCCTTTAGCAAGTCTGATATCCAAGGACTGAGCGGTGGGAAGATGACACTAGAGGAGAGACTGCAGTTGATGATGATCCAAGACGAGGAGAAACCAAAGACCGAGGCCGAGAAGCAACGTGAGCGCAGAATGAGACGAGGTGGGCCACGTTCGGATCGGAGCAGTCAAACCCCTGAGCGAGAGCGGGAACACTCGATTCAAATCCATGAGGATGAAGATACACTTGATGATCTCCCAGGTCTGGGAACATACCAGCTGCCAGAGCGGATTTCGCGAGAGTCAATTCTGCGCAAGGTCAATGGACAAGATCCTTTCTCACGAGAGTCAGATTACAACTTCTCATCACCAATGCCAAGCTCAAGTCCTGAGCGTCCAGCAGCTCTCGACCCAGACACTCCCCTTCCTTCGACAGAAGATTACTCGATTCTGGAGAATGACGACAGTGTCATTATCAAGCGAGAGCCAGAGGAGGATGAGGAAGTAGATGTTTATTCTATCCCCGACATGTACCAACGCCCCGACTCTCAGGCTGATGCAGGTCAACAAGTCCCAGCAGAGGAGGACGCCGAAAGCCAATATTCTGAACCTACTCCATCCAACCAAAGTCCACAGCCCAACTCGAACAGTGGCCCCGAAGACGATGGCCCACTCACACCTCGTGCAAACAGCCCGCCTCAATCCTCGATCTTAGTTACTGATCCGGTCAAGCAAGATCAGCGAGGATCACTTCCAGAGTTCACTGGTTTTATGAGCAATAGCGACTTCGGTCTCAGCTTGCAATCATATATGAGTACATCTTCACCTCCTCTGCCAAAGGGGAAGGTCGAATTGCAGCCTGAAGCACCCAAGATGGAACAAGCTCATGAGTATCTACAGCGCCCAGAAACACCAGAAGAGCGACAAGAACCTGTTTCGAGGCCCGAGTACGACGGAACTGGCTGGGGACCAGAGGAGGATGACGAGCAGTACGATGTCGGAACTCCAGATTCTGTCATTCATCACCCAGTTCCTCTTTCGCCACCGCGTGATTCCCCAAGCATCCCTGAAGCAGTGGCCACCATTAAATCATCTGGCTCAAGACTCAAGACCCGCCCATCAAATACACCGTCAGATCTCATGGCAATGCGTGAGCTGCGACGACACGTTAGCGGCGAGACACATTCTATTCCTCCGATCCCAGAGCGACACCGTAACCGTCCATCACTCAGCCTGGACCATGACCTTGAGCCACCAACCGATTCCGAACCAGGTGTTGAGAGGCATCCAAGTTTCCTGAAGAGATCACTCACTTTGGACATTGGTAACGATGGCGGTCTGAGTCTCGACCAGGATTTTGATCGTGTCATCGAGGCCCAAAAGGTGGCGTCTTACCAATTTTCTTCCAATCCGAATTCGAATTTCTTTGGCGACCAAGGACAAGCGTCCAAATCCAGCGTTCAGTCTTCTTTTGATATATATGCTAACATTACTCGAAAACAGCGTGGCTACTTGATGAGACAAAACACGAAGCTCATCGTTGCCTCTAGCAATGATGATATGGGAGATGCCTTCCATGGCACTCGATCGGCTGGGAACTCTCCCATGAAGAAGGATCGCCCTCAATCGTGGACGGTTGAGCCTTGGAACGGTAATATGCGAAAGAATAGCATGCGTGACAGGTCAAATGCTCGCAAGAAAGTCCCATCTGGACCTATGCCTCCAATGCCGGGACAGGAGAGCAATGTTGCCGGCTTGGGCATAGTTTCTGAAGAGGCCTTGTCAGATCCTGTTCCTGAGGAAGGTGCCGAGAGAGGCAGATTGTTTGTCAAGGTCATTGGTGTTAAAGATCTTGACTTACCTTTGCCAAAAAGTAAGTCTTAATGCCTCGTTAATGTGCCGACCATTAACATAGTGTGTAGATGAACAAACCTGGTTCAGTCTGACTCTCGATAATGGAGTCCACTGTGTTACTACAGCATGGCTGGAACTTGGAAGAAACGCTCCAATCGGGCAAGAGTTCGAACTTGTGGTCCCAAACGAGCTCGAATTCCAATTGACACTCAATGCCAAGTTGGTCAAGCCTCCACCTTCTAGGGTCACGGAATCGCCTACCAAGACTCACAAGGCCCAAAAGCCCTCAACATTCAGCCGAGTGTTTGCATCGCCGAAGAAGCGCAAGGAGTTGGAGATGCGGCAGAAGGAAGAGGAACAACGAGTAGCACAGCAGAATCAACGTGAAGCACAGGCCAAACGCATGTCGGTTCAACCTACAGCGTGGGATCTGTTGTCTCCTCTCGCTGCCGAAGATGGAAGTTTTGGTCGATCCTATGTATGCCTGAAGGATCATGAGTCTCGTTGCTATGGTCGTCCATATGTTGTTGATGTTGCATGCTTCAACGAATGGGCTACTGAGGAAGCATCCCACCGATCCAGTGTGATGAGCAAGCGTGGAAACACCAATGTTCAACGAAGGGCCCCATACAAGGTTGCGAAGCTTGAGCTACAGCTTCTTTTCGTCCCCAAGCCTAAAGGCGCCGCAGATGAGGACATGCCTAAGAGCATGAATTCTTGTATTCGAGAGATGAAGGAAGCCGAGACTGCTATGGCTCGTAATTTTGAAGGACACCTCAGTCAACAAGGCGGTGATTGTCCTGTAGGTTTCATCCATTCGAACTTGAGCTTCATAGCTAACACTCTGTAGTACTGGCGCCGCCGCTTTTTCAAGCTCGCAGGTAGTAAGTTGACCGCCTACCACGAGTCCACGCGCCAGCCTCGTGCCACCATCAATCTTGCCAATGCTAGCAAGTTGATTGATGATCGCCGTGCGCTCACACAGAAAGAGACAACTGGCAAAGGTGGAAAACGTCGCAAGTCTGGCTTTGCAGAGGAGGAGGAAGGCTACATGTTTGTTGAAGAAGGATTCCGCATCCGATTCAATAACGGTGAAGTCATCGATTTCTACGCAGACACAGCTGCCGACAAGGAAGGCTGGATGCAAGTTCTTGATGGTTGCATTGGCAAGGAACACAGCGCGAAGGGCAGCTGGTGCGATATGGTGTTGAAGCGTGAGGAGAACATGAAGAAGAAGGCCGAGCAAGGAACCACCACGAAAACCTCGAGAAATCATCAGCGAACGAAGAGCACCGTCTTTTGAGTGAACACCACCAACGGAAATGATGAAGAACGATACAACATGGCTTACGACGCGCGATGTTGTTAAAACGATTTCACTTCAACCTTCGCTTCACATTCTTCAACTACATCGATTCGACTTCACAGTCTATTGTCTTCAGCCCTGGAGGCATCTATTTATGCATAATCGTGCTTTGCTTTTCGTATGATTTTCATTTGTTTGATTAGGGAAGCAGTATGCCGGCCGGAGGACGGAGGTTGGAGTAGATGAATTGGGGAGAAGGAGATGCTGCGTGCTTGCCTGTCTCATCAGGGAGGTGTTTCAGGCGTAATTACATGTCTTTTGCGTCTTTTGAGGATCGGGTCCTGTTCTGTATACAGCATGATGAGGATAATGAAAAGCATAAATACTAACTCCTTTCGCCTCTTGCAACTCACTTGTGCTCAAGTTTTGTCAACTACGTCAATCTCTGGGTTTGATTGAAGTCTTGGAACATTTGATTCCGATGTTCCGAAATAGTGAAGCCAGACTGACGCCAAGCAAGTGCCGTGCCAACCAGAGAGTATTTATATCGCGATCTTCCATTGGCACTTCTGGACTCGGTAAGCCAAGCTCGAAAACACGAGTAAGCATGTAACCTACGCATTTTCATATGCAAGGGCCGAGAGGCTTGCGGGAATTTTACCCCGCATCGCGCATCACCATACTTGATCTGGGTGGTTTGAGCGCTCATTCCAGCCTCATCGTGGAATGGTAAATCAACAGTCTGACGTTGATCCATATCAGAATACGATACTGCAACTAGCTCTGTTTATCTTTTCGAGGGCTTCTCGATCTGTATAAATACTGCACACGCTTCCTTCAAATTCTGTCGGTGACATCGATCAATAACAGCATCTGACACTGCTGGACTTGGAACTTGCATCTCAGTCTCCACAGTCTTTACAAGATACCACAGAACACACACACACGCTCAGGATGCAGTTCTTTCAAACCTTCGCCGCGCTTGCGCTCCTGGCCTCTCTCGCCAAAGCACAAACCCCAACACCCAGCGCCACCCAACCCATCGGCATATCAAGCGCTTTGGATCCAACCTGCCCAACCATAACCGTCACCACGGGCTCAACCTGCCCCGAAATAACACCCGTCTGCATCCGGCCCCTCTGCCTCCAGATCTCCACCATCACGCCGCCTTGCTCCTGCGACACTGTTCCTACCGTCACCAGCTGCGCGACGGAATGCGGTGCGGGATGTGCTACTAGTACCTCTATTGCGGGGTTGCCGTGCCCCGCTAGTCCTAGACCGAGCACGTCGACGACTATGGGAGGGAGTGGAAATGGGACGGCTACGGCTACGACGACGAGCTCAATGGTTGTTGTTACCGGAGCGGCGGCGAAGAGGGATGCTGGGAGGGGAGGAGTGATTTTGGGGGCTGTGGGGGTGGTTTTGGGGTTTCTTTGAATGGTGAAGGATTGAAGAGATAGAAGGTTGGAACATTGTCGGTATTCGTGGAGGAGTTGGGGGAGGTGGAGATGTGCTAAGCGATGTTTTGTCTCTTACAAAGTGGAGAAGGGGACACGGTATTTATTTTCATTTAAGAATTTGCAGACTGTCGGCTATCTCATCACAATTTGAGGGAAGTTGAGTAGTTTTAAGAATATGAAATCTCGCCTTTTGAATAACCGAAGATCCTTCCCAGTCTCTGGGCTGCTGTAATATGTCTGCACATTCCATTCTTATGTCAACAACACTACACGCCAAGCGAGTCAAACGGCACGACCACCCAACAACCAGGCAGTCTGACTCGATGTGGTCGAAAGCCAAGTCCTCGAATACGAGAACATATATTGTAGGCAAGGGGTTGGTCGAATCGCCCATCGGGATGATTACCCCGCACCGGGTTGGTGTGTCTGGGTTATTCAAGCCACTCATGATGTGGCATGGGAAATACGAGGGTTGCAGAGTCACGCTCATATCTGACCATGCATGGTCCATCTGATCTTCTTACTGGTATAAAGAAACGGTAAAATCCCACGAAAGGTTGTCGGAGGTCTTTTCTGATTCTTCCAAGTACCCTCGCAACTTCAAGTCACATCACGCTCGTTACGCATACATTCGCTCAATCATCATGCACTCACTCACAATCGCTACTGTTGCCCTTTATCTCCTCGCCCCTCTCATCCTCGCGGATACACCTCTTCCACCAACAATCACCCCATATCCGCCACTACCAACCCCAACAACCTGTCTCACAATTACTTCGACCGACGACCCAAGCTGCACCGCCATTACCTCCTGCATCCGCCTCGCCTGTCTCCAGATCTCAACCATAACCCAATCCTGTGGCTGCGACTCTATCCCAACAGTGACAAGTTGCGCAACAGTCTGTCCAGCCGGTTGCGCAACCTCGTACTCCATCGTGCATCCACCATGTCCAACATCCCCTTCCTCAAGCCCCTCATACAGCGCATCACCAACTGAGACTGCAACCCACCCAACATATACCCCTAAACCAAAACCAACATCAAGCAAACACTACGGCAACAGCACCATCACCAAGACATCCACTACTATCACCACGCTCACTTCCTGCCCGGCTAAAGTCACTTGTCACGGCCAGACTTCGACATGGACGGGTACTGAGGGCCCGTTTCCTTGTCCTACTGCTGGACCGACTTCATCTTGTTCGTGTGTGCTGCCCGGGAGTAGTGGTGTTGTGACTGTGACAGGGGTGACAAGCGTTACGCTTAGTGAGAGTGTGAGTGAGACTGTGACGCCTGTTGAAGGAGGTGGTGGAAGTCCTACGAGTAGTCCGGTGTTAGCTACGGGTGCGGCTGCGAGGGGTACTGGGGGTAGTGGAGTTGGTGGATGGGTGGTAGGTGCGCTTGGATTGTTGATGGGAATACTGTGAGTTCACGGGTTTGGAAGAGATGGCTCTGGGAAGTCTGTTTCTGTAATGCTTCGATATTGATTCCATTTCTTTATGGGAAGTCGAGAGATATGAGGCGTCTGTTGACATGCTAAGCGAACGAAACACTTGGTATACTGGGCTGTAAGGACCATTCCTAGCCCGATACAGTCGCTTTGTTACAATAACGAGATCTGTTTCCATTACTAAGATAATCTATCCATACTTGTCTGATGATAACGTCACTTGCATGCATGTATGCATCCGTCACTCAACAAGAGATGTTCGTCCTGACATCATGAGCCATGAGTCAGTCGTTGTAATGCAAACACTAAATGGAGGCATCAAGCTAAAGTTGAATTAAAATAAATGGAGAGATTCTCTTATGGTTCCACTACCAGCAAAGATCAACAAAATTTTGTAAATCCCGTGTAAACCTAGTCTAATGATAACACTGGACCGGCCCGGGAATATCTGACATTCAACAAGTTACTGACGTCAGTCTTCAGTGACGTACAATATACAAAACGATGGCTACGACCACGAATATTCCGACCTACATGGTAATGATGAAGGATATGACACTAATCTGGGAAGCGAAGGTTCAGATGGTGGAGGAGACCCAGAGGGCGAGCCTGGGCCAGATGGCGAAATCTATGAAAGTCGTCGATTCTTTACCGCCCCAGAAGCACTTATGAACGAAAATCCTCGCGTCGAACCTCAAAGAGGCATTCGATATCCTCCTCAGTTCGGGCCACGATTTCAGGTCGCAGGGTTTCTCTACCCCATCCCGAGTGTCAACTACCAGCCAAGACTGAACTATTCCAAGGCAGAACTCAAGAATGCATGCCGGGATTTCCCTATAGTTGGATGTAAGAGACATAGCAAAGAAAGCAAGGAAGATTTCTTGCAGTGGATGTTGAATGAGATGGGAGCGATGATGTCTCTCATTCATGGAGACGAGGTGAAGCCGATGGCTGGTTTGGCGAGAGCTTATCCGAAATGGAAACGACAACATGATATAGCAGCTGCGGAACAAACTCGATGATATGCGGAGGATATCATCAACACTGCTTCCAGAGACGACGACGATACTAATTTGGACCGCAGACCAGAAGATGACTCCGGTGGAAGGAGATGATGAGAAGCAGCGTCATGATCCGCCAGGCAAGGAGATTGCACATCGATGAGAACACTTGAACTTTTCTGGAGATTGTGGTGGTCTATGAGCGTATCATCAATCTTGTGTCATAAAACTTCTTCCGATATTGGGACTTCTTGAGCGACTTACTTTGGAACAGGTACGTTGCTGTTCCCACGGGGGAGAAAAAAGAACGTGCTGTAAACCATCGCCGCTTTATCAATTTCACTCTGAAAGCGACCACTTTCTCTTTCTCGACAACTACGACAGCATCTTTGGCTATATCCATTAATAGGGCTGTGAGTATTGGAACAAGTTTTCTCTCCTCACGAACCTCGAGGTCTCAAGCCAATACGTGCAGCCACTTTCAATCACCCGCCACACATTCCACCACCTCGCTACCCACTTTAGCCTAAACACCAGGACTGGTTGCCTGGTACGGCCTTGGGCTATGCTGCAATACGCCCAAAAGCCTCTTTCATATCTTCCAATAAAAGTAGCAGATATATCGTATGAAAAGAGTGCACGGCTTATGCGATAGGGCTGTGAAAATTCTGTGCTTCAATTCAGAGTTTCTGGGGTGGGGGAGACAAGTTGGAGGACTGCAGGCAGACGATATATCCTGGCACATAAGTGTTCTTCTCACAAGTTCAAATTTCGGGCTAGCAATTCCTCAAACATACTCTTAGTCTTCTATCAAGAAACGCCTGCTATCGCAACCTAGAGTTCACTTGTCATCGCCTCCCCCCTCCAGCCACAACGCATCATGTGCTTCGGCAGCAAATCCAATCCCGAAATCCCCAATGGCACGACTCCTGACGTACCAGTCCGCATGCTCACACTCAAATCTTTCGAACAGGAGAAGGAAAATGGAAATGAGAAACTACCAGTTCAGTGGGGATGGAAGGGAGCGCTCGCAAATACACCACAAGCAAGGAGTAAAGCTGTGCAAAAGTCATTGACTGGGCAGAGGAAGAAAGATGCTTGTCCATCGTAAGTTCTTTTATAATTGAGGAGTTCAAGAGAGCTCATGAAAGCAAGAGGTGATGGAGCTAATGCAATTATGTTATAGGAGAGATATCGTGGGCGTTTATGGAGGAGGAAGTTGTGCTGCTGGGGCGGGTGTTACTTTTTGACGAATGTTTGCCTTGAAGGTTGGGTATCAAGGAAAGGGGAGATATTTGAGGTAGGATGCAGTCTATTGGGTCTGAGTCGCGATGTTCCTCATTCTGCTGTTTCAGATTCGAGTTTATTATGGTAGATAAATAATGTGTTTCTGACTTAAATGAAGGGCACGTAGCCACGGCCTCGGATTCTGTCCAAGGTGACACAAGCAATGTTTGATTACTCGCGACTGCAATGCCAGGAATTGTTCAAGCACTAGTGAGCGAAGAATAAATCGTCCGAAACCAGTGGCGAGCAAGTAGTCATATTGCGCATCTAGCTAGCAATCTATAAGCAAAGAGAACCTTCCCGCTCCTGATCAAACGAGTGATATGTTTTAGACTCCCCGGTATATGTTTGCAGCTCACAAGGCATACAATAAAGTAAATACAGAAAGACAGACGAAAAATCCCGACATTCATCTACCTCAAAAACCCTCAGAAAGTCGGCACAGCTCTAACTTCCTGCAACTTCAAAGCTCTCAATGGGCCAGTCATCGACCTTGTCCGCTCAAGTGGCTGTTCTGACGCCATTGACGTCCTCGCACTACGCATCATTGCGCGATTCCCCTCGGCGGAATTCGCTGGTGATGGCGGACCGCTTGTTTGTCGTCTGTTCATCTTGTTGAACATTTGAGGAAGACCACCAGGGGACGCTGAGAGAGGAGGTGTTGGTAGTGCGGCGGTCGCACGGTACGGTGTTGGAGTACGAGAGATGGAAGACCCGTGAGCGGAGCCGGTGCTGTTGGATGTGTTGCTGCGATTTCTGGTCTGTGGTGGTGGCATTGATCCGTCGACGGTAGAGATGGAACGGCCTCGGCGGTTAAGGTTGCTGAGCGGGAGAGGATTGGAAGGGTGTGGCTCGCGGGTCCGGCTGGAACCTCGACTTGATGGTGGCGTAGGGAGGCGATTTGGCATCGGTTGCTGTGAGGAGCGAGGACCATATGTGCCCATGAGCTGTTCGAGACTTACGCCTGCGGCTGGCATCTTGCTTAATCGCCTGATCGCCTTCATGTTTATTGTCATGAACGAAGACATTCTTCGGACAGCATTACCATTCTCGTGTGATTCATACGCGGAGACACCGTTTGGTGTCGCTTGACCTCGAGCGACATGCTGCTCTGTGAGATCCATTGGCCGTGGTGATTGCACTGGCGCTCGACTTATGCTTTGTTGGATTTGACTGATGACATGGTCGATTTCGATGGGCTCTTGACTATGATACGCACCATAAGACTTGGCTGCAGTACCCATCTCCATATCTTGAGTGAGAACGAAGAACGAGCCGTCGCGGATCTTGCGACGGACGAGATTCCATCGTGTGCGAGCTGGGTTGCGTTCCATCTCGGGATGATAAACAGAGTGTTGAGCCAGCTTCGAGTAGAACCCTTCCAATCTCACTGCCATGCGTTCAGTCAGCTGCAGCAAGAAGCTTGACAGCGCAGTGGTTCGTTGGGTGTCTGAAGGTGCATCGAGATCCATGATTGAGTCGAACGCATCCATACCACGGCAAGCTTCCTCTCTGATACCTTCTAGAAGCTCAATGTCAAGCTCGACTGATTTACGCGCATAGTCTAGGATACCTCGCTCGTGGAATCTGGCCGTTTCGCTGTTGCAAGTAAATTGACCGATCTGAGAGATCTCGTTTGAAGTCGTCATTGCGTCTGTTGAGCTCTTTGCACGAGCTATGATCCCGAGGACATCTGGGATGCGTCCAGGGCTGGAATTGGCAGTAGCATTTGCCATGGTGAAAGAAAGCTTCAAGTACAGCTCCTGAAGCTTGGCACCGAAAAGAGCCGAGAATCCTCCTTGGAGTAATCTTGATTGATGGTGGTAGAACCGACGTACACCACCCATATTAAAGAGATTTCCCTGAAACCACAACTTGGCTGAATCCATGAACTCATGGACCTCGAATTGCTGTGCAATGAATGTCTCGACAGATGTCCTCAAATAGTCAGCCCACAAATCGTAGAGCATGTTGATCTCTTCGCAATGCGAGAAGTCTGGTTTGGGTGTGAGGTGTCCAATGAAATATTTGTTGAGCAGACTGGACACCTCGGGATTGTTGGTATGTGCCAAGAGGTCAAAGGACTTCGAGCAATCCACTCCAGCATTGGACTTGATGATATTCGTTCCACCAGGATGCATGAATGTGAACTCGGTGACATCGTAGACTCCACCGTGGACGGCAATAAAGATGCGACTATCCTCGCCATGACCGGTGTGCATGGCCAATTGAGAAAGTGGGATGGTTGGCGCGTTGCATGGAAGTGGCTTGGGTGTCATAAACACGTCGATCATGAAACGGCGCTCGGCGAAAGCTGTGTCCACAATATCATCTGTCGATTCCATGCTCGATGTGCGGTGATTGTAGATGGCTTTGCGAATGCCAGACATAACTGATTCGAAAACAGAAATTGACCCGCAAACGTAGAGATAGCCTCCCAGGCCTCCTTGTTTCTTAGACATAACGAGATCGCATACTGTTGCACCCTGTTCGATGATCAGTGTGTCGATGTATCGTGGCGTGATCTCCCTCTCGACCAGATCTTGGCGCCTGGCATCATAGACCAGACCTCGAGAATCTCGTGAGAAGGCAGTATGGACCTCCAAGTAGCCGGCATTAACATACTCTCTGATCTCGCTCTCGTAGCAAAATTTCTCGCGTGATTGGACGCCAAGGTAGAGAATGTTCTTCCCGACAGAGCGGCCGGCACGGCTTTGCCAGAAGGATCTGAAAGGCGCGATTCCACTACCACCAGCAAAGAATGCGCATGGTGCAGCATCGTCGATTGGCAGCTGGAAGGATAGTGGACGTGAGACGCCGATGAGCAGCTCCTCATCATCAGCGATGAATTCTTCTTGATTCGAAACGGGAGGATTCAAAAATCCACTTCCGACACCATGACGGAGGGTTGAGTTTGGATCGGAGAAGATTGGCGAAAGAGTGAAGTTTGACCTGCTAACTGTGAGATCCACAGTGGAGGGTAGCAGCTCGTCGGGCGAGTTCGAAATGCTGTATGTTCTGGGTACTTCGACGGGAATCAGGTCGGCGAGCCAAGAAAGATTACCTGAAATATCGAAAGCCTGGTCCCAGATGTGCGAAGATGTTTCCATCACGGCGGCTTGCAGGAGGTCGCCTAAGGAGCCGCGGACGGGCCATTCATTTGTGGCGAGGACCTGTAGAACAGTGTTTGAGGAAGCTCGAAGTAGCGAGTGGAGACTCATGACGAGTTCTTTGCCAAGAGGTGCAAGATGTCCTCGGCGAAGAATATCTTTGACTGTGAGTTGTGGCGTGGGAATATTGGATACAGATCCTAGATGCTGTGCAAATCGGTCCCAGCATGTATTGAGAGTGACTGGGTGATCGAGCATCTCATCGAGACCTAAAGCAGCAGCAACCTTAGCACACTCGGTCCAGTTGTTCAAAGTCATCACCGCAAGCCGGTCTCCTGGCTGAAATGTCATCCCGGTTTCCTGGATATCGAGCATGACCCTTGCGATCGATCGGTCGGGATCCGAGTCAACGTACGATCGGCTCAGGACCCTCGACTTGTAGCGGCACTCAGCGAAAGTACCGCGCATTTGGTGGGGCTCGACCTTCAAGTGTCCTCGGAACGGCTCAAGTCGCTCCTTCATGGCATCAGAAAACGCCTTGTGGGTCTCTTCCCAGGGTCTCTCATTGGAATCAGGTTTACCAGAGTTTCCGTTCGTCTCTGATCTACCTGTTTTCCCTGCAACTTCCAACAGACCGAATACTTTGTAGCGATGGGTTCCCATAAATCCACGTTCACCAGCATAAGCTTCAACGATACCATCTAGGGCCCCCATCAGTTCTGGGTCACCTGATTTCGCAACGTACTCCGGGATTTGGTAGTGGTACTCGATGGCTGCTATGAAAGCTCTCCAATTCGATGGAAGCCATGCTCTGAGATGTACTCCTTCAGCACCGAGGAAGGAGTCGTACTTCTTGCGGCCCAGGAACGCGTCCATGACGAGATATGGAGGGAATTGTAGGCCAGACGTGGCTGGGCAGCGCTTCGAAAGAGGTGCTGAGAACTTGGCCCATCGAACCCACTCGGCTGGTGAAACGTAGTTCTCCCCAGACTTGGGGTTCATTGAAATGGTGTGGAAGGCGTTCGGCATCCTTTCAAGAATCTCTTTGAGTCGAATCAACTCTCGCAACAACCCTTCTCTGTTTCTACTCATGACATGTTCTTGACAAGCAGCGATTGCGTCGACACCGTGTTGGAAAGAAGCTATATTTATCAGTAAACATATTGGAGTGGGAGCTCTTGAATATTACCTGAAGTGTCTGCACAGCCCTTCAGAAACGCGATTTCTGATTGATCTCCGAACATTGGCCACCTGAGATCTGTGTTGTCGAACCGACCAACATATGGGTGAACTGAAGTAGGGTCGCGGACCTTGATATTGTAAGAGGACTGATCGAAGAATGTGAGATGAGGTATCGATCTGCCCATCCGTTTGCAAATCTGATAGTATGGCAACCCGATACTCTTGGGGATACCCTTCACTTCGTCACCTAATTCATCGCTCATCTCGACATTCGCACTTGGTGTTCTTGAGGTGACATTGATACCTTCGCTTCCGTTGTGCTTATCCTCGTACCTATAGATGGAGCAAAGCATACCAAGAGAGACCAGGGCTGCCCAAAGAGCTTTTTCTGGAATGACATCCTCAGTTCCCTCGACGACAGCCAAAGCAGCAACAGCCTCTCGTGCTCGACCTCTAGCAACACATCCTGGCATTCGTTCGCAGAGATCTGACCAGACCCGGCCAGGTGATCTCGCCAGAGCACCAGCGGCCTCATCAGCATCTGGTGGCGTGAACCCATATTCCGTACTGAGGTATCCATCTCGCCACCCTGTCCGAGGTCCTACCTCTTCTGCTCTAAGAAGGACTTGACGTGCAGGTGCTCCTAGTGCTACGGCGAGTAAGTCGTGTTCTGTTGCGTTTAGTGCGTCAAGACTTTTGACGCCTTTCGTTATCTGTATCTCCTTGATGCTATGCATGGATGGGACGTTCGAGTAGAGTAACTCATTGATGGCTTTCCGCTCCCTGACATTTGTTAGTCATGTTTTATTGAGCATTGTTTGGAAGTCAAACCGTTGGCGTAGGTATTGTTCTGGCTCTACACCGGCCGGTATCTAGACGTGTCAGCAAATACCCGAACTCAAGGATCAATAGCGAAGTAAAGTGGAATGCTTACATCGAAAGCAGCTCTGAGATCTCCTGGTTGCGAGAAACTGGCAAAGTTGCATCCCCTCGGACCTGTTCGACTGCCTTTATTCCCTAATGGACACCCCGTTCCGACTCTGGAAGCAGACATTGGACACGACCTTTCCGACATTATGATTGTATGCCTTGCTTTTTGAGCAGGATTAGGTTGAATATATGACTACAAAGACCTCCAGGGCCAGATAAAAGCACCTTCAAGGCGAATGACAACGTGGCAAAGGAACGTAAGGACAAGAGATAATGGATTAAGGAATGCGCAAGAGAAAAGGCTATTCTTCCAAGTATAACCTGAGATACTTGTATCGTTCCCAGAGGGGATCCCCAGATACCAAAAGGGGCAAGAGCCGGGGACTAAAAATAGTGGCTCTTGGCTGGAACTGAAAAATTTGGTTTGTTGATGGGATGATCGCTTTGATGATTCAAAACACACGTTCCCAGGTCGTGGCTCGTTGACAGCCGCTGCCACGATCTGATTGCCATCCAATCCACGGTGTTGCCAAGAACAGTCTTGGCTGAGACTTGAGCCACTTTGCGATTTGGTAATGAGTTCCACCTCAATTACAAGGTGGTGTGCTCAAGACCCCCACAAGCAACATCAAAAGAGGCAAAAACACAACAATAAGACGAATGGGACAAGGGAAGATAATTTACTGCAATCACAATTTCCTACGTAGCTTTATGCTAAGTGTGCAGCAAAAGGAATTGTACCAATATCTGGAAGTACACGAGATGGAAAACGAGTCGCAGAGAAATCGAACTCGACTCCTCACTCTGGAAGCAATAAACGTGATTTCAGAGGATCGTGGAAAATTGCAACAAGAGTTGGTGTAACACGCTGAATCAGAACAGCATTTGATCAACGCATCGGTACTCGCTTGGCAGCCGGACTCGACTCCCGATCCTGACCATCCTGCCGTTCCCCGGATTGGATCCAATTACAACAGAAGGCAGAGCCGAGAACATCGGGCTGAGAATCTCAGCATCGTCGAATCAAACTTTCTAGAAGTTGAAATTGCGTAGGGCTGGACCTTGGTGTGGGGCGTCCACTTCGGAGAGCTGAGACGCATGAAGTTGAAACCTCCGTGGCTGGCGTTTCTCCTAATCGAAATTCGAGACGATAAACCTTATATTGCGGCAACTAATGAAAGTTGCGTACGCGTCCCCAGTGGTACTTGACGGGTCTTGCCGCCAGGGCTTGTGCACGGCTTCTCTTCTTTAAGAGTTGAGGGCCCGCCCTTGGCTTTTGTGGTGACGAGTGAACTTGGAGGACGGACGCGCAGAGCCAAGATAAGTTGAGACCATCATTCATGCCATTGAGGCTTGAGCAGCTCAGCAAATCGTCCGATCGACCAGACCAGGTCTCTGGAATGAAGTCTGAGCAGAAATCCTACCCTCCAAACTTTTGACACTCGAGGTTGTCGATCTTGGAACTTTATTTGAGCCTCATTGACCAGTGTGTCAAAGTTTTGGGTCGAGAGATCCTTTGGGAGGCATCAGATCGTCATTCTGCAAAATATGGTCTGCCATGGTTGATAGGCCAGAGGCAAGATCAGATGAGATCCTTACCATCGAAAGGTTATCAGATTGATTGAAGCTTCCTCGAGCGCGACTAACGTTTTGCTTCTTCCCGACCTCTAGGTAGTCCAAACCAGGGCGGGTAACATCCTTGTGTGTTCAATCATTAGGCTTAAAACATCGCATGTCTGGATCGTGTGTTCAGACTGATACAGTAGTTGTTGGAACCGCCATCTCGGTCCCGAGTATTAAGCCAAGAGGAAGCCAGATCAATTGCACCATCTCTGTTCTCGAGACTGAGCCATTTCCAGGCTCTCTAGGCCAGCGATAATATGGTCGTAGGCTCGCTCTGCCAGTCGTGCCTCAGGAGTCGAGGGTATGTTGTCTGCTTCGGAGATTGTTTCGCCTCGACTGGCTTTGGGTGGAAGATAGCTATGACGCTTCATGTCGTTGCAAAGGACTATTAAAATAGCGTCTGGTTGATATGGTATCCCCAATGAAAGGCATACGATTGTGAAATGATGGATAGTATGGTCCGCAGCCTCGATAAAAGCTTACCTTGGGTATCCTGTCAAGGTGTCGTTCGCCTCTTGGTTCACTTCGGCATGGATCCTGCAGCTGAGTCAGCATGAGAATTGCACCATCAGCAACAGTGCTCTCGAAAACTATCTCCATCTGCGAAGTGGTTCGCTTTAAGGAGAGATCAATTACACATCTCAGCCCAATTCGATTATATTTCTTCCTTCGTCTAGCTTTGAGTCCTTCTCGTTTGCTGCGAATGCTGCGCCTGATAAGGCATCTGCACCAAGCAGTTCCTGCAGTGCTCACCTTTCACTATTTGTTGCGGTCCAATTTGCATTACATTGCTTTTCACTATCGCTCAGGCAAAAGCGGCTTTAGTACCAGTTCTGTCGTCGGGCTCGTCAGTCCTATCAAAATGGTACCAGGTCCCACGAACAAAGTGTTCAATGCGAACGTCGGAAGAAGGCCAGGAAGAGGAGGAAGAGGAGGAGGAGGAGGAGGAGGAGGAGGAGAACTGTCGTTGTTGGTCCTTTTCTGATTTCTGGCATTCACCGATGACTGCCGCATCAGTTTGTTTCCTTGTATAAGCTTATAGGTAGGTGGTCCGGAGTATATCAATTCGCGATCTCCGATGCAGTTGAAACAACTTCTCATTCCTCAGACACCAAGTCGGCATTCGTACGGAGGTACTTATGGCTTGTCCGTCCGGTGAATGCTCGAAGGCAGTGGATTCGCAAGTCGTTGGCTTCCCATTGCAATTGTTAAGTCCGTGAGGGACTGGGAAAATGAGTGTCCGGTTCTGGTCGTACATTACCCCACGATCTGGTCTCATTATGCATTCCGGTTCCAACATCAAGTCAACAGTCGTCATGTACCTGCTTGCGCATCCGGCTATTTAAGTTCGTCCTGTATGCGAAGAGTCGGCGGGTTGTTGATTGGCTGAGGGGCTGATGTTGTGCCGAACGGGAGGATGCGAACCCACTAAACTCCTTTGGCAACGGCCGTATGCGCGTTTGTGTACAGCCACAGAGGTACAGACCCGAGTCCGTCAAGGCTAGATGTTGGCGATCCCATGGCCTGCATCCCACCATTCGTGACTACGGACGTACATTTGGGGGTCGGTGTCTTGTTACATTTGTTGGCAGAGGATTCATTGACTGCAGGGTGTTATATATGAAGGACGAGGTCTCCAGTGGAAGTGGCTTTCTTACTGCATCAAACCATTTACAATCACACCAAGCCGTCGTCGTTGCCACTTGGATATTTGAAATTTGAACATTCGAGCTGTGATTGAAGTCGATAACTGGGTTACAACCCTATCGTACTGTTCCTCAGTTGTGCCTTTGCAAAACCACAACAAGTCGAAAATGGATTACCGACACATGCTTCCGTCAACGCCAACAAGGCCTGCTGGCCCCAACTTCAACTCGACAAAGCTGAAGCTTAATGTAAGTCTTCCGAAATTTTTATCTTTGATATCTGGATAAGATCTAATAATATTAGATGCTCCATAATAATTTATCTATTCAGACAATTCTCCTCATCGGAGCTTGTCTCCAAACTGTTCTATTTCTCCTCCCAATACCTAAGCTCTACTCCGTCGGGCCAGCCATTGGCTTGCTGCTCTTTCGCATTGTCGATACTACTCTTATCACCTACAATCTCATTCCCAATCCGTACCTGAAAGATGCAATCCACAAGAAAGTCACAGCTCAACCCCACGATCGCGATGGAAACTTCGGCGGCCCAGGAAAAGAGAAGATCGCGGTTATGTTACTCGGAGCGAAGAGTAACCATCCTCTGGGAATGTTCGAGCCGAGGTTTGGCGAAGTTGGGAAATTCCTGCGAAGGATGACAGAGGAGTTGAATGGAGATTCTACTCGGGATTCAGGCTGTACGTTTCCGCTGATCTCTGAATTTTTCTCATGGTATTGAGTCCTAACAAATGTGCAGTTCTCGGTCAATCAGCAGTAATGCGAAAAGACAACAACGGCGCCACGGAAAATATCACGATCTCCTATTGGAGGTCAATCGACGATGTTCATCGGTTCGCCTACGGTCCTTCGCATCTTGCCGCCTGGAGATGGTGGAATGACAACATGAAGAAGCTCAACCACATCGGTATCATGCACGAAGTATATGAAGCAGATGCAGGCATGTGGGAAGGCGTGTATGTCAACTTCCAGCCGACTCTACTTGCAAATACGACGTATCTGAAGAAGGATGGGCAATTAGTGGGTGGTGAGGTAAAGGAGGAGTGGGTCCGGCCATTGCTGGATGCCAGCAGAGGAAATCTGAGGACGGCCATGGGAAGGAGAGGATTATTGGATAGGAAAGAGGATATCAAGGCCGTTTACGATCAGGATGCCGGCAGTTATGAGACCGTTTGAATGAGCATGGCGGATATTTGAGGCTCGAATGATTGGCGTTTGACGGGCATATGTATTATCATGGTAAATATCTGTATAATAGTCGACTTATTATGAGCGAAGAGCTCCCATATATTCGAAGCATTGAGTTACAGGTCGAAGACCGACTGACCATGATAAAGTTCAAACGCCTCATGATGTGATGCGATTCTGTAAACCACTGATACTAGATACTATTGCATCTAATCTGGTTGTCAGGTAGAGAAGTTGCCATACTTGCCATCCTTTCGAACCTTAATTCCTGTAGCATTCATGAAACTTTACTTTTAAGCATGACAGGTGTGCTTAAGGTAAAAAGGGGGAGATGGTGGGGCTCGGATAAATTCTGCCGGGGCCGACGGAACGCCTCAAAGTGGCTTGAACCGAATTCATGATGGAAACCTCCAACTTGGCACTTTACAGGACAGAAGGACCAGAACGACCCGCCGATGAATCGAATTGACTGTCACGAATAAAGTACATGGTTTGTCTAACCATGCTCCTCGCCCTACGCCGCTCCTGTTGATGTCGAGATTTCCAGAGGCATTGTGCCTCTTCGCTCGCTCCCTCCATACCGCCAACGTCTGGTAGGCCCAATGTCGTGGGACCTACTGAAGAGATTCATCGAGAGCGATGTCTTCAACCAGAACCCGTTCCTTTCCGTGGCATACCTGTCGTAGGACCTCCCCTTCTCTATAATTGTTGCTCGAATATAGCTGATGCTGAACACAGACGATATGCGGACCATGTCGGCATCCATTATGTCCTCTGCTCGAAACTCCGCCAGTTTAGCTATGAGGAAATCGAATTCTTCCTCCCGCAGCTCTGCCACCTCATCATCAGCGTCGACAACGAGTCTATGGCATTGGAGGAATTCATTCTAGACCTCTGCGAAGAATCTGTGAATGCTGCGCTGCTTGTGGGTTCCGCGCCTGGCCGGGAATACGAGCTTGATTGCTAATATGAAGGGACAGACATTCTGGCTCTTCCAAACATACCTCCACGACTTGTCCGCGAATCCCCAATCCGAGGCATTCAAGACGTGTAGGAGGATATATAATAAGGTGCAACATATCGTGTTTGGAGTTGCAGAGCCAGCAAGAAATGAGAAGATCAAAGAGAATGTTCTACCAGTAACGGTACTGGCCAGCTTTGTGCTGGCCAGTGTGGCAGTCCCCTTTCTCCCAAGATGGGCAGGTCCGCTGGCGATTGCCCAGGCAAGAAAACCACAATCCACTGGAGATGTTATCTCGGATGCCAGCCAGACCCAGCAGAAAATTGTTAGGAGCCATACTACGACCCCGGGATCCACGAGGACAAGGAGGGCGAAGGAGGGTGGGCGTACAGCAAGTACACCTGTAAATGGCAACTTTCCGTCTGAGGCTCGGCCTAAACCGAATAGGACGACTTCCCTTTCGAGGCCATCATCCTCGAATTCGAGTCGTAGACAACCGCTGGAACCTAGACCTCGGCCTACGCATCTTGACCTTCAAGCAGCAGACCCTCGACTTAGTTCTTCTTCTCTACCATTGCCTGATGCCCGCTCTCCAAGAATGTCAGCCACAAGGCCACCTACACCAGCTACTGCCGGTCTGGCTCAACGTCCCTCTGAACCAGTTCACAAGAAGCATGTACATGTTGCCAGACCGCTTACTCCGGGTGCTCTGTCAGATGCACAGAAAGTGAAATTACTGAGACAAAATTATTTTCGCTCCCAGACACAATTTATAACAGCTCTGGAAGACATATCCACACGTCTGGTCATTGTTCCCAAACCAGCACGTCTTAGCGCACTCCGAGCAGAATTAGCACTCATCGACCAGGACTTGCCGGCCGAGGTGGACATTCCAGTAATATGCCCTGCAACATTAGTAGATGGTATTCCCAGTAAGAGTCGGCATCACAGGATAGTCAGAGTAAACCCGGCCGAGGCCACAGTTCTCAACAGCGCAGAGAAAGTGCCATATCTGCTTATGGTGGAAGTATTACGGGAAGACTTTACTTTCGAGCCTACGACAGCCGACAACAAAACTTTACTGGCTAGACTTATGTCTGAGCAAGGGTCAAGTAGACGGCGCATATTTGATCTTTCTGAATCAGGACGAGCACGTCACGGTAATAAACCTACGGAGACAGCTACAGATAGTGTTTTCGAACCTGTTTCGGGAGATATTGGAAGCTCTCCACTGGTAAACAGTGTTAACAGCACTCAGGAGAAAGAGAATGCCCCCATCACTCACCCACCACGACTCTCAAGTGGTGCTACCACATTATCCACACAGTCTGGCCTTGTCACACCCAGAACTTCAGGAGCTTCGACATCTAGGTCGAGCAGTCCTGGAAGGAAGATGACGTTGCCTAGTCATGGTCGGTCTGGTGCTGCTGATCAACCAGATTTCTCTGCACTCGCAACTCATATGAGGACAGCATCTCAAATGCTAGCACAACTGGATTCGACAAGTGGAAAGCGGCCTAAACACGAAGTTGCTGCTATCCGTGCAAAAATTATTGCCAGTATGCAGAGCTTGGAGGAGCAGAGTTTTGAATTAGATGATGGGATGAGTGCACCTACTTTTGATACGATAATGGCAAATGCAAATGCTGTTGCTGCAAATATCGTACCTGAGGATATCGAGGAGGGAACTACAACCGACTCGGCTCTGAACACTGGAGCGGGTGCTGCTAGGATGGAGAATGATCAGAAAACTGGTGGAGTCCAAAGGAAAGGCGACAGAGACGACCCAAGTGCCGCCACTTTCGGCGAAGCGTGGAACTTGAAGAAAGAGCGGATCCGGAAATCATCTCCATATGGCTGGATGAAGAATTGGGATGTCTTGAGCGTCATTGTCAAGACTGGGGACGACTTGAGACAAGAAGCTTTCGCATGTCAGCTCATTCAAGTTTGCGACAAGATCTGGCAAGATGCTCAGACCCCTGTTTGGGTCAAGCGCATGCGAATACTGGTCACCGGAGAATCGTCTGGCTTGATTGAAACTATCACGAATGGTGTGTCTCTGCACTCGTTGAAGAGGAGTTTGACACTGGCAACTATCGAGGCCGGGCAGAACCCACGTAGGAGGATCGCTACTCTGAAGGACCATTTCGTCAAAACTTTCGGCGCGCCCGAGACGGAAGCATACCAAGCAGCCCAGGGCTGTTTCAAACGCTCGCTCGCTGCCTACAGCATCATATCCTATATCCTGCAGCTGAAAGACAGACATAATGGCAATGTTCTGGTAGACAATGAGGGGCACATCATCCACATTGATTTCGGATTCATGCTCTCAAACTCGCCAGGTTCAGTTGGATTCGAAGCAGCACCTTTCAAGTTGACACAAGATTATGTGGATGTTCTCGGCGGTGTTGGATCGCCAGCTTTTGATGATTACAAGAAGCTTTGCAAACAAGCTTTCCAAGGTAAGCTTTTCCATCTTCATCGTGTAAGGCCCTACTAATCAAAGTAGCACTGCGACGCTCCGCGGACAACTTGATTGACCTTGTAAATATGATGGGCCGCGAATCGAAGATGCCGTGTTTCTCGTATGGCGTCCTCCAAGCAACCAACAGTTTGCGACAGCGCTTCCAGCTGCAGCTTAGCGCGGATGAGGCAGAGCAATTTGTAGAAACGGATTTGATCGGGAAGTCGCTGGGAAGTTATTACACACGATTGTATGTCTACCTAGGCCCCTCCACATTCACCACCTGTACATCTTGCTGACCCAACACAGATATGACACATTCCAGTACCGCACACAAGGCATATACTAAACTAGCCTTCTGCCTGACGGGATTCACTTAGTTTTGGTTGACTTCGTAAAAGCTGGTGCATGCATAGTAGGGGGCGTTGGATACCTTGGATAAGACTTGACGTGCTTGCATTTACATGGTGCGAAACTACCACAGTGCGTAGGGTAATGTCTGGCTTGGCATATGAGAGGAGGTGAAAGATATGAGTGAATGTTGTTGTGAGATGACTGCTATGTGTCATGCGCGAGGGTCGGTCATTAGATGAGCGAGATGATATGAAAGAAATGTCGGCATTTGTATGTATGTCTGATGCGAATATGAACAGATGTCGAACCTCAGTGCCTCACGGTTGCCTACCTACTAAGTTTGAATCAATGCTATCATTGAAGCATATCGCTTCTGTCGGATGGGGTACCTAGCTAGCAGACATGGTGTTGATGTTGATAGGAGACTTTGATTGGCTGTAGTCGAAGCGAGGGTCGCTCCTTCCCTTTCAGACGCCCAGAGACGAACATCAGAATTGTCCATCATAGCATTGTTCGAACATGCCAACTTCAACCTCTCCCATCGTTCTCCAGAACAACCTCGTACTGAGTTCGAATCATTTTATTGACCACTGGTAACATCATAGCCCACCACACTATTCTAAGTCAAAAGGCGATCGCGCCGACTTTTCCAACGTCAACAAGCAAGGTTCAGGTCAGCAAACCACGTCTTTGACGTCGACTCTACCTATCGATTTCCGCTATCAGGCATCTATTCGCCCACCTCAAAGCTTTCGGCCTGAATCACCTTCTTGCCATATCATTACAGGGTAAGCTAGCAGCACTAGCCCGTCTATCACCGTTCAAATTTCCTACATATATCAAGTCGTACTGATCTAAAATATGAACATAACATCAACAGCCCTTGGAATTCAGATGCATTCTCGTCGATCTTGATTGCTGGTGTTTCGTTCAAGAAGACTCCCACAGCAGCCACAGAACAAGTAATAAATTGCAGACATGCCTCCTCCTCCGCACGAATGGACTCGATTCGAGGTACCTACCCCAGTCTAAGATCGATCCCAGAACTGTAGCTAACACCTCTCCCCCAGCTCCACACCATGCTCTGCCTCATAGCTAAAGGTGTTCACCTCGAGCAGCGCCCCGACAAACGTACCGAAGCACCGACCGTTACACGAGCCAATGCCTACGAGAACTTCTACTCCGCCCTCAATGACGCCGTTCACCGCAAAGACTACACTAGCGATATCCCAAAGAAGGAGGTCACCCGCATGTTGGATCAGATGCTGGCTGATCGTAAGCATGTTGCTGGCAAAGGAGGTCTGGTCGAGAGACAGCGCAATGGCCGGGTTACGCGAGCGTTGAGAATGGCTTGGAACAGAGAGCCTGGTTTTGACTTTGATGGCAGTGAGAGTGAGTGGAAGCAGGGTAGGAAGGAGAAGGTCATGACGCAGTACAAGATTGAGAGAGGTCTTATGGAGGTTCCTGTTGAGGGTGCCGTTCAGGGCGCTTGGGAGGCAAGAGATGCTAGTAAGTTTGCACAATTTTCCTCTAAATCTAGATTGTACTGAGCACTGGACAGCAATGACAGGCGTTGACACTATCACTCAAGACAACTTCTGGAAGGAATCAGGAACTGCCGCAGCCACCACCTCTGGCAGAAGCAGATGGCGCAGCGAGGCTGACCGTGGTTTCGAGAGCCGCGACCCAAACATGGTTCCACTCCAGAAACATCCCTCTCTTACCAAGACCAATCTCGACTCCTTCCGCGTTCTTCCTGAGGACTTGAGATCCTCGAGCAAGTTTGATTGGGCTACTGATCCTGCCACTTCAAGAGACACCAATTCCCGCTCTGAGCGCTCCACCACTGATCGTCAGCTTAAGAGAGCCGGTCTTCGTACTCGAGACCTCTCGCGTACCCGTGGATCCGAAACTTCAGATGGCCATGACAAGCCAGAGCGTTTGCGTCTTCCCTACGAGTCTTATCGCAGCTCAAGAGATGACCCAATCACCCCTGACAACTTCAACAAGCGTGACAGCCGCTTTGATAACTACACCAACAATAGTCGTCACTCCAGTACCCCAGGGTTCATCGACGATGCTTCCACCACCATGGGTACGTCTCCCGAAGTCCGAACTCCTGTCTTCCGTGACTCCAACAGCTCTCGCGTCCGAACCTCTGCAGACAATTCTCCTCTTCGAGCTTTCAATGAATCATTTGAGAATGAGATGCAGGGTGGTGGTCAGAAGCACTTTGGCAGATCTCTCGAGCAGGATTTGGCAGATGAGTTGAAGAGAGATGTCAACATGGATGACCTGGAGGCTGACTTGGCTGCTGCTATGGAGTCACACTAGACGTTGATTCGAGATGATGACGGAACTCTCGGCTTTTCTCTGGAAGACCGATAGTCTTCCGTGGCGGTCTTCTATTCCCCACTAGACAGAATGCTGTAGCTCTCCATGCTTTGATTAAGCTGAGAGAAGAGGTACTCCCGAGCTATTCTTGCAAGTTTCGAAACGTTTAATTCTTCTTCGCCACTAGCTTGGCTGTTGAAAGCCTGCTACTTCCTTCTTTCGCTGCTTTTCAACAAATTGATGGTTGTGGTGGATGGAGCATACGATGCGATGACTTACGGACTTATGAGCTATGACTAGCTGCGTTTCATAACGGACATAGGTAGTCGTCTATTTTCTACTCGATCATAAATTTCTTTCCATAGCACAGCCTGTTTGTTTGGCGGTGCTGGCCTGGCTAGCTCAGCTAGCGAGGCTATTGATTCTCATAGCTATTGAGGATATGCTTAGCTTAGAATAGAGGTGCAAGAACAATAAAAGCGATGACTTCTAAAGCTAGTCTAGGGCTGCATTTGACTATGATATGACATATAAACTGATTGATTAACAGAATGATAAATTCACTTCCTGCCTTGCGATACTGAGACAGGCTGGTGCACTTGCAGAATTTGGGGGCCACAAAAGCGGGGTATGGCGGGGTAGGTTGAGTAAATAAACAGTCTCGCTTCCTAGCTGTACAACTATGACTTAGGTCCAAGTCCCAGAAATGGGAGAAGTATATAAAACTGAACAGATGACCAAAGGATTGCTAGAGTGGCAGAAAGCACCGAGTTCTAACAATGATCGCCCGACGAGGCAGATGCAAATGCAAATGTCACTGTGTCGTTTCGACCTCGTTGAGTTACTTGAGACCAGTGTAGTTCAAAAGCTGCGGAAGGTCAACTTTTGATATACGTGGCTCAAGGTAGCGTTAAGGTTTGGATTTTTAAGTTATGTCGATTTTCTGAGGGTGTACTGTCAAGTGTTGGGTTGCTGTTGAGGGATTGTGCTTCGTCATTTTCAGGTATCTGTCGCTTTCTATGGCAATGTAAGAAGCGAGCTTTGCATGTCGTCAGACACGCAACACAGATTGCTTCATTCTCTTCTCAAGGGTGCTAAGTTGTAGATAAGACCAGCTGGACGACAAGAAAAAGCCACATGTTTGGTGTCGCTCTCAAGTTCTTCTGCTGCACCTAGGTTGGATTTTCTGGCGGGCTCGATGGGAGGAGGATGATTGCTTGTTTATATACAATTCGACTCAAGGCATAGGTCAAATCTTTTGAGTGGGAGATGAGTTTGATAGGGGTTGGGGGACTCATACTTTAGGGGGGCTTGATTTGTGTACCTAGGTGCTATTGGTTCGAGGAGAAGGGTATCGTAAGGTTGATGGTGAATTCGGATCTTCAATCACCCTTTGGCAATCGCGTGGAATGTTTCCACCTCCTAATCTGTGAAGAGGCGTCCAATTTTTACATATATAAGGCTTAGGACCGCCGAGTTTCATGCGGTCAAAGATCTCAGAGGCTTTGAAACTGGTGTACTAAGCTTCCAATGGTGGTGACCATGGATTTTTAGGAAGTATTGAAAGAGTATCAAGCCTTCGAACGCTATTGAATAAAAGCGATATATAGAAACACGTAGCGAAGCCTTGAGCCAGAATTCGGAAACCCAGCTCAGGTAGCCTAGATATTACGACGTCATGAAAGCCCTCGCTGTGGAAGAGTTGTCTATTGTTATTCTTTGGTAGCCACAGCGAAGAGGAAGACTTCTGAAATGGGGGTTCGATAGCAGTGAAGATTTTCAGATCGTGCAGTGCCATCCTAACGAGTACTTTCAAAAGCAAGTCATCTTACATTCTACACGGATGACAAGGCTTCCACCAAACGGAGACGAAGCGCATGTCACACCTCAAGAATAGTCGTTTAATATGTGGCACTTGATTGTTTTACCTGAGAGAAACTCTGGTACCGGTGTCTGTATCAGAATTTGTAGATATATCAATATGATTTACTTGTTCCCTCTGCGGTCATAGCAACAGACCAATAGTCAGGGAATTCAGTGAAGTGAATGCAGCCTTGCCTCACACCTGCACACTAATCCAAATCAAACCACCGAGACGATTATCTAGGATTTAGTAATTTGTAGACGGTTGCGAAATTTTTGATGCAGCAAGGAAACTATATTAGCTCTCTGCTCCCATGAGATCAGTGAACTTGAACACCACGAACGTCTGACAGAACAAAGGAACACGATGGCAGAGAAGGTTTGTGTACTGTACACAGTACTTGAGCAAGGAAAATTTCATACCCTCCCTGTCTTATCCATTTTTCCCCTTGTTGAATCTCTAAAACAACATTTAAGTCTGCGCGGTCATAGGAGACGAACTTTTAGTTAGCGGCGATAAGTGTTGTCAAAGTGAGGACTGTCGTCAAATTATCCGAACAACTTTATGTTCACGTCAAACGAGGATTCAAATCCGTCTTCTAGAGTGACGCTCCCTCCAGCCATCAAATCCATGGGTCCTCTTGGGAGATGCGATACATGAGTACAAAGCTTGTGATGGAAGGTTACATGGTATCTCCCATCAGGCAGTCCGTTGAAGAAGTGAGCAGGCTATATTCTTTCTGCTGACATTGTGCCTTTATTTATATTTGCTTGACTCTACGATGATCTCTTCATCACTTGACTAAACAAAAACGCCACAACTAGCGAGGTCCATGTGCATATACAAGAATAATTGCGATCTCATCCCAGGCATATCGGCCACATTCTGCAGCTCTAATTGAAGCTCTATGAGCTCCCGTCACTCCTCTCGACATCGCTGAACTTCCCGTCATTCGAACCCATTAGACCAGGGCAGAAAGTGTGAGCGCTCAAATACTTCGCCGAAAAGACAAGTCTTGGATTTCTCGTCATGGACATGCCTGGCTTATGGTTGGACAAACGGAAAGTCATTGAAAAGCCATCGTAATTTTTTGGTTTGCTTCTCAGAATACAGATCTAATGTTGTTAAATTTCCTGTTATTATCGAGTGGGTAGTTGCTATCAACCCACTGCCTCTTTTTTGGTGGAAAAAGGATCTTGTTTATCGGGGTTTATAGACTAATGAGGCCGCAATCAGGTGTTATTTTTGAGAAGAAAAGACTGGGCACATGCAACAGAAAATCGAGTTTCAACGAACCAAACCAAGCAGGATAGAGCAAAGGAGAGTACTCAGGACTTTTGTGTGCTGAAATTCTTCAGCATCAAGTCTTGCACTTTATATATCCTCTTGGAGAGCTTACAGTAGGGGCTGAATAGCACGTGGAAATCAGCCGATTCACCCCTCGGCTCTACATTATCTACTTTCTCGGCCACATGAAAAGAAGTCGAGATTACACAAAATTGGGCAATGGCCACTTCATTATCTATACTGATTAGTCGAGCGTTATGTCAGACTTACTTCAGCAGGTGCAAGCGTTCGCTTCGAGAGCAGAGGACTTCACACGTGCCGCAAGATGGATCACGGGCGGAGAAACTGTTCTAGTCAACTGTGAAAAACAAAACTTCGGGCAATTGTGGATCTCAAGACTTTGTAAAATCAGGAGTCCTATGGTGATCTTAATCACGTGGAAACAACGTTATCAGCCATCTTTTCTGCTTTCGTGCTTTGTTGCAGATCGCAGAAAAGGGCATCCAGATGCCCTCGAGTGAGCGGGTCTTCTAATTGGATGCCCTCAGCGGAGGTGCATGAAGTGTAACGCCATGGCATGGGCCACGAATGAGGGGCCAGCACGAAAACGCCCTCACGACGCCCTTTGTGGAGCTGGATATTGGAGCTTTTCACCCTTTCGGCCCATAATCACAATCGCCAAATGTTCCCTTTCTTGAGTCCTTGAATTCTACGACGAGAGTCTACATCTACCCGAAACCGCTCCTCCACGCCACAGGAGCGGGATTGTGCATCCAACCTCAGCGGAGAACGCATCTAGTAAGTGTAATACCAATCCGACATGCCTTCATTCCTGTGTGTCCCTGCTCGAGCTCTCTTGTTGCAACGCCAGAAATAGAAATCCATGATGCAGACCAAGATGATGCTAGTCAGCGATGTAGCTAGTGTGACGAAGATTCCAGTCTAGGATAAACGTCAGCACATTGGTCCAACTAAGTTGCCTGACAGAAATGGGCTGGGAAGTGCTTGACATGAACTTACAGTGTACTTCGGACTTTCCGTCTGCTTGAAAGCAACACTCGCAAAGATACCACCAAGTCCACCACCCATCATACAAGTGGCAGCAGCCACGGCTCGCTTCGAGTGTGAAGTGATGTTATCTGATTTTGGTCAGCAACTGCATTCTCTCCCCCAAGTATAAAAGACGACTTACTAGCTTGAAACGTAATGACCCCCGGAATACAATACTGCAAAAACCCGATTCCCAAAAACGCACCAAAATACCTCGCCGCATTGCTCCCCCCATATGCCGTGATAAGCATTCCCACCGCCGTCAGCAACTGATGCACCGCAATCAACGGCCCTCTGATATGATACCTATCTCCCAACCACCCACTCGTAAACGTCATGATCGCAGCAAGCACATATGGTGGTGCACTCAACAACTGACTCTGCGCAGTCGAATAGCCCATTCCTTGTTTGAGGATCACGGGGAGGAAATACGAGTACGCGTACCCGGGAAGAGTGGACGCCATGAGATTGAAAGACCAGAAGTAGAGACGCCAGTCTTTAAGGTGGTGCAGGATGCGGCGAGCGTTAACTTGATCTTCTTCTGCATCGCCGCGGTCGTTATTGATGCGGTCGATCATGAACTTCTTTTCTTCTGGAGCGAGGAATTTGCCGGCTTTGGCGGGGAAATCTACGATTACGAACCAGCCGATAGCGCAGACGAAGACTGTTATGGCGCCTTCGATTATGAAGATCCCTGGGCTTCTGTCAGTGCCTAAGTATGCTTTTTGATGAGGATAGACTTACATTGCCAACCATTCAGACCTTCTCTGCCCTTCAGAAGGGTAAGGACATAAGCGAAGATGGCCGCGAAACCACCGAGAATAACAGACAGGATCCAGAATCCCGCGAGTCTCTTCCCGACTTCGAAGCGTGTGTACCAGCATGTGATGAGGTAGGTGCAGCCTGAGATGAATTAACATGTGCTCTTCGACTAACAGCGTGGTAGAGTAGATGGGTCAGAGGAAGAGGGACCGAGGAAGCGAGGGGAATGATTTATTACCAGGCAAGAACCCAGCTTCCAGCACACCAAGTAACGCTCTACAAAGCGCCATCATGCCCCAATGCTTGACGAACCCCATGCCGATAAGCACAGATCCGAAACCAACACCTAGGAAAGCAAGCCAATTCGCTGGACCGGCTTTAGGCAGGATGATATTCTGTTTCGCCATACAATTAGCCCCCTCTCCCACAAAACCCACCTAGATAATAGGAAAAGAGAGAACTTACACTTGGGATCTCGAATATACTATAGGCTATAAATTAGATCGGGAACTTTCAAGAGTGTTGTTTGGGATGGGTGAGATGAAAAAGGAAGGACTCACATGTATGCTACGAAGAACACCATCACGATAACCGTATATCTATCCCCTACGGCTAGACCCAGATCCTGCTGCATACCCGCCACGAGCGCGAGACCTAGGTTTGTGCGGTCGACGAGGGAGATGGAGTACATCAGTCCCAGCATGGGAAGTAATCTTAGATCGACCTTTCGACTGGCGGGGAGTCAGTATTATTTATGTTTCAATTTTGGCTTGAAAGAAGTAAATGTGAATTGGTGGGTTTGGCTTGGGTTTGGAGGAGCCTACATGACTTTCTTCTGATGCACCTCGTCGATCTCATATACCACTTGTGGGTTTCGGCCACTCTCTACTTTTTCCATGTGCATAGCTTCGTGTTTCTCGTCATTCATGGCGATCTCGACGTCTTCCGTGCTGGAGTGCCGGGAATCTGGTGAGGGAAGGGTGGTGGCCATGATGAGGGAGGTGTGCTTCAATGTAGGGTAGGTCGGGTCTGTTGAAGGATATTGAGGAGAAAGGTGGTGAAGGAGAAAAATGAGTTTGAACTCGAGGTTGAGGATTGAGGGTCACGCTTGCTTGAGAAGCGGAAAGTTAGATCAGAGCAGAGTTCTTATATGATCCCAAACCATGGGATCGGGTCCACCCTAAGTACTCTGACAGCCACTCCCCAGGATCCATCTTCCCCAGACCAGTACTCATCCAAAAGAGGAGTCTACATCGCACATCTCCCCCATCTCCCTACAGCTCCTTACATCTCACTCGTCCAACGAGTCATAACCTCACAACTCCCGCAATTATTTGACTTAGACCCTTGGCTATTTAAAACTTCCCCGCGCCGAGAAAACCCTTGGAGTTCTTGAACGATGCCATGCAGCTTGCTTATGGGGTTTTAGTGGGATTGTATGGGGTGATGCTGGGGATGCCAAGGGAGGGGTGATACTTGGCGAGGCGGGGAGGAGCATCTGCGACAGTGGGAGCCATGGTTAGGATGGCTAGCAGCCGGTAGCCGAGGATAATCAGCTTGTTTCGAGAACCTAGATTGTTCAGTTGTTCTGAAGTGGCGTTCTTGGAACTTGAAGATGAAATAAAATTGGTTTGGAGTGCAGAGGATGGATTTGTGGCTTGTTGTGAGGACATTGCCGGGTTGGAGATGAAGCCGGGAATAACGATGTGTTGTTTTGAGTCGGCTGAAATAGCCGAAGCCCCCTACCCTAGACACAGACTTGATCACAGACAAGCGAGCGAGAGGGAAAATACAACACCTCGACCTTTTAAAGAATTGCGTACCACACTCATCTGGTCAGAGCGGAAGGAGTGACATTTTACCCAGTGAAGAAGGTGACTGAAACTGACGAACCTCTTCAATCCCCAAATCCAGGTTCGAGCAATACATTTTTTACTCCTCCAAAAACAACACATTGGGAATTTCTCACAATGATCCAATCCATCTACAAGATATGCGCCGGCTCAAGAACATCAGAGGCCATTGCCAGAATCCTAGAGGGCCATCATCTTTGAGACAACCCTCTGTTTCAATGCAAGATAGCTCAATGTGACACCTTCGAGCCATTCATTGAGTTCTCTCCACAGAAGATTGGTACCTCCAGCAGTTTACAGTATAATCCCTAGCAGAACCTTGATATTTGTCACCATTCCTAAACATTCTTTATACCACGGCTCAGTGGTACTTCTTGGAAGATGTTCCCATTGCAGCGTACAGTGTCACATTCCTCCTTCGCTCAACCTCGTCCGTCATGCTTAATCTCTAATTCCAATTCCAGATCCGAACCCACCAACCCCAACCTCACAACCTCCTCACACTCCTCAATCCTCTCCCAAAACATCGCCCCAGCCCTCCCCAACACCCTACAGAAACCCTCCATATCCTTCTCCCTCGCCAAGTGACTACGAACCCACTCCAATTTCTACGCATCCGCGAAACCTTCTTCTTTCAAAACCCTCACTATCTCATCTCCTACTTTACCACTCTCCCGTTCGTCACTACTATCTATTTCATCTCCACCACTTTGTTCGTCGGGAGGAGATTTCTTTTGGGGAGTAGACGGATTATACACCCAGACCCCGCCTTCGTCCGGCCAGCCTAGAATAACCTCCGCCCTCTCCTCATTCCAGCTATCCTTCACAGGATTATTGGCTAAGCCGGGGTTTTGCACCCTAGTGGCACCACAGCGCATCATGCGCAGATAGTGAAGAGCTTCTTCTTCTTCTTCTTCTTCTTCTTCTTCTTCTTCTTCTTCTTCTTCTTCTTCTCTCTCGTCCTCGTCCCCTTCCTCATCAACTCCATGCCTCGCCAGATTCAGTCTCGGACTCGGACGAGGAATATACCTCAACCCCTTCCCCAGCTCCGCAGAATTCACCGGCCATTCCAGCAGCTTCTCCATCCACCCCGATCCCATGATATAATCGGCTTCTGCTGGGAGTGGAGAGAGGTGCAGGTAAACAGAAGCTATCGATTCGCCGAAGGGGTGAGAACTGGGGAGACCGTAGATGTGTATTGCGTTTCCGTAGATGATTTCGAGGCGGTGGGGAGGGATGTGGGTGTTGAAGCGGGTGAGTGTGCACGTTGCTTTTGCTGTTGCTGGATTAGAGGAGGAGATCGAGAATGCGGATGTTAGGGAGGATATGAGAGAGCGTAGCATTATTGGAGCGGTTCTGGATATGAGGTTGTTTATGAGGTTGGGGTGTTTTAAGGAGGAGAGAAAGAAATAATCTTGAAATTCTTGAGAGAGAGAGAGAGAAAGGAATGAGAGGAATTTTTGAAGATAATGATGAGGTATGTGTCTTGTTGGTTGTTGCCTTGATGTTTGATTCGGAAAGCAGATTGGCTGGGAAGATACTGTATGTGCTTGTCAGGTGATGGGGAGGTAAACATGTACCTATTCAATCACCTATTTCACGACCGAGCTGGCTGTGTAAGCTGAAGACTGCATTCGCTGATGCCATGTTACCAGCAGAACCTGGAAGAGAAGATCGCCAATGAACTTTCCCGTGGTTGAGTCGAGGGGAAATTCGACGCGGAAAGTACTTGTTAGTAGGCTACCTAAGTTCCCTCGTGTACGCCTTCATCGTACCAGAAGAAGATGATGAGAGAACGGGGCTGTGGAAGCAGAAAAGTGCTTGTGTCTTGTTATTTTGTCTTCTCTGTAATATCTTAGACAGTAATCCATCGATGACTCGGTCAATCATGCGATCCGCTCGTTCGTTCGTAATTCCAAAGGTACGCCGTGTATATGCTTATTCCCCCTCAACGCCGTACTAAGCAGAATCCCACCCAATCCTCCTTTCCTATCCATTCCCCAAATTCCCATCCATCCCCTATCCCTAAACACACGAAAACATCCTCCTACTCCTCCCCCTTCTTCTTCCTCCCCCGTCCCTTCTTTGGCTTCTTCTCCTCCTCACTACTCTCACTATCCTTCTCCTCCTTCCCCTTCCTCTTCCTACCCTCTCCACCAGCACCCTCCTGCACCTCGGCTACTCTCCCTACAATCTCCGCCAAGAAATCAAACTGCTCACTCCCCAGCACCACACTCTTCAGATGTTGCGCCGTAACCTTCTTGCCTCCCTTCTCTCTAGCCTTATCCGCTGCTCCACCTACTAACGCAATCATGAACAGCTCGAGAGCTTTGGAAACTGCGACGGGTGTCACTTGTGCGACTTTGCCAACTTCCTCGTCGGCTTGCATGATGCGTTTTATACGGGCGACAGGGAACTTGGTCCGAATTTCAATGTTGAGTGGGTTGGGATCGGTGTAGGTTGGTGGTGCCTGGGGTAGAGAATGCATGTTGGCTGTGGAGGGGTCGGACTTGATGCGGGGGTCGCGGGAGGACATGCTTTGTTGTGGTTGTAGGTGTGTCTGTTGGTGCATTAATTGATGGCTTTGCAATTGTTCTTGTGCTTGCAGAGGTGAGGTTATGTATTGTCCTTGTTCTTGTTCCCAGGATTGCTCGGGGGCTTCGAAGTCGTCGCTGTACGAGGAGATATTATTCCTTGCTTGACGGTGAGGACGACCGTACGCGGAAGAGGCGTGAGAATCCAGGATGGAGTTTTGATTTGGTATTTGGGGTTGATGTTGTATTTGGCTCTGCGCGTGGAAATCGGAATGCGAGGTTGGTAGAGCTGGGATTGGGGGCATGTAACTATTTGATCCGTACTCCGCGAAATCGTTTGCACCGTCCGTCGCGAACCCGAATTGATTCTGATTTGGAGAAAACGCGTGCAGAGTTGCTGGTTGTGTATTGAAATCTGGAATGCCCGGCGATCGAGGCGCGTAGGATGAGGATTGCGAATGTGGTTGTGGTTGGTTGTTGTAGTGTTGTTGTGTTTTGGGCGGGGAGGAGAGGAAGCTCGAGAGGTCGGGGGACTGAGGCGCATATGTACTGTCCATGTCGCTGGATGTTTGATGTGTTTGTCCTCGCTCGGTTGGCGGTTGATTGGCTTCGCTTGCTGCTTTTTTTGTCCTTGCTCGAGGCTGGCTGTTTTCGGAGGCGGTGGAGAGGGAAGGTGGAGATGCCTTGTCCTGTGATGTGAGGTGGTGGGCGTGTTGTGGATGTGGATGGATGGTGTTTTATGCAAGGCTAATGCAGTGCCTGTGTATTAGAGGGTTGGCTTTGGATGGCTGCTTGCGGCGGGGCAAGGTACTGGACGTCGATATGAAGTGCTGTACCAAGCTGGATCCTTTGCATAGACTCGTGAAGGGGAACAAACGTGTCTTTCAGCCCCTCTGGATAGGAGGAAGAAAAGTATCCCGGCTCAAAAGAGAAAAAAACCTCGTCAAGTCCAGTCCTAGAAGGGAGGATTGTCAACAACCAACCTAACCCCTCGATCTGTTTGCTCTCTTTCCTCTTCTGCCGAGTCCAGTGCTCAAAGTAGACAAGCTCGGCACAATTCTTCAAAGCGGTGAAGACTCGGAGAAGAGCAATAATCCGTACCGGTGCACCAATGATGGACTGTCTGTGTGCTGGATGTGGAGACAAGGTCGCTGTGAGTGGTTGTCGGGAGTAAAATGGTGTTATGTAAGCCGAGTGATTTTGTGTTTGTGCTGTGCGCAGGTGGATTAATTTTCCAGTTGGCCGGCGAGGGCTGCCGTATTTGTATCGAGAGGACCCGCAAGGCCGGTGCAGGGGTCGCGCCATGCACTTGACTATTTTGGGTTAGGGATGCTGCAGAGAAATTTCCCCTTGGCTCGTCAGGCCGCCGGAGGAACGTTGACGACATTTTTGGAGCGAGAAGGGAATGGGAAAGTTGATTGCTGTGAATGCGACCGAGATTGAGGACATTCACGCCGCGAAAGGAGGACAGTCATTGGAGCTCGGTAAGGTCCCTTATGAATACGTCGACGGGATACCTTCATGGTGACGCAGCCGAGTGACTGTTGCATTCGGGGAGGGCGGCGAGTTGCTTCCACTTGTCCTTTCCTTTACGCGCGTCAGCCTTGCGGTTATCATGATCAGCCTTCATCAGCCTTACCATCACAACATCGTTCCCTTCACATCTTTACACATATCTCTCCCCAACTTACTCGATAAACTCCTGAGTCGGCACCTCGGATATATCATCAAGTTTATTCTCGTTCTGTCGTTCTCTTTTCGTTATCCCCTTGCATATCATCTTTCGCTGCCTCTATCAAGCTGCAGCCCCGTCCATTTCAGCCTACCAGGCATCAACAGTTGAATGATGATACCAAAGAGCCTACCTAAACCACACCTGCTCTCAAGCAGGCTAAAGACTGCTCGAGCTCGAAGCCGCGTCTTTTTCTCAGGGAATAGATTGCTGGTTCCTACTCGAGTCGTCGTGGTTCGTGATGGAAATAACTTGATCTAATCTGACAACTGTTGCGGAGAAGGTTTGCTTTCATTTCGGTTGGGTTTGATGGGGAGTAGTGGTGGCGGGAGGTGCGAAGAACCGTAGTTTATATTGAAAGTGTGTTGTTCAATTTCATTCATCTTGTTCTGCTCTGGTCTACGAGTTAAAGAGTGACGCGAATCGTGCAGAGACACCCATTTTCCATGGTTGGAACCTATGCTCTATTTCAACTCTGGCGCCCGGGTCTCGCTGGTCAGCCTCGGTATTAATAGAGCATTCCTTGCATTCTGGCAAAACCAAATGCAACTAGAATGTCTACATCTCTACTTTTACCATGATATATAGCACTCAGCTGAAACCCCAGTAGAAGCTCTCTATACTTATTTTTGCGCTGTCCGTTCAAAAGCCTCAGCGGACTTAGCTGCTACCTGATCGTACTGTATGGCGCCCAGTCAGGTCTATTGAGTACCTATTTATGGACAATGTGATGGGATGACGACAGTCTCGTATCTGACAGCATTGATCCCGTAAGTCTGGAAATCCTCAATCACTCAACTTGCTATGGTGTTGGAGTAATGTCTGATTGATCTTTCCAAAGCGAGGCCAATCTAAGAGACTATGTCGGCCCTACAGTCTTCCTTTCTCGTAGGCATAAATTCTGGCTGTCGCTCCTGTCGCACCTCAAGTTTCCGCTCTGCAGACCTCGTCGTTTCTATCAAGATATAAGTGCTGGCCTTGCGAGGTCTGCAACATGCTACCTTTTGTAGAAAAGAGCAAATTCAGACCATAACTTCGCTGTCACATGAAATTAAAAGTGAACTGGAATGACCATCGAAGAAATGAAACTCGGCTTCTTTATGTGAATGTCAGAGCAGAGGCTGAACGTTGCTTCCATTCTCGTCAGGCTCTCACTCTGATCTTCTTTCGACTCAATCGTTTCTGCTCCATCTTTTGAACTCACATCACCAATAGTGCTGATCTACCTTTCGTATCAGGTTTCAATTCCCACATACCCATTATCTCCAAGGCAACCATAATCCAAGAATCTTCACAACGAGCAATTCACCTCGATTGTCGACATGGAGATCGTCAAATTGAACGCAGGTCTCATTCCCATCATCAGCGGCATCGTCGTTGCGGTCAGCTAGCCACTCTCCCGTTAACCTCGCACTCACCACTCACAAAGCTCAGCTTCTCATGTACCTGCTTACATCTACCATTCATGCCCTCTACCTCTCCCCCTCTCACGCTACCCAGGATCTCCCATCTGCGCTCTCACCCGTCTACCCTGGCTCATCGCCCTCCTCCGTGGCAAGCAATCCCATTGCGCTCGTGGCCATCATGCGAAACACGGTCCCATCGTACGCATCGCCCCCAACGAGCTCTCCTTCACTTCACCACAAGCATGGAAAGATATCTACAGTCATCAAGAAGGTCGTCCAGAGATGATGAAGAACCTGGAATTGTACTCCCAGCAGCCTGGTAGCACCCGCATACTGATTGCGAATCGAGAAGACCATGCACGTTTCAGAAGAACTTTGAGTCATGCATTCAGTGAGGCAAGCATGCAGGAGCAGGAGGGGATTCTGCAGATGTATGCTGGGAAGCTCATCGAGCGACTGAATACGCTGGTAAGCTCGAGCTCTGGCTCGATATCCAAGGATCGAGCCGGTGATATCAATGGCAGTGCCGAAGAGGTTTCAGAGAACCCAACACCACTCAATATTGCGTCCTGGTACAACTACACAACTTTCGATCTCATTGGCCATCTCGCCTTCGGAGAGCCTTTCAACTGCCTCGAAACATCCAACTACCATCCCCGGATCCGCATGATCTTCGCAAACCTCAAAACAGGAAGTTACATGCAAGCACTCTCCTACCTACCATTCGGCATTGGCACGTATATCTTCTCTTTCTTCATTCCGAAGAGCTTGATTGAAGCAAAGGAAAGCACCATGCACCCACGATCGCGAAAGTCATGAAACGGCTTGAAGTCACGGAATAGAGAAATGATTTCCTAGGTTGTATTTTGAGGAAGCAGGGGACGGAGAAGGGGATGAGTACGCAGGAACTCATTGCTAATTCAGCGGTTCTGATTCTCACAGGTAGTGAGACGACTGCGACAGTCTTGTCTGGCATGACGTACTTCTTGTTGAAGGATAAGCTGGTGATGGACAAGGTTGTGAGGGAGGTGCGCTGTACGTGCGAGAGGGAGAAGGGTATCACGTTGAGTGGAGTTTGGAAGTTGTCTTATATGCTGGCGTGTCTAGATGAGTCGATGAGGATTTATCCTGCTGCGCCAGTGGAGTTACAGAGGATTGTGCCGAAAGAGGGAGCGAGGACTGATGGGAATTGGGTCCCTGGTGGTGTGAGTGTCTCCCTGTATCTTGCCGCTACTCTCATCTTTTACTTTCTTCCGTAATCTCAAAGTAGTCTCACGTCCTGACTTCCACACGGACTATCGTCTCCGTCCCACGACTCGCAGCCAACCTCTCACCGCTCAACTTCCACCTCCCAAACTCCTTCATTCCGGAACGCTTCCTCGTCGATGAGAGATTCGTGAATGATAAACGCCATGCTTTGAACCCGTTTAGCTTGGGGCCGAGGAGTTGTATTGGGAAGAAGTACGTCCAAATATCTCTTTTTATTCTCCCTACATGCTACATCCATCCGTTTCAACCACCTTAGGCTGAATACCACGATTTTCGGTTCATATTATTAACGTGAACAGAGTCTCGCCTACTCAGAAATGCGCCTCATACTCACTCGTGTCCTATGGAATTCGATGTCCAATTTGCAGATGGAGAAGAGGATAAGGATTAGTTGGATCAAAAGTCCTGGATGTTGTGGGAGAAGGGGCTGTTGCATGTTACGTTGGAGAAGCGGGTCACTGATTGAAGGAGCCAGTTCGCATTAGGACGGATGCTATGGGCGATAGGGTGATCGACGAATTGATCAGTGCGACCGCCGACCGAGATAATGCGAAGTTGTGCTCCTGGTAGGGACCAGGGGGAGCGTGAGGTGAGGAGCTTAAGCGAAGTTGTGGGTGAAGGTAAATAAATACCTAAATACAAGCGCCAAGACGCACTCCCGAAACACAGATGAATGCTACAGTATTTGATCGATGAACGATCTAGTCCTAGCAAGCAAAATGGCACCACGACAGCTAGTCAGGGAAGTGAATCTCGACTCAAAAATCCAACGAGTTGGATAGCCAGAAACTTCGAATCTCACAAGCTTGACATTTCATGTTATTCAATGCACAATCATTATTACCAGATCCATCCCTTCTTCAACGCAGTATGTTAGGCGAAGGCAGTAGGACAACTTGTCATTGTTACTTTTTTGCAATCTGACATACGTAAAGCAAGGCGCCGGTTGGCCGCTTTAGGAGACACAAGACCCAGATCAACCTGTGGGAATAGTGTGAGCAAATTCCATAAGGCGCAGGCTGATCCGATGGGCCTATTTTCTAAATATCATGTCTGTGGCATATTCGCACACATCTATAGAATAGTCTCGCATCTTAAGATGAACGCGAATGAACTGATTGCTGAATTGCTTTGGAGAGAATTCTGCATGGTTGGGGAAGGAAGATTGTCATTTGGGGAGGAGTCAGGAGAAGGATTCTAAGTAGAGATACAGTACCGTCGCATGCAACCATGTGCCTGCTGGTTTTGGGCAGAAGATAGCAAGATGTTTCAAAATGTACCAATGATCTTGAATTGAGAACGAAGAGACAAGGTGAAAGCTACTGACTGTCCTTTAGAATGTCTAGCCAGCCACGAAGCTTACAGCACACGATTATGAAAAATATGATTATACATCTATCCCCGGCCGCAACTCAAAATAACTCTCCGCCCTCCCACTCGTTCTCAACGGCCAACTACCCCTCTTCATAGCTCCCTCAGGCGGTGTTATCAATGCGCCTATATCCTGCGGCGTCCCGATCTCCACATAACTGTCTCGCACTGTGCTGCCTCCAAGGCCATCATTCTTCCCTTTAGGCTTTGATGAAGTCAAGCCGGACAGATTACTCAGTTTCATGGATTTTTCAACGTAGCGTGCCTTGGATGAGCGCTCAGCTGCCGTGAAGAAGATGTTGAAGGCGGGGAGACATGCGCAGATTATGCCGACCCCGAGTTCGGCGGTGCTAGAATAGATTCTGTCAGAGTGGTACTTAAAGTTGGGGTTGGTAGGGCGGGAGATGAGAGGGGGAGGGGATGATAGAGGGAGGGGGGATGATAGAGAGAGGAGAGAGAGAGAGAGAGAGAGAGACGCATTGATTGGATAGGGACGTACACGAGCAGGTTCGCTCGTTGGATCGAGATTGTTTGGTCGCCTAGTTGAAAGGGGGAGTTGTCTAGGCGGAGGACGAGAACGAGTCGGACGATGCTGGTTGCTGTTGCGACGCCACCGGCACCCAGGAGGGCGATGGTGCGGAGTTTCTTCTTGGTGGTGACGCGGAGGGACCAGACGCTGGTTTGTCAAGATCCAATCAGCAACTTTCTAGGAACCTAGGGAATGAGTGACATGGATCAAACGTACAGGGGAATCGGAAGAAGCAGAATGATCAGATCGGTGAGGATGCTGAGGGAGGTGTCGATGCTGAATAGCACGTATTCGTTGAGACATTTTCCTTCAACGTCTGGATCCCAAGTAGTCCTAATTGGATTGCAAACGAAGATCTTCAGTGCGGTGACGACGATGTAGTAAAGCAACATTACGAAGATGAATGCCCAAACTACAGTGATGATCTTGCGAAATGGTGTGAATACCCTCACGAGGATCAAGAGTAGAGTGACCTTGATGCACCAGACGCAGGGGCCGTAGATGATTGCTGCGGCGTATTGGATCTTTGAGTGAGGTCAGTAGAGATCGATATTTCTGTCTCTTGTTGCGGGGAGTTTATCTGCCTTTTGGAAATGGACCATTTCAGCTGCTGAGATGTCCCATGAGTGATATCCGCCACCGCCGTACAATGGACCTAGATATATCATCAGATTGCGAATTAAAGACATAAAATCAATGCATACTTACTGAGTAGACCGATGATACAGAACGCTGAAGTTGAGAGCTATCGACTATAAGTACAGCCGATTTTTGAGTGTCGCTGGAAGCCATACCCATGACGCGATGCAGAACCCTGATATTAGCATTAGCATTGTCGTGGTTGATTCTGATTCTGATTTTAGGAGAGTGATCTCACAATCTTCAATGAATACTGCCCCTGTAATCCAAAAGCGCACAAAAAAGCGACCAAGGGTGACCAGCGTAGTCAAGCCCAGTACCAAGCCATTCGTCAATAGCGAGATCGTCCTCAATACATCGGTAGGATTTTGTAGATTGGGAACCACACCAGGAGGTGGTGGCACGGCTCCCACAGAGCTGGACATGTAAACAGCCTTCACGTCGATCTCAATCCCGATCTCGATGTCGATGTGGACGTGTATGAGTGCCGGGGGTCGCACCGTAAGGAGACAGCTAAAAAGACAGTGGAAATAAATGCTCGGCCGACAGATCTCGGCATCAAGGTCAGATTAGGATGGGATAAAGGTGGTTTTGTGCATTCCTCGGTGCCATAGAGTTTCGGAAGGACATCTGCTCAGACGCCTCATGCTGGGCTCGGCTGGCAAACTCAGAATGGAACTCTATTTCATCCAGCCAATGCTGACTCTCAAGCCTGGTTTTGAGTTCCTTCGTATCTTAGCTCGTATGTCAGACTTTCCAGAATGGCCGAGGAATTTTGATGCAATGTTCTGCATAGCCAGATGGCAGCAGCCTCACTTTTTGACATTGATGCGGCCGAAGTTCACGGATCTAGACTGAGGCCCATTCAAGGTAGAAGATGTTTCGAAACGGTAGGACCTCGAATGGCGATTGGAAGCCTGTGGTGTGGATAGTGGAATCTTAACCATTGTGGAAAGTTTACTCGAGTAATGGACGTCAGATGAAACCACAGATAAGGTAAATGGAACACGGGCGACTTAGTCCGTCGAGACGAGCGTGCAGCGAGAACAATCCTTGCGAGACACACGTGATATTGTAAGAAACAGTCAGAGAGTCTCCCGTTCCATGTTCAACGGATCCGTAATAGTTGTCAGTTCAGTATATGCAGCCATGGAAAGCAATTACAAGGTGTTTTAGAGATACAGGTAATAAATGTTCAGTTGCTTCCCCCATCACGTGTGATCGGAATTTCAACACATATGCTCAAAGCTTTGTTGCATTTCGCAAATAAAGGGCGGCCTTTCGTCTCATGCCCTCATGCAACCATCACGCATTGATTGGATGGCTGCAGACACTCAATCGAGAGTTCATTGGATCTCGCAGGAGCAGTGTGGTCTAGCTTCGGCCCACAACTTGGTACACGGCTACCATTCGCAGGATCATGCACCTATATGGAAGAGGGCGGCTTTGACATATCTAGCTTGGACTCTTGCATACTCAAGAGTCCGCACTGAGTTATGGTCAGAAATACTCGTCTGACGTGATTCCCGAAGCCATGGTGATCAGTCCGAGACTTTCAGGATAGCTCGCCAAATGTCGCTGCGGGTGCCCCGTTTTCGAGAGGCGAATGCGGCAATTTATACTTTGAGACTGGTTGATTTGAGATTCTAGATCTCGAATATATGTTAAAGTTGAATGCGCCAAATTTGACGAATAACATGTAAAACAGTCAAGTGAAGTCGTCGAATCGAGCTCGCCAACCAACTCGAGTCGAGGAATCACCAAGAGTGGGGTAAGGACGAATGGCGATGCATGATCCATTTTTGGAACTGCCAAGGTTGGAGGTGCAATCGTGGTGAGAACTCCGAGAGATAAGCAAGAGAAGGAACAAGCTTTGTTTCATCTTCCGTGAGGTAGGAAGTGAAATGTGTAGAGCTTCCCCTCACGTTCGCGGGGTCATTCTTGCAGTACCCGACTGGCTGCCTGGACGGAGAGACGACGCAATCGGCTGATATCAAACGCGGGAGGCCTCGAATAGGCAGGTGCTGTATCAGTAAGTAACAACATACAAAATTTCTATTGTTCCGATATTAATCATATTCTAAACATTGGCATTCTTTTTATCGTCCTTCAACCTCGGTGTTCTCGGACGGCGAAACATCTGACAGTCGTGTATGAATCTAGCGACTATCATAATTTCGGCTCAATGCCTCTCTTACTTCAAAATGTAAACTTTGGTGACGGGGAAGCAATCGCCAACATCTACATCAGCGCTTTCTTTGATGACCCTTTTCAGCGAACGCTTTTCCCGGACATGCTGTTCGAGAAGCAAGTCGCCGGCGTGATCTCACGGTGGCCGAACAACTATATCGATATCTCGGCATGTTACAAGAAAGTCGTTGACACAGACTCTGGAGAGATCGTTGGATATTCGAAATGGACATTTGCATTTACTGTTGCTGGGGAAGTCCTCAAAGAACCTAGGGGTAAGTGACAACTCCGATCCCGACTCGGACAAGAAGACTAATACAGTAGGATCTAGACATCCCACAAGACGTGGAAGTAAAACCGCCTTCGACGCCGGATGGTTTAGATGATGCTTTCGCAACCGAGTTTACTCGAAAGGCTGTTGAGATTCGGGGACGTATTCTTGGCGACAGACCACAGCTCCGTGAGTTTCAGGCCGTTCCTCGATCACTTCTTCACATGTCCTAAGTCCCCAACAGTACTTAAGATGTTAGCAACTCTTCCTTCGTACCAGCGACAGGGCGTTGCCGCTATCCAATTAGCTTGGGCAACTCACCTTGCCGATGAGAAGGGATTGGTGTGCTGGGTTGAGGGGTCAGTCGTGGCTGTTCCTCTGTACAGGAAGTTCGGCTTTGAAGTACAAGACGAGATCGTGTCTCAATGTCATGGCATCGATGGGATTGCTCCGTACATATCGACTTGTATGATGCGGGTTCCAAAGAAAGGACAAATGTAGCGTTTTCATGGCCTTTGAGCCAAGAGACTTCAGGCAGCCACTTCACTGTCGCAAAGGAGAAGTGATGGTAAGACCAAGAACAGTCATTATACGGTGACAACTTTTTAGAAAGGTCTAAGAAATTTATGGAAGAGTGAGCAAAGATAGAGTTTAGAAATAGAGCGCTCTTGATGGTGTCGGGCGTTGTTTAACTTGGCTCATCTTCCGTTCCATGCGCTCGGCTCACTGTAATTACAGGCTTGCACACGCTATGGTTTAGCCGAAGCGAAATTCGCTTGCATGCAGGGGTTATAAACAACTCCGACGATCACCAGAAGCACGAGCACTTCACACATAGTTGAACTGTCGAACTATTGCTTATTGTCAAGATCGTCCTTGTTCGACTGAACTTCACTACTGCAAGTCACTATTCGGTTAAGTCGTAGATGAGCCGCCTCGGAGCGCTCATCCTTTCCATGCTGCCAGACTGGAGGCCAGCTAACATGTTGATATCAATCAAGATATCGAGGGCGGCACGGATAACTGACCCTCTGATTCGTCATTAACCTTGAGGTTTCATTATGCATGTAAAGATTCCTCATGTCAATACGCCCTTCTGGCCAAGGGACATGTTATTACGTCAGAGACCAGAAGTGGGGTAGAATGTCTGCCTCGAGAATAGATCAGGACTTGCTCTGCACGTTCTTGAATACTGCAAACATCAAGGCCATACTGTTTGGGTTCAATAAATTGGAAGTACTCACCAGAAAATAATTCGCTGGGGCCAAGGACCAAGTTAAACATTACCATGTCACCCACGTCCGCTGCTCATCTCACCTGTCTCTGTGGCAACATCTCTGTTCCTGGTTCACTTCTCGAATCATCAGAACTTCCTATTACGCTAAAGATATGCCACTGTAATTTTTGTCGGCACATAACAGGATCACTGTCTCTGGGCTTGGCCTTTCCTCCGCTTAGCGCACCACCAGCTTCCGAAACTCTTGCAGAACTGATGGCGTATGAAGTGTCTGAGAAGTCTACGGTATATTTCTGTCCAACGGTAAGTAAGAGTCTCATGAAATGAAGAAATTTGAGCTGGTGCACGTCTTTTGCTGACTCTTTGGCAGTGCGGTAGCTACTGCTTCATATCCACACACCAGAAGAACTGGTTTTGCACAAGTGGAATAATTGAACGGTCCGTTTCCTCTGAAGCAGAAGAAATCACCTGGCCAAAGGACACCGTCAAGATAACGTGCCATGATCACGTTCTCGACACCATTGACGGCGGAATGACACCATTCCTACTCAATATCAACGGTCGCACATTACCGACGTGGCCCGCAGCAGTAGATAAATCTAAAGACGCCAAAACTAATCTTTCACATCAAGAGGTCCTATCATTTTCACAGAAATCATTGAACGGACTCGCACCCCCTGGAGAGAATGACTACCTCCCAGCAAAATGCCAATGTGGCGGGGTGTCGCTTCTCATCAAGCGTGGAAACTACACCTCTGATTCCTCCATCGAATTTTCTACTCGCTCCCTCCCATCTAACCCAACAAAGCATCTGACCTATATGTGCGCTTGTCGCTCTTGTCGTCTCTCCACAGGCGCGTCTCTGACGCCCTGGACACTTGTACCACCCTCGAGTGTCTTCAACGGCACTTTCCCGACACACAACACCTCACTTCATAGCGATCACAATTTGAACGAAAATCTTCAGCCTGCAACTCTCGGTCACGGCACTTCCGATCCAGGAAGTAATCCTGGTCTGTCTTTGAAATACAATTGGTCGTCTCCAGGTACATGTCGCAGTTTCTGCGGGGTATGTGGCGCGACGGTCAGTTACTGGTGTGCGAAGAGACCGCTGGAATTGGATCTTGCGACTGGACTGTTTCGGGCGGAGGAAGGGAGTCTGGCAAGGGACTGGTTAGACTGGGAATGGGGGAGGTGTAGCTTTGAAGAGGAATGTGTGGATGGGGAGATGCTTGATGCGTGGAAGGGGTGCGCGGAGGTGATGAGAGCGAGCGAAGAGCGACAAACAGTCAATGTAAACTAGCAGATTTCTGCGAAGAGACGAACTAGGGTCTTGGATTACAAAGATATAGAGGCAGATAAACATTATATGTACAGGTAGCAGAGCAAGCTCTTCAGATCCTCCAGTAAGTGGCTAAGTTTTCTTAATGACGAGAACCAGGTAGCCCAAAATTCTATAACCGAAAATGATGCCAATCATGATTCCAACCCACTGACTCTCCTGTCCGGTGTGATAGTTAAAAGCTTCCAGGATGGCGGTGCCGCGGATCTTTCCCTCAGGAGCCAAGTCGCTGGGATACATGCACTGATATCCCGTCTCAGCGTTACCAGCACAGTCAAAGATACGAGTCTGGAACTCATTGACTAGCATTCCTTGGAAAACGTATGCTTGGTAGTCGATATAATGGAACACGTACTTCCAGAAGACGTTTAGGGTGGACATTGGAACCAGGAAACCATCGACGCACATCCAGAGTCCATTAGCAAAAGCTGCGACCGCGAGTGCAACAACGAAAACAGGAAAGATTGAGCTGACGAGTACGATGAGGGCTTCTGCTGCAACTAAATCGAGGAACAGCCACATGACCCACATCATGAAAGCGCTGAAGGTAGGACGAAAGTTGCTGAGAAAGTACTCGACGACGGAGAACAGAAGTGAGATGAAGAAGAGATATGGAAGGCCGATCAAGAAGTTGGCGATCGTGAATGCCAGGGGACCGCAAAGGCCGTTTGCCCTTTCTTTGACAAAAGTGGCGCGGTCTTCGAGGAAGGCGGGGACATAAGCGATGGCCATGAATGACATAAAAGCTGAGCCGAAGAAGATTGCGTTGATGAACGGCTGGATATCCGTTTGGTTGGTCTTCAGACGCAGGAATACCGTTCCCATAAGGATGGCCAGGCCGAGATACATCACAACACGGATGCCATAGGCTACGAAATCTCGGTACGATTTTATCCATGCACGGTGCAAAAGGACGAGGGGTACCATGAAAGCGTTTTGCCTGGCGAACTTCATCTTGACGATATCAGGACCAGCCATGGTTGGGTCTTTGGAGTGGGAAATTGCTATCTCGATGTCATTTTTGATGGCGGCAGCCTCAGAGGACCTTTCCCAGGCGCCATGGATATGTTTGATACGAGCAAGTACATCGTCGTCCTTGCGAACGATCTCGGTATTGATGAGATCAAGTAGATATTCGGCGGGGTTTATCTCAAGTGGCATCTCGTAACCAAGGGCACCGAAGTACTGTCGAGCAGCCATAGGGGCCCCGAAATAGCAGGTCTTCCCTTTGGAGAGGAGGCACAGCTTATCGAATAATTCGAAGGTAGTAGTCGAAGGCTGATGAATTGAGGCGATGACGATCAACTAGATTTCGATTTTCAGATAAAATCAGGACAAAGGGGCTACCATCGAGGTGACTCACGTTGTTCTTCTTTCCAATAGCTTTGATATAATTAATGACCTCGTAGCTGAGTGCAGAGTCCAGTCCACTTGTGGGTTCATCAAGAAAAAGAATCTTTGGGTCGGTCACCAGTCGACTGGCGACACCAAGTCTTTTCTTCTGGCCACCGCTGAGTCCTTTTTTGATGGGAGTCCCGACGATCGTGTCTGCTTGTGATACCATACCGAAGCTGCTCAGGAGGCCATCAACCCGATCAAGGCGTTCCTTCTTGGATATAGTTCTATATAGAAATCAGCTTAATGCTTTGGAAAATCATACGCCGACTTACGCTGGAAGTCCCAGTCGAGCTGCAAAATCCATGGTTTCACGCACTGTCAGACTGCCAATCAAGGCATCTTCTTGTTCGACGTATGCAGAGAGATGTCGCAAATGTTGCCAACCGATAGACTGTCCATTGGTTAGGATGTCTCCGGTTGTGGTCGCTCCAGCTGCAGCTGCTCTGTGAGACAGAGTGTTGAGAAGAGTCGTTTTCCCAGATCCCGATGGGCCCATGATAGCGATCAGCTCTCCAGCCTTGACGATGCCATTTGCATCGCTGAGGATGGAAAGCTTCTGTTTCGTTACTCTGTCTTTGACAGTGACATTCATGCTTTGCCAACCGAAGCTTTGAACAATGTCATTGATGAGATGGGCCGTCGGGACTGTGTTCAGTTCCAGATCTCTCCGATTCGCTTTCTCGTTTGTCGCGCCATGGTCATTCTCGTGTGAACTGTTTGTTGCCGTATCCATACCGAAAGATCTGTTCCGTCTGTTGTCGAGGCGACTATGTATACTTTGATGTGGACGAAGCTGGTGTAGATTTTACGTTGTATCAGAATATGTCGATCATATGATTCTTGGAAGCCGCAAATACTGCAGCTTCTTCTGGAGACTTATACTCAGACCCATCGCATCATGCACATGCTAGATCGACATGCCACGGTGACGTGATTCGTAAGACCACCATCACCAGTCCCCGGGTCTCCATTATATGGCGATGACTTGAAGCCAAGGTTCGGCGAACGCATGTTTGCACCGGCGAAGAGATCAAAGAGTAATTGTGTCCATGCATGACTCGGTAGTCGGCAAGGCTGATTACCGCCTACCAGTTCTTCGGAACGAGCACAAATTAAAATACTGTATAATCATCGAGTGCGTCCAATCGCGAAGTGATGGCAGGAGATTTCGATGCCGGGGTTCTCCGCATTTTCCAGGTCGCCGGCACTAGCACCTTTTTACCACGCATCATGCCACCCTTGAATACAGCCCACCAGTAGCCTGTCAGGGAGGGCTGAATAAAATGGATCTAAGATTTCGGTTGCCCGTAGCGAGCAAATTTAGTGTTCTTGAAGTCACTATCCTGAGCACACTCGTGGAGTATGTGGAGTAGGTTTCAGATGATTGGTAATCTCTACACTCTACATTCATTCTATACTCAACTCTTTGGTCACCGAATATCCGAACAGCCAATAATAGGGGTCTGGAGACTTTGTGACAGTCTCATCAGTCAGATTTTATTAGCTGATCGTACTTTTTGCCGCTTGTCTATTCTATATGAGTTTGCGAACATGAGCATTTAAAACTGAATGGTTTTTGTTCTGATCGTCTTATCTCATATGCGTTTTAGATCAACTTAGTTTCATGCATCAGGCATAACAATAACCTCGAAAAGAAAATCCTCATTGACCCCTGTAAATTGGCATAGCCACATCAAGGCCAGCATCATATCTCTTCTTGTGAGCTGAGCGAGTACAAATAGGTAAGTCGAGACGATATGATGGCTTCTTCAATGTGATTGCTGCTGAAAAAGCTCAAATAGGTCATCTGAAGACTCACCACACATTGAAGACGTGGCTCGAGAGAGATGACTTCCGCCACACCTACTTTACCCAATCTTGGCGGAGAAAATGATCCACCTCCTAATGAGGCTGAGACGCTGAACGACAGCTGTTTTGACAAAGATGTGGAAGACTTCAGAGCAACCCAAGATGGATTCGAAACGAATGCTTCTGTTGGAGGTCTGAAATTACCCCTCAAGTTAATAGTCATATGAATCTTGCTAATGGTTTCTTAAGATGATGGCCGTGTCAATATCGAGATCAGGCAGTGGTCCAATCAACTACCTGAAATTCTCGCACCCTGTTTAGATTGCAAGAACGTGCCCCTGGAGCCCACAGTCGCTGATGCTCCAGATAAGGCAAAGATCACATATCCTCGAATGAACATTGTGATGCAAGTGGTGGGCTCTCGCGGAGACGTGCAGCCATTCGTCGCCCTAGGGAAAATCCTGAAAGAGGAATACGGACATAGAGTCCGTCTTGCAACCCACCCTATTTTCCAATCCTTTGTTGAAGACAACGGACTCGAGTTCTTTAGTGTTGGAGGCGACCCTGTGGCTCTTATGGCATTCATGGTGAAAAATCCAAAATTTCTGCCCAGCATAGAGTCCATACGCAGTGGAGATGTGATCAAACAGCGCCATCAAATGTTTGATATCTTCAAGGGCTGCTGGAGATCATGCATAGAAAGCGGAGATGGTATGGGCGATGTCTCTCGAAGCGGGTGCGTAAACTTCCCTTAGTTGTTTGTCCTACCCAGCTAATTTCCACCGCAGGAGAAGTACGAAGCCCTTTGTCGCTGATGCAATTATTGCAAACCCACCCAGCTTTGCTCATATCCATTGTGCGGAGCGGCTCGGAATTCCATTGCATCTAATGTTCACGTACGTCTTCGCCCGCTCTTTGTCTCAGTGTCTACTACTAAACTCCGAAGCATGCCGTGGTCGCCGACCCGAGAGTTTCCTCATCCACTAGCCAGAATCACTTCCACGAACGCCGACCCCGGCTTGACAAATTTCGTAAGCTATGCTATTGTGAAGATCATGATCTGGCAGGGTCTCGGTGGATTAGTAAATCAGTTTCGGAAAAAAGCTTTAGGTCTGGAACCTGTGAGTTTAGTATGGGCACCGGGCTTGACGAATCGCTTGAAAATTCCATACACTTATCTTTGGTCCGCTACCGATTCTTTCAAAGCAATGCCTGTATACTAAATCTTATTCAGGTCGCCGGCATTGATTCCCAAGCCTCGAGACTGGAATTCTAACATCCACGTTACGGGGTTCTGCCACCTTGCCCAGGCATCCTCATTCTCCCCCAGCCGCGAACTGGTAGAGTTTCTCAGCTCAGGTCCCCCACCAATATATATTGGTTTTGGCTCAATCGTCGTGAAAGATTCCGCTGCGACAACCAAGCTGATATTGGAGGCGGTGAGAAAAGCTGGTGTTCGGGCCATTCTTTCACGCGGTTGGGGCGGTTTCGCGGCGAAAGGAGAAGCGCTTCCCGACGAAATATTTCCTGTCGATAATATTCCACACGATTGGCTTTTCCCACGAGTTTCATGTGTAGTACATCATGGAGGGGCAGGCACAACAGCAGCTGGTATTGCATCGGGTACACCAACAGTCATCATCCCATTCTTTGGAGACCAGCCGTTCTGGGGTATGGTCGTAGCTCGAGCGGGCGCAGGACCTCCGCCAATACCCTTTAGAGACCTTACTACGGACTCACTGGCAGCTGCAATCAAAGCAGCTCTCCAACCCGACGTTCGGGAGAAAGTGAGAACGTTGGCTTGCATTATGAGACAAGAATCTGGAGCTCAGAACGCCGCCAGGAGTTTCCATACTGAGTTGGAGGTTCACTCCCTTCGCTGCTCCATGTCACCTAACAGAACTGCTGTCTGGCGACTGAGAGATTCCAATATTCACCTTAGTGCCCTGGCTGCAGAGATCTTAGTGCAAGACAAAGCTTTGGCCTTCAGTGACCTGCAAAGGTAAATCACCTCGATTCTTGGAGTCGTTTCGGTGCTGAGTGCTTCTAGATACCGCCCAAAAGAATACGACCTCGAAGATGGGCCATGGGATCCAATCTCGGGCGGTGCTTCTGCTCTGTTGGGAACACTAGCAAGCTTGGTTGTCGGAGCGGCCGTTATTCCCACAGACATCATACGTGCTTTGAAGCTCACACCAGCACATTTAAGGAGGCCCCATGATGCGAGAGAGCTTGACTCGATGGACGAACGCTGTGATCTCGTATCAAAAGAATTTTCAAAAGCACAAGGCTCCGACCAGGCATCTCCTCGCGGACCCCTTCATTCTTTCAAGTACAAGTCGATGATCGATACACAAACGAAAAACAGTAAGATCAAAACTGCCAATCGGGCTAAGACAGAAAAAGAGGGCCATTCTTTCTTCAACAAAATGGTTCGAATAAGCACCAAGTCTCGTACCTCAACCCGAGACTCATCCGCAGTCCCAAAAGATTGCTCCAGTGATGCAACGACATCCACACGCTGCCTATCACCTGGCCCAAATACCACAAGTCCCCAAGAAGATCAGGGAAACCTCGGTACATCCCACACCGAGTGCCAATATGCCAGTAAATTTGCGCTTGAAAAGGTCAGTGGACGACAAAATAGCGTTGGCCGTGTCCTTATTTCAGGTCTTAAATTCCCAATGGACTTCATCTTGCATGTTGCAAAAGGATTCCATAATGCTCCACAGCTGTACGGCGACACTTCTGTCAGACCCCTTCATAAGATTGAGGGACTTAAGAGTGGACTTGAAGCTTCGGCCCGGGTAAGTCTCCCCTTACCATCAATATGCCAATATGGTGTGGTGACTGACATAAATAGGAATTCGTACTTGGTTTCTACGACGGCGCAAGCGGATTGGTCATGTTGCCTATCCGAGGCGGGAAGACAGATGGCATTGCCGGCTTCCTTGGGGGAATCGGCAAAGGAGGTGGTGGTCTGGTTCTGAAACCTCTTGCTGGTAGGATCTTTCTTCCCCATGAACTCCACGCAGGTGAAAAGAAGAAATGGCTGATGTTATTTCTTCCCTTAGCAATTTGTGGACTACCTGGCTATGCCCTTCATGGTGCTTACAAGGAGATCCAGAAACACTTCGAGGCTGGCCCAAACTGTGTCCATCTAGCTCGGACACTGCAGGGCATCGACGAGGCGAAGGCAGTCTCAGACGAGGAGAGAATTTCGATTTTGAAGAGATGGGCTGAGCTTGATGCTGCGCATAAAACAAAAGTGCATCACGGAAATTGGAAGTAGCTGAGCTGTCGCTGAGCGATACCGGATCACAAAGTTCCCATTGTAGACTGAGATGAAAAATCAGAGTGGTCGCAAAAAGGAAGGGGCTGGGATTCGCCTTGTGGTGAATGAGACGAGGTCGTGCCAAGACTTGCGCATGTCGATGATTCACACTCTGTGCGGACTCTAAGCATTCAAGGAGTTTTGCTGGGCGGAATACAATCATTAAATTGACAATTAGTATCTGTATCAGCGGATGGAAGAACAAATTGTCGCGGCTGTGTTCTTGGTATTGTGAGAAGCGCTCGCTTGCTGGTGGGTGGTCCTGGTTGCTATTGTCATTGGACTGAGCGAGAATTAAGCGAGAAGTACGACCCCCGCTATGGGATACTTCAACCTTCTTCCCCTTTGGATTCTAAGACATCTTCCTTAAGCTCCAGCTCAAATGCACAGTAACTCAAGCCAAGCAGCACGTCTTTACCGTCACTCCTCTTGTTACAACAGAGCTTACAAACGACTGACTTCATCCTCACTCTCCCCTCTCTGCTTCCACCATGGACTCTCCAGCAGCTCCCGGAACCAGCAAGATAATCGACATGGGTACATTCTTCAACTTCAGTATCTTGGCAATGAAAGACCCTTGTATTCAGCGTAGGACAACCATATCCTTCATAAGCCAGGGTACTAATGCGCTCACAGTGATGAGATTAAGGCAGCGGCGGAACAGTCATTGCAGCCCCATCGCGCGCCAAAGCTTGAAGTCATAGCATTCTTCACTGCAAGCACCTCCCACCGAATCTCTCGCTCCGTCAGTCCCGATGGCCGAACAGCCACTCACGAATACCATCATATGGACGACCCCGCCAATCCCATCACCAAAATAAAGCATTCTCGTTTCTCACCCGACTCAAGCCCCGCCACCACTTTCACGCTATTGCCAAAGCTACCTTGTGAGATCCGAATGATGATCTGGCAGAAGAGCATGGAAGGGCGTACCTTCGAACTCCGAATCTCGCACCACAAAGTCAGAAAGAACCGGTCTCTTTGGTACGACCTAGTGGGTCCGTTTCCAACACTACTCCGCCCAATCTGTAGGGAGGCAAGAGAATTGGGTCTCAAAGCCTATACTCCGTCCGCATTCAAAATGAAGTACAAGTGCACGAAAGGCATCTATTTCAATTTCGAGCTGGACACACTCCATTTCCGGGGCACGCAGAGGTGGAATACTCATTTCCACAGCAAAGTCGTACCACACATCCCTGACTTGGACAAAGTCCGAAATCTATCCGTCATGTTCGAATTCCTCATTGGCCCAGATATCTACAAGGGAGACTTGCATCCTCTTCCCCTCTTCCCATCCCTTGAGAAAGTCACGATGTGCGGCTCGGTGCCCGAGCTTGGTGGTGGTGCGAAGAGCCACTCGGGAAAATGCCATGCACAAGGCACAGCGGGGTCGTGCTTTTTGGACGAGGACGAAGTTGCGCCAGCCTGTGTGTCCGCGGTTCGGAAAGACATGCAGATGGTGGAAAGTATGTACGACGGCTTCATGCACCACCTGAGAGAGGTCGAGCTTGGCGAGGTGAATTATGGCGATGAGCGTGAGGTACTTGGGGTCAAGGATGTTAAGATCATGGATGGAGAGCATGTTAGACGTGGTTGAATCCTGCCAGAGTTTACCTATAAGGCATTTTGTACTTGTGGGACTCCGGTGGAGGAATTCAACATTCCGCTGCTGGATCGCTTCCAAAGGAGATGGAGCATCCGACCAAGAGAGTAGAGGCCGGGCAAGTTGCTACTGACTTGTTTGGAGAATTGATATTCGCCCTGGCGGCTAATCCTTGAGATGTCCGGTCCTCGTGACTTTGATTGTACAGTGATCGTAAAGGCTTCCTTCACTCGCTTGACCTGTCCCAATCCTCACTACCGCTGCCTTGGCAAAGTACCACACCACTCCAGCAGTCTGTGCTTGAAAGCGTATGACCATTATCTCGAATTTTGTCGGCAGTACAGGATTCCTACTCGCATCGCGGTCATCGATGATTTTCACCCTTTCAAGGCATCCTCGCTATCCCAGTTCTCCCTTAGTGCCTGCGCTTCCTCAAGAACCTTCGTGTCTTCTCCAGCCTTCTCTAACCACTCCATTGCCTGATCTCGCAGACCAACATTGCGATACATCATCGCCATATTCAACATGCTCAAGCCGAATCCTCCTTCAGCAGCAACCTCGGTCCAGTCTCTCGCCATCCCATAATCGTCCAGTGCTTTTGGTTGCTTCCCCCCTTTGTTTATCTTGGCTAGTTCGATAACGCCGAGGTTATGAGATGCTTCCATCACCCCCGAAGCAGCTGCTTTGATCAGGTACACTTCACGAGCCGCCAAATCAGGAGAAACCAGTTTCGAGAGGTAGAAATATGCGTTTGGATCGTCCAATTCATCGGCCGCTCTTTGGAAAACGGCCATCGCGCCTGATTTGTCATGTGACATGAGAATTCGGCCTTCAAGGATGAGCGCGTCGGCAGCCCCAGGAAAGTCCAAAGCACCAGCTGAGGCTCTACGGAGCCAGGTCAAAGCTTCCTGTTCCTTTCGTTGCGAAAAGAGGGCCATTCCCAGAAGTGCCATTGCTTGAGGGTCGTTGCCTGTCTTAGCTAGAATCCCAACGTGCTGTAATGACTCTGTAACGTCGTGCAGTCTTCCCTGGCTGGTTGCGGCGTGTACAAGCTTGAAGTTGGAAGCACGATCGCCGAACGATGCAGCTGTCACAAGGAGGTCTCTGCCGAACTTCCGCTGACCTACATTCTCGCACTTGTCCAGTATACTGGCAATAACACCCAAAGTCCACGGATCGATGCCATGGTCTATGTACTTTATTAGGAATGGCTCTTGGATAACGAGGAGACATTTTCTTACTCAAACATACTGTTCGCTCCCATCCTGGAAAGCGCGCTGAGCTTTGGGACTGGAACTCTCGAAGGAATTCTAAGACTGCGTCGGGCGCTAGTTGGAGGGTTCCGGACTTATAAGCCGTCTTCAAGATTGAAGTTGGAGGAAGGTCGCTTTCATAGTCTGCTGCCCCTCGCGTTCTGCGAACTCTCACTCTGGTGGGGGTGCGAGATAGCGATGGCGTAGAATGTATGAAGCGGCGACTCTGGCTACTACGGATATAATTGTCGAAAATTTGTTCAGACACAAGCCTCGGCACTCCTAGCTGAAGAGGTACTTTATTGACTGAAGCCACTGTCTTGCAAAATGTCGACCTGGTAATTGGTCTGCAGATAGATGCGTTCATCCTGTAGGTGGGATTTGAAGACTAAGGTGAATGAAAAATGAAGAATCCCGAAAGTGGAGTTCCTCGATTGAGAAAATTCACGACGAGAGTGCTCGATCTATGCGTCTCGAGATTCTTCAGGACATTTAAACCTCGCGATGAGAGGTCGTCCGATGCGAAACGCCACCGCCTGGCAGAAAACGCGTGACTGTCCGTCAGGTGACCCACCTACAAGACCCCTGGAGAATAGCAGATTATCTTTGCTGATTCTGGATATCAAGATAACATATAAACAGATTTGGGTATGTACTATCGGTGGATAACTTCGAGCATCGATAATCGCTATGCGGGTGAGAATTTCCACGGGAAATTGACTGAGAAAAAGGATGATTATTTGGGACAGAATCCCATGATCAGATCTTAATAGATTTTCTGTTCTATCAAACGGCTCACAATGATTGAGTCCTATGGCAAGAGTAGAATAAGCACCGTAGCGGAAGTCGACGATATGTCATCCCACTCTAATCTCCAAAGTACTGTTAATACATTTAAGAAGAGTAACGCTCGACAAGTTATATTTCAACTCACTCAAGGCAGCGCAGCATTCTCACCGGGCTTCTCCCTGCCTGCCCCGAGAGTTTGATCCTCAATAATTGTCCACCCTGCATAATATCGTATTATACCAACAATCAACATCGCCATCAGGCTTGACGCAGACCAGATCTGGAACTCAGTCCACAAGCGCAACTTTCGTACCTGCTTGGGCTCGTATAGAGTATACAAGAGAAATGTCCTGATAACTCCTGTAAAGGGAGCTGAAACTATGCTGGAGAGAAAGGTATTGGGGAAGAAGACGAATTTTCTTCTTCGTCTGTTGTTTTGGTTGGAAACTGTGTAAATGGTTAGCGAGACTTTGGAGTAAAACACGTCAAATTGGGTTGTAACTTACTGGGGGCCGACCACCTGTCGGACGACTTTTCCTGTGCTTGCTTCTGCATAATTTGAGGTCTCAATGGCAGACTTGGAGATGTTCTGTCAACAAGCGGGATCGTGGTCAGGATTTGGGTGCCTGCTTTCACTCCTTTTGACGAGTGCTCGATGGTGTGACGTAATTTGGCTTTTATGTCAAATGATTGTCAACTGACAAGTCGTGTAAGATGGAATCTGCGAGTTCCGTAGCCCAAGATTCCATCCTTTGGATATACAGCCTTTCATTGTCGGACACTGCCGTTGGACAATCTGCCTTCAAGAAGCCTCCTCATGGTTTGCCAAGCATCGAGAGTCAGCTCGTGACTGTAGCCGGATGCAACCGGACTATGACCAATGATAAATCGAACCCAAACTTATAATGCTTTCGTTCCCAGAAAAGAGAACGAGACCCTTACAACCATGTCGATCGTGTTTACTTCATGCCGTCAGAGTGAGGAGAGTTGAGGTAAACGATGCCCACCGCCAAGATCACTCACCGCCTCCAATTCAAGCTTACAGTCCTACACTAACGAAAGATACTGCAGCACCACCAAAAAAAAGTTCAAGCACCTGCAGCTGCAGAACTCCACGAAACCCCACACCAACGTCCACAAAAAAAGAAAGTCTCTACACGTTCATTACATTCATGTTCTCACGAATCTACCAATCTGCAAGAGCTCTATTAACCGATTCCACCCAGAACAGATCTCTTTCTCCAGACACCCCAAAACGACCTCTCCAGAACTCACCCGAGATGGTCACCTCCCGCTCGCAATCTCGCGCAGCGCGGAGAGACGATGAGGTCAATGATGATAACACGATACATGTCTACGTATCGTCGGGACAGAAGAGGAAGTTGAGAAGTTCGGGTGCGGGGGATACTGAGGCAGGAGAGGAGAAGGAGATTGCAACGCCAAGTGCGAAGAAGAGGAAGACTCTGCCTGTGAGGGAGAAGGGCTCGAGTCCGGTCGTCAAGAATACAATTCCGGTGGTGGAGATTCCTGCGAGAAAGGCTACACCTGAAATTGAAGCCAAGGCAGGAACTCCGGCGAAACCGATTGAGATTGAGGATGATGTGGAGGAGAGTAGTGATGATGATGTGAGCGAGCAGGAACAGGAGGAGGAGGAGAACGCTGTGGAGCAGAAAGAGGTTGAAGTCGATGCTAAGACTAAACATAAGAGGTTCGATAGCGAAGAGGCCGAAGAGGAGCTATTTTCTACAGCGAGAGATGACCCTGAAGCTGCTGGGGAGGTTGCGGACAGTAATGAAGATAGCGACAGTGAAGATGATGCTCCAGAAGCCATCGGCATCCAGGATGCGGCCAAGGAGGTCAAGTCGAAGGAGAGGGATACAGCGAAGGCTGTGAAAGAGTAAGTGTCCATTAAGCCACCTAAATATCGCAGTACTAACTATATAATCCAGGCAATTAACTGCCTCCCGCAAAAAGCGGAAAGAGCGAGACGAGATCCTCAAGAAGCAATCTGAGAAAGCCAAAAAGCGAAAGCCAGACTCAACTACGAATGAACCAGCACACGCCTCCTCCGAGTCAGACTCCGAAGACGATTTCCCAGCACTACTAGACGAACCAACATCTCTCACCATGCCCTCCCACATCCTCACAAGCCGCTCCACACTCCCCTCATTCCTTCCCGCCGAATACCTCGAAGACACTGAGCCACAAGATTCCATCCCCACATCAGACGAAATGACCATCATCAAGAAGAAAGCTAAGAAGACGAAGTTCCTTGACGCAGCGTTGAAGGAGCCCAAGGATCGGAGAGTGGGTAAAACGACGTATAGGGTTGCGAAGGCTGGGAGTACGAAGTTGGCTCCTAAGTCGAGCTTTACGGCGAGGTCGACGAAGGAGGCCTGGATGCAGGGGAGGAGTGGAGGGAAGGTTGATCCGAGTAGGAGGGCGTTTGGGAAGGCTTTTGGGAGGAGATGATGGGGAAGAGTGCGGCGCGGGATGAAGAGACGAGTGGGTGCTGTAAAGTGCCTCAAGTGATCTGAGGTTGATATACATGGAATGGAATTATAGGAACACTGTGGCAAATCTGTTTCGTCTGTCGTGATTCCATCTGTATCTGTGTCGTGAAATATGAGCTAGTAAGGCACCGAAGGGGTGAATTTACTTACACGGGGTTAGGTAAGTCTTTTGGGAGGGACTCCTGTTGATACATCTTCGATCACTATTCTTTCTCTTGATTCTACACGATATTTGAAGTAACTCTCACGACTTCAAAGATTATTCACGTATGATTCAACCTATAATTTTGGATTCGATGTTGTCTCTCTTCATTTCGTCTACACCACCACCTCGCTTGCTCAAAGCGCTTTTTATAAGGGTTCTCACCTCCACCACTTCCAACGACACCAACCACCGACGATATCAATCAACCACCGCCTTCCTCAACACGTATTTCGAGCAGCATCCAGTCTTTTCGTTGTTGACAACGCCAGGGAAGATCACACGCTGAAGGTACCACGAACTTCCTCCAGCTTGTGACGCTGTCAAAGAAGCTTGACCCGGCCAGCCTTGAGTACCTTGAGTTCCCTGAGTGTCTTGACTGCTGACACTCAAGACACTCAAGACACTGGCGTCAGTCATAGAGCTCATCGGGGCTGTTCATCACCCTCAGCAAACTCTATGATCCCGACAGTCAATCAGCATATATGCTTCAAAATCGCTACCGTTAAAGATCGAGGATAATTAGGTGTAAATTGCACTCACCCGCTTTCTTCGGTCTTGTCGGCCCAAGGATAGCGCTAGACGCAGTATGAATGTGGCAACTCACCGCGATCTCCTCCCCTTCCTCCAGCTTAAAGGATGATATATCTTACAAGATCTTTCGATATGCTTTTGCTCCGCCAATGCACGCACAGCTTAGGCCCTACTACCTTAGGAGTGCCGGTGATGGTGTAGGCGGAGGCACTTGGGGTCGATCGCGCTTGAGTGTTGCTTCCGTCCCATCGCGAACCGCTCGACGAAGTTGACGGATTTCAACCTTGCTTTGGTGGGATCTTGACTGCGAAGGTTTGCCGGCACTCCCGAGTCACTAAGATGTCGATAAGATGCTGCTGGCCATGTACAACCGTTGAGCGGGGCATTACTTTCTGGGAACGCCCTGGAAGATAAATTTGCAATGGAGCGTATCTGATGCAGATGCTTAAAGGTACGAGGCGTTGATTGGCGTCGTACTGGGGCACCATGTTGAAGCCGACAGCGACAATGAGGTCGACAGTTTTCGGATTCAATTCAGTGGCCGGAGTGCGCGGGAGAAGACATTTACTTGAACAGCACGGCCTTGTCTTCATTGTGGAGTGTTGGCAGATCGCATCTTCAATTGAACACAACTCTTCGCCCAGTTCTATAGTTTGTTCGGATCCAGCCATCTTCTGCTTGCGGGCTCTGATCTTTCCATCTCCTGGGAACTTCCAGGTGTATTTGCGGGTCGGTCGATCTGAGCTACGAGCTACGAGTACGCTATCGGCCTGAAGATAGTTAGCAAAGGTCTCGAATAATGGCTGGAAGATATCATAGGGGATACCAAGTCACGGGAAACATACATCCTGTCACTTTTCACCTGTCCTTCCTCCACCACGATGATGTTGTTGCCATCGCTGGTATTCAGGACTCAGGAGCACATCCAGAGGAACCAACAACGCACAAGCATGGGCCGGTGAACTGGTTCATGGTTGCAGAGCGCACCCCAACCACACGCGCGGAAGTCCACCAGTGCCCCATGATGAACGTTCCTAGGGCAGCTGGCATGCCAGAGCCCGTCCTCGGCCACAAGTTCATCCGGATCACCGACAGAGCATGAAATCAAACGTTCGGGAGTGCTGGACTCTGCGAAACAAGGTGCTCGCTTGGCAATGCTGCTGAGACTGTTGCTTCCATGTGCCAGTGATTGAAAACTAAAGACTGGGTCAGTGGTGGTAGCATACCTTTGCTATTCTATGATTCGCGCTCTCAGGACAATGCGCGAGAGTTAGGGACACGGGTCCATGTCGTCCAGAAGATCTTGATGGCATGAGAGCCAATATCTTCTGCGATCGGGTCTCTCCTCCACTCCTGGGCTGGCTGCCGGTTTCGCAGCAACCCCTTCCCACCTCAACACCAGGCCGGCAGGGCAGACACCTTGCATCTCGCTTAAGGCTCGTTGTTGATCCTGCTCGTCTGCGAAGCGAACAAAGCCGCAGCCCTGGACATCCCAGAGACAGGGTTTGTCATGATCTTAGCTGACTTGCATTAGCCCAAAGGAGCCTGGAGTAGTGTTTACAGGACTGACTCGTTGACTCCTGGTCCGATATCAGCGATGAAAAGAGGAGTGTCTGTTCGATGCTTACCGACAGTCTATTATCGCCTTGAGCGTTGCAACCAACATTTTCCATTCCAGAATTCGTAGATCTCCAAGCAATTGCCTTAAGCCTCCTTTACTACCCCAGCTCGCACCCATCACGATCTCTGCGTACCCACTGAGGCGCATCTTTGCGATAAATATTAGTGGACACACAGAGACTGCCATGAATGCGAGCTAGAGTACTAAAGAAGGCTTAAGACAATCGCTGAGAGGTCTCAAATCAGCACTTTGACTGCTTCCACGTGAAGCAGATGTCCATGGGAGGCTCAGCGGCGTTGATGAGTACACCGAACTCCTTGTGGAATTGAGACTTGAACTCTATCATGACAACTCTGTGTGCCTCGAGGGCTCCGAAGCTGCTGAAATGATTTGGATCCATGAGGACGTGTCGCAAGGTTTTAAAAAGGAAGTGGATGACTTTGGAGTCATTACTAGAGCAAAGGACAGGCAGCGCCCAGCATTATGAAGCGAGAGACGAAGTGAGTGAAGAACATCAGCAAGCCATCTAATTTCAAAGAGTCAAGCTCGATCCATGTAGGCTCACCGAACATCTTCCACAGTGGGATATAGTACATATGAGCATCTCTTCTTGAATGGCGCTGGTACCCAGTGATTCACTGTAGCTCCTGGCACGACATCTCCGTGTCAAATCCAAATCGCAAGACCTTCAACTTTGGGGATACTCAGGAAGTGACCGAGTCTGTTCTAGGATCTAGCGAGTGGCACCGCGATCTCCTTCACACGGAGGTTGAAGCGAAGAATTGTCAGGCAGTTGAGGGGCTTGATAAGGCGAGTGAAACCGATTGGATTCATGAGGAAGAAGGATTGAGAGAGTTCATCGTGGGAAAGGTTGACGATCTTGCCCGGGGGTGTTAGCACAATCGACCCCGGCAGCGTAGCATCGGAAGTCAAGATCGCAGGAGTGGTTGATGAAACGTGTTGGACACGCCTTCGATCTCATAAGGGTCGTTCTTGAGTCGAGGGTCGGTTTTGTCTTGGTCCAACCCGTTGCACCAACCACTCCTGCGATCAGAGATCCGAGAGGTCTGGGTAATCTTGTCAAACTCTGTCGTGCTGGGGAGCATGGTAATCTGCCCAGGTTGAAGTCAGCAAAGCACTCCAACACGCTCCAATGATCCCCAGAGAGGAGAACAAGCCTTCTACCGAGCTACAAAAACCTCTCTGGATATCATTTGATGGATGGCAGAGCCCGGAGAAGTCTTGGGTAATGCTAGATCGCGAAGAGAATGATCCTCAACTTACTGGTCGTGTCTTTCACAAAGTCAACAACGTGCCTATCCAGTTCTGCAAGGAGGAATGCAGAGCAAAGGATCTGTCAATGGTCTTAGGACTTGTGCTGTACGATTTCCCTAGCTGGTCAGTTGATGATGGTGTTCGAGCTTTGATGGCCTTCAGATTCGAGATGAAGTTCACAAAGTTGTTTTTGCCTCGAGCTCACTTTTGGACCAATTTCGAGTGGGGCGGGCTATTCAGGCCAACACTCAAACGAGTCTATATTGGCCAATCACAGGTCATGCTCGAGCTACCCTCCTCCCGTCTGTCTCCGCTATTCCTTTATCTCCCTTGTCTACTGCCATCTTCTCTCCAATAAAACGCACTATCTGTTCCAAGCCTTTGATCCTCTCTTCTCTCGTCGAGCTCAGAAACAAGCTGGCAACAGGCCAAGCATGTATGCCACCTTTTTCCTCTCTCTTCTCAACACCCACCTCGGCCTCTTCTAATACCTCCACCCACTCTCTGATCTCCGGTGCAAACACCTCTTCCCTACCCCACATGACCAGCAGGCCTTCACTTGGAGCCGCACGTCTCCACCACGATACATCCTTGCAATTACCAGGCGAAATCAATGGATCTGTAGGCGAGTACCTCGATCCGACGTACTGCTGCGCGTAATGATGCAGATTGTTCGCGTCGAGGTAATCACTCTTCGTGTTCTTATCCTTACTTGATATAAGTGTCGTCCACGGACTGATCACAACCGCTAGAGCAGGAATGACGCCTTGAATATCGTTCCCGCCGTCTGATACGGCTCGTGGCCTGGCGCCTTTGGTGTTGGCTTTCGTATTGCCGATGTGGAGAAGAAGAGAGAGGATAATGGTTCCACCGGCAGAGTCACCACTGAAAATTATACGTGAGAGATCGTGGGTCTTGGCGAGCAAGAATTTATATCCTGCTATCGCTTGGTGGAGCTGGGTTGGATAGGAGGCTTGAGGCACAAGTGTGTATTCTAGGGCGAGGATGGAGGGGTTGCTGAATCTGGTCCCAGTATAGGAGGAGTCTGAGAGGAGAGTGTGGAATGCGAGGAGGAACTCCAGATAGAAATATGATGTGCCCATTGAGAAGCCTCCACCTGAAGACACGTCAGTACTGCATTTATTCTCAAGGGCCGGCGATGGCAGTGTAGAAATCATCACGTGGACATACCATGAGCATAATACACAACAACATCAGGCATCTTGGTCTTATCCTTGATAATCCAAACGCCCTGAAAGTCCTTCCTTTGGACCTCCTCCCAGTGGACCGGCTTCCTTACATATCCGTGCCTTAGCATCCTCCATCTTAGGAACGGCACTGAAGCACCCTTGGAGAAGAAGACTCTTCCAATCTCGGCCGGGATGCATGCAAATGCATATCTCACACATCTAATAACAACATCCTCAAACCACGAAGCTTGCTGTACAAAAGGTGGCCGGTGAGGTTTGGAGAGGAGGAGACGTTCATATATGAAAGTCAGGGGCATGCGGATCACTGTAACGATGCCAGATTAGCGAGGTTTCAAAAAGGCATTTAACGACACCTTGGCTGGCTATGCCATCGATAACTGGCTGATGCAGGGAAGTAGAAGAAATAAATCGGTTCGTACACAGAAATGGCAATGCCTTGATGCCGCAGAACAAAGTTGGAAAGAAGCCAACATGGATAATGAGTTGAGGAGCTAGGAAGACAAGAAAGACGAAGCAATCAAGCCATGAGACTTGTCCTAGTATCATTGTTTGATAGGGGTCACTCCTCACAGGGACTATTCGCAAAGGCGCAGCCTCATAGCATTCAATGAGATGGGTTGAGCAAAGACATGTAGAGGCAACGCATAGAGATGTTGATGATGTGATGACATGATTAGTGTTTTATTAGCCGAAGCTTGAAGCCCGGACTTGGTTTGATGCCAGCCAAGAGAGTGGTCCAATGTAAGGTATAAATTAAGAGGTTCAAAGCATAATTGTTAGCAGCTAGTTGCCGAACAAATCATTGATCCCGATGCATCTGTGACTACAGTGCTACAGTGAGCAATATTTATTCGTTTGCTAGCAAACCTGTGTTGCACTCAATACCGGTCATGTGACACCGACGCTAAAATGAGATTTGACGGTGACTGCCGAGACACTTCAATTCGCGACTCCCGGTTTGAACCTCAAAATTTCCATCGCAGGCGCCCAGATGATTCACCTGAAGGACTCCTCGCGCATGAATTGAGAGAACACCCTTGTGTCATCTTTCAACTTCGACTGCAATCTCCCGACCATGAGATAAAGGCTACAATTCCGCTTCCCGACAGCCTCGAAAGAGCTCGCGCGACACCATTCGTCAGCATGGCAGCTTCTGCTCCTACCGCAGTTCAGACTGAGCTTATCAAGTCAGTAGCGCTCGAGTGCATACCTTGAAAATGCTCTGCTAACATTGACACAGCTCTCTTTCTCAGGACGAGATTCCCATCAAGTTGCGATGCGCGATCTGCAGCAAGTTGGCAGTAAACGCGTTCAGGTTGCCTTGCTGCGACCAGGCTATCTGCGAGACTTGTGAGTAGCCACGGCCTCTTGCATCTTGTATTGCGCTTTCTAACAGCTTTTGAAACAGGCCAGTCGACTCTCCCCTCCTCCTGCCCTGTCTGCGAACATACTCCCGTTGCGGCGGCCGACTGCAAACCCAATAAGTCCTTGCGCACCACAATCAAAGTCTTCCTTCGCACCGAGGAGAAGAAGCGCGAAGCTTTGCGCTTGAAGGAGCAAAAGAACTCGCCTCCTATCACGCCTCCAGCTTCAGAGGATACTGCTGCGCCAATCGAGCCGATTATTGAACAGCCAAGCAAGGATGTTGAGTTAACAGAGGATGTGAAGACTGAGGAGACCCCTGCGGCACAGTTGGATGAGACACCTGCAAAATTTGAGAATTCGGAGCAGACAACTGGTGACCAGCAGGATGTTCCTCAGCCATCAATTGAGGTAAGACCTTCTTGCATGGTCAATGTGGGCTAAGCTGACAAAACGACAGGAGATTGCGCCTGGCCAAGAGCCTACTACCGATGCCGATGCCAATAAGGTAGACGAAGCTCCAGCTGAGAACGACGAGAGCAAGAAAGACGAAGAGACTCCAGGTGGACAAGCCATCTCGCAGACCCCAGGATTTGGTGCTGGGTTCGGTTTCGACCCATCCGCAGCTGGAGCATTTCCTGGCATGGGCTTCGGTGGCGACTTCAACCAGATGCAGATGATGATGGCCATGCAAAATGGCATGGGCCCTGGCGGATTCAATAATTTCCCCATGATGGGTAAGTTCTACGCTGTCAATCGATGACTATTTACTAATTCTTCGCAGGAATGCCGAGTATGCCACCCATGGGCATGGATCCAATGTCGATGCAGTTTATGAATGGTGGGTTCGGAGGAGGGATGAACGGGATGGGAATGGGCTTCGATGGAGGGGCTGCTACGGGATACGGTGGTGGTTGGAACGGACAACAGGGTTGGAATTCTCGAGATAATTTCAACGCGTCAAATGTTGGCAATATGGGTCAAAGTGATTTTGCATCGAATAATTCTGGATATGGAGCACAATCTGGATACAATTCAGGTAATTATGGAGGCCAAAACCAGTTCAATAACCACCAGAACAATTATGGCTCTTTCCGAGGTCGAGGCAGAGGCCGTGGTGGATTCTCTCGAGGAGGCAGCTATGGCTATGGCTCTCATGATGCATTTTCACAGCAGTTCCCACAACAATTCGGTGCTGGGCATCAACCTAATGGTCCTCCTAATGAAGCAGGATCGGTGCCACCCGGACCAAAACCCGAGAACGCGAACGTCGACGAATTCGGTAGAGAGATACGCCAAAAGTCAGCAACAGCAGAAAAGACCCCAAAGCCTGCTGATGATGAAGGCACCGCTCTTGAGCCTGGAGCCACAAAAGAAGATGGAACAGGGCCCGAAGTGAGCTCGGAAGTACCAGCCGAGTCGAACGAGGCTCCCGAGACCTCTGGACCAATGCCCATACAGACCTTGGACGATGTAACATCTTATCCGTATTCTGGTACCGATGATGCATACAACGTGAACGCGTATGGAGGAGGTTATCCTCAAGATCATTCCTATGGAGGTAGAGGTGGAAATTTCCATCCTATGCAACCTCCTATTGTAAAGCCTGTCGATGTGCCTATCAATGCTCCCACAGGTCCAAAGGCAATGCGAGAAGGCTTGCCAAATACAGGTCTCTCCGGCTTAAGAACTCAAGGCTTCTCAATTGCTGGTCGAGCGAATTCGAGGCCGAGTGGCAGTGTAAGTGCGAGTGTTGCCCCTGATATATCCGAGAAGGGAGGTAGGGATAGAGAGAGAAGCAGATCACCCTCAAAAGAACGATCAAGATCTCGTGAGCGAAAGAGATCACGTAGCAGAGACAGATCCCGCAGGCATAGACATCGTTCGACGTCCCTCAGCGAAGATGAGAAGGAAACCGAGAGGCGACGAGAACGTCGAAGAGAGCGCCGTCGACGAAGAGAGGAGGACGACGCATTGGCCGAAGAACCATCTGGAGAGAAACTTGAGGATGGAAAAGGAGATGTCGTTGAAGACAGATCTAGGTCAGCATCACCACCCGACTCGAAGCGCACCAGTCACCGAAGCCGACGAGATCGAGATAAGTATCGGGACCGCGAAAGTGAGAGGGACCATAAATCCTCTTCTCACAAGCATCGTTCGTCTCACCGCTCATCACGCCACGATGAGAAGGATCGGTCCAGGAGTCGAGACAGGGGTTCGGAGCGCGAACGGGAGCGGGGGCACAGACACCGCCACAGTCGTCGCGAATCTGAAGAGCCTCTACCTAAATCTGACGTCGAGTCAACTCCCCTGCAAACACCCATCGAGGCCGAACCCGCCTCTAGACGTCCCTCAACTCTCACGAATGGTATCGAAATCAAAGGCGCTAGCTCTCGCCATAAGAGCACCATCGATAACCTCCCGAATCTACCAACCGGCCCTCGCTCAGAACGCATCACATCCTCGACACGAGATCGTGGCCGTGATTACGAAAAGCCACGGGAGAAAGAAAGGGACAAGTCTAGCCGTCACCATCGCGATGAAGACCACCGATCTTCCCGCCACGAGTCCTCCCGTCGCGACAAAGATCGCGAATCTACCTCGGCTTCTGCTTCTGCATCCACTAAAACCAAGACTGCACCTACAGCGCCGACCAAAGACCCTCATGAACTCGAGCGAGAAGCTAGAAATCGCGAGAGATTGTTGAAAGAAGCTCAGCGCATGGCTGGTCTGACAGGCGGATTCGCACGCAAGCGAAGTAGAGATGAGGGAGACGAGGGCGTGGAAAATACAGGGCGGAGTGGCAAGAAGGGGAGGAAAGGAAGACGGGGTACGGGTCTTGGTGATGAGAGTGAGGAGTCGAGGATTGCAAGGTTGGAGGCTGAGAGGGAGAGTGCGAGATGGGGTTAGTTGTTGAGCCTGCTCGTAATTTGCATATGGGAAGGTACAGATCAGTGCTCAGCTCTGCTCTTCTTGCTGTTCTTGCGAGTCAGATCTGGATCGGGTGGAAAGAGACGTATGTGCGATAGATATGGTCGCCAGAATCTAAGGTGATCTGGCTTGGACTATGCCCCCTCTTCTTGTGCGCTTAGAGTAGTCCTGGGCTGGACTGGGCTGGGTAGGATGGCATGGGCTACCAAATACGCTTGCCATGTATATGGCATGTCGCCTACATAATAGAAATAGAAGAGGAAAACACCACTTGTACATCAGTCCCTCTTGTCTTCTCTTCGTTTCCCCTCTTTTGCACTGTCCTTTTGTTGTTTCTCTGTATAGTCCCTTTGGTATGGTTTGTGGTTGAGTGAGGGTAGGGTGTGAGTGAAAAGCATCTATGTGCTTATCTGGAGGCTCTTTTTGCGAGTGCCGAGGGGCGTTGGCTTGCAGTTGTTGAGTGGAGGATGAGGGGTTGGTAGGTATGGGGAAAAGAGGTGTATAATGATTGAATTAATAGTTATCAAGCATTGAGAACTATTCATTGAAGGTGTGGGTGTTCTTGCGAATTAGTGGGATGATTCAAGTGTTTCGAGAAGCTCAAGTATCCAAAGTAGTCAAGTGATCCGAGCATACGCGGTGGACTTCGTGAGTGACGCTTGCGACACACTCTAAAGACAGGAGCCGTAGCATAATTCATCTAGCGCTGCGTGTGGTGGTGTGTTTCATTCGGTCCGGTTTGTCGCAAAGTTTTGATTAGGTTTCTTTAGTTCTTCCAGGTCTTCCTTCATCTCAAGGCCTATGAAATTGAGGGCTTAGATCTGAGATTCTCAAGTACTGTTCTCAGATCAACAAGTTCCCTCTATGGGCTTAAATAATTTTCAATTCCCTCCAAGTCTTCAGTAGCCTCTGTCTTGTTTCGTCCGTCAATGTCGGTGGTTTTGCTGGAACTGGATGTGGGGAGGCGGTCGTGGATGGTGAACTCGGCAGACAAGGGGTAGATGCGGGTAAGGTAAACATCACGTGGGTAGAAGGCACAGATTGGTGAAAGATGATGATCCAATTGAAAGTAAACACGCGTTCTAATCTTTTCCAACCCAAACCTATTACCTCATACATTTTCGTTTCTTAAATGTTTTCATCGTCCATGTCCTGTTGTCCTCCTTCCTATACAATGAATATCCTATCTTGACAGTTGAGTTGTTGGTCAAGTCCAAATGAAGTTGAATTCAAAAGGTTGAGCGAGCGAGCTGAGCGTGTTGAACGATTCAGCCGGTAGATGGCGCTTATCGAGATCCAAAGTTGTGATTCCAGGTGGTGTTCTCCCAACCATAGTCGAGGAGTCCTGCTGCACCTGACCAGCTCATGATGCCTTGTCCTTGATCGAGCCCGAGGTTCAGCATCTCGGTTGCTCCTAGCAGGTCGCTCGCTGTTACACACTCTGCTGAAGCTGCGTCGACATTTGGATTGGTAAACTCCTGGTTCTGGGAGAGCTGAAGCTGCAGAGGAAGATTCTGCACTCGTTCTATGTCGCCTTGCGTTACCCACTGGCCAGAGCCTAGGAGAGTGTTGTTACTCGCAACTCTGCTAGATGCTTCCGTGTGTTCGATGGTGTGGTGTACTTGATCGACGGTATTACTGTTCGTGGCGATGACATTATCTGGGAGATTTGTCTATGAGCGGTATGCTCTGAGCAGCTTTCGAAGAAGGCGAGAGCTGATCTTACCCTGTTGTGAGCTGGCAGGTGTATCATATGCTCCAGAGCCAGAGTCCGCCCTGGAAATTGCGCCTTCATGTTCTTTTGTGAGCTCATGTTGTCCTTCTGCATTATGTTGTATTGACTACCCTGGAGAATGGCACTTGATGTTACGTACCTGCGCCAACGCCATGTATACTCTTCAAATGGTAGTTGACTTTTCCAGATCTCGGCGTCTTGAAGGTACAATGAGAAACAGGACAAGAATACTTCTTATTGGAGTGAGTCTCCGTTTTATGTCTGTTGAGTTCACTTTTCCTTCCAAATTTCTTCTTGCAAGAGGCGCACCGAGGTTTGTCGCACTTTCTGGTGGGGTGAGGCTCGCGCGGCATCTTCGCAGACGTGGTGAAGTGCTGTTACCCATCGTGGCTGGCGAGTCGGTGCCATTATATATCTGTTTTCGTTCATCGAATGGTTGCTTTGATCAAGTACGATCCGAGAGCCATTCTAGTACGAAGCAAATTCGAAGAGAGGCGGTGTCGTTCAATCTCGCACAGACTGCTTGCCTTCGTCTATCGAGACAAGGCGGATGTTTGCCTGGGAGTCATCAAATCGCAAAGCCATGTCGATTCAAGGGGAGAGGAAGCGGTGAAAGAGCTGAGAGCATGTAGATTCTTGATTTGGATTGAGTAAAGAAAGAGCTATCAAAAGGAATTCGAAAGATGACGAATTCATCCAATATGCCGGGTCCAACTGGCACAAGTTCCGGAGAAGAAAGGGACTCATGGCATCTTCCCCGGGACCGGGGGGTTTCATAGCTCTCGCGGAAGGAATGCAAAGAGGGATAGCGGTGAGCCTGCGGTGCAGGGCATCAGTCCCTAGTCAGACTCAAGGGACGGTACGGGAAAAAAGGGATGATCCTTTCCAGATCCCGGACTATTCCTATCCTGGCAGCATTTTTCGAAGACTGATAAACTCGGTGCACTGCTAGGGGACAGTAGACAGACGGACAGACACAAATACGTAGATGTGCGTGGAGCAATGGAATCCCTGTCACTTCTCTCAGTTCATCGCTTGTTGCGGTCAGAGGCGGTAGCCAAAATTATCCTCCTGTGCTAGGTCTGGCTAGGACACCGTCCCATCTGAAGTCGGCTTCCGGGACCCAGCCTGCCGCCTCATACACACTATCTGAGCGATAGTTATAGTGTATATCCTCAAGTAATTTGTATGTAGATCTTGTTTAGCGTGTATGTTTCAAATTCTTGGACTGCTTTTGTCTTTTTCAGGAGTTCGGGTTTTCATCCGTCGACGATCAACTGTCGCCGTCCCTGTCACTTCAGTCACTGATGAGATCAGAGCATGACGGCGATCTTCATCTGCACCAAATCACTAGTATGTACATGACTAGTATCCTGGAATTTCCACCCAACACTTTCTGGATGGTATCTGGAAAGGGCTGACAAGCAGTTGGCAGTCAGCCACGTGGACGTGCGGTGGGTTCTCATCAACATCCACTAGTTACCAAACTGTCGGGACCTCGTTTTCATCCTGACTTATCTATTCGACTTTCTTTTTGTGGAGTTCATCCGGTTTCTGTTTTCCTTGAGCCCCGGCGAGAAGCCTCGCCCAGTGTTATGTCGCTTAGCCCTGCTCGACATGAAAGAGGCGCAGTCAGATGGGACAACGCATAGCGTGTCCTCGTAATTACAATTCAGCTACGGACGAGGCAGACTTTATCCCCCATTTGGGTTGTTTGGCAATCCGCATACGTTTTGGAGGCATCCAGGCTCCTCGTTCTTGACTGCAAGCATGGTCTCTTCACTCAGACTTTATGGCGGCCGAGTCTCTTTCTCCCGCACACACATGCCTCGTTTCAAGCACGCTTTCCTGTGCTAGTCTAGCTCGATCCTTCATTTGCATCTCACTATCACCTCGCCGCTCCTTCTGCGAGTAGTATTAAGCAACAAATCATCGATCAAACAAGGTAGTTCGGCTTGCGGATCGCCAGCCTTCCAGCGCATACCAACCATCTGTGCCTCAAGCATGCAGTATCGTTGCAGAACTGCGCGCTGAAGAAACGTTGAAACAGAAGCATCTTTATTAATATCGACTATTACCGTTCAGGTAATCTCAAAGCCTCCTGGACCCTAATCTGGCATATGCAGCCAAAGGTGCCTTCCGGCAGCTCACGCCACATCTTTGATCAAGGTATCAAGACCGTGCTGTCCCAATAATCACTCTCAGACAAATACCTGAGTACAGAAGCTCCAAGAAGGATATGATGCCCATACATTGAATAGAACTGCAACAGAGGCTACCAGCGGTGTAGGTCACGGATTTCTTGTCAAGGCATGAGAGCGGAGAGACGCGAACGTTATCCAACGTCTGGTTTGGATTCGTCTGGCGGACGACATCGCTGAAGATAAGGCGACCCCATAACTAGAGCTGTGTTTTGGTTGGCGCCGTGCTGTGTGTTAGCGCCCATGGCCTGTCCCCAAATCCAGACCCACTCTGACGAGAGTGAAGCACTACGACAGTAATCGGGTTGCCCTGACTCCTGCGTCAGGCCACTTCGAATATCATCGAGCTATGGAGGTGCCCTGACTTACGCTCACGAATAGTCTGTTGGAGACTAAGCCTTCTAGGGGGCTGTAATCTTCCGCATATCGTCTTTTCTAGTGAGCTGTCAAGTGGCCGGGGGTTGGGTTTTGCATTCCAAGGTCGCAGCCGAGGCCGACCTCCCACACTTTTCCATTTGTCCCAAACTCCATCGACTCACCGAAAACCTTGATATATTTTCAAATGCACATGTCCAGTATACGGAAATTGATCGACAGAACTAAGGAAGGGAGTTCTATTGTTGAGTCATGAGGTGCGTGAACCGAGCCGTGGGTCAACACAGCATTCAGGTTATCTATCACTGATCAGAACTAGACACTAGGCTCGCTCTTCCACAATGAACCCTTGGAAATCTCGCTTAAACGGGCTGAAAACTACTGCAGACCCCTTACATGGAACGCCTTGCGTCAAATTAATGTCTTATTGATGTAGGGAAGGGAAGTTACAGCCACGTTCTCGCGTTGGAATTATAAATTATGTCTTTCGGCTTTCTTTCATTTTATTCAGACATCTCAATGCCCCAGAAGCTGTCCCTGATTGTGATCTCGGGCGGCATTCCACCAGCTTTCGGGATTCGGCCAATTTCGTCTCTGTTTGTTTTTAGCGCACTTTCGCTTACAACCACCTTGAAGAGCTGGTGGCCGTTTCTCGAGCGACCATTTTACGTGAGAAGAGTTGTATCTTTCCTTCTCATTACTTTGTTTCATTATTCTAAAAATTGTACGTCGGCGCGGTTGCGAATTCGTGGGACTGGATTGCATTCTCCTGCAGCCTGCATGCACCTGCGGCCTCTAACCAATGGGGAAGGTCACCTGCAGAATGAGCGCCCTAATGACTACTTGCATGCAAGCAACGAACGCCTTGCCAGCGAACCATGTTCAGCTCCACCCACGATTTGCATGAACTTATCCTCAAGGTTTTGCGGTGGCCCAACTCCCCAGATACTGGAGATAGGAATGTTGGTGCACGAGCTCTTCAGTTACAAGCCGGCGTATCATCGAGATCGACGTTGAACAACGTTTGGGATCGAGGCTGTATGACGCGCAGAGACTGGATCGTGGGTAACTCGCCACTGCATACGCTATCCAACATTCCAGGCCAACGGGCCGGGTTATGCGTGGCCACAGCACAACTTGAGCTGACTTGAGGTGCTCAGCGATAAGAGTGGATTGCTACTCTGTCCAAACACCCAAAGCAGTATCGCAAGTAAGTACAGCTGAGATAGAGCTCTCCATGGATACCGACCCTCAAGTACCGCATGGAAAAATCAAACATCAAACAGTTGCCTACCAAACCTTCACTAAGGAGAGGGATATCATACAGCGAGTGCCATCAACTTCGCATTTCCACTATCAATGTACGACAAGCATAGCCCCTCGATTTATCACCACGAATAATTCGATTCGCCAGCTTCGCTTCCCTGCTCTGAAGAGGAATTGCCCAAAAGTTCCCCTAAGCTCAAATCCTTCAGCCCGTCTTCAAGATACCTTGGTTCTATACTCTTAAGCCTCAGTTCAGTCTCGAAAGTTCTCGGAGACATGGCAGTGGGAAGCGGCTCGTATACACGAGAAGATTGTTGGAAGTCGACGCTCCCCGCATCGACTTTTGACTCTGCATATTTACCCGGCATATCTTGAGCCGGTGCTAGAGCCTTTCCGAGCTGAGTGCCAGTCTGCAAGACGGCTGAAGGCTTCGAAGAGCCATGACAGTGATCTGGAAATGGGTATCAGTATGATGGATCGATCTACTGAGTATTCGTACAGAATACTGTAGAGAATCCTGAAGAGTAACTGCACTGACCTTGAGGTTCATCCTGTGCTAGACGCTTCCCATACGGACTGTCCATATCCGACTTCTCTGCAATGGTGATTTGGAAGTCTTTGGATGTCAGACAGTACTCGGGCGCTGATGAGAGTTCACATACTTGGACCATCTACAAGTGGAACCGCGGTTGCATCATTTTTTGTTTGCTTCGTAGTAGCTTCTTGAGTTGTCACTTCGAGACTTGAAAGATGCTTCTCCTGATGATCGAACCGCTCCTCAAAAGATTTGAGCTTATTCGAGCAACTTTCTTTCGGACAAGTGAGATCCATGTTTGCTGTGCGTTCCATTGTGCTTGCCAACTTCGTTCGCTCAATTCGTTGTTTGACGAAATGTCCCGTTTATGTATAGAGTCCAAAGTGTCAAGGTAAATTAATCATGGCATCATGAACAGGGCGGAAACGGATTGGGCCTACTCGGTGAGCCGGGCAGACTTCAGGGAATTCTGCATCGTTGAAGTCCTGCAGTTCTCACGATAACGCTAAACATATTTTGAAACACGTCAAGACGAGCTGTCATACCTGTCAGCCACAGCCCCCAGGCTTGGTCGATCAATACATGAGCTGCGGACTGGGGAGACGGGGAAGATCGGCAGGAGAGAAACGTACTAACCTTGTGGTTATGGGCAACAGTATGCGGCCCTTGCAAGTCCCTCAGGGCCGAAACATAGGCCTTCCGGCTGAATCGATGCTTACGACAAGCCATCAGCGAGACACTCACCCTCCACGCTTGTTGGCAATGCCCCCCGCAAGAGTGCCGGCGCCGTGGAACACTCCGTCGTGCAACGTGGCACGTCTCCTTAGAAGTACTGGCAACTTGAGCCTCATACTCTCTTGAGGCGACGAGAAGGTGAAACTTTGCCTTCCATTCACTGTGATCTGACTGCATCAAACAGCGGTGTGACAGTGTAAACCTTGGGCATCAACACCAGAAAGCTCCCTGGAAGACCAAATGAGTGTCTGGCCGGCCGGCCCTTTGACGAAGTGAACACAAGTGTTATGACCCCCATCAAGTTCAATTTGACAAGGTCCACCATCTGTAACTATCAAGTCTCGCGTCAACGAGCCCGTACCGGAATGAGGAGCATAGGCGCAAGACTCATGAACCTGATTGGTTCACATAGCGTAGCTTGTCCTCCAGCTTCAAAAAGTACTGGGAACTGTCAATTAGCTTCAATGGGCTACAGCGATACGTATGCAACTCAGAAGCAAAGAATTTGGCAATTTTGAGGGCGATCAAGAAGGCAGCTGAATAGCTTCCAGGGTAGTAGGCATTGGATGCACTGTGGCGGGCCAACATGAGTGCCTTGCCTAGCTCGCAAAATGACTGTTATTCAGGAGTTTACATAGAAGCTCGGATCACCGGAACTGCTTCTAAGGCGATCATCATTGCATTTCACGCCCAAAATCCTCAAAATGCTGGGCTGCAGCTCCGGAATGGCAGTGGATACGACTTTCTGTGCTATTTGACGAATGCATGGATATCCATATCTGCGAATGGAAGTGGAGAGAAGATTGATCAAGCCTTACTTCTGTAATTCCCTCCTTGATCTGAGATCTTAATGTCTATTAATTGTTCCCAGAACCTTCAGCAGAAAAAATCATGGAGCGAGCTTGAGACTTGAATTCATTCCTTTTCGGCAAGTGAGTAGGATTGATGCGGGAATCAGGTCACCTCTTAGGTGTTAAAATTGACATTAGTATGCAAGACCGTGGCGTTGATTTCTTTCCCGTGTGCTGCAGAGCTCAGCTGTCGTTGATTGGCTTTGTAGCTGGCCAGCTTGTTGGCCGTCGTCTTGCCTGATGTGACCGCCCGACTTTAGCTGTAATCTATCAGTACTTTCAGGCTGAATGGATCACAATACTTGCTTTAACACGATCGCTCGATGTACGATATGGATGAGATCGCTGAAAGGGTGCCGCGATCCTCTTATGGCAGATAAAGCATTTGCAACTGTAAATGAGGATCCATGGTCGTGTGGAGGTTCAGGACAGCGTCTTCCTTTAACCATTGGTCTCATCAGATCTTACAATCTCGATACCGTGAAAGTCTACGTGGGTTGCGTTGATGGGGCGATCGCCGCGTAGTCTCCTCCAGGTCATATGATGATGTTGCACGTGTTTCTGAGGAGAGTGACTGAACTTCGCCGTGATTTGCGATTCAGTCGGGGATTGCGAAGTCTTCAACATTCAAGATGTACTCAGGAAAGCTGTTCTAAGTCTTATCCCTCGGATTCACGAACTTACGAAGATAGGGAGTGATCTTGTCAGTCACGTGTGACGCAGGAGTAAACAAATAGCACCGGGCTCCATCTTGCAGCGAGCCGGAGTTTCAGGCTCCTACGAGGTTATTTAGAGGAGTCAAGTCATACTCTAGGACCACAAATTCGAGCTACACATGCTAAATACAAGCTCCGACATGAAATCTTGTGCTAATTTGAACCAAAACAAACTCGCTCGCTTCTACCCGCCTTTGGCGAGGAAAGGGGGGGGGGGGATTCAGAGTCGAAGTTCGGGATCGTGACCTACGAAATTTAGAGTGATGATATTACGAGGATGGTTCATTGTTGTTGGAGTTCAGTTAAGAGACTTTGCACAATCAGCTTGAGTTGAATGGTTCCTCTGTCACTCCCATCACACTGAATGTGGATTTCCTTGTGGGTGTGTATAGGTATATTCCGCAGAGTTGTGCACGAGTAGGCAACAGTGATCTATCCACAACTTGTAATACTATAGTAAAAACAGGAATAAAAGAGCCAAGCTCATAGCTCAGCCGGTGAAAAGACTTTCTCTGATATGGCCTTGGTGCGACCCCGGTCACACAAAGCTGCCCTGCTCCAAACAACCTAGTCATATCATGACATTATATCCTGTGCCGTATGCTCCCAGCCTCTCATTTTGACCCCAAGGCACGAGTCCCAATTCTTGCACGGACAGTCTCGCATGGTGATAACTGAGGCAGTAGTTTGCGAATTCTGCTTGACCATTATAAGGGAATGTGATGGGACAAAGCACTAGCGGCACTTCATCTGTAGGTTCGGTGCTTGTGAATTTGTGCTCTATAAATTCTACCCTACTCGCTCCCAAGTGTTCATTGTAGAAGTGAGGTTCGTATGTTTTCGAGGATAGTTCAGCGTTCGACAGGGCTGGGTTGCTGCTCAGTCGACTCGTAGGGTGGACCTCGGAAACGAAGTTGGCATTCGAATGCTCGAGAGGAGGATATGGAGCATCCGAAGATGCAGGCTGCGTGGGCGAGTATGGTAGTGATGATCGTTCTATAGATATGCCTGGGACGTCGTTGTATCCTTCTTCATGTGGTATTCAGTCAGTGGACTCTGCACTGGCGAGCTTTGCACTCATTTGTCTCAGAAGCTCACCCGTCAGGGACGAAGATGAATGATGATTCCTCAAATGCTTTCGTAATACATCCAAACGAACAGTCCCTCTGAATTTGCAACCGTTGTATCCGCAGTGCTTCTTCTCTGCTCCGTGGACAGTGTTCTCGTGTCTTCGCACATCTCGACGACGACTGAATCTGCCTTTACATCCGGAGAGGGTGCAAGGGAAGCTGCGAGACAAACGAGGATGTGGAGAAAGTCGAGGAGGATTTTGCGGCATCGAAGTCAGTGAAAGAAGTGGGCTCGGAGTATCCGAAAAGACTTTGAATAAAGGTCGAATAACCGTGCTGGAGTATCGCTGCCACGTGGGTTGTGGAGAGGAACTAGAATATTGAGGAAGGTTCAGAAGACACGACCTCATTCTCAAGTCAGTACAACAACTATTCAAAGGAGCATGATAGCATACCTCACGCCTTGGGAAGTTCTACCTCTGATCAAAGAGCAAACAGTTCTGCAATTGCGAAATTGTCGGGAGACCCACGACTCGTCAACCTCGAGCTCACCTCCCAACATCTGTTTCTTCCCTTGAATGCACTGAGCCGGCTGAGGTACTCGGATATCACAGCAAACAAATTGAGAAGCAGGGCATCCTGAAAGAGGATGGACTGCGTTCCGCCGTCGACCTAGAAATGACGGATGCTAGAACTCTCAAAACACGAAAAGCAAACACTGCATGAGTGTCTGGAAGGATATCCAAGGGTTGCAGGTCTCGGATGGAACAAAATTAGCGTCCAAAGCATGCATATGGCTGTCCGGTCGCAAAGGCGAACCTCGACGGGAAGCGGGGACCTCGAAGCCCGAAGCGAGGAGGAGACTGGACCCACTAGGAATGGGTATCATGACCCCGAGAGTAGTTGCAGTATCAGGAAGGGTCTCTTCAAAGGATGTTGTCGTCAGAACTTGCTCTGGTGTTTGTTGGGTTGAGATTATCGCGAGGGAAGCAAGGGAGGATCCAGTCCGATGTAACATGGACACGCGTGCAATGCCATAGAGTAGGGAAAAGAAGTCTCGGATCGAGTAATGTCGCAATTTATCGAGTATAATTGGCCGAGAGAACATGATATCACAAATGACCGTTTGTTGAAGGAATTCGAAAACTAGATGTGGGAGTTATTATCTCATTGATGGAAATCAAGCTATCGTACAGTTCCGCTGGTGGCTGCTACCGGCCTCCATCACTCGATCATCCGTCCCCTGTAATGTTTTGAGCAGAGATCGTACGCTTACTCACAATATCAGTAAGGATAGTGGCCTTCGACTGGTTTGACTGGACCGAGGGTCCCCAGCCGCATGACAGCCACACACGCCGTTTCCCATCAAGCGCCATTGAGTCCGCCTCGATGCTACAAGGCACGATTGGTAGGCTCTATTCACTTGTGTGACTACTGAGATCGGGGGCTGACAGAAATAACCAGCTGGGACTTCCAATTGGCTTGCCCGCAGATCATGGTCAAGAAATATCTCCACTGCGAAAGCACTTGAAAATCAACCAGCCAACCGGAAAAAGTACAGAAAATATTCCTATTCTGATGCAAACAGTCTACCGTCACCTAAGCTTACTGCTTCAAGATGATACCTTGTAGGCCTTAGTTTTGATGAAAATTTGCTTCAGTCTCCCCCCTGTCTCGACATGCGAGCGGGTTAGAGCATCCATTTTCCTTCGCTATGGGCCGGGTATTAATAGTGGATCGTTTCTTCTCGTTTAGTCTCAGGCTTTGTGAAGCAGCGAACCTGTTTGCCTTGTTACGATATGCCGCAAAATGCAGCCCGCCAAGTCGAAAAGAAACAAGTCTTGGATTGATTAAACCCTGTTCAGTCTGGAGGAAGGCGACATCCGGTGCGGGCTACATGTACAGCACTACAGGGTATTCAAGACGGTGTGACGATGCAAGAGGACGATTTCAACAAGAGGCTTGAACGTTGGCTGCGATCCGTCCCGTGCATGTGAGCCACCTTCAATGTTCATACACTTCAAGCTTCCCAGCTCAGCAGTCTCCTACGGTGTCACAAGCTGCTGGAAGCAACTGCACTGGTCTGATCGAATCATATCTGAAGCTCAGTTAGTTCAAGGAGCTGGCCGATAAAAGAAGGTGAGATTCCTGCTCGAGGTGGCAAAGGCTGCGAAGCCCACTCTCAGATCGCCCTGATCCCCACCACACTAGAAAACGCGATATTGTCGCGTTGTCAGATGATGCCCTTCATTTGAGCGGAACTAGTGCCAGATAAGGAAGGTCTTTTATGTCATGATTTTGGTGGTTGGTCAATGTGCCGAGATTAGAAAAAGAACCTTGTTGATGTGCCGTCTCAGCGCGATGTTGCCTGAAATGCCGTCGCCACTCACGAGCCAGATATGGGGGCCACAAATGTAAGAAGGTCAAATCCAACGATGTCGAGGAAACCTTCTCAGTCTATTGACTCGCTGAATCCGCATGAGAAGGAAGATAATTGAGGATGTCGTCACGAAGCATTTTGACCCGGCTGGTGGGTGGGATTGGCAGAATTGTTGTAAGGGGCCAAGCGAGCCAATTGTAGCTACTAAGCGAGCCTATCAGCTGGGGCATCCGTTATTGACTATCAGGCGCAGAACATGCCTAGGCTCAAGATAGCATTAAGTACGTTTCTTTGCGAGTTTGAAGAGCTCAGAAGTTCCCTATGCGGTAGAAAGGAACTGTGATAGAATCCAAGAATGCAAGCAGTAGAAGGAAACACTTCCACGGTCCCCAGCCTTCAATCCCGTACCGCCTGTACGCCCGAGTCGGTCAAATATGTTTGAGAAATGGGGAAGGCTTTCGAGAGCCTAAGATACCTTTTAAGTCAGCCGTTGGGGTACATTAAGGGGCTGAAGTCATAGGTCATGTCGTAGCAAGCCAGGAGGAAGTGAACTGTGGAAACACACACTGTCCTAGCTATCGCACAGGCCGTGGATTCAATTCAAAGCACCCGTGGTGGCGTTCCCGAGGAACGTTCTGGGTACTGCTGGTAGATGTTATGATAATTTCCAAGAAGCCTGAGCAAGATATCATCAAGCCTACTGCCCCTCTCCTGACTCGGGCCCTCAGTGCATTGGCTCCCGCGAGGTGCCAAAACCGTTCCTGATATCTGTTCGTCGAGGTCGAAGATTGGGATTGAATTGTCGTCATTTGTCCGAGACTCGTATGCCGGTGATTGGGAGATAGATTCGTGTTTCGAGAATACCTCTTTGTGCTCCTATGTGAATATAGCTCTTCTGTAAAGGCAATGATGGTTAACAAGGCCGCGCAAGATTTTACACCACAGGCTTGAGCAAGGGGAACTACTTACACCACATCGCCACATCAGTGCCTAACTACCCATTTTGGTAGCTAGAAAAGCTCTTCCTTTCTGTTCGGACTGGTATATTTGTGACTCGAAAGAGATTCCGACTCCGACTCGTGGTTCGTGGCATTATTCGCGCCAAGGTGCAGTCTAGATACGGGACCAACATCCCGGCCACGAAAGTAGCGCGATCTATTCTTCGACTTCAGCTGGTATCCTGCCAGAACAAAGTTCGTCGTGTCCGATGAAGTGCGCAGAGACTTGGATGGCATCTAAGCTTTTTTCCTCCACATGGGTAGGTTGGCCGAGCTTCCCTTCGCAGATTCAGTGCAGGTCGCTGCGGTGTTCGTCATTGGAGCAGCCAGGAGGAGAATGCTGAAGTCATGCAGACGATAAGGAGACCACGCTGGAATAGTAACCAAGAAGATGCTCGGATAAGATGCGAGTTTTAGGGGCTTCCACATGAGTGACATCCCGCACTCCCCCTTAACCGCTGCACAGTGTCGCAAAGACAGACTTTCTTTTTCACATCGAGGATTAGAATCAGCCCCACTTTCTGATCATTTTCAGCGATGACCTTTGTTGCGCTGTTCTTTCCAAAAACTTGAAGTCTTGTCCACAGCCTGAAGTTGTGTACGCAACTGAGAGGTCGCAGATCAGGCCTGGCTGTGCCAGTTCACTAAGGTCAGGAGGGTGTTGCGACAGAAACAAAGTTACCGATCCAGGGCTCTGGGGTCCTCGTGAGGTTGCCTCAGATGCTGAGGGTGGGTGGCCGGAAATTTGTGACCACCCACCACCACGCTTCAGAGAAATGGTGCGTGTGACTCAGCGACCGTTGGTTCCAAGAATGCATGGCTCGAAAAGGCTGAATGTTCAGAATATGATGGCCTAGCTCTAAACAAATTGTTATGCGGGCTGCGATCCTGTCAAGTGGCATCAAATCTGACATGGTGAAGCCCAGAAGCTCAACGGGCGCTCCCCACAGCTGGTGAGAATTCGCACGAATGCATAAATGTTCTGAAAGGCCTCATTAGCTAGCCCCACTTACTTCTGAGCGGATAATAGCGTGCTGCATTTTTCTTATTATGGAAATTGCTCCCTCCAGTATAATCTTGCGAACAAGGCAGACAGAGCGGTCACACGTTCTATTGACGGTCCCCGGAAGGCACATGCCGGTTGCAGAACGGGATCAACCACACTAGGCGCAGCTCAAAAGCTGGGTTGAAGGACCATACTGACCGGGCGAGGTAAGCCCCTGATGTATCGAGGCGTAGGCTATACGCAGGAAGGGCAACGCCATCCCCAGCTTTGATGTTTCGATGCATTGCTTGGGAACCTGTGTGAACACCCCATGGAGACTGTCTGAAGATCGAGGAGACTAGCTTCTTGTCAAAGCTAGGCTGTATAACCCGTTCCAAGTACAAGCGATTGACTTGAAAGCTCTTTAGCTAAGCTAGCTGAACTTCTATGCTCCCCCTCCCGGTTTATTTGTCTGGCGCTGTCGAAGATACAATTGCCATTCTTACGGGTTTCCAAAACTTACAAGGTATAGTCCTAAACATATGGATGAAGTTCTATAAGTCTGATCTCTTGATTAGGCATATAAGTTTAATGGACAGGGTTCGAAAAACAGAAACAGCAATGATCTCAAAATCCGCTAGACAATTAAACCGGGCAGGGGACTATACGCATTAGAGACACCGAGACCTTTTGCCCCACACATGTAGCCCAGCCTTGCTCCAGTCACACTATCTGGCGATGCCTGATGATTAGTCTCGATTCCAGCCCCGATGGTCCTGTGCCTTTTGTCTTCCTCTCACCCATGCCAATAATGATGAAAATGGATCTTGTGGGATGTGGGGAACCAAACCTTGCCTGTGAAGGCCTTGGGGAGGCAGCGGGCAGCTTTCGCTGTATCAGATTGTGGGTACGTTCCTTCTTTCGGATAGTCTGTGTAGTTTGGGGATAAAAACAATAATAGAATAATCATATTCTCTTGTTGGACCCTAGGTCCCTTAGAGACTTTCATTGAGGATGAGTGTCGACCGGGCAAACATAATCACGGGTCACAGTATACAGCAGTGTGGGGTTACAAGACACCTCAGTGGCATATAGAATGGGGTAGAGCCTCATAAATCAAACGCAGCCATTTACGTGTTGAACCTGTAGAAAACAAGAAACCAGCCCCATTCGATCCATCCCCTCATCAGCCGGCGTCTTTGCACTGAATTGCACCTCGAAAAGACAGCACTCCTAAACATATCCGGCCTCACCTTCCAGGTTCTCATTCTCCGGATCTGCGTACTCGTGCCCCTCTAGCACGTTGGAATTAGCACTGCGTAGAGCGAGCAAGTTACTTCGCCAGTCCGAGGCTTACCTGCTGGGCCGAGGGATGAGCATTGGTCTTGCGTAGGGTTGCTGTCATATTGCCCCATGCGCCCATCCGTCATGAGTTGAGATGAAGAGGAACTCACTTCCTGCCATCCAGCATATTGATTGGTATCCAGCTGACGACTGAATGTGGTAGAAGAGGGTATGGGATTATATGGAGGCTGGAGCCCAGGTGTGGGAGGTCCGGAAGCATTTGCGAACGTTGGCTGGCAGATTTCTTGGCCAGTGTAGCCATTTCCTACGATCACAAGAAAGTCTCAGTCAGTAAGAAGCATTATTGCGAGGCACATCGTTGAGTATGAATAGATACCTTGATTTTGACTGTGAACATAGGCAACTGACGGCGATGCTTGCCAAGAACCATCCTCTGGGATCTCCAAATCGACACCTAAAAAGAAATGTTAGACCACATGCTCCTGAATATTTGCTCAAACATACTCATCAAGTCCGAATGCTTCTTCTTCATATGATTCTTGACCCTGTACTTGCGTTTCGCTCCAGCCCAGCGGCATCCAAGAACATGGCATAGCAACAGATCAGAGCCATGAGATTCTGTTGCATGACGCCGTGCATCTGCTAACCTTGAGAAGTCTTTGTTGCAGCCAGGGACATTGCATGCCCATCGAAAGGCTGGATGACCTGCCTGCTGTGCCATGTTTCTCAGCTGGAACTTCAACAATCGAATACGTATATATTCTCTCCGGTTTCGAGCTGGTGTGACCACGGTATTTATAAGGACCCAAGCTCAAGCTCTCATGATACCCACTCCGCCACCTGCGAGCTGCCTACACGAGAAGCCCTGCAACATCCGTTCAGGAAGAAAGGCTCAGGAGATGTCCACGAATCCCCTCTTCCAACGACTCGTCGCACAACAAGCATCGTGAGCCCTCAACCAAGTGGGTCCTGAAGGGAAGAGTGAATAGTCCATTCGTCACTGGTGCATTCGGGGAGAGGCAGTACATCAAGCGGTTGTCCACAGTCGGACGACATTCAGCAAGCTATGATCGAATCGTGAGCTTCATTTCTGACTTTCGGAGGACCATTTGCGAGAAACTTGACTATCCTGGTCAGATATGCTTGCTGTCAATTCTTGCATTTGATTTGGCACCAGAGAGGCGAGGCTTACGGACATGAAGCCTTGGGCATGTTGGCCAATATGGAAGCTCAAGTCACAATAGTCTGATTGCCTCGTGGGCGCAATGAAGAGGCGGTGTGCAAAGTTCGTTTGCCTCATTATCAAAGTCCATCCACATCGCTTGAATCTTTCACAAGTCGGTGCTCAAAGCAATCCAGCATTGCGATCGATGGTTGATTCGATGCTGGTACGCTCTGATTGCTGCTCCTAGGGGGGCTGTGGTATCCAAGATTCGAGGCTTCGTCTCTTTCATAAGGATTGGAACCGGGCGAGGACCTTGAAGTAACCAGAGATTGACGAGACACGTCACTCCTCAGCATGGCTCAGACTCGTATCAAGCGATCTCTCACTCAAACTCTCTCTGGAATGCCGATAGAATGAAGTACCTTTGTGTCCTGCCTCGCGCAGAGCCTGGCTGGGGCAGCACGAAAGTGACGGTGTTGATGATCGTGGGCAGAACCCATTTTTCGACTTTGCTCTTTGGAAAAATCCGATTCCTTGTTGGGTTTCGAAAATATTAATGCACTCAGGAGATTGTTCATGATCAAAGCGTACTCTGCTGTACTTTTGGTGGGCGGAAACAAGTTGGCGTGCCCTGGTCTCATCTCTCATGCAAGTGCCCTCCGCACAATCCTCCACCCATTACCGCCTCAACGCTGCTTTAACAGCCCTCGAAGCATCAATCTCGGATTACAGATCACTACCTTAGAAAAGGCCGACAAATGGAACTTGACTCGAGATACAGCCAACAGCTGATGAGAACGAGACAGGGTATACTCACACATGTCTCACCAAGTTCGATACCAAGTCAATATGTGTTCTCCCCTTTCGATCTCGTGTGGCCTGAATAGATTCAAGTCGCCCATTGAAGTATGACCAATTGTAAAGCTTGACGCTTCTCAGTCAAGCGGCGCCGTGAGAAGATAAGAGGCTGATCTATATGCAAGGGGTATTGCAGCAGCCACATGGGTCCAATTGAATGAGACTGGGTAAGACGCGCCATGAAAGATCTGAAGAAAGGCGGCTGGAGATGATCCATTGCTATATACCAGCAGGCATCCCGTACATGTCGTGTAGAGTCTGAGGAATATACGCCTCGCTTAGCGTTGCCTCAAGGTATCTTCAAGTCGAGTAGCAGAAAACAAGTCCGCATTGATTCAAAAGTCGCCATAAACCACAAATTCTGCAGCGGGTACAGCCGAGATAAGAACATCCAGCACCTCATGCCATATCTTGTTTTTTTAATTTTAATCCTTCGTCTGAGGAAACCAAATTCTCAACCCTAGGTGAGGTGAGTCATGTGATTGACCTGAATGATAGGGCGGACTCACGTCGCGAACTTCTGGTGCTCGATGTATTCACCATGAGACTCTACCCCACGCACCGCACCGTCTACGGTGGTCTTACTTCCTTCTTCAGAGGTCCTCGCAGTCAAGAACTGCATTGCTTCCAGCAGGTACAACCGGCCCGGCTCATGAGTCATCAGCTCGGATTTGCAGAAACCTGGACCAACAATGTTGTAAATTACTGCAGGCTCACCGTTGATGATAGGCGTAAGTCGGGCTATTTCATATGCCATGTAATGAGTGAGCAGCTTGCTGACCGCATACCTTTCCGTAGGTGTTGCCTGACTTTTTTCCCATCTGCTCTTGTCGTTCAGGGCTTCGATCACCCCATCACAATGTCGCTCTTCGAACTTAGCTTCGGCATGCATGTCGCTGCCAACGACTACGAGTTGCGGTCTTGCATTGGGATATTGTCGTCTGGTTCGAACGAGCACCGGTAGCAGGAGGAGCATCATCAAGCCTGTAGACAGACAGTTGACTTGAACCTGCCGCTCAAACCCCTCCGGACTTCTACAACGAAAGCGAAGTCAGCAAGACCACTTCACGCATGCCTCAGCAGGATTCTGGGCAGTAAGGCACAGCTAAGACACACAATTGGACTGGATATAGCCCTCTGCGGGTAACATCCAAATACCATTGCAAACTCGCCAGGCCTGCATTCATGATGGCCACGTCAACTCTTCCCAAACATGCTGCCCGAGCTGTAAAGGCCTCGACGCTGTCGAAGTTTTCCAAGTCAACCTGCCATACTTCAACGACACCAGTCCGTCCTGTTGTCGATTCGATATCGCTCTTTGCTGCCTCGCCTTTCGCGACACTCCGGACGCCAAGAATGACTTTCGAGCCCCAAGCCAGAGTTTGCTCCCGTGATCAGAACTGTTTGAGAAGCGAAGGACTCCGGCTGTGGCAGTCTAAGACTTCGGCAGGGCTGAATGAAGAGACCAAGAAGACCCATGCTTGGCGTGCGAGGTACTAGTATTGGAATGGTCACGTAGTGAAGTTCTGATTGGCACAGAATTCTGTAAGTGTGATTCATCTGATCTTTTCGTCGATATTTCCCTTATTCACAACATCGTAGGCACCCACATAGATATATTCATTTCATCCATCTTTGACGAATGCGAGAAAATGCGAGGAGTCGGCATCGGCAAACAAACATCAACTACTTTGTGAGCCAAGCGACCATTCGGCCTGATATTACGCCAGTACGAAAATATGGCTGCCATATCAATTGGTTTGAGACACGAACATCTGAAGATGCTGATCCAGGGCTGTGCTCGGAGTCGTAAGCTCGCGCGGTAATAGGAGATAAGCAAAGATCACTTGAATCATATATACAATTGACAGGGGCAATCTCTAAAGAGGTCGGGGCTCATCAGGCCGACGGAGACAAAATGGTGCCATGTACGGAGGTACATATGTTCTCATCGAAATCGCGCTGGCTGCGATAGTCATCGTCGCCATCGTTTCAGCCTCTGCTGCCGACGAACCCAAAAAGACGCCGAGCGCCGTTGCACACTTAGAATCTTCACCTCTGCTGCTTCGAACGTGCCCAGGGAGATTCATGGGGAGGCAGCTCTCGCTTTCGTGATGCTTGATCTATGCTTTGTTGCAGAACTAGATGGCGATGGCTGGAGCCATGCGTGGACTTGTCGAGGAAGAGGGCGGAGAGCGGTAAGGCGAAGAAATAAAGTATCAGGCGGCAAGTCGATAGCGCTACAATGTATCTTGCCTTGATGACACCCAGCAATAGACTGAGACCTTCAGTGGAGATGAAGTATTCGTATCGTCCCTTCCCCGGTTTAATTTTCTTGCGCATTTTGGTGACTTTGCTGTTCTTGTGTTTCGAGCCCTGCCCTTCAATATCAAGTATCCCATTGACACTTTGGCGTAGCCATCGATTGGTCTTGGCTCCTATTAAGCTCCGAAGATCTGAAAAAGCTGCAGTTGTAACATCGACAACGCTAGACAACTAAAGCGGAAGGGGGGCCATATGTTAGGAGGGAAGTCGGATTAAGGTTCTGGGGCTTGCGATGAACCGGCGGGGGAGTGGATCAGCTAATGCGCCTGCTGTGGCTGCATCCAGTCAAGGCTAGACTCGGTCCCTTTTCTCCCTTCAAGTTGTCTTCCTGAGACTCACTATAGGTCGAGGACGCTGCGAGAATGCTTCCGTATCATCCAAGACATGGATATCCCAATATCTCCATTCTTGTCTCCTCTTTGTGCCATATGACTCTGCCAGTTGGGTCAAAGAGTGAGGACAAGGGATCTTATCCGAAAGCGGTGACGGATGAACCTCTTATTTCCTGCAACGAAACAAAGAGCTTGATACTGAGCACTACAATGCTGCAAAGTTTGTCCCGCGGTATCCAGATGTCGTGATTTTCCGCCGTATTTACCCATGGTTGGCAATCTAATATCATCTTGACCGCAATCGCTCGGACAGCACTAATACACAATTACTTAATTCCGATAGGAATTGCAATATTTCACAACATATCTATCCATATCAGAAAACGCTTATTAAATCTAGGCCCGGGTCCGACCCAGCTAGTCTCCCCTTTCCTAAGCAAAAGAGCCAACAGACAACTCACCACTGAACTTCACTGTCAATCGACAACCACCACAAGCCGGTATGGTCGATTCCAACACAGCCCCTGCGAAATTGAATTCTAAACACACGGCCTTTTCGAATCTCGGAAATAGCTGGGTGTGGGATTTTGGGAACCTGGTGGTAAACAATGATGCTGCAAAGAAGACTCCAAGGAAGGTCGCCACCGATGCATGGAGGGCGACCGAGTGGAAATGGAGGAACAGAGTTGGCAAAAGCTGGGTTCCGAAGAGGCTTCTAGGGCGAGGTACTTATGGTGTAGTTGGTCACTGTTCATACCAAGGTCCAGATCGGGATACAAAATCCGTGAAGGATGTTGCCGTCAAACAATCTATTCGTATGGCCTATCCTTCTGGGGGTTTTGGATTGGAATGGGAGGCTGCGAATCTCTTGGAGTTGGGAAAAGCAAGATCACAACACATTATTAGAATGTATCGGCATTTGTACGAAGAGGTTGGACAGAGGACGAACGAATATGATATGGGACTGGTGCATCGTATATTTCTAGAGTACTGCCCTGGTGGGGATACATGGCACTGGATGAGAGAGCATTTAAATAAGTCTGCAACATTTTCCTATGTAAATTTGAAACTTTCCTACGAGATTATTCTATGCTGACCAATTCTAGCAATACTACTGTCCCCGAGGAAGAACTTTGGGCGATCTTTCACTGTTTGGCTCGAGCTTGCCTTGTCATGCATCAGGGAAGTGAAGATGCAGACGCTCCCGCTCCACGATGGCCACGGCAAGAGATGGTACATTTCGATCTGAAGCTGGAGAATGGTAAGGTGTCTGACAATCTAGAGGAAGTCTACCGCTAATAGCAATAGTTCTTGTCGGTGCCCCAACAAATGACCTCGAGCATCGTAATATGCCTCCATTCAAGGTACATCTTGCCCAGGATATCTTGGATCTTGGATGAATCTTCTGATCATGATTTAGTTTGGGGATTTTGGAATGGCAAGAAGAGTGCCAGACATACAAATGCCACGGTACTTGAGAGAATATTCTGTCTTTGGAACCCCAGAATATTTCGCGCCTGTAAGATCAAAGGAGTCAGTCACATTATGTGATCGGGATCTTTCTAATGAAACGACAGGAGCAAGTTACGACTAAAGATCACCAATGCGGTCCACGACCCTGGTTTGATGTAAGTGTCACACGCCCTATATCAGCAATCGTTTGTCACCTAAGCGTCCTTACACTTAGATTAGGCCAACCATAGCTGTACAGTTGTCGGTGTCCGATACGGGAGTGCCACGAATCTATGGCAAGTAGGCCTCATCATGCACTGCTTGATGTCGAGAAGTCACTATCCCATCTGGAATGTAAATAGCATAGACAGGCTTCGATGCTACTATTCGATTTTATCGGCGCGGTTACGAATCGGCGGGAGCACGATCGGGAACAGTAACGATCAAGCTGCGGAATACAACCCCAAGATGTCTATCTACAGCAAAGAACTGCGCACACTCATACACGAATGCCTAATAATAAATCCATACCGACGTCCTTCTCCTCGAGAAGTTTTCAAAAGAACTCAACAAGCTATTGATCTAACACGAATGAATAGCGCTAGGCTTTCAAGCACAAGTTTCACACCATATGTTGATCCTGTACTCTCCGCAAGATGGTATTCAGGGCAACTCAACAGCAATTCCCTACCAAAACAACCTCGGCCGCCCCAACACAAGTTGCCGCTGCGGAACCGGTTCATGATGGAATAAACTCTGAAGAAAAGCAGAAGTCAAAACCAGGCAGCTACCAAGATCCGATATCCAACACGCCAGACTCGCCATCAGACGTAACGAATAGCACCCCCATCCCGAAAGCTACACCAAAGCCTACTCCTGCCCCTCCAAGCTTTCGCGCTGGACTAAGGACACCGGCAAACATACCCTTACCAAAAAGTCCACCCACCCCAATTCCGGTACTGCCTCGATCAGAATTCACCAACATAACGCAAGTAACATGTATAGTTCAAACGAAAACTTTCTTCGGCACGCACGTCTTCAAACATTTCACAATCAAGAATCTCACCCGCGAGACTTTAGTTCTAAATGCCAAGAAATCTCTGGCGACCATGGGATGCGGAATTCCAGACAATAAGCAAATATGGATGATTGGAAGGGCTTTGATGGGTGATTTCATGAAGTTGGGAGACTTTGAGAAACTGGCGGATGGGAAGGGTATTGTAAGAGTTTGCTCGAGATAAGTCTTTGATTTTTGACAGTCCTATTACCGTAATCGATGATCATTATCCTTATCTTATGACCTCAATGAGCATATATATCTATATACATCTATACGCGGGCGAAGTGTACTACCATATATGTACTAAAGTTTTATTATACTTGTCGCATCCCAAAACTATAATTATAGTCGCCAGAAGTTGAAAGTCACTCCTTCCCTGTGACGGCCGCGCTGTCACCAATGCGCTCCTTTTCCTGGGCTAAAGTCTCTCTTTCAAAGCAATACGAGTCAGATTGATGATGATAGGAAATGCCTTCTGATTTATGGACGCCCCTCAACGTTGTGATAAACTAAGTTCATCCCATTGCAGTTTCGCTGCCTGACGGTGCGGGGTTGTTGATTTACCCCGAACCTACACAAATAACGAACTGGGGGACAAAAGTCCCTGCGATACAGGCTTAAATCGCTCGAAATCTAAATTATTAACAAATTCAAGTCCAAAATCAGAATTCTTAGTAAACCGAAATGATACATTTATATTTAACTATCATTTGAATCAACCTTAGTCAGTTCCGACTTTTAGACGTAGAGATATAAGCCTTCAAAAGTAAGCTGAATCGTGGAAAAAGAGGTGTTCCTCACTCAAGCGAGGCAGCCTGTATCGCACGGACTTTTGTCCCCCAGGTCGTTACAGGCGGCGAAGCCCTGTGAGTAGAAACTTCAGGGCATGCTCGTTAGGCGAAGAAACACGAAGCATATAAATTCCAATAATTGTCCAGGTACAGGTCGGACGAGCAGATTCTCATGCCAACATAGTAGTAAAAAGTAAATGGAGAGACCTGTTGGGTAGAATTTGCAGTGCTTCATGAACGTCATTTCTCGTTAAGTCTACTGCTGGGCCCGCTATCTACTTCTCACCATACCGCGTACTATTATGAGGGACAAGTCTGACCAGTGTTGACGTGTTAGTCTGCCCCTTCCATCACCATATCTTCACCCTTATCCTCTTCTCTCTCTTCGCCCGCTTCTTCGAAATCTACATCTTCATCTCCCTCACTGTCTTCAATTACCTTCTCGGGAATGGTAAAGTCCCAGGCCGCCTCAGCCACCAACGCTGAACTATCATGCCTGTATCCCTCTAACCTATACCTCTCTTCATCTGTCCACCCAGTACTCTCATCCACACCACCAATCAAGAACGACAACGCCAATCTCCTCGCTCTCTCATCCTTGCTCCCTGCCATCCCCAGCTCCACTTTGAGCAAATCGTCCTGATGCTCCTTCCATCCAGTCCCATTCTTCTCGATGAACACCTCAGCAGCATGTAGCGCATCAGCATGCAAATCCGGCACTATCTCAAAAATATACGGACGGAGTTCTTCCCAGGGAAGACCATTGAACATGAGATTGACGCGTCGAATTACGGACAACCTATCGGTTTTGAAAATTGAGAGCAAAAGATGAGTGACAGGGCGCAAATACTTCCGTCCAGAGAAAGGAGAAACGATATCCATGTACGCGTTATGTACACGTTTCAACGTCTTTCGATCACACAGCAGCTTGCGGAAGACCTCTCCAATCTGCTCTACATTTGTCTTGGCATAAATTTCGAAGATGGCTTTAGCTGCACTTTGACACTCGTCGTCGAACTCCGAAGAAATGAGCTCGAAGAGACGGGGAGCGAGGACGTTATTCGAGTCCTCCACGGGCTTCTCGTCACAGCGTTTGAGAGCTGCGATACGAACTTCGGGCGACTCGTGACTAAGGAGACGAAGGAGAACTTGCAGGAGTTCTTGCTTTCGTTGTGGGTTAAGTCCATCTTCGGGAATTGAACATACTGCCTTCGCGATCTTGGGATCTAAATCTTCGGCTGCGCGCTTGAGAATTTCCCATGTCTCATTGCGACCTAGGTATGTCCACAAAGCCCGGTAGAGAGCAACCCTCACGTCGGCATGCAGATCTGCCCGTTCTTTCTCCAGCAGGTATTGATAAGCTTGATCTGTACCCAGCTCACCAATGAGGCGAGTCGTCTCTTTCGAAACCGTGACTTTGGCCTGCGGAATCGAGCTTAGCAGCGCGAAAGTCTTGGATTTCGACATCGTCCTCATTTGGTTTCGTAGAGAGTAGATTGCAACCCGAGCTCGCTCATCGGATAAGGCTTCAATGAGAACCGGTAGACCCTGATCACTATCAAGATGGCCCAGAGATCGCAAAGCCGCTTCCTGAATGGCCGACTCCTCACTGTTTGCGAGCTCAAATAGAGGTTGAGGATCCACGAAGGTCAGTTGGCTCAGCTGCTGCACGTATTTGACTTTTTCTTCGACTGATACATCGGCACTATCAACGTCCTTGAGCAGAATCTGAGCGAAGGCTGCTTGCTGACTTGGTATCCACCACCAGAATCCACCACGAAGCTCTTGGAGTGCGTTCCTCCGTGCTCTTGGCTCCTCTTCATCAACCTTCAGGTAAGCATCAAGGAGTTTCTGCTGCCGGCGGTGAACGTGCAAAGCGATATTCGGCTCGGAAGCAATCGCAGTATTCTCGTGGATAACCGAAGGTAGGATCCGAGACCAGGATTCAGGCCTATACTTCTTGAGGATGTCAAGCAGCCGACTCAACATGTAAGTATCAACGTCTGGGAGCAGGAGTGTTTGTTCGCATGTATCAAGGTACTCAGGCCAATGGGTGACGTATTGGTGGAAGAGATACTCCAGATTCACGATCCATGGCACATCTTTCTTCCTCAATAATTGGGCAAGAAATGGCGATAACTCCTTTTGGATATGTGCCATGATGTTCTTTACGGGTGTTGGGCCAAAGAGCTTAAGACGAAACGTGACATGGTCGCGCTCTCGCATCAGTTTACCCATGTGAGGTGCAGCCCACTGAGGGTGCACCGAGAGGATTCGCGCGAGTATGATCATGATTCCGTGAAGTGTCGCAATTGAGATATCCGTGGAGTTCAGAAAGCTCGAGATAATCTCGTCTATGATTTCCAGATGGCTCTCCTTCCATCTACCTGGAGGTATCTCGCACAGATCTTCAAGCATCCGAGTCTTGAAGGGATCCTGTTCATTCTTCCGAGCCAGGACAAATTTCAGGGCGTCCTCGATGTGCGATTCGTCATATTTGGCAGCTTGAATCTGTATCAGGATGGCAGAGGAACGGATCTGGGCATCACCGGACCTAATGAATGGCGTCTGCAGCTCGACTGCCTCATCCCATGGAAGGAGGGCGATGTACCCAATCTTCTCAGCCGGTTTCGTTTCAAATGTTCGGAGCTTCACATTTCGGCGTGCTTCTGCGATGCGCTCTTGAGTTGGCAATCTCTCAACAATGTCATCATCGAGTGTTCCATCGGTATTGCGCCAACCCTCGCGGTACTTTTGATAGACTAGGAGCCGCTGCTTTGGTCTGAAAAGTCTGAACTCATATTTCTCCACGATGCCAGGATATCGTTCAAAAAGTGGCATGAAGGACGACATGGGGAGATTTCGTAAGGATCGCCAGTGCAATTCTTCGATGGTATCTTTGATCAAAGTCTGATCAGAGCCCAGAATGATATTCACCGCTTTGATTGGACACTTCTCCATCAACGCGGTAATTGGAAGCTGCCCGATATTGATTTTGCTCAAAGCCAGGCGGAACACCTCCACAGCGTTGTTGACGGTATAATCGTGAGATAGCCATTGATTGAGGATACTATTGACCCGATTTATCACTCTATTATCTGCCTCTTCTGATCGCTCAATCATTTCATTCAGAACTCTATGCGCAATACCTGGATGGTACTTGGCTAGATCAAGCCATTGCTGATTTGAGAATTGGTCGAGGATTTTGGGCAGCACTCTTTCCACCAACTCCACGGAACCAAGTGAGAACAAGTTCTGGAACTGTTTCAAGTTTTCTTCTTCATCTTCCAAACGTTCCAGATATTTCTCTATCACGGCCAGTCGCTTTCGACTTCCACGTGCATCTCGGAGGCGGTGAAGGGTAGCAACCTGGAGATATGGCGGCACGACTTCCAATGCCCACAGTAGATCTTCGTCGCTTCCATACAAGACGATAAGATTGATTGCTCGTTTCTTGAGATGTTTTGATGGTGAAGAGGATGCGACTTGCTTGGCAAAGTTGAGGTCGCGGCTGCCATGGCAGGCTTCCAAGCACAGGAGCTGTTCATACGGCGTTTTCGAAGCCAAATGACCTAGCAATGCTTCCGTATTCTCATCCTGTATGGATTTGGCTCCTAGTTTTACCATGCGAGCCACACGCTGTGAGCTGGTAAGCTGTTCGAACTCCTCGAGGAGAGATCGAGCCTCCGTTTGGACATCCATGCTATCGAATTGGTGCTGAACGCAGAGGTCTCCAAAATGGTGACGAAATTGAAGTCGTTGACCGTGAAATTTATTTCCATACTCGAGGCAATACCTTATTATATGTCGAGTCCGAGTAAGAAGCTGCGAAATTCAGCTCATCATCATTCAATTCAGCTGGCTGAACAGCAGTCTACTTCAGCCACATCACGTCAGTTCTGGAGGCCCGCTGCAGAAGCGAGCAGCCCAAAGCGGTTTTTAGCGACACCCCCTGAATACCCTCGCTTGAATTGAATTGTTTGTTGACATGCGGATCTCTACCGCTGCTGTAAGAGCATGTCAGACAATACATCTCAAGATATTGTATAAGATGGGAAGAGCATGATCTTATCTCCTTTCGCACCGAGCTTGAGGCCAGTCAAATCTTGGCAGAAGGATCCCCGGTGTACAGCCCTCGGCACCTCCGTAGTTTCCCCACTATCACGAAAAGTGTATAAACATCGGCACTCAGACGGCATTCGACCACCAGCACTGCAAGTCAAAGTCAATAAAGTACATCTCATGATTGACCGCCATTCCAAATTACCTATAGGAACTCATCTTGTCGAATTCGAGAAGTTCAATGGTACTCATAGTGTTAGATATAATGTCGCCGGTGAAAAGTCACGCATGAACCTAAATCTTAATTCTACTTCTACCCCATACGGAGGCACCAAAGCCAAGACTCCGTCGATCCACATAAACTATTTTTGACACCTCAACATGAGGCTCATGGCCCCCCTTGTAATCCCCGAACTACAATTAGGTTTCGCTAGCGATGTCATCGGATGGAAAAGTTACCAAGGATACGAGGAGATCTACATTGAAGTGGAAAGTCCTGAAAATATAAAATCAACCACATGCCCATCATGTAAAAATCAACTCTTAAGACCATACTTCATCGCCATCACCAATTCCGCAAGAATGTTCCTCCCAGTCTCACTCCTCGCACTCACACTCTCCGCCATCCCTCTCATAAGTGCGACACCAACACCAATTGCCCGTCGCTCAAACTGCACGAACCCCACCATACGCAAAGAATGGCGGACATTGTCCCGTGAAGAGCAGATAAATTACGTCGAAGCAGTCAATTGTCTGACCACAAATCCCTCGAGGATCGGACTATCCTCCCCATTATATGATGACTTTCCATATGTTCACAACCAGTTGAACAATGAAAGTAAGTTCTCCCATTTATAATACGTCCCAAAAGGAGAAGAGAGAAGACGGCCGTTTACTGATAAAACGCAGTTCATTCCGTAGCATCATTCTTGCCATGGCATAGATACTTCGTCCACGTCTACGAAACAGCATTGGCAGAATGCGGCTACAAAGGTAGCGCAACGTAAGTCACCCACATCCTACCTACCCAACCCACGCATACAAACACCAAGCCTAACATCAAATCCCAGATACTGGGACTGGACACTCGACTCCCTCGCCCCCTCCACCTCCCCAATCTGGTCCCCCACAACCGGCTTCGGCGGCAACGGCTCGCCCAACACCACCGAACCTGGCTCCTTCGGCAGCACGCGCAAATGCGTAGCCGACGGCCCCTTCAATTCCCTCCGCCCAACCTACATCACCGATAGCTACAGTCCACACTGCCTATCTCGGAACTGGAACAACGGGAGTTCCGAACCTGGACGAATGTTAGGCGAGTATTATTCGCCAGAAGTTGTAGATGGGGGCCAGAAGTTGGGGAATTATTCTGCCTATAGGTATCAGCTGGAGGGGACGCCGCATGGGGCAATTCATGCGATGATGGGTGGGGATATGGGGCCGAGTACGAGTCCGAATGGTATGTTTTCTGCTTTCTGTTTTGAGCTTTCTATCTCATTGCCGCAATGCCGTCGTGTTGGAGAGTATAGTCGTGAGCGTCTTGTCTGACTGTCGCTAGATCCCATATTCTTCCTCCACCACACGCAAGTCGATAGACTGTGGTGGCTCTGGCAACAACAAGACCCAGAGAAGAGGAATTACGAGTATAGTGGAATCAGGACGCAAGATAAATTCGATGGTGTTACGCCGCCAGAAGCGGAGTTGGACGATTGGCTGCCCATGCGAGGGTTGGCGGCGGATCTGCAAGTGAAGGATTTGATGGTGACGGAGAGTGAGCTATTGTGTTATACTTATTAGTTGGATCCTCTAGTTCAAAGGAGGCTTGCTTTGTATAGTAGGTAATGTGAAGATATATAATCCTTAATATGTTACGCTGGTTAGTTTGGTGCAAATATGGCGCAAATAGAAGGAGTGTGATGGTAATTTGGTGTCAACAAATCATCGCCTAAGCGAGGTTCTGCTCTGCGGGCTGGATGTAAACGACATCAATTTCATGCAAAGAAGACTCGCGTATCCAGGGCCTTCAAGGAGAATTCTGCATCATTCACAGCAGTATTTGAGATTTGTACGGAAACCTTACCCATGAGAAGAATCCTAGGGCCAACAGTCGACAGAGCAATTTTCTCGATCCTTCGTCGTGCCAAATCCAGGTCTGGTTTGTTGGTATACCGTTATGGGCCTCCACTGTTTCCATACAAAGTTGATGTCCAATTCTTTGACTCAACTTTATGGTTTAACATGGATGTTAGGTATATCAACCAATCACGATATCAGCTTCGAAGCAAAATTTCACCCCAATAAAACAGGATGACTAGATCCTCATCCCCCCAAAGAAATGACTCACGAGTGACTTAAAAAGCTAGTGAGCGTAGCTTTCCCATTGATGATTTGTACTTATTTTTGATTTGATTTCTTCATTTACAGTATTTACGATCGATGAACGAAGGAGGTATCTACCCATCCAGCACAGCCAACCATCCCAATGCATACCAGACCAGACCGGACCAGGCCAGATCGAAACCCAAGATCCTGACAAAACGCCATTGTACCTATCTACTGCCTATGAAGACCAAAATCAACCCATGGAACACATCGAAAAAAATCAGTATCCAAGAGACCAAACCCCAAGCCCACTCGAGTGGACCTCAGACCTAGATCCGGACGCCATTGAGACCATTAACTAAGCTCGCCTCCGCATTGCCATTCGTGAGCGTGCCGCTCTTTCCCATATCCTCCGTGACCTTCTCCAGACACCCAGCCGCAGCAGCCACGAAACCCAAGTATGGCTTACTTGGATCAAGGACTCTGCTCAGGTATTCTGGGTGGAACTGAACACCGACATACCAAGGGTGATCCTTCAGCTCGATGATCTCCATACGAACACCCTTATCATCCTTGCCGATGAAGTTGAGACCTGCCTGGGCGAGCTGGTCGATGTAGTCGGGGTTGACTTCATATCTGTGGCGGTGACGCTCGTGGATCTCGACTTTCTCGCCATACAGTTGACGAAGACGAGACCATTCGCTTCCAGGTTGGAAGAGCGTTGGGCGAAGACCAAGACGCATCGTTCCACCGAGGTTGGTCTTGTCAATTTCGGGCATGAAGATAACGAGTGGATCGGAGCATTGTTCGTTCAGTTCAACGGAACTGGCGCCAGTGATACCACACACATTGCGGGCAAATTCGATGACAGCAATTTGCATACCCAGGCAGATACCCAAGTACGGGGTCTTGTTTGTGCGTGCCCATTTTGCCGCAGCGATCATGCCCTCTGTACCGCGCTGGCCAAATCCTCCTGGAACCAAAATACCATTTGCGGTACAAACTTCATGCCATGCCTTGTGAAAGGCGGCGGGGTCGTCGGTACGAGCCTGTTCCTCGAGGTTGGAGGCATCAACCCAGACGAGGTTGAGTTTCTTGCCGCAACGCATTGCGCTGTGTTCGAGGGACTTGATGACTGAGAGGTAGCTGTCGTGAAGGTTGGTGTATTTGCCGACCAAGACGATGGAAACAGTATCGAAGAGTCGGTCTTGTTGGGAGGTGAGGTTCTTCCATTCGGTCCATGTTCGTTGTCCTCTGTCCACCAAGCTCTTTGCCTTAGGGATGTCGTCCAGCATGAGGATATTGCGGATGGTCTTGACCAGACCTTGCTTCTCGAGGAGGAGGGGAACGTGGTATGTCGAGGAAACGTTGTGGACAGCAACGACTTGCTCGGGCTCAACTTGGCAGAACATGGCGATCTTATCAATCGTCCCCTTTTCCAGCGGGATATCACATCTGCAAGCAATCTACCACAATCAGCATTTCCCAGCCAGTCCTAAGATGCAAGAACTCACCAAATCTGGCACCAGACCAGCGCGTCCAACGTCGCGAATAGCTTGTTGGGTGGGCTTGGTTTTCTGCTCTCCCTGAATAACAGGAATGAGCGAAACATGGATCTGCAAGAAATTATTCTTTCCCGCCCTCCGCTTCAATTGTCTCATAGCCTCGATAAACGGCGCACTCTCGATATCTCCGACAGTACCTCCCAGCTCAATAATGCACACATCCGGGGCCTCATTGGTATCGTCGACTGGGATACGTGCTACGCGCTCGATCCAATCCTGAATCGCGTCGGTCAAGTGGGGCACAACCTGAACGGTCTTTCCGAGGTAGTCACCGCGACGCTCACGCTCAATGACGTGCTGGTAGATCTTGCCGGTGGTGATGTTGTTCTCGCGAGTGAGGGTGATGTTGAGATAGCGTTCGTAATTTCCGAGGTCGAGGTCGACTTCCCCTCCGTCGTCGAGTACAAAGACTTCCCCGTGTCTAAGGCGGTTAGCCGTAGACTCGAGACGGCAAGACCCCAAGCTGAGTCCATGCCCAATTCAAAGCCAGAAGCGCGAAGATAGAACACTCACTCCGTTGGCGCCATAGTCCCAGCATCGACATTCATATAAGGATCAATCTTGATCGAAGAGACGTAGTTTCGTCAGCCTAATCCGCAATCCAAATCCCAGGCAGAAAAAACTTATCTTAAGCCCAATCGTCTTCAGCAAAAGACCCGTAGAAGAGGCTGCGAACATCAATCAGCCTATGCCCATCTCCTCCCAAATCACTATCGACCACTCCAAGCATCCCTCCCCTTATATCCCCGTATTCAAGTCGAAGTTCAAGGGCACACACCTATGACACCTTTTCCAATTCCCGAGATAACACCTGCAGACACCGACGTCAGTTTTCGCAACCCCTCCAAATCTTTCGCGCACAGGAACAATTACATACCTCCAGACACAAGGACGTACTTCATGATTGCGATTCGGGTTTTATATTGTCGGAGTGAAATGTAAAAGGTGCCCTTGCTGGTCTTTGCCAGAGGGAAGGAAGGAAGAGTTCGAATTGCGGGCAGCAGCAAAGAATTTTAGATAGGCTGGTGGGGCAGACGCGCTAAAATCTCGCTAGGAAGGCGGTGAGGTGTGGACGCGACGGAGACGTGTTTTTGGCGGGGTGAAGGAAAACACGAGCATTTTGGTATGGACATTGTGAATAAGAGAGTAAACTGACAATGGGGAAAGAGGAAGTCGTTGAATGGATAAATATATAGTATAATATATATAGTGTATGAACAGTACGATCCGCCATCTGTTCGTTTCAGTCATTCCTCAATCCATAGATTCGTCTCTAGGTATGCAGGCGACACGCAAGTTCAATGTCCCTGGGTATCAAAATCAAATCATATCGTCAGTCCATCCATATCGCTCTAGCAGACCGGTCAAGAAGCGATTGCATCAGGAAATCAAGCATCACCAATCAGTCCTTCCTTCACTCAAGCCCATCGTCTCTCTCGCCCTTCGCATCTCTCATCACGGAATCCAGAAACGCCTTTGCTTCCCATGAACAACAACCGACTGACCTGATTGACTGACTCGCTTGTTTTCCTTCGACGATATGAATCCTCAGAGTACCTCCCATTCGTTTCTCATTTCTAGCGAACGTTGGCCATATGGAGATTTCATCACACAGCCTTGCGTTTCGTCTGGCTTGAAGTATTTTCCTCCTGGTCGGATCACCTCTTCGGCCGCTTTCCTCTCTTCGAACTGTCGCCCTCCTCATCGTCATCTTCGTCGTCATCATCCTCATCGTCTCGGTTGTTCTTGCTATTCCCCTTCTTGACCGAGATCAAACATCCTTGATGCTTCAACGTCTTGGTCAAAGCTGTGCTTGCTCTCATGCCACCGAAGTCCTTGGCATTGAAGACCTGGAAGTCGCTGCTAATAATGGAGCTCCTGACGGGCTCAGATTGTCCTGGTCGCATTCGAGTTGGATCAAGGCTGACGAGGGAGAACTTCAAGCTGTATTTGCCTGGCGTCCTGACGCTCAAGTCGGGGAAGGTGAAGAAACATCCGTCCACATTATGCTCATCTTTGCCGAAGAATGGTGAAGAGACAAGTGTGCCCATCAGTCTCCGTTGCTGACGCTTGTCTGTTGTGCCTGGCATGGCGGTTGCATCACAGTTGTTGTCAGAGTCCCAGAGTATACAGTGAATCACTGAGTATGGAGAGCGGATCAAGGTGGAGATTTCGGCAGCACTCAGGTGTGGTGCGGTCACGTCCATTTGGAGAATTGGAGGTGGGTCAATCACACGACGATCACGCTCACCAAAGCCACAAGCTCTTGCGGCGACGGGCTGTTGACGCATTCGAAGCGTGTATTTGGGGGCTGGGCGATCCATAGAAGGACTGGGGAAGTTAGTCTTGATAATGTCTAGTGGGCAGGGCTTACTTGCCTTGGCTCATCACTCAAGAGGTTCGATATCGGCATCTTGGAAGTTTGCATCTGAGGCATGCCTCGCGAAGAAGCTTCGGAGAAGGTAGACTCTCGGCGGGAGGGAACTCCTTCTGGTTCGAAGGAGCCTTGACTGGGCGATCGGCTGACTTGAGCTGGGTAGAGGCGCTGTGGAAATTCAGATCGCAATTCCTGATCATATTCTTTTGGGTGATCAGCCCTTCTCTTCAGAATTGGTTTGGCTTGCCTACTCGGTGGAGGAGCTCCGTTGTTCTGGAGTCTTGCCAATGTGTGCTGGCCTTCTAAATGCATAAACATGGGTTCTGAAGGAGCCTGTGAGGAATGTGAGTTGGGCGCTGGTGGAGGTGGATAATAGATGTGCTGTACAGGTGCATTTGGATCCTGTTGGCTCTGCCACAAAGGATGCGGCTGGTTTGACACATTATATTGCGGTTGATATTGTTGGGGCATGTACTGGCCATGACGAGGTTGTTGTTCAGGAGGCTCTTGGTTTAAGAGGGAGGACATCGAAGGTAGGGTGGGAGGAGGTCTGGGACGATCATTGTCTACTGGATATCCGTACCCAGAGGGTGGTCCTCCAAATCCTCCTGGTGGTTGTGTCAAAGACATCCTGTCGTGTTCGTGGCGGATGAGCCAATGTTTGGGGAGTGGTAAGATATATCAGAGCTCGCCGAAGACAAAGTCGAGCGTGATCATGCAAGGTTCGCGGGAGGAAGGAGCTTTGGCCTGTACACGCATGTTAGGATAAAGACCAAATATATAAGCAGATCGGATATACCTCAATCGCAGATGCTCCACCGAGGGACCGGATTGCATGAACAGATCTTGATCTGCTTTATCTTGACCTGGTTTCCTCTGCAAGCAAACAACTCATGCGGCGTCCTGCTGAGCCGAGGTCTGTCAATGGGCTAGATGGCAGAATATCGCGATCTCCAAATCAAACACAATCCAACAATGCAATTGTGCTGCGGCAATGGTGATCAAGAAATGCTCGTTTGAAGCACGGTCGAGGAGGCTATCGTTCAAGATCCCGTTCAGGCGTTCAAGCGGTCAGGCAGGAATGTAGCGGTCCACAAACAATATTCATGCACGATGGCGTGAAACTTATGCGACGAGAGACAAGATCAAAGAGTACGAGAGAAAGGTCCACCGAAGGAACAGGTCAGTCGAAACCCTGAAAAGAAGACGCCGGGTTGTCTTATATACGGGAGCAAGGGACGCAAAGCTCCGGTGATTGCGCAATGGCAGAGGGCAAACGGGCCATAGACAGAAGCCAATTTACACTTTCATGGCTGACCGAGTCTTCGGAAGGGCGATTGGGTACCAGCTGCCTGGATTTCGGCTGTGATTGGGTTGAATTGCTTGAGGTGGTACTGGAGCGCTGGCAGTGGACGAGATGAAAGCTGTGCACACCGTGATGTGATAGCAAGGCGGGCAGAGAAGGGGAGTCGAGGAGGAGATGAGCTGGGACTCGGCTGTGGGCAATCGACGATCGACTGATTGATGCGAGGAGACAAGAGTCGGAGATTTTATTTCCTTATTTAATTTTCTTCGGGGGAGGGGTAGGACCAGAAACGGATTGGGGAGATATAGATCCACAGAGATAGGACGATCTCTGATGGGATGGGTTTAGAACCGGACGACAAGCTGTACTGGACGGAGGAAAAAAGAGGAGTCGACGACGAAGGGGAAGAAAAGAGGATGGAGGATGGGCAGACCAGGCAAGCGCTGGAAGCGGGATCAGACAGGGTCCAGGCCCAGGATTGTAGAGCCCAGCACATGGGTCGGCCAGCGTCAAAGGTCCCTAAAAATGACGGGCTGGGACTGGCTGAGGCTAGAACTTGACGGCAGTGCGGGCATGGCACGCCTTGAGAAGACACTTATTGAGGTACAAAGGCCTAGAAGTTTTCTAGCGTAGTTCTGTTCCTCTATGTTGGTACGCTTATGAATTGTTTGCTATTTCTGATAGTTTTGTACTGCTTGTGGTAGAACTAAATGAGGTGATTGAATGATGATAGGTAAGTTGGCTCCCCTACCTAGATACCTATTTAATTATTCAGGGTAGTCTTCCTTCCACAGGCATTTTCCCTTCAGAAGCTTAGGTCCGATGCCCCCCACTGACTGGCCATTGACCACTGCTGCACGCAACCATTAACAGAGCCAGGGAGTGTGTATGGATGCAGGCATGATCCTTACGGCTGACTGCTGGCTTTTCCAGAAACCGGGGAGGCATATCTGGTCGCTCAGGGGGCTTTACTGCTAAATTAGCCCGGCAAACCAGAACCGACCCTGTCAAAGGCCCGGTGCAGGCCGTCCGCCCGCGTGCCCACCGTCCAGTGACAGCTCACTGTTTCTTGTTTTAGCCTGGTATGGACTTGAGCTTTACGCCAATTAGGGGTCATTGTTTGTTTTATTTGGCACTAGGACGGGAGTCGCTGCCGATATCATGTTTTCTGACCTCTCTTGTCTTGCTCCTCCGAAGCGACGTCCCATTATCTACAATGACAAGGACAAGCAAGCCGGCTCTTTTTTCCATGTCTAGAGGATCCACTTGAGTCGGGTCCGAACTTTATAGGCGAAAAGACGTTGTCAGACGAGCTTCTGTACAGTTAAGCGTTCCATCAAAAGTGTTGCTAGCTAGGGCTTATCATTACGGTCAATAGTCTCTTGTTACTTCTTCAGCACCTCTTGTTCGGAGGTACTTCTGGAGAGTCTCGCCTACGTTAGAGCTCGCTTGCTAGCGAACAAAGTACCCCGCCATTTCCATCCCCAAACCCTTTTCTGTTTCGACCACCTCCTCTCATCCTCAACTTTCATCCTGTCTACATCTATTCATAACTCCCGAGACGCAATTATAACCAAACTTTGAAATCGCTGGCACGGCTCTCCACTTTACGTGCGACTTCACTTCCCCTTTTCTTTCCACCCCCCGTTTCCAAGATTCCATGTCATTGCCAAACCTCACAATGCAACCCTACCCCGCCTCTTACTGGTTGGTTCCTTCACACGACGCGGATACTTCATTCCAGGCCCCATGTCACCTTGTCTCAGCGTTCCGTCCGTTTATCTTGACGCCACCAACAGTCACCCACCCGCTGTTGCACAGACTCCGCTCTAACCCTCAATTGATCGACTCATTGCTGCGGTTATTGGTGAGCTTGACCAAGAACGCCATCATGCTGGCTCGAATAGCTGCGAGGACTGGGGTCTGTGTCCTGATTCCAGGGAGGGTTGAGACGAGAGAAGCCCCGTAGACGTTCCATCATCCATGTCGATATATTTGCTTTTCACACATGCCGTGGTGAGAACGGGCATCCAATTAGCATCTCACTGGCACGCCCACGTACAAACATCATCTTATCTTCAACCTCTGCCGGAATGAGGTTCTCCAGACCATTCGTCCTGTCACAAGCTACATCTGCCGACAAACCAAGCAGAGTGGGCTGTTTCAATAGAAGCACAACAGCAGCTCTCGGTCGAGCAGCCAGATCCAATCAGCAAGTTCTTCTATTTTTACGCCGCCCCAAGCCGCCAAATTTGGGTGCCTGACGGGTTCAACAAGACCATCTACGTCTATTGAAACGTACAATCCACAAGTCATAATTATATTGGCTGCCAATCTGATTCATTATAATCAAGGGCTCATCTCCGTATTCATCCCTGGATGCTCTCTGCTCAAGGCGACCCCCACGAACTGTGCCGGACAGAGAGTGCTGGATAAATACCGGGGTGATGATTTGAAAAACTCTCCCCAGGTATGCTCCATATTTTGCGGAGTTTCCACCTGATGGCACGGTATTTACATGCTGACCGCCGTATTTATAATGTTTGGCAGCTTTGACATATGATAGGTCATAAAAGTTGACTTCAACCGAGGTGGAGCTCCTCCTTACAGGAAACAGCGCACAGCCAGTCACCAAAACGCTTCACTTGCCGGAACGCAAATGGTCGGCTCGTTCCTCAATTTCGAGAATCGGTGGCGTCCAACAATGGCCAACAAATGCTGTTGCCCAAATCATGCCACGAGGCAATAGCCGGCCCGCCCCAGTATGCTGGACCGCGTCACTGCAGGTAAGGGCGACACCGAAAAACGGGCTCAAAGCTGCTTATACCCGAATTCCTGGAGTCAAGAGGCCCCAGGACCAGGTGTCCACTGTCCACATTGTCTCTGCATCAAGCCTTGCTGTCCTTGGCACCAATCAACCCTAGAATACTCGAGTCAAGAAGCACTTTCTATCCCTTCTTTATGACTTGTGCTCTCATGCGGCACAGCAGAAATGGTCTGATTCTTTTCCTCTGGTCAGGCAGGGGTCAGGCAATAGTGGCAAATCACATGGAGCTTATCTTGATCAGGGAACAAGAACAGGTTTGAGTTGGTTGTGCAGTGCTGGATTTCGCAGAAGCTGAAAGTGGTGTTGGTTTTGGGCCCCTCCACTATTGCGCTATCTGCCGGATGATCAATAAACCCTGCATCGAACACGAACGTGCGGCCGCAGCTGGTCTCTCTCGAGTCTGAATCTCGAAAGACAAAGGAAGTAAAATTTCAAGACGCCTCCCAAAGCGATAGATGGTGAGGCTATCTTCAAATGTTCTGCTTGAGCAAATGCAGTGGAACCTGGAATAAACGCCATCCGAAAAGCCCTGCAAATCAACTATCACGAGGTCCAAGCCAACGGAGTTCAGCTTCAAACGCATCACTGCATTGAAACTTTATCCTACAAGTGCCGGGCAATCATGCCAAAGCAAGTGTTAATCTGTGGATTCGGAGGGGCTAAAACATGATGACAGTTCACTCCATGTCTGTCCGCTACTCCGCCATCAGGAGGAGATCAACCACAAGGTCAAAACTCATCGCAATTCTCCGAGCGCCATTCGATGCAATGCGAAACAGGTCGATTGTGGTACAGAATTACTTCGCAGCAAAGTGATTTCAACGCCCTCGAATTACCATAATGTGAAGCCAGTTACTGCTCAGCTATCCCCGATTTTGCAAGACATTACAATAAACCACCCTTCAAGCAAATTGTATCACCAACGGAGTGGAGATTGTGATTTGGAATCCGCTTGTACAGCAAAAAAAACCTCCGCGATCCGCCGAGGATGATCTTTGATTCCACAACGAGCCTTATTCCGACCTCATCCAAGTTTGCCTTGTCGACGACGATGCTGGCCGTGATGGAAAAGCCTTTCCTCAATTGAACGAATGCGGGAGGCTGCTGAGGACAGCTATTGTGACACAGCAGGCTCCCTGGCCTCTGACCAGACGGGTGGTGCTTGTACTGCCACACTAGAGTAAATCCCTCGAGCTCAAACCTGTTTTTAATCCGTTACCGAGTTTCCTCTTGCATGGCTAATACTTTCAGGCCGATTCACCCCACGGCAGATACTTCGGTCCGTTTCTCGGCTCAGTACACCTGCTCTCATGTAAAGTTCCGTATGATTGTAGACAGGACAGACTTGTCTTCTCAGCCCATTCTGTCACTCACCGGTTCTCGGTAGCAAAAAAACCCTAACTTCCACAATGAGTTTCGTCAAACATCACCAATCAGGCCTCGCATGCAGGGCGCCCAAATGGTATCATCCGTGCGTCAAGTCAGCATGCTGTGCAACATCAGCAGTGACTTGTCTCAATCAGATCGACGATTCCTCAAGTGTAACATTGCTGACAAAGCCATCTACTCCCTCTCTCCAACCCAGCAGTGAAAGACTCCCTTCACCCTCACGTATGACCGAAGACACGGCCCGTCCAGGCGAGCCCTCAAAGCCAACCTATTGGACAATGCCAAAAAAGAGGCTGTCGAAGAAGATCTGATCCTCAACCAGATCCAGATATCCAGGTAGCCAATTACGAGTCTAGTCTCAGCCGAGCGAACGACCGTTGTTTGCTTTCCCAAACGGGTTCAAGCCAACAGTTACACCCATTCTCAGCCCAGATCCAGCTATCGGAGTCGCCTGATTCCGAAAGAAAGGGAAAAGCGGTTTCGGGACCACCCACCTAATTGGGGCTGTGATCGGATGGATGGTATAGCGGCGAAAACGAGAGGTCATGCGTCCCAGATGATCGAAATCATCCGAAGCTCTCGGTCTGCTTCCGAATGAGAGCGCTCCTCCCTCTCTGCCTTTCCTTTCTTCTTCGTGTGTTCGCCACCTGCAGCGAAGAAACTTCTCCTGTTGTACGCCATACAGGACAGTAGCTCTGACAATCACAACTCATGAAGATGCATGATATGAGTGGTATTGGACATACAGGCGGGCGGGTGCTTGCCAACAGGCTTGCTTTTTCGGTGCCGTCTCGCTCCTCATGTTGTGATGTTGCCGAGAATACCATTGTGGTACGTTTGTCTGATATGCACTGCATTCGTCGGAGTCGACGTTGATGGGAACGCTGCCAACGAAGTCAGTGAGTACATCGTGAGCACAGCGTCGTTCTGATCTGCTTTTTCTTTACTTAGTCTTGTGTTCTCCTCTCTGCTGTCTACAAGATCTTGGAATTGGGCTAGTGACTTGTTTGATTTGGAAATGAAATCTCTTGGACCAATACCCTTTCCATGTGCTGGAGATCTGTGAATTGACTGGCGGTCTTAGTCTATGGCAAGTGCTTGTGTAGTCTGGATCATTGGCATGGGTTGGTATCAATGTTTGCTAAGGATGCTCAGAAGCGGATTGAAAATCTCCGGACGAGAACATAGCTATCGCAAGCTATTTGCCATTCCGTGGTCTCATCAAAATATCAGTCTCTGGATCCAGATGCTTGAAAGACGGTCGGGCTCCCATGTGAGTGTCGATCTTGGGATTGATGATAATAGCTCCGACATCACAAGACTGTGCTCGTCGGCTCGTCACATTGCGGTCAGCAGCAGTAGCCTTGCTGCTGGGTTAGACTAATGTCCCATCAGATTCTATCAAAGCACACAAGAGAAGCTGCATGTGGTTCATGTTCGACCCTGAAGGCCATGCATGTCGAAGTCGAACTTTTCAAGTTTGTCATTCAGATATAGACTCATGTATCATGGTAGATATCGTCACTGCAATTTCCGTTCTTGCCAGCTACTTCGATGACATCTTCACAGTTTTCTTTGCTCTTCTTCGTTCTTACTTTGTCCGTAGTCGTCGAATGACGTCCTTGTTCAAGCCCGCAATCACGTGTTTACCCCGAGTTTACGCCCGTATATTCATCTTCAACTCTCCCCTCACACTTATGAGTTTCAAGGCTCGAAGGAGAAGTTATAAATGTATCACCATAGTCTCAACACTCTCTGCTTCTCTCTTTCATTAAAGTCACGAAGCTTTCATTCTATCACAAGCTATCTTGTGATAAGTTCTGGGAAGTGAGTGAGACGGTAACTCGGGTTTCGCTTGTTTGATCTCATCTTCTTTAGCGACAGAACTTTATGTCCTTGAAATAGCCAAGCCTCCTGCCTGTCCAAGGAGCTCGACACCTTTGGTGAAATATTTATGCGGAGACTCCCAAGGTGAGGTACGCAACCATCCCTTTCGTCACATCACTTCCATCCAAAGGCACAACAACCATAGTCGGATCCCATCCATTGACAGTCTCACCAGCGAAGATCGAATCTATACAATCAGTCAGTCAGAGCTCTCACCAACACCATAACAGACACCAAGACATACCAACAGCATTCGTCGTCCTATTAATCTCCGTATGCGTCGAATACGGCTCCAACGCCATAATCTGCTCGGACAAATCCTCCGCAAAGAACATCTGCCCCGTCGAGATCGTGTTATCGCTGACAACCGTCCCGTTCGATCCAATCACCCAGTTGGTGTGCACTTGAGCGTGGATGTGGATCGTACGCTCAACGTAGAAGCCTGGGAAGACGGTCTTCATCTCCATCATGCCGTTGGAGTCCGTGGGCCACATTCCGCGGAGCCAGGTCGAGTCGCCTGTGTGGAGGTCGAGGTCTGGGCCGATGGTCTTGTTGAGGGAGGCGACGAGCTCTTCGAAAGGAGTGTTGGGGTTGTAGGCGTCGAATGAGGCTGTTGTGTGTTAGCGGATATCAATAGATTGCTGCAGTGGGCGCAAGAGTTGTTACGAGGGTCTGCATTGGAGGATACGCACAGTATGATCCAGTGGAATTGCAATGCCACAAATCAACCAACACATTCTCCATCGGCTCGCAAGTATCCACATTCAAGACACCGATATCAAGATACAGCGGAACACCAAGTTGGTCCTCCGACATATCCTGTCTCAGTGTCTGAGAGCGAGGCCAAACATACGGGCCAGCAGTGACTTCAGGAGTCAAGACCGCAGTATCGTTCTGGAGAACTTGGTAATACGGAGCCTCTGTGGTGATGACAACAGTGGTGTTGGAACGAGCTGCGAGAGAGCGGCGCTCGTTGTGCTTGATCCAGCGTTTCTTGTTCATGGCTGCGGCTGCGGGTTCGCATCGCTTGGAAAGCCCGGCGCGACGGGTGATCTCGTTGTAGTTTAGAGCTTCGTGGTGGCCTGGGTGTGCTAGGATAGCAGAGACTGCTGCGCCGAGCAAAATGAGGAAGGAGAAGTGCATGGTTGAGGAAGTCAGTGAGTGAACGAGCGAGCGAACGGTGCTGCTTAAAGAAAGTGGTGAGGGTGAAGAGGAAATCTTTTTGGTGAGTCGCTGTGCTTACTTATATGAAGCTCTATCTCCACCTTGGATCCCAATTGCTGAATTGTGTCTGAGCATGGGAGTGGGATATCCATGCGTATACGCATGCAATACCAGATCCATCTCATCTCCCATAGTGGACGGAGGAGGTCAACAGCCACAGCACCATTCATCAGCCTCCGCTCTTGGCCGAAACTCGACGCAGTCCCTTTGAACAGAAATGGGGCTCTGCAGTAAACATCCAAGTATATTTCAAACACCGCTCCCGTCATTGGTTGTCCATGGAATAAGGCTCCGGAGCAGGGTGCCCACACTCGACCTTGGCGCCGCGTATGTCATGCAGGCGAGGTCGATCACTTCCCCTAGACTGACATAGACCCGCGGCACTTGTGCGGCTCCATAAGCTTGTGGGCTTGTTATACGCAATGAGGAGGTTTCTTTTCTTTTAAAGTTTGTTTGGTTGGACGGGTGGATGTGCTTGGTCCATTGTTTTGTTTGTTGTCAGCAATGACAAAAGGTGTTCCTGGTTCTCGGCATCTATTCCTTTGGAAAAGGAGTGAATACAGATAAAGTCAGGACCTGGCTTGAGATATGTTATTGATGCGTGGAGGTACAGTACTTTGAGCGAGAACATGTGCAGATGGAGCCAAATAACCCTAGAAGAGGACCCAACTGTCATTGAATTATGGAATTTGAAGATATACTAGCATCTCGAATTGCGCCCCCAAAGATAATCTTTCCTTCTCAGATTACCAATCATGTCAAGAACAATCAGGAAGATGCTGAAGTGAGTAGTTTTGAGGCATTTGCTTGGACTACTGGACTTGGACAGAAGAGGCAGTGGAGAGGAGCTCAAGTCCTCGACCTCCGTGCCTGTGAAAGTGGAAACCATACATGACTCGGCATATTCTCAACATATCCGCAAAGGTGCTGGAACAATGCAAATATAGAGGAGGAAGAAAGTGAGTAAAATGGATAATGTGGATAGGAAGAGAAAAGGGAGGATGCAGACTCGGTAAGTTGGGGGTGGATGGGACGGTCCGAGCTAGCGCGCTGTGTGGCTGAACACACCAGTGGCTGAGGCTGAGGCTAGAATGTACTTTCTTCGTCGCGAATTCTTGCCTTTTAAACTCTGTTTAACCTTCCATTCTGTAAAACGCATCGCCATACATGCAAAGTCTCCAAGAGATATTTAACCTACAATAATTTAGACCCAAAATCTATGCTTATCACAGTACTCATCTATTCAGTCCCAGTCCATTGCCCCAATCCCCCACATCCCGAGATGATCAAGGGTTCTTTCTCCCTGTGTCGCGACTCATTTCAGGTCGACCGACTTTGCAAGCTCAATGCTCGGACATCATAGTTTTGCCTTTCCGCTCTCGATAGAGCCCCAACTCATCGCATCTAAGGGCTTATACGTCTGTCCGTCAAGCCAGTATAGTTTATCTTGGTTGTTGGGATCTGAAGCAACCCAAGATTTCTTGATGAGGTCGTTCTTCGATTTCTTGAATGTTGCGTTTGCTTCGATTCTGTTTTAGTGTTAGTTTGATTGCTCTTGAAATCTCCTCATTATGTTCGGTCCCTGGCGTTGGGGATATCCGAGGAGGAAAAGGGGTCATTGGGGAGTCTGGCAAGTTGCTCTTACTCTTGAGTGATGCGCACCAAACGAGGCATCGCATACGGTGGAAGTCCAGTCTTCTTCAAGCCTGCATACAAGTTCTGCATAAACACTCCATCGGCGCCAGAATCAAGTGTGATGGCGGCTGCTCCAGCTTGGCCGTCATAACTACGTCGTCAGCAACATTCTTTCTTTTGGACGAAGTTACTTACCCTGCGAGTTTCACGCCATACACCACGGCATCCAGTACGCCGTCAAGTTTGGCAATATGGTCTCTCACTTCTCCCGCACTCACGTTCTCTCCTTTCCATCTGAACGTATCGCCCATGCGATCATGAAATCTCACCCAGCCAGTCTCTTCATGCACAACCAGATCTCCCATCTTCTGCCACATATCTCCCTTCTTGAAAACATCAGACATGAGCTTCTCGTTCGTTGCTGCCGGATTGTTCAGGTACTCTGTGAGCAGCCCTCTGCTTTTCACCCGACCGATCACTTCTCCAGGCTCCCCAATATCAGCCCGGACACAGAATCCCGTCTTGGGGTCTCGGTACGGCTGTTCAGTCTCCGGATCAACTTTAACGATCAAGGTATCCGTCTCCATGTACCGTCTCAGCGGGCCAGCAAATCCAACCTTACCAGCTCCCCAGGCGCCAGATGCCACGTTATCGAACTTCGCAAGTCCTTCTGTCGAGCGGTAGAATTCTCTGATCTCAGGAACGCCGAATCGATCCTTGAACTTCTCCCAGATCTCGCCACGAAGACCGTTTCCAGCTGCGACGATGCAGTTGTGACCGCGATCATACGGGCCAGGTGGGGAGTTTACCAGGTACCGACAGAGTTCTCCAACGTACAGGATTCGTGTTGCTTTGCTTTCTGTTACGTCTTTCCAGAATCTTGAGGAAGAGAACTTTCTGGCCAGACAGACTGTGGAGCCTGTCCCGATGCCGTAGCAGAGAGCCGTGAAAAGAGCGGTGCCGTGGAAGAGGGGTAATGGCGAGTATATGCGCATGGGAAAGTACTTCTTGGGATTCCTCATGTCCTGAGATGTTGCATTGGCGGTCAGGCACATCTGGTGATTACGAATGGCACAAGCTTTTGGCTTTCCAGTCGTTCCTGATGTGTAAATCAGGCAAGCTAGATCAGCGGGAGTGGCTTTGGTCGCAGGCGTTATCACTGATGGGATAGGTAAGTTTTCTGGTCTGAGATACGTGATTGATGGCTCAGTTGGTGGGGGTACGTTGTCGAATGATCCTAGGTTCAGAGCCCAATGTTGTGTCGAACCGTCCAGAAATTGGGAGAGGTCCGGAGTTGAGATGATTGCCTTGGCGTTCGCAACGTTCAAGCAATGCTTCAAAGTAGCATCTACGAAATCAGCATCGGTCTTCTGAACGTACGGAATCCTTACCTCGAAGACTGGTGTTGACTAATCCAGCTACAGCACTCAGTTTGGATAATGCTAAGATTGCCGTCACCATCTCAGGCGAGTTACTCGTGAACATCGCGATGCAATCATTTTTTACGACGCCCTGGCTCTCTAAATGTGCAGCCAATCTCACGACATCTATTTAGCAATTAGTCTTGAGCCTTCTCTGGGTCAGTCTTGAATTACTTACCCCTCTTTAGCTCTCCATATGTCCACGTCCGTCCCTCGAACCACAACGCCTCGACATTTGGATCTACGGAATCAAACATCGCATAGATCGTGCAAGTATCGCCCAACGACTGAATTTTCTGACCGAGTCGCGCTCCCCAGTCACGATCATGGCGCAGGTTCTGCATGTCGAGCCCAACAGACAGCTTCGCATTCAAATACGCAGTCGCTGCCACAGCAGCAGCTGAAATGACTGCTCCAGTACCCAAATCCATCTTGAGCAACTTTCTTTCAACGTGTCACGATCTTCGACTCCCTAAGATCCTCTTTCTTTCCAAAAGGGGATGGACAAATCACAGGTGCAGCGCTGACGGTGTGGGTGTCAACAACTCGACTTCGATCACAAGACAGAAAGAAAGATATGTAATCTTTCAGAACATCGAGCTTCGGCAATGATAGAAATATGCCTCGGACAATCGGTTATGTTGAGTGAGCAAATATACTTTATCAAGGTTTCAAGAGGGCTTTGAAGCCATTACTGCCGTGTGAATTACCCGCGGGGTGGGGTGTCCGATGTCCCAAGACATCCACATCCAGCTGTCAATGTGGGGCTTCCCCATGGCTGCCCCTCAAATTCCTCCCCGCGACTCGCCCAGAGTCGACGCCACGCAGAGACCCTCGAACTACCACGGAAGATCAGGGCAGAGCGGCTCGGCAAATACTGGCTGATTATTTATCCCAACCTCACCTCTTCCTCCCTTCTGTATATTTCCCTCGTTTCTTCACGTTTATACTTGGTACTTGATTTATACTTGCAGCTTAATTTTTTGGCGCTTTAGAGATCTGGACAGATATAGACTTTTCAATATGGCTTCAGCTGGACAACGACTTGGTTCGGTGCTGGGACACCTCAATCCCTTATCTTCGGAAAGCAGCGGAAAGGTCAAGCTTCTCCAGAAGAACCCAGATGATATTGTATGTTCTCGTGAATCCCTTTATCAGCTTTACTGACAATCTCCAGGTCATCACTTATGCCGCCAGAACCCCTCTCACGAAAGCCAAGAAGGGGGGTCTGAAAGACACTCAAATCGACGACCTCCTGATCTCGCTGCTCACGGTGAGTAATACCTCCCAAGTATTTTACATATCGCAAACTAACACTTCCCAGACCGTTCGTGAAAACATGAACATCGACCCCTCTCTAATTGAAGACATCTGTCTCGGCAACGTCCTCGCCCCCTCCCAAGGCTACGTCGTGCGCTCCTCCGTCCTGGCCGCCGGCTTTCCCGCGACCTCTGCCGCCTCAATCGTCAACCGCTTCTGCTCCTCGGGTCTCCTCGCCGTCCAGCAAATCTCCAACCAGATCATCGCCGGCTCCATCGAAGTCGGGCTCGCCCTCGGCGCAGAAAGCATGTCCACGTGCCCCGACAACGGTGCACCACAAGCGAGCGCCAAAATTACCTCTCACCCCCTCGCCAGTCAGAACGAGCAGCCCATGGGTCAGACGAGCGAGAATGTCGCTGGTGATTTCGGTATTAGTAGACAGGCGATGGATGAGTTTGCGGCGAGGAGTTTCCAGCGTGCGGAGAAGGCGCAGAAGGAGGGGTGGACGAAGGATGAAATCGTGCCTGTAGAGGTCTCATTCACGGATCCGAAGACGGGCGTCACGTCAAAGAGAGTCATAGATGCGGATGATGGGATTCGAGCTGGTACCACCGCTGAATCGCTAGGCAAGATCCGTGCTGCGTTCCCGCAGTGGAAACCTAGCCAGACGACAGGCGGTAATGCGTCGCAGATTACTGATGGGGCGGCAGCTGTGCTGCTTATGAAGAGGAGTAAGGCGGAGCAGCTTGGCGTGAAGGTTATTGGGAAGTTTGTTCAGGCGACGGTTGTGGGACTGGAGCCGAGGATTATGGGGATTGGGCCTGCGTTTGCGATTCCGAAGGTTTTGGAGAAGGTGGGGTTGCATAGGGATGATGTGGATGTTTTTGAGATCAATGAGGCTTTTGCTAGTATGGTAAGTCTTGGGCTCTTGAGGATCACTAATCAACGTGGGATGGCGAGAGAAACATGCTGACTTGTGAATAGGGTGTCTACTGTGTGGAGAAACTTGGTCTGGATCCGGCAAAGGTCAACCCTCGAGGCGGAGCGATGTAAGTTATGCTTCCCTCCAACATGATTTCTTCACTGACAAAGTCATAGCGCCCTTGGCCACCCTCTCGGCTGCACAGGTGCGCGGCAAGTTGTGACTGCGCTCTCGGAGCTCAGGAGACAGGATAAGAGGATTGCTGTGACGAGTATGTGTGTTGGAACTGTAAGTCACTTCATGTCCCGTCATGGAGCAGCAAATCATATTTCCGTTGAACTGAGCTGACGGATGTATGATATAGGGTCAAGGAATGGCAGGCGTGTTCGTTTCAGAGCACTAGATTGCTGTAGGGAGATGTGGTATATGTATGTTGAATCACCGTGACTATGTAGGACCTTCTGCTCATTGCAGCCAGCTAGCTTTGTTCACTTGTCAGATGTGAATATACGAGTTTCGAAGGAGCTTACCGGCACTCTTTTGGTATAAATGTATTCGACGCTTCCATTTTCAGCAGACAACCCAAGACAGACTGCCTCGGACTTTTTGATGGAAGAAAAACCCTTTCTCACAGCCTCAAGATTCTGACATTTAGCACTTACTGTTCCAAGGTGCTTTACGGGCTTTTCGGTATCTCCTTGTATAATCATCCTGAATGAAAGATCCTCTGGTTCCATGCTCGGGTGTTCGTCTCAAGTCAGCTTCCATCACCACTCAATTTGCCGTCGTCATTTTCTGTTTACTGTCAACCCACTCATGAGCTTCCTCAAACACTAGCGAACCCTCAATAAAATACATTTTCAAAGGACGCTATCCTATCGATTATAACCATCCGGTCATGGTGCCGGAAGCTGAACTGAAATCACGTGGACCCAATTTTTCCTCCCCCAACTGTGGGAACTACTGCCATACTCTGGGTGCCACGCCCAGAGAATCGAAATAAATACAAGTCCTGAGAGAAAGTGAAAACGAAGGTACCGCCCGCAACTATTTTGCGTGGTCGAGACAAGCCATGGAAAATTGAATCACTTTCAGTACGACTGAAACGAGACGAAAACGCGTCTGAGATCCCAGTATCGAACGACACCGCTATAATGCGTTCATTGAAAGTCCGTTCTTCGCTTTCGATTATATATATATAATTCAAGCTCACTCGTATTTAGATATTTGACGAGCTCAGAACGATACTCAGCAACAAGACCTGCGCTTGACAACCTCGCGCATCGTCACTGACTAGCCAAGGCCACGCTAAGTTTAGTACCTGGACTTATCGAGTTCGAGATCAGTGCAGCTTTATGCGTGTAGATTGACCCGGATTTCCCCGGTGCTTCCTCTCGACAAGTGCTTAGGCGAAGTTTGTTACCATCTTCCAGATCATGTCATTCTGCCCTGATCTTGCCTTTGCGCCAATAATCGTTTTCTCCTGGCAATCGAAGCCCACTTTACATGGATTCCTTCTTCCAAGAAGTACATATATCCACAGTTTCTTCTGGTCGTTCGTGAAACGGACCATTTTCTCGGTCAGTCACGCTCCCCCACTTCATTGCTGTCTACCATTGTGCTGGGCTTTTGGCAGCCAGGAACAGCTTGGTAAGACGCTCTTTTTATGCCAGTAATGCTAGCACGGTCTATGATACTCAAATTCAATTTTCCTCTTTCACCGTGTCGGCTCTCTACCACTTGATACTGAGTTGACCCAGCCTCGGGATTCGTGACTGTGTGTATCCTTGCGCCGCTTCAGTTGAGGAACAATTCACACTATATAAGATCAGCCTCAACTACTTCATATGATTTTTAGATGGAGCCAGAAATATGGAACAAAAAATCACGACCCTGCTTTCTGCTAATTGGCGTCTGTAGGTACTTGTCGAAGAGCAATTAGACGACATTTGGCGCAGACGTCGACGCTTGCGGGACACTCTCTCCCTCTGTCCAGCTGTACTGTGCCATACGTGCGGAAAATAGTGATCTTTTGCTGTTGTCGTATGATGTTTAATTCTCAATTCCCTATCTCATCAATTCGACTTCGCCTAGTTAGAAGTCCCAGGCTACAAAGTTCAATAGGTCTCCCGCTTCCCGAATCATTACGCCAAATTATCTCGCTTCGTTCAGAGAAGACTGAAGTCTAGGTCTCTATCATGAAATCTCCAACGAAAATTCAATCCTCCGTTTGTTAGCACTGACTTCATCCGATTTTGTTGATCGTAGACGAGCAGTGTGAGGATGAGTATGTATGTAACCGGCCCGGCAGATACTGGAATATTAGCAAGCAACACTCTCCTCAACTCAATACGAAACTCCGCCTCCGCCGTCGTGGCGCGAGCTTTCTCGTCTGATTCACAGATCGATGGTCACAACAGTCGGGAGATGAGAGTATTCACCGATATACACGCCACTCACCTTGAGGGAAATGGTTGCAAATGAACTACGGACCTTGTCTTCACCAAATCCAGACGCTAGAGCCATGTCACTCTCTGTCACATACCGTATTGAAATACCTGTCCATTGACCCTGATCTGTTTGCGGAGTCCGGCACTTGTCGAAAAGCTTAGCGAGGCAATTCCGGTGGGGAGAATTTCTCCATCCCCTCACTTCTGCTGATCTCCCGCAATGCGGGGAATAACCCGAAAAGGAAGCTCGTAGCAGGTTCTAACCTAGCATTGGGATTGAAGAAGCTCTTCAATTGGTGCGCTAAAGAGCAATGTTGATCCTTAGGGGGGACATTTCGCGCTCCAGTAGAATTGTCAAATCACAGTGGCAGGTACGAGGACGTTTCCTTGCAATCTTTCTTAAGCGCAATCCGGTCAAGATGCTAAAAGATATCGAGCAGACACAGACGCAGATCTTTTCTAATTAGTAGCTGTTCCCAAAGTATGTAACGTTGACATTGATACATGGGGTGTTGGAAATATAAAGAGCAATGATGGGGCAAGCCCGTGGAGAACAGTCTATTTCTCTAACCAGGAGCTCGCAATGGCTATCGGAAAAACTGTGGCGTTATTATGCTTATACCTGCGGTCTATCTCGGCTCAGGCTGATGACCTAGGACTTTCCAACGGATACATTTTTTTCGATACTAGTGACTTCAACGTCAAGCTCGTTAACAGCTCTCAGACCTTGGCATCTATCTCGCCGAAATCAAAGCCTGCATTCGACTTCTCTCCGTTTGACGTACTTTCTCAACGAGCAGCCAACGGAAACTACCATCTCGGAGACATAGCCATACGATACAGAACTCTCGGTGATGGAGACTGGATAGACCTCAATTCTGCAATATCACGAAAGCCAGTTTTGCCCCTTCAAAAAGATGATTCCGTTGCAGCTGCCAACCTCTCGCCCACCACCTCGGAAGATTCGCCACTCGATATTACTCGAGAGTGGGGTGTGAACGGGAGAGATGTGACACTGTCCTTCACAGCCCAAAATTCTGGGAAGTCATCCCTTGAGATCGGCTCCTTCGGCTTCCCTATAGAATTCAACAGTATCTTCACAGGTAGAACGGCAGAAGATACTCAAGCGAACTGCTCCCTCACAGACCCAAACATCGGTCTCGCTGGCGGATATCTTCGCGTGACACCACTCGAAGGAGCTGGTTCCTCGCTTGTCGTTACTCCACTGCAAGGCACTATATTCGAGGGCTGGAGATTTCTTCCAGAGAACACGAGTACTGCTCTTGCATACCAGAGTCAAGTCTTCGAGGGCTTTTACTCTTGGGAAGTCCATACACTGGCATATGCCGAGCGCGAGTGGAATGCTACGACGCCCTGGAATCCACCAACTTCGAAGATTCTCGCTGCTGGCGAGTCTGTAACATACGGGCTGCGCTTTTCACTCGCATCAGATGTGCGGAGTATTGAGGATACAGTGAAGAGGACGTACACTCCGTTGGCTATCGGCGTTCCGGGATACATCGTGCATGGAGACTCGACTGCACAACTCCATCTATTCCACGACTCCACTGTCACTTCGATTTCGTCTGATCCCGTTGATGCATTTCAATTCGATCCCATCAACCAAGGGTACTCACTCACACCAGCACCATCAGCGTGGGGACGAGTGAGGGTGGATATCACATATGCGACCGGAGCCAAACAATCCGTATCTTACTTCATCACCAAATCCGGACCACAACAGCTCACTGATCTTGGCAATTTCCTCTTCACGTCCCAATACTACACCAATACCTCAGATCCATTTCATCGAGCACCTTCCGTTATTTCATATGACCGAGAAGTCAACGACTACGTGCTTCAAGACCATCGAGCCTGGATAGCAGGTCTAAGCGATGAAGGAGGAGCCGGGGCTTGGCTAGCCGCAGCCATGAAGCAAGCAGCACAGCCCAGCGCAGACGAAGTTTCAAAGCTCGAAGACTTCATCCATCAAACTGTGCTCGGCACTTTGCAACCGCCCAATAGCTCAGCTGTCAGAAAGAGCGTCTTCTTCTATCAGCCAAACGCAACCTCGTACGAGTACAGCGACGAGATCGATTGGTCTGGGTGGGCCAGTTGGAATATCGCAGAAGCATACGCCACAGATCGAGCATATGACTATGTTCATGTCAGCGCTGCATACTGGGCATTGTATCGTGTCGCAAGATTCTACCCGGATATCGTCAAACAAGCCACCTGGGACTGGTATCTTTCGCAATCGTACAACACCGTCATGTACTGTATGGGGACAAACGCCCAAGGCCAGCCAAACGCCGGCTACAGCGAGCTCGGATTAATGGGCGAGACAGTCTGGGGCTACCTCCTCGAAGATCTCAAAGCTGAAAATTACACCACCGAGGCAAATATTCTCGAAGCCCGCATGAAGCGACGAGCTGAAGCCTGGTCGATGCAAATCGTTCCGTACGGCAGCGAAATGGCATGGGACTCAACAGGCCAAGAGGGCGTCTACTATTGGACGAACTACTTCGGACTCACCGAAGCTGCAAATAAAACCATTGACAGCATTCTCGGGTACATGCCGACCGTCAGTCATTGGGGATGGAACGGGAATGCTCGCCGATATTGGGATTTCTTGTACGGAGGGAAACTTGAGCGGATCGAGCGCCAGATTCACCATTATGGCTCTGGCCTTAATGCATTACCACTGCTCGAGCACTTTAAACAGGAACCCTCGGATTTATATGCCCTCCGAGTCGGATATGGTGGAAACTCTGGTCCGATGTCCAATATCGACCAGGAGGGCTTCGCAGCGGCGGCTTTTCATTCTTGGCCTGACACGCTGGCTTGGGATGCATACTCTGGAGACTACGGTCCGAACTTTCTTGGACATGTCTTCGGAGCGGGAACATATGTTGTTGAGGATGCCGAGCTGGGATTGTTGGCATTTGGCGGTAGTGCGACGTGTGATGGGGATGTTATCACTGTAGTGCCGACAGATGCTGTCAGGCGAAAAGTTTATCTTGCCATGTTCGGAACGCAGATTGCTGTCGAAGCGGGGACTATTGAGAAAGTGACATACTCAGACAAGACGGGTGTGATAACAGTGCAGATTGCATCGAAGATCTCAAGCGTTTCGAGCATGGCTCCCGCTGCCAGCACGATCTTGAAAGTGAGGAAGATGGCTCAGGTGGGACCACTTGGTACTCCTGTGGTCACGTCTCCTGGTAATGCGGCTGAGAGGGGTGGTTGGAAGGTGGATCTCCCTAGTGGATCTGCTACTGTTGATATGGCATTCCAGTAGTCCGTCAGAAGCAGTAAATCGGTTGGGAGTAGTAAGCAGAAATCAGTGTGGTGATCGCAACCAATGACATGTTGATGCCGTACATCGGACATTGATTCAAAGCAGACTTTCGAGCAATCTCTTTTTCCACATGAAGATTTAAGTTCTAAACCTTCTCAAATTATGGGATAGAAGATTTACATTGTACGAGATGTTCTGAACACGGCATGTTCCGTACATGTAAGAAAATCGCTCTTGGTTCGCGCTCGTCCCGAGAACGTTTACTGTTCGACTCGCGCTCAACGTCGTCCAAGCCCCAGGTAATGCTGCGTTCCGTTCTCCTTTGGAAACCGGCACTTGTCAAGTCGCAAAAGCCTGTTCCTCTCTCACTTGGCTGGTAGCGAACCTAATGTCCCCTGAAAGTTTGTTTGAAGGGGTCAAAAAAGCTTGTTTTGCTGGAGAAGCAAGCGAGGGCCCCGGTAGCTCAGCTGGTGGAGAAAAACTTAAATGCCAAACGGCGAGTCGTACCACCTATTCGTCCAATAAATCTATGCCAGCTTATCTTTAAGTAGTTTCTACAGAAGATCCCATCCTTCTCCGTGTTTCAACTGGAGTGAGCATAATTCTGGTCAGTCCGATACTGGTAGGGGCTCTGAGCGCAGTCACGGGAGTGATGAGACCGTTTCGTCCTTGATGCTTCCAATTTACGTTATATTATTCCTTAGTTCCCCAGGAAATCCTTTGTCGTCCAAATACTAGCTCAATCTCCTATGCCAAGCTGTCTACGCTTTTTGTTGGTCTACCAGAATGGCGGCAATGCAGGGGTCTGCACCCCCACCTCCCGGCATCACGCCAAATTTCGAACACCCCGAGGATGTACTCAGAACCATCAACACTGTTTCGATTGTGGTTACTATAGCAGCTATGGCGCCATTAGTTGCGGGAAGAGTATTTATCAGAGTCTTCTCAACTAAGCTGTTCTACGTGGAAGACTGTAGGTTCCGCATCGATTGTCTCCGGGCCCTCGTCTAAAATCTCGTTAGATTTTTGTGTGGTGTCGTGGGTACTGAGCACCGCATATTGTTTGACAGGTATATTTAGTGGGTATATTCAGCATAGTGCGATGATCAATGACTGATAGTCTTAGTGGGAAATCATGGTGGCGGAAATCATGTCTGGGAGGTGACCAAAGACAACATGGTCGGATTTCAAAAGGTACCTGCGTCCTGGAATCTGGGGTACGTCGTGAAGCTGAGCTAATTTACAAGACAGGCTTTATATGCAGACTCGGTCACCTATGGTCCAGCTACCTGGTCCACCAAGACAACACTCCTTCTCATTTTCATCCGCGTATTTTCACCATTCCGCAAAACGGTGATCTTCATTTACCTTTTCATCTTGGCAATGTTATTGTACTATCTTCCCGTCATGATCATCAAAGCACGTATCTGCAATCCAATCGCTGCTTTATGGACTCCGGATCTGCCTGCTGTTTGTTTAGACAGAGTCAAGCTCTTTTATCTCGATACAGTAATGAGTGCGCTCACCGACGTAGTCATTCTTATCCTGCCGATTCCCTTGTAAGCATGGCGTGCCTTTCCTCACTCGAACGAATTCCACTGCTGACAGCGACTGATTTTTTACTATTCCAGAGTGTGGTCTTTGAAAATGGCTCTGAAGAAAAAACTCCGCATTGCAGCTCTGTTGGGTGCTGGAGGTATTGCGACAGGCGCTAGCGTTGTGCGTTTGATTGTGAGTCGTTCACTCTATCTCAACTTTCTTGTATCAAGCTATCTTACCTTAATTAAAACATCGATCCGTAATATAGCCAATGTTCGTGTACAATAGCTAATATTCTGTGTTTCTCAGCTCGTGTTCCAACCTAACAGCTTCGACGACGAGACCGTCTCCTTCATTCGGTTCAATCTTCTTGGGTATTCCCCCTCAAGCGACTATCGCAAGTAACTATCGCAAGTAACTATCGTGCTAATTGAATTCGATATTAGTGTCGCTGAAGTAGGTATCGGCATCATCTGCGCCTGTCTACCAGCCTTCAACTTCCTCTTCATCAAAACCCGTCTCGATCGCTCAAAAGCCGCATCAGCGCGCGCAAACCGGTCGCAATACATCTCGAGTACGAAACTGAGCAGGATGAAGAGCTCAAGAGATATTGAGAGTAGTGGGGAGGAAGGAAGGAGTCTGACGAGGGTTCCGACGGCAACTTATGTTGATGTGAGGGCTGTTGCGCACCAGAGGGAGGAGCTAACTAGAGTTCCAACTGCGACGTATGTCCATGTGAAGAGTTTGGCGACAGTGGATCCAATGGATGATTTAGTGTTGCAGCTGGAACGGGTAGAGACAGCGAGAAGATAGGCTGTCGTTAACATAATTGATTCATAAGTTCTCAAAAGTGACGCTCTTAAAAACCAAATGTCTGGAGGAACGCTAAGGCTGCGGAATGTGTCTACTTGTTTCGAGACCATAGCAGGTCCTGATATAGAAGTGATGTGCTGTGAAACTAATCAGGAAAAGAACTCTACCTGGGCGAAAGTTTTGATTGCTCAAAGGCAGCTCCTGTTTGGTATTCGGTAATGGTGGATTGGATCAGCGAAAACCTGCAGGAGGGCGTTCGTGTAGGAACACCTTACTTGCAGATACATGGACTACTGCGGCACGACAGATCAGTGTCCAATAGATAGCCACGAAATTTAGAGGGCGTCCACCGAGAGAAATGCCCTTCGCCTGCGATATGCAACAAAGCTTGAGATGTTTTTAGGTGCAATTCGATGCAAGTGAGGAGTTATTCGAAAATTTGGAGGATTATTGTGAAAGGTCGCTTGAACATGTAGTCGGGGGACAGGGGCTGCGAGATACGCCTCCGAAGAGGAGCGAGAAAAGACAGTGACCATTCTGATTTCGAACGCAGAAGTATTGAGCTCTGTGGTAGGAAGCTACAAACGTGAGAATATGCTTGGCCCCGGTACACCTGTGTTGATCGCGACTGCCTCACCTCGAACTTCATGTTGTTCGATTGATTTTGACGTATGACACAACTTCAAACATCACTTTTCCATAAGCTACACTTCAGCACAACGTTCACTCTTCTAATTCGGTACTTACCGCTCGTTTTCATCGCAGCGTCTGCCCAGCTAGCTGCTGAGGCATCACATCACTAGGAGGTCGCTCGAGCGCATCTTCTGCAAGGTCTCGGAGTCTCCTCAACACCAATAGCCCCAAAAGCACGAGCCGAGTCTTTTGCTCTTCCTCCTCATCGATACAATTTTCAACCCTGCAGTCTGTTCAACTTCGACTCGGCACAAGATTGAGATCACCTTCGAGTTTTGCTTCAGCTTCCAGATCATTCGACTCCAACTCTCGTCCATTGTTCAAACCATAGCCTACGCCCTCACACCGACGAGTGAGGCCACCTGTTCAATCGCGCAGAAACATCTTCAAGCCAAGTTCCATGGAGATCTGATATGGCTGGTACCAGTAATATGTCAAATGTCGGTCTTGGAATGATTCCAAGATCTTCTAATACTGCCCCAACCTTTCATTTGGACCGTTTAGCTTGGTCTAAGAATGGTAAATGTTTTCTTTCATTACCAAGCTTGGTCGCTGCAAAGTCTGAAAGGTACTGACATCTTGTGGGTCCTACCAGCCGAAAGAAATGTGGCAGGCCGCAAAGAAGCGGAAGTCGGCTCTGAATCGCCGCCCAGGAATTTCACAAAGTTTACCAGCCTCCGTTCGAGCTTCAGATTATGATATGGAATTTTGCCATGCGACCTCGAAGAGTTGAGATGAGTTTCTATTGGAATCGCAAGTCTATCCAATTCGACTTCATCGCGAGATTTCCCAGGCTCTTTCATATCAATCGGGACGTTCGAACCGAATGCATGAAATATTACGAGCTCCTCTTCGACCATGAGCAGTGCTGGAGATGGATATGCTTTTACCCCGAGAGAGATACATTACATATCAGAGATACCGTAAGGCCTCCGAACCATCGCCTAATGAGAGAAATCAGCACGGAGCAGGTCAAAGCGACTCTCTCCATTCTACCCGACAAGTCTAAAATTCAACATCTTTCAGTTGGCTGGTTCAACCGACAAGATTTCCGAGAGGCAGTTGGTCAGCTCTTGTTGTTTCAAAATTTGAAGACAATTGATGTGTTGTTCCTCAGGAGAACACTCGACTGCGGAGTTCATGATGTTCACGAGGGAGGAAGATGGCGCGCTTTCTGTCACATATCGTTCCTGGACTTGCCCATGCAGAAACACGAGCATGAGATGATCGAACAAGGAAAACGCCGTGTTTGACCCGACAAGAGAATCTCGAAGAGTACATTGATCATTGGAAAAAGCCCGAATTCTTTTACAAAGCTCTTTGTTTGCGACCACTAAATCCGAACGACCCCTATGCATTATTCTGTCCACCACTATACTTAGGAGCACTCAAGGATGTAGAAGCGGAAAACAGGAGAAGCTACAGAAACCTTGTTCTTAACAGCAGCCGTGCGGAGGAGCGAAAGGCGATTAGGGCTAGGAAGTACCTGAATTCGGCAAGTACTTGACTTTCAAGAATGGCTATGATGTATCACGTAACCACTACGGATGACGAAAAGAATTACTGCCACACTTGTTTCGTGAACGGCCGTGAGTTGTCCACCTGTTATTCTTTACTTCTTTTCCTGTTCTCATTATAGTTTTCTTTACACTTTTGCCAATACCCACAAGAAGTTGACATCCCTCCCATCCTCAACGTCTGTCACAACATTTTCCTGCAACACTTCAAAGCCCCCATTTTTCATCTTCCCAAGCCACTCCTCCTTCTCCCACCCACCCCAAAACATCTTCTCACCTCCCAACCAAGTACTCGTCGCCTCCATCCCAGTTAAAGCGAAGTTGCCAACGAAGTAACCACCAGGCTTCAGCCACCCCCGGATCTTCTCCATCAAAACAGGCTGATCCGCCTTCGTCAAATGCAAGATACTGTACAATCCAACAACAGCATCAAACGTCCCCTTCTCAAACTCCAAAGCTAGCATATCGCTCTGGATAAATTCCGAACTACCCTCCTTGACATGCTCTCTAGCGAGCTCGACCTGTGCACTGGAAATATCGACCCCAATCACATGCTCAAACGACTTGGCGAGGAATTGGGTTCCAGGAACGCCGGCTCCGCAGCCGAGCTCGAGAAGTCGTGCTTTTTCTGGATCAGGAAGATTTTTGTGGAGGATAGCGAGGTACTCGAGGCGTGGAGAGGGGGTGCTGAGTGTCCAGTCGAGGTACTCGGTTGCGATTTTGTCATAGCTTTCTTCGACGAGCTTGTTGGTGTTGGGGGCGTTGGTTGACATATGACCTGTTATGTTTTGGTATATATTTACGATTGTCGAGAAGGCATTTCTTGGTTGATTGTTATTCTGCTCTGGAATTGAGGTTTTGGATCTCTTTATGTCGTTTTCGTCGTGTGAAAGTTTAGTGTCTTTGACTCATGCGGGGAGGCATCACGTGGTGCAGATAGAGACAACCCTGCTAGATGTGAAAAGATGACGGCAGAAAATAGAGAATAGAGGAAGAAAGTATGCATATTATGTCTTTGAGATGGCAGGCAATGTCTTTGAGAAATAATCGAGGGTGTGTAGCATCTACTAGTCTGTATAGGTTCAAGTGTTTACATTTGAGGTACTCAGTACTCGAGCTAGCGAGAATGTGCAAGGAGATGATTACGTTACTTGCAAATATGTCAATGAAGAGACTGTCCATATGCCTATGTCTTGTAATTTCGTAAAGATAGGACGATATTCTGGCGTTCTAGTGATCAGCAGAAAGAATCAAGCTGCCATACCCATCTAAGCCTCGTGACATCAAGAGAAAAGATGTCAGAGCCTACACAGATGGAAAATGGAAATGCTGACCTAGGCTACGTGAATAAGAAAAACAGAAAATTATTCATGGATTCTAAAGGGTCCGAGACTTGACTTTGCTCTGTTTAATCATTGGAATATCAGCGACAACAGTATGTATGTCAATGAGCAGAGCTGAAAGAAGTGCAGGCCCGAAATTGGAAATCGTTAAGTACTTCCAACGGACAGAATTTTCTTAAGTAAAAGAATCCATTTGAGTCAATAGGCGTACTTGACTTCACATCAAGGGCCTCAATGCAACCGGATACATTTATGTAGTCGGCACGCTAAACTTTCTTCGGCGTACAAATACCGCTACCCCTTCAGGTATTGTTTGCTCCTTGAACGAACATCAACTTCGAAACCGGGAAAGTCTCAGTCGTCGTAATCATGGCCGACCGAGGTATCAGCACAAGTCGACTGAAGCATCGTAGTATGGCTATTTCAGTCCCAAAGACGTTTGCCATAGTCAAGATCGACCTCACCATCAAGGATACAAATACACCAACCTAGTCGAGTCCCTCCAACAATATCTTCAAACCCTTTCCACATCTGCCCTTGGAGCTCAAGCTTAAGATCTTCCGCTTTACTGTCTCTCCGCGCACTTTCGAAGTCCGATTCAGCAAGTCCTTCCGGGCCCACGACCTCGTTGCCGATATTCCTCCAATCCTACATATCTGTCGCGATTCCTGTATGGAAGGCCTTCGGTTCTACAAGACCCTCGAAGCAAAGACAACGAAGCCAAACTACGCTCACTTCCAACCTCTTATCAGCACGCTGTATCTTCGCGATCCATTGAACTTGGGCGAATTCCATTTTGGGATAGAACATGTGGAGGCTTTTGTTCAAGAATTCGCACCAAAAGACCTCATCCACACACTCGCAGTCCCCTTCAGCTTTGCAACACCTGGTTATCTTTTAGATTTCATTCATCTGCAAAGCTCATGTCACTCTGGCCGCTGTCTCACGAAAGAACGCAATCACATGATTCTGAATGTATAACATGCGTTTCGGCCCCTACGAATCGAACCATGCTCCTTAGTATCGAGGATTATTTTGCTCACGCAGACATATTTAAACATGCGAATCCTTCTTTCTTGTACTCTTGTCCGAAGGAGAATGCCATGTCCATCATCGACTCGGATAGAAAAGCGTTCGCCATGGAAGTAGATTCGCTTGTAGGAGGAAAAGGAGTGAGCCCATGGGGTGCAAAACTGCCGATAGTCGAGTGCATGGCAGCGGTCGCATGGAAGATCAGCGAAGAGAAGATGTATCTCATTGAAGGTTCTGAGGATTTATGATGCTGAACGGGAAGCTGAAGAAGGTCACTTTTCGCAGGTCGTGGAAAGACCGAAGGCGCTTGCTTTTGATCTCTGATCTTGAACAGCTGCTCCATGGATGGCGGACCTTACCATCCAAGGTCTTCGAGAGTAGATACAGGAGAATAAGAACATGCATAGTCAATAACGGGCACTCCGTATCTTAAACAGACTACCATACGCTAGAGATAAGATGCTTCTTTGGTCTTTACTTTACAAAGAAGCTTGTTGACAACGAATAAGTCCTGACCTTCATCGCGATCATCTGGACTTCAATACAGAAATTTTCCTTCATGCGTGCCTTATTCCATTGAACGCTAGAGCAAATACTTGAAAGGTGAGAACTTTTATATGCATCTGCGCACATGAATGGCAGAATATAAACAAACAGTGCAAACAATGCGTCCCTCGAGAAGACACTAAGTGTGGTCGTTAGCGCCATCCACCTCGCTTGGTATGTTTCGAGATTTATCAACAGTCAGTTTCTTCGAGCGAGATCTTGACTGAACATCAGCAACTGGAGCGCTCAAAGACGGTCAGTCTGTAAGGCACGATGGCGTCTGTCCCTCCAAAGACAAGCTCCAACAGCCAAGGCTCAGCTCTGTCAAGCAGCCTCGCAGCAAATCCCGTTGTTGCTCCTGCATACGCTTTCGGTTCTCACCGTCCAAGTCTCGGCATCAACCCAAACAACCCAAAGAATGAGTTTAAACGCTTCCCCAAGATGCCACTCGAGCGTAAGTACTACCCAAGCCCCGCTGTTGAAACAGGCTCTTCAAGCATAATCGTGCCTCTGTCCTCACGACCGAGTTATCTCGTCCTTGAACGATCTTTCAGACGAACAAGCTGACCTTAAGCGCTCCATAGTCCGCCGCAAATGTTTTCGTCGGATGTTTCCTGGCCCACGCACCGTCGAAGTCCTATTCGCCCAGAAAACGGGTTCAGAAAAGCACGAATTCCTCGCTGACACCCCAATCGTCTTGTTCATCTGCAAGGAGTCGCGCCAAGAGGCGTTGAGCTTTTACACCCTAGCCTTCGGTGGAAAGCACGCAAGCAATCCAGTCTATTTCGACCCCAAGAGTGACACGCTCTACCTCCGAGATCTCTGTTACCCTCGGAGACAAGACAGGGTCCATCCGCAGATGTTCCTACTACAATTAACAAGCAAAGATATCGTCGAAAAGCTAGCTCTGTCTACAGGATGCTTCAGCAACACAAAGTACTACCTTGACAACAACCTTCCTCCTGCAAGCGAGCTTACATCTTTCCACAACCTCCGAGAAATCACCTTCGTCATGGACCTAAGCTCAAACGCAAGTGACTCAGAGGTTCTCCATCACGAACGACGCTGCCATGCTTGCCGGGAGACATGACAGAACCACATTGTCCTGCTGAGCGAGAGAGACTTCTATGAGCATGGACAAGGTGGCACTAAACCGGGGTTGTTCAGAGAGACAAACCATTTCTTGAGACTTATGCTGGAATCCTACAGAAGATCGGCCGGATATGGTATGAAACGTCTTGGCTCGGGTTCGCCTTCTGGCTCAAACGTCTGGCGCTTCGGTGAGCCAACGATTCTCTTCGGTGGAGTCTTGAGGCACAAGGTTCCGGACTCAGAATGGTATGCCAAGCCTTGAGGACGAAAGGTACAAGAGACAAGAAAGAAGACGTCGAAGGATTCGTGAAGATTGTCTCAGTGAGGAACCAAGTTGATAGAATTCTGGGAGGGCAACTGAATGTTTGACTACTGTATGATTTTTTGCAAATACCGATTGGAAGCATTGGAAGGTGGCAAAGCGTGCCAAAAATATGCCGTGGAAAGCCATGATGACTACGAACATGAAGGACCTGTCCAGTATCATTGTTCTCAAACGACGACAAGTGGAATAATGCTGCGAAGGAATTCACATACCATCAGGAGGTTCTGCCGAGAGATGTATCGAGATTGGGAAAGACATGCACGGAATTCAACGCTACATAGCCAAGGTCATATCTATACTGTCTTTTCACTGGATCAATGCTCATCAACATTCTGCATGTCTGAAGTGATTCTATCAACGCCAATATCTACATCTAAGTTTAGACAATCCTAATCTGTTAAATGGGCTACCAAAGTCGGTCAGCTTTCACCCCAATAACTCCACATTCCTCCCTCTAATCCCCTCCCTCTCCTCCTCCGTCAACTCAATCCCAAACTCCTCTCTCAAAACCTCAACTCTCTCCTCCTCACTCCTACAAACCCTTACAACCTTCGTCTTCCCTCCATCATTCCTCTTGACCTCACCATTAACCAACATAACCTTCCCCACAATACCCTCTCTCCCTCCCTCTTCCCCCTCCTCTTCCCTTCCCTCCTTCTCCACCACCCCCCTCAAGAACCTAACCACAAGCACCCTCCTAGTCTGCCAATTCGTCTCCGCCATACTAGTACTCGTCCACCAATTAACCACCTTGAAATCCTCCTCCGTAAACTCCATCTCGGGAAAAGCATAAAACGAATTCCACTCCATGGTAGGCGAATTCCGGTATTCATAGATCCAGAGTGGTTTGCTCTGATCGAGTTGTTGTGGGATGGTGGAGTGTAGGAGACGGATTTCTTGCGTGCCGAGATTGGTGTGGACGAGGCCGGAGATGAGGGGGAGAGGGAGGGTTGGACCGTCGCCGCCGAAGGAGACCTGGAGTGGGAAGTGAGGTTAGTTTGAGTGTGGGGGTTGGATGGAGGGGTCAAGAAGGAGAGGTATAGGCTTGGATAGCCTCTCACGGCTGCAGATGAGCAGGAGAAGATTGCGAAAAGACGGCAGTCGACTCACATCAAGCATGCATTTATTCCCTGTGGGAAGCGTGACGATATTCACGATATGGACCCTGTGAACGAAGCATCAACACCCGTTGTTTACATCAGCACCCTCCCACACGCACATACAAATAACCATATAACTTGGAGATCAGACTCACCAACCCACATAATTCCCCTTCGGCACTCCCCTCTCTCTCAATCTAATCCTCACTCCCGCAAAATAAACCTTCCACCCCAAACCCCTCAGCACATGATGGAAGAAAATCGCATTTTCCATACAATAGCCTCCTCTTCCTCTCTTATCAGTGACTATCTTCTTGAACAGAACCTGGGGGTCCAAAGAGACGGCGTGAGAAGCTGAGTAATGCAACTGCAGGTTCTCGTAGGGACAGGCACTGATTTGATGGAGGTGGAGAGCGGTTAGATATGGCAGGGTCAGAGGGGGAGGCGGTTGAGATGTGTGGCGGAAGTGTGAGGGGAGGGAGACGTGGGATTCGTAGAGGGAGAGTTGGGTGGGGGTGTAGGCTGATGCCATTTTTGAAAGAGAGTTGGTGGAATGGAAAAAATGGAGAGACAGTATAAACTCTTCTGGATGTTTTCAGGTATATTTAGTGTACCAATGTACAAGATTCCGTATTCGTGTCACAGCGTGACCGTGACTCACGAGACTTCAGTTCGGGTAAATTGCATTGCGTGCTTTGGCTAGGCGAGCCCCTATCGTTCTTGATGTTGACGAAAGAGCGGGAGTTGAACTCCATCTCGCATCTTGAGTGTTGGCACCGACCAAACATATTAATGTGCTTATGTAATTGCATGAGCTCCATCTTTTCATCGTTTACATAATTCTTCAATCATGTTCCCATCAACACTCCCATCCTGTTCCGTGCCCAAGTTGTCGAATCTTGAATCTGCACTTGCAAGGGACGGCACATCATGTCAACAAATAAGGATAAGATCATCAAAGAAAGACTCAAACCCATCTTATATTTGCATGAGAGCTGCATTGCACAGTCATCCCGACCAATCCCGACCTTGACCCGTTTCCGAGTTGACCACGTGACGTGCTCCCGATGTATGTCCTGCCCTGACGATGGCGTAGCATTCAGGATAGGAGATGTCCATGTTGCTCTTGCCTTCGATTATGCGGCCGGAAGATGAAACAGATGATGCCAGCTTTGTTGCAATTCGCCTTCTTCATTGAGTGTTAGATGTTTCAGAAGTAGTTGTCCAGTATCAAGTCTCCGGTGACAGGGGAGAGCTCGCCAAAATTACCCAGATTCGGCTTCAATGTTGGTTCCAGGGTCAAATTGTTGGAGCCAACATCAACAAAATGTTTGATTGGCTGCCAACACATCAATCCACATACCCCGCTCTCCCAGCTGAATCCCAATTCAATCTGCAAGCCTTTAACGTTGGCAGTACGAAAATCTTCCCAGTAATCCCTTGTGTACTTTCAAATCATTTTCATTGATCTGCTCTTTTCGACTGGGATTCGTCAAGATGTCTTCAAAACGCAAATCCTCCTCTGATTTTGGTCAACGTGAAGCCCCTCAGAAGAGTGAGGAGGATGATATGGAAAACGAGGACCTCAGCAAACTCCCAGCTCATGTTCGATCGGTTAGAGATGGATTATTGGATTTCGACCGTTTTATGGGATTGCAGGCCGCTATGCTGATAGTTGAAGAGAACGACGAGGATACTATCCCGCTGTCAGCCTACAAACTTGATGGTGTGGGCAAATTGGAACGAGCAAGAGAGTCCGAATTTGTTGAAAGTGCACAGCGTTTGGCAACATACGCACAACACATCGATGCGCAAGACGTATGTAAATGGCACAAACTATTTCGAGAAGTTATGATCGGGCGAATAGATAGTACTAGCCACGGGTGAGTCAGTTGAAATGCGGCTGTAGGTCCTCGCTGAACGAATGTCCAATAGATTGAATGTGCATAAGAGCATTGCGTGGTGAGTGTACTCTGAATACCCAATATCATTTGACAAGGCATTGACACCCAGTAGGACAGAAAACAGTAATTGGCGTGCCGTTACCACTCTAGATCCGCCCAAGCCTCCAATCACTATTCCCACGTCATGTCTGCACTTCGGCTTCTCTGTTCAAGAAAGCAACCAACAGGCAGGAATGGGCTTCAGGAACGATTCATCATTTGATAGTTACACGACAGAACAACTTGCTAAGCTCACCGCGCAAGGACTCCGTTGTGAGCTGCATGTCCCGTCTTCAGTTCACGAGGTCAAGGCGCAAACGACCAGCAAAGAGCCGCAGCATCAATCAGTCTGTTTTCCTTGGGGAGTGTTTACGGCATATGGGGTTTCTAATCCATCCGACGCAAGAGATGTTTCGTTTGCGAGTTCCACTTCTGAAATCTCTGCTGCCGTATCAGCTGCTCTCTCCATGTTCGAAACCCTGGCGAAATTCGCAGACGACAAGCATGGCGGCCAACATGTCCCGCCTGTGATCGCCATCGCATCGGTTGGAGCAAGTATCACAGTGTGGCTTGCTTACTGCGATTTGGTCGATGACAAGATTCGACATCATGTGGGAACTCTCACTTCAGAATTTAAGAAAGAAGAGACTAACAAATCAACAGGAAATGATCAGCATCTGGGAGGGTACGATCACCAAGATTTGGGACGCCATTCAATTTTGCCGCATCATAGACAATCTTTCTTTTTGGGCCTTGCATTGCTTGAAGCCTAAGGTCACACAATATTTGAGTCAGTGGAGACTGAGGTATTGTCCTAATGTCCCGAACATTTACTCTCTGCTTGAGATGGATACGAGGACTGCAGAGATTGTTCATCAGATTCAAGACCGGCTGAGCTCTTTGGGACTGTCCCCGAATGAAGATTTACCTGCACTCGTTCGGCAAGCTGTGGTACTCCAGGAGGTCATGAGATCAAGTACCAAAGAGGCAAAAGCGGATTCAAGATCAAAGGAAGACATGGAACCACCTGCAGTACCCACATCCTCACCCTCACCTCCCGGAGACAGCACTTTGAAAATCCCAAGATCTAGTTCAGCAGGGTCTCAACAAGGAAACAATCCAAAAATCAATCTAAAAGAAAAAGAAACTTTGGAACAGGATAGCGACTCTCTTGTTGGGAAGGGCGAGAAGGGTGTTGCCAAGCCTTCTAAGCCACAGATTGCCCACATACCCCAAGTAATATCGCCACCGAGACATCGAACGTCTTCCCCTGTTGGCCCAGATAAGGGCAAAGAATGTATCTATGAGAGTTCAACAGTCCTAGAAGATACAAAAGGTGAGCACTCCAGCATATTTCTTCTCTCCTGCAACGGGAATGGGCTGATTTCAAGTCCAGCTATTTCAGCCAATGTCTTGAGCGATAAAAAACAGACTTCCAGCTTTCAATCGCCCAATGTTCTCGAAGCGGACGGGAGAAGCAACAACAAAGTATCCTTCTCCAACCCACACCAGAACAAAACCTCGAGTGCTGAGGAAGGGCAAGCCCCGTTACCTAAACCACCAAAGGAACCCGAAGATGTTACTCTTAACCTCGTCCAAAGAGCCCTTCGCTCGATGGCATCAAGGGTAGAGAATGGACACGTCTTGTCTCTGGCGGAACAGAAACGTCGGAAATCGAAGCTCCGGCTCAAAGTGGAAAAGCCACCAAATATAAGCAAGCCATCAGACTCGTTGCCAAGGAATGACCTATCCAAGAAAAACAGTTCTGATCAAACACCATCTTCACCAGGCCCGTTCGTCTCAGAGACCTTTTCGTTGAGCTTCCAACCCATGCCTTGGTTAGACTTAGACATGGCCGGACCAGGTATCGAAACAAGACATCGACATGGACCCTACCCGACACTTGGCATAGGGATCTTGGAGTACGATGTGTATCGAGAGAAAACAGATCTTCTCTCAGTGCTTCTTCGGAGGATGCACGTTGCACAACAGCTAGTGGTTACAGAGTCTCGACCTCCGCCACGTGCACCAGCTTCTCCTCTGAAGGTAAAGATTCCCTGGAAAGATAAATACATCATGGTGAGACTACCACCTGTCGGCCCAACATCGTCGCGAATCAAGAAAAGGAGCTATTCTTCAGAACAGGGACAACGGTGGAAAGTATAGTTAGCATCACCTTGCGAGGCTCAACCTCTATCCCATAGCCGTCTCTGAGACTTCATCGATTCTACGTGAGATTGCGCTTGTCATCAATGTAGAAATATTGCTAAAGGAGATGCGGCAACTTCCCCCCCAATTCTTTCCTACTCCTCATCAATCCGCTCTAGAAATCGCAGGTATCATCTCAGATGAGGAACCATCTCCGCTCCGGATATCCTGAGCCCATCTCAAGCGAGATCTCCAGCTCCTGATCTTCTCAAAGCCCAATCACATGCCTCCACTCATTCGCCCCTCCCCCGCCTCATTCGGGTGCCGACAACCTTTTGTTGCACATCGCAAATCGCGCGTCTTCGGTGAGAACGCGCAAGCATCTTGATTTTTGTTGCAAGTCGCACAAGTTGGCTGGCTTTGCTGCCCAATCATTTTATTTGCGGGACTTTTTGCTGCATTCCGCAATTTGAGCGAATAGAATTTCGGGGTTCTTCATTCTAGAGCTGGGTGGGAGAGCTGTTGATGGCTTGGGATGGGGAAGGTGCGATGGATTTCACTTTTCTGTCAAGGCGCAGTGCAGTGTATGCAGTGGAGGGACTGCTTGGACGTAATTTGAACTGAAATGAAGTGGTATTTTGAAATCTAGAAATGCTTGCGCGCTTGCTTGTGTGGGTATAAAATGATCGCTTTCCTTAACTCCTGTTCCCCCTCCTGTCACTGCCCTTTTCCTCTTCTCCATTCCTTGCAGCGTTGAGCGCATCCAAGATGGCTTCTCTCCCTCTTCAGGCCGGGTTTACCTCTTTCACTCCGGCCCTCTTCCAGAGCGTCTTGTCGGGATTATATCTCTGACCCGTCCCTTCCGCTCTCGTTTTGTTGTTGTTGTTGTAATCAATCCTCACATCCTCAGCGAGGTTCTCATCACCGTCCCTTCACTCATCAAAAACCTCCAACTCCTTAACCTCCACCTCCGCATACCCTCCCAAAGCATGAAACCCCAAACCCTCCGAATGTGAAGCAACCTTACACAACACCGCCTCCTCAACAATCACCTCATCCCCAACCACCTCCTCCTTCATTCTTTCTTGCTCCCTCTCTCTATAAAGCACCTCCACCTCCTCATGAACCTGCACCTCATTCTTTCCCCCTCCCCCAAGTTTTCTCGGCGCAGAATAATACGCTTGCGTAGCAAATTCCTGCACATCTTCTCCCTCTCCCTCTCCATCCCAAGACTCGACATCCGACTCCTCGTCTGAAAAGCAATTGTTGTATTCATCGAGTAGTTTGTCGTAGAGGTTTGCGTGGCCGACGAGACGGCGGAGGTTCTGGTCTTTGAGGGAGGCTTCGGAGACGAGTTTTGAGTAGGCTACTTTGGCGACGGAGTAGATTTGTGTTTCGTTTGGAGGTGATGAGGGAGTGGATATGGTCAGGTAAGTTGGTTTTTGATGCGTGGATGGCATTTTGTTTGTTTTGTTATGGTTTAGTGGTAAGGTGTAGAGGGGTTGGTTCTTCACTACAATTTTTGGATTGAATGAGGATGTTCAAGAAGATGGTTTCATTCACAGCGAGATTCTCTGATACAAAAACAAAATCCAAACATACAAACAAGCGGGATCAACGGACAATATGTATTCGCGTCCAAAACGCTCATCCGCGTGTCCCATCCCTACGCCGAGCATCGCGCCCAGCCTTAGTCTTCTTACTTCATCACATCACCACCAACCCCTGTCCCGGCACACTGGATAGGGTACTCGAGTATTCCTGACTGGCACGCCATGAGGTCACAAGGGTCTTCTCAGCCTTCCAGAACCCTTACCATCCTCGCACCAGAGTCTTCGCTCCCGCAAGTCCCCTTTCCAAACTTCCCAAACTCCCGCGTATCCGACCGACTCCTCTCTCTCACCAGTCATCATCACCCTATCCCCAAGCAAGCCTAGCACATGCACCGTAAGCCAATGACAGCACCTCGATGCGTGGCTTTCGACGTGTTAGGAAATATCTGATGAGGAATTAAGAGTTTTCATAAGTGTCTGATTGGCTGTTAGGAACACAAGAAAAGTGGAGGGCTTGGATAATTGCCGCAGCGGTGCGGGTGATGATGATCATTGATGAACGAACCCTTGAGGTGGCTCCACAATTAAGGCGCAGGACCTGATGCCGAGAGTGCCGAGTGAAGTGCGGTGCCGGGTGAGGGCGTCCGGGTCTGGGCTTCGCTACTCACTCATACTGTGGAGAAGAAAAAGTTCTTGACAGGTCTGGAATGGAGACCGTTACAACTGAGGGAGGGAGCAGTCGTCATTGATTAAATGACGGAATTGGAGTTGATGCAGAATTGATTTCTAGATGCAAATAATTCCAGTTCTGTGATCGGAAGGGGACAAAGATGGCGGAAGACAGCATGAGGTACAAATCTCGACTCCAGGAGATGGAATCCATTGATTTTGGGATCACGGTACGCGGAGTTGGAGAAGCCCGTCCCGTGTAGAATTCAATACTGATCACTATGGAATCATCATTTAAGTTTACTTCGTGGCTTTGCACAAGTCTCCTCATTCCATTGGATCCTTTGTGCTGACTTCGCACCCCACTGAAAAGCATCCTCGCTTGTGTCCACCGCATGGCGTCCGGATTCCACACGGACAAGCATGCCAAGCTCCCGAGCCCACTCGTTCAGGACGACAAGCCGTCAAGCCACGCGGGAAACGTGCTGCTTACGTGGTTGATTACAGTAGTTCTGCTTGATTAGCTTGGCTTCATTTCTCTTTGCTTTTGATTCCATTCACTCATATTTCATTGAATTTTGAGGAATTGGGCGGCATGGGTACTGGATGATGGCCCCGCATTGGCGTGAGATGCCATGCACGACTGTCTGAATTGGCTAGAGGTCCATGGACTGGTGACCGATTATGGGTTGATGAATTGTTCGTTTTGAGATATGTAGCTAATTGTACACGTATCTATATCAATGTTTCCCCTACTGTTCAGAAACTCTGACTGCCACGGATCGCTTCTTCCGCATCAGATACTTCCACTTTGGGATGAACGGAGCTCCATTCAGGAACCGAGTTTCAAGATGAAGCTCACTTATTTTCGACGAGAAATTCCTGGCCAGGATGACAGACCGAGAGGAGACTTGCAGATGCGTAAGTCATCAGATAGGTATTTCCTACACCTTGATTCCCGGTTATCAAACTTCTTCGTTATTCCCAGCCATCGCTGCAGTCTCAGCATCCCCGTCAGCCATTTCCCTGGGAGTCTGCAGCGCCCAATACTCGCAAGCAACCACAAAAGTACCCATCCAAACTGCCATCAAACCCGCCAACCCCAATACAAGCAAGAAACCTCCCGACAAGAGAAAGAACAGCCATCCCAGCGCATTGCCGAACTTCGTCACCGTATCACCGTGATCAAGCGGCTTCAGAAGTGCCTGTCCAAGACCACGAAACGAAGCCCACAGCATAGCACCAATGACCAGTGTCAGGTTCGAGGAACAAAGCGCGGCGCGAACAACTCTGATTTTGTAGGTGCTAGCGATTGTTGTGGTGTAGGTATAGAAGAGACAGGATGTTTTGATTTCGGTATCGGTTGAGGTAAAGGCTTCGAGAGGACGCGAGTCGGGGCTTGAAATGAATTTGATATCGAAATCATCGGCGCAACAGCTACAATTGGAGACGACGATGAGGTAGGTAGCTGAGAAGATGACTGAAATGGTGATTGGGAGGAGCCAGAGGAATGTTAGGGCGACGGTGTGCGGTGCGGTCGTGAAGAGCAACCAGACTAGAGTTGCGAGGAGACTCAGTGCCCTGGTTCATGTCAGATAAGCGACTACTTCGCTACTATCTTTCAGTAGTGAAGCAACCCGCGTGTTTAAGGAGTAGATACAATTCTCTGCGGGTATTGGCAGATGAGCGGGGACATCTTACATGGGAGACACCTGCAGCCCCATGCAGAGGTGGCGAGCCCATTGAGGTTCGGATGAGGATTTAAAAAAGACTCTGGCATCGTGAGTCACGGTAGGTAAAAGAGGTTTCTTTGGTGATTTGAGATGCTGTTGATCGATCGATTGATGGATGAATTGTCATCAGCTGCTCGGAAGTAGTGAAGATTTAGATATCGTGAAGTGATGCATGTTATGTGGGGTGTTCCTTCCATCACCATCACACTTGTCCGTTCTAGCCTCCAATCTCAACCACACCTCACAACGGCTCTTTGCTGAATAAAACTGGTCGCAGAAGCTCAAAAATGACGACCAAACTCCAGGAAGATCTCATCTGATATCACAAGCGCTCCGCAAAGACTTGTTTGTCTGGCAAGAACATTCTGTCAAATCCGTCAGAAGTGAAAGCCCATCCCATACAGCTTGATATTATGTCGACGCCAGACCAGTCGTACCCTTCATCGAAGCAATTACTTTATTCCAACTGACCTACAATCACCAAGATACTCTAAACGTCATAATGTCCACTACGCAGTACCTGCACCTCTTCCTCGAACAATTACCTTCATACCTCACCCTCCCCACCACAACCTGGTGGGTCATCTTCAGCACCGCGCCCACCACCAAGGCCCTCACGCTCCTCTGGCTCCTCTGGCTCCTCAGTTTCACCCCTCCCCCCACAACATATACATACGTCTTCCTCACTTACAGGCATCAATACATCCAATGTCGTCATACCTTCGCATCCTCGAACTCCTTCCCAAACTTCGAATCTCGCAATAAGCACCAGAAATAGAATCTCCACACCCTCGACCGCATCTTTCCCATCTCAGAATTAACCGAAAAGCAAAGAGCACTTCACGACTTGCTAACTTCCATTCCCTGTGCGGCGGCAGCGACAGTGCTCGGATTTTGGCTGTAGATTGTCATTGGTGGTGGGATTTTGGGGCTGGGAACGCCCTTTACGAGGATTGATGGAATAGTGATTGTGCTTTTTAAGTGTATTGGATGGGTACTATTTGGCATTTGTGGTTGCGTGTGGACTATCCTGGGGATTGTGGGGGTGATGGTTGTGTGGTGGGTTCCGGGGGAAGATTTATGGAGATTGTGGGAACTGATTGAACAGAGATGGGATGAGGATGTGGAGTTGGAGATGGTGGGGACAGAGGAAACTGAAGTTGAGGTTGCTGGTGAGTAGAGAGGGTTCGAGAATCGAATGGTAATGCTCTATCACGGTGCGACTGAAGGGCTGGTGAATCGTCGTCGGTGGAAGAGGAGGAGGAGGTTACGGCAATTGATGGGAGAACAAAGATTGGAGAGTCGGATGATACTCCCAAGTAAATATAGGACCCCCAAAAACATCGTACTCATTTCCACCTCATCCTTCGAACTCCTCATACCCCTCCTCCAACATCCTCAGACTCTTCCGATCTCTAGCAAGTGGTTTCGACAGCAAAATCCCAACACCCAAACCCAAAATAGAGTAAGCCATAATGAAAAATACAAGCACGATCCTGATCGTTGAGTTCGCAGTGGGAACTTTCGAAGTCCCGTCGTACGGGTCCATGTACGACACAACGACGAAGATCATCCTGAAGCCCATGGATATTCCAATCAGACCGAGGATGTAACATGAGCAGTACGTTCGCATGAGATCCAAATATGCTCTGGTGAAAGGAGCAATTGGATACCATTGATAGCGAAACTTGTGCATCCCTGTCTCGGTCAATTTGGACCCCTTAAAATAGTTCTGGCTGTGTTGGAAGAACAAGCACGGAAGTACCAACCATGATAAATGAGGTATCCAGAAGCAAGCAATATCATAGCTAACACAGGGATGCACCACGTGTAATCGATGTAATGCTCGAACCGATCAGGTCCCGGTAAGATAGCTTGCCATAACGTGGTACCCACCGCGCCAAGCAGAAATGGCGCTGCCTCAATTGTCGGAAATGTGTATCTCGATGTCACCGTATTGCTTTCTGGAATTGGCGTGATACCGGGACGCAAACCATAATTCATCATCGCTTGGGCTGTAGATGCTGAATGCTGAATGGCGGATGGTGATGGAGGCGTGGTGTAAATGTTCGCGTAAATTTGTTGTCGTGTAACGGTGCTTTCGCGAAGAATGCTGGTCTAGCCAAGAATGCGAATTTGGTCAAGAATGCTGGAATTCTTCGAAGATAACGCAAATTATTCGTGATAGATGTTGTTGTTGAAGAAATGCTCTTCGGAAAAAAGCTTATTTTGCATTCAAGGCGGTGTCGAGACTTCCCCCCGCGTTGGACGGAGGCACTGATCGTTCTTTCCATGTGGCCATTCTATCCTTGTGACTTTGAAAGGAGCCTCATCTGTCAAGCGCATCGGAGAAATTTGCACCTTCAAATCCAACTTGAAAAAAGTAAATGGATGGTCGACACTTATGAGGAAATCTTTAAGATTGAGTTTGGTTCCAGAAGTGCCAAGAGCATGCGATGGTGGTGCACTCAATCTCGCTTCTTCACAGAGCCATCACCTTCGTCCTTGAACACTTCAAAAGTTTCATGGCACTATAAATCGGAAACGAAAAGCACGTAGGAAATGAAGATGATGGTATTGACATATTGTAATCGCAGCATTTCCCTTTTCTCCCAAGAATGTGAGATGGGCCATTCTGAAGTATCACGCCTGCCGATCGTTGCCTTTTTGGGAATGCGAAAAGTCTGACGCGAGTCATGTATCAGTGATTGAAGGTATGTGGGAGTGCTCGTCTCCATGAGATTATACTTCTTTCAAATAGAGGAAGAAATTTGAATGCTAGGATGCAATTCGACCAGATTCTGCGGATGATCAACCGGGCCAATTGAATAATGATATTTATCATCGCGACAATGTTGTACGCCGTTCAGTGATCATTGAAACGAGCGGAATCTGTAAATCACCAACAACTCCCTTTGATTCATAGTATCTTCTGTCGTAATATATACCTCCCATCTTATAAAGCTGTTTTCAAAAGAGATAAGAAGGGAATTGTGGTGAGGGGAGCGAGCCAAGATCACGTGGAACACTACGGAGACACTTCCGTGGGGATCCTGACCACCCCCTCGACTATTTTACCATAAAAGGAAATAGCTTCAAAATTTTCAGCCCACCTAAAATTTAGGTACCATGGTTTGTCTTATCGATATCTGGACTGGTCTGGATAAACATATAACCTCTAACCTCTCAATCTCATCTTACCTTTCCATCATAACTTTTGCATTCCAATATTTGAATCCACAATGGCGCCCAGCTCTACCACTCGTAGCGACTCGCCCGCCCGATCGTCGGATCACACACGTGAAAAATCCTCTGATAAGCCTCTCTGGGAAATCGTCGATATCCCAGGCAAAGGAAAAGGCATTATCGTCACCGAAAACATCACCCCTGGCACCCTCCTCCTAAGCGAGGCTCCCCTGATCAAGACCGACGTCGTCCACTCCCTCACCAGCGCCGAGCAAGATCTCGAGAACGCTCTTAGCAAACTCTCCATCACCGAGCAAGAAAACTTCCGCACCTTGCACACCAACTTCCCCGAAAACGAGGACGAGAAACTGATTGGCATCATCCGCTCCAATGCGTACCCTCTAGGCCCAGACACGGATGTTGGTGGGCTTTTCGCTGACATTGCGAGAATCAATCATAGCTGTTTGCCTAATGCTGTCCAATACTGGAATGAGCTGCTCGGAAAGCAGACCATCTATGCTGTTCGTCCTATTGACAAGGGAGAGGAAATCACGACTTGCTACCAACCTGGCGGAACTTCATCCGAGCGAAAGGAGACTCTCAAAGAGTTTTTCAAGTTCGATTGCACGTGCGAGTTGTGCTCTCTCCCAGCAGATGAGCTGAAGGCAAGTGATGATCGAATTGCGCAAGCCGAGAAATTAGACGAGACAATCGGCAATTCCAAAAAGGTACATTTTGAGCCCGACGAGGTCATGGAGTGCGCTCGGAAGCTGTTCGAGCTCTACGAGATTGACAGCATCAAAGACGGTAGATTGTCGAGATTGTATTACGACTTGTTCCAGATGTGTAATATGCATGGCGATCTCGCGAGAGCGAGATGCTTTGCTAAGTATTATTCGGATGCGAAGAAGATGGCTGAAGGTCCAGATAGCTTGAATGTCTTGGAGATGAAGCCGTATTTGAAGAATCCGCAGAAACATGATAGTTTTGGTTCGACAAATAAATGGGCGACAAAGGCTGCGGATGTTCCGAAAGGTCTCAAACCTTCAGCATTTAAGAAGTGGTTGTGGAGAGAGGAGATTTAGGCTAGCTTGCTTCTGGATTCTTTGTGACTTTTGGACATACATATTGAGGAGTTTGGTGTTTGGGAATTTTGGATATAATATTCGACAGGGAAGGCTGCTTTTGTATGGAAATTTAGACAAGGTTGGACTACTAGAGGTCTCAGATCAAATCTCATCGAAATTCTTACAACCAGTGTCAGGCCCAGCCGCGAATCTTTCATGGCTGTCAAGCTAATCGTCCATCGCTTTCGTGCGGAGAGACTGTGCCGCAATGCCTTTCTCACAAAACCATCTCTAGAGATCACCCACAGGCCTTAGCTGTAATGGTCTCGTAACTTGCATTTCTCAATTTGTTAGAAATCGACTTCTCGTTTCGGGATTTTGCTTGGAGGAGTGGGCAGTAAGTCAAGTTCACCTCACTTACACTGTGCGGTTCGTCAACAATATCAGTCACAGAGTAAACGGGTAAGAAGTCCTCCTTTCGCCACGAATTCCTATGATCAACGCTGACGCTCGTTCCAAACGTTGCTCTTTCGATCGTTGGTCACCAGATGTTGTTCAATGTCTGCCCATCGAAATTTCAGCCACGACATCAAAGCATAGGTCTTGGAGATGCTCAGGACAGATTGAATTACAGGCATGAGGTCCATGCTAATGGATGTTTTGCTCATCTATTTACCCAGCTTCGCCTCCAGAGTGCTCATCGCATTAGTCGCCACACTCCAAGATTCCCACTCCCCTTTCGGCAAACTCCCTTTCAGCGGCAGTCTTCCACCTTCCAGTGTGCCCATACCAAGGACACGATATACAGCCTCCTTGATACCAACGATACCCCACTTCCCGACGAACTCTTCAGCTCGGCTAACTGCAAATTGCAGTTTCTGAACTTCTAACAAAGTCCCGTCCTCGATCGGACGCTTAGCTGCAAGCTCGAATAGGTGCGCCACAGTGCCGGGATAAATTGCTGCGAGTCCGTCGATAACACCTGCGGCTCCGAAGAATACGATCGGTCCGAGTTGCTGTCCAAAACCGCTATAAACGCGGAACTTCGAGTGATCGATTTCGGGGTCTAGTGATACTTGCAAGTGATGGGATACATTGCCATGTGACATCTTGCAGCCGACAATATTTGGGTGCGCGGCAAGCTTGGTGTATGTTTCTAAGCTGACCGTGATGTTATTTGTCACACCAGGATAGTTGTATCTGCAAAAGGATCAGAAATTTAGTCTTGGGCATATCTTAGCGGCTGCCTCACATCATAATGGGAATTGGGCTAGCATCAGCAACGAGGGTATACCACTCTCTCAGGTTCTCCTGATTTGCAGCTCCCCCAAAATACCCTGGCGCAAGCACAAGACCCCACTGAGCACCAGCCTTTTTCGCATCTCCAAGCCATTCCAGCGCCTCTTCAACAGAGTTGATCAAGACTCCGGCAACGATGGGGTAATCAGGAAACCCCGCTTCTGTGAGTCCTTTGCGAACACCAGAAATCAGATCAAATCGCTCTGCTCGTGATAGATGAATGGCTTCTCCAGTGCTACCGAGAAGTACAAGTCCTCGGATACCGTTCTTTGCTAGGTGGATGCTGTGTTTGACTTGTGTCTCAACGTCGACCGCAGCTTGTACTGTTGATGGCGATGCGGGCTTGAAGAAGGTTGGGACAGGGACGAAGACACCATCTGGTGGAGGGAGTGAAGCTGAAGCAGTCATGTCGAAGGATAATTAATCTGAGTAAAGCGGATCCTATCAATTTTTAGATCAGACCTTTTGTAGCTGGCAGACCTTTGTAGCTGGCTTGGAATGTGTTTCGACTGTGTATGAATTTGAGGTTGTTGTTTTGATCGTGTGATGGAATTGGCCGGGACATTGCGAGCCGAATCCCCCACTCTCCAGGTTTTCCGGATAAGGTATCCCGCTTTCGGAGCCGCCACATTTCTACGATGATCAATTTGAGGGGTCTTCTTGCATGAATGTCTAGCCAATGGGAATTCAGCAAAGTTTCGCATGAAATCTTGGAACTTCCAGTGCGCCAGCTTCCGGCTCCCGGCGGATAAGGAGGCATCCCCACGCCAAGTACCACCCACCAAACACATGACTTGTAGCTAAAGCGCCGCCTCGTGTTTATTTCACGTCTTTTACAACATTGAAACCATTTTTGCAGCAAGTTTTTGGATTTTCAAATCTGTTCATCGTTAACTTACGAAATTATGGCACTCAACCGCTCTTTCAAGCTGAATTCTGGATACAGCATGCCCGCTGTAGGTCTGGGTACTTGGGTAAGTAGCTTGGCAAACATCATGGCCTCTATACCAGCAACGGAAACTAATTTTCCGGAAGCAATCTGGTCCCAATGAAGTCAAAGAAGCAGTGAAATCTGCTTTGGAAATTGGATATAGACATATTGACGCAGCCGCTGTGTATGGAAACGAGACAGAAGTGGGAGAAGGTATTAAAGCTTCGGGAGTTGATCGCAAGGATATTTTCGTGAGTGACTTGCAAATTGGAGTTCGGAGTGAACGTCTGACAAAGGAGTAGATCACAGGAAAACTGTGGAATACGGACCACAAGCCAGAAGATGTCGAAGCTGCTCTAGACACGACACTGAAAGACCTTCAAACGGACTATGTTGATCTATACTTGGTATTTATCTGTTGAGATTCATGGTGCATCGGGAGCTTACGATTTTAGATCCATTGGCCTGTAGCTTTTCCCAAGTCTTCAGAGAGATTTCCTGTAGATCCAGCTACGGAACAAATTGCGGTCATCGACGTACCAATTATCGACACGTGGAAAGCAATGGAGGCTTTGGTGAAGAAGGGAAAGGCACGAAGTATTGGTGTGAGCAATTTCACTCAAGCGAAGATAGAATCACTTCTGAAATCGTAAGTCGGCATTTTCAAGGAACACGCTACACAGGAACTTCTGACATTCGATCAGTGCAACTATTCCTCCAGCAGTGAATCAAATCGAGGCACACGCATATCTGCAGCAGCCGAAACTGCTGCAATGGATGAAGGATAACGTAAGTCATGTGACCCAGACGAAATTTCCAATCCCGCCTCTGACAGAATTCAGAACATCGTTGCGGCAGCCTACAGTCCGTTGGGAAATAACATCTATAATCTTCCACGAGCTGTAGATGACCCAACTGTGATCAGCCTCGCGAAAGAACTGGGAAAGCAGCCCGCTCAATTGCTCATCAGCTGGGCTGTTCAGCGAGGAACAGTCGTGCTTCCAAAGAGTGTTACTGCGAGCCGCATCAAAGATAATTTCCAAGGTATTTCATCGACATCAATAACAGCCGAAAGCGTGAACTAACATTTAACTTGTAGATTTCGAGCTTCCGCAAAATGTGTTTGACAAGATTGTGGCTCTGGACAAACACCACAGGTACAACTTCCCGGCTCGTTTGGGAGTAGATATTTTTGATGAGGTCAGTGAGGAGAGTCTGAAGAAGAGCGTTGAAGATTGGAAGGCAGCGCAGAGGAAGTTGAAGCAGGGTTGAGAGTGGATGTTACTTTAGCGAGAATGCCTATCCCTTTCTGTGGTAAGCGAGGTGTGACGAAAGTCAACATTGCCAATCTAGCCGTGCGTGTGTAGCATAGAAACTGATTCTGCATTTGACTTCTTATTCTCTTATCATTTGAGTCCAAGTATGAGAAATGTATTGTGATGTGATATATTATTTCTCTCTAGAGTGCCAGAGGTGAATTTGAGGGCTCCATGCATTCGCTAGTGGGTAGGTTGCTTTTGCCGATTCTCGTCCTTTTCAAAGCCAGAGACACGGGACAACTTTGAAGCAGTGGATTTGAGGTATGGTTTGCCCAACCGTTTCTCAGCTTTCCGAGGCTGTTTTCCGCTGCCGCGGTCCGGTTCCGGCATCGGTCAACGGAACTGTCTAATGACAGTCCTTCGAGCGTATACTTTAAGCCAGCTTCTTTATGTGTCCGTCTCTGGCCGTGCTATCGACACGTTTTCATTCATTGATCATATCATAATGCCTAGAATCACACAAATAGAATATTTCCGGGTCCCTCCAAGATGGCTGTTCGTCAAGATTACTGACGAAGCGGGGAACGTCGGGTGGGGTGAGGCGTCGCTAGAGGGCCACACCCAAGCTGTGGAAGGGTGTCTGGATGCTTATATCGAGCGATTTACTGGACTGGAAGCCAAGTTTGTTTCGAATGCTCATCATGATGAACTTAATGCTGATCATTGTATTTCAGTGATATCGAGCAGATCTGGCAGCTCGGGTGGCGAGGTGGATTCTACCGAGGTGGGCCAGTTTTCATGAGTGCCCTTGCTGGAATCGATATTGCGCTATGGGATTTGAAAGGTATTCTACCTCCCTATAAACTACCTTCGATATAGTCTAACAATCTTGTAGCTCGGAGACTTGGTGTACCAATTTACGAATTGCTGGGTGGCAAAGTACGAGACAGGATCAAGGTCTACGCTTGGATTGGTGGAGACCGACCATCAGATGTCGCGAATCAAGCGTAAGATACTTTTGTATGTCCTGAAGAAACTTAACAGCTGACCAGAGCAGACAAGCACGAAAAGATCAAGGATTCACAGCAATTAAGATGAATGGTACTGAAGATCTTGGATGGCTCGACTCCCCTACAGCTCTCGATGATTGCGTCGATCGACTCAAGGCAGTCAAAGCCATCGGCATGGACGCAGGTATCGATTTCCATGGACGTGTTCACAAGCCGATGGCAAAGCAGTTGGCAAAGGCTCTTGAACCGCACAGACCTATGTTCATCGAGGAGCCTTTACTTTCTGAACATATCAACGAAATCAAAGATCTTTCTCGTTTAGTGGGCACTCCAATCGCCCTTGGAGAGCGTCTACATTCGCGATGGGATGTCCGCCCGTTCCTTGAAGCAGGTGCAGTCGATATCCTCCAGCCTGATATTAGCCATTGCGGTGGTATTTCAGAAATACGTCGCATTGCTGCCCTTGCCGAGACTTACGATGTTGCTATTGCCCCTCACTGCCCGCTCGGCCCAATAGCCTTGGCTGCGAACGTGCAAGTCGCTGCAACAGCTGCCAATTTTGTGATTCAGGAGATGAGCCTTGGCATTCACTATAATGATGGGAATCAAGACCTGACGAGTTATACGCATAATCCAGAGGTGTGGAATGTAGAAGGTGGATACATAAAATTGATGCAAGGGCCTGGTCTCGGAATCGAAATTGACGAGGAACAGGTAAGGAGACTTTCAGAAGGAGCTGTCCCTTGGATCAGTCCAACTTTCATGGGGCCTGGAGGAGAGTTAAGAGAGTGGTGATTGCGAATCTGTATTCCGTAGCAATAGTAATGAACAGATTTCTTGGGATAGAAAACAAAACAATCAGTCTGTTAGCGAATAAACATGGTACGCGAGCCGAGCTGAAATTGATGCCCGAGAGTACGAGTCATGCATCGCGAAGAGCGGATTTCAGCCACCCCACTTTTAAAGCCATCATCGACAGTTCACTGGCGGATTAATCTTGTTCTTGGCCGGAAAACCTCAACGCATTTCCGCTCCATCAACGGCTGTACCCCGCTTCCCCAGCATTTCAAATGTGCCATCTCAACCACATCCTCAACTGTATCAGCAATTTTCGGATACATGTCAACCGGATGATACAGGAAATCGATTGATTGATTTCGACCCCACCACAGCAATATGACTGACCATCACTCAGCAGGCGAGGTCCTATCGCCGCCGCAAAATGAAGACAACAATTCCTCGCAAGTGAAGAAGCGGAAAAGAGCAGAGGTTGAGCGCACGCGTGTCAGCCGGGCCTGCGACAGATGCAAGAGGTGAGAAAGAGCTAATTCCCAGCCTCGTAGCCGTGATTGCTTTTTGCACGTGTCAAGCAGCTCCGTTGCGTGCTCCATCGTGCGGCGCCGAAGTGCCATGACCCACTGATAACATTTAGCACTGTTTCTAAATCCGATAGACAAGGCTGATGAACTCAAAGGAAGAAGACAAGGTGTAGTGGTAGACTGCCTTGTATTCTCTGTACCACTTCTGGCTTGACGTGTGAGGTCGGTACATTTTCCTGGCACTAGAACTCGTCTTTCTGTAGTGGGGACAGTGAAGATATGTCATCAGACAATTTCAGTACCTTTGCACATCCGAAACAATTCAATACTAACTTCGGCGTTTTAGTTTACGGCCGCTTACACTCGTGGTCGACCGCCATCTGTGCTGCCAGAGGAGGGCCTGGGTTACACCGACTCTGTTGTCTCCAATGTTTTAGCTCAAGTGAACTCCAATCGCAATCCCGCTGACGGAGGCGTAACAAACCCCATCCAGTCAGATATGCCTCAATTGCTTCAAGTGGATCGAGCGGACTCCAGAGTGCAGTCATCCAGGAACTCTCCCGAACCTCCGCAGTAAGTTATTCTCGGTAAAGTCGCACAATCCAGTGGTGACTTCGCACATGGGCCCAGAGCGACTGACTGACCCCGGTGTATAGGACTGATCTCCAGGGCCATTTTGTGGGACCTTCTTCAGGAGTGTCTTTCCTGTTACGGGTGCAAAAGAAACTCCATCAGAAAGTCTCATTCTCGCACAAGTCGTCAATATTTACATTCGGTGACGCTCCATTACCGAAATATGACCCATCATTCTTCTTACTGCCCCCAAAAGCGGATGCGGAGATACTCGTTGCAAGATACTTCGATTTCGCCGTGGCTACACATCGCTTCCTCCATAGACCAACGGTTGAATCTTGGTTGGAGGAGTTTTACGATAATCTTGGCGTAATGTTACAGAAAGATGGCGCAAAAGAGAGGACAGCTTTATTATTCATGGTGTTTGCCCATGCAAAGGAGCATATGCACGATGATGCCAGTCAGAATGGGGTGGATACAAGGTAAGAACACCACGTCTAGTTGTTGTTGTATTCCTTTGGCTTGCCAGGGTGTGGGCAAGCCCCACTCACCTGTCATTCTCACATTCGAATGTCGTGTGTGTTGCCCACGACTTTTGCCAAGAATATAGACATACATCAATAGTTAACATTACATAGCGCGAGGTACTTCCAAGCAGCCGATCAACAATTGTCGTCAGAAACCGGAGAAATCCGTCTCACGAGCGTGCAAGCCAGACTTTGCCAATGCTTCTACCTTCTCTCTCGTTCGCGAGTAAATCACTGTTGGAGTCTGTTTGGGACGACCGCCCGCCTTATTCTTGCCATAGGAATCCATAGGAAACGCCGTTTGGAGACGTCCAATGGATCTGATCTGATCGACTTCGAGTGTAGGAAAAGAGTATTTTGGTGTGCTTATGGCCTGGATAACTACCTCAGCGCGGCTCTGGGGAGACCCAGGACATTTCATGATGATGATATTGACCAAGTAAGCATTTCGTTGGTTGTATGAATCCGGCGTTGTTGTTAACCGTCCTCACAGGAACTTCCGACATGTGTAGATGATGCATATATCACGGCGCAGAGTATCCAGCCTCAGAAGTCCAAAGGCCAAGCCATCATGGCAGCTTCGGTGGCTCACAATACGTACGTTGTTGCCGAAGCCCATTCATCTCAGGTTTCAATGTCACATGCAAATCGCACGACATTAAGCTATCTCGAGTATTACCTTCGTATGTCAATTTACTGATCCGGCATCATATTTAGATTATCGAAGATCATAAGCCCTATATTACGTGATCTATACGCTATTCGTGCACCATCTCTCCCAGACCGAGTGAACCTAACGGCGAAGTACTCAGAAGAGTTGTCTAATTGGAGGAAAGGCCTAGCCAGGTTCTTGGATGGTGATTCTGTTGACACTTCACTTCTTATCCCTCTATTCCAACGGCAACGGAATGTACTCAATTTGGCCTACTACCACGCACTGATTCTCGTGTATCGCCCCTTCCTCTTAAGTAATTTTGCGAGCCTCAACAGCCGGAATAACCGCCTTCGTGGCGCACCTGGATCCCCAGATATGTGAGTAACCTATGAATTCCAGTTTCTTTGAACGTCTCAGGGTAGACTGAGGACATATCTTAAGACTCTTTGCTCTGCGTGATGATTGCTGACTTCCCCAGGGATAAGAATGTGTCCGAGTGCCTTAGCGCTGCCATGAATGTTGCCTTGATCGTGGACGAACTTCACGAATCTAAGCAAGTCTTCCGTGGATTTTGGGTGAGTGAATTCTTCCATTATAATCTTTCATCGTATAAGACAAGGTACTGGACATTATTCCGACTGGCGATTTATAAATGTACTCAACTGAAAGCGATGATGATGTTACGACCTCGAATGCCCCTTCCAGACCCCAGCATTCATTGCTCCTCTCCTCTGGGAGGTACTTCCTTTTCGCCGTTTTTATGTGCTCGCGTTTCCTTGCGATGTTTGCTTTTACTTTTAGGATGAAAAAGGGAACACGATGCAGATATTCGTACTGACGCCCAAAAGTTTACCCACTATTTTGCCTTCTGCGCTGTCGTCATCTTATACATCTACACGATCCAGCAGCGTAACTCCCCACGCGATAAATATCGCGCATACTTTGAAGCGGCGGAAAAATGCCAGCGACAGATCTCCGCAATGGCGGGGCATGAGTCTCTTGCTGAGAGGTATAGCGTGGTCCTGGAGGAATTACGGCTGGAGGCTGTCAAGCAGACTGAAACGAATCGGGATGCTCAGAACCAAGCCCCTCGGATGAGTTCTCTGCCTCAAGTTGGGCAGATGTTCCCTGGAGCAGCCATTGACGGATATCAGCCGGCCTCTGGCAATGACAACGGTGCTTCTGATTTCGACTTGGCTACGAATCTCTACACCAATGGTCACGAAGCCGGTCCTAGTGAAGGGCAAAACTCTACAACACCTTCGAGTTTGATGGCGGAGTTGACGAGCTGGGGGGAGTTCGACTCGTTGGTAAGTACCCAAAGGATTTCGGTACAATCAATCTCTAGTCTCTCTAACGTCTCGTAGGTAAATGCCGGAATGGGTGGCTTGGACTTCCTCTCGATGGGCGATCAAAGTGGGATGTGGGAAGGCACTCTAGATACCACCTTCCCACATAATGTCGGCATATAAGGGCTGAATCACTGGTACCTAATCGAAATTCTGTACAGCTAAATGTCTCAACCTTTGTTTGCGACACTGAAGTGTACTGCAATAGTACCCAGGGAACTCTCTGATATTCAATGTTTACAGCCCCTATCATGGCTTTTCACCAGTCCTTCTAGAATACAAAGAATGCCTTCAGCGCCAGGATCAGGAACCTGGCTCCAAGCGCTTTCCTCAACATATACAGCTCTGCCAAAAGCTGCTTGCATGCCCTTCGTGGCTTCAACACCCTTCTTGGCGTGCTCGAAGGCTACTTCGGACCCCTCCCCTGCGTCGAAGCTCTTAATGAATGGCTCGAGAGCATCCATCAGTGTTCGGTCTCCTTGTCTGGCAGGTGTGGCGGCTTGCAGCTTAGCCAGAGCGCTGCTCGCCACCGAGCCCCACTCAGATGAGCCGAGCTCACCTGTTGATGGAAGAGAACGGAGGGCAGAAGCAAGAGCATTGAAGAAGATGCTATACAGGGCTCCTGATGTGCCGTCCATACTTTCTTCAATGACATTGGAGATGCCCAGAAGTGCCGGAGCCGCGTTTGGGCTCAACTGAGTCTTTTCGACATAAGCCATGACTGCATTTGCTCCGCGAGCAAGTGTGATTCCGCAGTCACCATCACCCACGATCGTATCTGCTTCGGTAACTCGACCCTCTGCCTCGATGAGGTTTTTGCAAGCTTGGGTAACTCGAGCTCTGAACTCGTCGATGTTCACTACCAGCTATATTAATACAGATATCAATCGAAGCTTGAAAACACCTACTCTTGGCACCATCTTGCTGTCCCTGGAGCTCTGCTTCCGAATGTGCATGTATCCGGTCTGCTTGCGATGATTTCTCGCGCTTCAAGGACAAAAGCCCCTCAGTTGAAGGCCATCCAACTGCATTGGAGGGTGCGTCGAGGTACTTCAGCATTTCTGAATTGGCTCTCAATAGCGTGATGCTGAAGCCTCGACCATCTAGACTGCTCATGAAAGTCCCAGAAAACACTCGCGACAATGTAATCTTGCGCGCTTCTACGATGTTGTCAGCAATATTTCCAGGCCTGAGGACATTTCCGGTGCTCACCCAAGGCCGACACAACAGCTTTCGTGATACCGCCCATTTCCAGCACTGAAATGCCACCCAGATTGTTGACGAGTAGCACAATTTCCTGGGCATCTTTCATGTCGACGTACGACCTGTCGGAATCTGTGGTGCTCAATAATTGATCGAGCATCATTTCTATAAGCGCATTTGCATCAGGAGGTGGATTCAGTATGCGACTTCCGGATTCGTTGTGGATGCCCATGCCGAGTTCAATCTGGTCAAGGGGAGAATTTGAGGGGTCTGGGGCGGCTCGTCCAGGAATGTGAACATGTCCAAGAGATGCCCCGACTGTGACCAGGTTGGATGCAACAAGCCGCCCCATGCTCGCTACATTTTCCAGCGTAGCATTGGGATTCTTGCTTATGGCACCCAGAATCTTGTGTACGAGCACCGTTCCCGCTAGCCCTCTTCTTCCAACCTTGCCACTCTTCTGGCGTCCAACGGAGACATCGTCCCCAACAACGATTATCTCGACTTTCAGACCATAATTTGCCCGAGCCTTCTCAGCCGCAAGATGAAAATGAAAGACATCTCCCGTGTAATTCTTTATGATCAGTATTGTTCCAGCTTCTCCGCCGACTCGAGATATGGTGTTGACAATTTGGGATACATTTGGGGAGGCGAATATCGATCCAGACACAGCTGCTGTCAGGAGGCCTTCTCCGACATAGCCTGCATGCCCTGGCTCATGTCCTGCGCCCCCACCAGATATTAGTGCGACGTTTTTCGAGGAATCGTGCCCGGTGTAAAAGACAGCTAAATGTCGCAGCTTAGTCTGAGGATAATTTAGGCTGGACGCAACATAGAATCGCAGAAACTTACATTTGTTCGCTCGGTCGAAATCAAGAAACGTGTTCGTGATAGTCAGACTTTCTAAACAGTCAAGAACTAAGGACTCCGAATCATGGAAGAAGTGTTTTATTGACATTGTGCTGAAGCGAATGTGGTCACGGGATAGAGTCCTGCCGGTGGCATCGAAATTGGGTAGCAGCGCGACCTCTCAATGTTATGATTGCTCTTCTTTGCCGAGTATCGACTCGTCCCATTGCCGCAAATTTCAGAACCCTAGGATCCAGTAAGTCGTGGATTCAGGAAGTTTTCCGATTTCCGGATGTGGGGTTTGCTTTTCCGATGATTATCGCCACCCCAATACATCGTGGAAGTCCCCACCAATTATTCCGAAGATTGACTGGAATAATTACCCCCGAGTCCAGAACTGGATGAAAGCGGATACATGTAAATTTCCCTTCCTTAGAGCCCTCTAGGCCTCGGTATTTCATGCATGGCATTCGCATTTGAACAATCATCCAGTTCCAGAATTTGAGCCTCACTCCTTCATTTTCGTTCACGACAAGAACCGAGTCATCATGTCTGCCACAGTCACAACAACAGTGCGGTCCGTTGGTACTACAACACTGGATAAACTTGATGCTCCCATTGGTGTCACCGTCCGATCTCTGTATACCGTCGATGATCTGCTCTACAATAGAAGTCAGACGATTCCCGACGTTCCGTTAGTGGCGTACCCAGCTACAGCCCGAACTCGAGCGGACTACGTTCACTACACAGCAAAAGACCTTGATCGATTCGCCGACCATGGGGCAAGGAAGTTTGCGTCTATGGGATTGATACCTCAAGTAAGTCTCTCAATAATGTGAACAAACCATCCACTAACCTCACGGCAGGGCCCCGGCTCAAAGACTGAAGTTATTGCTCTACTGGCGCCGTCAAACTTGGATTATGTCGCTTCCATATTCGCTTTGTCGCGATTAGGCTTCGCAGTACTATTACTGTCTAACCGCTTGGCCACTGAGGCATATGTCCATTTACTCAAAGGGACAAACTGCCGACGCATTGTCAATTCGGAGAATCTCAGCAAAGCAGTTGCCAGAATCCGATCAGAGCTAGACATCACCAGCTACCCACTACTCGCACAACCAGATTACGACGTCCGGAATGCAGCGATTCCTCGGTTCCCAAGAAGAATTGGTAGCTCGGACCAATCTCGCAAGACCGCCTTCATCATTCACTCTTCTGGCTCGACAGGCTATCCCAAACCGATTTTCCAAACACACGAAGCATGCCTTTCCAACTACTCCAGCAGTTTCGGGTTTCGAGCATTTCTCACTTTACCTCTGTACCACAATCATGGCCTCTCTTCATTCTTCCGTGCGATCTACTCCGGCAAAGAACTTGCCATGTTCAATGCCAATCTCCCATTGTCTGGAACGAATCTTATCGAAGCTATGGCGGCTGTGAAGCCGGAGAGTTTCCATGGCGTACCTTACGCGTTGAAGTTACTAGCCGAGTCCGAGCGGGGAATTCAGGCACTGAAGGACTGTAAACTTGTGCTGTTTGGTGGCAGCAGCTGTCCTGATGATTTGGGAGATGAACTTGTCAACAAAGGCGTCTATCTTGTTGGCCACTACGGAGCGTAAGTTTTATTTTCTCGAATTATGCTAGAAACATTACTGATAGTCTCCATGTAGAACTGAGATGGGACAACTTATGACCTCCTTCCGACCAGTCGAGGACAAAGCCTGGAACTATGTCCGACCGCTGCCAGCAACAACACCATACATCAGCATGGTGCCGCAAGGAAACGATACCTTCGAATGCGTAGTTCTCGATGGGCTGCCTTCCAAAGTGGTGTCAAACCATGACGATCCACCAAACTCGTTCAAGACGAGTGATCTCTTCAGTCCACACCCCACCATCTACAGCGCATGGAAGTACCTTGGCAGATTGGATGATCGTGTGACGCTGGTGAATGGAGAGAAAGTCCTGCCAGTCCCATATGAGCATCAAGTACGGCAAAGCGAACTTGTACGAGAAGCCTGCGTATTTGGTGTGGGCAGAGCTTTTCCTGGCCTGATCATCGTCCCCAGTGAGCACGCAATGGGCATGAGCAAAGAACAAATCCTCGAGTCACTTTCCAGCGTCGTGCAAGCAGCAAATTCCCGAGTCGAGGCATTCAGCCAGATTTCTCTCGATATGGTGAGGATACTCGACGTCGGTGCCGACTATCCATGCACCGACAAAGGAACGATGATTCGTGCTGCCTTCTACAAGAAGTTCGAATCGCTCATCAATTCGACCTACGAAGAATTCGAAGCACCGCGGGCCGAGGGCACAACCGGGGGTTTGGCATTAGAGATTCCCGAAATGAAGTCCTATTTGGAAGCCATCTTCATTAAGAGTTTGGAGCTTGAGGCGCTCAGTGACACTGCCGATTTCTTTGAGATGGGTGTGGACAGCTTGCAAGCGATCGCAGTCCGGGCATCAATTATGCGAGAGCTCGACCTTGGCTCGAAACCCCTTGGGCAAAATGTTGTCTTCGAGTATCCCAACATCGCAGCTCTTGCAAGCCATCTCTACTCACTTCGGACAGGAAGTGAAGTACAGCAGTCAGACGAGATTGAAGTCATGCAGGAGCTGATCCGGAAATACTCCACCTTCACTCCGCATACACCTGGACCTGCTGTTGTCGACGGAGAGACAATCGTAAGTTGTTCGTCCGAATTTGACTCAAACTATATACTTACCTGCTGCTAGATCCTCACAGGTGCTACTGGATCTCTGGGAGCTCATGTCCTCGCCCAGCTGGTTTCAAACGAAAATGTCAAGACTGTTTACTGTCTAGTCAGAGCCAGTTCGCCAGAGGCTGCTCAAAACAGAGTTCTTTCGACGCTTTCAGCGAAGAAAATCGACGACTTTTCCAACAGCAGCAAGATTGTGTGTCTACCATCAGACCTCAGCCGCGAAGATCTTGGACTTGACAGCCAGGTCGTCGAGGTCCTTCAAAGTTCACTGACTACCGTCCTTCACTGTGCTTGGGCCGTGAACTTCAATCTCGGCGTCCGGAGCTTTGAGAAACAGCACATCAACGGAACATTTAATTTGTTGAATATGTGTCTCAATGTCAAAACTCCCACGCCTGCGAAGTTATTTTTCTGCTCTTCGATTTCAGCTGCAGCTGGCACGCCCATACCTGCTCAGATCCAAGAGACTTACATCTCCAATCTCGCCCACGCACAGAACATGGGATATGCGAGATCGAAGCTGGTCACGGAGACGATCATCAAAGTGGCTGCTGCTCAGACTGGGATGACTGCGAAGGTCTTGCGTGTCGGGCAAATTGTCGGTGATACCAAGATTGGATTGTGGAACAGCACCGAAGCCATCTCCCTTATGATCAGGAGTGCAGTGACGATCCATGCGTTACCAGCTCTGGAGGAGGTAAGAAAAATCCCAAGTGCGCTTATGATGCAAGCCCTAACAGTAAATACAGACTCCATCATGGCTCCCGGTAGACGTCGTCGCTCGTGCAGTCTTGGATCTCGCTCAGGTCAACAACCAGTCTGCCCCCACCACGCTCGAGGACGCAGATGACTCAGAAGTGGTATACCATGTCCAAAACCCTCGTCTCTTCCACTGGACTAATGACCTTCTACCCGCACTCCGCGAAGCCGGCCTCGACTTCGAGACAGTCTCTCAACGAGAATGGGTCAATCGGTTACGGAACGGCGAAAAAGATCCAGAGAAGAACCCGACAATCAAACTTCTGGATTTCTTCACGGAGAAATACGACAATGATAGACCTGGAAGGAAAGGATTGGTGTTTTTGACAGATAAGACTGCGGCAAAGACGAGCGCGATAGGTGATGGGTATGATGTTGTTGGCAGTGGGTTGATCAAGAAATTCGTGGATAGCTGGAGTTTGGAATGGTAATTTGTACACATGGTCCTACATTTTGTTTCAACTTAGCATATAACACAACATTGTCAAGATGAAATTCCCCTGGACGTGTATTAGATGGTATTAGTTATTGCTTAATTCGCCGTGTCATAATTATCAGTCTCGAGTCGGCTTCCAGGCTGGTACAGCAAATTCAGTAGGTACTCATGTTCGAAACTCTTCTTCCACTACAAGTCTAGAAGATAAATCCAAATTCTTGTTGTCACAACTCAATTTCATCACTATTCCGTCCTTACATGCAACAACGATAAGAACAACATTGAGACCTTCGATGGCTCGATCGGATCCCAAGAAGCTGTCGGGAGAAATAGGTATGTTATCTTTCGCGTCTCATCTTGACCCGCCTATTTTTATGACCGGCTTCATGTCACTAATTATTGATTATTATTGGCCCTCGCAAAGGACTTGAATCGGTCATGCTTGGTATCATTGAGAATTGCCTTGGTTTCCTTCTCTTCGAAAGACCATGTTCAGGGTTTCCGATGGCCTGATTCCTAATTCTGAGCCTCATATCCATGTCAGAAAGATTTCTAGGATACTGCACGATAAGCCGGAAAACAAAGAGTGGTCAAGTCTCCAACTCTGTTCGGGAGGGGTTGGTGCTCACGAAGGAATGCGAAGTCCCGGAAGCGTCCTTGGCTTCCACCTCCGGCAAGCTATCCGAGCCAGCATCTCATGACTGCGAGCTGAGAGCGCATATCCGGCCCTAAAAGTCACGGAAAAGAAATTGATTGGAAAATGGTCTTATCCCCCCTGAAATTGATGAACAGTAATCAATCAACCCCATGGGAGAAGTATCCGCTTGTTCTTGGCAGGACCCCATGGGGGACTTTCCCCGCAATATCTGTGCGTTAGAGTTCAGATTGTTTTTCCGCACCTCAGAACACGCTGTTCTACAGGTGACCATGTATATATGACAGCTATGAAGCGTCAACTAATATAGTCGAAGTAGATCATCTTCATCTAGAGTTGCATACACCGGCGTCTACATCGTCAGCTGCTTGGATTTCAACTCTTGTTTATCGTGCGAATTCAACAAGACATTCAGCACAATGTCTGCTCCTCAAGGAGACGAGAAGGTTATTGCAACGGTCGAACATGTCGATAACAAAGTTGACAGAGTCGATAAGGCGGATTCGGGATCTATGATGAAAGAAGTTGGAGCCGAGGATAACCTCGATCGCTTCGGTGCCTGGAAGAAGACAGATCCAGCTGAAATCGCACTGGTCCGAAAATTGGACTGGCATATCATGGTAAATATGAACCTCCGAACGATCTACTAAACATCTGCTAACTTGTTGACTTGATAGCCCATCCTCTGGTTGATGTACTTCCTCAACTTCTTAGATCGGAATGCGATGGTCAACGGAAAGCTGGACGGCCTGGCCAAGGACCTCAACTTGAAGGGAACTCAATATAATACTTTGGTGTCTATCTTGTTTGTTGGATATCTACTTGGCCAAGTGCCCTCAAACATGATTCTCAACAGAGTCAAGCCAGCTTGGTACATGTCAGGTTTGTAATGTCCTAGAATTCCCGAGCAGCCGGACTGACACCAATCAGGCTTCATGATGGCGTGGGCTATCGTCTCAACTTTGACTTGCCTTGTTCAGAACTTCGAAGGCATGTTAGCGGCTCGTTTCATGTTGGGCGTGACTGAAGCACCAGTAAGTCATGATAAATAACCTTGATTAACAATGGTCACTAACGAGTCTAGTTCTATCCTGGTGCTCTGTACATGGTTAGTCAGTTCTACACCCGCAAAGAAGTGGCAGCTCGAATGGCCATTTTCTACACCGGAAACATGCTCGCCAGCTCCTTCTCCGGTCTCATCGCAGCCGGCATCTTCGCCGGTCTCGGCGGTGTCCACGGGATCGCAGGATGGAGATGGCTCTTCATCATCCAAGGTGTCGTCACCGTCGCCGTCGCAGCCGTCGGCGTCGTCCTCTTGCCCAACTCACCGCTCGAGACCAGATGGCTCACACCTGAAGAGCGCCAACTCGCACATTCACGCATGGAGCGCGATATGACCGGACGACGCGCTGGAACGAGTACTTGGGTTGGTCTTCGCGAGGCTTGCACAGACTACCGCACTTGGATCTTCGCTCTCATGATCAACTTGCATTTGTCTGCCAACGGTTTCAAGAACTTCATGCCTACTGTTGTTAAGACACTCGGATTCAACACTACTGTTACGTTGGTCTTGACATGTCCACCTTTCCTGCTCGCAACAGTTCTATCTGTTTTGGTCTCTTGGTCATCAGGAAAGTATAATGAGCGTACTTGGCACATCACAATCTCGAAGCTCATTGCTATTGGGGGTAAGTACTACTCGTTCACGTTCAACAAAAAGTAGCATTGCTGACCATATCCATTAGGATTTGCTTTGGCATGGGGCACACTGAACATTCCTGCTCGGTACTTCGCAATGTGTGTCTTCGTCGGTGCAACATACGGTGTCAACAACATCGGCATGGGATGGGTCTCTTCCACTCTTGGACAAACCAACGAGAAGAAAGCCGTAGCCGTCGCTATCGCCAACACCATGGGCAACTTGGGCAGTGTTTACACTCCATACTTGTGGCCCGATGATGATGCGCCACGATTCGCTACCGCTATGGGTGCGAGTATTGGTTTCTCGGCTGGTGTTATCGTTATTGCTTGGGTCATGCGATTCATCCTGATGAGAGAAAATCGCAAGATCAAGGCGGAGGAGAATGAGGTTGTCAACTTGTACGCTTACTGAACGAGGATGGAGGACCGAAACACAATCGAAATTTAGCAGGGGATGGGGCATGTAAATAGCCTTTTTTGGCTGGAAAACTGGGTGCCGAACAAGCCACGCCAGTCGATGTATGTGCGAAGATGCTCAGTATGAGGGCAGGCAACAGGGGTCTGCTTTGTTCTTAGAGAGAATACGGATCCACAATTTTCTAATGAGCTTATGACTCTAATCCATTCCTGAATGTACACTTTCCTATTATTTCCCATTACTCCATTGATAAACTAAGGTCAAAATAAGCGAGCTCCCTATATCTATTTCAAACCACCATTAATCTCAACCACACTCCCATTCATATACCTACTCTCCTCACTCATCAAAAACACAACCACATCCGCCACCTCCTCGGGCGTTCCCATCCTCCCCAACGCAACCGACTTCTCCATATCCTCTACCGCCTCCCTCCCTTTCACAACGCCCGCATTCGTCGGCGTATCAATGTACCCCGGCGCAACGACATTCGTTCTGATACCTTTCGGTCCCAGTTCTAGCGCCATGCATTTCGAGAACCCAATGACGCCGAATTTTGAGGCGCAGTACACGGCATACCCAGCACCAGCTTGGAGACCTAGCACAGACGAGACGTTGACGAAAGACGCTCCGGATTGCAGATGTGGGATACAGGCTCTTGTTATGTTGAAGAGACCTTTCAGGTTGGTGTTTAGCAGCTTGTCCCAGTACTCGTCTGTGATTTCTTCTGTTGGGAGAGAAGTGGGGTTGATGCCTGCGCAGTTGAAGACGTGGTCAATCCGGCCGTGCGTTTTGATGGTGTTGGTAATGAACTCATTGCATTGAGTAGAAGAGCTGACATCTAGTACTTCTGAAGACTGATTGTTCGGTTGGCATAAGCTGAGTGTCTGTTTGAGTGATGGCTCGTTGATGTCAGCGAGTGCCAGGGTTGCGCCTAGCTCCGATAACTTGATGCTGGTGGCTCGGCCAATGCCACTTCCTGCTCCGGTTATGAGGATGACTTTGTTTGATAGCTGATGAGGCATGATTCTTCAGTTAGCTAAAAGTGGAAAGATCTAGGATCGAGTTCGTAACCTATTGATCGTTGCACGGAGGGGCAATTTGACAGTACCTATGGAGGGGTAGTGGGGGTTTATGTAAGCACATTATTGACGTTCGCGTAGTGCATCGCCCCGCTCAGACAAGGTCAACTGTTGCGCTTCCACAATAAGAGTTATTATCGATTCTGACTTCACCTTTCACCGTTACCTTTCCAGTGAATGATACCTCGGTAGAGCTCCAAGAAGATGTGCTATATAATTTATGTTGCACGTCGCACCTTTGTTTACTGTCGAAACAAGCGCTCAACCTTACCGAATATGCTCATTTCATTCGGAGAAACGTACCTCCTGTACTACCAGAGGTATCGCGCTGTGCAAAATCCCAGGCACCGAACAAAACTCTGTGATGCTTCGAAGAGAAATGGTATGCCGTACCAAGACTCCACCAGGACTTAACAGTGTTCGGTAGGATTGCGAAGATCTTCATATGCAAAGTAACATTTATACACACATGAGTAAATTCCTTCAATAAACACACGTTGTGCGCCTCATCTCCCTGCCAAAGACACACAGCAAGACGAAGCCTTCAGATCCCAGGCGCCGAGTCCAACCACCATATCCATTCATGCCATTCATAATGCAACCCTTTCGTCACCCTCGTAGTGCATCCCAGACCACTTTACTTCGGCGCCTCCCCATCTACGAATCTCAGAGCCTCCTCACGACTAACAGCATCGATACCACTAGTCTTGTTATGGAACGTGACACCATAGCACTTATCGGCAACGAGCAACATCTCGGGTCTGAAAGTCGTACAGATGAACTGGCCGCTCATGCCACCAGCACCATTATCAGCATTTTGGCTGCTCTGCTGGGCCGAGATTTCCTCGAGCATCTGTGCAACGGCGGTTCTATATTGTGCATCAAGATTGGCATCGATCTCGTCGAAGAGGTAGAAAGGTGCTGGATCGCACTGCTGGATGGCAAAGACGAGGGCGAGAGCGCACAAACCTGATTTATTAGCTGGGAGAAGGATCTTTGGGGCTTGGGTTACTTACTCTTCTGACCACCACTCAGCTGCTGGATACGTTGCTGCTCGTCGTGCTTGCTGTTGAAAGAGACACTGATACCGACACCAGTGTAATTTTCGACACTCTCACGTGGCTCTTCGTCAGAGTCTTCATCGTCTCGGTTGCGCTGATCGGTCTTGCGTTGGATGACCAGACGGCCACGGCCAGCGGGGACCAGGCGCTCAAAGATGGATGCGAATTCCTTGGATACCTGCTTGAATGTTCGCTCGATAGCTTCATCTTTGCGTTGATCCAGGACTTCAACAAGGTCCTGAATAGACGTAAGACCGTCATCGAGCTCCTTTCTTCGCTTCGTAAGACTATCTCGTTGCGAGGTGAAGCTGTTATATTGCTCAAAGGCCTTCTTGTTGACACCCTTGTATTTCTTGAGGGCATCATTGACCTTCTTTAGCCTGGACGTGATCTACATTGTGTTAGCGAAATAATTGAAAACCTGATAAACTGCTACATACGTATTTAGAGTCCTTGTCAGAGTATTTCTCGAAAGCCTCATCGGGAAGGACACCAAGATCGCGAATGTTCTTGGCGCAGTCGGCAGCAGATGAGGTCAACAATGCCTTCTTAGCAACACTTTTTTCCATTCTCTTCTGAGCCTTCTCTATGGTCTTGGCGATTTCAGATTGTTGCTCCACTTGCTGAGCCTTTTCCTTCGCGAGGTTCGCGATCTTGATCTCGATCTCCTCAATCTGAGCCTCAGCGTCCTGAAGCTTGCTCGTCACGGCCGTGGCTGCCTTCTGGACACGCTTCAACTCACGCTGGGCTTCCTTGAGATTTCCAGATCCTCCGCCAGCGGTTGCGTCGATCTCTTGACTGTTCAGCTGATCTAACTTCATGCGGAGGTTTTCTCGGAGATCGACTTCAAGAAGCTGCTTGCGACCTTCAAGCTCTCGTCGGGCTTTGCTGAGCTCATTCCACTCTTGCTGGAGTTCTTGGACTGAGGTGTTGAGCTGCTCAAGTTGGCGCTCTTCTTGGGATGTCAATGCCTTCTTGAAATCGGCAGTCAAATCGAGTTCATAAGCAGTAATACTCTCGCCATGACTAGTGATCATTTGCTCGACGACATCCTTTTGACGATTAATCGCCTCAAGCGAATCCCTTAGCTTTTCAAGTTGTGTACTCTTACTTCTCAATTCAACCTTCAAGGGGTCGAAGCTTTCGTCCAAACGACCTAGGTTCTGTTCCAATTTGTGAAGGTCACCTATGGCACTCGTAATTTCGTTGTCTTTCTGCTCAACCTCTTTCCTGATCTCATTGGAGCGAGTCTTCAAAGCTTCGTATTCGTCAAGCCACTTGCTGACTGCTCGAACCGCTTCGAGGCGTGACTTGCGAGGATCAATATAGCCACCAGTCATCGCTCCTTTCCTATTAGCAGTGTCACCATCAGTTGTGATGGCATTGCAACCATGGCTTCGGGCATATTGCGCCGCAACAGGAAGTGATGGGCAAATAACTGTCTTTCCAAAGACATGGCTCATCGCCTTCTCAAACTTGGGGTCGTAGTTGAGTTTGCCGAGCAAGGGAATGGCATCGGAGGCATTTGGGAGCTTCGTGGGCCGGGTTCTGAGCTCAGCCATCGGAATGATTGTAACTCGCCCAGCTCGTTGCTTGTACAAAGCATCGGCGAAGAAAGTGGCTGTCTTCTCGTTGTCGACCACGTAATGGAAGAGACTGTTTCCAGCAGTCTGCTCTGCAGCCAAGCGATAGACTTCAGGCACATCAAGAAGCTCGGCAATGGTACCGTAAGCGCCAGTAACATTGTTTTCCTGTTTGAGACGACGGATCGCCGCCAGACCTCTAGATGTTGCATTGTCCATGGTATGTGAGAGTTCCTTCTCGGCGCGATTTCTCTCGTGACGGGCATCTTCAATCATTGATTCAAGCTTGTCATCCTCGCGGCGAAGAACTTTTCGCTCATCCTGCAATTTTTCGAGCCCATCCTTGGCCGTGGTGACTTCCTCGTACAACGCCTGTCTGCTACCACCCCAGCCCTCGAAGCGCTTTCGGAGGCCTGCGATCTCGCCTTCAAGAGTTTTAATCTCGGTCTGGACTGCTTTGACTTCCTCTTGGGCATTGAGTCGATTGGCTTTTTGCTCTCCTAGAGCGGTACTTAGATTTTCAATTTCCTCCTTCAACCAAGCATCACGCTCTGCCTTATTCTTGAATTGAGAAGTGCGACCCTGCTTATTGTAGAGTCTAGTCCTGGCAGCTTCTGCGGTGTCGAGGCTTTTGCGGACATCTGACTCCTTCGCCTTTCGCATGTTGTAGTCTGGGAGAATCTTTGCAAGCTCGGCTTCTTTCGCTGCGATGTCTTGCCTGACAGCCTTGAGTTCTTGCTGGTGTCGGGATCTGGCTTGCTCTGCAGCGGATTGACCATCAGATAAATTCTTGACCTTCAGCTCAATCTTGGCCTGAGCCTTCGAGGTTTCTCGCCTGTCTTCATCCAGCTGGCGACGCTCGAGCTTGAGGAGTTCCATTTGACGAGTGAGCTGCTTGGTCTCCGCGTCGAGCTCCTGGATGAGCTTTTCACCGGCCAAGAATGATTCTCTTTGCTCATCAGAACCTTCCATTCCACCTTGTCGAGCTTCCTCTATCTCATCAAGGGCTTGCGCCAAGGCAGTCTGTTCCCGATGGTAGAATGCATATTCAAGACAACGGCGATCCTTGTCCTTTTCTTGGTATCCTCGCAGCTCCTCCTTTTCCTCCTCCAATTCCGCGAGACGCTCCTTGATATAGTCCAGAAGCTCGTCAATCTTGGCGCGCTTGTTATTGGTCTCAGTCATGATCTTCAATGATTCCGTTCGACGTGCTTCGTAGACTTGTGTACCAGCGACTTCCTTCAAGAGGTTTAGTCTCTCGGGATCTTTCATATTCGTCAAAGCAGTGACGCGTCCTTGAGGGACGATGTAATATGGATTCGACCTCGAGAAACCAGCCGACTCCAACAGATTCATGACATCAGTCTTTGTTGCATTCTTGCGATCCAAAGAGTATTCATCCTTCTTGAGACCAATTGTTCTTCGTAGAATGAGCTCCTCCTTTCCCGTTGGGAATCTATCGTCGCTATTGTCGAATATGATCTCAACATATGCAGACATCACAGCAGAACCCGAACCTTCATGCAACAGAGCTTGTCGCTCCTCGCGACCCATCTGACTGTATGCATCGCTGAGGACGAATCGAATAGCCGCAAAGAAGTTACTCTTGCCCGATCCATTGCGACCAACGATTACATTTGTCTTGGGGGAGAATGGTTCGATGACCGTCTGTTCCTTGTAACTATGGGATATCAGTATAATCCTTTGCGCGCACTCGGTAGACGTACCTCTTGAAGCCCTGAATGATGATTTGCTTGATGTACATCTTCGCGATATGTATGCGCCGCGGGGGCGTTCGGCGGGGTTTGTGGTCTGTTCAAGTTGAGTATGGTGCTTGCAGTATATAGCAAGCGGTAATTGAGACTGTCCCAAGATATGAGACTCGAATCGCAGACTGGCGGCGTGGTGTTGTCGAGGAAAAAGAGATGATTCTCGTCTGGCGCAAACGCGGTCTTGACGCGACTGCTTGAGTTGAAGTGCAGGTCGAGCGGCTTCGGGTCGTGTCAAAATAAGCTAACTCGATACTGTCACCGCCCTGGCAGAATAAACAATTTCGGATGACCTGGTGGGATGCGAGAGATGCACAGTTTGCTGCTGAAACAGTACCCCGCCACCAGATCCTCCACAGGACTTCAACAGCAGCTTTTCCAATATGTCCGACTCGAATGCTCCTTCGCAGGACTCTACTCCAGCAGCAGCTAAAATCCCTACGCACACTTATGTGCCAAATCACGGCTATGCAACATCCACAACTTCTCAAGATGCCCCACCACAAACGCCCACTGGTGGTTACGCAGCAGACAACGAGGACGAAGTTTACGATGACCTGTTCGAGGAGGAAGACGAGGAGTTCTTCGACGACATAGAATATGATCCTACCTCAGGCGATCTTACGAAGTCATACAACCGTCAGCGAAAACTCAATGACCCCAACGCCACTGCCCCACGAACAAATTCCCAGAAACCGATAGCGAATACTCAGGCGAGCGTTGACGATCAAATAACAAGTCTTTCCAAGCATGCGGCAAAGATTCGTTTGGAAGGGGGAGGTGGAGGAGAAAGAGCAAAGACTCATGGAAAGGACAAGTCGGATCGTGCGACAAACGAGCAGGTTTTGGATCCGCGGACTCGAATGATTCTTTTGCAGATGATCAATAGAGGAATCGTGTCAGAAGTCAACGGATGTCTGAGTACAGGAAAGGAAGCAAATGTATACGGTGCCGTTTCGATACCCACGACAGAGGGAGGTGAAGAGGCTCCCAGCATACACCGAGCCATCAAGGTCTACAAGACTAGTATTCTCGTCTTCAAGGACCGAGATCGTTACGTTACTGGCGAACATCGATTCAGATCCGGTTACAATAAGGGTAACAACCGAGCTATGGTCAAGGTCTGGGCAGAGAAGGAATTCCGAAATCTAAAGCGACTGTACCTGGCCGGCATTCCTTGTCCTGAACCTGTCTACCTCCGACTACATGTCCTCGTTATGGGCTTCCTTGGTGACAAGAAGGGATGGGCTGCTCCTAGATTAAGAGACGCCGAGCTCCAAGGAGATGATGTGGACGAGCAATGGAGATTGCTGTACCTTCAGATGATCGGCCTCATGCGACGAATGTATCAAACATGCAAACTCGTGCACGCAGATTTGAGCGAGTACAACGTATTGTACCACCAGAAGAAACTGTTCATCATCGATGTCTCACAAAGTGTGGAGCACGATCACCCGCGATCCTTGGAGTTCTTGAGAATGGATATCAAGAACGTCTCGGATTTCTTTAGAAGAAAGAACGTCGAAGTCCTGTCCGAGCAAACAGTATTTGGATTCATTACTATGCATGATGGTCCAGCACAAGAGCCTAGTCTATCCGAGGCATTAGCGAAGTTGATGGCCAACAGACCTGCTACCGAGGAAGGAGAACAAGCAGCTGCTGAAAATGAGGTTGATACCGAGGTCTTCCGACAACAATACATTCCACAAACTCTGGATCAGGTCTACGATATCGAGCGTGATGCAGAGAAGATCGGAAAGGGGCAGAAGGATGACCTCGTTTACCGCAATCTTTTGGCCGACAAAGTCCCAATGTCTTCAGGCAATGAAGCAGATGCAGAGGATACCATGGACAATAGCTCGCCGCCAAGTGAAGGGGGCAGCGGAAGCGAGGACAGCGATGACGAGAGCAGATTCGAAAAGGGCACTCCGCGGGGCAAGCGCTTCGAAGACAAGGAGTCGAAGAAGGTATGCGACCGCTAACTTGTCTCGACTTGAAAGCTAATGTTATCGCAGGAGCACAAGAAGGCCGTCAAGGAAGAAAAGCGCGAGAAGAGGAAAGACAAGATTCCGAAGCATCTAAAGAAGAAGCTCGTCAGCAGTTCAGCAAAGCACAAGCACTGAACCGCCATATGCGAATAAAAGCAGCATATCTCGAGCTGACACTTCGACTTCATCCATGACTTGACTTCTAGAATTGGCAAGTATTGAGATTCCCTTTCGTCAACTCAAGAGACAACCATTTAGATGACGAAGACCAATCCTTCTCACTGGTCAGCCTAGGAGCCGTGTCTTGCATACCAGCAAAACCTCTCCAAGGCTAGTCAATTCGAGAAGCTGCAAGCCAAGTATCCCATCCTTCGGGACGTGGATGCAAGGCTAATGCTGATCAAAGAGAGCACTGATATATGGTTGTCTTCCCTGGTTCCCCGGAACTAGTATTTTTTTTCTTTTAAATCCTTACCCCTAATTCACCAGCGCCTCTCTCGGTCTGTGCACTTTCATCATCGGTCTAAAGACGGACTAGCAATGAGCGCACTGATAATCAAGCCATTACTCTTGACTATTCTCCTATACGGACCGCGTATTGACAGCCCGGCCTTGCAGTATCAGCCCTGTGTCTTGTCTGAGCAATCGCAACCTCTGATGCACCTCGCGTAAATAACCCGCATGATGCAGTAGACGTGATGCAGAGTCCGAATCGCGTCGATACTTTATTTGAATCCAGACATTCGGCTCGAATTCGTGCAGCCCATAATTTTCATGACCCCGCAAAGTAAGATCTTACAAAAGAAACCGGTTTATTGACTTTGATGCCGACGATTCTTTTGTGCGAGTTGCACTTCCCACTGAGAATTGGAAAGAGTACAAGTAGCGACTACGATAGCGAACATCTTACTCAGAAAATCCAAAAAGGAAGAGAAAGCACGTTGCTATTAGTTAGAACCATTAGGTTGAACAGCGGAGGATTCTCCCGCGAAGGATCACCATCCACCACACCAAATTCTCACATGCGGAGGCCTTTAGTGATGTTTACCTCGGCGCCATCTGGCGAGCTGTCATGCGATCCAACTACGTGCAGCGTCACGTTGCTAAAGCTTCTTCACTTACCAACCCCTCAAAACTATCACCCTTATTCGACGTCGTCGTACCTGCACCTTCAAATACTAATCTGCGTCATGTATCCTGCAAAATGGGTACCATCTGCAGATTTCTCCTGACCTCACCATTCCACTTCCTTCTCTCCTGATCCAAAGTCCATCAGTCACCTAGACAGGACCCCGTTCACCCTTCACCAAGGCTCCTTGGCAACGCCCAGTTACTAACTTCCCGCCGTCCAGGAACAAATCACCCCCTAACGCTGCCTAACAGCCACTAGCGCACGGGGGAGGTCGGCTCTCCACACACTAAAGGAAAACCAAATCGCGCTGCAGAAGTCTGGACGTGAAGCCAAACCAAACTCTGTTGGACCTACTTGCAGTAGATTGGCTGATCATCGTTTAAAAGGCTCGGCTGTAGGGTTTATCATCAGGGGCTTTCTCCGCACTGTCATCTTCATGTTCACGTCGACCTGACTTTTCTTTTCTTGCTTCTTGATTTGAGTTTACTTCTACTTCTGTATATGTTTAATATTGTTTCCTGGTACTGGGTCCCTTGACCTGATTTACATTTATCTTCTCCACTTCTTCTCATCACACCGGAAATCCATGCGAGAATCTCCAGTGTCCCGGATTCATCTCCACCCTTGATCATTCACTACTCAACTTCACTACTTTCAACCCTTACATTACAGCATTATCTAATACTCCTTGCAAACCAGCCCCCAGGGTAAGGAACCAAACAAAATGCAGATGCCGCCCACCTCGGTGATCCTCTCCTGGCCCCGACCAAACTATGAGGATCCAGTCACCACCGGCCCAGCAAATGTTATCATCACATGTATCTTCTACCCGCTCGTGTGCATCATCATCGGGATCAGATGTTATACTCGCATGAGGATTTCGAGGAGTTTTGGATGGGATGACTGGTTGATTCTGGCTGCTATGGTAGGTCTTCTAGGGGTGGGGAGGGATGGTAGGGAAAGAACTGGAATATGAGGATAGTCACTGATTGGTTTTGATAGGTTCCTACTACTGCATTCATGATTGTTTGTTTGGTCGCTGAATTGCATTTCAACTGGAATAGACATAGTAAGTTATTCGCATTTTCTTGCAAACCCTTCCAGTCCAATATTCCACACCATACCTTACAGAGCAAAGTCCGGGATATCATCTCGTTAAGATACAGAGACGATACCCTTCCCTACAGAATGTTTGAAGTACCAAGCTGACATCTCTTTCAAAGTCTGGGACGTCCGACCCGACACTCTGGTATCTGGTCTCAAAGTTGTCCTCACCACTCAGATCCTCTTCTCCGCCGCAACGACGCTCACCAAATTATCCATGCTCGTCCTCGTCTACCGTATCGTCACCGAGTCATCAAAGAAACTCCCAAAGATCATCATTGGCGTCATGACATTGATCGCTCTTGAAGGTGTGGCTTTTATTCTTGGAGTTATGTTTCAATGTGGGTATGTCATTTTTCTATCCTCTTTCATTGTTTCCATCCACTCGATAGGCCACCCCTTGCAAAATCCAGTATTGACAAAAGGGTTCAGCAACCCGTCAACATACTGGACCCTATCATTCAAACCACAACCCTCCTGTATGTCCGAAACCAAAAACCTCCTCGCAGCAGGCATAATAAACACCATCGGCGACCTCGTCGTCGTCATCCTTCCCATCCCCATCATCTGGCGTCTCCAGCTCCCGATCCAGCAACAAATCATCATCATCTTGCTCTTCGGCGCGGGCATCCTCGTCACGGTAGCTAGTGTCTTGAGAACATATTACTTGTATCAGGTTACTAATGGATGGGATAAAACATGGCATGCGAGTCCGGCGTGGATCACCAGTTCCGTGGAGCTGTATGTTGGGATCGTAAGTCTCTCTACTCACCCTGTCTTTTGTACAATTGTCTGTCAAAAAGCCGGACTGATGAATGGTCAGATGTGTGCCTCCATCCCCGCCACCAAGAAATTCTTCAGCCGCTCCAGTCCCCGTCTCTTCGGGACCTCTATGCCATCCCACCAAGTCTCTCACACTCACACTCACACCAGCTTCCCATCAGCCCGCAACAGCTACGCCATACCTCATGATGTCGAACTCGGTGCGTTCTCTGGACACGGATTCTTTGACCGTAAGGACGGGATGGCGTTTGATGCATTCCCTGCTCCACCGAGGTATTCCCATGCGGTAAATCTGGCTCCGTATGTGGCGGGGAGACCGCAGACGCCGAAGAGTGCGACGAGTGCGCAAAGTCTGGGGTCGGATGGGAGGGATGATGTGACTAGGGTGGATAGTGATGATGAATTGGTGGAGAGGTATGTTGCTGAATCTATGCGTATCTGGGTGATAATGCTGATTTGGAGTGTTCAATAGATATCACCATTCTCCGCCGCTGGACTGAGTCTTCACGTCAGTATTGGAATGAATCGCCCATAATTCCAGTTCACATGTATGGAATTTGCGGAGGCAGGACTATACCCGTCAGTCTGACACACACTCGGTACACTGCAAGGTAGACAAGTCTGCGTGGAGCTGCGACCAGGCGATATGTTCAACGGATCTCTTCAGCCTGGCCCTGCATCTAGACCGAGCAATGAGGCTCTTCCAGAATGGCAACCCAGCCGCGCGAGCCGTCCGACTCAAAATTGATCGAAAAGGACTCGAATCACAAGCTCGCCGCATGAGAAGTGAGACCTCGCTTGTTGAAGTGGTGTGTGGGGGCCGAACTATCTTAATCTAGACCATGCTCGCCCGACTTTGCGGTGCTAGCCTGTAAGGCTCGCATTTCCTGATAAGTCTGCTCTGCATGAGTCTAAGTTCCAGTCGGGTGTAATGAGATGGTACAGCTGAAAATGCGCGTATCTGTTGCATCGCAATTCGATGTCAGTGATGCGCCAAGTGATAATGCATGCGGACGTGCATGTTGGATTTGTTGGACGGATGGGAGTGGCACGGCACGTGGAGCTTGTTTGCACGGGGAACTATTCAAGAACAATTGAGGTCCAACACACAGCCTCATCCTTCGATACATAAGAATTCAACGGTACTCAATTCCAAGATCCTCCTTGCTGAGTAATTGTCCTGCGTTCATGACACAATACGTATGCATCATTTACTAGGTCGCGTCACAAGCGACCGATCTCTCAACCCACGAGGTATTAAAGAGAGTCCCGTCCGACGGCAGTATACACGAAAGTTTCAAGTCTGTCTCTTGCACATGAAGCCACTTTCCCACAATTCTTCTCCATTCCTTCAAAATTGTGGCCAGAGCCTCCTCCATTCTCTTGGCGTTGGGTTTCACTGGCAGCGGCGTTGGTGGCGTACGCCAGCATGAAATACCACAATCTCAATGGTTGGAACCAACAACACCATCTGCATCAAAGCTGCATCCCTTGCCCACAATGTGATTTCTCACCCCAGGACCAGCTTCGCCGCAAGCAGGCCTCAGCTGTGCAGCCAGCATAAGTACAACATGCAGTGACCTTGCTGCCTGCTTCCCTGCCTACCAGGACCAGGTCGAGTCAAGCCGGCCATCCTTGACCGTCGAACTTCTCCTTCCTCCCTTTGAGTAAGTCATTCGGCTCTACCACAGATATGAACTCCTTCCTGGCCATGGCCTGTATCGGTGTAACCGCAATCGCTGCGAATGTCTATGAGAGGCAGGGATCTCTTTCGAGCTCTGCAACATCAAGTGCTCCTGTGACTTTGCCGACTCCGTCCCTGGCTCCCAATGTCAATGGTAGTAAATATGACATCTCGCAGCATTTCTGCCGGATATGGAGACATGCAAGTATGTCAAACTACCAATGCCGGGGAATTTCACATCACTGACTCGTCTCAGGCGTCCTCGCAGACGGGAAAATATATATCGATGGAGGAAATACAGTTCGTTTCCAGTGTATGCTTTAGATTACCAGACTGAGATGAGATTTAGTTCACGCCAAACGGGAACACGACATTCTTCAACACTCCACAAGAGAAGATCGATAATGGATTGAGTAAGATAGCTCATACTGCTTGAGCTGGTCGCTAACACTTGCTTAGACGACAATCTCATAGTCATAGATCTCTCCCAAGACTTCAACAACCAAGATACCTTCCCTTACTCCACAATCCACAAAGGCCCACAAGTTCCCAACGCCTTGATCGAGCAGACTCTCTGGTATTCGCAGATCACTCGTAAGATCTATCAACTCGGCGGCTGGTTCTCATTCAACAGTCAATCCGACCCTGGTTTCACTGAGCTTGCCGACATCCCAGAATCAGCAATCTGGGAATTTGATATCGATACCCAGCTCTGGACACAATCTTCTTTCAGCTATGTGAACACAGGGAACAAGGTCGAGCGCCCAGGAGCCGCCGCAAATTGTGATGCGCCCTCTTTGAACATGAGCTTTTTGTTCGAGGGATATGTTCAGCAACGTTCAGACGCTAATTATATCACATACGAAAAATCATCAACATTCAAATGTAAGTTCGATCTTATCGCTCACTAAATCTCGACTGATAAATTTGCCCCGCAGATCTCGAAGGAATGCTCCAGCTTGACACCAACACTGCACCTCCAACGCTAACGAACATTTCGGTCCCAAATTACATCGGTCCTCGAATGAATGGTGCTATGATACATATTCCTGTGGGAGAAAAGGGTGTTGTGATCCAAATTGCTGGACAAGTCCCTCAGGACCCAACACCTTTCGGTACGCCAATCTTGAAAGCCAACGAAAAGAACACAAACATCGCAAATGATTTTGTCGACATCTATGACATCCAGACGGGGTTTTGGTTCCGACAACAGACTTTTGGTGCGTAGCTGCCATGGGCTTAAGAAGCAACGAGCTGACCTGGATAGGTGGTCCTGACATCCCGTCTGGAAGATCCGACATCTGCACTGTTCTAATTGCAGCACCTGATGAAAGTTCGTACAACATCTTCGTCATTGCTGGTATTCGTAAGTGACCTAAGTCAACATGCATAACGACGACCAAACTGATTATCCAAGAAACTTACGACAACGTCGTGGCGCACGAAGATATGTAAGATAAAGATCTCCTCGACGCTTTTATCGTGCTAACCAGGCAGGTGGGTTCTCACGATACCGACATTCCAATGGGTACAAGTCCACACCCGACCAGGTGGAGTGTTTGGCCACACATGCCATGCAGTTGGCGAGAATCTCATCGTCGTCGGTGGCATGCAGACGGATGACAAGGGAGGCAATGTGAAGAACTGCTCGGTACGCTATGTCTTCCATTAATCAGGCACATTTACTAACTATCTTGTCAAAGTCACACATGCCAGCCGAGATCTTCAGTCTCGTCGACCTTGAGTACACAGGAAAATTCGACTTCGCCGGCGCAAGCAGGACGCCTCCCGTGCCTTCAGAGGTACTAAAGCTCATCGGTGGAACGCCAACTGGTGGAGCATCAGCACCAAATCTCGTTTGGAATGATGCCTACTTGCAGTATATATATACTACAATCCTACCCCATCACTATGTCTGACATATCTAGATATATTTTCAAGCCCAGCCTACCCCGCCCAACCTATGCGCCGACCTACACCCTGGTGACCAGTACCTTGACACCCAACACCACATCGTCTACGCCCTCACCAATCTCACTCAAGCCTAACACATCCTCAAAAACAGGCATCATCGCTGGTGCCTCCGTAGGAGCCTTTGTTCTCCTCGCGATCCTCGCTACCCTCTTTATAATCCTCCGCCGTCGCAGAAGCTCCAAACGCCGCGCCGCCCTCGAAGCAGCAGCCGATCCTCATATCCCTCCACCCAACGAGCTTCCCTCCTACCAAGACTCCAAATACAATGATCCTCATGCAGTCGAAGTGTCAGCTTATCAGGAGCCGCTGGCTTTCGCGCCTTATCGCATGCAGGGTGCTGGAGTCAATGAGCCAGCTGAGATGGATGCTGATGTTCATATGAATGTAAATGGGGAGGAAAGGGATCAGTGGAGGCCTTTGAGTGGTGAATCGGGTTTAGGATTGGGTATGGGGAGAGATACCCCGGGACAGACGGATAGTCCGAGGTTTTCGGAGATTAGTAGGGAGAGTGCTGGGACCGCGAGTCCGGTTTTGGGACAGGGAGGACGGAGCCCAGATCCAGCAAGGATGAGTAGACAGAGTGAGGTGTCGAGAGGATCATATTGATACCGGTTTGTGTACATTGTGGTCACCGTGACAATTGTTGTTGTCATTCTTTTCTTTAGCGACGGCGTTGTGGGGCTCTTTTCACACTCGTTATTGTTGCAGATCGGTCCAGGAAGAGCCGTCTAGTCGTTTCAGAGTTTCTGTAATTGTTTCTCAGCGGAAAGAATCCTGTGTGTTGATTGCAGCTCGCTCATGTCGCAAACGTCCTGAAGCCGTGAGTTAACAGTGAAGACTTCAGGTTGTCAATATGCCCCACATCGCTAGTCTTGTAGGGCAATCTCGCAAATGACAACAACAGCGGCAATGACAGAGACAATCTCCCTTTTGTTTCTACTAACATTCACGAGCCTGAAAATCTTAAATGGTAATCGCCTTTGAGCAACGTTTCAAGTAGTACATGGTCATTAGATTCAATATGTAATGCCATTGAAATGTCTGCTTGTCTTGAAAATCCTGCGGTTATCTCATAAATCTAGAAACCTAGTGTACATATTGCAGATCTCCCCTTCCTTGAATAATAAATGATAAGCTCCGAGCTTCCTATGAAAACGATCTCTCAGATTCCTCAATTCAACGGTCCTTGAAGTTTGATTTCTTCCACCACCATCGAGATTTTATGATATCCCATCCATTCAGGAATATCACCCTTCTCAATCTCAACCTTGAAGCACTCTCCCTGCGTATTGGACTGATCTCTATGCTCTCTTACTACCTGGGCACAGGATTGGTAAGCTTTAAGGAGATCAATGTTCCCACCAGCCGGCTTGAACATCGCAATGAGCTTCTCGCACGCCTCATGATTTGCCATTTCAAGCACGGTGAATTGTCCATGACGCTCCGGCATATCGTGCTGAACCATCTTCTCACCAGTCTCCTCCTCCACAATTTCTCGACTGGTGAATTGCATCACATCCCAGAACTTCTCCGGGAAACGGTTCGGGATGTTGGCGAGGAAGTCGGGGGACAGCTCGGCAGGACCAACGGGAAACCCCTCAATGGAGATTTGGGTCTCGCGGGTTGCGTCGTGCGCGACTGCGGCTTTGTATCGACCGTTCTTGTGGGACTCTTCTACCTTGATGTATTGCAAAGAGCGGAAGTTGTTGACAAGGTCGGAGGCGAAAGCGTTGGCTTCGGCAAGGGTGCCGAATTGCTTGACCATCTGCTTCTCGAATTTGTCTTCCCCATCTGGCATGCCTTCCTGGGTGATCTCGAGCTTCCAGACTTGGTAGAGCATAACCATGCGCATAAGCTCTGGCTCACGAAGTCGCTTTTCAAGAGCTCTGAGACGCTTCTCGCGAGCATCGAGCTCAGCCTCAGAAGCATGAGCCATGAACGAGTCGCTCATTTCCGGTATAGGCGACATATCTCGAGCATCCTCCCCAAATTCGCTCTCGTAGCTAGAGTCATCACGCGAAAATACAATATCGTCACCGTCCGCTGTAGAAGTGGGTTGTGTATTTCCTTCAGACACACTCTCTGATTCAACCTCAGGCTCCGGATCGGGATCTTCCTCCGACTCCTCGGAATCCGTGAATTGATTGACGTTCGTTCTGGCAGAAGCTTGATCAAAACGACCATTGCGAGTCTTACCATACGCAGCTCTGGCTGCTTGTTCATCACGTCGCTTCTGTATGACATGAAGCTCTTCGGGTGAGAGGCCGGCGTTGACTTCGGACTCGCGGATGAGCTGTTGGGCTGCTGTGAGAGGCTCGGCATTGAGTGGATCGCGGCCAAAGTCGCGACCTGGATCTTGTTCCTTGAGGGCTTTTCTTTCGGCTCGCTTCTGGAGTTCTTGCTGTAGATATCATTAGTCATCTGACATCCATGGTGAAAAGCGTTGCCACTTACCGCTCGCTTTTCCATGAAAGCATCAACTTGAGAATTGAGCTCCTCTTCAGAGATCTGCGAGCCACTCTTCTCAGCCTCCTCGCGAATGGCTTGCACCTTTCTCTCTCTAGCCTTCTCGGTTCTCTTAGCAGCCTCCTTCTGCTTCTGCTCTTCAGTATGGCGATAGTCCCGAACGCGGGCACCTTTACCCTTCTGGCTTTTCTCGAGTTCCTCACGCTCAAGATCAGAGATGAGGCGGGACCGGGGCCTATGCTCTCTTGCCTTGAGACCGGCAGGTTTAGACTTGGTACGGCCGAATGAGGTGAAGTCTTTGGGCATGCCTTTGAAGATATTGTTGGCGGGGACTTGCTCGAGGTAGCTAGGTACTGTAGTTTCTTCGACAGATGCTGAAGAGCTGCGTGAGTTCAAAGTCTCATGGATCTTCTCCCGGGTAGTCTTGGGTTTGGGAGCTGGTTTGGCTTTCGGCTTGGGTGCTGGTCGGTCTTTCTTAACTTGGAGAGGTTTCGGGGGTTCAGGCTTTTCCACAACAAGTTCGGACTCTGGCTCTGTAGTTGGCTGGCATGTTGGCTGGGGCTTCTCCACCACAGCTTTTGGTCGGTTGACTGCTTTGGCTTGAGGTCCCGGCGCAGATGGCTGAGGTTGTGGGTCAGGCGTGGATTTCTGAGCTGCAGCATTTGGGCCTCTGTGGTATCGAGCATCCATTTTCTCTTTCGTTCGCTGAATCATCTCCAATCTTTTGCGCTCGTCCTCAGCTTCCATCTCAGCTCGATAGGCACGGATGGAGGACACATGGTCATGATCGCTCGATTTGCTGGTCTTGATACCTGCTCGATTGTCTTGCTTGGCTTTCCTAAGGTTCTATGGGTAACTATCGACAAAGCGGATAAATTTGTCACTTACTCTAGTACAACAGGCGGAGCTTCTGGCATAAATAAAGATTCCTCATCCTCCATCTGGACATCGCGATCCTCAGCGGGCTTGGGGTTGACAATTGGAGTCAGCTTCGCAGCACTTAGAGATGCAGCTTGCAACTTCGCTTGCTCTTGTTTAGCTTTGAGCTTAGCGAGTTCCTCTGCCTCAGCCTGCACACTCTCGGCTTTCTCCTTGGCCTTTTGCTTCTCCAGCTCTCTTTGCTGCTCTCTCTTAGCCTTTTCCTGTCGAGTTGCTTCAATCTTCGCCTGCGCAATCTGTCGCAACAGCTCCTTCTCATGAGCTTCATGAGCGAGCTGTCTCTGGCGATCGGCTTCTCGCTTGGCTTTCTTCTGCTCCTCCTCACGCTCCTTCTGTCGCTTCCTCTTTTCAGCCTCTTCCTTCTTCTTGGCCTGCTCTTCCGCTGCGGCTTCCTTTGCAGCTTCTTCCTTAGCAAGCATAGCTGCCATCTTGGCTTCACGGTCGCGTTGGCCCTTCGCACGAGCTTCTTCGGCTTTCTTGTCTTCGGCTGCTTGGTCAGGAATGACTTGCCCGAATAGGGCGAGGTCGTATGATTCCTCATCACTCTTGAGCTTTCTCTCGATGATGACTTCTGCGATTCTCTTCTGGTGCAGTTCTTCAGGATCAATTGGTGCAGGTTTCTCCTTCGTAACTCGCTTTGACGGTGGTGCAGCTTGCTTTATAGTCTTTGCGCGATCGTTGGAGTGGTTGACGGACTTCTTCGGAACGGGATTCTTGGCAGCTGGGGCCAGGCGTTCGTTCATGGGAACAGAGCGAGTTGGTGCTTCAGGAGTGATGAGATCAATGACTTCTGGACCCACAAGGCCTCTACCTGAACTGATGCGGTTCTTCGGTGTGACAGGAGTAGATTCTATCTTCAGTTCGTCTGGTTTAGCTTTCTTGGCGAATGCGCTACCCGATGGCAAGACGCCGGAGACCTTCTCCTGTTTGTCGTTTAGGTTCTTGACAGGTAGAGGATTTTGAGGCTGGTGTTGGTTCTTCCGGATCAACACGTCCAAAGGGGTATGGAATGTGGCTGGACACTCATCGTCGAGCATATCGACATCGCGCGGACTTTGAGCTGGTGTCTTGGGCTCAGCGACTCGGCTGGGTGTCTTGGGTGCTCTCTGAGGGGCCTGTATAGAATTGATTGAGGTGATGGCCGTGACTCCCTGGCCTCCGCTCAAGACGACATTGTTCTGATGGTTAGGAACTTGCGCTTCTAATGAAGCGACTGCTGTTAGTTGGGGCTCATGGACCTGATTGTTGAGTGAATTTCCATATTGACTCTGGCTACGAACACGAGCTAAGGCTGGGGTTCGTGGAGTCACACTTCTGCTTCTGCCTCGTTGCCCGTCCCGGATATCGAGGGGAACAACGCTTCGGCTTCTGGCTCGCTGTCCAACCTCAACTCTTGGAGAAGCGACACTTCTGCTCCTGTCCCTATGCTCCGCCTGAACATCACGGGGCGCAATACTCTCGCTTCGGCCTTGCCGTTCCTGTTGAATTCTGTAATCATCAAGAGGCTTGAAGATAGAACGAGAATTCGAAACTGAGCCCGGTATCCGACGGTCAGCGCCCGAAGCCCAGATAGGACTCTGGAGTTGCGGCGGCTGTTTGACAGCATAAGGTTCAAATTTCGGCTGGCGCTGCAAGAATTTAGGAGTGTTCGCTCTGTTCAGGAAGTTGCCTACATGACGACTTTCTGGCACAGCAGTCTGGGCTCGTTGATATGACGAGTGACTCTGCTGGGGGTGCTGTTGTTGATTGCGTGCTGGACGACGGAAGAAAGATCTCATATCCTTCTCTTCGAGCTCGTCTTCACTGCTATCGCTATCTTCCAGCATATCAAGCGCAAATTTTGCCGCACTACCAGGAGTCTTGGGGGTTTGATGTCGCGAGACTTTTCGAGGAGTGACATGATTCTGGCTCACGCTGTGGTTATGAGACATGTGTGAACCAGTCTGTCGAGCCGAACGCGGTTGTCCTGAAGTTGTACCTCTCATTATGCGAGCACCACTGGGAGTAGTAACTTGGACATTCATTGGCCCATCTCTCATAGCTTCGGGAGGAACTGTCGAGACTCGGTGTGGGGGTCGAGATTGGGCGCGAACTGATTCCCTCATCATACTTGCCGCTCTCAACATTGCAGCGCTAGCAAAGCCACCCTCATCTTCCATTTTACGGTCCTCCGATGCAATCTGTCCATGCGTTGGATGAACTCCACGTCTGCTAGAGCTGCTCATGGCCTGGGACTGCTCATAGGCATCCTCTGTGACTCGCATGTCGGATCGAGGCGTGGTGAGACTTGTCTGAAGAGGGCGTTGTTGTGGAGTGTGGTAACCGTGGGACGTCAACTGCGGTTGCTGTTGCGAAAGGTTGTGGTCTCGGAAGATTGTCTGTCGAAGCTGAGTAGTGTATTCTCTAGCAGGAGTTTTTCGAGAGGAAGAAAGATGTTCTCGAGAAGGAGTCTGTTGATTTGAGGGAGGTCGAGAGCCGTACTGTCTCCGATACTCACTATCTCCATTCACTGGTGCCGCACCAGATTGATGTAAGGCTCCCTGTTGGTGGACGTTCTCAGCCTCGGACTTTTGTTGGCTTGGACTGCTCATATGTTCGCCATCCTCGTCAAGGGCCATGCCGAAGAGAGTATCCACTGCACCATTACTCAGAGGCCGGGAAGTTGATAATATCATTGGTGAATTGGGGCCGATTTGTTGTCTCTTGCTGGAGCCGTTTTGTGACATGGAGGGACTTGCTGGTCTCTTGGCAACTCGTGGTTGTGGTGTTGAGGTAATAGAAGTGCTGATGAGAGACGGCTTGTTTGTAATATTGCTTTCGGCTAGTTCTGACTCTGGAGCTTTGAAATCCGAATTACGGTTTTCCGAAACAGTAGGTTGCTCAATTTCCATTGTAGAGATCTCCTCTTCTGCGGGCTTATCCGTGGGCGGCACTGATGGACTGACCTTCGCTTGTGTGCGCCGGGCCGAACGAAGAAGCTGATTGACATGGCTGTAGTAGTCCATAACAGGGGTATCAGGGGCAGCTTCGAAGTCTCCAAGGCGATGGCCAGTTCGATCAGGAGTATCGACCTCCATGGTGGAATGTTAGAAGACGACTTTCAGTAGAGATGGGAGAGGACAAGTGTAGATTGTCGTGGATCATATGTTGGCCTATTGCATACGCTCACTGATAGCCTGAGCCAAGGAGGCCTGTGCGGTTGTTGAGTACTGTAGATGATCTTGCTGAAAAGAATATCTTCTGGCAGATATGGCCAGCAAGGTCCTGGCAGGCTGTGAGTTGAAAGCGTACCAAGCAAGTGAGCTCCATTAAAGGATGAGAGGTACTTCAATCGGTAGTAATGTAGGGATGGAAGAGATTGGCAGAGAGTTTAAAGTATCGTTGATATTGAATGAAGGTGTTCAATTAGCGAAGTGATCTTGTTTCTGTTAGAGACTAAGTAGCTAGATTCTTGAGCATCCGAACGAAGGTTACTTACCTAAAATTACGTCGGAAGACTGAATGTTCGCAGAAAATCTCGACACCAGTCCGCAAGCAGTAGCAGAACCATGGGATGGTGGGAATTTGACCATGTGATAAAACTGGTCGAAGGTGAGGATGCCGTTGATGATGATTGTCGACAGCCCAAGTAGAAGTTCTAGGAACTCCAGGGTTCGCTTCTGGCGAGGAACTAATATGCTTGCAGAGCGACCATATTGTCGGGAGAATTGTTTGAGGTTAGTTGAGTTATCCAGATCAACAAAAGTTGGAGAAAGCTTGCTTGATATGGGGTTGCGGGAAGAAGCGAGGGCGGCCGAAGGCTAGGCCGGTCCACGAGGGAGTGAATACCATTTCAGCATCATGGTACTATTCGTTCCCGAGGAAAGTGATTGAAGTATACCTGAACTTGGAAGAGGCTACGAGGTATGTTTCTGGGAGAAGCTCGCGAGACGACATAGGTCTCTAGCAACATCCTGACAGTGGCAGCCACTGTTGAAAATGCTTCGAGCTCTCTTCATTGCTTTTGTAAAAAGAGGACATGGAGATTTGAGATCTTCATGCTGGTTACTGAATAGTCTCAACACTAACATTACAGGCCAAGCCGGGAGAGCGTAATTCGATTGCCTATTAGGTGGCGAGAAATTCAAGACATCTTTCTATCAAAGTTCTTGTGAACTGTATGCGCATTGTTCATTAAACCTGTCGAGTGAAACCACATATGCCGCGGTAAGGATCACAGCATCGTCTGCCCATGCGTTCGGAGGATGAGCTAAGCGAATGTCAACAAGCAGAGTGGAGCACTAAGGGACATGCTTGCTGGGTGACGCATTAGATTCCTGACAGCATTTCCACGGTACCGCAGCAGAAGCATCGTCCTCGCTGGGGGGGGAAATTGGTCTTAAGTCAGGAATTTGCATGCAAAGGAGGGAAGACAGCAGAACCCACCAGTAAGAATGGCCTTGGTATAGAAGTGGGATCAATGTAGATGAAATAATCTTGCTACGTAATGACTATTCTAGCCTCTGACCTGGACCCGACGAAATACCAGAATTGAAGAAGACTGATCGAGTCTAGATGCCAGTAGATCTACTTGAGCATGACTTCGTTGACACCGCAACCCACAACTCACAAAGTCTCCTAAATGCTCGACGAGGAAGTGGTGTCTTATTCTTATGCACTAATCTACTTCCTTGCCTTGCCCTTGAATGTCTTGAGAGGATCCACCTTTCGCGTACCGGCCTTTTTGCCCTTTCCCTTCGCCCTGTTCACCGCTCTGGCTTTTCTAATTCGATTCTCAGTCGTCTTCCGAATACCCACGAATCCCACCTCAGCCGTGAGAGCTTTTCGTCCTTCCTTCGGCAGCAAATATTCCGGAACATGCTTCATATGTGATTGTACTCTCGCAGGTCTGAGCTCGCCATCATGTCGCAAATGATGGAGATCCTCTGGGTTCTCCTCGAAATGGCGCTTCAGCTTCTCGCTCTTAATTAATTCCTGTCTCAACTCCCGAGTCCGAGCCTCTCGGATCGCAATACCAGTAACCGCTCGCAACGCGTCACCCATCCGATATCTGAATGCCTCGACTTGCTTCATGTCGAAATTGTAAGGCTTGACTTCCTTGCCCTTCTTCGCCTGATGTTTCACGATCTTGGCCATGACTTTCTCATCATCCTTCGCAGATTCAATACTCGTAGGCTTGTGCTTCCTGTAGAGCTCCGCTGGCACAACAAATGACAGCGCCATACCAGTTTGACCAGCCCGCGCCGTCCGTCCGATTCGGTGTGTGTATGATTTCGAGGATGTCGGGAGGTCGAAGTTGAGGACGCATGCAACGTTCTTGAAGTCAATACCTCTCGAGATACCGTACTCTCTATCTCTCTTTGCAGTCTTCCGCTTCTTTTTCGAGGGCTGTGGTTCTGTTTCCGCCTTCTTGTCCTTTTCCTCGTCTTCTGCGCCAACTGTAGCTGCAGGTTCTTCTTCTTCATGCTCCCCCTTCGATTCATCTTCGTCGCCCAATACCTCGTGCTCGTCGGAAGCAATGATGATATCGTAGACGTTCTTGTTGAATTCCTCCACCACATGTATCCTCGAGTTGACGGGGAGCTCAGAGTTTAGTATACAACTTCTTGTGCCAAACTGCTCTAAGAACAACTTTAGCCGGTAGCAACGGTCGATATCTCCCACAAATATAATGCATTTGCCCTTGATCAACTTGAGCTTGAAGATCACATAGGTCAGTAGGAACTTCTCGTCTTCGGCACATCTAGGTTCTGTTAGCGGGTGCGCTTTGAGGGATTTGAATAACCATACTTCACGACGAATTGGCTGACGCCTTCTCCCTCCGCCTCTGCCTCCTCCAGCTTCAATACCACTGGATCTCTGCAGAATAGGCCCTTCAAAGTCTCAACTTCGCTTGTCAAAGTTGCGCTCATCAGGATCGTCTGCACACCTTTCGGCATGATCTTGGCCACGTTCTGGAGATCTTCATCGTAGCCATACGACAAAACCAGGTCCGCTTCGTCGATGACCAGATGCGCGAGGTTATCCAAGGAAAAGGCCGCAGTGTTCAAGTTCATCGATGCTCTGGCTGGTGTCGCAATGACAAGGTCAGGAGAATCTGCGAGGAGGGATCGTTGGACGGCATCAGAAACTTTCTGTGTTAGATTGACTGCTCGGATATCTTTTGTACAGAATGCTGAAAATGATTCGACGACTTTCAGGACTTGGTCGGCAAGTTCGCGAGTTGGGACGAGGATCAGAGCGGATGTGCATTGGGTGGAAGATGTCTGCGACTGTTAGATAAACCTTCTTTCTCAACGTAGAAACAAGAGCGCACCTGTTTTCTCTTCAATACCGAGTGCAGAATTGGTAGCAGATACGCTGCCGTCTTCCCTGATCCAGTCTTTGCCCTTGCCAATATATCTCGCCCTTCCAATGCCAGAGGAATTGCTTTGCTCTGCACCAATGTGGGGGTCTGAAAGTTCTGTTTCGTGATGCCCTGGAGTAATCGAGAATCGAGTCCTAGTCCTGCGAAGGAGCCATCCGTTTTCGGGTCTTCGATTTCTGCCGCTGGAGTCGGGACATCATTGGCATCCAATTTACGTTTCATTTTTGCGCGGGTGGAATCCAGAAGCTGTGTAGTTGTGACTAGATGGAGAATAGAATTTATTTTCGAAGCTGGACTTTCTGCCACCGCCTTGAGGTTAGCGTACACGTGACCTTCCTATAAGCATTCAGGCATTCCTTCTGGTCCTTTGTTCTGTCTCTCCTAGTACTATATTCGTGACTTTTACATATATCCAATTGCGTATCGTATACTTTTTCTATGCCTTTTTGTGTAGAATTAAGTAACAATGTTGTTCCTCTGATGTACTTTGATTCTTGGACAAGTTCCCGAAGTCCAACATGGCATGCACGTTAGCAACTATCCATATTTTAGTACTGAATATTTGATTGTTTCAAGTTGTTTGCGATCGAAAATCGATTTACTCATAGCTTCAGTAAGATTCTCCCATGTATCTTATAATTACTCGTATCTTGCGGCCTGCCAAATGCTCTGGTTGGCTCGTTGCAAAGCGGTGGAAGTGCGCCCCATCGGGCTGAAATGAAGAAAGACCTGCAGAAAGCCCTGCCCAGCCAGCCTCGTGAGCCCGATTGTGGTTGGAAATTAATCTCTCATTGATCATCTGAGATCGTTCTTGTCTTCTTGTTTGTCACCATCAATCCCGATACCATGGCTTCAAACTCTCTTCACACCGGCTTTTGGATGGATTACAGTAAATCTTCGTCTGACCGTAAGTCTCTTCATCAAATAGCTGAGGAAGCCCTTGCGGCTTGCTGACAGCATTAGGTGCCCAAATTCTTAGGGGGGGTTATTGGGCAGGTGTCCTGACGAACACAGTCGCTGTTTTGATTACTTCGACGAGTAGTCCCGTGTTCACGCTGCTCATAGGACCTCTGGGCTTTTTGTGGGAGAAACTACCGCCATGGTTGAAGGGCACAACGCAGCTCTTGAAGGAGCTGATGAATTTCATGAAGTCGTTCACGATGCGATGTTAGACTTGCTTGAGAGTATACCACGGCTTCCTAGGGGTGGACCTCAGCGAATACGACTTGACGATGTCAACCTCGTCGCTCCCAGAAGACGCAGGCAAGGCGCAGAACTCGTCGGAGCGGGATCGCTGGTTATTGTTTTCCTCGGCTTGCCACTTGCGATTCTAGTTGCTTCGATCTTGTCTGTCGGGATTGCTACGGATACCGTCGCTCTCTCAAATTCTCCACATTGCGGTGTTTACCTGTATGAGCCAGAGTCAAAGGATATGTTAGGAGGTTCCCTGGAATTCGAGCATCGTGCGGAAGCACAATCGGCAGCATATGCTGCAGACTGCTATGGACCCTCACCTCTGATTGACGATTGCAATAGGTTCTTTAATCAAAGCATCCATTACTCAGCAGAACGCAAAGCAAAATGTCCATTCCGGGGGGAGGTCTGTGATGGTGGACACCACGGTGCTTTCAAGCTCAGCACGGGTTTGGTCTCTGGAGCTGTGCTTGGTATAAATGCTAGAAATCCCTTTTTCTTCAGCAGAACAATGACTTGTTCACCACTTGTCACTGGGGAGGAATATGTGGGAATAGGCGTATCCGCTCGGGGCGAAAAGCAGTGGGAGTACTGGTACGGTCCGTCCCTTGGGGCTTATACTTCAGCAAATCCTGTGCAGGAGAGCTCATGGGAGGTCAAAGGATACTCCACAGGGTGCGTATCTACGAGATTCCAGAATTTAGACGCATCTTGATTATTGGCAGGGTTCATTGTTCTGATCCTATCTCCGGTGCTGGCCCATTTGTTCCGTTACCAGAACTCAGAGCCGGGCTTAATCCGGTAACGTTGATCTTCGCCTCCTCCCACAGCGTTTTTCATCGCAAGCGCCGTAACGATCCTATGTTTTCTGCTCAACAGGAAGCACAATTTCCCCTTGAATACCGTGGCCCACATTTGTATATCAACAGCTCTACTCGTGCAGGTGTTCTGGGATGTACGGACAGGTATCAAATCTGCAGGACAAAGTCAGGGCCTTGCTGGAACAATGAAAACGCCTCGAAGGTTTTCGACGGCTATTAAATTGGGAAGTCAACCGAAGGCCAGAATGTAGCTCTGCTCCTTTTGCTCGCACTAGACTATTCCAGTACATGCGGCTCTATACAATCTAGAGGCGCTGAATCGTTGGATACACAGATGAAGATCACGCACATGGCTGGATTGTGGAATGGAAAAGCTATGTCAGGTGTGCAGAGACTTGTTATCCATCGTTGTTCGCTTACTTGACGTCGGATCAATTGTATCGATCACCACCGCTTTTAACGGGACACCCTTCAAGAGGCGACACATGGAGTGTATAGATGGCAGCACGAGCAACGAAAATGACGTGTTCGATGAATCATGCACATTATGCTAAATGTTGGTGCGATGAGACTTCCCCCGGCGAGATGGGGTCCAGCTCAACCCAAGGTTAGATGGCATCAAGATTATACTAATTGTAGGCTCCCGTGACCTTTGCCATCCTACTCGACCTCCAAGCCTGCCTCACCCTGGATGACGTTCAGATGATCCGATTTCTTCATCTTCTTGAGTGAACGTGGGATTCTATCCAGAGATCCATTCCCTTTCGCAGTTTTGCTTGTTATTTTTGCATTTGAATTGGTCACGTATCCTTCCTGGCTTAGATTACTGTTTGTTGGATTGCTGACCAGGCAAGGCGAAAGATCTTCCTCTTGTGGATCATCGTCTCCGCGGGATAAATTGCTGACAGCCAGAGATGGAGCGTATGAAATATAGTCCATTGTCGAACTCGTCAGACTTTCGATAGAAGTATCGCTGCTACCTTCCGTGGTATCTGGAAGAGCTCGGATGTTGGAATTGGAATGTTGGGCAAGGTATCGGAAGCTATTCTGTAGAAAAGGAACTTGGCTGTGGGAGCGAATCGCCTTATCAAGCTTCCTCGTGCAGCCTTGCCATGTTCTGGAAGAGCCGAATACAAGAGCCCCTCTTGAACAATTACTAACGAGGCCTTGGATTTTGGGATTGAAATTCGCCTTGGACACAAACTTCAGCTGCTGTTCGTGGTAGACCGCCTTCGACTCTGCGATGTTGTGGCAGTCTATGAGACTTCCTGACCCTTCTCGGACTTTCCATTCAACCTTCTCACTAAGGCGAGCACCATCCTTATTGTGCACATGCCTCTCAAGCCTTCTTGATACGGCCGCACCGGTAGCTACCATGTAGTTGCGCCCGGGTGGAACACTAAACCAGAATGTACAAAGAAGGGACGTGCGAGTTGGGACGATAGGACGTCCCAGTCCTTGACAGAACAGCACTGGCATTGTTGGTTCGGATATGACCAAATGAACCCAAGGCTCGTTCACTCTGGCTCGCACTATTCCCATGGTGGATCTTGTGCCCTCGAAATGTCGAAATTCTACTCCCCGTAGAAACTTCTGCCCGCTTTTCCCTATGGCCGCCAACTCCTGTTCTTTTAGGGCTAACTGATCTTCGATCATATCCAGTGAGTTCCATAACTCTTTAACCAGATCACCAAAGCATTTTATGTCTGAATTTCTGCGCGAGTCTCGTCTTCTTATATCGAGTCCAAGGCTCCTGCGCAAGATTTCGAGGGCTGAAACGTCCTTTGAAGCAAAATCTAATGTCGTGACATGGTCACCGTCGAGAACTTCTGAATTGCGTCTTTTCAGAACACGATGAGCCACAAATAAGATCACATCGGCCAGGGGAAGGACGTAGGCGGTTTTTGTTTCTGTGTCATATACCATTGCATGCGCATCAGACTCGTCGTCGAGGGTGTCAGAGATCTCTTTGTTTTGCTGCACAATGATGCGTGATGCGACTGCGACGGGCAGATATGTCCGGTTAGCGGTAAGCCCGAAAATCCCCAATCCCTCTGTGCCTGTCGTAATCCCGTGAGACTTGAGGTGCCCTGTCACTTGACCAGATTTCGCCCCAGACCAGTCAAGTGTATTGGCTGAGAATTCTTTGGTGCCTATGAGCACCTCAACGCTATCGACCCAGCCGAGGAAGCACCTTCTCTGAACTAAGTCTTTCACGTCCAGTGACCGGTATCGATTGACGAGATGATCCTCTCGCATCACTTCGAATATCTTCCTCGGCTTTTGGCGTCCTCCTATTCGCTTGTATTCGAGATGCCACTGTACAGAACCGTCCGGGAGTAGTCTCACCGGTATCAGGAACAATCTGAGACCCTCTAACACCAGGCCCCTGTCGTATTCTACGATCCTTAAACTTTGACTCATCAAAGCCATATTTGCAAAAGAGATCTCAAGGCCCGTTCCCTGAACCCTATCTCGTACCGGGAAGCCTTTGGCAATAACAGCGTTTGGGAATAAAGGATGCCAGCAGCATTGTGCCTCAGAGATCTCTTCTAACTCATCCAAGCGAACATCAATTCTCTTCGGCTCTGGCCCGGTTCCGCTTGCTTCTATAGACACTGAAGAAAGTGCGACGTGAGCATAAGGTGATGGCCTCAGAGCAGCAGCAATGCACGAAATGGCCGATATGATTTTGTCATGCATGGCATGCACAGCCGTGACGGCGAGATTCACTCGAGCAACTTGATCCACGCCATTGACAGTAAAGATACTGAATTTAACATGCTCATTGCTTTTGGTAGCTACCGGGATGTCAGATTTTGTTTAGGAATGAGGCTAGACGAGACTTACCGTTTTGGACACCATTTATGGAGTTTTTTATTACTTCCAGAAGCAGTCCCCCGAATTCTGGCCAGAATGCAACCAAATACTCACCCAGGCTCCCCGCTTGGGCGTTAGAGATGTGTCCTGAGAGAATCAATATGTCTTCCAGTTCTTGTTCCGGAGCAAATCCAGATTTCATGAAAGTTGGGAGCATCCAGGAGACATCGTATTGGATTTCTTGGAAGTTGTCCCTGGATTGGTTTACTGGCCAGGACTCGAAAAGCGCCTTCTTGATTGGATCCGGACGTAAGAAGAGATCGATATTCTCTCTCAGAAGCTGGAAAGCAATCGAGGATGTGAGGATTGTTTCCATTGTTAACGCAATCTCTCCTAAATCGTCTGCTTCGCCTTTGTTGATGTTGCTTTGTTGGAGTAGGCCCAGGGTGCTTCCTGGTAGCTCAAGATTCTCGTGCGAGTCAAGATCATCACTGTAAACGTCATGTGAGTCTTTGTGGTCATTCAGCATAACCGGATTGTTTTGGAAATTCAGCGTGCTCCCGATCTTCGTTGATACTCGTCCAGAAAATAACCGAACTGCTCTTGCACATTGCAGTGCTTGAGTTCGGGTTTTTGTTGTCCCAATTGTCTCCATCATAGCTTCGGCCATCAGATGTATAGAACACTGTAATAGGCATCGCCGAAAGTTGTCCTGAAACTCCTTGGTAGATATCTTTTGAGTGGCAATAGCATACAGGCTTTTCAAATGTTCATCCCCGAGCAGGACTGCAGCCAGCCGTTCTGCCCCGTCGTGCTTGACTAGCGACGAAGATGCTGGGACAGAGGCTATGCCAGTGACATTTCGACTCTCAACGCTTTCCGCCACGGATTGTTGACTCCGAATCATAAATTTTGCTTGTGGCTGTGCAGCCGGCTCCCTCACACCCAAAAGATAGCCATCAGGTGGCATGCCGCCTAGCACATTTTCAACAAGTGATTTGCCGCGCGGCGAAGATCTCGCGGCGGTGCTCACGGGCTCCAAATTCTTCTCTGTTTCTTGGCCGCCCAAACGAGTCGGATGGTTCTCATCATGAGAAGTTATCCTAGGCTCGAGCAAAGCATTAACAGCCTTTTTGCCTGTCACAGGGGTTTCTTGCCTCAATTTCTCAGAAGCGTGGCTATCTGTTTCCCCAGCAACATGGGATCCTTCGAAATCATGGCTCGGGTCTGTTCTATGAGACTGTTTATCGGCGCCTGCTCTTTGCTTCCTGCTGGATGTAGTCCTCTGCATCTTTGGAGGATTGTTTTTGGGAGACGTTACCGGTCTCAGTGACTGAAACTGATCGTTGTTATCACGAAGAATGGAGATGCTACCTCTGCCATGATTTTCTGATACCGTGCTCTTGAAGTGGGATGGTCGCTGCGCTTGAGACTTCCTCTCGGGTTCGACGGGCTTCGAATCTCTGCTGCCGCGATATTGGCCACGTGGGTCGCTGTATCTTTCTCGATGTCTGTTGGAGTATCTGGAGGAGCTTTTACGACGCGTTTGTTGCGTTGCCTGGGCTTCATTGAAGTGTCGAGCTTGCACAAGAGTCGGCATAGTGATATCTCCGTATACGGGCGCTCGTCCATCAGAGCTCGGGGACCAGCCTGCATCCTGGCCATGGTCCTGAGATCGATCATAATTGGGCTCTGGAGGTAGATACTGAGAGGTGTCAAGCGCGGATCGATCATCGTATGACTCGTATCCTTGGTCTAGTCCGACATGAAAGACACCGGAAACCACGGGAGCAGGAGTGGCTGGAAATAGCGGCAGGGTAGAGGGCTCTCGAGCCCAATGTGTATCGGAGTTCTGCAAATAGTGTCCTGCTGGGACTTGCTGAGCAGAAAAGCCGCTAGCTGCGGAATCGTCTTGACTGTATCTGGAGTCTGCTTGATAGCTCGTTGAGCGCCGGTTCATGTCATAAGTCGGAACATCAGCGTAATGATAGGCCGGGACGGCGCCAGATGTTGTCGACTGTGGTTGTGGATACAGAGGCGTAGCTGGGTACAAGTTGGTGGTAAGAGGATGAAAGCCGCCCGCATTGCTCCAGCCTTGCTGTTGATTGTATCCTCCAGCACCAGCTCGATCATACTGCCCACGGGAATCGTATTGCTGCTGGCTTGGGGCTGGGGGAAAAGCAGCTCCTGCCCCAGCAACTTCAACATCCCTTTGTTGCGGATTTGAGGATGGGCCAGGAGGTGGGTAGTTGTCCTCGTCCGGAAAGTCTCTGAAGTGCACTTCCCTGTAATAGGCGCGAAGTAGTCTCCTTGACTCCGTATCAAGATCACCTACATCTTTAACTTTCACGTTCGTCTCTACAGTATAGGCTCGACCATAATTGAGATAAGAGGGGTTACAGAGCTTCTCCGCTCCCTTGGACAAAATAATTCGAAGTGGCTCTTTTGTGATACCTCTTATAGGTGCAGGCGGATCTCTGCTGTTGTAAATCAAGCCGTGGTCATTAAGATTGATACCCCTTTTCTTGTAGCCTCGTCCATCGTAGGTAGTGACAGGCAGGCAAGTGCAGCTCCGATCTGCTTGTCTGACCACGATAAAACGACGAATTTTGGCGAAGGCCTCTTGCTTATACGCGACTTGGAATGTGACTCTGCTCATGAACTGATCATTTTCACTCTGTGCGTCATCATCATCATATGATCCCGTCCATAAGGTACTGAAGACTCGCCCCGGGCGGAAGAACTTCTTGTAGTCATTACTTCGCTTCGCATAGCTGCTGTCCAACTCCTCGGTCTGACCACGTGTACCTCTGATGAGATGCTTAGGAATCATCTCGGCTGCTGGAGCTGGCAAATGATCTCTGGCAACATTTTTTCCTCTGTCCCGATACGGGCCAACTTGACCGTCCTCGTCTAAGTCTTTTGAGGGTGACAATTGGAACTGAGCTCCATCATTATTGACATAGCCTCTGAGGATGTCATGGTGATACTGGGGGTTTCCTACAACATCACCCAAGGTCAACTTCGCTGAAGAAGTCGATAACAGGTCAGAAGATGATTCGTCGTCTCGAGCACGAGGCGGTTGGGAACTGTAAGTGCTGTGGGAGCCGTGACGAGGGCCTGAAGGCTCGGGCACGTCATAGCTATCAACTGGATCGAGCGTACTGTCTCGGGTTTGACTGAACCCTTCATGATCATGGTATCGTTTTGAATCGGCACGTCTAATGGCAATAGGTTGGTTTCTGTCGCCATAGTCGGATTCTCGCTCGGAGCGTTCCCTGTTGCTATGCCTGGATGATTCCACACCATATGTTGTTGTGGCTGTAGAAGGCCTTCTAGGGGCATCTGGTCTATATGATTCGGATCGTGGAATATCGGAGGCTTCTCGACGTCTGTTTGAAGCAAATTAGTAAGCTTCGGATGCAGGTTTTCGGTTTTACTTACGAAGGCTCCCGGTATGGAGACGAGCTCCCCCCTGTCGTATCTCTGACCTCTCGCCCATCTACATACTCATCAGTCTTTGACCAGAGTGCTACAGCCTCGTCTTCAAGCAAGGAACTCACACTCAACAACGTAGATTGGATTATATCGTGCCCTGCGGTCTGACATTGTGATTTGGTTGTAGCTCGCCCTCGCCGTCAGGAATCTGTTGCGATGGGGGAACTTGAAGTTGCAAGGGGCAGTGGGATATTATTCAGCAATGAGGCTGTCCCAAGACGATATCCAATGAGTGCAAAGATGCGACGAGGCAGATTGGATGCGTTGCCAACACCCTTACTTACATGCATCGTGGCTGAGGCTGAGTCTCTCCCGGTGACACGCTGAGACATTTGGGCGTTATCTGGTTGACCAATGGGCTTCAACGCTTCGGTTATCACCAGGCTTTCCTAGACGAGCGTCAAAGTCGTCGTTGACATGCGATTTCGAGGCAGCGTCACGTAAAAAGGTATGTGATCTCAAACAGCCATTGTGCGAATTCCTAGGTTCCGTGATCCCATTTGTTATTGTCGTAATATGGTAGCAATTACATCATGCTCACTAAGAGGAATAGACAAGCAGCCACAGTTGCTGAGCAAACTAGCAGATCCCTAGCCTCCCAGAAACGAGTGGAAAAGAGCAGCATCATATAATATAGAAGATGAAAGACCTGCACGCGAATTTGAAACCCACAGCAAAACTAGTTCAAGGGTTCATTATCATCGTAAATCCGTAAAGTCATATCGTGGTCGACCGCGAACATCAATGGTTCCATCGAAGTCGCGGATTAGATCTGCGAAGTCCGAATGGGGCACTGCGCAAGCGTAGGATATATCCATCTCTCAATACAGATATCTTGAGATTCATAGATTAGAAGGAAACTGTTTGTAACTCCAGATAACCAAATCGGAGGAACGTATTCAAACAGTAGAAAAACATCTTACGAGTCTTAAAGGCGCCGTTTCCAACGACTGGACGGACATGGACTCGGACAGAAAAGAGTAGTTAGCGTCGGCTTCTACGATGTCGAGATGTGTCACTTTCTCGGCGGCCCCTCGAAGCACTGATCTCATCGTGGGTGGGAAGTCTGATCTCATCTTCCTCCTCTTCAAAGACTTCGGTTTGGCGGACAGGTCGCGCTTGAGACGTTCGCCCATCGTAATTGTCATTCGGTGCGTAGCCTCCAGTATGAGAAGGATATTGGGAATATGCATTTGGCCTAGTTGTCATCGCTGGATCGGCCTGATAATAATTGTTGACTGGGTTAGGCTGATTGCTATATGTATTGCCGAGCGATCGATTTTCAGGCTGATAGTAGTTGCTGTTGACAGGCACACGCTGATCTGGAGGAGCAGAAAGAGTCGGTTGGGCATAGCCGCCCTGGTATGAGAGTGGTTGTTGGTACATTGAGTCTGATCTGAATTGGCTATCCTGAAGAGCACGAGGTGATGGTAGAGTTGCAATGGCAACAGGTCCATACTGTGAGATAACTGGGGCGATGTTTGAGTCTCCAGGGACATACTCGGGAGCAATTGGCCTCATATTGGATACCGCGGAAGAGCTCTGGGGCCACTGCTGATTGTAATCAGGGTCCGGCCTAGAATTGTTTCCGTAGTAATGGTCTGAAGGTTGTCGGACCATGACTTGTGGGCCATGTCGCCCATCGCAGTATTCATGTCTCTTCCAATTGGAATCGAATTGAGTCTTGCTCTCGCTGGGGTAGTAGCTACCATTGTTGGTCGTCTGAGGTCCTGTCCGATCGGTGTTCATGGTAAACCCAGAAGATATTGAATTTGGCGGGAGGGGAGCAAATCCAAGATTGGTCGATGTCGTACCTCCGATGTAGTCACCAGAGAAATGCGAGACCCCAGCACCCACGCCAATGAGTTCTGCTTCTTTGGTTCTTGGGGTTCTGTCCAGGACACGGGACTGGGCCTCTGTGTCCGAATCATTGTCGAGAATTGTGTCATTGAAGTACTGCTTAATTTTTTTCCTTGACTTTTCGTCCAGTTGTCCGACGTTTTTCACCTTGACGTTTGTCTCCACAGTGTATGGCTTTGCATAGTTGACTAAGGACTTATCCCCAAGTCTAGTGCTATCGTCTGACAACAAAACCCTCAGCGGTTCTTTGCTGATGCCAGAGACAAAGCTCGGAACGTCGTGACTATAGATGAAGCCGTGCTCTTGGATATGGATTCCCTTCTTCCGCAGTCCTCGCCCATCATAAGACGTTACTGGCAAGCAAGTGCAGAATCTGTCCCCTTGGCGAACAACAACGAAGCGCCTGACCTTGGAATGGACCTTTTGGTTGAATGCAACTACAGAGATCCTGCTTTGAAAAGTCTGGTTCCCTTCATTAGTTGTACTTGTCCACGGATCTGTCCACAAGGTCTGAAAAACTCTTCCGGGACGAAAGAAGTCCTTGTAGTCACGATTCCGAACCTTGTAACTTGGGTCCAGGGTTTCCGACTTTCCTGGGGTGCCCAGCACTCGACGGGGAGGTTGTGGGGATGTTCGCTGATCAGGGAGCCGATCAACTGCTTTGCCTTTCCCTTCATACTGGTTACCAGATTGCGAAAAATGTCTTGGTCTCGGAGACGACTCTGGTCCGACTGGGGGTGGGCCGGTGCCGATAACATAATTGTCGTTCGTCAGATTCATGGACCCCATTGCCTCGACAAGATTGCTGCTTGGTGAACTGCCGCGTCTGGCCCAGTCTCGGCGGATTGTATCATCATGATCGCTGGTTATAGGATAGTCATTACTTGAATCAAAGTTTGTGCTTCGAGGCAGCGACTCGGAAGAATCTTCGTCTAGCCCTTGTCTCGGTTCGTAATCTCGATTTGTTGCAGTCCTTTCCTCAACATAACTCCGGTCTTTGACATATTGGCCCTCAACTTCTCGCTTCGTAGAAATTGAGCCTCGGCGGGGCCGGATGGACGTCGATGAGTATGATGTGGATGGGGGGTACTTCGAAGACGTGTCTACGCTTCCATCCCGGGGCCGCCTGTCTGTGTCTTCTACTTTCGCTGCAGGAAGTTCAGCATCAAATCAATCTGGAAGATCGACATCCACGAAAAGAATAGTTGCATTGTACAGAAAACAAAAACTTACGTGTCTGTGTGGCGGGCGGGAAGAGAGCCTTCTTCGCGGATGACCTCGTACTCCCGGTAGGTCTTGCCATCTAACACTGTTAACAGATAACGAGCCAATCGTTCATTAACCTACCACGATCGGTATATTCTTTATACCTTCGTCCTGTTCTAGGATCACGAACGGACTTATGCGACATCGATAGGGCCCAGCACATGTGCTGAAGAGGAGAGCGACTCACAGCTCAAATCACAGGGCTGGAGCATTTAAACCTCTCCCATAGGGCGTAGAAACTTGCGGCTCTGCATCTTCGTCAATGAGGGGTCGATGGACCACGTATTCCGGTGGATTCATGTGCACCGACTGCGGGCACCAATGGCTCCCCGGGAGGTCAGCTTTGAGATACATGCTTCAAGCAGTGATACAGCCTTCAGCTGTGCAATTTTGTGGAGGCCGTAAATGATAGGCCAGAATTCGTCACATGCAGATTGTCTGAGTCGATGCAGGAAGCTACCACAGTAGTACGTACGAAAAGCAGCAAGCAGATGCATTGTCGACCTGGACGATGGCCAGTAACAATCTTGGTGCTGTGGACAGGGCTGAAGATAGGACTCTGGGAGGAGCCACGATGACACGTTACTGGGTCGAGGTCTTCGAGTCTGGGGCTCATGGGGCTCTAGGATTTGAGCTTTGGCTCTCCAAACGGCCTAACTCAGCTCGGTGCAGTGGCAACAAGCGGCCAGCAGGGCTAAAGCTTCCGGGGATATCAGCCACCAAATGTCCGTGCCCCATCGGCATTCTGGCATTCATAGCCCTCTGATCCCTAGTGTCAAAAGCTGAACGATCAGCCTATGAGGCTCTGTAGTTCCTGAGCAGCAATTCTATTTCTGCTTCCTTGAGGCTTTCCGCCTCGTTTCGGCTCACCTCGAGACAGGAGAACCGATGCATCAAATCGATTCGCTACTTCAACCTGAGTCAGGCTCTGTGATATAACTCTATTGGCTTTCTTCCGAAGCCTTTCCCACCTAAATCTCCTCTGTTACCACTGAAATCTGACTTTCGAGAGATGTCGGATGTGAGGCCAGGATGACGATCAGAGGAACAAATGTTTGACAACGATCGCTTCTCCAGCACACCTGTACCTCCTTTGTCACTGCTTCCATCGAAGGGGCAGTGTGCCTCTGAATGCCCGAGGACTTCGACAAGAAAGAGGAAGCTCTTAAACTAGATTGCGGCGCCTCCCAAGTCTTGCCCGATGAAGCTCAGATATTGCCAAAAGACACATCATCCCAATCCCCGATCAGCTATGTATCCGAAGAATTACACGCGAAACATGATTTTGAAAGATCGAACTTGGCATTAGTCGCCGTGCCCAGGTCGCAGAAGGTCAGATGGGAAGACGATGGGCAAAGTGTGTCGAGATCTAGCAATCAAGAACAGTACCGACGCGATACCCCGCCAAACAATCGATTCTCTGGCAGTACAATATCACCTCCACCGGGACAAGACTCTGCATACTTCTCGCTGAACGAGTGGGAAGACGAAGGCTCCGAGGTTGGTGCAGAAATTCAAGCCCGTCAGGTACACGCAAGAGAGCGGGTGGAAATACTGCGCGGGAGGCTCTTTCGTACACGGCACTTAATACAAGCTCGGAGGAGAAAGCTTCGCGAACTTCGCGAGTCGGCCCGCGATGCCTCTGCGCGCCTGATGCGGAGGGTTGGAGAGGTGATCGCCCTCGAGGATGTTGAAAACTTGCGCGCTCTTACGCCCTTGTACGAAGAGTGCCGACTGATACAGGACGAGCTGGGACCCGCGGAAGAGGATCAGAATCAGCTCGAAATACGTCTGAACGACGAAGAGCAGGAATTGGAGCAAGAAGAAGATCATTTCTACCGCCACTACAATGTCTCCATCGGACAACTATCAGAATCAAGGCTTGATGAAACATTGTCACCTCTTGTGAAGCCTTATGAGCCACCAGAACCTGAATTCGAGAGTCTTGACCGTACGCACGAGCTCGTTCAGGAATATCATGAGAAGGTGATAGCGGCAGAAAATTTGAAAGACGAACTTGAAGAGCTGGAGGGCGAGTATGAACACCTGAACGCAGACACAGCGTTTCGAAAACGACATAATATCAAAGTATCTCGCCAGACAGCAGAGTTTCTGGCTGACTATCCAGAGACCTATAAAGAAACTGTGGCGAGACTTCGAGCCACCGAGGACCACTTATTCGTTATCCGACACAAATGCATCGACGAAAAGCTGTTCTCAGAGACCGATTATATTTATGAGCCTCATGACGCATTCGAGAACGACTTGTTGGATGCGGTAGATGATGCGCTTGACCATTCTCCTCTGCTCGCCTCGTCGCCTGAGACTCATCATTCAGAACAGAGAACTCCTAAATTTAGCGATAAGAGGGAATATGTAAACAACTGGTTACTGGGATGGACGCAGAACTGCAAAGTCGAAGCACTGCAGCTGCGTTCCTGGATATACTTCGAGTACCCTGGTTCAGATGCGGAAATTTACGAAGATGGCTGGTCATCACTGGCTCTCGCAATGTGGAACAAGGATGATGCCGGTGCAAATACGGACGTTTGCTACGAGATGAGCCGAATGGACGCGATTTATGGAGGTGATGGACGCCCTGGATTCACGAAGAGTGGATTTTCCAGCAGTTTTCCCAGCTTGGGCAGTCTGAGCGTTGATTTTGGAGATGAAGGTCTTGTAGAGGAAATCATAATAGGTAGTGAGACAGGCTCCTTCGCAACACGGAGAGACGACGAGGCCACGTTTAATAGCATCGGTGGACCTCAGATAACCCAACGATGACTCTGATGTCATCAGTATGAATTACCAGCAATATAGAATGACAGCTTTCTATTATACAACGCGTATCAAAAGAGCCATTCTCGGCTCATCACAACAAGTTGTGATATCAACGCCGTTAAGCCTTTACGGATGGCAAATTCCTAACCTCAGACCACTCACAACGGTGGAAGCCGCAGAGATCGCCCTTCTCGAGCGATCAGCGCGCTGGTCAATGCTGGAAACGTACCAGAACATCACGATTGGAGTGATTTGGATTGCGGAACGGAAGCATGCTGATATCAGTATGATGCTTGGAGGCGGGTGTGGATCTATAGATCAACGCGTAAAGCGGTTCAATGATAGGCGCCAAGGCATAGTACTAGAGAGGCATGTTATCGATTGATAGATTGTTTCATCATTTTATCTTCTCAACTTCTATTCGACGTTCACTTTCATTCACGAAGATGGGCAGTACGCGATGCTGGTTTCTGCATTGCTATCAACAACCTCCTCCCATTTCGCTGGCGATTTAAGCGAGGACCCCAATATTCCCTCCGGGCTGGACCTCGGGAGTTCCATGGGAAATCACCCACAATATCTAGTCCCAGCCTACGAAGCCGCTAAGTTGAGCCTCCGAGCTATGATTCTTTCTACTGATTTTGGGGTCATTTACGTTGTTGGAGTTCGTCTTTCTATGGCAGGCATCAGATCGATCATATAACATGCACTGTCTAATTATGCGTGCTGACGGCGATTAGTAGGAGAATATTGACGCTAGGGTTAAATACGCCTTCTAGGCAAATTGTAACCATCTTTACTGCCTATGCCATACGAACATACATCTTTTGCGTACAGCAATCGCCCCTTTCTAGCTGTCCCGGCCGTCCTCCAGTGAAACGCCTCAAAGTGCAAACAATAGCACAGTTTTACCCCCTAAATTCTATTCCAGAGCAATTCATCTTATCCAATCCTACGACGGCAACACCTCTCCAATCTTTTTTCGAATTTGTTCAGCCCTCGTTTCTCTCCGTGACGCCCAGCTGTAACGACAGCCTCACCAAAAGCCGCACCTCTCCACCCCTTTACGAATACCGATTTCGAACCGTCCAGGTCCGGTCAGAACTTCCGCAGACTGATTCCACATAGACCTACGTATACGTTGTTATCGTCGGACAAGGTGCATTTTCTGTCCGCGAGCTATGTCTTCGGGCGAGGTTCACAGACCAGGAAACGAGGACAGAAGCGGTCTCGTCAGCCTCATTTTCTGAATATGAGAGAAAGTCGCCGGAACGGACAGGAGTCATATTTGGTGATCCGCGACTTATCTCGGGGCCAAGCCAGCTGGAAGGATTCAGGCAGGGGCACTAAGGGGTGCCTGTCCAGTGTCCGTCCCCGGACGTTGAGCCACTTCCCCCACTTCGGTTGAGCTCACCGAGTGACGGGAACCCAGATTACGGGTTTGTGTGATTTGATTTTACGCAAGCCCTAGATATCTGGCGCTCGGTTATCATGAGAATTGGTATTCAATATATTAGGGTTTAAAAGTCTTTGTTGAAGCAGCGGTGTGGAGGTGGGCCGGATCCGTACAACTAGAATGGGGGCGGAATTGGCCCACTGTGGCTGGTTTGTCTATATGCAAGGGGAATGCAACGACATCTCTATCAGAATCAAGCCTTTTTTCTTCCAGGAACTTAAATGTTGAGGTTGGTGCTCAAGGAGGACAAAGCCTCATAGTACATCTAGTAGTCTGAGTATGGACGATGAAACGAATGAAAAGTTTGACTAAATACAAAAATCCTCCAATGACATATTTGATTGATGCAGGCCGTCAATTCGTGAAACTCGTAATTTGAAATCATGGAGATAATAGCGATGAAAGAGACTGAGGGTTGAGCAACCGAAGTCACGATCTGTCGATGTCGTTGGGTACAAGCAGTTTCGGCCCATGGCGCTGCTGCTGGCCATGTTTGAAGCATTTTGTAAATGTGTAAGAGTGGGCCAAGATACAACAAGAATGTTGCAAAAAAGAAACCGTAATGTCAACCGTCGACTTTCCACACCAATGACAATGGTGGGCTCGGTGTGCAATCGCGACACCTAACGTATTTGTTTGACGTTCGTGAGTCAAAAATCTGAAACAAGAAATACTGAAATGTAATGCAAAATGCTGGCGCAAGAGTCCACAATCACAACGAATTCTCAGTAGGCGAGAGTTCGGTGCGGATACACTATTACTCCTTGTCAGAGAGGATCAGTACCACGGATGCAAGTGGGTTTTACTCAGTCTGCCGAGTATAGATCTTCATTCGACGGCGCCACGGCCACATTGCCTTGATCAACGTTCTCATTTGTTGAATCTTCCGTTACGTATTCATCATCGTGTCGTAAATTTGCCTGTTCTCCCTCTGCATATTCGGTCATCTCATGGTGGCTCTGTTGCGATTCTGACCACCCGCCGTACCCACCACCACTTCCAATGGACCGGCTACTGCCAGGTCGCGAATCTTCCCACCCAGTGCCTTGAGTATATCTCTGGATGCTTATGGCGGGGTTCCACGATCCTGTTGTGGATTCAAGTTCGGGTTGATAGACGGCTGTGTTGTAGCTTCCACCTTGAGCATGGGTAACAGTAGTGCTGTTCTGTTCTTCAGGGGGCACACCACGAGGCTGCAAAAGCGGGTGCACCCTGTTGTAATCCGTGGACAATATCCACTGTGAATCCTCGTGTACCTTTCCAATGAACCAGACTTTCACATTGTATTCTACAGTATATGTCTTAGCATAATTCAAACGTGATAACTCATCGAGCTTGTGGCGTGCAGGACAGGAAATTCGGATGGGTTTCTTCGTCAGGCCCTTCTCCCACTCGCCCTTCATATAGACGGGTTTTTTGTCCGAATAGACAATCGTGTGATGTTTCGCATGTACGCCTTTTTTAGTAACTCCTTGCCGAGTGTATGTGTTGATCGGCCTGCTTGTTCTTCAGCTTTGATCAATCGTGCGTTTGAATGTCGTAAGATCTTACAAGCAAATGCAATGACCTTCCATTGGATTGATGATGATAAACCGACGGACTTTTTGAAACTTGTCGCCATTTGTCTCTCCTTTTCCTTTGGTCCAGGTTCCATCGCTGCTGCCGGTATTGGAATTTTGACCTCCATCGGCTCCTCTTGGCTCGGCCCAGAGAACTTTGAACACCTATATTGCCTCAGTCAAATGCTTGGGATGAAGGATCTTTGAGGTAGATTTATACCCTCCCCCATTTGAACTCCCATGATCCGTGAACTTTGTAGTCTGTGAATGTCAGGACACTTTCATATGGTTTGATGTAATGTTACGAGTTGAGGTGCACCTACGAGGATCAAATTCTTCCTGGTTGACACTCGGGTTCCGGGTCCTGATATGAGTGGGGGAGCTTGGCTGTACTACAGTCTCTGCAGTAGCATAAGGAGTGAAAGATACAGCTGTGGGATTTGGGTTTGTTGTGAGACCTTGAAAGCTGCGAGTTATTTTTTCTGTGGCGTTCGTGGTGGCCACATAATTGTTGGACGTCTGATACTGGCCACCTTGTGCAGCCTGCAACTCGTTGATCGGATCCAATTGAGCTACATGTCTAGGCTCTGTTGATGATCGAATCGATGTCTCATACTCGAATTCGTATTCGTCTAGGCAATGTGGAGTGAGTACAGCTTTTGACCATCTAGATTTTCCTTACTAGGACTTTTCAAGCGATATCGTCTCCAGCGTTTTTCATCACCTTCCCATTCCCACTCACACCAAAGCCCTGGATACTCATACTCAGCTCCAGTAGCTGCCGGACTTGATGATGATGACAATCGCCTCGGTTCTTTGGCGTGTGACTTGTGTTTGGGCATAGCGACATTATTTGCCAGCGAGAGAGAAGCGGATGATGCTGAAGGTCGGCTCACCACCACGCGGGGGGGCTAGAGCATTTAAACTCGGTTCAACCTGCAAGAAAATTGTTTGAGCCTCAAGCTTGCGGTCCAATGGACCACACTTCGATAACTGGTATGTCGACAATTCTCGATTCTCCGAGGTGCATCGCGACATGACCCTCAACGACTGGCCAAGATGCGGACCGCTCTCCACTGTTCGTGCCACTAGAAGGGCTGATGAAATGTCATTCGCTGTAACTGTACAGGGTGGCAATGTCGCTGCTTTATGTATGCTGGAATAATGGCTGAAGGAGCCAATCTTTGCGTCGCAGCTAGCGGCAGAATATAACAGGCGAGCATCCCCTGTATGTCAGCCCTGCAAGTTGCACCTTAATTACAGAGCTGCTGCGCCAACCCCCCACGTCAACGGCATATCTGGCAACTCTGGATTGTAGATACTGTCATATCCTCAATGAGGCTCCATATCATCCTTGCGGTCCATTTTTACCTCCGTACCGTCGTTTGTTAGCCTTGTCGGTTTCATGCCGTTGGAATATTCCGACTTACCTCGACTATCATATGACCACGTATACCGCATCATGTACAGCAGGAATTGACCCCTAGACGTGACGCAGTGGATCCGTCGCATGTCTTCTCAGTCAAAATCAGAGTTGGGACCAGAAGCTGGCGGTTGGCTCCACGAGCCATGCTGGGCTGCAGAGGCACAAACTAAGAAGCCCTCATGGAGGGATAAAGATCTGAACCTGGAGTCATTCGTGTCAGGGCACTCGCCCTATGAAAACTGCAAAGACGAACCTTGCACACCTATGGCTGAAGATGTTGAGTCCGCCTCGCAAAGGTATCCTTCGCGGAGCATTGTTGGCCGAGGCATCACATCCATAACGCACCAAAGCAAAAGTTCCGGCGGTCCAGCTACCAAGAGTGCATCAGGAGACGTACCTCACCAGCGCTCGAGTCTCGCTTCCCTTACTATATATCCAGAAATTGTTCAATCTGCTGCCTCGTCTCACGGATATTTTCCCTCCACGTCTTTGGCTTCTCATTTGACAGCCACAACCCCAGATCATATTGTTGAAATGTCCACGGGATCGTTCAAACAATATAATGGCAATCCGGTAGGGATGGAATTTAACATTCCGGAGGGCAATTCTACACGGGGAGGTGGACATTCTCACGGAGAGAAGACGCAGAGCGTTGCTTGGCTTGAGGTGCGAAGTTTACGGGAGGATATTTTAGTTTTGCGCTCACGCGTCCGCGAAAAACGAGCTGAACTAAGGAGATTGGAGGCTCAAAAGGCCGAAACTGACAATCTCCTATTCAAAAGGATGGTTAAAAGCATTTATCTGGGCGATGAAGTGCCCCAAGGAACAGACGACAAACCTCTCTACGAACTCATGGAGGATTGCCAAAAGGCAAGGAACGCTTACGGACCTGAAGAATACGAATGTACTGCTCTTGAGGATGAATTGAGCCGGCTTGAGTTCAAACTCACTCGTCTTGAGCAGCCCTTTTTTTCTCAGGCTGTAGAACCGCGATTTCCTTTACTGCCGGTTGATAACGCCATCGGCCCAGCTCTTGCAAGTCACCATTCGAATACTTGGTCGATTCTCGATGATGACTTTGACGAACCAAATCATCACCCGTTGGTAACTAAGTTTCTCTCCAAACAAGGCGATTTGGATCTTCTACACGAACGCCGAGATAATATCTTGGATGAGAAACGTTCACTAGAAGAGGAGAAGGAATCACGTAGCAGGTTCGGTATGGCTTTGAATGAAGATGACCAGGCCTGGCTAAACGGCTCACGAGCTGAACATGACAGCCTTGCCAGAGATATCGACTTTCTCGAGAAAGAACTGGTACAATTGAAGCTGCAATGTATCTCTCAAGGTCTGGTGGATGAGGATGGAGAGCCAAAAAGATTCGAAGTCCTGGCGGAGGCATCCTTTCATAGCGAGAAAGGATTAGATGTAGGAGCAGGAGCTCAGACGTCAGAGTATGTAAAGCACCCAATACTACTCTCACTTCGCCCCGGTCGGGATTCCCAGGACTTCAAGAAATACGAACCCAAGCCTGACCCGATGTTAGACCTTCCTACCACGACAATCAATGACTGGATGCTAAAGTCTCTTCGTAAATCGCCCCTTGAGGTCAGCATTCTTGCCAGAATTTACGAGAGCGGAGGAAAAGAAGCTGACACTCAATGGGAACTTGCAGTACTCAGAGTCTGGTTTGGAGATACCAGGCTTGTAAGGCCTGTAGGTAAAAGTAGTTCTGGTAGATCTAGTTTGATTACTGAGACTGACAATTCTCATCACGCTAAGTCAACGCATCCTGAAGTTGACCACGGCTCTGTGATCTCTACTTCCTTTCTTCTAGGCCGCACATCTGTTTATGCTCAGTCTCATGATGATGAGCTTATGTTTTCTCTGGATCGTTCACCTACACCTCTATGGTCTGACATCAGTTGGAGATCTATCTGACTATTCTCGCGCACAGCAATTGCTTTTATCACACGATCATTGCAACTGGCAAGTGTGCGGCATGAGTCAAGCGATTGGAGGTCCAAGTCATATTCTGTGAAGGATCTTGCCCCTTCTGATTGAATAGCTAGCTAGTGGTTTTAGTTGTCATGGACAAATGTTTCGGAATTATAATTGAAGTATAATGGGTTGAAAGGCCTGCAGATGCACCGTGGAGTTAAATACTGGGCAATTATTCTGTGGATTAGGACGATGTGGCGATAGTTAGATCTTACTCCTTGGTTCCTTTTTTTCTTCAAGTTTCTGTGGAGGACGCAGGTCTACAGCACTGTTGTACGGTGGCATTATTGGAAATTGCACTGTTGGGCGTTTCTGGGCCTCAGTAAAGCCAGCTGGTCTTCTTTTTGCACTGATGCAAGACTTTAGCGTACTATCTTGAATATCATCGGGTTTCTCTTTTGCAGCGTACTTCGTATGCTGTACCGCCTCGATCTGCCTGTTTCGTCTTTTGTATGCAAAATATACCCATTCTTATCTGTCGTGGACGTCATCCACGCTGACATGTTGATGCAGCCGGGCGAGACTGTCCAATAGCAGCTGTAAATCAAAGTGGTGTGGTAGAACTTGCGTTACTGTACAACCTGCACGAATAAGGAACAAATAAGAGCAGCGATCAAAACCACTAAATTCAAGTCAATGACTCCTACACGCCTGTAGCCAATAGAATCCACAGTAGGCGTAGCGATGCTGACGTGGTCAGCAGACTCCAATTTAGCAAGGCGTTCTGCAACCAATTGATCATCCCAGAGCTCCAGTCAACTGCAGAGCTGGATGCACGACTTCCAGGTGTTTGCTGCTCATGCTCGTGCTCCTAGGGGCGGGCATGTCCTGATTTTGAAATCTCATAAGATGCTAGTTTCTTGAGAACAGGCTTCTCCCGGCCACAGGAATCTTATCAGGCATATTATTGAGCCGATGTTGGAGAACTCCATACGGTCAAGGCTAACACCCAAAGTTTTCAGGGCTACCATTCCACAGTTAAAGTATTACTTAGGTGCGGATCATCTTCTGTTTACTTCTAGGTGTTTGATACCTAAGAATCAGGACTTGAATGAGATAGATCATGATTTGGGCTCAGGCTCGGCCCGCATCGCTGCAGGAACTCACATCATTAGTGCCGTCTGACGCTGATTTTGCAGATTGTGGATCACTAATTTTGGGGCAGTGCGAGCTCCTACAGCGGATGTAATCACTAAACTGTTAGCGGACCGAGCCGGGGCCGTCTTTGCCCTTTTTAAAGCGAACATGGAAATCATGGCTCGAATTTATTCCCGGAGAATATTAGCTACTCTATACAAAACAATATTGCCTGTAGTTCTGACCGTATACTTAGGAAAAGCCCCTGGAGCTTCCCAAAAGACTGTTCACTGGGAACTGTTTCAGAGCAGAATGGTGGGATTGCAGCTGGTATATGAGGTAGTAGCTGCAATGGCCCACCAGATCATCTTCCTCATTAGCAAAGCCGGCCCTCAGTTTTTAATGGCAATATAATGATTGGTTACACTATCACCGTCCTTCGTCTTTCACGGCTGTCTTTGGTACCTGGCAAGTTTTCTATGAGTAATCGTAACAATATGAAAGTCTTCCAGACGATGCAACATTAGTGCTTTGTATTGCAGAAATATAAGGCAATAGTATCACTCGATGAGTGCATTCTGTCTAGGTTAGGGTGTCACAGATAGTCTCTTAGCTACACTTCAATGGTGGGGTATCATCCCAACTGAACGTCTGCTTTGCTTGCGCCGGTAGATATCCTTCCCTCTTTTTTGTCTTGTTTCCTCCTCTCTTGCACTATATCTTGGAGTATAAACCAAGAATCTCACATTTATCGTAAACATAGAATAAGTCCTACGAAATTTCTACTCCTGCCTGAGTGGTTCCACACTTTCTTCGTTCCTTTGTTTTGTTCGTAGTTGATAAGCGAAGTTAAAGTGGACCATCTCGGCTCGGCTCGGGAATGGGAACGGGAACGCTAAGTTTCTTCCAACAGCAAGAGCTACGCTCTCAGTTTCCTAAGGATATGAAACTTGTATTCTTAAGACGCGGAAAACAGTCATAAAGGACAATGCATGACTCAGAGCTAAAGAGTTCATACTAGCTACCAAGTTTGATGGCAATTAGTGGAAGAGGCGTGATGTATGGGCGCGTTAGGGCATGAATGGGCAGCTTCTTATGGTGTGGTGAGTTGTCATGGCCAATTGTGACCAGTGCACTATATTCGCTGCCCGTCTAAAAGCCAGCCACACACAAATGTATTGATTTTAAAGAAGATTGATATTTCAGAAAAGTGGATCAGATCACTGAGCATAAAGGCATTGGTGTCGCTGTGGCTGATGATTGGGATGTGGATAACGAAGTTTCCACGTCAGGCAGGAATGCCGATACAAATCAACGACTACCATTCTTCGATCAAAAGATACACGGCTATGAAATCTGTCTGGTTGACTATCCAACCAATCCCGAACGAGATAATCCAAAGCCGTTTTTATTATACGACTGATGAAGTGGCAAGTGAAGTGGCCTTCCCACTGACTGGCGGCAGAACGAAAAAAAAAATTAAAAAAAATTCGTGATCATGACACTGGAACTATGACTGTTGGTCGATCCCACGTAGTGTGGTGGCTGTCCTCGTGTATAACAGGCTCACCTAAAGGATTCGCACAAACGAAACACGGCGGCCCGAATTGGACTCGCGACGCAGCAATGTGCGCAAAGGAAATTCGTTTCTCATATACAGGCCTCTGGCTTCCCAAAATTGGGATATCTCATAACGTGATGACCGAATAACCTATGCATGGAAAGGTTCGGTGCTTCGCCATAAAATTCGTTCAACGTAAGTATGCTAATGCAACGTATCTGTGAAGGACACCCGCTAGTCAATTGAACATCTATCTTGCTTCGATGGGATACTGCTTACTGATAGTGGCAGTCACACTGTCTTCTAATTCTGGGAGTAATAATCCTCAGGCCCAGGCGGTTCGTAGGTTCTTGGTTGCTGATAGGGCGTCTGAAAATCGGAAATCGCCGGAGTTGAGTACGAGGCTACCGCCACACTCTGAGAACCGTCATACGAAGTATTTGGGTAATACTGCTGGCTGTCCTGACGCGGAGTTGGATCGCCAGACGTATTCTGTATTCCCATGCTGTTTCCACCAGCTCCGCCCATGCCACCCTGATCAGTATTCGCCATTGTCGGGATAATGTATGTTTGCTGAGGAGATCCAGGAGGCTCTCTATCTGTCGTATAGCCTGGTTCAGAATTGGAATCCATCAGCAAAGGGTGTGCAAGATTGTAGTCGGCGATAACTTGAGCACGTGCTGCTCGAGTCAGATCCCCGATGAACATAACTTTGACGTTGTGTTCTACTGTATACACCTTTCTGTAGTTGACCCTCGAGGCTGCATCTAGTTTGTGCGCATCGCTGATAGGATTCATTCTTATTGGCTCCTTGTATAACACTTCATTCGGCATCAGCTGTGGGCCATCATCCTTCGAAGTGTAGATGATTGCATGATCATCAGCGTGAACGCCGCGCTTCGTTGTACCTTGACCACCATAAGTCAAGATTGGTCTTGAGAAATATCAGACAGTGCTACTATTCGTTCTCGAGATAGTTCACTTACATGCATAGACAGTGGCCAGGACAGTTGACAACTACAAGGAATCGGCGTATTTTATGATGTGCTTCTTCGCCGTTCCCAGCTGGCGTCCTCATGGTGATCTCCGTACCCCCAGAGCCCATTGGCTCGGACCATAAGACCTTGAATACCTTTCTCTTCATTAGCTCAAAAATCGGTGAGTATTACCCAACCGCACTTGCCGTGCCAAACTTGAACTTGTCACTGCTGTGAACTTTGAATCCTGTTGCATGTTAATCAATGTTCGGATTCGGTTGTGTCCAAGGACCTCACTTCTGTCAAGTTCGTCATGACGGGATCGATTGTTTCTAGTATGGATCCACCTAGTAGATCCGGTTGGACGTGGTACTTGATCATTTCAGAAATGCTTTATAGCTTTGGTAACGAGGAATCAAGCTTACTTCCCATCTGATTCCTCGGGTCATATTGGGCCTGAGAAGTTGGTTGAGTCCCGGCGTACCTTGGGTTACGAGCATTACTCTGGTCCGCGTAGGAATTTTGGGAAGTGCCAAAGCTTGGAGTCATAGGAGCTACCGTGGAGGAGCTCTGCTTATACTGTCCATAATTGGCATTGTAGGGCTGAAGTGCCGCCTGTGTATCCATGTTAAGAACATTGAGGTTTTCCGTGATGCCATCTACGCCATCAGCGCCGGCATCTTGCGTTGAGTGTTGGCTATCAGGTACAACTGTTCCACCTGAAGAGTCTCCAGTGCTGCCTGTAACATCTTCGCTAGGACCAGTCGGGTCATATTGGTACCTCCAGTCGCGTTGCCCTGCTTGGTGTCAATCTTTCGTTCCTCAGACGCTTGTTGCGACGGTAAACTTGCCTCTTGAGGCATCGCGGTAGCATTCCCAGCGACATTTTTTCTCGTTCCGCTTCCAAACACTCCATTCGGTGGGATACTTAGGCATCGTCTTCAAAGCTTTGATTCAGGTTTTGCGATTCAATCTCTTATCTCCACACAGTGCATTCCCTGTGGGCACAGGTGCGGCAGCGTGCCATTTTATGCACAGGTGACTGGTCGACATTGATGCGGCTCAAATTACGTTGCTCTTTTGATTCACATCCTCCCATGAGTACCTACCCCACACATTCATTGTGCTTTTGCAGGAAACCCTCCATAGCTCCGTGCAGTGGCGATACGATGGTTGATGATTGGAGCGATACGGACTTGCAGCCGAGACTTCAGCGGGTGTATGCGAGACGGCCGCCGGGGTACGCAGCCACAAACAAGCAAGGCGTCCAAGAACCCCTGCCGCTTTAATTTTGTCGCGTCACATTCTCACCCGGTTCTAACTGCGTAGGGAAGAATTCTTTTTAATCTCATGGGGCGATTTTATGGTGGGCGAGCCGTAATTGCGTGAGGCTCAAGTCCTCGGTTTCTCCTAAGGGGCTGGATCCCTCAAAAAGCATGTCGTCGCCAGCCCGACGAGCCTGATCGCCAGCGAATTTCTTGATTCTGTGGACTTACTCGCATCCTGGAGGACCAGTGCGCAACAGTAATATGCAGTGCTTGCCACTGGATCGTTGCGATGGCGGTAACCAGCATAACCCAAGCATGTACCCAGCAGCACCACGGCCCAACGACCCCTTTCCGATACTTGGACAAGCCCGTTTGTGCCAGTTTCCAGAAGAGAGCGACAAGTTTGGGTACTATAGCAGTGGGAGGTTTAGACCCCAAGATGATGCGTGTGCGACGCCGGAACTCACACATGAAACCACCTCGCGTGCTGGTACAGGTGTAGTCTTCGATCGAGGACATGATCTTTTCATAAGCCCTCGACGGCCCTCAACGGATTTTCAACCAAAAACGAGCCATCCGAACTTCAAAACCGTGTCTCACAAGTCAGCTGCGTCGTCATCTCCAATTGTCGGCACCTCATGCGATTCACGCGTACCCGTACTCAAACAGGTCACCTCTCCAAAGTTAAAAGTTTCCCAGACCACTACTGGAATCAATACTGAACACAAGACTAGAATGGAGCAGCCAAACGAACCTGGCGGTATTGTTCCTAAAGGTGTTCCATCGATAAGTGCAGGGCCGGTAGTCTCGCAACAGCAGCCTGTCAAACCTATGCCCACTCATCCACCTGGTCCAGGTCCGGGCGAGTATGTGTCACGACATGCTCCGCAAAAGCCAAATAGGAACGTATCTAGCTATACTGGGGAGCGACGGCCTTCTTTTGAGCGAGAATGGGCTAAAGTTAGAAGGTTGAGGCCGGAGGTGTGGAGTCTAAGATCTCGAATTCAAGAGATGCGAAGAGTTCTGAGAGACCGACAACTCGCTCTAGCAATTGCTAATGACAGCTACTTCAAATATGTCGAGGAGAGGGGCCACGGAATCAATTTCGGACTTCCGAAAGCTTCGCCAGAGCAAAATACCTTCCAAGCTCTAATCGACGCTTGTCAGCTAGCGAGGAACAATTACGGACCTTTGGAAGATGACTGCATACTTCTTGAGAACCGCCTTAGCGCAAAAGAATTCGAGCTTCATAATCTAGAGACCGTTCTCTATGAGTGGAATCTAGATGAGCAGCAGTTCTTCCAATTGGGCGATGCGAAAAGCCCTTGTCCTTCGCCAATTTCGTCCAGTCACAGCGGGTCGGAAGGTGGCCAATTAGAGCATCCCTTAGTGTCTGAATACCTCTCGAAAGTTGGCGATGTTGAAATTTTACGAGAACGACTAGACTGGCATGTTGATGAAAAATATACCTTGGAGGAAGAGCGGGAGAGGAGGGATCGTGTTGGCATGGCGCTAGCGGAGGACGATCAGAAGTGGCTGGACAACTATTCTGTTGCAGAAAATGCCTTGATTGAAGAATTTGAGCAAGCCGAGAAGGAGGCAGTGCAGTTGAAGCAAAAATGTCTGGCTCTTGGACTGGTGGATGATGATGGCGAGCCTACCAATCTTGAACACCGAGAACAGAGAGTGTTTGCGGAAGACTTTGATGCAGATGTCGGGAGTGTGGCATCAGAATATGTTAGATTTCCCCGACTGATTCCGCAACCAAATGCGAAACGGAATTCTAGAAATCGATTCCCACCCTCTGTCATGGATACCCTAGACAACTCTCACTCTTCGGCTCTAAGGGTGGACTGGTGGATCCTTGATCAACTGCAGATGTCACCTTTGGAAGTGGGTCTTCTTGCGAGAACTTTCGAGTCTGGGTATGGACCGATTTCTGACGATGGAACTTGGCAAGAAGATGTTCTGGCGTATTGGTACAAAGACGGTGCCAGGGAGACACGATTGGGGCCCCGGACCTCCACTGGGATGGTGACCATGGCACCACGAGAGCCGGGTCATTCGTCCAACACTTCTCTGGAAGATACTGAGCTCGACTTTTTGAGGCTTGCCACTCGGAACCCTCTTCAACAATCAACATTCTCAGTAACAGGTTTTGACATGTCTCCTGACGACGAAAACATGCTGAGTGCTCCACGCCCAACTCGACTCGCGCAGAGTATCTGATCTGACGGCGCTCTCTAGCTTGTCCCAGCTCAGACCACTTAGCCTAGAATCTGGTCCTGAATCCGAAATGTATCCTCGCAAACCATCGACTGAAGACAGAATGATTGTTATGTTCCATCGCTGATGTATGATTGAGGACTCGAGAGTGGTCTGCGCTGTGGGCTTCGCTCTCCTGCTCCTCGTCGATACAGCATTGTGAGGAAATTCTCCTTCTCTAATCTCATTAGTATTTAAGCATCGCCCCTTCTTTTCCTGTCTGCTGTTCATGGGCTTTCGAGGTACAACAGAACTCGAGACTTCGGACCCAGATCTTTGTAATCTCCAGGTTGCTGAACTGCGTACGATACCCATTTGCTGCTCGAGTCAGATTCTGTTAATTATTTTTTCACCCCTTCGTATGTCATTGAGCTTGTTATTTTGACCTGAAGGGCTTCGTTGGATTGTCTCCTTGCCTGCTGAGCTTGGCGAAATAATTCTAGACTGCTTTTTGTTCATGTTGCATAAGGGAATACTGTTAGTCTGATAATCTATGATCTTGTCAATGCAGGCAATCGATCTTCTCCAATTGTTTACGAGTTCTCCAGAGTATAGTTCAATTGGGCCGCCCACATTTCACACCCTGATTCTTGCTATGCCTGCTGTCCATCTCACAATGTCAACAAGGGAATTTAAGCCCCGCTTGCTCATCTACAGGGCTGGACTACAGGGATGCCAGGCACTGAAGGGTCCTCCTCCTCCATTAGCGATACCCAAATGCCCCCACCCCCTGTCGCTAATATTGCTGTCAAATTGTGCCTACATAGAACGCTGCGTCGCAGGACTTACTAGACCCAATATAAGCTGACTGAAGCATTTGTGTAGAGAGGCTGACAGACGATATCAAGGCGGCTTCTCGCAATCCTGCCTCAAGCCTTCGAGGTCGCCCGTGGTCTCCGACGGTCACGGCGGTGAAGTCACCAATGACCACGAAAAGCAAAGCTGGCTCCCGTTCCTACTCGCCATCGCCGGGCGTCCAACCAACATGTGTCCTTCAACTCGAGCTTAGACCATTCGCCTGCCGCTTGCCTTTGATTGTTTTTATCGCAAAGCCGGGCGTATCTCACCACCCAGTAACTCCAAGGCTGCACAACGCATTCGGACGTTCTCTCAACTACGCACTTCCAAGGTGCAACATAACCAATGTGCACTTTTAGTCACATAAAAACAAAACTGCGATCTGAACCCGTCTCATAGGGCTGCTGTGGAACCCCAGAAGGTGCTTCATGGTAAGACAGCGACAAAAAGCATACGGCTGACAGTCACATCACTTCTGCATGAAGTCAGCTTGACGGGCCTATAGCCAGACTAGGACGATCGACATGTGTAATGTTCGTTTTCAGATCCGCAGATGGAAACCATCATTGGTCACTGTCTTAACTGATTCCCTGTTGGTTCAAACATTGCTGTTGGTTAGAAAAGTTGGTGTCCAGCGTTCCCATCCAGTAGAATGAAGTGCCTTGCTGCAAATGTAGGCGAGGGTCGAAGGACGCGCGCCTATCATTGCAAGACATCCCAGAAGGCGCACGACAAATGCCGTTCTCGAAATTAACAAACAACCTGGACTGCGACCAGACGAAACAGGGCTTGCGGCCGATGGATGGAATGAAGCCAGGGACCCTTGGTCCTGCACCCAACCATCCCCCATGTGAGGGATCTTCTGGAGCGATAAGCGAGAGGAAGGGGAGATGTCTGCTACTTTTTCTGGACCAAAGCTATTGTTCGATAGTCAAGTGTTCACGGGCCATATTGGCCACAATCTCTGTGCAGCTCAGCCCATCTCGAGAAGCAAGGTCTCATCTTGAAGCGAGCTGAACGGCGAAGGTCGCTCCAGGGCCCAGACACCAATTACGGGCATCAGGGCAACTTAAAATCGTGCTGTGGCAAAGACTAGGTAGTCAGTCAGACTTCTGAAGCCGGTGTGGAGTGGTGAGCTGATTCCTGGGCGAGCTTGGTAGGCAGCCATCCGCGCAAGAGTCACCATACACCGGTTTATCGAGGCACAGTTTGAACAGGCATTGGTAAAATTCAGTGTTAGTATGTTAGCGTATAGATGCAAAAAGTTCTTTAAAGCAGCAAGAAGATGGTTGTCGTTGTCCTTGTATCAGGATTGAGTTATCATTGAAGAGTTTATGTCAAACATGTGGGAGGTATTATTTTGCTCGGCAGGAATATGCCATACTGCCATGAAAAAGATCCGCAGACGCGAGCAGTGATCTATGCCTGTGGCGCAGCTATGCCTTTTCCCCAGCAGTAGTTTTCGTGTCCTAAATCTATGCCGCTGGCCCAAGCTAACAGTCTGGAGCTGGCATAATAACGTATAATTTCCAAACCAATGAAACAATAACAACGCCAATTGACTGAGGTAGGAAATGATAAGTAAATCAAAACCATCTGAAGAGACCTCTTCCCTGGCAACGTGTGATGAGTGGATCGGCAAAAAAAAGCATTGCAGAGAGCCCGCTATCCAAACATCGACCTGTGAGGAGGATACACAAGTATTGACCGGCGAGAAGACGAAATCTGACTAGCAATTCCATAGTAAGTTGAATCCTTCACGTGAGAAACCTAATCATCGTTCTTGCTATGTTTCTTACCCGAGCCAGACCTGGTTGAGGACTTCTTCTTGCCGTTGTCTCTCTTTGAAGATGACGACGATTGGCCTCTGGGTGGTTGCGGCGGTTCACTGGCAGGCCGGTTGAACAAGCTATTCTGTTCGAGACTGGCCATCGAATTTGGGTGGACCTTCCCGATATTGAGAACGCGGACGTAATGCTCCACGGTATATATCTTGGCATAGTTGACCCTTGACAGAGCTCCAAGGTCTCCTTCTTCGCCTGCCTGTTCCGAGATGACTCTGATGGGCTCTTTAGGAAGGTTCTCCTTGACGATTGTTCCGTCATCGAGTTCGTATGAATTCTCTTCCGGGGCTCTCTTGCTTGTGTGTATGATAGCATGTTGTTTCGCGTCCGGGAGATTACTCTTTAGAGTTGCTTGGCCAGAATAGGTATGAATTGGCCTGCATTACAGTAAACATTAGTAAGTCGAAGCAAAGATAGAACGGGATACTCACGAGCATATACTATTGCCATAACCTTCCCCAATAACAACGAAGCGCCGTATCTCCGTATAAGCAGTCCCATTCAAGTACGTAGTACTCAGCTGAGATCCGTACTGAGCCGCCTTGTCTCGACCTGTACATTGTATACCGGCCGGTTCGGTCCACAAGACCATGAAGACTCGCCCAACTTGCCAAAACTTCTTTTGATTCTTGGGATCGACAACTTTGTATCCTGTCAACAGGTCAGCGGACAGTTCAAAGAGCTTGCGATAGGGAATCTTGCTTTCGTCAAGCTCTCCTCCCGTTGAACTGGCAGCTTTGTTTGTGTTTTTACCAGCATGCGGTTGATAGTTTCCAGATAATCCAGGGGCGTAGCCTGATCTTTGTCAATATCGAGTCAAAGTATAGGCGATACAGAGTGCGCATACTTGGTTGTTGAAAAGAGATCGCCGTGTTGATATTGAGGCTCGTCAGTCGATCGGCAACGTCAGCAGCGCCATAAGTCTGGCCATGCTGACTTGTAGGATTTGAATCGCCACTGGCAGTCCATACTTGGTTGCTGACGGGAATCGATGAAGTCGTATAGCTGCCATCGCTTTTACCATAAGACGAAATTGTCGGGGGATAATTCGTCGAGCTTTGAGACGAGATAGGGCCGCTAGAACTAGGCGTGTATCTGGCTTGAACTTGGCATCCTTGTGTAGCGTAGCTTACACCATCCACGCCTTGGTATGAGAAGTCTAGACTCTCAGGTTGCTTGATATAATCTGCATCTGGAGTGCGAGGCGTCGCTTGATCTTGCTTGGATGTCTGTGCTGGCGTTTCGGAATACTTGTAACTGTACTCCAAGCTTCCCGAAGGGCCATAGCGACTAGACACCCAGAATCCACGTGAGTCCCAGGACCAGTCTGACCAAGGTGATGAGTTGTCAGGAGAGCTGCTGGACGCGTTGTAGGAAGCCATTCTGGGCTCTCACATAATGTATGGATACCATGGCCAGCATGTATTCGTTTTCAAACATTCTGCGGACCCATAATGCTTTTATGCCCGTCTCCCATTGTAGAACTACCTATCACTCGGGGAGCCGCAGCCCTTGGAGTTCATCAGCTAGCGGAGCAAGTTTTCTTTGATTTGGCACGATCTTTTCCAGTCGGAGATCTTGTGCAGCAGCTTGCTTCTATCCTTTCACGATTGGTGGGTACGACATGATTTTTGCTTTGATGTTCCACTAGAGAACCGCAGTGGTCTTCTCCTTGGGTTGTAATGGTTGCAGACGTGGTAAAATGATGGTCCATAATTACCAATGGTGTTCTCCATATCTGGTAGAATTCGTTGGCAAGTGATGACCCCCTAGCCGGAGACAATCGTATCGGCTGAAGACACTGCTGCTTTTAGGAAGCCCTCGGCTTGCCTCGCACGACGATTAGACCCAAGTCTAATTCCACCCCACACGTCCCGCTGACAGCCGTACCGCTCCGCATATATGTCGCACGGCTGAATCAAGAATCTCTCTGCGGTGAAAAGGAAATTACTGTTGCACAGCTGGGCCAGGAGATGGTTAGCATTTCCGTTTCACAAGCACCAGACCCGTTGACAACCAAAGGATGGGGCAAATAATTGATAAAGGTTGGAAACAGAAAGGCACCGCTCCCCATTCGTATTCAATCTGTCTTCGGCTGAGCATCTTGATAGATTTGTGATTCTTGTTCTTGAAGTTAGCAAGATGCTACGTGTCTAAGAAAGATCCTGGTGTGTCAACTGACATCAAATAGTACGAAGGATAGTCCAACTTGTCAAGCTTCGAAAACGTATTTGAAAGTCCAAAGCAGATTTCCTCCCATTAGGGATGGGTTCTATGCTCTCCACAACGCAAATGCACGACAATGAGAACGGTGTCGGGCATGCGCGAGAAACATCTTCAATAAAAGCTGATGATGAAATGAGAATGGAGACGTTGGTGGGAGGGATGGAAGGACTTCACTTCGCACAATTAATGCACGCCCTGCAGAAGATTACAAGGTTACAGCGTGAAGCTACCAGTGCCCGGGTTGAAGCTCGTCAAAAGAGGCGCGAAGCTGCATTTAAACGGCAAGAAGTTTGGATTTGGGATGCCAAATTTATGGGCGAAGTACAGAAGCTGTCGGCAGAAGGAAAATTAGATGGCTTCGAAGAATTACGGAAGCTTGCCGCTCAATGTCAAGGCGCCAGAGACGATCTTGGTCCGCTGGAACAAGAAGGAACAGATGCAGAGCAGTATTGGGAAGGTCAAATATATATATTACGACAAGCCGAAGAACAATTATACAACGAGTTCAGTCGCGAATTCTCAGTTGTCAACGCCTACCCGGAAGCTACTTCCAATGAAAGCTCAAGTCAGTATGGCTCTTCGTCAGTAATAGATCAAGAAGGCCAAGACCAAAACACCTCAAATAGAGGCCAGATGATCATTCCGCATCGAACAGCAGGGTCCGTTGCATCAACTTCGAGTTTTCTCCTACAGCCACTGGTCGAACAAACGTCTCCTCGAAATACACAACTTGCCACTGAAGGATTCAATCTACCAGGCTTGGAAGGAATCGCAGCAGACATTGGAAGTGGCAATTACTCAGGTGTTTCTGACTCTGGCCTGGGAGACATCCACGGGTCCTTGGATGACTTGCCAGGAACTGGCATGTCTGGACCTCCCCAACCTCTCCCCGAACGAAATTATACTAGCATTGAACTTTACCCTCATTTGCTTCTTGACTTCACCTCGAAAAGAGACAGAATCAACAAGTGGTTGGAAGGCAATGCACTCGAAAATCACTTGGAAGCGACATCGTTGTATGGTTTTGTGAGAAGTCAACTGGAAGCAGAAGATAAGCAGGCGCCTTCGAACTGGTCACAACTTGCTATAGCGTACTGGGAACTAGATGGGGCTGCAAATCTTCGATTTGGTCGAAGTTCCCAACTGTCGACCATCACTCAACAAACGCAAGGCGAGCAATCTGACAATATTAAAGCGGATCTGTTAAAGCAGGGACAACATAGCCAACAAAATAATCGAGATCGAATCTCGAATCACACTCTGGCTTTTGATGCCATCGATACTCGCAAAACTGCTGCTGAACATGAAAGGGGCGGTTTCGAGCCAATGATTGGCCCACATTCCATGCAATCTGGGTCGCTCATCCCACCTTCCCCTCCGCAATCACATGCGAATTCTGAGACAGAGTAGGGTAAAACGCGAGAGGAAGTTTAAACACGACGAACAGTCTCAGATTAGGGTACGTCAGTACTTATCGCGGATCAACGAAGCACAGGTTGAAAGTCGTCGTTACGGATCTCGCTCTCGCACGAAACCTGTCCGTCTTCTATTCAAGTGTTCTTCCCAACCATCGACCATTGGCCAAAAAGTAGGTCTTTTCCGGAGGCAATTGGCCTGTTACGCGATATAGACGGAACAGATTGAAAGATCGATCTTCAGAATCAGAACCACTGAAATAAGCCCCATAGGTGGCGAGCCTCGGTATCAAAGTGACATCAGCCTCACCACTCAAGGCTGTGATATCCAAGGCCAATGAGAACGCCAAAAATAAAGCAGCGAGATGTGGTTAAAGATGGTGACAGATGATTGGGACCGTGGCTTGCCATCCCTATCCGCGTCAATATGCATAGGCATGCCCCCCACATACGTGCCGTCCGACTTGCATGGTCATCTGGACAGACTCTTGGGCTTTTAAGACATCGGTTACGATAGTAAGGTCGTAATCGTGCGCCACCCAAAAGCACAAGTGTGGCAGCCAACTTCTTCCGAGGATGTTTGGGAACTGTTTCTCAAAGAACTCGGGCGTAATGGGTACCAAAATATGCCCCCGAGATCAGGGCCAAAATTAAGCGAGGTGACGAGTCAGAAGTCATACTGCCTTGAGAATGTATCAAATGACAAGTTTTGCGGTCCGAGCCGTATCTTCAGCGACTCCGTTTGCTCTCGGGACGATCAGCCCAGAACTTAACTTCGTGCATTGTTCTCCCACCACACTTGTCAGCAAGACTGATCATCAGACTTCACTTTCTCGGCGCCACACTCGGAGAGAGCCTCTTGCCAACCAATCCATGATATTTGCTCCTGCCAATGGGTTAAATTCGGTAAAAGTGATGTTGGGAACGGTCGTTTCTCCCAATTGTACCGATTTTGGCGATGGGGAATTGTCTCCGTGAGAGACGTGCCACGTGTAGCCAGTCCACATTTCCTCATGCAGAGCATATAAATAAGTTTTGACAACAACACTCATTGATACCCGATCCCATCCATGAAAGGAAGCTGGAGAAGTCGATAACATGCAGAAAGCTGTATGCAGATATGTTCGGTCCTTGGGTGAGGGGGAGGTTGCATTGTCCCAGGCTGCCAAATTCGTGCGTCAATCTGCATCAACCCGCATGCATACAGGTGCATGACTATGATGCGATGAAGCACTGCAAGATGTGATGCCTCATGGGCGACGAGATTGCTGTACGACGTGCAGTGGGAATCCCATGCATGTCTGAATGGCGTATGTACAGGAAGCGATAAGCACCCCCTGTCCGCTGATCCCGAGAGATGTGACGCAACTCAACACACCCTCTTTCCGGTACCTTCAGATCGCTAATCAGAACATCACTTTGCTATGAGTTTGGAAGCGATAAATCATTCGGTGACTGTGAATTTCATGTGCTAGAGGGTTTGCTTTTTTTTTTTTTGGAGCCTTCTACGTTATGTTTGCCTTTGTAACAAGTACGTTGCAGTCCTCTTCTCCCTGGCTATCGTATCTATTTGGTTATCTTACTCGTATAATACTCGTCAACTTTCGTTTCTGCGGATCCAAAAAAATGTATTTCTCCTACACTGGAGGCGAATAAGCTGAAGGTGTTTTTTACGGCACAAAGCCGGCAACTTGGTACAGACCGCGCATGTACGAATTCGAGTGCTGAGAGCAGACAAATTTCACAATGAGCCCTTTCATTTAACGACGACCCAATCCACTGGGCCCGCAAGAATCCCAATCTGGGAAAAAGAACGTGTCGGGTGTTTGGGCCAATGTCAACAAATAGAGGGCACTATTGGGATCCTTCTACTGCTAGAGATTGTGTTGTCGTTCAGCTGTTGTCATGCGTAACTATCCGTGCTGCCAATTGAGAAGTCTACATATATCTGGCAATGATCTTTAATGATTAAGGTTATCTCATGGTCAAAATTAATAAGACAAGTCGAACGATTGGCAATGAGTGTCATTGCTTCACTGATATGTGTCTGGTGTTGGCCCGCCAAAGTTTACCCGGCGGAGTAAACAAGCTCGCCTAGTCCTTCGGCAAACCATTAGTAGTTCACGAATGGACGCACATTTGGATCAAGCTTGCAAAGCATGGTATATTGTGGTTCCTGTGGTGTTACAAGCCTCTGGTTACCACATTTATGAGTAGCTCCCATACAAGGTGGATTGACATCCTCAGCTCAGTTGCACGGCGAGCACCGCCTGCCGTTCGAGGTTTGATGAAGCCACAGTACAAGGGCCTCTTCTGTCAGCATTCTAGACTCTCATACGGCTGTGCATTAATAGCAACTTAGCACTCAGATCAGTATCATTGCGCTTCGAATCATGTAAGTCATCCGTCGCATTTCGACTCCGACTCCATGGGCGGCAAGGCACCTGAGCAGTGCCCGCGGATTCGGAATACAATTGTAGATCAGGGCTTTGTGAACATATATACTGGCAGCTAAATTTTGGAAAGCATAGATTTCAGATATTCAAGACGTTCCTGCGGAGCTAGAAGAAATCGTTCTTCCAGGGAACCCAGACTGATCTCCATCTAGGAACTAAGGAATATTATGTACCTGTTTTTGGTAGCTTACTTTATGTTGGGCCAGAAGATTAGCAGTATGTACTGTCACAATGCTCAAATGAGATGATTGTGGTTATGTTAAAAGTATTTTATCCTGTCAGCAACAACAATCCCATCAGATTTCCGAAACCCACTCGGCTTCTTTTTATTGTTCGTGTCATTGCCGGTCACGCTGCTTCATTGTAATGAGCTCCACCATACTATATGGGTAGGCCGGCTTGAATCTCGATGCTTCTTTTTCCCAATGTCTACTCTGCTTTTTCACTGTTGAGAGTTCTGGGTCAGAATCGACATGGCGGGGTCATCCTTGCCAAGATGCCACGCCCGCCCAGCAGCGGATGGCTGCTTTGTGGGTCACACCTGCCGTGAAAGCCACCAGGCACAACGGCATTGGACACTTGAACACCTGTCTCAATCCAACGGCGAGCAAACATTATTTCGAGCCAGATCAATTTATATCCTCACTTATGAAGTGATTGATGAACACCAAGAATGTTCTCTTGTCATTGAAGCCACTGCAATCTATTTACGTCAACTGCCACCTAAGCTATGCCTAATTTAAGCTTATCCAGCGGCACAGCACGAAGATCATGTCTGTGCCGGAGCTCCTTCTGTTGGCTTACTGCCTCCAGCCTCCACCTCAACGGTCGCCGTCAGGATGTTTTCCCTGATTCTTTCCTGGTAATCAAGAAGGAATCAGCCCTCTCGTTCCAGCAGTTGATTAAAAAAAGCCCTTAAGTTGGAGCTTTGATCAGCAAGAAGAGCCCAAAATCGCGTGTGGAGCTATCTGCATAGCCACCATCCCCAACTTTTCGCTCATTTCACAGTTTTACGTACAGCTTGAACGGTGTCATTGATCTCTCTTGGCACCTGGGAAGTATCCTCACAGTCGCTACTGGAGTTGTTGTGTTACTTGCAAATGCGTCTTTGCGTTGATTGAGTACTGTTGCGATTGCGGATATGAAATATGTGGAGGAGAAACGCTCAAGACCAGCTTCACTTGCTGGAGGATTCCGCGAGCATACAGCGGTTGTCCAGCACGCCAGAATCAATCCGATATGACGATCCACACGACGGATTCCAGCTTCGAGACATCGACTCTTCCGACATTGGAACGCAAATGAGTCCTCAACATCCTCCTGCGTACTCGTCTGGGTGGGACAAAGATCCAGAGATTGGAGATAGAAAGCGGGCAGGAACATTCAACGAGTAAGACACCACCAACACTGGGTGTAACTTGTCAGGAGCGAGGATGTATATTAATACTTAGCAGACACATCAGACGAGTGCCAGATCGATCGACGACATTTGGAACCTTCACGAGCAAAACGCAACCAGCAGTAAAAAATGGCTTTCACAGATTCCTACGCTTCTTCCTCCGATCAGGCCATTATGCCTCTCACATCTCCTACGAACGCGCGATCGATCCTTCCGGAAAGCCAGTGAAATATAGCGGTTGGCGCGGAGGTGTATTTATAGGCGCGACGAGTGCTGGGACTGTGTTCATGATTAATTTGATCTTCACGATATGGGCGGGAGCAACATCTAAGAGTGGGATGAAACTTGGGACGCTATATACTGGACCCTGCGGTACGGTACACAAGGCCGATTCCTGGATACATATTGCGATCAACGTAATGGGGACTCTGTTGCTGGGGGCGAGCAATTATACGATGCAGTGTCTAAGTTCTCCAACAAGGAGCGAGGTCGATGCAGCACATGCAATGGGGAAATTTATGGACGTCGGACTGCCAAGCTTCAGGAATCTGCATGGCTGGAAGAAGAAAATATTGTTTACATTGCTGGTTGTCTCAACTCTACCGTTGCATTTCTTGTGAGTGCCGAAACAATTTCCAGACCCTTATACTTCTTCCCCAGATTACTCGCTTCAGCTATTCAGTCAGAATACATTTAACAGTCCGTAGGTGGAATTCGGCAGTGTTCACTACGACCCAGCGCCTTGACTATAATGTATATGTGGTCACGCCTGAATTCTTAACCAATGCCACAGTAGACTGCAGACAAAATGTCACTGTAGGTTTCAGCAACACAATTAGCGACGCCACGGATTACAACAAGACCAAACCCTTGAATGCCACGATGATCAACTACTACAATCAGACAGTTTCTGACGAAGTTTGGTGGTCGGAGGACATGTGCGACATTTCAAGAGAGCTACAAGCAAACGCAACCAAGGATTTGCTCGTCCGGCTCGACAACGCTGATTGCATTAGTGCTTATGGACCAGGAAGCGGTCTGATGAAAGGCTACGCAAATCTTCTTCTTGTGGCAAAAGGAAAGCCAGCGGAGACGAATAACACTGTCCTCATGTCCTTCAGATATGAGGCATTTGTGTCGAATTACACAGCGAATCGCTGGATCTGTGACCCGAACTATTTGGCCACACATGGCAACAAATGTAACTACAAGGAGGTGGCACTGAACGATGCTGACTCTTGGAGTCTCGCGCATCCCATAGCCACGGAGGAGGAATACTGGAAGTTCGTACCGGGCGAAGAATGGACTATCGACTACTGCCTCGCCGAGCCGACACATTTGACAGGAATGTGCCAACTACAATACAGTCTGGTGATAATGCTCGCCGTCCTTTTCGCAAACGCCACGAAGCTATTTTGCATCATTTACATCCTCACGACACACCTGGACACCGTGCTCGCCACAATCGGCGATGCAATATCCTCCTTCCTCGAAGTCCCCGATCCAGTGACCATGAACCGACCATTCCTCTCCCGGGGCCAAGCCCGTCAATTCAAAAAGGAGAGTCCTGGTCTCGCGGTTCCTTACCACCCACACAAACTACGCTGGTGGCAAGCCCCCTCCTGGGCACGCTGGATCATAACCCTCTTCTTCTGTATCCTCGCCATTGCCATCACCGGCAAGCTCCTCACCTACGGCAATGAGTCGTTCATGGGTTATTCCTATGGCGAATACTCGTCACCATACGAAGTCGGCTTCGGAACCTACAGCGAATACGCCGTCCTCAACATCTTCTCAACAGGCTCGTCAAACCTAACATCAAAGGATTTTGACTCAAACAGCATCCTCATCACCATGGTAGCCGTAGCTAACTTACCGCAAGTCATCGTCTCCTGTTTATACTTCGCTTATAACACGATCTACACATCCATGGTCTCAGCCGACGAGTGGAGCCGCTTCACTGTGCACCGAAAAGCACTGCGCACCACCGACCCTAGAGGCGAGCAGCGATCCACATACTGGCTCTCCCTCCCCTGGACCTACGCCCTTCCTCTCGCCGTAGCAAGTTCCGTTCTACACTGGCTAATCTCCCAATCCCTCTTCGTCTCCCGCACAGAGATCCTCAACACGCGCGGCGAGCCCGAACCCATTTCCTACATGAACGTCGGGTACAACCCACTTGCCATCCTCATCGCTCTACTATTCGGCGTTTCCATGGTACTAGCCATGATCCTGAATGGCTTTAGGAAGTTGACGGATGGGAGTGTGCTGGTGGGGAACAATAGCTTGGCGATTTCGGCGGCGTGTCATAGGGAGAAGGATGAGGGCGCGGAGAAGAGGAGGGTTATGTGGGGGGCTGTTAGGCATGAGGCGGAGGATGGGACGCCGGGACATTGTTGTTTTAGTAGTGAGCACGTGGAAAAGCCGAGGGTTAGGGATAAGTATTTATGATGAGATGTAATGAGATATGCGGGATAGTGGATTATGGATCTGGTATATAGGGACTGTAGATGATGAAATGTTATTATGTTAAAAGACAACTTGTGTTGAGTGGTCTATCCCGGAATGATCGAAAGTAAGTGAAAGTCTGGCCCCCTGAGGGACACCGGCAGACTTTGTTCAGTTGTCGCTGATCAGCTCACACTAAGGAATTTTCATCGTTGCCAAGTGGTGGGATATGTAAGTCATTCATGGAGTGTTTATACGTTAGGGAAATGTTCCTTGAATTAGCTCCGGTCTTCTGGAATCAAGAGCCAATGTCGGGCACACATACAAGATAATCAACGCCACGTATGTCCAAATGATCTGATAGATACCACAATCCTCTTTGTCTTTACCACCTCATGCTGAACGATCTTCTGCGATAGGTGTCGCTACGAACGATGGCATATTGGGAATCTCGATCTGCTCCCCGACGTTCTCCTCTGTATCTCGCCGCCGCATATATCCGCATTCGTCAGCAGCACCAGCCGCCATATCCAATGGTCGTGTATATAAGAAAACATTGCCGACAGAGTTACGTCGGGCATATTTGCCTGTCAGTGTCTCGAGCTCGTATACTTCTATGAACGAGTAGTCAGTGGCGCGAATAACCGTTGGCTGTCGGTTCCCACATACCAGAGTAGATACCAACTGCGTTGAGCACTGGAATTAGCAGGAACAACATGACAGAGACCTGACCGTATCCCCAATGAAGCTCTGAACTAGAGCCTGGATTGCAATGACCGGTGTCGATCACCCCGGGTCTACAGCCTTTGAAGCCATATACCGACAGAATCATTTGTAGATGGACGACTGTCCTTACCAGGCTCATCAAGGGAAGATAAATGCAAATGCCAGTCGCAATTGGGACCCATATTGGACCTTTCGCCACAAGATTTCGCGGGGCTGACTGGTAGCTAATTCCCCAGACCGTAAAAACTGTAAAAGAGACTGTACCCATGATGATTGGTAGACCAAAAAGTGCTCCAAAGCCCCAAACTTCCCAGCCCGTAGCGCCTACGCGCTGTGAGAGAATGTCGCTTGTCAAAGACACTGATTCCCACCCTTGGAGTACCCCGACAAGAGCCGCATTAACGATCAAGAAGATTATGCCGGGAAGCATGAAGATGATCCGTACTCGTCGTGCAAGGTGATGAAGTAGGAAGTAATCTCGAAGACACAGCAAACTCAAACAATGTGTCAATGTTGACAAGACAGCAATGTCAGTAATGACTCCATGATGGTACACTGTCAAATCTCTGTACTGAATAAATCCTGCGATCTTGAACGCCGAAGCTGGTGATGAGGAGCTGGTCGCTGAATCCAAGGAGTATTTTTCGCTGGAAGTTTGCAAACTGACTGTCTTGCCTCAGCCATCCACGGTTGCGAAGACCAATGCAGGCGCAGATAAAAAGAGTCACTGCAAGGTATATGAACGTTGGTATGAAGACCTGAACTCGTCAATCAAACTTGTATTTTGGTCAAGTTTGAGAGGCACTTACTCCGATGCCAGCAATATCTGGATCAGGGGTTGGACGTTCATCGTACGCCGAGTCAATGGGATATATTACTGCTGAAGCTGTCATGATGTAATATTGCATGTGATTTGCCCTGAAATACTCTAGCTGAAGTGAGGAAGTACCCAAGCTTATATCAGTCTGTAAAAAGCTCAGCTCAACGCCGAAGGTGGCAGAGGAGGCAGGCAGCCAATCACAATGAAGAACAACACAACGGAAGGCAGATATCAAGAGTCAGAACCATCAGTCAAGTACCAGTCTGCCAGCATATATGAACAAAAATTGGAGGTCATATGGCATAATATTGGGCTGTACAAGAATATAGAGCGATCTCTCACTCGACTTGAGCACTTCAAGTCGAGGTCTTTCCACTTCAAATAGTTGGCTCTCCTAATTCTTTCTCAGCTTGGTGCCATTTCTTTCTAGTATCAAACCGTATGCATCCCTTCCCATTCACTTCACCCCAAGTAATGAACCGTGCGGCTTTTCTTCCAGATCCCGCAGGATGACGTGTGAAATCTGTGTCCAGCAAGACAAGATTTTTTAGAGCCTCCAAGGCGAGGCTTGGGTCGTGTGGTAGCTGAACGATAGTCTCTGCGAGATGTTTCTTGAGCGTTGGTGTTGGTATGCAGTCGTGAAAATCGTAATGATTGTAGAGAAGACTCAATAGCCAGACATTGCTGCTGTTCGGAGTGGGCACGACCTCTTTACGTGACACTGGACTGCTTTTTGGACGCCAGTTTCGCATGGTCTTCGTGTCTTCGCTGAGAGTGATGTCTTTGTGTTCAAGAGGGACTGATTCAAGGACTTGTAGGGCGTGCTGTTCGTCCTCGGCGAGGAGGAATGCGATGGCGAACATCTGAGCGCGGAAGCGCTTATGCTCGTCGCCTATGAGAATGGGATTCATTCTTTTAGGATCTCCGGCAAATGCCTCGGCATGGACTGCTCTGTGTAGTCCCAACTCGCCGAGCCCGAGAATATAAGCGGGGTAAATGGCGTGAATGATGTCCTTGCCCGTGTCCTTATATGACAGATAGGCAAAGCAAATCGACCTGGCTTCTCCTCCCCGGGGAGTAAGACCACCTCTCCAGCCCGTGATGAGCTCTATCGCCTCTCTCCTCCTATCTCCGTCCCTCAGTCCCCACTCTCCTTTTGCTAGGCCCAGAAGTAGCGACCTCAAAGCCTTCCGAGCCCGCCAATCCGGTGCATATTGATATCTTCGGGCAAGCTGCAGGTACTTCTTCACAGCAGCAATATTGCATGTTTTCGATGCGTAATAAAGTGCCCCATTGCACAAATCTGGTCCAAGAGGCAAACCCTTGGACTCCAGATTTATGTGCAGATTGTTGAGCAGTTCCATCACCGCTGATGACGGAATGCTTTCCGAATATTGCGTCTGATTCTGCATCTTTCTATTAACCCTGATTGCATCCAGAATATATGCTCCATTTTTAACAAGGAACCGGCCACCATCCGTAGTCGAGGACAACAACGGGATCATGCGACGCAGCCTTGAAAACGAAGTTTTCTCCAGCATTTGTTTAAGGATAGCGTCCTCATTTTCCCTGCAAAATCCAGCACGTCGTAAATTCGTTGACGGATCTGTAGCAAAACCGTTCAAGATCTCTTTAACAAGAGAGTCTGCGCTGTCCATATGATGTACTGCTTTCCTCCGAGTGATATGCCGTAAGTCTTGGCTGCTCTGGTGCGGAGTAAATTCGTTGATCCCTAGAAGACCATATGCCCATATGTCTATGGGGGAGACCTGGAGAGTTCGGAGAGCTGCATTTGGCCTCGCATTGTGCGATGCTGCCCATTTTCCATGTTCTTTCAGAGCTCCGAGGCGGCGGATGGGTAACAAACTCCTCTGAGGTTCCTCTGGTGCTGGTGCTTCTTCCACCTTTCGAACGAATGTGCTTTCTGCCGCATCGAGATCGATGATCAACCGGGGGAGAACTAATGGTTCGGCGCTGGGACTTGACGCATGCCGTCTAGGAGACTTAAATTGACTCCGCTTTTGAGCCGTGTGTCTGCAGAAGAGACATACTGACTGTTTGCCCCTCATCTGGTGTTTGTTATCGTGCTTGACGGTGCATGCTGGGTTCGATTGAAGCTTGTTGACAATGCGGGATGAGCTTCATTGCCCCAGCTTTTGAGCTCCATCTTGCTTAATCATCATGCGCGCTAGTGAAATAAGGTTTGGCAACACCAGAACGAGTTCCCATGAAGGCTGACAGCCATTAGCATTCAATCCACACGATATCCTCGCCAAAACCACATACACAAAATGCCTCCAGCAAAGAAACGCAAGACCAGAGCGACCGCCGAAACAGCGGACGAGGCTCCCTCTTCCTCGAAAGCCCCTGAAGCAGACACAGCACCAGAAGAGACATCGGCGCCTGTTCAGGAAACATCAGCCGCAGAAGAAACACAAGCCGGTCCCTCAGGAGCATCGACGTCGGACGCAGCAGCCAAGGCAAAAGAGCGCATGGAAAGATTCAAGGCCCTCCAAGCACGCGCCAAAACAGGAGCACAGAAGAACTTGAAGGAAGCAACACTCGAGTCACAACGCTTAGCCACCGACCCAAACCTTCTCACATCTCTGAATCGCAAGTCTGCGATCGCATCGCACAATTTACTGAAAGCGGATACCGAGATTTCTGGTGGCGACTTTGAGCGGAAGAGGGCGTGGGACTGGACGATCGAGGAGAGCGAGAAATGGGACAAGCGCATCAAGAAGAAGGATGCACACAGAGACGACCAGGCCTTTCAGGATTACCGACAGGATAGTAGGAAAGTCTACAAACGTCAGATACGGGACCTGAAAGTGGATATGGATTACTACGAGAAGCAGAAGAACGAAGCAATAGAGAAGGCCGCGGCGAGTGGTGGACTGGAGATCGTCGAGACAGAGGATGGAGAGTTGGTCGCTGTGGATAAGGACGGCACATTCTATTCGACAGCAGATTCTACTGGTTTTGTCGAGCATAAGCCGCCGAAGGATGCTGTGGATAGATTGGTGAAAGACTTGACAGAAGCTGAGGAGGCAAGATTGAAGAAGAGGAGAGAGAGGATGGCTGCAAATGGTGATGAGGGTGATGTGACGTACATCAATGACAAGAACAAACAGTTCAACCAGAAATTGAACAGGTTCTACAACAAGGTATGTCTAATTTCCAAGTATGTCTCAACACCATGCTAACATCTTCAAGTATACTGCAGAAATCAGGGACAGTTTCGAGCGTGGCACAATGATATAAAGTGTTGTTGGTTGGGCGGCGTGATACCATAGAGCTGGGTTTGTACACCAAATATAGTACAATGCAAGGCTACGAGCCAAGATGCATTCATGTTCCGCTCTTTCAGAGCATACCTTTTCTCCAAGCCTTCTGAGCGAGTTCCTCGATTTCCTTCAACTCGACTGGTCCCTTGGTTGTCTCATCACCCAGAGCCTCGACCACTGCATCAGCAACCAAGTCTGCCTTCAAAGGCTTGACACCCGCCGCACCCATGATCCCCCCAAAGATCCCTCCAGTAAGACCATTGAAGGCAGCGCCCATTCCAGTCATAGCAGCCAGTGGCATCGTGAACGACCGCGAGCTATCATACAAGAAGCCTGGCCGAATAAAGATGCTCCTCATAGTAGGAAACTCGCTACTGATCGTACTCTCCGCCTGCCTCTTCGTCTGAATATACCTCGCAGGTAAGACTGGTGCACCACCCGCCGCACTAATATACGCAAACGCCGGAACTTTCTCCCTATTTGCCTCCTGCGCCAAGGTGATAGCTGAATCCCGATTCATAAGTTCATACGTCAACTGTCCATCCTTCTCCTGCGGCTCCAAATCCTCGTCGCTTTTCCTCGTCAACGGATTCTGTGATCCGGCTTTGGTCGAAGAGAAGGCACGCTTGAGACCGCTGATAGGAGATTCTTTGCCGGAGATGACACCTTTGTAGTCGGCTTCGAGGAGAATTCCCATGCTGTGGACGACGTAGTCTGCGTTCTTGAGGAGGGGAGCGTACGTTTTGGGCTTGAGTATGTCGGCGCGTTCCCAGGTTACTTTGTGTGCCCAAGGTGGAGGAGTTGATGAGGCGGTGACTGAGGACCATGTTGGCTCGCCGGAACGACTGCAGAAAGTGGTCAGTAAGAAGGACAATGGATTGCTGTTGGCTTTCGAAGCTGTAGAGTGAGGCCGCGAAGTGAATGGAGCTACTTGCCTGATAGAAGTGACATCCCATCCCCTCGCGACTGCCGATTTACATATCCTCGACCCCAGGAATCCATTCCCACCACAGACGACAAGCTTCTTCGTTGCAGACATCTTTCCAATTGTATGTTTATGAAGCTGTCCCAAGAACCTTACACTCCATCCATGGCCTGACGACATCACCTACTTGATCTTTCTCAGCACTGACCACTGTGCAGCACTAGACCCCGCCACTAAACCTTAACCAAACCCTTGCCCGCCCAGAACTCAGGCACAATGACCGTCGCGATCTCGCCCAAGAATTCCAACAGCAACACCAGAAAAATCATTCCCAGCCAGAAAAAGCGCGACGCAGAGCAAGACATTATGGCACCACCCAATACTCAGAAGCGTGTCAAGGGTGTGCAAATATATAGACCGTTCATATATGGTACGACGGCGAGGAAATTCAGCGATACCTTTCCGAAGCCTGAGGGCACGCCGCCGGATCATACGCATGCGTGGACGGTGTTTGTGAAGGGTGTGGATGATACGGATATCACGTACTGGTGCAAGAAAGTGCAGTTCAAGCTGCACGAGTCGATACCTAATCCGCTGAGAAGTGAGTTCTTCTATTGGTTCACGGCGCTGAATACTGGCCGCGGGGTGCTTGTGAAAGTGAAGAGGAGCGAAAGGCTAATGCATAACACAGTGGTCGACGATGTCCAACCCGGCGACCCCTTCGAAGTCCACGAAACCGGCTGGGGTGAATTCGAAATTACAATCAAGCTCTACTACACACCCGAATCCCTCGAGAAACCACAGACCCTCTACCACCACCTCACACTGCACCCCTACGGCACCGACGAGGAAAAAGAGAAGATGCGCCTCGCGCCCTCCATCAACGCTTGGCAATACGAAGAACAGCTCTTCAACGAACCGTATGAGAACTTCTTCGATATTTTGACGAGCCCAATGGAGAGGGTTAAGGGCGGTGGAGGAAAGGGCACAAGGGTCATGAAGGGCGGGATGGTGGGGAGTGTGGGGGAGAGGACGGCGACGATTCCGTTGACGACGAGGCCAGAACAGCCGTATAGTCGGGAGACGGAGAAGTTGGAGTTGAAGAAGTTGGAGAATGCGCTTGTGAAGGTTAATCAGTTGACGGAGGATATGAAGAAGGAGATCAAGGAGAAACAGGCGATGTTGGAGAAGTTGCAGAAAGGAGATTGAAGAGGATACTGCATGGCTATAAGATCGCACATTCGTGAAGAATGATGCAGGGTCCGAGAGGCCCGTCGAGATTGCTGTACAACACGACACGGACGCCAGCTACGAGCCGCGATGTCCAGAGCAGTTCGACAGGTGCATGCATGCTGAACGGCCGGTGCCGAGTTCGGCCAAAAGCACATGGATATGCCTACAGTTCTGACCAAGATACTTGATATCTAGCGATGCTTTGACGGTAGTCTATAGCTTCGAAGCAAATTCTCGGCTACAGGTGTTGAACCTGGAATACACGAAAAATAGATCAGGGTGTATGGATTCGTACAGTGATCAAACGACAAGTTTCTTATGATTCAATGTCTACGCTTGGTTTGAATGTTTCTGTTCTGCCACTTGTTTTCCTGCTTGCCTTCTTTCCATTCGCGGGTGTTTCTGCTCGAACTCAACCCTAAGGTGTGCTTCGTACCCCAGCTATACCAGGCTCTACCCAGTCCTTGAGAGAGCTGCTAGCAATTCCTATCAACTCTTGGACTTAATAGAAATACTCACTAAGAGAGATTCGCCGGGAGCTTAAAGTACATGCATGTGAATGGTCAAGTTGAAATGGATACTAGACTTGTCGATACACGGCTAGCCAATCAGCTTTTATAATAGTCGGTGAGCAGGCATGCATACAGCGTGCATGAGCTCAGCCTCAATCCCGCCTTCTTCAGTTCTTTCGGGAGAAGGTCTCCGTCCTCCACAACACTGATCGAACACGATTTTCCCGTGGGTAGTTGCAACCTTGATAGTTCCTTCATTACCTGCATAAAGCATCTCGACAATAGGCATATATCAGTCGCGTCGCCTTTTCCAAGCCTGGCAGGGCTAAGCAGGCGCGTATCTCGCATCTCCCTCATATCTAGGCCTCTTTCTTCACTGCGATATTACATCGGCTATCCATTTCCGACGTGGATTGTCGGTGTCGTTCAAGGACATCGCACAGTCATTCACCAAAGGCCTCGGGACAGCTCGCGTCACTTGCTGCCCACTCTTCGGGTTGGCCTATTCAGAGCTTCCGGCAACCCTCTTCATCTCACCACCGACGCACTACTCGAGAACGACCGATTCAAAAATTAATAATCTTCAAGGTCGTCATAAGATCTTTAATCCATGAATCACTGAAGTGCCTCCCTTCTTGGCAACTTTTCCGCCAGTTTCACCGGGTCCGAAAGGCGGTTTTTGAGTTCCAGATTGCTTCGTCGCCTTTCTTCTCAGCCCAGAAATCTTTTCTTGCGTCGCGAGCACCTTGCTATGATACAATTTGAGGACTGCCTATATCAATTGAGGTTGCCTGTCACGCGGTAGACATACTCTCTCAACCGCCGACTTCCAGCAGGATCTCTGGGCATTGAGGTTTTGAGCTCTGGGCATATACACGAAATACCAGTATTCATTTTTTGATCTTTAGCAAATGATTCATAATGTCAGGCATAGACGAGTTGGCTGCTTCAGGACAGCTCAAGTTTTCAATTGGACTCGCAGCCGATGCTATATACGGGTCAGGCCTCGCGACAGGCTTCATACGATTGCTCACCCTCCATCCGTTGACAAGCCCGGAAGACCAGATCAGATGTACCCTTGCGGAAGTTTCCCTGGACCGCAAGCCTCGATATGAAGCATTATCCTACGCTTGGGGCCTACCTAAAGATGAGAGGCAGATTCTGGTCAACGGACGTATTGTTACTGTTAGGGAGAATCTCTATCAAGCTCTTGTGCATCTGAGGAAAGATAAGGATCGTTTTCTTTGGATAGATGCTCTGTGTATCAATCAACAAAACACTTTGGAGCGGAACCATCAGGTCAAACAGATGGGCCGTGTTTATGAAAACGCATGGCGAGTTCTGGTATGGCTTGGGGCTGAGAAGGATGGCAGCGATGAGGCTATGAGGTGCATTGCTTCTGCTCGATCTTACCTCTCCATAGCGCCTGAAATTAGTGAAAGGTTTGGACCAGGCTCAGCCCATGCGATCCTAGCCCTGCTAGAAAGAGAATACTGGCAACGCCTTTGGATCATCCAGGAGTTGCTTCTCGCTAAGGAAGCGAGGTTCCAGTGTGGCGCTCAGCACATCTGCTGGGAAGATCTTGCTAATCTCGATACAGCTATGGAAACCAACGTCTCTTACTTCCAAGCGGAGGACGAGTATGCCAATCCAGCCATGTACGATGCCTTACCGTTCAGACTGATGAGGTTACGTCGTCATTACAACGGTCGCAGGATACCACTCTGGGACCTTCTCTCCGGCTTTTCGGCTTCGCAATGCGTGGACGTTCGCGACAAAATCTACGGGCTTGCTGGGCTTACTGCTGAGTTGGCTGACCTTGACATCGATTATTCCAAGTCTACTACAACAATTTATATGGACGTCATACATTTACTCCGATATTCTAACACTGCTGCTGGTCGCATCGTAGATATCAGTCAACGATTGCAAGAGCACCTAAACGGGCAAGTCACCACACCAGATCCATCCTCGATCTTTGCCGCTAAATTGGTTGTCGGTTCGGTCGGGTACAATATGGGCACCATCACAGGGTTTTCTGCATTGGAATATCCCGGTGCCCAGGATATGCGGCACTTCAGAGATGTAAGACGTATCGCTGAGGCTACCGTCATGCCCATCTTCAGCGGAATGTCCTACGGCGTGCACGGTGGAATTCGGCCTGGGAAGTACCGTGATATTGAGAATTATCAACTCCATCCTAAGCCATGGCATTACGTCCATGACAGTGTCTGGTTGAAAGTCTTGACACCGATAAAGCACATCAAGCCAGGAGAAGGTAGTACCCAGCCCCAGCTTTTCGTCACCGACACGGGCGAAATTGGTATCGCCCCAGGAAATGCTCAAGCCACAGATATAATCTGCGGCTTTTTTCGAACCAATGTGTTTGCAGTTCTTCGCTGGATGAGCGATCGCTATATTTTTGTAGGACGGGCAGCATTGATACAATTTCCGCGTGATTGGGACCTTACCAAAGGTTTAGATGAAGATAATGTGGAGAGACTAATGTGTACAGAGCCATCCCGGAAAGTTACGCGTTGGCAGAGAGAGAGGCCGTACATCAGCATGGCGCTGGATATGAGGACCTTGCAACTCTTGACCAGATGAGCTACAAGCGGAGAGAAAAGGCGAAATCAAAACTTACCAGGTGGCCCAGGTCTCTAGTACCAGGGGTTGTCAGCTCTCGTTCTCGAGAACATATCCACTGCTTGCCATTCAACAACCACCCGTGGACTGAAGCTTTTTCCAGGAACCTGAATCACAAGCGAATCTTGCCAGTATAGGGAGCGGATTGATCGCTTGCATGCCAGGTGTTGCAGAGTTTGGAGTTTCCTCGATGTCACTTTCCGTGTTGCATGTTCTAACGGAGCAGAGCTTCTTTCTTAGAAGTTCGAGAGCAAGTTCGGCGTATCATTGACTATTTCCGAGTTTTTCTACTGTATTCCCAAACAATTCTTCAATCCTCGTGATCGACATCCATGGTACAGTCGGCGACGAAGCGTCAACACATGCAGGTGTTTTTCCGTAATATTTGGGTACAATGTAGCGCAGAATCTATGTATATATGAGTGTCGAAATACTCTAAGCCATCATCAATGACTCACTACCTCGAGCACTGCAAGGGCTTATCACGAACTGCGGCGTTCGATGCCATCGGATTTAATCGCTTGCACCCGAAGTAATCGCCGATGTCAAAATACATGTAGCCAGCTTCAACATTCCCTCCTTCATTCTCACACATACATGAGTCTCTATCAAAATCTCTAACATGGCACGTATATTCATCACCGGCTCCTCCGACGGCATCGGCCATAACCTCGCCAAATCCCTCATCTCCAAAGGCCACACCGTAACCATGCACGCCCGCAACTCCTCCCGCGCCCAAGAAACCCTCTCCAAAACCCCCGGCGCATCTAACATCCTGATCGCCGACCTAAGCAGCATCTCCCAAACCAAGCAACTGGCAGCCGAAGCCAACAAGCTCGGCGTGTTCGACGCGGTCGTGCACAATGCTGGTGTGGGTTATGGACAGGGATTTAAGAAGACAGAAGATGGCATTACGCAGGTGTTTGCGGTGAATGTATTGGCGCCGTATATTTTGACCTGTTTGATGGAGAGGCCGAAGAGATTGGTTTATGTTAGTTCGGGACTGCATAGGGGTGGGGATGTCACTTTGGTGGATGTGGCGTGGAAGGAGAGGAGGTGGGATGGGTTTCAGGCTTATGGGGATTCTAAGTGAGTTTTATGTTTGAATGCTTAACGTTTTGACTTCCAGATTTCTCGTCGATTGCGATCAATGCTGATTTTGAATAGGTTGATGGACCTGATACTGGCACTGGCAGTCGCAAAACATTGGCCAGAGGTATCCAGTAATGCTGTTTCTCCTGGTTGGGTCAAGACAAAAATGGGAGGTTCCTCTGCACCAGATTCGTTGCAGAAAGCTGATGATATGCTATCTTGGCTTGCTACAGGAGATCAGAAAGAAACTGGAAGTGGGAAGTATTATGCCGCTCAGGGTGGGAGAGAAGGTGCGCATCCAAGAGCGAAGGAGGAGGGTGTTCAGGAGGAGCTTTTGAGAATTTGTGAGGAGATATCGGGGGTGAAGTTCCCTAAATGAGATGTTCTTCTGAGAGCACATATAATCAAGGAAACTGTGTTCCATATTTCCATAACCATTGTTTTGTTTCTATTTCCCATTTTATGGTTAGGCGAGATTCTTCAGGGGGCCGCCCAGAAGCAAAATGGGACAGCGCTCGCTAAGCAGCCCTTATTAACCCCGCCATTTCCCTAGATAACACAAACTTAGGCACGCTGAATCTTTACACTCCCCTGAACTTCTCGTTGGCTTTAGCTCAAGAACTACGGCCTGCGACTCCATGGACGACATGATACCTTCGAACAGCAGATATGGCAGCAAGAACATTCCATATCTGTCCCTTCAATTGATGCCAGATATCGATGAGTTCCTTGGGAGCATAAGTGTCGCCAAGAATGCTTGATGATGACTCACGTTCCTGTTGGATTCTGATACGAGGTCAAAAACAAGGACAGTTCTCACTTGCTACGCCACATCTACAAATATAGTAGATAAGATGTGTTAGTCCGCGTGGAATTCTCTAAGGTTTGAACACACCAACGGCTTTATATCGGACAAGGTCGATTACCAGACATTATCCCCTACCCACCATCATGACGACTGTCAAGATCGCAATGCCCCAAGGCAAGCCTGAGGGCAAAGAGCATTCGGCTGCGAAGAAGTCCGCGTCCAAAAGAGGCGGCCTTGAATCACAATCGACTTGGTATGCAATACTTGCAATCCTTGGAATCTTCATCGCGATTTGTTGCGCTTTACTCCTGAGCTTGCACAGATCCCAGCATCGTGACACAGTGGTGCCGAGTGCTGAGTGCCTCTCCAAATCGACCCGGACGGACACATCAGAGGCGGAACAACAAACATTGCCATACTGTGGGAATGCTTATGAAACTGAATGGAATTATGACTTTGGTAGGTTTCCTTTATCATCACATCTAAGCAATCTGTGAGTATTATACAGGCTCACGTCCTTCATGCTTGTAGTCATCGCGATCGAGATTGCAGAAACATATTCTAGAGTTGGAGCTCCTGTAAACGGCTCCATAGAAGTATTTGCTGTAGACGGCCAGCTCTATGTACCAAATTATGTGGCATACACCGATCATGGTATCGTGGTTGGCCAGGAAGCAAAAGATCAAGCGAAGGCCAACCCGAAAAACACGATCTTTGACGTGCGGTATGTTCACATTTCTCACATAGATCTGTAATGATAGCTAGACTAATTTTCCACAAGACGTATCATAGGTCGCAGATTCTCAACAGACCCGTCACTTCAGAGCGACATCGACTCACTACCCTACGACGTGGTAGCACGAGAGGACAAGCCTATCATTAAGGTCCATATCAATGGTAAAGACAAGTTTATCACACCTGAAGAAGTCCAATCCGAAGTCTTGAAGAAATTGATGATCGCGGCCGCTGAATATCATGGCGAGAAGGTCAATTTAGCCATAGTGACGGTCCCGGCATATTTCGATGACAACCAACGTCAAGCAATAAAAGATTCGGGCCTGATTGCGCGTCTCAACGTCCTCCGACTTGTCAATGAGCCAACAGCCGCTGCTATTGCTCATAAATTCGGTCTTCATGAGGGATCAAATTATTTCAACGAGGAGTTCATCATTGTCTACAATCTAGCAGATAATCATGTGGATATCACAGTATCCATCATTGAAGAAGGAATCTATGAAGTACTCGGGACCGCCAGCGATAGATCTATTGGTGGCAAGACGTTCGATAACTCACTATTGAAAAATGTGGTCCGCGAGTTTGAAACGTCCCGAAACATCGTTATTCTGGAAAAGGACCTGTACTCTTTCAAAGAGGACTTGAAGGAGAAAATCGGCAGAGCTGAAGAGACCTTGTCAGCGAACGCGGCGGCAACGATCGATGTGAAAGGCATGTCTTTCACCATCACCCCAGAGAAATTTCAAAGTCTTCGCAAATCAGTCTTCGACCGAAGTATCAAACACACCGAAGCTGTTTTGAAGAAAGCAAAACTCCAGAAAACCGACATCTCATATATCATTCTCACCGGCGAGCCGATACAAGTGGCCAAGGTGCAACCATTCCTCGAAGCTTTCTTCGACGGCAAGAAGGCTCACGCTGTTGTTCCTTCAGATGAAGCAACCCTGCGCGGTGCAGCAACGCAAGCAGAGATATTTATGGGAAACTCGGGCTCAGATTGGGTAGGCGCATTTGATGTCTCGGCACTTTCACTCGGAATTGAAACCAATGGTGGTCTGTTCCAAGTTTTTATCCCGCGAAATACGGTGATGCCAAAACGGTCCGTGATGAATGTCACTACTATCAATAACAATCAGTCAAAGATTGTACTCAACATCTTCGAAGGTCAGCGACCATTCGTAGCCAATAACAAACTCGTTGGAACGTTCAACATCACGGATCTCCCACTCAGACCAGCTGGTGAGGTTATTGTCGAGGTCGCGTTTGATCTGGATGCAGATGGTATTCTCAAGGTCATAGCGAGAGAAGCGGAAAGTGTAAGAGAGACAGTATTCGAGTTTCCTGACAAACCGCAAGTGTGGCGTAACGACATTGATAATGTGATTATGGATGCAGAGGATCACGCAGAGCACGACTACGGTAAGAGAGCTGCAATCACCGAGAATGCACTTGGAGAAGATAGGGATGAGTTTGGTATCGTCGTAGTCCACAGGAACGGCGAAACACCTCGGGGATGGTCTTGGAATAGGAACTGGTTGTGATACACATGAAATAATAGCACTAGGTAGTTTTCTCTGAGTCGTCATTGGCATAATCAGTAGCAATATATCAGATTGTAATGCTGTCTCCTGATTCTCTCTGCCTAGGTTTTTTGATTTATTGTCTCTAGGCTTAGTGCGGGTTAAACAGCTCGCTAAACTGTACCCCGCCGAAGCCCCTCGATGTGCTGTGAATGAAAGCCACAGCGTCTGTCCCAGTTCCACCAAAAGCAAAATCGAACCTACTGTGGGTGAAAAAGCACGATTTTGTCACGATTGAAATCCGGATTTGAAACGACTCACTCTTAAGCTATCCAGGGTGGAAGCCACGCTACATTTATTCCAAGAAGCAAATTGAATTATTGAGTAAACAAGACGCCCACTGGTTGATATCATTCTTTCCCCCAACAAAGGTTCATTACGAATCGTGGAATGATCCGAAGAGCGCTATTTGTCACGCAGATACATTGTGAAGAACCTAATCACAGGTTGTCTTGCGCCAGAAAGTGAGGGAACGGACAGGTAGAGGTGGGCCCTGAAATCCTGGGCAGTCGTTCTGTTTTGATGGTGGTGGAGAATACTGTGGCCAGAAGCATCGAGTACGTATAGGCCTGAGTCTCCTCGAGAGACCGTCAAAGTACAAATCAGGTAATGACATACAATAGATCCCTCTATTCAGATATATGAAACGAACGTTGTGATTTGAACGCCTGAACTGCCCTCTCCTCAAATCTATCGAGTTCCTCGAGGCGAAATCGGTCTTCCCCTTCATTTTTGTCATCGCGCCAGATCCTCCATGCAAGTCCATCAAGCTTCAGGTAGCGCAACTTTGGAGCTACCGCTGCGATTTCCTTGGCCAATGCCTTGTAATCGCCATTATCTTCCGCAATGCCCATCGTGTTCTGGAGCCAGACTTGCTCTAAAGATTGAGAGTCCGATAACCATTGCAGAACTGCAGACTTTGAACATGCTGCAAGATGTGGCAGAGTGATAGAGAGAGCTTGTAAACCCAATATTCTCAGAGGCCCAAGACCATTTGCTCCAGACAGTGTTGTATCAGCGTTAACAAGAGAAGGCATTCTCAAGGTGGAACCGTACTGCAAATCGGGTTCTCGTAAAGCATCGCGAGTGTCTGAGATACTGCATCCGAGCGTCTCTTCGATCCTCAATTGGCTGAGATACCTGGCCTCAAGTTGTTTTACCTACATCTCCGCGTCCAATTTGAAGTTATGCATGCCAAAGATCTTCAGATTAGGACAAACCTCCGGATTGAATAGGGACCAAGCTACATGATCAGAGGAGCCAAAGTCGAGGTGCGTGTCGATTCCTTACTATTACTGACATATAACTCCTCTAGCTTCGACATATCTGTCAATCCGCCAAGTTATTTCGCTGGCTGCATCGCAGGCTCCTCCCACAGAAACACACTGAGTCCCAGGACCAGTTTGAGAAGGCGAAGTGGCAGCCGTCTCACGGCCACATACTCACTGATCAGCGTCTTGAGGAAATCGGTATAATATTCTGCCTCTTCGACATCTTGGATTTGTTGCTCGGATCGAATTATAGCATCGGCGTTCAGTGACAGACTGAGAGTCTTCAGATCCGGTGAGGCAGTCAGAATTGTCACAATGTCTCTCCGAGATTTCCCGATAGCTCCATGTATCTCATGTAGCTCTAGCTCGGGCAAGTTGGTGAATGGGGAGAAATCATGGGTCTCGAACAGTGGGCACAGGTCGAAGAGGCCGTCTCCGAAGTCGAAACTCTCGTATTCAACAGCTGTGCTGCGCAACTTCTCAATGTCAACTGGGTGACTGATACTGAGAGATCTGAGATCTGGACAATTGCTCTGAAGCTCTGACACTGTAGTGGCGAATAGAGGCTGACTCTCCCAGCTGTATTTGAAGTCAATTTTCATGTCCGCGGAGGCTTACTGCACCATAACTTACGAGAATTTGGCCAGTGTTGGTGTCTTGCCCAAGATGTCTTGTATAGCCTCGTTGAACAGCCTGCAAAGCTGACCGTCAGAGAGGCCCTTGTGCTGCAGCCTCCCGGGAGTGATACAGAAATCGAGTATCTTCACGGTTTTTAAGGCGCTATTCGCCAGTAGCGTCTCAAGATGATCCAAGAGAATGAATGCGTTGTTTTCGTGGAATCATAGCTCAGAATACAAGAAAGGCATGAAGGTGGTGTTAAATATCTTGCTTGTAAGGCACAGATCCAGCAACAACTTTCTATTGGCTATCACCTCGCCCAAGAACAGAAGTAGCTCAGAAGTACTGGCAAATTGAGCTGAGGCAGAAGACATGGTGTTATGTGGTGTATAGGTTGTGGGGGTCATCGAATGAGGTATTTTGAATGAGTGTTTGAAGTTGAAAGTTGGAGGGGAATTGGAGGTACGAGAGTGTGCTGATAAGCTGCAGGCAATGTCAAGACACGGGGGCGGGCTGGTTTTAGCTAGCGCGCTCGCCTACAACTATTACTCAGGTACACAAAACATCAAGCTAGACGGTAGAGAACGTGGTGGATTTCGAGGAAGGGGTTGCAAAGAGTTGAGTTCTGAGTTTTACGAGAAGAAGAGTTCTTATACAACTCTAAAGGCTCCCTATTCTAGGACATACCGGCTTCATTGTACTCTCGTGACTATAACGGCCTTCTACGGGAGCTCAGGTACCAGAGTTCACCGAGCAATATTTCGTAGTTTATAGAGAGTCATTGTCTGGCTTCGTTGCAGCCACTATCCGCCACGTCAAGAACTAGGATGCTATCCAGATATCTGATCATAATGACATACCCTTATTCTTCACACATAGGTTGGGTTCTCATGAAAGCCGTCCCTAAGTATCCCTTCCTAGATGGACTCGTGAAATTGAATCAGCATTCAAGTCCAGAATAGATTTCTCATTGTACATCAAAAGGCTGGTCTCCCACAACAATCGGTCCGGATATATAACGTGCTTTCCAAAGAAATATTTTTGCTCTACATCCAGATATGATCCAATTACTATCACACGCAGTTAGTATACTCCTGAGAACACCAACGGGTTTATTCGTGGATTAGAAGAGTTGAATTATATATTTTCCTCCTTATCCGGTCCTCTGAAAGATTCTTCATTTCATATTCACCTCGCGGCAAGTTTACGACTGCACAACCTGGGCCTCCATGCTCGAATTTCGATTTTCACGATCACGGTAGAAACTCCTTAACGCTGCGATATACTCCGGTCCAGTATGAGATGCTTGTCGAATCTCTCTCAGACGAGTTCGAGTCGACACTCTTTCCCTTGGACTGGTCGCTGCGGGAGCGGGCGTGGCAACAGTGACAGGATTTGCGTAGGCTTCAAGACGTGCAGCTTCTTGTCTTAAAGCTTCGGCCCGAATGTACCCAATTGGACTTGAGGTTGGAAGATAAGGCTCTTCAGGAGGGAAATTCTCTTCAATATTGGCTGGGTCGTTGGGGCGAAGATCATAGCGGCTGTGGAAATATTAGAAAAGGATGTGATGGACGGTTGAATTGCTACTTACCATATAGGACAGGTTCCGGAAATGTTCAGAAGCCATGGGTCGATGCACTCAGGGTGGTAGCGATGATTACAAGGCAGTACACGGACTTCTTCGTCGGCAACGAAGTCTGAGATACAGATCGCACACTGGTTTTCATCGAAAGTGGTCTGTACAGCAGTCTTAGATGATTGATCTAGGTCAGCTACACCTACTCGCTGGCTCTCATTCGTTGTCTTGTTCGAGCCAGCAAATGTAGCAGTAGCCGAGTCTCCGTTGACAGTACTGTCTCTGTCGCCCAGCTCGATGTCTTTCGTCACAACATCTGAATGTTTGTTCTTGGTCCCAAACTTTACGATAGGTATGCTATCCAGTACTGCCAGCGCTAGACCTTTCGTCCGAGTCTGTCGTGGTCTCCCTGGTGTCGCTGCTCGAGGTCCGTATCTTGCGGCGTTTTGGCGCGTTTTCATCCAGCCAATGAATCCGGCAAGAAGCATGAAGAACACAATTACCCCGATTATAACGCCAAATATTGTGAGTACTGCCATAGTTGCCTAGTTCTTAGACTGAAGATTATTGAGATCGGGACCAGATGCTGTAACGTCGAAGTTGTAGTAGTTTGTAAATATTGATAGATGTGGGGCTTGGATAATCGAAAATAATTTGGCCGCGACCACAATGGAGGTCGACTTTTGGTGGGGAATGATGGTCTTAAGGCCAGAGATAAGAGCATCCTCGCCAATCTCATGCTCATGATAAAGACGTTGTGCCGATATAATTCGACGGATAGACGAGCATGCAGTGGCGCAGACGTGCCAATGTACGCCTCAAGAGTGCCAACCAGAAAGCCGGCACGCATGCCACGTTTATGCATGCAACAACAGTACCCAAAAGGCCTTCACTGTCACCTATGATTTCACCAACATCACGCAGTTCAACGCACTGCAAGATCGGCCCGCATACCGGCTCGCCGTAAGGTTCCCGTTGCGATGCTGTGCACAGCAGGCCATCCTGTCACCCGACGCCCCCCTTTCTCGCTTAAGCTGCCAAGCGAGACTGCGCCCCTTTCCATTGAAGGATATCAAAATATCAAGCTTCATACTTTCGCCATCATGAACTGGACGGTGATTTCTGAAGGTCTTCGATCTCTGGTTTGAGACTCGTACTGACGGGACCCTCGGATAGCTCTGTCGACTCTCATTCCATCACATTTTACAAGTATCGAAGACAATTGTGAAGGGGAACTGGGCATTGTTCAGCTGACATACGGGGAAACTAATTAGGTTTCTTAGTATAGGTGAAGTATACGCTCTGATACGTACCTTCACGAGTCTCTCTCTGTCTTCCAAGTGATGGCACAGCCGTCTTGAGTCATGTTCATCCATTATATTCGAGAAAATCCGTATGTTTTGCTTCAAACGAAATTTTCTAGATTCGGCACTTGTCTTTGATGCCTCTGCTCTTTCACCGACAATGCGATTTTACTTGCTATGGCTAAGGTATCTAAGGTAGATTCATACACATTCCTTGGATATCTTCATTGAAATCTTTCCTCCATGTGAGCTCCAGGGGAGGCACAGAAGAACAATTGCTAAAATGTCGGAAATTGCAATACCCTGTACGTTCTAGATAGCCCTGAGTGATAATTGAAAGGCTCCAAGAGCCATAGGATATACCTCTTCGAGTTAGAGAGAGCTAGCCTTTGCAAATGTTGAAGGCAAGATAATGGACAGGCTATATAGTCACGTGACTATATGCTGCGATCCCGACAACATGGCTGCCCATGGAAGAGGCTGCTTTTGTCCGCATGAGCTAATTTTACAACTCATACGATGACAGCTCGGCATGCTATGGAGGTACTTGATTGGCGCCGAGTTAACATTGTTCCCAGATTGGGTATCCCTATCGTAAAGCCAGTGTGGATCTGTTGAAAGCTGACTCAGCGACCCAAGACTGTCAACCTCAAACCAGGAACAAGATTATCTCTATCAATCCACAATGTGTCTCTTCTCATCCATCACCCCTTTCGCCATGGACCTACTCTCGAATTTATAGCGACGACCACATACTTACATGAAGGGAGTCTTTGTTGAATAAGGTCAGCATATTCAGAGATATCCGGGCTCTCCGTACTATGATGCGCCACAGCCTCTTCGCCTTCATCTCTCCCACGCCGAGCGCCATCACTAGAGGATATCGATAGACAGGCTTTTCCACATTTCATCACGCCGCACTGAATACAATTCAGCTCTGGATGGTAAATCTTACAATGCATGATCATGATGTTCACGAAGACGTCGAGTTAGGGGAACTCGAGAATGATGCCTTCCTTCCCCGCGAGGACACCTCCAAGCCCATTTTCAAGCAGCAAAGTATCCTCACACGATGGATCCCACCCCGGATAAGAAAGTTCGTTGATAACATCTCGAAAATCTGGGTATGCTCCATCAGCTTCCCAAAATCTGTCCAAATGCTCATATATCACGTGCCATCAGCTCATGTTCGTTGTGTTGGTGCTATTTGTCCTTGGGCTGTCTGCTTCGGCTTACATGAATGTAAATGAGGCTTTGGCTGTCACGATCTCTCCGGAGTCGATTGCTTTGCAAGAAGAGCTTGCAAAGAGTTTGAACCACACATCGATTCCAGGCTACGTCCTTGAATATGGTGAGTATCCCACCGTTCTGGCAATCAGCAAGCTGACATAGACTTCCAGCTCCATATGTCTATCTACATAGAGACGATGCTTATTTTCCGAGTGATATGGCGAAACATCTCGAAAACACGCATCCCACGATCAATTTTACTGCCCTGACAGGCGGTCCCGATCCCCTCACACTTGACAATCTGAATGAGTTGAACAAGCTTGGCGGGGAAGACATATTCCTCTCTTCCATCGAAGATGTCACCACATTACCCAAATTTTTGCACGGACAAGAGCCAAATCCAGTGACCTACAGAACGGACAACGCAAAAAGCTGCGTCGTAATCGTTGTTGATAAAGGCGACGGCATCATCGACGCTTTCTACATGTACTGGTACATCTTCAACGACGGCCCCTCAGCACTAGGTCATCAAGTCGGCAACCATCTCGGAGACTGGTATGCAGCCCTCATCTACCTTTCAAATTCCCCACTAACCACACCCCAGGGAACACAACATGGTGCGATTCCAAAACGGCACACCAACAGCAGTCTGGTACTCACAGCACGAATTCGGCTTCGCATTCACCTACTCTGCCGTCCAAAAAATCGGCAAGCGACCCGTCTCCTTCAGCGCCAAAGGATCCCATGCAAACTACGCAGTAGCCGGTAATCTCGACCTCCACAACACCAGTACCTTGCATTCACTTTTCCATGTCAACTCACATACTCACTGACAATCTTCACAGACGGCCTCATCCCCGCACATATCGTCTACGATCGTACTCAGCAGGGCAAGTTATGGGATCCGACACTCTCAGCGTATTATTATACGTATGAGACTGAGAAGAAGGAGTTCACACCGGCGGTTGAGGGGACGCCGGTTAATTATTTGTATTTTGAGGGGAAGTGGGGTGATGATCAGTTTCCGCAGAGTAAGAAGGGGCAGGAGGAGTTTTATGGGTATGTTAAGTGGATTCCGGGGCCTCAGGGGCCGTGGTTTAAGCATCTGGATAGACCGGAAGTTTGTTTGCCGGGAAGGGAGTGTATCGTGAAGGATACGTTGTAAGCTTTGTAGGGGCATAGAGGGACGAGTGGATATGGTGGGGGAGTGTAGGGACTAGATGTTTGCTTTGGTGAGTTGGACAGTAGTGCATTATATCCTCTGTTGTTAGTGTATTGTTTATGTATAGCATAGTGTTGCCGCGGAGATTGTTGTTGGGTTTGCTTTCGTACTTGCTTATATAATTGCCCACTTTTTACTCTTGCCCAGCGGCCCTTGAGTTTTGTCCAGTCGAGTGATATTCTTCACGCCAGTGTGAATATCCCCCGATTTCAGCAGACTTTTTATTTTTGTTTCCTTCTTCTGTGACCTCCTTCTCTCATCTTCATGTTGGTACTGGGCCCATCTCTTCACCTGAAGATGAGCCATTAATCGCTCCCCTCCTCAACGCCCCCACTCCAATCCCTCTTCCAAAGCCACATCCAACTAGCACCTACGCTCATAGCACCCACGATCCCAAATGGCGTCAGTACCGCACCCCAACAACTACCCCTCCATTTCACACCCTCACCATCATCCACTCTCTCCTCCCTCCTACCATGCGCATCCAGCTCTCTGACCGCGATCAACCCCGTACTTCTCCGAACTCTCAATTCGAGTCTGTGCGTCCCCACTTGGCTATAGAAGGAGTTACTTCTCAGCACAAACACATCGTTCTCCCCTTCCCTCTCTTTCTCACCCGCACCGCCCTCACAGCCCTTAAAGCCCTTAAAGCCCTCACCACACTTCTTCCCTTCAACGCAACTAAACCTTACAACACCCTCAATCACAACTCCATTCCTCTCATCACCGGTATCACCTTCTCCAGGCTTGTCCCACCCACCCAACCTCACCATCCTATTCACACCCCCAACACAATCAAACACATCCCTTCCCCTCCCCCTCCCCAGACTCCCCTGAGCTCTCACACCCCAAAGCCCCGTATAAGCAAACGCACCCGTCCACTCCCTACCCTCAAAGAACTCCTCCGTCGCCATATATCCCAAATGGCACCGCCCAAACTTCTCAATAGAGTAAGTACTAAACGGATCAGGCATACTAGATGACAGGGCTAAGAGATGGTGAGAGATGGTGTGTGAGGTAGGCGGGCGTGAAACCTGCGAGATCGTCGTTGATGCAATGCGGTATTCTGAGATGGCTACGTCGAGCTCGATGCTGAAGTTTGCCAGGGCTGTGAGGGAGAGGGCGTGTAGGGCTGTTATCAACTTCTCTTTTTCCCCTGGGGTGAGGGATGGATCGCGAGGGTTGAAGTTGAACCAGGGAATTTTGCTGAGTTGGGGTATTTGGGAGGGTTGGTTTGCGATCTCTGAGTCTGATACGGAGTCCCCGACGTCTTCTTCGTCGTTTTCGCTGGGATCGTTCTGTGTATGGGAGAGTCGAAATTCCTCTTCCGCTGCCTCTCTGTGTATTGCTAGAATTGACATATGTGTCATGGCGAGACAGAATGATCCCGACACTTTGCTTTGCCATTCCTCCAAAGATAATGGCGAGTCTGGGTTTGTCGGGAACATCAAAGTGGCTTTTGGATCTTGTCCTCCTTCATCTGGTGATTTTCGGAAGAGTGTAGACTCTGCTGTTTGTGATGTTTCTGAAGGTGGAATTGCGAGATGCATGAGCACTTCTGGAGTTAGACTCCTCAGAATTGGATCTACCGAGAAGTATCATCAGTTTCGCATCTCGTATTTTGGGTCCGATATCTCTACCAGATATCGACAAGGAGAGGGGTGAAGGGGCTTCTTACGACCAACCACCAGCAACATAGGCAACCACCGCAAATCACGTTCTTCCAATCTTCTCCTATTATCTTCCCATCTCCCGGCCAGAATATCGGCCAAAACATACTTCTTCCACCTTCCTTCCCTCTCTCCTCCTCCTTTCACTTCCTCCACTTCTGAATTCGGGATCCCACTCGGAAACCTGGAATCATCTACAATGAAGCTTCGCCATACAGCCCAATGATCAACAGCTTTCCTCAGAGAACAAGACGCGAGAAGGAGCGAGATGACAGTGCTAGGTGGGAGGTATGTTGATATCTGCTGCAATATCTCTGGCGGGAGAGTCGATAGCATCGGCTTCGGAAGTACTTCCATCTCCCCTTCCTTCAAGACACTCCGGAACAAAGATCGATATGATATTCACCTCCAGCCGAGCATCACAGGCAGACTCGAGATCCGAAAGAGCAAAAAGCAAAAGTCAAGCCAGATATCGCCGTTCGTTCGTATTTTTTCAAATATGAGGTCCGGTAAATTCTCGAATTGAAGTAACCCAGAAAGTTCAATGCCAAATGCCAACGCTAGAGCGGAGGTGAAGAGGAAGAAGAGGAATACAAATCGAGGCAGAAGAGGTAAACAGCTTCCAAGATATGATGGATACAGTCCGGCTCCTTGCTTCCCAGTCGACTCGTACCATGCACACCCGCATCCACCAACAAGCATGTGTCGTAAGGATGTGTCGTGAGGCAGCCTCACCCTCACCTCATCCACCAACATCCAGACGGGAATGAGAGCGCGCGAAACAGGGTTACCAATAGGACTTCGACCTCGCCGCACCACACCCGCACCCTCATACACCAGTGTTGGCCTTAGCTCAGCCAGCGGCCCCCCTACCCCCAGTCTTGGAGGGTTTCGCACGTCGTTACCAATGTGGTGACGAGTTCGGGTAGGGTTCTCCTCCGATGATGCATGGCCGGCCTCGTTCGGAACCTAAAGCCATGTCGTGCTGGCGAGCCAAGCGAACCGAGATGTCGGGTTTGTGTCTGGGGTTGTTCGCCGAGCCGAGTAGAGAGGCTGTAGAGCCACAAAATTCGTATTTTCGAGGCAACAAACATTTATTGCAACGGGACTATATATTTTGGGCTGGCTCTTTCTATAGTTATTATGCAATGATATATACTCATAACAATTCAAAGTATTTTCATCGTATCACTCACACGAGCAGTCGGCTCATCAACCCCATCTGCGCCACTCGCACTCGAGAAAAATCGCCGAAGATTTCAAGCTTACTTATACCTAGCTAGTGGGGAATTCTGTTTGATTGGCTTTGTCGTAGAATTTAGCGAATTAGATGAAGATACTGTTTGCGGAGGAGAACTTAGTCGAACATGAAGTTAAGCTGAATTGGGAAGAAGGGAAGGTACACTAGTCTGACAGAGGTCCTCTTATTTGGACCGAGATGTGAAAGGGTCAGGCGGCGAGGGAGGCGGGAGGCACAGATCTCCGACTGAGATATTGTCGTGTGTCTGGTTTCTACATAAGCATCTGATCTGATGCAAGATTATATCACGTTGGATGCAGTGGGGCTTGTTTGAGAGGGGAGGGAAATGGGGGTTGGGAGGTAAGCACTTGTTTTGTTTCGGCTGTTTGATTGGGGAGATTTTGACGAGTTTTGGATGGGCGGTAATTGTTTTGATATACTTACATAATGTCCGGCCGGTCACGCAACTCGAGTTATTCAAAAGTACCGAAGCAATCTTCATCAATTTCATGACTGCCAGGTTTCCGCTGTTCTAATTGTCTGCCCTTTTCTTACTGCCCGAGTTACAAGTGCCTTTTTTCACTCCTGCTCCAGTCCTCACGAAATCACTCATACCGTTTCCTCCTTCTAAAGATGAGGGTTTCTGGGTTCACCTGGCGATCATCACGACAGATCAAGACGTTGGGCTTGATCTAGTCCCTCCCCAAAAAATCACTCTTGCCAACATCAACACCCTCCTTTCGGAGCAGGGCATACGCCGTAACGAAATGGAAGTAAAAATTCGGGAGAGCGAAAGTATTCGTGTAGCCTGCGTTCAGTCAGTCGTCGCCCTCCTTGTCCTTTTTTCCTCTTCTCCTCTCCTTCCTTCGCTTCCATTATTCCAACCAAAAACCAGCCTAATTGCAAAAAGAAAAGTCTCAAACTCACTCAACCCAGTAAACTTCAACTCCGCAGTCCTCGTCTTGAAAATGACCTCCTCATCCTCCTTTCCATTGACATCTTCCTCTTTAACACTCTCGAGAATCTCAATCGTCTTGCTGATTCTTTCCTGTAAGTCGGCCATCGTCTTCTCGTTATCTTCGAGCGCGACGGGCGCGATCTTGGCGACGCGGACGCAGAAGCCTTTTGCGGTGTCGGAGACGCGCTGGACTTTGAGAGGAGGAGAGGTTTAGCTAAAGTCTTAATGATGTGACTTCTTGAGTTTAAAGAACAGAGGACGTTCACTCTGACACTAGAACGAAGTTGAGAGGGAAGAAATACGTACTCTGATACACCAAATCACCCATATCCTCAATCAACTTCGCACCCACCAATTTCTCCTCCGAGCTCTCATTCCCCGCGTCCTTCGCATAACCCGTTCCTTTCTCGAGTAATTTCTTCAACGTCCTTAAATTCTTAAGGAAGACTGGAATCGTGATTGAATAAAGGGTGATTGCCATTTTGCTTTTCTTTTTACTGCAGTTTTTCGATCCGGGGGTTTGGTGTGAATTGAGGTGATTGCAACTGGATACGGGATGGTATGGGTTGTGTTGGTTCGTGAGTTTGAAGATGTGATTGAGGTGTTTTGGTTGAGGAAGGAGGAGAGGATATCTCCCACCTTTAAGTATTGTATGTCCCGAGCTACCCCACCAACCCCTCCTTCCGAATCCAGTAACAGGTACAACCATCAAACAGCTCTAAATGCTAAATGCGGGCCAACCCATCTCCGAAACCACCCAAATTTACCCTACGCATTTGTCATCCGAATTGTAAAAGTTGATTTCAAAGCGAGGTTTCAGCCTCGGTGGCCTTGCAGTACATTGATGCAAGGTGGACTCTGTTGAGGGAGGGGAGAGGAGGAGAAAAGCTTCACCGCCAATTGAACTGAATCTATTTGACTCGGTACTTCTTTGCTGTAGGTAACTTGCAAGCCTTGCTACTCGGCCCTACCGACGGGGCTTCACAGGTGTGGAACTTGTGTTACTATCCGGGTGGGAATTTTCGTACCTAGATTTGAATTGAGTTGTCCCGAGTCCGAATCGGGTAAGATTTCCAGCCAGACAACTCAAGTGTGGAGGGCGGAGGGGGAGGATTACTGATCATCTCTTCCTGCTCATGTGCTGTATTTTATCTTCTATCAGTATCAAATCAGTATGGCAGGGGAGTATGGAGGTGCAACGTAAAGTACGAGAGAGAGAAAGGTATCGCACTTATTAATTAAGGTATGAAATAACCTTAAAATTTGGTTCGAATAACTGGGTGCAATGCAGGGCTGGCAGGCACCGCGGATTGGTTCAGGCCCTGCGTTAGCTCACATCGCGTCATTTTGCGGCTGTATTGTAAACTCATAGGGCTGGTTTCAAGTGAGATAGGGTGGGCGAGTGAGATATCGAAGATCATCCATTCAATACTGACGTTCTGTTTGTGTCTTGTGAACATAGACAGACGTGTAAGTCAGTGATGTGGTGTGGTGTTTACACTAGTATTACAATACAGTGAATCTGCCCTGCTTCCAGGCTCTCCACGCAGAGACTCTCGTTCCCAAGAACTAAATGCTTGTTCTACCCAAGCCAGCCAGACATCTCTATCCCACACTCTCCAAGACAAAAGAAAAAGTGATCTCGACGACATCTAGTGCCAGTCTGTATGTAGCAATCCGCGATCCCAACCGCCCATCCCAAAGTCCAAGTCCAAATATACACGGGTCTCGAATAGAGTCTGATCCCATCCATTACCATCTGCCCTGCCCAGTCCAGTTCGAAATCCCACAGATCCGACCAGACCAGACCAGACCAGACCAGACCAGACCAGCCAGCAGCCCCTACCCTTCCTATCCCTGCCCATAAAATAGCACTACCTCTGCCAGGAAAGCAAGAGCGCTGGACAGCCAGCCAGACCCGAAAAAAACCAAACGCTAAATCGCAGCAAAATAAAATCACAAGAGAGGAGTCTTGTTGTTGGCCGATCCATCCGATCCCCAACGCCATATTGAACGCCTCCCAATTTTGGTTTGATTTGGTGATAAAAGAAATTCTATGATCTTAGCGATCTATAGTCGTGCTATGCTTGTGTTTCTGTTCATTGGGCTTTCGCCTCGTATGCTGGTGGAGGAGTATCTTCTCTATCGTTCTGTGGTTGAGACCAGAATCCTTCACGAGCAGCTTTCTCGTCGTGGGCACGACGAGCGATCTCGCCTGCCATCTTCAAGACCCATGCTTGTTCTAAGATACCGCCTGCTGCAGAGGGGTTTTCGGACAAGAATGGTGTTGGATGATGGATAGGTCTAGTTGCCTTCTCCACAGGGTAAGGAGCGAAATTTGATCGAGTGTACGCGGGTCTGTGCTCGCGGTTGAAAATGGGAGCAGCTGGCTCTGAATTCTCTTGTGCAGGGCTGTCAATGATGACTTGCTCAGGGAAGGCGCCATTGAGTGCAGGACGAGGGTGAGACGACCGAGATTTTCTCGGGGAGTCACCAAGATCGATGCTGTTGGTGCGGAAGCGGACTCTCTGCGAGGGAGAGTGGGGAGGATCGATGATGTTGTCTTCAGGTTCTTCGGGAACGTGCGTAGGAATAGCAGGTTCGGACGCTGCTACAAGTGATGCCGTTTCGCTATCACCAAAGTCGCTGATATCGTCTGTCGTCTTTGGTTTTCTCAAGTTGACAACGCGAGTCTTCTTCTTGCGGAGATGCGATCGTGGATGTCGACCTGCACCAAGACCGAGGCCAGTTGTTGCTGAGTGCATGCTGACGAGCGAAGGTCTAGACGGCAATCCGTTCCCATCGTCTGAACCCTTGTTCGTAAATGTATAAGTCGTGCTGGTACTTCCCAATGATGAGTGGGATCTGATCAGATTTGGAGTCGCTGGAGTAGAAGTACCAGCAGACTCATTCTTTTCTGATGGACCTGCCCAAGCTCTGAACACTGCATCTCGGATCGAAGGTGTGAACAAAGAAAGAGTCCGATGCGAGTCCGTAAGAGCAGCCAACCGAAGCAAGTTCTTCTGAGAGAACAATGAATGGATCTCGGAACCACCATCAAGAGATAGTGATGATATCTCGCTAGCATCCAAGACATTCCCTCTCGAGTCGACTGCGTCCTGTGGCGGGCTTCCAAAAGGATCCACGACCTCTTCCTTCTCCAGTTTCTCGGCCTGTGCCATTTCCTCTGCTTCTCTCGCCTTGTATTCCGGACACCATAATCTCAATGAAAGCTTATGAATGATCGCAGGTAATTCGTCCATCATCAAATTTCGCAACTGCTTCTCGATTTCCTTCTGCAAATAATCTCTAACGAAAGGTATTGAGTCAAAAGTCGACGATACTTTGAGTGATTCGAGTGGATCATTTCGGAAGACCAGGGTAAGTCCTTTTTGTCTTGAGAAGACTAATATGATGAACGCCGACAATTTGATTTCCGATAACGTAATTTGTAAGGGGATCGTCAAGCCAGATGAAGCTGCCAGTGGCTGCGGGGATGTGAACGATGGCTTCGAGTAGAGGTAAGTGTTCAAGGGGTTCGCCTGTTGTTGATATATTAGCCATCTGCTATAATACGACCAGGGATACCGCGATGAAGTCCTTGCGCGCGCATCCTGGTGCAAAAAGATTCCTTCACAACCAGCCCACAGGAAAAGGGGTCTGCTGCGAGAGTGGGAGGCTTGCGCATTGCAGTGCAACGTACTTGAACTCTAGTCTTGAGGGTCAAGAATGCATCTCCAGAATAGCACATCTTGAAGATTCCTCGAAACCTATCCTCTGCCAAATCTCCAATCTCGAGTATTTCCAGCTCCGGAGGTACGCTTCCCAGGTTCAGCTCATTGACAATGATGTCGTCGACGATGATCGGAGGCTTCGGTGATTTATTCAGCGCAGTCGTTAACATCTCCTGCGCTCTCTTGTAAAAGTCCGCATCTGCCGTTAACGGCGACCAGTTGAAATTGAATGCCATGTTGAGATGGCATTAGAGAATCCGCAGACAGGCGTCGTGAATATATAGGGAAGCCGTGACAATTGTGGTGTTGGTCGGGAGTCCTTTGTTGTCGCGTGAGGATTCTGCGGGCTGCTTGACCTGGTGATAAGACCTCGGGATCAATGGAATGAATAGTGATGCAGCAGCTGCACACGGCGATGACCTGAATCAATTAAGATGGCAGTCGTGACGCTCGTCGATGGTGAGGATGAAGATATATTATCGGCGGTGATTAAGGTGTAGGAGGTAGATGGTTCGATGTTGTGGTAAAGTGGTGTTGTTGTGGGTGAGCGGAAGAACTGGGTTTGTTTCCTTTCTCTCCTGTGCTGTGCTGCTTGCCTGTGATCCCTTGTTTTTCCCTTCCCGTTCTCCTCATTTGGCAGGGAAGAAGGTTTTCGCATGGCGCTACTGCGGAAGAGCGTCATTGGTCGAAGCGAGCCAGCTTTGTGCAAGTGCATAAATCATGCTTCCGACTTATTCCCGCTAGTCATGTGACCTTCGAGCAGAGGGGGATTTTGAAGCGCATTGTTTTCCAGATTGCGACGCTATACTAGTCCAGCCGCTTCTTGACTGTGAATAATGGCTGCCAAAACGACTCGAAAGTAAAGTCAATTAGACTTTGGCCTTGTAAGTTCTGGTCAACCGCTTTCTCCACACTACCTAGGTAAGCGAGCTTAAGACATGCCAAGAAAGGGCCCTGTCAACAAACCACTCTGATACAGAGAACGAGATGGGGTGCATTTGAGAGGACTATATTGACAAACTACCTTTATCCTTCGAAGTTTCGATTTCATTCACTTGCTTATTACCATTCACTCTTCCTTGCCGATCATCCGACTGCTGTCAGATCGAGAACATTGTTCCACCTCTTTGGGTCCATCAGATGTCGTTCCGCTGTGTCTGTCACCACCAGAATGGAATGTTGTCGAAACACTGTAGCAATTATAGTTTGCCCAAGGATATGTCTGGCTTTTTCCTTCTACGCACCGGAGAGTGTTGACTTGATCGCCTGACAAGAATCTCTTTTTTGCCGACCGATCTTTGTCAATCAAGACTTCAAGTATATACTCTTGTCTCGCAGCATGGGAATGCCCAGCCTTAATTCTTCACAAGTCTTAATCGAGACAGAGCGAGAATGAGACTTCTGCCTCTCCTCTCACACGCCGTATCTCACCTCACTGGTTTTCAGGTTGTCAATTACTAGATTGTTGAAGGTGATTTCTGCAGTAGAATATATATTCTGAATGTCAGGCAATTATTCCCGAGGACAGTCAACTTCAATGCTCTAACAACTGGAATGTACGCGACTGCAAAGGCCACGATATTAGTTTTGCTTTCATTCTTGCCTGCGTATCGACGAGGATCACAACGTTTCCCAAGTAAAGAAGTTACCGCTAAAGGTTGTCTTGCTTTTCATGGACAATAGACTTTCGACTTGCTTGTTCACTCGATAGATTTTCACTGTCATTCAGCATCTTACTATCATCCTACTACTCGCCAGACATGATATATTCGTCTCTGCTATTTCCAGGTTATTGGATACATCAGAGGCCATGCAATGTCCTTGCTATTTTAAATCATACACTACTACCCCACAGCATAAATTCTGAAGAGTTTCTTTTTCCACTTCCTGTCTCGTCGAAGAGGTGGTGTTTATGCTCAGCGTAAATACTGAAATTAGATAGGAAAGTAACTCCTTCTATTCCATAAACAGGTGTAAGCCGAGACGGCCCAAATAAATCGTTCGAGTGGGCCAATTTCCTCAAATGTTGAGAAAGGCCTTGAATGCTTTGCTTCATTTCAAGCGAGGGATAATGTACACCACTAGCAGCTCTGATTACAAGTTCATGTAACGAGAGCATGCTTCACAGGAGCATCCCATCATGGAAATGAAGAACTTCTCATACGACGTAGTTACCGTATTATGTCATATAACCTCGCTTTACCAACCCCACTTATCAGCTATTTATATCATGGTGGCTAGTTTATAGCTACAGAGTGAAACGCTTGCTCCTATGTAGAGCAAACTCACTGTAGACTACCTAGTCTGTCTTTCTGGTTTCTGTCCTGTCATCTGATTGTCTATGGTCAATCATCAGCTTGCATCGATGATGTAAAAGTAAACAAAGGATCTATTCACCATACGCACAAAATGCCAGCCTGTCAAGTGTCACGATCGTTGAGAGCACCTCAAGTTCAATAAGCCGCCTGTACGTTTTGATAAAAGCGTTTTTCAAGCTGGAGGACAGGCCGTAGCCTCTTCTCTACGCCTGTTATTGCGAAATATTTTGAGGCCTCTGATTCACTTCATAGAGCTCTGTGCCTTCAGCTTCGCCAAACATCGTCATCTGTTAAAATTCACTCAAGCAAAGGTTCGAAACTCTAAAAACTTTCGGGCACTTTTTTCTTGTGTGATAGCGAGCGATCATTTATAGCATTTTCAATATATTGGCCATGCCAATAAACACCCACGCCGCCTCCGTGCCCCCACGACATGGTGCTCATCAGATCTTTCCATTCCTCTCAAAATTTCATATGTGACTCAAATATCCAACTCATCCATCAACTCCCTCGCCATCATCCTCGCTTTCTTCCCACTGACCCTCACACACCTTTCACCCCCATCGCCGTTTCCACACCTGAAAGGCAACAAGCAGCATCCATCATCGGCAAATTGCTCGAGCCCGTCGGCGTTATCGCCAAGCGACTCGCAATCTGGTCCATCGGGGAAGCCACAGCTGTATTTGCAGAGAAATTCAGAATCAGTATTTTAACCTGATGAAAGTGTTTGCTGTGAAGGGCCAGTGATATATCTTACCCAGCTGTTTTCTTCTGAGCGAGCGCACTGACAGCGAAGATGGTGAAGATGATGGTGAAGAACTGCATTTTGGCGACGCTGTGAGGTCCAATTGGTATTGGAAAGGAAGTGATAAAGTATGTCTCGTAGAAATATTTAAAACAACTTGATACCCGCGCAGCAGATAATTTAAAAGGATTGATTAAAAATCGAGAAAGATGCTGGAGAGAAGTGTTCAATAAAGAAGGGGATTTCGCTTGGTATTTATCACTCATCAGCCTCGCTGACGGTAATTGATCACTGCCAGTCATCGCATGTTTTGAGGATATGTCAACGGCCTCTGTCGTCCGAAGCCAGACATAAGCGAGGTTTTGTCTCAACTGCCAAACATCTTGGCCTCGCCTGCCACTCGTCTTGCGAAGTTTCAGCTGTCACCTGGGTTCGGTTCCGCAATCCTGGTTTAAGGTTATCTCCTCAATAAGAAACGGCCATATAAGGTTTCGCCTGTTCTTTGACACATGTTTCCTGGGATGCTGAGGGCATTGTTTGGTAGGGACTGGAAAAAGGCTGGGGTACCCCATCCTGTTGACAAGGCAGCTTGGGGATGCTTCAAAATCAGCTGTTACTATTTCATCGTGGCGCCCGATAACTTCGGCATTGTCAGCTTTGACTTCTGTTCTTGTGTCTTGTTGGATGTAGGTTACTGACTCGTGTCGAGCGGGGTTTCATGGAAGATCTTATTTGCTCGAGTGTCCGAAGAATATGACAATTCGAAATTTCGTGAGGCGGGAATGAAACGGACCATAGACTATAATTGAGATCTCTGAGGGATTAATAAGTAGCCGAAGGACACTGGGCATGGACCACGATCCACGTACTGGTCTTCGGCGACTCGTGAAGTGAAAGCGAGAGCTTGGAGAAAACTGTGAGCCTATTCAGCCGTAACGACATCGCCTCTTCACCTTTGGAACCCATCCCAAGGGGTCGGCTTGAGAGCTGTGATAGTCACATTAGTAGCATAACCAAAATTCTGCGTTTATGATGAACTTACCAGGCTGTCCAACAAGTCAAAGCCAATCGTTTGCCCCCAGTCAAGTGGAATGCTTCGCCCCATATCACTGCAATCTGCCTATCTGATTGGTCGCCCAAAAAGAGGTCACCTTCAACACCCGAAGACGTTCCGCCATCCAATTCTGTCTGCACCACGTCTCGCAGGGTCTTGGCTGGGGAAACCACCCGTCTCAACAATCCGGTGCAATATTCTCCTTTTCTAGAGAATCCGGAACTAAGCTCGAGTGCCTTCTCGTATGTCGTCGTTGCGTCAAGCTTTAATGCGTGTACAGCTTCTTCGAAGTGCTGACCCATAGAGCCTGTCGTGGAGGTGGTGGTCGTTATTGGTGAAATAGTGAGACGTTCGTAAATGTTTGGGAAGAGTAAACTTGAACTTGAAGAATTATTCTGTGCCGGCTTGCTTGCGTGTCGGAAGCATCATTCCAAAGCTGAGGTAGCTGCTTCTTTATGTAAACCAAGATAAACTGGGGTTTGTTAGAGAACACGCCGCCAAAGTCAGTTATGCGAGACAAATAAGACCAATATGACCGCATTCCATTGCCGTGGTGTCTTCTCCAGATCTCGGGCAGCCTTTCCCAGCGATTGTGGGTTGGTAGTGCGGGTTTGGATATTCGTGGTGCTGACATCGGAAATGATGAGTTACGGTACGAACTGAAGTATTCATGGTGAGGTTTCCATATCAGGTCTGAGTTTAGCAACAACAGATTACTCGAGTCCGCGTATACGACGTCAAATCGTATGCCCTTGCCAGTTATCATCTCTCATGTCGCTCGTACGCCTCTTCCCCTTCGGTACCCATAGCTACAGATTGAAGTCAGTGTCGATCATTTACATATATAATCGTGGTTCTGACGGCAGCATTAATTAACAGAACCAAATGGTCGACTCTGGAGGTGCCGCTCGCAGGGGTGGTAAGTCAGGTCAGTGACTCCAGACTTCTGAGAGATAAATAGCTAAGACAACGAGACCTTGTACTCGGAAACCATTAGCGAAGCATTTAGGAATGGCAAAAAAAGTAATACCAACTCCAGAAGCTTTCATAGTCTCTTATCTAAATATACGCCTTTACTTGGGTGCTCCTCTTCGAAGCGGGCTTTTATTCCTGCCTTTGAGGTGGAAAGGGACCATTCTTGAGCTCTCCAATTCAGACTACTGTTTATCTTAAAATTACATGTCTTGTTGTCAAACCCATGATCATTATCGAATAAAAGCTTCGTCATTGTTTACCAGGAAACGCAACATAAGTGTTGCGCGTCTCCAGAAGCAGAGTGGAATTTCCGACGACAGGTTCAATAATGATCATTAACAATTGCTGAACAAACCCTTTCTTAAAGTCCAGTAGATGCAGAATTGAAGTAGCAAAATCTCCCAGTCATCAGAAAATTTGAAGGGTCGCAGATCCAAGATTTTGTCTTTCCGTCGTAGTGCAATGCTGAAATATATACAAAAAGCTGACCAATGCGAAGTCAAAAAAGACACTCAAGCATGATGCAACTGTGTACTTGCGATGGAGTTCTGCTGCCTGCTTGCTCTCATATGTTCACTGAATCTCATCATTTCAACGAGCAGATACAACATAGATACATCTTCTAATGTCTCCAGCCTCAGATGCGAAACTTCCAGCAAAGATCCAAAACATCGCGATAAGATGATTCACATGAGGATATTTATGCTTCAGGAGTCGCAGCAAATCTTGACTAGGCTTTTAAGATAATTGCTAAAGTCTCCGAAAACAATAAGAAACCGCCAATTAATCTATTTCCTCGGGTCGAATCATGGCTTTGCTATCAAGGCTCTGACTGCCGTCGAGCTAATTATCGATGTCATAACACCTAGATCACCGCTGACTCAAAGCTTTCCACAAGACAAAGGCGTTGTTCATCTTTGGTATAACCCTTCGGCCGCCAAGTTACACCACAAATACCAGACCTACTATTTTTACCTGCAAAGAGTGCTTCACAATTCTCTTGGGATTCTGCCAACGAAGGTATGTTGTTAATGATGTTTGAACCTCTCTATCTATTCTCATTATATCTTCCTCCCCATCCCTCACACTCAATATCGCCTGTGGGTACCTTACCCCTGCAGACGCCAAGAGCGGGGGTCCTTTATTGACATTCCCTCCTAGACATAAGCGAGAATTCTCCCCCACGACCCATCCGTACAGCCATTCCAAGTAATTATATAACAACTCTCACACAAGACCATATATGGCCAGTACCTCTCCAATATTCCTGTACTCTAGATACATGGGGGTAATTTATTCTGTGATATCTGACGTCTTGGAAGACAACCTACGATCTTGGCTTCTTTCTTTGGTTTTAGACGAGACCTCTGCCTAATTTGATCGGTCCTGATTTCAAGGACTTCGGAGATCATGGATATATCGGGATCTGTCAAATCAACAATCAAAAAAGAAGTCATACAAGCGTACCTAGTATCGTCAGTCACTTTCTGGGACATTGCTGTCGATTCCCTATTATTGTTATTCCTTCATAAGTTTCAATGAATTCCTATGGTCAACTTCCACGTCCAGCTCATCTTCTCAGTTTCTCATCCACAACAGCTCAAAGTTTTTCGAAGTTATTTCACAGAGAAGGAATCAAAGAGATAATTTCATCGCGGAATTACCTAACCTCTCTTGCTCCAAGCCCTGTGACAAGTGCTATGACCCACGATGCGATCCGTGTCGAGTTTTTTCGGCGGAGGCGTCTCCCTTTTATACTTCTTTGAGTAAACCTAACTCGTCAAGTTTTCAGCAACGTACATACCCGGTGGTCAGATGACGAATTCTCAACGAATCTTCGTATTTCAAATTCAATGAGAAAGATGCGAGCTCTGTGATGCAGCACTGAATGAGAAAACGGGCACGTGCGAGTAAGGTAGTAATTTGACATGTCCTCTATCAATTTCGTGACAGAGCTCTTTAAGGATTACATTACGCTTCCATCTGGGTATACGTCTTGATATAAAGACACACTTATGGGTTCAGTTATCGTTCTGGATGCCTATCTAGGAGAACCTCGTTGCTTGATCTAGTCAGGTCAAGCATTTCTAATCTCCACAGCTCATCTCAGGTCATCGTATTGCTCATACTTTCATAGCTTTTTGTCGTACATTTCCACCCTTCACCCCTTTTATTTCGCTCTTCATCCATCAAAGTCCTCAGAATATGGAAAAACCTGCCACCAGAACGTCAAAGAGGATGAAAGAGAAGAACGAACAACGCCCCATCGCAAGCCCTTCAACAATCTTGGCAAAGTAACGCAAAGGAAAAGAGACGTCGGCATGTTACAAAATCCTCGCACCACATTCACTTCTTCCCATCTCCACCATCCTCAGCCTCACCCTGCTTCTCCTTCTTCCGACTATCATACAATCTACCCTTATTTTTCCTCGTACTATCCTTCCACGTATACTTCCGCTTCTCATACTTCGGCTGCCGACTAGCCTTCTTCTTTTTCAATCCCTTCGCATCCTTTCCCAACTTCAGCGCCCTTGCTTTCTTCTCTTTAGCTTCCTTCGCCTTGAGCTTCTCGCGATTCTTGGCTTCGATGTAAGCGATCATGATTGAGTCGCCGGTGGAGGAGAGGCTGATGCCGCTGGGGTGAACAGGTAGGGAGAGGGGCTCGCCGAATGCGTCTGAGAGGTTGTGATTGGTGTTGGGGGCGGCGTTGCGTCGGACTGTCCAGTTGATACTTGGCGTGGAGATGTTATTGGAGAAGCTCATCATGATGATTTTTTGAGGACCAGGGTCGATTAACTCGCTGATATCCTTCACCTTGTTCGTAGCCTTCTTGTTCAACATAGCTGGATCGGGAATGTCGGGGAAGGTCATACAGGCATCGAAATCAATGGTAGAACCATCTTTGTTCTTCACGATGCCGCGAGGGGGCATGACGCGGTATTTGGCGGATGTTGAGAAGGGGTTGAGGGGATCTGGTCCGGGTGCGTTTGGATCATAAGGGCGGGGATCACCGTGTTCATCTTCGGAAATACCCTTCGAGGCGTCAGAGTCGGACAGGTCTTGGTTAAAGGTGGGATCGTGTTGTAGAGCTTGAAGTGCGGTGAGTGGACGCGGAGCAGGAGCGGAGGGCTCGTCGTCTGAGGAGGAGTCATGAGCGCCAAGATCGGAATTCTGCGGTACGCATTAGATTGGTTTGTGGAAGCGTCAAGCGACAGATCAGGCAAGGAATGTGGATGGAAGAGGACAAGGAGCTGAATCTGAATATCGAAGATCAAACCAGCCAGATATATAACGAAATGTTAGTTTTCAACCGTGCTGGAACGTTCAAAATGGCTTTTTTAAAGGGCTCCGACTTACCTCACCATCACTCCACTCTTGGAATCGAGGCGGCAGTGGACGACGGATAGGTTGCAGATTTCTCGATGGGTCATTCGAAGCCTTCTCCGTCAATCTCGCGATAGCTCTCGCACCTAGAGTTCTTGGCGTGGGATCTGGCGTACCATCATCGCCTCCCTTTCTAGTAGCGCGAGCTCCTTTCCGAACCGCTGGGGTACGAGGTGTCGAGGGCTTGGTGCCGTGAAGGCGCGCAAGGATATCCTTTGGAGTTAACATGGATCCCGATCCTCGTACGGTCGGCTTCTTGGATGGAGGAGCGAGTTCCTAGGGAGGATATGGTGTTAGTTTACAATCCGGACACGAAAGTTTTGATGGAAGGAAAGAGAGACTTACGCTTGGGGTTCCTGTTGCTTTTCTCTTACCGGCCGCCTTAGTGCTCACACCGCCGCTGGCACCTCCATTGCTCATATCGACATCAATACCGTTTGCAGGTGTGTAGTCACCATCCAAGTCCATCTCATCATCACCCTCTTCATCTTTCACCTCCTCATCACTGACATCAGCTACCGCCGATGGCTTCTTTCCACTCTTCGCTCTGACAACTCGAGAGGAAATAGGTGTGTCGGTGTTGTCGTTCGAAGTAGCAGAGGCTTGAGAAGCAGCAGTCTTAGCAGCAACGCCCTTGTTCGAAGCCTTGCTAGCCTTTACTGTCTTCAATGGACCCAGATAGTCTTCTTCGAAGTGGAACTCCTAGTGACACATTAGCTTTGCTGTATTATATGACAGACTGGGCTGAAAGGAAGACTTTCGATGATGACAATGTGAGGGAGACGGAAGAAGGTCGACCGAGGAAGGGTGGGGAGCATAGCAGGAGGAGACGTGATGCTTGATAATAAGATGTCGTGGATCTCGAACACAACATTGCGGGTACATCGAGAGAAAACGAGACAGCCTGTCCTCGAACAAAAGCATCAAGCAAAACACAGGACATACCTCATAATGCTCAATTAACCCCGCCTCATTCTTCGTACTCGCTCCGCAGCCGGGCTCTGCACACTTCCACTTTGCAGGCGGCATCCTGGTTGTCCTTTCTTATCTCTCTGGCCCCTCTTATCTCTCTGTTGTTTGGCGTTCACGTTCACCTTTCTCGAGATTCGTGGCTTGTCCCCTTTAGCTTGGTTCAGCTTAAATGGTGAGAGAAAGCAAAGCAAAGTTGTTCTGTGTTTGTTTCACTTTGTTGAGTGGAAAATGGAAATGGGAGGGGTTGACGGAAGTCGCGTGCGCTATTGTGGTATTCTTGAGCAAGGCTGGTGTTGACGCGCCGAGGACGGAGGGGAGGTAAATATAGGAAATTGCACGGCGCAAAAGTCGCGAATAAGCTAGTGCGAAATTTGAATTTACGCTAGCGAAGCCAATAGGAGAGCGCTTTCCGGGTGGACGAACCATCAGGGACGTGAATCGAACAGGAGGAAGGCTATTCTAGTCAGGAACGAAGGACATAACTTGTGAATCAGAAGGTGCGATATTCAAGAAACATTGCGAACCACAAATGGGAATTACTACTTTTTGGTGAGCTAGTGTGGTGATGCAGTGTGCGCAATGACTGGGATGTCGAAGGCTTGTTTGTTTACTTTTGAACAGTCAAAGTCGCTTATTCACAAACGAACATTGAACTACTTTGATTGCGAAATAATATTAATCAGAATATTACCACGTATTTTGTGATATTATAAGGTACTATAGCAGAAGATACAGTATTGTAAGATATGAATAGAATGGAATACTATGTTCAAGTTGCCAGGAGACATAATTCAAAGCGAATCACGAAATGAAAGTGCGCGAAGCAGAGATATGGCGAGGAAACGAAAGGCAAAGACGAAGTATTCTAGGCGTCTAGGCGCGTCTATTCAGATGCCAGTGACAAACGGAACTCCGCTCAGATTCAGCCTACTGTTATGCCAATCTAGGCGGACAAATCTGCATATATGCAAAGAACGCCACCCATCCATACACCCAGCCAAGCATGCACCACGAAACGCCAACAATGCAACCCAACTCCAACAAGCCAAGCAAACAGAAGTATAATATGCAAGTATCATTACTTCACTCCTGCAGCCACAAAACTCAGCAACGAACCCGCCGTTAATCCACCCACAAGATTGATCGCCATAAACCCTCCAGCGGCCTCCCTCTCCCCATCATCAACATACTCTCCCGCAGCCATCATACAACAGCTCCCCAACCACCCGTTACTAAGCCCAAACAAGAACTGCACCCCAAAGAGGTAAAACACATCACTCTTCACCACCGCTCCCTTCCCCAGGATATTACACAACAAGTACATCGGCAAGAAGCCCGCTCTCGCAATCGCCACCACAAACAGCGCCACAGGTCTATGTCTCAAATTCAACGGCCCCAGCGTAACAAGCCTGCCCGCCAAATCCCCCACATTCCAGATCAAGAACCCCAGCGGTATGAACGCCGATGGCTGGAACAGTCTCGGTGCATGATCTTGCGGTCTATTGGAGACAATCTTCTGCGTGAAGACGGGGAAGAACATCGTCACAGCAAAGCACAAAAACACACTCGCAGCCAGCCAATGCAGTTTTCTGTACAGCGTCCACATGCCGACGACTTTCCGCTTCGCTTGTTCGGCTTCCTCGATGCTGGTTATGGAGGTCATCATTTGACTTTCAAGGATGCGGTTGTGTTTGCGGATGAGGGGGATGACGGCGAAGAGGGTGAGGAAGGAGATTGCCGTGGCGGTGGAGAAGTAGACCGTTGCAGAGGTGGTGTTTCCTGCATTTGTGGTGAGAAGTTGATCGGCGGAGGAGGCGGAGGGGGAGGGTGCCGGGACGGCGAGGACAGAGAGGATTTGAGCGACTGAGGGGAGGACTCCTGCTACTGCTTGCCCGGTCATGATTGCTTGGATGTATTCTGGGCGGCCGAAACTGGAGGCGAATGCAAAGGCGCCGTTTTGACATAGTCCCGTAGCTACTGATGTAGAGAATACCATTATCAATGTGAAGACAAAGTAGCCTGTTGCAGAGATGCTGCGGAAGTATGTGACGGATATGGAGAGGAGTGTAAAGACGATGAAGTTTAGGACGAGGGCGAGGAGGATGCGTTTCGGGTAGGAGGCTTTGGCTTGCAATTGCCCAAGGATCAGCATGGAGAGGAGGTTGGTGATGCAGCCGACGGATGTTATGGCGGATTGGAAATGTTCGAGGATGTTGGCGTTGTCTGCGAAGCGGGTTTGGAAGTATGGTGCTGCTGCTAGGAACATGTTCCTACTCTCGAGTCAGTATTGGACTGTGGTCTGAATATAGATGTGAACGCGGGGTTTTTCTTACCATGCCCATAACATAGCTATCCCCAAGAGAAGGAATATTGAGTATTCAAACCACGAGAACTCCTCCCCTTCATCCGCCTCTGGTACTATCAATATCGGCCTCCGCACATCGTCGTCTCCATTCCCATAGTCCGAATCAACAGGTTCATACTGCTGCTCATTATTCGATGCTTTGAAAAGGGCGCGCAGCCTATCAATCGCAGAGGTATCTTCGCCCATGTTTGCTGAGCAGTTTCGTCCACGATACGGTTGAGGATATATTGTTTGTTATCGGGGCTGCATTTGTGCTCCGTCGTGTTGCGTTGTATGGTAAGGAGAAAAGAAATATTCCGTAGTTGGAAGTGAGGAGGCCGTAACCTTACTCGTACAACCTGACAGATAGAATCACGAGTCGCGTGTGTTCACTTTCCTGTCGTGTAGCTATTCACTTGTCCATAGCCATGTTGCTGCCACATGCATCTGTCTCTGCTGCCGCCCGCCGCCTCGTCTGACGTTGATCCATCTCGCCAAGCCACATCTCGGTCATTCCCGCCCGCCTCACGTGTCCATTCCCTTGCACAGCAGCCACAGCCTTCAATGCATCAGCCAAAACAAAACATAGCCAACCAATGAGCAGCTCTCGTCAGCGATTAAGAATACCCAAGATGCATCTTCTCTACCCAAAAGCCTCTATGGCAAGGATCATTCAAGATTCCCTAGCGGGCCGCTGTCCCTCATACAAATTTTGCAGCGACGAGGTGACCGCGTAACATGACTGAAATCTGCTGCGATGCAAGTATGTTGTGCATTAGAATTGCTGCAAGGACTTTTGCAAACACAATGAGTTGAGTTGCACATCATCAAAATCTAAAATTCCGACACAGGCCCCGAAGGATGGTGGCTTTTGGAAGAGAGTGTTGATGGTTGTTGGTTCTTGAGTTTCTGGCAAGCTCTTTGATTCGTTGACGCGGTATGGAGGCGCGGATTGGATATCGATTTGTTTATTGCGATACGATGGGATTACTTGTCTAGTGGACGAAATCTGTCAAGTAGAATGATTGGCGACCTGCTTAGATTTCTGTTGTGTTCCTTGCTTTCTATAATTCATCCCATGTCCAACGCGCAGGTTTTTGGTGCAAAGGCTGGATTCAGTGCTCACGTAGTGTCTTGTCGCGCTGTCATCACAACCTTGCCTCTCTATTTCAAGCGCGCCCCTTGCCTTCCTTTCCCGACATTTAATAACTCTCAAAATCAACTTTGATGTGATGTTAACGTGGCGGAGTTCGAAGTTTCGTGGTTATCAGCTCCTTGTCATCTTTTTGTCATTTCGCTTGCCTGAAGCATTTTCGTCTTGTGGTACCGAGTACAATGTCACGCTTATCACGAGTCCTCTTTCTCAAAACTCGAATAAGGATTCCAGAGCCGAGTTCGTGGAACCGCCGATCTAGGAACATTTTGATGACGGCTGCAAAGAGTCGGATGAATATTATTCCCAGCTCGCTATTTATTGGAAGAAAGATACTCAATGCTTCTCCTTTACTAGTATTGTGGCTGTTGCTTCTTCCATATTGTATCGATTCTGAACCAAAGCAATCAGGTCAGAGAAACTTGGGTTCCTATGTGGCTCAGCCCTTGCTAATGTTCTTCATACACCGAGGTTGAAGGAAGCCCATGTACCTATTTACTATCTCCTTGGGGCCAATGTGCTGTTACCGTTATCCAGATTCTGACTCAACATAACTGTACCTCGATACAACTCACACTTATTCTATTCCGTCTACAATGCCTTTCGAGCCTTGTCGACCATCAACCAACTCCAAGCAATGCGGGGTACATTCTGTACATCCCCTAAAATAGTCTACCCCGCCAACACCACCACCTCGCCCCGAGCCTCATCAAACCATGAGTCCAAACCAATAACATGTCTCGAATTCATGATTTGTCATTCCACAGCATATTAGATCTCGTCCGCTCCCGCTAATTCCTCAGCCGTGCATAAACAATGCTGTTTATGAGGCTGTCTCAGGCCAATGCTACCCCGCATTCGTCAGAGAAGGCAATTCTAGATCATCAATCGTTTCTAAGCATACTTGAGCTATTGAATAGGTGATGGAGCATTGGCGAAGATACTTTCGGGCTTACGGAGGAGCGGGGTGGGTTGGTATAAATATTCATCCTAGTTGTCTTCCTTCTTGAAGTCGACACAAGCTCTCATCTTGAAGTTTAGAGCAGTCCAATATCCCAAATTCAGCCTACGAGTCAATTACTTCAAGAACCAGTCACCTCAAGATGCCAGAATACGTTAGATGGTAAGCTCCTTGAAATCCATCTCCCATGTCGGAATCTCCGGCTGATACATCCTCGACTGAACAGGGACGCCGAAGGGGTGGAAGTCATCCAACCTGGCGAAGCTGAGAAGATTCAAGCAGTGTCCGACCAATTCAACCGTTTCCAGATGATGAACTTCAATGAGCATCATCATTGTTTGAGAGGTACTCATTTGAAGACACAAGGAGTACGTAAAACATTCCCTATCCTCCAACTTATGAAATGCGGGAGAAGGAAATAGCCGGGGAGAAAGAGATGGAGACGATGATAAATGGGGCGTCAATCATGATATATCAAGGCTGACTAGATTCCAACAGTGTGTCATGGGCAAATTCAAAGTCAAAGAAAACCTGCCCCCTCACCTCGCACAAGGCATGTTCGCCAAAGGCGGAGAGTACGTCTCCATCCCCGTACTCCTTCCCAGCCCACCCATGCCCATCCCAATCATATCCTAATTTCCTCCCACAGATACGACATGATAATGCGCTACTCCTCCCTAACACCCAAGCTCGTCCCGGACAACGTCCCCGCCCCGCGAGGCATCGGCATGAAAATCTTCGGCGTCACCGGCGAGAAAATCTGGGGCGAAGACAAGCAGACGCAAGATTTCACATTCAACAATTACCCTGTCCTCGAACTGCGAGATCCGAAGACTACCAATGAGATTGCGGATTCTCTGGAGAGGAATTGGAATCAGTTGGATAAGTTTGGGGAGGAGATGGGGAAGAGGGAGGATAGTGAGTTGGCCTGTATGGGGGCGGGGTTGGCGAGGCAGTGGAGTGAGTTGCTGATTTTTCTTTGTTTCTTTTTGAGATATGGTTTGGGATGTGGTGGAAAGGAGAAGAAGAAGAGGGGGGGGGGGGGTGAGGAGAGATGTGCTGACGAGATGTGAATAGTGGTCGCTATGCCAGAGTATTCCCAATCCGCCTACAGATTCGGCGATTACGTCGCCAAATTCGGCGTCTTCCCACTCGGCGAAGAGCAGAAGAAACTCGAAAAGGAGACAATCCCCGACGACGCGCCCGGCAACGCCATTGTGAGTTTGTCCTGCCCCATGTTCACAATCCCCCAGGGAACAGAATATTTGACAAAGACTTAATATATCATACAGTCCCAACACAACCGCGAATTCCACCTGAAACACAAAGTAACCTACACTTTCTGCGCGCAACTCCTCCAAAACCTGTCGGAGCAACCCGTCGACGACATCGAGATCGAATGGTCCCCCTCAAAGTACCCATTCGAAGAAATCGCCACTCTCGAATTCGAACCTCAAGACTCCTGGCTTCCAGAATTCAGAGTCTGGTGGGATGATCGCATTACGGTAAATGGGTGGCATGGGTTGAAGACGCATCAGCCGTTGGGGAGCACGAATAGGATGAGGAGGGTGGTGTATGCCGAGAGTAGGAAGCTGAGGCTTAGGGTTAATGGGTGGAGGGATTATGTTGAGCCCGAGGGGATTGCGGATGTGCCGGCGCCGGTTGTGGTTCCTAGCTTAGAGGGGTTAAAGGTTTAGCCTGTGGTGAAGGAGGAAGATTTCTAGGCAGGGACACCTTGCGGGGGATCGGAGAGTGTGATGCATACAATGAGTTTGCATGTCATGTCCCAATCGATTGTTTATTTTGAGCTGCGACTTCGCCAAAACACGAGGCGAGATATATCGTTCTTGATTACTATATTACAACCAATTCCGCATTTGAAATCGATACAGATTGATGTCGACTAGCAGCACGTAAGCCCCATCTCAGTGTGCGTTTCGAAATCTCCCATGCTATCTGTGATGCATCTGAACACCCATTTACCTCGTTCCCAAACAAACCTTCAACCAACTCTTCGCCTTCGCACTCTCATACACATCACTCTGCATCCTAACCACCGTCTCCTTATACAAGCAATCATTCCCGAATCTCCAACTACACAGCACCGCCCTCAACATGCCGCCCTCCCTCCCACACAGCAGTGCCACCGTCGGCGGCCTCTCGGCACTAAACACACAAACACTCAAACTCCCCGTATCAACCAACGTAAACAAATGATGTCCCCTCGGCAACTTCCCCAACACATCCTTCAAGCCCTCCTGATCAGTCAACGAAGATTCGATCCAGCTCGGCTCCAACCCCACACGCTCCCTAGCATCTCGATAATGGTAACTAAACGGTGTCGCCGAAGGCGCATACGATAGTCGTCCATTATTATTCCCGAATATAATCGGCTCAAGTTCCCTCAACGGCATCACGCCCTCAAACCCCACCAAACACGGCGCCGACTGCAAAACCTGCCCCCCATACAGCCTCCTCACCGAAAATGGCCCCACGAGCGAAAGACACAACCCGACAGCAAAGAACCCTGCAACCAGCAACTCCAGCGCCAGAATCAGAGTCTCGCCCTTCAAACCGTCGGAGAATGCGAAGAATGGCGCGTAGGTGATGGTTAGGTTGATACCGAAGAGGAACCACCATGCTCCTGAACGAACAAAGAGTTCGGCGAAGAGTTTCTTGAAGCCGTAGTGCCGGACGACGTTCATGCGAGGGAAGTCCTTCCATCGGATGTGCAGCGCTTTGCAGTTGTCGAGGAGGATGGTGGCGTCTTCGTCGGCGACGCCGACGATTTGGCAGAGGGGGTCGATGTCCCAGAGGTGGGTATGGTAGAGGTCTGGGTTGGCGAGGAGCTCGAAGGGGGACCGTTTGGGTTGAGATTGAGAATGAAGTTGGGGCTGGAGGTGGGGGTCGGGGAACAGACAGACCATGCGCTCGATGAGGCGGTCGGAGTCGTTGGAGAGGGAGAGCCGCGCGATGGCTTGGAAGAGTGTGTCGTCTGGGTCTTTGGAGATGCGGTAGTGAAGCAGGCCCATGAGGGCGTAGGCGACGTCGGCTTTGGCGAAGGCAGAGTAGTTGTTTTGGAATCGGGAGCTGAGGGCGGCGATTGCGTTAGATAGTATCTCAAGACGAGTGAGGGTGAGGAGGCCAGAGAAGTGCTCTGCTAGGAGGCGGGTTGGTCCTCCGTCTTCTTCGGCAGAGAGGTGGTCGTCCCAGACAGTACCAGTCATTTCGACTTTGAGGAGGGAGGTGAGGTTGAAGCTTTGCATGTCTAAGTCTGTGTCTGGGTTCGGAGAGCAGAAGTAAATGCGATCTCCTGGAGCGAGTAATGCTTCAGGTAATGTCCACATCCGCGATCCCCATTCCTGCTTCAACTTGTTATCTGTGCTTTTCAACATGACGACGACTTGATAGCATCCACGAATCACATCACACATTCTGTACACATCGGCGTCGAGAAGTGGTCCTTTCTCTGGAGCACGACAACGGTAGTCGAGCCAGTATGCGGTTTTGCCCGCTTGAAGTGTAGCAAACGCTGCCATTTTCTCGATGAGACGTCGACCTGACGCTGAATTGTCTGTGTTGAAGTGCATATTCGCATAGCTAATAAATAGGTACGAAATATCCCTGGAAGGGTTATCATCCAGCACCCACTCGTCATCTCGCAACACAATCAGCTGTCGAGGGCGTAACATCCGTTTGCGAGAAGACACATCTTTGGATGCCAGCTCTGTGGATGGCTTGCCAGGCCTCATGTCGAGAGGATTGATGGCATGTTTTGGCCACCTCCAATGGTATCCCGGGAAGTCCTTGTACATATCCTGTACATCATCACCTTCCCACGAGGCGGTCGTGGGTAGAATCAGCAAGAGCTGTAGAGGAAAGGCAACGACGATGATGCGGAAGAAAGTGCCAATCCTCCCAAGCACACTGCTTCTGCCATGTTTATTCGGATTTGAGGGTCGCAGCGCCCATTCCGCGACCTGCAAGACCGTTGGTACCGAACCTTTAACCGTTGTCCGTCGCCAATCTCCCGAGTCTTTCTGATTTCCAAACACATATCCCGTTGCTTGAACCACGAGTCGGCGAGGATTGTAGTGAGTAGGACTGAGATACGCAGCGACATCGTCGTATTTATGAGCTAGTTGCCCTAGTTGATTGCGAAACAGGTACCGACCTTTCTCGTCCGATTCGAGGATAGCTGCACTATCGAATGGGGTATGTTCCTGCTTAACAGGTCGATGGAACCAGTGGCCGTTGAAGCCTCGCTTGCCGTTGAACTCTTTGGCGAAGTGTTTGGCTACTTTCTCTTCAACTGTCGCTTTCTTCCGATGCCAGAATCCAGTCGGAGGTGTAGTTGGTGCGACTGATCGCGCCTCAGGAGATTTATGGCCTGCTGATGAGGCGCTGACTGATGCCGGTATCACTTCTAGGGTGGCCTTGTGTGGGATGTCGTAGTTTTCCATCTTGAGGGCAGTGAAAACTTGTACAGTAAACAAATAGCCGATTCCCCAAAGAAATGTCGCTCAAGGCCGCGTGAGACAAGCAACCAACGCCGAAACTCAACCCGGAGAAGTAGGATAACAAAACGAGTAAGAAGGAAAGCAATGATCAGGGGAAGTGGCAGTATACTTAACCTCTCCATCCCCATGCTCATCCCCAACCGTGATTTGGGGGCCATCACGCGGCTGACACTGACTAAGGCACAAAACAATCCACACACCCGTACCGAAAAATCATAGCAGTGGTAGTGCACAAGGATCTGTCCCCTGTCTCCTTTCCTTCTGTTATCCTCATCCGATCATTCGTGATTCGATCTACATATCCCGGGGTTTGGTAGGTGGTCAGACTCGGCTTTCACCACCACCAACTTCTGTCCCAAACGGGCGCCGCTTCGGGAAATGCCCAGAACGGGCCCTGAGAATTCGGACGAAACGCCACACGGAAGTTTAGTCAGCGTAAGCAGTGATACCCTGAGATCAATCATAAGGAAGCATGCCAGTGAGTCCCTCCAATCGCATGCTGGTGTGGAGCGCGGAAATTGATGTCATTGATGCTCGCTTTTGTAGGTTGCTGCATGGTGGAGATGAGAGGGTCAAGCCTTTCCGGCGCGCTGCGGGAGGAGAAACGCGCGGGCGGCAGGGATGCTGACAACTCCGCATGAACACTTTGAATAAGATCACAGATCGAGTCTGCCTGCAGAATCGAGGAGTTGAGTATTAAGCTAGTATAATGATTGGGCCAATGATCAGAAGAGCAGATATAAGAAATAGCTGCTCGGTGCAACAAGTCGATTGTCTGACTCCGCGATGTAAGGAAAATAGATGGAATGCGTGAGATGAGAGAAGTCTTGGTAATATCCTATAGTCATTTCAATTAGTTCCGTGCTTTGTCGGGGAAGATAATGGGGATAGATTCAACGGTCTCATGATGTTGTTTGGGACACGAGAGCCCTTCAGGTAATTGATCAATTTGGACGCCTAATGCTATGCAACCCCTTCTATATACGCCCGCTCTCATCAATTCAAATGCAAATAAGAAATGTAAACCAAAAGCCTGGTCGATTTCTCCTTTCTCCAGTCTCCAGGTCATAAACATTCCGCGCCCAAGGCATCTTCACCTGCATGTTTCTCGGCTACTGACTCAAAATCGTACTATCCACACCTGCACTCCCCAACTGCTCCTCACTAACCCATCCCCTCCCAAATACATAATCCAGGACCTGACACGCACTCACAAAAGCTCCATTCTCAATTTTCGTCCTGACATCCAGTCTTCTCTTCAGATCTTTGATCTCTGCTTCGAAAGTGGCAAGGTCTTTGGCAGCTTTCGGGCCGCGAGAGTGTTTCTTGAATTGCTTCGTGAGGAAGGAGAGAATGTATCGAATCCAGAGGACATTGCTGTAGGGTGTGTGGGATTTCCAGGTGGGTTTTGGGATGGGGACTTCTGAAGGTGGCAGTTCTGAGATGGATGTTGTGTGGAAGGAGGCGGGTTGCATGGTGCGTGTTCCTGTGAGGAGGTGGTTGCGCATTCTGGGGCTGTTAGTTGTGGGCGGGAAGATAGAGGAAGTTGTGGAATGATGAGAGAGGAGGAGACGAACCGACGATAGTTGTCGTACTGCATCCCGGCTAACCCGCTACCACTGCTTTGGAACAGAGCAAGATCGTTCTCCAGATCCTGGAAGACTACATCGCCGTTCTCGAGCTTGGCACGTGAAAGGCCGTAATCAATGATTGTAATGTTGTAGTCCGAGAAGCCGAATTTGATGGAGCCTTCACGAGGTTTCGGTCTGCGCTTGATCTTTGATACCGGGTGTATTGTTTGCCGGACGCAGACGTTATTCTCGTGTAAGTCCCGATGCTGAGTTATCGTCAGTAGGATAGACTGTAATAGTTTTACAAGGACTTACCTCGAACTCGCAAAGGTATTCAGCACGACTCAAAGCCATACAAACACCCAGAAAGATATCCCACACCTGGTCAATGCTTTCGATCGCGCAGTCTTCAAGAACATCGCCTGCATCAGCAAGTTCCAAGACCAAGAAAGTCGATTCTGCCGTGAAAATCTCCGGATCGGGAAAATGCGTTTCCCTTGGTTCATACTCCCCATCATCAGCGATGAATTCATAGTAGGCCTCTTCGATTGATGGCGCAAATCGGCCTTTGATCAAATGGGCATCCTTGAATCCGACAAATCCAGGAACTTCTGTCAGGACATTCATGATGCGAATCTCTGAGACTAGGTCATCTGCATTGATAGCAGTTTCAATTTCGGATGAGGCTGGGTCGGTTGGAATTTTTAGCTGAAGCACTTTGATGATTGATGAACCTGCCGAAGTCATCACACGATAAACTTCTGCGAATGACGCTTCCGCGATCTTCTCGACTTCTGCAGAGGGAGGAAGGATTTCTGGCCAGGTGCTGATGAAGAGTGGTGTACCGCGATCGGTTTGGTAGGCATCGGCGAGACTGGCAAGATGTTCTGGTGCTTGTTGACCGTGTGCTTAGCAGCGTTAATGGTTTTATCTGGATGAGTAGATGTGAGGTCTTACATATGCCGGGATGAGAACCAGTCTCATCTCCATCAACAGAGTGTGGGGGACTTGATGTACTCGACCCAGCAAATCCTCTGGACTCGCTCGATGGTTCTATCTCTTCTGAATCGTCCTCATCGTCTTCATCCTCAGATTCACTAGACTCGCTCGATTCTTCATTGTCCTCTGATCCACTAGATTCCTCTTCGTTCTCTGACTCCGCTACAGACTTGGTCCTTATGACACCTTTCTCAGATGTTTCTTTCTGAATCTCATTCAGGGTCTCAAGGACTTCAGGCCATGATTCAAGTGGATCTGCTGGAAGATCTGGAGAGGTCACTGCAGGCGACTCCTTTGGCTTCACAGAAGAAACGCCGAAAACCTTTGAGGAATTCGACGTATATTGACGGCGCTGTGTGCCATAGGTGCGAACAGGTCTGCCCATCGGACGGGGTGGTAATCTGATATGTATGGTCAGCCATCAACTTCAGAAGCCACCCAGTCCGCACCCATGAGTGTCTAAAGCCAGGATACCTGATCAACAGCTCTCCCGAGAGTCCGACCAGAAGCTCAGTGGCCAATCCGGAAACAGAAACACAGTCTAAAGGTTCTGTTTACATCACGTGATATCGACGAGAAAGCGCGACCTGTCACGTACCTAGTGAAAAGTGGCTCTTGGGGAGATCTCGAGGGCTATCTTAGCATGATACGATATCCATAAAGAAGAATGAAAATACCTTGTCTCCTCGTTGTCGTTGTCGTCGTCGATGTTCAAGCAAGGGCAGCAACATTCCAAGCCTTGGGCAAGGGCTTCAGAGGTCATAGCCGCGGATGTTCTTCGGATCTGGTTGCTGAGGGGCTGATAAAGCGGCATGAAAGTGTCGCAGAACTGCTGAAGAATAATTAAAGCGGCATCAAAGCTTAGCGAGCTCTAACAGGTCTAGTGAATTTAGCGCCATTCACTCCTCATGCCCATGTCTGGCCTCCAGCTTCTCCATCTTCTTCCTCACACGACAACCTTCCATTGAAATCGTGCAACCCCTTCAATATGGCAGGACTCTTCCAAGCTTTCCTCGGAGGCTCCAAGCCATCTGCATCCCCAATCCCAGCTGGCGATAATGGTGAGTCTGCCGGCGCAATTGCATAGAGGTACAGACAGGTGCTAACCCCCGTTCCTACAGACTTCGCCGACTTTGCTGGAGCCCCAGAGCCAACACCAGCTGCCTATTCCGCTGCCTCCTCCCCAGTCAGTTTCATGGGCGCCAGTGCAGCTCCTACAGGTGCAGCTGTCCCTTACACCAAATGGTACAATATCCACGAGCGTCACTCCCTCAGCGACTTCAAGCAGGAGGGTGTGATTCTTGCTATGATTGCTGTGATCGTGACAGTACACATGCTCGGCACAAGTGCCAATCGAAGGAAGGCTAAGGCTTGGATCACCGCGCATGCGACTGTTCTACAAAAGGAGTTTGCGCTGGTCGGATTCGGTGGTCGCAAAGCCCCAACTGTCGACGAGGTCGAGAGTGAAGGCTTGGCCAAGGCTACAACCCTCGAGCTTCCAGAAGAGCTCTTGAAGGAGAAGGCACCCAACGAGTTCTCGACCTACGCAACTGGTCGACAAAATGTGGCTTTTGTCGATATCAACTTGACCCTGTACAAGCGCTACAGCCCACTCACCATGATTTTCGAATTCATCTTCAGTTTATTCTTCGAGAGCCTGGACACACCAGGAGAGAAGATGGAGGCTGTCCTCTACCCCTTCGATGGACGTGAGGCTCTTACTGTTCCTGGCCAGGTTCCCGGAGCACACGAGTTGCGCAAGGATACCAAGAGCAGCTATGATGGTTTCGTCTGGGCTATTGTGAACAAGGAGACTATGAAGGGACTTCGCGAGTCAAGATATGACGTTTCAATCACCACCACTAAGGACAGCGCAAAGCTTCCCGCATGGGCAACTGTTATGAGCGAGAGCGCAGAGATCACCGATTTTCTGCTCACTCCTGAGCTCATTAAGGCTGTTGAGGATGCTGGCGAGTTGTTAAACCACTTGATCATTACTGACCAGCCAATCGACCAACCATTGACGTAAGCGATTTGGTCTTGCTCGTAAAAGTGTACTCTACTAACTGAACATTTCTCAGACTCGAGGACACCACCCCAAAGAAGCGCGTCTATCTTTCTATCCGAACCCCCTCCTCCGGCGATTACACCAGCGGCCTGCCAATCTTCCAATACTTCGTCCGCGTCGCCGACATTCTCGTACAAGGCGCACATTTCCGGCCCGAAGTCCTGCGCAAGGTCCGCACCACTCGTGAAGACACCATCCGCAAGCTCCAAAAAGCCGGCGAAGACGAGAAAGCTGAAGAGCGAAATCTCGAGCGTGAGAAGGCCAAGAAGCTGAAGCGCGACCTCGAACTCAAGGCCCTGGACGCCAAGGGACAGAAGAAGTACCTCGAGAAGGAGCGTGAGAAGGAGATGCGAAAGAACCAGAAGAGGCAAACACAGAAGGCTTAGATAAGTTGTGGCGGATCGATTCTGGATATCGTGGTAATGTATTGCTGTGTATTGTGTATGGAATGGAGTACGTTGGTGGCACAAAAGCCTTGCATGTGGACGGCATAGTTGACGATCTGGGTGTATATTATTTGGAACCCCTTCTTGTATCCTTTACTGCCACATACCTCAGGATGATATTATTACTTACCACGCCAATTCTTCTGGTGCCGGTAATTCGTACTAAGGTATTATAGTGACTTCATCCTTCCGATTAGCAGCAATAAATTCTTCTAATCCGGATTCTTCTCTTCCACCAGCCAACTTCAGTTCCATGCGCGACCACGGTAGCACGCCTGTTCGAACGGAAAACCGCATTTGGCAAGTCCCATATTCAATCTGGCCATGACGACTTCCTCGCGTCTGTCGATTTGCGCAGCTAACCGCTGCTTCCTTCCTCGCCATTTGCCAGCCCGCGTCCGCATCATCAACTGCCCAGACCACACAACTTCGGTTCTGCCCTGTGAGGAAGTCTTGCGAATACACGCAAGCCTCCTGCAAGAAGCACACCATTGCGAGCGATGTATTGGCTCACTGGCTAGATCTGCTTGCCTATGTTATTGGAATCGGGCTGAGCATGGACAGATTGACAGCCACAGCTTGGCTTGACGCCCGGCTCAGGCTGGAAGCCGACGCGATCGTGGTCCCTCACCAAATTCATGAGAATGGACGAGGGCAGAGCCTCGTTTCCTGAACATCTCGAGACCTGCTGGAACTCAAGGCTTGCTCAAGATTTGCACTGGTAAAATCTGGCACTTCTTCATGAACATGTCCGAATACAGCAGGAGCACAGGGAATGGCTTTGTAAGTAGCGATTGATGGACTGAATTGCATTTGGATTCTGATCCCATTCGTCAGGATCGCCGGCTTGTTAATTGGAAAGGCGGGTGCATGACTCTAAGTAGTATCAGACGAAGGGTGATCTGACTGATTGCAGGAAGATACCTTCAAGAGTTCAGAGACAACAGACCAACTCTTGGAGATGAACGTCCATACTCAGGAATAACTTCTGCACGACGTCCTTCCAACAACGATACTGCGAGATCTGATGCTTTGGCGGCCTTTGATAGTCTCTCTGTTTCGCATGGTAATTTAGGCCTACGTGGAGATACAATCAGAGGCCTGAATTCCGGCACATACTCTGAGGAATACCATTCGTGTAAGGGAATAAGCAGATTGGTCCCATGAGACTGCAGCTGACAATTCGTAGATTATGAGGTTCAGGAGCCACACCAATTCAAGTTTGGCAGGGTAAGATCTGTTCATTCTTTTTCGGGCTCGAAGCTAACTATTCGTGGATTTTCAAAGTCCCCTGGTCTGAGCTAAGTGGAGCTGGTGAAGACGACGCTAATGGTAGTCGGAATGAGGTGATAATAGCCCTTGGAGGGCAGGAAGAAGTCGGGAAAGTCTGTCGATTCGTCGTCATCAAGGCACAAGCAAAGCGTTGCATATGTCTGTAAGTTCGAAACGCATTGGATCTCGTCTAGATTTCTTTCTGCTCACAAACTGTTCGCACTAGACTTATCAAGAGCAACAACGGACACGGGCGTCCAGAAGAGAATATCTATGCCGAATCTCAGACAGCAGTTGGATCGGGCAATGGCTCAGCAATATCTTTTCGCCCAAAAAAGCAAGGATTAACAAGAATCCCTATCAAAGTCTGGTGCGACCATCCCCATGATTTGGGCAACGACCCCTGGCTTGACTATGCTAAACCCTATGCCTTGGAATATGGTGTAAAGGCTTGCTTCATTGGCCAACTTGCTCTGCGGTCCGAGTGGCAGCTCACTAATGATTACGACCTGTTCAACCCGTCACCTCATGCTTCGCATTACGACACACCAGAAAAAGTTAAATCTTCGGAACTTGGCTCATGGCAGCCTCCTTCAGCCGCGGACTCTAAGTTGAACTCTTGCATGGATATTAGCGCAACAGAAACACGAGGGGACTCCCTGCCCTCATCCAAAGGTCCGCATGGCCATGGGTGCTCGTCGCCCATACCCATCGCTCCGACCCCTCCTTCGCCCAATCATAGATGCAAACCCCACCTATCCGATGTCAGCAGCAGAAGCTATGTCAACAAAGAGGCACTGAATGGCCCCGAGAACTCAGAAAAAGTTGTTGAAAGCAAGAGCCTACATAAAGCTCTCAATAGCAATGACACTGAGGGTGGAGTTGTTCTTCCTCCCTTTATCGAAAATATCCCTCAACGGGCAGATTCTGACGGCCGAACCTTCGAGATTCCAGGGCACACGACCGGTGAATCAACTAGTCCTGATCTATACCTTACTGATCCAGGATCTGTTCTACTGGATCTCTGGCCATCTTCTTACGCAAAAGAGCGTCCGCTAAAGCTGGAGTACATTGTACAATGGGAAGCACCGACTTTTCTGCACACGAATTTTACGCCTGGAACGAGACTTGGTAGCTTGTTGACCCTCACTGGAGAAGGCATTACAGTACAAGCCCAGAGCTGTGAGGAATATCTCTCAGAAAAATGGCCTGACGTTGGACCATTATTGCTCAGCGGGCTTGAGGAGATCGTACAGTCCGGACAGTTAGGAACAACGAGAGCCGCAGTCCGAAGAAAAAGCAGGTTACTTAGGATGACTATTGATGAGGCATCTATTACAAGTGATACGCCACCTCTCCGGATGTTTATTGAAGGCAGTGAATCCGTGCATACACAAACGTTGACCGCCATGGCGTGGTTATGTAGCGCGATTCGAATTTCGGACCACGACGGAATTCTCTACTCATCTACAACCATTGCGCCTCGCAGGTAGAATCAGCCATTAAGACAGCTTATCATGAAAGCGACTAATCTAAGACATTCCCCGACAGAGCTCTCTTGTTGGCATTTGCTGTTCCCGCACGGCGTTGTGGCAGAAGGTTTTCCGGTTACCAGCCGAAGCGAAGGGATTGGGTTGGAAATTTCGTTTGCGGATATGGCACTTGCGAGCAGATGCCTGAGCCTTGTAGAATTTGACGAAGGTCTCCTTGCACACGGTCTCACATCGATGCTGATCCCCATGTCCGAGCTAACAAAGGACGATGCGCTACAGTGGCATTTCGAGAGCAAGACTCGGCCAGGAAAGGCACTTGCAAAAATATCGCAGATTCTTAAGACTCGCCGCATTGCCCAATGGCATCGAGAGCTTTCGCCGGAGCTGTTATTCAATAGGCGGTGTTTCCTTGGTTGGACAGAGAGTGCCGTCATCACAATGGGAACAGCAGATTATCAGCGAGAGTTTGAATGGTCCGGAGCTAAGAGGATCCCGTCCGTAACAGTCAGCAAATCTTACAGTCTTACCTTTGGGACGAGTGGCATGGGCTTCGTCACTGCGGAAGGCACTCGTCACACATTGCGAACAGCTATGCAGACATCTATTCAGTCGGACTTGCGAAACGACGTTCACGATGCTCTGGCAGCAGGGCGTGAGCACTTGGTCCTCCTCTACGATACCGAAGCGAAAACTGCATACTACCTTCCTAAGGCCACGGTCGTTCTACAAATGGTTCACTCGATCATCCACTCTCGCGAGTACAAGGTATACGCTGGAGACCAATTGGTTTCACCAGACTTTACGTCCTATTTAGCAGAGCCCGGACCTGATGGGTATCTCGGAGCTCAACGTGCACTGCGGGAGTTCCTTAAACTTAGGGTATATAAAGGTATAGATGCACAAGGTGATGTGGTGGAGGACGCCACAGTTCTAATCTCCAAATCATGGCACACGCTCGATGAAATCGGAATGAGACTAGACGAAGCAAAGCCTCGCTTTGAAGAGGCGGGATTCGCGACTCCTCAGTATGTTCACGGCATGGAGTGGAACGATGCTATGAATATGGAACGATCCAAGCCAATATACAGGTGCCGCGTCAATCAACCCTGGACGCACATCACACATGAGCATTCTATTGTCCTGTTTACGAAGAAACTACAGCCACCAGTAGCTCCAACATGCGACAACCTTTGCGAAAGCTGGTCGACCATCCCATCAAAGCAGAATTACTTGGCCATGATGGGGCTCACTGTCCGGTCTCTCTTGAGGAGACACAACGATGGTCTGGCAGAAAAAGTAGAATGGCTTCGAGGGCGGCGATTGATCACTTCTCACGGAGGTTTTCAGGGGTCAGCCATACAGCACGCCCAGAAGCTCCGCTCTGTCAGAACAGCGTCCAGCAATAAGCAATTGCGGACATTAGTGGAACCACATGTCCATGGGTGCTTTGTTTTTGGTGATGGCACGGAGAGGAAATGCTCGAGAGAAGCACGTCCCCCAGACCCACAACGCTCGGAATGGGAAGTTCACGGTGCTGCGACCACCCCGCAGTCCCGGGCCACTCACACAATCCCTAGTGGATACAGTGATTCTCCGATAAGCCCAGTCGATAGTTCCAGTGATAGTTCTAATCTGTCATCCGTTGAAACACGAGGGGGATCATTCAGTCCTCCTGGAGCCGAGGCATCAAGCACTGGACCAGAACTCACAGCTACGGAGTTGATAGAGCAGCCGAACGCTCAACATCCACAATCCGTACAGTTGACACCCGATACAGGCCCTGTTCGTCTCCCGATGGTTTCCATCTGCTCGCAAGAGATGCATATCGCTCAGACATCTGCTGCTCAGAGCTTCCCACATTATTGCGAAGAGGTTTTCGAGCTCCGAGAAACGTCTCAAGGCACCTCGATGGAAAGATCAGGGCATCCGACATGTGCCGCTTCAGAACGCAGCAAACAAAGTCGCTTTATCAGATCGATGGCAGAAAGGTCCATGTCGTTCCTCGCACGCCCGAAGTCGAGCTCTAGGCAGAAAGGGAAAGGGAAACAGGCGCGTAGCTTCACTTGGTCATGATTGCCATGTTGCGAAAGGAGAAAAGAAATTCACCTTGTTGACATCGGGTATTTGGTGGCGCATGATCTAGGGGATTGAATTGCGGGGACAAAACTTCCAAACAATTATAACAAACTCCAAGTCGATTCGTAAAAGTACACATATGCTCTTAATCATCATCATTTGAAGCCTCACTCATGCAGTTTCCAAGTATCCATAAATTATTCGGTAAGTCCTAGTCGTTCCCCGCCCTCCTCGACTCAGCCTCCACAGCCCCTCCATCCTCCTGACTAAACCCAGGCTTCAACATTCTAACAAATCACAACATCCGCGCACCATCTAGCTTCAAACAGTTACGAGCTTATCGAAGCTGTCAACCAAGGCGCAGCCGCGCATCCAATCACACACACTCAACACGTTGAACATGACATCTCAGCCTTACGTGAACGCCTTCTTGGCAGGCGTCACAAGGCTTATTCCTGCAGATCTGTGGATCGCCTTCCCGAAAAGGAAGTGTTCGAATGATGGAAGGAATAATCCAGCTTCTAGAAGGAAGGTATTTAATACCCGGACATTTCTCAGGTTTTGGAAATCGCATCTTCGTGCAACACAATAATAACACACTTCATTACAACAACATTTCAGACCATCAGACAGAGAAGAACACAGCTGCAGACAATCGAGATGTGTTTCGGTCGCAAACCAAAAGTCCAGTATTATGGACAGCCTGCTTATGGAGCGAGACCATATAATCCTTATGGTGGACCACCGATGAAGTATGTCTCTCCCACTTCCTCCTTTCCTCAACTTTCGACCTCGCAAGTTGAGGTCGTTTGCAACAGAACCTTGTACTGACTATCATGAACAGACATAACAAACACCGCTACGGCCACTCCGCAGCCATGCCCGTCTACATCGACTCGAGCGGAGGCGGTGGACATCACGGTCATCACGGACACCATGGAGGAGGAGGGGGATGGTTCGGAGGAGATGGTGGTGGAGGTGGATGGGGAGGCGGTGATGGAGGCGGAGGAGGAGGAGGAGGAGGTGATGGCGGCGGTGGTGGAGGTGGTGGATGTTAGTTGGGGTTGATGAATATGTTGCGCTGGGAGGACGGTGACAGGGCACATGCATTATGATACCACGATTTGCGATGTAGTTTTATGGGAGGAGCCAAATGGGATACCAAGCAGTACGGAACGAATACATTGAAGACAAGACACGAAACCACATGCCATTCGTGAATGGACTGCACCAACCCAAGCCTGATGATCGGGGTTCTTGAGGCAGGATACTGTTCCTGATACTGTACGTGCCTTCTTGAAGTGGACCTGGAGCGAGACACGAATAAGAGAAAGCCAAGACATCTCTAGATAATGGTTATCGATCTCGGCTCTGATTTGCTTCAAAATACGAATACGTTTGGGCGGCATCGGTATTTGGCAAATACCAATCCTACCATGCGAGCGTAGGTAAACGAGAGCGCGAGACCTATGTCAACCCAGCCACGATTCCCGTTCAGCCTGCCATCTGCGACGCAAAAATTCGGGCAACATTAAAACCATCCTTTTGCATTCACCTCTTGCGAATCTCAAGTGTTGAATTACTACGAATCAAGGAATATCCCTCAACAAACATTCGAAGGAAAGCCATCGCCAACACCAAGATGAAGATCTACTACTTGGGAGTATGTTTCAAGCTCGTGCTTTATTACGTTGCGATATTCTGACGTCAACAGATGCTCAAAAACGATGTTACTCCGGCACATGAGCTATGGGCCGAGAAAGACTTGAGCGCATACGGTATCTTCACTCGCGGAACGTATATCTCTCAGCTTCACTCATTCCACAACAACATTTCTTAACACCGAACAGTATCTCCGACTTGATGACTTTCTCCGCCAAAACCATAGCATAGCGCACTCCTCCAGGCAGAAGACAAGATGTTAAATCCAACAGTATGTAATTTTTCTAGGTGTTTAACCAACAGATTCCGGATGACTGACGGCAGCTGCCAATCTAGACAACACATGGTGACAACCTACGGCCACTCTTCCGGAATCTGCAGCATCATGATCACAGAGCATGACTACCCATCTCTAATCGCACACCAACTCCTTTCAAAAATTACCGACGAGCTCCTCACTCTCCACCCACCATCCTCACTAACCTTATTATCTTCCGACCTCAGCTTCCCCAACCTCAAGACTTATTTACTACAGTATCAAGATCCCAGTCAAGTCGACAGCGTGACGGAGATACAGCGTGAATTGGACGAGACGAAGATCGTGCTGCATAAGACTATTGAGAGTGTGCTTGAGCGGAATGTTAAGTTGGAGGATTTGGTGATGGAGAGTGAGGGGCTGAGTGCGCAGAGTGAAATGTTCTATAGTGAGTGTAGTTTCGCAGAGTGAAGCTTGGGACTTGGCTGGCTAATACTGTTGAAGAGCAGGCGAAGAATCAGAATTCGTGTTTTGTGGTGATGTGATGGTACATTGAGCTTTGCGGGTGGAGGTGGAAGTTGTATTCAATGATAATCATCAACTTTGACTACTAAATGAGCGACCACTACTTATTTCCTCTCGGCATCTTGAAAATAGTGACCGTCAATCAAGTGGACGTTTTGTCGTTGATCTCCTTATATTCAGTTTCAAGGCTTCTGAGGAATCGAGGGTCTCAACGAGCGAGGCACGATCTGCCAAAGCTCCTCTAAGATGGTTGTACTGGATCTTGCATCTCCTTCCTAGATGTCAAGCCAGATCATTCATTTGTGATGTTGCCAAGTGGAATTAAGATGTGATGTCCGACACTATTGATGAATGATAACCGCTTATCTTCAACTTGAATTGAGATAGCGATACATACTGCTTATTGACGACATACTTAGCCATGACAGTGCAGATGCCGTGATGACATAAGTGAAATCCTGGAAGTAGACATACGAGGCCTGGAAAATAGAATTCAGCTACCCATTCATAAGACATAAAAATACTGAGAATTGAAGGAATACGAAATTGTCGGGCTCATGAAATCTGACCGTATACGCATGCCGAACGGGACGTTTATCGTTTCTGTGTTTCTGGTCTTCAATATACAGCACGATCAATACAGAAAGACCCGGCCTAAAGACTCCCTCAAATGACTAGTCCATGGACTTAAAATCAATATCATACATCGCAATTCAGTTGTCGTCCAGATAAAACAAGGACTTACCCGGTCTAGAACTCTTGCACTGACTGGGCTAAATTCTATCTGTAATGACAGGCATTTATCACCTTCTGCTCCAATATTGACCGTCAACAAAGACCAATTCGTACAAATGAGATTTACCCGAAAGGACCCTACTGGATTATAAGCTCAAGACTCAGCGAAATGTTTGAGTTTGATACAACAGCGGGAGATCTTGAGCTTGATTTGAAAATAGGTGCTTTGGTGGATCAGTGGATACGACTTCCCTGTTCTATAAGAATCGCCAGGAGGGTGACAACAAGATGTCAAAATGTCAAGTGACCATATTTGTCTATCAGCTGAGCAAACAAAGACCATACTGTATTGTCTGTAAAGCGCGGAAGGCTTCTTCGTAGCCATTGATTTAGGTATACTAATAGAGAAGTAAGACTGCCAATGCAAATATACTGGGTGTAGCCCTGTGGACTAAGAGAACGCTAAATGATGGCTTTGCATATGTTTTGAGATGTGCGCATTGAAATAGTAATTGGGAGGTTGGCACTTGCGGGATTCGTTCAATCCGATGCGAACTGAGACAGCATGCCATGAGAAATCGCTTTGGTGAGGCTACTAGGAGGGAGTGAAACTTGTGGCCACAGTTTTTCCCAGCAGAGAATGATGGGAACTCGGACCAGAAGCGTCTGTGAAACATTCCAATGATTAAGCTCGAATGGTTGGGGTAGAAAAATGAAGTTTACTGATTGGAAAGTCCCAATTCGTAAGTCTTTTCGCATCTCGGCTGGTCACCAGGTTCTTGACTTTTTTGGGGTGGGGGGTGAGGGTTTGATGCTTTGAAGGTGATCTCATCTCTAAAGTCTACAGGTGCAAATAGCGTGCGTAAGCAAAGCAGTATATGTTCCCAAGTACTGATCATTTATTTGCTACTATCTCGATGAGTACAGGACTGCTGTGTGTAAGAGACCGCTGAATGTAGAAAATATCTAGAAGATTGACTGTCCTCCAGAGACCGGGATGTAGAGTCCATTCAACCAAGCAGCTTCCTTCTCACATAGCATTGCGACAACCCATGCAACTTCCTCGGGCGATCCAAGGCGCCCAGCAACGGGAGTGGCGTCAATCATTGGCTGAAGTGCATCCTTCAGCGCTTGAGGCGCTGCGTGAAAAGCATCCGTCCCAATGATCCCAGGCGCAACTCCATTGACAGTACATCCATATTTGCGTGGTAGCTCCAAAGCCCAGCACTGAGTATACGATTCGATCATGCCTTTAGTACCAGCGTAGATGCTTGAATCGGGCCCCGGAACTCTGGAGACGCTGCTTCCTATGTTGACGATGCGCGATCCTTCCGGAGAAAGATACTTCAACACGGCGCGGGTGAGGAGGAAAGTCCCTCGGGCATTGGTGTGAACCACGGCTTCCCAGGAGTCTTCTACTTTCTCATCGCTTGGATCGTCCAACGACATCATGCGGTTGATGCCTGCACAATTGACCAGAATGTCGATTCTACCGCCGAATACTTCAGCAGTCTTGTCCGCTAGCATACGTGGACCGTCCCGTGTTGACATATCTGCCTCGATGATGGTAGATAGTGCTGAATGTCCGAGGCTCTTCGCGACAGCTTCTGCATTCACCTTCTCACTTGGGAAGGGGTAGTTGATAGCGACCACCGCTCCGCGCTTCGACAACTCCCTTACAATGGCGGCACCCAGGCCAGCAGAAGATCCACTGACCAGGGCGACTTTGCCATGAAGCGTTCTATGAATAGACGACATTGTATAACGCTTATGGTAGAATGCTCAACGCTCTGAATAGGAGTCAATCGAAGCGGAACAGAGAGTGTACCAAAGGGGACTGGGGGGCTCACTAGTGATCCTAAGACGTGTTATCGACTCGTAAACTTCGGTGCAGCTGGATACAGGCCGGAAAGGAGAGTGTCCGCGAGACTACAAACTGAGCACCGCTTACTGAAGTAGTAGATGGACGCTAGTTTCACGAAAGACAGGAACGTGAGCTTAGAAAGTTGGATGGGATAGACAGCTACTGTGGAATAAAGGCACAGAATCTCGATTGAGCAATGAATTCTTGAAAAGTGGAAGTGGGCACGAAAGGGTGAAGAAGATTAAAATGAAACGGCCATGTCAAGTATGAGCCACGCGCCGCGCGTAGCCTCTTTCTTTAAACTTAAATTATAGATGATTTCTTCCATAAGCCTGCAGATCCGTTGGATCAGAGACTCTAGAGAGTTTCCCTTCCATTGCAGTGAATGTGAATGGGCATACGAAGAGTGCCACCGGTTGCGAGCTTCCAAGACAAGACGACCCTAAAGTCCAAGTTAGGTCCGAGCTAAGCGAGACGAGAACCACAGTTATGGGATGGTAGCCACCGCACCTGGAGATCTGTCATCCCGCCCCATGCGACTAAATGTCTGTCGCAACTAGGAGAAAATCAAGCCACCTTGTGGATGCATGGCTCCCTACCTTTGTAAAGGATCGATTTTCAAATCTCGGACGGACCAAGCATTCAGGCGGTGTGGTGGAGTAATCCCCACCCGGCACCCGTCAGACAGAACCAGCCCGTGTGTTGCCGTGTTAATCAAAAAAGCTAAGCATTTGATATGTATAGGTAGACTTACGATACGTGATTCCCAGCGGAGCCTGTATTTGTATTCACAAACTTCAAACACTACTCGTACTTGCCTCACCTCTTCCCTCTATGACTTTGTTACCCCCCATGGCATTTTCCACCTTCACACTGCCGCTAGCATGCAGTGGACTGTTGCTACTGGTCCTTGTTTATTGTGTAAAGTATATTCGGTTCCATACGAAATATCGCTTTCCTACACACATTCCAGGCAGAGTCCCAATCTTCGGGAACATGCTGCAGATACCAAGGAACGTTGCCGACCAACGTGTGTATTTCGGAGAGCTTGCAAAGAAGCATGGTGAGATGTGAGTTTGATTATCGCCACCCAAGGAACATTCAGTCGAAATTTTCAAGCTGACAGTTTCCTTAGGTTCACTCTGAAGCTTGGCTCCAACTACTGGGTTTTTCTCAACTCGCACAGAGTCGTCAACGAGCTTCTAGACAAACGAGGGGCTTTGTATATATCGAGACAAAATCTGCCGATGGCAGGCGACGTTGCATCAGGTGGCAAGCGACTTGTTTTTCTTCCGTTCGGCGACATGTGGAAGTGGCAGCGAAAAGTCTTACACGAAGTTCTCGGGCCCTCGCAGAAGTCTATTTTCGGCCCCTTTCAGGACGTCGAGTCCCGAAACCTTCTTCATGGATATCTTAAGAGCCCTGAAACCTGGCACCTTAGTAATGCCCAATATAGCAGTTCAGTCATCATGAGTATGACTTTTGGTCGCAGAACAAAACTGCGTGACGAGACCACCGAGACCATCATTGCCGTCAATGACCAGCTCTCCAAATCATTCGAGCCAGGCTCGAATCTGATCGACTCATTCCCCTTTTTGGCAAGGATTCCGTTCGCAAAGTCTCTGCAGCCATGGAGGTGGTGGGGAGATAATCTGTACAACGTTGCATTGGCGTACGTTAAACCTGCAAACGCACAATACCTGATATTGACTGGCTATAGGAATTTCCGGAACGAATATTCCAATTTCATTAATCGGCAGGAAGAGGGCACTGTTCCTAAATGTCTAGCGTCCGAGTTCTTGAGACTCGGTAGAGATAAAGAGTGCAGCCATGAAAGCATGCTTTTCCTTTTCGGCTCAGTGATAGAAGCTGGATCTGACACCACCCGTGTCTCTCTCAATCAGCTGGCAGCAGCCGCTGCAATATTCCCTGATTGGGTTGAGCGCGCAAGACAAGAATTAGATAGTGTATGCGGTGCCAATGCTGAAAGACTACCAGACGCGCTCGATGCTCCGAATCTACCATACATCAAAGCTGCAGCCAAGGAAACTGTTCGATGGAAGTCAGTACAACACTTAACCTCTAATCCGATGTCAAAATTACTCACAAGTCTACCAGCCCGTCATTTGGCGAGATTGCACATTCCCTGATCAAAGACGACAACTTTGAGGGCTATCGCTTTCCGGCAGGGACAACATTTGTGTGGAATCACTGGGGAATACACAATTCGCCGAACGAGTATGCTAAACCAGAGAGGTTCTGGCCCGATCGTTTCCTCAACGAAGATCTTGATAAGCCCATCAAGGGCCACTTGGGATTCGGTACAGGTATGTCAGGAGCAAATCTTCTCTTGGACCCTTTAGAGAATCCTAACCCATTCGTATGCTGACACAGCATAGGTCGCCGCGTATGTCCCGGATGGAATGTGGCCAGTGCCTCTCTATTTTTGGGAATTTCACGCATCATATACTGCTTCGACTTCCATCTTGTTCCAGGGCACAAGATTCCTGTGGGCAAACCTTTCTCTATCGGCTTTGAGAAGCCATACGAGGTGGCTGTCACAGTAAGAAGTCAAGCTCATGCAGATTTGATCGAAAGGGAATGTGCAGATTCGGCACTATAGATGTCATAATATCGCCTTAGTTTCGAAATTACGACTTATGCTTCGCACATGTATCTCTTAGCTTACCGTTGCGTGCTTAGGGACTGAGCTCGATGCAAGCCAATTTACTGTATACGTAGAGATCTATAACGTACTTGAAAACACTGGTCTCCTCGGATGTAACCTAGGAGCGAAATTTTTAGTAGATTCATTTTAACTAATACGTTATATGGTCTCTTTCATCGCCATAATTACTGGTTAGATCACTTCATTCCTTGCGTCTCAAATCATTTCGCGAGACTGCTACATTGTCAAGAGTACACTCTTGTGATAAATCTACCATCGTGACAGAAGTCAGATTTCAATGTCAGCCAAAGGAGTGGAATCAAGATGAGGGATCCCGGTGGGGCAGGGAGTAGTAGATAAAGGAGGACTTGATGCAGTCACAAAGACAGGATTGATTCGCAATGCCTCGGGGTGATGGGGACCTCACATGCCGGGTCTCCTTCAGGTCATTTACTTGATATTTAATTACAATGAGCTGAGTTCCCGGGCTTGGAGTCATCATAAGTTCAAAAAGATGTGTCCATGTGTCTCAATTTCAAGCCTATCAAAAAGTAGATGTCCATCGAAAAAAAAAAAAGAAAAAAAAAAAAAAAACTAGGTTTCGATACCGACCCAAGTCCCAAACAGCTGGCCATCACAATGTAGGCTTTGCGGACTTCGCCCGAGCAGCCTGTTCCACATCTTTCCCATCAACCCAGCTGCCATGGAGTCCATCCAACAATTTCAATGGCAACTTGATTTCAGCCAGTGGCCCTTTCTCGATATCTTGAGCATCAAAGAGAAGCAAGTGACTTCGATTCTCGCGATAGAGATCGGCAAGAATGACAATATACCCGTCCTCCGGCGCAGCATCCTCGGATCGTGGAACGAAGCACGGCTCTTGGAACGTAACATCGTCACCGTAGTAGTAGGACTGGGACTTGCCAGTCTCAAAGTTGTAGCAAAGCAAGGTATTGAAACCGGCTTGTGCCGCGGTGCCGTTGGTGTACATTTTCTTGGTTGGATCGACCGTCAAGATCCAGTAACGGTTATACTTCTTTCCCAGCAAGCGATCGTCAACCCGGCCGAACTCATTAACGCCATCCATGACCACGCGTTCTGGAAGGACCATCACCTCCGTGCTGCCATTTGGATCAAAGAGGTAGCGCAGAACTGGAGCGCGGAGCGTGCGCGGATCGTAATGGAATTTCTTGCCCACACTGTTCGGAAAGAATGGAAAGACACAATCGGTCCACACGTTGGCGTCCAGAACGAGTTTTCCATCCTCTTCATAGCTGTTGATTGTATGGGAGTAGCAGCCCTTAGGCGTTTTGAACCATTTCACGTCCTCGGGCTTGGCCCCGCGGCGTGGGATGACACCGAGGAGTTGGTAATCCAGGTTCTCGTCCCAGAAGAAATGTTCACCGCCCTTCTGCATCTGTTCCAGACTTGCTTTCAGTCCATTGATAGGGAAGATAACATAATTCTCAGTTGCCCAGAAATCATGAATCATGCAAGCCCACGGAGCTTTGAACCACACTTCTTCGGTGATTGATCCACGCTTGTCGACAGTGAAAGAACAGATGTCTGGCGAAGCATCGCCCTTGGCCTCATAGCCAAAAGCAACAAGCTCCCCCGTCGTAGAGTCTGCCTTGGGGTGGGCCGTATGAGTTGGGCATCGAAACGTCCCGTTGTAGTCCACCATACCACGGGTCTCGAGCGAAGCGGCGTCAATCTCGAAGGGTGGCGCATCTTCCTTCAATGCCATGATCTTCTGAGCATGGTAGATAACATGAGTATTGGCTGTCGTCCGTGTAAGGACATCGCGAACTCTGGGATCGTCGGTGTATTTGTTGCGGTAGCGACCAAACAATGCCTGTCGCGCAGCACGCTCTGCTTCGAACTTTGGCGTACGCACGTAGCGATTTTTAAAGTCTACGTGGCCGCCTTGAAAAGAGAAACTGCATATATTTCCGTCGCCGTTGAGTGGAATTTCGTCTTCGCCGAACATTGGCGGGAAGGCATGATCGGGCTGGACCCGGTAGAAGGTACCGTGAAGGTCAGCCGGTACCTGACCGAGAACCTCAAGTTCGTACACTTCAGCTTCGAAGCGCATGTGGTCATAGTTCCAAGCGCTCATCTGGTAGTTCTTGGGAAATACAGTGCTGGGGACGATGTGAACCATCTTGACTGATCTGAATTTGAGCGGAGATAATTGTAAAATTGATGGATAGAGAGACAAATGATTGGAAAAGAAATGTGATGTGAATCAACATCTATTTCGACTGGCCAAGCCGTCATCAAGTATAGTAGTTCATAAGTCGCTCGCTGCGGCTGCTTCGGATGCCGAGGCGGGTGAAGCCACCATCATACCCAGGTGGCTCCCAGGGGTGGGTGGCTTATTTTAGATGGCGCTCACTGGACTAAGTGCTCACATCAAGCGGGATCAAGCTATCATATCTTCACCTCAATATTTGATCATAGGAAGTTTAATCACACCAATTGACGTTATTTTTGACATCGCTGTACGAATCATGGTTGAATTTTACGCAGATGTTGCTCTCCAGAAGCATCATAATAATGCCTTCAAGTCGGTGCCGGTGATAGCCAACCAAACTGTGCTTCCTTCAGGGCTCGACAAGGCAACGTTCGAGCGTGTTATCAGTGGATTGAGTGCGATAGTTGGTGCGGAGAATGTTGCAGTGGGCGCTGAGCTCCGGAACTTTCGAGATCCCTATCCGCTGGTGGTTGATGAACACCAGCCGTCAGCAGCAGCATGGTTAGCGAAACCCTCCTCTTGAAACCCACATGTACTGATTGCAACAACATCAGTCCCAAATCTGTGGAGGAGATTCAAGGCATATTGAAAATTGCCAATCAATACAGCTTTCCAATATGGGTTTGTTCACAAGGCAAGAACTTCGGGTAGGTGCCGTGTTCGGCTTTCTTTCGCGTATTTGCTTTGTTGACATGGGCACACAGATATGGCGGGCCGGCGCCTAGAGAGTCGGGCTCAATCGTAGTATCGCTACACCGTATGAATCGTATCCTCGAGGTCAACGAAAAATTTGCATATGTCTTAGTCGAGCCTGGTGTGACGTTTTTCCAATTACACGATTATCTACGGAGTCGAAATATTCCCTTATGGATGAGCGCCCCTGCCCTGGGATGGGGCAGCGTGGTTGGAAATGTAAGTGACATGTTGCATTTCATTCGTGTAAAGATGCTTCTGACACAACGTCTACTTAACAGACTCTCGACCGTGGCCATGGTTATACCATCTCTGGAGATCGCCAGCACGGCATTCGAAGCTTGGAGGTTGTACTTCCATCGGGCGACATCATGCGCACCGGACAATGGGCAGTGACTAACTCACCCAGCGCCCACACGTGTAGTAACAATTTCGGGCCTCAGGTGGATGGCCTGTTCCTACAGACGAACCTGGGAATAGTGTCGAAGCTAGCAGTGACCGTTGATCTTGCTCCACAAGCTTTTATGAGCGTCAAATTACATGGCCAAAGAGTCGAGGACATTGGAGCGATTGTCGATTGCATGCAACAGCTATGGCTGGAAGGCATCATGCAGAACCACGGCATGATCACAAACATCAATCATTTTGCGTCCCATGATGTTCCGAAGCACCACCATCAGACAGAGCCAGGCCCTCTGCTGCCGGAAACCATTGAAAAGATGAAAGAGAGGTATCACACTGGGTACTGGCGATGCATGCTCGACCTGTACGGCACGCGGGAAATGGTCCTGGCGCGGTTTGCCAGGGTAGAGGCTGTCTTTGCGGCAGCGATCCCGGATATAAAGCTTGAGAAGATCGTGTTCGAAGGCGAAGATGGTAAGCCTGTCGATGCCATGAAGATCGGAACTCTCTCTGCTGGAGTTCCCTCTATGGTACCCATCAAGCTCGCAGATTACAATCTGCCAGCAGACGGCACGGGCGCTGGGGGACACATCGACACAACTCTTATCCTCCCATCTGACGGCGATACTGTCTCCAATTGGTTTGCAAAGGCCAAGAAAATCATGGAGGACGAAGGTGTTGATCCGTTCATTGGCTGCCATGTTTTCCCAAACCATATCCTTTTCGTACAAGAATATGTGTTCGACAAGACCCAAGCGGCACACCGTGAGCGCGGATGTAAGGTTGTCAAATCACTCCTTGCGGCCGCGAAAAAGGCGGGCTTTGCGAACTACAGATCTCACGTGCAAAATATGGGTGAGTGTGCTTGTGCGGTGAAACAAGCAAATGTACAAAGTGCTGAACGTTTCTAGATGCCGTTCAAAATGTGTATGACTACAATAACCACATCTACAGAAGATTTGTCGAGACTCTGAAAGTAGACCAACCTCCCCTATAATCTTTGTGCCCGTAATGCTAAAAGATTCTTGTAGAATGCTCTCGACCCTCAAGGTATCCTTGCACCAGGGAAGCAGGGGATATGGCCACAGAAAGCACTTAAAACCTATGAGAATAGTGCTACTTCCAAGCTTTCATGATTTCTGGTGCTGGGCATGGGGGGTTCAACGATGATGTCTTCTGTTATATATATTTGTATTCAAGATAGGAGCTGCATAAATTTTCTGGCTTTCCGACCAGTTAATTTGGGCTCTCGCATTATCGTGCCTGTATATCCCATCTTACCCATGCTTAATTCTCCGTCCTTACCTACTCCACTTTTGAAGACGAAGACTTCACCAATGATGTTGTATTACAGAGCCCACCAATTGCTGCCCGCACCACCGAGAAAAGTTCTAGGGGTAGGAACGATAATTCTTTATAGACAACAAACTTTGCTAAGATTGACCAAGGGCAATACCTGAACCATCATTATGTAGCAGGATGATATAGTATTAAAAGCGAAGGTTCAAATGATGTGTTTACTTTAAAGATGCTTCGCAAACCATCTGACCGCCGCATCCTCCGCCTGATCAGCCATCTCCTTCTCCCCTTGATCATTAGGATTCCCACGGACAGCAAACCCATGCCTCGCATTCGGAATGATTGTCACCTCGGTCTCCACTCCCTTGTTTTCACCAAGCAGCTTGTCCACCTCTCGCACCTGCTCGATCTTCATAGCAAAATCCACATCCCCAATGACCATACTGAACGGCACCTTGATGCCCGCGAAATCTTCCACCTTGACTTCGCTAGGATGCGCAACGTAAGCAGCATCGACGAGTGGTTTGCTCGATTCAGAGGATAGGTGGGTGACGCCGTAGGCGCCCCAGCAGAAACCTATCGCCCCAATGCGTGGCTGCGCCTGCGTCTTACTGTTGGCCTGTGTTGCGGTGGCCATCAGATCGGCGCGAAGAGCGGCGATGAATTGCTGGATCAGACCGTATCTTTTTGGTGGGTGGTTGCGGGAGGAGAACGGAATGATAAACCGTGCTGCTTGCAAGACGAGTATTCTGTGGATCGCAGACACATCGTTAGCTTAGTGAAGATCTCCATCTGCGAAGATAATTCACTATAGGGGGCATGCAGGCAGGTCCGCTCTCTGGGAACGAAATCGTACTCAATGTACTTTTTTTACAGGAAGAGTGCAAGACGAATTGCAAGGGGTAATGAGACAGAAAGAAGCAATGGAAGGAAATTTAAGCTTACGGTTTCATGATCCAGGCCCACAGCCCCCTCTCCGCAATAATTCGATCGATTATTGTCTTGACCCAAGCAGGCATCGCCGTTCCTAGCATCATAAAACGTCAACCTCGCCCTCGCCCTCGCAAACATTACCATCAACTTGTCCCAGCTAGCGACTCTGATAAATTCAAGGAAAAGATAGACCAAATGGGGTAGCTCTTATAGGTATTTACTAACCGTCCATAAAGTCGGGCAGATACACCCGGCATCCAAGCCGACGAGCATAAGAGTCGGCAAGCATCCGCAGGTTGACTGTCGACCAGCCAAAAGCATCAGAGACAATGACTATCACGCTGCTGTCGGGCCTTCTACTCGCGTCTGGTGGTGGCTCAGTGACATAAGTTCGCAGCCCATGAAGCTCCGTCTCGGTACCAGTGGGAGTGCCGACATGGTCGTGGCCGCGGAAGCAGTCTGGACAAGACATCGAGTTTTCTTCTCTTTTAGATATCAAAGGAAAGATGAGTGATAGTCAAGACGGGAAATGCTACTGGATTCTGGAGGGATTGTATTCCAAGAGGGTACTTATTTCCTAGGGTTATTGTTGCCGGAGTTATCGGTCTTGGCAAGTGGCGCCACAAATAGACTTTGCAAGGAGCTTGGTGGCTCCAACCCTTTGATCGTAAGCAAGAAGCGGTAATCCTATGGTGGAATATGAGGGATGAGGAGGACTCTTTGCCATCTTTGTCTGACTGACGCTTGGAAACAGGTTGAAACTAAGTGTGTGCACACCCGAGTTGTTGTTGTTGTTGTTGTTGTTGATTCAAGACTCAGCACTTACATGCTAGCGCTGCTTTCCTCTGCTCATGTGTATTATAATTCATAAGGAGAGTGTATATAATATTCCAACGGTAGCGATCAATACATAAAACACCTTACCAAGGATTTGGCGTTATATCATGGTACACTTTAAAACCTCCAGTTGACTTCGCCGCTTTGAAAGCTTCTTCGTGCTCTTCCAGACCGTATAAAGCATGTGTTGCTCCTCCGCGGGTCCCAAGTCTTATGACATCTGATTCCACCAGAGAGATTGTCAAATTGATGCCCTCTCTATCCACACCCAGCTTTCCAGTGATCGAAATGTTTTGGTGCATAACGAACGCGTATGGAACATTGATTGAGCCTGAAGGCGCACCACTAAGCACCACCCTACCCTTGTTCTTAACTGTTTGTATCGCCGTAGCGAAAAACGGGCTCCCCGATAAGGCACCAGAAGCCCAGTCATTGTATACATCAACGCCGCGACCACGAGGAGTTGCAGCACGTATGGCTGCGACATCAGCAGCTTCATCACCTGTCATGACAATAGTCTGCAAGCGCTCGTGATTTTCCAGCTGCTTCTTGAGTATGTCGAGCTTCCTTTCGCTTCGGCCAATAGCAATGACATTTGCACCTAAATTCAGGGCTACCTCGGTCGAGACTCCGCCGAAAGTGCCAGTCGCAGGTCCGATCAGCACAGTCTCACTCGCGCGGACTTGTCCAGCTTCGCAGATGGCGCCGACGCCCATGGCGTAGAAAGAGATCTCGTGGAGATCAGCAGGCGTGTATCCGAAGTGATCGCACAGCCTGTCGCTGTCCAGGACAAAGGCGTTCTCGAGTGGAATTTTCTGATATTGCTGCAATGAGCCATCTCGCCACTCTCCCTGCATGAGCTTCTTCGCGTTCGGGTCTTCGCCTCCGTGATGGCCCTGAATCATGAAGACATTCTGATCATCGCGCGCTGTGATGAATGCGGAGAAGTAGATGAGATCACCTGGCTTGAGAGTGACGGTGTCTGGTCCAACGGCGTGCACTCGACCGATGTGACTAGGGTGTGGTACCAGAGGTAGGGCCAGATTGAAGACTGGTAGGTGCCCTTTGTGGATGTCTTCTGCGTAGGGAAATATGACGGTGTTGAGAACCTTGACGACAACAGAACCAGCAGATGCTTCGGGAATAGGGAGATCGATCAGCTCCAGTGGAGACGAGAATGATGAAAGCCATAAGGCGCGGTTGCTCTCGGAGGATTGTTCACCCATGATGTGACACAACGTTTTATCTGATTAGACTGGGCTTGATAGACCTTTAACCTTTCGAAAGAGCGATACTTGCGATACAGGATGGAATAAATCTTCCTATTTGTCAATGGCTCGCGGGCGTATACTGAGCGACTACTCAGGCCTTGCCACTTGTTGCGGAGACTGTGCCCACCCAGGTATTGCCGACCTCCCCGCACCCCACCCGATCACGTTTTCCTCCTACCTAGGGCATTGCCGAAGCAAGTCTCTGGATGGCTTCACATAGATGATACAAGGAGGAAAGGCTCGTTTGCCGAGCTGCGTGTTAGCTGCTTCAGCTTCTCGGAAATCCCGCTCGGGACTGCATCTGTGATTAGTATGAGCTAATACGTTCGTGAAGTGCAAACTCACATTGCCACACGGAGCGATCGGACAGCAGCACAGCTGCCACTTCAAGTGGTAAACTCGAGTGTCTCCCTGGATCAGTACTGCGCGTCTCGTCCATCTCGGAGGACACAATGTCGATCACACGATCTAGTGCTGCCGACGACTCGACCCTCGACAATAGTGATACCTTGTTGCTGAGGTACCAACTCAAGAGTAAGCCTTCCCGGAGATATTAGCATACGTATCAAAAAACTGGGCATGGGGAAAATGGTGGATGAGAATGGGGAACAAGAAGTATATGACGCTTTCGACGTTCCAACTTACCCCCCTCGTAACAAGCAATTGCACAAACAGGTCCCAGTTGGTGAGGTGCCACTCTTTGCAGGTAGTTTATACCCATATGGCAGTCTGACTTCATGGCGTCGGCTGCACGAATCAAGGCGATATTCATGTGACTCCAGTGATCGGTCTTAGCTTCTATTGGATTTTGCCCCGGGGCCTTCCGCTTCCTTGGGAATTTCAGTAGCCGCTTCATCTCCGTCAAGATTTCGCTTGCGTAGAGATGGTAGTAAAGAGAATTCAGAAGCGCTCGGGTCGAGTAGAGTAATGGATCTGGCGTCGAACAATTGCTGTCCTTGGCTACCATGCGCTCTTTCAAGAGCAGGTCCAGTATGCGAACTGCTCTATCAGTTTTGTTGATCACATCTGCACCTAATTGGAGGCGATAAGACCCAGTGATGACCTCGAATGAACAAAACCGCCACAGGAGACACGACACAAGAGCCGTGAGGCCCAGATCGCTAACGTAAGAGCTGGGTTTCGTTTCCGCAAGAACAGAATGCAGCACTTGGCAGCTATTTAATTGCTGCGAGCTTCCCTGCCAGTTTTTTTGATCTTGTTGCCAGACTGCTTCATCGGAAGGCAATGGAAAGGGCATATCAAAGAAGGGCAAAGTAAAACATTGCTCGTTTCCAGTGGAAGCGAATGCCGCACCAATTTCAATGGTATGGGTAATGGCTCTGATCGTTCCAGTCAGGAGCGAATAAATGGCGGCGGGTAGCAGCAATCTTGACCTACCTGCTGATTGATTCCTGGTACACCCACCCTTTATAGCTTGTGGCTTGACTGGGATCTATCTCTTGAAATGCATCCTGTGCGAGCTTCGAGCGACATGATCAGCAGCTTTTCATAACGTTCTTGGTCGATGACCTGGTTGACATACCTTGATTGCGTACGGGAAAACGTGCGTCACGCGCTGCTGCATGGCTGAAGTTCCTCCATAGGCGCCAAAGTAGCTCATGAGCAGGTATGTTTGCAATGTCCAGAGCTGAAACTCGGAAGTTTGCTCAAGAGCCTCGTCTCCACGTTCATTCTCAAAACGCGTCAGCAGGGCGATCGAATCGTCATTGAGAAATATTTCTTTACCTGGAACATCAGCTGCTGCGTGGTGCAGTGTAATGCAACAGCAGTCGTGCGTTTACAGAGGTACAAGGCGCCAAACGCCATGACCTCGAGTAAAAGAGGTGCTGGCACCGATTAGTGATGAGTGACCAGAAAAGAGCGGCCACGAATAGACATACAAGCTACTGTTGCTATATTGAAACTCGGCCGATGTATCAGCGGCAGATGAGGTGCTGTGTGTGTGAAAAAAGCATCCACGAATCGATGGGTGGTGTCCTTCGGAGGAAACGAGAAAGTGGAATTGATGTGATCCTTATGAATGAGTTTGAAATTTGCGAGCGCGCTCTCATAATCGGCGTCTCTGGGTGAAGACGTCGATGAAGATGGCGAGAAACACGCAGATGACGAGGAATTAGACTGTGAGGAGGAAGAGGAAGAAGACGAGGAGGAGCAGGCCGGTAGTTCCTCAGCGTTCGACAGAGCAGCAGCATGAACTTGTTTGGTGACTGGATTGAGGATGTTAGTCTGTGTGTTAAGTGGTAGCGCTGGTAGAGGGCCTAAGATTTTTGGTAAGATCTCGTCTGTCTGAAAATTGAAGAGTTCAAAATCGAAATCCATGGCATATTCCAACAAGGCTTGATCCACGATAGGCTGGTCCCAGAATCCGGGCTGCTGGTCTTTATTCTGTGTATGACCACTCTGGGCCAGAACTCGAGTTTGAAGGGGCGGCTCTTGAAAATAAGTATCATCGTAATGCACCTGATCGTGGCCTTGACCTTGATCCTGAGCTCGAGTTTCCTCACGAAGCTGATTGCGGTCCTCATTCTGATCCTGATCTTGGGACCGTTCATCATCGCTCATTTGTGGTGTACCGAGAGTTATCCCACTATCAGACATTGGCGAGAAAGGGTTGAAGTTTGAGTTGCCTTGCGGACTTCGTGATGATCTTGACCCCGCGGGAAGTTCCTCGGGCTGATTATCGTCGTGCCCACCCTCCACCAGCTCAGGGTGGAAATTCCTCGTGTGACGGAGAATCACGTCTTTGCGCGAAGAGGCAACGGTGCAGAACTGGCAAGCATACGGCTTGTCTGACAGATCTGTTATCCAAATTAGTGACTTTGAAAATGACCAAGGGTAGGAAGGGCGGCTTTGCAATTCGAGGGTCCACTCACGCGTCTTCTGATGTCGCCGGAGATGTGCGGATCGACTGAAGACGGTCTGGCACTGGGGACATGGGAACGAAGTCTTCATCAGGGCCACTTCTTTCGATCATATATTACAAGCTATGCATGGACGACATCTGTGGGCGAGGTGTGCGACAGAGCTGTGTGATTTCCACAAGACTAGACCACGATATGCAGCAGAGTACAGGAAGATGCAGCACAACGACGCAAAGCACAGTGAGGGACAGCAGAGTCTAATTTAGTATGTTTGAGCTTGTTGTATGCCGGTCCCTTGCAGTGCACGAGAGAGGCTGAAGTATAAGTCGAGGGTGGAGGAGGAGAAGGAAGAGGGGAGCATTCGAAAAGGCTGTTGGCTGTGGGATTCGGCCTTGCTTACCTACTTAGAGCTCAAAAGACATGCACGCTATTCTTTAACAACTAGATCCTCATTACTAATAGTATCCTGGCCCATTCGTAGAAAATGCATACATGTACGGATAGCGTTTTTAGGTAGTGCAAGCGTTGGTAATTTACGAGTAGTGCGGGGAAAGAATCTTGCTCCAGGCTCTACTCGTACGATGCCCCAGATACAGTAGTACAGGTTTGGCTCCATCGTCTGGTGATCTCGCCCTCTCGCGCTCCCCGAATGCCGTGCCGGCTCCAGTGCGGGGTATTCCACCGGGATGAAAAATACTCAACCTACCTAATTGGATACGCAAGTATCATGAAGTGGTTGTATTAACGAAGGACAGTTAGAGGCTTGACCTTACAGCCTGGCTTGCCTTGGCTTGCCATCGAGTCATGATCGACCGAACGGAGTACTTGTAAACGTGCATCGTACATTCGTGAAAAGATCGAGTTCCAAGTAAGTAACAGTGCTATACCAATAATACTCTGCATCCCAAGTCAACTTTCGTTTTCTCTTATTGTTGGGGTACTCAGGTAATTAGCACAGGCTGCTGTCATAGCTTCGTAATCCTAGCTCATCTACAAGTACACCACAGTACCGTAATTATTGCCCCGTGCGGTAAACTTCCTGTTCCCCTGGAACAGGAAGTCACGGAAGATCTTCACAGCGGCTTGCGCTTGGGCAGTGGAGTCCTGGCTGCCGCAGCTGCAGCTTCTCGGACCAGTCCTACTGTAATTTCCAACCAGAGAGCGCCAATACCCGAGTACTTGAGCAGGGAGAGCCTAGAACTGTTCTCACACTGATAACGCTACTTGTAGTAGGTACTTTCAACTAATACATGCGGACGGAACTGAAGGTTAAGGAGATGCACAATTCGTAATTATCTATCTACCGACCTAGCAGCTCAATTGATCGTCAGTGTCTGTCTACGAACCGGAAGTCCGGCTGCTTTAAGATCCAGCAGCGGTATTGTCGTGATCCAGGGTGGGTAACAGAAACGCCCGGTAGCCGATGAACGTCTCCTCGGGATCCCACTTGGCTCGAATTTGCAGCCACTTTTGCATCGCCGACGAAGTCATCACGGGCGCCGCACGTTGTCTTTCATTCAGATCTGCCACATAGATACCGCAGCTGACCGTGGCCGCCTTCTTAAAGACACCGCGGATCCAGCCGTCCATTTTCTCATCAAGGACGGGATTCTCCCAGGCGTTCATGGCTGACACGTAGCACTTTTGTGGTAGACTGAGCGCTTGATTTTTTTCATCTGGATAGTAGTCAAGAGGGCAGACGGTGCCAGTCGTCAGTCTTGAAGGCAGCTCGTACAGAGCCGGCGTAATGGCCTCGATAATTGCGTCGTTTGATGCCTTCGGATCCGTCATGATGCTGTCAACATTCCAACGCTTGCCTTGTGGTTGGAACCTGTCTTGTAGTGTCCACAGGTCCTCCCACGTCCGCTCGAGGACCGGCACGCGCTGCACTTGAAACTTCACAAACTCGTCGGGAAGCTGGTCCCAGGGGCTGGCCAGCACCTTCGCCTCCTCCAGAGAGTCAGCATAAACAGTTTCGTTTATCACAAACATGATGCGCGCGGGGTCCGACTTGTCACCGTCGCCGTCGCCAGGCTCGTCCATATCGGAGCGAAAAGTGAGGAAGAACAAGTCGACGCCGTACTTTGGCACCTTCTCGGATGTTTCTAAAACCCATTTGAGCAACGGCTTGAAGATATCCGTCGAGTCCAAGATGATTGTGGTATCAAACAATCTTCGTTCAGGAATGGTCCTGGCCCAGATCCGAGTCACGACTCCAAAAAAGCCTCGTCCACTGCCAGGCGCCGCCCAGAACAGCTCCTCGTTCTCCGTCTTGCTACAAAGCACCACCTCGCCGGCCGCTGTCACCACCTCCAGCTGGGTGATCCACGAGTCGCTAGTGTATCCCCACCCACGACCAAAGCAGCCCTGCCCACCCGCCAGCAGGAACCCACCGACACCGACCCCGCGATTATGGCCCCAGGGGAAAAACCGACCAATGGCGCCAAATGCCGTGGCGAGCTCCTGCACCGTGTGGCCGGGGCTGAAGGCTGCGATCCTCGTTGCTGCGTCGTACTTGACATCCTTGTTCAGCAGGTGAGTGTCGATGAGCAGACCCTTCTCCACGAGTGACGCGCAGGAGAAGAGATGTCCGCCAGAGCGGACCCCGACTTTGAGATGGCGGGCTTGCGAGCTCTTCATGACGCTCACAACCTCGCTCGTTGTTGTAGGCATATGTATCTCCATGGGTTCAATGTCAGGAATGCGGGCATTAAAATATCGTTGACGGGACTGGTTGTAGCCATCAGAAGCAGGCGTCAACACAGACGAAGTGGTGTTGGCCATCTTGGATTTGTTATGACTGTGTAATTGTACGGATAAATGACACGGTCGACTTGATTGAGTATGCATATGCTCGCTGCTGGCTCTATAGAGTCTTGTTTATCTATAGTTCGCGTGTTTATTTACCCCCAAGGATGGCGCAGGTTGGCAACTACCGAGGATGGCAGATGGGGACATACGTGGATCTCTTTGCCCTCAGCACTTCACCCCGCCTGCACGCCCAGTATCCTCATATGGTGTAAGATGTTACCTTGGCGACGCTTTGTAACAGGGTGGGTGAGTTGGTGAGTATCTTTCTTGTGATTACACACATGTGATTACAGAAAGCCGTCATGAGATTGTCTTCGGAATTCCCACGGGCAGCCATTGAGACGGCTCCGTCTAGACCATCAATAGTGATCATCAATACTATCTGAGTCTGCGCTTCATAAAGCTATAACCTTTGAAGCCAAATGTGATACAAAGGTCAGCTGGACTAACTCTCGCGAGTCTCACAACTTCCAATATTCGACATGATGCATATGAGACTGCCTCACAACGATTCTGCATAGGAGTTCTGGAGAACCTGGCTAAGTCACGATGTATTTTTTGTCTATCATGCTCTAAGTTTTACGAATCAGCTTTGCTGTGTTAAAGTCAGGCAGGCTACGAAATTCCGTTGAATTTACAGATCATCAAAGCAGATTGGGAATTCTGTGTATTCGATTTAGTCAAGAACTATCCAAGAACCATAAGATTAGAACCCCTATCCTTCCATATTCTACCAGACACTATGGGCCATCAGACTTGAATCTTTTCCATCAATTGCCCTTTTCGATGCCAGCATCCTTGACTCCCTTTGCACGCAACTCCTCGACCGGAGCGTCCGTCTGATATGTCATCTCTTTTCTCATATCACTAACCAGCCAGACACAAATCGTAGCCACTGCTGCAATCGCCGACGTGATGATGAAGACCGTTCTGATGGAATCGGCATATACCTGCTTGTAAACCGCAACCCCAGTGCCGATTATGGCTGGAGAAACACCCGGAATGGTCTTCAAAGAAGTAGGATCATTGCTCGTTAATGCTTGGATGAACCCGGGAATGGAAGACACTGGAAGTCCCGCGGCAATCACTGGAGGCGGGATTTTCTTTGGGATGGCCGTCTCCAGTCGTGCCGTGAAGACTGCCAAGTAGATTGATGTGAAGACTGCATTGCAAATTGCCCTCGAGGAAGTCGCGACTGATGTAGCAGTGGCTATTAGACCGTGTGGTACAGAGAGCTGCACTCCAGTCACGATCATAACCAGAGGAGAACCGAATCCAATGCCAGAGACAGCCGCGAAAGCCAGGGCATTGAACCCCTGGCCTGGTTGAAGAGTTGCAAACCCAATAACGCCGCCAGTCCAGATAGCAAAACCGCAGAACATGGGCCAGCGAATCGTGCGGTAGCGAGTTGCAATATACGCCCAAATTGGGCCGGTCAGCATTGTAGCCACCCAATACGGCATGGACCTCGCCACAATCTTGAATGGATCCGACTCATACAATGCCTGAGTTCTAGTGAAGAGTTAGCTTATCAGCGACTGTTTTTGGACGTCGGTCAAAGCAGCCTGAGGAAAAAGGAAAGTCGTTGTCTCTCACTTACACGATTGGATAGAATATGGTGAAGGTGATGATGAGGATAGCCTCGACCCCGAAAAGACCCGTACACAACGCGAACGTCCTTCCATTCGACTTCCCTGGCAAGAAAAGATCGTGATGAAGGATGCCAGTACTCGTGCCTTTCCATTCATAAAGACCAAACACCACGCCCAGAGTCCCGCCGACACAGATGGGAGCAATAGCACGCGCATTAGTCCACCCATACCGCGAGCCGCCCAAGCCCAACCCAGCCAGCAGAAATGCCACAGCAGCAGTCAGCAGAAGTGACCCGAGAAGATCCAGTTTGCTGAGTTTCTGAAGCCAAGATAGCTCGTCGTAGGCTGTTCGCCTCTTGGGTGGCTTGTATCCGAAGATGATGCCGACTAAGCAGGCTGCCCACATTGCCATCTCGATCCACTGTAGGGAATCGAATTAGAATTGTTTGGCTTGTATGACATCGTATGATGCATGTGGAGGAACATATGCAAACTTACCCAGAATTTGCGCCAGCCTCGTACTACATCATTCTTGACCAGGGCGCCGATCGCGAGAGGTCCCGATATCGAAGCTAGAGCCGCGGCCACATTGATGATAGCTTGGGCGACTAAACCGGAAACCAAAACGTCAGAGATAGTCATTCAATTCCAAAATCAAGGAATTGGGAGGGAAGGGTCCTTGCATACTTGGTCTCCATCTCTTCGGCAAGATCTCACTCGGGATAGCATACAACAGCGGGGTCGTTGCATACCCAAAGCCCTTGATTGTCTGACCGGCAATCATACGGTAGATGGTGTCTGAACCAGGCACAATCGCACATCCTATAACACCAAGAGCACAACCAACGAGCAAGATGTGTTTCCTAGCTTGGAAGACATCTGATGCTGATGAGAGCACAGGCCCGATGGCGCCGCAGACTAAATTGGGTGCATTGACGATCCAGGCCTGCGAGTCGGTTGCGTTGAGAGATGTACCGATAAATGTGAGCTGCGAGGATACATCAGCTCCTTCTTCTTGGAATTCTTCGATTCCTTATTGTCTATAGTCTAAAGGTGCACAGTCGTCGGAGAATGGTGAAAAAGGGGAAGAGAAGGAAAGCGTTCGTAAACTTACCACAGCCGGTGGAGCCTGCAACGATATCACAGCCACGTAGTTGAGCAGGAACATCGTCACGAGAGCGACGTAAGTTCGCCAGTGTATGTCGGGCTCTACATCTACATAGTCGTATGTAAGGCTCTCCGACGCCGGGATACTTAACTCTTTGTGCTCGGTATACCCGTAAGTCTCATCGCTGGGCTTTTCGGGTGACTTGGAGATCGAGAAGTCGTGATTGACTTCGATCGAGGACAGAGGCTGCGGTGTAGCCATGGTTTTCTTTGTGACGAGTTGACGACCTTGACTGTGAAGCAGTAGTGGAGGAGGGGGGATGAAAGAGTAGAAGCCGATTTTCGTGAGAAGACTTTTGATACTTGGACGGGCAGACAGGCAAGCCAGAGCTGTCCTAACATCAAGCGATTTCAAGGGTATAGGGACATAGTCGTAGATCATATATCTTTCTATCTACATATCTAAATCGTCCTTAATTTTCCAAACGGGAGTCTAGACAAGACGTCACCCATGATCGGGCTGAAATGTGGGGTGGGGCAGGAACAAACTAGCCATCGCAGACAGACAAGAAAGGACTATAGTAGACCTCAGCAGTTACAGCCAGCCTCTGGTCGTGATTCTTCGTTCCCAGAGGACAAGTTAGGCAGCACACCTCTCGTAGCGGTCGACCGAGCCCCAGCTTATGCTTTGACAACTCTCACCTACCTTGACATCCCCGGATCTAGAGTGGGCGGGGGGCCGGGCTGGGGTACACTAATGCGCGGCTGAGTCTGAATCTGGGGTCTCCAGAGACATTTGGCAGTAGTTCATAGTGGAGTGACATCAAAGAATTTCTGAACTAGCTGCTCCTGGCTTCTGTCTAAGGGTGGCTCACAAGCCTGTGGATGGGGCCCACGGTGGCATGGGTGGCTGCGGGTGGGTGAGGTGGCACCAGGTGGGGAGGGGAAACCCGTGGCGGACAATCTTTCTACAAACCATTGTCTGACGGTTGGGGTGTTTCAGAAAACATCCCTTGGTTTGGACGTCTACTTAGTGTGTGGCTTGAGGTTTACGCTTTTTAGAGTTTCGATTGCGTTTATACAGTAGGAAGATATCAAAGCACAGAGCCTCAGTATCACATGCTGTTCAACCTGAAACGAAATTGCAACGTGAAAATATGGTGCCAAGCTTCTTTAACTTTTATAAACCCTAAACAAATGAGTTTAGATATCTCCTAATCTTTAATCGTTTCTGTTCTAAGCAAGACTGGTTCGTAAATCTCGGTTACGCTAAAGCCTAAGTGGGCTACCACGATTAACTTGATTGGAAAGAGCTTCATGATAGTCGCAATTATTGTCATTCCACTACCAAAGCGCTATGTGATGTATACTCCTTTGATTCCCAGACATCAATTTGGATTGGCGTTAGCGAGGCAGAACATCAAGGAGACTGTCTAAGCCATCTCTGTCTTCCTTGTCCTAAGCTTGACATTCGCAGCGTACTTGAGGTAGACAAACCACGCACAGTATGTCTCAGATACATCCGCAGTTCCAAGGTCGAAGTCAAAGCTGCGTACAATCTGCGGCAGGACTTTATTGATCTCTAGGAGGCTGATGTTCTTACCCAAGCAAGTTCGTGAACCAGCTCCAAACTGTTCAAGCGGGAAAACAATTGGATCAGCGACAGATTTCGTAGTGGAATGACGAAACTACATACCGCGAACATCATGGAGTCCCTTAAGTCGCTTTCAACTTTCGGCTGCAGCCAGCGTTCAGGATTATAGACAGCCGCGTCGTCCCCAAAGATCTCTTTGCTATAATGGAGTACCCAAGCATTTGCGCCAACATCCGTCTGTGAAGCTGGCGTTAGTTTGAACAATTTCGTAGATGAATAATATTAACACGAGTCACATACCCCTTCGGGAAAAAAGGTCCCTCCTAGTGTCACGCCTCCCCGTGGAACTTTTCGAGGGAGTATGGTCCCGACAGCAGGGTGGATGCGCAAGGTCTCCTTTATCACTGCTTGCAAGTAGGGCATGCTCTGAGCCTGCTGGAAAGTGATTGGGTCAGATACGAGACCATTATCGGCCATCGTGTCGATCTCATCGCGAAGCTTAGCCAGTTTGTCGGGGTTGCGATACAGGTAGTAGAGAGCAGCGCTGAGGCTGATAGCTGTGGTATCCGTGCCGGCGCCAATATTACTCCCACATGAGTCCAGGATGTGAGGCATTCCGACCTTATCTTCTGCCTCCAAATGTAGCAGCTTCGCAAGGAAACTGTCCGAGGAGCCTATGTTGAGTCCTTTCGCATTCGCGTCGCGGTGGATCGCCAGCTGGTCAAAAGTATTCTTGAGAAAATTCGCAGCTCCTGAGTTACTACCCATAAGGTTCTGAAGACGCATGAACCACGGGTGTAGCTCTGGAATTAATCCGGTCAACGCCAGGTAGCCATTGGCCTGGTGGATGGTTTTGACCATGCCGGTTGTGTCTCCATGATTCTCCATCATTTGAAAGGATTTGCCGAACTGTGACGTATCAGGGGTTGGTAAAGCTTTGGAGGAAGGGGAACTACAAACGCACAGTGATCTCGCCAATGACATCGAATGCGTAGTACTGCATGAAATCAGGTAGAGACACTCTTCGGGCTTCGTTTGCAAACTCCGTCAATTTGCGCATGCAGATGATGTTCATTCTGTTTACTGCATCTTCGTAAGACACCATCGTTGACATGCTATACAGATTTGCGATCTTCCTGCGACGATCTTTATGGTAATTAGGGTCTCTGATGGCGAATATGTTTTGCTGTTCTGGCTTGGGTGACTTGAGAGGCTCATAAAATTCCGTCTTGATGAATTTGCCGCCTAATTCGTAGATAACCTTGACATCAGCAGGATTGCTAAAGCTATATCGTGTTGGTCCTACACGGACGATAGGGCCTAAGACACTTTGTAAGTGACCCGATGCAACAAAGTGATGGTTACCGAACAACGAACCAAACCTTTCATGCAACCGAATGTATTCAATATTCGAATCGCCTTTCTGAACCATACGATACTCAAACCATTTCGAGATCCTAGCAAGCAGGGGGCCACGAACATTTCTAGTCGGAGCAAAGAACAGTCCATGAAGAAATGGAAGTAGCCAGTACGAGACTACACTAGCACTCAATAGCACCGTCCAGGTGAACAGATCGTTGTGTAGGGTCGAAGTAAATTTGTTCAGAGACATCGTGGTGAGTACCGTTTGGATTGTGCAAATTGAAGGAGGTTCTATTTGTTTGTGAATTGTTTCTGCAATTGGCAGCAAGTGATGGCTCAGAAAACCTCACGTCGATTGCGCGGGGTACAGTATCTATTCTCAGTAGTTTCGGATTGGGACGCCACCCCGCGCTATCACTAGTATCCAAGAAGCAAGGCTGTGCCACCGGAACCGACGTGCTGTCAAGCAAGATCAGAGGAGCTTTCAGCGTGCTAGACTGCTACTTCCTGTACACCTGGAGGTTATGTTTCGACAGGGCTACGAAAGCGCGCTTAGCAAACTTAATTGACAACCAAGTGCTTGAGTCTGTCATCGCATTTACAACCTACCCTCTCGCTTCATATAGATATTTTCTATTCGCAGTGATGTATGGCTTTTAAGAACACACAGTAATACACTTGGCTAGAATTACGAAGTGCAAGAATACGTGGTACTGCTGGCGTGATCCTGCTCAAGGACGTTGTTTTACCTTTTGAAGGTAAGCAGGTAGTGCTACTCACGAGCTTACAATCGTGTGTATGTCTGCTTGGGCCTGAAAACTGTAGTCTGGGTGAAATATCCAATATGTGCGGATGAGTGTCGTCTTCGTCCAACAAGTCATCGTGCGCGTGTTTCGTTCCTAAGCCGGACGAACGACCGAATTATACATTGGAAAGCGTTGATGATGCATGACAATTAGCTCTTTACAGTGCGATTTAATGTGCACTTTGGACATTCAAAATTTGTCAAGCACAATCAAATCAGGCACTGACCATACCGAAGCAAAAGCTAAGTGGCAATTTGTAGTGATTGTAATTTTGATTTACTTGCTCGTGACTCGAATACAAACAAAAACATTGTCAGTGTGTGTCACACTGTGTGTCTATCACACCGCACCTGGAACCACCGGTATCGTATCAATGTGTCCCTGGCCCGAAGGTCTTCGATGGCTTTACCCTCCCCGCATAGATGTTCTTGAATTGCTTATGCTCATTGAGCTCGTAAAAAATGGTGAAGAATGTGTTGTAACCACCACCTTTCAAGACGGGGGGCCCGATGTCGAGGAATGGCTGCATCATTATAAGTCAGCATTTTATTAGTGGGATAACGAGTCAGGTCCAGAGGTACCTCAGTAAAATCAACCTTTGCAGTGAATGTGATGGTGGCTGTCACGGCCATAGCATGATCGTTCATGATAACAATCTCAGGTGCAATGTGTTCGGCGATGACCCTACGTCCAGTGTTGAAGAAGTCCTTGATGCTGTCCAGGCCGCATAACACGACAGGTCCGAGAGCCATTTCTGCATCATCGGCGTAGAAGGAGGTATATACCGGGGTATCGTTGTTGTTGAAAGCGACCAAGTAACGGTCGAAGTCTTCTCGTGAATGAATGCCTGAAACCATGGTAGTAACTTTCGAAAAGATATCGTTGGAAATATGGTGATAGATTGATATCGTGTTTCTTGGAAATTAATCTTGGAGGATTCTATCTTGCCAGCGGGTGGCTTCACTCCACCGAAACCCCACACGTCTTGATCATGTGCGAATCAAGGCATCTTCTGCAAGCGCCTCAAAAACGAGTGGGGAGACCAAGTTTTCTGCTCGATGCCAATAACATTGACATCAACTGAACGCGCTGGACTCGAAACGGAGTCTACAATACAGATTGTAGGAAATGTGTTTCTTTCGATATGATTGAAGCCCAACTGAATTAAGCTCTCAAACGTCTGTTCCACATTCTTGCGGTGGTGACAGATATCTCAAAGTACACTGATGAACACTGACCTTTTACATTATCATATGGTGAGAAGTGTGGAAAGTCCTTTGGAGGAAAGGGGCCATCCGGCCAAGTTTGATTGCGGATAACGAAAATACCACGTGCCATATCTTCTTCTCGTGCGTGTCGACCAATACTGTTATAAATGCTACAAGCCTGATCTGAGAGCTATCACTTTGCCTGAGTTATACATTATTCATTGGCCGAGATATAAATACGTATCAAAGTAGGTAGGAGCGAAGCATGCGATAGGCATTTGTCCAAGGTCTGTTCTACTGAGAGCTGCGTAAAGCAAGCTGTTCAAACCGCTTACTTTCATGTATGACTCCTGTCTAAATTTTGTATTGAACATGTTTTTCATCATCGGTGTCTGACTGACTAGCACATTTGAGCCCTAGTTTTTCCAGCTGACTTTCGTAAGCGGTGTTTACCTCACTGGCTGAAGCGAGAGATTACATACTTCTGCATAGACATCATATCCATATACGAAGCTCTGTTGCGTGGGATCCAGCCTGGTACGATGAGTATATAGCAACTTTCAGTCGACATGTACGTACCAGTAGAATGGATATCCAGGTTGCGGCTCTTCCAGCTGCTGTAGCAATATTTCATCTCGTTGTTCTTGCTCAAGGCCATTTGCCAGATGGTTTATGCGTCTCTATATGTGAAGCTCGTGGTCAGAATAGTACGTAACTCTCCAGCTGGGGGTTTGCTCACCTGTATGATGCTCCTCTCTTGAAGGGTGGTGCTACGAGTCTTCCTGAGCTGTTCATATAGCTTCAAAGCCTTGGGTAGATCTTCGCGGCAATCTGCTGTTGACAAAAGAACACCAAGAGCTGCACCGTCTTCCAACGCAGAACCTGCACCCTGTGCAAGATACGGCAGCATTGGATGGCAAGCATCACCAAGAAAAGCGATTGTTGCTTGCTCATTATGCCACTTTTCCATTTCTCCGACTAATCAAGACCAACGTCAGTACGCGGCTCCTGAGATTTGATAGCAACCTACGGTGCATGAGTTTCCATTTATCTACCTGTGGAACCATGGACAACAAAGTTTGCAGCCGGGGGTCCCAATCTCTAAAAACTGCACGCATCTCCTGAAGGTCTCCTGTCTCTCTTGTTACGCCTTGGGGAAGGTTATCTGGCACAAGAAGGACAATGTTGAGAAGTGAGTTCCCTTTCAATGGATAACAGATAGCGTGGCAATCGGGTCCGACCCACAGCGCAACTCTGGGCGTTCCGAAAAACGTTCGCAAGCTGTTGTCTTTGATATCCTCAACACGCAGAATGACGCGATATGCTAGATCACCGGTGGGAAGGGGCGGAGATGGCTTTCCAAGGAACGTTCGGCGGCATCTAGACGCAAGGCATGTTCCTGGTTAGCGTTGCCTGGCAAAAAGATTGCTCGGATTATTCTTACCATCAGCTGCAACAACCAGATCACCTTCAATGCGATCCCCGCATACAAGGGTTACAGACGGAGTCTCCAGGTCAAGCGCGGTAACCAGCGCTCCTAGTCTAAAGTTGACTCCTAATTCTTTGGCACGTTCGAACAGCGCAATTTGAAGATCCGCCCTGTGCATATCCCAAAAAGGACTCTTGTACTTTGCCAGCATCTCTTCTCCGTAGTTCTCACGCCTTCCGAGGATCCTGCCATCGTTGTATCGGTGTATAGTGAAGCTCTTTGGGCTTGAAGATAACTTTTCCAGACGATGGCTGATTTTCCAACGTGTCAGTAGCCGAGTTGCATTCGGAGTGACCTGAAGTCCGGCCCCAACCTGGCTACCACATCAATACCTGTCCTACTTGATCTGTCATACTCTACTCACCTCTGCAAGTTCTGGTGCAGACTCCAAGACATGGACATCATGATCAGGCTTCTCGGTCTTGATTGAAATTGCAGCTGCCAACCCACCAAGCCCGGCGCCCACAATAATGATTTTCAATGGCATTTCGAAGACAGTGAGAGTAGAAATAAGGTCGACATCAACTGTTAGCTACACGCACGATAGATTGCAAAAGCCGTTCTGTTTATGCAGAGGAGGAGAAAGTGCCACCTGATCAACGATCTGAACGGCAACATGACCGGCATGTCTACTGAAGATGGCATATGATTGCCCCACCGAGCACAGATGCGCGTGCACGCAGTGGCTCGCATTTCACCCACATATCAGTGAACATGCCATCAAAAGTAAGTAGTTGCGTTGCAATCCCGAGTATGATCTGGTATTGTCTCATTGTATTTCCTGTCTGACTGGCGATTCTCTTTTCTCTGCTACAAACCTACACTTGCCTCCCACTTCAAACATGACAATAACCGAGGCATCCGAGGGCTCAAAGAGCATCTCCGCATTCAACAACACTTGCACCATTCCGACCTGGCTCAATGGACAGCAAGTCACATCAAATTCAGCGTTCGACGTTGTTTCCCCTCTCGACCAAAAGCTACTCTACCATTGCTCTTCTGCATCGGAGGAGGACGCACTCAGCGCCATCGATACTGCACAAAAGGCCTTCCTCACGTGGTCGCAGACCAAGCCACGCGTCCGGAGGGATATCTTTCTACGAGCTGCCGATGACTTCTCAAGAAGGAAAGAAGAGCTGCGACACTATAGCCTCACGGAGACTGGAATGTCAGATGCATTCTTTGCCTTCGAACACGAAGGTGCGGTCCAAGCGTGTAGAGATGTAGCAGGCCTGATCCAGGTGGCGACAATCGCTTCCATGCCGGTGATCGATGCGGAAGGGAGTAGCAGTGCAGTTTTGAACGAACCTTATGGTGTCGTTCTGGGCATTGCTCCATGGAATGCACCGAATGTTCTTGGTCTTCGTGCTTGTTTACAGCCATTGGCGATGTAAGTCTGCTACTTGGACAGTATTGTCTAATGATGTTCTGGGCTCTAATAATCACATAGGGGAAACACTGTGATCCTCAAAGGACCCGAAACAGCACCGGCAACATACGTGAGTACATCATTCAGTGTATTAGAACTTTAATGACCTGAGAAATGTAGTGGGCCATCGCTTCAATTCTGCATGCTGCTGGTCTCCCACCGGGGTGTTTGAACACATTATACCACCGCCCCGAGGACGCAGCAAAGATTACCAATACCCTTATATCGCATCCCTTAGTGAAGAAAATCAACTTCACTGGCTCTACGGCAGTCGGGTCCATTCTCGCATCGCTTGCTGGCAAATACCTCAAGCCCACTGTGATGGAGCTTGGGGGCAAAGCACCCGCCATTGTATGCGAGGATGCCAACATTGAACACGCCGCTCTTCAATGTAGCCTGGGTGCGTTTCTTCATGCCGGTCAAGTCTGTATGTCTACAGAGCGCATTATTGTCCACGCGGCCATTGCAGATTCATTTCGTGCGGCTCTCAAGGCTGCCATAGAAACGGTGTTTCCAGAAACGAGGATGCCGCAACTGATCAGCAGTGCGCCTGTTCTGAAGAACCAGAAAATGCTCGCTGAGGCACTCTCAAAAGGGGGAATCCTTATACACGGCAATACTGCCTCACTTAGTGAGCACTCCAAGACCCAAATGTCGGTTGCTGTGGTGGAAACGGTAGATCCTAGCATGGACATGTATTTCACCGAAGGCTTTGGTCCAACGGTCTCACTCTTCGTCGTAGGGTCGGATGAGGAAGCTATCAAATTGGCCAACGACACAGAGTATGGATTGACAAGCGCAATTTTCACAGAGGATCTTCGGAGGGCTTTCAGAATCGCGAAGGCTATCGAATCAGGTGCCGTACATATCAACTCCATGACGATTCATGACGAAACCAACCTACCACACGGTGGAGCTAAGAGTAGTGGTTTTGGACGCTTCAATAGTCTATCAGGACTACGAGAATGGGTCAGAACGAAGACGATCACTTGGAAGGACTAATTTAGCTCAAAGTCTGCAGCAACGTCAACAATTCTGATTTCGTGTAAAAATGAAATATTGCTCGCTTATCTTGCTTACGTACAATAGTCTGTTTTCTGTTGGACGATGTTACCGATCCAGCACAAGAAACGTTTCTCTCCAAGGCTAGCTCATGAAAGACTCAGGAAGAGAGTAAAAGATTCGCATCAACCGTACCACAATCAAGTCGCCTTGTGCCTTACAAAGCAGCCCCTACAATGTGGTTCCCTTCACCCTATCAAAACCACCGTCAAGGACACCTTAACCTAGAATACATGCATGTTATGCTTCAATCCCTGCTTCGCGCCCAGTAAGACTTTAGCGAGACTCATTGACAGTGTCCATTTCTAACTCTGGGGAGAGTAGCGCACATTGAAAGTGACTGTATTAACTTGGAGAGAGCAACAAGGACACCTTATAATTGCCCACAATTATTGAAGATGTATTCAAGGTGGATGTGACTACCGCGGAGCAGAGTTGTGACGGACCGAAGTCTTCCGGCACCCGCTCCCCTTCGAGGCGGGGCGATGGGGCTCATAGCCACCACCCCGTAATTCCCTTTCACTATCAATTGTGTGCAACTTTCAGCGGGGTACGCATACCATTCCCGAGAGATCGTCCCGCTTGTGTGTCACAGCTACTGATATGGGACTGCACGTGCAGATCGCCACCCATACAGCATGCGGCACGATCTAAGGGTGGGAGGAAATTGGCGGATATACCCGACTGGGGATGTTTACTTGGAAAATCGGCAAACTTATCGATTTCTGAACTCTGCAGTATTCAGTATCTTCGTCCGAGCCCGCCCATAATCACAATTTTTCAGCACCAGTCACAATTTGTTTTCGCAATGGCTTCGGTCAATGCACAAACGACCAGCAGTCCGTCACTGAAAGACCTTACAATTGAGAACATTACCGAGAACGTGAACCTGGTGAACTCGTCCAACCCCTCTCCACGATTCAAGTTTCTCCTCGAACGCCTTGTGAATCACCTCCATGACTATGCTCGCGAGACTCACCTTTCTCAAGACGAATGGCACGAAGCAATATCATTCCTCACTGCCACCGGCCAGAAGTGTACCGAAGTACGGCAAGAGTTCGTCTTGCTGAGTGACATCTTGGGTCTGAGTCTACTGGTGGACAGCATTGACCACCCAAAACCTACAGGATCAACGGAGGGGACGATACTGGGACCATTCCATACTCACGATGCTGAGCATCTGGATCACGGCGCCACGATGTCTCACGACGAAAAGGGGGAACCTTTGCTAGTAGTCTGCTCGGTGAAGGATATGCAAGGAAATCCGATTTCCGGTGTCAAAATTGACGTATGGGAGACTGATTCGACCGGCATGTATGATGTCCAGCATGCGGGGAGAGATCGACCGGAGGGGCGATGTATTTTGACCAGTAATGACGATGGCAAGTTCTGGTTCAGAGGTATCGTTCCAGTCCCTTACCCGATACCGCATGATGGACCCGTTGGCAGGTTATTGTCGATCCTCAAAAGGCATCCTATGAGGCCAAGCCACATGCATTTCATGTTCGACAAGCCAGGCTGGGATAAGCTCACCACTGCTTTGTATCTTAGAGGTGATCCTTACGAGACCTCGGACGCAGTTTTTGGTGTGAAGGAGTCTTTGGTGGTGGATTTAGGACTAGTAGACGAAGCAATGGTGCGACTGTTTCCAGGGTGTTTTGTTGGCATGAAGCTTTTGACATACGATTTTGTGCTAGTGACTGAACAGGAGACAAAGAGGCTCAGGGATGTCAATAATCAAAGACTTACAGATTAAGTCACTACTAAGTAGCCATATAGGATGCTAGGACTCTTATTATCGAGTGAAAGTCACAATGCACGACGTAGATATCTTTTTGACAGCAATGTAATCCGTTCTTGAAGTTTTGTCGTTCATGAAGTCACGAGACACATTTCTCTTAGCATTTGACCCATTCGTTATCGAGCTGGGCAGTCAGCTCACATGGTAAACGTAGCTTCCGTCCCGGTGGGAAGGCGTCCATATGGTGGAGTGTTGCCCCGCCTGAGAGAGGAGAAAGCCACACAGCTGTAAGAACGGCAGCGCGGGATACTTCTATATAATAGATTGTCCTAGGCAGAAATAATGGACCGCCAGTATAGTTACAAACTCAAATCACGCGTACGGCATCCCAAACATCAACCACAATGTCATCTTTCATCTACACCGCACGCCCTTGTCGAGTGCTTTTCGGCGCAGGTACATTGGCCAAACTTCCATCTGAATTGTTCCGCCAGAATCTCAAAGCCGCTCTGGTACTCTCAACACCATTCCAGCAGCCTGAAGCGCTCGCGGTCACTCAGCAACTAGGCACCGTTGCCGTCGGAATCTTCTCGGAAGCCACGATGCACACACCCCTGCCCGTCACCGAGCGTGGTATCCAGGAAGCGCGGCTCAAGAGAGCAGACTGTGTTATTTCAATAGGGGGTGGAAGCACCACGGGGCTTGGGAAAGCAATCAGCATCCGAACTGGTTTGCCACACATATCTATTCCAACGACATACGCCGGTAGCGAGATGACACCACATCTAGGCGAGACAGTCGATGGGATCAAAACTACCCGCTCAGATCCTGCCATCCAGCCTGCAACTGTTCTTTATGATGTTAACCTGACAATGAGCCTCCCGGGAGAAATGAGTGCAACGAGTGGCATCAATGCCATAGCACATGCTGTTGAAGCTCTCTACGCGCCAGACACGAATCCCATCATCCGGCTGATGGCATTGGAAGGGGTTCGCGTCCTGGCAGAATCTTTGCCGCTTGTTGCTACGGATGAATCCAACGCAGAAGCACGATACCAAGCTCTTTATGGCGCCTGGCTGTGTGGCACATGCTTGGGCAGCACGACGATGTCACTTCATCACAAGCTTTGCCATGTCATTGGCGGTTCGTTTAACATGCCCCATGCAGAAACGCACACCATCCTTCTCCCGCATACTATTGCATACAACATTCCGTCAATGCCAGAGGTGAACGCAGATCTGGCAGGTGTGCTTCCCTGCGCCGATGGCAACAGTATCACTGGCTTGAACAACCTTCTTGAGAAACTTGGAGTTCGAAGAGCCCTGCAAAGCTATGGATTGAAGGAAGGGGACATTGAGAAAGCTGCAATGATAGCAGTAAAGAATCCTTATGCAAACCCTCGACCGGTGGAGAAAGAGAAGATTCAAGAACTGCTAAGAAGAGCTTGGGCTGGGGAAGCCGCGAGAGCTGACATGTGAAGAAGCCGAGGTGAAATTCTAAAAACGTAAGAAGCGATGATATCGTGGATGATCAGTACTTCTATAAATAAAACTCTTCTTCAACAAAGCTCTACCCAGACCAAATCTGATGGTATCTTGAACTATATAGTTATCCATGATGTAGACATCAATGAGAACTGAATAATGAAAGGAGGATAAGATCTAGACCGCTTTGCCTCCATGACTTCTTTCCCGCTTCTCGTCCTCGAATGTATCGCATATCGTAAGCCAAGCCATCGACTACTTCGCGGTTTGTTCAATACTTCCGTGCAGAAATTGATCTACCAGTAAGCATTTACAAATGCATCAACTCATATCTAACGAATGAATATCATTTCTCAGACACCATCCACACGCTATCACCCAGATCCAGACTCTTGTAACCAAAGAAAAGGGTGCAGAACATCTTGCCATCTGCAAGCAGCTACGTGACAACGACGGATTTGTCAGATAAAACCCGCTGCATATTGCCTGGCGTAGCTCCCTCACCATCAATAAGTTCGAAACTATCAGAAATTCCATATATCACACTGTAAAGCTGAAGCTTATATCCCTGAAATAGACCACTGCTACTGAATGATAGGTTTCCGAATCAGAGACTAGTGGCCCTTTCGCCCAAAACTACCAGTTCTGTCGGAAGCGAAGATCACCGTCTCATTGGAATTTCAGGAATCTCCCATCATCCCGTAACTCCTCGATGTCTCTCAATTTAATCCCTCAAGCCATCTCCCCACCAGCCACCTTCATCTCCTCCAGTAACATCCTTTACATATACCTTCTCTCAACTCCTCTCGAATCCGTCCCCAGCTCGACTTCCAATTTGGATTCTCAGTGATGGTGTACTACCTATGCGGTCTTACGTCTTTCTCCTCCAGTCCTTTTGTTTTCATTGTATCAACCTTGCCAGATCTTGATAGTTGTCGTTTAGAACTGACCTCATGAAGTGATTTCTTCGAACCAAGTTTGCACAGAGTGATAGCGCATTCGACGTCAACGCTACAGCTGCGCCAGCCTCGTAAGATGCCCAACCACATGTGTCAGATGACTTGATCGGGTTATCTGACGATGGAAGAAGCTTTTCGTAGGTTATGGGATTGCAGTTCTCACGAAAGAATTAATGAGATAGGACTTGGAGGGCAAAGACTGGCCCGGCAATGCGAGCACCGAATATTGAGATTTGGATCTTGTGTGATCGTGACGTTTGGTTCTTGTAGTGTTTTAGTGCCTGGGCGAAGATATCTGGATAAGGGGAACTTTTGAGATGAACATGGGGTAATCTGAGCCCGTCTTATGAAGTTGATGTCCCGGTGTCTGGATTAGTAGCAGTGGCTTCGCTTATTATGTGTTGCCAGAGACTGCTTGGTGAATGGCTTGAGAGCTTGTTAGGATATAGCTCTTTGTCCTGCAATTTTGCGAGGACATTCTACCTGAAGGGGAACATGTGATTATTAGGATATGGATCCAGTGCGACCGCCCCACAATGAAAACAATTATGCTCGCAACGGACATTTGTTTCTTTTTAGTCAGGTGAGAATGTGTAGAGGTCCTGCGCCTCGGTCTCCAGTCTGAGTACATTTATACACAGAATGATGATGTTGCGCCCCATGACCCCATGGTCCTTGGTCTATCAAATTCGTTTGACCGGCATCAAAGTCCAAGCCAGCACATCATACGACCTTCCTATTGACCCAAATCATCGTATCAAACACTTCCTGATTCCTTCCTGATATCTCTTACTCGCACATTATAGTTCGATATGTAGTTCTGAATCCACACAGCTACTATATGTCACGAGCAGGCAGTGGATTGTATTGAGGAAGTTCTAGATCCATCCTTGGCGCTGCAAACACATGATATTAGAGATGGAGATCGCACGGGGAAAGGCAAGAGGCAAAGCGGAATCTCCTATGGACCTTACCATGCAGCCTTTGTACGGCTCGTTGGGACGACAGTTAAGGATGGTGCACATCAGCTGCGAGTAAAAGTATGTGCAATGGTAATGAGGTGGCTGGCGATGCGCTGTCGTCATGTCGGACCCTGATGAGCCAGAGGATTTGGTCTTCAGTGTGCGATAGGCAAGTGTTGATTCGGTTTTATTTGTAGATCTGATAGGCTTGTCTGTCTGTTGAGGTTGTGAGGCGAAGGAGAAAGACACAACTTTCCGGCAAGACTTTCCCCGTTTTGTATCAGAGGAAGTAAAAGCTGTGAATGCAATGCTTTGTACGTCGGGATTGAGAGATGGAGGAAATGAAATTATCTGTCAAGAATAGCCATCCAATTCTGTAAGGTGCTATTTCAACGCACAAAGCTATTACCCGACGAACAGAATGTCGAGGTATATTTATTTATGACTGAGATCAAGTCACAATAGCAGAGATATTTCGCTATGAAGATTCAGCTAATGATTTGGTTACTGCTTAATTTACACACCCGCAGCTTGATTTCCAGTGTCTTACTAATCATAAAGTCAGAATAACAACAACAGAGACCTAGTCATTACGCCGGACTTGAGCAGTCAAAAAACTCAAATTGTTCCATTTTACGAATCAACCATAGGAGAGTACTCTTCAATTTGCCACTTGGGATTCTTTGATCGTCAGGTGTAGACCTGCTCTGTGCTGTGAGCGCCATGTCATCAAGTAATGCCTGGATTCTGCAGACCCCGCTTGACACAGAATTATCCTCCCCTGAACGCCAGCCTCACTTCATCGTGGCATCTGCGAAAAGGGCTTTTTCTTCAATGGAACAAATAGCTGAGGCTTCATTTTTCGATGATATAGCGACATATGTGTACAGACATCCCCAATTCCCGACCAACCTTACCATGTCATAACTCCTAATTACCAAATACTTGCTGAGCGATACTTCTTCATTACCAGACGACAAATCTCTTCTTGGACACGAAGCCGCACCCCGTTTTTCCAGCTTGGGTCTGAGCACCAAGCCCAGAACAAATACCTGATGGGCCAGCACAGCAGCCACTCGCACAATCCGCACCACTTAGACACTGACCGCCAATAAACTGCCCTCCATTTCCATTCCCAACATTTGCCACCCCAGCAGGATCAAAAGCAGGTCCTCCAGCATTTGCGCCAACAGCCTTTGTAGGTGCAGGAGCGGGGTCCTCGACGACAGCTGTAGGGGCAGCAGGAGACACCTCCATCGTGGCTGCTGGCTCTGGGTCTGTAATATTGACCGATGGAGCAGTCAAATTACCCGTCTCGAGGACAGGAGATCCCCCTCCAAAGCCGCAGCCGGTCTTGCCAGCTTGCTCTGAGGCTCCAAGGCCGGAGCATATACCGATGGGATTTGCACAGCAGGTGCTAGCACAGTCTGCGTTGGAGAGGCATTGTCCGCCGATAAATTGTCCACCGTTTCCATTGCCGACATTTGGAACTCCAGCGGGGTCGAATGATAATGCTGAGGATGTGGAGATCATTAAGGAGACTATCGTTTGTTAGGGGAGACCGAGTCAAAGATTCAGGACTTGTCTTACTTCCAAATGAAAGAATGTGGAAAGACTTCATGTCTGCTAGCTAGCGTGGAGCGAGTCCTGAATAATACCTCGGGCTGAGAGTAGGAAGAGAAAGATAGGAATATTAAGCAAAGATCGGCCAAAGACGGAACCGGATCCGTGTCAAACGGAAAATGGAATGGTGGAAATTCGAAGTTGCTATGAGAATGATGGGATTAACGCTTACCTTCACAACCATTTATAAGAACAATTTTGTAGAGGATCAGAAACCAACAAAATATTCTCATCCAACATGATATTGAAACCTCGGAAGCAAGGAATCAGCCCGACCAGCGTATCAAGGAAATTTCAGACGCTCAGAATCACGCCAATTACTATTGGGATGACGGCCCTTGGGCCCCCGATATGGAAGCTAATTGGGACGAACAGACTGCCATCACATGGTTGAGACGAGGCGAATGTGGCCCAGCACGTCCGGATCCGATCCTCGTTTCGTGTATCCCGAGCGATTTGCAATGATCGTCCACCATTGGAATCAATCCGGGGAACGACTTGTTTGGCTAAAGTTTAATTCATGCATCCCGATGTTTCGCAGCTTGGGATGGCGGACGCGGGTAGGAGTTTGTTGCGTTTAAGGTTTCAAGCTTCGTCCCAATGGCCTGGTGGCGACCCGAAGCTTAAAAGCTAAACCATATGATGGGATTGACAGGCCTATCTTAAGCGCTTGACAGACTCACTTGAGCTGTACCAACAAACTTATGCGGCCGACTATTTAGACTTAATTGTGGTCTATGATATGCTGGCCTTTTCGAGGCTTGAATTCCAGGTTTCAACAAGCGCCTTTGGGCTGTTTGTGGGGCAGCGAAATGTCAACACTGATTGGCGAAATTAGCGAGGATGGAAAAGGGGCACGCAGAAGCACCCGCACAGGCGCCTGACAATAAGCAAGGAGATTTCGACTTTTGAAATTATCTTTATCCACATCAAATTCAAGGCAGATCATTATGGTAGCACCTACAATATTCTTGCTTCATCGGTGCGATCCAAGTCCATTTTGTTTACCAAATCGACTTAATGCTGATGTGGAGTACACAAATCGGTCCAGACGACAGTCACGACAAGCTCCCGTTTCCAGTTTCTCGGGGGAAAGCGTGGTGGAGACATTGGCAGCCCCTCTTTTCACTGTACTGTTGTCTTAATGGTCCGATTTACCGATACCTTGCTGGTTTCACACCATTCACGCATTTTACGTCTAACTCGGTCAGGACTATGAAAATGAAATTGCTGGAAGAGGATACCAAGGTCTCTTGAAAGGAGAATTTGCTGCTAGACTGTCGTTATAAATCATACTGGAGCTGCAAGAGCTCCTGAACATACTTGTGAGGGAGAAATCAGAGAATTTACCTGCCACTCAATGCCAAGGTCGGACAAGATTCAAGAAGAATATGCTTTCACGGACGCTCGCTTCCGACTTGTATCTGTCCAATTATTGAGTAGTAAAAGTCAGGAGGGAAGTTAGTAAGTGCTATCAAACACCATTGTCAAACGACTTGGTTGTTGTCATTAGCCTCCTCTATGACAAGAGGAAAGCCAACTATGCTTCAATGTCCAACGATTTTAGACTTGGAGTTTCAACTATCAATTACCATGATTCAGAAACAACAAGGGTAATTCTGAATGTGACGCCAGCGGTCCATCTGTTTCAAGCTTCTGTCGATATTCTATCGTTCTTCGTTGAGAATTCAATCAACGCTCGATATTTCTTGAAGAAATGCCTACATGTTTATCACATGTCTAGTCTCAATCATGCCAATGAGACTCACGGTCGGCTTTTCTTCAAATTTCAGTCCCTGGGACATTGTACTCTCATTCACTGTCGTCGATGTAATCCCGAGACATGACTCTCAAGCTTACTGCGAACTATTAAGTATATAGTAAGATGTTTGATTTTGGAATATCTCTCAACTCAACGAGTTTGTACGCAAAACCCACTAGGCAGGAAGCGGTCACCAATTGTTACAAATTGATTAGAGCTTACAGAATATTGGTTTTGGATATGCTTGTGGCGGGATCCAAAGCCGAACAACACCCTAATGGAAACCCCGAGAAATGTCGTTGGAGCATCCTAAATTTATTTGTTTGTTGTTATCAAATGGTTCAATGCTGTCATTTTAATATTTCATATTTTATTACGTCAGCAAGAGGCTCTTCAAAACTCTGTTTGTATAGCTACGGTGTCTCATGAGCCAGCAGCTGGCCTCTTGACACCCTTGTGGGTATTGACAAGCCTGAAATGTCCTTCTCGCCGAGATCTAACTTCTTTCTACAGTGCGAGGTCGAATGCGAGCTCTTCCTCGTTGCAGGACTCCAAGGTGTCACAGCTCTTCTTTTTATACTGCCAGTTTCCGCCCCCGAAAGCAAATGTCAACCCTGGAACACAAATATCGCTTGTCGACTCACAACAACTGAAATGGCAAGTCACGCCACACACACACACACACACACACACACACACTCGGACATGTATGTGATTCTCTTTACTGATCAAATGCCTAATTTTGGTTAATATAAATTGCCTCACGATAGATCCAGCTTTTCCAATAAGATGACAACGCCTCATCAAGGAACAGAATCCAAGAATGGGAGGTGCTTCGTCTGAAATGTGCGAGGGACAAACTTCTCTCCTGGCGTCGACAACAAGTAGGGCCAAGGTATTTCGGCTGAGAATTGAAGAACGGTATGATGCCTGCAAGCATACCGGAGGCCCAAGGAAGACCATTTCCGTTCTCATAGATTTTGCTGTCGTCAATCCTCTGTCGCCCTTTCAAAGTAATCTCTGCATGAAGAGGCGAGACAACTGAGAGAAGCGAAAGACTTTTCAAGCTCGGGATCTCTTTATTTTGCTCGAAACTCTACACATGCTGCCCACGAATAAGTTGCCGCCTGCATCGGACGGAGCATGAAATATAATCTGGACTTGGAGAGGAATCATGGAAGACTCAGCAGCCTTACGTTGTATACAGCTCCCTTCTCTATGAATTGGTTCCTACTTGCCAGCTGTTGTCTAGACTCGCAAGATCCACTGACCTCTGTGACTAATCTAATATGTCAGCGTGACACCAACTCATTCGCACGAACTGGCCTTGAAACTTATATGAAACGATAAATGTCAGCGAGGCAGAGCTGCATCGACTTCCGTAATCTCGTGTCGCATTGCCCCAGAACTGAGGTGTAAAAGATGACACTTGTTGTCTAAAGGCGGGGCGCCGAAAGCTGTCGAGCATCTATCGCCACACCGTCTTGTCTCTGAATCATCTATTCTTCTCCTATGCCACCCTGAGACGCAACACCATTAAGATCGTTCGCTTCATTGTCAGAAGGTTTAATGCTGTCGATCCCTTTCGCAGCCTCAAGGTTTGCATGTTGACAGAAACGTCCTACCTGCCCTATTCGACTAAGTATTTCTCCTCTCATGTTGCAGTACTTGAATATCTCTTCCTAACCTATATTAATTGTCTGCTCTGCTTTCCCAAGGCCCTGACCTTCCAGCTTTCATGGTCAGAACAGAAACAGAACGCGCGCACAGCCCGACGTATTGTCCCACTGGCGTATCTCTGAACGCTTTGAATCGCAAAAGACCCTTCAATTTTCCTTCCTTTATACCATAGCCTCCTCAAGTCACAATTTCTTTTCCCCACACCCGAACACTATTTGCGTGAATGTATCGTTGCCGGACTGTTCCCTGATCGTCGACTCAGCATCGGCTGTCAATGAGATGTATTTGTCACTGGACGAGAACCTTGTCCGTACTTTGTGGGTTTCTTGTGGCTGAGGCTTCACAGGGCCAATTCGCTGAAACATACTCAACCGCGATTGAAAATCTTCAATGTAAATAAAATAGCGACTATTTTAGTAAGGTAGTAACGAATGTAGAGGCAAAGATAAGAGCTACCAAACACCTGAATGTCCACGGTATCGATCAAGGTTGTGGTTGATACTTCCGGACTCTTGAAGAGCGGCTTTTTGTAGACAGAATTGCAGGCACCGGCTGCGGATGCGCATGGGAGATAAAGTGTTTGCCATTGGTGAATAGACTTTGTTGCACTGCCTTACCCTTGGTTTGGTCAAGGAAGCTTCGGTTTAGACTCGTAATGTGTCGGAAATCATGGGGACCTTTAAGTAAATGATCGCAATTTGCGCCTGTGTATTCTATGGGTATATATCCTCCTTTCCCTCTCCTCCTCATCTCAGCTGTGTCCCTCTTCCTTCCCAATCCTCACTCATCCCAATTCCCAGATATATCATACATCCTCCCTTCCCCTCCCTCCTGCCCGACCTTGACCCCCTGCTGCCACTCATCAACTCGGCCTCCTCAACGGATGCGCCTCCGTATTTAACACCCACTCATCCAAACTAACAACATCCCACTCCTCAAAACACAAATAAAAATACTTCAAAGTCTCCGCCAACCAGAAACTCTCCATACTATCCATCTTTTGCCCTTGTTCTCCCTCTCCTTTCCCTCCCGGATTCCCCTCTCCCTCAAATTTAATAGTAACATCTGCAATCGCAGCAGCAGCGATCTTCGTCCTTGATATCTTCTCCACAGCCTGAAACATCCTCCATGCAGCTTCCATGTATTCGGATTTGCCAGTCATGCGATACATCAGGAAGACAGACTCGATAGCTTCGGGACGGAGGATATACCGCCTATCATCAATCGCCGTGATACCCTCCGGTAATCTTCGTTCCTTCATGACGGTTTGCACGTTGGCTTCCTTATCCGCTTCAGAAATGAGGCGCGTGGCGGGGAGGGGGTAGACGGCGTTGAGTGCTGAGGACCAGATTTCTGGTGTCCAGGTACAATCTGAATCTTGCGATTGCGATTGAGATTCGGATTGGGATTTAGATTGAGAGCCAGGACATGGCATGACAGTGAAGATTTCCGGTGCGATGCCATTAGCACAACTATCATACGCCCACACACAACCCTTCGTCAACTCCTCCGCAACAGCCATATCCTCAGGCCGAGAGAAAATCTTAGCTGCTAGACCGACCATGCCGCCCGTGAAGCATGTGAGGTGCTGACCGCGCGGGAACATCGTCACGGTACCACCACTCACGCGTACGTCTCCCGAGAAAGTCAGTCTCTCATTCTTAGGGTTGTACACGCGGAAGAACATTTGCTGTTTCGCTACATCGATGAATTTCTCGTAGAGGGTTTTGGGCTGCGAGAGGAGGCCGCCGAGGAGGAGGTATTGTTTGGGGAAGTACTCGTATAGAGAATCGGACATGCCGCCTAGGGTGAAGAAGTTGTCTTCGGCGAAAGAGGGCTTGGAAGCGTCGATGCTGACGGGCCAGAGGCCAGGGAGTTTGGTTCCGTTTTGGGATTTCTCGAAAGCATCGCCGATTCTCTGGACGGCGTCGTAGTATTTCATGTCGCCTGTTAGTTGGGAAAGACGTGTGAATTCTAGGTTTAGAGAGCCGAGTTCAGAGACAAGCATTCTCTCGGGTGCTTTTTGGGCATTGCCTTTGGCGTATCTGTTGTTGTTAGAGGCTGTCTGAGATTGGGAGAGGAGGGGGTCCTCACTTCTGCCAATCCCATCTGCTGATAGGCATTCTATTTGGAGTATCAAAACAACTCATCAACAACTCCCCCACCTCCACCGCCTTCCCCAACAACACCGGATACTTCCCCCCACTAACATCATACGCCGCCAAAAACCCACCCATATACCGAATCGTCGTCTCAAACACATTCACCGTATCCGTCTCCGTAGTCGAGAAGTCAATCTCCTGAACTGCATTCACCGCAATCTCGAAATCCTCCTTCATCCCCATTATCCATAATGTGTCTAATGCATCGACGAGTGTAGCTGCCCACCCTCCAAACGTATCTTTGTACTGTCCTGAAAGAGGCGCCACCTCATCGCGCAGCCAGGCGTGCTCTTTATATCCTGTCCAGCTATGCACGAAACTCTCCTTCACCGCAGCTCGCCTCTGCAACCTCGTGTCCTTTGCTTTGGTATCTTCAACCGGAGGAGGGGCTTGCACCGCAGGGATTTTGATGGGATGCCCAGAAGGCAAAGGGATGAGGGAGGTAACGGGATAGTGGTCGGGCAGCTTCTTCCAGTGCACTTTCCCGTCTGCGAGGAATGTTTTGGGGACCGGTATGTAGGGCGTGTAGCCGTAGTTCCAGACGTTGCGTTCTTGGGTTAGGTAGTAGAGGGATGTGATGGCGAAGATTATTGCCAGCGCGAACGCTCGCCAGCGGCGGATGGCTGGCATTTTGTGGGTTGTAGGGGAGGGAGAAGGGAGGTTCGAGGAGGTCAGGGAGGGCGATTGAAGTCAATGGCGCTGTCGGTCATCGATGTTGATTGTTGTAGGAGATAGCTCGTGTGCTCGGACAGCAAAGGGATCTGACTGTGAAGGTGGAAAGTATTGTACACGTTGCGTCTATGCAATTAACATGAATAAATTACAAATTGAAGGAGTGTATGGGTTGAGAAGAGGACACATGGAAAGTGTGTTCTGGGAATAGCTGTTGGCGGTTGTTGTTGGGGTTGCATTTGTCTTGGATGGATGTATTTCTGTAGCATTGCAGTTCCCCAGGTTGCTCGGACGTTGTTGATTGGATGCTCCACTTGCCGGCTTGGCGGAGATCCCCAGTGCGGACTAAATTCAGGGGTCGTCTTCGCCTCCAAAACTTTCCTCGGTTGGGATCAGATGGGACGATTGGGAAATACTGATAGACTCAGACAGAGGCATTGTAAAGACAATTGTACAGATATTTATTGGGAAAGCAGCAGCTCACAGTAACTTCGAGATCGCTGCCTTCCATAAACTTCACCCTCTTTTCTTACCATAACCCTTTTTAGTGCCATATATCCGGCCTCCCAAGCAATCATCCATGTCAGACTCACCTCCTTGACATCTTCACTACCTTATCTCTTCATATTAACACCAATAATTACATGGCGAAGAGGTCGCTGACTTGTGACGATTCTTTGATCCAGCAGCGTGGCCGGCCAGATACTGCCATCGACATTGAAATTGAAGCTATCGATCTGCAAAGACATCCGCATGCCCTCTTGAAGTATCATTACTTTCGCTAAGGATGCAGGAAATCCAAGATGAGGTGCATATTCCAGTCTTCTTTGAGGCGATGAGATAGCGCTAGTTATGTCTACGGTCTTGAATGTATTCACATGCCGCATTTGGTTCGTGAATTCTGCCTACGCATAGTCAGGGGCAGAGAAGACCAGATACCAATCGGCGTCGTTATGATCTCCGGCAACGCACTCGTGTTCGAGCAATACAACATCAGGGCAAAGAAGTCCACCCACGCACACACAATGCAAAACCCAAGCAGAAATCCATGACACAGGTGTCTATCCAATTACCAAGACGATCACTCAGATAGAACGCAATTGTATTGAAGGGTAATCATCGTAACGTTATTTGTGACCCATGCCAGCCCACCAATCTACCTAACCCCTTTCCATCCATCCACCAATCATTTGATCAATCCACTCGTTCTATCCATAAGACATGCCCTTGCAACTCCGAAATCCAGGCACGCAAGAAACCATGCAAGATACGGAGCCTGCTCGCTTGTCTCTCACTGAGCACAGGACTTCTACTTCTGCATCATGAGTTGAACAAACTCGTTGTCTGGAATATTGTTAGTAAAGAGGAGTGCAGAAGGGCGAGTGTGGGTAGGTACAGTCAATTCGTCCATCACCATCTTGATCAGCCTCTCTGATCATCTCATCGACCTCATCATCTGTCAACTTCTCACCAATGGATGTCATGACATGACGGAGCTCAGCAGCTGAGATGAAACCGTTGTTATCACGATCGAAGACCTATCACCACGATCAGCCCAACTTCCCTTCCTATGTTGCACCAAAGTACCAAGTACTACACACCTTGAAAGCCTCTCTGATCTCCTCCTCGGAATCGGTATCCTTCATCTTTCTTGCCATCATCGTGAGGAATTCTGTCAACCACATATGTTAAAATCATCCCAATATTTTACATCCCTTCGTGGAGCGACATCTTGGTGAACGCACCTGGGAAGTCGATTGTGCCATTATTATCAGCATCGACCTCGTTGATCATATCCTGAAGCTCAGACTCAGAAGGGTTCTGGCCGAGCGAGCGCATAACGGTTCCCAGCTCCTTGGTAGTGATTTGTCCTGTCAAACACCCATCAGTCATATGCCCTGCCTAGTACCCCTGAAGCCTTGTCCAAACAAGCATTGCAGATCCAAAGGCCTCATCCCACATCCACCAGCTCTTGCATCGCAAAGTATGATTCGGGAATATATATCGAGAGTACTAACCATCGCCATCCTTGTCCTGTTCCAAGCAAAAGTCGTCAGTATCCAACTTTGTAAACAAGCCTTCCCACTCTGGGACGCGGCTGAGAGAAAGGGACAAGAGCACAACAATGTACTTACGAACAGGGAGAAGGCTTCCTTGAACTCGGAAACTTGCTCTTCAGTGAGAGAATCGGCCTGCGAAAGAGTCCAGCCATTAGCCTACATTCTTCTCGCAAATCGTGGACACCCCGCGGCTGACGACCAAGCCAGTATCGCGGGGTCGTGGGGGAGATTTCGATCGTGCGTGAAGGGAGCTTTAGTACCATCTTGAAGGTTGTATGGAGGGTGAAGAGGGAGGAGCGTGAAGATGGTGAGGTTTATGTAGTGCGCCGGGCGTGGGATGTTGAGTCAGGATGTCGTGGTAATCGGCGTCGTCCTGATGTTGTGTGCAGAGAGCAGACGAGACGAGACGAGAAGTGTTGATGGGTGATTGCGCTGCAAGTGGAGTGAAGTTGAGTGGTGGTGCCCATGGGCGTGGAATCTGGTGCTACCACGGCGACCTGGATGAGCCAGTATGGCAGAACTGACTGACGGTTCAGCCTCATGCCTGAGGAAGTGAGCTCGCCGCAAGCAACAAGACGACAATCATGCTTCCACTACTGACAACACCACAAGTTTCCATTATTATTTCGAGGTGACGACACAAATGATAACCTAACACAGCTTCTCCTTGACTCAAACCACCCATAATCGCCACGATGTGGCGCGATCGCACCAATCTGTACTGTAACCCTTCCACGTACACCATTCCAACCAGCAGCTAACACATCCCCAGCTACATTTCCTACCGGCAATCATACGCCCATCACCCAGCCAAGAAAACGAAATACTCCTCCTCAAGCAATGGCTACAGCTCCTCAATCCCCTCGGGGTCCTCCGAGCGACAAGGCCTCATGTCCGCCGGCGCATTCGAAGATGATGGCGACGCAGTAATAGAAATGGACCTCTTACCCCCGAGATGGGCAGACATATCCGACGAAGTGACCGAATATCTCACAGATATTGCATCCAAGAGCGTGAAGCTAGAAAAATTACACCAGAAACACGTCCTACCCGGATTCGATGACGAGGAAGTCAAGAGGAACGAGGAAGGGGAGATAGAGCGTTTGACGCAAGATATCACGCGCGGGTTCCACGACTGCCAGAAAGCTATTCAGCGAGTCGAACAGATGGTCCGGGAAAACAAGCAGCAGGGAGGAATCAGTAAAGGCGAGGAGACTATGGCGAGGAACATACAGATCTCTCTAGCCGGGAGGGTCCAAGAAGCCAGCGCAGGATTCAGGAAAAAGCAGAGCGCATACCTGAAGAGTATGTCCAGTTCCCATAGTTCCTGCTTTGTGTACTACTTTGTACCTATGGACGTTGGCTGACCAAATAGAACTCCGCGGCCTCTCTGGCATGAACCCCTCTATCGATCGCAGTTCTACCCCCTCCTCGTACACACCGTACACTGACCCCTCCCTTATGGAATCCGACGCCGACAAATCCTATTCTCAATCAACACTCCAACAAACCTCGCAAAAACAACTCACCTCCAACGACGCCGCCATCATGCAGCGCGAGCGCGAAATCACAGATATCGCACAAGGCATCATCGAACTAGCCGACATCTTCAAAGAGCTGCAGACCATGATCATCGACCAGGGCACCATGCTCGACCGCATCGATTACAATGTTGAGCGCATGGCGGTTGATGTTAAGGCTGCGGATAAGGAGCTGAATGTCGCGAGTGGGTACCAGAGGAAGGGGACGAAGAGGAGGATTATCTTCTTGTTGATATTACTTGTCGTGGGCATGTTTATTCTGTTGATTATTAAGCCGAAGAGGCATAGTGGGAGCGGAGCGAAGACAGAGCCGGATCCGGGGCCGGTGGGTGAGAATGTTCCGCCTTGAATTTAATGAGATACCCTATCAAACGAGTACAGAAGCTATTTTGGCAGTTTTTCCCGTGAAACTGACAAGGTGGAGCAGAAGATATGTACGAATATTGAATCTCTCAGACTTGAGACCAGAGACTAGCCGAGTGGCTGCTTCTATTCTTCACCCAACCCTTCAAACTTTACGTATAAATATTACGAGCAGGTAGCTATCTGGCTACCATGAACATACCTACCGGCGCCATAGTCAATAAATGGGTGGAAGCAAGTCGGACCTCGCCTACTCCAGATCTATAAAACCATTCCCATCCATGTCTCTCCTTCCACTTATAACTACTTACACTTTTAATATCCTTAGACGCTCACAGCTGTCTCATCCTCTTAGCATATCCGAGACCCAGAAATGGGGTGGACAACCGCATTTATCCCTTCGACAACAGTTCTCCACAATGACAACAGACGAAATCCCCAGCGACAAGACGTACCTCCTCGTCTGTATCGATTCTACCCTTGCCGATGTGAGTAAATACAAAGTACAAATGCAACAAGACCACAGCGTGGTATATGTGAACAACCTTGCCTCAAAGGTCCGCGATGTCTTGAACAGGACGTGCGGGAAACCACATGTTTTCATCGAATCCGTTCACCTATAATCTGAGTCATGGAAGATGAGCAAGTGAGGTGGTTATATACTTCATAAGCGACGTAGAATGTCGTGGAGAGAGTACTGCTGAAGCTAGAATCGCTGGCCTCCGTATTCACTCCTCTCTGGCATCCTGTCGAGTCCCCTTTGAGCTCTTCGAGGAGTTGATTCGATGAGTGTTATTTGGTCAGAGAATGTGTTTCGTGACAAAGTTGTAAAGGGATGCCTGAGTCCTAGATCCAGGTACTCTTCCGAACTCGGTAGTTTTGCTTTGGTGTGATCCTTATAAATAGCAACCTTGGACGCACGCTGGCCTTGATTCTTCAAGATAGGTCGGACCGAGACAACAATGATCGATTCTTGTGGTGTGGAGAGAAGTTGGTTTCCATTTGCAACGTTGTTACTATAATGACCTTACTGCATCTTTTGAATTTGGGATTGTAATCACAAGTTTCAGTCCCTCAGACTTTAGCTCGGAGAGGTCTCGACTTAAGGTTGTACTGTTTGTATTAGGTGTCATTGTCATCTTCTATCCCATTTTCAACTCACGATCAACGACGATAATTAATACCTAGTATCAGAGCAGCTCATCACATAGAATGTATGACTACGCCTTTCCACTTGATTCCATCACGTACCTCAACCAGTATTACGGGTTTCTCATCTTGATACATCTCGGGTATAACCTTACAGAAGTAGGCTTTCAGACTTGGTATGACATCTGCAAGGAACGGAACCTATTCTCAAAGCCTTTTACGAGGTAATCGTGTGTTGGAAATGAGGTGGATGGCCTATCTAATTTGCTCATAACTCTTACTCTCAGGCATAATCTATTGTATACCCAAGCATTTCACGTGGTTATCCTGCTGAGAGCTCTCACCTGATTTCTCATTGTGGTATCATTTCAGATCCATCACTATCTGTAATGGCCCGTGCGTAGCTTGTGTAACCCCCTATATAAATAGCCTTATTCAGGGGAAAGAAGAACCCTTCGCTTCTCAGCAATTAGCTTTTGTATTAATTGAATTACTAACAAGTATTTAGCAAGCTTTTAGCTATTTTATTGTGTTTTATTCATCTTAGCGTGCTAGTAATTATTACATTTTAATTGCTTTTTCTTATCATTGGCTTAAATAGTTTATAATAGTTTAAAGCGGCAAATCCTTAACGATTAGCAGCAAACGTAGCAATCGAACGAATATTGCTAGAAATTAAGAAAACGCTAAAGAAATTTCAGATAATGATCTTATTGCTATGTAAAAGCAATTTCGAATCTTTAAAGAACAAAATAATCTTTTCAACTTCTTTATTATTAAATATCGCTAGATGTTTAAAAATAACCTTTTCCTTTATCTTTCTGAGGTTGCAATAAAAGCAATACTTTTACAAGCTCAAAAAATCAAACTCTAATTAAATCAAGTGAATGCTAATAGAAACCGCTAACTTATAGTCCCTAAATCGCGAGCTCTTCGCTTAAAAAAGGCTAAACATATGGTTCCATTGGAATATGAAGGAAAAAGTTAACAAAAACTTATAAAATACTTACAAGCATGCAATCGTGTTTTTGATTACGATATGAAAAAGTTTTTCAATGATGTAATTAAAATCAAATAAGCTGCAACACTACTTTAAAAAAAACTAGCCAACGCCTGGGAAAGATTCAAGAAGCATATCCCAAAAGAGCTCAAAATCATAATATAAATAAATTATAAGAAGTTTTTGCAAGATCTTCAATTGCTTCTTATATCAAAGCAGGTTATTAATTCCGAAGCCTTCAAAAAAGCTAAACAAAGGCTAGGGCAACTTATCTTTGAATTTGTTAACTACTTAAAGAAATTAAAAAAACACCTTAATCCTAATATTCCAAAATATTAACATAATACCCTTCTTAATAAAATCTATCCGAAGTATTGCCAAAAAATCATTAAAAATAAACAAATAAATAAAATGCGTATCAGAAAAGATATCATTTTCGCTATTGCTTTTCAAAAAACTTATACGATAAGCAAGAAAAGTAATAAGAAACCTCGAGAACCCAAAAATAAAAGAAAAAAGTCTTTTTATTGTCCTCATAAAAAACCTGGCGAAAAACAAGATAATCGCTTACTTAAGCGATTTAAAAAGAATAATTCAAATAAGATCCTTATCAAAGATAACTTCAAAAGATAAGACAAGTTTAATATTTAATGTTATACATATAAGAAATATGAATATTATGCTAATGAATATCCTAAATTAAATATTGGAAATTCAAAAGATAAACGCCAGCGAAAGCCGTAACTTGCAATAGCTTCCATGTTTTTATCAAGATTAGTAATTCGGAAATTAAAAATCCAAATGAAGGTTTTAGCGGGTGGAATGTAGAAAACGTTTATTGCTTTAATTAATAACGAAGCAAAAAATAACTTTATTTCAAAACTAGTAGCCAAAAAGTGTGATTTATAACTTATCGGTGAAGGGCTGAAAACATTCCAAACTTTCTTTCGCAATGAAGATGTTATTTACAATACGGCGCTTGCTTAAATAAAAATTACAAACACATTTGGACAAACAAAAGTTAATGCATTCCAGCTAAAAGTTATTAATATGCCGGGAATTAATTTAATTTTAAAATAGCCTTAGCTAAAAAGAACTAATCCTTAAATTAGTTTCAAATCAAAGCAATAAAGATATCCTTATTAATTAAAAGATTTAGATGATATTAATATAATAAAACTTAAGGAATTCGCGAAGCTTATCAAAGAAAGAAACTTTTTTGCATACGCTATAATACCTAATTTACATATAACTCGCTTATCAAAAGCTAATAAATTGCTTATTGTTTTTTTGCCATATCAAAAGTAAGAAGAGGTTTTCTTAAAAGAAAAAGGAAACAAATTGCTGCCATTAGAAAGCCGTTAACATGCTATTAAGTTGAAGTCAAGCGCGAAGCCGCTATACTCGCTTATTTATAACCTTTTTAAAAAAAAGCTGGAGATTTTTCAAAAATACTTCAAATCTTCGGAAGTTAAGGGTTAGATTTGGAAAAGCAAGAGTCTTATAGGCGCTCTTATCTTTTTTGTTTTAAAGAAAAATAGTGGCTTTTAATTGTATATCGATTACCGTATTTTAAACAAGATCACTATCAAAAATCGATATCCCTTACCATTAATTAGCGAAATGCTAGATAGGCTTCAAGATGCTAAAGTTTTCACAAATTTGGATCTGCAAAATGCTTACCACAGAATCAAAATCAAAAGGGGAGACAAGTGGACAACTACATTTCGTATCTAGTATAAGCATTATGAATATTAAATTATGCTATTTAGTTTATCAAACGCTTTAGCGACATTCCAGGCATATATTAATAATGCGTTAGCAAGACTTATGAATATTATTTATATTATCTACTTTAACGATATTTTAGTATATTTATCAAATCCTTCATAATATAAGAATCATATTCGTTAAGTCCTTGAAAGGTTGCGTAAAGCGAACCTTTTCGTTAAGTTATTAAAATGCTCCTTTAGCACCCAAAATGTGGAGTTTCTAAGGTATGTTATCTTCCCAAATGAAGTATTAATAAAGAAAAGCTAGATAGATATCATTAAAAATTAGCCAAAGCCTAAAAATGTAAAAGACGTGCAAGTATTTATTGGCTTTGCCAACTTTTACCAGCATTTCATTGTAAACTTTTTGGCAATTGTTTATTTATTAACAAGTCTTATGCATAGCAAAAAGAAAAAGCAACTTGCCTCTAACTTCCAGTAAAATGATGCTAAGCAAATAGCTTTTAATGCGTTAAAAGATGCGTTTATTATAGCTCCTTTCTTTATGCATTTCGATTTAAATAAATTAAGAAAGTTAAAGACAAATGCTTTTGACTTTGCTATTACAAGGATTTTGTCTTAGCCTAAAGAGTAGCTAGCGAAAAACGAAATAAAAGCCATCTAACATCCGATTGCATTCTTTAGTAAGAAGTTGGAATTTGTTAAGTTAAATTATGAGGTTTATAATCAAGAACTCTTTATAATCGTTAAATGCTTTATATATTAGAAACATTATCTTGAAAGTAATTTTGCTCTTGTTAAAGTATTAACAAATTATAATAACTTCCGTTATTTCATAACAATAACAATGCTAAGCTGGTAACAAGCTAAATAAGCGCTAAAGCTATTTAAGTACAATTTTGTAATAATTTATAGATAAGGAAAAAACAATCTTGCAGATGAACCGTCATAAAGGCCTAATTATAAGCCGGCTTAAGACAAGATAAACATTATGCTTCTTACTTTGCAAAATAAATTGCGAAATGCAATTAAAAACGAGTTGATTTACGTGTCTAATATAGCCGACAGCATGATAAAAAGCCTCCAGCAAGTAGACGATAATACATCATGCTAATTGACTTGCATTTCATAATTTACCGACAGCAATGTTGCATTAAGCATGTTAATTAAAGCCATAAAAGCTACCTTTACGCCTGACTAGCAATATGTGCTTATAATGCTTAATAATTCTTAAAACTTGTTTAAAGATCTAAACAACCTTTTGCGTAAAGCCAGCGAAGGCTTGCATGCTAGTTAGCATAATTATAAGTATGCTATGCTACGGTTTTTTATAGCAAAGGTTATGAAAGCTAAAATAGCAATTCTTAAATCAAACTCACTTTTCTTCTTACTTATTAAGCTATAAAAAAAAACGCCTTAATTATTGAAAAGCGAACTTAACTTCAAAAAGCCGGAGATGTAAATTAGAATATCGGTAGTGATAAGCTGCTAAAATATTAGCAAAAAGTGTACATATTAAATAACGCTACCGTTTAGAATAAAATTATGAAAATTTGTTATAACGATCCAACTGCAGGTCACTTTAGTTAAAACAAGACACTAAAGCTTATCCAGCAGAAGTATTATTAGCCTAAAATAGAAAACGACATTAAAAAGTATATTAAAACTTGTGATATTTATCAAAAAACAAAAGCAAAATAAATAAAAGCAGCCAGCGTAATGCAAGCGCCTAGCTAGCCAAGCAAGATATTTAAGTCTATTATAATAAATTTCATTACAAATTTAGCATCTTGCAAAAATACTATTATTGAAAAAATTACCGACAATTTACTAGTAATTATTAATAAATACTCCAAAGATGTGAAATACATCCCTTGTCTTAAGATAATCGATGCACCTAAATTAGCACGTCTTTTTATTGCTTATTAATTTAAAAATCATAGACTTCCAATATCAATTATCACAAACAAAGGTTTTATATTTACGTTAAGATTTTGGACAAAAGTATGTTTCTATTTTCGGATAACAAGAAGCCTTTCAACAGCGTTTTACCCGCAAATAGACGAACAAATAAAGCAACAAAATCAAGCTTTGGAAACATAGTTTTGATGTTTTATTTGCTACTTGCAAAACAATTATATTGATCTTTTACTTTTAGCAAAGTTTGCTTATATAAATGCTTATCATAAGGCTATCAAAATAACTTTAAATAAGGCCAAGTATAGCATAAATCTGAAGACTTGCCAAAGTATTAAAAACGATTTCATAAGAAGGAAAATACTAATTACTAAAGAATAAGCAAAAGAAATTGTCAAGAAACGTTAAGAGCTAAAAAACAGCTGGCATAAAACTAAAAAGACTTAGGCGAAGTGATATAACAAAAATCATTGCCCTATCGAATTCAAAATTAAGCAACAAATGTTACTTTCAGCAAAAAACATTAAAACAATTCGTCTTAACAAAAAGCTGGATTACCAATTCTTTAATCTATTCAAGATCACTAAAAGGATTAAGAAACAAGCATATCGATTGAACCTACCCTTAAAGTATAATCGATTATATAATATATTTCATGTTTCTCTATTAAAGCCTTACCGGCAAAGATCCGGCGAATCGCCAAAAGTGATACAACCAGATCTAGTAAACGAATAAGAATAATGGGCTGTCGAGGCTCTCCTAAATCGATGAATTTAAAATGGCAATAAACAATTCCTTATAAGGTAAAAGGGCTTTGATCTTACGCATAATTCTTAAGAATTAATAAGGAATCTAATTGGATTGGATAAGGAAATTAAGGCTTTGAAAACCCAAGATGCTAATAAAAGAATGGCAAAGTGCCGGTAAAGGTAAAGGGGAACTTAAATAATGGAAATAAAGATCATAATACTGCCAAATGATTTAATAATAACGTATGTACCTTTCTGCTTTTTGCTTACAAGGTCTTGCAATTTTAAAGGCGCATCAAACATCATATCTTATGCAATAATGCCTAAAGGAAAAAGAAGTTGTATTATTCAAAGAATTATTTATATCTTATGTATTACCCTTCTTCGCTAACAAATCGCCAACGCTTTGATAAAGTTCATCTATTAAAAAAAGGCATAATAATAAAAATCAAAAAAATAATAAGTGCCTCGCTAAATATTCGCTAGAGATTAGCTAATAATAATCCTTAATAAGCACCTTCTTGCTTTAATTCAATAGCCTTAATAGAAGAAATAGTGCCAGATGCAACATATTCAAATTCTGAAACTTTAACATTGCCCTCATTATGTACATCTTCTTAAGCAAATGCTTCGAAATAAACAAATCGAATATCTTTTGCCAAAAATTAGCAAGCGCCTCGCTAGAAATATCAAAATTATTTACATATCATAATCTTGAAAATTAATCGATCACAAATTTAAAGCTTGCGATAACAATTGCAAACTCCTTCATAAGATAGCTTATCAAGATCTAATTAGTTAAAACAATCGCTAATAATATGCTAGCTCTTAACTTCTTTTAAGATTAAACCATAAGCTTCTAAGGAAACTTCTATGCTTTAGCATCAAAGATCTTAATATCATAATTGCTACGTAACTTTTTAACATCAAAAGTAACTTAAGTAATATTAATATCCTTTTGAAAAGCATAATCCTCAGTAAAGCAGGCTGCAGCAAATTCCAATTTATAAAGCAAGCGATAAAACCTAACTAGAACTTTACCAAAAGTTAGCAAAAGATTAATTAATAAAGATAATTTTAAACTTACATCTTCACAAGATTTGCCTTTCTTTATATAATTAATGCATTTAAAAGCAATAGACTTTAAATCAATCAAATAAATCAAGTTAGGAAATTAAGCAACTTCGCCAACGCATCGCAAGCACTTTTCCGGATGAATTATATTAGGAAATATAATTGCATAAGATTAGAATCTCATTTGCATTTTCTATAAACCTGAATACAAAATTAACTAATAATCACGCTTTTTCTTCAACATTATTAATTTTCTTAACGAACCCTTTTCACCACTTTTGTTAGAACTTCCTTTACTATTATCCGTATTCTTGCTTCGTGAAGTAATTCGCTAGCGCTTCGTAAGAATTTCGTTGGCAAAGCCATTGATAGGCTTGAACTTTAAAAAAAGATAAAAGTTTGCTTCGTCTTACATAACGCGCTTCCTCTCAGTACGAGAGTTACGGCCGGCTAAGCGCAGCAATGATTAGTCAAAAGGCATAAAGTTAGCAGATCAAGGAAAAAGGCAAACTTACATATTATAACGTTACTTAATTTAAAGAAAAAGAAAAGTGGGAACGGGAAGAGATTTATATATAGGTAGCGATAAAGCCTTATTATTGCTACCTAATTCCCAAGTAAAAGAAAGTTCTCTAGCAACTGATTACCTCGCTTCACTTCTCTTATAATTCATTATTACTTTAAATAGCAAAAGTTATACTTCGCTAGCAAGTTATTAAAGTAACACTAATTAAGCGAATTTTTATATCCTCATTTTTAAAACAAAAGTATTTAAAAGGGAAGATATTGTAATAGCCTATGCATAACTTGTATAACCCTTTATATAAATAACCTTATTCAAAAGAAAAAAAAACCCTTTACTTCTTAGCAATTAGCTTTTATATAAATTGAATCACCAGCGAGTATTCAGCGAGCCTCCAGCTATTCTATCGTGTTCTATTCACCTCAGCGTGCTAGTGATCATTACACTATCCTTTTCCCACCCTTCGTCGACTGCGGTACTGCTATAAATCATCAAGCGTTGACTTTTCCGCACGGCCAGCTTCTCATGTCCTCGCACGCTTTATGCCTTTTTTCTGATTTAAATGTGGAGCAAACCAGTAAACTTATCCGTTGGGTTCAGATGGAGACGTGTGATGCTGAAGTTGCTGAGCTTCACCACGCCATGAACACTGTATCGCCGAAATATTTTGAAGTTATTGACATTTGGCTCTGGAGAACGATGTTGATATAATCCGAGACGAACGAGTCTTTCTAGCTGCCCTTGAATGATGGAAGTTCGACTTTGATAAGTATGATTATTGTCTTCGCTTAGCACGCGACCTAAGAACCAGGCTGGCATCTCGGGTTCAAGAAGCATTTGCCACCTTAGATATCCTCTTTCTTGACTCCCTGTCTCGATTTAGGGCATTGGTTGAGTATGTAAAGCCGAAGGACTTGCCTGCGAGTGGTCAGTACTTGCTCAACCCCACAGGTCGATGTTTCATGAGTGCAATCGTTCGTGTAAGGTGTCTTGGTGTTATCGTCCTGAAAAATCTAAGCATTTGATATAATAATTCAAAGTGACACACTAAAATTGGTCGCGCCTTCGAGTAGAGGGCTTGAAGTTCTCCTTTAAAACTCCAATTGTTGTCAAGCAGCGTGTCGCTGTCATGATCTATTCTTAGGAAGGCCCCCTGAGGAGGGTATTTTCATCGCTTGGAGCAGCCTAAGCACCCCGCTACCATGATGAAATATCCCATGCAACATGGAAACGTGCCCAATTGTAAGATTAGTGGAAAAATATTTATGCATGTCTATGAATCCTTTCTTCCTTCCCATCTTTTCCACCTCGTATACTTCCGGTATCGATCCTTGCGTGATACTGCAGATTCACGAGTACATAGGCAGAGACTTTATATACTGCAGCCTTACCACTTGATGTCTTTGTATTCGTTGCTCCGATGTGGGAAATCTTATTCACTTCTTCATTTATTTTTAATTAAAAAGATCTTGGATTCTACAAAAGAGTTAAGTCTCATAAAGCTGGGCATTCATCGTATAAGCCTTCAGGCTCTGCAGTAAATCTCAACGAGGTAGAAAGGAAGAAGGTTCTCGGCTACGTTTTGTGTGCAACAGCAGTGCATGACTATAATTCTATTTAAAGCGCGGGATTTAAAAGGTAAAGTTCACGAAACACAGAGCTGTGTTCTTCCCAAGTTTATGGAAACGATCATCTGAGGCTTGAGGGAGAACGAATGTATATCAAAGTATTTTGTGGAAATGATGCGCTCTTCGACTATGCCATGAGTCATGTAATTGCCATTCCTGCTAGAAAAGAGAACCTCTAACAAGATTATTGCGTTACCACAAAGTTGCGTACAAAGTGCTTAGTACCTCCAGTTGCCCAGTGTGCGCTCCACAATTTTGCGCCATTCCTCAAGGTAGCCCGACATCAGTAGGCTGTGTCCAGTGTGTTGACCATACTCAGAGGTTACTATTCACCAGGTCCATCTTCACACCACCACGGAAGATTGGAGTAGTAGAGCAGATTGCCAAATCTTACCTAGCTGGATCTAGGAAGAGCTTTTTCGCCTCTTCAATCCTCAGCCAAAGAAGAGCGCCTTCATCAATGCTTTGTATAGTCCCATCACCTGGTCGCTCAAAGGTGATTTCGCCTGGTGGTCTCTCCATGCTCTGATTCTCGAGATGATCGAAGGTAATATCGCCGGTCGAGACGAGTACTGTTTGGAGATTCGGCAAGAACTTGTTGGGTGACTGTCCCTCCTCATCATCAACAAGTGTGTCTTTGACTTCGCAGTACTCACAAATGAGGGTTTCGAGGCTGTGTAGGGAGTCCATCGAGACAAGGTCGTTCATTGACTCCCGAGTGATACTGAGATACTCGGTATAGTGGTTGGCGGAGATGTAGAGAGAATCTATCTTGGTATCTATGTATGAAACCGATCCATTGGCTAGATGATATGGAGAGAGACCAATATACAGGTCCTCACCTTCAAGATCAACCGGGATAACAATCTCAAGGAATGGTGAGTAGTGCTTGAGAAATTCCGCCCGAGACTCTTTGTTGGCACGAAGGAGACCTGAAGGGTCGCCCTGGCTTTCGGAACGGCATGCCCACTTTCCTTGGAATACCAGATCTATCTCGACGACTCTTGGAGCGGGTAGGGAGTGGAACCAGATCTTGCAGCGCATCTCGGCCGGCAGCTTCGGGAACAGCGTAAACTTGTCAAGGGTCACGAGGATATCTGATGTCGTAGTGTTGAAATCGGTGGAGGGGGATTTACCAACTGCCTCGAGCTTGGATGATTCGGTCGAGGCCTTTAGCTCTCGAAGGGGAGAAGTTTGTTCAAGAGAGGTCATGCCAGCAGATTCGGTATCGGCTTGAGTAGAGGAGGTGGTAGTAGTGGGACAAGAAGCAGGGGATTCTCTTGGTTGTTTAGGGTCGGTGCTGATGGAAGACATTCCGGACACTGACTGGAAGTCAGAGTGTGTTACGACGAAAAGTGAGCAGATGCGGTTCGAGAGATCTCACAAACCTCGTCTTTCCAGACAGCTTTGGGCTTCAACTGAGGTCAGAGACGGGCAACAGTGTCTTTGATGATGTAGCGCTCAAGGTGATCAACGTTGGTGAAGGGATTGTTTCTCGTGGTTGAGACGCGTCGCTGTGGTTGCTGATTGCTGATCTCGAAGTCGAGCGCGAGAAGGCCTCGAGAGTTTTCAGTTTGTTGGTGTTGAACAGAACTCGTCTTGAGGTTTTTGATTCGAAGTCGAAGTCGAAGTCGAAGTTGGCTGTCGAGGTTGCTGAGACTGGCTTGTATGCGACAAGGTCAAAAATGGGAAGGAGCCAGAGATGATGTTGACATGAGCTAGCTGTCGGCTATTCAGTAAGGGCCTAGCGTCTAGTGGCTCTCACCTGATGCTCGACCTAGCACTCCAAGGGAATGCTAAATTGACTAGAACAGTCGCTTGAGAACCAGAAATCAACACCAAGCTCATGAGGACTGCCTATTGCTACCAAGGATCCGTCAACGATGTTCATTGTCTTGCCAATGATGCTCTTGAGATCGAGAAGTGGCAAGTCTCTGCTTAATAGAGACTCATCGGTTGGAACATAGCAGAGGGACTTTGTCAGGATAGCTATGCGCTTATATCTTAATGAAACACAGATAGCTAGACACGACTTGACCAACAACGAACTCTTTACACTGTCAACCCTGGACATTTCGCACGGCTTCTACTTCCGCACTCTCCTTGAACGTTTTACAAAGTCTTAGCTGCAAGATTCCAACAAAGGCAAGTCATTGCGTCACAAGATCCACTTCCTTCCTCTCGAGCCTCCAAGCCCCCAAAATCCAGAACGGCCTCCCACAAATGAACGGTCTTCCATACACCGTTATTTTCCATCCAGGAGAGATGCAAACAGTAGAGCAATTCAAGCTGGAATAGGCACTCGAATGATGCGTCCACCTGTCAAACCAGCAGCCTCTGGAACAGCTGCACCACCATTAGTCACAACATAGAGAAAGTCGTTGTCGGCTGCCGATCTTCCAAGTCCGACAGCAGTAGGATTGATGAGATCAGTAGTGTTTTGATTCCCAGCAATGACACGACTTGTCTTGCAGGCGATATCAACTTCGATCAGTTCTCGGGTTGGATTGGAAGCGATCCAAGCTTTTGTCCCGTCTTGTGACAAAGCGAAGTCATCACCCAGGATTCCATCAACGACCTTCTCAAATGGCCCAGTAGAGTTTCCATTCTCAGGGGAGATCAGAACCTAGATTCGTTTCAACTCTTGCAATTCCAGAGCAGGTGAGACGATGTTGTCTCTTCTCCACCTGAGATGTCATAAGCATACCTTGAAGAACGTCGTATTTGCCAGATTCATGAAAAACAAATCATTCTCATGAACATGGATCCCGTTTACACCCGCCACAAGACCAGTGGTTGATCCATTGGCTGACAATGCCGGGTTGGTCATGGATATGGTATACGTGTTGGCAGCGACATCGACCAGGAAAATACTTCCAAGGATTGAGTCGGAGACGAGTAGTTTCGAGTCGTCCGTGGATGATAAACGACACACACCATTCAAGAAGATTGCATCCGGAATCGATGTGACCAGTTCAGTCTTTGCTGCTGTTGAGCTATTTCCGCAATTCTCATCGTTGGACGAACGGAGGTCGACCTTCCAGACAGCGGAAGATCCTTGAACAGGTGCGAGCCCAGTCAGATTGCCAGCGGCGACATAAAATACATCGTTTTCAAGCTCGGCGATACCTGCGACTCCTGTGGCTTGTGGTATCGTTGCCACAAGAACAGGTGGCTGTCGACTAAACCGGTCCACAAGAAAGACAATGGCGATGAGAGTGAAGTCACAAGGAGATCTCCATTCTCTCTAATAGCGATGTTTTCGATCCATGATGGACTTGGAAATTCATGAATAACGGTCAGTGGAAAACGAGGAAGTTTGATGGTGGCTGATGCGGAGTAGACGAAACTCGCAACAATCACAATCAGCATGAACTGGTGGGCTCGACTGACGGAGAAAAACATGACTTCAGCTGGTAACCTTAGGTATAGGATGAGATGGATAGAATATCTTAGCTAGAAAAGTACCAATGGGCTCCTCTTGACTTCTTATAAGCATATCAAAACTACGTTTTCGATGCCTGGAGATTGCTTGTACCACCTTGACGGTTGCGAACCGTAGAATCCGGACATCCAAACTCTGTTTGAGTTCCATCGCCAGTAGTCCTAAAACTTTCCACTGCTGACCTGATGCTTTGGGCCAAAATCATAAGATCAATGAACATTCAGGTTGGAAGAAGCTAGGACCAAGAGGCTATGTTGATGAGCATAATAAAGTTTACCAGCAAATTACTTCGGCTTCGCTTTGTAAGTACCGGCAGAATAAATGCCCCGCCGTCCGCACTGTCACAGTTCCGAAAAAGATCAGACGACAGCAACTAACTATACCTTTTCCAATGTAGGGATGAGCATCCCAATCAGAAGTCGCAAGTATAATCTCTTATTTTTATTCATGACAATTTGAAGTTATGCCGAATGCTTGTTCATAAAATGAGGCTTGTTAATGGCTTCTACTTTCTCTTTCCAACAGCAAATAATGATGGATCTCAGACCATTGTATAGCTGCAGCAAATCATACTAAAAGATGTTACTGAATAACATTTCTCGAAATACATCCTGAGCAAGTGGTTTCAATATTCCCTTCATTTCTGCTATTCAGTGCTAAAGTACAGTTTCCAATGCACCAAGTATGAAGAAAGATTTCTCCATCAGTAATCAAGATCAATTCTGATGTCGCTCGCTATCATGAGATGCAGGGGGGAGAAGAAGGAGCCTGAAAACACGATCAAAAGTTTCCACCACCAAAATACTGTAGTTCTTCAGAAATGAGGCCCTGAACTGGGACATCCCCAGAAACGTTGAACAGAAAACAAAGACGGGTGCGGAAGCTCGTTCCCATCGCTCAAACCAAAGTCGGAGATACGATGCTCAGCCCAAGGATCTCGAAACTACCTAGAAGGGGCCGAAGTCAAGTAAAGATGTGCCATATGAGCTACCTCATGCTCTGAAGCCGCTAGCTTTTCATTGTCGTAGGGTTTACCAGAGCTTAGTACTGCTTCCTAGGCTCTTCAGCGACCATGTCGGAGACCTTCCCCGGCGCCACTGGCAATGAAAAGGGTGCCGATTAGGGGATTGAAATATCATTTGATAATTTGGTCTCGGGGACAATGTTCTTATTCAATGCAGCATAGCGGTGATGGGTGTTCAGCTTGTATCTCGATGCTGAGCTGGTGGGAGACTTCGGGATCCTCATAGCGTTTGGGTAAGAGTCTCTATACTTTTCCAACATGGCTTCCGGCAGAAACAGAGTGGTGTTTCTTGGGAGATATGGCAGTATCGGCCGCCAGGCCTTCAAGTATATGGCCCTAGACTCCTTGTAAATGGCCAAGTGGCTATATGGATTGCTGCCACTGTGCATGGGACAGAACCAGCCACCAAGTGCAGCTGAATATTCGACCTCCACAACTTGAGCGCGTGGAATTAAAGTTTCCCATATCATTAGCCTGATCTCGAGCGGCAGTTTGGTAAACATAGGGAAACTTTGGGGTGAGCAGCGCTCTTGTGGGGTTCCCATATTGCTGGTGTGTAGAACAGTCTGTATTAGATGTCTAGTCAGTGACAGAGACCCTTACGGGCGAAGGAAAACCTTACCCTTGTAATGTCAGACGGGAATTCGTGGGGGAAGATAACAAGTGCAATGGTTGAAGCTGTTGCTTGAGGACTCAGGATCTAGGGTGGAGGGAACACCAATACTCGCGCCGTTGTGTTTCGATATATTGGTACTTTGGCGAGGAAAAACGTCGAAGACTGCCTTTGCTTTCCTGTCAGAAGCAGATAATTTCGAAATTGAGCGAGTTGATCCAGAAGTTTGAAGTTTCCGTGCTGTCAAGTCAGCGCTCGCTTAGTTTGGCGTCCAAGCTGATGGATCGTATACATTCACTTAGGAAGGCATTCTCCATGAAGTATAAGGCTCGATTGGTGAGTCACATAGTGAGCTAACACAAATGCGGCTGGTGGAAATTAATTCGTCTTGCGTATACTTTGATGTTCGAAGCATCTCCGTCCAACAACCTCGAGTATCGAGTCACAGGAGTGTACTATGGTAGCAAACATCACACCAAATGATATCAATGCATCCAGGAGATCTGGTGTTATGGTTCCCACAGATTTCCACATGTTCCCCAAATTGCCTCACGAGCTTCGTCAGGTATGTTTACACAGCTATCACTCTCAATGAGCTGTCTGAGAATATCGTTTCATGCCATGAACTCATGCATAAGACAGTTTGCTGACTCGTGAAGCAGATAGTTTGGCAGATTTTGGTCCCCGAAGGACGTATTGTTGAGAACGATTGGTCTGACGAGACTCAAAAGTGGTATTGTCCTACAGAAGGCACCGAGAAGCCATGTAGCCACCCAACGACTTGTGTCAATTTTCGAGAGGTGTATTTGAGATACTGGAAACCGATCCTCCCGTACATCAAAGCCACTCTAGTGATGAGATTTCTGCAGCCTCTGCCGTTAGTCGACAACGGAGCATATATCCCAGACGGTCCCTACTCAGCGAGACAATGATAGAGGTCGAACCCGACATAGATTGCAAGATCAAAAGATTCGAGCTCGGAAACGCTTGATTGCGCGCAAAACTAACCCCCATTTCATATCGGCATGGAGAGAGAAAAACAGCCGTCCAGTTCCACGTGCATACTTCAACCCTGAAGTTGATCATGTAAATCTTGTTGGCCATCGATGTCAACTGAGGAGTCAGGAGACCATGCTCTCCGAATTGTTGGTGGTATCAAGTTTTCAACAAATCAAGACCATGGCCTGCCACGAGAGCTTACTCCCATCCCGCTACGTCTTTCCTACTCTTCAAGGAGACTTAGCTCGGCTGCTGATGCAGTTTCCAAGGTAGGAGGTATTCCAGATTGTGCATGTCGATGCGCAACCAAAGTCAAGAAATCCTTTCCGAGTGTCGCTGTTTCGGCCCGAGGAAACACAATTTATTCTCGAATGCCCCTGCGATGACAGAGGCTTCTGATCTGGCGAATGGTGGACGATTTCTTTGGTCAGTTGATGCCTTCCGGAAAGAAATGAACAGACTGGCAGGAGAATTTGATGGAAGAGTGTTCAAGGTGGAAGGGAAGCGGATTCCCAAAGGTGGTGTGAGACTGATGCATGAGTAATAGCCGAAGGGAATCAAAGTTCTGCAGCATCGTGCGAAGTTTGCACACTGTTAGGCTCTACCTTTGTTAAGGCAACGCAGTGCCGAACTGGATTTCAATTGATAGCGATCGATGATGAGGACCGGACGACCAAATGAATCTGAGAAGCCAGAAATTATCTGTTTACTGGGCATGGTAACATACCGACTCGTTTGACGGGCGAATCATTGTGAAAATTTTCGTCTGGCACGGATTGCCCATTCGTGCCGCGGGCAACATCCGAATACGCGTATTCAGCGGTGGAGTTTACGTCAAGCCAACCATATCGACCTACCAGTGAATCAAGTTGAATCCAATAAGCTTGTATGTGAGAGATGAATGTTACAAGGTTTCAGCAGATTCTACTGCCGAATGACTCACTTCGCCGGTGTGTTTGAATAGTTTGCTATTTAAATTTCCCCATTGACTGGCTTGCAACCATTCTTAGCGCCTCGGACCATCCCATGTTCATACAGATATAAGGACCCGTTGCGACCACCATATTATTCGAACGTTTGTCTTCATCATATCACCTCGTATCAGACTGGCACTCCTCCTCACGCCATATAGATGCCCAAGACTTTCGCATTCTTCGCAAATATGAACCCCGTCAATACAAAACCTTACAGTTTGCCCGAGGATGCGACCTGGTTGAGTAAGTGGAAATCTCTATCATGTAAAGGAATAGTGAATATTGTTGACAAATGACCAAAGTCACTGGCTGCTCTTCTGGTATCGGTCGCGCCATCGCAAACCTTATAGCCAGCAAGCCGAAGCATCGCTTGATCGCAACAGCTCGCAAGCTGTCACATCTATCGTACCTTCCTGACGACAACCCCAACATCTTGAAGCTGGTTCTGGACGTGATATCGCCCACGTCTGTTAATGCTGCTTTCACTGATGCAGTGAAGCATTTCGGACCTGACTCTCATCTCGACATCGTCGTCAACAATGCCGGGTATTCTCTGTCTGGGGATACCGTCAATGCGACTGAAGAAGAAACCCACAAGGAGCTGGAAACCCTCTTCTTTGGAACTGCTCGTGTGACTACCCGCGCTGTGGAGAACATGCGGCAGAGCAAAGACTCGCGTGGTGGTGTCATTTTCAACATCTCGTCTCTGGCGGGCTTGGTCGCGTTTCCCGGCCATGCCTACTACCACGCAAGCAAATTTGCTGTCGAGGGATTCACCGAGTCTATCGCGAGAGAAGTTCACCCTGATTGGAACAGTAAGTTCACTGAACCTTCTCTATCTTCCGAAGTCACTGACCAATTTTACAGTTAATTTCTGTATCGTCGAGCCAAGCGGGGTCAAAACCGAATTCGAGGGCCATAGCAAAGCCAGAATCGAGCCTCATCCTGATTATGCAGCACTCGATATGCCAGCGAGAAAGTTGGAGCAATTTGTTCAAATGGGAATCAAGGCTGGTGCAGCAGCTGGTATGATCGAGCCTGAGAAGCTAGCGGACACGCTTTACACTGTCGCAAGCAGGGGACAAAACATTCCTCTACGACTTCCTTTGTACGTTCTCTGTCATCTCACAACCCACCCTGAACTTCTTTGTAGCCTTGTCTGGCTCCGCTTCACTTCATCTAACATGCTGACACTCATTTCATAGGGGTCTGACGACATGGCGAATGGCCAAGGCTAAGTTCGAAGGACTGGTGAAAGAGCTTGACGATCTCAAAGAGTTGAGTGCTATGGGAAGGGAAGGCTAGAGACACTTCGCATCCAATGCAGCCATAGAAGAATCACAAGGCCATCTCAGCTGGTACGGGAATTAGTCTCAACCTCAATAATTCTCGCTTAACAAGCCTCATAGAGTCAACAAGGCCCGTGAGGAGTCTTGAGAACAGAGATCATTTTTAAATTTTAGCGCCATGGAGATCTCGAACTACTGGACTCTCAGTACGGAGGCATGATCGTGTCTTATTCCGTTTCATGTTTCGTGCGGCCGCAGGACCCTGGTTCTGTCTCCGCATATCATGAGCTCATCTTACCACTCGGCGCAGCCCCCTGTTCGACATGCATCGGTTATATCCAACAAAGCAGCGAGAACACCGAAGCATGCAGCCACTGAAACGAGAGCGGCAGCCATCCGCGACTGACAGGCCCCCCACTCTTCTGCAGATGATCGTGAAGTATGCCACATCAGGCCTCTCGCGTAAGATGCCGGGCAGCACGCACCTATTTCTGTTGCATTCCCATTCCCCCGTGGGATGTTGCGTTGTCTTATATTCCACAGACAATTAAATCTTGGAACCGACCCAATTTCTCATCAGCTGGCACCGCACCCACGGTCTCGGTACAATGGCTGAAGCAGGTTCCCCTCCTGCGCAAGCGGGGTCATCACCTAGAAGTGACAGAAGCTCTGTCGAAGCACCCGCTGCTGTGCCGGCGCTTGAAGCCGAAGAGGACGATTACGACTCGGCTTACGATGGAGACTCAACCGGAGGCAGCTCAACGACATCCATCGGATCGAGTATTCTGAAATTTCGTGAAGAAAATGGTAGAACATATCACGCATACAAAGTACGATCATACATTCCCACAATCCAGGTATGTTTTTGTTGTTGTTGCTTACATTCCCAGGACGGATCCTACGCTTTTCCGAACGATGAAGTCGAAGCTGATCGCCTCGACCTCCAACACCACGAATTCCAGCTCATTTTTGGAGGCAAGCTCTTCACAGCTCCAATCCCCAAAGAGAAAGTCCTTCATAACGTCCTCGATATCGGTACTGGTACCGGTATCTGGGCCATTGACTTCGGCGACGACCATCCAGAAAGTCAAGTCTTAGGCGTGGATCTCAGTCCTATTCAACCCACTTTCACGCCTCCAAATGTGTCTTTCCAAATCGATGATGTGGAGGCGCCGTGGACGTACAGCCATAAGTTTGACTTTATTTATAGTCGCATGATGATGTGCTCGTTGGATAGCTACCCAAATTTCTTTGATCAGGCGTTTGCCAATCTGAATCCGGGCGGATATCTGGAAATGGTTGATCCGGCATGGCCAATTAAGTTGAATGATGGAGAGTGGCCAGAAGACTCGGCGCTGTTTAAGTGGTATGTTCTACAGATGTCTGGAGGATTGTGGCTTACTGACGAGCTAGGTCTGCGCTGTGGGGTGAGGGGATGCAGAAGATGGGTCGCGATGCTGAATGCGCACGGCATTACAAAGATCAGATGATTGCTGCAGGCTTCGTCAATGTCACGGAGAAAGTTTACACGTAAGCTCTTGATTGAATTGTGGCAGCAGTGACGCTAAGGCTCTAAAGTGTCGCCAACAATCCTTGGCCAAAAGACAAGAAGATGAAAATGATAGGTAGGCCAGGCATGAGGACCTACCACTAAATAGTACTTACACGAGAACCAGGTATGTGGCAAAATGAAAATATAGCTGGACCTCAAGGAGGAATCGAAGGCTTGAGTGCAGCACTTTTCACTCGCGTTCTTGGCTGGTCCAAGCTAGAACTGGATGTTTTCATGGCCAAGGTCAAAGCGGAACACAGGAGCACGAAGATCCACTCATATTATGAGTTGTAAGTCTTGCCTGAAGTGAGTTCAGATGTAGTGAATGCTGATTTATCTAGTCTTGTTATTGTGGGTGAGAAACCAGAGTAGGGCTTTGGTGAATGTGGCTCAAGGTAGGTTGTTTTCACAAATTGGAGGGAGTCGGAGTCTGATGTACGAGGGAACAAACAAAAGCCATTTCGTTCAACTCTAGCGAAATTACGAACTGCTCTACCGATAATCTATCTCTGTCTGAACATTTCCCTGACTGACGAGGAGTGCTTTAATCATGGACAAGTATTTACATTAAGAAAGTATCTCTTCAGGAGCCAGGCTATAAAACCGATGCTCTCCAGGAGCCTCGAAATACTCTGCTTACTGTGGTCTCAGAGCACCCATCTCACTGATCCCCCATCGCTCATGAATCTGCTGCCTCATCTTCTTTCCCCAGAAAGCGATCGGAATGGCTACACAACCCACGACGGCAATCAGTGCCCCAATTTCAATATCTGCATTCGCATGTCCCTGCGACCGAATCCAAGGCATGATCCCAAAGCTTACTCCAAAGCTCGCAATATTTGCCACACTACCCAGAACAACTAGAGCCGGTGCAGCCCATCGTGGAAACGCTTCCGTGACCCAGAGCGTGTTCGCAGTGGCTAAGCTGACAAGTGTGAAAGAGTTGAGGCCATATGCAAAGTAAATCCACATGTAGTGCCATTTCCTTTCGACTGCAATTCCATAAATGATGATGTTGAGAGTACCAGTGATAATTGGCAGGATGAAAGCTGGCAGGTAGTGTTCTGCGTCGCGAACACCAAAGTTCCGTTTCGCGAGTCGATTGATGACGCAGAAGAGCACAAACCCAGAGGCGGGCCAAGCAATGAGACAACCAAGTGCGCCAGCTAAGTGGACGAGCGCAAAAGTATTCATGCTGAGCTGATATCGGGGTTCCATCAAAATGTCCGAATATGTCTCTCTGATTGAGAGCATGCTAGTAAAGACAAGGGCATTGAGTATCGCTACCCAGAAGATCAATGGGTTCAGGAGGCAGCCCAAGACCTGCGAATAGCATGCCCACATGGCCTTCCAGCCGCCGCGAGTGAGTCCCCAAAACTTCAGATTGCGAGCCCATGGAGATTGATTCGGTGTTTCCGGTAGTGCTTTACCGCCGGGGACTTCTTCCCAGTCTTCATAGACTTGCACCTTCTCGGTAGCGCTTTGGACGAGTACACGACCGTCGAAAGCGACTGGAGGGCGAATGAAGTACGTTTCTGGGTAGAATAAAAAGGCCAGTATCATAGCAAAGAGAGACGGGATTGCCCAGGAGGTGTAGAATAGGCGCCACGTCGAAGTTTCCCGGTCAATGACCATAGGGATAAGCGCAAGGAATAGAGCAGTGACGAAACCGACGATACACAAAAACGTTGCGATTGCTTGCGGTCGATAGTGAATGAATGTGAGATCAATAACCATCAAAAGAGCCTATCTTGACTTAGATTGCCGGCCAGAAGTATAATTTGATCAGACTTACCATGCTCGAACTGAGACCTTGCGCCAATCCAAGAAAACAAGCGGCTGTCAGAAGCTGGGCAAAGTTTGCAGCAAAGCCAGCAACCAGGGACGATAGAAACATTATGACAGTGCATAGCAGGAAAACAGGACGCCTTCCGACCGCTAGAGAGAGTGGAATCCAGATCAACGCCCCGAGTCCCATGTAGAACTTCGGTATTGAAATGATGCTTTCAGCCCGGAATATACTTTGGTCCTAAAAATTGTTACTTTGTCTCACCCAGATCAGCAAAGTTGAGGTGACGTACAGCCAATGAGAATTCGTCCCTGAATTGATCAACCAGATAGCTAGACCCTTGGGTCAGAGTATCTGCAGAGATGGCGAACACGTAGAGCGCGAGAAAAGCACGTGCTTGCTTCCATTTTGACCAATTCAGAGGATCTTGAGCGGACTTGGTTGGAATTGGAAGCTTAAGGATTTGCCCCTCGGAAGAGATTATGAAGACGCTGCCGGAATAATCGCAGGAATTATATTTGGGCCTTATGGATACCTGCGCCAATTCTGAAGGGGTGACACCAGGTCGGCCCGCCATCTCCTCGTCGTCCAGGGCCGTCATGTCGTCGTATACCGGTGGTTTTTGCACAATGTGAGAGCAGACATCCGATATAAGATTCTATCTCTTTAAAGTCGAAGCTTGTCCTGGGCAAAATTTAGCAGGTTGGTGGCTGATACAGTGATGTAAGACGTTTGAACTTTGTCTGCTGCAACCCATAAGGATTAGCTTAATTGAGCGTTAAGGTTTGGTGCACAAGGCTGCAAACAACCTTGTCGTTTATTCCGACGAGTAGTGAGCCCGGATTTAAGCTCTAATTTGGAGTCCGGGTGAGCGAGGGGAGAAGGTTTGCGCTTGGATGCTGAAACAAACTTAGTTCAAGAATTAGGTGAAACTGTGACGGTCACACCTTCCAATGTAGTGAATTGTTCTGGGGTATACAATAGCCATCGAATCACAAATGAAATGAGAAAAGCTTCATAGGCGTGTCTGACATAAATGACAAATTTAGTCTTTTGTTCAAACATTCCAGCGACCTGGGTTAGACATGTAATGTCAAAGTCGCATCTTTCTAAGTACACATTTAATCGATCTGGGATCGAGCTGGGCTGAAGTAAAGTTTTTCAAATGGAAGGAACAATGTTTCACCGAAAAATGGCCCCATATGGACGAATAAGCTGTATCGGAGTTTTCAAACGGTTTTAAGTGGTGTGAATATATGGCATAGGCCTTTGCATCTTCGAGGCGGACACTCCTCTAAATCAATTTCCATTGGAAAACTCTCTCTATGATTTGCGTAAACAACTACTACCTCTATCATCAACAATCGTACTATGAGGTGCTCTTCCCTAGACCCAATATTCATCTTTCAAGCGAGTGTCGATATCAATAACTGGTGCGTGCGTTTTTGCATATAGGGTCCTCATAATCAGCCACGAAATATTGCTGCTCCAGGGTTGTCAAAGAAGGCAAGTCATCAGACCAGAGATCTGTTAGAGGTAGTCACGGCCATGGTCATGGTTTGGCTTTGCTCTTCTGCTGTGGTTATGATCCTCACCAGCGAGCAAAACAATCGCTCCGTAATATTCACAACCTGACAATAGAATACTAAAAACATGATTCACAATGACAAATCTTCACTCCGCGGACCTTCCCATCACTCCTATGCATATGAATGTATCCTATACATATAAATGTACAACCAACGGATCAATATGCCCATAGCCAATATTCCGAACTTCCACTGCTGCTTCCAATCCTACAGACACCCTAGCAGAGCTTCAAAAACTCCTCGTTCAAGCCAGCATTCGGATATCATCCCACCCCCAGCACAAAATGACTACGCCGACTGTTCATGCAACTGTCTCGATCCAACCTTCAAAATCCGAGGATGCCACCACTGCCTGTCTGAGCGACCTGTACGCCACCGTAAGTGCTGGTGCACCCGCAAATGTCCAGCTTGCCCATGTATACTGTGCAATTCGAAGCTATACGCAGCATATTCTAGCTGTGGACTGCTTATTCGGGAAAAGAAAATGCATAATGGAGTCGTGGGGTCTTTTTGGCAGTGTTTGGGTAGTGATTGAGGGGATTTGGTCAGACTTGTTGTATGGAATGTCAAGTATGTGGAAACTGAGGTCGCAGAGGGCGACATGTGAGGATGATGGAAATGGCTATTTAGGCAAACAATCTTTCACGTTCGGACTGTCATGCTCTTAGGTTACAGTGTTGCAGTTTGATGGTAAGATATATTCTGTTGATGGCCCTACCAACGTGTGGTGAGTGTCTGTTGTATGACACAGCTCGATGGGTGATGGCGCGCTACAGGAAGACATAACGCCAGAATCACAACCAACGAGTCATTCAAGCGTGGCCGCCTACTGCAGTTTACAGCTATTCATGGCTCACTCATACATTTTGTTATGTTTCTACACACAGGTGACTGTGAAGACCTGCCAGTGTTGTCCCTCTCACAAGTATCATTCGAACAGGAACCGTCGATCTTCAAACTGTGATGAGTAAACTCGATCTGCGCCAGAGGTATAAATGTCCCATTCCAGCTGCAACTTTCATCGTCTTCAAGAAACATCAAACAAGACTTTCCGCGAAAGCAAGTATATCCTCATCGACACCACAGCCTACAAAGAACCCACCTCAAGAAAGCAAAGTGCCAAAAGTCTGCCCCGAGTGCCGCGTCCAAATCGTATATGAATACTTGGAGGCATTGCGGCAAAGAGACGCTGAATCTGAACGAGCTGGGTGCTATGGCGAGGTATATGATGGACATGACGAGTGGGACCTTGTATCCGTCGTTGCAGAAGAGGTATATACACAGGAATGGGGTCATGTGGTGGTGGTATTATACCCGAGGACACTAGTGGTTCGTGAAGTAAAACAGCTGAAACTCCTGAGGATTGAGGAGAATGGATGGATGAGGGAAGGGGTTATGGGGGTAAGGTGGATGCACCTGGTATAGGCAGGGTATAGGCAGGGTATAGGCATGTTTCAGGTCAGGGGTATAGCCTAGATACAATGGATGATGCTGTACTGCAAGTCAATAATTGATGGCTACCAAAGGCAAAGGCAAAAGTTGTAGATTTCTTGATCGCGTGACTTGACTGTGGGATCAGTATGTTTTAGAGGATCTAAAGTATACATTACATAATGTAAGTACTCAAATCCTTTTGCATTGGCAAGAGAATCGATTTTTGATTTAACAAATAGTCCCATGACATGTAAACAAGAGCTATGCTCTTCAGTGATTGTATTGAGCTTGGTATTCGACAGTAAGAGATATAAAAGCCAGATTCCAACGCCTGACTTGAACATTACGAGAACTCAACGAGGGACCAAAGTTCCACGCAGACTACAGCAGAGGCTTCTTCGCCATACCGCAATATCGCGAATAATAAGCCCAGCACAAGCTAAGAACATCGAAAATCTCCTCGCTGTCTCTCTTCATTTAAAGATCAAGAAAAACCAGAGAGAAAGATGCCACAAACCTGCCTTCGCTGCAGCGTTTAATCCGAGGGCGAGTTTATCCGTCAGGGTGGCATTGTCCCCTGTATCGCATCGCAAGAGGCCTACTGTCCGCCATAGCGATTTGAATGGATTGCAGCGGTTTGTACTCGATCGTCAGCAGTCGTGGGTCTATGCGGGGCAGAGAAAGAAGTTTTATACGGATTCAAAGGGAGATAGGTGGATTTACTTTGCGAAACTGTAGAGGTGGAAAGTTGTACAGCAAAGGGAAGAATGAAAGACGGTGTGTGGAGAGATCGTGAGCTCGAGGGCGGCTATCTGGAAGGAGACACGTGGTTATAGGATAGATAAATATGCAACTGCACGATAACTTTTCAACCCGCCAGTTCAAGATTCTATGTTCGAGTGGTTGGGGAGGTACCCTTCCATGCGACTAAAGAATGACTGTAAACAGATTCGAGAACTAGCCCGGTCAGGTAACACACCCGGAAATTGCTTGGAACTATTCTTGACAAATCCTGAGAGCACGAAGTCGTACAGCAGACGTCGAACGCGTGATCAGCCTCAACCACCTTCTTGCTGCATCATACAGAAAAGGTTCTGTGCACCAAATCGTAGAATGAAATAATACTCGATGTCAGCGAGTCCGCTCGCTCATCCATAAACACCGGCTCCCCTTCTCAGGGGGAATTTGTCCCTTAAGCGAGGCAAGCTTAATTCTCCATGCCATGCCTCGGAAGAGACGGCTTGGCTCTACGGGCTAACGCCACCGAAGAGGGGACGAAGCAACGAAACAAATCAAATCATCTGCATCGGGAAACAACAAATTGTGGCTTCAAGTCTCGATTGTTAAGCTTCCAACTTGCATGAACATGTCAGTATGCAATCCGTCATTACTGACCTGTCAAAAGGAAAGAACGATCAATGCAAGTCGTTTTCATTGTCCAATTGTATTGCATAAAATCCTTTACTTTGCCTATTCTTGTCATAATTTCCGTGAAAGTCAGCATCCCTAGTATTCCCAAATATGACTTACTTTCGTTCATTTCATATGTATGGAGGTACTGTGCCGTCCCACGACCCAAATTCCCCCCTCGCTTATCTTGGATCTGTGATCTCGACCACTCTGCGGGCTGTGCTGTCCCTGCAACTCTCAGTAGATCCCGCTCTCAATAGCGTCGACGCCCACTCCCCATTTCCACTTCCTGTCTTCTCAACATCATGATCTCCCAATCATCATCATTCCAGCAAGCCGACTTAAGCAGCTATCACGATTTATTGGTTACGTCCGAGCTCAGCAATTCCGAGCGTCCGGGTTAGGACAACGGCTGAGAAAAGCAGCTTTAACTCCAGCTTAAGATCGTCAACTCAAACTACCCAAGCGGGCTAGAAACCGCGAACGAGGCTGATTTTTTTCAAGGGATGCCCAGCCAGTCGACGACAAGGTCGCTCAAACTAAACAAGTATTTAATCTGGAAGAAGGCAGGTGTCAATGTCAGCGCGTACCTAAGTGTCGCCGACCACGAACGATCGCGCTTTCTGATTCGAGAGAGGACACCAGCTTCAGGGCGAGACTGCGCTGCACTCGTTCACCAAGCGTTTTCTGCACAAAATGGAAGTGTTCCACTGCGCCGGAAATTTAAATGACGAACCGTCCCTAACCTAAGCATCTACCGTATCGCATCACTTCCTCTTCTATCTTTCTCTCTTTTATGACAGCGGCTCGAGCACAGCACGGTCTGCAGGCCGGCCATAAGAACCTGCTTGTCCCACCCCTTCCTCTCCGTCCTGTCTTTTTCTCGGTCCACGATTCCGAATTTTCGACGCTACCTCGAATATCCAGACATTCCTTTGCATTTGGTCACGGGCCTTGGGCCACTGCAAATTGTGCGCGGATGTAATCGATACAAGATCGAAAGATGTATTCCGGGGTCACTCGTGGTGCACAGGTATGTGTCTCGCCTTCGAATGTCTTGCAGCAAGCCAATGGAATGATGGGATGGAACGGGTACTGACATGTTTCAAGGTCACTGGCGTGGCTGTCTGTTCATTATGCCTGACCTGGATATCCGTCGCCCTCCGGTTTTATGTGCGGTTGGCAATATTGAAGTTTGTGGGGAGGGAAGATTGGTTGACGATTGCGGCGATGGTACGGATGGACAATCCACAATGATAAATCGACCCACTGACTCGCCCAGATCGTGTTCACCATCTTCTGTTCCCTTTGTCTACGAGCCACGGTATATGGCCTCGGTGCACACATGGTGAATATTGAGCCCGGGTCACTAGAAACGGGATTCCAGGTCAGACGAGATACGACTTCTGCTGGATTTTTACTTACTCCCAGCAGATTGTGTTCATCTGCGAACTCCTCTATGTCGTTGCAACAACTGTCACCAAAGTCGCCATCGCCGCATACTTTTTACGACTCTCAAGTAAACGATACCAGCGAGTCGTCATTTATTCCACTCTCGCAGCAGTCATGGTCTTCAGTACCATGTACTTCTTCTTCCTCATGTTCCAATGCAGTCCTATCAACTTCCTCTGGACGAAATATACCGAGGATGGAAGAGGAACCTGCTTGAACAGCACCACACTTTCCGCCGTCACCTACGCCCACTGCGCCATGTCTGCCATAACAGATTGGTCTTTTGGAATTCTACCCATATTTTTCGTCTGGAAAATGCAGATGAACCCTCGAACCAAGTTCTCCGTCATCCTCATCCTCTCCCTCGGATTCTTGTACGTACATCTCTTCGCCTCCATTTTTTCGACTAACACAGCGCAGTGCAAGCACAGCAACAATTGTACGCATAGTCTACATCAAGTCCTTAACCGAAACCGACGACTATTCCTGGGAAGGAATCAACCTCGTCAAATGGTCAATGGTCGAACCCGCAATCGCCATAACAGCCATGAACATCGCCACCCTCCGTCCCCTCTTCAAGAATTTCCTTTCCTTTGCCTCAAAACGCTTCGACTCCTCCATCGACAGTGAAGAGACTTTGCGCCCCTCAAACGACAGCCGCAGCCAATTCGCGCGTCGAAACAGCGTCTCAGCCAAAGACTACAGCGTGGAATTCGCTGAGCTCCTCGGCTTGAGCAGAGTCGGTGTGACGACGCATATCTCTGCCGGTGGGAGTGCAGCGGAAAGAGACCAGATGAGGAAGAGATGGACGCTGAGGAGAAGTGAGCGGAGAAGTTTTGGGAACAGGGAGGAAAAGCAGAGGAATGAGAATATTTATAATGAGAGTCAGACGGAACTTAACAGTGTGTTAGGGGATATGAATGCCCTGGAAAGGGGCGCGGTAGATTGGAATGCGGGGATCAAAACGACGACTGTGATTACGCATGAGACGAATTAATCGATTGGGAATAAGGGTTCGGGATGCTGGAGCGGGAAAGTAAAAAGTGGTTCGGCTTGTTGTAATGATTGGATTCAATATGGGAATGCTGCTTTCTAGCTGGGATGGGCAATTGCGCAGGCTTGGTTTGGAGTTTACTGCGCTGGCTTGGAGCCTGGACATGGGGAAGGGCATGGGAAGCGACGAATCGGTAATTTTGGAAGGATAGGTTTGGGGCGTTTACGGCGATTGTGTATCGTCCCCCGCCGAGGAAGTTGCGATTTGGGTTCGAGACTGATAGTCTAATGCTGAGATTCAGCAAAGGACGAGGGAAAGTCGTGGTTGGGTCACCCTCAGTCAGGTCGAGACCGAGAAAGAGAATGAGAGAAGCTTTTGCATAGCTGAGATACTGCTACAGAATTAAAGTCGGGCAAGAAGTCCGGAAGCCACAATCAATGCTGTTCAAGAAAGTGTGCGTGCTGGCACTATTGTATTGTAAGCTTGATGAGTCTCCTCAGTGCTATACCTTCAGGGGGATGTGGCGCATATTCCTACGGATATGGTTCAATCTCCAGGTGTCGAAAACCCTGGCTTCTTCGTCAGAGCAATTGCCTTCAATGACTATCGACATATATTACCTTGTGCGTGCCGCAGCCTTTCGGCCTTTGGTCTCCCAAATTGCCGCAATATTCGATCGTCTGGATAAACCTGGATGACATGCGGGCGCCGTCACCACTTTCCCTCACTGTTTCCCACCTTCACCCGGCCCCATTTCCTGTACCTTTTCTGTTGCGACACTATTTCGTATTGCTTAGTGACGAAATTTTCCTTGCAATGTATTCACAGAGCTATTTTATAACTTTGCAGCAAAGAACATAGACAGGTTCTGCTGCTACGTTTGTTGATCTTGTTCCGTTATGTCACTACAACAACCTCTGTTTGTTAGGTGATATTTGCATTTTGAGGCCAGTGCACAATATGGTAAACAGTAATCGCCACGGAAGCACATGTATCACGCGCTCATGATAGCGTGGTAGGCTACTTTTATAACATGCATCTAAGCTCCTGAACAACGTGAAGAACTTGAGATCTTCAAGCTTAACATGAGGTTTATTGTGTTGTTGGCGGGGTAGTGCGGGCAGAACTGAGGGGTTAACCGAGACTCGTTTGCCTGACTGAGTCGTAGAATTGTTAACAATCAAAAAGAAAAAAATTGCAGGGAGCGTAGATTTACTCGTCTGATAGTGCTGCGACAGTGGAGCTGGAGCGGACCGAGTCCGCTTGAACATGAATAGGCTTTGGCACATGAGATGTGTGATTCAGCAACCCCAAGATCACTAGACTCACTTCTTGGGTTCTGTGGCATTTTTGAAGCACTACGCAGGCTGATCCAGAGAGGCGCCTTTACGCTTCAAGTAGTCATCGTCTTACCTGACGTAGGCCCCAGGCCATGGGAAATAGATTTTGCTCACAAATATATTGTCAAACCTGAGCTATGCCTGGAGCATTAAAAGCATACAGCTCATGGCGAATCGATGAAGTGAGGGAATCGAGTCTCCAAACAACGATAACCAAGACTTGTCCGAAAACCCACCTGCTTGGTAAGACCTTGGCTGCTCGCAACTATGAAGGTTGGACGAATGGATGAGATATGGGACATTGAATAAGACTCTCAGGCTTTTACTCTTCTCCTTACTATGGCTGGTTAGAGGCGAGAGAAAATCCTCTTCAGAGTCGTTCCGCCAACGACACATGTTCGGCTGCGCCGACGTGCTCCTCAATCCACGCAGGGCAGACCTGACACACTCAAATACTGCAGTAGCTTCGACCAATTTCATAATGGTAATCATTGGCACTGTTTATATTGGCTGACATTTTCAGGACTTTGTAGCGATTGTTTATCGGGAAGAATTCTCGCCAGCGGGCTAAGCGACAAGAAAGGGGGTCGCTTCGGCTTTGTTTATTGATACGAGCGTGACGGGAATCGCGGCTCGAAGAAAAGAAACCACAGAGAGACAGCGAAATCCTCAAAAGCTAGATTAAAGGTAGTATTTTAGCCATAAGTTCTGATTGTTGCAGCAATCGAGCAATGGAGCTTAATAGAAGGTTATGTATGTACAGCCCTGTTCACATCAGCCATACACCCAACGAAAATTCACGGTGCGAAGTCTACGAAATCTAACACCACTATTGACAATGGTCGTCGGCCATCTGGCGCAATGATAATTTTCGATATGCACGAAAAAAATGTTAATCATTCTCTCGATGCTGACTTGAGGTTTCAACACCACATGACTCGCGCCCCAACATGATGTCATAAGGGTCCAATTTTGATCCCGAAAGTTGTGGATCAAGAACCACATTTACGATCCATCTTTCTCATGCCGGACACGAAATTTCACCGAGTACAGCTTGACCACATAATAAAGGAGCTCGCTGCCTGAAGACAGATAAGACATCACGCACATGTTTTTCTATCCATTTCTGACGATAGCTTGCATTTGTCTTCAACACCCACCTTGAAAGCCATCACGAACGACGCGACAGCACGATTATTATCGACTTACCCTTACCCAAACACGTATACAAAACGCAACATCGAAGATCTTCAACATGGCAGACTCTCGACGCCCATCGCTCGTTGCAAAGCGGACACACATCCGAGCAGCCCAGCACTCTGCCATCACACCGCCAGATCTCCCAACACCACCCCGAATCCTCGACAGAATCATCGTAGGCTTAGGCTACGCCGGCCTCGCAACCTACCTCTTCACAAGCCACCGAAAGTTTGTTTCCTGGGAGCTCGCAGGTCTTGGTCTCGGGTCCCTCACCCTCGGATACGGCCTCTTCGATTTGGGGAAGCGAAATGGAATCATACAAGGAGCGAGCTTTGCTCTCCGAAGCAGCGAGGAGAAGCGGGAGAGCTTGAAGAATGATGAGGATTGGAAAGGGGAGTTCCAAGGTAGAGACTTTGAGACGTTGCAGAAGGCGGATCAGATTGCTTGGTTGAAGAAGGAGGAGAAGAGGATTCATGAGGTGCAGGCTGAGGAGCAAGCCGAATGTGGGTTGGCATATATTGAGAAGGAGGAGGCGTATAGAGATTATGAGAAGAGGGGAGGATATGGTGGAGAGACTTGGAAGAGGTTAGTTGAATGAAGTTTGAACAATGTTTTGGGCAATGGCTGACAGATGGCACAGGTACTCCGCTGCGGACGATTTGTGCCAGGACATATACAAGAAGTGGGAGTTGCAACAGCAGAGACTGAGGCAGATTCGGAAGGAGATCAACGCATTGAGTGAGCAGATATAAGAGGTGGCGATGAGCACGCATTTCTTCGGGAGAATTGGGCGAGGCAAATTGGGTGACTTGATGTCGACTCGGGACAGGGTTTGGGATATGGCCCGCTCGATACACGAACTGGCTACGGACTTTGGCCCCGAAGCTGGGCCGGGATACAACTCAGATTGATCGAAATGGATCATAGGTATAGACTGTCCAAATTGTATACCCATAAAGCATCTCGAAGCACTTTTGCTCAAAATGACACCAGGTCTAGAAAACACGACTAGGCATATCTATCCAAGCCAAGCCAATTTCCGTATCCCATATCCTCATCCTTCAACTCCTCTAAGAACAGTAATCACTGCGGCCAGATCCCCCATCAACACATCTTCCTGCACCGCAGTACTTCTGAAACGGGATATCATCTTCACCGCTACAGAGGAAGAGTGAAAAGTTCACGTGATCTTGATCCGTCGATTGACGGGCGTTGTTCAATGAGTTGATAATGTCGCTATAGTAGTTGCCTGGTAAACGGTCAGGTTGCTTTGGATTGGGCTCTGAGGATGGATGTGGTGTGCACCTTTTCGGAGGAGGCCCTGGCCACAGTAGGCGAGACCGTGCTTGCAGCTATCCTGAGGTGCTGCATTGGTGAGGATGGCAGCTGCAAAGACAAGGAGTGCTGGATATCGCATGATGATATTTTCAGATGTGAATGTTAGGTTTGATCTTGTTTATTGCGTTGGAAGAGGACCTGGTGGCCGATTGTGGTGGTCCTTCAACATGGAGATACGAGGGACAAGCTTTATAGATTTTTGACCCCTCATTACTTGCACTATCAGACTGTCCGAGAATCGTCCATTTAGGCGCATTCTCGTATATTACTCCACATTGGCATTTAACATAGCGTCCGGTGTGTCTCCGTTGGGTGAAGAGCTAACGGTTATCGAGCTGTGACCGGAAGGATGTGGAACATGGACGCCTTAACTTCATCCACGCTGACAAATTTACACAATCTGCACCTCTTGACCACTCGTGTTAGGAGAATCGTTGAAAATTTCGTGAGATCTGACATGTGTTGTGCCTCTCATGTTGTTGTCCGGTGAGGCAGTGTAACTTCGTACCTAAACAATCGTCATTGCCCTACCAGAATGAAACCTGGTGCTCATTACCCTAAGTCAAGCACAGGTCCTCAAGCTTTGGTTTCGGTCCGAGATCGAGGTTAACAATCCTACGAGTTCAGATCTGAAGTTTACTTGTTCGGCGTGATGAGTATGCAAATTTGGTTCTGACCAGATAACGATCAGAAGAACACAACCCTCAACGGAGCAGTTTGCTAGGCATGATACGAAACTTCTTGCCGGCCAATGATAGCGATATTTATTCTGCTTGCATATGTTCAGAGTCCATTGGTCGCTCTTCCGCTGGCCCTACTGATCATAAGAAACTCCTTTCACGGGTTGGTTCCCATCTGTCGCCGAGCAGGCTTATCCTGTCATACAAAGTTAACTGTCCCACACTCAACCTCGAACTTTGCAGGCACTTACATACAAGCACATCAAACAACTCTACTGACCACTCTTTGAGTCCTCATCTGGGCATGGAATTTCGAGCGCACTCATGTTGAAGTGGACATTCGGGAGCGAAAGGGGTTCGCGGCTCGATAGTACCTCGTCGCATGCGCGCGTCCGGCATTTTGCTATCCATACGAGCTTTGGCACGGCTGCTGCCTCTGTCAGGCCCAGTGTTTGGATGAATAGAAAGCTGATGTGATATTTCGCAGGAGCATTCTACCCGGTTGTGTTCAGCACTTCCTGGTCCAGGAATACCAGTTGGGGCACTGAACCGTATGTCCTATCAGGTACTTGTACTCGGCGTGAGGATTCTTGAGTTATATGTATCCAGGTTCCAACTTATGATGAAGAGGATAGTAGTATAGCTTGCAAGCTTTAGGAACGCGGGTGGCCGAGCAATCAGCAATTTCGAGGGGCTCATGATATATGAGAAATACTTCGCACACCGCATCCTGGGTATGCAAACTTTGAAAAATAGGCCGTATGTTTCCCTTCTGGCTGTACAACATGTATCAGCAGCTGAGTTTCGCTACTCGTCATGTTAATTTGAGACGAAGAAATCGTGACGATCTATCGATTTGGCGCCACATGCTTATCACGCATTGAGCCGATGCCATATGAGCTGTTTGCTTCACCTGATAGAAGCAGGAGCTCGATTGGATATTCTTGTTCTTCATTTGGTATACTTCTCCTCGAAGGAGTTTGAAACACTGCAATCTGTAGGCTGCGCACATAGGGTCTTGACATGACAAGCTGAAAGCCTGGATATCTGACCTGGCTATGCGATCTCAGCCAATCCCTGTTGACGGGGATCAACGCAGCTCTGACAGTAAAAAGTTGCCCGTTATTTCAAGATCCTTCACTACATCCCGCTGAGTAACTGTACTTCGAGGCTGGCTCGATCCTTGTGATAGCTTGTCCTCCAGAACACGAGCTTCTCTTTTGATTTTGAGAGGTAAGTGACGTTCTTGGCGGACTCTGTTTGCTTGGTGAAGGACTCGGCGTTGCAGATCTTGGCTTGTTCGCGGCTCATCTTCTTTCATACTGGCTTCCGTCGGCACCAAAGTAACAACAGACAGCTCATCGCGATTGACATGCGCTTGTAGTCCATGCTCCGTCATTGTCATGACTGGCGCTGTGAGTCTGAAATCGAAATGAATGAGGTATTCGACGATAGCGAATAGCGCCGCACCCCCAGCCCGACCGCCATCAGGAGAAACAATGTCAAAAAAGCATGTTTCGGATTCGATTTCCAGGAACAGCCACCGGTACAGCTTTCGAGCACCTTGGGGGTTCTTCGCCGTAGCTGAATCTTCGATGCCCCATTTGGCACATCTCAAATCTAGCAATTCCTCAGCCTTAGCCCTGTACCCAATAATCCGACCTGCCTTAGTCCACTCGGTGACAAGCATAGTGAACTCGTGGGATGAATGAAAGGGTAGGCCGCGCCGGCACCTGCCACCTTCATTGAGACTCCTCATGAGCTCGACGGTGCTGGACACAGATCCTAAGGCGTGTTCAAGTAAAGTGGAGATGATAATGAGATTTCCCAGCCCATCATAAGGGCTCGAATTTGGCTCACTCCCAAACTTCAACTTCGACAAGTCAGTGAACTCAAGGGCTCCGTTCTGGTACTCAACCATGCTTCGGGGGCCGTCAGCTTCTAGGCGCCATTGGTACTTCCATCCTTCGAACGAGCGAGGATCTAAAGCTTCCCAGACTGGGCTACATAGATCCTGAATAGCACGTTCGATAACCCTATCTCGATCTCCGCTATCTCTCATTTGGGTGGTGTTACTGAGGACGTCTTTGAAGACTACAAGTTGAATACCTCTTTCTGGCGTGTACGAGCGTTGGGTAATCTTGGTTTCCCAAATGCCCCTCCAGGATTTGGAAGCAATCATCAGTTTGCCCTGTGATTGGAGCGCGACAAACATGCTCTGACAACACATCAGCATACCGCAATACCTAATCCACAATGAGTGACACGTACCTGAAGACTCTCGTATACGGTGATCAAAGCATATAAAGCGATAGTCACAGCATTGCTCCTCTCCTGCAACCGCTTCTTCTCCTTTTCGGTATGAGTTTTACTCAAATCGATGATTAGTATCTTCAGCTCTTCGTCTCGTCGAGCCATATCCTTTTCGATCTGCTTCAGGGCGACTTTCAATTGCTCCAACTCTTTTCTAGTCGCTTCTTGTTCGGCTCGGAGATTCGAGTCGAGTGTGTCCAGTGCTTGCGTAATCTCAACTCGTGCTTCTGTCTGCTTGGCAACAATGATCTCCTGGGTTTGGCTATGTCGGTGATTGGAGTTCTCGCCTTCCACGCCTATAGTATTGCAGATCTCCTCTTTCACTTCAGTGCTATTTGTAAGTATGACGGCTTCTGTCTGCTGGTGTCTCGACTCTGCGTTCCCGCTTTCAATAAACATAGCCTGCTTGACGTGCTCTCGTGTCTTGCTGTGCTCGGTAAGGGTTGCAGCCCTTGTATCCTTGTGCCTCGTTTCTGAGCTGTTGCTTTCAACTATCATCGCTTGTCGAATCGTGTTCTCTGTCACAGAGATCGTGGTCAGAATGGCCTTCACATATTCATCCAGTGTATCAAAACGCTCAGACTTTCGAAGCGCTTCAGCATCGATATCGTTCCTGGGGATCGAGAATTAATTAGCACGATAATTATTCAATGCGGTATCCTCAACGTAGATATCATGGCATACCTCAATTGTACAACAACATGGAACTGAATCTCGTCTCTCCAACTTTCAAGCCTCACCCGCAAGTCATCGACCTTCTTCTTTCCCCACACGGCCTTCAGTCCTTTTCTCGCACTTTCCCACTTCCCCTTAGTTCCTTCAACTTTCAACTTATTCAACGCTACCAAAAGATCATCCGCACTCCCCTTACACTGTCGGCAGATATCATCAAGGCTGGCGTTGCCGCTCGAGTTGCCCGACGAGGCTGCCAACTTTCCCGACACGGATGCGATGTCAGTTGTCAGCACTTCGAGATCCGCGTTCTCGGCAGTAACTCCATCAGCAGAGAGGTAGACTTCGCGAGCTTTGGACGTTGCTTTTAGTCCGAAGTCGATGTATTGGAGGATGTTGCCTGTGAAGGCCAAGGCTGTGAGAGGATCAAGCATTTCGCCATCTACGCTCGCACAATAATACCATGGAAATGTTTAAACGATGCCGTGACTAGAAGAAATACACCGTAGCGCAATGAGCAGGCCTTGACACTCAGAGAATTGTGACCAGGGAAGAGAAAAAGGGAAGATAAATTGGAGTTGCGATGGATTTTGAGATGAAGAGCGCTGTATGCAGCTCACTAAGCCACCACTGCTCAGCCTTGAATGGACGTCAGGGGTCTTCAGCCAACGATCAATAAACAAACAACCTCACAGCGACATGGGACTGTGAGAATGAAAATAATGATTTTCAACTGCTACAAATCCGTGTGAATACTTACACGCACTAAGATACATTGACAGTGCGTATGCATCTTACAACAGTAACCAGGCAGCAGAGCCCATAATCGCGGCAACTCCTCCCATGCCCATCGTCGATCCCAAAGCAACAGCCGCATTTCCAGTGGTAGTCGGGGCAGAAGTTCCTGAGCTCGTAGGACTTCCAGATCCAGTGGAATTTGTCGATGTGCCAGATCCCCCACTCGATGTGCCACTGCTGTTCGACCCAGCACCTCCAGTGGCCTCCGTGACAGGTGCTGCGGCTTTGCCGACAAGAAGTCCCTGGACATAGCTCAAAGCACTCAAGGCTGGACCAACACCTCCATCTCCAGACTCAGTCTCGGTACCGTTCCAGGCCAACGAGCATCCGGTGCTTGAGCATGCAGAGGCAGCTGCCCCGGCCGAGCTGCTCAAGACCTTCAGAATCTTGTCGCCGGTATAGGGTGCTACTTTGATGGTGTCGAGGAGATTCTGGGCAAATATACCCTTCATGGAAAGGTTGTCCGTGTTGCAGGTTCCGCTTTCCTCGCAAGAGACTTCGGTGGCAATACCATCGGGGAAGAAGACATCGAGATTTTTCTTGAGAAGTCCGTCAAGTTCAGTCTTCCAGGTTTCTTGATCATCTCCACTCGAGATGTTATACATGTATGCGGCTCCGTTAATATATGTTCCGGCGACGTAGGAGAACTGAAGCTTGCTGACCGCACTGCAATTCTGAGTTGTGTCGGCACCATCGAAGACATTGTATTCATCATCAATGAAGCCGATCGAGGTCGTCCAGTCGTATACCTTGGCCGCCCAGTCGGAGTATGTAGTGTTTCCAGTGTAGCGAGCGAGGCGGGCAGCAAGTTGGAAGAGGTCACCATTGGAGATACTGTTCTTGTAGTTGTATCCAGCGTTGAAGGTAAATATTTGCCATCTTAGACCGCCTCCACATGATGCGGTGTCCCACCGAACAACTTGCTCATTGAACACCGCGTCAGCAAGTGCGAACCAGGTGGTGTTCTCTGGTGCAGGGAAGTCCTGTTCCGCGGCAGACATGGCAGCGAGAGCCCAAGTAGCCTGGTCGTCGTTGCCTAGGGTCTTGGTCTGATTGAGTGGCATAAAGTCACGTCTGTCATCGCTACCACTCTGGAACTGAAGAGCTTGGCTGACAATTCCATTGTATTGATCGTCGCCAGTGAGTTGCCAATATTGGATCAAAGTATCCCACATAGCTCCAGCATTCCACCAGTAATACGGCTCAGGCAAAAGACCGGGTGTTTCTCCGGTTTCATTGCCATTGTAGTAGCCGACCAGGACACTTGCGATGGAGGAGGCGGTTGACTTGATAGAATCTTCAAATGTTTTAGCCACAATTATGACCTGTCTTGATGTCATCTGGACTTACCATCACTCTTCACGTCCAAGTCAAAGCCATGCACCGACAGCGAAGAAAAAGCGGCGAGGGCAGCCAGCGTGTTGGCGCGAACCATAACGAGCGTGGTGATCACGAATGATCAAGCAAATGAGACAGAAAAGGTTGTAAGAGAACTTTGAGTTGGGGAAAGAGAGTTTAAAAGACGGGGAAGGTAGAAATAACGCTTGTAAGGGGACGATCCTCAATATAAAAATCTGGATCTCGTCAGATTTTAAGGATCCAGGGGAATACGAGGGGCGCCCGCCCTTGGCAACGGCACAGCGTTCCTGGCGTCCATTGTTAGCCAACCGTAGCGTCGCTTTCAGGGCTGCGCCCCCCAGAAATTGACGCATGAAATCTCGGTTTGCCCCTTTCTAGAGGACTTCCTCGCTTGATCTGCGCCATCAAATGCACCGTTCGAGAGGCTTCTACCTGATTGGTTTCTCGAACAACTTTGTACGAAATAAAGTTTGATAGACGGCGCCACTACCGTGGAAATCTTCCGGTAAAGGCTGAACCAGTACTGCCGGCTTCCGAACAGTGCTCTGATGACGTGAAGGGATGAGGGAGAGAATTCAGCGGATTGTACAAACTCGTGATATCTTGTTTTCCAGTGGGAAGACTTCGTATTGTTGCCTGTTTCCAAGGTTCCGTTCTTGATACCCGACGGTGCCAATACCCGGATGGTCTGACCGATACGAGATTCAATTCCACGCGAGCACTTGGCTGCGGCCGAACTGTGCCTTCTCCGCCTGCGACGTATACTTCCATAAACATTCTTGACTGTCTCTGGTCAATCCGTGGTTCCAGAACTTCTTTGATTAAACGACCTAAGATGATTTTTAAAACCTCAAAATTGCGAGTTATGTAAGTGTCACATACACGGAGAACATGCTTATTTTCCAATTTGGAATACTTATATTCATTCATTCATCTATCTTCTAGCAATAATCATGGGATCCGATGTCAAGTTACGTCTGGGTTTATTCGGTTTTTATTGTGTTATAGATCTTGATATAGGTGTTCGGAGGCAATGGGAAAGAGCACAGATTGTGACGAAATATGATCTTAAGTTAACGATTTTGTGAGGTCATCGGCGTTGGGGTCTTACCAGCATCAACCCCAGACGCCTGATTGAATTTTTGAACTTTTGTTGCAAGATTGTCAGCTGCACTCGCCTCGGCTCTGTCTTTTAACTCTGCTTCATATCTCTAAAGACTCATCGATGACACATCATGTTTTGCACACTTAATTTCCAAGTCAGGCCGCCAAATCTCTTTGTGACAGTACTCCTGCAATCATGCCGAAAGCTCATGTACCTCACTGGATGATTTCTTCTGGAGTAACCCCTAAAATGGAAGATGAATTTGGAGTGAATTGGAGTGAATGCAGAATTTCCAAGGCTCCATAAGGAAATGGTTTGATATCTTCCAAAACTAACACAGTAACAATCATTTTGTCGAAAGTATTGCATATAGCAAAAAGGGAAAAGGGACCTCTATCTTGAGCGAATCGGGTTGCTATGTAGGGATGGACGACTTTAAAGGACGAAATTAATTTTCAAGAATTAAAATAATACATGCTACTTACTTGAGCGTGTCTGAGGTTTTCCTAATCCAAGCCGATAAAAGGTTCATCTGGCATACCTGTCTTCTATCTTTAGAAGTACTTCAACTTGCTACCCGCTCCAGTCTTGATCATCTCTCCAACAACCTCTCCTCGATGTTCTTTGACTCATCATGTTGCCCCTCGGCCCCCTCACTTCTCTTTCATACCAAATGTCCTTCTGCATTTATTCTTCCCCCGACGCCATAACTGACGTCTGTACTCTTCATCGCTCTGTGTGCAGCTTGGACAGTCTCTGGCAAACTTTTCATAGACGGTCTGTGTTCCCATACATTTGGAATCCCAGCACTGTATCTTGTGGCTTTTCATCGGGTCCGTATGGGTGCATTCGTATAAGTCTTCCTTTTGAGTACACATAATGCCTATCTTCAGAGTGGTATGTCGAAAGCTTTGTAGTTCATTTAATCTGGGCCGAGGCTGGGTATGTGGCGGACGTCTGGACTTGATTGTAGGAGAATTTTATTCTGTTGGTATCGGAGAAGGCTTGACGGCGCGGAGTTCATATAGCTTCCCGGATAAAGAAGAAATCTTTGGTCGGCTATTTGGGTGAGATCATTCCAGACTCGTGTGATCCTTTGTTGTAATTATTCACGTTTTTACTTTGAGAAGTTTTCTCCACAGGCTTCTTTGTACGTATGCTATTCATGGATGGTGTCATTAAAGGGAAACTCAATGTGCGACACAATCGTTCTATTTCTACCCATTGACTGCGAACAAAGCCCTCGCCTTCTGACAGACTCCTTCTCTTGGTGTGCCCTATCAGCACTGTCTGCAAGCAACTTCCAAGTGTGACCTATTCCTGCCATTGTTCTTGCGCGTCAAACCATTCATCTTCCCCGGCGTCTGTGACCACATAATCGGTGACGTTCACAACCTTAGGAACCGTCTGATGCTCTTCAGCCTGTTTCACCTTGTTCATTCTGAAGTATTATTGGTTATCACTCTCCTCGTCTTCGCCCGTGCCCGGAGCAATCTTTAAGTGTGTAATGTTCTGCGACAACTCCTCTACAGCGGTGTCTCCGGTTAATGCCTTTGTCTTGCTGGACAACTTCCTCATCGTCGTGAATAGCGAGGCGGAGGAAATTTTGAGGGTTTTCGTCCTCTTTGTGTCTGGTAATCTGGCCTCTGATTGGCTCGCTCTGTGCTTCATCATCTGGGGTCGAGTGTATTGAGCCGGCATCAGTATCAGCGTCGTACAGATTCGACTGGTCACTCTCCTCAACTAATTGGTCGGATTACTTGTGGTAGTCATTTTCATCGAGGTTGTTATCGTTTTTGCCAGCCTGATCTCACTCTCCTTGTGCGTATTGTGACTGCTTAGGGTCCTCGCATTCTGCGCAAGTGACTTGCATGTTGATCTCGGAAGGGTAAGGCTCGTCGAAGATTGTATACATAAGCCGAAATATTGACCTGTCTACCTTACGGGTACAACAATTGAGCTCGGTGACTTCAAAGCAGCCGCAGGGGTAAACAACAATTGTTTCGGTGCACATGTTTTCGATTGGATGTTGGATTTTGGTTGGTGTATGAGAGTGAAAGTGTTGTATCTTGCTCTTAGGAGATTAAGACTCGAGGTCTTGCTTCGATAGATCAAGAAATTTGGACTCAATTGTCGAAACCCATCAAGAACATGAGGGTCGAGGTCGAGGTCAAGACTGTTATATGTCGCTATTGTCTGGGCGAAGTGCTAAGCGAGGACACGCCAAACACTCCTTCCCCAACGACAAACACCAAAAGCTTAACCACATTAGGTTATATAAAATTCAATAGAATCAGCCAAATCGAAAATCAATGTCACTCATATATTTTGGTACATTGAGATTGCGAGATTACGCAGACAATAAGAAGTATCCAGGGCATCGGATGATTTGCATTCTCTCGTTGGATTCTGCTCTATTCACAGACCCCAATGTCCCCACACAAACTGGCGACATAAGTACCAATCGAGTCCAATGTGACTACCCTACGAGATCCCAGCACCGCCTTCCTCATCATCCTCATCCTCTTCGTCCTCCTCCGCGACAGGAACCAGAGAACTCCGAACACCACCAGCAGACGCTGAACCAGCAGAAGCCCCAACACGCGCACCCAAACTTCCTCCAAAGCCCGAAAGAACTCCATAACGATCCAAAGAGTATCCATCTCCAATCATAGCCCGCAACTCATCCTCACTGATGCTCTCTCCCTCAGCATCCATATCCTCATCCTCATCACCCTCTCCCATATCCTCGTCCTCATCCTCATTCGTAACTTCCCCCTCTCCATCTTCACTTCTCTCAGCACACTCTCCAGTCTTTCCCTTTCCCTTCTCAGAAGCACAGTACTGACAAACCCGGTTAACAGGCAAGATATCAATCGTAGGCTGCATCGGCAAGCCCTTCGGATGAGCAACGTTGGTGAGCCATGGCATAGCGGCCCATTCGCAGAAGCGGACTTGTTGGACTTCCTCGCAGCCGCAGGAGAATTGGATGCGTTTCTCCCAGCACATCTTGATGGTAGTTGAGATTTGGTTGACGGAGAGAAGAGACGGAGAGAAGAGATTTGACTGGGTTGGATTGATGTTGAGGGTGTAGATCGATGTGGAGGACGAGAAGACTTGTGGTTTCTTGTGTTGTACAGCTCGAAGTTGTGTAGAGGCGTGACGGAGACTCGAGGAAAGTGACTTGTGAGGTGTTGTTTGTAGTTTGGAGGAAAGCTTTGCTGTGCAAGGTACAAGACGCTGTTAAGATGAGAAGCGTTGTTGTTGTGAAAGGGGAAAGGTTTGTGGGACGAGAAAGGGGGCTGTCTATATATGTCGCTACTGTTCAGCTTCGAGTGCCTGATATTTGAAAAGAATTAGGCTAGCGACTTGCGCTCGAGAGATCAGGCATTTACCCACGGGTTGACTCGAGCTGCGTCATGTTTGTAGCCTTGGGTGAAGCCATCATATTCACTTTGTGGGCAGACCAAACTCGGACAGATGAATTTGAACGCCAGATGGGGCATGGTAGATTTCGATCTGGCCATGTCGATCTTGCGGATGATTAAATTCAACTTCAAATCTTGGAGCTTGGCAATCAATTGTCTTCAATAATCGACTTCAATGACAATCATGAACATGTTTCAGAGGCATTGCTTTGTATTCAGAATCTGACCTTGAGGATAGTCTGGAAGGCAGACGGCACAGCATCCTGTCTTTGGCATAATTGAAGCCAGCAGAAAAGCCTTTATAGTAGCCACCAACATTCTGCTGTTGGGTCTAACCCGTCATCGTGGGTAGACAGTTCACACGATTACTCCCTCGAATAAGCAAACAACATGTGTTTTTTTGGAGCATATGACTGAGAGGAGGCAGATGATACAGCTATTGTACAACAGGCAGGTCTTCGTTCTCCCTGTGATCAAGCTATCTAGTGTCATACAGCAAATGACAAAACTATTATTCTAACTCGTTATTCATTCAAGTTGATTCCTTCAACTGCTTCCATCCCAGCCCGACCACGTGAGCCATGGTTCCGTCCCCGAAGTCTGATCTGCAAAAAACGGGTAATTCTCCGGGAGCTCCATCGAGTAAGACAGCGAATCCATCAAGCCATCAATAGAAGGCGCAAACATATCTCCTCGCCCCCCAACATTCCCGACGATAGGATTCGACGGCTGCCAAGACATATCCTGCTGTTGATTTGGCGGAAGGTACGGCTGAAGTCCTTGCACACCATTTGAAGCCTTCGCTTTGCGCGAGACATGTATATTGCCTACAAGAGCGAGATGCAAGGTGATCTTCTGGGAGTCAGAGGTCTGAGGCTGTAGTAACAGTGATCGCAGCGAGCATATCGAGTCCGCTGCCTGTCGAGCAAATTCTCCTGCGGCTCGTGCAGCAGCATATCTCATCGTTTCGACGGCTCGATCCACCAGTTCCAGTACAGAATTGGCGTCAACTGTCTGCAAGAATGCTCCAGACGAAAGTGAGCCTCGAGCAACGGCTAAGATGAGGAACACTATACCAGTGAAAGCTTGCAAGTCCAGAACTCTGTTTGCAAAGAAGCCTGGTGCGAGGAGAGGTCGCAAGGATATGTATCGTTTTGCGAGTTCCTGCGCGGCGCCCAGACAGGTGATGAAGCTGAAAGCGAAGTCCTGGCCGTCGTACCTCAATGCTAGCTGCAGGTGGATTCGAATGTTCATATATTGTTGCCAGTACTGGAGGATCGCGTAAACGTTGAACTCAGACCATTCTATTCTGTGCCAACCTTTAGGCACTTGGTTGTTTAACGCGCGCATTGCCTGGTCAGTTTCAACGACGACTTGGAATATTTCTGCGAGAGGTCTGCCGGCTTGACTTAGGCTGTCTGCCTCGAGCAATCTTGTTGCTAGTTCTATCATGGTGTACTGGAATGCCTGCGCGTCTACTTGCCCATTCGCAGCAATGATTGCCTGTTTGGGAAGAGGATAGTTTGATGTTGCAAGAGGTAAAGACCACATCAGTGATTGCACTCGATCGATTGCACATATTGAGGTCCAAACGTCGGCTTTCATCTTCAGTGACACAAGGACAGACGGATCTGGGGCTGGTTGGGAGAGACTATCTTGGTGTCTCTTCAAAGCTGCTGCGGCTCTTGGTAAGCCATTGAGCTCAGCAAGAGCGACGATCCGGCGCAGGATCAGCCACATTTTGCTCACTGGTGCCTGACCAAGTTGTCTGAGAGTTCACAATCAGTACAGAAATATTTTTCAAGCACGTCACAACTCACAGTCTAAGATATAGTAATGTCGTTCCAATACCATCAAGTGTCCCACCCAGGTTATCGTCATTAGTAACGGTGCGCTCGACTAAGTCGCTGACATCTTTGACAAAGGATCCTGGGTCTCGCATCCTGTCCGGCCCTTCACCAGTGAAGTCGTCCGGAAATTGCTGGACAGTCAATGCAAGAGAAACGAGGAGCGATGCCATCCCTAGTAGATCGGCCGCTGGAGACCCCGACTTGTCGTACTGGGCCAAGAGATCCTCCTCGGTTCTCGGCATGTTACTCTGGGGGAACAGTAGGTTGTAGATGGAAAGCCATGGAGTGGCGTATTTGGTGATCCTGATCATGAGTTCTTTTGGCGGCAAGAGTTTCTGATACGTGGCAACAGTATGTGAATGCTTGAGGCTATTATGATGTCGCGAAGAGGTGTTCGATGACGGGGACTCAGGTTCGAGCAATCCATTGTCAAATAGATGCAAGAGATGGATTGGTGTGTTTGACGGAGAAAGTCCAGAATCATCGGAGTCGAAGTGCTCATCTTCATCGCTAAGCATCTCACTTACTGATTCGACTGGATGGTTCGTCCGTGATACAGCCACTGCTTGCGGCCGAGGATCCCCATTAGGGGTTCCCGCATTGAGTCTCGCTTCAAGCTGGTGGACAACGCTCCAAAGAGTCGATACCTCCTTCTCCAAATGCTGCAATCGAGCTCGAGAGGTGCTTGCGACGGCCTCATTGGTCCGTCTCATTCGTACCTGGACCTCACAGGTCTTTCGACGAGCGATACATCCTTGACAAGTCGACGCGCCTTCAGATGGCCATACACAGCGGACTTTGCGGTGTCTACCTAGATTCTGTCAGTCAGGTAAACCTCGCGTATGAGGCCAGATGCAATACATTCGGTACAGCTTCGTGTTCCTTTACGGACAGTCTTCACTCCACTTTCCGAGACATTAGGAGCCACCCCAATTTGCTGTTCAGAAAGTGTTGACATCCTGATCAGCCTTGGACGGGCTTTTATTGACACTGCAACCCGATCCTGATGACTTCGGACTTAAGCCCTACGGATTTTTGAATGCGGGACGCCGAGGTGGGTGGGAACCGCAGCCAAGCTGCAAATAAACTTAATGCAGGATCACAAAGTTATTGACATCTGCGGAGCGAGCGCACAGTTGCATTGCGAAGCGTAGGACAACATCCATAATAACCTCTCAATTGCATGCTGATGATCTTTACGTAGGGAGGGAGTCGTCGATGCCGGACTTTCCACAGGCTTTGTCATCCCTGTTTTCCCGCCGCGCCACAGATCAGTGTCTTGGCCCGAGACGGAAGCCGAATCTCGCTTAGCTTCAAAATAGTGGCTAAGGGGAGCTGTAAATGTTAGACCGCAACGGAGACCGGCAAGGAAATTTGTTCCTGCATTTGTCTCTGACACCCACTCTTGTAATCCACTTCCGTCATTATCATGGCCTTGTGTGGCCGGTTGAACAATGAGGCGGCGAGACTTCTCTCCGGGTTTTGAGGTCAAGCATGGTCTCCAATCGCGTAAAGTCCATTCCGAAGGCCGAGATGTTGATCAGGTGTCCCTTATATATCTGCGTCCCAAGCATGTGGTACTTTGACTTCAGCCAGTGATCTCGAAGCTGCGACTCACAAGATCTCGATTATTCTCCCGGCAAAATTCCACACACTCGGCTTGCCCTTGAAGCTTGTTTTAAACACTCGGCTGCTTCCGTACCATTTCCCTAACACCTATTCTCTATCCCAGGGTCTCGATTTTGGGTGATAATATCAGGACCTAATACCTGCAATTGATATCAGCCATGTCCCAGGCCCAAGATTCCCACTCGGGAGTAAGTTCTCTCCTACTCATACGATGAAACACTTCCTGACACCTCTCTTGCAGCCACCCTATATCCCAAAAGGCAAAGCCATCGTCGGCGGCTTCCCCACAGTCAGTCTCGACATCCCCATCTGCGCCGTCTTCCTCGCCTTCTACGTCCTTGGCGCCATAGGCAACATGACAATCTTCCAAATCAATCGCAAACGCGGCCACAAGTTCCTCATGTCCTGGGCGATGTTCGGCTTCTGCATGGCGCGTAACGCAACATTCGTGCTTCGCATCGTATGGGCCACTCGACCAACCAATGCCAGCGTCGTGATTGCATCCATGATCTTCTCTGCCGCCGGCGTCCTCGTTGCCTATATCGTCATGCTGCTGCTTTCCTTGCGCCTGTTCAGAGCCACGCATCCGGAGTTGGGATGGAGTCCGAAGCTGAGAATCGCGTGCAAGGTGTTGTACATCACGCTGTTCGTGGCGTTTGTCTTGACGATAAGCTTCACGATTGAGAGCTTCTACACGCTCGATGCGAATATCAAGAAGGTAGCGGTTTGGGTTCAGCGTTCTTCAGCCTTGATTATGCTGTTGTTCAACATAGCCTCTCTCATCATTCTTTGCCTCTCCATCTTCCTACCCCGGACCTCAGCACCTGAGAACTTTGGCGCGGGATCGATCAAGCGCAAAACCATGATTATAAGTGCGTTGATGATCTTCGTCCTCTTCATCATCGGCTTCCGATTCGGCACAGCATGGGCGGATGCGCCGCCAACACCCAATCCAGCCTGGTGGGACTCGAAACCAGCGTTCTATGTTATTGAGTTCGGACTAGAACTTGTGGTCATTTATACCTTGCTCCTGATTCGATTTGATCGCATTTTCTGGGTGCCGAATGGGAGCGCCAAGGCTGGCGATTACAGGATGTTAAGCGATGTTGTACAGGATGATGAGCAACTTGAGGAGGGTGCAGAGTTGGAGGAACGGGCGCCTAGCTCGGGAGGGGAGAGTATGTTGCGATTGAAGGAGAAGAAGAACGGTGAGGATGAGCAGTAGATAAATCACTAAGATTTCTTTTGTTTTGTATAGAATGTGGCTGGAAAGACCACTCTGGTCAGCCTTGTAGCGATATAGACTCAATGGAATGTAATACAACATCACATACCTCACGCCAACGTTGGATCAACATTACCGGCACATGCCAATGGAGACGGCTGTTGGGGCAAGGGGAACTGTCCGCACTGCTGCGATGTGAAAGAAGAGTCCTTTAGCGAGGACTGGCAACTTTCCACAACACTGGCCAAGAGCTATCTGTTAAAGATAAGCTGGAGATGGTAGAGAGGCAGGTTCTATATTGCAGCTCCCTGATACACAACCTCTATATACAAAATTACCAAGCTATCACAAACTCTCCCACCTCTCCAAAAGCGGAATGCCCTCACAATCGAGCTACGCCGCATCCTTCGCCAACGCCGCCTCATCCAGACTCACCAGTCTCGGACCCTGATAATCACTCTGTCTCCAGAACCAAAACCCGGCCACAAAAAGCGTCAAGCCCCCCGTAATCAAACTCGACCAATTCATCGCCGCCAGATCAAACGGCGCAGAGTACGGGAAGCAGAAAATCACAATAAACGCCACGATATACAAACAGCTGAAGCCATTCACCACATATCCAATTGGGCCATGCATCCAGAACCAGCCAGGCTGGATGTTCTTCCTGCCGCTGAGGAGATGAGGCAGGATGGCGCAGAGGTAGGAGAGTGTGGAGAGGATGATGAAGGAGCCGACGAACGCGTTGAATGCTACGGTTGAGCCGACGTAGATGCAGCCCATGACTGTGCAGATTACGCCGCAGAGGACGGTTGCGTTAAAGGGGTTGTGGAAGGTGGGAGAGATGGTTGCGAAGAAGGGGGCGAAGGGAGTGGCGTTGTCGCGGGACAGAGTCCAGAATGTGCGACCGGCGGTGATGTAGCATCCTACGCAGGTGATGAAAGTTGGGAGGAAAGTGACCACGAGGAGGCCGACGGCCCCGGCGTTGGTTCCTGTTGCTTGGCGATAGATTGCCGCCAGGGGGAAGACGGACGCCGCTTCGAAGATGGCGTCGAGGTCTTGGATGGAGTAGAAGAGGGAAATGAGGTAGAAGAAGGCGGTAGTGAATCCAATGATGAATTGAAAGAGCATTGCCTTTGGGATGTTGCGAGAAGGACTGTGGAACTGTTAGTGAAACTCCGTGGATCAGTGGATTTGAAGACTTACTTTGGGATCTCCTCAGCAAGATGAGAGACACAATCCGGTGTACCAACAGCAAAAGCACCGTTAAGCATACCAGCAACAAACACAAATCCATCACTATATCCCGCCATATTCTGCCACTCCTTCCAAACAAAGTCTGTCGAAGCATGACCCACACCATTGACGGTAGGCATAACAGCACACACAACAATGCAGACGAAAACACCAGCAATGATGAGGAATCCACCAATATTTCCAACCATTGGTAAAGATCTGTTGCCAAACAAAACGATAAAGCAAGAAAGCCATGTGCAAATCACGTAGCTGACGAACGTGTGCCATGGCTTTGCTTCAAACGCTGGATGGAAGATGGCATACATCGAGACAGTCTGGTTGGCCAAAATACTCGAGATTGAAGCTGCGCCGAAGACCCAGGCGAGGAAGTTCCACCATCCTGCGAAGTATCCGCAAGGACGCCCATATCTTCCTGCTGTTACTGTGGCCCAATGGTACACTTCATTGTATTAGTGATGTTTACAACAGGGTGCATTGCAATTTCATACCTCCGCTTGAAGATGGCATAGCCGAAGCCAGCTCGGCGATTGATGCTGCAATCAACCAGTAACAGACCGAGACTGTGATACTATTTACTGTCAGTAGATTGCCGGCAATCTGACCACCAAGAGTACTCACAACTCATACAAAACACCAGGTGGTCCTCCATTGTAGATGGCAACAACCTGATCCCGTTAGTCCTTCACTTCTCTCATTCATATGGACTTCACATACAACACTGCCTCCAATAGCAACCCAAGTATTACCAGTGGTGATAGCCACGGCGCACAGACTGAGCAGCGAAAAGTTACGCTCAAGCTCTTGCTTGTGTCCAGACGGGTTGATCAGTGTTTCCACCGAGTGCTCAGGCGACGGAGGGGGAGACGGTCCATTCGACTCTTTGGCGCTGAGCACCGTACCGTCCTGCTTCTCGTGTTCCATCTTGATAAAAGAGTGACGATAAGAACGACGAATACAAGACAAAGGGTCTGATAGGTGTGATGAGTGATAAGAAAAATAAGAAAACAAGTGTTTTAGAGAGGAGGAACAGAGGAGGAAAAGATTGCCACAATCGTAGTGAACGAAAGAGATGTGCTCAAATCAAAAATTTGGCCTGGGACCTGGTTGTCTTGGCGGCTCTGCACGCATGGAGAGTATGAGATGATTATTGGATGAAGTCTTCCATGCCGCGTGTGAGATGAGCTGCTTCCGCTCCTGTCGAGGACACGAATAGAGTGGGGAAAAAGAAGACTAAAAGAATCCCAGGGCAGGCATGCTTGCATCAATATAGCTTCGCTTATTTGGCTTGGCCGATCCTCCACCCCCTCATCCACCCCTTTTTTCCCTGTCTTCGCAGGACTCGCTTGAACCACGCTTCTTCTCGAACGCGACTGCAATCCACAATAACCACGCCACGTTCCAGTCAGTGCGGATTCCTGTGGCTCTCAGCGTCGTTTCCGTGACACCATCTGTGCACAAAAGGAATGTTCTTCGCGGTCTTTTAAGGTTAGACCCGCCATGGGAGCTACCCCTGACAGCGAGCTTACTGGCACTGAGAGTGCGACCCGGCCCATGCAGCCAAGACACTTCAGGACAACCGGCCCGGATTGAGCCTTCCGCGAGAGGAAGCTCGCCGAATGGCTTCATATATTGCCGAGGGATGGCTATGAGCTAAAATGGCGAGATGGGATGGTCCGCCGTCCGTCGTTGTTAGGCTTGTTTCGTGCCGTGTATCAAAATCAAATTCAAGAAAACATTTCCCCCTCCATTGCTGACCGTGAAAATCCACAGCATTGGCCTATATTGCTGTACCGGAGAGTGCCAGATTTTGTCAGAGAGCAAGTCAACAAGACCACATTCCTCAACCCTGGAGCATAAAAGTAAAATTTCAGAACAAAGTTTTCCAGATGCGGAGGATGTGGAGTGAGGTACTTGGTAGTCTATGATCCCCCAAGGTGTTTTTCCTTAAGCCGGCCACCCCACTACCCGAGTCCCCTGTCATGAGTAAGCGAGTTCTTTAGGACTAGACACCTCTTGGCTTCATGGTCAAGAAGTCACCAAGCCGTCGCCCTGGCAGAAATAGAAATTAAATCCCTCCTATCGCATCTTCTTCTGAACGTGGTTGGAAAAACGCCTTCGTTTCCAAAATATATATACCGGTAAGATACCGGGTGAGCTACCGAGTCTTGTACAGTACCGCGTGAAGGAAACCAACACGGGATGATCATTCTGTACATCGACGTTCTCATGCTGTGCGACGGTGGCTTCCAGTCCACCGTTTGGAAAGTCTGGTCCCTGGGTCAAATTGATTCGTTAGCGATGAACCCAGCGGAAAGCCTCTGCCGTGTGTGGCTTCGTTTGGCTTCCCAAGCCATCTGATATCTTGCCGCGGCCTCTCGGTCAGCCTTTCCCTCTCCTGATCTTTGCCCTCAAGCGCGAACTTTCTAAATACCAAGTGATATGCGCAGCTGTTCTCATTGGTAGGCTCGTGCCGTCACCAATACTTAGCGTACTCAAGTAGACTACTTGTTCTTGTTCACATCTTATTTTTTTCTTAGCTGCGTACGTACGTAGCCAGCTAAAATCTGGTATCTCGACGCAGAATTGACTGCCGTTTCGGCGGGGGCCACAATGTTACTTCAGAACTGCAGTGCAACAAAGATCCATTAACGAAACCCAGGTAACAAAACGAGAATAAGAAGCCAATGTGACGTCTCGATTCTTTTTCTGGTCTCTCTAGACGAGAAAGAGGAGTATCGAAAGATTCGAAACGAACGACGTAGTATCAGCCCCTCCATATATTTATTTTTCTTCTCCGTCTTTTTCCTTGACGTGGGAAGGAAGGACACAACTCCCAAACAAAGCTAAAGCAAATAAGAGAGTACGATATCCAGGGTCCTTTACCCCTGAGTCCCTGGTCCTTGTCTAGCATCAATGGATCAAATCAATGGGATTATCACCCGATTCACCCCCACTTACATTTCCTCTGCTAACCCTAGCTTTGCCTCGCCTCGCCCAGCTCCTGGGGTTCGTCCGTCAACACCACTCGCCCAAACCAAGTGGGCCGCCTCACTATGCCTTGAACGTATGGACCTGCAGCGGAGCAATCAGCGCAGCAATCAGAGTGGACAGAAATTCGTTCTCCGGTCCGTTCGTTCTGTTTAGAATTTACCTGCCAGGCTGGCACCTGCAGGACCGGGCACAGCAACGCCTAGCGAGCGCCCCTGACATATTACTCCCAAGATAATACTCAAGGATCTAAGGGTCCCCTCCCATCATGAACCAGAGCCTGTGCTGTCTGTCAATCTGTCGCTCGATCGATTTGAGTCTGAGATCTGATCTCAGTTGACGATTCCGCCAGACTGTGAAGAGGAAAGATCGTCTGTTGTTTGTTCTGACTTCACAACGGCATTGTCAGCTTCACTCACAAGTTCACATTCAAGATGGCAGACTCAGCTGCAGATTTCGCTCGCGAGACATGGACGCTATATGGTGTTGCATTGTTCCTTGTGGCGTTGCGATAGTAAGTCTTCATTCCTCGAAATCAGTTCTCAGATATCAGAAATCAACCAACAATGAATGATCTGACACATTCTTAGCACTGCGCGCATCCGTCGATTCGGTATCAGACACCTCCAATTCGATGACTACATGATGTTTAACGGTATCATCTGGTACACGCTCATGTGCGTAGCTTTCAACCGAGTCATGTCTGGTGGCGGCTCGAACTACATGACCGAAGAAGAGACTGCAGCCTTGACGCCCGAAAGCATTAAAGACAGAATTCTGGGCAGCAAGTGGGTGTTTGTGACGGAGCATTCGATGTTGTTGGCGATTTGGAGCATGAAGGCCTGCATGCTGCATCTTTATGCTAGTATCACGTAAGTGAAGACTTTTTGATCATGTTGACAATTGGTTCGACATGATCTGGGAATCGTGAGCAAAACTGACCAGGATTCAGCGAGGGATTACCGCAGAGGAAGTATGTGACCTACGTCGCTATCTACACCGTGATCAGTTTGATTGGATGCGAAATTGCCCTCTTTACAGTATGCACACCAACATCACAATACTGGGCCGTCCCCCCCTCAAACTGTACGTACCTCCCCTACCACCGTCCCTTCACCCTGATTTCATCCAAACTTTCTCTAACATGACACATAGCACAATGCGCAACCTACCAATTCTTCGAGATCATCCAAGGCAGCCTCAACATCCCCGGCGACATCGCCATGCTCGCAATCGGCATCCCCATCCTCGCCAGCATCCGCCTCCCCATGCAACAAAAAGCCATCCTCCTCGTAATCTTCGGCATGGGTTTCTTCATCATCGTCGCCGCCATCCTCACAAAGATCTACTGCCTCGTCCCCGGCCTCATCTCCTACGTCTACATGAACTGGTACTTCCGCGAAGCCTCCGTCGCTGTGTACGTCACGAACCTGCCAACCATTTGGCCGTTGTTGAGAGAGATATTCCCGGCGATGCAGACGTGGGGATCGTCGAAGACGAAAGTCACTTCGAATCCGATGACGGGGTCGAAAGCTTGGGGTGGAACGGGTAGTCGGGCGAGGATTAATAGTAGGGATTTTCATATGTCGAGTATGAGTAAGGGAGGTATGAGGGCGGAGAGTCAGGAGAGGATAAATAATGATACGGATTCTGGGGAGAATCAGGATGGGAGGATTGAGATTCAAAGAGATGTGACGTTTGAAATGAAGACGGAGAGGATAGCGACGGGTGATGAGGAACAGGCGAGAAATGGGTGGAAGAGGAATGATATCAAGACAAGTGTGAGGGGTGTTTAAACAGAGGTGATGAGGTCTGTAATGTACTATATTTTGGTGGGCGGTGGGGTTTTCTGCTTTCTGCGGGATCGGAAAATGAATTCATGACAGATAGATGATTGGTGTCAATAAAGAGATATGTTCCTTTTCATCGTTGATCTCAAAGTGACCAAGGACCAACTCATCAACATTCCACCAAAGCAATGTTTGGTGCCGGCTTTCGTGGAAAGAGTACCTTTGGCTGCGAGACCTTTCATGAACGAAAGAAAGCCCAGACTCAATGGTAGATGGGAAACTAATCGCAACCACAATTAGGCCGTGCAGAGTCCAAATTGGAACTGCGGGGTGGATATATCTTCAACTGCCGGTACCTTCCGGGTCGTTCCGGCTCAATTGGGTAATTCTGGTGCCCATGTACAACAGCAGTGGCTGAACTGCTTGTCACAATTGTTGATTTTCATCCATCCACGGCAGATAGCACAATCAGAAGAGATGGAATACCTATTTGAATTCTTCAATGCCTTTTGTCTTCTGGCGATGTTCGTTCTGAACGGACGATATAGGCTGAGGTCGAGAAATATCGAGAAGAATTCCATTGCGCCAGAAAAGAACCCCGGAAGACTTCAATTATGATTTTCAGTTCCACACTCATCGTCATCTTGACGACATTCACTCGTCTTACCCACTCAGTCCCCGTGCTGGCGTGTAATAAAACCCTCATTCTCGCCGCCGCAGACGCCTACATCGCCTCCCAAACATCCGGCTCCCTCACTCCCCTCCAGCCTTACCTCTCCTCCAACTGGTCCTACATCGAAAACAACGAAGCCACCGACGCCAAAAAGTCGGTCCTAGCAAAAGCCCTCAAAATCGACCACCGCCGTACTAACACCGATCTCGTAGCTTGCGCAACCTACAGCGAGATAATCATCACCGATACTGCAAACCCATATGTGATTGGCACACAGCTCAGACATGATGATGCCGAGGGCAAGATCACGTTGATTGACTCGATTGCTTCGACAACCAATTCGTGGATCTTTGATGCGAAGAAGACCCTGCAGTATGTATTGCAGGAGAAATGGGATGTGATTCCAGAGGGGAAGAGGGATAGTCGTGCGGTGATTCAGGCGGCGGGGGATGCTTATATGGATATGTGGAATGATGCTCGTGCACCTGCGAAAGTCCCTTGGGGTACACCGTGTGTGAGATTGGAGGGGAGTGCGTATACAGGGACTGGAAAGCCGGATGATTCGTGCAAGCCGGGGATTCCTTCGAATCATAGTCAGGCCGGTAATACAAATCGGCGATATGTGATTGATGAGTCGATGGGATCGGTAAGCATCTTTTGTGTGTGGGAGCATATGATGATGGCTGCCGATAGCCATGAATTCCGTCTTGAAGGAGGGAAGTTGAGATATGTACATACTATGACGGTTTGTGGCGGAATGCCTTGTAAGCTATGAAGAAAGCGTTCTTCATGCTGGTCATAATCCTCTTCAAGAGACGAGAAAATGAAAGATCATCTGTGTGTTTTAACGCGGTGGCCGATCAAGGTTCCCATGCTGGTGCAGAATTGGATCTGCAATGCTCTTGCTGAAGAGTCACCAGAAGATCGATATCGGAGTCATGTAGAACAAGGGTATCATCTGAATGAAGTGTAACGATAGTTTGCCAAGCACCTAGGACGAGCAGCTTGGGGACGAAGTGGTCCAACTCCATAGACGCCATGCGAAGTAGGTATCCGTGGTTAGCGTTCAGAGCCCATCCAAAGAGGGCTATAGAGCTTGACCTATATGTTGACTTGTCAAATGATGCCCAAGGGCGGAAATCGAAAATCAAATCTTTCCAGCAGACTAAGTTTCTGAATATTTGATCCCTTCGACTTGTGCGAGGCGACGATACAAAATCGACAGTATGCCACAACCAATGCACTCCAACATACTCGAGGAAACAATACGCAGACATGCAATCTGCCTTCAATTTAAAATTCGTGGTTAATTCGTGGTGAGATTCACTATGTTGAGGTTGCCAGATGCTGCTCTGGAGCCACGCATGATATTCCAAGCCTGTATAACTCGCCGCCCGGGATTATCTGGAGCAACAAAAGCGGCATTAGCTGCCATCGTTTGCAAAGCAGCTAATCCGGTGTTTGGTTTGCTTCTGTAGCGAGTAACCTGAGTCTCGAAGCAAGAAAATGAGAGGTATGCTAAGCAGAACTCTCCGGCCATCTCATGTGCATCTTTGAGGCCGAAATGAAAGAATCCACCTTCGTCTCTCAGAAAATATTGCTGGACAGTGTAACGGGCCAATTGAACGATCTGAGTTCCAGCATCGACAATGACGAGGTTGGTGCAGGCGCGAATGAGGCGACTAAGATTTGTTGGAATCTTCTCCTGGCTCCATTCTTCGTCCTCTAAAGTGAATGCGATTCCTTCTCGGATTTGATCGACATGAAGGGGTTGACGAGCACAAACTATCCACTTGAACATCCTTAAGATCATGCTGCGTCTTTCCGGCCCCTCGATTCTCCTCAGTAGTCTATCGTATGTCTCTCTTAAACTCCGGGGCAGGTTTTCGAGGACCAGTCTGATTCCATAGTCGGATTCGGCTTCGCAAAGGTCACAGAGCTGGAATTCGACCCACAAGAACCTTGCTTTGATCTTAGCAGTTGACATCAACAGAAAATCCAGTAACTTACATTCCTTGGGCTCCAGTGACAAGCTTCTCTACGACCAACATCTCCAAAGTCGGATCCTGTAAAACCAGCGTACCCTCGACAATCCTACGTCGGATCGAGGCTTCGACAAATTTACGAATGTCCGAGGTGATCACCAAGGGATCGACGGAAATACTGGCGAATGAAACCGTTCAAGAAACAGCAAGTAAGGACGACAGATCTTCCCGACCTGTTAGGAAAAGCTTGGTCGGCAAGTGATCGCTTTGGACCAGCTCTCTCAGACCGTTGCAGACGACCTTTTGGGACTGCTCGGTCAATTCGTCAATTCCATCGATAGCGATAGATACAGGATGCTTGCAGAGTCCGATACCTCTCCGAAGAAGATCAAGCGCACATGAGCTTTCAGTGAGCCTATCCCCGTCATGAGCTGCATTCTCTATTGCAGTTGCAAGCGCTTCGGGTATGCATTCCAACTTTTCGAGCATTTGTCGCGCGAGAGTGCCAAACAAGTTGGTTGGATCAAGTGTTCGTTTGTCGGAATAGTCACAATAATATTACATGGTGGGATTGCTGGTAATAAGGGAATCCACAATGCTGGATGCTAGGACTGACTTTCCGCAGCCAGCTGCTGCTGTCAGCACTTCATGATATCTTCAAGGCGTCGATTTACATACGAATGCCATGACAGCACAAAATTGCAGATTGTGCCGATGCTTCCCATTTCTCGTACATCTTGTCCTCGACAAGCCAAGTTCCTGTACCTTCGTATCTGAGTGCCTTGAGTTTCTGATGCTTGTACTCGAATCCGACAGTTAAAAGTCTTGATAACAGCCTGCATTTTCGTTCGGCAGCAAAGAGGGTCAACTCCTCGTTTCGTTCCTCAGCAACTTCAATCATATGGCAGACCCTGGCCTCTTCAATGACATTCTTCTTATGTTGGCGGAAGCATTCGACCGCTTCGTCAAATTACTGGTCAAGGGACACTGGTTTGAGAAGCCTACGGAGGGAAGAAGTCTTTTGCTCGCGTACGGTCTTTCGGCACTGTGTGCAGAGCAAGATTATATCCAGGTATGCGTTCGACAAAGCTTGGGTGAGACGTTGATGTTTCTCTCGATTGTATATTCGTTCGTAGTCACCTGTAGGTCTTAGCCACTTCCATCAGAACCCTCCGAGCTTTGGTAGGAGACAACTTACGAAATCTGGGCAGCACATCACCAATCCTCCCTAGTGTATCCACAACCCTTTCGAAAAATCTCCCATAGCTCCTTGCCAGTATCAATAAAACCCTTATGCTTCCCCATATCGGCGACAGGTACAGAGGAGCAATCTAGGCAAATGTATCCAGAGCCTTGCCATAACTCTCTATGGCAGACACGAACGGTCCCAACTTCGTCGCCAAAGCTCGCACACGGCTCTTCTCTGCATCGTCTCGATTCGCATTGCTTGTAGTATAGAAGAGATTCTCGAGTGTTGCATTGTTGAAGATGTCGCGCTCAGAGGGGTCGAGGTCAGCAAGGAAGCGGGCGCTGGCCAACGTCCAAGGATCGTCGCTTCCGTCCAGCGCAGCCGAGGCCGAAGTTGAGCCAACGTTATTTGACATTGTGGAGCTCGTTTTTTGTTGTCTTCAAAGCTTCATCTGACATGCATCGAGTCGATGACTTGAGTCGGAGCAGCATCGATGGCGACGGCTTCAGGATTGATGCCGTGAGCGTGATGGCCAATATGGCAGAGCCTCGTCGTGGGGGCATGACTTTGCGATCCGTCCGCCTCGTGAGGCTGATTCGAGGGCTGAATTCCCTCATGGCCAATCTCAATCCCTCATAAGTTCGAACCTGGTTTAGGACTCCTCTATCCCATTCAGAGCATTATCCTTTTGTTATCGCTTCCCCTGTCTGATTGCTACTGTCTTTATCAATGATCGTGCTGGATTGTTGGGATTGCTGCTGCACTGGCCTTCGAGGCTGTCTAATGCGCCTAGGGGCCTAGGGGCCTATGGCCAGAGGCCCTGAGTTAAGAGGGGTTTTCATGATTAAACCACCACAGTAGGCTTCCAAATACTAGATCCCTGAGATTCGCGGCCTTGTCCTTGCAAACTTCAAGAAGGATCACCGATTTTTTCAAGTGGGAGATTATTCATCTCTTGGCATGTCAGCAAGGCTATCAGTGAACCTGGAGATCCCGAGTAGCTGCAGAATTGAAGCGATTTGAATGGTCACCTCTTTACTTGAACTTTCCTACAGCCTACGAGCATTGGTTCCTGTTTCGAGCTGTTGTGCAGTAGTAAAGCATGCCAAATCTCCAGTGCTATAGTGTTCTCCTCCTCGAGAAGCACTTCACAGTTATTTTGTTCTTAGAATGAATTGGTGGACTCAAGCAAGTTCAGAGTTTGAGAATTCATATCAGTAGAAAGTGGCTTCCTCCTGCCGGAGTTCCGAAATCTGTTCCTGGCGGCCGCAGGTCCAGTAAGACCTAGCTCTAATTTCGGCAACAGGGCATATCAAATTGGGTATCACATCAGCACGAAACATCGCTTGCCATTCCGGTATGTTATTCATGTTTCAGCCGCTGGCAAAGCTTATGTCCTTCTGCTACGCGCATCCATCAAGCCCAGCATTTCAGTGCGACAGTATCAGCACATCTAAACAATCATCCTGTCAAAGTGTCTTTACCCAACCTCATCTTTCCCTTCAGCCATATCGCCGACGACTTGCCGTTGATCTTCTCACGTCAGTCCAGCATCTGATCATGCCTCCAATGATATATAATCACGTAAATCACACCCAGGACAGAATGCTGCATCAGATAATCACCCACCAAATAATCTCGCCAAGCCCGGACTGGGTACCCCTCTCCTCCATCTCCATTACAAATGATAGATTTCAGACTCAGCGATATAGACCTCCTCATAACTCTCTTCCTACTATGTCCTTCACACGTCTATCCCTCCGAGGAGGACAAAGCAGAAATCGAAGTCGACCCATCTGGCACAGAATCAAAGAACATGTCTCATTCACCAGCGCCGACCATTCAGCACTCTGGTCTCGACACCACGTTTACGGGTATCCATCACCGTATATCTTCTTCTGAAGACGCAGTGTGGCAGTTCAAGGGCATCAAGTTTGCGGATATTCCCGGTCGATTTAGACAATCGACTTCGAATAGGTCGTTTGAGAAAGAGACGAATGCTACAAGTTATGGGTGTGTTTCCCGGCCTGGCGCAAAAGTACATGGCTAACCAACCTTGAGTCCGAAATGTCCACAACCACCACAAACTGCCCGTCTAGAAGATTCGCTCATCGGTCTTCCTACCTCCATCTCATCTCACGAATCTGACATATTCTCCGAGTTCGAATGCCTGAATCTCAATATCACGACGCCAGCAGGCGCAAAGTCAGGCGACAACCTCCCTGTGCTCGTATACGTCCACGGAGGCGGAGGTTTCTCAGGATCGAATTCGGATTGGTGGTGTGATGGAGGAAGTATTGTGAAAAGAAGCGTGGAGATCGGGAAGCCAGTCGTCATGGTTACTGTGAAGTAATCCTTGACCTCTCTGATTTATCACAGCTCATCGAGGACTTTATACTGATCAGTACATGTAGCTATCGTCTCTCTGTGTTCGGCTACATAGCATCTGAGGAGATGGCTAATATCAACGGGCCCGACAACGCTGCGAACTTCGGACCGCGAGATGTCGTAAGTCCACACCCGTACAGTTCCTCCCAATGCCATAAAGAAATAATCTAAGACACCATTCCTACAGCACACTGCACTCACTTGGATCTCCAAGTATATCTCTCCTTTTGGTGGCTCGCCGATCAACATAACACCCTACGGCGAATCCCACGACTCCGTCCTCATCCAGACCCTCCTTCACTGCACACCACCACCCCCAATTTCCCATGCAATAATGCAATCTCAGACCCTCCGAACCCCAAAATTCACCCCCACAATGACCATCGCAGCCTCGACTCCCCTTTACAACGCCACCAAATCCGCTCTCGGCATTACCACCCTTTCCGACCTCGAGTCCGTACCATGGCAAGATCTCCTGACAGCATACACAACCTCCGACCCGCGCAACGGCTTTGGCCACGTCCCCGTCATCGACGACATCTTCTTCCCATCCCACTTCGCCTCAAACTTCACGTTCAAAGGCGACCTCATCATCGGAAACACCGGCAAAGAAAGCTCCGTCATCTCTTGCGTAGCAGCGAAGTTCCCCATGATTGAACCCAAACCATCGACATCAGCCCTCATCTCAACACTTCACACCCTCTTCCCAGCTACTCAAACCAGCCCCTCGAAGCTCGATCTCATCCTCACAGCCTACAATCTCACACCCAGCACACGTCCCTCCACAGCCGCCGAGTCCATCCTCAATATCATCGAAGACCTAGCTTTCTACCACCCCTCCCATACCCTCTCGAACCTCGCAAGGCAACAAGGTATCTTCGTCCACGAATACTCATTCGAACAACGACAGCCATTTGGAGGTGCATTCAAAGGTATACCGACTCATGCTTTAGATCTCGCCTATTTGCATGGTAGTCCAAAAATCTTTGATGGGACGCAAGATCCGGAGAGGGAGAGGGAGATACAGAAAAGGATACAGGATGCCTGGGTTGGGTTTGCGTGGGGTGAGGGGTGGAATCCGAAAGGAAGTGGCGGGGAAGAAGAAGGGAAGGCAGTTGTTAGGAGGTTTGGACCTGGTGGGAAGGTAGTTGATGAAGACAAGGAAGGGTTTCTGAAGGAGTGGACGAGGAAGGAAAAATGGGATGTCATCATACAGACTATGGATGAGAGTGAGAGAGAGGTCTTCTTGGGCACGTGTATCGGGCATCTTGTCCAATTGCTGGGCACTGCACCGCCTGTTGCCGGGAGTGCAGTTGTGTAACGACGCATGGTTTGAGCATGGAATTCAGATCGAGAAATAGACAGCGAGTTTATCGAATTAAGGAATGATATCATTGCAAAGATACCATCAAATATATATTTACTGTTCCTCCTTGAGCTGAGCTGTCCTGTCCTCACTTTCTCACCTCGCTTCCACACCCCTCGCTTACCTCCTGCAAATAACAAAACAAGAAACAAAACGAACATTTCAACGGCGCTAATTCCGTGATAATCAGCCAATCAATGCCTCTAATTGGAGCCCACTCGCCCTTGCAAGCTATGCATAACACGCCTCCACTCGCATGTGGCCCGCTTACCATTTTCTCCTTTCTAGAACTGCCAAGCGGATACGATCCGCGATATCCGCATTTCCCGCACTGCCCGCTTGATCATCTTCGCCACCCTGTTGGCCATTCAGAAGTTTTTCTGCTCTGCAATGCATAGGATTTGAAACATCTGGATAGCTGCTTGTAACAATTCAGGACAGAGATTGCGAGGACTTTTATTTTGCGTTGGATCTGGAATAATAGAAAGTACAGCCTCCTGGAGAGCTCGCTAGTGGACTTGCATGGAGGGGTAAAATATGCCCCTCCATGCGGCCGCATCTGTGTATTGTTGGCTTGCGCAAGTCATGTCCTACATCAGCATGAATCGTCGGCAGCGAGCAAAACTCATAAATTGGCATGAAAGGCTCTCATCAAAACCCACTGTACTTGAAAATGACAACATTTGATCAATATCTATATAAAATCCAAAATCGCTTTCCGAAACACCAGCAATGCATCTTCATCCCACACTAAATTTCTCGCAGCTCTCCCCAAATCTAAACACCAAAGCTCTTAAATCTGTCCTCCACAGACTCAAAGCTCTTCTCACCCGGCTCACCCGCAGGCGTACCAAACACCAGCTGAGCGTTCAACACCCAATCCTTATCAATTCCCCAAGTATCAGCAACCTTCTGGTCAATCAACGGGTTATAATGCTGGAGGTTTGCGCCGAGACCCTCAGCCTCGAGAGCAGCCCAGATAACGAATTGATGCATCGCGTCGGACTGGGTTGCCCAGCCGGGGAATTTGTCGGCGTAGATGGCAAACTTGTCTTGCATGCCTGAGACGACGGAGCGGGATTCGTAGAAGAGGACCTGGTGCGGAAGATGTTAGCATTCATTCTAGAATAAAAATACAAAAATAACGAGGTTCAGCTTACAGTTCCATAACCAGCCTTGAATCCATTCAATCTCTGCTCGGTCGATGGGTATTGCTCAGCTGGAACAATAGCCTTCAATGTCTCCTTCGCGATATCCCAAAGCTTATCATGCTCTTCCTTTACCAGCAGAACCACTCTCGTGCTCTGGCTGTTGAAAGAAGAAGGAACGTGGAGGACGGCCTCCTTGATAATCTCCTGGATCTTTGCGTCGGAGATGGTGCTCTCCTTCTTAAGAGCGTAATATGTGCGACGGGCCTTAACGGTCTCGAGGAAGGCTTTGGAGGACATGGTTGCGGTTGTGGTAGAGAAGTGTTTCTGTTGATCTGCGTTCGATAGTGAAGTTTGAGATTTCGTAGGTGCAGTGGTATGTGTAGGTTGTCTGGACAAAACCACCGGAGAAGGGAGGGAAGAGAAAGCTCTTATACCCCTCAAAGCAGCCCCATTCCCAAACAAAGTGGGTACAACCCCTCCACCAGCACCAGTCCTTCTCAAAACAAACGACGCCATCTCATGCCAGGAAAGCGCAAGCAAGATACTACTCAGGAACACCCACAACGGAATCTGCATGTCCTTATCTATGGCCCTCTATCATTTTCCGCCCTCTGAAATGGGTGGCTTTCCCTCCCTGACCTGACTAGTAAGGTATTTTAAACTTTTACGCATCATTGTAGTGGAGATAGTGAAGCCATTGCCCAATCACGGCATTCTTCCAGACCTTTCGCGCTTGACATCATGCCGTGCAAAACGGCAGAATAACAGTCTTGGAGAAGCTTCGGAGCGGAAAGACGTCTCACCGCCCACCAGAACAACGGCTTATCAAATACGATGTAAGCAGTTTAGGCGCTGCTTAGGAAATCTCTTGGAAATCTGGGTGGGGCCGGGTGCTGTGGGAGGTGGGGTTTGTAAGTGAGTGCTAGTCTAATGTCGTGACAAGGACGGCAACTCCTCCGCAGCCGGGCATTGCGAGCAACAATCAATCGATTTCCTTTCTGCTTGTGTATACTGTAAGCACGTATGGACTGAAAATTAAGCTCGGTACAAGATACAGCAAGATGTGATAAGGGAGACTCAGGCACGGAGAGGTAATGCTCCATAATGCAAACTCAAAATGTCGGAGGACGGACTGAGAAGCCTCCGGATGATCGGACATCGGCCGCCCTTCCTAAAGTCTCCACTCACTCCACTCTGACTTTTGTTTACTCTCCTCGGTTAGGCACTTCTCCTGAAATGTTGTGATCAATCTGGTGTAAGACGAGTACCGATCCGAGTTTTGTCAAGTGCTCATGGATACGGCCCGAGGACATGAAGTTGCTGCGGCATGAGCTTGCCGATGCGGCTATCGAAATAAGGTTCTCACCGCATGAGAATTCACAGGAATGGCGCTTCGGTTTTGATTGGGGGGCCTATCTGTGCTAATTTGACTCCTTTCTCATTTGCAACTTCTCTCAATGACTTAAAGTTCTGTAGCAAGTTAGCCAGCAACGTTGTCTTGCTCGTCAGCCTGTGTCTCTCAGGCTGCGCCCAAGGCAGATTTTCTATCATGCCGGAAGTGTCAGCTGGTTTTCTCCAGCCAATGAGCAGCAGGTAAGGCTTCAGCCTTCACAGGCTCAGCCCCAACTTCAAAAGTCACATATTGAACCCGGCCTGATTGTGACCTTCATTCTGTATGTAGCTTAATTGTCATGGAACCGATTGACTTCGAAGCCATTGCACCTGCTGACCGAGTGGAAGAGTACGCACGATCGACTCGATGCAGATATGTGGAGATTTTGCAATACCGTGATCAGGCTGAGCTGGTTCGAAACGAGGATATTTTGGACCATGAGTCTGTATCAACGTGTCTTTCTGGTACCAACGGGGCAGTTTCGCAAATGACACCCAGTTCTAGAAATAATGTACAAGTCCAAGCTTTGGGGATGCAGAATATTCGTCTACCCAGTAGTGGGCTGCGGTTATTGTGAGTTTTATGCTAGTATCGTTGCTCTTCAACCTTTACTCGAGAGTTTTAATGTCTTGCTTCATAGGATGTTTTATCGTGTCTGAGGAAAGAGATCGATGATTACCGCGCATTCTTCTCTCATACTCGAGACAAAAGACTTGATTCGTAAACATTTTGGACTCCACAACAATTTCTTTTCGGAAAGGGCAAATATCAAGACGTGCACCTATCGATACGCAAAAGACATTGGCACCAATACCATTCTACGAGGTACTATAACAAGACTAGTTCTGGTCAACGACCGCAGCTGACGAAGACGCGGAAGGGCTACTATTCAGACAACGACCTCGTTACCAGCACCCTTGTCAATACGCGATTCTTTATGACCATCGAACTGCCATGACTGAGGCAGTAGTGATTGTTGGTGATCGCGGTATACTCGATGCCGACATTTTAACGTCTCTACGTCAAGTAAAGAGTTGTGATCTTCATCCGCTTTTGCTATGTTCCATTGTCTCAGGAGCACTTCTCGAGAATCTGAATGAAATCGAGAGATACGCAGATAAAGTCTCCGTACTCACGAAGCTGACAGGGCAGCACGAACATTCTTACGTCCCCAACTCCGATGTTTTTGAAATCGATTTCATGACAACCACAAGGTCCTCAACTTCTCCAACAAAAGGGTTGCCGACGAAGCTCGCATCGTGAAATCTATTCTTAGATCGTTGGAAGTGATTCAGAGATTCAGCGATGCGACTGAGACGGACTTGGGCAAGACTGGTGATCAATTCGTCTTACTCAATTTTGAACACGCTGTTGAACACAATGTGGAGATTTGCCGAGACCTATTGGGCACTTGCGAATACATTGAGAAGCGAATAGCAACACTAATACAGGTGGTATGTACGCCTTTTAATGTATTTGCTTCTTTATAGCGAACTGATGGAATCTGCAGGTGTATCAATTCATGACCCAGAAAGACGCCAAAACCAATATCGCTCTCGTCGAAAGCTCAGCCGCTATAGCCAAAGCCGCCAAGGCGGACAGCTCAGCCATGAAAACTATTGCCGTGCTCGGGATGTTCTTCTTACCAGGAGCCTTTGTTGCTGTGAGTTTTCAGAAACCAATTTTAGCTATTCAGAATATTTCTTCTCTCGTTGTGCGAAGAACTGGCCGAAGATTGCTGACGCTACCAAGGCAATCTTCGCAATGCCGGTCATTGCTTGGGACGGTGATGGTATGCCATCCGTCAAACCAGCCTTCAAGTACTACTGGGCCATCACTATGCCTCTCACGCTGTCTGTATTCTTGGCTTGGGGATTGGTGATGTTGTTACCTTGGCATCGATGGAATCTCAGACTCAAGGGGAAGAAGGCGGGAGCTCGAGACATTGAACATCCTTCACGATGAAATTTCGGGAAAGATATCGACGATGTATTCTTTAATGTCCACTGTCGTATATCCACATATGCAATAGCATGCTTCCCGGTCGGTACCAGCAGAACGTGTCCTACCGGACCCACCCGAGCATTGCAATCGTTCAACCTCTTATAATAAAACTTCTTGCAATCACTACCTAACCAACAATTTTCTGTGATCTATCAAGTCCGGCATGGCGCTACGTCGACTATGAGACCTGTACATTGTGAGAGCATACAATATCCAGGTTGAGCAAGTTTATTCGCACTCTCTATCGATATTTTGGCTTGAAAAAGGAATAACGTAGTCTTTGCGTAGATTGTGACATTTCAAGGCCCCAGGAGGCATTTGATCGTTGCTTATGATGATGCACTGGATTTTCTAAATGTGTTTAAACCCCATTCTTTGAGAAGCAAAGTCCTCGGACAGGCCCAAGACATTGAGATGGCCTATTCAAGCTAAAGAATCCTCGTATAAATTTCCACCTAAACTTCAAGCTTCCGAGTTCAGTGCCAATCAATCCTACCTGAGCAATCTATAGATCTCATTCCACTGTCTACTGTTTTTGGCAAAACACTGTATGCATTTCGGCGCTTTTTTGTGGCATCATTCTCCTGTGGTCTAATTAGCCTGTTTGCTAGAGAATTAGATAGCTTCCACAGCATTTGTCCTTGAGGGACCCATGGAACATAGAGATTTTTGGCGACAAGGAGATATATTGCTTGTGCTTGCGCGACTCTAAAAGCATACGGTCCCTAAGTCGCTACTCTTTCTAGGTACACGACTCTCAAGCTTCTCTGTTTTAGGGCGAAGCATGTGAGCAAGCCTCTCTGATAAACCGTATGTTGAGGCAGTGACGCTCCGATGGCCCTCCAGGGGTCACTGCCGTGGGATCGTCCTCTTCAAATCGTACACTCGGTCTCGAAGAAGCTTCCCGCGCCCAAGTAAAGTACGAAAAGACGAAAGGACACTTTCTGGCGAACTTTATAACACCATCTTCCGGTGTATCTGACTGGAAATGAAGTTGACGTCGACACCAACCTGTAAGCTAGTAGTCCATACCAGGCAATTTATCAATCCCTGAAATGGGTCAGAATCGCATCTCGTTTGGCTAAACCCATGAAGGTAACAGTCAGGATAAGTGCAACTCAAACTTACAACCATCCGCGTTCTCAGGATACAGTCTTGGCACCTTGCACGCCTTCTCGGCACCCATCGCCAACTCCTTCAAGCCAGCGCACGAAGCGCCAGTGCAAGGACCACCATCCATAGCACGTTGTAGTGAGTCGCCTTTCCAGCCAAATACATAGTCGCCATGTTGGCTGTACCCGGTACTGTCGCCTGTGCTGAGGACGAAGGGTTGTGAGCCGTCGGCAGGCCAGTCCGCTTTGTTGTTGAAAGCTGTGGTATCCCAGACAATCTGCGACGTAGTCAGTATCTTTGAGTTCCAATACAGGGGCCGTGGGTGGAATCCGAAGTACGACGTACCTCGAGCATGATTTGCGGAATCTTGACAGGATGGGTTGATGGACAAGCTCCACCCGTACTTGTGCCTGTGAACTGTTGAGGTCCATTCTTTGGATACGCAACATGAGACTTGTGATCTGGACTGTCGAGATTCACACCGTCCCAACAACTGCAGGGCGTATTAGCAAGATGCCCATCAAGTTCAGTCGAACTGCGAGACTTCTTACGTCGGATACAAGATATTCGAGCGAATTCCACCTTTGCATGCACCAGTTGGGAGAGTTTCAGTGTCTAATCTGTGACTCTCGTTAGCCTATAGATTCTGCGCACTTAGCTCAGGACTTACTTCGCATCTTGACAAGGCGCTGCATTGTCCCCGCCAAAGTCTGGCCCGGTGTAGCAGCGGAAGCACGATTGAGACTTTCTTCCGCTTCCGATCTTTTCTCTCTGGGTTGCATCTCCAACGAGCATGCGGAATCCCTGCAACACGTTTCGGCATAAGTTCTCTGGAAAGCAAAATCAACTTACAGGCTTGAACGCGGTCACTTTGTTCTTCCCATCCGAGACATAATACACAACGAAACCACCACTCGTCTGAGTCGTGAATTTGTCGTTGAACAACTCTCTTGGCCGCCTATCAGCACACAAGTCTGCTCCCATTTCCCCACTCTTCATCTGCCAACTCACCTATTTGGCACCTGCGGAACTCTTTTATAGCTTCCATTCCTCGCCTTGAAATACAAATTCGCCGTCCAATAATTCGAAAAGTCGTCCGCGAAACTACACGTTGTACAACTTGCCAGCTCCCCGATATCAGCACTCGGCATCGACGCATTGAACGTGTTGCCACCAACGATCTGGTGCATGTGTGGCGATGGGATCTGTGCGGGATTGACGAGCGGATCGACGCGGTCGATGATTATTTGAGAACAACCGAATCGGAGCATCGTTGAGCTGCCAGTCTGGAATTGCGGGTTGCCGGTAGAGAAGGACAGAAGGGAGAGCAGAGGGATGAGAGTAGTGAGAAACATCGTGGCGGGTGACTGCTGGGCAGTGGCGGGAGAGGAAACAGAAACGAAAAATTTCAGACAGAAAAAACATGGAAGTGGTTTCGTGGACATAGGAGATATACAGGACGTAAATAGATATCCATCTTGCATCCCCACAACTGCCGGGACTTATACTACAGGCGAAGAGCAGCTTGTTGACGTTTCATATTGCACAGCCAATGGAAAGCAGTCTTCAAACAGGAAAATCATTCCGAGATAGTGAAGCGAGAAGGGGCCCCACATTCTGGAATAATCGGTAATGAGCAGCGCTGTATTTTGTTTGGACATTGTATATTGTTTCACTATAGTTTGCTTGGAAGAATACAGACGATAGTGTTGATCCCAACCTTGATCGTCAATACCCCACATTCAGAAAACTGTACTCTTTTGATCGCGGTGATAAAATCCTAAGATCATAAATGCCGTATCGGCCTCGACTTAATCCATAGGAAGAATAGTGGAGAATGCAACAGTCCAGCGCCAGCACGTGCGTTCAAAGATAGAACCTCCCGATAGCGCAATCCTCATGATTCTGATCGCAATGATGAATGGCAATTCAGCTTCTACCGCGAATGTAGCACAAGCTTTAAAGAAGTGTCGTTACGAATTCACCCGCCACGCTGAATGTGCCTGAAGTAATGCGTGGCGTCTGACATCGGTGGCATGCAGCCGAGAATTGGCTCTAGGCTGAAATACCTTCCGCTTCCCCTCCAAGGCTAAGCGAGACATGTCAACAAGCTGGAGCCTGGAAGCCCTGGCACAGAACAATACACGCAGGGCATGACAAGTAACTCATGTCTTTAGATATGCTGAATATAGTTAATCAAGCTTAACTCAAATTTGGCAGAAACAAAAATGACTCGTCGCACTGCCTCCACAACTGCTATCTTGGCTCTAGAAAGGCGCAGCTGCGTAAAGATTGTGTCAGATCACATGACCGGAACGATCTGACCAATCGCCAAAGGGCGAGAGCTTCACAGCGAGGCAGCGAATCATAACAAAGGCCGCCTTGAATAGTTACGAGGCAGAAAGAGAAGTAAGCTGTACGAGTATGCAGCGCTGTTAACAATTTGTATAAGAAGACCGCGATGAATCGGTCATTTCCGAATACATGATCATCCCCATAAATCCTCGAAGCATTCCCCTTTTGGCCCAAAAATCACAATGTTCAAAAAGTACTTTCTGTCGTGTATGACAGTCATGCTCTGCTCAAATTTCTCCAATGCTCTCAGCACCTCAGGCTTCCTCGGGCCCGCCTACCCTATCCCTCAAAATCTCTCATTCAACCCCACAATCCAAGCCGCGAATCAAGCCTTCCTCAACATCATCACCACTTCCCTTGCAAGTGGAACATCGACCCATGGAGACTTTGACAACAGCTCCACCGCATTCTCGTTCGAGTTCTACTCGTCCAGCTCTGCAGAACCTATCTTCCAGTACCACTTCTCTCCACCAATCCTAACGAACATCTCACAGGGTGTGAAAGAAGTCGATAGAGACACGATCTACCGTATTGGAAGTATCACGAAGCTCCTTACTGTTTACACATCTCTGATAAGTGATGGAGATCGAAACTTCAATCAGCCAATTACGAAATGGGTCCCGGAACTTTTGAGCGATGGCGTTGACGATGAAAGTGGGAAAGATCCTGTGAGCAGGCCGAAGTGGGAGGAAGTTACAATTGGGGCCTTGGCAAGTCATATGGCTGGTATCGGGTCAGAATGTAAGCTTTTCAAGTCAAGATCCGTATAAGAGGGTGTCCAAACTGATGGTTAATCCCTCATAGATGGATGGCTCGACATCTCACTGGCCGACTTTCCCCTCTCAGAGATCGGTCTCCCACCACTGTCTCAAAGTGAAAAGCCAACTTGCGGCGCATCCTTCACCAGACCTCCATGTCCTGAAGCCGGTATGCCAATAACGATTCAACTTTCTAACCCTGACATTCTGAAGCTAACTCCGACCCCAACAGGATTCCTGAAAGGTTTCGCTTCTCGACACCCCGTATTTCCCACCTTCCAAACACCTGTCTATTCGAATGCTGCGTTCGAACTCCTCGCTATAGCGCTATCACGCATCACAGGGAAAGATTTCAAGACTCTCTTCGACGAAGCGTTGATTAAGCCCCTGCACCTCTCGCGAACAAGCTACGACAAACCTGATGATTCTCTTGGCGTCATTCCAGGAAATGTGACGACAACGTTTTGGGATTTCGACATGGGTGGTGTCTGGCCGTAAGTTCTCTGGACTCTCTTCCCAAATCCTTCTCATCTCCCATCTATTCTGTTCCAGTACCAAGAAGAAGAGTTATTAACACCACATCCTAGCACCGGCGGCGTCTGGAGCAGCACCGCCGACCTCTCCACCCTCGGTCGCTCCATCTTGTCCTCCTCCCTCCTCCCACCATCCCTAACTCGCAGATGGATGAAACCACTTACACATACGGCCTCACTCCTCACGTCCATCGGCGCACCCTGGGAGATCCAACGCGCCGTCCTCCCCACCTCCAACCGCGTCGTCGACCTGTACACGAAAAGCGGAAAAATCGGCGCTTATGGCGGATACATGATCCTCGTACCTGATTATGACGTGGGTTTCACTATGCTGCAAGCTGGACCAGGTGCGAACACCGATGTCCTCGCAGGCTGGGTCGTTGATGTATTCTTGCCTGCGCTAGAGGAAGCTGCGAGGTTGGAAGCTATGGGGCAGTATACAGGGGAGTATAAGGCTGCAGAGACTGGGACCAATGCAAGCTTTACGTTGAGCAGTGTGGAAGGAGAGTCAGGTCTTGCACTCACGAATTGGATTCATAATGGCTCTGCCCTTCCTCCACTTTTACCGATTCTCAGGCCTCTCGCTACAGGCGAGATCGAAACTGCAACTGCGGCACTGGAGTTGTATAAAGAAGGGATACAGTTGATAGATCCGGCAAGTATCACTGTCAATTTGTATCCGACGGGATTGAGAACTCCGACTCCAGATGGAGGCGAGGTCGTGGCTTTCAGAGCTGTTTTCAACATCCTATCTGAGACGGTGGATACGAGTCTTTTCTCGGATATGTTGTCTGCATGGAGTATTGCGGATGTTTTCGTTTATGGAAATTCGGGTCTTGACGAGTTCATTGTCAGGATGGATCGGCATGGGAATGTGGTTGACATCAAGAATCCTTTCTTGAGGTCGACTTTCGAGAAGGTCTAAGAGGAAGTACGTGGTTTACCTATATGGATCCTGAAACTGTACAAAGCGTTCTTAGTCATTTGCGATTTTGTCTCGCCCGTTGCAGTAATGCAAAATAGTTGTTCTCCATATTAAAGAAGACCGAAACTAGTTGTCCTACTCTTCTACTTCCGCATTTTGTGTTTATGATTCGAGTGGTATATAAGGACAAGACGCAAAACTCTCATCCAGATCAAGGATTAATCTTTGAACGGCGATGGATTGTCCAGGCTAGAAAGTGTCGGGGTTACTGGAACCAGAAAATGTTCGCTGATCTGGTTGAAAAGAGAAGGTCATGTGACTCTTTTACTCGCTTCAACGCCCCAACACGGTCTAGCTTTAGGGGCTGAAAACTCATCGAAGAACTTTCCCGCCCTTTCCTCCCTTCCAGTACATATCTCCAACCTCCCCCTCCCAATCCAATCCAATCTCACACCAACATCACACCACACAATCTCAGCGAACATCTTCGCTCCGAAAAACAATATCAGTAGCGCACAGCCCTACTGTCGCCCCTAACTCAATTCCCCGAACCCGTCAAAACCCATCGGCAGCGAATTGCGTATCCGCCATCCCACTCTTCTCGGAATTGCCGAGTCTCCCAACAGCCCATTGGTTCACGGCAGCTATCCGGAAGCCAGAAATCTTATCTCTGACAAGCAAAACTCAGCGCCAAGGCACAGCCAAGATATATCTATCGGCAGTGAAATCTCTTTTTGGGCCTTTTCCGTGTTTATCTCGATGGGTCTGACGAGTCTGACGAGTCAAGGCCAAAAGCACGACTTGGATAAGAGAGATATGAGAGATGCGATATGGAGTGATGGCTGTTTGGGTTTGAACGGTGGCCGTATCTACCCGATATGGTAATCCCATGGAACGATTGCATGTTTCTTTACGATATGGAAATGAACAATCGCTGTGCAGCATGCATGGATTGCTTGCAGGTAAGTAGGTATCTGGTATCTGGTTACGGTAGGTTGTTGCCTCCTTACCACCCCTCTCTTATCGTCCATTGCCCGTTGCCCGCGGGGGAGAACAAGGGGTAATTACTAAATCCATATGATCCTGTGGATCGATGAAGGTATAAGTATACAAACATTCCCCCGCACTGGTACGGTTTCTTCCTCAAGTTCGCTTCCGTCAGTCACCTTTCACTTCACCATGGATCCTGAAAAGACTACCAAGGCGCCTTCAACGCGCTCTGTGTCAGACGACAATAATCCTGTCTACAATGAAGTCCACGTCGATCCTGTCTTCGGACAGACAAAACGTGGTCTATCAGGTGAGCTCCATATTTTCTCGTGATGTATCTCAAATCTCTCATCTAACACTCCTCAGGTCGCCACGTCCAATTGATGGCCCTCGGAGGAAGTATCGGTACTGGACTGTTCGTCGGAATCGGTGGCTCCCTTCGCTCCTCTGGACCTCTATCTTTGGTGCTCGGATACATCGCCTACTGCATTGCTTTCATCTGGCCCTGCAATTTATGCGTTGGAGAAATGGCAACTTACCTCCCCATTCGCGGATCTATTTTCGAGTTCGCGAAACGCTACGTCGATGAGGCATTTGGATTCGCTCTTGGATGGACGTACTTCTACACTGCTGCTATGTTGCTCTGTGCAGAGCTGTCGGCTGTCGCAACTGTCATTTCATTCTGGGATGACAAGACTAATCCAGCTGCTTGGGTTGCCCTAGCTCTAGTAGTGATGATTGCTGCCAACGTTTTCGCTGTCCAGTGGTACGGCGAATCAGAATTCATCATGGCGGTAGGTTAATTTCCCGCTCACCTTTCTACCCAAGCTCACACATCCAATAGTCCACCAAAATCCTTCTGATCGTCGGCCTCATCCTCCTAACCTTCATCACAATGGTAGGAGGTAATCCCAAACACGATGCCTACGGTTTCCGTCACTGGAAGAATGGAGACTTCATCCATGCTTACTGGACGACCGGTTCTCTGGGCGAATTTCTGGGATGGTGGAAGGTCGTCCTCTACGCCGCCTTCTCCGTCGCCGGACCCGACCTTCTCGCCCTAGCAGCTGGTGAGATCGCCAACCCCCGTCGCCAGATCCCTCGAGTCGCAAAGCGTGCGTTCTATCGCATCGCCGGATTCTACGTCATGGGCGTCTTCGCAGTCGGCATCCTCTGCTCAAGCCGCGACCAGCGATTGCTTGATGCCCTGGCGGAAGGCTCAAGCGGCGCCGCCGCCTCACCATGGGTCATTGGTATCCAGAACTTGGGAATCGAAGGCCTCCCCTCCCTTATCAACTTCCTCATCCTCCTCTCCGCCTGGTCCTGCGGAAACGCCTACCTATACGCCGCATCGCGAACGCTCTACTCCCTCGCCCTCGACGGCCAAGCCCCCCAGATCTTCAAGAAATGCTCCAAGGCCGGCGTCCCACTGTATACCGTGGCAGTGCCCTCTCTAATCGGCTGCTTGGCATTCATGGTCGCGTCCTCCTCATCCGTTACCGTCTTCGGCTGGTTCGTCAACCTCGCCACCATCGGCTTCGTCCTCTCGTATACAGGCTACCTCGTAACCTTCATCGGCTGGTACCGGGCTCTCAAGGCCCAAGGCATCTCCCGGGACACCCTCCCATGGAAAGCACCCTTCCAACCCTACACGGCCTATTTCGCCATCGGGGCCGGCTGTGTCGTTGTCTTATTCTCGGGTTGGAATACGCTTAAGCCGTTTGATACGCAAGGGTTCATTACGAGTTATTTCGGCGTGGCGTTCGCGAGTTTCATGTTTGTGCTTTGGAAGGTGCTGAAGAGGACGAGCTTTGTGGTGCCAGCGGAGGCGGATCTGCTTAGTGGGAAGGCGGAGGTCGATGAGGAGTGTAGGCATTGGGATGAGGAGCCCGAGAAGGAGAGGGCGCAGATGACGAGGATGCAGAGGTTTTGGGATGCCTGTTGGTAGTGGGGGCTACTGTATTCTAGGTGACAGTAGATAAGGAGATGTGTATATATGTGTCTGGAACGAGATAGATGGACCTGTAAAATGCATCAAAATATAAAACAAAGTATGCTCACTGCAGGTCAAACATTGGCTTTTCGGTGATTAGTATCTCAGTGACAGACGTAGATATATTTGTCAGCAGACTCGAATGAGAGCATATTAATTTTTATATCGGTGCATTCTGCACCACCATGTATCAAATCATTAGATATCTCAAGCAAGTAATAGCGGCCCTCCTTCCTCACAACGACAACGCAACCACTCCAGGCTATAGATCCTCTAACTCATCAACCATTCCCCACTTCTCACCCCTCACAATCCTATCCCATTCCTCCCTCGTCCAATCCACCTCAAGCTCAATCTCCAACCCAAACTCCATCGCACCTTCTCTCGCCTCCTCCAAATACCTCCACGGCCAAGCAATCCGCTCCGCCCTATCCTCAACAGGACTCCGTACAAAGTACTCCGGTCCCAATGGTTCATAAAGACAAGCAGGACTATCCCCTCTCAAACCCATCTCAACCACCACTTTCTCCAACCTCCTTCCCAAATCCTCCCTCCTTCTAACCTCCGCAAACCGTCTCATCCACACCCCCTCCTCCATCCCAAAATGACCTCGATCCAAACCACCATCCTGATCCACAGTCCAGAAACTCAGCGTGGCACCGCGCAGCTTAGGAGCCGCCAATTTCCTCGCTGCGTCAACGGGCGTCTCGGAGCGTATCACATTATACGCTGACGTTTGTAGCCTCTCCAGATGTCAGAAATGCGAGAAGTCAGGGCACCCAACGCGATGCTTCGGACTTCCGGGGAGGATTCCGAGGGTGATGCGTTGCAGTGATGAGTGGTGGATATTGAGGATTCGCTGGATCGCTTCGAGGGTGTAGTATTTCGCGCTCGGGCTTTGCCCGAAGGAGATGGGGAGTTCGATGCATCGAGATGTGAACCTCACGTGGATAATCTTGGATATGGGGACGGGTCTCAAAGATTTCGAGCAGTGTTCTCAGGCGTGAGAGCATCAATGATGCAGGATGACGGGTCGTTATGCTGCGAAAGAGGGTTCGTTCGTCGATGCGTCGCCATGTTTTGCAGACGAGCGTCAATGGAACACTGTCTTTCCTTTGATCGGGTTTGCAGAGGTAATCCCCGGTTTTAGGAGGAATATAGCTCAATATATTAGAGAGAAGTTCGTCTGGCAAGATGGAGATATGACCGGGGCGGGGATCGTCAAATTCGGCTGCATGAGATCGCACCCCTTTCTGGAGACAGAGCTGCTTGTCTAGCTTTCGTCCAAGATACGATTGCCTCAGTATGGTCATAATTGCATTTACCCAGAGATGAGTGTTAATGTGAAATGATGGGACATGAAGGGTGAGACGGTGAGCGATATTGAGGTGCTGGGTAACCCCGCCAAGCTAGTCCCGGTTGGTCCGACCAGCACGCAAGATACCAAGTCAACATAGAGACAGCTTTCTTCCTTCTATAGCAATATGCTAAAATTAATGTTATCGAGCTGCTATCATAGTGACTTTTCGAATGCAAGTTTCTAGTTGTACGTAGCATCGAATCAAGAATCCTTTTTTCTTTGATATAGCTCGATCTCTGGTCCTGGTAAACATTCAATGTCCAAAGACTTTTTCTGTCTATTCATATTTCAGTGTAAGTGGTTTAGCTCTCACAATAGTTTCATGCTTGAATACCACGAGAAGACAGTATATCATGCTATCTATCAAGTCCTTGAAGCTCTACTTGAGTTACCACTTTACCTTTCATCACGCCCCACTGCCCGACTTCTCTTCCAACCCAAATACTCCAGATTCCCTACCACCTCTTCGAGTCTGACCTAGAAATAAGGACTCGGCCTAACATTCCTCCTATAATGCTCCCTCTCCCTTGCCGCCCTCTCCACCCGACACCGACCACAAATCGTAGGTGAATCGTAATATATTGAGGCCGGTCGTACATGGGCCTTTACACGGTTCCCATTCGATGCACGCTACTTGTTTACAGCACTTACTGTAGCGACTGTAGTGATCTCTGCACATTTTCTTTTACCCTTTTGAACGTAGAGTGCTCTTGAAGACGTGCCGACTTAGCTTGAGTGAAGCTGGAGGGATGGAGATATTGTTAGGCTGAATTATGTTGAGTACTTAGTTGATGTTAAAGAGAGTATTATGCTCCGGATGGAGAAATAGCTAACGGATCGTTGGAACAAGAGTGATTGGAATTCTGATCTATTCTGACTCTTCATTTCGGATAAATGCTTTATTAAGCAATCGATCAAACTATCCCACGAGCGCAGTATATGAATGTTGAGCTGCTGCCATGCACATATTATTCAGAGTACCTCGGACGAACACTTGCCTTGGGACAGCAAATAGTCATTCCTTGAAGCTCGTCCTCTCAGTCATGAATTGCAGAGTATTCACATTTTATGACCCTAGAATGCAATATTTCAAACGAATCTGAGCTCTCGTTCTTGAATCCGCCTCAAGCTTTTATGGTCTTCTCGGAGTTCAAACTACTGACATGAAGGTCCTAATGATCGAGCATGTTTACAAACTGAACAGTCCATTCCCCCAAGCGAGATCCCCCACCGCCTAAAATTAGCGACACCATCTAACCCCGTGATTGCACCCAGTCCACTACGCATTCTCTCCATCCAAACAGAACAACCAACTCTCCATAAAAATTACTTTCGTAACAACAAATCCAGACACCGCTTCACATTCACCTTTTCACACCGTAACAACGTACATACAACAATGTGACGGATCACGAGACGTGCATGAACCACTGAAGCAGTCCCCGCTCTGGCTCCGTTTGGCCGGGGTTATGCGCGTGCAACAGCCTGTCGGGTTCGCTGGCCCAAGCCTGGAAACGGGTCAGATCAGTCGTGGCAGCCGCAAGTGGCTCCACTACCAGCCACTACTCGAGTACCCAGCGCGAAAAAAGAACGCGAGACAGGGAAAGATACGCCGGGGACAGGGAGATGGAGCACGAAAACATGAGGTGGGCATGGGGCAGGGTAGGCCAGCTCATAATAGCGGTGGGTGGTGTCACGTCTTTTTTCTTCTTCATCCTCGCGGTCGAGTCCGCTTCATAATAATACAAACTCGACAACATACGACACGATATTGTACAACACAGCAGCTGCATAACACGACATCTTCGAGATCGAGTCATCTTTTGCTTATCATTTATATCTCAATTGATTGGTTTCATCGTTCAATCCTTCAGTATCTGGCGGGTACCATGATTCACGGTGCATCCGCCCACCCTTTTGCCCTTCCATTTTGTTTGCCCTCAGATGAGACATCCACAACAACAAAAATAACAACAATAACAACATGTCTATGAGAGGCTCACCCATCAACTGGTGGAAAGAAAAGCGCCAATCCTCACACACCGGGATCCCACACGCCAACAGACCACAAACGGCCTTCCCATGGAACGAAGACCACGACATTTCAAAGATAGTCGAGCAAGCCGTGCTCGCGGCATTTGAGAGCAATGCCTTCAAGATCGCCGTCGCGTCTCAGGTCGACCCGGCTTTCTCGCGCCACCAGGAAAAGCTCAACCAGCTCAAAACCACAAACCTCAACCTCGAATCCACGCTCCAAGCGCACGTCGAGGATTTACCGGTCGTGTTAAAGGGCATCGAAGATCAGCTGACCCGCGTCGTGATTCCTGATTACCGGCATTCTCTGGACACTCTAGCTCTCGGGCAAGAAAGTCTCGAGAAGAAAGTGAATGAGATCCATATTCCGGATCACTCGGATGAATTGAATGAGATCGTGTCTGGGCAGGCGCGCTTTCTGAAGAGTTTTGAGAGCCGTCTGAGTGCGCTGGAAAGTCGCATTGAAGACCTGGATCGCAAAACGGGTGATGTGGATGAGGCGGTGGTCAATGCAGACTTGCGCTCGGCAATCCGCTTCGGCGAGATCTCCAACGAGCTGCAAGACCGAAACACCACTCTGAACAACTCCATCTGGGAAGTCCAGCGAGAGCTGGGCAAGAAGACGGATGCGCTGCAGAGGAGAGTGGTCGGTGCTTGTGATGATATGGGGAAGTCGATTCGTGCTAGTGCCGAGACGATCGAGACGATGCGCGCAAAACTGGATGAAGATGATGTTCTTGCTGCGGTCAACAAGGTTAGTTCAAGAGCTGAATTTTCCGAGAAGGCTTTGAGGAGGAGCATCACTGCCATTCAGGATAAGGTGTCTGGGTTGGACACTTCGGCTATTCCGGTGCAGGTGGCCAAGTTGGAGACGATTGAGCGGGGGATGTCGGATTTCAAGAAGGAGGCTGAGGCAGCGAGGAATCTGGCGTCGGTGAGCTCGAAATTTTTGTCGGCCAATACGTCAAAATTGGATAGTATGGCTTCGGCAGTGGGAAAGATGCATCTGATGGTCGAGTCGACGAATGAGATCTGTCAGGAGCTATCGGAATCTCAGGAGGTGAATGCGGGGTCTATCAAAGAGGACGTGGAAGCCGTGAGGATGCATGTCCGGTCTTTGGATAACTTAGGTGTATCGCATGCGAGGAAATTGAGTGATGCTTATTCAATCCTGACGAGGACAGAAGGTGCGGTAGTCGCATTTGATGCAGCTGTTATTGGAAGACTGGGAGACTTGGCCTCGAGTGCGGAAAATATCGAGGAGCGGCTGAGACCTCTTTCTTCGCATTCGACAAAGTTGGAAGGGTTGGAAACTTCCCTGACGGCATTGATCAAAGATTCGAAACCTCAAAAAGCCACCTTGGATGATTTGGCCAAGACGCTCTCGGAAATGCGATCGAATGTGGACACTGTACTTTCTTCGCACACTGATTCTCTCAGTACGATCCATCAAACGGTATCCAACACGACCTCTAAAGACGGACTATCGAAAGAATTATCCAATTTACAATCCAGCATCGAAAAGAAGATATCAGCTTCCCACGAGACCGCCTCCCAGTCAGCCGTTGAAGCCATCACAACCCACGTTGGAAGCCTGGATCGAAAGTTACAAAGCGGGTTCCAAACCCTGAAGGAAGACACTGAGTCACGAGCCCAACAGTTACACAGTCCAGTTTCTCAAATTCTAGAAGAAGTCCGCTCAAATAAAGCATTATTCGAGACCGAAAAAGCCGAAATCCGCGAAGAGTTCAACACCACCAAAACAGCCATTGAATTGAGCCGATCCGAACTTGGTGTCGATGCGCTTGCCATCAAGCGCATGATCCAGGACATCCAAGAGACAAGCAAGTATGAGGAAATTCTTTTACAGGTTGAGTCTTGGGGTCAGAGCTGTATCTCGAAACAGGCTGCTGAGGTGGCGTCCGCGAAAGAGCTGCTTGAGTCCTCACGTGGCCGAGATGAGAGTTTGCAGAAATCAGTCGATGGGCTGAACGAGAAGAGCGCTGAGATATCAACATTCCTCAAATCCGGCAAACTGGAATCCGCAAGCACCACTCACGAGCTGGGCGCTCTCAAAAGACTCCTCGAGAACGAGTCGAAGACAAGTAGTACTATCAAGCACCTCGCTCAACAAAATGCCTCTTCTCTAGCAACAGCTTACGAAGGCATCCTCTCCCTCGATACTAAACTCACCACCAACTCCGACGCTATCCACTCTAGCATCCAAGATGTTCAAACTACGTTTTCAAAGGATATCCTGGATGCAACGACCACGCTCACAACTTCCATGCACGACGATGTCGCGGACTTGAAAGCAGATCTCAGTTCGCGAGTCTCGACGAGTACGAATGTGTTGAGAGCAGAGATCAAATCCATCGACCTCGCTACCACGTCTTCCGCCCTTGAAGCACTGAAGATTGAAGTCGAGACATCCGCTAAGAGGGGCGAGGAGTGGACGAGAAGTGTAGCCGAGGATGTGAAATCGGCCATTGAAGACAAGATTGTGGATTTAGGGAGAGATGTCAAGGATTTCGGGAATACTATTGGCAAGGACTTGCAGCTCAATAACGCTGCCCTGGAGAACTTCAAAGAGCTGTCAATGAGCAATTCAGCGGCTTTGACGTCGAATTTGAAGACTTTACAGCAGACGGTCGACCCGATAGCTGAAGTCGTCGATGGGGTTTCAGCGACGGCTGTGGTTGTTAAGGATATCGATGCAGTAACCAAGGAGAATAAGGAGACTTTGAGCACGATGCGAGAGTCGCTGGCAGCGTCGATCAAGAAGACGGATGCATACCTGTCAGAGCTGAAGAGTGTGGTTGAAGCGGGAGGAGAGAAGACGTTGCAGGCTGTCCAAGATTCGCACACTGTTCTTATCGACATTCAGAAATCTAGCAAGGAGGAATCGGCAAAGGCCAATTCAGGTATCGAGGGTCTGGATTCTGCACTTTCGAATATCGCTCGTACCTCAAAGGAGACTGAAGCAGCGATCCTTGCAAGCGCTGCGGGTATCTCTGCTGATATCTTGGTTGTGAAATCAGATCTTGGTGGTGTATCATCTGCTCTCACGAAGGTTGAAGAACATGCGGCGAAGAGCGCAGAGGGACAGCGTGAGGTATTGAGTGCTGTGCAAGGTTCTTCGACGGACTTTGACGGCTTGCAAAAGAGCCTGAAGCGCGTCGAAGGTTCAATCACATCCAGGATCAGCGAAGTCAGTAAAGCGTTGGAGACAACGTCCCACGACAGCAAAGAAGCGCATGCTGCGACCCTCTCCGCTCTCACCAGCGAGTCCCAAGCAGTCCGCGATACATTGGCTACCGAGTCTGAGAAGACAATCAAATCCAGGGCTTCGGAGCTAGAAGAAGTCAAGGATGCGATCGACACGGGCTCAAAAAGTACAAGAGAAGATCTGCTAAATGCCGTCGGTGGTGTTGGGCAGGCAATACAAGTCTCGAAAGATGAGCTAGCGGAGCTTGTAAGGTTGAATGGAAGCAAACTTGATACTGCCGCTACGACGAGTGGAAAGAGGCAGGAGGAGACGCTTAGCGCACTCCAGACCGAGTCGAAAACAACACGAGATTCAATTAAGAACGAGACTGAGAAGGCGCTCGCTGCGCTGGTCATCAGCCTCGACGCGACAAAGAAATCAATCATATCCGAAGTCACAGGCGTCAGAGATACACTATCGGCCAACAACGATGCCATTACATCCAAGGTCCAAGAAGCCAGCGACACAGTCATCAAAATGGCAGCTGAAAATATTGAATCTCAGTCCACGATCTTCTCGACGCTCCGACAGGATCTGGAGAACATGAAAGAGGTCCTCATCGCTGAGAGTCAGGCTTGCAAGGTCGCGGTGCTGGAAGATCTTGCCGTGGTGAAAACAGAGAACCAGGAAGCGAGAGATGCTATTAGCGGGGTCGTGAAAGAAGGGAATCTCAAATTCGATGACGCCGCTGCTGATGCAATGAATATGTGCAAGGAGGTTATTGCTTCTGTTGAGGCGCAGAGTCGAGTGCTATTCGACACGATGAAGACGGAATTGAAGGATGTCAGTGGGACGGTGGAAGCGGCGAAGGAGACTACTGTTGCTGAAATTCAGAAAGCAAAGACTGGACACGATGAAAAGGTTGGAGCGGTTAAAGTGGCACTTTTGGGTAGTCTTGATGGTGTGAAGAGGGATCTATCGGAGGAGTCCAGCAAATCTAGGAAAGATCTCGTTGAGCGTATCGAGAAGCTGACGAAAGATATCGATGCCGGAATTTCCCAGGCGGCGTCGACACACGAAGCGGCTCTCCAGACCATGAAGGAAAACAACACCACTCTTTCTGACCTCATCCTTCATGAGTCAACGAATACGAATGCGGCTATTGTCACGGCAAGGGACCTAACTACTTCCGAATTACAGCAATACAGGACTTCAGTCGATGAGAAGCTTGATTCCGTAGAGCAGATCCTCTCGGGGAAGGTCACCGAAACGAATGGTATCATTACACAGGAAATCGGCCATCTCGCCTCAAAAGCATACAAGAACCATAAGGATACTTTGGAAGAGATAAAGCTAACATCCGAGATTTTCTCTACCGGAGTCGGCAGCGCAGAATCACATATCAAGGATACCATCAAAGAGCTATCCCAAGAGGCCGAAAAACATCGCGAGACTATTCAAGAAGCCGTAAAATTAGCAACTGAGACTTGCCTAACTGGACTGGACAGGACAGAACTTCATCTCGAGGACACAATCAAGGAACTTTCAAGCAACATCGATGCCGCATCTCACAAATCAACTCTCAACCACACAACCACCCTGGATGCCATATCACTCACAGGTACCACGCTCACCAAACACATCACCACCGAAGTATCCACCTCGACGGCCAGCCATACCGCATCCTCCCAATCCCTCCTCACCTCCCTCACCACAGCCCAATCCACTCTCGACACTCTCCAAACAACTACCACAACCTTGTCCACTGACACCGCAGCGCACTTCTCCTCCGCCACCTCAGCCCGCAAGAAAGCCGACAAGAAGGCCGAGGCCAACACGGACACGATCCTAGAAGCGATTCGCCAGCAAGGGAAGACTACGTCTTCTTCTGTCGATGCCGTGCAGAAGGTCATTCTAACTGGAGTACAGAATTTGAATTCGTCACTGGAGGGATATATTGAGCGCTCCATTTCAAAATTTAGTTCCGACATGATAGAAATAGCGAAATCTGGTTTAGAGGATGTTAAGAGCGAGAATGTGGAGATGAGGAAGGTGGTTGATGGGAAGATGGAGGGGTTGATGGGATCGGTGAAGGAGGAAGGGGATTTGACCAGGATATCAACCAAAGCGATCGAGGCTCACACTTCAAATCTGTCGAGCCAGCTGAGCAAAGGCTTCACGGATCTCGCCACGCAGAATAAATCTACATCGTCGGCGCTAAACACACACGTCTCAACCCTCTCCTCAGCAATCAAAGACGAAGCCGAAACGACACAGGCTCGAGTAGAGACGCTGCATAGCAGGGTCTTAGACGAAGTCCAAAAAACCGACACGGCCCTCCGCACCTCCCTCACCACCCTCAAATCCAGCATCGACCACTCCGACACAAAACTCGAAGCCCTAATTCCCTCCCTCAAAGCCATCGACGCCGCCGTCCGCGTCAACTCGGCCGCCATCGCCCGCGTCGACAAAGCCGTGCTCGAATCCTCCTCACAAGTAAAATCCGAAATCCACTCCTCCATCACCTCGCTCTCCTCCTCTCTCGACGAAGACCTCTCCGAAACGAGTCGTCGCGTCCGCGGTATCGCGGAGTTCGAGATACCGAGACTGGAGGTGCTGTTAAGGAGGCAGAGGGATGCAGTGGAGGTTATTGGGGGACGCGTCATTGGGACGACGAAGAGGTTTGATGAGATGGTTGCGGGGGTGGGGAAGGGAAATGGAGGGGGAGGAGGACTGGGGGGGAGTGAGATTCTGGGGATGAGTGGCAGACTGAGGGGGGGAAGTAATGCTAGCTCGACGAGGAGTAAGGACAGTGGGTATAGGATGGGGGCGTTTGAGAGTGGTGGGAGGATGTAGATTCGCTCTACAGCACGGCACGATGTCGACGCATCTCGCTGTAGCGATTTCCATCCACGGCTTGCTGCTTGGATGAGGCTAAGGCAGCTGGGTCAGGGAGGGTTGAATGGAATAGATCGAATAGGGTTGGTGGGCGATGATAATGACGGGGTCAGGATCGAGTCACTTATTTCCTTTGTTTGCAGTCATTCAGTTGAACATTTCGGCGACAATTTCTAGACATTCCATGGACATCGGGGGCAACATGGTTGGGGGTTCGAATTTTTGCACGCATGGACAGATATCAGGTATTGGGCGATCACAAGCGGCATTTGCTGGATGGACTGGTGGAAAAGGAGTATTCTTAGAGGGGTGGGGGATTGTGGTGCTATGTTTATTTTCCTTTGTCAAATAGGGAATGAACAAACATCTACAAATTGAACATAGCATATTATACAATACAATAATTTACATCGTCCTAGTGTCTGAAATGCTTCTTCTGTCTTCAAGGTAGCTAGCTAGTCTTTTCGGTCGGGATTCACATAAATACAACGCGATTAGCGAGCTACGAGCCCTCAAGAAGCGGGCTGGTTCACGTGATGCTTTCATCACCAGATTCGGCCGCCATATAGCATTTCCTCGCTCGCGACGTAAACTTTCAATCAAGGAGGGGCAGCTTAATCTTCGTAAGAAGTACCCCTTCAAGTCAACCATTAAAGGGGAATATAAAAGCTCACGCTCATGCATGCCCAATCTAGCTGCATCTGTACAGTCAGCATACTTCTCGGAATATTTCCACGCCAATGACGTACCCTTCAAGCTACCCCTGCCACCCGAAGCAACCGAGCTGGGTGCTATCAAGGAAACGACGGCACGCCTATGCCCAGACTAACATCAACATACAAAACCTCTTGCTCCCAAGAACTTCTTCTTCCTTTCTTTCCTTCAGTTATTGAAGATATACTCCCCTCTCCACTCTACCATTTCCCCTCGTGCCAATTGATTTGTGCCGGCTCTCCTCCTCCCTTGATTCGATATCAAGCCAAGACTTGGAGCTCCAGAAAGCTTGTTTCTCGATATCGTATTTGTTTGTTGACTGGATTGCGATAAGCTTCACTTTTGATCAATTGAGAGGAATTGAAAGGCTGCAAAGATGTCTACACTCGAGAAAGCGCTTCCCAAGCCGAAGATAGAGCTGTACAGTGGACAATATTTCGCTGCATGCGGTCTGGGTGGAATAATAGGTACTGCCCTCCTTCCTTCCTTCCTCCCTGCCCTCCTCCCTTCCCCTCCCACAGCCCAACTCTCCAAACATCCCCAGCAGACCACACGTACATAGCTAACAAATTCCCCTCCCAGCCTGCGGCCCAACCCACACAGCCGTAACCCCCCTCGACCTCGTAAAATGCCGCCGCCAAGTCGACTCGGCCCTCTACAAATCGAACCTCCAAGCCTGGCGCACAATCTACAAAGCTGAAGGTCTGCGCGGCGTCTTCTTCGGCTGGTCGCCCACATTCGTCGGCTACTGTTTCCAAGGCGGCGGCAAGTACGGCTTCTACGAAGTCTTCAAGTACACCTATGGCGAGAAGCTGTTCCCGGGGATGAATCCCACGGCCGTTTTCCTGGCTGCGAGCGCGAGTGCCGAGTTCCTAGCCGATATTGCGCTGTGCCCGTTTGAGAGTATTAAGGTTCGGATGCAGACGACGCTGCCGCCGTTTGCAAGTAGTTTGAGGGAGGGGATGGGGAAGGTTATTAAGGAGGAGGGGTATGGAGGGTGAGTTTTGCCTTTTCTGTCTTTATACTCTACACACTTCCCATTTGCCCTTATTGTAACTCAATTGAGGGAAAGATGCGGACATGGAACTTGGGAACCAGAGTAGAATACTGACAGGCATTTACTCTAGACTTTATAAAGGTCTCTACCCCCTCTGGGGCCGCCAAATTCCCTACACAATGGTAAAATTCGCAACCTTCGAAACCACCGTCAACGCCATCTACTCCTACCTCGGCAAGCCCAAATCCTCCTACAATGGCCTCCAACAAACCGGCGTCTCCTTCCTCGGCGGCTACATCGCCGGCGTAGGCTGCGCCGTCGTCTCGCACCCCGCGGACGTCATGGTCTCGAAACTCAACTCGGATCGCAAGAAGGGTGAGGGCGCGGGCAAGGCGATGACGCGCATTTATGGGAATATTGGGTTTAAGGGACTGTGGAATGGGCTGCCGGTTAGGATTTTGATGATTGGGACGTTGACGGCGTTTCAGTGGTTGATTTATGATAGTTTTAAGGTTGGGTTGGGGTTGCCTACTACGGGTGGTCACTAGAATGGGTTGGGGCGAGGGAAGGAGGGGTAATGAGGGGTTATGGATCGGGGAGCTTGGGGAGTCTGGTGCTTTGGTAGATCATGCTTATGCTTTTGAAAAAAAAAAGGCTCAATCCTCATCCGATTTTTCCCATGCACTCACTCTCTCACAACCCCAAATTTTCGTCTCGGACATCATTTTCTCACCATAGCTATGTCTATAGAAGCTAACCTCTCACTAATCTACGATCATAGACAAATCCAAATGGATCGGCTTCCATTATATCACTAAGAGTGAGTAACAGCGCTGGCAATCTTCGGTTCCGCGCCTCATGCGGCTCAAATTTCACCTTCCAGCACTCTCTTCGTAGTAAGATGCGTCATCTACCGTGGCTTTTCCATCACATCCAGAGGTTCTCTCCCCAGGCTTCCCTCCCCCAGCGCTTGAATTGACAGCAAACACTCGAGTGACAGCACAGCATATGATGGCAACGGAGCCCTTGAGACCTTCTTTTCCTAACATGATATCACGGCTTTGACCAACCTTTCATACTTCGTTGCTCATTACCGTGGTTAGAGATTCTCTTGAATTCCTGACGGGAATCTTTCAGAGGGCTGGACCTAAGTTTAGTTAGGTAGAACAGCAGGTTGACCGATTAGTTTGTTCCTGGTCTCGGATCTATCTGTGATGTTGATTCATTGGACAGGGACGGTTGAGGGGTGTCATATACTTTGTAGAAATGATGGCAATCTGTGCACAGCTGGTCAGGAGCAGGGAAGAGGTGAGGTGACGCGAAATGAAGGGTTAGTAGAGAAATATTGGAAAATGAGAAATACTGAGAGATTGAAACGATTTGAAATTCCTTTAGGGATCCAGAATCAATGTTGGTTTGGATTCATACTCATTGGGCGACCGCAAGCGGATCCTTCTTCTCCGGCACAGTATTTTCATGTCAACAAACGAAGGCGTTTATAAGTACCTTGCGCCCATTTGGTGATTCCAGCAAGATACAGCATGTCCATATAGAATCATTACTGTGTTGGAAAAGGGCATTTAGGTATCGAATGAGTATAGGAGCGAGAAAGGCTGCATTATGATTGGATGCGGTGGGGTTATAATTGCCAATGAGGGTATTTCCGCTCTTGGGAAATTGAGGAGAGATAAAACCTGGTGAGCAACGATTGAAGAAGTGACAGCGGAAGGTCTGATGACAACAATTGATCCCCATCGACACCCATCATCCCCATCACTCCGTTCACTGGCCTCTACACCGATCCATATCCTTATTCTTTCATCTCTGGAGCCCCATTTCCAGTGTTTCATGTTTCTCGTAGGGAAGCTCCCCTTCTAATCACAGCCATAATCCTCAAATACTCGCATTTCCTTGCTCATCTGTGTTCATGTTTGTGGATGGCATGTCCTTGATATAGTCTCGGACCACTTATTCTATCAGATTTTATGATCCTTTCGTCTTTACGGTAGGAATGTGTGCCTGCTATTCATAGATTTATTTCTTTATTGACTGATTTGACTCAAACTATCGTGAAAGGTTAGAAAAGATGAGTCTTGGAATCAGAACTGGGGGGTGGTTTCGAGGCTTCAGGTGGCTATATACAAAACTCGCACATTGAAACGATTTCGGCACAAACGAGGAGCTTTATGGAAAATAAATGGACAAGGCTCAGGAAATGGAAGGGAATCAAATAACAACATGTGTCTGATTGACAAAGAAGATCCACCAGACATCAATTCAAATAAGAGAGAAGAAGTGCTCTGTAATATAATTTCTTGGCAGGCCCACGCGAAGCGGTGAGATGTATGGTCTGAGATCTTCGCCCGGAAATGGCAAATATCTCGAACCAAACGAAGTATCGACAATCAAGAGGGCCTCACCGTACTCATTGCATCCTTTAGTCTCAAGATCTTTTGTCTCTTGGTCATCAATCTTGGACTTCTGCATGTTTTTATGTCCCTTTCACCGAAGCCCAGAATACCGCTGGGCTGGTCAGTACCTTCACTGAACGCTTGGTATGCCTAGCTGTGACATTGAAACATTGTGAGCGTAAGAATTGGTTAAAATTTGATGCAGCGATCATCTAAGAACTATGGTAGTGGTGAAGTGTATAATATCTTCGGGGAAGGGTCTTGAGAATGCGAACTCAACGAGCGACATGGATTTGGGCAAGACCACAGGGGGTGATGGGAGAGTGCAAGATATCTTCGTAGCTGAACAATTGCCTTCAGATACGCTGACACATGATGCTCTAGGTCTATGAATGCTCAAATAGCATAGAACAATGAAGCATTGGACCCGTACAGTAGATCCGGCACAAGAAAGTGATGGTATGATCAACGATGACGGCAAATAGCCACATGACAACACACCGAGGACCACGTCACTCCCAATGAGCTGGAGATGCCCAGATTATTGCGTAGAGCCAAAAACCTGCACCTCTTACTCGACAGCATGACAGCATCGATCACCTTCCCACATACTCCTGCATTTGTTGGACTTTTCAGGAAGCCCAGGACTACTCTCTTATATATTCTCCAGTGGATGTGAAATGAGGATGGTGAAGCCAATTCAATGACACACACTCACATCGTGTGGATGAATCCATCAACATCTAGCAACAAAGGTTCTCAACAATAGATTATGACAATGAATTTCCGAATTCTAGTAGCAGCTCTGCATAACACGTTGGATTCGGGGTGTGCTGAGGTGTAAGAAGATCCAGAGATAAGAACGAGTTCGGTGTTGACGGCAAATCAGCAGGTAGCTCAAGAAAACCGACTGTTCCTTTTTCAAGAACAAGACGTTGAAATATACAAGCCAACCGACATCATTCACGGGAAGCATCAACAAAGCACTCATGTTACTTGCCCTTTCATATATTTACACAGAGCATACCTAATTCTCAAGTAAGGAGTTGGGACTACTCATGGAAATATAATCAGCAAACAACCACCTAGGTCAAGCAAGATAATGTTCAATGTCGTCTTCCATTGCACACTCCTCTGTCTACTTTCCTTCACAGAATACTTTCGATACCTCACAGAGTCGTAGAAACATCCCAAGATCCTCAGCATCTAACAGATGCTATCCCAGATATCCTCAGACGCGCACATCGAAATTCAAAGGGGGCAGTACCCCCCAGCACCGCTTGTCTGCTGGCCACAGCACTTGTGCCAATTCCCACCATCGATGGAATGAGCTCCTTTTTTACACTACCCCAGTAATCAGTTCTACTCAGTCCTTCAATTCCAGAACATCAAATGCACTTACATAATTGCCCTGATAACCCTTCACGTCATCACTGACGCGTTCTAAGCGTTACGCATTAGTACAACATGATCTAGTAATGAGAAGGAATAGAACGTGAAATTTACTTACCGACAGTTCCGACAAATCCGCCCTGTGCACAACATGTTCTTGTTGCAGCGTCGGCGATTTGATTGTTGCTTAGACAGGTGCAGAGTTCATGTTTATCCGCCTGTGCCAGACTACGAAAGAGCTTTCAGTAAGACCGTGACGTGGATTCCCAAAAGTACGTACAGTGACAAAGACATGGCAGCACCAATACAAAGGGCGATGAGTCGCATGGTTCAGGTGATGAGGAGTCAGATTTTCTGATACAAGTTCTGTTAGAAGATGCAAGCTGGCGAGAAGGGATGATTCCTTTAATTCGCTGTTCTTAATCTCTCTCTATATATATTGTCCCCATCATTCTTACGGACGTAATATCAATGGCACGATGCGTATAATCAATCAATCATACTTCATCGTCATGCAACGCTTCTGCTTCATTTTATCTAAACGACCCTTCCTGGTAAAGGAGCGAGTCAGCTAAGTAGCAGACTTAACCCTGTCAAATAAGGTTTACAGGACTTTCGAAGGCAACGGCAAATAAAAATTGTACCCTCATCACTTCCGTACGGATTCCAAGTGGTGGAAATTTATGTCTGTGAAATATTATCCCTGAACCCGTGAAAGTGTCTCTGATTGTCTGATCGATAAATGTTATGAAGGCCCCATATAATTGATTTAGAATTGAAGCTTAGCATGGAAGTTTAACACCCTCGAAAGCTTGTTTTCGCTGTCCGTTGCTTGCGCGATCTTACGCCGACGAGCCTTCTCAGCGTAATGTCAGTGACCAACGGTCGTATGCAGCGTTTAGGTTGACATAGCTTGGGTCTATTCAATTACTGAGCCTTACATAAGTTTTATACAACATGTCCAGAGACAATTCGGCGGAATCACCAGTACCGAGCCGCGTAGCCGGTCTGTTGGCACTGCTACAACTTTCAAGTTTCCTTGTGTCCATATCAGTGACTGGCACCAAGTGTCAATTCGATAAATCCGTTGACTGGGGATTTTGACTTATGGGCCATTGAATTGATGCAAAGATTTGGACGGTAACTCAAAGGCAATCTGGCATCCTCGACTTTCCATTCTCTGAAGATCTCGAGCAGTTACCCAAATAAAGTCTCTTGAACTCCCGTTTCTTGCCGGATTGGATCTCACATTTAATATAATGTTTGATGAACATTAATCATTAAAGAGATGAACCTCAATTTATTTCATTCCTTGGGCATGGGACTGGAGGTGAAAGTCACAATCATAGATTGACCAATTGTTCCTGGTCACATTACATTCAGTTCATCTAGAACCATTCAAGACGTTGACACCCGTTATATTGTGCCGAAATGCTACGGAAGATGCTCTTGACAGCCTTTCCATCTATAAAACAGCTTTGATGCCGGGGAAAAGAGCTACTTAGAACGCCCTCGAGAAGCGACAATAAGAGCCAGAATTATGTAGACAAGCACTTGAATAGGCTTTTCCCAAGCCTGCACGGGTAATGATTCATGAGTGTCCATAGAACAGGTGTGCTTCTGCGACCAACTTCTGCTTGGTTTCTTTGCTAACGCTGAACTATTCTAAAAAAGGACATATCTGTCCCATCGAAGCCCCCCAAACTCCAAACTCCAAACTCCAAACTCCCCAGCCAGTCGATATCCCCCACCAACATTGACGACAACTGCCACGCCGACAACAGACTCCTAATCCACAACCACTACCAGAACCAAAATTCCCTGGCCCAGCATCAATCTAGCAATCTGCCACATCTCTAACCCCCATCGCCCCATCCTCAAAACTGATATCGGCATTCAAATCAAAGTTCGCCAGAACAGAGATCATGCGAAAAGGCGAGAAAGCCACGCAACCCATGAAATAGTTGCAAAGCAACCACTCTCTCGACGACATGATAGGTTCGACTGTCATGAGCGAAATCACGGCTTTATCTGACATGCGGTTGCCCCAAAGACCGATCTGGCAGGCGCAAGCGTCGCAGCATTCACCTGTCATGGCGAAGAGGCAGCCTCGGCGAATGGCGGCTGCGATTGATACAGGAGCTGAGTGAACGACTAAAGCAGGAATTCCGGGGATGGCTTGAATGACATCGGTATGTTTAAGGAAGGCTTGGAGGAAAGGTGAAGTGCACTTTTCGCAGAGCTCTGGAGCGTCGACGGTGTATTCCTTAAGGTGTTCAGCGGGGTCGGAGATTTGGTAATCGGCTGTGCAGGACTTGCGATTGACCATCTTCGACGCATTGGCAGGATCCAAGAGTCGCTCAAAAGCCTCACCAATCGACTCATCCAAATTCTTCGGGATCAAAACCAGGCCTTGCTGAGCGCGCTTCAGAATGCCCGCAGAGACTTTGGACTTGGACATGCGCAACATTCGAGTGCACTTGACGAAACGCTCCCAAGCACGGTATCGAACATTGAAGATATTCCATACACAGACAACGAGAAGTGCGTTGTCACCGTAAAGAGCCTTCTGATCTTTGGGGCCGTTCAAAGCACGAGTGGCGATTGCATCGATCATTCCAATTGTCCAAGCCTGAGGAAGATCGTACTTGAAAACCCCAGCTGCGTCGGCGTATGCAGCACAAGAGATTCTGCTGGAGCAGCCCATGTCGAAAAGCAAATCATGCTGGTTGGCGAAGATGACTGCAACGAACATGGCCAGTCTGGATGGAAGGAGTTCTTCGGCTGACTGGTAAGCGAAAGGAGCTAAGGCAGCACAGTCAACATAACCAGCGATGCCAAACTCTTCAGGGTCAATATCATCAGGTCCCAGCACAAAGCTACCTTGGCCTCCTTGGACCCACTTCATCTGAATGGAGCGATCAAAACATTGCTGATCCATGGTCAAGAGGCCAATCCACGCAGCGCCTCGCATTTTTCCATCAGTCTGAACTGCCATCTCAGCGGTGTGCTTGATAGCGTGTCCAATTCCTCCCTTCATATTCTTTTCATCCTTGTCAAAGTCATAGTCAACGATGCCGAGGAGTTGAGACGTCCAAAAGGCCGCGGCTTCCTTCGGCGAGTCCTTGAACGACTCGACTTTCTTCGCGACTCCAATCCAGGCAAAGAAAGGACATGGGCCCATGGGTAGGTCGATTGGTGCATCCCAGGATTTGACTGCAGCCTTGTATTGCTCATCGTCCTCCCAGTTGTGTCCACCTAGTGTCTTGGGTCCGATCTCGTAGACATTCGTTGGGCTTGGGGAAGCGACAATTCGGAACTTAATGTCGAGCTTGTCGCGAGGGAGGGTGGAGACTTTGACTGACTTGAACACATCAACACCGGTGGCAACTATCTAGAGGTTAGCCCGCACCGAGTTGAAAATCTGAAGCAGGCTTACCATCTTGCATGAGTTGGTCATGCATTCCACAATCAGGGCAAGCCATGGCAAGAGCCTTCCATCCTTCAAGCCAGCCATGCTCATTGGCAATGACTCGCACCAGTCGAGTCAACGCAAGGTTGAGTTGGACATTCCAGTGCGAGGAGAAGTCGATGGTGGTTCCGGTGTACTCCTGAAAGACCTTGGTCACTTGTACATGAGGGCAGACCGCGGGATCCATCAGATCAATTCCCTTGAGTGCGGCTTCTAGACCAAGAGCGAAGGGGGTTGTGATAGGGATCGGGCTCAGAAGGACAGAAGGATCGAACAGTCCATGAGTAATGAACTCAACGGCATCTTTGCCGAGGATGCGAGTGGTGCTCATGGTGTTTGTTTGTTGTAGGGTGTGAAAGGAGTCCGGATGGCTCGGTGAAGGATGTGTAGATACCAAATCGAAGACACAATACCGAAGGAGGTTCTCTATCGATAGGTATCAACGGGTAGAAGCTCAAGTAAATAAGGAAAGCTATGAAGCAGATCGTGCAATGAGAATTGTGAGCTGTGATTAAAGTTCCAAAAAAAAGGCCGAAAGTGCTGGTTAAGCAGACCCCAGAAGTCGAAGGAAGAAGTTCGCTGTTCCAGAAGGAGGACGATAGAGGGAAGATTGTGGTCCTTTTAAGGGCCTCCGGTCGACTATTCCTCTTGCCAAGAAGTCACTAGTGGATTCTCTTTCATATTGTCTTCAAGGCTGATGTCGTTTGGGAGATTGGTTACTGTATTTACTCGAGCTGGAGTAGGACTAAGAGAGTGATCCACGCAGCTAGCCAATCAGGCCTCGAGATTCAACAATGAGGAGGCATGTCTACTTGAGCTAAGTGCTGAACAGGAAAGACGGTGAATTAGGCCTCCATATTACGGTCGTTGGCGTTACTTGAAAAGAAGATTCATTGAGTATAATTATACAGTATACATCAGGTAAATCTTGCCAGTCACGACAAGGAACGAGAGATAGCGTGCTTCACCAGGCCAAGTGATCTCCAATTGTCAATCATGTATTAAGCCTTATTAAAGTCGAGTTTAGTAGCTCGCTGCCTGACAGAGTGTTCAGATTCGGTCAGCTGTAGACATGTTTGCCTTGTTTCAACATATCAAACCTTCCATTCTGGTCGTTGTGGCCCAAAAAAGCTTTTCGTGAACTCGTGAACTCCTTTATTGCAGACATGATTTTGGTAGACATTTATTGGAATCCTGTGCAACCAAGCTATCTATTGAGTGAAGAATACCAGCTTGACGCTATCTGATACAGTATCTCTTGGGGAACGCTTTATAAAGCTGGAAGTGAAGAAGGTACTTCAGAACCGCCTAAAATCAATCTACGTGAGACAAAGACCTCTATTGAACGGTTCCACCACCAAGAGAAATAAGCAGGCGGCTCGGAGCTTCCCGGCCGAGAATGGCATCAGATTTTGGGGCTGGTCATATTCATTGCTAGCAATTAGTAGCTTTCCCTTGTTTACAGATTTTATTGATTGTGACCATGCTTTCCTTCCGCTTTCGTTTCCGCTTCCCTGGGCCTCATGCTTTTCTGGTTGATTGATTCCTCATTAGGCGTTTTACTGTAGGCTATAGCCTGTCTTTACCTGAGGTCTCAAATCCTGTCTAAATCTCTTCTGGCAGACTTGTAACAGTAAGCCAGAAATTATGTATCAAAAATATCCCTCTCGCAACATTTGTCCCAACAGGTTTCTGCGGATCAACAGCCGCGAAGTCGAAGCGCCGGAAAAGCTGTTGAAGCAGTCAGTATTGGACGTTTACAAGAAATCGACGCGATTCCTCACCTCAACGAACACTTTATTGAGCTCCATCAGTGCCACATTCCTACCCAAGCACTGATATTTCCCAAACGAAAATACAAGATCCAACGTCTGTTCAAGCTCCTTTATCTTCTCTGCCGAATCCTTAAGCCACCTTTCGGGACGAAACACATCGGCGTCTTCGCCAAATATCTCTTTATCCCTGAAGATTCCAAATGCATCGTATCCGATGGACGTGCCGCCTGGAATGAACATTCCGTTGATTACATCGCCTGCTGGTGGAACCTCCTTTGCCATAAGTCCGACAACTGGTGGCCAATACCTGAGGCCTTCTTTAATGATTGCTTGCAGATAAGGAAGATTCCTGGCTTCGGAGTCTCGAATTGGAGATGAGATTGATGCTCGAGAGAATTCGGCACGGAATCGTGAGAGGATGCGTGGATTTGACATCAGGTGAAGGAAAATGATCCGGACTGCAACTGCGGTGGTATCTGATCCTGCGATACTAAACTTCGTCAGTTGTAGTACAGGTAGCCACAGAAATGAAACTTACATCTGCAGTATAGTCTCGGATTCTGCCTCATCTTGGGTAAGACCATGACGTATGAAAGAGTCCAACATATCGTTCCCCATTTCCTCTGCATTTGGCCCGAATCGTTTGCCGACTGTTTTCTTCGCAATCCTGCAGTTAATTAGTCAGCTTCCATCAAAGACCAGGAGGAGTTACCCTAGTAGTTTCCCAAAGCCAATGGGATCTTTCTCGGATGGGAGAATACGTTTTACTAGCTTGGTTTGTAGTAACCAATTCATCCACGGCAGCACCGTGACGAGCATAGCTGCAGGAAGAGTCTCTTCCATCGTCTTGATGTATTCGTAAACATCAGAATCCGTCTCCAGAAATCCAAAGGCTTTGCCATACGCGAGATGTGTGATCACATCCAGGGTGAAGAATTGAGCTTTGCGGCCAAAGTCAAATGGCTTGAAGTCCGATCCCGTAGTGAGGTATTTCTCAATCAGAGTTACCAGGTTTGCTACGTTCTGGTCGATCTTCTGCTCCATGTTCTCAAGTTCTTTGCCTGAGTACTTAAATCATGTCAGCCAAAAGGCATAAAACTCAAAAGGAAACTCCTCACGCCGGCTGCCATTTTGGTACGAAGTTGATTGTGCCTCTCTTCATTCCTTTCAGACTCGACATTCTCTCGACTTGGGTCGAACTTCATGCCGATATACCACTCAGATCTCGTGTACATTGATCTGACACCCAGCATCCGCCGCATCTGGTTGGGGTCACTCGTTACTAAATGATTGGGTCCGATTCTAGCTAGTGAACCTACACATAATATGAATCAGCAACTGTTCATGCTATCACAAATGGCAGAAAAGCTCACCATATCGTTTGTTTACGTTTGCAAACTCCCAGTGCATGTTCCCTGAGGATACAGCGCGGATCAGCCAGACTTTGGAGAACCCAGCCCAGAATGGGCCCTTAACATGTCGCAATCTGTACCACGTACGAAGTGTCTGCACGGCGAAGACGACGAAGAAAGTAATTGCCAAGGAAGCTGTAACTGTAGCAGGGTTCTCGCTGCATGGCTTGATAAGCTTAGGGAGGGAAGTCATATTGGTGTTTCTTTCATCAGCTATACATTTGGTAGTGACTAGTTGTTGACAAAAAGAAAGGGGTATACAGTGAGTTGCAAGAGTATTTGGTTGTGAGAGAAGTACCATATTCTTATCACAAGCTACTGCGGGCATCTGCATGGTCGCTACGATTGCCTACATGTGGAAGCGAGCCGGGCCGTAGCCCAATCATAACAAAAATGCACCTGCACGACCTCCATGAAGTGGATCTGGTCACGTTGGGGATCATCCTGGGGAAGAAAGACCTATCATATCGTTTAGTAAAAACAGGAGAAGGCTCAGAGATAGTATTTGACGCATGGTCTAGATTCCGATGTAGTACATTCCTGCTAGAACTGCCTTGGAGACGACAAACAACGATCCTATCTGTGAAGAGGTGAGATGTCGAAATAATACCTGAAAATCGTACCAGTAAGCTGATCAGTAATCATGAATTCATCTTCCGCAGAATGCGAATACGAGGGAGCATCGTGAGATGCAAGTCATTAAAAGCCGATTTGAAACATCAGCAACAATGCTCGAGACATAACAGCTATGCGCCTTCCAGCATATTTTTTGCGTCGGAACCTTGAGAGACGTATCGAGGACTGAAAGGGTTGTGCTATGACGTACAGAAGGCTTGAGGTTCTGCCTTTAAATACCTGCTTCGGAATATCTAGTCGATGACGCTGATGTAACATTGTAAGCTGTCGTTCGGCAGGATTTGACGCAGCAACTGAAGATGTTGACATTACATTGCCGACTCTTAATTCTTGGTATCAGGCTCGGTATATCATTCCAACCCGGAAGATCTGACCGGAAGAATTCCATATCGATGCCAAGTCCTGTCCGAGCCGATCGACACTTACTTACCCCACTACCCCGCCCTTCGGTTCCGAGAATCACCTCTTCTTGACCCCAAGCTCATTTATGGGAAGGAAAGTATACAAGGTCAGGTATAAACTAAATATATAGGGTCGCTACCTATTGTTACGAAGCTTAGGCAAGATTTACTTTCGCAGGGGCTGATTGGAAGCATCTTGCAACGTGGGTTGCGCTTATGAATTTCAATATAAGGATACCTTCCAGACAAGATCCTTCATTACAATGCAAGCTTGACTCATAGATGACTCCAGTTTCTTCAGCTTTTGAATTTGTCTGACTGCATATCATGCCTTCCTACAATCTGCTCTTCTCTTGCCTGTTGTTCCTCGGCTGGGTTGCTGCGCCGTCACTTGCGAGCGGTTTGTCCAACGCCGGCCATCGTAAAATTTGCACAGTCAAGCCTGGAGGGAGCAATTTGACAGACGATGCTCCGGCAATCCTCAAAGCTTTCAGAAAGTGTGGACATGGTGGCACCATCAATTTCCTGAAGAAGACATATTACATCAACAGCGTCATGAATACTACAGGATTGCATGACTGTGAAGTTAATCTTCCTGGTACACTTCTGGTTTGAGCTCACTTTGATCTTCCGAAAAACATCTTAGCTGATTTTCCAACAGTGGGGAACAAATATTCCGTACTGGCTCAACAATTCTCTCCCCGTCGGCTATCAGAATCAATCTACAGCTTGGGTGTTTGGGGGCGATAGAGTGAAATTCAACGGGTTTGGAACGGGTATTCTTGATGGGAACGGGGCAGCTTGGTATGCCTTTATTCGTCAACAGCCGAACACATCGAATTATCCGGGCCGACCTCACGCTATCACTTTTAACGGACTTACGAACTCGGTGGTGAAGGGGTTGAGTCTCTTGAGATCTCAGATGTGGTGAGTTCTCATTTTGAAATTCTCATAACGCTGAGAGCCACTTCGGCTTTTCCTCTCCATGTTGGAATCAAGGTTATCTTTTATGAATGCATAAAGTTGCTGATTTCCTGCAGGTCTACTTCTATCATTCACTCGCATCACGTCCTTTTCGACAGCATTGTCACAAATAGTACGGTGGTGGGTGGCACTAGCTGTAAGTCTCACTCAATGTCACTCACATAATCTTGTTTCGTTCTCAGGACATGTCACTGACTCCGCTTAAGCCAACACCGATGGAGCCGACACAATATACTCTCACCATATTGCATTCAATAATTGGACAGTAGAGAATGGCGATGACAGTATCTCCCTCAAAGCGAACAGCACCGACATCTCTATCACCAACTCTCGATTCTTCAATGGCTTGGGAGTTGCAATCGGTAGTATCGGCCAGTACAAAGGACAATTTGAGACAGTTGAGAGGCTCAAGGTCAACAACTGTACATTCTCAAACACTTTACATGCAGTATGACTCCCCGTCCCGCCTCCCGCATTCATTACCCTAGTGCTGATATGTCTCTTCTCAGGCATATTTCAAGACGTGGACTGGCGAGTCAGTCGGATATCCTCCAAATGGAGGCGGCGGAGGTCTTGGCTGTAAGATGAACCTTCAATTCCTCACCCAAACACTTGTCTTGAACTTCCCTTTTCCCTCCAGTCTGCTAACAACATTTAAGTTGCCAAAGACCTAACCTTCACCAACCTCCACTCAACCGGTATGCGTGGCATTCCCATCACCATCTCCCAATGTACGCGTTTCATGGGATCCGGCGGAACCGGAAACTGCACCTCCTCGCCCTTCAAAATTAGCGACATATCTCTCCAAAATATCACAGGCACAACCAAAAGCACTTCCGTGGCGAGTTTCCAGTGTAGTGCGGTGGCGCCTTGCGAGAGGATTGAGATCATTGGTGTAGACTTGGTTTTGGCTAATGGAACGGAGCCGACGAAGTATCTGTGCGATAATGCCAAAGAAGAGATAGGATGGAAATGTAATGGGCAGGCTTGTGTTGGGGGAAGTGCTACTGGTGGATGTTAATTGGTAGAAAGTATTTCTCGGCTACAGTACCGGGTCGATTGCACTGGGACATAAATAGAAATGGGTTTCTATCGAGCGCCTTCGATACCGAAATGACACAATGTTACGAAGAGCAGATATGGGAAAGAATCTGCACACCCAAGATTCACATCTGGAATGGTAGGTGACATCCATTGGCCAAGAATGCTTAGCGATGCTTATTAACCTCCTCGTATTCTCTTGCACGTCAAACCTGCATCAATTCAAACGCCACCATCTCGTACAAGGCTCTTGCCCCTTGTTCGCTTCTCCATGTTTCACTTGTTCATTTTCCATGAATGGTTTAGCTCAGGCACAATCGGATTAGTAAGGGTCACAGCCAAGGCCGCACGGCAAGAAAGTAAACAAACATTACATCAGAGAGAATGCAGGATACGAGGAGTATGGATGGTCAAAATCTTCATCGTAGTCCGATGTAACATTTGGATTTGCCCTGCACGGAACATCTGAGACGAGTATAAAGGAGGAGCTCGCCTTTTTCTTGGTTTCGTGCCCTCTCTCTTCCCGTTGCTCCAATCAAATATCAACATCAATTCTAAGAACTCCTCCGGTCATTGAATATCTCATCTTCTCCACTGCATCAGATATATTCATCAAAATGCACTACCAATCCCTCGTGCTCATCGCTAGCCTGGCATCCAGCACACTCGCCAGCTCCTCCCTCATCCCCCGCCAATCCAGCACCTGCGACCAACAACGTCTAACCTGCGGCGCCGCCCCAGGAGCGAATCAATCCCTCTGTGCCTCCCAGAAATCCGCCTGTGACGCCTGCGAAGCAGCCTACGAATCATATATCACCTCTCCCAACTCCAACAAATCGCTCGCCGCATCCCTCCGTAACGAGTGTTTCGCCGCCTCAGCAATCGGTGATGGAAATGGCGTCCTACCTATCATCTCAAGCTTGACTGTTGCCGGAACTACGCCGACTGTAGCGACTTCTGCTGTCGTGTCTGCTACTTCGACGAGTTCGGCGCCGGTAACTACAACCACTGCGGCGAGTACTTGTGATCAGGAGAGGCTTGAGTGCGGCTCTGCTCCTGGTGCAAATCAATCGCTTTGTGCTGTTCAGAAAGAGGCTTGTGACGCTTGTGAGGCGGCCTATGAATCTTATGTCACGTCGCCAGGATCAAACAAGTCTTTTGCTGCATCACTGAGGGAGCAATGTTTTGCTGCTTCGAAGGAGGGGACTGGTGATGGTGTTGTGCCGATCATAAGCACTTTCAGTGTTGCGCAAGCTGGTGGTGCGACTGCTACTCCAACGACTGGTAAGCTCATCCTCCGATCCTAGACTTTGGTTGTGATATATGCTGATGGAATTAATTGCAGGGCCTTCCTCATATGCCTCCGCCTCGACCACCACCACGGTTCTTGTCAATCCAGGAAATTTCACCTCGACTTCAGTCGTGGGATCCACGACCGTGATCGGCGCAACAACACTTGTATCTGCCACAACTTTGATCACTGGTACAGGCTCGGGAAGCCAGACCGCCGTACCTTCGCCTATTCCCACCGTCGTTGGTGATGCCGCTGACTCCACGAAGCCGTTTAGAGTTGTGGGAATAATCTTATTGGGTGCTGCAATGATCTTGTAGACAGCGTGTCAATGGCGTCCGTCCTGTTACGGGCAGTTAGCTGTAATATTAGCATCTTAATTTCTTTACTCGTAGGAAAATAAATTAAATAATACTTTAAAGTCTCAAATGCTTTGCACATGGATTTCGAACATTACTTGGCTTGGTCGTAGGAACCATTTTATACAGAAATTGCTTCAGAGACCATTCCCTTGCCCGTCGTGGCTGCTTCCGATCACTGCCCTGTAGTGAGAAATTGGTAGGAAAGAGCTCTGCTGATATATAAGTTCCCCCCCTGTGTAGCTAAGTCCATTCCTCACAAGCGCAGTTCCTTATATGCTCACCGATCATGACACTTTCAAACGATCGATACTAATCTTGGTACTTTGACTCTTGTACGTTGAACTTTTTCCGTAAATAGAATACTTGTAATCATCCGGTTGAGCAACGACGGAAACCAATGACACTGAAAGAAGAAATGACAGTACTTGGAAATATCGGTCATTGTTTTTTAGTATTAACATCTACCCAGAGGTTTACGACTCTGACAGAGCAGCAGAGCTTTGTGGCAACCTTTCTACCGTCTTCATTATGTGATCAAATGCTGAACGACTATGGAGAGCAAACCCCTGAGACTTTTCAGTGCGTATCTGATCACTCTTGTTGTCTGAGCCTAATAATTGTGTGATATTCTATATTGATGCAAATTACTCCCCTAAATCAAACAAGCCGTGCCGTATAAACGCTTGAAAGTATCTCACTATCTTCTGACGAATATGGCTCCTAAATGAAAGTGACAGAATTCAATTCTGGCGCCGTCCAAAAATGTTAAGTTGCTTGGAAAGAAAGCTGTTCAGTTCATATAATAATATCTTGTTGAGCAAGATCCTCACCACATACACATACTCCGTGTGTCGAAAGTAAAAAGGCTCCTTGGTGGAGTCCCGAGAGATGTATCTACGGGCAAAATGTTCCCTCCCATCTGCTAGTCAGATAGTATCAATATAACTGCAATCCAGCCAGTATTGCTACATATGCTGGCAAAGGCAAGTCATCCGACAGACAGATACTTGTGGTGTTGATAAATGCCAGATCTTGACAAAGGAAAGAGAGATGACAACAAACGCGTAACACTGCATCCTGAAAACCCGAGAGGTTGATGTCTAGTATACCTGTATGACAATTAAAATCCAAGACGATCTCAGTGGAGAGAGGTAATTAGATTATCCAGAACAAGCTGATCGCGTCTAACGACTAGAGAGTGCGCGCACAGTAACAGATCATCTGCATTCATGAAACAGCTCTTGGTGGACCTCTGAGCTTCAATACCTAGATGTTAAAATATTACCAGACTAGATTATCGGAGCTGCTCATGGCGAATGCGCCCGTCACCTTTTCTCGCTGAGGGAGAGAGACAAGCTATAGCAAGCGGTGCAAGCGATTAGTGCTGGGAGGAAGAACAAAGAACACTTCTCGATATACATCTACTGGTAAGCATTGGCTCATCAGTCAACTACATAATCCGTGGAGAGAGGTTTGAATTCCTACGTCAAGCACAATGACGGGCATAATTCGGCTCCTTGATGTTGGGGAAATCTTATTGGTATCTGGTCCAAAGGGGTGATGAGTCCCGAGAACAAAGTGGAAGAAGTAAAGAGCGCGACTGATGACGTTTTGAGGGAATACTGAGTAGCATAGAGCGATATTCGGACATGCTTGAAGAGGGGATTGGCAACAAAAAATACGGATGACACAGAAATAGATGACAGTGACAGATTATCCCCCACGGATGACTGCTCTCTTGAAGGCACTGGAAAAAAGTCATGCTTATTCAAAAAGGCTTAGGACTCCAAACCACGCCTCACACTTCACAAACATGAAAGTCAGAGTAAGATGAAACTTCTCAGCTTCGAGCTCTTCCATGTATCGGGATGATTGTTCTTCTCGACGCTTAGCCACACAACCATGCTGCGAGTCCAACCTTTATACTTCTCGATGCTCAAAATCGATGCGTGAGGTAATTATTGCAGCGAGTTGAGGAGATCTATACCGTGGAAGAGAAATCAATTTGATTGATATGACTAGGAAACTGAGCACCGGCCTGAGGCGGAAAGGTAGAGGTATAGGAGCTCTAGAACTGATCCGAAGAATAGATATGCATGATCTCAAGCACTATCGTAGAGTTCATAGGGACAACGGTAAAACTACTAATAATGAGTCTATGGACGATCGATGAGTAATCAGTGATGCTGGTCTAATATTACTAATAATCAGTAGCCACAAAACCACATAGCCAAGTTTTTCGAAATCATGGAGACGAGGAAGGAACTTATGGTATGAGAAGAGAATGGAAGTGGCAACGACCGGACAACTGACAACATACGGTTTTCTGAGTATCTATGTCTAGTAGCTGGATACCCGCAGAGAAGAACATAACTATATAACTAAAGTCTCTATCGCGCTTTTCAAGAAGTCAAAATGACCTTGAAGTTTCAACATTGAGATACCAGTCAGGACCGCAGCGTGGGCCGTTTGTTAGGAGCTTGATCTTGCTTTCGTTTTCCACCAGGTCCCTCTTGAAATTGCGCGGCTCGTCTTGTGTACAGAGATATCTTTCTTGTAAAAGTTTTTCCTGTGTGACATTTTACCTCTCATGGAAGAATTCCATGATACACTTAATTTTGCAAAAGGAAAGATCAAACTACCATCTTATGACTCGTACTTGCTGAACCCTTCGCAATCCACCTTAGAGATCCCGAACAGAGATATAAATACCCCCAAACACAACTACGTGCAACGAGAAATACAACAACGAGGAAATGGGCCTGATATGCTGGAAGGACACATTTGGGTAAACTTACAGAAGTAATGTGCCAAGTCCCTGTTAACTGGCGGCGAGAAATAAACGAGCATGGTACTTCTTCAATTCCATCTTGATGAGTGGTGGCTTGGAGCAGGAGCTTCGATTCGGATGTCGAGGACTGAGAAGACAAGCTACTTCTGCTGGAAAAGAAGCTTGGAAGTGACATTGACAGGAAAGATGACAGCCATTCGGTCGACACAACACATCAGCCACCAATCTCTCAAGTTACTCATTAAATTCGACCTCCCAAGCACATACAGCTTAAAGAATCTTGTCCCAACACGTTCTAATTCCCCACCTCACTCTTCCAAAAGCATACGCAGTCCTTCGAATTTGCTTCTTCGCCTATGGTCTGCCTCGCGGACTTCTCTCCTTGGAAATACATATTTTGCCTCCGACCCATCCATCTCAACGATGTATTTCTCTTTCTAGAAATGTTATCGAGATTCATCTCGCGAATGGGAAACCTTGAGGAAAAGAGGATGATAGTGAACACAGAGATGAAGGACCCTAGGTGAAACGTGACTTATAAGTATTGATAACTCCACGAGGAAATTAAGGGGAAGTCTTCGGTATAAGTAAATAGTCTTGGATTTAAATAATAGACACAACCACGCAGGAAGCTTAACGCTGTCAGCGCTCTGATGGCTTATAAGGAATGAGTAGTGGCGTGCGTGTATTGTAAGTGTTAATCTGTCATGTAAATTGGATGAATATTTGTTTGTTTACTTGTGTTTAATTGATATAAATCGAGTAAGTGGCCCCTTAGCACCCCATGGCGTGTATAGACTTGTTGCACCCTACTGTAGTTCTCAAGGCGGCCATGACATTGACATTCGTACGTCATCATCATTGAACGAAGAACAGATGAGACTATAGTTGAAGCGGATAAAGAACTTGGGTTGGTCTTAAGACAGCAACAGAGGCAACGAAATCACGAACGAAATGAAGCAGGATGATGATAATCGCGATTGTCCCGAGCCAACAATCGAGATAATCACGGGTGTAGTGGTAAGCCGTTGTGGGCGGTTAAACAGCGACGAAACCCTCACAAAAAAACTTATACTTAAATTAAATGATCTTGATTATAAAATTATGTATTATATACGTTTCATATTATCAATTCCTTTCTCGCTCTACCATGTCATCTTCACGCGATAGATACCCATTTTCCCACACTAGGAACTCCATCTTGTACAACGAACATCAGATACACCCCAGGAGCGATGACACTTGCATCCCTAGGAGCATAAACCTTGAAGCCATACGAGTTCGCAATAGCCTTGAAGCCCATCTTCACCATTTTTTGACCCATAGCCTGGCCATGAGTGTGAAAGCCCGGGGCTATAAGATTAATCTGGACATTACTCCTGATCCTCGCACCTCTCTCTAAGCGGGCCTCGATCAGGAATGTTCTGCCATAGAAGATGCTCGCAGGTAACGATATGATAAGAGGTCGTCCATGAGATGAGATGGATGAGAGGTAAGGAGGCGAGAATGTCTCCACACGATATTCGGTTGGATAGGATGATTCCTTATTTTGCTGTTGTTGTAAAGCGCAGGTGTGGCCGTGGTTGTGAAAGTATGGCCATCCCGAATTGACTTTACCGGTGGCGCTGTATCCGACTGTTGGGTTCGAACCGGCGACGAGAACTTCGCCAGATGGAAGGAGAACGGCAACGGAGTGATACAGCCGCGGGATGGCAGTGGCGGGCATGGATGTGAATCGCTTCCCAGCAGCTGCGGTGGGGTCGTAGATTGCAGGTGTGAGAACTGGGTTGTCGGCTTGCAGACCTCCTCCTGAGCCTTTTCCAGCTCCGTTTATAAAGAGAACTTGGCCATTGGGCAGAAGGATCCCATCACTCATCACTTGAGGTCCGTTTGGAAGTTTGTCGTCCTCTTCCCAGATGGGAGACTCGTCTTGTGGATTAATCGTCCAGCAGTCGTCGAGCGCTTTTGGTGCTGGCATGTCCCCTGATGAACCACCACATACTAGGACTTTCGGCTTGTAATCTGGATAGGAAAGGGGAAGGAGGACGGATGTTGCTGATGAGGGAAAGCACCGTGGAGCTAAGGGAGTATCAGGCAGTGACCTGATCAGGACATCGTTCGAGTAGTCCCAGATTACTGTTTGGTTGCCAGCAATTGTAAAAATGTGGTCCTCGACACCGGCATTTGGAAGACCATGAACTAGAAGCTTGTTAGATGTATCCTTGAGATATGAAGGACAGTGCGCTTACGGATTGGGTACAAATTATAGCTCTTCCCAGGAACAAGGTTTTGAGCAGCTGTGAACTCCAAAATAGGCAGCCTGACGGGCTTTTTGCCTTGCTGCCCATTTCTGTGTCTAGAAACGATGTTAGTTGTATCACAAAGCCCTCATAAGTTAGAAGTACATGATCTCGTAGGTGGGCACGTTGATCGATGCTTCGTTCAGAACCAGCCCTCCATAGTTGGAACCCCCAACAGCAAGTATGCTCCCATCGACCTGTCTACCAGTCAATATAGTATAACTGATTGAAGAATGTTTTTACATGCCATAGTCATCGCACTCGCGTACCATCGGTACACCTGCAGCTTCCCCACCTCATTCCAGTCCTGCTCACAAGGTCCATTACAAGGCCCCGCACTGTAAGTCCTTAACTTATCAAACCCCTGAAGAACAGTGCCCGCCTCAGCCCCAGCCAAATTAAGCAGCGTACCGTTAGGAAAGAAAGCCCCAGCAGAACAAAACGTGTTAGATTTTGGTTGCAAAGGTCGAATGGTGTTCGAAGTAAGGTTATACTCCGTTCCGAAGACAGATAACTTCGTGCCGGCATACAAGTATGGAGTGGCGGAGTGTTTTCCCTTGGCGATATCGTAGCCTGGTCCCCCACGATTTTCGTGGTAGTTGTCGATGAATACGACCGTGTCGGTGTAGGGTGGGATGAAAACCATCTGTGCAGCAACACCTGAGCTTCCGACTGTTCGGTAACCGGTTGCTGATACGAGGTGCGTGTAGGCTAGACATACTGACTAGTAGAAATTAGTTGAGATTCCAATTCTGTATTGTGGATTTGCTATACCGCGAGAACAAATGCAGAGAGCATCTCCAAGTAGTTGAGATGAAAATTTACAGACAGAAGACAGATGTGCTGAACAATGAAAGTGGACGGTGAAGAGTCAATGAATGAGTTGGCCGTGTAAAGAGCGACAATTTGAAGAATGAAAGGATACGCGTATATCTTGAAGAGAGAGAAAGACAGGTACGAAAATTGTTGGAAGACACAAAAATGCCTAATAGAAGTAAAGGCAATAAACAGAAGAAGGGGAATCAATTGCTTATAAGTTCAGCGTCCATGATATCATTGAAAATGTCGATTTGGATGTCAGAGCGCAAGATAGATCTCGATACCTCGTATCACCCTTTGCACCTCCTCGTCGAGGTCCACAATATCTATCTATTCGGCAGAACCTCCGAGCCTCACAAGCTCATTTCTACCACTTCCGGAAGAAAGATTTTGACTGAAACATACTAAGCTGAAAAGAATATGTGTGGAGTAAGAGGTGCAAGGAAATGCAATCCTGATGTGGCTAGTGGAATATGTTTGCGCCGGAGTGTTTACGGATTAGATTTGCGCACGGATAGCTATCCAGCTACAAGCGAGAATTGTTCAACGCACAGACACGTCAAGTCCCACGTGTCTAAGAACCTAAACCCCTAAGCTTAATTCAAGGATAATCCGTTTGATTACAAAGACTAGGGGGTTGTCTGATAGATGTGATGATCGAAAGCGCTCAGAGCCTCATTTCCGACATTCCGGACTAGCCAAGCTTACCGGGATTAACGTCTTACCCCATCCTTTGGGCCACCCCACTTTTGTGCCACCCTCGCTTAATTTAGTACGAAAAGGGCTTTTCAGTAGGTCTAACCCCCCTCATATATATATATGAGTTATTGTAGTTTCTAAGCACCTTTCTCTAGTGGTAGCTTCACCACGGCCTCGTGCCATGTCGCTGCGCCATATGACAGCAGCGTCTGGCCAGAATCCTTGTCCTTCGACTCCACGTCGAACTTAGCTGAAGCACGAAGAAAAGCAAAGATTACCTCGTCGCCTTGCTCTGCGACCTGAGACAACACATTTTTGCGCAATGAGAAAGTGAAGTTACAGCCAAAATCAGTGCGTTTGTTTTTATTCTCATAGACACGTGTGTCTGCAAAAGAATCGAAATCGACTCCCATAATCGTAATGGACTTGTAAATATACTTCGCCGTGTTCTCCGCCTCGTTACCTCCACCATACCCAATCCGTATACATCATCTAATAAGACGTGTCTTCGGTGTCGGCAGGATGATGTTTCAGCTTTGATTTGCACATATGCTTTCCAATAATGATGGAAGGCGGATTGCGAGCTGCTAAGTTTGAACGAAATCAAAGTAGCCACGGATCGAAGTAGCCTATTGACATTTGAAATATATACACTTTCTAAATTAATCCAATTACAATATTTCCAGCCTGATGGGAGGGAACGAGGGCGCGGGTTAGGGAGAAACAAAGTACCTCGGAGCCATTCAGCCCAAGCCCCTCCAAAAAAGCCAAACAGAAGCGTTCCACCCCCCCCCCCCCCCCCCCCCCCCCCCCCCCCCCCGCTCCCCATTCCGAAAAGATCTATCTAGTGACTCCAGCGGTTCTCGCCATGCTGGGCACTTTGTTCTTAGATAGGGCAAACAGGAAATATGGCCCTGGGGTAAGAACTCCAGAATCCGTTGGAATTGTGATGGTGAACTGGTTGCCATTTGCAACGACGTTCGTCAATGCAATACGTCGCTGGTCGCTGTTCACTGAGTGAGTAGCGCTGTCAATTCGAAGCAGAGCAAAGGTCACTCCCGTACCATCATACATTTCAACATTGAGCGTGCCACCTGGACGTACGGAGAATCCATTCACTGCGGAGTTACTTGACAAGGAGTTTATGACTGGGCGAGTAGCTGGGGTTCGGTCGGCTTTGACGAGGTATGGTGCGTGAAGACCCCTCCATTGGGATGGTCGATAGCTCGATTGCAATGACCGTCGGAAGCACCAAACGCGGTCGGGCATAGACCTCCACCTCCAGTGTAGACGGTACCATCGGCAAGCAGCAGAGACATTGAGTGGTAATTGCGTGGCACAGCCATAGGCGCTAATCCGCGGAAGGTCTTTGTGACTGGGTGAAACAACTCCGCACGAGCACAGAATTCTCATCATTGAATGGAATAGGAGTGGCCTGGCCACCAGCGATGATGATGGTTCCGTCCGGGAGAACAACCGCATTAGCGAAACCACGTGGGTGAAGCATGTTAGGGAGCTGCTCGACTTTGGCAGACTGGCCTACCTGGTCTATCGAGATGAGATGGGCGCAGTCGGTCGCAGGTTTCTGGTCATATTCTGGAGCGCCCCCAGCAGAAAATATTTTGCCAGCATCGTACATGACCCACACACCACACATGGCATCAGTCACAGGATCTCTGACTCCAGCCTAACTGACGGATCCAGTGCCTGCCGTACCGTATCAGTGCATCTCCCTACCAGGTCCAGCCTGGAAGATAGATCCATCACGCCAACCAAAGAGCCAAGCATGATCGTCGTTGTTGCCTTTGTTGGTGCTGAAAGTTCTCATGGGGTTTACATCGGCTTGAGGGAGTAGGATCCATTCATGAGTCGCTGGGTCCCAAACTTCCCCATTTTTGGGCAAGGGGGAACCGCTGAAGGAGCCTCCTATTGTAAAGAACTTACCATTAGACAGGGTAGCGGATGTTTGGTAGCCACGTGCAATGTTCAAATCACCCCCCCTGCTGAAAGAATTGGTATTTCCGTTGTACAGACTTGTAGCTTCGGCATTTGAGCCACCGGTAATGATGATTCGGCCATCTTCCAAGGAGCTGATACCTGGACAGAAAATATCATGTTTCGTCTCGGTGACCTGGCGTTGTGAGACTGCCTGCGCCGGTCTTGAAGTTGTAATCAGCAAATTGAGTGATACCAGCCGGGCCAGAAAAATCATAGGCACCCCACGAGGAAAAGACCAGCATCCTTGTTGACTCAGGGTACTCGGGGACGATGTAACCAGCAACAGGAATTATTGGCATCTCAATGATGCCTGACCATTTTCCTTACAGGGGGAAGCCGGTGAAGGAGCTGGAGGGTGCGGAAGATGGTGTACGGGTGAAAGTTGAGACAGAGGTGGGGGTACTGGAGCTTGCACGTGACGAGGAAGGGGTATCTCCGGGTGCATCAGAGACTCCTCTTACAAGCTGAACCGTGTCGGCTTGAGTGCTGGTGACCAATGCGACGTTGCCGGCTTTCGAGTGGCAGATAGAGTAGGCTTTGTTGTAGACTGCCTTGAAACAGGTGGCGATACCATCACACAAGGCAGCGCATGCTTCGGCATTTGCGACGTAGGCGACAAGATTAGAGGTTTCTCTTGCAAAATCGGTGTTGGCGCAAAACTTGTATGTCACTCCTTGGGCTGTAGTTTTTGAAGTCTCGGTGGCTGGGCACGAGATGAGCGGAGGTTGGACATTTGTAATCGTCTTGTCGAAACGGACTGAATCAGCTCCCACTTTGGAAATCCATTGCAGCTGACCACTTTTGAGGAAGCACATTCTAGCCTGGTAATTATAAACCGCGTTTTTGCATCCAGTTCTCTTGTCGCAGAGATCTGTACAAGCGTTGATGCTAGCAACCTCGGCAATTGCATTCGAGGTCATTCCAGAATAGTCTGACTGGGGACATATCTTGTAAATGGAGCCATTGGTGCTATAAGAAATTTCTGTCGTTGGGCATGTGGTAATCTGAGCCAGTGCAATAGCGGACACAAAGCTGAGTAGGGCTGTGCTTGTCCACATCTTGCTAAGAGCAATCATGCTATGCTGTATTCGCGTATTCAGTCCTTGATGCCAGGAGGAAAGGAGCCGACTAAGAGGAGCAGGTGATTAAATTTTGGAGGAAAGTTTGAAATCGAATGGCAACATGAAAAAAGATTGTACCTAGTGAGGGCGTAGGTGGTGCTTAAGTAGTCATAGCTTTGAAGAGCACCATCTCTTATTGACGGAGTTTTGCTACCCTATTTTCAAAATCCTTTTGTCTCAATTTGGTTTCATGTGTACTTTGTAGAGGTAGCTCGGCCATACTAGAGCTTACGTATCGCTCTTGGGCATGGTGACTAATAACCAGCCAAAGGTAAGAAAAGTTGTGAGCATGCGATTCAGCTTTTAAAGTACAGGGAAAAGAGGTACAAATTGTAAAGCGCTCCTCAGACTCCTGTGTGAAAAGGACTGGTCCGCCATATCCAGCCTCAATAAAACCGGCTATAACTACCCATAACAATCAAGTCTCGTCGCCATTGAGATTGTTGTCGAGTCCACCCAGCATAATTACGCCTATATAGACGAGTAAGTGTAACACAAGGGGCCGGCCTGAATGTCCATGTAATCCCCGACAACTGGTTCAACGTCGCTGAGCTTCATGACGGGCATCTTGTCTGTAGTGGAAGCAGAAATGCTATCATTGCGATCTTGATAACCGCTATAATCAGCTAGGCGACTACTGTTGCGTCCTTGCCACTGTAGTATATATCAGCAACTGTGCCCCTGAATTCTAGAAGAAAGGGTGGTGTAAGGCATACCTTGGCCCAAGCACGATCGACATTGCCGTGATGTAAGAAAAAAAGCGGTTCGTTAGGAGACGTAGCAGGGCCCATGTCACCAAAGATGACGCTATGAACTGTGAAATACTTAGCATACTTCGGACGAGAGAACAGGGCGTTTGATTAAAGATAGACAAACTTTGTGCGTGTGGCAATCCTTCTAACATAGAATTCATATCGAGAAACTTGTCAAAGGCGTAAATAGTGTCCATGATGACTGAGTTATATGCACCTGCCTGCATATCGCCAACGATAGTTGCGTTGTTTTCATCGTTGCCTGAAGCATTGTTGAATTCGCGAGTAAGGCAGTGCGGGCGGTCACCGTTATCGTTCACATTAGGCCACCCCATACCCAGTGTCAAATTTGTGTTAGCGAAAGCGCCGTCAACCACGCAACGCTGGAACCCTGGCTCGTTACTACTCGTGCGTTTGCCATCGCCGCCGAAACCGTTCACGGCGTTGAAGACAGGGGAGTTTGGCACATCCTTGGCGTCGGCATCAATGGACCAGTCCCAGTACGGCTGTGTCCCCTTGAATCCACATTCGATACGCAGCAAATCCTCGTGAAGCTTCACAAACCACCTATGCCACGGGAGGAAATTGGCAACGAAGTGGATTTTCAAGTCCAAGGCGTTGTGGGTGTAAACTAAGTCGTCCAGGCGCGTGGTGACGGTGTTGATGTCGGTATACTTTGACTTCGGCAATCCGCGCAGGCACACTGCTGCTCGAAGGTACTCACTCTTTTCGGGATCGGTGAGCTCGCGCCACTCTTTTCGGACGGCAGGGTTGGTGCAGGCGCCATCATCATGAGGCATGGCGCTTGGAGCAACACTGCGTGCCAGAGATAAAAATATAAGGATGGAAGAGACAAGCATGGTGGAAATCGGGGATTAAACGAAGACCGAATATACTCGTTGTGTCGATGATAACGAAGGACAGCTGGAGCTAGAAGCAGAGCGAAAGTAAAAAGTGAGCAGAGGCAAAGCTGACAAGAAATAGGTGAAGAAAGAGTGTCTTGCGAAATTGAGAACTGATTGCGTCTTTGTATTATTTTCGTTATGTCTTTAAAGGCTTTGGTGATGGGTTTTCAGTGCCTAAGCTTGTAGTCTGACTTAAACACAAAAAAGGTGCAATGTTTCAAACTCGTGCTTGAAACCATTTAATTTACAGTTGTATCGTACGACTATGTATTTCAATTGAATTTAAAGCACTAGCAGGGTCCTGGACCTCCTTGTATCACAGCCAGGCTTGGGCGTGGGTACGTGAGGTGATTACCCGGGTAGACCCGGATATGCTCACCTCCAAGTCTAGTCACAGCCTCAACGCCCCGCAAAAATTCACATTTTTATAGTGTCTACGAGGTGAAGTCGAGTCAGTACATTGGTATGTGTCACTGATTAAGGGTAAAACTCTACTGTTGACATCAGTAGAGCTCGCCTACCCGCTGGAGCTGCAACCGCAACGACATAACCACTTATTGAAACGAAGAAGAAAGTCAATTGAGAAGGGGGGAAAGAAGCTGCAACTTGCAATACGAGAGGCGCTAGTGAGAACTTAGTGAAGAAATGTGGAGATACCTTGATGAGGAGGGGGGGGGGATTCGAGGAGAACAAAATGAATTGATCAACTGACCGGAAATGAGCAGGTTAACGGGTGTATGCAAATCAAGTGGAATGGATATGAGAATCGGGTAAGATTAAATCAAATGGCGGTCCTATCTCTTGTTACAGTAGAAGAAGTTCACTATTACTCTTGTGAGTATTGGCTTTGATATAGTAATCTTTGATTGAGGTCACTAGTCTGGAAGGAGTTTTGCAAAGATATCTTGAAGCTATGCCGAGGAAGGTTTACTAAAGTTGGCCGGTTTTGAGATAGTGTGCTCGCAGGCGTTGTATAAGAAGTTTCGATGGGTCAAAGGTGCTCCGGAGTGATTTTTACCAGCGTAGGAGCCACAATCTGGCTGTATTCTAGGTCATCTTTGCTGGAAATGACCAACCATGTCCTTGTTCCATTCTACATTAACAAGGTCCCTCCACCCTCGCTCTTCAGTCGTCTGCACGTAAACTTTCCGGCGAGGGGTACTTTTCGGTTGCTTGGACTTATAATTAGCAGTAGCAATTTATTGACTGTCTGGAACTCTAGCATACGTCCAGCTGCTTCGTGCGCCTTATGTATACCTGCGTATCCACGGGGTGATTATGGGCAATCTCACCTGATATTCAACCGACTAAAAAGCTAGACCTCTCAATCAAGAGTCTTTTACAGTGAGATCAAGGATACTAAGGCTACATGAATGATAGGCTATCATTTGGTTCGTGCGCAACTGATACAATGTATCGCCCTTGAGATTTAATCACAGATCTCGTAAGGACCAACAAAAGAATAAGGAAGGTGCGTGAAGTATCCATCAAGCGGGGCCATGTGAGGACCAAGCGATTCGTGGATCGACTAATCGGTTTTAAGTGACTCGCGCAAAGTAAGTATAAACGTGAGCCTCGAGGCTTAGCCTTTGAGGTTAATCCAACTTTTAAATTAATCTTCTCAAAGCCAGGCTGTGTAAAAAGGACGATGTTTCATTTTCAAACTTGGGCGTGGATCGGGGGGGGGGACCCCAATACGAGAGCCGTGAACAAAAAGCCGAAGATCTTTTTTCTCATGAATGAGCGCAGTTTGAGGAACCCAATTTTTACTCAAGTATTTATACTAATTTAAGACTTGGAAACAACACAAGTTACCCACTTAGCTGGAATCCCACGAATAAGTAAGTACTTGATTATTCTTCTAGATAAACCCAAGTATACCCACGCTCAAGTCTGTTCATTCCATTTGAAAAGGCGAGTACTGGTTTGGCGTGTATCATTATCTAGCTTTGATGCTTGGGCTACTGTAGCCACGCGTCCTCGTATTCTCTCTGTATTCCCTGACCCGCTTCGACTAGGTATCCTTGACGACTTGTTCTCCTATTACTTACTGTACCAGCCACGCAAATAGACCTGCATCTGTTCACTCATCATCATGCTTTTTAGTCCATATTTTCGGCAAATGTTATCAAACTCTCTCTTCAAACATAATGCATTCTGTTCGTGTGCCAAGGTTTCGATCTCAGCTGTCGATTGTCATCATTATTTTGTTCATCATTCTTTTGAGTATCTTTTATTCAGGACTCCGTTTACAAAGATCGCACGCGTTGGGTATTTGGCCGCAGGACTCGACTTTACAATCCGGTCTCTCTTCTGCCGCGACCTCAAATGATCTTCAAGGTTTAAGTGAGTTTCAGACCACTTTATAGTTGTGGATCTTTACTGATTCCAGCCGGCGTTACCCTTTCTCTGCCAATCGAATATCAGGATCTGCCCGAGCACGACTGCCAACAGATATATGGTCTTGAGTATCTTACGAACCTTCGCGACAGTCGGCAGCCATATTGTACGCATGTTAAGAACACTGGGTCATCCTCACTACATTGTTTCCACAGCAATCTTACATCGAAGCGGAATGATGCCTTTTGCGTCGCGGAGTCGGTATCTTGGAATGCCTCTTCAGACAAGCGATTTAAGATCCAGTGTGAGCTCCGGGACTCTTCTGGACTCAAAGGTGCACCTACTCTCGACGAGTTTCCGAAATACATGTACGATACTGGACCGAAAGTTATCCTCGACCAATTCTTTCAAATAGAAGATGACTTTCGGAAAGGGCGAGATACGGCAACTTGTCCCGTTGGAAAAGAGAATGGATACAAAATCCTGGTTAAACGCGAAGGGGAAGGAAATCCATGGCATTCCCTACTTGAAATATTCTCCCTTTACCTCACACTGGATATTCTAAGCATCACTCCTCGCGCACGCCCCGAAAATCTAGAGGCCCTCGAAACACTATCTGAATCATATTACTCAGCTACTCGAGCTAAGGAATCACAGGTTGTGATCCTTGACGACAGAGCAGACGGACCTTTTTTTGAACTTTGGTCATTACTAACAGGACGTCCAACACTTCGACTCGCCCAGCTCCCAGCAGACGATTGCGAACAAAACATTCTACTTCCACTCCCAGGTGGCAGTAATCCCCTCTGGTTCAGTGATTGGTCGCCTCAGAGCTGTAAGATTTCAACTTTGATCAGAGCATTCAGCAAGAGAATATTGGGCCATTACGGAATCTCCACCCTATTGCAAAAGGGGCGACCGATCACCATAACCATCATTAATCGACAAGAGACGCGACGACTACAAGACATCCACCAGTACACCGAGCTCCTGAGGCAGGAATATCAAGATTCAAATATCCGAGTCGAACTCGTTGATTTCGCAGCTATGGGGTTCAAGGAGCAACTTGAGAAAGTGACAAAAACGGATGTTCTGGTTGGTGTTCATGGCGCAGGAATGGTCCACACCATGTTCATGGAGCCGAATTCAGCAGTGGTTGAGATATTCCCGCCTAGACTTGAGTATCCAGTGTATCGCAATTTGGCAAAGTTGAAAGGAGTGAACTATTTCAGCACGCATGCGACGAAAGCTGGGGTTAGTGTCGACCAAGGAGAAGACTGGCATAGCAGCGATTTGGAGATGCGAGAAGAACATTTCTTGGAAGTTATTAGTTTAGCAGTCAAAAGTGTATTCAACCGCGGAATATTAAATATAGACGTTTGAGAGACTGTTGAAAAGTTTTCCGTTTCGTTTGTGCGAGTATCACACTGTGACTATTTCACGTAAACAGTATTTCTAAAAGTAAATTCAAAAACCTAAATGTTGGTCCGCAGCTCCTTACAGGGCGTGTTCTCGGTTAGGAAATGGATTCGGGCCCCTTTCGAGAGCGACTGGGAAGCGTTTCGGAGGAGTGGTAATTCCTTTTCAACTGGTATCTCTATAAAACAGTAAATATTGTAAAGATAGATTATTCTGCTCTTCCTAATACGATTTGAAGTGTGCGTGCGGACGTCCAGTTCCAAGCGAATGAATTACCCCACCACTCACCCCACTTACAGCCTTTTTATGGCGAGCTGGCTCCCATTCTTTGCCAAACGATTGTTTACTTCATTCGATACTAAGCGATAATTTCAGTTAATTGTCTTTTTTGTTCTTCTTACTACTTAGATATTCTATTGACTCGCCACCAGATACATGTTATAGCCCGTCGACTCCGGTTGCTCTTCTCTCCGGTGTCTCCAGTTTCTCCTCATATCGTGTTCCTGCTTTTTGCTCTTCTCCAAATCCACCTTGGCAACCTCAACACATCCGCACACTCTTTAATAACCAACCCACCAGTTTCATTCACCCTTAAGAGAAGTATCAGCTCTCCATCTCTTATCCACATCAAGCCTACTATCCTTCGCTAAAGCCAAAGCCAAGGCAGGCCGTTTCCTCAAATTGGCATATTTCGAGCTCGCAAAAGAATCTAACAAGCTACTGCTATTCACTTCTTCAACATTCTTCTCTGGCTAGGATATCATTTAGCAATTCCTTATACTGGTGAAATTCAGCTTGCATCTACGCCCCCGTTGATATCTCCACTGAAAGGTATCGCAGCTGTGACGCTTCTACGACGATATCCGCCACGTACTCAGCCATCGCAGCCGCAAGAAAATCAGAATCACTTATCCACCTGGTCGCCGGTTGCAATTTTAGTTTCGGGAATACTCGTACTCGTCTAGCAATCGGATCTCGGGCATTGTATCACGACCGCACGACATCTCTTGAAAGGGCTTGCATTTCGTATAAGTAAATGTACACCTGAGTACGTGATGTATATGTCCTGCAAAACACCAGGGTTGTGAGATTGGGCATGGGAGATTTTGATAGAAGGGAGGTGCTTACACCGATCGCTCTTGATCAGCCTAGTTCAAATGTGCCTTCGCTTTTGAACAACTTCCTCGACGTCCTCCGCGAATAGCTTGAAAGGGAGAGACGGTAAATGTCTTATTCACGTCGTTCGATGGGGTTCCTTCCGTGTGCTTCCCAAAATACGATATAAGAACGATCATTCATAGGTGACTGTGAACCATTGCGGGCTGCCAAGTGTTGACGTTCTCATTGGGCTGCTCATCTCATCACTTTCAAAATTCTAATTACAGTGCCTGCCACATAAAGCGAGCGATGGCTTTCAAGACAGAAGCTTAGTTAAAAGTCCCAAGAACTATACAAAGCCCCCTTTCAAACTCATCAGCCTCTCCACAACCGCGCCATCCCAGTAGCTAAACCTTTCAGTACGAGGTCTCTGGGAATTTGCCCCCCTTTCTTCGACCCCCGAATCCCCAATCCCCAATCTCCAATCTAAGTCCCCCAGTCCCGACTTCCAGTCCAGAAACGCGTACAAACACTGGAGACCGGTCTCGTCTTGTCCTTGACTTGAAAGTCTAGCAGCAAGAGGTCGTAGACAATCAAAGTAGAAATGATAGCACGTAGAAGTCGACATAATTATATTTATTTTGAGGATGAATACTTCTTGAAATTGTGAAATAGCTGGGTCCTAGATGGGGATTAAGGAATCTGAATAGAGAGTCAGAGAAGGTTTTCATGGGCAGTGGCTGGGAGTGGGTAGCTAAGGCCCCGATACGGTATGTTCAGATTGGGATTGAAGTTTTCTTTATAGAGAGGGACAATTTGCGATGGAGAGGGGTGCGGTTTGTACATTCCCGAGGAGGATTGACTTGCGAGTAGAGTAGCTGGCATGGTGGCTGGTTCACACTCGAGGTCCTTCGGCACTTTCACGTCTTCAGTGGGAAGATGAGAGACTTCATGCAGAATACTTGTTCAAAGAGATGAGATTGCAAATAAAGGCTAACAGACCAGCTCAGCTAAGCTATGTAGCCTACCTACGGCGTAACTGAATATCCCCAACCAAATACCAGTCCGCCCATACCATTCATGATCGTATCAAATCCATGCAATCGCTTCCATTCGGTCTAGCCGTAGTATGTCTATGCCCAATGCACAACAATACCATAAATTTAGTTGTCCTATAACGCAACTCAACGCCAGACGCCTTAGATGTCAATACCATCAACCACAATACCCTTCTTCCACTCATACTGCATGACGCGCTCAATCTCCTTTGCCGACTCCTCACTGACCATAATACTAACCAAATACAAACTGGCATCAAGACCACAAGTGATGCCACCGGAAGTGATGACTCTCAAACCACCAAGACGGAGCGCCGCACGACGAGCATTGCTCTCGCGACGGGCATTACTCTCCTTCCACGCGTTACTGCCCTTCCGACCCATCGACGGACGTCTCGCATCCGACTTGCGGCGAACATAAGGGTTCTCATTCGGATCACCGAGATCAAATCGCAAGTTATTAACCACGTATCTCTCCTCCACGACATCACAACGCTCCGCCAAATCACGCTGCGACACCTCGCTGCAGACCTTCTCGAACTTCGCATAGAAGTCAGGATGTGTGGTGGCGGATAGACCGGACAAGATACCAGCATGTGCCAGGAAGAGACTGCCGGTGCAGACGGAGAAGACGGTGCGTTCCTTGTCGGGGTGTTTCTTTTGGAGATCGGAGAAGGCTTTGATGAGTCCGAGGGGTTCGGATTTGGATTTGAGGACGGCGTCGCTGCCGCCGCCGGGGACGACCAGGATGTCGAATTCGGATAAACGGGTGTAGGCTTCCTTGTAGTCCATGTGGGCGCGGAAGCTGGCTCCTTGGGCGGAGACAGTATGTTCTTCGGAAGAGACGAAGGAGGCTGCGAAGGCCTTGGTAGCTGTTGACACAATTGTTAGCTTTAAGATGGCAATCAATGGCAGATGTAGGAACTGTTGAACGATTCGCAGAGGCAGGGAGAGAAAGATTGATTTCGCAGATATGGCGGAGTAAACAACGAAATGGCTGGCAGATGTGGGGGCTTTGAAGCTGAAGCACTGGCAGATGCCAGGGACAGGTGCAAACTAGATCGCAGATGCCTCGATGATAAAAATGAGGTATTCGCAGATTGGCAGAGGGCAGATAGCCATAGATTGAGACTGTACTGAGCTTGTAGAGCTTTATGAAAACTCGACTCGTCATGGTGGAGCTACCAACGTGGGTACGGAAAATGCGGGGAACTCGGAATGCGGGGTAAAACGAAGCTCGAAACAGCAGGATTGAAGCTATCCCCAACTTCCTGTCAACAGCAAACAGTACTTACATTCATCATTGATGTTGTGTCTGGCATGGGTCAAAACCTCGAGGGGGCCCACGAAGTCCATGGCATCCATGCCAGCATGCAGTGTGAATAACACCTTGATGATAGGGACTGAGTCAGTTGCTGCCATGATTGCGACTGGATGTCTGTGCAGAGGGTGTATGGAGGTATGGTGATTGTCTGAAGGAGGAAAAAGTGAGGCTTTTGATGCTGGTGTTGTTGATTTTGATGTTTGTGTGGGATGAAGGAGAAAGGAAGAGCTGACTGGAAGAAGAAGAGAGGTCACTTCAACTGGTGTGGTGTGGCCTGTCCTCACGTGAGTCTGCCCTGAGAATGCGGGGTAGTGGGTGGAGCTGTGCTTTTAGTGGAGTCGCTAGGGTTAGTGCTACGCTAAGCCCCTTGTCAAATCAAGAAAGAGCGGGTCTTACCGTCGGGGGTCACGAGGACGTTGAAATCGACCTTCCCTCTTTTGTATCATCGCTGATCATCACTTCATTTTCCCTCGCTGAAGTAAATAAAGGAAACGAGCAGACCCCAGATTAACAACCTCATTTTTGCATGTAATAGGCGATCGGCTCGGTCCTACCTAGGGATGCACTGCACAAACCCGCTTTTACCAGCTCATCACCGACATATGAGGCGAGAAAACACGACATCGGACGATTCGTGGAGCGGTCACAATGATCAGCAGAACATGACTCTGATCAACCTTCCTCCACTCGGGGATCAACTTATCGCAATCATTTTGATGGACATGTATGAGCAATTTCTCCCCAGTACGATCTCTGATTCTCCAATTTCCTTTCTCGTGCATTCGGCATCACGTGGTTTCTTCCAGTCCTACTGCTCTTATTTTGCTCTTGATTTGGTTCATATCCACTAATTCTTATACTCATTCTTTTTCCATGAGATTTCATCTAGTTTGTTTCCACAATTTAATTAGATTCTAGAAAATGCCTCCCACAGCGGCGTTCTGTTAAACCATAGTAAAATATCTAGGCCGTAAGCTTCCACGAAGACAGACCTGGAGCAATCTTTCCTGCCTTACTCACGACATTGCATTTTAGATGCTTCTTTGCGTTTCCCTCGAATCTTATATCCCTGGGAGAGCTTTTCAATCTCGTGGTGGGTGGAAAGCTGCCCATGTCTGCAGAGACGAGGCAACCAGTGAGGCGAGAGCCAAAAGAATGCTGATGCCACCAAAGATCACAACTAGCCACAGGGTGTAGAATGCTGCAAGCTGCTGTCAGATGCCACAGGATTGATGTATAGATGGATTGCTTACAGTATGAGTTTCGCTTATCTCTCCAAAGCCCCCGAAGTCCTGTTGGTGCTTGAGAGTCGAGGCGGTGGAACGTCAGTGTTGACAGAAGTAAAATTCGCAGCATTGGACTTACTAGTGTTTCAACTTTCGCAGCCTCGCCTCGTAGTGTGGATAGTTCGAAAATGGTATTTGGACTGGCAGAGCCATGTGATAGTCTACGAGATTTTGTCGCGCGTGTCCACAAGCATTTTGCATCCATTCGAGGCCTGACGGATCTGGCTGTGCTTCGGTACAGCAGTACCAATCTGGGGGGAGAATGTCATAATAGGCTTTTCTGCTCTTAGCGTCCTTGCCAAATATCAGCTGTAGGGAATCCGCAGCTTCGCTACATTGAGATCGAAATTCCTCCCACCCTAGTGCCCTAAGTCCAGATATGTCAGCCAATTCCTTTGAGACTTCGCTGACTAATTTGAGGATCATCTTACCTAAGATAACCTGGGTCACTAACGAACCAGAATAATTTCAATACCGGCTTTCCATCTGAATTCGTGAACAGTCCTAGATGTTCATCAAGACAACTAGTCCATGCGATCTGGATGGCCCCAACTACTTGAAGTACAATAGCACTAAAATCCTGTCACCGGAAAAGGGTTTCGGGACATTCCTCGCCCGACATAGGCGTCTCGCTCCAGAAATAACCTTCACCAGGCGCTTGCAAGTCGATGAGATCCTTAAAAACCGTTAATGGTGATCTCGATGCGAAATTGCTCGCTGAGAGCGGCAGCTGATACTCATCAAGCGATCTGCCACCATTTGCGAATTTTTCGATCGCAGTCTGGATGTAGTTTTTATAGTCTTCTCGCCACAGTGTTTTGAGTAGCGGACCTTGTCCTCCCGGGCTTCCCCCGATATCGACGGCACATAACGCCGATAAAACGATATATATGCTGGCTTCCACACAATACCATGGTGGTGCCTGGTTTTTTAGGCCACTCACCCTGGAAATCTAGGACTCTTCGCTGCCAGCATATTTCCAACAGCTCATTGACTGTCACTCGTGTATCCTGTTCCTCATCACTTGCCACAGGAGCTCTAAAACAACTTGCAGAAATGTAGCACCATTGCTAAACCGGCATACATGCTGGTCAATTAGTGACATATAGCCTGGGCCGGGTCTACTCTTGGATATATAGTACAATCGCAACGCAACAAGTTTCATATAATAAATCGAGCAGTCTTCTCCAGAGTTACATACTGCTTGAAGTAATAACCAGAGTTCCATCTGGGTCTCTCGAATCCGCTACTTGTCCCGTTCCACGTCTTTGGACTGGGCCCTTGAGTTCAAGGGTAAGTTTCGTCGTTCCCAATCCAATAACCAGCCCAGCTGTCTTTGATTACTTCTTCTGAGACTTGAACGTCTCTCCATCGTCGCGCCTCAGACTCCAACTCCAAAGCTCGCCGATCATCCTCGGCTTTGATCTCCTCCTCACTGAACACTTCCACATAGCCTCCATCCCAAAACCCCTCCCGACTCTCCTCCGGTTGAGTCACGTCTTCTGGTCGTGTCTCAACGTTCATCATTCTCGGCATCTCCCCAAGCTCCACATCGTCTTTCCTCCCATCTCCACGCGAACCTTCTTTCCTCAGACCTCGAATCAAGATCTTACTACAAGCTCCCATCATCTCCTCAAAAGTCTCGCGCGGAATTCCCATGATTGACTGCTCACCTTCAACCTGGCGAGTTGGCTGAACAGGTGCCTGGGAGCGGTTTGCAGTCGGTCGGGAAGGCTGAGTCAATTCCTCAACCATATCCTTGTGGATTTCACCAACATCCGCATCATCGAGGAGCGGGGTATTCGCCTAGCTCGTCGTTTGCCAGAGCAGGGTGCGGTCCGGCCATCTCATCTCGCACCTCTCCTCCTTGCTGAGCCATGCCTCTACCACCATCCTCGTTGACGAGCTCAGCAGTTTCGGTCAGAACCTCAGCCTCGTGCCTATCGCCAACATTCGCATCACCCGGCAGCGGAGTGTTGGGGTTTTTTTGGTTGGCAGTAGAATTTGGTGTTGGTTCGGCCATTTTCTCGTCGACGATCCGGGATGGATATCGACGGTAGAGAGTTGTGAGATGAGGTGAGGAGATTCTCCTTGCGAGGCTGGAGAGGATGGTGGTGATGAAGTGTTGGACGTGCAGCTCAGCCGCAACTCTGTTATGGGGAAGTTGGTGGACTCGCTTATTTTGCGTACAGTATTATTTTCCAGCCAAACACAGCTGATTTCCATCAGATGCAACGACAAATCGAGCACGGTAGAGTGAGCTAGAATAAGGAGCCCGAATCTGCTAATTGCTATGGTACAGGTGGAAAGAAATTGTTCTTTTGTCTATGTACTCCCCAGACTTGTTCTGCTAGCACCATGCATCCGAGAGTTGACTTAGCAGAGACATTCATCTGAATTAACCTGGTTCCATCTTACATTATTCCCATTCATCGGAGAAAATCTGGCATGCTTCACATTCTTCTCTGATATTTGAGGCTTTCTCCCGACTCAGTTCCGACACCATGGCTGGGAATAGCTTCAAGAAAGCCATGGGCGGTTAAAGTTCTTGGCGAGCCTTCAAGTGTCACGATGAAAATTATTGGCAGAAGACGACTACCTATTTGTGCGGTGACAGAAGACGATCTTTTCCATGCAAGAATGCAAGAATGAGGCACAGCGTTACATGTTTATTTCGAGTAAGCCTCGACACCCTTGAGAGGTCAAATAATGCTTTTGGCCCCCAAAAGTGTCTCTACTGTTGCTGACTGGCTCAGCCTCACCCAACCTGCATTGGCGCTGACATGAAACTCGAATAATAATATTTATTTTTCCTTTCTCTTCATTGCATTTCAAGTTCTTTTTCTGTTTTCATACCACGGCTGCCGCCCATAGATATGGAAAAATGCAGCGCAAACCAGTGCCTCCATACGTGCATTCGACCGAGTACACGCCAAATGATTCCAGCCCCGAAATCGACATCTCGAATTACCACGATGTCTTCAACACAGCAGAGAACACCTCACGAAGGCCACGAAACAAAGAAGCTTCTCAAGTAACGGCTCCATTTCTGAATGGCGAGTTCTCCTCAGATACTTCGCTCAAGACCGCAAAGTGGGGGGTATTTTGGCTTGGCGAGCCCCTTCAATTACCCTTATTTACTCTCCTGGGAATCGGACTGGCCCTTGCGCATCATCTCATCTATCGTGCACTAAACGGAAAAATCGTTGGTGATAGCAAAATTGGCCAACAAGCTGTCAAGCAAGTCGGAAACGTGTTCGTCTTCCTGGTTTTGGCATCGTTGAAAGTTGCGATCGACGAGTCGTACAATCAGTATATGTGGTACACCATCAGACGGAAGTCTTTTGCTATCGACACACTAGACAAGTTGTTCACTTTACCTGTCAGGATTACATCGATCTTCAGCCTACGACTTCTTGGTGGCGCGAAAATCGCTGCGGTTCTGGGACTTCTCTCTTGGCTCCTGTTTCTAGGAGGTCTTACTCCAGCCGCCACCTTGGATATTGTCCCAGCTCTGCAAAACTCGACTTCAAACCACTTGGTACCGGTACCAGATTATAATACATCATCCTGGTGGCAAATCCAAACAATCAACACCAGCCCCACGATCGATCCAACAGCAATACATTTGAAGACCGCAGTCTCCACCGCCTTTCAAGGCGCGGTCATTCCTCCTCCGGCTCCTTTCGCAAACTCATCATTCAATGTACAATTCTATGGACCAAGCGTCACATGTGAAAACCCAGATGCTGGTCAGACTGCAGCTTTCAAAGAATATGAAAGAGTTTTCTCCAGCGTGCACGGTATTGTTACGACGGACAATATCGGCAATTTTTCTGGTAAAGGCGCGTCGGGATTCTTGATCATGAGTTCATTCAGTCCGACTCAGAATGCCCCAGACGAGCCGTATCGACGAGAAGACCTGCTCAAAAATTATAATAATGTAAGCCTAACTGACCGGACACACCGACTTCGAGATACGGCGGTCCTTTCTGGCGGCGTCTTGAACTAATGGAGAATCATGGCTGACAACGTCCAGTGGATAGCAGAATTGACGCCAGAGTACGTAGACTTCCGATGCAAAAAGTACAACGGAACTCAGCAACTCTGGGTTCAAACAGCCGCACGCAACCTAGTCTGCTCTCTCGTCAACGCCTCCTTCGATGTCGGGTTCGAGTACCTCAATGGAGTCGGCAGAGTCACGCATCAGCACGTCCAAGTCCTGGCACCTGTCGCTCCATCCAACACCTCCGCGTTAAAAATTCCATACAACAACGCAACTCTAGGAGGAGGAATCTCTCTACAGACGAATCAAAACAGCGCTTATTACGCTAGCTTCCTTGCTCTTGGCTACAACATCTACGGCAATGTCTCGCTCGAGAACACGACCACCAAGATCCAGGAAAAATTCATCCAGCTGTCACAAGCGTCAAGCAGAATACTGCAAACAGATCTTGCAGCCTGCGATGAGTTCGCAAACAGCTACTGGGCCAGGAATCTGGGTTTCGAAACATCGAGAATCTTCCCCAGCCAGCCGGGGATGTGCAGAAACAAAACGATTGATCGAGCGCTTGAAGACCTGGCGAATAATATCACTATCAGTATGCTCAGTGTGGATGGGATGACTGCGAAAGTCGAAGTGCCTGTACGGATCAGTACCACTAGCAACGTTTATAGCTACGACCAAAATAATCTCCTCATATCATACGGTGCAACGATTTTCGTGGCGTTAATTTGTGTGCTGGTCGGTGTTGCTTCGTTGATCAAGAATGGGATATACCACAGGACTACATTTTCCACTGTCATGGCGACCACGAGGAACCCAGACCTTGATGTATTGGCTGAAGGTGCGTGTTTGGGAACTGGAGACGCGATGATGAAGGAGAAAGTCATGTTTGGGATCTTGGCTGGTGCAAGTGGCGGGCGGGTGAGAGATACTTTTGAGGGTGGTGGGAATGGTGATGGGACAGTGCAGCATGCGGCTTTTGGCTTGGATGGGACGGTGATGAAGATCAGGAAAGGCACGGCTTGTTCTTGAAAGTATTGAATATTAATTAATTGTTCCTTTTGCTCCAATTGAAGAATCTACGAATAATTCACCACGTAAACTTGCCGCGGCATGAGACTTATGTTCTTGCTTCATGACGGAATGGTGACATTGAAACGCGATCTCAAACCCCAGCGTTGAAATGAGCGGAAGGAAGGACCAAAGGAAAGACAGTACTCAACAAGCAGCCCCGCACGAACAAAACAGACCTCAAAGCTCCATAACTTAAATCCAACATACTTAATCGACATCACCACATCACTATCAATCTTAGAGGCTGCTCACGGTACTCTGCGACTTATCACCCTCCTTGTGTTCAGTAAACTTTCGCTTAACCCCATCGTACTCCTCCATGGTGCCCGGGCCATTCAAGGCCAATCTCTTCAGAAAATTACTGAGATCACTTTTCATGTGGATCTTATTCTTGCCATCGAGCTTCTCCGCCCAGAGGGTCATGATGCTTATTTTGTCGTTGGGGCCGAGTCCCTCGAACTCTTCGACATGATACTTGAAAGTATCTGTTGTCTCGTCGGCGTTAGTGACGCCGATTGTCAAGTTTTCGGCGAGCTTCTTGGCATGCTAGAAGAATTGATTTTTAAGGTCGTAAGGCATGTTCTTTGTCTAAAGATTATCTCTCGGTGGTTTCCAAAGCAGAGAATAGTCCTCTGTGTTTGGACTGAATGTTCGAAAGAGGTTGACTGAACTAGAAAATGTCGTGCGTGCTGTGTTGCTGTCGTTGCTGAAAAGATTCGAAAACCGCGGGGAAAAGGGCTGTCTTCGTAGTGATGCGAGCTACTATATGGGTCAATGAGAATTGCAACTTACAGGTGGTTTGGTAGCCACAACTTCTAGAGAGCAGGTATTCTTGAGAGGATAAGAAGCTTCGGTCGTTTCAAGAAATGCAATTCAGCCGATTCTTCCAGTAAAGATCTTTGCCCGGCTTTTCCTCGAGCTCTACGTAATACCATTATTATGACAAGGTACTGCTGCCCTCAACAGTCTAGTCGACTATCTGTCCCATACCGTCGTACTTCCAGTTCCTGACCCATGTCTTGAATCCCACCGGCCCATCATTACTGGTCGCATATACACCTACCAACGCCCCCGTGAATCCCCATGTAAGCCCTAACCCTGGCGCAACGCCCACATCCTGCATCAGACTCGGCTTGCCGACAGGGCCTGCGGAGAATGTGTAGTGTGTGAGATTCGACATACGGATCTGGAAAGCGAGCTGCTTAGTCTCCGAGACGCGCCAAGAGCTGGGAACAGGGACCGTGGCGATTGTGGGGGAGATGAATGCGGGCACGGTGGTGATGCCACGGAGGCGGAGGATAGGAGCACTAGCGTTGGAGGAGATGACGAGGCCGAGATCGTAGTGGTGGAGCTTGAACAGTCAGCTGCAAGTCTTTCGAGGCAACATAGAAAAGGATTGGGATCGCGGAACAGAAAAGATGGCAAACATACCTGGTCCAAAAACACCGTCACACCAACCTCCTGCTCTGGTACCTGCAACTCCTTAACATCAAATGTAACCCCAAACTTAAAGAACGAATCCACCTGTCTCCTCCCAATAAAAGTTTGTCCCTTCGGCTCCGCACTCCTTCCATCATGCCCCGTCAAATTCGACTCACTAGAAACCAATTGCAAACTCCCCTCATATCCTTTCGGACTAATCACATAACTCCCCGGAACAGGAAACCTCCAATGTACAAACTCCGGCTTCAATCCCTCTCCAGGCTTAAAATCCACATCATCTCCAGCCGTCACCAACGACCCTTCTCCCCTCCTCGGAACATCCTCCTCATCCAACCACCACCCACTCATCTGCACCGTCACCGGCTCAAAAACCGGCCACTGCCCCCTCTCCCACGTAACAGGTGTCATCACCGTCTCCCTCCCCATCGGATAACTCCCATCCACGCCCTCCCTAACACTTAACGCCACCGCCCACCATTTCCCCCTCCTATCCTGGAACAAATCCGCGTGACCCAGATTCTGGAAATAACTCGTCGAATTCGCATTTGTCAGGACCGGGTTATTAGGATTGCTCGTGTACGGTCCATCAATTGATTTTGATCGCGCCATACTTACCATATGGCCAGCGCCTGTGCCGCCTTCTGCGATCAGGAGGTAGTAGTAGCCGTCGCGGTGGTAGATATGCGGTCCTTCAGGTGCGGAGGCGCCGGTTCCGTTCCAGACGTTGTGGACTGGACCAACGGCACCAGACTTGAGGTCCAGAGTGAACATCTGAATTCCTGGAGACACCTCCCATGCGAATGTACCGGTTACGTACAATTTCCCATCATCGTGCCAGAAGGGAGAGACATCGTACCCGATGAAGTTGAAATGCAGAGGGTCTGACCAAGCAGATGAGGAGTACGGGTTCTTCGTGCTGAAGAGGAGGTTGTCGAAGCGGTTTGTGGCATTCTTGGGGTAGTCGTCGAAGACATGGGTGGTGAAGATGTAGAATGTGCCGTCATGGTAGCGCAATGTGGAAGCCCAGATGCCGGATGTGGCGCGTTTGGTGGTGTTGAGGAGGGGAAGTTGGGAGGGGCGGGAGAGGGCGTTGGATATTAGTTTCCATGAGCGAAGATCTTTGCTTGCGTGGATTGCTAGATGAGTTTGTCAGTGGTGTGCCTTTGGTCATTTGCCGAGCTGAGGGTGAGGATGGTGTGTAGATAAGACTCACGGATTCCAGGAAAGACGAGAAAACTCGATGACGCGCAGAAATAGGTATCATCTAGCTCTGGTACGAATATACAGCTTGGATCTGGATGGAAGCCTGGGAGTATCGGATTCAGGTATGTGGAATTTGTGGCCAGCACCTCAACTGCCAGCCCAAGGAAAGGAAGGAGGTGTCTGAGCAGCATGACGACGAAGACAAAGATACAGACGCGAGATTGAACGTCCACATTGACGCGTTCAATGGAAACAATGAAATTTTATACTCTACCTCAGACTTAGGCTCAATCACGCTCCATGCTACCCAAAGATGGGGAGGGGAATTCGTTCTTCCGTGGAACCGGCAGCCGATCTTTCGGTGGCATATTGCCCGAAGACAGAAGCTTGACAAAGATCATAGCTTACTGCAGACTCGTTATTTACTAAAGCCATCCAAGGTGGATACTGATTCACTGTCAGCGTAGTATTATGCTCGTGTGTACTTCAAAGACGACGTCAACATGGCGGGGTGAAGGTCGTGGAGGATTCCCGTAGTGGGAAGTTCGGGTGGCTTGGCAGGTACCACCCCGCATTCAAGACCCCGCCAGCCTGCAATTCAGGCTAAACAATGGGTTCGCACCAGACTTGCCTCGACCTCGAGAATGGGTGCAAGCTGAGTAAAGCATGACAATTGTGTTATGAAATAATTCGGTGCCGGTGTTCGAGGGTAGCCAAAAACTTCGGGCATATCTGTTGTTGCTTACCTCGCTTCATAGGGAGTGGGACAATGGGAAAGAGGTTTGCTCGCAACATCTACAATACGAGTCCAGTGAAGTCCGCTAGCACGATGAAAGGAGCATGAAAATGAATTGTAAACGTAAGTCTGGACGCATATTTGCATTGTAGTTGAAAATATGGGAGTGGATAGAGAAAACAGCTCGTTTATTCGACATCGGAATATGGTCGAAATTGGGAAGATTCGATTAAGCCCGACCACGACATGCGGAGACCCGTCGAGCGGACATAGTAGCAAGTCGATTGTTTGTACAGTCAATACCAAGAGGAAGTATCATGTAGCTGCTACACGATATCAAGCTTTTAGCTCGAGAAACTGGTCTTCTTCTCCATGGGGACAGCATGCTCCACCACTGACACGGGTGCTCTCTTCCTCTTCACCAACCAGAATGCCAACCCAGCAATGGCAACAACAGCAAGTGTTACTACAGCTCCGATGACACCAGCAGTGGCATTCGAGATGCCTCCACTTCCATTACCTTCGTTGTCAGTCCCAGAAACCGACGGTGTTGTGGAAGAGGACCCGGAGTCAGCCGGACAGAATGATTGTGTGGCGTTGCACGCAGAGCACCATTGTCCGACAGAGATAATCGCTCGTGCTTTGATCTGTGCTGAGAACTCGTTCCACGAGAGCGAAGTTGCGGTGCCGCCGAAGAGTGGGTAGACAATTGGTGTTGTGCCAGCATCAGAACCGTTACGGAACAGAAATCGCACATTGAGATCGTCGATATTGGTAGGGAAGCTGGCCGTGTCTGCCTCGGTAAAGAGCTCGAACGACATCGTGGAAGCATAGATTGGAAGACCATAGAAATCGGCATTGGCGGATGTCAAGTTCATTAGCCCAAAGGAAGCCATGAAATTATCGTAGCTGCCTGCGAGGAGGGAGAACTTGAGCTTCCCTTTCGAGGAGACAGTCTGATTGAGTTGCGCGAAGATACCGCCGAGGAGAGTCTGCCCACCAATTGATCGTCCAGTCTGGGTCTGGTTGTAGTTGTATCCGAACTCAGCAGAGTCTGCAAGGGTGCGCAATTGGAAGAGTTGGTCGTCTGTGATGTTGGATGCGAGGGATGCATTGTGGATGGTCGCTACGTTGATAAGGTCGAAGATATCGTAGGCTTTGTCATAGCTGAGCATATCGGGAGTGTAGTCGTAGACATTCTTGAGGACGTCCCAGAATTGCTGATAGAACTCCTTGGTGCTCTCGGTACGAGCTGCGAACTCGGCGGATTCCTCGAATGTGCTTTGAAGTTTGGTTGTGGCAGGACATCCTTCATCTCCTTTGATCCATATGGTATCCGGTGAATTGCTTTCCTCGCCGTGCAAAACAACGTATTGGTATCCGTTGAGAGGGTTCGTGTATGAGGTGCCGTTATTCAAAGATTGGACTGCAAGTGTGGCATTGATAGGTTCGAGGGGAGGATATAGGCCTTGGAGGAAAGCAGTTGCAGTGTTGAGCAGGACCTGCTCGCAGAGAGTCAGTGTTTCGCATTTCTCAAGAAAGGTAAGAAGGGTGGACTGACCTGCTGATCTGGTGCACTCGCAAAGACTTGTGAGGGGACATATTTCGAAGCTGAGATACCTAGGATCTGCTTTGGAGCTCCATCCGCAATGTAAAGGTCTCGATAGTCAGATCCAACCTCATAGTTCTCGGTGAACCCAAGAGGGGTCAATTGGTATCCTGAGTAATGTTTAGAAGTTCCTGTCAGAACCAAATCAGCCAAGTATACGACGTGAACTCAAAGGCCCGAAGAAGACTCACGATCTCCATGGCGAGTGAAGATAGTGACCCCATGGATCGTCTCTCCAACAACGACCAATGCAAGTCCTACTGTTGCAATGATGGGAGACAACATGTTGATTGGCAAACCGTTCACCTAAGCTGAAAGTTATATTTCAAGAAACTGAAAAGAAAAGGAAAGAGTGGGATGGAGAAATCGTCCGACCTATATACGACCTACCGCTGGATGTATTCTACCGCGGAAGTGGTGCTACCTAATGGTAACTTGAGCCAAGACCACATCGGAATGGGTCCTGACAACAAAATTACTAGTTAGTCACCACGACAGAAGCAAAACTTTGCTGACACTGCATCTTTTGTCTGAAGCTACATCGTGATGCGGGGCATTTGGCTTCAATGGCGGGGTGTTGATGGTCAAGCTCTCAGGGCGCGTCCAATGAGGGGCTTATCAGAGGAGGGGATGCCCAGGCTTGGCTTTTGTACTGCGTCCCTTTTGAGAATCGGGGCCGGAGGCACTTGATCGAGGATTTGGTCGTTGATAAGATCTGAATCTGTGAGGAGATATGAGTCTTTCGATTGAGGGCATTTGGAAGTAGCTCGCTGATGTGTAGCAGAAATGGAAGAAGGCTGGGAATAAGCGTTCTGCAGCTTCGAAGCCAAGCCTGCCGGCGGTAGAAGCAGTAATCTCCAATATACAGCATTTTCGGTACGCCGTGAAGCAATTTTCCCAAGCGCATACCTGTAAGATGTGTCTGGGTCTAGTCTTCAAGGGAAAGAAGCAGAGGTGATTGAGTGGTGTCGTCGTCTTCGAGAATCGCTTGGCAGAAGCGAGGTGGGGCATGCCTCTGTGTACGCCGTACTGAGCATTTCTGAGCATCCGCCGGGTGCTCGAATTTATTTTCTGTGCGAGCTTCATTACAATGGTCATCATTGTTTCCGCTCAGGAATCAGTTATCACGCTCGACGCTCTATACGTTCCGATGAACAATCGTCGTAGTTGAGGTACAGTCTCAACCGCCTGTAGCCTCGTTTGTGGCATTGGCGCTGCTAAGCAGTCGAGTTCGAATTTGTCCTCGCAAGCTCTCTGTGGTAACTTCTGTTTGGCCTTTTTTCAAGGGCGCCATTACCTTCCCAGACCTTCCTACTTCTCGTAATTTGAGTATTGATATAGCCAGAGTAGTAGTCCACCTCTGTTCTTCCGCGCTATCCTGCAGTTGCGCTTCACACCCCAGTTCTCTGCTAGAGGACTCGCCCTCTCTGACGTCCTCGAATCCTCCTCCAACCACTCCTCCGTCCCCCTCCAAACTTCTTCGAAGTTGTTCCCCAGAAGCTTCGATACCCTACATACTTGTCAGTTGGGCCGTCAATCTGAGACCTCTCATCACAGATGTCCTGCGAGTACAGAAGCGTCATGCGGTGTGATGGAGTGGAGTGAGAAAGGACAAGAACAATTTGATCAATAAGGAGGGGCAGGGCTAGGAGCTTGAGAGCTGGCTGTCTGTCATTTCCATCTATCAGGGCCTGGAATCTATACAGCTCGGATGGCTAGAGGGAATCTGGCGATGCCAAACATGTAGTGTCTATGCTGCCGCTTCCATGGGAGAAATTGTACCGAAGTTGCTACGCACAGCAGAGGACCACACGAGCATTTGGATCTATATATGCGGTGGCATGCGGTATAACTTACGATAGGATTTTCCAAGTAACATGCGCAAGATGCCGTCATTATAATTCTTCTGTTCCCTTGTTGGAGCGAAATACATCGCTTTGGCTGTAGACTGGCAGTAGAGACGTGGAAGACGTGCTAGCATGCCTTCTGCGCATTTGCTGGAGTCGTTTCCTTGCGTTCCTTGTTCGTATTCCGAGCTCGTCGTGCACCAAAGCTTCCTTTCATTCTCTCACTTGTTTCTTCTTGCTTTTCCCATCCTCTCCTTACATCATCAACATCCAAGTCAAGTTGACTTCCACATTCCAGCCGCCCAAGGCCAAGACCCTGCCTGGATTTTCCAGGGACCATCTCCGCTTTATCCGGGGTCAACGCTACGCCCCGAGTAGTGAGGTGCGGGGTAGTAGCACCACCACCAATAGCAGTCCAGTCAGAAGTCAGCACTCACACGTTTGGGGTAAGAGGGGGAGGATCTGGGGCCTCTGGCATGCTGCTGCTCCTGCAACCATGGGCTGTTGGTTTCACGCGGCGGGTATTCGGGGGCTTGTGGGAGGAGAAGGGGACCTCGACTTCCATCTCCTCCCGTCTCTGTTCCTGACCGATAACAATACACCATCTGTACCTCAACTTCATCAGCATCTATTGGTCTCGCGCATCTTGACTCCTCTCCATATACCGACTCGTCGTCCGTTCTCACCAGTAGGGACTACCGCTCCTTCAAGTTCAAACCAAACAAATCTCCACTCTACCGTCCTTCGTAATGTCTCCCATCGCACGAAGCCCCATCCTCTCCGCCCTCGCGCGAACAAAGTTCCAACGTACAGGCATCCAACAACTCAGATCCTATGCAACAGCTCGTGTTCCTGCTGCCACGAACGGCCAGTCTGCTTGGGGATCGCACGTTAAGAACGCTGGTGGTGTTGCCATGATGTGCGTCCCCTCCCTTCATCCCCTCGTTTCAGCCCGGAATGGGAATAATACTTTCGGTCATCGAAGAAGAACACTTGCTGATGCCTATACGTATTTAGGTACTTTCCCGTCGTCGCTATTGTTATGTTCTGGCCATATGCCGTCCCTCCTGTTATGGATTACGTCGAGGCAAGACTTTGAGATGTGGAACGTCTCCTGAGAGGGGCTTATAGGGCGAGCTTATGACTGTGTCAGCACATACATTGGGATCAAGTGGCAGATAATACACATGGAAACCTTTGCTGTGCAAGCGTTGTCTTGAGTCTTGAATTTCCGTGCAAGGTGTTCCAAAGCAAGCAAAGGGTTGAATAGCATTCTTCTTCGTCCAAGTGGCCAGACCTTTTCCTCAGCTCCCCTTGCGTCTAATGCTGTAGAAGCGAATCACAGTTCAGTTGGTCAGGACCCGAATCTTTGAAAACCTATGCTTCCTCATGGAATCTATCTGGAGTACATGTCGCGGAGCCTGGGTTCATTCGCCAGACGGCAAACCAGTAAACAGCCAGTGGCTTATCACGACGCCGGGCAGATTCACACCGGTTGGATGAGCTGCAGCCACATTGATGCGGTACGTGTACACTTGAAAAAAACGAGGCTTCTAGATCAGGCTTTTTTGTCAGGCTCCTCCAAGGGTTTATGTCGTCGTGATTTCCCTTTCCCAGCCTTCTTGATCTTCGTGCCACACCGACTCAACCTCCGAAATTCCCAGCCCCGGACGTCTCGTTACTCGCGATAACGTCATTTGTCGTGTGTTGCAACGGAGCAATACAAAGCATTTGGGGCTACACTTGCAAGCATCTGCATTGTACCTCTGAACACAAAGATCCTGTTCGCTTTGATATCAATTCGATCAAACGAAATGAGCGAGGCGCTGCCAGAGCTCCAACATGAGAATAGTGACGCGGGCACTAGTAACAAGGGAGACCTACTTTCCAGAAGTCATGATGAATATGACATCGATTTCGCGTAAGTCCGACATACCATGTATTATATCTCGACATTACGACTCACTGCCTGGTGAAGCGATACGCGTATGTTCGCCGTCCATAGATGGTCCGACATTCGGCTTTCGTCAATCGACATTATCTCCTCAGTCGGTGAGTTATACTTGAATGTTTCTTAGTCATGAATTTGACGCCCACCTCAATCTGGAGCCTTTCTACTCACAAATGACTGCAAAGGCCACGAGAATGCGGTTGAAATCAAGACATGGGACGATCTCGCAGACGAAATTGATGCAAAAGTGAACAGTCCGACTTCGACAGCAACCATGAAACGACACATCCGGCGCATCCAGACTTTTCCACGTGTACTCGCACTTTTGACCCACACGTTCGCGGCTTCTGTGATCCCATCCGAGGTAGATTTCGACGTTATATGGGGTCTCACCCATCTAACCCTCGAAGCACGTACTGCTCCTCAACTATTGTAGAACAGCACTGACCAAATCAGTTGTCATACACGTCGCTTGAGGGTCTCAGAAGAGTTACCGATACATTGGACCGTCTGAGGCGCAAAGTAGAGCTTTTCACTGGTGTTCTGGAAGCTTGTCAGAACATCAACGAGGCCAGAATTGCAACAGTGGACTTCCTGGACCCCTTGCTCATGATCTTGATTGACTTGGTGGACTATCTGACGGATCTCGCTGGTATGACGTTCACAAGCGGGTTTTACTCTGCCGAAGACGCTAACCAAAGAATCAGAACAATCCAGTGGAGACAATTGGCAGGAGGTAAATGATAGGATTCAATCGAGTCTGAGCGCTCTGGAGACAGCGGTCAAGCATGTCAACGATTTGAACAATTTCTCGGAAGCAAATCGGGAGCTGCAACTCAAGAACTTGGTCTTGAGGCATGCTCTTTTGCTGGAAGATGAGGAAAAGGGTGCATTTCCCGTCCAACGGATCCCTTTCCGGCAGAACCCTAACTTCTATGGTCGTAAATTGGAGCTCGAAAAGATCTGGGAATGCTTGAAACCCACGGGCCAAAGTACATTTCGGACGTACACGATCTACGGACGCAGGGGTGTTGGCAAGACTCAGATTGCTCTTCAGTTCGGTTATACTCACATTTCTACCTACGACGCTATATTTTGGATACAGTGTGAGACATCTGTCACAATTCGACAAAGCTTCAATGAAGTCGCAGTAGCTTTAAATATTCCAGCAGCGGACAGACCCGGCCAAGACGAAGAAAATCTGACTGCAGTTCAGAACTGGTTGAAGAAGACTAGTAAGTAGCCCGTTTTCTTTCACGTAGGGGAGTTCACGTACTGATTACTTCGAAAAGATAGAAAGTGGCTATTGATATATGACAATGTTCGTAAGTAATCATACTCCACATCCAAGTTTCGTTTCCCCATCTGACCAACAATGGATAAAAGATGAAAAGCTTATGGAACCGTACTGGCCACATCACGGAACAAGCGGTGCTGTCCTGGTCACTTCACGGCTATATCACAACTTCATCAAGGAAGAGCGTCGTAGTGGCTCGACAATCAAACCGTTCGACTACGCGCAAAGCTGGGAGCTACTGCTAGGGCTTTTGGGGGACGACTGGAAAGCAGGAGATAGAGAACGCAATATTGCACAATCAGAAGTTGCCGCCGCAAAAGGGTTGTTGAGAGCCGCAGATGGCAATGCTCTTGCAATTTTACTAATCTCACTTTTGATCAAAGGCTTGTCTCTCGGCGAGTTCGATATTGTGTCAACTTATAAAGTCTTCAAAGAACAACGGAAAATATTACCGGAAAGACTATCAAAGCCGCGCCTCGAACCAGAAAGGTCTCTGGACGCACTCTGGGAAATGGCTTTCATGCCGCTGACCAAAAATGCGCGGCTACTGATTGGTGTTTTATCGTGGCTCTCGTCAGGTGAGTCCCTGGTCATCACGAACAAGAGAAACAATTGTCTGACATAGCTCTAGATGATATTCCGATGATGATTCTTTTGCCTCTGAGCGGAGCTGCGCTTGATGGAAAGCTTTCCTTCTGTAGAGAAGACGTGAACCAACCCAACTCCAGAGACTCATGCGTCAACACTGTCAAGCCGTCATCCGAACTCGAAAGGGTTATACAAGAATTGCTGGACAGAGACTTGATCGCGAAATATGATAGGATCTTATCCATCCATCGAGACGTACAGGAGGCGATGAATTACCATGACAAGGAGGATCTGCAGAGCTGTTTCGACACTGCTTCTCGGCTCATTTTTGAACATTTTCCGAAACGAGAGAAAGACGAGACTTTATACTCTCAGTGGGGGAGATGTGCTGAGTTGATCGACCATGTTGTGTCTTTGAGCAAAGGGTATTCAAAGCATGCCGGGCATTTGAATGGTACGGTGGAGTTCGTCATGGTTCTCAGTAATGCAGCATGGTAAATACTTCATCTCATACCCATCAAAGATATACTCACCTGCATTCAGGTATTTGTACGAGCTCGGCGATTACGATAGGAGTATTGGAATGACTGAGAATGGTATCATAGCATGTGGCGACAGAACCACTCCGCATTATGTTGGACTATGTCTCACAAAGGGGGCCTGTTTCTTTGAGCTCAACAGGCTGGTCGAATGCCGAAAAGCGTGGGAAGAGGCTCAAAGAGTATACAGCGGCCAAATTAAACGAGATCAAACGAGAGGTAGGCGTTCTTTTGTTTTCATCCATTCCCCCCTCTCGGATATTATTCTATAACTAACATCGCCAGCTGCTGCCACGCACAATAACCTCGGGAACCTGGAGCTTGCTGTCGGTGATGTTGAGAAGGCTATGGAGAACTACGAGCATGCTCTAGGAATCTGGATCAAGTCGCCTAAATGTGAACTTCTGTTGGCAAACTCTTACCTCTGTCTTGGAAGAGCCCATTGGCTCAAAGGCGATTATTCTGAAGCTCTCAAGAACACAGAATACTCGGCCGAATTGGCTGGGAAGGCACAAGGCAAGGACACAGGATTCATGGCTCAGTAAGTAAAATTACCAGTAATGTAGGTTTGAACTCATATACTGTAGTATTCAATACGCCTACGGTAACATTCGCTTTCGTCAAGCCCAGTTCGATAACGCCTGGCGCTTGTACGACAAATGTCTCAGAATCAGCCTGGGAATCATGCCGACGCATCCTCTTACAGCGGCTGCTTGGTACTCATTGGGTTGCGTCGATTTCGCTCGTGGGAACCACGACGCCGCGTTGTATGTCCATCCTGTACGCTCTTAGGTTTCATTCTAGGCTAATGGAATTCAGATTCGATCTCGAGAAGTCGAGAGTCATCTCCGCTCTTCGCAGCCCTACTCGAGAGGATGGACCACTTGTCCGTACTATGTGGAAGAAGGCTTGCGTTCTCGAAAATGATCCCCAACATCGATATGCCGATGAAGCCAGAGAGTTGAAAAGGCGCGCAGAGAGATTGAAAGAGGGCTTGTTGCTAAGTGGCGAGGGCGGGGCAATTCCCTACGCCGACCAAAACGGGAGCGAGAGGGACCAGGAGAAAGGAAGCTACGATGCGCTTGTTCCTTTGTTTTACCGATGAAGCGAAAATTGTGTCTGTTGCAACACGACATGGAGAAGTTTCTCTTCTATGCCAGCATGATTTTTCAAGCTTGTCCGGGATTGGCTATGGCTTTAGCTTTATCGTAGACAAACATTACCGTCAACCCCAAGATACCAGGTGATACCAGTGTGGTACTGAGCTTTGAGATCCATGAATGCTTCTGTCTGCTTGCAGAAAGTCCACAGAGTAGAGGAAAATATTGATCTGCTTCCGCATCGATCAAGTCCCCACTGGTGTTTTCGACACGCCGTCCGAGATAGTGAAGCGGTAATGCCAACATAAGGCGATATGGATGAAATCATAGCCCTTTAAAGATAAAGGCATCCATAGAAGAGCTCAGGCTTGACGACTATCATCACCAGAAGACGCCAAATGGAGAATGGTGCTGGAGATGAAATTAATGTCAGCAAAGCGGGAACTAGGGTCGCTTAGCCACCTCCGGGACATCATTCCAAAAACCCATTAGGATTCCCACAAGTGTATCAGGATGTGGGATGCAATCGCCAGACAGCAGCTATTCGGCGTCTGTGAGCCTCGGAATTCGACAGCGAGGAATATCGCGGTGCGGATTTATCTCATTCTAATCGGTTATTGAGGCTGTTGGTGTCAACTCTGAAGTGAACGCGGGACTTAGCACATGCAGCCACTGCCAAAGTCCGAGATTGGTAGTCACATTAACTTTGCAATTATTTTTTACGGTTTGCTTTGCTTCCCGTCTCGTGTTGTATCAAGAACTGATCCTTACGGTGTGTTCGGGGGTCCTCATAGATGCCATCGTAGCTCACAAAACAGGAGAAGTGCCAGACCTTCTTGCTGGACTTCGAATGTAGGATACTTTGAAGTTGAATTGACGACATGATTAGTGGCACTAACCGCGTAGGTCTTACCTATGGTCTGTAGATGTTCCCATCTCTGATGGTAAAAGCCAACTCACTGATTCATTGGACTCAATGAGAGGAATTTGTCTGCACTGCCAAGTAAGATTTTCAAACCAAAACTTGCGTTCTAGCTCATGAAATTCATCAAAGCTGGATTCATATCCTCCACGAAGGTGAGGGTACGGCATGCTCGTGTAACGGAGGCGATGGATGCATCTGGTGAGGGCGGAAGTGAATGCCTTATCACGTCAACATCGGTATGTTTTTAAGTTCTTACAACAGGGCAGTCTCAATAACATCCTGGCGTTGAAGACTTGTTCTCGTGGTGATTTATGGATACGGTAGGCCTAAACAATAATTTGATAGCACCTGCCCTCTGTCATTGTCCCAAACTCGCCCAATTCACTTCATGATCTCAACTGCCCATATAGCCTTCCCTTGTTCCTCGTCGTTAACATTGCCTATAAAGCCGTCCGACGTCTTCATCCCTTATTGCCAACCAGCACCCAACAACAACAAAAATCCAAAGTGAAATCAGGGAAGTCTCCAACATGCAAGTATTCCAGCACTCAATCATCCACCCCTGGGCTCCCAGAGTTACCAAGCATTGTCGAGCTGGCTTTTGAGGCCGCAAAGCTGACTTTCGATTGACTTCCATCACAATTCGAATTTCGCAACAGAATAACTCGACACTTCCAATACAACGCTCTTCAAAATGGCACCATCAGCCCTTGAGCAGGTACGTCTATATTTCCAATGCTCTGTTGGAGGCTCTGCTTGATGTTTACCTCTAATCACTTCACTAGTCTGCCAAGGCTTCCATCTCGGTCGCTCCCAACATCGTCCCTAAGCATGCCGGTGTTCACCCCTTCTTCGAGTCTGTCAGCAAGGATGGGTTCCCACAAGGCAAAAGCGACAAGGCGCAGCCATGGAGGGCACACGTGACCGGACTGGAGCACCCTTCCGATGATGGAAAAGCTGTGGTTGCGTGCCCCAAGCTATGCAACTACAGTATGTATATCCATCCTAATCACTTGAGGCCATTCTCCAGTCCATAACTGATACCTTGGCTCCGAAGGTAGCAATGTTGTTGGAGGATCCTAGTTTCTGGCTGATGTCTTTGAGGTGATCTTCATGGCTTCTCGGAGTTCACAGTGGCACTGCTAGGAAGGTCCAGGCACGACTCGATCTGAAGTTCAGCTTGGTTTTTGATGCCATTCTTCTGTCGCGTTGGGTTTCAATCAATTTGCAACGTTTTATCAAATCAATTCGAAGGGCAACAAAATACAATCCTGAGCCCAACTTAAGTACTGCTCCCGAATCCAAGTCGTGATGTGATCATTCTCCTAGAAACTCCGAAAGGATCCTGGAGAATTCGAAGCTACCTTTCTAGTTGATCTGTTGATGGTATTCACGTCACTTTTCGATAGATAAGCAGAAGCTTGAGAACTCGCCCACTGAACCAGGCAACGAATACCTCATCGCCTCCCGAGCTTTACTGGGCAATCTCTGATGACTTTCATGGACGAGAGGAAACTCCAGAAGCTGTTCACTTGATCCACGAGTCCACGTGATGGTATGACTCCACTTGGAACCACTTAATAGTGACGGAAGCTAGGAGCCTAGTCGCCCCCACCATCGCAACTTTAATTCGACATCACTGAACTTCAAGGAAAGAGAATTCAGAAAATCATCGCTTTGTTTCATTCAGTTGAAGCGGAGATCCTGTGTTCCCTCTTGAACAGAGAGAGCTCCCACGGATCCCCCATTTGGTGTCTCTGACCTCCAGTGTTTCTCGTGTTGATCTAAGCGAGTAGCTGCAGATCGAGATTGATCGTGCTAGAACCAGAGAGTAGTGCGTTCTAATCGTCCACAAAACTTCTTCGACGCATGCATTCAACTTCAGTGGACTCAGAGCTCTAGTTCAGTTCTTTTGTGATCACAATTGATCTCGTCTCAATCGACTGCCGGGGCGCTGCTCCTTCCGGAGGATTTGGATTCTCGAAAGAAACGTGGGGGCAGATTTTAGGTGACTTGTCAGTCTCATTGTCTTCATGGAAGAAGGTAACCTACATCGAGCGTGGTTGCCAGCTTTGGTATCGTACATGACAAATACGAATGGCTCTGATGGCGTCTAGTTCTCAAGCCAAAACCTTTCTAGAATTAGAATCAGAGCCATGGACTAAATGGCTTACAGCTTACCACCTATGGTTGGGACTATGTGTTAGGTAATAAACCTCACCGACTTGCCCAGGGATAACGCGATCTGCCGCAACAAGGTCTTCGGGGGGAACCGATCGGCTATCACAAAGCGCAAGAGGACGATTCTCAATCACCGGAACCAGAGGTCTCCATGTGCTACGGAGTCAGCTTGGCTCGGCAACTCCATTGCTGCGGACTCACTTGATGACCCGGATACGATAGCCTGGTTGCCAAAATTCTGCTATTGCCTCCTTCGACAAGTAGCGTGAGATCACCTCGGGACCAGATTTGGCAGTAATGTCTGAACATATCAGTCATGTGCTTGGCCTCTGGACGTCTGAGACTGAGGGAAAGGTTACCGTTGTGAACTCCAATAGCCGGACCTTCTATACGTAAAGGATCCGCTAGATCATTTGCTCGCGATCGAAGGTGGCGTTCTTCCGGAGGACCGTACAGTAACACTTCACATGGACAGCTCCAAGTGTTTTCTGGAGGAGCCATTCTGTTTCGTCTTTGTAGACTTTTATATCTGCTGTGCAGGAAAATTGCCAGCCAGCGCTCTCGTGGGAGAGGACTTGAAATCCACACTCATTGATGTCTTCCTTGGTGGGCAATTGACGGAGGTCTTGTATTAGGATCCCTTCCCGGGTCTCGGACTCGAGGTTGTTGACGGGCTGCGTGTTCGGGTCAAAAGCATGCCGGGGCATCACATACAGCCAATAGGGCTTCTCATAGTTATAGAGATCGAGCTTTTGAAGGTACTCCAGAGCTGCGTGAACAGGAGGCATCTTGGCAACGGACGGAGAATATGGAGGTCATGCGTAAATTCTTTGGTAGTAAGATAACATCTCTAACATCTTGCTGTTATTGCCCTCATGTCTGTTGTCTCACAATTCACTCACATTGGCCATCTCACGACGGCTTTGAGGCTCCACAGCAAAGATCAAAGCCGCAGTTCAAACAGACATGATCACAGCAGATGTAGCTGAGGTCAAGTTGCCTTAAATGTGCAACTCGTCAGTCACCGGTGAACCTATAAAGATGTACGGCAGATGTTGGCCATTCCAAGGATAACTACAGGCTTGACGGTCGGGCATATATCAATCTGATTGTTTTTCTCGTGTCGGCATTATTCCACCATAATCTTCCCATCCCACGGTGATTAGTCAAGTAAGCCTTCGCCAGCCAACCCACCCAAGAAGGTTCCCGTCAATTCTGCCTTGCCAGCAAAGTGAAAAGCTACCCCACGCAAAGAATCATTTTTCTTTCAGCTGATACCGTTAATGCACATCGGTGGATGATCAGAGGGGTTTGCCTTTCAGCCTTGTCAGAGCATCTCCTACCTAGGTATTTAGTGGTTGCGACCTTCTTACCAACAGCAGAACCTCTAGGTATGGCCGCCTGGTTCCTGCTACCATTGAACATTATCTTTTACATATCTCGTACTCTAAGTTTTAATTTACATCAATTTGGTGAGTATTATGCTCGGGCTTTATATTGTTGTGAAATTCGAGGCGAGACACTGGAGAAACCTGCCCACCATCAATGATATCTGCTCAAGGATTAGGCCTAAGCCACAATAAACATCACACGACTGACGAAATTGCTTTGTTACGAGATAGAGTGACTTCTCGGATGATTCTTTTTGTTCGCGAAAATCCCTCATTCGACATATTGAGGATTAAATATCGACCATTGCCCATTATAATTAATGTCTTCGTAGTACTGTACCGCTGCTAGTGAAAGTTGTTATTTTTCACGACCTTTTGTTCTGGATACCAGACCTAGTTTTGTGTTGTATTCTGGTTCACCATCATGGCGCCGCTGCGTAATATTCCCAAATCAGCAGGTCTTACCATCGATAACCGCCTCCCTCCATGGGGATTGGAAGTGATTGCTTGATATGTGATCGATTCCAGGAGATCTCAGTGCGGGGCTGACAGTTATTGGAGTACTGCTGGCCAAAGGATCTCGAATAGGGCGTTATGGGTGCCCGAGTGGTACTGCGAGTGAAGAACCCGTGGCCGCTCCCAGGCCGAAGGACGTCATGTACAGGGTTTGTTTCGGCGTGCACCCCCCACACAATTTTCTGCGAAAAATGAGAACCGCCCCGAGCCAACAAACGATGGTCAAATATTGTCACAGCCTCACTTTGAGAATGTGTAAGCCTTCCTGAAAGCGTCTGTTCGGCTCCCTGTACAGGCAATCTGCAAGTCGAGGGTGACTGATCTTCATACAGGCAAAGCAATGCTTCTTGCCTTAGTTTTAGAGCAAAGTGCAATAAATGGTTATTGGTCTAATTTCTAAATGGGGGTAGGAAGCGATTGGCGATCGACTCGTCGGTTTGAATGCTCTCTCTCTCACATGTGCTTGCTTGGGGGCGCTGAAAGGGCACGAAAAGAGGCTTGCCAGCCTGAATGTCAGTCGTTGACTTCGGTGAAAAGCGTTGCTAGAGCTAGTATCACCAGGCTCCAAGACTGTGTTGGCCATTTCCGCTTGTCTGACTGGGAATGGTTCATAAGCGAAGGATATCCAGAATTGTAAGGATATGTTGGTCACTTCCTCGTTGTACCTCAGCCTTGTATGGAAATTCATTACTCATTAAGCTAGCCTTCTTCATTTCAATTTTATCAAAACGAAGTATCTTGTGATACATCTATTGAGAATCAACGGTTTGATATACATGCAGCCACCTAGAAACCGCGAACAGTTTGTGGCTCTCAATGGCGTCCACGGCTGAGTCCGAGGGGATCGCTATGGAGGATCTTGAAAATCAGTCAACACTGCCGAACAGAACACCTTCCTGGAGGAGGGTTCGAGTACATACGATGGAGGTAAGTCTTAAACTTGTGCTTTCATGTCGCTTTGACTAAATGGTCGATAGAGCATGTCATCCACCATTAACTCTACCTCCGCGAGTCTGAAGTCAAGCATATCAAGTTTGGGAGCGAGTATTGTATCTTGGGTAAGAAGCGGAACAATCCTGACACGCGCTACTTCTATGCAATCTGATTGCCCAACCATATTTGAACTTCATTCGGATCCAGACGTTGGCAGCTCTTCGAGCGGACTTCTCGACGGTGCCGATAAAGAAGATCTCGATAAAGTCTCAAAAGCTCTTATTTTTGCGGTGTCTGGAGAACGCTCTGACTCACCTGCTGTTGATAGAGCGGCTAAATGGTTCATTGAGTTCCTCGAGTCGAAATGCAAAGAAGCGTGGAATCACATATTTAGGCCAGTCCTGGAGCCAGGAGACCCAATCGGTACAGGTGCCACCGATTTGAACCTATGTAGAGCATTCAGAGTCTTTCGTACTGTAGCTCTGACAACAAGAGATGTTCCAGACATTGCGCTGTCAGATCTGGTCGACGCTGTGTACAATGAGGAAAACTTGAGTTTTATAGATGAGGATAGATGGCAAGCGACGGTCATGGTATTTACTGCATTCGGTTGGCTTTGTAAGTCTACACCTTGAATTATCTTGAAACTTGCTGACTTTGACTAGCGATGCTGTACACTCCAAGCTTGTATTCGAAACAGGGCTTCTTGCAAATAGCGGGCCCTGGAAGCCCCACCTCCACCAGAGCTAGGCGATCTCTGAATCCAGGGCGTACCAAGCATGTTCCGAAATCATTTTCACGACTAAAGCAAGACCTTCAGCTGGTCGACCAGAATCTACCTTCTTTGTTAAAGGTATTTGGCAATATCCTCCCAGAATCGCAGCCGAGCCTATCAAGTGGCCAAATCACGCCATCTGCATCTCAGCAACGACCACTTGACTCGATCTCAGTCTCCAACATCTGTTTCTATACTCTACATAACCTAACGAATATCACAATCCAGTGGGTGGATTGTCTGAGTCTGCACCTGGATTATGACGGGGCGGGCAAGGTGTTGCGGCTGTACCGCTTCCCATCTCTTTGCCTTCTGATGTGCTTCAGCGACGAAAGTTGCTTCTCCCAGTAAGAACTCCCGAATCGCTCCTCTGGGTCCATTTCAAGTTCCTAACATTAACAGATTCTTCTCTGACAATGAAGCATCTAAAGGCTGTAGCATTTTGGACAGAAAGTACGCTCGCGATTATTACAGAGAGGTTCTGCTCTCGTACAGATTGATCTTCGCCGAGGGAATGTCTTCGCATACAATATATAACGCCCTCAAAGATGACTGGGCTCGCTCTTTTGAAGAAACTGCCGATCCGCTTTTGGATATTCTCTGTGGCCAAAAGTGGGACGACGACGAATCCATGGAGATATGGAATGAAATCGGTGCCGGCTACCCCATCCAAAGCTACTCGACGCAAGAGTTCTTCCCCTTTTTCGGCCAGCGCTTGATGCTGCTACGCAACGCTGCTCTGAGTCATGAGCCTGATGGCATTCGAAAATTGTGGTATGACAAGAGAGACACCCTTAGATGGTGGACATTCTGGGTAGGAATGCAAATAGCTCCTTGACTTAACTTCGTTAACATTTGACCAGGCGCTAGTTATCCTGGGAGTAGCAGCACTTTTCCTCGGTTTCTTGCAAGTACGACAATCACTAAACTTAATAGACAACCAGAAACTGACCCAATGACCTAGGCGATACTCCAGATCCTTCAGCTGCATTACACCATAAATCCAGCGAAATATATTTAGAAGTGGTGGACCAGTGCGCAACCTTCAGAAAGTTTCTTTTCCTCAAGCCAATATGTCTTTAATTGCATAGACTTGATTCGTGACCAAGACTTTTCACGTAACATTTCATGTAGCGTGTTGTCTACTGTCTTTTACCAGTAACAGTCAAAAAAGACAGTCAGATGGAATGCAATCCATTTCCGATTTTATTGGTAGCATGATTCGGCCTGCTTCTATTTGAAGGCTATCTGAAGAACTCTGGAACTAATGCATCGTATGAAAACTCAAGCTCTTTGGCATCTTCCTCCCCGTTTTCGTCCCATGTGACAACCGGCCCACCTTCACCGTGATTCATTGGATCTCTCAAAGCCTTCTCGGCAGCCTTACGCGTCGACTCAATCTCTGTATCGGAGGCGCTCCGGGTGCCCTTCATTACTGTGGACATTTTCCAAAGAATACGAGCGACCGCTCCGTCGTCATGACTTGGGCTTCGCAGTTGAGCGATCGACAAGGCTTTCTTGAGATACTCTCTGGTTGTGACTTTGTCAGCGAGATTGGTTTCGAGTGAGGCCCCGAAGGACTTAGCGAGTTGGATCGGGGCACATTACAGTGACAGATCCTGATGTCCAAGCTCAAATTCAACGCAACCAAGGCGATAATAGCCAGCTACAGTTATTGGATGAACGGAAGTCTTTGCATTTGAGATTCCCAAGCACCTGTTGTACGCCTTTCTGGAAAGAAGCCACTCTTTTTGGGCAAGATGAATGTTTCCGTACGCGTAGTGGATGCTACATTCGACGGTCAGAGTGTATTCAATTAGAGTGAGATTGATATCGTGACACTCACTGGGCCATGAAGGGTGCTTCGCCATCGGACACTCGGAGGTACAAGAACTCCGCTTTCTGTAATAATTCGAATGCAGTTTTGTATTCCTGTTTGTTGAAGTGAACTCTCGACATTCGCAAGTAAGTGTTAGCAAGTAGATTTGATGCGCTGTCCCCGCTTTTGATACGAATGGCAGCCGCACGTAGAAAATGCTCCAAGGCCGCCTCGAGGTTATCAGATGCGCATTCGAGGACACCCATGTGATGAAAAGATGTTGATCTCTGTATAAGCAGTGAGAATGGGGTCGAACCTGTGCTTAAGCTGCTAGGAATATTCCGTACCTCGATGTCGTCATTTGGAAGAAGCTTCTCTTGAATTCGAAAGAACGTCTCAAAATTCTTTCTACACTTTTCGAGATCGTTGAGTTCATAAGCTGTGCAACCCTCAATGCTGCACAGGGCCGCGTAATTTAGCGATTCCTCATCGCTGCAAGCTAATCTGCCGCTTTGAATGACAGCGGAACAAGTCTTATAATCGCAGATCTCACACAGGTATAGCGCGCAGTTGATCAACAATTGAACGAGCTCGGATGTCCTATATCAACTCATGATTAGATTGCAATATGAGAAGCGCTATGGAGCTTCCGTACCCTTTGAGTGATTCTTTTTCCAAGTGGTAATACGCTACAAATTTTGAGCTGAGTGAGATTCCATGGGCGATGTAACATTCACACGTTTTCCAGTGCTTTGACATGATATCGCGACTGAGTTGCTTTGGAAAGGCTTCGAATACCACGGCGGCTGCGCTGTTGAAATATAGCTGCATCTCTTGGCTGGAATAATAATTCATTGCCTCCTGCACGACTCGATGGACCCGTAGTATTCGCTTCTCAAATTTGATCAATCGGGCATTTTCTAATTCTGTAATCGCCTCTCGAAGTAGGGGAGGCTCACTGATGACACTTGAAAGAGTAGCGTCAGAGTCTCTGCTCCCAGAATTTCGATTCTGCTTGCAGAAGTGGAGCTTGCCGTCAAGAGCTTTCTGATTCGTGGGCAGGAAAAGATCGAGAGTTACACCATCTACATTAAGATTAGTGAAAAGTTGGCGGCAGTATGAAGCTTCATCAGACATACCAGGGGATAGCAAAGATAGGACGCTCAACAAGTCTCTTGCATTTCGAGACAAGTGGGTGAACGATATGTCCCATAGAGAATCCAAGGCAACTTCGCTGTCCGACCGAGGCTTTATGGGGCGAGCGGGTAGAGTTCTTTCATGCTCTCTGAACGAATTGAGGGTCGAGACGATTGTTGCATCCCCGATCCGATCATCGGTCACGAGCCGCGCTGCCTGTTGAATTGCGAGGGCCAGCTTCATGTTTGTTAGCTCAATACCTATATCTAGGATTATGCTTACACCTCCGAATCGTCTCAGCAGAGTTCGTGCTGCTTTTTCCTCTACCCCGTTCATACGCCCATCCTTGTCTTTCTGCTGCCACGTTGGACCCAGAAATCTCATGAACAATTCCCAGCTCTGTCTCTCATTGAATGGCTTTATGGTATCTCCGTGTCGCTGGGCATCGTTCGTGAAATTGAAGTAGCTTCGGGAAGTGATTCTGGACTCATTAGAATTGGGGCAACCAGGTCTGAGATTATGGCTCACAGTATGGCCCCTGTCGCCCCGGTAGGCCAGTAGCCTTTGAGGATATCATTGCTCTCTATAGAATAGTCAGTGCTTGAAAATAATGACTTCACATAGAGTCACACGATGCTTGGAATGGAGCTTTAGGAGAAATGGTTCAGGGACATTACTGACCAGCGTTATCCAGAATTAGCAGCCATTGCTGAGCTGAAACAGTGTTAGTAGCCGTTTAGAGAAGCAAGATGATGGCAGAGGAAAGATATACTAGTGTCTTTCAGCCAATTTTGAACAGCGACTTGATTCTCTTCGTGGCAGCCTATCGAGGTCAGTATTCAAAAGACGAGAACACGAGCCACCATTTTGTGATGCTTACCGGCTCTGTCCGCATTCGGTAGTTGTAAGGCCGTTGCAATGGCTGCGAAACTTGTCCTCAGGGAACCTGCAGTCTCACCATTGATCCAAAATATGGCGTCGAACTTTGCCAAATTTGAGTATGCATACTCAAGCGCGAGATCAGTTTTCCCAACGCCGCGTCTTCCGTATATAGTATATGTACGAAGCGTAGTATTATTTCTTGGGTCAAGGTAGCTGCTAATTTTCTTCAACTCGGTAGTCCGTCCGAAAAAGTCAGGATTCCGATTTCGCAACAATGTGTTGACGGGAAAGGCGCAAAATTCGCGTGGGAGGACAACAGGACCATGTTGAGTTGAAGTGTTCCTGGTGCGCACCTCTACATTGATTTTGGACAAGCTCATAAGATCGCTCAGATATTTGGTTGAAGTTTCCATCTCTGCCAGGTACTCGTTGATTCTCGTTTCGAGAGGTTTCCAAGCTCTTGTAGCTTCTGCCTCTGTGCTCATCATCATTATTTTCATTACACGATAGATTTAGGCGAAATAAGGAAAGAGATTTGTCAATTGGAACAAAGAGATAGCGCTTATAGCATACCAGATGGACTTTGGCGAAGACATCTCACAGATTCTCCGAGGATCTGTAACAGTGAATCTACAATATTGTCAGTTTGCTGTGCTAAACCCTCGAAACATATACATACCGAGGACATCAACGAGTGCATTCTGAGCTTCAGCTGTGTCGTCTTCACAATTCTTCAAGCATCGACTGAACAGCTCTAGTATGTTCCGCGCCTTTTTCACCCAAGTAGCCATTCTTGCTAATTTTGCCGGGGACTTATTCGACAGCTAGGGAATCGTCAGCGACAATGTTGTCAAGAAATATTTGATGACTATACCTGCAAATTGAGACTGAGGAGTCCCCACATAACATCGAACTGGGCTGTGTATGGGCTCACGGCGAGGCAAAACGTGTTGACGAGCGCTGCAAGAGTCCGTGGAAAAAGGATCATATGGTTCAAAGATTTTTTCCCAGCTGCGGACATGATGGAGTCAGCGGCCATATCACCGATGTCTGTCTGTATAGTTTTCCAATCTCGTCCTGCAGATGCTTTCTCACAATCTGCTCAGAATTAGTACGTAGCGGCGTGGCAGCCATGAAATCAACTTGCCTGCGGTTGACAAGCCCTGCTTTATTGTATCTACTGCGTCGCTCCATTTCTTCACAGTGAGATCCCCGGTGTTTCTGGCTCCATGTCAGTAAGGGATCTACTCAGGCATGAGCAAGATTTACCGAAGGTCTCTATTCTTCCCATTGCGAGCCTCAAGACCGTCCATAGTGGTCAGCTACCTCCGGTGCACTTTATTTCACAATTCCAAAGTGTTCAGAATATTCAATTCTTTCTGAAGTCGGCCGCTAGAGCGACAGCGAGGTGGACGAAAGTCAGTTGCGGTCTTTGCGAGGAGCGACGATCGGCGAGACACAATAATGCTACAGACTGAACTGTCCATGCGTCTGCTGCAGGAGTGGCTAGTTGTTCCCCCGCACGATGCGAAGTGCGCTACCTAGCTGCAGTTCACTCGGTCAAGCTCCGCATATGCAGGCTACGCCCAGCTGGACAGACTGGGCAGACTGAGCAGCGCCAGATGAAGCGGGACGGAGCCTCGCCAGTCTACATATCAGTAACTTACAGATCGCCTAGGCCCCGGGAATCCTCATTATGAGTCCTTTGTCTCTCATTACTCCTTAGAAAGGATCTAGTGTCCTGTGAAAAACAATCACTCCGGCCGCCAGCGGAGTAATTCCCTTTTTGATCAGCATGATAACAGCTGTGAGTAAGGAAGACCACGGGGCGGAGCATGGACGCTCAGGATAGCCATATGTGATCTGCGATGTCACAAGAGCTGATAGAGGCATGCATGAGAAAAGCCCCCACGACTATTCAATATACATCGGCCATTGGCTATGCGATATATGTCAAGGCTGTCCACGCCTATCAAGTGAGGCGGATTCGAGCATGTTAAATCTCGGATACCCAACCAGATGTTCTGACACTATCGTGCTGCATAATTCCGCTGCTTGCTTGACCTATCTGCCTCGCCACATTGCCCGGTTTGTGAGGGACCGCATGCATACGATCAAGAGATCAACAACCATCAGTACTGAAGGAGGTCTGCTATTACCAGTAATTGGTTCCCCTTCAGCCTCATTCCAATCTGTGTGGAATGTCAGGTGGTCAGTTTTCGTGTGCAGCTCTGCAGCCTATCACAGGCTCGCAGAATTGCAGCCCCACCATGTTCTGAGGCGTTTTCAGGATGACAGGCTTCCCCCCTGGCTGTCTTGAGCGTTCGAAGGTCCTGACATACTCCGCATTCCACGGCACTTGTGAGTCAGTATACTATCTTCTGATCAACAAGGCTGGTGCCTGAAACGATCAAGTTGATTTCAATCAAGTAACATTCGTAGTTCGTCAGAAACAAGTCCAGGACCCCTCAGGTAGCAGTTTTTTCTTGCCGATAAGGGGCCGATCTATGATCAATTAGCCACCGAGATCCTGGAGAGACTAGGCCCAACGATACTCTCAATCGAAATGCCGAGCTGCATTAATGGTGACGTGAACGGGCTCAAAAGGGAATCTGGCGAAGTTAAAGACACTCTGACACTTCGTCCGAAGAAGACTGACGAGTATTTCGTGGACTTTTCGTGAGTTCTCTTGATCAAAGGAGTGGAGTCACCAAACTCATATATCTGCAAGGAACACATCCGGCTTCGCCGTGGAAAGATGGACCGACACTCAGAATGGTATTCTTGTGGCATTAACACCTTCCGGTAATTCTTTTGCATCCAGGAGTTGCATTCAATTCTGACTCTCTAGATCGGGAGGTGGCTTTGGAGTGCCGAGATGGAGAAAATCTGATGCAGCAAATTCAGGATAAGAGGACGGGCTCCACATCATCCGCCACGGAGAAGAGGCAGCACGGAAAGCTGGCTCAACTACCAAATGCACTTGAGAACCTTGTTCTTCGCTTTCATAAGCTGGTTGAACCACTGACGGTCGATTTTGAGGTGGTTTGGGGGATCTTCTATGTGAATTTGAGGGCAAGTGTTTCATTTTGAGCCGAGTTGAAATCTTAAGATAACAAAACTAGCTCTCTTACTCGACCGAAGAAAATCTCAGAAAAACAGCGGAATTGCTGGGTAAGATCCGGAGAACAGTGGAGCTGTTCAACAGAAGTCTCGATGGTTGTAGCCATCCGAACGAAGTCAACGAGTCTAGAATTGCAGTTGTGGACTTTCTTGACGTATTGGCTACAATTCTAATCGATCTCAATAAGCATCTAAACCGATACGTGTCCGGTATGTAAATACCCATGGTGTCACACCATGTCCAAGTAACTTCCTGACTGCAAAATAGAACCGGCGCTCGACCCATCTTGGCTTTCTTTCACAGATAGCATGGTCTCTCCACTTGCCGACCTAGATCAGGCAGTCAAGCATGTTCATGATATCTCGACATATTCCCAGGTCAATCGACAAGACCAAGTCAAGAATCTGGCCTTGAGGCATGAATTGAAACCTGAAAGTGAGGAGCAAGCAAATTTCCCAAACTCGATTCTGGGAAGAAAGAACAAGGCGTTCTACGGACGAAGTGAGGAAATTTATCAGATCAAAGAAAATTTGAATCCCGATGATGGTATGGAACAGTTGAGAACATACATGATATATGGAAGGCGAGGGGTTGGCAAGACGGCCATCGCTCTTCAATTTGCCCACCAAAATCTTGCCCCTCGCGGTTCATTCGACGCCATTTTCTGGATCCAGTGCGAGACAACTGTCTCAATTCGACAAAGCTTCACGGAAGTGGCTGTATCTTTAAATCTGCCTGGTGCCGATCGTGACAGGCATCACGAAGAGAACTTAGACGCAGTGCATAAGTGGTTGAAGCGAACAAGTGAGTTGAACCACTGATCCGGTATGAGTTGGACACTAAACAGCGAGTGGATAGAGAAAAAATGGCTACTGATCTTTGACAACGCCGGTGAGTCTGTGAGCTACGAAAATGTACTGGGAGAAGTTGACAAGGCCTACAGAGAATGAGGAAACCCTTCGAGGTTACATGCCAGTCGGAGTGAACGGTTCCATTCTGATGACATCTCGAAAATGGTACAACTACACGAATGATATTGGGAGACACGGGGAAACGGTAAAGCCTTTCGACCCGGAGCCGAGCTGGGAGTTACTGCTTGGTTTCCTGGGTGAAGAATGGAAGCAGAAGGTTGACCCTGCCGAGATTGAAGCGGCTAAAGCAATGCTCGGAGAGTTGGAAGGTCTAGCTCTTGCGATTGTCCAGACAGCTGAACTGATCAAGGATCCCGAGATCGGTGGTGCAACTATCGTGGAGACTTATGCCAAGTTCAGGGAAACGAAACAGAACCTACCGCCAAGATTCGCAAGTGAGCGCTCAAACTCTGAAATACCATTGGATGCTCTATGGGATATTATCTTCAAGGCACTACAGCCGGACGCTCGAGTACTGATTGGAGTGCTTGCGTGGTTGTCACCAGGTCGGTTTTGAATCTCCAAAGGCTATCCTCAGCCGCTCTAACAATATCCAGACAAAATTCCCATTGACCTTTTCTTACCAAGAGATCAGTCAGCCCTGGATGGCCCACTCAAGTTTTGTAAACAAGAGCCGGAAAATATCGATGATTCAAACAGAGCATCTCTTTTCAGCCTGATCACAACGTCTCCCGCATTCGATCAAGCGATAGAAGATCTCCTCAAACGGAAGCTCATTGAACGAGAAGGGCGCTTTTTGAAAATCCATCGCGTCGTCCAGGAAGCAACAAACTTTCATAGTTTTGAAGACCTTGAAACGTCTTTCAACACAGCTTCAAGACTGGTGTTTCAGCAGTTCCCAGATCGCGAACCCAATGAAACACTGTACAAGCAGTGGAATATGTGTCGAGAATACATCCCCCACGGGATTCAACTGCGAATCGGATACAGCAAGTACGGTCGTAGCAGATCTTTACAGGTGCCGAATGAGTTCGTGGAGCTGATGAGCAACTGTGCCTGGTATGTCAACCTACATTCCTGTTGTGAGGTCCGGAGCTGATATCTTGACAGGTATCTCTACGAACTTGGTGACTACACCACTACGTCACTTGTCAGTGGCACAGGTCTTCAAGCTTGTCGAGATAAAGATTCCATGATATATGCAGAGCTCAAACTCATTGATGGTTGTCACCGGTATGATATGAACGAGCTCGCCGCCTGTCGCGAGGCTTGGGAGGAATCCCTTCGTGTCCGCGCGAAGCTTGTACAACCGAACGATATGCGAAGTATCCTTATTTCACTCCGTTTACTGGAAGATTTCTAATGAAATTCAGTTGCTGCCATCTACAACAACATCGGAAACTTAGAGCTTGCTGCAGGATATGAAGATGAGGCAGAAGATTATTATCTGAGGTCCATGAAAATTTGGCTCATCGGCGGCGATAAAACTGCACAGCAACTTGCGGTGACGTACCTCTGTCTCGGAAGATTTTACATGTTGCAACGCAAGTTTCCGGAAGCATGGAAATTTGCGACCTTGTCGGAGACGTTATTCGTACGGACAGCGGGACCTGACCTGGCTTTCATATCGAAGTATATTCCCCCAACTGAGTGCTTTGTCATACATGAGCTGACGTTGTAACACAGTGTTCACTACCTCTATGGTAATATCCATCTGGCACAAGGGGATCTGGATTCGGCTTGGGCCTCCTACGACACCTGTCTGAAAATTGCCTTGCCAAGTATGCCACTTCATCCACTGACCGCATCGGCATGGTTTTCTCTTGGTGTTGTGCAGAATAAGAAGAAAAATTACTCACTTGCATAGTACGTATAACCATTTTTCTTCAATCATTATTCCATACTGACCGATGACAGCTACTTGTTTAGCAAAGCAAAGATCATATCAGAGCTTCGCAGTCCGACGGCAATCGATGGGGCGATTGCCAGAGCCTTGTGGCATATGGCCAAGGTCATTGAGAATGACAAGAAGACAGGTCCGGGAACACTAGATGAGACTCTAGAGCATGCCAGGAATCTGAAATTGCAAGCTGAGATGGCCAAACAGCGAATTCGTGCTGCTGGTCAGGGAAGGGAGGTCTTACCGACAGAGGAGGAGAATCTGGACAGGGGAGAAGAAGTCAGCTATGACCTGCTACTTCCACTATTTTTCAGATGAGCCTGGGGTATTCTATTTTGGCTTTCCGCTTTATATTTCATCATTGGCTGGAATTTTTCAAATCCTCTTCTCAGATCTATTAAACAATTGAATTGAGCGCTCTTCTCCCACCCAGAGTCCCTCCATCTTTCTCATAAATCACGAAAAACTTCAGTGACACCGTTGTTGGTTGTAATGAATGGTCACCGGCATACTAGGGGGACTTTTGGGTATTCTCGGGGGCGGTGAAACCTTTCAGACTTGGGACAAATCCATGCCATCAGCGACTCGAAAGGGATGCCATGTCGTGAGGCAAACTTCTGAATCAAGTGATCACTGCTCGATGCTGGCAGATCTGTTGGGACACGTTGGCTTCTGCCCCGCCTGAAAGTATTTCGCCAATAGAGTTGTCATGGAAAGAGCGGTCAAAAATCATGTATCATCGAAGTCTGTTTGTGACTGATGCATGCGGAGTGGTATTGTGCCTCACCAACATGCAGGCCATAGACTATCGCATGGCCGAACTCGGACCATTTCGCGCTATAGACGGCCGTTCTGAAAAGCAAGGAAGTATTCATTCTTTGGTCGGAGATATCATTGGTAACTATGCAGTCAGTCAACAAGTGTGAGACACAGAATATCTTTGGGGTCGCCGAGAAATGAACGTATTAAGTGAATCACGTCCGTTAAATATGTCTAAGTCTACGAGGAAGAAGAAAGTTGTTTTTTTTTTCCCTTTGCTGCAATGGGCCTCCCAATGGAATGGACGTTGTTTCCCATAACACTCAATTGTTCGCGCACGTTTGGAGATCTCAGTATCCATTGCTACCAATACTTCAGTAACCACCCAAGACGTTGCTTCCTGTCACAGATACCAATGTCAGCAGATTGATTCAATGTGAGGAGATCAAGGGGGAGAAAGGGGACATTAAGTCTGTCGCAAAAGCCATAAAAGCATCGGGTCGCGTGTCCACCCTGTTGTTCTTCGGGCAAAACCAGCCCTTCATGTCTGAGGGAGCAAGAAAATATATTCTTTGACGAACCGTAGACGCAAATCTTGGGACATCCAACTAGGATCTTTCCATCGGTAGATGGCTGTTGTGGCCCCTTCCATACTCTCTTCCATGGTTGTGCCTTTTTCTCCGGCTCAGGGAAACCGCCGAGAGTAACGGCGCTAAAGAATGAGGCAACGGGTTCGGAAAGCTCGGTGGATGATCGAGGCTCTGGTGTCGACTGACCCGAATTGTCCGATTGCATTTCTCCGGCATTCATATCTTCTCGTGACGTCTAACGAGTTAGTGCGGATTCACTATATTCAATTGACCAACATACAGATGAATTGACGTGCTGAGAGTGCGTGAAGTCGTCCATTTGAATGGAAACTCTTCTGGGCAATAACGTGGAGATAGTAACGCCGAGCAGCAATTGAGGGGCGTCGATTGGTGCTGGAAGACACTCTTGAATTCGTGGTGCCTGGAATCAGATCACAATGTAGGTCGATGAGAGAGAGCACAAAAAAGGAGCGGGGTCAGCGAAGCATGCGACAGGAGCACATTATCAATGAATTTGAAATGAGGATGGGCCAGATTGGCCGCAAGCTCGAAGATAAATCATGCCCAAAATGCTGGCCAGTCCAGGGGGGTATAGCGTTGGGCTGATTTTACAAGCAGCCCACTGCATTCCTCCTGTGGCTGCTGTTGGCTGGAACTGCATCTCCCGCATGCCCACATCCACCCGATCAAACGTGGCCATGTGAATGCGATAACCACCTGAGAGGACAGAATTCTGTCGCGCAACAAAGAAGTAAATGGTGCACATTGTTTAGGCACAAGCGATTGTACGACTCTGTGGTTATGAAGACAAAACTTCTTGAGCTAGCATATGGTTGACATACTGTAATAATGTGATGACGCCCCACTTCTGAGCTGAGTGTGTCGGTGAGTCGGGGCCCACGGATTAAATTCTTCGGGGCATACCCAAGCCCTCTGCGGCTTTGTGCCACGCGAGACACCTCAAGATTGCCTTTCCCCGAACAAGCGGTTAAGCGACAGTTGTCTTCTACCGTCAGCATTGTTGATAGCAGGGAGAAGAGATTCGCGATGCCTCAAGTAATGACTACGCTCGAGTATGTAATATCCGTTGTCTAAAGCGAGGTAGCATTCGGCCTGCACTAAATCTAAATAGGTTTCTGAAGGACCTCGAGCTGTATCGGTCAGAAAAGCCTTATTTCTGCTTGATGCCCGCCACAGACGCTACTGAAGCCGACAATGAGCAGATAGATAATCTAGAGTTCGAGTGTCATGACGATATTCGAATTGACGACATGCGGCCTTTCGTAGAGACCTTCAAATTGGACGAAAACGGATTTGAAGCAGTTCATCATGTGTCGAGATTCGTGGATATTCGATCTGACAACGGCCTTACTTCCACAATGGCGCTAGCAGAATACCAATTGGAGACCGAGGATATGCTGACTGGTCGTCTTGAAGCTGCTTTTGTCAAGTGCTATGATATTGTTATGAGGAGAAACATAACATTCGACGAGACCGTGTTTGACTTGCGAGATAAGATGCATGTTATAGGTCCAGCCAGAGGGGCGCACAATGGTAAGTGATCTATGTTCCGACAGGTGCTATCAGTTTAAACAGCATTTAATAGTAATATTAGATATTACCTTCAATTCAGGGCCAACAATCATCAATCGGTACTTATCGGATGACGAGAAGCAGCGGTATTTCAAACCAGGCTATAGGTTCCGAATCGTCAAGTTAGCTTCTCCACTTGCTGTGAGACCTACGGCTTCTCTGACTTGAATAGCACATGGCGGAGTCTGCTACCTGTGCTTGAAGATCGGCCCCTAGCTCTTTGTGATAGTCGAACAGTAACGCCATCAGACTTGATCGCGTGTGATCGCATCATTCCTGACCGTGTTGGCGAAGTGTACTACTTGAAACACAATCCGGAGCATAAGTGGCGAGTTAGATGGACAGAGCTGGAAGACTTCAAGCTGACAGAAAGTAATTTCAGGTACTGGCTGTCCAGACAAACCTGTTTCGAGGCCCTTGTCTTCGTACTTTACGATACCAAAGGCGGTGATCATGCTAGATGTATACATATCCTTCCGAGCCAACGTACAATATTACATTTGCTGATCGATAATAGTTTGTCCACATGTCTCTTTTCCAAACCCGGAGGCACCCGCCAATGCTCCCCCACGTCGCAGCGTAGAAACCAGATCAATTGTCATTACTCAAGAGTGATAATTCTACCAAGAATGATCCTTCGTCTGTATTTAGCGTAATGTCGCAATATCTGGTTGTCACACCAGACTGTTAGGCTAAAGTGACCCAAGATTGCCTGGGGGAGAGTATATTGCGAAGAGGTGATATCCTATACCGGTATATCGGACTATCTACAGAAACTGAGGTGGAGACACCTGGAGGCTCAAATGGTTTTACATGACCATAAAATGAAATGGGCGGAGCAAGCTGTATATTAGTACGCTGAATACGTGAGTACACAGAGGAAGAATCAAAGACCATCTATTTTCAATGCGAGAAGAGGTTATTCTCCTTATAAAGAGCAAAATTCTATGGAAATCAGGCATCCCATCAAGCACATGGATCGAGCAATCACGGCGATGTGATAAGTTCGCCCTGAATTCTCGCTCTTGTCCCTATTTTACCCCTAGCTACATTCTGAGAGGTAAGTACAGTCGCGATGGAAGGTAAATCACGTAGGGAATGTTACTTCACGCCCTAACAGTCACCGTGTGTCCTAGGACTCCAAGAGAAGCATTTCTTAGGACTCTTACGGCTGTAGCAGAAACCTGGGAAGCTTTTCCGACACTTGTGCAATCAATTATTAATGTCTCTAGGTGGACTGTCACCTCTTCTATCCAGTGAGGCAGAGACTTTCACATCGATATCGATGATTCACTTCAGAACTCCATATTACTATCAACATTGCAGCTAGTCAGGCGCGAATAGTCTTGGCATTGAAGCCAAGCCGCATCCCGTAATTGAAGTCAGAGCAGTCCGCTAATATTATAGAGGTTACAGGAACTCAGTCGGGCTCCAAAGCCGACAGATCGCGTTGTATTCAAGGAATAAAGGAAATATGACGAGATGCTGTGCAAGGTGACGGGTAAGAATTGAGGCCTTACCGGATATTCCAAACCCAGCAATTCAACCAATACAGGAAAAGGCAAACGTAACGGACATACCTCGGTCAGTAAGGCTACTGAGCGTGCGAGTGGCTAGGTGCAGAACACCACTTTGTTGCGGCAGCCGGCATATCGTTATCTTTGAATGGTGAGATTCTTACGCCCGGTTTGTATGAGGGACCAAATTGTGGCTGCCCAAGGCAGTTAGTGAGGCAGATTAGACCAAACCAGACCTGCGTGTTCAAGATACCGGATTGTGAAATGATTCGTCGGGAATATATGGCTTGCGCAAGGGCATGCAGCGACTCCCTGGCCAGAAATTCACTCAAACGTAAGACGATGGCGGGGTCAAGATGCCCCGCGCCGGCATCGCACATTGAACTTCCGCAGGGGTCGTTCCATGGCCAGCACAACAGCTGATTGGATAACCGATAAACATCGTGACCTTTCAACAACTATCGTCCTATGGTACGATATTCAGCTTCGACAGCTTTTGAAGCTCTTCGCCATACCGATCCAGATATTGAGACGTCTAGATGCCGCAGGTTCAAGCGACGCTGGAGTATCTCCAGAAGCTTCAGCTTTATGAGGATGAAAAGCCATACTGGTGCTTCATGCCCATAAGTGAGGGGTTTGATCCGAATGTCGATCGAGTTGATAACCTGGAGTTCGAAGAACACAAAGATATCCCGATCCACGACCTACGAGAATGCAAAGACCCTATACCAGATGTCGACGACTGTGGGTTTCAATGGCTGGACCACCGATCAGCATTCGATAGCTTCACGAAAGCAGAGGACGTTGCGGGATATCGAGACGAGACCGAGGCGCTTCTTAAAACCACGATGGACGCTGTATACGTGAACTGCTACGACTCGGTATTGCGCAAGAACATCATCTTCAAGAGAGACAAGCTGGACCTTGCAGATCCTTTGCATACGGAGGGGCCGGCAAGAGGGGTGCATAATGGTGAGGATCGCATGTTTGGAATCGAGATACTGTTGACTGACATACAGAGACATCACGTACGAGTCTGGGCCAGCGGTGATAAATCGATTCATGAGCGACGATGAGAAAGCCCAATTCCTCAAGCCTGGATATCGATTCCGCATTATTAAGTGAGACTCCAGCATAATTCCCAATAGAAATTGCATTGCTAACCAGGGCAGCACATGGAGAACCCTCAATCCTGTACTCGAGGACAGGCCGTTGGCATTCTGCGATAGCCGATCAGTTGATCCCAACGACCTCGTCGCAACAGATAGAATAATACCTGGGAACGTTGGGGAGGTCTACTACCTTACGCACAACGCCAAACATAAGTGGCAAGTCTATGAATATCCTCAATCATCCTCACAGGAGTCTGAAGCTACTACATGCTGATTGTTCACCAAGGTACTGGCTCGAGAAACAGACACCCGAAGAACCGCTGATCTTCGTGATGTATGATACGAAAGCTGGTCCTCATGCTCGATGTAAGTCAACAACCTTTGACCCCACCTCATCCAAAGCTAACAATGTGCGACTTTCAGTCTGCCCTCACGTATCTTTCAAGAACCCGAGATGCCCAGAAGGCGCATCCCCAAGAGAATCGGTGGAGACAAGATCGATCGTAGTCACCAAGGACGGATAGAGCTGCACGCAACATGGAAGACTGGATAAGAATCTTTTTGTATACACCAAGAACGTCGTACCCAAGATGAATCGACACAAATAATGAAAAATGGTGAGTCGTGATGCTATTGGTATCCACAAAAGCTGACCCTGGGGCAAGAACAACATCGCCGATGTCTCAACTACGAGGGCACGAGGGCAAAGCATAGGGGAGCTGCCGCATGACAGCTTTGGCCGCGAGGAAATGCGTGACAGAGGGTCCGCAAAGACTGTACCAAGTCTCCATATGGACCAGAGACTCGCCACTGAAAACGACAATGCTGTTGAGATAAAGTTGGTAGGGGTGGGGCCGGCTAAAATAGCCTCCGCGAGTAGCGAGAATGAAAACATCACGTGCGCTGCTTTTAACATCAAGAAGATCACATTTGGCGAATGGGAACAGTCGTGATAGGCATTCAAGTGCTTAATGTTCTCCACCTGCACAAGCAACTCATCTGCCCCTCATCACTAATTAAGAAAAAATAAAGGAAATGTAATAATAAACACCCAGCTGGAGGACTTGACTATTCCAGCACTCAACTCTCCCATCCCAATGTCGCTTAACAAATTGCTCAATCCTCCACAGAACATTCGTCTTCTCGGCAACATGCCCTTCTGCTCGCAACTGCTCCCTAATCTTCCAATTCCGTCCTACACAATATACCAATATCAAGGTCGGAGAGCATCCCACTCTAGGGATAGTTAGCGTTTTGAAGTCAGGCTTAATGTTGGTTACTCACTTCCATGACGCTCAATCAATGACCGTATCTATCCACTTCATAACGAACATGCAGCTGTGGTCAGAGAAATTCCGAAACTGACAGAATAATAGTTCTTAGCAAACGACTGGTGAAGGAGTTTCGTGGGTGTAGGAGGGAACTCCATGAGTCCAGTGTATATTCCAATCGTCTACAGAGACTTCTTTGTCGTTATAGATTGATCCATCGTAGGTGTTGTAAGGGTTTGATGAGAGTTTTCGTGTAAGGAGGCGATAGATGTTGAAGAGGATGAGGAGGAGAATGATGAAGCCCGCAAGGGTGAGCTTTCTCGATCTCCAGCAGACCGAGAGACAATAGAGGACGCCCTTGCTTTTGGTCGGGGAATTCGGAATGGTAGCACTCATTACTTTGGCTGAGAAGGACCCAGTGAAAGTTGGAGAGATGTTGGTGGTAGTGTCATTGGATTCCCGGTCGCTGTCACTGTCGCTGTCGTAGTCCTCGTAAAATAGTCCGAATGTTCCTGAATTCGATCGATCTGGGACAGGCTCTGGCTTTCGGACGCCGCTGGCTGATGTGGTCGTTCGAGACTCGACGAAGGCTCTGGACTTCTCCCACGCCTCCGTAACTTCTTTTCTCTCGTCCTTGGTCAATGGTATATATCTTGTAGCCAATAATGGGCATTGAACATCCCTCAGCATTATCGTCTGCTCTATGACAGTCTGTTTGAGCTTCGCCTCCAAGGTTGGGTATTCCCTCACGTAGTATGCCGGCTTCTCAAGATCAACCCTCTGGGGCTCAAGACGCGCGAGCTTTCGTTTCAACTCAAGGATCTGCCCGTGCTGGTATGCTATCGTGTCGGCGGCATGTGGAATCCAGATTCCAACGCTACCGTCGCAGATCATCTCCCAGGTGTCCTCCTTTGCCTTCATAATCTGGCCTTGAAATTCATCGGCTTCGGCATACCCCTCCACGTTGACTGCATAGCGGAACACCAGGTGCTTCTTTTCCGCTTCCCAAATTCGCTTCTCCGCTGCCTACGCTTGCTTGTCTGCTTCCCAAGCTCTCTTCTCTTCTCCGCTTCCCAGCCTTGCCTCTCTGCTCTCCAAGCTTTTCTGTCCGCTTCCCAGCCACACTTCTCATCTTCAAGAGCTTCCAGCCTGACTTTATGCTCCTCTGAAGAGTCGCTAGGCCCGGCAAAAAGGTCGCTGATGTCGTCCTGTACTTCAGCGGAATCCCAGCCATCTCCGACAGAGGTGCTTTGCTGTAGAGCAGGGCCGGATTCGCTGGACACCATGATATCTGTATCTGACGTGGCTGCTATGAGTTGCTTCGATTGCAATGTTCTGTGCTGAATTGGGGACTTTGCTGTGGAAATTGGATTTTGTGACGAAAAGAGGCAGATCCAGGAGGCGATCGAAGTTATGGGAAATAGAGTCTGCAAGTGGGAGATCGTTCTGAGGAAGGAAGCTAGTGTTGAGCTATGAAGCTAGTATTTTTTGAGGTTAGTATTGTCCTTGGAGGATCGTGTTGTTGATTTCGAGTTTTAAGCGAGTGAAAACAGAAATCGACATTGTGTCGGATTCAATGTCATTCAACGAAAATCTAACACTTCGGTGCGACTCCCGCGATGGCTATTCAGTCTTGATTCTGAACATGTATGGATCATGAGTCATCTTTCATATACTTATTTATATGCTCTGTTCTCTGTCGCAGATCGAGATGCTCACCTGGAGTGGTTTGTTTACTAGTCCTAATTAATCTTAGCGCCATCGTCCCCACGATGTCGCGCTCTATTTTAAGGTAACAAGATGACAGAGTTCGAGTTTGGAAATCGAATAGATACAAAAGCGGAAGAGTTGGGTGGTGCCTTAACGCTATACAAAAAACAAACAAGATGGCCTCTCCTTACCTCCCAACCTTCGTGCCCACCGAGATAACAGCAGGTACGCCAGCCGAGCCAGCTCCCTTATTCGAAGAGTAAGCCAGAGACTTCTCTGCACAATACAATACTAACAACTCATCAGGCTCTTGGGAACAGATTTCACATCATTATACATCGGATCAGCACGGACGCACCTACTGGTCCACAAAAAGATCCTATGCGAGCGAGTTCCATACTTCAAAGCCATGTTTGACAGCGGCTTCGCCGAAGCAATCTACAACAAAGGTATCTTCCCCGAAGATGAACCTTCCGCTTTCGATGCTCTCATAAAATGGATCTACACTGGAAAGCTCCCGGCGATGATGGAACGCATCGTTCTGATCCACGGAGTCGAAGAAGAGACAAGAACCATCTGGGACCCGATCGATGTCTGTTGTCTCGCAGACAAACTCTGCTTGGATGAACTTATCATTGCGACTATGGATGTTTGGATCAAGGTTTTGAAGGAGAATCATTGCATGCCGAGCTGTGAGGTCATCAATACCGCGTATTTGAGCACACAGGCAGGATAGCCACCACGACGATTCATCAGTCGGATGGTGTTTTGGGCAGAGGCGTTATATTTGAGGGATAAAATAGACTCAGTCCTACGTGCTACTTTCTTAAGTATGATCAAGGCTCAAGATCCTCTAGGCGAGATGCAAAAAGATTTATTTGAATGGGTGAGGCGCAAGAAGAGCCAGGCGTTCGTTGATCCCCCAGCACCCTACTTTGTTCACGGAGATACGGTCTCTTCCGAGAAGTCTAAAGGAAATGATTGCATGTCTTCCAGCCACGAAGACCTGTCAGAGATTCATTCCTTGTTCCCAGAGTAAGTGATCCCCATACAAGACGTGTCTCGTTTTCATCAGAAACAAATGCTGATCTTTACACAGCACAATCGGCGATGTTACAGTGACACTTCTCGTGGGAAAGGATGGGAAGCCGTACCGGGTTCATTGGAATTTGATTTGCACGAAGATGCCGGCACTCGAAAAATTATTTACGACACCAGACTCCAGATCTCCCCAAGCCCCTTCTCATACAATCCTCGAGCTTCCAAACGACGATGCTTCAGCATTCGGTATTCTCCTACAATGACTCTATACCGGTTTGATTTCGTCCATCAGCCTATCACTACCAAGACCTGAGCGGAGTACTTCGAGGATCAGAACGCGGGAACCTGCTGGCCAACTGGTCCCCCCTGGACGTCTATTCCCTCGCAGAGAGACACAAACTCTCAGACCTCGGACTCATGGCCATAGGCATGTGGATCACAGCCCACGAACGCTTCGGCGAATTACCGACGCTGCAGGAGATGGAGGAGGCATATACATGTATTGGTGATGCATTTCACTGGTCTTGTCCGCCGCGCGAGTATGTCACTGCAATTCTTGCATATATTGCGATGAGAAAGGATAAGGATAAGAAGATTAACATGGATAATTATCCGGCTGAGGAACTAGATTATATGATAGTGAGAAATCCGAGATGGAAAAAGACCTTCTGAGAAGTATGAAGAGGCCTACACTGTTTGGAACTTTGCCGCAGGATCCGAGGGATGAATGGGTATGTAGTTTCGGAAGGGGTTGATGTGTAGGACAAGTCAACTTCAAAGGGCAGGAGTAATGATGGAAAAGAAAAACGAAGAGAAGATTGGGATATGAGGAGTTTCGGGTCTTCTATCATGGGGATGTGTGAATCTCGGAGGCCAACGTCTTCAAGAATGCTCATCAATCTAGTACGACTGAAGCTTAGGATCTATTGAAATATACATGCAATGCCATTTATGACTGTAAACCATTGGCGATGTCCGCTCCAGCCATCCACACATACATGTGTTGCGAAGTGCCCGAAGGGGTACCGAGCCATGCACTATTTTGCCACCAAAATCTCAACATCTAACGAGCGGGGCAAAAACTGCGACAGGCGCTGCGTAGATGGCAATCTGACATATTCGGGGCCTACGAAGACCAAGTCCGCACACATTTCTTTCTCCGTGTTATTGCTCCACCCCTGCCTTTCAACGCCGCATCGGTCAAAGTCCTACATATATGCCGTCAATCCTGATTGCGCTTTTTGACAGGACATGCCTCGCCATCTCTATGCCCATGAAACGTACATCGTGACATTGTCCGCGGGTCCTCTGCAACTCGTCCAAGGGGTAACTTCCTCACTGCTTTCACATAGGCCAAGGAGACTTTCGGATGACCTTCCAACAGATCGCTCAGTCCTCGAGTTGGCCATAATGATAGAATTTGATCCTTTTTGGGGAGTCCATGCATGATGAAGACTAAGGCGAGGACAAAGTATCGCCGAAATGCTGATGTCTCGGGCAGATGATCAATCATGTCACCGATGTCAGCGAGCGAAGGAAGTATATTGCCGGTCTCCGACGCAGCGAGAATATCGGTAGCAATTTGGTCTTTGAGACTATCTAGACAAAGCTTGTCTACTAGCGCGTACAATCTCTTGGAAGAGAAGTTGGCGACGGTACCTTTCCCTTGCTCCTTGGTAATTCGATACTTCGGCAGAGTTCCGGTGTAAATCCACTCCTGGAGGATGTCGAATGATTCTGGGTCATCTTCAGGAAGATGTGCTTTGTTCTGAATTTCCTCTTTGAAGCCGCTGTTGAACATCTTGTCGAAGTAAGGGATTTTCGCACACAGCAGCGCCTTGTGGATATGGAATTGCTTCGTCTGGGCACCAGTACCAACGTATATGTCAATCATAGTATTGCCCAATGTTCTAGCTAGCGTTAGCAGGCAACCAAGGTTGAAACAGTCGTTCTGGAATGCGCTCACTCCACGAACAGATCTCTCTTCACCTTCTTCTCCGCGCCATCATTGTTATTGGGTTCACTGGCGGCGCGCTTCTTGGAAGCCGAAGATGGAGCGGCGTCCATTGTGTCGTGAAACTCAAATCAATGATGTCCTTCGGTAGTTAACGGAGAGGATGAGCCGAATAAAGCGATCTGAGGATTTTGACGAGTCTTGATGAAGTTGAACTCGAGATTCTAATTATAGGTGTGCAGAGAGAATCGCTGGCGGTCCTGCAGAAGTCAGACATGCTGTAAAGGAAGGGGATATTCGAAAGCATACCAGCTGGAAGACCACCCGCACCGATCGAGTCGATATCTCAGTATGGACTTCGCGATGCGAGTTGGCTCGTGTGGGAGAAGATGTTTGGTGTTGAAGCTAGGTTGGTGCGATGAGGAAGGTTGCGGACGGACAGAGTGACTAGCGAGATCTCTGAGCCTAGATTCACTCAACCTTATCTGAACGTCCAGACTCCACTTCAACTTCAAAGTGAATTTCAGCAGTTTATTTTCGATATCGGCGACACGTCAACTCTCGAGACCAAGTCATTCCATCCTACCAAACGAACACCCTTCTAATCAGTGGGGATCTTTCCTTAGAGAACATTTTACTGAAGTCAAGGAGATGCTTCAAGTCCTCAAGGGAAGCTTATACTCTTCCAGCGCAACATCGCCCAACAAAGTCCTCAAAGAGTCATCGACAACGAGCATTGGCCCTAACTACGAGAGAAGTCAAGACAGATGAAGAGGTCTATGAACAAAGGCGTCCGAGCAGAATGTCTCAAGGTCAAGACTGGAATAAAAGGATTCCACATAACAAGGATAGGGGAGAAGAGCCAAAGTCACTGTCAGCCGCAGAGTTTCTTCTTCGTCTCTCGCTCCCTCTTTTCTCACACCTCACAATATGAAATTCCTCCGATGCTTCAAGTGTACCTGCCACCTCTCCAGCTCTAATACCTCCCGGCTTTATCCTCGAATCAGGAAGCCTCTTCCTCAACATCCTCATGTCCCCTTGTCCGACGGCTTGTCGACTCGGAATCTCTCTTCCCAGGACTTCATCCAGCTTGATGAATCATACGAGAGGCTTTGCCAAGGACCAAGTATGGACCGTGCTCGAGATGCGCATACAAGGAATGGTAGCAAAGACGCAAGCAGTAGGGCATTTGTTCGTTACGCTCTATATATCAAAAGCAATACTGAGTTCTATCTTCCGGTGTTGAGTGGTTTCAAGCCAAACAAGCCAAACAAGCCTGTGCCAACTCTGGAAGTCGCCATCTCAATCCTGATCCGGACCTGGCATTACGAAACATGTGGCGTGCATTTGTATGGATTAGTAGGTGAAGGGGAAAGGTGAGATAAGACCCGAGGAGTCAAGTATCGCGAAAATCAACACCACAGCCGTGAATGATCATGCAGACTCGGAAAGAATTGGTTAAGAGGGAGTGAGGGGTACTTGGAGGGGTTCTGTTAGCGAGGATCGGATGTCCCGAGCGCCAAGAAAGCCGAACTTACAGGGCTGGTCAGCCCCTGAAAGCCCTGAATCCTCCAGCCCTGCTAGTGGGAACACTACTTGATCTCCACCGAAGGCCCCCCGCTTCATCCTCACAGAAATACCTTCTCCTTCAACGATGGCTGGTCATAACTTTTCTTCTATTTGAAGGTGATGAGACCACGCTCAGACCAGTAACATCACATTGTGTTGTCTCCTTACCATAGACTCGGACATCTCGTGAGCTCAGAGCCAGCCGGATGATCCATCCAGCTGCCACGCCATGCAATTCCGTATCCGCCATGGCGCGAGGGGCTGGCTGAGACTGGCGATGAGGTGAGGGGCAGTAGGGAACCACCACCTGCATGTCTAGCATCTGAGCTGCAGGTGATTCGCACTTCAACCCGCTGGGCTGCATGATTTTAGTATTCAGCTGGTGTGTTTCAGATTTGCTAAATTGCTTTTCTAAAATGTCTCCTGCCGTCTTATCTGAAGTCTTAAATTCACCTCTACCCCTCCAAACCTCATCACCCCGCACTCTCAGCTTCAATCTCACAACACCACACCTCAAACGACAAGGTCCCAGAAACACTTTATCATCGCGCGACCTCGGAGATCGCCAAAATGCCTAGCAAAGGCGTCCAATGCTACTCTTACGTCTGTGTCCCAGGCTGTCAAATTGAATTCTCCGTGCCTGGAACCACCATCACACGCAATGCTCAACGCCAATACACCAGCGACCATCTCGAGGTCGACAAAGAGCACATCAAGGGCGCTTTTAACTTCTCCGGAACATTCTCATTCCGCGTCACCCAGAATGGAAATGAGATCGCCAACGAGAAAATAAGCATCAACGTCCTCACCGGCAACCTCGAAGGCGGGACTCTCAAAACAATGGCCAACCAAGCATCTATCGTCCGCAACGACGTAATCGTCTCCTACGGCTACTACGACGCCGGCCCTGGAGTCGCCGGCCTGCCAAACAGAGACCAATGCTACGTAACCGTCTCCCCCAACTACTCCTCCTGGATGAGCCAACTCGCCCCTCAAAATTCACCACAATCCAACAAACCCTTCCACAAACTCTTCCTCCCAGCAGCCCACGACATAGGCATGAACAGCATGCAAAGTTCCGACGCCGTAATGGGCAGCGACGCCCTCGTCAACGTCCTCACAAGCATCGACCCCGTCTTCGCCAAAATCGCAAACATGATGGCCCACCCCGCCGTGATGGCCATCGCACCCAACATCGTCCGCGGTCTAGCAATAACTCAAAAAGACTCCTTGAATGCCATCCTCGCCATCGGAGCTCGATATTTCGAGTTCAGACCCGCATACCTACACAACGTGATCCGCGGCAAATCCGCCATTCCCGACGTCCTCTACTTCTCTCACTCCGCTATTCCTGGCATGCCTTTCGCGGAGTTCCTCTCCGATGTAGTTAAGTTCCTACTTTCGCATCCAGATGAAATCGTAGTCACACAACTCCGCTGGGACGGCGTCCCCGCCGAATGCGCCCACCCCAGCAACGAGGACATCTCGCGCTACATCTCCACGGCCCTCGCCCCCACCAACGGCTCCATCATCCAAGGCTCTCTCGACGACATGCTCCGCCTCTCCATCAGCGATCTCCGCGCCCAAAAGAAACGTCTCATCCTCTTCACGCCCTCCGATTCCTTCTCCACCTACACAGACTCCGCAAACGCAACATTAACCGGCGACACCATCCTCGCTGAATTCAACGCCATAACGCCAGAAAAACAGCGCGGCAAACCGTTCACGAATCTGCAGTGTCAGGCTACGGCGACGAATGTGCCGGAGGCGGTGGCGTATTCGGTTCTGGCGGCTAATGCGAGTAGTAGTTGTTTGTTGGCGACGAAACCGATTTGTGATGTTAAGACGCTGCCGTGGGTTATGAGGGAGGGCGGGAGGTTGGATCAAGAGCAGCTTGTGGTCGTGATGAATGATTTTTTGGAGGGGGCGACGGCGGATGTTTGTGTTGAGTGGAGTAGGAGGAGGTTGGCTTAGGTGCGCAAAGGAGCGGCGAGAATGTGGGTGAGGAGGAAGTCATTGAGGAGAGGGATATGGATGAGGAGGATACCAATTCTATGAATTTGAAAATCGGAGATTCGTTTGCTTGTTGAATGCCTTCTCACTGACGCTGGGCCGATATCTTAGCTTGGTTGAAGGTTCTATCCCTCGTGCCGTATTCAGTATTCAACAACATATCATATTCAAAAAGCCATGATGTCACTTTCCGTCCCGATATCTCAGACTAGCCCATGCATTAAGATCTTCAAGGTGTACCAATTACAGAGCTTTCAAAATAATCAGTATCAAAATCTCAATGCGAGCATGTATGTGTATCATATCCAGACCTACCTACTTACCGTATCTGGCCCCAGCATAGCTAAAGGCAAAAGCAGTCGAGCACCTCAGGAGAATCTGCTCGAAATCCAACCATCGCTAAAGAACCGATTCTGTTCTTGGCGTGGCCATTTTGGGATATCTTCCTTTTTCGTCGCTTCTCTTCTTTGGTCACCGTTGAGGTGTCCTCTTTTAACACCACTGGTGATAGAACCATCTCCACTTCCTGTTTTGGCGTTGAGAGCGGGATAGTAGGTGTCAGCTTTGTCGGAGTCTGACTCTTTAGCTTTGCTAGGGAGGTCAGGGGATTGATTGCTGGAGGCCATGCCAGGAGCTTCAGATGAAGACTTGTTGTCTGGTACAGCTAGCTAACCTAGGTCTCGAGGATTCTTTGACATGGTTGAGTTTTCTGAAATTGGGAAGCTGGATTTGTAGGAAGGGAAGGAGAAGAAGTCCTTTCGTTAAATTAATTACGGTAATCAGGCAATTCCCACTGCTGACTCATTATTTATTTATATTTCAATACTTGAAGTGTAAAAAAATGTTCGTACGTCTGTTCTTACTGCTTTCTGTTCTGTTCCGACGGAGGTCCAAAAGAGACAGAGAAAGATGGTTAGCTGTACATTTGTTGAATGATATCTGTATTTTATGTTATGATTTGTGTGTGAATTAGATCACTTGGGTACAGAACTCCATTTGAGGTGTTCTGGATCGGACGGGAGAGACAGGAACGGTCATTCTTTCGGGAAGTACTGTTATTGTTTTGTTCTTGTTTGATTCATCAGATCATCAGATCATATCGTCTTCACTTCCCTGAACACGATTTGGTGACCTAATATACTTTACTTGATGGATAGGCATAAATTTATTTGATTGACTAAAATTTTTCGCCTCTATCCTGCGCGCGTCGCCAAGATACCGGCCCGCCGCAGAGACCAAACTAAAAGGTCGAGGAAAATGGGATGGCTCTAGCACTTTGGAAGTAGACTCACATCTTTACCCCTCCCGCGCTCAGCTCATCACGATCGATAAGGATTCTCCAAGACCTCCGAGAAATCTAAGCTACGAACACCACTTCCTTTTTCCTCCTTTGAGGTTTCTTTGGCCTTTTTTTGCTCAGCTTTCTGCTTACTGTCCTTACCGTTGTTGGCCGAAGCACTATCTCCCTTTCCGCCAATACCACTTTCGGCCTGTTAGCCTGTGGTGGCATGAGTGGCTGTATCTTGTGTAATCTTACCTGCAGATCCAGCACTTGCGACACTGGCGCCGACTTGGCTTTTACTCGAGGAGCTAAATGCTGGGAAGTTGTTTCTTGATGACATCTTGTCTGAAGGGAAATTGTATGGGTTTAGTTTGGTAAGTAGCTCCATTTGAATATGGTGATTGGTGATTTGAGAAGAATGGAGCACAAAAATACATCTTTAATCTCCTGCTGCTCATCAGTATCTGTCTATATTTGTGTCCCCGTTCGGACAGAACAGTGAAGGACACTGTTCATTATGTGCTGATCGAATCATCATTTGAGCATATTGGAGACGAGGAGGATGCTGCTTTTGAGGGATGTGCATTGGAATAGAAAGTTCCAGCCAAATTCTGGTGATTTTAAGTAAGAGGCACTTTCTTTGAGCACGTTTTACCTGGCGTAGACAATTTATTAGTCACGCAGTCAGTCGGTTTCTGTCAATGACAAAGGCGGGAAGCGAAGGAAATATGGGTTGTTCTTTGAAAAGACAATAGTTCTATTTGTAAGTATGGTAGAAACACCTTCCGGAATGGTTCTTTGTTCTTTTCGTGTAGTGAGGCTCACAGTGGTTCAAAATACAGTCATAATTCAATTGGGATGGGAGACGACTACCGTGTACTGCCTAGTAATGCTCAATAGAAGCAGAAGAAGAGGACGTGATTTCTAAGAAAGCTGTCTTCATCCATTTCTATTCTGTAGTATGAAAAGAAACACCCAAACTCATCCGCAGATGTTAATACGCAATCTCTGGCTGATCCAAGCCCCCCAGAAAAGAAATTTCAAAGCGCCGACTATATCTAAGCCCTATGCCGAACCAAGCGACATGCCTGCCGAAGAAAAAGGAATATGAAGAAGGAAACTGTGGAGATCTAGTCAGCATACTATTTCATATCTTTCATCTCTAGTCGAGTACTTACTGAAAAAGAACGACTTTCGCTCGGGATTTTAAGCAGTGCCGTTAGGCGCGCTCGAGTCCACCTCCATACCACCATCCGCCTGCATAGCCTTGGTCTCAACACCATTGACCTTAGGCTTCGCTGCCTCATCCATTTCTTCAGCCGCCTTCTTCGAAATTTTCTCACGCTTCTGTCGGTCCATCTCCTCCAAGATCTCCTTCTTGGTGCCGAAAGTCACGCCTGGGGTGGCGTAGACGCTTCCGGCCAATCCGTCCTTTCCCAGGTCTACGCGGTTGAAGCCCATCATTGCGTTGACCTCCGCATATTCGACAGGCTTCTCGGTGGGAGGGGAGGAGAAAAATGAAGTGGTTGTTCGAGGAAGACATGTTGAATGTGGTCTTTAGTCTTTAGGTGTTTGATGAGTGCTTGTTGTGGTTGTTTGTTTGTGGAGAAGATTCGGGTGCGGTAAAGCTTATGCTTTTGGGGGATTGAAAAGAGTTTTGAATCTTGGTGTTAGAAATTTCGAAGAATTCTGCTCTTAGTCGAAACTCGAGATTCTGGCAGAAGGAAGTAGGATGATAGAAGGGCGCGCACCCTCGAAGTTGGTATAGCTGTGAACCACGCTAGTGAGTGTCTTAAGCGAGTTTCGCCTGGTCTCCGCGGTCTTTGGCGTGAAGCTTTGTCGCTGAGTCGATTTGAAGGGGAAAATTGTCGTAACATTCACTCAAAAGTACCTGTCATTATCTGAGTCTGTATATAACAAGTCGAAGATTATTCATTTGACACACACAGTTGATCATGTGCTCGAGATGACTCAGTGCATTTGAAAGTACGCTGTTGTGCTTGTCAGCATTGAGCTTTCATTACCCAATCATCTTCATCACCACTTCTACGGATGGGCTTCATGTACCTATATGAGCGTACAGATGAAGGTAACGTAGACCTGATTGACGAGCCCTTGTTGATCGAAGTATTGATTCCAATCGATGCTACAGGTGCAGCCTCGTCGGCAGAGGTCTTCAGGGCTGAGAGGCGCGGATATTGAGGGCTCCAGTCTATGAATCCGGGAGCAAGACCATGTTGGAGTCGATGTTTGGCGTGAGATCTTTGATGACATTGCCGCTCGTACTCCTAGAACTGTCCATTTCTCTTGTAACGGTTTGCTTTTGAAGTCTCCGATCTGCTGCCAACTTGTCAAACTCAGCGTGTTTAGTAGCTTTACGGTTAGCTTGATCCTTGATGATTTGCTCTTGCTTCAGTCCGCGAGCTTACTTCGCTTCCGAATTCGCCTTTCTTTTTATTTCGTCCTCGATCTTCCTGGCCTCCTTGAGTTTGGACTTCTCTTTCTTTCTTTCTGTCCTTCTCTCCTCTTCAACTCGCCGGACCTCCCTCATTTTCGACTTTTCATCTGCGTGCATCTTTAGTCTGTCCTCCTCACCCAGGATCCGAATGTACTTCATAATCTGGTAAGCTGAAGTTCCTCCGATCTATGTGTTGCCAGGTAAGGAGTTGAAATCGACTGGAATGGTCTGCCCTTGAAGGAGATGGTCAACGACTGCATCCACGCCCAGATTTAGCGCCTCGAATCCATATATTTCAATCATCTCACCGGCGCGAGCTCTGGCAACTCCTGTGTTTCTTTTGTGCTTGAGTCCAGTCATCGATTGAGCACTCAGGCTGCGATCAGTCGGGCTATAATCTACTACCTCGCTCCCAATGCTCTTCTTGTGGCTTCCATCAACTGCATTCATCTCGTTGCTAGGATATAGGAATGCTAATGATGCTTATCGTGATCAATTGCCAACGGAACAAACCTTGGTTGGCTTTCGACCGACTCGAGCTTTTCACGGTCAGATAGTTGCCTTAAGAGTAATACAATACGATGCTGTTTCGAAATTTCGAGGAGTTAGCAAGGCGAGAAGAAAGGATAGTGTCGAATGCATGTAGGGCCGATGCTAAGTGATTAAGCGATGCTGCCCCCCTTTTCATAACAATGAATTGTGCCTACAAAAGAAGCCAACTACTGGTCTCAATTAAACCACACAGATAAAGGGGCCACTTTATTGACAATATGAATGTATCATGAGAAAATCAAAGACCCAGAAATGCTGCAATCAGGGCAGGTCAAGCTTTTGTCACCACATCTAAGCAGGTTGATATTTTGTTCGCACGGTAGCAGCTACAAAACAATCAGCATCATCTCACAAAGGTCCATTCATTGATATCGTGAGAGGCTACTTCTGATTTGGTGCTCCTATGGTAACTTAGTCTAAGTCTTGTGAGGCACGAGACTAGTATTTTCGGGAAGGGCAGCACATGCTACCAACGAGGTAGGCAATGGCGGTCTCAATCCGCAAAAGTATCCAGTCTTGCGTCCAACGATTCCATCCAACTCGGCTACTTTCAGAGTCCACCCAGATCCTGTAAGCCCCAACATGACAGTAGTCCCTAGACCCAGACGGCAAATACTACCCGTAGGCAATGACACGTCTAAACCATGTAGATCACTCGTCAATTGTCAGAGCACTCCGCCACCTCATTGCCATTCATCCCAAGTAATGCATTTCACACTTAACAGTGCATATTAGAACAGCCGACAAATACTACCTTAGTAAGGTAATGGCACATCCCTCCATGAAAATGCATCGTCGCCCTGCAGCAGAATACTATCCACACCCAATCCTCCACTCCTTCCTTCTCTCCATCCTTCCCAAAGACCATTGATGCCACTTGCGAAAAGAATACAAGTGTGCTCCAAGATCTCTCCTACACAGCTAGTGATGAAACCTTTTGGGGGAAAAGAAAAAAAAAGAGAAATATAATTCGGACAATAAACGATCAATCCATCTCAATCATTCCGTCGCCGCTCAAAAGTAGCCAAAAGACCAAGCAAACGCACCAACAACAACACAAGGCGCGACAACTGTGACTGCTATTCTGATCGCACTTTTACGCTCAGAATGCTGTCTCATATTGTCATGCGCATCTCTATTCGTATCCTGCTCGTGAGAGCTTCCGTCAGCAGCGGAGCAGTTACCCGATATTTCTTCGGTATCATTCCACAATAGCTCAGACTCGGCAGGGTTGGGATTTGGTGCTGAGAGAGTTGACGAGGCGGCGAGGATCAATGCTGATGGTATTGAGGGCTCCCATGAGCATGTTGTTTTTACAACCGAAATGCCAGAGTTAAAAACTTCGCAGGACGGTACTGCGGATACGAATGTGAGATTGATAGGGCCGTTGCGTGGGAAGATGGGCCGGAGAGGATGCAGGTGTAGAACATGAGGATACCGAGTCCATAGAGAAGGGATATTGTGATGAACTTCAACCACTCTGTGACGCTTTTTGGGATGGACTTTGGTCGTTTGATGGTTGCAGTCTTGATGTTTAGTTGTGGCTTTGAGGCAGTCGCAGTATCTGGTGGTGATGTAATAGAGTGAGAAGCGGCCTTGATGGTGAGCTTTGGGATCGAATGATGGATCAAACCATGCCAATCCGGGAAGAATCCTTTGCAGATGTTAGTTGGTGGATAGAGAGGAAGAAAATGAATATAGTTGAGACTCACTGATGCGGTTGATATCATGGTAGATCAGGTTATCAGCTCCCATCTGTGCAAGGCAAGCTTTGATGATTCCTGCGCAGAATTTCTTCGAAACAAGTTGTGAGTGGCAGCGACGAGGTCCGAAAACAACAAGCGCCTGCGAAGTGAGCTTGTAGTTTTCCTGCTCTTTTCTGGCATCGAAACTTCGGTTACGTGCCTGCCTGCTCTTCTTGCCCTCCTCCTTTGCCAGACGTAGCGAAAGGAGCTCAGCAAGTTTTCCATCCTTCTCGTCCAACAACCGATCCTTCTCCTCCAGCAGAGCTCTTAGCTCCTTCTCCGTTGCCTCGTGCTTGTCACAGGCGGCCTTGAGATCTCTTGCCTGGGCCTCGAAGCCAGATGCTCGAGATGTGGCAACATCAAGACGGTCCCGCTTGTCCTTCAGCTCCGAATAGTGAGCATCTTCCCAACGGAGGGCTTCTGCCCATTGGTCCTTGGCTGCGTTGTGAGCAAGCTGCAATGAGGTCAGTCTCTCTCTTGCACGCTCAAGATTCCCCTCCAAGGCCTCGATTCTACCGTCACATCCTGCGTGGCGCGCATTGGTTTGTGAAACTTCTTGGTCGAGCCCAGCAATCTGATTCTCGAACATTTTGAAGGTTGCTTGGGAGTCGGCTCTTTCAATCATGAGTTGGTGGTTGAGTCCATCTCGTTGACGCTGCGTGCCTTGATAGTTGGAGAGTCTATTGATGACATTCTCATTTTCTTTCCGCACAGCCGCTATTCCAAGCTTCAAGTTCTCGATGGTTTTCGCATCCTCGACCAGCTGTCTCTGGTTCATCTGGTCCACTGCTCTCACTGCAACCAGCTGACCTTGAAGGCTTTCGTTCTGCGACTGCAGATGTTGCAACTGCTGTCGCTGCTCGACCAGTGTTCCTTCGGCAGTGAAACATCGAGCATAGAGACCATGGCGTTGAATGATTATCGAAAATCTGCAAAAGTTATTTGTGGCACTGCTTTTCGGAGTTGTCGATGCTCTTTGGAAGAAAGGAAGAATCGAGGTCAAGAGCGCGCCGTGTAGTGGGGGTGGGGCGACCAAACCGCGCTAGCGATTTGCTAAGCGACATCTGTATTGACTTCCGAAATCAATTTCAATACTCTTATGAGAAGGAGCGGAGCAAATTCACGCGACGTGAAACCATCTAAAGAAAGACGCACTTACGTCATTATAACTTTCAAGTATGCACGGAGATGCTAACTGATAAAACCTTATTCCCTCCTGTGCTGAGCGAGAAGTGGCATCGACCTTTGGGAGGCAGTCCTGAGACCGCGGCGTGACTGAGATATCAGAAGAGCTATTATACTCTGCGTGTCCGTGCAATCGAAAGACAATTCCAAGTGATGTTTTTTCTGCTTAGTAACTATGCTCACATCTTCTACAAGGTCAAATGGACAAATGATTATGCCGGCTTCTTTCGCCAAGGTTGTGTTCACAAGACACTTCTATGCATGAAAGACGCACGTGTTGTACTTAGTTCTTGATTCATTGATTCGTGCATCTTAAGTTCTTCCACTCCATAATGATTTCCTCCTCGAAGCCCTAGAACAGTGCCAATGTGTAGACTCTAGACTCAGTCTTTCTCGTTCGTTTCCCAAGTCTCATCCCCCTCTGCCAATGAACCAATCCTCCCAATCCACAGACCAAACCCATAAATAACTCCAGAAGGCACTACAAAGGCTTTTCAAAGCTGAGAGCCTTGACCCCGCCCATATCTGCCAAGCAAATGCTATTTCAATCCTTCCACGTAGTCGAAAACGGTCCGATGAGTGCAATACAATCGCGACTATCATCTTCCAAGTGTCCAACAGGGAAAGGTGTCCATTGCATCACCAGCATCACCGAAATGTATCGAGAGTCGATTGTTGAATTCCAAAATCCTCCACGCCATACCCATCGTGACCATCTGTCCTCCAATCCTTCAATTCTCAAACCATCCCTCTGCCAAAGTAATCCCCGATGCACGAATCAAGAAGGAAATACAACACGAACCCTACTCTTCCGCTCATAGATATCGTTTCTACACCTTCAATATCGAATAACATATTCCTCCACCTACCCTTCCCCATTTATGTTTGTTGTCTGCTCAAGCTCCCATCATGGGAGTAAGCCAAATGATACCATGAATGCCGAAACAGTCAGACTCAACTCTTTTTTCCGGTTCCGGGTTAGTATTTGGACGTGAGCAGCTGCCGCTTTAACCTGAGCACAGGGTGAGCATTCTTGAGCATGTCAAGCTCAGCCCTCGCTCGGCCTCGACATCGTAGGTGCCAAAAATCTTCCAAATAATAATTGAGACCAGAGAATCTATAAAGTGGGTGGCGGTGGATTGGTCTGCTGAGCGGTCGTCTTTGTGTCAGCAACTTTTTGGGGATCCCTACAAGAGCTCTCTGCCGTTTGTCTGAACGTTGCTAAGATTTGCAAGTACCCATTCCTGAGGGCGAATTCCGGAGAAAAGTTGCCACGAGAGGCAGAGCTGATTGCAGGGTTGAGGGAGTCGGATATTATTGGGTTGGTGGGGAGGGTGATAATCGTGGTTCGGGGTTCGGGGTTTGTTGATGATAGTAGGAAGAGCGGTGCGGTTGGTGGAGGGGGAGGGAGAAGGAGAAAATAAAGGCGGTCAGGCGTATAACGGAGAGTAAAAGGGAGCGGAGTGCCTGTTGTGGAGTTTTCTCAATAAGATAACTTGTCTTCGCGAGCGGTTGAGATGTCTCAAATCCAGTCTTGATCCTGTGACTTTACTGGTGATCGTCTTAAGCACATTGTTTGTCCGCCGTTTCTGTAACACCTTTCGAATCATCATAGCATGGTCCCTTCTGGGTCTTGGAATATGGAGCGATGGCTGTACGTTAATATCCGAAATCGGAGTACGTTTGCAAACTTGACATCTCGATCCCCCAACATTGATCTTTTCTAGCGGAATATGATCCCATCCAGTCGCGTAGTCTTCTCCAACTGAAATCGTAGTCCCTGCTTTATGCCAGATAAGGGCTGGGTCACTCGCTTGTGCCTGTCCTTCTGTAGCCGGCTTCTCACAGATCAAGAGCGTATGCCGGCGATCAATACTTTGCGCGTTACAGTCAAAAGCAACAAGTTCACCTTTAGGGCAGAGCCCGTTGGTAACCAGAACCGTTAAGAACGGTATATTTGTCTTAGGACATCGAACCCGAATAAGATACCCAACCCCGAAGTTCATGGTATCCATGACAGATCGTGAGAGTAGTTGCATGAAATCAGCCCATACGGAGCGGTGTAAGTCCGACTGAAGAATGGGATAGAATTTGGCCTCCATACGCCGTTGAATGAATATCAACGCCCGGTCGTAGTTATTCTTGAGGACCTGCGCAATCAGAATAATCTGTTTGTTGTTATATCGCCCGGAGCCAAATGCGACAGCAATATCGATAGCAGAGGACCAAGCGCCTTTTGAATAGACTATGAGAGTCAGGTCTCGATGAACCCATCCCTTACCGCACCGATGTACAGGACCAAGTTTACGAAGAGTGGCACAAGGTCCAATGTGTCTTGCCGATAACGATACTGTAGCCTCGGAAACAACGACTGGCCCATAAGGTGTCACACGATCAAGTCCCGATGCAGACGAGAGTAAATGCCTTTTTGAGCAAGGGACTCTTTCGCATGTTAACTCCGCAGCTTCCTCGGTTGAGAGCATAGCGGGAGGAATCATCAGCCATCTTAGGTGTCCAGCTGTCAACGCTGCCTGTATCCACCTCTTCCATGCGCCCTCCCTCGACTCTTCCGGTTTAACGCTGATCTCTACCGTTGAAGCGGCCATTATACCGTAGACCTCGTCAACAGGGAAAAAGGCCTTTCGATTTCCGAGCATTTCCATCACTCGTGTCCGGTCTATTGCACTGATGCGCCCAGCTGCCATACCAGAGAAGTGCGAGAAAAGCAGTTCATGGTCGTTTTCTATCGATTCCCCTCGAACCGTACATTCAGTGATTTCGAACTGTTCACAGAGCCCAGGTATGGCGACAAAGAGCTCATCGTTGATCGATATTGGTACTAAGTCAGAACCAATCCACAAAACGGTCGTGGCTAGAAGGTATTCTTGCAACGTCCAAACGCGCGTGCCCCAAGCGGCGTTTGTAAAACGGGAGAGTATTTTCATCGCTTGCACAAGTTTAGTCCGCCCTTCTCCAAGAACCCAGTACTGGCTTATTCCGCCATCCGTCCATGCCTCATCTTCCCAAATTGCAAGCGCCTCGACTAGCTGAGCCGTACCGTAATCAACTTGCTCTTGAGTTAGATTCAGCTTGTTCGTAAGAATAATCAAGACTGCTTCAGCGTTGCCGTAGATGTGGCCCATAAGCGGGATCTGCTCGTTCATGTCATCTTCGGAGTCTTGTTTGATGCAAAAAAGATCGACCCAGCAATGGGTCACCGACTTGAAGTCTTTTTTCAGGAGTGTTTGCCGAATAGCGTTGCCGCCGAATGATGGATGGAGAGGCAGCTGTTTGGGGAAGATGTTATCTGACCAGGCGTGGGAGATAGCAAGGTAAGGGGGTGCTTTCCCAGTCTCGAAGGTCTCAACTGTCCAGATGGTTGTATTAATGAGCCTGAACGTCTTCATTCTGACCTGGCAATCTCCACGCAATGATAGCTGCGGATATGTTTGGGGTTTGAATTTGAGGATGGATATGGACTTTGGATTCGACGGGGAAGATCTTCACGGGCGTCAATATTCAGCTTCTCACTGTGGAACTCACGTGGATTAGTACATTGCGTTCTTACGAGGCTGGCGGATTGAGGCTGTGCATTCAGGGCGTTTTTGCAGCCTGAAAGCTTTCGGGAATGCGCTCTCAGGCATCAAAGAAACCTTCACTCCGGAGCATCACTCAAAAGATACTCAACAACTAGAAGTTCTAAGCCACTAAAGCTTGCGCAAAGCACAAGAAATAAGAAGATTCATTTTATCTTTATTCATATCTATCAAAATCGAAGATCTATCTAGCGACTTCTCAAATAGCAGACTTCCCCCGCCAGCCTCGTTATGTCAACGCGTCGTGTTCTAGACTGCGACAGGCGTTTAGCCCTGCTCAGAGCCTTCCTGCACGCACCCATGTAGTGGTTTCCTGATTTCATATCCCTCACCTTCAGCTCCAAGGCGTGCGATTTCAGTATTGGGCAAAATGATATGCTTTGACGGAAAATTATAACAGCCTCCCGAATGCTTGAAATAAATATCTCGATCTGAAAACATTTTGATCAACGGAACATCCGCGAGGTAGTAAATCAGACAAGGCTGAATGCGCTCTCTCATGAGAAATCTTAGCGTTGGCGGAAATAACGTGAAGGTCTGGAAATCGCCTACTCCAGTACAGCCTTGGGCTTTGGGCATGTAATCCAATGCTGAACAGGGCTATGCAAAAGCAGCGTGGCGCAGTCGGATCCAGCTGACACTGGTTGTGAGAGCGGTTGATGAAATGAACAACAAGCGGCCTCGTCGCCATCTTCTAGTGTTTCATTATTGATATTCATCTCAACAAGACTTCATGACGCAATGGACCCACTCTCGCTCACAGCAAGCATCATCACTGTCGTCGGATTAGCATCCCAAACGTCGAACGCATTGCGCTCCCTCTACAATTTGCGTCATGCGCCGCGAGAGATGCTCGAGCTGGCGAACGAGGTAAAGAGCAGCCTAATTGTGGAAATATCGCTGATGTACTATCCAGGTCAGTGAGCTGCAAGCCCTCCTTTCTCTGGTTCAAAGAGCAACCGACAATATCGACCAAGATGCTCTGTCTCCAGGAGATCTGTATTTCATTGAACGGCTTGTAAAAAGTGCCCAGGAACCGCTGGAGAAGCTTGATGCGTTGATTGATGCGTGCTGTAGCAGGAACGAGACATCGAATGGCGATGGCGATAAGAGCAGTTCGCGCTTAATCGTGTCGTCGTTCGGCACGTTGCTGAAGTCGAAGAAGTCAATTGGCAAGATACAGGAAAGGTTTCTTCGGGCTCATCGGAACATCAATACAGCTTTGGCTGCTCTCAACAACATCCATCGGTTTGTTGCTTGAAGAACCCGCAGATGAAACGATAACTGATCTGTATTATAGACAAGCGGACTACACGTTGATTCTGAACATACATGATCTGGTGTTAAATCAAGTCCAGGCTAGTGAAGATAGTATATACTCAACCTTTTCCGATACGGTTCATGAGCCGGAGAGGAAGTTCAGCAGAGCCATATCTTGTCCTGCGAACGAAGGAAAAACCAGAGAAACCTCCACAGCGCCAAATCCACCATACCATTCTGAACAACTTGAAATTACCAGATCGGAACTCTCAGCGCTGGCAACCAGTAGTATGTTAACGCCGCAATTTCCTAGGGAAAAATCCAACTCGTGCCGCTCGAATAGTGATGATGCCGGCCGATTTGATTGCAACAATAGTATTCAGGCTTCAATTGGTAAAGGTACCTGTTACTGGAGCTGTCCGTGCCAATGCCATCCCCGAAAGAACATGGAAAGTCCGCGATGGTTAATTGATCTTCTGGGTAATCTCTTCTACAGCTACACTGGAACGCCCTTTCTTCATCTGCGACCATGCAATTACACAAGATGCCAGCAGCGAAAATCTGTCTCATGCCAGGTCACGTACTATTTTCCACAATGGATGATAAAGCGAATGTTCACGTTCACAGCATGCTTTCGGCATCTTGGTGAATTTTCCACCTCGTGGTCAATTAGCTTCCCAAGGGCCATATCCACTTCGCATGTTGTTTGGGGACTTATCGAAAAAGGCCAATACGAAGGACTCTTACAAATATTGAGAGAGGGAACCATAATGGTGAACGATATGGCTGATGACGATGGTACTTCCTTACTACTTGTAAGTAAGTAATCATTCTGGGGGAATGGATACGAGCTAAGATCAATTTCCATAGTGGGCCCTGAAGTGCCGAAGTAATGGCATAGTGGAGTTACTACTGGACTATGGTGCGAATGCACACCTTGTAGACCCGCGAGGAATGTGAGTCCACCACTTTCTAAAGTTTAGAGCGTCAATGTTAATAAACCTCATCTAGTTCCGCTTGCGCATATGCACAATCAAATATACTAATAGACCGCCCCTCCCAAAAACCGTCATGGTCTGCCAAATTGGACATCGCACTGGCGGAGATGAGCATCACGGACGACCTCTGCTTTACACCATTGCATCATGTCGTTATCGGGCTCGAAAAAGCTGACTTATGCCAACAATTAAGGCTGAATGGTAGCTACGTTGACACCCGCGACTCCTTAGGCCGGTCGCCTCTTCATTGGGCCGTTATCCAGGGTAATACGAGCGCTATCGAAGCGCTTATTGCACATGGAGCTTCTTTAAATTCCATGGACAAGGAACGAATGAGTCCTCTACACGATGTGTTTCAATCACCACAATCAAGCCAAGTAGCCTGCGCTCGACTTCTTATCGACGCTGGGGCCGATATCAACAAGAGAGACTGTTGGGGGAGAACTGCATTTCGCATCGCTGTCGGATATAGCAGTACTAGTCTCGATTTCATCGAGATGCTTATCAAGGAAGGAGCAGACATTAACGCCAGGGACGTTTATCACCAGACGCCCTTGTTAAAGTCCATTTGCGGAAATCCCTGCACCACGCAACTACTGCTGAAGCACAGAGCTAGTACTGACGTGAGAGACATTTACGGCAATACACCTCTCTCGGAAGCCATCTTTAGAAACAGAACCGAACATCTCAAGATACTCCTCGAATATGGGACAAAGACAAACCAGCTTCTACAGCTTCAGCCAGGGCGTCGTGCTCGTGAAGGTGATGTCAATATCCTGCATTTCACTGCCTGGCATGGAGATATTGAGACTATGCGAGCTCTTGAGGGTAGTGAGCAGCAATTCTGTCTTTCTCCTCGACCTGTTGACGATTTTGAACAAAATAGAGAATTCAGACTAGCGAACGGACGAGGTGCTGGGACGGAAGACCGTGAGGCATTCGTCCGTTTGTTGTCCACGGTGAGGTACTCATGTGATGACAGCCGATTCTTTAACCATTCAGAAGGTGAAGATAGTGACGAAGGGGAGAACTTCGTCGATGCTGAAGAATATCATTAAGATTATTTCTCGATATTGTAGCTACTCATAAGTGTCTGTTAAATTCCCCGCGTCAAGCAAAAGCAAACCCACGAAAGTGCAAGGGACCCTCCTTGTGTGAAGTTTAGAATGCAGGGAGAATCCAAAGGTTTCCATGTTATACAGGACTCTTACAAGAAAGTTGAGAGTAAGAGACAGCAAAAGAGTCCAAATCGTTGTCATAATTGATAGTTCAGAGAAAGATAAGAAGAGCTTGTATGGAAATGCAGTAAATCTCCCTCGGAACAGGAACTTTTCTACTCTACCGCTATAGGCGACCACCTATGTATAAGATAAATCTGTTTATATAAGTGTCTAGTTCAGGATCCTTAAAAATCCATCTTAATAACTCAATCTCAAGTTCTCATCTAGACCAAAGTCTTATGCAACAAGTTCCTATAGACCAGTTTGTTATGCGACATGTTGTTATACAACAAGCAGTGGTACTACAAGTTTTTATACGATAGGTAATTGTGCGACGAATTGTCGTGCAACAAAGGTACAATCATGTGAAAGAGACCATCCACGTGACATGATATTTTGTTTTTCTTCATATTTGCGTTCGCTCGCTCTTCCTATCAATGGTATCTGTAAGCTAGAATACTAGGAGCTAGAACACGAGGTTTGATAGTCCTGCGATAGCACAGTTACCGACAGCAAGCACAGCAGTGAAGATTGCCGTTCGTACCTGTAATGGCCCGTGCGTAGCTTGTGTAACCCCCTGTATAAATAGCCTTATTCAGGGGAAAGAAGAACCCTTCGCTCTTTAGCAATTAGCTTTTGTATTAATTGAATCACTAGCAAGTATTTAGCAAGCTTTTAGTTATTTTATTGTGTTTTATTCACCTTAGCGTGTTAGTGATTATTATATTTTAATTGCTTTTTCTTATTGTTGGCTTGAATAGTTCACGATGGTTTAAAGCGACGAATCCTTGACAATTGGCAGTAGATGTAGTAATCGAATGAATATAGTTAGAAGCTAGGAAAATGCTGGAGAAACTCCAGATAGTGGTCTTATTATTATGCAAAAGCAATTCCGAGTCTTCAAAAAACAAAACGATCTTCTTAACTTTTTTGTTATTAAACATCGTTAGATATTTGAAGACAACCTTTTCTTTTATCTTTTTGAGGTTGCAATAAGAGCAATACTTTTATAAGCTTAAAGAATTGAATTCCGATTGAATTAAGCGAATGCTGATAAAAATCGCTAGCTTATAGCTTCTAAATTGCAAGTTCCTTATTTGGAAAAGGCTAAACATATGATTTTATTAAAATATAAAGGGAAAAGTTAATAAAAACTTACGAAATATTTATAAGCATGCAATTGTGTTTTCGATTACGATACGAAAAGATTTCCTAATGATGTAATTAAAATCAAATGAGTTGCAATATTGCTTCGGAAAAAGCCGGCGAATGCTTGGGAAAGATTTAAGAAGCATATCTCGAAAGAGCTTGAGATCATGATATAAACGAATTATAAGAAGTTCTTGCAAGATCTTCAATTGCTCCTTATATTAAGGCGGGTTGTTAACTCCGAGGCCTTCAAGAGAGCTAAACAAAGGCTAGGGCAACCTATCCTTGAATTCGTTAGCTATTTAAAAAGATTAGAAGAATATCTTAATCTTGATACTTTAAAACATTAGCATGATACTCTTCTTAATAAAATTTGTTTGGAGTATCGCTAGAAAATCGTTGAGAATGGACAAATGAACAAAATGCGTATCAAAAAGGATATCATTTCTGCTATTGCTTTTTAGGAAATTTATACGATAGGTAGGGGAGGTAATAAGAGACCTCGGAAACCTAAAGACAAAAGGAAAAAGCCCTTTTATTGTCCTCATAAAAAACCTGGCGAAAGATAAGATAATTACTTGCTTAGGCAATTTGAGAAGAATAATTTAAATAAGATCCTTGTCAAGGATAACTCCAAAGGATAAAACAAGTTCAATATCTAATGTTACACGTGCAAGGAATATGAACATTACGTTAGTAAATGTTTTAAGTTAAATACTGAAGATTCGAAAGATAAATGCTAGCGAAAGTTGTAACTTGTAGTAGCTTTTACGTTTTTACTAAAATCAGTAATTCGGAAATTGGAAATTCAGATGAAGGTTTTGGCGGGTGAAGCGTGGAAGACGTTTATTACTTTAATTGATAGCGAAGTAAAAGATAATTTTGTTTTAAAATTGGTAGCCAAAGAATATGATTTACAATTTATTAGCGAAGGGCCGAAGATATTCCAAACTTTTTTTTGTAGTGAAGGTGTTATTTATGATATGGCGCTTGCTTAGGTAAAGATTATAGATACATTTAGATAAATAAAGGTTGATGCATTTCGGCTAAGAGTTATCGATATGCCAGGAGTTGATTTAATTTTAAGGTGGCCTTGGCTAAAAAGAATCAATCTTCAAATCAGTTTCAAATTAAAGCAATGAAGATATCCTTACCAGTTAAAAGATTTAAATGATATTAATATAGTGAAATTTGAGGAATTCGCGGAGCTTATCAAAAAAGAAGATTTTCTCGCATACGCTATAATACTTAGTTTGCACATGACTCGCTTACTAAAAGCCGATGAACCGCTTACTATTCCCTTGCTATACCAAAAGCAAAAAGAGGTCTTCTTAGAAGAAAAAGGAAACGAATTGCTGTCACTGGAAGGCTGTCAACATGCCATTGAATTAGAATTAGGCGCGAAGCTGTCATATTCGCCTATTTATAACCTTTTCAAGAAAGAGCTAGAAATTCTTCAGGAATATTTCAGATCTTTGGAAGTTAAGGGTTGGATTCGGAAAAGCAAGAATCCTGCAAGCGCTCCTATCCTTTTCGTTCCAAAAAAAGATAGTAGCCTTTAATTGTGTGTTAATTATTATGCTTTGAATAAAATCACTATTAAAGACCGATACCTCTTGCTATTAATTAGCAAAACGCTGGATAGGTTTTGAGATGTTAAAGTTTTCACAAATTTGGATTTGCAAAATGCTTATCACAAAGTTAGAATCAAGAAGGGAGATAAGTGGAAGATTGCATTTTGCATTTGGTATAAGTATTACGAATATTAAGTTATGCCATTTAGTTTGTTAAACGCTTTAGCGACATTTTAGGCATATATCAATAATATGCTAGCAAGACTTGTGGATGTTATTTGTGTTATTTACCTTAACGATATTTTAATGTATTTGTCAAACCTTTCATAATACGAGAATTATATTTGTTAGGTTCTTAAAAGGTTACGTGAAGCGAACCTTTTTGTTAAGTTGTTAAAATGCTCTTTTAGCATTTAAAGTGTGGAGTTTTTAGGATATGTTATTTCTTTAGATAAAGTATTGATGAAAAAGAGTTGGATAGATATTATTAAGGATTGGTTAGAGCTTAAAAATGTGAAAGATGTACAAGTATTTATTGGCTTTGCTAACTTTTATTAGCATTTTATTGCAAACTTTTTGGCGATTGCTTGTTTATTAATAAATCTTATGCGTGGCAAAAAGAAGAAGCAACTTGCTTTTGATTTTTAATAAAATAATGCTAAGCAAGTAGCTTTTAATGCGTTGAAAAATGCGTTTACCATAACCTCTTTCTTTATGCATTTCGATTCAAGTAAACTAAGGAAGTTAGAGACAGATGCTTCTGGCTTTGCTATTGCAAGGATTTTGTTTTAGCTTAAAGAATGGCCGGCAAAAGACGGGGCAAAGGCTGTTTGGCATCTGATTGCATTCTTCAATAAGAAGCTAAAACTTGCTGAATTAAATTATAAGGTTCATAATCAAGAACTACTTGCAATTATTAAATGCTTTATGCATTGGAAATATTATCTTGAGGGTAGCTTTGCTTTTGTTGAAGTGTTAACAAATTATAATAACCTTTATCATTTCATGATAATAATAGTGCTAAGCTGGCGACAAGCTAAATGGGTATTAAAGCTATTTAAATACGATTTTGTAATAATTTACAAATAAAGGAAGAATAATCTTATAAATAGATTGTTACGAAAGTCTAATTATAAGCTGGCCTAAAACAAGGTAAACATCATGCTTCTTATTTTGTAGAACAAGCTGCGAAGTGCAATTAGAAACGGGTTGATTTGCGTGTCTAACATAGCCGACGGCATAATAAAAAGCTTTTGGCAAGTAGATGATAATATATTGTGCTAATTGATTTGCATTTCACAACTTATCAATAACAATGTTGCATTAGGCATATCAATCGAAGCTATAAAAGCTATCTTTACGCTTAACTAGTGATATATGCTTATGATGCTTGATAATTTTTAGAACTTGTTTAAAGGTTTAAACAACCTTTTGCATGAAGTCGGCGAAGGCTTGCACGTTGACCAGCATAATCATGAGTATGCTATATTACGGTTTTTTATAGCAAAGGTTATGGAAGCCGAAATGACAACTCCTGAATCAAATTCATTTCTTTTCCTGCTTATTGAGCTATAAAAAAGGGACGCCTTAGCTGTTGAGAAGCGAGTTCGATTTCAGAAAGCCGGAGATGCAAATTGAAATATCGGTGGCAATAAGCTATTAAGACACTAGCGAAAAGTGTACATATTAAATGACGCTGCCATTTGAAATGAAATTATGAAAATTTGTTATGACGATTTAATTGCAAGTTACTTTAATCAAAACAAAACATTAAAGCTTATCTAGTGGAAGTATTACTGGCTTAAAATGGGAAACGACGTTAAAGAGTACATTAGAACTTGTGATATTTGTTAAAGGATAAAAGTAAAACAAACAAAAGTAGCTAGCGTAATGCAAGCATTTAGCTAGCCAAGCAAGATGTTTGAGTTTATTATAATAGATTTCATTACAAACTTGGCATCTTGCAAAAGTATTATTATTGGAAAAGTTACTAACAATTTACTAGTAATTGTTGATAGATATTCCAAAAATGTAGAATACATTTTTTGTTTTAAGACAATCGATGCGCTTAAATTAGTACGTCTTTTTATCGCTTATTAGTTCAAAAATCATGGACTTCTAATATCAATTATTATGGATAAAGGTTTTGTGTTTACGTTAAGATTTTGGATAAAAGTATGTTTCTATCTTCGGATAACAAGAAGCTTTTTAACGGCGTTTTATTTGCAAATAGACGGACAAATAAAGTAATAGAATCAAGCTTTAAAAGCATGGTTTTGATGTTTTATTTGCTACTTGTAAGACAATTATGTTAATCTTTTATCTTTAGCAAAGTTTGCTTACATGAATGCTTATTATGAGGCTATTAAAATGATTCCAAATGAGGCTAGGTATGGCATAAATCTGGAAACTTGCCTGGGCATTGAGGACGATCTTATAAGAGGGGAGATATTGATTGCTAAAGAATGAGTAGAAGAAGTTGTCAAGAAACGTTAAGAGCTGGAAAATAGCTGGCGTAAAATTAAAGAGACTTAGGCGAAGTGGTATAACAAAAATCATCGCCCTATCGAATTCAAAATTAAGTAGCAAGTGTTACTTTTAGCAAGAAATATTAAAATAATTTGTTTTAATAAAAAGTTGGATTATCAATTCTTTGATTTATTTAAGATTATTAAGAGGATTGGGAAATAAGCATATCAATTGGACTTACCTTTGAAATATAATCGATTACATAATATGTTTCATGTTTCTTTATTGAAGCTTTACTAGCAAAGATTTGGCGAATCGCTAGAAGTGATATAGTTAAATTTGGTGGATGGACAAAAACAATGGGTTGTCGAGGTTTTTTTAGATCGACGAATTTAGAACGGTAATGAATAATTTCTTGTAAGGTGGAAGGGCTTTGATCTTGCATATAATTCTTGGGAACTAATAAGGAATCTGATTGGGTTGGATGAGGAAATTAAGGCTTTAAAAACCTAAGATGCTAATAAAAGGATGGCAAAGCGCTGGCGAAGGTAAAGGAGAACTTGAACAATGGGGATAAAGATTATAATATTGCTAAATGATTTAATAATAACGTATGTACTTTTCTGCTTTTTGCTTATAAGATTTTGCAATTTTAAAAGCGCATCAAATGTCATATCTTACATAATAATGCTTAAAAAGAAAAGAAGTTGTATTATTCAAAGAATTATTTATGTTTTATATATTACTTTTCTTCGCTAACAAATTGCCAACGCTTTGATGGAGTTTATCTACTGAAAAAAGGCATGGTAATAAAAATCAAGAAAACAATAAGTGCCTCGCTAGATATTCGCTAGAGATTAGTTAATAATAACCTCTAATAAGCACTTCCTTGCTTCAATTCAATAGCCTTAATGGGAGAAGTAGTGCTAGATGCAGCGTATCCAGATTCTGAAACCTTAACACTGCCTTTATTATGTATATCTTTTTAAGCAAATGCTTCGGGATAAATAAATTGAATATCTTTTGCTAGAGATTAGCAGGCGCCTTGCTGAAGATATTAAGATTACTTATATATCGAAGTCTTAAAAGCTAATCAATTACGGACTTAAAGTTTGCGGTAATAATTGCAAACTTCTTTATAAGGTGGCTTATCAAAATTCGATTAGTTAAAACGATTGCTAACGATACATTAGCTTTTAGCTTTTTTTAGGATTGGATTATAGGCTTTTAGAGAAACTTTTATGTTTTAACATTGAAGATCTTAGTGTTATAATTATTACGCAACTTTTTAATATTAAAGGCAGCTTAAGCGATATCAATATCTTTTTGGGAAGCATGACCTTTAGTGAAGTAGGCTGCAGCAAATTTTAACTTGTAAAGCAAGCAATGGAGCTTAACTGGGATCTCGCCGGAGGTTAGTAAGGGATTAGCTAGTGAGGATAATTTTAAACTTATATTTTTATAAGATTTGCTTTTTTTTATATAATTGATGCATTTGAAGGCGGTAGACTTTGGATCGATCGAATAGATCAAGTTAAGGAATTGAGCAACTTCGCCAGCGCATCGTAGGCATTTCTTTAAACGAATCATATTAGAGAATATAGTTGCATAGGATTGGGATCTTATTTGCGTCTTTCATGAACTTGAATATAGAATTGACTGGTAATTACGCTTTTTCTTTAATATCATTAATTTTCCTAACGAATCTTTTTTATCACTTTTGCTAGAATTTTCTTTATTATTATTCGTATTCTTGCTTTGTTGAGTAATTTGCTAGCGCTTTGTAAAAGTTTTGTTAGCGGGATTATTGATGGGCTTAAATTTTGGGGAAGGATGGGAATTTGCTTTGTTTTGCATGACGCGCTTTTTTTTAGCATAAGAATTGCGGTTGGCTAAGCGCTAGCGATGGTTAGTCAAAAGGCATAAGGCTAGCAGATCGAGGAAGGGGGCAAACTTACACATTATGACGTTGCTTGATTTAAAGGAAGAGAAAAGTGGGAGCGGGAGGGAGTTTATATATGGGTAGCGATAGAGCTTTACTATTATTGCCTGATTTTTAGGTGGGAGAAAGTTTTCTAATAGCTGATTACCTTGCTTTACTTTTCTTATAATTCATTGTTGCTTTGAATGGCAAAAGCTATGCTTCGCTAGCGGGTTGCTGGAGTAACGCCAGCTAAGCGAATTTTTATATCTTCACTTTTGGGACAGAAGTGTTCAAGAGGGGAGATATTGTAATGGCTCGTGCGTAGCTTATGTAATCTCCTATATAAATAGCCTTATTCAGGGGAAAGAAGAACCCTTCGCTCCTCAGCAATTAGCTTCTATATCAATTGAATCACCAGCGAGTATTTAGCGAGCCTCCAGCTATTCTATCGTGTTCTATTCACCTCAGCGTGCTAGTGATCATTACAGTACCATCGGGAACTCCTCATATACTCAAATACCTTCTTTCATCCACTCATTCTCTTCCTCTTCTTCGAAAAAGGAGCTGTTATCCGGAATTTCGATGACTTGCTGGAAAGAGGCGAAAAAATCGTCTGGGATGGCGGAGGTGGAGGTGTCGACGGCTGATGTGGAAATTGGCGCAACAGCGGACGTGCTGGGCGCATCGAAAGAGGAATAGGTGGTTGAGTTGAGGACGAGTTGTTGGTTGGAGGGTTCGAATTCTGGTGCGACATCTACCGCTGGAAGTGTCGTGTGGAAGATTGATGTAACAGCTGCGGAAAGGAACAAAAAGCCCAAAAATGCGATGACGGAGAAATTGATGGATTTCTTTGAAACCTCTCATCTGACACGAGGAGTCGTAATCGCAGTTCGGTGATCGATAATTGGAGATGTAGATGCTGATGAACCTTCACCTTCAGCAATCTTGCTTCCAATGGCTGGATTGGTGGGGACTCCTTCAAGCATCTTCGAGCCATCATGCTCATCAATAGAAGACTATTGTTGGCGTAAAGCATCATCCTGGTGAAAAATGCGACCATTTGCAGCTATCAATTCTTCGTGTTGATCGTTGAGCTGCTTCTCGAGCACTTGACATCGCTTCCGGGAGGTCTGCAGATCTGCGGAGGTCTTGGTGTGATCGGCTTTCAGCTCCTTGACATGAGCCTTGCTCTCCTTCAATTGCTTCTCGAGATCGCTACTCCGAGTCTTCGCAACCTGGAGATCGCTCTTGCAAGCAGTAAGATCGGCTTCGGACTTGGTGGACCGGTCCTCGGCCTCCTGCAATCTCTTTAAAGCAGAGTCAGGCTCAATTTACTTATCTACCAACGTTCCCTCGATCAGGCATATAGCATTCTCGTAGGCCTTGCGTTCCTTCTCGAATTCCTTCTTGGCCTGCTCGAGATCGTTGCGATAATTGACGGCTTCGGCATTGAATCTCTGGTTGTCTCTCTTGAGCGTTTCCTTCTCTGCAGCAAGCTCAACGAGACTGGCCCGAACACTCTTCAGGGCAAAGGTGTTGTCTTTCAGCGCCTTGGCCAAGATTTCCATCTTCTCTCCCTCCGAGAGATCGTCCTTGCCTTCAAGCAATGCCTCGACTTCCTGGTTCTTCTCCTCCTGGTCCTTATTCTTCTTAGCTGCCCGCTCTAGCCTGCGATGATCTCGGACGCGTACCTGCATCTCCCACAACTTTTTGGTGAATGTCTTTCCTGTCTTGGGATTAATGACATGTTCGCTGGGTTCAGGAGTAGCTAGGCTGGGAAGAAGTTTTCTGTTCGGCTTTGCTTCTCCTGGAATGAAGCTATTGTTATCGCGAGTCAGGAGGGGCGATTGGTCGTCACCTTGGCTACGGTGGGTAGTATCAGCGGTAGACCCCTTGGCAGGTGTTGCTGGCGGCGTTGGCATCATAGGTTCAGTTGAGGAAGTGGAATGTGGGACGGTGGTTGTATTTGACACCGAGCTCATCTCAGTTCCGGAGAATGGGATTTGATCTGTGGGAAATAGTCAGCAATGAAGATGTTGATACCGCGCGAGCAGATTCAAACCTGATATTTGCGCGTGAACATCTTTCTCGGCCTTGATACGCTGTGCAAGTCTTTCTTTGAATGTGCTGCGATCGATCTCTCCCGAGGAGGATACATTATGTCTGAGACCCGTAGACTTCTCTTCTTCCATCTCACGATGCTCTGACGCTGACAGCTCAGACTTTGGAGTTCCCTGGCTGCGTGCAAGACCATCGTCGATGTGATGCTCCCAGTTCTCAGAGTTCTTGGCAGCAGCTACTTCGTCGAGCTGTTTCAGAGGTTGATGCCGCCTTGAAGCAATAGGCAAGGTAGTTGGTCGGCTTGAAAGATTGAATCGACCATACATCGCAGCGAGACCGATTGGAGGGTTGGAAGAGTTAAGAGATCGCGCATCGCCATACATGGTAGCTAGAGCGGGTGGTAGCTTGAAAGAGTGAGGAGGTCTCGTGGCATCAAAGGAAGTAGCTGGACTGTTTGAAGAATCAGAAAGCTGAGCTGGCTCTTCAGATCGAGGTGAGGCAGCTGGTCCCGTTGGCGGAGTGGATGGAATAGCAGCTTGAACAGGTTGAGATATCGTAGATTGATAAGTCGGAGGGGAGGGGGGGAAGGCAGATCGATACTCATGGTTAGGGACCGGCTCTTGTTGTTGATGAATCGGCGCAGCTGGCTGCCGATACGTGTTTTGACCATAGCCGTAGCCATAACCTCCTCTGAATCCTCTTCTACCACCTCCATTCGGCGGACCCTGCCATCTCTGATAGCTGTTTTGTTCCATATTAGTGTGAGATCGTGCTCGAAATCTCGATAGATCGAAGGTTTGGTTGGAAGTGGAAGTGTTTTCGTCGATCAGCTGAACTGAAGAGAATACAATGAAAGCAGAAAGCGGAACGAGAGATTGTGCAAGTGTAAAAGCGCAAGCGTTTGAAAAGAATCTGCTGCTTCGATGCATTTCTCTTGTTGTAATGTCGAAATTCTGCGGAGGAAGATTCCATGTCGGCGAAGAGGCTGGCTTTTCTTGCCCCGCAAGGTCGATTTCTGCGCTAACGATTTAAGCGAATCGAATTCACTTTCAAAACATAGGTAGACTTCACTTTCGAGCAGAGCGCGTCATCAGGCTGCCATCCAAGCTTCAGGGATTCTGGAGCTCTTCTTAGAATGATAAGGTAGCCAGGCAAGGTCATTCATGTGAGTTCGGCCTATTGCCGTTACAGCTCATGACTACAATATGAAGTCTGTTCAGTACTCTCTCGGAACTGACGACATGAGCCGTTTGGGCTATGGCGCCCTATAAGGATAGAGGTCTTGCAATTATGCACATTGACTGTAAAAAGCACTTGCTCATCCAGTTTGTCGGGCTGATTGGAACTGTCGCAGGCCTCCGTGTCGTTTCAATGTCACCGTGTGCATCCACGTACCGTCAAGTCGAGAAAGTCTCCAAACATTCTCCCTCCACGTGACGTTTCGATTGATCACCTGGGGTCAGAGAGCTTTTTGAAAGATTTGTCAATGATGAATCAAATTGCTTTTTTGGCACATGGCCAAGACTGCGATCGCAGTGATGAAGTCGAGAGTGAGGAAATTGCCAACAAAATGAAACTCTCTGATCAGACATGGCTCTCACATATTTCCAAAAACACCCCCGAGGAGCCCAGGAATAACTTTCTCCATTCCTTTCTCCTTTTTTTCCCCAGAACAGTCCATCAATATCCTCGTCCCGTGAATGAGTGCTTCTAGAGCATGGCTTTTCTCCCCAGCTGAACTAATTCCTGTTTCCAGCTACCAAAGCCAAACTCGTGCCCCATCTCAGAACAGAAGACTCATTTTCCATCCAAATTCCATCCCATGCCACGCTATCCATCCCTGTCTCTTCTCTTCGCCTTCAATGACACAGCCCTATCCCATTCAGTATCTCTCCAATCCGAAATTCCAACACAAACTCTAAGACCTGAGCCTTTCCTCGCCTTTAGAAACGCTGGACAGCCAAAGGGGCCACCAGACCTTTAATAGATGTAGCGGACGTGCTACGGAATCGCTCCTCAAGATGCCTCTCAATGGGTTCAAAGGCGGAATCGTTACCCGCACGATTTTTCTCCCCAGCAGAAACTCCCCTAGTCTCTGCTTTCAAAATCATGACGGTGTGTGGTGTAAGAAATGCGCGCTTTCAGATACTCCTCCAAACTCCTTCTCCAAAGCCTAAACAATTCATCAAACCTTTTGGTCTCATGCCCCTGCATCCTCATCCTCCACTGACGTTTCCCTACCAAGAGTTTTCGTGCGCGCTTTTTCCTCCCCTGCAGAACCAGACTTCAGTATCTGCAACCAAAGCATGACACAAACTTTTAATGGTCAAGAAACCCATTCTCCATCATTTCCAATTATCGTCCTCCACAAGCCCACGCCATAACCGTGACTGGTACGGCCACCGTCGTGACGAGCACAACAACGTCCACAGGCGTCTGCCAACTCCATGTAGCAAGGTAAACAGGCTTGTCCCAAAAGTAATCCTCCTCGTAATCTCCATGATCACCACCGGAAGCCTCAGGAGGCACTCCACTATCCGTGCCTGTGGGAAATTCCGTCTCGATGGGTATTTGAGTAGTGATGACTGCTGTGGGAGACCCAGTGCCACAACATACGGCTGTCAGAGTTGGTGGTACGAATGCACAGGTATTGTTCAAAGAAATAAGAGTGTTCTGAGAAGTGAGCGGAGCAATACTGGTCGAAAGGTAGTTCTGCAAAATCATCATGACTCCGGCTCCTACGATCAAAAGTGCAAGCAAGGCTAGGAAAAGGGAGATCCATCGTGGTGGGGATCTCTTATACCACGCCTTTGGTTGAGCTTGGACGATTGTTGGTAATGCTGCGGTCGTAGTTGAAGTTGCGCCTGCCGTAGCTGCTGCTGGAACAACTGCTACCGGGTTGAGAAGAACTGGTGCTAGGGCCGCCGATGCAGGCACGAGAGATAGAGTGGTAGGTAGAAGTAGATATACCCTTGGCGGTGTGCTGGTTGGAGCAACAGCTGTCACGATGGGGGCTGCTGTTGCGGTTGCAGGAGCAAGACTTGCCGGTGGAATTGGATTTATGAGAGGCGGCAAGGAGCTCGACGGAAGCACAGGAACAGTCGGAGTCGTTCTGACTTGTGTCGGAGGAGTCGATTTCGGGGCAAGGGCTGACTTCATGGTCGGAGGAGCTCCATGGTTGCAAAGTGGATCTCTGCAAGGTCTTGTCTTACATGGAGAGTCAAAAGCCAAGAATCTGGCAATCGAGCGGTTGTTGCGAGTGTACAAAATCGTCTTTGAGTCTAAGTGTGCCCAAGTCGCCGAATCGTCGCGGCCAGCCATCATTCGTGCTCCACTCTCCTCCAAAGCATACGCATTCGTAGGGGAAGCTGTATAGTCTGTTTCTGGGACACTAACAGTCTTGCCCCTTGCTTCTTCGTATCGTCGAACTTCATGGATTTCTGTGGCAATGGCGTCGACGACTTGAAGTTGACCAAGAGCAACTGAGGCTGCAGCCACATCATTTGCCTCCACAGTAAACATGTAGTCAGCTCGAGTGAAACATCGCTGTGCACTCAAGGACTTCTCGACTGTACGCGATTGGTACTGATATTCGCCCAAGTACCAGAGTTTTTTTCTCTGCCCCTCCGAAATGTGCTCTTCCTCACACGGCGCGCTTCGCAACTTCGAATTTTCAATTCGAAACTCCCGAACTTGCTTCTTCAGGGCGGCGTTCTCGTCCAGAATGGCTCTGTCCGAGGCTTCCTTGCTCTTGGCGTAGGCCTCGTTCGCCGCAGCCACCATGCTGGTACGGGTGGATCTCTCCGCCTCGAGATCCGCAGACTTGCTCTGGCACTCCTTCTTCCAGAATTCGCTGATACCCTCGACAACAACAAGCCGGGAAGTCAAGTTGCGAACTTCTTTCTCAGTCTTCTCCAACTTACGGCGACCGACTCTGCGGTCAGACTTCAGAGTCTTGATCCCTGAGTCCTTGCTGTCGATCCGCTGCAGAAGACGGCGCACCTAGTCCTCAGACCCTTTTACGACTCTCGAAGGACATTAATCTGTCCAAGCAACAGCGGCAGGCTGTTGCGCCAGTTAATCCCAGAAAGAAGCCCGGCTGCAGGTGCCAGAACAGGGAACGCAGATTCCCCCGCAAACCGTGAGACCTCGCTTGGCTCAGAAGTCTCCACAGGCAAAACTTCTTCGCCATTTGAAGAGTCATTGCTGACATCCTCTTCTGTCTGGACAGCATCTGGGCTTGCTGGCTCCACGATGCTCTGAAAGTCTTTGCCAGATGGCTCTCCAGACGATACTGGCGGGGACTCGGGAACCGCCAAATCAGTATCATCTCCCGCGACTTGGCTCTGGTCAAGATGACCATCATTTTCAATCGACGAGGCATCCGCTGCAGACTCTGGTACAGAAGCAACATCATCCTCTGCGGATGGAGTGACATCTTGCTCTGTTTCATCGAACTTCTTCTGAATCTGCTGTGGCTTATCCTGCTTTGGTGTAACCATGGCATCTGGTTCGACTGTGAGCGGGTCGACCGGGAAGGAAATCTGCTTCGGTGGTGGTGGAATCGCCGGCAGCGGAACAACAGTTGGCACAGGAGCATCATCCATCACCTTGTTGGTCCCAGTGACAGTATATCGCTCAGTTAGAGTAGCATTTTGTGCCACGGGGGAAGGAGCATCCATCATCTCGGAATCAGCACGAGACTCGGAAGCAGGCATGAAGGATGCAGGCTCTGTAACAGCCGAAGCTACCTCTTCGACACCTTCCATTGGTGTAGCCGCGGACTCAGCAGCTTCCACAAGCTCTGGCGCATCTCCCATATTTGTATCAGTAGGTGGTGCTATGCCAGGAGAGTCGTTGATCAGAGAAATTCGTTGGGCTGGAACGGGTGCTGCGGATGGAGCCAGAGGAACAGGGCCGACGCAAAGAGGTCTTGAGAAAGATGAAGAAGCAGGGAGCGGCGTGGATGAGCTTGTGCTAGATACACTTCGCCGCCTTGAAAGAGATTGGGCAACGAGCCGGTCATGGTAGGTGGGGTTCGTTCCGACGCCACTGCCAAAGAACGGTGTGAACTGAGGACCCTGATTTGCAGATGATTCCATCGACTGATTGGATAAGCTCTGAGCTATATCGGTCGTTGATGCTTGAAGGCCACTGCGTCCAAAACGATTTTGTCGGTTCTTTTTGCCCGGTGAAATAGGTTTCGGAAAGGACTAGAATAAGTTAGTCTTGGAAGTCTGAAAGGATGCCTTGGTACTTAGTGTGAACCCCGTTGGCGGAATGCTTAGAGCTGGCGCAGGGCTTGCGAAAGACACATTTCTAGTAGTGTTCTGTAAATCACCTGCAGAACAAGATGTTGACGAGACCGCTTGTGTGTTTCTTACAGCTTGTCCTGAAGGTGGAATAGAGAAAATGTTGACGCTCTGTGATGACGGAACAACAGCAGCAGAAGAGAGTCCTGATGCCTGAGGTGGGGTTAGTGTTGCAGTAACAGTTCCGGCAGTACTTAAACCCTCTTGTTTGGGTGGGAGAGTAGATTGAAAGGTAAGCGGGTTATTTTCCTGCGATTAAGCGATTGTTGCAATTGCAGTATGGTCGGTAATGGCAGGTGGGACAGTCAAATTGAAAAGGAACGGTTTGTTGTCTTGAGGAGTAGCAACAGAAGCAGCGACGTAAGCCAGACTAGGATTCTTCGTGCGCCACACATCAGCTGGAAGAGTAACAAACTCAACTTCTTTCGCAACATGGCTTACCATGGACTTGGGTGGAGCCATTCTCTCTGTGTTTTTGGTGGCGCTGGACGGAGTCTGGGCATCTTCCTTGGCCGAGGCTAGGATTTGGCCCGCTTTGCTTTGGCTCTTGCAAGGGCGGACATCCTCGACAAGGGCTTTGACTTGACTGTTTCGGTATCCATGGGAGTTGTAGACCGCTTCTCATGGGAAGGGCCTCTGTTTTCTGGAGCACTGCTCATTGTAGATTATCGATGTATGCGAGTGTAGACTCTCGAAACTGTTGTTCGGCGGAGATATGTGGAGTCGAGTTCTACGTTGGACTATGAGTCGAACTTTGAGTCGAGGAACAAATCGAAGTTTGAGTCGAAGTGTAGGTCGATATTTATATTTATATTCGATGTAAGTGACTGAGTGATGGGATGACGCTACTGCAGATCCCTCGATGTAATTCACTACAGCTCGAATCGTCTTGTATGATAACGAAGGGTCGGTGATACAGTCACTGCAAATTACGTGAATGTTGACATCACTAACAGGGACCAAAAAGAGCGTTGGAATTAAAAAATTTCGTTCAATATCACATATATATGTCACGTAGATGTACACGGGCTACGTTGCGTCTTGTATGCGACATCAAAGACCGCAGCGCGGGCAGGCGGGGTAAAAATGATGTCAACAAACCGTGCAGCATTTAAGCGAGAAATCTTACATAAGCAGCGTTAGCAAAAACAACAAAACAATACTCTCCAATATGCAGGTTGCCTCCCGGCCTTGTCGTCGATCAATTGTCTCCTTTGATGTTCCAAAATTCCCAGTGCTCAAAATTTTTGCGTAATCTCAGGATCCACTGCAAAGCCGCCGAATATCAAGCCCAGTGCAGCCGTGTTCGGGATAGTGAGATTGAGACCCGTTCATAATCTTCTCTCAAGAAATGTTGTTAAGGAATATCTTTTTCGGGCCTACTGTAAATTGGATTGTCTTCGGGGACAGTGCTGTGTTTTTCGTTTCAGACAGTCAATATTTGATCGTGAACTATGGCCACTGGGCAAACAAAGGATCACTCAAAGCACAATGCAGGACAGGGCACAAGGCAGGAGACTTGTCGGGGAAGAATGTTCTTTCATGTCTGACGTATCAAAGGAAACAAAATGGTTTTTTAGAGTGAGCTTTGTAAACTCCACCGCCGAAGAGGCTCTTCCGTTCCCAGTTACCAAATCACGCCGCCTGGACCCGTTCCACGGCCAGTGCCAATTATCAAATCAGAACAATTGAGTCCCTGGAGATGGACTCAAGTGCATCAAAAACCCCTGAAACTAGTTTTCTGTCCTATCCGTCAGCCTGATATCCACCATACTGTTCCTCTCAGCTGTTTATGCCTACCGCAGATGTAGAGTCGAGGAAGTGCAAAGCTTCTGGTGCCAAGAAACATGCACCGGACGCCGAATATTCATGGTACGTCGAGGAACCCGCAACAAACATATTGGAAATAGCCTCGCTGCCATTACTATCTACTTCAGTCAACCTCTTCGTCCTCGAAGTACTGTTTCAAGTACGGATTTTTCTTGTCCTCGGCATCCGGGTCCTGCGCCTCCCGGTAGCTCCGGAGATACTCTTGCTCAGACTTGGTGGTATAGTAGATATGTTTCTCTGCGTCGTTTCTTGGAATTTGCAGCTTCCTCTGAGTGGAAACTGGGGCAGCTGGCCGGACTTCCAGTGTCATGGTGTTGACGGTCCTAGTCTGAGGGCCCTCAGTCATTGAAGTGTCTTCGCAAGCCGGGTGATGTGCGACGTGGGGCTTTTGCTCCGCCTTCTCTTTGGCGCGCTCAACGACTTCTGGTGCAGGCGTCGAGTAATCGTTCATGCTGGCTAGCAATCTCTCGCGCTTTGTCTTCGCGCGTGCGAATGCGGACATCGGTCCAGTCTTTTTGATAACCTGCTCAGCTGGGAGGATCGGTTTGAGTGGCACAGCTGGCCTGGTCATCTGGCGGGTCGGGCCAATATGTGAGGTACCCAAGAGGTCTGGGCGCGGTGCCACGTCTTCCATGGCAGAAGCCGATGGAGAAGCTGACTTGGAAGCCTGATTCTTCTTCTGCTCGTCAAGCTGGGTTGTGTTGGTGATGCCTTCCATTTTGTTATTTTTGGTACTTCGAGTGGTGGTTGGTATCTTTTTCGAAATCGCATCGAAGTGAGTTCGTGTTAGAGGGAGGGGAACTTGGTGGAAGTCGAACTTTGGTTTTATTGTATCTTAGCGCTGGGTAAGATATATAGCGCTCAAAAAGTCGCGGATTATTTGCCACCTAGTGAGCGAATGCGATTGATATTTACAATTAATAACTACAAATCGAAGAAGTGAATTCTCCAACATTGGTGAGACTTGTCGAAAGTTTGGATGACTCATAGCGTGCATCAATGCTTCATTCAGAGTATCACGTTGACTAACAGCTCTGCCAGAAGAATGGAGCTGCTGCAAAACAAGACATGATTACTTGGACTCCTCGATGTATTTCGGATCAGCCATGTTATGCTGTTTATTGATTTTGATGAAAGATCATGCTCTCGATCTACAGTAGCTACTTCCGATACTGACTCCCTGCAATCCCCCTGCCCCAGACCTATCATAGTGTCCCCGTTCATGACGATGCTGAAGTAGTGTCTGTAGGCAAAATTACAGCCCTTGAACCCTCCATTCCCATGCCAGAACATCAACTGGTAATCATTCTCTTGCTGACTGTTGCAAGGAGACACTGCTTACTCAATCGATAGCTTGGAGAGCTTCTTCAATGCCTTTTTCTAGGCTTTCTGAGCTCCTCTGTTGTTTTTCTTCCGGGTACGTGCTACTCTAGGAGCCTTTGCAGGTTTATGCTCAATGCTCTCCGAGCCACGACGTCTCTTCTTACCATGTCCGGCAAATGGAGTTGAGCGTCTACCCGTGCCTGCTGAAGCTTTATTGCTGCCGTTGTGCTTCATGAACTTAGCAGTAGGTTGTGTTGGAAGAGTGGAGATGGTCGCTGGGCTGTCAATCACAAAGAGACCCATGCATGCCGCACGCGACAGACCAGCACCTAGAGATGGTGGACCAAGCCAGCACGACGGTGGCCCAACCAACTTGATCTTTGGTCGTGGCAAGGCTTCTTCCGTAAGTACAGGTATGATCGAGATGGCTGGAACTTGTCGAGGTGGGCCGAACTCAAGAGACATCTCTATCCCGTCGATCACGACGATGTCTGAGATGGTGGTCGAGGCTGACTTGGAATCCATTTCTAGGACTTTGATTCGATCTATGATGTTCGGTGTCCTCTTCTGGTGGAAAGCTGTGATCTCAAGAAGCCAGCAAGATGAAGAAAGCGAAAGTTATGCTTGGTAGTTGATCTTTGGTAACAATGTGTGATGGGGAGAAGAGCGAGGTCAGCTAGTAGCAGTGAATGTGACGCTGAGATCCAGCAAGGAAGCAAAAGTTCACAGCGGGCTCTGGTGTTCGAAGTAGCTTGGTCGAGATTGAAAAGGGCGAAGACGAGTGTCGGTTAAATCGAAATCGAAAGCCATGTTTTATACTGGGTATGGCCTCATTTTGAGGCAGCTCAATCAGGCCAAAGTTTAATATCAGCATGTTAAGCCCCCACGCTGACGCGCTGATAGCTCTTTATTCACTATTTATGTTGCAAAAGTACACAATCCTATTAACGTGAAGTGAAGAGGCCGAGCTACTTCAAAGCTCAGGTCCGAAGTCTCAATCTTGAAGCAAAATGGAACAAGTGACTGTCACGTGGCACATGATCGATCGTTTTCAAGATATCACGAACACAGTAACAAACTACCCAATTGGCAAGTGCGATGATTCCTTGGTGTTTTATTTGGAAATAGTCATGTCTGCAACTGCCCATTTCTTTTCTAGAGCCACTATAAACCATCCGGCTATCGGCATAAGCAGCAAATTGGCTGACCGTGTGACAGTGCCACGATCGCAAGCAAAACCAAGCCAGACTTTTTGGTTCGAAGGATTAAGGCATTAAAGTGCTAGACAGTCAGACCATCGGCTTAGTAGATTGCTAGCTGACTGTACTGATTGTCCACGTTGTGATCCTGCCTGTAAAGAAAACCCAAACTTCAGCCCTTCTGACCATTGGCATAACCAGGAGGCCAGCTGACTGTGAGAGAGCACCAGAAACAAAAACCCACAAATCCTCCCACTACACTCAGTCGTCCATCTTCTATTCCCTTCAACGACTCCGATTCTTCCAATTCCTCAAGATCCGCCCACAAAATCTCTTAGTCCTCCAATTCTTCCAAGTCTTCTGCCATACAATTTTCGAAAAGCATTATGACGATCGGCGTAACTCGAAAGTTAGCTGACCAGCTTACGATATCCTCCGTCCCAATAACATCCCATATCCATCCCAGGGACTCCCAAATTCCTACAATAATCTTCTCTCAAAAACAAATAACCTCGCCAACACGAATGGCGAAAAAGACAGAGATCCAAAGAGAAAGAAACAAAGGAAAGAATGTACTCAAAACAATACACTGCACTCACGCTCCACCACAATGAACCAAACTTTGGAAACCCTTCCGTGCCAAGTCCGTTGCCTGGCATTCTTCACATTCATCACCAAAGAAGACATGATATTGTGATCCTTCTCGGTGCGCTTTCTCAATATCAATTAAGCGGTGCTTCTCATTATGTTCCGCAATCCAACCGTCTCTCTCCGAACGCCACTTGAAGAACTCCCAAACATTAGACCCCAGTGCCCATACTACGAGGAAAGCCCAGATGATCAAGCCACCCAGTACACACTCCTTAACGCCATCGAACCAATCTTGAAGTCCAGATTTCTCTTCTTGCTTGGAAGACTTCATAGGTGATGGTGGGCTTGTTGCAAAGCCTTCGCGCACTGGCTGTTCTCTGTAGACGGCATGCTCTTGAGAAGGGGATGTTGTATGGGGATATGAGGTGGTTGGCTTGGGAAATGTACGCTGAGAAGCCTTTTCGATCACGACGGCCACGTACTCTTCATAAATCTCGTCAACTCTGATACTCTCGGCGACGCAACGTTCTACCTCCAGATCGTCGAGGCGATACTCTGGAAAGAGGTCTTCGAATTGGAGGTTGTTCGTCTTCTGGATATCCGGGAGTTTGTGGATCTTGGACAGGACTTCAGTTCGTAATGGTGATTGTCTGATTGTAGGAGAGGTGGTTGAGTTGCCCATAGATGGGGTAGGAAGAAGGCGAGGAATACAGACGACGTAGAAGAGTAAGAAGATACCGAGGAGGACCAGTGCTTTAGCAAGCATATCCTTGATCTTCTGGACTCGAGTGAGCTCGTATTTTTGAGTTTGAAACTTTCCTGTGATATTACTGAGATCGGCTTCAGCACGTGTCTTTTCCTCTTTGGCGGTACGAATGTCCTTGCTCAATTTTGCATTGACATCCTTGAGGTCGGTGTTCTCTGCAGTGAGTGCGATATCACAGATCAGTTTTCGGGGCTGATCATTGTGAAGAGCCTCTAGCCAGGCTGGCTTGGCTGGTGTTCCGACTACGGTAGCTGAGGCCTGGTCATCAAGCTGAGGTGCCACGGGTCCGGAATTGAGAAGATCAGCAGGAACATCAGATGAAAGTATCAATCGACGGCGGTAGCGAACAGCATCGCTGGCAATATTAACGATTTTGGCGACACGCTCGTTGCGCTGCTCGAGCTCCTTGATGAGAGTGGGAACTTTGTCAGCCTCGATCTGGAGGGTTTCGCCTTCCTCCTCGCTTTCTCTGAGCTGCGATCTAAAGGTCGCGACCTCTTTGACGCTTTCCTCCAGGTCTTTGACTCTGCTTACCAAATACCTCAACTCATTTCCCGTATCGGGGTGAACCCTGGGAGTGTTCTGGATTTGCGTCTCGAGCGCCACGACCTTCTCTTCCGCAGCAGTCTTCTCCTTCTTGAGATTTTCGGCCTCAGACTTGGAGCTCTTAAGCTGCTGAGTCAAGTCTTTGTTGTCAGCCGTCAATCCGCCAACAGACCTTTTAGCGTCCTTCTCCGAGGTCTCCAACGCAGTCTTCTCCTGTCTCAGAGTCTTGATGAGTTTCAGAGCCTCCTTGAGATCGTTCGCAGACTTCTGAGTCTTCAACCTCCAGTGGCCTTCCTCCTCTGCTCTTGCGCGATCAGCGGCCTCGTAAGCAGCGATCTGCTCCTGGAGAGAAGCAACACGAGGGTCTGCCTGAACGATGACCTGGGGCTGCGGACGAGGAGCATTGATAGCCTGATTCAGCTGGTTCTCAAGCTCCTGAATTCTGCTATCCTTGGCGGCCACTGCATCTGACCACTTTTGCTTCTCGTCCTTGAAAAGGTCCTCGCCTATTTTGCGAGTTGCCTGTTCGCGTTTCAAGGGCTTTCCAGGAACAGAAGCCTCAAGCGCCAAGAGTCTGCCTTCCATCTCGTTGTAAGCATGGTCCTTCTGGCCTAGGATTCCAAGATATTCCTCCTTGTCAATCCGAAGTTGGTCGCTCAGGTTTCTTGCTGCGCTTTGTCGAAGGAAGGAGATCTCCTGGTCCTTGGCGGCAGTAAGTTCTTCGTCCTTTGCAGCAACATGCGAGCAGACTTCACCCCAGCTATACATAGCAGATGAGCCGGGTAGGTCTGGCTCTTGTAGTTGTCCAAAGACGTCAAAAGCCTCGCTCGGCTTACCTCTATACGCGCGGCCGTAGGCTTGTGGCTGTAAACCATATTGGTCGGAAAACCCGTCGTTGTATGCGAGCTGGCCACCGTTCCAACTGGGTTGAGGGTAGCCGTAGCCTTGGTCGTACACAGCAGTGCCCTGCGAACTACCATCGCCTCCATTGTAGTACTGCACAGATGGGTACTGAGGTCCATTCGGATCTAAGTAGCTTTGCCACTGTGCTTCGTATGTCTGTGGTAGACCGACTGCCATCGCTTTCAGGGAACTGAGCTTTGATTTCGGGTTGCAGATTGGTCGAGCAGAAGGATCGCAGGCCTGAATCACTACTTGATCCGCAGATGCAGAGGCATTAGACGCAGATGGATATTCAGATGTGTTTATCTGGCCCAAGTTGACGGATTGCGTTCCTTGACCACTCGGCATCATCGACTGATCTATTATTAGTTAGTTTGGGTCTTCTGCGGGAAAGATGATGATGGATGATGGTACCAGATGGTGTCGAGCACATCTCGGGTCCCAATAAAGAGCCTCGTCTCTTTCTTGGATTCTCAACCACTTCCTTTTCCTTGCCCTTGGGCTCGATCTCTCTTTGCACCTTCAGTCGGCCCAGGACCTCGCCGTCCTCGTCGTCTCTGCTTCTTTTCTTCGGGTCGGACGGTATGAGGGATGAGGAAGAGGCAACGTCCCCCCGAAGAGCGGGATCGATGTTGTTGATATTTTGGAAGCTTGCAGATTCCATGGTCACTGCAGGCGTGGGAATGGTGGGAGGAGCCGTCTGGCCGTATCCGCACTGCTGGTCATTTTGCGCCATTGAGCTGGTGCAAGTCGCTTTTTGCCTTGGTTGTTGCTTGAGATGTGATTAATGATTCGAGATCGATCGATTTAAACTCAAGTATCGGTATCACAGAAGAGGTTTCTGATCGAGAAGCATTTTCGACGTTCAAGAGCGCGAGCTTGAACCGGTGGGCGCGCCTCGCTTAAATTTCGCGCTAGCACAAGGAAGACTTCAACCCCCGGCGACAATATCACGAGAATCTAGCGCGATTGAGGTCGGCGAAGAGTCATCTAGGCCTCATCTAGAGACGGGTGATTAATTATGGGAAAGTTGAATACCCCAAGATGATGTCATGTGTCGAACGTGTTGGAAATGAATGTGGGGCGGTTCATGGACCAACTGGGTTCAATGTAAACAATGATTAACATTTTACTTAGCTGGATTTGTGATCGCGAGTTGAGCTTTATTTACGATTTCGGACTCCTAAAAAGCCCTCTTCACCTCAGTCAAGCTTTGTAGCCCTCCTCCGTATGCCTCCATCTGTCACGTAGATCGGAATTCGGTGCTAAATATCACAAGCATCACAAAATAATGTGGCAGGTCATCAAAATGTCCCTCGCCATGTGACTGGATCAAGATCTAAGTCATGTTTTGTAGCATTTCATCAAGGCGATCGGCAATGTGCAGGCTTCTCTCAGTCCTTTCAATTCCGCGCGCACCTCGTAAGAGTCGCGATTGTAGATTGACTGGTAACCTGATCTACTTTTGACCCCATGCCAAGTGCGCAACTGGCATCCCATATTGTGCCCCCACCGCAATTTTCCCCAAAGACCCAATTCTGTCCCTAAATCTGTCCCCCAAGTCCCCCAGAATCCAATTAATAATCCTCCCAAGTAAAACTAGCGACTGCGCCGAGATCGTGATCAGCGAACACCGTCCGTAATGAAAAAAAAAACCTCTGCATGAACAGTAAGTATGAGCCAGAGAAATTAGGGGCTTAGATAACTTACGAGATGACAAACGAAAATCATGGAAATGCTCGATCGATGACCATAAGCATTCTCCATTGCCCGGGAGAAATACGGAATGGTCATAGAGCAGTAAGTGCAGAAAAGCACATAAACTGAAAATGTGTCTATAGAAGGTATTAGCAAGAGGCAGAGTAAAAGATTTGAGGATTGGACCAAGCATGTATGAAATGCAAAGAACAGGCTCAATCAATGTGGTACTTATGTATGTCACATCATGAGAGGATGAAAAACCACCAATTGTAACCACAGAGAGCATTGCATATATCGAAGTCAGGAGATGTACCCCATCCTGCCATCATCTTTTCCCCACTAGACAGTCTGATCTCCCCCAGAATTTTTCAAAGACCCAATCATGCGGAAGTGAGATGTAGTGTGGAGATAATGGAAGGAAAGAAGCGCAACATGATGACCACAGAATGGTTGCTAGCAGGATGGCAAATCAGAGATTGTTGCCGTAATAGCTGCGGCAAGGTGGTGTCCAGCCAGTACGCATGGACTCGAAGTAGTATGGCGGGAGCTGGCGCGCCGACTCCTGCCATCTCTCTACCACTTTCTGCTTCTCCTCCCACTCTGCCTGCTGACATGCCAAGCAGTTGGCCTGCACAGCAGCCCGCAACTGACGATCTGCCTCCTCACGTTCAAGTCGCTCAGCCTTGGCCTTGCGCTCCTTCACATGCTGGTACACAGCGAAGACAAACGCAAAGACGAGAACGAGACCACCGACAATCCAGGATGATGTGGTCGAGATTGCTGGGACTTCTTCTACCACTCGCTTGGTAAAGGTGTTATCGGTGGGGGTCTCATCCAGGAAGACGTCCTTACCGAAGACCGACAGGAAAAAAACCAAGCGGAGCAAGAGCCAAAAGAGGGTATTCTTGACATTGTGCCAGAAAGAATGAGCCATATACTTGGCGTGGAGCGCAGCCTCCTGGACATATGATACCTTGCGGCTGACATTGTCCTGAATGGAGGAAGAAGCTGCATCGAGAAGATCGGCTGAAGACGGATCAAAAGGATCGGTGACGGGAGCATCATCATTCCATCCACCTGGAACGGAGTTGACGGCGTCCTCCTCCTCCTTCTCCTCCTCCTTCTTCTCCTCCTCCTTCTCCTCCTCCTCCTTCTTCTCTTGCTCCGTCTGTTCGGCGACTGTGTCAAGCATGACCTCGTTCTCTGCCTGAGGTTTGCGCACCTCTTTCTCCAATGTCTCTGCATTTCGAGTCGCAACCGAGAGTTTGAACTCAGCGGCGTTCAGCAAATCCTCTTTCACCTTGAGAGCAGTGTTGGCGGCCGTGGTGTTGTTGTCGATGGTCTGCTGGAGTACCTCGATCTGCTGATTGGCGCTGCCAAGCTTGGTCTCGAACTCTTCGGCCTGCTTCTTGAGGTCGCTCTCCGAGCTCGTGAGTCTTTGGATCTCTTTACGCAGATCCTTGATCTCCTGGTTCTTGCTCTTGAGCTCGTCAGCCGATGGGCTTGGAGCAGACTTCAAAGCGTTCATAGTAGCCTGAAGACGTTCATTGGCCGCAACAGCATCGACCAGCTGGGTCTGCAAAGGGTTTGGTGCAGAGTGCAAACCATCGATCGTGGCTTGGAGTCTTCCATTAGCAGCCACAGCCTCGTTGCACTGTGCCGCCAGTGGATTTTGGAGCAGCTCGTAAGCTGTTGGTCGTGGTCTGAAGCTGTGCATTAGCATCAAGAGCCGCATTCAACTGTGCCTGCAGTGGGTTCGGGCCGACTTTCGTGTTGTTGATTGAGGTCTGGAGCCTTCCATTGGCCTCGAGAGCCTCGTTGAGTTGGCCTTGGTAATAATCTGCATTGCCCTTGATGGTATCGTAGTTGCGAGTTGCCTTACCAAGCATACCATTTACCTCGATCGAGATAGGATCATTCTATGGAAGATCGAGGAACTTGGTAGGCCATGGCTTCGGAGCAGCATTGACCTGGCTGAGAAGATTGAGATTCTCCTCACGCGCGTCTTTCAGAGCTTTCTGTAGCTCTTGCAGCTCTGCGACTGCTACGTTTTATTAACATGAATGAACAAGACAATGTCAGGGGAATCTCAAAAGAGATCGATCTGACTTACTACTGGTCTCTGTGCTTGGCACTTGTTCACCATCCTCCTGAGCTGGCACGCTGAAGTCCTTGGGCTTGCCAAGCATCTCCTCATATGTCTGAGGCTCACCAAAGCCGCCCTCAGGGACCTCAAGATCACCGAACTCATCCTCCTCCTCGGTTGCCGCTGATATGCCGCCTGCAATATTCGAGTGGTCACCGAAGTTCAAATCACCACCGGTGATCTGCGAGCCGTAGGTATCACTTGCAGATCCCCAAGAATCCGCGGAGGATACGTTGCCACCGTTCAAGATGGTCTGGTAGTATGGGTCTTCGTCGATGTTGTAGGAGGACATCTTGAGTACTTCTATTGATGTTGGTCAGCGATTGATTTTAATCTTGGTCGGGATGGTGGAGACGCTCGGAGGTCGCAGCACCGGGGTGCCTTTATGCCCTTGCAGGACCACAAGAGATAGATGGGCTTACGGAATTATTTGTACCTTTACTGTTGAGTTTCGAAACACTGTAGAAAGGAAGGGTCGACATCGAAATCGCGCGCTTGAAAAGCGGGAAGATTTACTTGAAAGTATTTGGAAGCTGGTGCTAGAATCGCAAGAAGTGTACGATTCGGGACAAGGAGGCTCGTCTTTGTAGGTGGAAATAGGCTGTGTATTTGGTATCGGCAGGGAGTCTATGTCGAAGAAGTGGTTGGTACCAGGAAATGTTCGAGGTTCATGGGTGGGCTTGTGTGTTGCTGAGAGGTCCTCGCTTACGACTAGCGCCGATATAGGGAGCAGAACTTTGCTTAAACCAGAGTCAATAAGAATGGGTGAATAGGGTTCCCAAGAGGCTGACTCCATTATTTAATTGAATGCTCGATCTAGGATGGTCATATTTTGAGCTCATAATGCAAGAGTAAGAGTTGACGAGGCTTCAATGCGACCAGCTAATTCATTGTTTACATGATTGAAATTTACACAAGTGAGACTATCCACCCGCGCAAAGCTTCCAGAACTGGCATTTGGCGCATTAGATAACGAAAGTTTCTCGCTCTCTGGGTTGTGATCATTTACGTGTTCTGGCAAGGTACACAGTTCTATTTTCCATAGACCAATTATTGTGTACTGTACGGAGTGAGGCACTATTATGTATTCTACACAACGCCAATCTGTTACATCTGACAAGGCTGTAGGGGTGCTGAAGCGTAATTAGCTCTGACTTGCGAGTCTCCCCAACTGAAAAATACCATCCTCCATTGAGATTGCCATTCGACATACCGTACCTGGGAAACATGAGCAACCGACATCGCCAGAACAAAGATATACGAAATGGTCCAATTGCGAATGACACGGAAACACGCAACCCCGTTCAGAAAAGGATGCGAGTCTCGCTATACGGTCAGACGTATTGAGCAGCATTTTTCAGTACCTGGCATGGTCATGAATGTGAACTTGGCATTCATGCGGGCCCTACCATAAAAGCTTGGCAACGAAGAATACCTTCCTTGAGATGGATGTTAAGAACGGATTTCCAAGGCAGTGACCCCAAAAATTAATACTAAGTGGACTATGAAAGATGGCGTCATAAATAAATAGGAGGTTGGAGAAAGTGTACTGGCAGTCTTCGACGTGGTTTCCATGGTTTCAAAGCCAAGCTCCCTACACCATCACATCGAAACTTGTCATAAACGAGTGAAGGGACAATTTTCGAGTATTATTGTGCACTTTCCCAATGTGATATTAAACGGTTCAGCTGTGAAAACTTTTGATTGATAAGTACCACCTATCTAGCAAGCTCTCAAATCTAGCACTCATTCGAATGTCCATGATTCTCACATGGAACACAAACAACCTATGCCAATCGATCCCCACTGTCATGATGATGCTTAGCATGTAGCTCCTCAACCGGCGCATCAACTCTATAGTTCATCTGGTCCTTCAAACTACCCAGGAAGAAACAGCACAACGCACCCAACGCTCCAAACGGCGCCGCAATCATGAACACCACTCTCACCCCATCTGCAGCAGCTTGTTTCAACCCAGCCACACCAGCGCCTACAATCGCCGGCGTAACTCCGGGGATATTTGGCAGAGCAGTCATATTCTGCGAAGCAAGAGCACCAACAAATGCCGGGACAGAAGTCGGCGGCAAACCCGCCCCAATCGCTGCCTTGGCAACATAACTCGGTATAAATCTTTCCATCCTCCCATTGACCGTAGCGACATAAATTGACGTGAACATCGTCGCCGCAATAGCTCTTGTACTACTCGTCAGCGCCGTGGCAGTGGCAATAAGACTATGTGGCGTGGAGAGCTGGACTCCGGCGATGATGAGGCAAAGCGGTGCCCCGAAGCCAATACCCCAAAGACCTGCGAAGGCGATTGTAGCTGTAGATTGGCCGGGTTGGACAGTTGCTAGACCGATCAGTCCGCCGGTGAGGATGATGAATCCTACAGCGAGGGGAACGCGAATCGAGCGCATTTTTGTGCTGACGAAACCGTAGATTCCCGTGGCGAGCATGCCGCAGATCCAGGCGGGTTGACCCCGCGCGACTTGGAGGAAGGGATCGGTTTCGAAGAGTGATGCTGTGCTATTGTCCTTGGTTAGCCAGCTTCTCAAAGGTAGTTTATGACAGGAGGCTTACAGGACGGGGTAGAAGATGATATAGCAGAAAAGCACGATTCCCTCGATGAATATCAGACCTAGGAAAATGGCAAACGTACGGCCTTGGCTCTTTCCGCCGCGGAAGAGATCATGATGCAAAATGCCTGTCTTCATGAATTTCCATTCGTAGATTCCGAAAGAGAGAAGGGTGACGCAGCCGACGATGATAGTTGCCAGTACTGGGGCATCGGTCCACTCGTAGAGACTGCTGCCGAGATTCATTCCCACCAAGAGCAAAGTCAATCCTGCCGTGAGAAGTCCACATCCAGGAAGATCCAAGCGGGCAAGCTTTTGAATGAAGGAGAGGTGGTCCAGCCGAGAGTGTCGTTTTGGTGGTTTGTAGCCAAAGAATAGACCGAGTGTACAAGCTCCCCAGAGAGCCATCTGAATCCACTTGAGATTGTATCAGCATAGATCTAAGGTATGAGAAAGATCAGGCTCACGTAGAAGTTTCGCCATCCAGTATGTGCATTGCGCTTTGTCAAAGCACCGATGATCAAAGGACCTGAACATGACCCAAGAGCAGCTGCAACATTCATCGCCCCTTGCGCCACTAGCAACCAGTATGTCAGCTTCAGCTCAGGTGATGGTACGAGCTCTACTCACTTGGCCTCCATCTCCTGGGTAGAATCTCGCTAGGCACAACGTACGCCAACGGAACAGTTGCAAATCCGAATCCAATCAAGATCTGCGCGACGATAAGGCGATAGATACTCGTGGAGCCCGGAGCGATGGCAGCTCCGATGAACGAAAGCATACATGGGCCGACGAGGAACAGTTTTCGAGCTTGGAAAGCATCTGAAGCCGAGGCGATGAGTGGTGAGACGACGGCTTGGACGAGAGAAAGTGAGTTCGGGACCCAGGACTCGGCGGCTTTGTTGTTGAGATCTTCGCCGATGTATGCAAGCTATATTCACATTGTTAGCATATCTGTGCATCTTCGTCATCTTTTCCCCTTTTTCAACCTCCGAGTCATTCAAATCAGCGCCAAGACGTACCATCGCTGGTGGACCCTGCAGCGCAACAACCTGCACCATATTCAACACGAACATCGCCGCGAGCGCAACCCAGGTCCGGGCATGCAATTCCGGCTCCTCGTTATCATTCGTGTATTCCATGTCGTTGAAAGAAGAATCTTTGATGTCCTCAACGTGCTTCTCCTCGACGGAGCTCTTATCATTGACTGATGTTTGAACGACGTCGACATCAACCCCGATACCTGGGCTGTTGTTGATTGGGGGCTTTTCAGCCGGTGAGACGTGGGATGACATGGTGAATTCTTCGCCTGGAGTTCCTCGCACTGAGGTTGCTGTTCGAGTCGATGAGGATCACGCAGTGTGATGCAACAGAATATGAGCTTGCTAGGACTGACGGCGTCAAGATCGACAGGGCTGTGACAGGTAGTCGAAGCTATAAAGAATTTTCATATGTCGCTGTCTTCCCCACTTCAGTCCAGAATGAATCAGGACAAGAGCTAAAGTCAGTCTTTTAGTCTGTGGGGACCCCGCATCGAAGAGGCGAGGTCAGGCCAGGTTGAGATTTGGGTTTCTGGGGGTACAAGCCTAGACCCGACTCAGACATGCGCTACATGATCAGCCGCAAAAGTCTTGGTATGGACGCCTTGTCCCACAATGTCCACATCCTGTGCCCGCATGCTGAGTGGCTGTTCTGGGCTGGGCTGGAACCTTGGGAATGGATTTGTTTGGATGGCAAGCGATGTTTTGTCATGAGGTTGCGCAGCTATGTTCTAGAAGGAGTCCAATCATGGGATCTATGTTGAGCGCGTGAGATGAGATGGGATATTGTGAGACTGTGTCACACTGTGACCGCGTACTGCTTGTGCACATTGGCATTACCACCCGACGATCGCCGGAGATTACAGGCGACCATTTGTTGGGAAGCTTTCACTGAGAAAGTGTCCTCCTGTACAAGGTAATGCCAATTATCTCGGCTCTTACGCTTCCCCATCAATCAAGCGAGCAATTATTTTTGCAAACCTCCCCGCCAATCCCCAAACCCCCATCATCTCCAGTAATCCATTGAGCACACACAATGTCGCCGCCGTCACAGAGGAAGTCGCGGTCCGATTCCATGTCAACCTCGACAAGTATGTCAATTCCTTGACATGCTCTCCAAGGATCCGAAATTCGGGATGTGTCGTATTGATCAGATTACTCGCACCGTTCAATGGATCGTTTCCCGGCCCATATGTGATGAAGCAGTAAGACACAATGGCAGCAGAGAATGCGATCCTTGGTACGTGGAGGGCGGGGGTATGATCGAGCTTCAAAGCCTCGAGTCTTCTCTGGAGTAAGAAGGCGTGCATCATGCATCGAGCGGCGTCTTTGGTCGCGGCCCAGTTGGTGATGTACTCAAGTGCTTGGAAGCCTCGTTCCGGGCCATCTCGACCGATGGCGGACTCGATCTTGTCGACGTCGACTAGCAGGTTGATGAACGTCCAGTGCCAAAGTGGGAGTAGACAAAGTTCATCATCTTGATCAGCTGGATTGTTCTGATAGAAGGACTTGTGCCAGCGCAGGAGTTTGTCCTCGTAGCTCTTGGAGGTGGTTTTTAAGCAGCCCTGGCGTCGATCTTCTGCAATTAGTACACCGAGTGCTTCGAGCTTGAGGTATACTGCAAACGAGTCGACCGGAGTTGAATGATGCGAATCGCTCCCGTTAAACCGAATGTCCTCTCTTGTTCTTAGGGAAGCTTCCCATTCTCTGGCAGTAGTGGCATTGAATGCAAGACTAGTCTCGAGAGTTTCATTCTCAGATCTGCGGTGTTTGAGTAATGAATCCCGATGGTATAGAAATGATAATTCGGCGTCATGAATGTGGAGTGCAAGCCCAACTCTAGGCATATTGTCAATCTAAGTAATAGAACGGGTGCATAAGTCTCACCTCCTCAATTGCTCCTGCCGTGCCCATTCTTTCCAAGAGCTTTCTAATTGTTCATCGGATGAGACTTCTGGTGGTTTCATTTCGGGGCGTGCTTCAAACATGTTCTCTCTACGGGCAAACTATTGATCGCTATCAGCCAATTTCAGCCACTATCAAAATCAGGTCTCTTACTGATATCAAAGATCCGTGGTAGGAGTCAAAAATTGCTAGATGCTTGGCGTCCTGATCTACCGTCAGCGATTATCCAGGGCAGAAGAGGAGAGCGCATCGCACTCACACCAGAGAGCATAGCGAAAGTCTGTCCAAGCGTTGCTGCTTGAATCATGGCTACAATTTCATCGGTTGAATGGCCGATGAATTTGTCCTACTCATTGTCAGGCCACGATGAGGTAAGATCAATTGCAAATCTCACCGACATCAAGATCACCTTGTTCAAGCCCTCAAATATCCGGCGACCCCGATTTACTGCACACTGTGAGCCGAGAAAGAGGCTGCCCACCGAAGCGATGGAGATAAGTAATAAGCCGTTCTCGGTTGTTGGCTGAAATGTTGCGGCGTGAATCATTGGAAGGGTGGGATGGAAGCATTTGAGATATCGTCGTACAGAGAGATTCTGCCAGTTATCAGTCCATTATCCTTAGTGCGACCTTGATGTTCTCCAGGAAATATACCAGAAAACGTGAAGACGGTAGTAAGTCCTCTTGTGGAGGTGGATGTGTTAACGCTTTACTAAGCTCACGCCGACAGTCCTCATCGACGAGTTCCGGCTCGTCCGGCGAAGTCACTGATCTCGATATCGAGGTCCGCCGTACGATCGACGGTGGACGATTGCATAAATGGTCATCTCTTTTGATGTTGGTAAACCAAATATCGCGCATGTCCATCACAGCAGGTGACTTCCTGCCACAAGGCAATGAGGGATTGTCAACCCTATCCTGCAGAGTATTGCTGGCGACGAAACCTGGCTGATTATCCAATAGAAAGTCGTGCATCTGTGGAATGCCCATTTCGTTCATCATGAATCCACCGTTCATATTCCAGAGCGGGGCATCGTTCAGAAAGCCTAGTGATTCAAGATCCCACATGTTGGACTCGAAGTTGTGTATTTGTTGACCAGGGCTGATTCCGGAATTTACATGATCGCTTGGAGTGCTCAGCATGGGATTCTCATCAGCTGTATCATAGTCTCAGTTTGATGCCGTCGCTAATATCAGGAATGGATGATCAACCTGGTGAAGCGCCGCCACCACGTGTGGGCGCCATCTCGCCGTGGTTACCTGAAGCTTCCGACAAAGTTATTCGCCTCCTCCCTGTGCAGTGAGACTTTGCATGTCTGATCAGAGTATCTCTGTGATGATTCAGCAACGTAGATCTTCATGGTAAAGGATACTCTGTCTCACTCTCGAGAATACCCTTTCCCACAAGCTCCGCATTTGAATGGTTTCTCCTTCGTATGCGAACGTACATGGCGTTGAAGATGCTCTGCTCGGCTAAAGCTTCTGGTACAATATGTACACTGCTGAGGCGGCATTTTTGTAACTCCCATTGACTGCTCTCTTTGAAGACAAATTGATGAGGGCGAAGTTGTGGAATAGGATTTGGATCCTTTGGGTCATGCTTTGAGGTTGAGGTTGCTACCCCGCTCTAGTAGATTCTTGGTCTGGGGGTGGAGACGGGCTAGAAGTTCACTGCAGCCCGTGCCCGAGGAGGCCATCGGCGTGCGCGAGTTCGCGAGCCTGGAACGCTAACGGAAGTCGGAGGATGTTGTGAAGCCCGAAAGTCACGAGTAGTAGCATAAACCCCTAGTTTCACTTCCCGCTCGAAAAGGTATGGAGAGGCCTTGCCAAACATGCATTTATAACTTGAAGATACTTTTTGTAATTAAGTCTACAGCTTGTCCCTACTTCGAAACCGTACATACATATCCGATTGCTTTGCGAACCAATACGTCTTCACCGTCCAGTCAGCCTTGTCAGACGCCCAGAACAGATCAAAATGTCTCAATAGTTGAGGAACGAATTTCCCCATTTCCATGATCGAAATGTTTTTCCCAATACAAGAGCGTCAGCCATATCCGAACTTAATAGTACAATCAGTCCTTGCCCAATAAAGTACGATCCATAGCCTTGATCTGCTCAGGATCTGCCTCTAACCACCTCTCAGGACGAAATATGTGAGCGTCTGGGCCGAACACGGCAGTATCGTGATGAACCACGATGGGATTGACGGCGACGTTTGTGCCTGCTTTGAGATGAACTCGACACAAGTCGACACCGCCCTTGGGGACCAGTCTCTCTAGAGGGTATGAGACACCCGGGTGGCAGCGCATGGCTTCCTTCATGACGACCTGTCTGTTGGATAACCCCTTGTAAGCATTTCATATTCTGGTAGTTGTGCTGACTCGACTTACAGATACTGAAGTTCAAGGCTTTCCCCATAAGTCACGAACTCTGATAATTTTCCTGTACGATCGGCTGCATCGATCTCTCCTTGAAGACGGTTGTATGTATGCGGTGTGCGGTGTCTTGATGATGTAGTAAAGAATCGCTCGCAAAGAGATTGCTGTTGTGTCCCTTCCTGCTAGGCTGGTGGGGAGACATCAACATTCGTGTCTGCGAGAGCTACGAGCAGCAGTGGATGAACTTACAGGTTATTGCTCAAGTGATTGATCAGATCCTGATGCGCAATTGCATCTTTATTCTTTTTCTCCTCGAGCCTCATGAACGTTAAAAAATTCGATGCTTTCTTGTTGCGTCCAGCCTCCTCCGGCCGATCATAATCGTCAATACAAACTTGAGTGAACTGGCCTTTGTATCAGCCACACCCGCCTAAGGAACAAGAAGAAAGAAGACAAGGACAGAATCAATATACCTCCACAATAGTCTTTAGCGGATTTGGCGAATGTATCCATGGAATTCTCTCCAAAGCCCTCATGAGGGACTTGTTACCCACCAGCCAACGATGCAACCCCTCCACCTATTCAGCGATCCCCGCATACCTTAAACCTGCCTCAATATCTGCGACCATGTTCCTAACATCTTTCTTCTCTTCTATGAATCCAAATCTTGGGTTGAAGGTAATCATGCCAATCACGTCGAAAGCATACCACTGAAGCCAAGCATCGAGATCGATTTTCTGTCCCTCAATATCTTGCATGGAGGATAGGAATATCGATGAGCATTCGTCGACTAGAGACTCAAGGGTACGGATAGACGACATGGAGAATTTGGACGCCACGGAGCGTTTGAGTGTCTTGTGGTGAGCTGAGTCCCGTGTTGTGAAAAGGCTCGGCATTAGGGCATTTTGGTATTCAGGTGTCATAGTGTCGTAGAATGAGAACTGTTTCTATTGTTCAACAAATATTCCGTAGCATGCATCAAAATGTATGCCTTGAGAGAAGAGCTATTGATACCGTAGATTGTAGGGATTACGGCAGGGTCAGATATTGATACCGTGTTTGGACCTGTGCGAACAATGGATCCGTATCTCTGATGTAGATTGAGATAGAACTCAGGGGCTTGACCCTACCACAGCTTGCAGACTCGGTAGAAGGATGTGAATTTCGCGCATGATGGGCTACGTAAAGATGCCAGATCTGAACGGTACGCAAGGCGGATGGTGATGAGGATTTCGTATAGGATGAGAATTGCTACAGCGATAACAATGTAGCTGAAGGTGCCAACAGGACTCCAGTCATATTGGGAGAACATCTTGTATTATTGATAAGAAAAATCGGTAGATGGAATCGAGTTACTTTGGACTCTCATGGAGCAAAGTGAGCAGCCTTTATGAAGTTTCTTCATCGGCACTACTACTGTGATACTCTCGGAGCACATATCGCGGGGTCCAAACGCCAATCTTGGTGTCTGATGAAAGACCACATGGCATTGATCTCAGCCCACAATAATACGGAGATTCGAGCCCCAGACCTTTGCACCAAGTCCCCCTTTCACAACAAAGAACACGGCTTGACTCGCTGGAATTGCCATACGTCCTCATGAGAACATTGAGTAATCTGGACCTTGCTACTGCATCGCTTTCCCAGTGAAATGAACATCCCCGACCGTCCAAAGGGCCCGATGAAAAGCAACCAAAGATGTGAAACTATCATTCCGACCATCGCAAGTTGAACTATGCTTGTTTAACTTCACGATGCTGAAAATGGCGGGGTAAAGGGCACTACCTCTGCAAGGCAGGCAACGCGACAAGCGCCTACCTAGGTACGAAAGATTTGTTCCAAGTGGCAATGCGAGCCCTGGAGTCGGCAGTTAGTGATGTCTCTGACCTGTAATGTCAGGGTGTGAAGCCTGTCGTTAGGACTCTCGCCACCAAGGTTTGTGGCGCTGATCAGGTAGACACTAGTCCACATTACCCCGCAATTCCAGCCCCCAATTGCCCACATTGTCCACATTTCGTCCTTCTGCATTGAAATCATCCGTAAAGCTTCACAAATTGATGTTTAAGAGATACAGCTTGCATAAGCGCTCAAAGTTTCAATGCCTGTCCACTCTGATGGTCACACGAACGTATGAACTTGAGTGGGCAGGCGAAGCTGACGAGCGGATTACAGGAAACGTCTCTTGGGCCAAGCAGCTGACAGATATCCCGATTTGCATTTGTCAGGGACAAGCCCGTTGCAGCATATATCTGTCTCTGTTGATTAACCTACTTTCCTTATCGCGTTGCATTCATTGAATCAAACTATATCCATCAAAGCATTGTTTTCATTCGGCAATCATAGTTACCATGGCAACCCGCATCAAACCCACTGCAAACTCCCCATCAAAGATCCAACTTGCGCGAATCTCACATGTGCAACTGCGTCACCCTGATCCAGAAAGGTTTCTAGAGTTCGCAGAAGCTTTCGGTCTTGTTGAGGAGGCACGCTTAGGCGATGCTATCTATCTCCGAGGCTATGGAAAGGACCCGTATTGTTATGTTGTGTTACCAAGCACGAATAGAGAGAAAGCGTTTGAAGGAGGAGCCTTCGTCGTAAATTCAAAGGACGATCTGGAGAAAGCTTCGAAGCTTCCTGGTGCCACTAGAAAGGATATATCTCATTTGCCAGGCGGTGGTGAGATGGTATCACTTTCTTCGCCTGGTGGAACGAAGATTCATCTAGTGTGGGGACAAAAGACAAGAGACATTCCAGACAAAGAGCCTTCTGCACAGGTCATGAACTTGGGTCCATATAACCTGCCTTTTACAAAGGAAAGAAGAGGTACAGTTTTCCCCTGCCTGCTTCATCTACGAATATGTGCTGACATCTGGGAGGCGAATTCCAACGATTCCAACCGGGCCCAGCAATGGTCCATAAAGTCGGCCACTACGGCTACATCTCCAGCACTTTCGACGAAGACATGGCCTTCTATCTCAACAACTTCAATCTCACACCCTCCGATATCCTCTACGAGCCCAGCCTACCCGACCTCGACGTCCTCGCATTTCTGCACCTGGATCTTGGCGCCGAGTACAGCGACCACCACACATTTTTCATGCAGCGAGCAGCTCCAGGGCAGCAGACCGCTGTGCATCACTGTTCCTTCGAAGTCGCTGATTTCGATACACAATTGTTGGGTCATCAGTGGCTGGCTGATAAAGGGTATACGCCTGTCTGGGGTGTGGGGAGGCATATTCTGGGGAGCCAGATCTTTGACTATTGGAAAGATACGAGTGGATTTAAGATCGAGCATTATGCTGATGGAGATATCGTCAATGATAAGACGGAAATGAAGAGGCAGGCGGCGGGGCCGGACACACTGTCTATTTGGGGACCGCCGCTGCCTCCTACTTTTGTGGAGAATTAAATCAACTTGATACTTTTTTGTTCAACACAATCCGATTTTCTCCTAAAAACTTTCTTCTCCTTCCATTAAGTTCCAACTCCTTTTGTTTCTCTACTAGGTTCCCATCTCTTTGTCTCACATTATTGTTTCTGGTGCTTTGGAATTGGTCCAAACCTCAGAGGACGCCAAGTTGTTTAGGTCAAGTTCACCCACTTATTTCAAAACTGATCATACACCCACTCTCGTCCTTCGTCGGACACATATCTCTTTAGAGGTTTCGCCTCAGCGTCTCTGCGCCTTATATCTGCGACATGTCTATCTTTGTCTTCTAAGTTCACATTTTTGAAAGGTCATGGTTTCCAATCGGAGATGCGGTTCCATTTTATAAATGCTCATCTACTCAAATTTCATCGTGTTCTTCAACGTCCCCAACCCATCAATCGAGATCTCCACCACATCACCATCCTTCAAGCTATACTGTGGCTTCTGGAACCACCCCACTCCCGCCGGAGTCCCAGTCATGATCGCCGTCCCAGCAGGCAGCGTCCTCCCCTGACTTAAAAAACTCACCAGCTCAGCTGGACCCCAGATCAAATCCACAGGACTATCCTGCTTGACATCACCATTGACCTTCGTCTTCACTCTCTTCTCCTTGACAGCTCCAAAGTTGGCAGAATTGAGAATAGCGGGGCCAATTGGCGCGAAATGGTCGAACGATTTGGCGTATGTGTATTGTCCGATCTGAAAAAGACGTGCGGTGAGATCGTTGCCGATAGTGTAGCCAAGTATGTAATCGGGAGCGTCTTCGACGGAGACGTCTTTTGCGTCTTTCGAAGTAACGATTGTGAATTCTCCTTCGTAGTCGAAGAAATGGTCTTGGGCGACTTTTGGGACTGGAATGGTGCCTGGTCCGGCAAGGGATGTGGGTGGCTTGTACCACATCGGAGGGTTCTTTGGTACTTCGAGCTGTGGTATGGTCAATTAAGTTCTTGGACTCTGGCAATTTTGGATTTGGTAATATGTACTTACACTGGCTTCTTTTGCATGGTTGGCATAGTTGAGCCCAATACAAACAATTGGCAGATCTGGTTTTACAGGAGCTATCATCTTGCTTTCCTTTAGTCAAGGGCTCTGAAGAAGTACGAGTCGTCTTACCTCTTTGATGGTATATGTCTTTGCATCACCACCATGGGCCTTTCCTAGCTCCGTGAGAGACTCGAAGCCTTTCGCGCTCTCGCCAATATTCAATAACTTCGAGTCGCAAGTAGCGAAGTATGGTTTCCCATCTTCTTCCGCAACAAAACGTATCAAATGCGTCCAATTCGCCATAATTGAAATTTTCGATATGCAACTGTGGAGTGACTTTTGTTTGGATATTGTTCAGGTACCAGAAGTTCGAAAGCTCATGAGGTCCTGAAATACTGATGCAGCCTGGCCCTCTTTCTCTACCCATCATCCTATCGAATCCAATTGGCTCCGTTATGCAGGGAACAGGCTTTACGGGGAGGCAACTCAATAGCAATACCGCGAACTCTAAGACTCTGTCGGGCGGGACAAGGTCAACTCACTCCGAGTTTCCAATGCCCACATGTCCACATTCGGCGCTGTGGATTAGCGCGGGATGTTGTTACCCCGCGTCTCCGCATTTCCTACCGCAACGCCTCGAAATTCTCCGGAAAATGGAGACCGCGAGGAATCCACAGAATGTTTGGCATCGAAACCGGATGCCGCCTAAATAGCATAATTTAGCGGACTAGCTGGAATGTTTGTGTTGTACGACGAATGTCCGGCTCCTGGACAAGCAACGCAAGTCGGTGCCCGCAAATCCTGGGAACCGCATGAGAGTTTACTTCCACGAAATTTTCGAATAATAATCTACGAGAGCTCTTTCAAGAGGTTATTACGAGATCTGATATCTTGATCAAGCATTTCCAAAGTTTCCGAGTTCTTTTCTTCATCCAGTTATTCCGTTTCAATGCCTTCTAACGACAATATCGAGACCACCGAGGTTGTAATCATCGGCTGCGGTCCAACTGGAGCACTTCTCTCAGCTCTTTTGGGCAAATTCGGCGTCAAGAACATTGTTCTAGAGAAAGAACCAGGCATTACTAATGATCCGAGAGGAATCACTCTCGACGAAGATGGTATCAGGTTTCTACAGGAAGTTGGGCTGTACGATAAGATCTACACAGAAATTGGGTCTTGTATGTTCTCGACCAAGAGACTATTGAAACTTATGGATAGCAGCTGCTGATATAGTTTAGCAATTGGCATACTTCAATTCATTACAAGTGGGAATAATTTACACCAAAGCCCATTCTTGCAGTTCAATATGAACACGGTACGTAATCTCAACGCACCCTTCATGTATGTTTACTGTCTATTGACTCAAAATCCATATCAAGACTGAAGGTGGAACTGGGCATGTTGGTGTCATGTCACATCGGCAACCGATCATGGAGAAACATCTCCGACTTGCCGCTTCCCGGCACCCTTGTTGTGAATTGAGATCCTCTTGTATAGTCACGCATATCGACGAAGATGACGAGTTTGTCTACTGCGAATATGAGGATTTGCGCGGGAGTCGGAAGAAGCTCCGGTCGAAATTCCTCGTCGGCTGTGATGGTAAGCGAGGTTACACGAGGAAGATGTACCTGGAGCCCAAAGGCGTCATCATGGAACAAGCATCAGCGTGAGTTACAAGCCACGTACGATTATTTATACGTGAAACACTGACCCTGTGGAGATTTGGCTACAACGAGACATGGGTAGCGCTCAACCTGAGAATTACCCCACCAACACGAGAAACTCATCCAGACTTACCATTCTGGAACTTAGGCTACACACCTGAAGATGTGTACGACATATATTTTCCCAAGAGCTTTCGATTCATTTGCAATGACAAGCGACCTTCGGTGTGCGGAAGATTTGGCACTGGCGCCGAGAGACTGTGGAGATTTGAGTTCGTTGTGAAAGGGGAGGAAGATCCCATGGCAATGGCTTCGGAAAAAGAAACCACCAGAATCATCAAGCCGTATCTGACACACGATGGCTCTAACTACGGGTATGCTAACGATCACTCGTCTTCATGATCTATATCTCGGGCATTACTAAGATTTATAAACAGCTGCGACCATCCAATACCGTTTCCTCGGGACTGCATCGAGACACTTCGATCAAGACCATTCGCCTTCTCGGCGCGAAGTTGCAATAAGTGGGCAGTAGGCAGAGTCATCCTAGCTGGAGACTCTGCGCACGTCTTTCCACCATGTCAGTAACGTCGATCTTCTCTTTCGGTGCGCCTCGCTAACCTCCTCCAGTTGGCGGCCAAGGTATCTCCTCTGGTTTCCGCGACTCCTCTGGCCTAGCGTGGCGACTCGCTCTAGCAATCCGAAAGAACACCCAGAACCACGAACACCTCATCTCAGGCTGGTACCGAGAACGCCAACAACAGCTGAAGATATCTCTTGCCAAGACAATCCACAATGGGAAGCTGTGCACCGAGGGCAATACCTGGACCTTCTTTTTCACAAAGCTTCTCATCCGGATCATGCAGCTCATTCCTTCTATGAACAGAAAACTCGAAGCCGGACCGAGAAGTGAAGGTATGATTCGCTATAAAGCGCAAGAGGGATTACCTTTCCTGGGAGAATTCTATGGTGGGGTCAGCTTGCCTCAAGTCTATTGTGCTCCATTGGTGTCTTGCACGAAGCATGTCAAAGTACAGTTCACTGATGACGTGATCTTCGCAAAGGGCAAGAAGGGCATGTTCAAAGTTCTGGTGCTCTTGAAAAGCCTTTCAGAATTGATGTCATGCAAGGACGCGCTGAAAGGCGTTGATGAATTGGCCGGAGGATTTCTATTCGAAAAGGAAGCAACGTTCTTACTTCAAGATTCTGGAGTCAGGAGCGCGGGAACGGTAATTGGGGACCATGTCTATCGGCTCGCCACTGGTGAGGAGTTTGCAGCAGATAAGAATCTCTGTGAAGGTCGCCCAGCCCCGCAGCTATATGATATGTATCAAATTGGGAAGGATCTGGGTGGAATGACTTTTGTCATTGTGCGGCCTGATAGATTTGTCTACGCAGCCTGCCAGACAGCCGAGGATTTGCATTTGATCTGTAGTGGGATACGGGAGAAGATTGGCCTCGAGTAAAGTCGCTGTATTGAGATTAATAAGACATAATTCAGAGATCCGTCTATTCATTTCTAGATCATTATAAATCCTCGTTGGACAAACTTCGTAGTTGACTAGCTTCACAACATTTGGCTTTAATTCAAACATCTCTTCTTTATTTGCCTACTACAATGTACTCTTCTGGTCACTCAACAATGCCATCGCATTTCCCGAGTAAACCTTCTCTCTGACTTCCTCGTCTTCCAAAATATCTTTCAACCCCACACTCATCGCCTTAGCCAGCCCAATAACAGCAGGTAAAGGAGTGAACGGCCAATCACTGCCATACAGCAACCTCTCCGGTCCCACAATCCTCAACAATCCATGAATCTGATCGGGAAAGGGAAATCCAGCAAGATCAAAATAAAACTGCTCTTTGAACGTTTTCTTGACAGCATGTAAACTCAAATCAATATCCGATTTCATCAAGGTTGTCGAGAACGAACAGAATCGCTGCAAGATAGGTGGCAAAGCGCCTCCGGCATGGGGGATCACGAATGTGATGTCCGGGCAACGAGAAATGGTTCCGGAAGCAAAGAGATTGATGACTGCGCGGGCAGTGTCGAACATGAATTCCATCATTGGGTTTGGGTATTGAGGGAGGAATGTGGCTGCTGTGTGGCCGTGGTGGCCGCCAGAGCTCGTGTACTGTAAGCACGGAGTTGTTGGATGGATGAAAATCTTGGCCTTGACACGATTCAATTCGTCGAATACAGCGTTTAGCGAAGGGTTTCCGAGATAAACTCCGTGATGGTTCGTCTCCATGACGAATCCGACAGCATTCATGCCGTCGAGTACTCTCCTGATCTCTGCTAAGCTGGCTTCGACATCTGGTAGCGGCAATGATGCCCAAAACCCGAATTGTTTAGGATTATTGCTGACAAGGTCATTTGAAAAATCATTACATTGTTGGCAAAGTTGCTTATTGAAGTCCGCATCAGTGGGACTTAAGTGCACGCCTGGTGAGCTGATGCTGAGGATCGACTTGGAAATATTGGCGGTCTGCATCAACTCCAAATGTGCTTCTACACTCCAATCCTACATTCTTTTAGACCTTTGTTTCTGATTAATAATTTCTCTAAGCACTCACCGGAACCCTGGGCATTCCATCTGGATTTCCATGGCCAGTGTTGAGACAAGCGTCCCGATAGAAGGGTGGCACGATGTGTGCATGAACGTCGATTTTCTCCTCAGCCATTGTATGCGAAAGTTCAAAAGCGCTCTTAGCCTGTCAGACTTGGTAAACAGTCTGTGGTGCCAAATTACACCACATTTTGTACGTTATATGAGGTTTGACCTCATTACGCTTACCACGCGTTGCTTGGCACTAGTCCCACAAGTTGTCCACATATCGTCATCGTCCTCTTTTCTAATTTGAGGAATCTACCAGCCGGTGTGGGCGCCTTGCCTAGGCAGAGTCCCAAATCGGACTGGCTCGACGTTGTAGGAGACCAGGTGGAAGATCGGTTGAGAGGGTTTGGCGGTGCGGGGTCGAAAACCCACTTCTCGTTAAGCGAAGAAAACAATGGACACTGGGCGACTGAGCGAGCCTCTGCTGTCGGGCCGATCGTGTGTACCTACTATCTGCCACCAGACGCATTTCGACAGAAACAATGAGGCTATCATATTCTCAGTGAGAGTCTTGAAGGAAATCATTTCACTGCTACCTTGGACCGGTTGTGGGGCAAAACAATAAATGGGCACAGCAAAACATCCCTATTCCCCTGAAGGCCTGGGTGTCCTCAAAAGCAGGATATAGATGAATTTATTCCCACTCAAAAGTATCTTCACTGATAACCAAAGATTCTTCCCGATATACCTGAAGAAGGAAGAAATTTTCCTACCCTCGAAGAAAGCAACAACGATCTGATATCACAGAAAGAAACCATTGAAGGTCCCTGGAAAGCGCGAAGCACCCATTCTGTCTACCCATATCGTCCAAACCTCGTCTTCACCACTCGAGGACGAAATACCTTGCTCCTTAATTCAACCAGCTGATCCTCAACCTGCTTATACTCCACCTCCAGCCCCTCCTTCATCTCATAATACTTCTTCTTCGTAGCATACATCTCCTCCCACTCCTTCCTCGCTCCTTAACCCCTTCCTTGACAGCCTTCTCCACGCTCTCCTTCAAAGAGTCCTCTCTCTCCTGAATCATCAAATTCCGCTCGCCCTCCCACTCAAGCATCTTCTTCTGCAACTTGTCCTCAGCCTTGCTAGTCTTTGACTTGACGATGATCTCGGCGTCGGCGAGTCGGATCTTGGCTTCTTTCAGGCGGGCATCTGAGATTTGGAAATCGTGGAGGAGGCAGGTGTGGCATTTTTTAGGGGCTGACTTGTCTTGACAATGCGGGAGGGGGTGACGATGGGAGGCGAGGATGGAGCGGTGGCTGTAGTCCGGACCAGTGCTTGGAGATGGGTTGGTGAGGTTTGGGAAGCGGTCAATGACGAGTTCGGATGCTTTCACCTGCGTGGTGGTGGTGGTGGAGGAGGAAAAGCAGAAAGTTTCTGGCTGAGCAGATGGGCAGTCATCGAGGATGTTTTGCTCCTTTTCGACTTGGGTGTTGGCAGCTAGCCCTTCAATTGTACGCTGGACAGGCTTCTTGCGCTTGATGAATGAATCCTTGGGAGGTCGAACCTTGGCGTAATGAAGAGGCTTTGAGGAAGCGCCAGGTGCGTTGGGTCCATCGAGTGGAAGCTTGGTGATATCGACGCTCTGGGACTTGGCAGGTTTTGATATGGTCAACATGGCCATATCAGGCTCGAGATAGATGTCGTTGCTGATTGCCATTGTCTGATCTGTGGGCTCTTATGAGTACAGAAACTAAGTCACACCGAATTCTTCGAATGTGGGGGAGTGCTGTTAAGCAAGTGCCAGAGAACGACCAAGGTACTGTATCGAGTCGAAGAATATCAAGGCAAGATTTTGGTTGATGCTCCTTCTCTTGGAGATCTTGCACAGGCAGAGTTCGAAGAGATGGCGGTCGTCGAGGGAATCGAGGGAATCTTCGAATGTTCTACCTTGTTAGGAAGAGATTCAGTCAGCGAGGAGCTATTGAGGCCGACAAATCGAGGCCGAACTTCGAGTCGAGCCATTAAATACGTGACATAAGATCATTCACTGGTCTCTGTAAATATGTCGACAAAGTCAATCTTGGAACAATTGCATTTTTGGACCCAACAGTTACGTCATATTGGTTTGTCCCGCTTCCCTTGACTGCACACATGCGAAATCAAATGTCCTCAAGATTGGTGAGTACATACAGTAAGTAGCCTTGTTTGGCGGCGGCGATGCAAGGGACAAACTCGAAGCCCAGGAATTCTCCTCAGTCATACAGTATCGCAAGGCTCACACTATTCAAGATTGTTGCAATCATTTTCAAGACAAGTATCATTCCTAACTACAAACCAACCATCTAGTCCCAGAAGACCCCTCAATGCATCAAATCAACCCAATCCACAAAACCCAGCACTCAACGAATCGAAACCGGTATGTCCGGGCACCCATGAGATGCGCACACAGACAGACTCTGGTTCCTTCTCCAAATCCTGCCGAGTTCCATTCGTATGTGTTGAGAGTGATATTTAGTGAGCTCTTCCAAGAGGCAGAAGTGCGAATCTCCAGTCTTTCCTACCGAGAGTTCCATCCCGTATCCAAAGTAGGTACGTTGCAGTGCGGTGAAAGGCGACTGCAGATGGCCCAAATGCCCGGAATATGTCCTGTTCCTCCGCTCCTCCGACTTCCTTGATGACGATTGTAGTATTAGTCTCGATCTCTTGGTTCCTCGTTTCATAACTATCCTCTCTTGAAATGTCCTCTGACTTTTGTGTGACTTTGAAATGTCATTGTAATCGTACATAAATCGACTGTGCTCGAACGCTATCTACCATCCAAACATAAGGCCCAAGATGGAGCCGAATGTCCAGGTCTTTGCATTAACAAGGGCTGGTGTAGTATCTGCGGCCGGGGTACTTGTAAAGCATTCGGGAACAGGCGTGACTGAGAGTACTGCTGCGGATACCATCGATGTGTTGTCTGTGTTGGTAGATGAGTTAGATGTCGGGGTAATGACGATGGTTGGGACAGTGCTGGCGACGCGGGCATTGTTGCTCTTGGCAAAGATCTTCATAAGCTCCTCCTTATTGCTCTTCCAGCGCTTTTCAGCTGCCTCCGCGACCTCAACTGCGCTTTTCTCCCTATATGATGCGTATGCAACCTTCTCGGCATCAAATGCATCGCTGAAAGTAGATTTGTAAGACTCGAACATGGTGGCCTGGGCTTGGGTCTCAGGAAGATCCTCCTCGTGTTCAGACTCTTCGAAGTTTCCTAGCCCGGGGTGTTGATCAGTCTCTTTGGCTGGGATTTGAACCTCCTTCTCGATGGTGGGCTTTCCAGTCTCCTTCGTTGCGCACTTGTTTCCTCGGCGACCTCCTCTCTTAGGGCCAGCAGGCTGCTCTGGTACCGCAGCAGCGATCAATCCCTGAACCTTGTCGTTCTTGTGACCTTGGATACGAAGCTGGAGATATGATTTCTTCCCAATGAGGCTTAAACAAGCACTTGGGAACTCTTCCTTGCCGTACACCAATTTTGGGCTGGTTTGGCCGGTGTAGATTCCGTGCGCATATTCCTTCTGTCTAGCTTGTCTAATAATACGCTCCTTCTGGTAGTACTTCAAGCTTGAGGAAAGAGCTTTATTCTTGGCCTCCATACTTGCGACTTTTGACTCGAGACCGGTGTGTTCGGCGGCGAGAGTCATAATCCTGGACTTAAGAGTGGCGATTTCCAGCTTTTGAGAGTTGGAATCGAAACCAAGAGCGGCGTTGGTAGCATTGAGAGTGACGTTTTCTGTCTCAAAGGTGTTGATCTTCGCCTCCAGGCTCGTCTTGGTGGCTTCGATCTTGGTGACCTTATCCTGAAGACTGGTGATACTAGCCTCGGTGATAGTGACCTTGGACTGAAGTTCGATAGCACTGGTTTGAAGAGCAGCAATCTCTCTGCACTTCTCGATGTAGTCATCGGCTAAGGTAATAGTAGTAGACGGTTCCTGATCGTAGACTTGGATGACTTGGATGGTTGAGATCAAAGGATGAAGAAGCGTGATCGCAGTAAAAGCATTCTCGTCACCGTTGGCCAGAGCAAACTCGTTCTGGGGAGCAGCATTGCTGTCTTGGCTTGGGCACTGGTCGGCGACGCCTGAAGGAGAGCCGGAGTCTCTGCCTTCATCGCAAGAAGTTTCAACACCATCACTGACAGCTAAGCCATAGTCAGTACTGCTGCAGACAAGGACGGGAAGCAAAATCACCAGCAAGTTTCTGCTTCAATGTATCGATTTCCTCCTTGGCATTCTCTGCAGCCTCCTCTGCAAAAGCCTTCTCCCCTAATAAGGATCAATAAAAATCAGAAAGCTGAATTGGGAGATCATACCGTCAAGTTCGATCTTGAGATCCGAAACCTCCTTCTCAAGATCATTGATCTTCTTCTTCAATTCATTGACAGCCGCGCTGTGGGCTTGATCCATCGCCTTCTTATCCTCATCATTCTCCATTTCTTCCTTCTTAAGCTTATTCTGAAGTCCCAAGACTTCCCCCTTCTTCTTCAGGTAGAGCTCCTCAATCTCTGCCCACTTGTCCTTGGTGCTCTTGAAGTCGATGAGCTCTTCGCCCTGGTTTCGGATAGTATCATTCGCCGTGGAAAGGTTCTGATGGGCGAGCTCCAACTCTCCAGTCAGACGCTCGATCTCCTTCTTCAGACCCGAAGTCTCGTCGTTGCTGGACTTCTCCAAGGCCCGCTTCTCACCTGCAAGGCCAGCCGCCTTCTCCTCCGCAGCATTGGCTCTTGTAGCCTCTGCATCTCTCTCCTTCTCCACCTCGCCCTTCTCTCTCTCCAGTCTGTCACCTCTTCGTTTGGCACTTGCCAGGTCCTCCACCAAGGTCGCTCCGCCAGGGTTGATCAAGGCGTGGTCCTTTCTACACTTGTCGGCAGCGCGCTTCTCCGGAAGGTATCTCTCCTTGAGATCCTTGAGCTTGGACTCCAAAGCTTTGATCTGAGTGGCATGTCCTTCTTCGAGACGCTTGAAGCGTTGCTGCTCGTTCTTGACCTTGTCATCCTTGCACCGGAGCTCCTTTGCAAACCTCTCCTCCACTTCTTTCTTCTCTGCAGCAGCAGACTCTACGAGCTTGTTGTATCGTGCCACATGGGCGACGTTGTTGCGCTTGGCAACTTGACACTTGGGGAGGATACACTTGTCGGCGGGAGCGGATGTCGACATGTTGATGGGGAGATCGAAGATTGTGCGGAGGTAGGTTTGATTGGAAAGAAAGAGGATGGTAGTGTTGGTGGTGATTTGTGTGTATGTTTGGAGCGGTTGGTGTGTTGAGGTTCGTGCGAAAAGTTTGTAGATCAAAAGTTTGAGTCTATCGAAAACTTTGTTGTGGAAGAAGGAAGATGGCTTTGGGTGGGAAGGGAGGGGATTGATCTGGTGGGAGGAAAATTAAGCGAGGCTGTTGATGGTCGGGGCAAGTCACTTTACTTGTTTGCTCTACGACGCGTCGCTGGGTGAATCTGGAGGTGAATTGGAGATGACATGCAGCCTTACCTTTCAATTCACCTTCAAAGGGCCATAGAAAAGAACGTCCCATTAAATGTAGAGTCGCCTCTTCTCAGGGCATTTCCATGCGGACTTGATCGCCAGTTTACGAAGTGGTGAGAGTATAATGGAGAATGGTTATTTACTATCATGGAATCATCGGTTTCTACTTGTAGACGAAATCTAAGATTCCAGAGGATATATCTAGTGACAGATAGCACTGAAAGTAGTAATACATCTGAGCCTGTCCTTTCTAGACTATGAGCACATCATCCAGTTTGATGATGCGACAGCATCTGACGATGACTAAGTAAATGCTTTAACTTAAGCTGATAATTTTGCAGGGAAACAGGCAGTCCTAAGGTAATACTGGATGGCGATAGGACTGGCTGGCTGGGACCATTTTCGAACGAAACAGCTGCACCATTCGTTCTTGTCTGCGAATCGAAACTCTATGGATGGAGTAGCTTTTACGTTACAGTCGCTCCAAGCTTTTCACATATCAATTCCTATAAATACCATCAAGAAATACATATCATTCGCGTCCTGATGGAAGAAAGGAACAAGTTTAATGGATGATCTCGTAGAGCACGTGACCGACATCGCTTACTCTGTTTTCATTGCCCCACATTTCATCAACAAACATGATGTCATTTACAGCACCATATATCCCCAGTTCTTTCTACAATAAGGGATTCGCTCATCCTGGATCTTGAGATTACCTAGTGATGTAATTATTCAGACGTTGCTAGTGGCGGAGGGTGGTTGGTTATCCTAAGCACAAGCTCACTTCCTTCTGAAGACCGATCCGAAGAACACGACAACCGTAACAGAAGACTGTAACGTTCTTGAACAGGTTTGAAATTAACTTGGTATTATGCAACTCTTCTTTCTCTGCGGAAACACTCTGACATTATTGAGGAACTGCCCCTCGCTAACATTGGCAGTCAAATCATCTGGGTGATTTGATTTCATGTTAATGCTAATGTCAGTAGCAATTTCAGTCTTTCACCTTTAACTGTTTGACCTTAAATCGTGGAATTTTCGTTCGTAAGTAAGTCCCCTTCACTCTTTGCTAGCCTTTGAAGATATTGAACTTTAGCGGGAAAGCGGTCCGGCATCTGAAGATGCTTGCGCTCCCATGAGGACGTCGCGAGTAAATCTGAGCTCAAAAGTCTCGTACGACTGTATTCACGAAACATGTAGTTACAGACGAAAGAAAGTGTCTGATACGGTAGAAGATAAGATTAGCGTCATGAGCCTCGCGAAAAAGTTCCCGCGCCCACCCCACATCCTTTTGTCGAGTCAGCCTCGCGAAATCTCCCACCCACACCAACGCGTCTTCGACCTGCGATTATTTTCTCGTCACGACGCAAACATACACATTACAATCGTCTCCATACCCTCGTTGCCGCCGCGAACGATATTCTCAACAAAGCCTGTGTCAAGAAGAACCAGAACACGCATCCACATCCTTCCGATCTCATTCACAGACACAACCAACAAGCCATCCTTCCTTAGAACTCCCACCAACATGTATAACAAGAATACCAACATCTTTGATTCTGCCGCTGCCAGCGAAAGCAACTCATCTCCTGCATTCAACTGGGCAGAGACTTCTAACGTCAACGTCAACATCAACTTCGGATCTGGATCCAGTGCTGCTACCTTACTCCAGGCCACAGCATCAGAAGCTTCCAGGGACACAACCACGCCCACCGCCCCAATCACGACCGCCAAGTGCCTTACCTGCAAACATATAAATAGGTGTACAGGAAACGGGGTATCAAGATGCACGACGAGTATCAGGCTGTCATCGAGAAGAAGAACAGAAAGCTCGACGATCAGGCGACGATGAAACGAAACGCCCTCACCGGCCAGAGAGACAGCTTCAAAGCTACGGAAGATGCCTTCAAGAGCCAAATCAAGAGCCTCAAGCAAAAGCTCGCCGCTGTCGAGGCCGAAGTAAACAAAGTGGAGGATCAGGCAGAGCTGGACGAGGAAGCCCATGCGCAAGAAATCAGCGAAGAAGTCGCAATTTACGAGCAGGATGAGAAGAAGCTGAAGGCCGAGGTCGAAAGACTGGAGGCTAAGCTGAAGAGTCAGTATCTTGCTTCCGTTCCATTCAAGCATACACCTGCTAACTCTTTCAGACGCTTCTACTAGTGACGATGCTGTCGCCAAGCAGATCAAGGACGGCATGATAAGATCTCGGGCGTCTTCGAGGGATTTAGTGATGCCTCAACTTTCATACCAGAGGTCGTTCAGCAGGTGCTCCGAATGAAAGGGCGTCAGCAATATGATATCGATATTATCCAGGATGCTACCACCACTCTTCGCAAGAATGGCTTTGCTGGTGATGGAGAGAGCCACATCGAGGATTCCATGCAAATAATCCTTGAACCTGGCAGAGAGCGCCGTCTCTTGACGGCCGAGCGTGACGGCTTGAGAATCGAGCGCGATGGTTTCTTCCCACAAGCCACAGAGGCTGCGGCTCTGGCCAACCTTTCATGTCCAAAGGACCAGGTCATCCCAAGTCTCGTCCAAATTGCCACGAATCTCAGCACACAAGTCAAGAATGCCCAGAATGCATCGAACAACATGGTAGCTGACCATGCGGAAGAAGTTCGGCTCTTGAAGCTCGCTGTGGAGGATGAGAAGAAGACTGCTTCGGACTGCAGAAGCGAGACTCATCGACCGAAGGCAGAGATCAAGGGTCTTGAGGAGGAGATCGTCCACCTATCCGGTTTGCTTGCACCAGATTCTAGCTTGGAGGTTCCGGATGGTGGTCCACATCTGGAGAGGTTACAGAGAACAATAAGCCAGATTGTTGGGCATTTCGGGAGGGATCTGATTTGGTTGTGGAGGAAGAGAAGAAGAGTTCTTGGTGGTGGCCTGGATGGTCTATCCTTTGGGGGAATACTTTTTCTTGATTTCTGTTTTCCCCGATGTAAGACACTGTTGAGTTTTTGTTTGGAGTACGCTTTTCCTTTGTCATTTAACCTTCTTTGGAGCTCTTCGCTATTTCTTTCAATTGGCGCATAAAAGGGTGCCTTTGTGTTTGATACCTTTTATTTTGTTCTTTCTGTGGTTGTGGAAGGGATAAACTTTAGGACGGGCATAGTTTTCTTCATGAATCAGGGTAATGAGAGAATTCTGGGCTCTCACGACAATGCGGCAAATCAGGGACGAGTTTGGTAGCGGGTGCCTGGTTCTGGGAGACAGGAGTTCGTGGGCTGTGGGAATGGTTCATGCTTACCTTTGTGTAGTCGCGTTAGTATCGCACCATAAAGAAAGCAGAAGCGCGTTTCATACGTTAGCGGACTTGAATGGAGGATGGAACTGGGCTTGTTGCTTGGACGGACTTGATTTGCTGCAACCGGGAGGGAGGTGATGATTACACGGAAGTATGGGAAAACGAAGATGAATTTGAAATACATTCGGACTCTATTACTGCTTCCCGGCGATGTCTAGTGATTGTGCCGTAATATCGTACTGTAATGATGCAAAGCTTGTTCCCAACGGAAATCTCTCCTCGAACTCTACCTAGGGTAGCTGCCATTCATTCTTGAAATCTCTGGCTCCAAGGCATTTCCAACCTCCAATTGAATCTTTCAGCGTGGGTGTTTCGAGAACCGGCAATCAGTACATGTTTGCCTCCTATTTTTGCCATTTTGACCTGCTTTGTCCAAATTTGAGCTTTCCTCGCATGCTGGAATTGATTGTTGTCGTTGTGGAGTGAAGCGAGAAAAGTATACAGATCCCGCATTTGCACGTGATACGGCGGGGTAACAAATCGAACCATGTAAAACATCAAAAATTGATCAGCTCCGAGTCGCCATGTGGCACAGCGGTGGTAAGATAAAGCAGTTCCGGCGACGATCGATGTTTTGGCGACTACTGGTTTGATCTGCTGCAGCACTCGTGGTGCAAAACGTAGTATTCATACATATCACCATAATACTCACCGCCAAGTATGCATGATATTTGTGCTTGCAAGCACAAAAGTCTGCAAGTTAATTTACAGCTTCCATGTTCGTCTACTAGTCTGCGTGATGATTGAAACTCTCCTATCACCATAAGTCAAGAGCTTCCGTAAAGAGGGTTTGGAGAACCTCCTTATCTTGACATGAAAGGAGAGTCTGGAGTGACATATCTTCAAGCAATTACCTTTGCAAATCTTGGAACCGGGGAAGTGTTTTCCTCGCATCGTAGACTCTACTTTATCCATCCTCACCCTCAACCCTTCGTCTTCTGATTTCATCCGAGGGATCGAACTCAAATTTTACATTTGTATTGAAGGGACAGATTACATAGACCTTGGTTAGGATGAAAACCGCATCAACCGCTCTGGGAAGCAATCCTATGATCCAACTTCTATCCGGCCCACGACTCGTCACATTATCACTGTATAATTAGTCTGCCACTAGAGAAATACTGCAACCCCATATCTCCGTATTTCCAACGCTTCACTTGAATTCGGGAAAATCTTCAACGGTCCAAACCTTCCAAACGAGCCGTTCTCCATTAACAGTGCCACTTCTCATAAAGTCCAGGGCCTTTTGTGCCGTATCCACCAGCGTTTTGCCTTCTAACAATTCTTGTCTGTTTGGTTCGATAATAACCTGATGAAGCAGCGTAGACATGATGACTGGCTGGAGGTTTTCTTTTAATTATTTGATTCATCAGCTAAACATTCACGAAGAAAATATGTTCAAGGCATCACACTATTCACCGATAATAGTTATACGTCGCGACGCTACAGGCCTTGATCTCCGGTGCCCATACAGCCTCTTTTAAAACGTCGAAAGCTAGCAGTAAGCCGAACTTTAAATCCACGCAGTGCAAGACGCAGAGGCCATATGGAGCATTCCACATGTGCAAACTCTTGGATATTGCTTTTTCTTCTTCAGGCAGCATGCTCACGCGTGTAGGCATTACAAGGGTTGACGTCTGCTGATTACGAGTAAAATTTCCAAGTATCCCGACGCTTCATACCCTCTTGTTCCTGCGGAACGGCCTAACGCACTTGCGAGGGTCCTGAGGGAGTGTGTTGTTATTCGAAGTCATGCGACTTCCTCGGCGTTAGGCTTTAGCTGGCTATCTGCGCAATAGGGCCTCGTTCATTTTCAGCAGCTGCGCTAAAATGGATTATCGCCTGTGGATATTACTGACTCACTAGCTAGCTGGAGCTGCAGAATAAGCAAGCTGCATTTCGCACATAACCGAAACTCAAACTGGCCCCGAACTTCACCCAGAAGAAATGGGATCGATGTTACCATAAGTTGATGAAAGCTTCTCGTAACTCAAATTCCATGGTCGATATTAGGTCTATGTTTCACACTTGGATTGCATTGTGTTTATCCGTACCCGAACCTATCACTGGTGACCATGCTCTCGATACCTCTGGCAGTCCTGATTCTGCATCAAACGGCCTTGTACTTGTATTGGACTACAGGGGTACGTACTCGCAGCCTTGTGAGGTTGCCAAGAGCTTCTCATTCCGAGGTACGCCTCTCCTAGTTAGCCGCGTTGAGTCAAAGTGTTAGCTCGTCATTACACTTTCCACAGCTTCCGCCGGTCTTGGCTCCATTACATGAGCTCACGTTAGGATAACGAGTACAACAGCGTCTTTTATATCTTTGAGCGACTTCCTACACAAACAGTTTAATCCACTACCTCTGTCTGTCACACGTCCCCAACTCTAAAATTCTCTATTCACCACCTCTTTTCACCCAATACAATCTTCAAACATGGGTTACATACCGCCCAGCTCCATCAAGCCATTTACACTTGACATTTTAGATGAGGATTTTGCCAATTTTACACAGCTCCTGAAACTGTCCCGGATCGGTCCCCTTGTCTACGAAACCTCCGAGCAAAACAAAACCAAGTTTGGAATTACGCATGAGTGGATCACTAAGACTTAAGATTATTGGCTTCATGAGTATGACTGGCGCGCTCAAGAGAAGCACATCAACTCGTTTCCCAATTACACCATTGAAATCGAAGGCCTTACTGTTCATTTTGTAGCCTTGTTTTCTGAGAGGGAGGATGCCGTACCCATCATTTTGCTCCACGGCTGGCCAGGTAGCTTCATTGAATTTCTCCCCATGGCGAGTCTCTTGAGAGAGAAATATTCGTCGAAAGATCTGCCATATCATATCATCATCCCATCGGTCCCAGGGTATACACTCAGCGGTGGAGGCCCTCTTGACAAGGAATGGCGCGTGCCGGATTCAGCTCGAGTCTTGCACACTTTGATGCTAGATCTCGGTTTCAAATGGTACATTGCGCATGGTGGAGATGTGGGCAGTTTTCTTGCGACAACCATGGCAGTCGGCTTTGAGCAATGTGTCGCTCTGCATTGTAAGTTGTCTGGCATTTTTCTAGCAGAAAGGAGATAGCACTAAAAGTTCTTGCAGTAAACTTCTTCCCCTCCTTCATCATCCCTGAGGAAGGTTCCAACGGGACGGAGTTATCCAACTTTGAGAAGAAAGTCGTAGAGAGGGCCAAATTGTGGGCGAGAGAAGGTAATGGTTACGCTATCGAACACGGTACTCGTCCAGCGACGATCGGTTTTGCTATCAATTCAAATCCACTCTCCCTTTTGGCATGGTGAACCATTCCCAGAAATTCTTCTTTGATCGTTCTAACATTTACTAATATCTGCTCAAGGATTGGTGAAAAGCTTCTAGAGTGGTCTGACCAGACTCCTTCTCTCGACGAAATTCTAACCAACGTCTCACTCTACTGGTTCACGAACAGTTTCCCACGCTCCATATACCCTTATCAGGCAAGTTTCAACAAATCTGCCGAACCTGTGCCGGAGTTTCCCTACATCATCAAGCCTCTCGGATTTTCTTGGTTCACGGCTGAAATAATGCCCGGTTTTCAAAATGCGGTTGCAAAGCATGGGAATTTGGTATTTCATCGGACACATGATAAGGGTGGCCATTTTGCAGCTATGGAGCGACCCATGGACATGTTGCAGGACATTGAAGATTTTACACACCTTGTGTGGCAGGCATAACATATCAATTCTTCACTCAGTACAGCGAATATCGTCACAGGGACATAGCTCAGGGAATGTATCAATGGTAATTCAACTGTATTAAGCATTGAACAGCAGCTTCGTGCTCCTATTATGCCTGATTTGAAGCAAGGAGGCATATGTCGAGCTCTGGCCGAGGTGTGATATGCTGCCAATTGGGTCCAGGCTTGCGACTTTGACCATGGCATGGGAACAAGAGCAGTTCCTCCGACCTTACGTAGCCGTGGTCAAACCCACCGCGCGACAATTCCCTCCAATCCCCACGCTCATTATCCCATTCTACCTGTCAGGCTATGCCCTCAACCCCGGCTCACCACAGATCGAATCACAAATCACAATCCCCTCCTCTCCAATCCCAAAGAACCTCAAAGGTCCGCAAACACCTCAGCCATCATCCCGGCATGACCCAAGGTCTAGGGACGCGCCAATCAATACATGATGCCCCTATTTTTCCCACCTTCGTCAGTGTCTGAGCCAAAGCGAGAAATCAAAGGATACCATGAGCTGTGTACTTACCGAGGTATCAAGTTCCCACAGGAAACCCGCCGTGAATTGGATGAGGTCAGCCTTGATATAGCTCTTGGTAGACATGCTGAGAGGGTACAGCTCGAGGAAGAGCGTGTGGAAGGGGTTGTCATGGTTGCTGGAGGAGGTTGCGGAGGTTGCAGAGGAGGTTGACTGGGAGCTGGTGGAGCTGGTGCTCATGAGTTGCGGGTTTGTGGACATCTTGAATGTTATTTCCTTATTCTTTTATGTGACTTCGCTCTCGACGATCTATATCTTGCGTTGGGACTTTCTGTGATAGTCTTCGAGATGACGATGGTCGAGAATTGTTCTCTGTGCTTTGCTGTTGGTTATTGACGAGAAGAGTGGTTAGTCTGTGAAATAAAGAAAGGTCCTTGACAGGGGAAACCCTCGTCACATGCGCTTGTTCAAATCATGGCCTCCATCGTCGTATTTCTTCGGCGCGGTGGTCGGCATGAGTCAACGACAAAGACGTCGCACCAAAACTCAAAGCGGATCAGGAAAGACGTAAACAGTTAAGCGAGTCGCCACCCGGCAACGGCAAGATCCAGGGATGTGGCTTACATGAGGTTATCAAAGCAGTCGATGTATTTATAGGCTCCGAATAGTGAGGAGATCCAGAGGAGTATAAATATAATGTCGCTGGCTGTGTTCTCTATACACTCTAACAATGTTGGAATGGAATGGAGTGCTACTTATGGATCGCAAAAGCCGGCGTTTGTTCCCAGGCCTGCAGAAATCAATGCATGTCCTGAGACGGGCAAATATGATCGCATGATAAAGAAAGATGTCCTCACAGCAGCTTGCTAGAAAATGAGAGGCCGAAACAGGAAGGAGGGGTATCACAATCTCATTATGTCCAAACATATATACAAATATTTCATACATCACGCTCGTCTCCCTTCTTCTTTAGCATCGGCAAAGATTCTCGGTCAGGCCCCAACAGCAAACGACTCCTCGGATCTCTACTCGTCAACAGAACCTTCCTCATCCCCGTCCTCTCCCGTCTCCGCCACCTGACAGCTGCCAGCTGATGGACAACCTTCTCCAGTTCCACGCCAGTAAAGTACTCGCCTCCAAGCGCCTGATCAATTTGCTTCGCTGCGTCTTCTATACTTACGATCCCATGTTTGCGATGCTCATTGTATCGACGTTTGGAGTAGCCTGGGCCATAGTACATTATCAGCCGGTTGAAGATTGCTTTACGTACACTGCGGCGCTCAATGTGCACGCCGAGGCTGTTGAGTTTCTTGAGGATGTAGATGCCGGATGCCATGCCTGAAGAGGTTTCGTCGACAGAAGAAGATGTAGTAAGGAGACGAGACGAGTGCGTGCGATGAGAAGGCTGAGAACGACTGGCTATGAAACCCCATTCAACGATGGCTTGCTGCAGGCTCGGTGGGAATAATATAGAGACTGGGTGCAGGCCATGAGATGTAGGAAGATCGAGTGGTACGCGGTAGCGCCGAAGCCAAAGTTCACTCAAGGTGTGGTTTTGTGGTCCATAGTGCGTCGCCAGCCAAAAACATAGACTTTTCAAGGTTCTCATGTGGCCAAGCATGCCGAGTCGTCGAATGATTTCGTGCCACAGGTTTGGTTGTACATAACTTCCAGATCTCATGATGGCCTTCAGCATAGCAATGCTCTGTGCAAGACCGGCATTTCCCTCCTCACAATCTTGATGTTTCAGGGCCATAGGTCGATGGCCTGGCCGACGGGGTGGCAGGGTGTGCTTTAGAAGGAGTGAAATTGTCTGGCCCTTCACAGGAATCCCATCAAGAAGCATGTCTTCAAGGCCACGAAGAGTAGCAGAAGTATCGCTGCTTGAGGCGATCATTCTTAACTCAATGTTCCGCCTATCAATTTCCGGAGAAGAACTGGCTAGAAGTCTGATCTCCAAAGTCCTGCGATATTGTGTCCAATCACCCTCTTGGGCATATGACTCAAGAAGAGCTTCTTGAAGCTTGAAATTTTCAAGCTCGTCAGGATGTTGATCACTGTTCAAAAGACCATCCAGGAGGTCAAGCTTGCCATGTGAGGCATGCCTCGCAAATGTCTTGACGGCCCGAGAATAGAGAGATGTCCCAATTGAGATACCTAGCTCTTTGAGCTGTTCAATCCTCGCAACAATGGCTTTGGGATCTGGATCTCGGAGTGCAATTGCTTGAAGTGAGAGAGGGCCAATCTCTTGGACACCGAGAGCGTGAACTGCGTTGATGGCCATATCCAACGACACCCAAGTGGTAGCAAACCAGCGAGCTCCCAACTCGTCATTGTACTTCTTGACTGGAATATGAAAAGTCTCTCCATGGATAACATTCATCAACTCCCGTGAGATCTTGATGTTGTCTTCAAGCTTCTGCGAGAGTGTAGATGCAAATGATACACCACCTTTTACGAGATCCTGAGTAACCTTTCTTGCTGCAGGTGGATCATATGTAGCCAGGTATTGAACCAGGGGTTCAGCGCATTGTGCTGACGCTGGAAAATCGCCGGACTTGCAGAAAAACGCGTGCCACTGAATCGCCATCTTGTACTTCTCTGATTTGCATAGAAGTGGGATGATCTTGTGGTAGATATTCCGGTGTGGAAGCATGTTGTATATCTGCTTCAGGGTTCCCAAGTCGCCATCTTTAATGATTACCCTTCGGCACATTCTTGCGAATGTGAATTGATTGGGTTGCTGGAGTGCAATCAAACGGTTGTGCCATTTCAGAGCCACCTCGCCTTGATGTTTCTCAAGCATATTGCCAACGACCCAGGGATATACACTCGGATGCAAGCTATTGTTCTTGGAGTACTGGTAAACCTCCTCCAGAACATGGGGATTCTCCAATCCGAGTATCAGAAACGTGTGCCACAGCTTGTCTGCCAAGTATCCTTTCATAGGTAGCTGGATGCCTCTTTCTTGAATTCCATGCCAGAACTCCAGAACACCCTCAGCCCCATAGACTCGTTTTCGATATTCAAGGAGCATCGCCCATAACCCCATATCGGTTTTATATGTCGTATCAAGAAGCCTTTGTTGCCCTGGGTCACGCACTACAGCAAGGTCGGATTCGAAGTCGAGCTGTTCATGGCTGAACATTGCCTCCTTCCATTGAACTCGTCCATTCGGGGTAACCGCCTTTGATTCTTCTTCGGCATTGAGACGCAATACAAGATCTGCCGAGGAAACCTCTTGCCTGGAACCTAGTCCCATCTTCCTCGTCGATGTTGCCGATGTAAAATTGGGCCCATTCTGCCTTTCCACAACCCCCCGCTTCCTCACAGCCACCTGGGGGGGCAATTGTCCTTCGTAAATGCTGGAAGCCGTACCCTTGCTAATCGGTTCTTCATCCTGGAACCGAATCCCATCATTCTCTCTGGCAGCAATAGCCAGCCCCGAGTATTGTCTCAGGCATATATCCCTCCTCTTCCCTCTCCGCGACTCCGGATTGGCCGGCGCATAGCATTTCGCAGCTCCCTCATTACCCACCAAGAATCTCAGTAACTCCCTACTGGACGGGCTGGCGACCAGTCTCTGCAGCGCAGGACGCATCCTTCGGAATCGATATCCTCACAGGCCAATTGGCGTATCGTACATCGAAAATCGCCATTGCATCACGCAGTCGTTGTGGTCTTCGTCGGTGTCCCAATGTTGAAGGTTGGAAATTGATAACTTTACAATTGCCAAGAAGCGTTCAAGCTCTCTACCCAAAGTTATTAGTCAGCATACGCTAGTGTCAAGTTCAATCCCGAGCTTCGACATCGAACCACAACCAGCGATCAACGAAACAGAACTCTCTCCTCTACCACCACAACTTGAATCAAGCATCTTCACAATGGCAGGGTAAGTCATGCTCCCAATCTTCTTTCCACGCACAATCCAGGGCTCCAGGACTTTCCAATGCGGCTCCTCCGGACGACCGACGCGCAAACAAGAATGGCCTCATTTTGCGAGATGGGGGAACAGGAGGAAGTTTAGGGCCGATTGGCGTTTGCGGGTGCAGTGGAGGCAATACACGCAGTCTTACGGGCATTGTATGTGGAATGAAACGCCATGAAGTGGTGGATGTTCTGGAGATGGGCTCTCTTTGTCACATCTCTAAGGAGATTCGCTGTTAAAGGAGCTCACGACCGTGGTCCATTCTGCGGTTTCTGATGGCAGATCCCATCTTTACTCGCGAGCACGATCACCTTCGGATACACTTGAGCTCGACGACTGGAAATGCTGGTCCCGCTCCTTCCCAGCAGAACCGAACCATTTCTATTCCCCTGCACCCAGGAGTCTTCGGAACAGGAACGCAGTACTTGAGCCCAGCTGCAGACGAAAATACCAGAGGGAGATAGGATATTGGCTAATTATTGCTCACAATAGCTTCGTCAACCGCGAAAACCGCGTCCCGCACTACCAGCGACTGTTCCAAGAGGGAGCCAGACAACACGTCCGCCAATGGAACCAGGTACGTTTGTTTACCACTCATCTACTTCTCCACATCATGCGATGAAACTTGGGCTGCGAGGAAAGCAAAATAGGCTGTAGAATGGAAGGAATCCAGAAAATATCACTAGCATTTCCAAAGGAGTGGAGGGGCAGCAGCTGTACCCGAGAAAGAAGATTGAGAGAAGGATCAATTGGAATGGAGCTGAAATACGGAATATGGACTAACGAGACCCGTCAAAGACCCCTAAGAGCAAGATCATGCTGTACCCATACTACGCCGCTCTCTTCGGTGGTTTCGCTGGTACGTTCACCATGATCATTCCCTTACTCCTCCCTTCCTCACTCAACTCCCATTCCCCTTCCATTCCCTCTCGTTCACTCTTCTCCAAAATCACATCAACTAACATCTTCTCACCACAGGCTCGATGTACATGATGGTCAGATTGACTCTCGGACACAAGACCTGGTTCGGCAAGAACTAGATGGACGCTAAATCGACGATGGGTATGGGCGGGAACAGTTGATGAAGAGTGGAGGAAAAGTGGCGGAAACGGTTGTACATTTTAGATTCGAATGGAATGGAATGGAGAGGAGAGGATAAAGTGTTCTTGACTTGCTGCACTTGATCCGGATGTGCTATGTGCTGTATGAATCTTGTGATTATGTCGTGAGTGACGATGTTGATATTACCCATCTTGTAATCGCTCTCCGGAGGCGATTGATAAGCTGGAAAACATACGCCCGAGATATTCTCATTTCCAAATTCTCAATTTCCAAGTCAAAGAGAGGGCTTCATCAGTATTTCAATGCACCATGCCATTGGCAAATATGTCTGCGTAGAATTACATCAACAGCTAGTAGCAAAGTTCTTAATGCATATCTTCCTCTCCATGCTCATTTATCTCCATCGCGCAAGCCGGGTCATCCATCTCCCAGCAGACCAAACCAAACCATGCAACGCCAATACCAATAGGTCTCAAATTTTCCATGACCTTCCTCTCAGATCAGATCAGATACCATCCATCTATCCTACACCCTTTTGTCCTCTCCTTTCATCCTTTACACCACATCTTTTCCTTATTCCGCAACACGACGTAGCTCATCTCAGCGCATCCTCCAGAAAGGTTGGGCAGAAGCAGTCTGAGCTCTAAAGTCCCTTATTAAGAATGCCCACAACCTCATCATCCAATCCATCCATTGCATCCTCACCCCCAAGATCCGGAAACTCATCGTCATTGAGCTTCCTCTTCTTCGCACTTCCACTACTCGCCGGCCGTGCATACGTTGTGCTCAGACTACTCAGCAGATCTAACCCAGGCGCACCAGTAGGTGAGTGCGCCGTGTAGTCCTGCTGGTACAGGTTGTGTGTACCGTTGCCATGGCCATTGGTGTTTTGCATGGCTTGGTTGCCGTTGTTGTGGCCGTTGTGATTCTGGTTGAGGTCATACTCTGGGATTGGTTCGACGGCGGGAGATTGTGGGTATCCTGGTGGCGTCAGGGCTTCGACTTCTGGACGGTCGGGCTCGACAGATCCTGATTGTCCTGGTGTGAGGGGAGAGTGTTGAGTTCCTGGTGAGCCGTCGCCGACGGGTGTGGCGGGATTGCTGTTGCTGAAGCCGCGCATGATACTCTCTTCTACATCCCTCTTCTTGTTGTCGATTTCTGTTCTCTTGGTGGATATTTCGCTCAGTTGTGCTTCCTCTGATGCCAGAACAGATCTGTTCGTGTCTAGGATCTTCTCCAGCCCTTCAATGAGCAGCTTGCGTGCTTTGATGCTCTCTGCAACTGCACCCTCAGCATTGGCCAGTGTCTTCAGCAGGCCATTGAGACGCGCGGCGTGGACCGGCGGTGAAGGTGTAACGGCGTTTGGGTCTGTCAATTTGGCATAGTCTTGGTTGGCACCATTGACCGAAGTTTTCGTGGAGAGGACGAGTTTAGATATTGTTTGTTGAGGCGCAACGAGTGGAACGAGTTCGTTGGGGACAGAGCTTGCGCTGCTTGCGAAGATGGATCCGCCACCTGATCTTGCGTTGCTCGATCTAGTCTTATCGAGTTCTGCCAAATGCTGTGTAAGTATATAGAGCATAAAGAAGGGGTGCTTGGACCGACGGACCGTCGAGTCTTGTCTCAATGGCGTCTTGAATGGGCAGCTCAAAAATTTGTCTTGCTCTCCAAACCTCCACCACTCTGCGAAGCTTCTGTTGTACTTCATTTGTAGCTCCTCTGTATGCGCATGCTGTTGCTTCGGCGATGACGGGCGAGAAGGCGACGAGGAAGTCATCCTTGCGACGGGCTTTGGATTGTTGAGCGACTTCTACAATACCACAGGTCATCAGCATACAGACTCCAATGTCAATCTTCATGTTTGCCCGCAATATAAAAGTCTTTCCTCGTAATCGAATTGTATGCCCCAAGCAGTTGGATATGCGTACCATTTGCCAGATAGATCAAGTTCAATCTCTTATTGCTCCCGGAATCCTTCAAGCGTTGCAACCACAGCTGGCCAGTTCGATCTGCGTGTCTCCTACGGCCGGGTCAGTACAGTGGTAACGACGCAGCGGTGAGAGGCGTTTGCGGACGGACCTGTGAAACATCACCCATTGGGCGACGGTGACCTGCGAACGGGTTAGTATTGAGAGGAGAATTGACAGCAGCAAACAGAGGAGTGGACAGGGCCAACTCACAATACTCTCCTGCGTCTCATTGAGGGCCGACAATTTGGCCAAAACGGCATCATCGTTGTAAGACATGGCGAATCGTAGTATGAGAACTTTATGATGTGGTGGGCAGCGGAATTGAGGAAGATGTATGGGCGTGGGCAGAAGCAATAAGGGCGTTTGTTGTTTCGCTGTTTACAAAGTTTGCTATCCCTCCAGGGTTCTAGGTTCACGCGTAGCGCCGCAACAGAATTCGCAACGAGATCGCAAGTGTCAGACGAGAATATGCGCAACAGCAAATCCTTATTTAGTTGCGTGGGCGAACAATTCGAGGAGGTGGTGGCCGAGAAGCTGGAGGTTATTCACAGCTCGAGCTGTTGCTTTGAGCTCCAACTGTCGATCTAGTCCTCCTGCAGCTTAGTGTTTCACCACGTGATATGGTTCTCAGACTCTCCTCTCCCCAAGATGATTCTTCTCTCCTTCGTTCTTACTTACGAAAACGTACCTGCAATAATACTGCGATGCATGGCGCATATTATTGAAAATTTGGATCTCAACATATTCCGTTTTTTCCATGAAGACTTTCCATCGTTTTGCTACTGTAGCGCTGATGATTCCCTTTCTCCTTTACGTCCTCCCTCTTCATCGGCTGTTTCCTATTACTTCCTTGCAACCTTATCCACCACAGCCAAATACCAAAGGTAGCAAGTGTCACTGGGACTGCCACAGCTATAAGAAGCCACCATAGCCCCGATACCACAAAATTATTATGGGACTTTTCATCGGTATCGAAAGCAAAGAAATTGGTACCGAAGAGGCTGCAGACGAAACTCGCTGGCAGATATAGGATTGTCAGGGTAGCAATGGTTTTCATTGCCAGGCTGTCTTTTCGAGTCTCATGTGCAATATTCGTGCTCTCTTCCGCGATCTTCAAGCTTGCCTGACTGTCGCGATTGGCTGTCAAGTTGTACAACTGCCGAACAGTAAGCCAAAATCCACTTTCTCATCGTGGCAACATTGACAACTTTACCAATCCAATCAAGTTCTGCACTCTCTGCTTCCGATTGTTCAGCCTCCTCGTACGATCCATACAGAAATCTAACAGACAAAGCAACCCATCTTTCATCCTTTCATGGCTGTCGAAATCCACCTCACATCCCCCGCCAAGCTTGTTTCCCTCCTTCTCTAATCTCTCCATATCTCTCAGAAGGTTCCGCAAGTTCGAAAGATCTCTGTCGTTATAGTGCTCGCTGATAATCATCGATCGAGACAGCTCATGCAACTCTTGCGCCTGCTGGCGAAACTGGTCCAGAGATTTCATGGCCATGAGAGAACCTGCCAGGAGGGAATCTTCGATTAACAGGAGGCTTTTCAGGTCATACATCATTGTTGCGTCTCTGAGGATGATAGCCGCTCGAACTATGACTAGATGAAGAGCGAATGGATGCACGCTTTCTTCACGTTCTGTGCGAGTTCGGAAAATCCTTGCACAGTATCTTCAGTCGTTCGTGGTGCGTCGCCGAGCAAGTAGATCGCTTTCTTATTACGCAGACTATATCTGAAACACACGGGAAATGGCTTTCTGTCCAGAAAGACATCTCTTGGTGATGGGGCGGGGGAATCTCCAACGACATTAAATGATAACCGCTCGCAGGCGTTGTAGCAGATGTCTACCCTTGTCAGCAACACCATTCTTGTTTCTGAGGAAATCATGGACTTACCCAGAACAGAATCTCCACCTTTCCTTGAGACGCTGCTATAATAGCCAGACTCTTGATCTAAGGAAACCAGATTGAGCATCCGATTCAAGCAGCCTTGTGGATTGACCACTCGCCTCTCCCAATCCAGATTCAGAAGCCTAGGCACAATGTTCAGCTTCTCAGTCTCGGTATTGGATTTTGATCCAGTATCCAGGGAAGAGCTACCCGACTGTCATGTCACTCTGAATTTTGCTAAAATCCCGAAAACAACTGTCAAGGTTTCTCTCCGAGCCCATTAGCTTCTTCTGTCAGCCTCTCAATATAGTATTCTCGCCAAAGTCAGATCCACTCACAATCCACCTCGCGCAGGACTCGAATGTGTTGTCGCTTTTGTGTTTTTGACTTTTCCCCCAAACTGTCCTGCCATCCGAAACATAGATTCCAGATGTTTTCGTCAATTTCTACTGGTGATGCCAAGGGGTGAAAGGGTGTTGGCGGTGGAACTGGAATGACTGCATCATTACCCCACTCCCCAGAAGCTCTCGAATCTTGCTCGTACGAGGTCCTTACACTTGATTTAGGCCATGACGATAATTGTCTCGACATTCTCGGCGACATTTGATATTTCCAGCGCTTGCAGCTCTTGGATCTCTTTGGTGCTGATAAGGGGGAAAATCTGGGGGCTGGGTTCGAAGAATACGCCTGGGCAGGCCGTGCATAAGTCCGAAGCGAATCTTGTGGAGCATCGCAGGGCAGTGTCAACAGCCTTGACAGCTCACCGACACGACGATGTTGCTACAGATTGGTTGGACGTCCAATTCAACGGCACGGTGTCCTAGGATTCATTCTCTCCTAGGTCGACCGCTGCGATTCATCACTCCTTCTCAACAAAATACAAGATCAAGGCATCCTTCGAGCCTGGCCAGATGTTTTCTTCACTCCCCAATGCGATATTGGAGCCTTCTAAGCGAGTACTGAGCGCAGAAAATCTGGAGCTTGTTCGGAAGTGGGTGGATTATTGCATCGAGCATCATCCTGAATGCGGTAACAGGGCACTAGCATCTGTATTTCTAGACCAGGCAGAGATTATGAGATGGAGGGTGAGGTTGCGGAAAGAGTTGCGATTGGGCAAATCTCCTCCCAGGCGTAGGAGGAGTGTGCGATTCCGCGGCGAAAAATAATCACTCTTGGTTGATCCAGGCCTGGCGTATTGCGAGGTTGATGGATGGATTCTATTTTGTTCTCATTTTGTCCAATATCAGGGTATCTTCAATGACGGTCCACAACTCAAGAGAAAATCAGCTATCCCCGAAACAGCAACACTGTCCCATACACTCTCCCTCCTGGGTATCATGCCTTTCAAAACTTGTGTAATCCCAAACCGGATATCCATATCATCCGTGCCGAGCATGAACAGAATGAAGGTCGGCAGTACTCCAACGTCAAAAACAAAGCACCTCAAGAAGTACTTGTTCGCACAAAGTTCTTGACCAGACTGTACAGCCATCCAACAAAGATCGTCGACGTCCTCGTCAGTTGGCTCAATAAAGTCATCTCCGCCTGGCGAGCTTGCATCGAGAACCCATCCCAGCCTCTTGCAAATCACCATCATGAAAGCAAGCCACTGGATATACAGCACCAACGCACAAGCATACTCCCTACTCTCCCTCTCCTTCAACTCCTTCAACAACGGTCTAAAACTCCTCCCCCACATCTTCATCTCCCTCAACCTTCCATTATACTCCTCCACAGGCACAACCCTCGGCACCGGAATCTCAACATCCACCCCCATCGCCCTCTGCCAATACGCAAAAACGCACTTCGACGCATCCCCCGCAAAATTCGGACTCCCCCAATACTGGATATGATTATGAAACCTCTGCGCCTCACACACACTCTTAAAAACCTCGGGAAACTCAACTGGCGAAGCACTATGCACATGCATGATCCCCAGACTCTTCTCGCTCTGTTCTCCATGATCATTCGAAATATGCGATTCTAGCCGCACCACCATCTCCACAATGGCTTCTTCCAACGTATCAGGGAATTCAAGCCGATGCACGTGCGTGTAGCCTTCGCTTTTGATCGAGCGCATATTCTTGAATAGCGCCAGTGTGGTCTTTAATTGTTTTGTCGCCATGTCTTTGTTCCCTTGCTGGAACTCGAAGAGGAAAATTAGGAGACCGGCAACGAGGAACATCCTTGGATCGGGATTTTTGGTACCGGCGAGGTATTGCCGGATTTGGGGAAGTGACGATGAGTATTTTCGAAGGGCGTAGCTTTCGTGTGCGCTGAGATCGTCTTTTTGAGACTGGGACTGAGAATGGGAGATAGCGAGCTTAGCTTTTTCTGCGCGGCCTTGTGCCGCGAGGGAGAGCGCGATGTGCCGCACGAATGGAGCTTCTTGACATGCTTGTAGGATGAAGCGGTTCCAAAGTGGTTCATCGAAACCGCCGCAAAGCTCAAGCACAGTCTGCTCTTGGAAGTATTGGAAATACTCTAGATCTTGCGGTTGGGCTCCTGGCGCGTGACTTTGAAGACTCGGTTGTGCTGGGAGTAGGATCCTGACGGTTGAGCGGTTCGCAATTGGACTACCGGGCGAGTTGGTGGTCTTGGGGAGCAATTCTCTCTTTGAGGAGTCACGAGGAGACGGAGATTTCTTGGAGTCGTAGCCGTCGCAGATATAGCCTGCTTTGAGACACCGCTGGCAAGCTGGTCGGCTTTCGTCGCATTTGATGCGTCGCTGTCTTTGGGATTGTCAGCTTAGTTCTCTACAGACAAGCAATTGCTAGAAAAATCATACTTGCAAGTCCTACACCCCGTCCTAGTCTTCGGTAGTCCCCTCCTACTTTTCTTCTCCTTGGGCTTTATCGTCGATCCGGCTTCCGAGACGATGTTCACCGACAGTGGGCGAAGCGACAATTTCCCACTTCCACTTGTACCCGATCCTTCTTCTGGCTGAAGTGGGAAGACATCACACATGCTCTTGAACATCTTATCCGGGAAATCATATCTGAAGGCTCTGGTGAGATGAATTGGGATGAAATGAGATGAGTTGCTGCAGCTGTCGGCAGTCAGCAAGTAGATGTCGTTGGGTTTGAGATTGGATTGGCTCTCTGGTAGGGCTGACGCCTAGCGAGCTAGTGCTCATATTCGCCCCATTTTCAGACAGGGTTTTGACTCGTAGGCGGACTGTGCCACATTGGCGCCGAGGAATAAATGGCAGCGCTTCTGCCCTGTATCTTCAGCGCAGCGAAGCCTGGAATGAAGAAACCTAGGGCGGAATGTCGCAATTTGAAGCTCATAAGGCTCTGAAGACTTGGGGGCGTCAGCAAGTTTGGTACAACCCAGCCCAGATTTTGAGTTGGATTTCTAGTCATAAAGGGAAGCGAGAATGCGGATGAAGAAACAATGTCTCTTCGCGGGAAACACTAAGGGCCCAATCGAATAAATAATGCTCTGAGACAGATTGTGGCAATCGTGCCGGTAAGGAGCGTCGAGAATATGGCGATGGAGTTATTTACCTGCCGGAAGCATAGAAACTCGACCTTAGTATTTGATCTTGGTCTTATTCAGATGGTCATTTCTCCAGTGCAGACATTTGTATCGATTCTGGACATCACAGGCACGTCCACCAGGACGAAAATGCAAAATCATCCTACAAATCCACAATTGATGGAAGTTGCTCTGAGGATGCGGAAGTGCCCAAATTCTTATTTCTTTATACAGTATTTGCGCCTCTTATACAGATATCATGGAGACTACCGTGGTGCAATTCCAGCTGAGTAGATCATGATCTCCTCCGCGGTAATCAGTGTTGATTTTTTGGGTCTTCGTTCCGGGGCTTAAGCGAATCGCCACGGGTAGCTGTGGACTCCTTATCCTTATTGAGGAGCTGGTATGAACCAACGATCAGAGTCAAGACGAGAGTGAGTAGAATGATCAGTATTCTCAGGTGAGAACTGATGATTCAAGCTCCATCCTGTGTATTGCTTCGCTCTTCCAAACGAAGTACGGTATCGAACAGAAGCTATGGTTTGGTCGCCGATGGCCGGAAGATCTTAACGAGATTTTCTGCATCTCTTTGAACTGCGAGCATGTGTGCCAAAAGGTCATTTTCTCCCCGACCCCGTGGAAACAAAGTCGCGTCGAACAATGGGCAACCTCCAAAAACTCGGAGCGACAACGCGGAGAAGAGACACGTGACTTTGTGAATACTGGACGTCCTGCTGTTCTCAGAACTCGAAAAGGATCTTCGAATTCGTTTTCCATTGCACGAAGTCCCAGGTGGCCTTCGACTCATCCGATCTCACAGATATGAATCTCGGCAGCATCAACGACCCCGCTCTTGGCGAGATGTGGTGCAACGTCAAATGCATGGAGCCTCAATTGAGCCAGGTTAAACACTTCCAAAGTTCTCAGCTCTCCTAATAACCGGGTCTTATTTACACCGATTAATCTAAATTTGGCATTCAGAGCAATTCGGAACCGATTCTACTTGGAAGAACGATCTTTTGTGGCTTGCTTGCTTACGGATCCCGCAATACAATGTTTATTGACATGGCGTTCAAAACCCAATGGAATGTCAGGTTATCGCGGACGTACGGTACTTTTGAAGACCAGGAGACTGATTGAGAAAATCAAGAATGCAATGTTATCGCAAATGGGATGGGAAACAAGTTTGCAGCAGGTCTCGAGACTGATGAGCAAATTGTGGCTTGGACGAACTGTCATTTATATCTAGACAAATCCCCTACTCAACCTACGAATTTCCGAATCTCTTTGAAACTCCTGATTCTCTTACATTTCAGTGCCTTCACCGCTTTATCTCCTCGCAGCTCTCGATCAACAGCCACTATGAAGTTTCACGCCATCCTCGTGTCACTTCTTGCCAGCTACGCCACTGGTGCTGCTGTTCCAGAAGCAGAGCCAGAAGCTGATGCCGAGATGCTTGAGCAACGTGCCATCGGAAGCTACTGTCAGCAAGACGTATGTCCAGTCTTACAACGCCTGTTCAAGAAACACACATGAAATTGTACAAGCTAACGTCTTCGATCAAAGGGTGCACCTGACAAAGGCACTTGCCAGAAAGAGTCTTGGTGCAAGGCGGCTGCGCAGGTCGGGATCGTCAGCACTGGCGATTGCCCATATGACCCCAACGATGTGAAATGTTGCTATATTCCGGATTGCAAAGGCCATTCGGGCACATGCCACACTGTGAGCTGGTGCAACAGCAAAGGAAGGACTCACGTCGCGTAAGTGGTTTCTTGACACGGACATCGTACTGCGGAGATGGAATCAAGCTTACATATATGATCTCAGTGGATACTGCCCTGGACCTTCCAGCTACCAATGCTGCCTCTATTGATCTGTTAGGGGCTACTGGTCCTGTGACTGTTTACAGATAATGCTCGTCTCCGCTGGGTTTGGGCGTAGTGATTCTTCTTTGTCTATGTCACAGCGAAGTCTCAAGTTGGGACTTTCTGATCTGAAGGTGGATGTCACTTGTCATATGGTGCTCATTTTGAGTAAGATCGATCGAAATGTATTTACACAAATATGAGCGAGAATTTCATTCCAGATACGTTTCGTGGCGCGTGGGGATACTTCAGTTCAGAGGCGAAATCCGTTTGGAGTGAGATTGACATCCCACCAGATGGCATGACAAGATCACAACGCAAACTTAACTCAAGGCAAGAAAAAACCGGACATCTCGATTCCTTTACCTGACCCAAGTTTCACTGATCTAATGGCTGGTCTCTACGTACGAACATACTTCGCTTATCCGGATGGAGATATTTTTAGATCGCAGTGGTGAATTCAGCCTGCGTCACCTCCGACTTGGCGTCCGAATCAGAACGAGGTATCTCAAACTTTAAACGATGGTCATCACTTGTTTGGACTTGCCTAAAGTACTGGCTGACTGCCCAGGGGACCAAACTCGTATTGACTTGTGTTACCTCTTAGCCTATACGGAAAACGGCTGACGGCGGAGACCTCGAAAACCAGATCTACATGGTGAGGAATGATGACCTCCGAATATCTTTCACTCCTTATATAGACCTTAATGGATCTGTGAGAAGTCTCTTTCCTTTGGAACCGGAAAATCAAACAGATAATAACCAATTGCAACTTTATCGCAACCATGAAACTCATATACTCAGTATTCATCCTATTCGCCGAGTTCAAAGGAATCGTTGCTCTCCCAGCATCGTCGATCGCCTCGGCGACAGCTGGTATGTTTTTAAAATCCCCAAGTATATTCTTCCTTCAGCTTAATAGATACGTTTTTAATAGGCAAGCCTGCGCCCATACTCAGCCCTCCATGCCAAGCTCTTTGCACCAAAGGATCTCATTCGTTCTACGACCCTGACACCAAAAAGTGTACATGTGTACCCGACAGCAAGGAAGAACAGAAATGTCTTCTCGAAACTATCTGTGTCGAGTATGACATCCCAATGGTCCCAGTATGGGACGACGGAACCAAGAAGTGCAGCTGCAAATCGAAGAAAGACGTCGTGTCCGAATGTCTGGCGACGACTACCTGCCTTGTTGGTTCCTCTCCTTTCTGGGACCCCAAAACACGCAAATGCACCTGTACACCCAATATAACGGAAGAGCAAAAATGTCTCCAAGAGACAATCTGTGTCGAATACGATGTTCCCATGTTCCCAGTCTGGGACGACGTCACTGGAACCTGTGACTGCAAGCCCAGGAGCAACGAAGAATTCATCTGCATCGCAGCCACCACATGTCTTCCTGGATCATCGCCATACTGGAACGCTACTACCAAACAATGCGACTGCCTGAAAACCAAGCCCACCAGTGAGGGCGCCAAGCGTGACAGCATTCCTCAGGAGAAGCCAACCAAAACCATCTCTCCTACACCAACTCCAAGTGCTTCGATCGACACTTGTACTTTCCTGAAAGTGTTTTGTGAGTGTGGTGATCACCACATGCATTGGAGTGAGGAGAAACAGGGTTGCGAATGCCCTGCCTGTCCTCCTGTCGTCTCTCTCGGTTGCGAGAATCTCATGATCTACTGTAACGAAGGTAATCATCACATGCATTGGGATCCCATCAGCCAGAAGTGCCAATGCCCGTCGGCCCCGTCTCCTACCATAGCTGCCAGGAAGCTGCCGATCAAGCACAACGATATTGACCTCCTACCTCGCAAGGAGCCCGCGGCCAATGCTTCACCAGCACCAACTCCTATTCCAAAAGTTGACCATTGCACTTTACTTAAGATATTCTGTCCTTGTGGTGACCACCATTCCCACGTACGTACCAACCATAAATATCCACTCTTTCACTTGACTCGTCGCTCTAGCTACCAAGTCACATTTCAACGATTCTGAATCCTCAGAACTCGGACCTGTTAATGTCTGATTGCTAACATATGATAGTGGAACGAGGAACTACAACAATGCACATGTCAACCATGCTAACCACCTCCAGGTGTTACTAAACGTCCTTCTGAAGAAAAGAAAAAAAAAAAGTCTGTTTAACATGTTGCATGCTACATGGGAGGGTCAAACTGGTTTGAAATTATCTCTGCGAAATTCAAAATTCATCTAAGCACAGAATCTTGCAGTTCCAATCAAGCAAAATCCCATTTCTTCCGATTATTCAAACGATCCGTTCAAATGAGTGACAATATCTAAATGAAGAGGGAACGCATGTCAGCAAACTCAAAGGCCGGAATGAAAGTTCATGACTAATAAGAAGTCCTCACCAGTATTAAGAGGTAACGAAGCTTCAGCACGCCTTAGTCTCGGATAGGAGCAGGTCCTAGACTGACATATATCTCCTTTCAAATTTTAGAGCTACAGACCAATGCCCTGTGAAAATATGGAATACCATACCGAATCATCAGGTCCATCAGCATTGACTTGTCGTCGTCTCTATTCACTGTGAGCTTTCAAACTCTGGAGAGGGGTTCATTCGGAGAGACGAGCCGATATTTTGATTGGGCCGACGGGAGCTATTTTGCCCTGCTAATTGTTATTCTGGGCGGACTTTGGGGGCAGTGACCGGCAACATACAGCTTTTAAATCACCGGCTTCAGAAGATACTGGGGCAGCCACGGCGAAAATAACAACAGAAATCGCAATAAGAGTGATGGACCTCATTATCAAGAATTATCAAGATGATTGAAGGAGTAACGTATGAGTTGTTGAGTATCTGTGCCAGAATAAGGGCATTGTGATGCGGTTGTCGGTCTCATTTGCAGTACCACTTAGGGCACCTCAGCTCTTTTATCAATGGCTTTGATCACTTGATAGGGTCCCTTTTTCCACTTCGGCGATGTATCAAAGTGACTCGACCGAATTTCCTCGGTCCGAAATGTGAATTCGAGTTTGCGGCACGCGGTGTCGCAGCCGACAAGACACATACTTGGGATGGGAACGTCAATTGTGCAAGACGTTTCAGCAACTACTGTACAGTTGATGAAAGGTTCTAGTAATGCTAATATTGTGGAGTAATTCAAGCTCTGAAACGACTTGACTGTCTGGTCTTTTGTCTACGGAGTGCCGATGCTAAATCGCATGCGTCAAGAAGCACTTTTCATGCGGGAACCCCGAATGTTCTCGGAAGACCAAGTCTCGAAGCTGTAAGACGATAAGAGGCCTCGAGAAACATCTCTTCGGCTCAAAGGCACATCAAAATGGAGAGCCACAATACAGATGTCGATGCGGGAAGTCATACCCACGGCGAAAAGATGCTTTCCGGAAACACTGGAAGCATTGCAATGATAGGCAACTCGGCGCCTACATTTGTGGGTGTGGCCTTGAGAATCTCGAGTTCCAGACAATTGACGCCCATTTCGAGCCATGCGATAGAGGCAAGCCTGGTAGACCCGCGAGCAATAAGCTGATGCATTCCACTTCTGCTGCAGCTCGAACAACACAACACCCGGAGAAGACGACGACTTTTGAATGAGGTGGATGAATGTGGGAAAGGACATGCTGGAAGATGTCTTGTATATGATGTTGTGAAGCAGCGTCATCCAGATCGTCGTTTGTGTCTTCGATTTCAGCAACTCTGGAATTTTGACGTCACTTTGCTATATTATTGTGTAAGATGAGTTTTTTTTGTTTGGATACCCGGACCTGCTTTCATGTGTCGGTTATTTTCTTCTCGATTAAATTTTTGGGATCCTCCAATTTCAGTTGGGGTACTGGTACATGATCTTGGATCATCTGCATGACTTCGCGACTGCCTTTAAGGCCAGGCAAGGCTGCGCAGACCACCTACTCCTCAAAGTCTGGGGCAATTTGATGTCCTCTCAGACTGCCATCTCTTCACGAGGTGGTAAACACGTTATCACAAACCTTTACCCCATAATTGACTGATACATCACGCAGGGTGTCCTGATGGTAGTCTTCCATACTTGTGTCATGAGAATCGAAGGGGAGAAACTCAAGTACTCTTGCACTAAAAGCTTCGAGACCGCGGCAAAACCCATGACCCATAAACATTGGCAGTCTGGATTCGGGTCTCACTTGCTGAAACCTGCTACATCCAAACTTTTTTATGACAGTAAAAGATTCCTTCTCCTTCCTTTCAAGATGCATCCTCAACGACCTGGGCTTTCGGATTCCTATTCGACCAAGAGTGGTGATGCTCAAAATTACGCATACCCCTTTGCAGTGGGCGTGTTGTTGTTTCTCGCTTGTCGTGGTCCACACCCTGCAAAAACTCAGTGTGCTAGAGCTGGATGGATGAATGCGATTGCGCCTCTTATTCCGGCAAGCTGATCCTCATCTACACTTGGGGGATGCTGCAGCTTCGGGGTCCTGGCAACAAAAACAACATATACGATGGTCAAGAGCATAATTTACTTTTCCATTGCCTGTACTTAACTCCAAAAAATGCTATCAAACGCAAACTCCAACACCACAAACTCCAAGTAATGCAAATATCTCTACAAGAAATTCTAGCTAGCATCAACAACCTCCCCAAACCAGCTTCTCAACACACCCGCCAGCACCCCCGGCAATTCCCTCACATCCCCCACAACCAAGAAATACCTAAACGGGAACCCCTCCAAATACCTCCCCATCTCCACCTTCCCATCCACAAACCTCGCCTCCCTAAGATCAAGCACACTCTCCCCCTTCCCCTTCTTCCTAACATCATCCACGATAACAAAGACCATCATAATCCGCTCCTCCAGCGCCGTCCTCAACAACCTCCGAATCGTATCATGCTCGGAAGAATTACACACTCCATCCGAGATGATCAGCTGAATCTGCCACAGATCCGCAGGCGACGAACTAGCCTTCTGTCTCGCCGCCCTGAAAAGCTCAATACTCTCCCTCACTAGTCTCGTCACATCCGTCCTATCCTGTTGGAACGAGAACTGACTCAGGACATTCGGCCCCGCATCAGCACTAAACGGCATATCGAAATCATGAGCGACGCGAACACTCTCGCCAAAGCCTACAACGCTGATCTGGCCGACTTCAAGCATGGACAAACTCTTGCTGACCATGACGAGGGTCTCGAGAGCGAGGGCTCCGGACCCGGATTCGCCCATGCTTTTGCTGTCGTCGACGGCGAGCATGATCTGGTAGCTGCGTTTTGAAGGGACGGAGCGTCGCATCCAGATCTTGTCGCGCTTGTATTGGGAGGCGATGTAGGGGATGATGCGCTTGATGTTCAGGCGTTTGCCGGTGCGGAAGTCGCCGCGCATCTTGGTGGCTAGGGTTGGGGCGAGGATGAGGCGGAGTTGTTCGGTGAGTGAGAGGGAGAGGTCGCGGGTAAGGGACTCGTAGTGCATCCATTGGGCGCGGCCGTCGGCGGCGAGTTGGGGATCGATAGTGCCGTCTAGATGAGTGCTTTCGAGTTGATTGTCGACCTCTTCGACTTCTTCTTCGATGTCTTGAATTTGTGCTCTGGCGTCAAGATCTTCTTCGCGGTCGGGATTGGCTTGTTTGATCATGGCTCCAGCACGACCTTCGTAGGCATCAGAAGGTTCTTGCTCTTTGGGCGTGGATGGCTCCTCGACATCCATTGCATCATGCTCAACATCGTCGGTTTCAACCTCATCGGGCTGGAACTGCTCAGGCAACTCCTTACTCTCTTCATCAACAGCCATACTCTCATCCAAAGCTTTAGCTTGTTCTTCAGTCGCCGTGCCAAGTGCCTGTGCATCAGCTTCCGCATTCTCATCCTGTAAGTGCTGGAACTCGGACGTCTCTTGATTATCGTCCATTTTCTGGTCTTGTCCTTGTTCTTTCTGCTCTTCCGGATTGCGAATCTTAGATTGTTGTCTATGCCAGCTTTCGAGGGCGTCACCGAGTTTCTTGAATGGCTGCGCAGACGCCGCATCTTCTGTCTCGTCGCGAGAATCTTGAGGTGCGTCGCCATTGGCTTGTCGACCCTTTTCGCCATCTTCTGCAGCAGCATCTTTCTGCTCAGAAGAATCGCCACCTTTGCCACCATCTTCTCGTTGAGCTTTGCTTGTAGACTCAGTCTTGTCGTCAGGGGAATTCTCATCTTGATCTTCACCAACTCCTTGAACATCGCTAGGAACAGCGTTATCCGCATCGGCATTGGCGTCGTCGTTCCGGTCTTGGAGAAGACCTTCTTGATTCTCGGGTTCTTGTTCTGCGGATTCTTCTTCAACCTTCTCACCAGCCTCTTCAGTCTTCTCTCCTTCCTCGTTTGGCTCCTCATCGAGATCAACAATGTCCATCTCATCATCGATCTGTTGCTCTTCTTGGGTATCAGCATTCTCGGCTCCCTCCTCTTCCTTCCCATCGTTTTTGATCTCGTCGCCCTCCTTCTCATCCTCTTCGATGTCAGAAAGATCGCCCATGTCATCCTCACTCCCCTTCTCGCTCCCCTCCTCACCATCCAACTCCATATCTTCCGGCAAATCAAGCGCATCACCTTCCTGAGCAGTAGGATCATGTTTCTCAACCTCATCCTGCTTGACCTCCTCTCCCTGCTCGGCACCCTCCATCTCCTCTTCCTCATCATCAGCCTCTCCTTCATCACCCTCCTGGGCTTTATTCTCCTTCCCATTCTCCTCCGCAGCAACCTGCTCGTCTTTCTTCTGCTCGCCCTTCGCCGCATCACCTTCTTGCTCCTTATCATTCTCCTCACCAGCTCCATCCCACATCTTCTCATCCACAGCCCCCGCATCCAAATCATCCACATCTCCAGCCTCCTCATCCATCTCATCGCCGCTCTCCTCGTCTTCTCCTTCACCTTCCTCTTTCTCCTCTCCGTCGCCCATCTCGCCTTCCATATCGCCATCGGCCATATCGACAGCATCTTGCTCATCCTCCATATCGCCCTTCTCGGTATTGGGTTCCTGAGCCAACTCATCGAGATTCTCATCTTCTTGGATATCTTTACTGATATCCTCCGCGCCTTCACCATCGCCGAGTCCCGTTCCACCTTCAAGTTTCTCAGTCTGCCCATCTTGAGCAGCGGACTTCTCAGACGGCGTGCAGAATCCTGACGTTGCGATCTGGACGAATGTCTTGGCGAGGATGTATGAGGTTTTGCAGGTAGCACGATGGAGGTGTGAATAGCGAGATACACTTTCTTGAAGAGTGATGGAATATTGTTGGAGAATTGGGAGGGCGACGGCAAATATGGCAGATGCTGCTTGGCTTGTCTTCTCATCTTCAAGATCCATTGAGCGGAGGGTAGCGAAAGCTTGGTCTAGTTCCTCGGAAATGTTGTCGCTGTGCAGGGATTTGATTGCAGATGAAAGGCACGTATCGTTCTTGACCAACCATCCAGGATCTTCGGTTGAAGTTGGGAGATCAGCGACTACTTTGTTGTACTTCTCAATGGTAACGAGCACAGTATCGCAGACTGTCGAGAGCTTTTGATCAAGGTCGGTGATCGTCTGCTCAGATGAATGACTCTCGGTTCGTGAAGCAGAAATGCTGGTCCATGGAAGGATCTGATTGATGACAAAGGCAAGGTCGGGACGCTTCTCGTTGACCTCTGACAACTCAATGTTTAGCTGTTGTGCCGCGTCTGTGATTTCTTCCTCGAGAGCCTGAGATGCCGTCGACACAATGCCCGCAGGAAGCGAGGCGACTTCATCCCATTGTCGAGCAAATTGCACAAAGCGGTCATACCACGAAGCCAGAACACCAAGTTCGTCCTTTGACTCGATCTTCCCAAGCTTAGCATGAATAGTAACAAGCTCGATGGCAACAACCAGGATATTTGGGAGCCAGCGGAGGAGTTTTTCGTGATTGGAAGTAGTCTTTGACACCTTCAGGCTGTACGAGCCAGGTGCCCAAAGGCCTTGCATCATCTTGATATTCGACTCAATGGTTTGCATGCCCTTGATAGCCTCCGCAATAGAGTTCCGCTGTAAAAGCAGTACTTGCAGCAGTCCCTCGAGGAATCCTGTACTTCTCGCCACCTCAGCACCGCTCAGGTCCTCATTATGCTGATGCACAGCAGTTCTAACCCTCTGCGCCAAATCAATAGCTTTATGAAAGTAGTACTCCATACCCGCAATACCAGCATCATCCAAGTACCCGACATTAGCAAGCACCACACTTAGAGAATCTTGCTGCGCAAGTGCATTCGCGCCAAGGTTGTACTTGATGCCCATCTGGCGCAGCTCTTTCAACGTATCAGCAAAGAGCTTGCGCTTCCGAGTCTTGAGATGCTTGACTTCGTCTTTGTTATCTTCTGTAAGGAGTGATGGTGTTGCTTTTTGGAGCTCGGCAGTTGAGTCTATGATGTTGGCGAGGAACGAGTCGAGGTATGACGAGCACTCGACTGCGATGCTGGGGAACTGGGCTGTATTTGCCATCATACTGACAGTTTTGTTGATGTTGATGAAGCGCTTGGCTTTCTTGGACCAGTCAGGTACTGATGAGGCACAGAGAGCGAGCGCATTTTCATCGACCGCGGGTGCTTGGATCGCCTTAGTATCCTCGATTGTGGGAGCTGTGACTTCATCGGGTAGTCCATTCTTGAGTATGAACTCCATGGGTTGTCCCAATAACGAGCGGAACTTCCTCACGATCTTGAAGAGCTTGTGATGAGACCTCTTAGCACTGTCCCTCAAAGCGACAATATTCGTATCCTTCCAACTCGCCAGAAGCAGAACATCCTTCATAGCCTTCTCCAGCGAGACTCTGCCTCTCTTCAGATTCTCTTGGACGGGAGTCTCGTACCGAGCATACAACGAGATAAAGTTCGCAAGCGCATCCTGGATAATTGACAAAGCAGGCATGTCCAATGCAAAAAGTTCAAGGTGTTTCTGCATCTGCTTCAACAATTGCAATCGCTGCACAAATTGTCCGACAATCGCGCTCGAGAAGTAAGCTTCTAGATCTTTGAGCAGTTTCTGAGCATAAATTTTAAGCTCCTCAGAAGAATCTGAGATCTGTAAAGGCACCGCAACGACAACTTCATACGCGAGGAAGAACCACGATCTGGCATCATCATCGCACTTCTCGCTCTCCATCTCGAAGAGTTTTGCCCACGTGCTCAGTTCCAGACGTCGCCAATTGACAATCGTGGCAGTCAATTCATCGTATAGTGGAAGTGCGGAGTTCGCACGGCTAGCCCAGCCGCCGAATTGCCATTCGTGCATGAAAGTATGCACCTTCTCGACTTTGGTGATGATCTTGGCGAGTGGCTCCGTGTGTCTGAATTTCAGCAGCTCGTGGCAGGAAGTGAGAACATCTTGCAACGGCTGCATGTGGCCAATCTCGTCGACGGCTTGGAGATTGCGGAAGCGGGTGATGATTTGTTGGACTAGGGTGACGAGCTTACGTGTCTCGGGAAGATTGGCGGATGTGTAGAAGTTGTAGGCTGCTGGAACTGTGGTGCTGGAGTTTAGAGTCTCGATCTCATCGTTCAGCAAGAGGAGTGTGCCAGGTAGAAGGGCACGCGTCATCTTTCGTTCGCTGAAGGGTGCATCTTCATGGAGAGAGCCAATGCGTTTCGAGATCTTGCGGATTGAAGACAGGATACTCTCTTGTGGCAAACTACTGCCCAAGAATATTTCGGAATGGACTTTAGAGAGTCCGATAGCTGTCTCTCTGACGACAAACTGTGCGGGCGTGACACCCTTTGGCTTGTCTGCTGTTTCGTCGTCATAGGCTGGGAAGAGCTCGTTGAATTGCTCCTGGTCGTCTTCTTCCTCATCCTCGGCACTCCCTCTGAAGACATACAATCCTGAGTTTGATTCTGCTTCCAGTCGGTCGGTTTCGAGCCGCTTCTTCCACTGGTCAAAGCAGCCATGGAAGCCCTTGAACAGAGCTTGTCTGCTCGCGGGTCCAAATGATGACAGCTTTTCTGTTGCAGCGGTAGTTGCGATAAGGGCGAGGTATTCCATTGGTTGTGTAGCGATGATATCTTCGTTGATAGCTGTGGGTCCACCTCCAAGGAACGGAGTCATCTTGCTCAATGCCAGACAGGATTCATTCTTGGCAGACGGCGTGGCAGAAACGAGAGTGGCCATGGACAACCCAATCTGCAAGCAGCGAAGCATGCTGATAACAGGAGATGTCAGATCATTGTAAGCTCTGAAGCGCTCTGATAGTCTCTGGATAATTTGCGCAACGTTATGCTGCGCAAGTTTGATCTGCTGCAAGCCACTCTCGTCGCTTTCCTTGAAATAATTCGTGAGGGTATCCTCGAGATCAGAGCGTAGCACAGTCTTCAACAGATTTCCAAATTCACCTTGCAATTGGTCCATCTCCGAGATCTCAGGGCGATATATCTCTTGTAAAATCTCGGGTGGTTCGCCCACCTCGGCAAGCTCGGTCTCCAGCAATTGGCATCGCAGATTCGATTCTTGGCCCGAGAATATGCGTTCGAACTGCCGCAGAGCAGCGAGCTTGGCTTGGATCTCTACGCGGTGCTCGGAGTGTCGTTGGCGCTCGAGTCTTTGTCGCTTGTCTGGGTCGAAGGCTCGGTCGGGAACGTAGAGAGTGATACATCCAATGGCAAAATGTATCCATGCCAGAGATGAGAAGTGCAGTCGGAGGTCTGGCTGTGATCGCGAGGCTAGAATAGAGATGACCGCCGGGCCGAAGCTCTTCACGATGACTTCTCGGAGCTTTATTGGGGTGCCTGGTGCAAGAATATCCTCGGAGATGCTCTCGTTGGATAGTGAGAGGTCAACAAGACCTGGCTCGATGGACGAACGCAGAGATTGGCACCATGCCAGGAATGGGAACTCGATATCAGCACCGTGCGCAGAAACGACCGAAAACAACAAAGTCGATAGCACTCCATTAAGATCGACGATTTGATCTCTAGACAACGTAGCGCTTGACAGTGCTAGCTTCTGCCCCATGACTGGCAACTCAGTCTCGAACAGCTTCAAGGACCTGAGATCCACGTCTCCGACTGCGTTCAGCTTCTTCAACATCTCCACAGAAAATGTATCGGCTACTGGCTGTAGTCTTTCGCTCGTGCCGAGTAGGTAGTCGATAGCTTGTATATCCCTCGAAGTTGGTGTAGAGCTCGCAAATTGCATCTCAGAAGTCGTAGGATGATTGGCGAGAATGACAGCAGCGACATCAACATTCGACTTGTCCACCGAGCCAGACTTCGAGATATCCAGCACACGGAACTGTCTCAGCCCCTCGAACTGCGAAGTAAAGAATGGTGTCACGCCATCTTCCTCACTACCGATACTCTTTTCTAAATTCTCCATCTCAGTGTTCAAAGTCGCAACAAGACTTGCTCCATCAACATCGCTCGTCAAGATAAGTTTGTAAGCCTTCACGAGAGAGGTCATGATATGTCCTAGCTCCGCTACGGAGATCGAAGTCTTCCATCTCAGAGCATCAAAGCGGATAGCTAGTTGTTCCATCTCAGCGAGTGTTTGCATGATGCCGAGATTTGGGATGGCTGTCGGACGAAGCTGGCGCCAGAGGAGTTCCATGCTGAGTCCTGTGGTGAGCTTGAAGCCTGATGAGAAATCGTTCTGTAAGCTCTGGCTAAAGAAGGTGATTGGTGAGTTGGAAGCATGGACGGCAGTTGAAAGTTCATCGAGGAGGTCGGCGCCGATGGTGAGGTGAGCCTGGAACGTTGATTCTTCAAAAGCCTTGGATGTAGCAAGCTGGAAGGTATTCCACCAATATCGAAGCAGTGATCTGAATGCTTTCTGCTGAGCTCTCCAGCTGTCATTGGAACTAGTATGGGTCTGGAGATAGGCTGCTAGTGCCATCAGAGTATTGCGCAGGAACTCGGATACATTAACAGTCGAGTCCTTCGCCACAGCCGAAACTCGACCTGTGACGAGCGATCGTTGTAATCTGTTCATTTTGCTAGGCTTCAAAGCCTCAAACCCACTTTCTTGTGTGGAATGAGCTTTACTTGCGGAGCTGATCTCTAAGATGAGGTCAAAGACAGCGCCAAGCCAGAACGCATGTTCAGCGTTGGAAGTCTGCGCGAAGAGTGGGACCAATGGGGAGTTTTGGAGTGGGTGGATAACTTGAGTCCCTCTGAAGCTTTCCACGGGTAGATTATTTTTAGCTGCGAGTTCTGCGAGAAGACCACCAATAGATGCTCTGAGTTTCTGATTTTCAGAACCTTGGTATATGTCGTTGTATGATGCACAGAGAGTTGTGAAGTCAATGGACGCCTGGAATGTTTGCACAAATCGTTCCAAAAGAGGCATGTCAGACCAAGACAAGTTGTCCAAAGCGGCAGCGCACAACAAACGAGCCTGCTTGGAGTTCACACCCTCCAGCTCCAAAGCCTTGGCCAAATTCTGCAATCTCCTCATCCCAGCTTCAGGCTTGACACCCAGCGCGACCATCTCGTGCGCGTCCTCGCTTAACTGCTCAACAAAGATCTCCACAGCTCGATTTCTCATCGCTCTCGACAACTCCCCAAATCTCGCATCCATCGTCAAGAAAATCCTAAACTCCGGATGGGGCTTGACGATCTTCGGCTCGCCATCAGGACCACAGTGTTCATTGATACTCAAGAAACCATTCGGCTCGAGCAGGGAGTTCAATCGATCAAGCACGGATGCACTGCAGAGGTTCGCATTGTCGAGGACGAGCCAGGATCCTTGTTCCAGGGCTTTGACGAGGACACCGTCGACCCATTCGAAGCGTGCGTTTTCGACGGCCATGGGGCGGGACGCAAACTCTGTGCAGGTTCCTGCGAGGGTGCCGAATGCTGGCAGTGAGGTTGTGGTCTCAAGGGAGATCAGGTTTGCGGCGAGGGTGTTGAAATATGATGGTGTTGATTGGGTGGGGAGGCTGAGCAATTCGAGGAGGTTGAGTGCTTCTGCAGGAACTGGGGCGGGAAGAGATGAGAGGATCTTGGTGTTGATGAAATCTTTCATCTCTGAGAGGAAAGTGCTTGCGGCTCGCTGGGGATCAACTTGCTCGAAGCCACCGACAAGGTCCATGGTATCGATGTCAGCGTTCAAAGGGAATACTACAAGAGACTTCCCGCTTGTAGCGGCGATATGCTCAATGATTGTTGTCTTGCCGGACCCTGATGGTCCAACCAGGATACATGGTAAGTTTTGCTGGATACAGATCATGATAGATTCTATCTCCGGAAGTCGGTTTATGGGTTCAATGGGCGGGAATTGAAGACGTTGAATGAGTGCATCGCGCTCCATGTACGCCAGACCAACTTGATAAGCAGCAGCGCTCGTGTTGTGGAAGAAGTGGCGGAATGGTACATTGGTACAGAACACCTGTGCGAATATTCTATCCACCTCTTGTCGGTCTTTGGTAGTTCTAAAGCGTTGTCGGAAGATCAGATTGAGGAAGTCGGATGGTGTAGCAGCTGAGAGTAATGGAGCTGAGGATCCAAGAAGTTGTAGCCATCGAAGGATATCTCGAAGATTGAATTCCCACGGTCCACCTTGAGATCCGAATTGTCTTCGGTGTACAATCTCTTGCTCGAGGCGAGACACAAAGGCGATGATCGTGTTGACAGTGTCGTCTGGCATACCAGGGAAGTTGTGCTTGCAGATCAGCTGAAGATCCTCATTTCTGAACACATCTGCATACACGACTGTAAATCGATTGACGAACGAGCTAGGCAGTCCCTTTCGGCCGCCACCTTGATGATGAGGATTCTGGGCTGCAAATACGGAGAAGTTGGGATGGCGCTTGAATGTTTGGTCGAGTTCGGAGATGTAGACTTCTCCACGATGATCGAGACAGGCATTCAGACCTTCTAGTACGGACTGTGAAGCGAGATTCATCTCATCGAGAAGGACCCATTCGCCATTCTGCATAGCTTGAAGGAAAGGTGCGTCTCGCCATGCGAAGTGCCCAGCCTCGGCACCCTCAACTGGGACGTCAGATCCAAATAAGTCCATTAGATCTGTCTGCTCTGACAGATTTATGCGGGTCAAAGGTCGATTGCATGCGCGGGCAAGGGCAGCAATCAAAGTCGTCTTTCCCACACCGGGACTCCCCTCGATGAGGATCGGCTTCTGGACCTGCAGTGCTCGGATTACCCTCATGGCATTCAATTTAGTTGTTGGCGCATTGAAAGCGAATCCTGGATCGGAGTCAGAGCCAGACTGCTTTGGTATGGAAAAATCTCCCATGACTAAGAAATCATCGCCATTGACCAAATCTATAGGCTTAAAGTAGATAGGGCTGATATCATGCTCCAAGAGAGAGCTCAATTGTGCCAAGCACTTCTTCCGCTCTTCAATAATGTTATCCGGATTGATCGCAAGCAAAGCAGCAGGATTCGCACCCAGAGTATCGATATAGACCATTGCAGCACCATGCAAGACAGAAAAGTATGGATCCGTCGAACTAGATCCATTCATAAATTTGACCCATGCCAGTACATCACGGACAGAAATTGACGTCGAAGATGACGATCGATAGTTCTCTCCGAACCATTCAGCAAAATGTACCATAGCTTTCGAAAGATGCTTGAAGTTGCCATTCAGCTTCGCCTCCACGATCTGGAAGACATCCTCGTGTTCAGACAGTGAAGGCACCCAGATCTCAGTGAAACGATTTCGAAGTGCTGGTGACAATTCTCGTTTTCCATAATCGCCACCGGGATTCATGGTTGCGAAGAACTGGAAACCATCAGCTGCTTGGACGAATGAGTTATCGACACCCTTTTCGGCGAGAAGGATTGTACGTTGCGTTTCAAGCACAGAGTTAAGACGTTCAAGGACGGAGTCATCTGCGAGAGAGATCTCATCTAGCAAGAAGAATTGGCCCTCCTTCAAAGCTTGGACCAAGCTACCATCAGACCACTCGAAAAGAGCTTTCGCTTTGCCTTGGTTGAGCTCAATCCGTTGGCGCAGTTCATCGGGAATCTGCGAAGCTGTGGATGGATCCAGTGATCGATAAGCTATCATCAGGGCATCAACATCCATATCTTCAGCCACTTGTGCACCTTGGACTCGGCAAGCTGTGAGCAGGTCTTGCTTGAGCTGCTCCAGGATGACTGCTCGGTTTCTTACTGGTCTCTGAGCACCAATGAGATCTCCGGTTTCCGTATTTTGGTGAGCATTCACAATATGGAGTTCCTTGCCAAAGGCTTCCGCAAGCATCTGACAGACAGTCGTCTTGCCACAACCAGTCTCGCCAACGAGCAGAACAGGTTCGTTGTTGCGGAGTGCATGAGCAACGAGGACATACAGTCGTCGCATAGCCTGCGTCCAGACGACGCCCTGGGAATTTGAAGTCTCGTTGTATGCTTTGATCTCGGGCGAGAAGTCCCCACCGTAAAGAACAGTGGGGTCGATCTTGACTTTCATAACCTTCTCGATGATCTCCTTGACCGCAGTCCTCTCAGCAGGATTCCGAACTCGCTCTGCCAGCAGCATGTACCCATTCGCAGCCAATTGCTCTCGATTATCGGCATCTCGGAGTGCCCAGCGGAATAGATCTCTCAGTGTTGCGAAACTGTCTTTCTGCTCGAACAAACGGCTTGACTGACGCAGAGTCGACAGCTCCTTGTAGACATCCACGATTCGTTTGCAGTCCGAGGGCGCAACTTTCTGGCTGCGATACTCCAAGATCTGCTGAAGTTCATCCTGAGGAATATCGTCGAAGTGAAGTTCCAGGAAACGATTTCGGAATGCACGTGATAGGGTCTTTCGGCCACCATAGAGCCCAGGTGGATTCTGGGTCGCGAAGAGCATGAAGTTCTCGTGAGGACGGACGATCTCTTGTGTTTCGGGGATAAGAAGCTCACGATTGTCGTCAAGCAAGCGATTCAGAGCCTCCAGAACATCTGTAGGAGCCAGGTTCAACTCATCGAGCACAATCCAGTGGCCTTGACGAAGTGCTTGGACGAGGAGACCTTCTTGGAATCGAAGCTGGCCATCGGCACCTGAGACATAAGTTCCTAGATACTCTTGCAAGTCGGTATGTTCGTGGTTGTTGATTCTGACGAACTTGTTGCCACTGTACTTCGCTAGATACTCGATCATACTCGTCTTTCCAGATGACGTTGGACCTTGTACAAGGACCGGAAATCGTCGAGTGGAAGTCGCTCTGACCAGGTTCAGCATGTTTCGTTCCACGGATGGCGTCTTGATGTAGTGGGTCTGCTCTTGTGGTGTTTCTGAACCTTGGAGCATCCAGTATTGGCGATCTCTTTTCTTATTCATAAATGCCTTGTACAGCTTCCCATCGTCAAGGCGTCGAGGTGTCTGGGCAAGAAGTGCACGAGCATTGCCGTGAGTGCTCAACAAATGATGGTCGATGAGTGGCATCAGCAGCTTCTCGGATTCCCGATCAAGTAGGGTGAGGAACCCCATAGCAAATCCTTCGTACAATGCTCTTCGCAATCCATATGAAGGCGTGATCTCAACAACATAACTCAAAACACGGGTGAGGGTTCTTAGACTGAAATGTGGGACTTGATTGGCACCATCCACAAGTCTCTTGTCATCAGCAAGTCGCTTGGTGTTGAGATACAATCGCGCAACATCGTGAGCAGCTTTCTCATCGTTACTGCTGTTCCCCTTCAGATAGGCCTGGATGACACCAAGAAGATCATCCAGATTTCTGTCTGGACTTTCAACATATATCTCGGTGAAACGCGACCGCAAACCCATGGGCAAATCTCGCTTTCCAACATCAGTTGCAGGGTTCATGGCACCGAAAATTCGAAAGTTGGGATGTGCTTTCACTCGTTCGATCTCGCCGGTCTCTGAGAGCAGGATGGAAGGTGAACCACCAGACCCATGATGCAGTAGGTCAGCAATGCTTTCGAGAGTGTCAGGGGAAGCAAGATTGATCTCGTCGAGAAGCACCCAGTCTCCGTTTCGAGCAGCCTTGACAATATTGCCCTCAACGAAAGTGAAGGCAAACCCTTTCGATCCACCAGAAAGCTGGATGTCGAATTGTACTAAGCTTTGCGAGAATCTCTCCCATCTTGGCTTGAGCTGGAGCAGAGCTTGAAGTCTTGACTCAGTTTTCCGACGTTTCGTAGGTTGCTCGACAGGTCGTCCGTTTGCAATTTCTTTCTTCTTTAGCTCGGAGACGATTTTGTCAAACATCTTAGGTGCCTCTCGCCAAAGTTTGCTTGCCTTGCTCCATTGGCTTTTAGCAACACACTTCCCAAGTGACTCAAGGTATTTCTGATTCTTCGTCGCTGAAATCCCAGTTGCCGCGAACAAATCATCGAATTCATCCTTCAGTGGTATTGCAAGACTGCGAATGTTGACAGGTTTGAAACCTCCTAGCAGGTCACCCACCTCACTCTGTTGGGATAAATTGACAGCTGTTAGTTTGTAGCCCAGTGTATCTGCGAGCTGTTGCACAACGGTGGTCTTTCCGATACCAGTTTCTCCCACGAGTAGAACTGGTTCCATCATTTTTACAGCTACACCGACTTGTTCCAACAACCGCTTGGCATGAGTGGTATTCGCAAACGGTCTCGGCTTCTTCGCTGGCTTCGAGACGCGATTTGCCGGACGCTTTTGCAATCGAACTCGCCCTATCGTCAGCTCCGTCTCGCTGTCTTGATAGCGTGGAATGTGGGACGTCAAGAAATGCTCGACCCGCTGGGGGTCGATGTGCATCTCTTCGGCAATCGCAGAAATGACCGTTTTCCGAGTGTCGTCTGATTGCAGACTGCCTGCAAAACAGTCTGTAGCCTCGAGAAACATCTCGTACTTGATCGCATCAGTGATAGGTTCTTCTCCAGTGTGGGACCCAGCTGCTCTGAGAACACCATCTAATCTTCGGCACCACTTCAGAAGATCACGAGGACTGATCGGTCGTCCCAATGAGGTACGACTTCTAGAAGCGAACGAGGGTTTCTGTGACAATATATACAGCCTATCGTACACACTGATGATACCAGGGAGGAACTTGTGCAGAATCGGATATGTGCCGTCAATTATTTGAGTGAATTCTTCCTGGCTCGGCATCTGTACAGGTACGCGCTGCCACAGACGAGCTCCAAGCATGTGTAAAGCGGGTGGGTTTTCATGCCCAGTCACACTTAATGATGTTCGGATGCTAGCGAGAAGCCTGAATCCACGTCCAGCTTTGATTGTCTCTCCTCGGCTAGGAATTAACAATTCTCCACGCTCAATGAGTGGTAGGATGACACTGATTACTTCGTTCGGTGCTCGGTCCAGATCCTCGATGAAGACCCATCTTCCTTCTCGTACTGCAGTTGTCAAGACACCAGCTCGCCACGTGAAAGAACCTGGTTTCGATCCACTAGCATACATCCCGATCAACATTTTCGCGTCGGTTTGCTCGTTCAGGTGAAGAGTGACCATATTTGAATCCATGCCGAGTTCTCGCGCAAAATCATTGACTAATGACGTCTTGCCTGATCCGGCCAATCCATGTAGGAGTATGGGCGAAGTACACAAAAGTGATTTGGCAAACGCATCCATATTTTTCGAAGTGGTTGCTGTACTCACCATGGTAGAATGTTGAGATGGAGGTCCATTTGGTCGAGGAAGTAAAGTACTTGTATATCGCACCACCAATTCCGAAAGATTCTGGAAGTCTGGCGAGACGGGTTTGGAATTCTGTTCCGATATTTTGGCAGCATCTTTCAGCCGCTTGTCCTCGAAAAGACTCCAAAATCCATAATCAACCATCTTCCCATCATAATCACCCATTATGGCCTCCGACTTTCCAACGTGTTCCTCAATCATGGCCTCGGTTTTCGACTCCGAAGCTGAACATAGCTGACAGAATATTCGAACCGCCAAATATCGTACACATCTGTCAGGATGCGTAAGGTGTTGCTGAATGTTCGAGCTCGAAACCGTTCTTGAGAAAGCATTGCTGTTGAAATTGAGCAGTCTCAAAGTCGCAAGCAATATTCTCTGAAGCTCCAGCACATCCAGTCCAGTCTTTGTCTCGCACAGGCACAATATCCTAGCTTCTTCTCTGTCATGCCCAGGCTTCGACTTGTTCTCCAGGTATTTCTCCAAGAAAGTAGACAGATGCGGTGCAAGAGGTAGAATCCGCGCAAAAGCTCCGATGACTCCAATATCCTGAATTTCTTCTCTCTCCCTTCCAATCCATCTCGCAGATGTGTCTGCAAATATATCCTCATATCTGGTGAAAAGTTGCAGCGTTAATTCGGGTTTGAGTGCAGCAACCGCAAGCGCATCGAGGAATCGCGGGGAGTTTTGAAGGCGTATAACCTCCAGTAATTCCTCTGGTAATTCGTCCAACTTTTCCCCATTCTCCACCACCTTCATTATCTCTTTACTCGACTCGTCGATATCCATTTCGTGGTGTTATGCGTAACTGCGCAACCTTCATGAGGTTTGCTGTATCTTGCCTCTCTGTATCCAGAACTTTTTTTTATCGCGATAAAGCATCCCGTCGGGGCGGCCGCACGCTAAATAATTTTAGCGTATTTCACGGTCTTGGCGGACTGGCAGAAAGATCAACTATCGTGAACTCTCCAAAACCACATTTTTGAACCTCACGAGTCCATCCCTCTCCCACAACACCACACCCCTCCACCCAACCATGTCGTTATCTTGCCAGTCTGCAGCTCGAAGCTGCGTCCGCTCTCTGCGATCATCATCATCCCTACGACTTTCCTCGGCGGCTGTGGCACAAAGGAGGAATACGCCTGCGAGAAGATGGGCATCGACAGAAACAGCTGCTGCGAACCCCAAGATCTCGGGCATCGTGGACCAGATCAGTCAATTGACTTTGTTGGAGACGGCAGACTTGGTTGCGAGCTTGAAGGTATGGATTTGGGCTCATTGGGGTTGATTTGGCATCCAGGGAGATATTTTGCTAATGGTTCGTTTTCCAGTCTCGGCTCAACATTCCAGATATGCCAATGGGAGGATTCGCTGCCGGACCTGCTGCACCAGCTGCTGCCCCAGTCGAGGAGGAAGAGGCTGCACCAGTGCAGCAGGAAAAGACACTTTTCAACTTGAAGCTGATGTCTTTCGAGACCGGCTCGAAGCCCAAGATCATCAAGGAGGTCAAGAGCATGTTGGGTCTGAGTTTGGTGGATAGTAAGAAGTTTGTGGAGAGTGCGCCGAAGTTGATGAAGGAGGGTGTACCGAAGGAGGAGGCTGAGAAGATTGTGGCTACATTGAAGGAGTTGGGTGGTGTGGTTGTCATGGAGTAAGGGGCGTTGGATGATGATGGAGTGTATGATGTGTACGGAATGGGAGAATGTATCATTACTAGAGATGTGTGTACAAAAATCTACTTCTCAGCCCAGGCCTTTCTGTTCGCCATGACCTCGTTGGCCACCTTTCTGCACATTTCGGGAGCTTCTTAGTATGGCATGAAAGTATTGGCTTCCTGTGGTACGTTATGGCCAGCCAATTACGGCTTTCAGAGGAACGCCTTTGGCCCTGGTGGCCTTTACGCCTCTTTGTGGTATATCTTCTACACTGGGCCATGTCCAGTATTACATCGACAGTATCATGCGGGGCCTTTGCAGTGCTCGATTTCAAGAGCCCAAGTGGCAAGAGTTGGTATTTTGCCAATCGTCATCTCGTCTTCCATTTTCAACTAGAAGCATTCAGAAAGAACTTCGCCTTCGTTGCTCCATTTCCATTTCATTGATCTTGCTGGTTCTAGCCCAACACATCGTCTCTCCACTTTATCTATCTGCTCATTTGTTCGTACCGACCGACCGACGCAACGACACTTCCTGATCACCATTAAGTCCTCTCCGTCCGGCCTTACTGACACCATCTTCAATTCTGATTTCGTTGCATAGTGTTGGGTTCTCCTTAAATCACCTTTCTGCCATTTAATCGCTCTGTTGCTCCATTTTTCACTCTTTCAATTTCTTCCTCTTTCGTCGTATATTCATTCGCTTCTAACTTCTTGCTCTAGTGACAACACTTACAATTCTGTTTCATCAAGAGGCTTTTCTATTGTTCAAGAACTTTGCAAAATTACAAGGTCGCCGGACTCGACGGGCTCCTGTCTGTTGATCGTTGCCTGTTCTTCTCATATCACGGGTGCCGTTCCCACTGGACCAGATGTTTCTGTATCCGATGCTATTTTGGTCTCAATTATCCCAGTCTCTTACGATCATCTGCACGTCGATATATCACTATCAGCAGCCTTCGACTCAGCTTAATTCCAATGTATCATAGCTTTTGAACAATAACATCATGAGAGTGAACTTCTGCATATCAATCCAAAAGGGTGGGAAGCAACACACACATGATACATCTATCACATAGTCTTCCACTGTTTGTGATCTTTTAAATCGTGTTGGCAGTATATTCATAGCCGCGTCTTCTAAAGGTTGGTTTCAAGGCCATCTGTCGTCAGTGAGTGCAGCTCCTGGTTCGTATTCAACTAGCTTTCTGGCATTCCTACTTTGTTATTCACCACAACCCAAATACTTCCGACTTTCAAGCATGGATTACTAAATTCTTGACTTCAGAGTCTACCTATAAAACTAGCGTTTTCTCCTCTCAAATTATCCGAACACACACGCCCGAGTACCTACATCCAACCAGACCCGAGAGCCCAGCATGTGCTCTGATGCATTCAGTCTTCATGTAAAGCTCAACTGTACCTATTAAATACTTCCGAAACTCAAGAGACCAGCAACTTAAAGCACATGCTGACTCTTGGATATTAAACGTAGCTTTTTTCTTTTTTCTTTTTTCTTTTTTCACTCGATACATCGGTAGCTGTCGTACTTATTTGTTATCAATAGTTGGACAGCAAACGACAACTATCTGCCATCTCATCCCACCCTGATTGACAAATATGATTATTGGAAGTTATAAGGACATCCTCGTGCAAATAGTCTGTTGCTCCTCAGAGGCCTAAGAAATAGAATGTACTGCACATAACTCAAGAACTTCCACATCTCCATTGCTGTTCTTGGAGATGCTGGGCATCGTCTTGAGGTTACTTGGCTTCTTCCCTCGGAGAATATATAGTGACACGTACGATCTATCTCCTGATTCCTGGGCTAGTAGAGCCAAGAAGAAGTTGCAATTCTTGATGATCTTCGTCATTTAGCATGACTCAGCCTTTGATCAGGAAATAGCCATCTATGAACTTTCACAAGTTTATACAAGCACATCCCCTGTCCCCACTCGTGTCAGCAAGCATACTTCCAGAGAACTAGATAGAAGTAGAATGAAGTTCCCGAGCCCGCTCCAGTCTTTTATTCGCTATTTAAAGTTCGGTAATATGGGACTATGAATCCTTTTTCGCGATGATGTGACGCGCCCTATACATCACATCTCTGTGCTGGAATACCGCCTTCGAGTAGCCGAACATTACTTACTGCCAGTTCAGCCTTTGTTGTCATTGTTGATTCTCAAACATATTCTTCATACTTCTCATATACAAGCCTTTTGTCTTCCCCTGTTTTGCTCTTCATGTAATACTTATGTGTCCCACACCACTGACCAAAAGAGATCATTGAATGCCTGGTCCGAGCAGAGGCGGCAGCCGGTCACCAGCCCAGGCGGATATTCATTAGCTCTACTTATCCATGTCTTTGACCAATAGATGAGACATTACAGGTTCCTGCGCAATTATTTTATGTTAAAGAACGAGACTGCGGAGTATCTGAGAAGTCGCAAGCGAATCCTAATCCATACGTACATGAATCACAATCTCTTACATTGGTCAGTATTCTTGTTCATAAACAGCTGAAAGGCTCAATCAATTCACTGAATTCAGTATGATCACTTCCGGTGCTTTAAATCACTGAAGTTCTGCCTATGATTTTCATCTTTTAAGTTTTATTTGCTTGGCAAGTGTTGATGCTCGCTTAAGCCTCGCTTTTACCTCCTACCAAAGCCCAAATTTCGAAAACGGCCCTTTGGCGCCAGCGACGCGATTTAATTATCTGAGTCAGTCGACCTAGTAAAAACCCACAGGACCAATATATCAGATCGGACTCACTCTTTACATCACTCTGCATTGAGTCAACGCAATGGGGAAAGGATTCTGACTAGAAGCAGGGACATTTCGTGGACATGCTGAGGGGAATCCAAAAGGTTCAGTGGATACAAATTAAACAGCTGCGATAAAACATTTTAGCGCATTATTGGGTATTAAAATAATGAGAGATAAATACAATTGACCAAAAAACTGCAAACGCTATCGGAAATCGCGGCAGATATCCTCCTTCGAGAGCAGTAGATATGGAATTGTCAAAACCTAGGCTGTATCAGCGAAAGGCCTTTCGTCACTAAATATGGAGTGTCCAATACTCTATATGCACAACTCCTACCCCTAGTAAAAAGGCAACGAGATTTCCGTCGACCGGAATCTTGATTCACTTCCCAAAGATCACGTCAAAGCCAGACGATTACAACCACCAGATTCCCAGGCTCTCATGGACATATAAAAACACACAGAACTGATAGCATGTCCCAACAGGGCACCGAAGACACACATCCTACTTCGCCAGTGCCGTGTTTGGAAGCTAGCAGCAACCTGTTACTTCTTTCTGTACAGGTACTGCGACATCCATCTTGAACTTTCAAAGAATGCTGGCTTCTCCAAGACTTACTCTTATGCCGAGAACAGCGACCTCTGGCATCTATAAGTAAACAGGATCTCAACCTGTGCTGTTGTCACTTGCCTCGCAGTTGCCATCTCCAGACATGTCGCCATCATTAGCCGCGCAATCGCAAGCAATCAGAAGAAAGATCAACCTCTACACCAAAGAGAAGCAAAAGAGTGTTGCAGAAAGCTCAAGGAGAAAGAGTGTGGCATTAGAAAACTCTGCGTACAAAATCTCAAGCTTGTGATTGGCACAGGTCTACACACTCATTCCATTCCAAACAGTTTTCGAGGAAAAATTTGACTTGGTAAAAACTTCCAAGGCAGGGGGTAGGTTTTATGGATACCCTGCAATTGGATATTTCAACGTCATCGCTTAGCTGTACATGGTAGGAGAATCCTTTCACGAGAAAGCAGCTCGAAAACATCTCTCTGATCAGGAGAATCTCGAGTCTGTTTTTGTATTTGTCTCCTATCTGGAGCATGATGTGGCCTTTTCCTGCTTTTCCATAGCAAGATTCCTAATGCCATATGTCAGTCAACGCCACGCAATGCAAACCCAACCGTGCCATGCCTCCAGTGAACGCCCTTAATATCAATTCAGTCCATAAATCCTTCTCCATGATATCACAACCCACACCCAAGCATCAGAACCCTCACTCAGTTGCATGCATCTTGGCAAACTCCTCCGTCCACTCCACACAAGCTTTACTCCTCTCCTCCCCCTCCTCCCTATACAACACCAAATCATCCTCCCCAAGATCACTCGTCTCCTCCCACAACTTGTCAAACTCATCCGGGCCCGCAGCGCCGCCATTAAAAGAATTCCCGGGCACCGCCTTCGGAATCGCCCATATATTCTCCCTCAACCTCTTATGCCTCTCCCTATCCTCCTCAATCCGCGTCTCAATCTGCTTCTTATCCAGCCTCTGTGGCGCACCCATCTTATTCCTCGAACTCGAATTCGGCTGCAGCGGTGTAGAAGACGGATCAAGTGGAGAAGAAAGACCAATATTATCAGGCAGGGTATCGCGCTCTTTAAGCAGTTCTTCGATCTCAGAGACTGTTTGCGCTAAAAGGAAGGATTTGTGTTGCAGGGCTTGCAGCACTTTGCGGACGACTTTGACGTTGGCGGCGCCGGAGCCGTCTTCCGGCGCGACGGCGTCGACCATACGCAGGATGTCGCGCTGCATCATGCGAATGTAGTCGTAGTGGTTTTCGCGGGCGGCCATGTCGCAGAGGTGCTCGATGAAGTACATGATGTTTGCGCGGTTGTTCATGGAGTTTCCTGCCTGGAGGGAGTTAGCATATGCACTGTAGCAACCCAAGTTCTCCATGTATATCTTCCTCTCCCTTCTCCCTGTTGCTTCTTCAAACTTCAAAGTCGTTTCAAGCCCAGCAAGCCTAGGATTCGAGGAGGGCTCCCCGTGAAGATATACAGCTCCATAACCAAATGAAATGCACATACCCGCTCCAACTGCTCCAAAATACACGAGTGCAAATCCTCATCCAAGTCCCTATATTTTAAAGCATACTGCGCCGTCTTGCTCGCGCCCGTGACACTCGCATTCAGACTAGCCAGCTGCTGCGTAAAGCGAATGCGCACTTCGAATGGATCCATATTGATGAGTTCCTTTGCGATGTGGCCGTGGCCGCGCTCGATTATGGGGACAGCAGTGTAGCTATTTGCAGATGGCGTCAATGGAGAGTCATTCTCGTCTCTGTTTTGCTCAAAGGGATCTCGATTCGTGTTGTTGGGCGTGGGAGTGCGGTGCTTCTTCTTGTCTCTGGGAGGCTTGGATTTGGAGGTTGAGCCTTGTCCCCGGGGATGGCTGGACATTGTTCCGGACCGCGACTAGAGTGTTTGTGGTGTAGTGTCGGCTGTTAGTCGAACCTTGATCGCGTTCTGTCTTGAAAGTCAACAAACGATGCTCGAGAAGAATTGTTTGTTCTTCACATTAGAGGTATCTTGTGAGATGTTGAAAGATGCTTCCCTATCATCCATTTGAAGAATAAAGTCCGGAGCGAAAGCCTAATACTTCTACTAGGTTGTGCAATTCCAGCCTCGAGTGAATGCGGTACCAACGGACAGTTCGCAGTGAGCAAAGGTGAGTGTTCAGAATTGACAGGCTGACGTTAGATATATAGGCACAAAACACGTGCAAATCATTATGCTCGTTTTGTTTCCTATGAGAGCTCTTTTTAATCAAGATATACCACCTGCCGGCCACCGAGGAGCTCAACGTGCGTGTTTGCACGTGTTGCCATGGCTTGAAAAGCTGTTGGCCGCCTTTTCTTGGAGCGTTGTTTCCGTTGAATTTCCCTCTGCGATTGGTCCTCTCGCTCCGTTTTCTACTAAAAGCTCTCTTTATCCTACTCTTCCTCCATTAGGTCGGAAATGTCTCAAAACAAGTTGATGAAGGGGCTATTGAGGGTACGTTTCTGCTTACTTAAGCCATCGAAACCAACAGCCAACCTCACTTAAACTTGGCTCCCATCAAACACCATCGTTCGACAATAAAGCCGATTGATACCTCGGCTTGTCTGAACCAGGTAGAAACCATCCGAGTGAGTTCATCTTATCGATGATCATTCTTGGGCCCGGATGTCTATGGAGACATTATATCTTACAGCGCCGGTTTTGTAGTCCTCCAGCCCGCCTCCTCAGGTCGTCTCCTCTTCCATCAATCATTTATCACCAACCACGGCACATCTCCTCAACAACACTTGGGCACAATAAGCCTTCCTATCACGAGCTCTCGCCTCAGGAGCTCATCCTCTCAGAAGTCGAGCACCACAAACACACCAAATGGGGCTGGGTCATCTACTGAACAACCTACACGCCATATTCAAATCAAAATTGGGACCGCTTCCAACACCTCATCAACAGCGAGTCTCGAGAATTCTTCACCGATCCCGATCCTGACTTACAGAATCTCGCCATAGACAAGAAGGCAGATGAAGCCTTGGAATGGACCTTCATTTCTAATTCCTCAACTCTGGATGGCGCCACCATCCCTGAGCGAAGAACCATATTCAAGGATTGGAAGAAAGAGAAATTCTCCCTTGAGAATCCATACGCTACTCTCCCATCACCAGATTACCTCGTCCCTCTATCCGCAGCCATGACCCCTCTCTACCGCTTCTTCATCCAAGTAGACGAAGCATCCCTCCGCAGTGTCTTGCAATCTTCATCCACCCCACATCCTCTTGCGTACACCCGTCGATAGCTTCCAAGCCCTCGTCGACGTAATCTTCTAGTGCTGCGAGATCTTCCGGCATTGGTTCCCAATATGTGTCCACTAAATTGACTTCGCCGGTGTGGCAGTGATCTGGACATTTTGCCTCGATGTTGGATGCTATGTCCGGATTTCTACGCGCGAATTGGGAATGACGAGGATTGGTGGCGAAATTATGTGAGGCCGCCGGAGACTTACTATGTCTTCTGAGTAGCTGTCGGGGAACTATGTCATTGTGAGGTTTTTTGCTATTGTGTTGTGCTGGAATGTTTTCAGCTGCGAGGTGACAGTGGGTTACGTTGACAGCGACGAAAAGACTCACGCTGGAATTACGCTGTCAAGTCTCGCATTCAAGCTTTTTTTTTCCTTTCGGATTTAGCTACTCGGCTTCTTCAGTTTCGAAGCCTGGCAGCCTGCCATTCCTCATGTTTTCTCATCACAGACGTTTGGATCTCAATAAGAGATATGAGGGAGCGTGGAAGTGAACTTCTGCCGTCACTTCTCCCTAGCACAATGGGAGGTGCTTCCATTTCTGATCACGCCTTTGTAATTGCTGGCAGTATTGGGTGCTATAATTTATCTTTCGGTAGTATAAGTGACTGAATCGTTGATTCGCAATATTTATTCTACCTCCTCTTACTTGAGGGCGTCAAAATCGACACGCTGAAGCGCGCAAAAGGTTTGCTTGCTCCGCAAATGACCAGAAATCAGGCAAATGCGAGGGACGTTCTCTGGCCACAGGACCTTTTACACTCTGCTGTTGTAAAGTCTGCGCACGTGTCATTACCCTCTGTCCTGGATCATATTTCCTGCTGGCAAGTGTAAATAACTTGCTTCCGAACGCCCGTCAATTTTTCTTGTCTAAAATCACATGCTCCTCAAAAGGTGTTCTACAGCCAGGCCGTCTGCCACGCTGGGTGATGTTTCGATCTATATCTGACTCTTACTTTCCGTCAACTTATGGTCTTCACAAACACCAGAGGCTCATTCAACTATGTCATCATATTGAGCACAAGCAGTAGATCTGGAAGCCAAAGCTAAAGATCGAAGATCTCCAACACCGCTGAGCACTTGACCAATTGCTTTCCAATCGTCTTCGCATCTAACAAGGCGAGTATATACGGGAACACAGTAGTCCTCAAGTCTGCGATTGCAAGGCATAAAAGTGGAATGTTCGACGTCAAATGCGATTCGGCAACAAAATTGAGGTAGACCCGATGTTGCTACCTTGCAAGACTGTCGATCCAGCGCTTGGCCTGTATTTGGGTCATCATCATCTCGACTAGTCTCTTATAGTGCGACTTAGAGCATCATCTCAGAGCTTGCAAATGGGTTCGACCTATTCGCGAGATCATACTGTAATTCAGAGGGAGTCGGGGAGGTCCGGCCCGAGTCGGTCCCGAAGAGCCAAGAAGATATTGCTTGTACTGATAGACAAGACTTCAAGCCTTCCGCCATCACGTCTTAGCATTTCCGCCACGTTCTTGGTCAATCCAACGTCAGTATATATGCAAGACATTCTTTGGTAAAACGTTGAAGGATCACCAATTTGTAATTTAAATTGCGCTACTCACCTTTCTGGGTCAGCTCGAGATTCCACATTCTTTGCTGAGGTCTCGTATAATATGAGGACTGTCCATTTTTCTCAAATCGATAACCCCCTCATTCTCCCCATACCTTTTCTTGCCCGATAACTCTTATCTAGTATCTTTATCATGATACCCCTCAACTATATTGTTCTACTTTTGATAGCATACTTGTCTTGGTATTTGGCGCAATTGCTGGGGATTGGACATTCGGAAGTGGGGTGGAGACGCTGGCGACGATCCACAGCACAGAGATAAGATCATGCAACCAGAATACAAGGATGAATGCAAAAGGATCTAGTAACATGCCATCGATATCTTCTGTGGAGCTCGATTATACCAATGTCATGATTGATAGGCTTCATGATGGGAGACTTTCTGCATGAACAAGCTGTGTGATAACGCCAGTGTATCTGCAGATGCCGCAATCCACCCCGGTTCTAGCGAGATCGGGGGCAAGACCGCCCCATATGGCGATCTCTCTCTACATAAGGTCCAACACCTAACTAAAGCTTGTGGAAATGTTACCTTGACTTTCCTGAGAACTACTGAATTCTGCGAAAATGGGTGTGCCAGAAACTTCAGAAAAAGGCCAAGCGACCTCGCCAGCTGATCTCGAATTGTCTGCCTCAACAATCACTTCAACACAAGAGCATCACCCCAAGAAGCTCCACGTTGTTCAGCGAAGCGATGTTATTCCCGAATACGATGGTTCTGAGGAGAACATCACGGGTTACGATGCGGACCTCATGCGTGCTCGAGCATCGCTCAGCGCTGAGGAGGAGAAGAAATTGTTGAGACGTGTCGACTGGCGCATTGTTCCGCTTTGCGCTGTTATGTATGCTGTGAAGAGTATTGATGCATCTAATGTGAGTATTGTTGTATCGTGGGATGACTCGTGCTTACAGATACTCAGGTCTCCAATGCCCGGATCATGGACCAAGGTACACCGCACAATATCATGACGGAATTGAAGATGACGGCGAACCAGTATAACCTTGTCACCACAATGTATTACGTGAGTTTGGGCAAATACGATGATGGGGTTCGAGCTTTTTGACAAATTTTAGATCCCGTACATTCTCGCTGAAGTCCCTTCCAATCTGCTGCTCAAGAAAGTTCGCCCATCCGTCTGGCAAGCACGCATTATGGTATGCCATCTCTTTGCTTCACGACATGCGCAAGCTAACATTCCAGATCTCATGGGGTATCGTCTTACTTTGTCATGCTGCTGTCACCAATCGTCAAGGACTTTACATCGTTCGCTTCTTCCTAGGTCTCTTCGAAGCAGGTCTTTGGCCTGGTATGCTTCTCCATATGTGCTACTGGTACCGTCCTGACGAGATTGCCCCTCGCGTTGTGTTCGTCACACTTCTTGGAAACTTCAGCCCCATCATCAGTGGAATTCTCGCGTTTGCTTTCAATGGCGTCAACAAAGGGCTCTCCGGTTGGAAATGGTACCCCACATATATTCTAGACTGACATGAATCCGCGAACTGACATGTCACAGGCTCATTCTGACCGAGGGTCTTTTCACTGTACTTCTCGGGCTGATTGTTTTATTCTTCTTGCCAGACTGTAGGTCTCACGTGCGGTTGTTGAGTAGTTGTATTTACTTACTTTTCACACAGTTCCTGCGTCAGCTAAATGGCTATCCGACAAGGAAAAGGCATTCCTGCAAGCACGACTTCCTCGGAATTCCCCAAGAGCAGCCGAGTCCAGTTTCTCGCTCAAGGAATTCTTGACCTCGTTCAAAGACATCAAGATCTGGCTCTTCCTCTTCTGCTGGGCATTTTACACAGTCGGGACCACAGGCTTGCAATTCTACCAGCCAACGGTCATTGCGAATCTTGGCTTCACGTGAGTCTCCTCCGCCTCCTTTTCAATACTGAAAGATCTGTCTGACATTTTATGGAAGTGGAATTGCAAAGGTACAACTTCTCAACATTCCGCCTGCTATCTTCTCATGTATCTTGACAATCGTGTTCGGCATTTGGGCCGACACAGGCAAGATACCTCAGCCTCTCATTCCACTTGGTTTCATGATTATCATACAAGCATGCTATGCCGTACTATACACGTTCCCAAGTACAGGTGGAGTATACACAGCTACCATCCTCGCTGGTGGCTTTTCAACGGCATGGTACGTGACCTTCCCTCCCCACCCCCACCTTTTCAAGAAACCTCTCTAACCCGACGAAATCAGGTATACAATGATGTGGCCATGGCGAGTCCAAACCACATCCGGCGCAACCGGCTCAGCCTTCGCGATCGCATTCGCCAACTCCTACGGCCAAATCGGAGGTGCAGTCGGATCTCAGTTGTTCAACTCTAGGTACGCACCTCGCTACGCTACGAGCTTTGGTATCGCAATGGGCTTCATCGGTGCGGCTATCGTGATGAATATCATTACTTGGGGATTTACGTGGAGAGTTGATGTTGAGACAAGGAGATTGAAGAGGGAGAGGATGAAGGCTGCGAAGAGGAATGAGGCGGTGCTTGATGATGTTGATATCACGAAGTTGTCTCGGGGAGGTGAGAAAGGTGATAAGGTTTGATAGAAGACGATGACTGGTTGTAGAAACTCTAGACAGATGCGCTGTATGGCAGACGAGTTCCACAAGCCACCTAACGGGACGTTTCGAGGTGGCAAGTAGAGTGAAGGGATAGGCGCAGTGGAGTCTGGAGCTCAATGCCATTATGTTTGTAGGAGCGGAATAGTCAAGGATCAACGATACACTTTAGGGAGATCAAGGAATTAAACGTCTTATTGATCCCTACGAGGTGCACAGGTCGATGCAATACATCGGAATGTCCGAATAGGTAGGAATTCAACTTACTTGTCTTTGTTGACCTCGCTTACCTCGTCTCCACTTTTAATGCCAAGCAACCCCAAATTGTCAACCTCCATTCGAAGGTTCTTCCATGCACCGAACGTTTCGCGCTTCATGTACTTCAATAAAGGCACTTCAAATATTTTACGGAGGGGCATTCCGAAAGTTTCGCCTCCAAGAGCAAACCTTAATATCAATATTCCCAGCACTATAGTCTACCCCGCATCACATCCCCATCAGGCCAAACCTTCCCATCATCCCCTTAAATTCGGCACATCCAGCTTGTCCCTACCAAATACCCATAGTACAATTCGCATCATCAGCCGCAATCCCCATACTCGGTTCCACTAAATCTGACAGTTTGCGGGGGCATAAGCGAGACGATCTGCGGCGGCACTTTGTACTCAGGCTATTTCAGCCAGTCACGTACAAGAACTATGTGCCTAATATGACACAGGATTATCGTATTATTGTCTCGATCCGAAACAGTTTAATCTAAGATTATGCCTGTTGTTTAAGATACATTGGAATATGCTGATCTGGTAACGAGGTGGGAGAATTTGACGACCGCGTGGTCGAAAGATTCACTTGGGCAGGCGATAAGTAGTGTAAAGTCTGTCTGAACTTCAGAAACGTATCCTTTTTGGACTCTCTTTTGATTCTTTCACGGTGGCATTTTCATCATGTTTGGCGCTTCTTGCTCGATCAGTTGTTAGGTGAGCTCAAATTTCTCAGCTCTGTTTTGCTGTATTTTGCGAAATATCCCAGCTATGAATTTGCGTGTTTTCTGCGAGTTTGTTGAAATTTTGATATATTTTTGAAGTCGCAAAGGAAGAGTTGGCTACGACCACTTCCATTTCCAAATCCTGTCTATTGTCAGTGCAGGCACGGGCAGACGATTGATTACCTGTTGCTGCTGCGGTCTGCTTGGTTCGAAGTTGACCTCGGGCGTGATTGGGCAGCCACTCAGTCACTCAGCTGCTTGTCGTCCTGGACTCCAGTCAGAAAGTAGAGCTATCTCGTATAAGGCAGTTGCCCAGTTGAGCGAAACCTGTGCTGACGCACAGCTTACTATTGGGACTATCGCTAGAGTTGTGACATCAAACCAGTATCCGCGCCTTCCTCCCCCACGTTTCAGGCACGGGGAAGAATGGAAGTTACACAACGGACTTGCAACGCTCGTGTTTCCTAAAGTATACATGATTGTTACAATGAGAGATCGTAGTGTTGTCCTCAAGTCTGCCTTTTCGTTTACTCTTGGAGTATGTGTGGGCTCGGGAAAGAGTGGGATTGGGATATTCGGGATCTATCCTATTTGCGTGGGACAACTTCTCCCCATCTCTGGGTGTAAGTGACAAAGAGTCCCAGCTATCAGACTCCCAATGTCATCCTAACCTACCCAAGGATGACCGGTACTTCCAACCCCAGTCGTCGGCCCTCAAGTCTCCTAGGGCTGATAGTCATCAGAACCACCCACCCAACCACCTGGCCAGCACGAGCTCAATTCTTGTTTTTAGTAATACACTGCCGTACCTCATCCGAAGTCGTGCACAGAATCATTCCAGAATTGACTTTCTTCTCAATGCATCTATACGACCCGCGAGCGAAGACTTACGAAGAGTATTACTGGCTGGATTCATTGAAGGATTCCGCGTGCAGGTGATGTCTTGGTCGCGGCCCGCCCCCTGTTATTTGCATGAGATGACTTTTACTGGAACGCCCCGTTCAGTAAGAGCCGGGGCTAGCTGCGCGGGGGTGATCCGAATTTTACCTTGGCAATTACTACAGGACGGCCACCGGAAAAGGTTCACGCCATTATTCAGACGTGTTGGATGGCAACTATACTCTACTACTAAGTCAAAGCCAAAATGACCCCATTTCAGAGGGAAGAGCAGTATTTGAAGCTGATTGGGAGCATAGTTACCTCCAACAACCTTCTCGAAGACCTCAATAAGAGCTACCAAAAGATTATCTCCCACTCGCAGTGAATGTCTGTCAGAATGTGGAGTTGTACTCCAGTAAGCAAGAATAAGCTTATGTTTGCCATATTGCTGCATACCAGATTATGCTTCGTACCATTTCCTTGTAGTTTTATTTGCTCGTATGGACAGAACAAGAATGCCGGGCTTTTGTGGCTTTCTCCGTGTTACATTTATGGACCTTCAAATCCAAAGCACTGGTCGAAAGGATTGCCAGAATCGAAGGCAACAGATTTAGGTACCTTGGAACGTTACGGCAGACCAGTCGGAAAAGCAGGGCCACTTTGCACTCAAGCCCATCATCCGACATCTGGTATCTGAGTGAAGCTGATGTTAGCTCAGAGCTTACTTAGGGTCGTCTGACTTGTTTGGGAGGTTCAACGGTATCTGAACTTGAGATTAAACTTCGAAGTGGTACAAGCATGAACCAGAAAGCGGGTGTCCATGGGCTGGATGAATTTCATACTCCCACCAGCGCGAGCGCGGCACATTGCCTACTCGAGAATTCTAGTCTACCGAGTGAGAGGATGATTTTTGAACCAGTCAGAGACTCTAGGTTTTCATCGATACCAATGCTTGATCTGAGGGTGACCAAGCTCAGTCAACCCAGTAGTACCAGAGAACCTCAGACTGTCCATGGTGTCGGATGTTAGCTCTGAACACAATGAAGCCGTCAAGCTGAATATGAGGTGACCAAAAGATAGCGTTGAGCAGGCTGTCGCAGGTTTTCAAGTGTGAAGTAGTAGTTTTCTTCTTTCCCGAAAGCTCGGTTAACAACTTTTAAACAACAAAGCAAGAAGAAGGCTTTCACAGCTGTTAAGAAAAGGTATTTCCTGACCTCGCTCGGATGTAACCCTCATTCCACGCCTACTTGCATGCATTTTTCTTAGGTTTCTGCTTTTTGAATCCATGAGCATATTTCCATTTCTTAGGTCCTTGGCCGGCGACGGAAAAAGCATACAGGCTGATGAGACTCTTAGCTCTAGGTCCTTTCGCCTCCAGGCTTGACATATAAATCCCACAAATTCCCTCCACTTTCCAACATATTGGCATCGAGATCGTCAACTTTACCTTTTATTTCAACATGCTTGGCCTCACACTACTCACCACCCTCCTCTACATCACCGGCATAGCTGCCCAGGCACTCGATGCCAATGGTTTGTCGTTGGCGGACAAAGTCCTCGGCATCGAAAGACTTCTGCTCACACCTGGGACAATCATCTTCCCTGTCACGCCTTGCAACTTGACACTCAACGGACCACCACCGGAGATTAGTGGTGCGCAGACTGCTGCTCAGTGGGTGAGGACTGTGTTCCATGACGTTATCACGGCAGATGTCGCTGCTGGGACTGGGTAAGTGACTTCCCTTGCATCACTTCAAGAAAATCTACTGATACCGATCTACAGCGGACTTGACGCTTCCATCAGCTTCGAAGCCGACCGTGAAGAAAACTTAGGGATCGTTTTCTCAACCTTAAACGTTCCTCGGCAATCCTTTATCAATGAGACAATCATGGGAGTATGTTTATGCCACCAGCCTAGATGAGATCAAGCTAATTCAGCATTGAAGTTCAACTTATTCTCCACCCTCGAAGTTTCTACTGCTGACTTCATTGCTCTGGTAAGTAGACGGAAGATCATTTTGATTTGGCTAACGATCACCAAAGGGACTGGCAGTCAGTCTTCTATCATGCGACCCATCTCAACGAATGATCAATCTTCGAGCTGGACGTATAGACGCCACCAAGGCAGGACCGACCGGTGTACCAAAAGCAGATGATCCTTTCGATAAGTCTAACTCAACATTTGCAAAGGCTGGATTCAGCACACAGGAAATGATTCAATCCATGTTCGTAGATAATCACGTTTTATTGTTCTTGGCTGATCATTCTTCAGCGCATGTGGACATACCATTGGTGCTGTCCACAGAAGGAACCATCCTGAAATCGGTAATACTATTCCACTCCCTTTAAAATCCTACTTCCATCACTAAGTAAGATTCCCAGTTCTCGACGACGAAGTCATGGGTCCCGACCCAGAGTACGTGCCCTTTCCCCTCCTTCCCTTTCAATACAATCGACCCCAACTAACACCCCACCTCATCTCAGAATGGACGGCGCCGACACATTCGACAGCACCCCCTTCATCTACGAAAACAAAGTTGTCGAGGAATACCTCTCCGCAACCGGCAAAGCCGGCGGTCCCCTCGTAACAACCAAAAACGAAACCTTCCGCTCCGACTTCCGCATCTTCAACTCCGACCATAACGCCACCATCCGCGCCATGTCATCACCTCAAGCCTTCCAAGACACCTGTTTTTCTGTCTTTGAGAAGATGATGGATACGGTGCCGCGAGGAATGGCTTTGTCGGAGCCGATCGTACCGAGGAAGTGGATTCTGATTGAAAGTCATTTGGATCTATCGTCTAGGGGCGAGGTGGTGTATTCTGGGAATATAAGTACGTATGAGAGGGGGAAGGTGCCAGAAAACGCTACTTATTATTACGGGAAATTGGGAAGTGGAAATATGGGGGTCTTGTTGTATAGCAAGGGTCCTGGTATGTAAACGCATCCAATCTCCAATTCCAACTAGACAAGTTGAAGTTCAGTCTGACATCATCAACAATAGTTATCCAAGACAACATCGTCAACGGCGTAATCTCCGACCCATTTGGCGACATAGCATACTACTCATTCAACGACACACTGACCAGTCCATTGGTCAACAGCATCAGTATCCAAGACGTGGACAGGAAAGACGCATATACGGAAGACATCAACTTGAATCTCTTCGTCGTTCCATCGATGACTTTCTCGGACGATTCGAATCCAAAAAGACCGAGATTTGTTGTTAGGGCTGCTGTACGTTTATCCTTCCTCTTCTCGCCCTCCTACCACCAGCTTCTCCCTCTTTCTTCATCGTACAATTCAGTATCAGGACACTAGCTGACAATTTACTCAGCTCCTCACCACCCTCACCACACCCACCACAACCCTAACCGGCATCTTCTACTACGGCGCCATCCAACCACTCTCCGTCGCCCCCAACTACACACAAGTGAAATTCACCCTCCTCCCCTACAAGTCCCTCGGCAACTACACCCTCTTCCAAGGTATTGTAGCTCAGCCTGGTGATCTGGCGCCTGGCGGTGGAGGGAGGAGTGTCGATGTTATGGTTGGCGGTGGGGAGAATGGATTGAGGAGTGTTAAGACGAATTTGGGGAGTTTTAGGACGGGGTTCTTTGGGTTTTGTTCGAAGGCGGATATGACGAAATGTTAGAGGAGGAGATGTTGGGTGGTTGGGACGCTAGGGAGAGTATCCAAAATCTCTAGACAGCTTCTTGTAGTCTCTGAGCATGGAGATAGCTGGCATGGAGCAGGGTAGGGCAAATGCATGACCAGCGAGGTCAACGGTAAAGTGCAGGTTAGATGATCTCGAGAGGGGAGAAAATAGAAGTGATAGTATATGGTATGATGAAGTCCTCTCACATGCGCGATGTGCAATCGATGTGATTCCTATGCTGCCATAGTCTCTTCTGTATTCCGAAAACAAGTGTTGTCTATCTAAGCGAGGTACATGACCTAACTAAGATTGAAGTCCTTTGTCACGGTGATTCCCATCCACCTGTACCCACAAATTCTACCTATCCAATCAGGACCGGTACGGATGTATCAAAGCCTTCGTTGCACATCGCAAATCTCATCTCAGAACCCTTTTCTTACACCCTAACTTGAAATCTGCAGAAAAGGCACAGGACACTCTCTCGCCTTGACACTTTTGAGCGGAGTATGGGGACTCAAGCTTACTACGATTTTCGGTTATGACTGAAGGTGAGTGGGTGCGATGAAGTATGATGAGTGATCATAAATGAGGTAACGAGGAGGTATAAGTTCTGATATATGACATGTCGCGCGGCACGTCGATGACAACTTGGTTGAATCGAGAAAGCTCGCTTAACTCCAGTGTCAAAACAAGACATAAAACCCTGCAGGATCTTCAGAAAACGACCTCAAGCTTTCTAGGGAGACTGATTCGGAGGAAATAGAGAGAGGAATACCCAGTCGGCACCGAAAGAATGGGCTATCTGCTACATTTCTCTTCTTTCACCAAGTGAGAGTTCACTATTCGTAGGCCGTCAAAAGCGTCGGACCTCTGGCGATGTTCCCGACGTTTGGTAATGACTGGGGATGTTTAGATACTTGACAGTAATATATTCTTCGACGGGTATTCTGAGATGACAACATGACAACATGACCGTGACCTGACTTCCTCAGCCCTGCATCAAACTTATGAGCTTCCAAGCCCCACTCCTGATGTATAACTCAAAGAAGAAAAAGGCACTCAAACCTCCCGAGCTCGCAATTCATTGCCGCTATCCTCAACCACCAAGCTTCAGATAGCACCCTACCCCAACACCAGAGCCATATATCCTCGATTTCCAGATCAACCTGTCTCGTTGAGTGCCTCAAAGGCGCCTGCCTGAGTTAGTGCCTATATACAAACTCCAGAAGCCGTGCTCGAATTGTCATGGTGTATTCTCCCCCCAGAGACGAGATCAAAGAAGACATTCAACTCGCCCATATAATGTCTCGATCGTATCGCGTAAATAGCTAAAGAAATTCGAAGTGATACCAAAAATCTCCATCTACACAACCCAAAACAGAGCTAACTAACAAATTGAATGCTGACCACAAGTGAAAGATACCGATGCTAGAAGCTTTGACGGGCTGCGAAACTCCACTACATGCTTTACCCTAGCTCAGGATTCCCGGTTGGAGAAGTGCAAAATGACGTTCACGCCCCAGCATCTTTGCAGTCACGGTACCAACAAAACTGAGCTCACGGGTATACGTCCTGCTTGCTTCACAACCATACACAGCCCTCGGAATATAGATAAAGCCCCCTCCCTCCCCCCTACCCTACGACCACCAAACCCAAACGAAAGCCTAATCGAACACCATCAGTGGTACGCCCGACAGATCCGCTGGGTTGTTACTCTGGACCCATTGCAGGTCTTTTCTTCTTTCCTCTTTCTCCAAATACCACATCACATCTGCACTCCTCTCCTGCCACGTTGCGTCACCCCACGCATTTATTCACTACAGCACGACTCCAGGCCGTATGAGCGAGATCTAGAAACTATGCTAAAACTCGGTAATTGCTACTGGTATTTGTCATCTCAATTTTCGTTGTTGTATCTATCAACCTTTTTTCTGTTTACAGATTTATAGAGACGAAGTTCCTTGCTCGAACTTTAAATGTGGTTTGCTACTCTACTACCTCAAGCTATGAATTTGACTGAACCTCTAATTCAAACTCGCAATCTGATCTCATCTCATTCCGCAATTTCAAGTCACAGCAGGAAGATCTAGCCCGAGATTTGGGCGGAACAGTGTGTTTGGAAATACGAATGGTGGGAAAGTGCTCGATCTACTGAGACTTGGCACTAGAGCAGACAGAGAAGAAGTTTTCATCCCTCTCCTCCCCCGCCACCCTCTAACCAATTCCCGTACCCAATCTATCTCTCTGTGCTTCTTTCCCCCGAGATATGAATTACCATGCCCTCAAGAGGACTGACTCATGCTCACATCACAAGAGGATGAGGCAGTCACTCGCAGTCACGAAAACCTCAACCTTTCTCTCACGTGGAAATGGACTACTGGAAACCTTCTGTATATTCATCACTCAACTCCCTCGGTATGTAGTTCCCACATAAAATATAATCAACACCTTGGCAAAAAGTCCCGCTAATGCAATCAATCCACACAAGTCAAGTCAATTCTCTCTTCCTCCCATCCGATCCATCCATGTATATGCCTCACTCCAACCATGACTTTTCCTTCCCTATCATACCCTCCAATGCCTGTTCATACCAAGATATCTTCCCAAAGTTTCAAACCAACTCCAATTCGTGCCTACGTGCAAGGGAAATAAAAAAACATGAATCCTGGGAAGAACTTAACGCCGACCATGCAAGGAATCGAATGAACTGGACTGTGTTGTGATGGGGCGCTGTGCTGTGTGATGGCATGTACCATATGTTGAGATACAAAACAAGACATGATATCCGGGACATGTCCGTCCGGCATAAGCGCTTGCCCTCTGCTGTGATATCGTCCTCTGCTGCTCTTCAGCGGATACATTCCATGTATCCATCCAGATACGGATGTGCCTCTCCTCAAGAGATGACATCCTCTCTACTTCATATCTAGGAGAATCCGCAGTCCCGATGCAGATTTTCCTGGGCCGTTGCCCAGCTATGCTATGCTGTACCGTTCAAATCCACATGAACACGGACAGCTCAATCATCTCTAAAGAACGTCTCCCTCGTCCCCTCCAATGGGGCCGTACTCGGCATCTGATCCAGCATCTCGACATCCTCCATATGCCTCTCATTCGCATACGCGACCTGGACTCTAATCTCCTCGTTCCCACTCATCGTCTGGTCTTGGCTCTGATTATTTGATGTCGAGGTGGAAGATTTGTATTCGATGGCGCTGAGAGGACGGGGAGGACCGGCCGATATGGAGTTTAGGAGGGTGCGTTGGGCGTGGGTGGTTGTTGCTTCGAAGAGGGATTCTTCGGGTGGGGAGAAGGACCAGACCTGGTTGTGTTAGTTGTGTCATAGATGTGTGGGAGGCGGGTACAAACCTCCATGATGGTCCGGTTACTTCGACTGGCCATGACCACACACTTCTCCTCTTCGAATGCGACCCTCCAGACAGCATCGGCGGGTGCAGTCAGTTCTCGAACCAGTTGCCCAGTTTTGAGATCCCAAACTTTCACTCTCCCATCACTACCTCCACTCACAACTCTGGTATCGTCAAATTGCAGACTCGTGACGCTATTGTCGTGTGCTGCGAGTCGATGAATCGGTGCCATCTTCTCCAGCGACCATACTCGCACTGAACCGTCCGAACCACCAGTGACAAGAGTATTTCCACGCATCTGTAATTGCCCAACCAGCGAGGTGTGTCCTTGAAGGATTGCTTGACAGGATCTGAACAGGTTAGCGAATCCTCCGTATCTGACGACAAAACAAACCCGTTATTCGGATCCCATATCCGCACACTGGTGTCCAAACTTCCAGTAGCAATCCTCGTGCCGTCGAACGCAATGGCGTAAATCTGCGAGAAATGCCCGGAGAGTGTCCTTAGACATCTACCTTCGGATATACTCCATACTCTGGCTGTTGTGTCGTAACTGCCGGAAACCACGATATCTCCTTTAATCTCCAAGCATCTGACACTTGCTTGATGTCCTACAAGAACATTCTTGCAAAGTCCAGTCTTGATATCCCAAATCCGTAATGTGGTGTCCCTTGATCCAGAAATAGCGGTGCTCGAATCGGACATCTTTAGACAACGGACGGTTGAGGTATGGCCTCGAAGGGTATGTAGGCTCTCCCTTTTTACAATTAGCACAATCTACCAGAATTCTCAAGATTACCTACCCAGTTGCCATATTCCACACCCTGACATCCCTGTCACATCCACCACTGACCAGAGTATCATCCCAAGGAACCATTGCCCAAACACCCATTACGTGCCCTTGTAAGGTCTTCTGGTTCGTTCCATTGGTGTCAAAGACATGAATCTTAGCATTGTCCAGTGCAACCACAATATACTTCGGCGTGAGATGTAAGCTTGTCACCACTCCCTGATCCTGCGTAATGTGCTTCGCAATGTTTCGTCCACCAGTCCTCCAAGCTGTCTCGACTAAGTATCGTTGCTTGAAGTGTGATTTATACGATCTTTGCAATGTCGGTCTTCGCAGAGCATTTGTACTCGTCGAGCTATCGAAACTCTTGGAATTGCCAGTACTCCATTGTGACAATGATGAGCCTGGCGCACCAGGGAAAGAATGGGTGTGATTTTCGTCGTGGAAGGCATTATGGATTGGGTTGAGCGGGGGTCGAAGAGACGTGAAAGGAGGTGTGTTGGCATGGTTTTCTGACATCCTCCGTCCATAATCGTGTTTCGCACATAACTTCATCCATGTCACGTCATCTGCCAGTAATTCTCGCCATCTCTGTGATACTTGTGATGCTCGTGCAAGGACTTTCGGGTCGTCGATACAAGATAGGATCTACCTCGATTAGCCACGGCCAATAAATTTCAGATAATACATACCCTTAAGCAGATCTCGTTCGGCAAACTGGTGAACGGATCTTTCTTTAGTAATGGATCCACGTACTGCCGTACAAAACTTAATTGTTGGCTGGTACACAGATTCAAGAGATCTGCCAATATGCGATGTCTTTCCGCAGATGACGCAACTTTGAAATGCGATCTGATCTTAGACAAGAAATAATCCTCCTGGTCTCCTGCATCTTTCCAATCCGGTTGTGGGTGATCTGGACCTGGACTCGCAGCTGGTGTAGGGGGTGGTGGAGGATCATGACTCGAGTGTGTGGGAGAATCTGGATCTGCGGATGGTGTGGTCATATTGGGTGTCGGAGGACCTCGAGGACGGGATTGTACGACTTTATCGACTCTTGATGGCAGTCGCACATTGGTATTTGTGTTTAAGGTGAGGGTCGCTCGTGTGGGTGATAGATCGCCGTCGTCGAAGGTATTATGCATTGACGCTCTTCTCTCCGTCAAGCTCATTGGCTTCCCTATACTAAAGCCTTCCATATTATATAGTATAAGGATTGGATTGTTGGTGGGAGGTAGAAGATCGAGGAGATGAATGTGGTAAAGGGGTGTCGTCAGGTACACTGCGGAAAAGGGAATCGAATTGCTGGCCGTCTTCTGGTCACCGATTCCAGAATCTCTTGTCTAGATGTGAAGATCGTAAATCGTTATTGGTGCTGTTGGATGTGGTATCTCCTAGTTTTAAGGACGGTGAGAGTCCGTGGAGCAGGATCACGATCTAGATTTCGCAGAGTCCGTATCCTCGGTTCTCGAGCAGGAGAAAGTACAGACAACGTCCGCCCTGGTATCAAAGCACAGTTCACTTTTGCTGATCGATCGGAGTGAATGTACTAGATCGTGCTGCTTCAGGGGCTTCAAAGAAAGGCAATTGTGATGCTCGGGGCTTCAATATCCACGGATCCAGGTCAACGAGGGGCAGGGGAGCGAAGTATAAAGGTTTTGATATCCAGAGCTTTCGATTCTGCCGTGATTGGTGTTTCTTGTTGTTGACTGACTTGATGCAGTCTCGGTGAATGGTATTGTTATCCGGGCGTCTCCCAGAGATGTAATTAGCCCAGCGAATGTAGCGGTCTGTTCCAAATATCTAGATAGCTTCCTTCAGTTCTGCAATAGCGGTCAAGCTGGCAGTGTGTCTATCGAGATCGTGAAAGTATGCGAAGCCGAGAGGCTGGAGTGAGAAATGATGATGCGGGATCAGATCGAGGTATGATGTCGGCAGGCTTCGTGCACCATTGTCTGCAGAGGCGTAGAAGTCGCTGATGTGTTCTGCAGATTCAATGCAATCAATCACTGAGGTCGTCGTCGGAGTGGAAGGTTGTTGTCGTGGAGGGAGAGAGAGTTGGAGGAGGAGAGCAGGTGAGTGATGCGAGGTGAGGTTGAAGATGAACGAAGAGAGTGAAGTGAAGTGGTCGACGTCGCTAACAATTGCATGCGCGCAGCCAGCCAGCGAGCGCTCTGGTGTGCTGTGCTGTGCTCTGGTGTGCTGTGCAGTTCTGTGCAACCCTGTGCAGTGCCCAAAGCCCAGGCCAATCCAGCGTCTCACTTGAGCAAGCGGCGGTCGGCTTGCAGGGGTGGAGAAGGGTGGAGAAGGGTGTGGCTCCTCGGTAGGGAAGCATGGGGGAGAAGGGCGTGGTGGGCGTTTAAAGGGAGAGGAGAGGATGACCTGCAGTCATGCCCAAGAAAGAATAGCCAAAGAGGTGTGTGATGGATGATGATACTGTATGGGTGGGGAGAGCATTTGAATAATTCATATTCTTGTATTTCCCAAGATTCCAGTTATCAAATATGGCTATAAAATTAACACATCTATACAACACTACCTCCAGAAGTCAGCCTCACTCTACTCATCACCAAACTCCCTTCTCTCCTGTCTCTTCCCCTGGATACTCAAGGATCCCTCCCCCCTCCCCCCTCCCCCCTCTCTACTCGTTACTATTTCCCTCTTGGGCAACCCTGTCTACTGTCACGAGTTGACTCTTCTGATATATTTAGTCATTGTCTTTTGATAGAAAGGGGCGTGTCGGATACAGCTGATGTATTTCACCTGTCAAGGGAGTATTTATTGGTTTTTCTTGAAGTCTTGAACTGAGATCAACTGGGTCAGTAGTACAGGACTTGTGAAGTACACCGCTTTGTACGACTGTGACATGTTCGGTGCTACGTACAGGATATTTCGCCTGGGATGTTCATTTTTTGTACTCCCTACTTGCTTCTAGCTTTCAGTGGGAAACTGCAAAATATCTCAAAGCATATTATACTTTTACTTGTTTAACCGACCGGTATTTTCATGGCTATTCCAAAGAATATCAAAAATATCACTTCCTCCTCCCTCTCGTCCTCCCTCTCCTCTCCTCCCCTCCCTCTCTCGGCCGGCCAGTCGTCATCCTCCCCTCTAACTGGCTACACTGCCCTCTCCCCTCTCCCATGTCTCCCGCACCCCTCCCCTCCTCCAACCTCAAACTCACAATCATCTGTGCAGCCTCAGCCTCAGGCCCTCAACCTCCTCGTATCTCCTCTACTTTTCCTTTTGACTTTTCATATACATGGAATCTTCATGGTTCATCCCAGTCAAAAGTCAAAAGGAGTGTTCGATGGAAATTCTCACTTCTGTCATGTCAAAAACTGCAGATGTCTGAAACGTAAATGCAAATGCAAGGCACTGACTCGATGAGCACCCTACTCCATCCAGGAGAGATCTCCGTAGGACTTGTCTTGCACTTCTACTTCACTTTCCAGCTTTCCCATTTCGTTCGAATAGTGTCTCTCTCTCGCCCTCCCTCCCTTTCTTCCAATATCGATTTCTCGATAGTCCCGTACGCATGTTTCTCGACCCCTCGCTTCCCAAGCGCCCTCCTCCTCTGCCCCCTCGTCTCTAACCCCGCAGGCTTGCTCACATGGAAGCTTACCATACCATATTTATATCTGGATACGAAGAGAAGTGCAAGCCAAGACCTCCTTCTCTTTTTCGAGTGTCTCGCACAGCCTAGAAAACGGCAATGGCCCGGAGCGACCCAGCAAATCCTCCGTCTTCGTCTCTCGTCTCTTGCTCGAGGACGATGGATGATGCAACGCCGGGAGTTTGAGAGGTGTGCACGTGCGCGTGCCAACATCAAATCCTCAATCACAGATATGGTCTGCCATATAGGCGTAGATATGGAATTAAGAGCTCAAAAGCTGTGTGTTGTATATACTGCATACATAGACTCCATACCTACCTACCTCAAGTTCTATGTTATGGGCTTCTTACTTGGTGTTAAGTTTCGCTGCCAGAAATACACACTTGAACCTGCCGCTCCACGCGAAGAAGCAGAAGCGAGTCTTCCTGACTCAATTGTACTCGATTCGACTCCAACTCGAAACGAACCACATATCAAATCCCAAGCAACCAGTACAGCCATTCTATTCTTCTTTATTCACTCACTCTCCTCTCCTCCCCTCCCCTCCCCTCCCATCCCCTCCCTTCCCATCCTGACTTGACTTGCTCTCCAGATTCAAACGAGCAAGCAAGTAAGCGTGGGATCGATCGTGTAAAGTGCTTGATCTCCCTCCTTCCCTCCCCCTTCTTTTCCTTAGCAAACATACTGCATACCACCAGGTCAATCCAGCCTGAAAGTAGCGCTTGCATGCATGCCTGCTTCCTTCGCTCTCCCTCCCCCTCTCTTTTCCCCTCCTCCATCTCCATTCCCATACCCCCAGCATGAACATCAAACCGCCTCCTCGGCCTCCCTCTGTAGTATGACATGCGGGGTAGCATCTTGATGTAACGTCTGTAGGATTCGAGGCTGAAATTTAGGGATAGGATTGGCAAGATGTTCTAGCCTCCTCGGATATAGAGACAGAATGCATTGACGAACAAGAGAGGAAGGCCGTGATGCTTAAATGCAATGAAGTGCTTGTCTTGCTTGCGATATGCATTAAATTGACCCTAACATATATGTTTTAGTAGACACATACAAGAGAGGGTAGATTTTGAAAGCGGCTGGTATATATGTATATATATATCTTGATTTTCGAATGCCAGATGTGTCCGTCAGATTCTACGCATACATACATACATCGTCATACATGACAATACGTTAATAAAACAAGCCCGGCGGCTGGGCTAACTTAGCTATTCTAAGAACGCCTTTCTTGCTTCCAGCAAAATCACACACACACACAAACACACACACATAACCCTTTCGATCAGAACTACTATACAGAAATAGCTCAATCTGCATGTGGATCAATCGACAAATCATACAAGCTTCCAATCTTCCAATCTTCCCTGTCCCATTCTAGACGAGAGACAAATCTTCCGTGTGTCGAGGTTTTCGGGTAGATCAATCAAACAATGAAGCACTCAATGATGATGGCCCAATTGCGTCAAAAGAGGGATCAACATCCCACCCACTGCAGCAAACGTATCCCGCATCTGCGGCTTCTGCTGTTTCCGCTGCGAATTTACTTCTGCGTAGCCGTTTGATGACGAGTGCGAGTGGTCGGGGGAGTCTTCTTGCATCGCGTGCATAGCCACATATCTACCAGCACAATCAGTAAACAAGCTCTTCCAAATCCACACCATTTTAACTTGCATCTTCCAGAATGTGAAGTTGGCAAGAAAAGGATATCAAGATAGGATAGAATAGGGACGGAAAGGGGGTTAAAAGGATGAAAAAGAAGAAAAAAAAACATACAAAAACGTCCCCGCCGAAAACAACAACAACATCCCCGTCCACCACTGCCCCCTCTCCCCCTCCATATGATCGCCTCCCAGCAAACTAACCAGCACCCAAGTCCCCAACGCCCCCACCGGCGCCGCCAAACTGAAAATAATCAAATGCCCCCTCGCAGCCCTCTTACTCAACCCCTGCTTAAGCAATACGCTCGTCAGCCCAAACGCCGCAGGCGCCTTATGTATCATGATGGCCACGAATATGATAAATCCTAACTTCGTGTTCGAACTTGTTGCTGAAGCGCCCATTGCGATTCCGTCTGCTGCGGCGTGGATCACTAGGCCCGTTGTGGTGGCTAGTGAGCGTGTCTGCTTGGGTGTTGGTGCGAGGGATTGCAGGAATGATTCTGACTCTGAGTCTGAGTCGGTGGGAGAGTGCGGGGAGGAGTGGATGCTTTGAGAGAGGTTGTCGAGGGAGATGTGCCGGGTTGCGGGGGGTGGTTGGATGTGTTCTTGGGCGTGGCGGGGGAGTTTGTCGATTAGGAACATAAGAATAAATCCCAGTATCAAGGAAAACCCGATGTAGAACGTCGGCGGATCGTGGTGCTCTTCTCCTCCATGGGGTGGGGCATCGGGGGCGTCGTTGTCTGGAGCAGGAGGTTTCGTCTCGCTGGATGGAGGGGGCGTTTCTTTCGATGGTGGTGGAGGTGGGAGTTCTTCTCTGGGAAGCTTGCCATATACCAGGTCTTTTGGTATAGAGACTTCTCTGAAGCTGCCTCCCATTCCCATTCCTAGGTCTCTCTCCATATATTTATGCACTCCACTGCCAACCCAGCGCATCTCTCCTCTCGTCCTGGGTCCCAACCCCCTGGTGTGTAGACCCCCCGCTGCCTCGCCAGCAGTATACACAGCTTCTATACCTTCGGGTATGATAACAATCAGACTCGTGCCGACCAAAACACCCATTCCAATCGTCGAGATCAGGCGTAGCTGTGATGAGGACAGCGTCATGGAGAGGGGGAGTGCGCCGGCGAGGAAAGAGCTTGAATACAATTAGCTTGACCTAAAGAATTGTATTGGGTTGGAGGAAGCTTACGCCAAAGCCATCACGACGCTCAATCCGAGCAGCATGAAAAGTCCGTCCAACATCGTGAGCGAGTATTATTGTAGAAGTGCCCCTTGATTCGGTTTCCTTGCCAGATAAGACCCGATTCCGTCAATTGCTCTGCGCTGCGCCGTTACCGCGACATTGCGCCTTGTATCCAATGTTTCCCAATTGATGTGCGTGATCTGGTTCAAGATCAAGGGGTATCCAGAGAGGTGTCGTGAAATTTTGTTGGTGGTCCTAGATGATAGGATATCGATGGCTGGCTGATCTGGCTGATGGTCCCTTGCCTAGAAAGAAGTACAAGGCTGAAATCTAGCTTCAACGTGCACATCCCTGCCCCGCTCGCCCCAAACCAGGAACGGGAACGCGTTTGGTGAAGATGTACTGTACGCGTCAATCTGGATTTTTACAGTACTTTCACCGTTGTGAAGAGTATGTTTCAAACGAACATTCGGATGCTGTATATTGCCTATGAGCTATCAGAATGGGAATTCAGTTGGTGGAGAAGGAGGGATATCTCAAGGTTCAATGAATTCCATAGGAATCTTACATTAGGGACTGATTGCCTTTCGCCAGAATTGCTTGGCGCACTGTTTTCAGTGGATCGTCGACCATCTGTGCTGCACTGAAAGGAAACCCCGACAACTTTAGGCTTGAAAACAATAGTGTGCGCCACTACATTTCAGCTTTCATTTTGGTAACTTATGTACCTCCTTGGTGAGTCTTTTTAATTATGTGTCTCCGTATGGTGCATCTATGAGAGCAAGCAAGGAAGCATATCAAGATAAATACACAACGAGGGCAAACGAGAAGCCAAACAGCATTCGTTACTTATACCTGAGAACAAGGCAATGCTGAGCTCATATGCTCTGAAATGGAATAGCTACAGTCAGGACTTCCAAAGGTAGGAGTAGATAAAGTTGTGCGAAATAATAGGCTTTTGTGAGGGAAATTCGGCTTCTCCTGTCCATTTCCTTTGTTTGGATTGGCGTTGGGAAGCGAGATCTTTGGAGGATTTGAGCTTCGAGTTTGGCTTCAAAGCTTGCCGAGGAAAAGTTGGACCACAGAACAGAAGAAGAACTCTTGATCAATGGAGAAACTCCGTGCCATCAGACTCGATCTGTTCTTTGGTTTTTCATACGACTGAAATGTGGTGTTTCTTCTTTCCCGAGCATCTCTCCTGGGGGAAATGAAGGCTTCGAATGTTGGGATAAGCAAACTTCCAATTGTTGTCAAGAAAGTAGCATGAACTCTGCTATAGACAGGCAACAAGAACCACGATTAGTTCAGATAGCATTCCGCAAACTTATTCCTATTACTTTTATTATCAACTCTTCCTGCATTATCTTTCTCCCCGTCCAAAATGTTGAATCGGGATAGTCACGTGCTTTCCACGCTAATCCGCCCAGCTCCCAACCGGCCAACATTTTGCGCGAAAGGCTCCGAAGAGACGAAGATATCCACCGAGAGCTTCATTTCTTCCGTCCTCACCTCCACCACCAGCACCCATTCCTCCATCCCCCATCACCACAACAATGTTCTCGCGGGCATTGAGAACGAGCCGCGCTGCTCCCCTGCGGAGTTCAGCTTTCTCCAAATCAGCTCTTGTCAAGAGGACTGTCACAACAGATGCTGCCAGCGCCCATGCAGACAAGGATGCTGTTCCAGAGGTATGATTTCCCAGGACGTCGTGGAGGCAATTGGAAGTCAGGATAGACAGGCAAGATTGAATGCATCAGAACACTAATGTTTCTCTCTCGATAGGAAGATGACAAGCCATTTACCGTCCACCTCTCCGATGAGAGCTTCGAAACCTACGAGCTCGATCCTCCTCCCTACACACTCGAGACGACAAAGAGAGAGTTGAAGCAGATGTACTACGATATGGTATCTACTCGGTGAGTACTTATGCAATTGGAGGGAAAAATTGACGCTGATTTCTATAGTCGTATGGAAATGGCCGCCGATAGATTGTACAAGGAGAAGAAGATCCGCGGTTTCTGCCATCTTTCTACTGGACAGGAAGCCGTCGCAGTCGGTATCGAGCACTCTCTCACCAAGGAAGACGATATCATCACAGCCTACAGATGTCACGGTTACGCTCTGATGCGTGGTGCTTCCGTGAAGAGCATCATCGGCGAGTTGCTTGGTCGCCGTGAAGGTATCGCCTACGGAAAGGGTGGATCTATGCACATGTTCGCCAAGGGCTTCTATGGTGGAAACGGTATTGTCGGAGCTCAAGTTCCAGTTGGAGCTGGTTTGGCATTCGCTCACAAGTACAATGGCAACAAGAACACCAGTGTTGTGCTGTATGGTGATGGAGCTAGTAACCAGGGTCAGGTCTTTGAGGCTTTCAACATGGCCAAGCTATGGAACCTACCAGTTCTATTTGGATGCGAGAGTATGTTTTTCCATATTTCTGGATTGGGGCTTTGCTGACAGTTTAGACAACAAATATGGTATGGGTACCGCAGCCAACCGCTCCTCCGCACTCACGGACTACTACAAGCGTGGTCAATACATCCCCGGTCTCAAGGTCAACGGAATGGACGTCCTTGCCGTAAAGGCAGCCGTCAAGCACGCCCGCGAGTACGCCACCTCTGGCAATGGCCCTCTCGTCCTCGAATACGTTACCTACAGATACGGAGGTCACTCCATGTCTGACCCCGGAACCACCTACCGAACTCGCGAAGAGATCCAGCGCATGCGCTCCACCCAAGATCCCATCGCCGGCCTCAAGCAGAAACTTATCGAGTGGAACGTCGTCTCCGAGGAGGAGCTCAAGACTATTGACAAGGAGGCCCGCTCAGCAGTTGACAGCGAGGTCGCCGAGGCAGAGAAGATGCCTATCCCAGAGCCAACCCCAAAGAACCTTTTCGAGGATATCTATGTACGAGGAAGCGAGCCACAACACATGAGAGGACGAACGCTCGAGGAGAACTACTACTATTAGATGCGGTGGTAATGTTGGGACGTGGGGGTGGAATACACTGTTGTACAATAGGGATGGATAGTGGGTGGATGTGAATGAATGCAAAGTTCTAGATTGCAATTGAGCAGATACCCAAGATTTTCCATCTCCAGACCATTGTCCAAGGCTCATGCTGATAGGCAAGCGTAGACGGAATATACCAAGTTGGTACGCTGGACATTGTCTACTTCAATTACCCTTCTCTCACGTAGTTTACCTGATCTTTTCTTATTTCCATCTCTACAGAACCATGACAACAGACACCAAAATACTGCAAATGAACTGTTAGGATTTGCAACAAAACATCATGGTTGAGCTACTTCCAAGCCGCTTCTCTCCCCATTCTAATTTCGTTTATGTATGTTTTTCATTCTGCTTTTCCTCAAATTATTGGGGCCATCGTCAAGCAGTCCTCCGCAGTGCTTTCGGTACGCGATGTGACATTGATGTTGCATGAGAGCTTAGAAGTTCTATGAGAATAAAGTGGACAAGAAATCCTGGTCAATGTACCGTATTTTATAATTACGGCGGGAGATGATAAGGTCTGTGGTTACCTTGCGGATATTTTTACTTTCGTCAATATAATTTGAGAATGGAAGCTACATCCCGTGTTGCTTGAATGACCGATATCACTTTTCTTCATATGGAAATCCTTTATTATTGTGTTGCGATATGTTTGACTACCTGCGCTCCTTAACATACCTCAGTTGCTCTTTTTCGACTCATGAAACAATTTCTTTTATTTGATACCATGTACATACAATTGTAAACACTTCTCTCTCAAATCCTGCCTATGTAGTACTGCTCTGCTTGCTCATCTCCTAGCACATCCACTCCCAGATCGCGAACAGAGACGAACTTTGTGTCGTTCGCTGCGGCAATGCAAGATCACCGGCCGCTTCTCTCATTTCGGTCCCAGCGTGCGCGGGCTGTAAGCCACACTGGGCTGCTTTATGAGCACGTAAGGATTCTTGATCTTGGAAGCGTCGCTCGCGCTCTGCCTTTCGTTTTTCTGCCCCTAGTATCTGCTCCAGAGCTCGCATCTGTCTTTTCTCTCTCCTCAACTGAGCAGTGGCCTGACTGTGGTCTTGCCTCTCTTGCCTCTGCTTGCGACGTTCCACCCCTGTTTTTCTCTGCTCCTCATCCCGTATTCGTCTTTCCTCTCTTTTCAACTGAGCAGTGGCCTGAATGTTGTCTTGCATGTCTTGCCTCTGCTTTCGACATTCCTCCGCTACTTGTCTCTGCTCTTCATTCCGCTTCCGGTTGCATTCTTTCTCTGTAGCCTTCATCATTGCCGATTGAGCTACCTGCTGACATCCAGACTCGACATGTCTGCTAAGCAAAAGTGCCGAGGTTGAGCTCAAATCGTTTGTTGCCCAACCTTGTGTAGCCATCCATCGTTGCTGGGCAAGTTAGAAGCTTCGATTTTATTTTGACCATCAGCAGCCAATTACGTACTATCTCGCCTATCTCCGAATCATCACTACAGTTGACTACGCGTTTTACCATGGATAAGATGCGATATGCACAATCGCCCAGACGTGCTAACGTGACGTCAAGTACAGGCACTCGATGTACTGCTGCATTGCGGATGACACGGGACACTTGTAGGTCAAGCAGAAAGTCATCTCGTTCCTCTGGAGTAATCCCGGTATTTGCAATGGCGTCTTTGTGGTCGTGACAGTATCGAATGATCGCTTCGGTAAGCGCTGGCAGCTCAGCGGCCTGATAACAGGTCCACTTTCGTTTTTCTATCGTCTCGGGGCAAAATCTTTGACAGAACACGAACAGAGATAATTCAAGCTTGTCTTGCCATTCGCACAGCAGCAGCTGCTTTTCCACAAATCTATCTCCATTAGTAGATGCTTGTGATGGAACCGATACAGACTTCTTGGCAGTCGGTTTCGCACGAGTTTTCTTGCACTTCGCCATTCTAGCAGACTTGGACTCTCAGTTGTTCATAATCGAAGATTGATTTGGAGGATCGCGGGAACGTTTCGGTTGATATACACTATTGTAGTAGCATCGTAGTCGTGGCGGGGTAACGAGTGATATCATCCCGTGCTCACTGCCCATTCCCTCGCCGGAATAAGTTAGTACAGACGAGTACGAAGTAGGCAAAACCTCAGAGCTATAATTGTTAGCAGCGACCGTCTTCGGCAGATATGGTGATATATCAGATCGCTGGTCAGATCGCATCATTAGTGACTAGACACCATAATTTGACTAAATTCTAGCCAAGTGACTCTATGTAAATCCACTTTAGCTCCTCAGCTCGGGAAAGATTAGTGTCTGACCGCCGGTGTTGACAAGTAGTCCGCAGAGTATATGCACTTTATTACGCATTGCAAAACCTTGTTTGCACGAAGAATCGAATATGGTACGTCCTATTCAGAGCAGGCCGTTAAACGTGCTCTTCACTTAATGTTTGGCTCAAGCTCCCAGCAAGCCTCAACAGTACTTACATTTTTCTACTGTCAGGCAGGAAATAAGCCTGCAGTTAGTGCTATAGAAGATATGATCACAGCCATAGTGAGCGTTGATAAAGTATCAATCCCAAGCCACCTAAGCTACTGATGAAATCTAGGAGCATAGAGTAATTGCTAAAACTCTTAAATTCTTATTTACACTCTTGTGAAACAGGAATTGAATGAAAATAGACTGTGAGTACGCAAATAATCCTCTGTCACTTATTGCTACGTAAGTCATACCTGTTCTTCGCTGAGGTGAGGGACGGTTTGAAGTGTTATTGTGATGTTGTCAAAAGCAATTCAATCCACTCCCATCTCATCGATTCATGCTTGCATTTTATGATTTAAGGTTCCATAAATCAAGAGGAGTACAGCTTCATGCTTCGTGGGATGCAAGGAAGTAGGAGGACATCTATTCTGTTTTGACATATTTCCACAATTTAGAGAATAGTTACCTCCCTTTACGACTGTCTTTACAAGCTTCCCTGAAATGTGAAGTTGCTTGCAGAAGATTTATTACCTCAAATCGCAGCCGAACTCATAGTCAAGTCTCATCTTTCTGTGACCCCTAATTCATCAATACAGATATACCTCATTTTAACTGGTCTTGGTCATAGTTGTGCCTTTGTTTGTTTTGGTCGTTCTTTCCGCTAAACAAAAGGGGCTTGCAACCACGTCACATGATCGACAAGCGACGTCCTAAGGTTACCTACCTACTTCACGACAACCGACATTCCCTCTTCCTTCCCTCTCCCAGGATGCCATCATTCGGTCCATCTTCATCGACTCCATTCAACACTACCAAACAAGTATCGGACATGGAGCGATCTGCTATGGCAACCTCCATGCGACCCATTTCAATCGGAGAGAGAGGTCCGATAGGTCGGAGGATCCTGGCCGTCTCCGCCAGAATGCACCTACCTGCATGAGGCTGCATCAGCCCCAATTTGGGGGCCACGAACACTAGAGTGGCGCAGATGGCGGCTAGCCGTTGTCTCGATGAATGAAGGCCGTTGAAAATCTTGATTCCATATCTTTTGGTCATCGTTCAACTGTGAATCCTGAAAATATTATATTTCTGGTATGTCAATTGCCTCTGAATCTCATGTAGTCTTACCTGACCGCCTGTTAGCATGGAAAGTCAGACCACTGCAATTATCGATGATGACAACAGAATGCTAGAGGATGGACACGATCACGGGAAAGGCGAGGCGACAGAGCCACTTGTTGCGAAATCAGCGAACGATGCTGCAATACTGAAGGCCGACAGTGGGGAGCTTAGCAATGAACCAAACAGGATTGGAATTTCCATGGGTCCAAATATGGATAGACACATCGATCTTCTTGGTGCTACTAGACTTGGTTCCGCAAACCATGCCTTGTCGCTGGGTCCAGATGATCTTTCTGAAAGATCGGTACTTCAGCAGCAACAAGCAGAAAATGAAAAGGCTGCAGCGGGGAGCATCCATTCTGACAAGACTCCCCAGAATGATGGTGATCAACGACCCTTACATGACAACATGAAGCCAGAGCCTGATTCCGCAGAAGCTGAGTATGTATCCCCACATTCTCCAAGTTCAATTGAGCTTCAGCAGCGATGTAGGACATTAACAGACTACAGGATATCTGAAATGTTTCCCTTCATGGAAGATTTTCCGAATGGTAAGACTCTAGCTCGGTGAGCAGGTAGCCCTGAGCTGACCCCAGAACAGGTGAGTGGTGGACTCGTTTGGATGAAGAAGATGAATCCTCAAGATCGCTGGACTTCGGATCAAACGGATTTACAGCCTCTCTCAATATCGGCCATGAGATTTTGCAAGTAACAGCTCCAGATTCTCGATACGGTATTGTTCATGCTCGAGGTTCTTATGCCGATAATCCAGATGCGATCCTCGCCAGAGCACAAAGATCCGTTGGCGGGAAATCAACATTCGGGCTGAAGTGGTCGGGTGACGATGTCCATACGTTTCGACGAACACGCATCGAGTACCACGGTCTACTCAATTTTCGATGGCCATATAAGAGACACACCCTCTTCTGTCCAGGAACTACACTGGGAACTGTGTCTTCATTGTCATTTCTGAAAGACGAAATGGTATATCAGATCCTCCGATTTGAACCTGGGAAACTTCTTCCACCCCCACCCCCATCTATGGTTCCTGTCTCAGAAAGACTTGCTTCGCTGGCTCCGCCACCACTTCCGCCCCAGCATTTACCAAAATCGTGGCTTCCCAATCCATCTGAACCGCCCCGGAACCCCTGGGACTACAATATTGAGATCAAAATTGGAGGAACGGTGAGGCTCGAGCCCAATCCTTACCCTATTGTGCATTGCGCCCCTGTCGTTGAGCATAGAGACAAAGCTATATCGTATCTCCAAGACAAAATCTCGTCCCAATATTTTCCAGGTCATGTTCTTCGACTGACCTTTGAGCTATTCATCAATGGCCAGAAGGAAGACCTGACTCTCGAATCACTCCCTCCACGAAGTGACAGCGGAGAGATCGACTTGACCGTCGAGAAGGCTTTCAGATTAGAACCTGGAAAGCCCACTGTCGTTGTTGGCAGAACCTCCATAGGAAGCGCTGCTCAATTATCTTTCAACATTCCACTTCCTACCGACGACGAGCTTGCAGAATATCTTGGTACCACAAATAAATCAGAAAATGCTACGGACAGAGTTTGGGGAAGTCGCATTGATTTGAATGCTGACATTGATGACGATGATTTCTGTACTAGTGCTGCATGCCTGTGAGTTCTGGGCACAGGCGTTTGATATCATTTAGATATCCGTCCAGATCAACACTAATTCTCGCTCTCTGTTTTAGAGAGCAAATTCTAGGAGTTACATCAGTCCCCATGCGTCGTTATTGGAAAGCCCCTCCTCGAAAGCCTAGTTCGGTAGACTCTATCAAAATCTACGAAGATCATGAAGTCGGGACAACCCAAAAAGTTGCCCAAAAGGTTGCCGTTCTTGATGTGCCTACATCTGATGAGGAAGTAATGAGACCTAGGCTTCAAGGAACTCTGATCGGAGAGGAAAATACGCAAGCACAGCCATCCAGAGATCGAGATTTGAAAGATACTTCCGAAGTAGCCGAAAGTGCAACCAGCACCTTTCAGAGAGCTTCTGCCGATGGAAAATTGACGGTTCTGAATCCAAAGACCCGTATGAGTGCTGAAACGGTCCCTGATGTTGCCGGACCAGGAGACCCGCCCTTGGTCCTTTCAAGCAAGACAGCGGCAAATGCATTGGTTGTAGACCAGAAATTGGTGAGGCCAGCACGATCTCCCATAGTAGAAGCAGACTATGCTTCTCTGAGCAACCCAAGTTTAAGATCAGTTTCCGGAACAGATATGGGACACGAGATTGTCTCCCTGGATCTGTCGATAACCCCTTCGGAAGGCAAGGTGTTAGCTACGGATGATCCCGATATGGGAATCGCCCTACTCGCTGGGATATTGTGCAACCAATGGGTAGATGTCCAGCGGTCATTGTAAGTCCATTCAGCCGTATTCAGTTTCAGAATGCTGATAAGACATATTGTTAGTTGGCAGATTCGGTATCTGGTGAAAGCCCATAACTTCCTAGCAGCGCGGGATTTTCGCGCCGGCGATGTACCCGAGGTGAATAAGAGCAACTCTACCATCGAAGAGTCGACCAGCTTCGAAAAAGTGCGGACATCATATCTGAAGCGCATAAAATTTCACATACATCACTCTCTTGTGTGGATTGCAAGGGCCAAGTTACCCAGTGGCTTCCACGTCACACCATCAGTGACACCATATAGCGAGGAGAACCCGACGCTTGATATCGAAGACATCGATGATGACAGGGCGTTGTATCCTCCTATTGTAATCTGGTATGCCATTAGAAACTGTCCAGAAGCTCTTCCGCCAGCTTTCATGATCACTCTCGCAGACTGCATACAGCAATTGGCGAGCCAAAAATATGGCGATATTGATGTCACAAGCAATGTCCACGAGCCGAAATTGGCTATCCTTTTGTGGTACCGATATTCATGCTTGGCTAAAATATCTCAGCATTTGCACAATTCGCCTGCGATCGGGGAAGCACCATCATGTACCTTTTCTATGGCACTTCCCGCGGCAGCAGATATCAAGGGATTTATGAGCAAGGCACAAACTTGGCAGAAGAAGGCAGAGAAAGCAATGGCCTCCTTCAGACGAGCAGCTGTAGACTCATATTCCGACCAGGACGAGTCTGCAGATCGACTTACCTTCCTTGGCATTGAACTTGGCTTAGTGGAGGAGCAGGAAATGAAACGGTCAGCCTCTTGTCTATCACAGGCTCGCCGCAGAATTGTTGATCGTAAGCCAACTCTATCTCTCAACCCTGGAGCCACGCTCTTCGGTCAAGACGGATCCGTGAGAATATCCACAGCAGCACCTTGTAAGTTGTCGCCATATCCTTGATGGTAGGCACGTGAATATTGTCCCACCAACGATTCCCAAGACGAAATGTTAGAGATAAACTAATTTGAGATTCTCGCAGGGGAACTGACCTGTGTCAATCATCACATACGTCTTCAGCTGTGGAGAGATTCAGATCTAGAAGATGGTCTCTACTCGGCACGGAAGAACTGTTTGCGATTCACGTCCACGAACTTTCTATTCATTGGGTCCTGGGATACGAGTAGAACCAGTGTTACCTCCAGTTTCTGGGATCTGGATGCTTCTTGCATAGTCTGTGCTACCTTTCTGGACATGCGAACCCGGGAAGAGTCTTCGGAGTTGCTGGTGGACTCTGCAGTTCCTGAAGCCCATGAGACGGAACACCCTCACATAACTCATGCATCCCGGAGGCGGCCATCAATTGCGGTCGTCACGGAGTTACCCAATGCTGGATTGGCTTCTGACCCTGAGAAGATCAGAGTCGAACCCCACGGGAAACGAGACACCTGGGACGACAATGTTGTTGAACTGCTTCGAAAACAGCTCGAGAAGCAAGATGCTCTCATCCAGGCCCTGACAAAACAGAGCGATAATGCATTTACCTTCGACTGGACCCGCTGTGAGCCTCCTGTTCCGTTTCACCCAGCTACGTGGTTACATTCTCTGGATGATACCCCGGAGCTATTCCGTTCCACCAAAACCCGAAGGATTCACTTGCGAAGCGATTTGGAGAAATTCCTCAGCAGATCGAGTGATGTGGTTAACGGTCAGGAAACTGGTAAACTTGCGGATCTAGCTCCTGACTGGACAGCGGGCAATATATCCCAAAGATTCAAAGCCGACGAGCTTCTGTTCATCAGTACCTATGACATTGGGCTCAAAGATAACGTCTACTGTGAGCGCGGAGTCATAGGTCGACTTGAGCCTCTGAAGAGTATTGATATTGGCGGACAAACCAGATTTGGATTCGAATTTCAGACTATTTTCGGGTGGGCACACCTGGACACCAGATTGGGCATGTGGAGTGCGTATCTTGATAATCATCTCGGTCACGCGCCAGAATTTGAACAGCTGCCAGATTACATCAAAAGGAGATACAAGGAGCTCTACCCCTGGGTGAAGGAAGCGATCATGACAAAAGAGACACGCCAGGCTACCAAAGTCAAGATTCGAGAGCAGCTATTATCTAGACTGAGCGACAGCGTAATACCCAGATCCTTGCGAGATGATGACTTTGCTAAATTGGCCGTAGCTTGTGGACACTGATACCCATAATCGAATTTTGTATGTGCACTTCAAGGCTGTGAGGCCCGTGACGGACAATTCACTAATCCCGCCAGTTTCATCCAGCGCTGCTCACCCTCTATCGTGAAAGCATTCATCTACTTGTGGCATCCACAGTCCATCGATACATTCAACGACTATTTCCGGAATACTTCCACCTTTTCAGACTCCAAATCGGGTACCTGGACCACGAGCATCACGATATCTTATGTATGTAACATCCTGGAGGCATTTGATCTCCCTTCCGCTCTCACTACACACATTCCCTCATGTCAGCCTGAACATATATGCTGACTTCAACGATCTGCCAGTGGGGTTTCAAGGTCAAAGGTGGCACGAATGATGAGCTGTTCAAAGAGCCTCGTGACACTGCACCCTTCCCTCCAAGGATGGTCTCACGCTGGCATAGATTCAAAGCCAAGAGAGGGAACAATAATTCAAAAGCTGGAGTGCCGAGCGAGAGTCCCGCAAGATACATCACGGAGGGTTCGTCTTCGCTTGTGATCTCTGGAGACAAGGCAGGACGCCGGTGGATTTGCTCAGTGATCTCCTCCGTTCTACCTGAAGCAGTGATGCGGCAGGCAATGGATGATTCGACGATGACTTTGACGGAGTTTATTCACCAGCCATCAAGTGGAAGATGTCTTGTGTTCCTGTCCTTTCTTGGAGTCTTGTGTGAGCACCTCTCGTTGGAGTATGAGAAGATTTTAGATGAGCTCACTCGAGCTATAAATCTTGGGGTACGTCTCTCAATGCAGCGCAAGGATCCCTCTAATTTTTCGGATAGAGAGAAGTGTTGAAGAAAGGACTCGACTGGACGCACGCAGAAGATGCTATTCAGCGATTGAAATCTATGCTGTGGGCATTGGAAGCTCTTAGAATCTTCGACGATCGACTCGGAGAGTCCCTCGACAAGGTCAGAGAAGCCAGGGATAAGATGCGAACTTATCTAAGACACGTGAGTCTTTCAGCGCTTTGTTCAATAGCACCCCTTCGTTGACGTATCACAGGGACCAGGACGACGGCATGATCAGCTTGAACGGCAATGTCAAATACTACTCGAAGAATTTGACAAAAAACATGGTCGACTGATCTCTGTACACGTCAAGATTGAGCAGAAGATCAACCAGATCTCGAGATACCGCGAAGGGGTTAGTATCTGTTCATTGTTACTGCTCTCATACTAAGAAATTGTAGATCTCTGCAGTTTCCAACCTCGAAGATACCCACACCGCACTGAAGCAGAATGACACCATTCGCATCCTCACCTACATCACGATCGCGTACCTACCACTATCATTCATTGCCGTAAGTCATCACAAACCATTCGACTACACGTTGAGGCTGACCTCACAGACCGTCTTCTCAATGAGCATAGTCACCGATAGCAACTGGGGCCCTAATCTCTTCGGCGGCCTCATTGTGATATTCTTCATCTCAACACTTGTCCTAGCCAAGAGCCTCGGTCTCATCATTCGGAGTTGGGACGGTCTTGTGAAAATCATCCGCACGAAACTGGGCATACACAATCCGCTCGATCTGGAAGATATGATGGATCAAGCTGAGGAGGAGATGGAAAATCTCAAGGACAACTCTGAGACCGAGTCAGAGGACGGGGAAGGATCGTCGACCTCGGTGCAAAGCAAGAAAGGCCCAATGGCTTTCGTGAGGAAGTTGAGGCTGAGAAAGAAGGGGGAGAGAAAAGCTTCCGTTGATAGCAAACTTCCGTGAGACAAAAATTCAGAATTGTACGACTGGTGACATACGTACCAGTCCGAATTGCGATCAATTTATGATGCGCGGAAGTCGACAGCACACATCTGCTCACCTGGAGAGTTGCATCTTCAATATCAAATTGCTCTAGGAGGAAATTCTCATCTTCTCAACTTCGAACACAGAGTACATATACTTTCCGAGAGTCGGTGGCAGTATTCCGTAACCTCGTTCTCAACGCTACATTATTTCCACCGGCCCCAGCGTGCTTGTGAACGCTGATTTATGGCAGACCTTGATGGATGAATTTTCAGTTACTTGCACACTCACTTTCCTTCTCTATCAGATCATCCTTTGAACATGCAGCGCCATACTTGCATCTCATATTCATTGTTGAGTGCGCTAAGAGCTTTTGAACTGGGTGATGGCAGCTGCGCTGAAAGGCTCGCTTAACTGTTTGCACCTCCCACATCCGCCGTTTCGACTAAAACGCCAAGGCATCCCATCTTGAAACGAGCATTGTCCCAGAGCCTCACTTCACGACCCCAAGCTTCATTCTGAAATTTTTGCCTTTTGCCTTCCGATCTATTTTCTCTTCTTTTGGCTGCTGGCAAGTCACAAGTTTACCATATAATTTTCCTTCCATAATGCCGAACGATTATCGAGATGACTCTCTAGAAGAGGCGGAGCCGTTGAATGGAGAGGATGGAGCTCTCAGCAGGAGTTGGAGATCAGAGAAGCTATGGGAATTCAGATCACAGAATCTGGGGCCTCGATGGATATGGATTGCCCATGCAGTACTTTTATCGATCTCCTTGGGATCTCTGTTTTTGTCCTTTTATATACGGCCGTCTTGGGGAGCGGAAACGGTACCGACAACATATTGTTCGTTCATCCATATACGAGAACTTGGCTGCTGAGCTGTACTGATTTGCTCCGCAGTACCTGCCCGAAGTGCAATAAAGTACGAAATCCAGCAGTTTGATTTGCCTCCAGTGCCGGAAGGGCCCTTTGTAGGGAAGGGCGACGAAGTTGATGCCGCGTGGGATTATATCACTAACGATAGTATGTCTAACCCTACTTCTACCATCTTTTGACATTTCCCTGCTAACGCACATCCACCATAAGTCGGCGACACAATGGTCTCGCGCGAAGAAATGATCAAAATGAACCTCGACCCCGAAGGTGCCCTCGAGATCACCGACCCCGCAACCGGCAAACGCGGATTCCGCGTCGCCATCGAAGTCTTCCACCAACTGCATTGCCTCGACCTCCTCCGGCAATCCAACTATAAAGAACACTACGCACCACTCGGCGGCGACACGGCGGCTCCAGCTCACGATTTAGCTGGTCACATGGACCATTGTATCGATGCGCTTCGGCAGTTCGTGATGTGTCAAGGCGATGTCAATATTTTTGCTTTCAGGTTTCCCTTTAATGATGGAGATCCGTGGCCGGATTATACGACGCCGAGGGTGTGTAGGAATTATGAGAGTATTAGGAAGTGGGCTGTTGAGCATACGGTTGCGCAGGGTGTGGATGAGCCTGATCATTAGAGGAATGAATTTGATGAGAGTAACATACTTTACAAGTTCGTGGCCCGTTGAGTGTCTCTCGCTGCGAGATTGCCCTGAACTCTGACGCCTATTTCCAACCCGAAGAAAAACATCCAAATCAAACAACAACATCCCACTCACCTTCCGGATGTCTGGGAACCCTCCCATTTCCGCTTCCACTCCCACCACCAGCCAACGCTCCATCACCCTCCGTAACCAACTTCTTAATCCATTCAACCCCACTATCCCAATACTCTTGTCTCCTCGGCCAAACACCCTCAACCTCAAGGCTCTCCCTATCCAAACTTCCCAGCACAATATCCACCTTAGCAACGTCCCCACCCCCACCCATATCCCTCTCCAAATCCACAAACGCCAAATTCGTCCCACACTTACTACAAAAACTCCTCCTAATCCCAGGACTAGAAATGTAATTCGTAACCGGCAGCGAAGAAGGCTCATCCTTATTCGGAACTCTAATGAGATCTCCCATTCTTGACACTACCTTCTTGCCAGAGATAGAGGTCAGCGTCCATTCCACCCACTCCTGAGGGACAGTTAGCCAGGCTGGCATGATGGAGCCGCTGACTCGACGGCAGCGGTTGCAATGGTCTAGGAAGCTTTGTGGGAAATGATGGTCTTCGCCTGAGGTTTTGTCTGTGAATGCAATTGGGCGTGATGATAGTGCTGGGATGGTGACTTTGTAGCGGATGCTTGAACAGTCGCAGCCGCCGTGGAGAGTGAGCCCTGAGGGTGGAAGGGGAGCCATCTTGTGTGGAGTCTGTGAGTTTCGATGAATTGATGTCGCTCCCGGTGAAGGCTTGTATCGGGGTAGGATAACTTCATGTGTTTTGAATAGATTAAGTACTTGAGAACATCCATCGATCTCGTCAGTGGCGATGCTGATGAGGGGTAATGGCGGGGTAATATCCCAGCCGAGCAAATGTCAACAACACTTGCCTAGAGAAGGATACGACACGGATCAAAATTCCGATGAATCACGATCGAATACTTTTAATTGTCTTCAGAGCTGAGCTAAGTCACGATCACGTTCAGGAACAGACTCTCGATAACGGTTCCCTTTCTAAGATTGTACACCTACTTTCACGTGATATATTCGCCCCTCAATTCCATTCTCGATGGAAGTTTTGCTTGGCTCGCATCCCTCTTCCAGGCTCTCTTCATCAACGGCATCCACATTCCATACTCTCAAAGCCCTTAATCGCCCTTTCGAACTTGGGTTGCAACTCCCAAGATGTCTGACCCTATTAACTATGCGAATCTCCCAACGCCACCAGCAGCCGTGGCGGATTTTTGCTTGATTCCCGTGAGTCCGGACTGCTTCGGCCTCCTTTCTCCAAGCTCGATGGCTTTCATCAAGCAACATGAAGCTAATGCAAGTTATCAGATCGGAACACCCACAGCCTCGGTATCAAATGAAGTCGCCGCCGTTCAAAGACTGATGAAAGCAAGTGGCTTGAGCTACTCAATGCACAGTGCTGGAACGACAGTTGGTATGTTGATCTTCAACCGATCATCAACGCCACTACGGCTCTTCCTCAATATGATTTCCGTCAACACCAGGTCATTGCAATTCCACTTTAACTGAAAGCTAATCGAATATTTTATACAGAAGGATCCTGGGACGAAGTCATGCGTCTCATCGGCCAAGCACACACACTGGTTCATCAAAATGGTGTTCTGAGAGTACAGACTGATATCCGGGCTGGCACAAGGTATAAATCCCCAACTTTCCGTCTCCAAAGGACCTTTTAGTTCTCTGTGGGGAATATCATGGGTCGTGCAAGTGGGATGCTGATATCGCGTAGAACGGACAAGAAACAACACTTCTCGGAGAAAGTGAGCAAAGTGGAGAGTATCCTTGCTGGTGACAAGAAGGATTGAGAGACCAAACTCAGCTTCGAAGAAGTATGATCGGAAGTCAATGCCATAGAGGACATAGATAGGGGTCTGGAGGACCGTTCATTACTCTTGTCGTCATGATAAGCAAAGAAAATGTAAATGTGAAAGGAGAAAAATATAACACGATCAAGCCGAGTTTACTTCAATACGCAGAACCTGCCAACAAATACCTGCCTCCAGTGCCTTTCCCATCTCTTCGTCCCCATCTACTCTTCTCAACAGCCTGCCAGTCCATCTCCTAGTACTCTACAAAACATACCCTATCACCCCAACCTTACCAGCAACAACCAAAAGCGGCATCTGCGTAGCCATCACTACCCCACCATTCGTGCTGGAACTAGTGGCACTCGCACTCTCTGCTCCTGCATAAGTCACCGACATTGAAGACGCTGTCGTTGTCGCTTGTTGCGTCTCACCAGCCTATTCACAATCACCGAAGTCAGCACATCCACCTCAAGTGCCCCTTAAAACATCCCTTCATCTCTCCTTCCCAAGATCCCGAAACTTAAAATCCAAGAAAAGAAAGGTGTCAATCATACCTGACCACCACCAGTCGAGCTCGCCTCCCCACTCTCACTTATACTCATCGTCTCATCTCCCTCCCCATCAGCAGCACTCGTAGCGGACGCCAACAACGCACTGGCATCCCCATTCGTCAGCGTAATAGCCGCAAACCCACTACATGTCAAACCAGGCGCCATTTCCTTCACTATATCTCTCTTCTTAAGCTTGAGCTTGAAATCGGTGTCTCGGATCGTAAGCAACGACTTTCGAATCATCGTAATGGAGTCATCTGAAGTCCATGCTGGGCCGGAGAATGTGCCATCGAACTGTGAAAGTGTTAGGGCTGACTATACAGTAAGTCCTGGGGTTGGGGTTGAGGTAGGATGGATATCGGATATCACGACTGGTAAGAAAGATCTCGGTCGGAGAGATGAATAGAGACGGATATCTGATGGTATAAGGGGAGGAGGAGAGGGAGGGTGAGGGAGCGTACGCAGCAGTAATCATTTCTCAACTGCGATCCACGACAGCTGACGAGAATGCTCGCGTTCCCATTGACGATGAAGTCTTGCGCTGCAGCTATCGAGGAAACAGCCACCGCGGAATAAATAACCCAGGCTCGCATCTTGCTGACACCGTTCGAGTTGGATCGGAGACTGAAGTTAGAAGTAGCAATACAGCGGTATCGTTATTTCGGTGCTGAATTGAGAGGGGACTTGCAAGCAGAGACGAGAGGGGGGACGCTGTGCAAAAAGCTCGAAGCAGAACTTAGGAAGGGAGACGGAGTTTTATAACCATTTCGAGATCTGTTGCCAAGTCCACGAATTTCGCAGCGCATCTTCCAAAAGGTGATCTTGATTATCTTCATCAAGCCAACTTGCTCATCACATCTCAATCAACGACTACCTTTGCTAGCAAGCAATCTCAAAATCATTGCTGCATTGCTGCCTACCTCTCGCCCACATCCAACCCTCACCAAATCTCCACAAAGAACTAACCAGAATCACGTAAATCTCGCCCGTTGAGCCGGATTCGGAAACTAACTCCACCTAACAGACAGATATCAAGAGATCGTCAAGGCTACACATATCTGATGCTAGAATACCAAGACACCGGTACACGCCTCATCAAGGGTACGTAAGTGTTTCCTAAACAACCTCCAGGAATAGGAAACTGAAGCTCAGCCACAGCATCTCTCACTTTCGCTCTCGCTCGTTCAACCCTTTTCAGCTTAGACTCAGACATAGACTTTGACTTACTTGCCAAGCAGGGATCAACTAGATCAGATCACTAAATCTAAATAGCTAGATCAACGCCAACATAGCTCTCCCGCAGTCACGGAAATCCAAATACGGTATCCCATACCATTCTATTCCGCAGCTCAGGATGAGCAACGCGGGCACCGAGGTACTCGGAAATTATACATCATAACCAAGTCTCTACACTTGTGAAAGTTGCAGGGAAACGGTAAAAGAAGGGTTCGAAAATAAGATAGCAAGGAAGTGCGTGACCAAGCCAGACATGCGCCCAGAGAGTATAAAGAAAGGAAAAACCACGACCAGCTTGAGTACCCTGAAATTTTGCAATGATGCCGTGCCACTTGGCATATCAAGCTTCTTTGCTCGACCATTCTAGACGGGATAAGGTAGGATCCGATCTTGCGCACGATCCATTGAAAAGGGACGATAGATGCCACCAAAAAAGATTCGTGCTTCCTCAAATCGCTTGCTACTCGACGAAGGTCAATAAATCAAACTACCACCGTAACCATCACATCATCTCCATCGCTTTCCTACTTTCTCTACTCTCACACACTGTCTCCTTGCCAAACCCTTGCCCTTCACAATGCTGATCCTACGACCTCAAAGCCTCAAGCTCCAACTCCAACTGCCTAATCCTCTCACTCTGATCTTGCGTCCCACTGCCAACCCTCATCTTAAGCGTATCAACTTCCTGCGTTAGCCCGACAATCTTCTCACTCTGAGCGTTCAGCGTCCGTGTTTGAGCCTCAAGGAGCTCCTTAATCTGCGCCAGAGACGACTCAACTGATCCATTTGCTGAGGATCCGACAGATGATGAAGGAGCAGAGGTACTGGGGATAGTTGTGGGAGATTTGACTGCAGTAGTAGGGGCTTGGTAGGAACGTGGTGGTGCTTGGGACACTGGAGATGGCTTCGGGGGTTCGGTCTTGGTTGGAGAGGTCTTGATTGGTGAGACGGGCTTCGAGTCTACGCGAGCGGCGGCTGGGATTTGCTTGTGGATGGGTTTAGCAATCTCCTCGAAGCTGGAGGTCTCATCGTCATCATCATCTGCTCCGTCATCCTGGAATTTGGATGCCATAGCAGAGATTGATCCCTTTTGTTCAGACATGGAAGGTGGAGGGGCTCTCTGGACTGGGGTTGGTGCTGGCTCTTCCTTCTTTGGTGCGGCCTTGACTGGCGAAGGAGTTGGAGCTTGAACTGGTGGCTTGTAATCCGATGCAACCTCGACTGGTGCTTTGCCCTCATACACGCTCTCCAAATCGATCTTGGCTGGTATGCCATCCTTTCCTGAAAGCCACTCTGCTGCTGAAACAGCTGGCTTGAGACCAGTTGCTGGTGGGAAGATATCTGATTGAAAGACTTCAGCTCGTCGTGGGACCGTGAAGGAGATTGGTTCGATGTAGCTGTCGTTGACTGTCTTGTACGCTCGCATAACTTCGTTCTCGTGGACCTAGCTATCATTAGACGTGTTTCCCAAATCTGCCAATCCACTCACATTTATACCACGTCTTGGAACGAATGCCAGACCTCTCTGTGGATCTCCAGATTTGTATTCGGAGAGGAATTCGAACTTGTCATTTTCGTATTCGAAGTATCGGATGTTTCCATCACTGCCATTATCAGTAGGCCCTCTTGTAGAAAACGAGCTTGACTTACCCCTTGCCTGCCAAGTACAAACATTGTGTTCCGTCGTCTGAACATTATTAGCCATGATCTCCTCTAAACACCTGAAAGCTTACCCCAGAATGGCATGCAAACACCAGAGATCGAATCCAATACAGTGAATCCACCCAGAGGTTCCGCAGGAGCTCCAACATCCCATAGAGCCATCTGGCGATCACTCATCTTGGAGAAACCAGTAGTAGCCAAACGATTGTGCTCGCCCATCCAGACCACTCTGCTGTTCTTCGCACCACTGTGTCCTGCGACCTCGTGTGCTGGTCTTTCTTGTCGCACATCCCATACTCGCAGCTTCTTGTCCCTAGAGGTTGTGGCAAGCATGGCACCATTCGCGCTCCATGACAAGCTCTGTACGATATCGCCATGCTTCAATGTCAAGGGCGCCTTTCCGCTCTCAACATCCCATAGCTTGATTGTGTAGTCGCCGGAAGCCGATGCAAGAATGTTCTCTGCCGCGGGGTTGAAGAGGACCTGTCCGACTTTTCTACAACATATTAGAAGCTATCCTCAATGCATTGCTTCCCCAGATCTGCGACCTACCTCGAGTGTCCGGTCAATTTGCTGACGGGCGCAACATCTGTTGGCTCTTCGGCATCGGAGTAGAGGGAGAAGCCTTGCGGGACCTGCCATATAAAGACCTTTCCATCATCGGACGCAGAAGCAATAAGGCGATCGTTGAAGGGATTCCTATAATCACAGACGTTAGCGCAAGCCCCCGAACTATCTCCTCAACTCCACGCACCAATCCGTATCCAACACCGGCCCAGTATGTCCACGAAACAGAGGGATCTGCTCAGGCAGTCTACCCTTCTCATTCACCGGTATCACAGCAAACGCGCCACCTCCACTGGCCTCCCAATTGACAGCAAGGTACTCGGGGTTTGCCTGCAAATCGTGTCGTCAGCTCTGCTCTGGCCCTCCTTCACACGGCTTCCATGCGGGCTCCCACCTTCACTAAATTCGTATCCCACGCATTGCGACTGATATGGAGGTTGTCGTAGCAGGATTCCTTGCGTGTGGACTTCCCAAAGACATGTCCTGTCCTGTTGTCAGCTTGCCCTCGTGCCCCCCAGCCCCGTCTGCGGATGAAACCTACGATATTTCGACGCGCGCACGAATCTGCCTGCCATCCGGCTCAATTTGTATGTGTATGCTTGCGGAGCGAAGGAATTTGGATATTGCGATTATCAGCAAGTGGTGGGGGTGTTGTGGTTCTTTGGTGTTGAGCTTGAGTTCGCTTTCAAGTTTGGTGGTGGAAGCTCGGCGTGGGTGTTGAAGGTCCAGGTCCACGATGTCTTGGACAGGCAAAGGCAAGCGGCTGCCGATTCAAGTGAAAGCGACAAACGCAACACCTTCCTTATGCGATCCTCGCTTGTCGACTCGGGAGAAGCTGTGGTTACCCCTATTCGTTCTGTTTACTTTATCGCATTAACTCGTTTGTCCTCGTGTTGATTGCTGCGTTTCAGTTGCCCCTTTTCGTCATCTTCAGTACATTTTCTATTTTTAGCATGCAGAGCAAGCTGGCGGTTTCTTGATGCTGTCGTTGTGGTAAATATTTCATAGGAGATCACCTTAGCGAGATAATGACTTCTTCTTCACTCGTTTTTCAAAGCAGGTCCTAGCAACTGTATCTAACATTGATGCACTCTAAGCTCCTTCGCAGCTCTTCCTGGTTCGTTCAAGTGTCACTCACTATCAGGGCAATTCTCGGTTCGGAGAAGCCGGACTTTACCAAGATCTGGGCTCAACTCCGCACTCTTGCTCGTATGTAGCCACATAAGAAAAATTTGATACAGCACATGCTTCAAATCACTACAGTCGCATGGTCTAATGGTTATGATATCTCGTTCACAATTAACTGAACATGTTCCGAGATGGTTCTGAGTTCGATCCTCAGTGCGACTATGTTTAGCATTAGCTTTTTGCAGTTTTGGCTGCTGAGCTGTGCCAAAGTAGGTAATTACATGCAATGTGTTCAGGTTGTCTATCATCTTAGTTAATCTTGTTGCTATCGTTGAAGACTCGAGTCTTTTTTCCTGGACTTTTTTGCACCCCTCACTTCAACCCCACTTCGGACCCTTCTCCCCACCAGTGCTCGCTACAGAAGGGTGGGGTACGATATGTACTCACGTATCCTCAGCGACATTCATGTTAGTCTTTTGATTATTGCGAACCGTTCCAACAGCGTTCTTTCCTCTGGAATATCTCCTACCCAGTATTGACGATTCGCTTCCGTGGTAATAACTTCCTCTCAAGCTCAACATCTTCGCGACCCTGCGTATATAAGTCCATCGATCGACTCTCAAGGTAGGTTTGTCAACTGCTCACCACACCCTCTACCTGGCCTGGACGTATCCTGTTCGTTCCACATTGACTATGACGTTTCTGTCCAATACGCATGCTTCTCTCCCTTCCTCCCCACCGAGTTCAAGTCCCAGCACAGAGAGACTTATTTGACTAGGTCAGATATTCCAGCTATAAATCTCTAATACTTTGATGAGATCACGGCGAAATACTTCGTATCCTGTTTTGCGGCTGTACGCAAATATAGGACAGATCAGTCTGTCTTCATGATGTTGTTTACTTGGGAACATGTCTGCCTGTCTGCTTGAGCCGTGACTGGCTGGCAGCACAGCCGGCCTACCTAGTCTAGTACCCAATCGAATCATCGCTTGCCTTGTGCCAGGAGTGTATTGCTGCACCGCCACTGAATTTTTGCGCGCCGCACGGTCTACATTGTCCGTTCTCTGTCGCTGCTTCCGAAATATTTATCGCGAGGATCGTGAGCTCATCCCACGTGACCATCCCAGCTTTGGTAAACACTTATGGATAATAAAAAGGTGGTTTCGGCATTCTCGCAACTATTGTCGGTATTGGGGCTATCTTGGCAACCCTTTATGCACGTGGCCAACGAATTCGCTTAGGTATTTACTCTCAGTCTTTTCTCCTTCCTGTGATCCATACTTTTACCCTCGATTTGCTGACTCTTAAATTGCAGGTGACATCGAAACATCAAGTCCTCCAGTCCCTTTGTATCCAACTCATTCCCCCGATATCATGATCCGCTTCATCGAATTGCTCCCCGATATCATCCATGGGCACAACTCGTCCAGTCAGAATCGCAACGACCCGAGTAACCGCATTCAAGATGTCGGACATGAGCGACAGGATTAAGGCAGCGCGTGTGGCTGAATGTCTTGGGACTTTCTCACTACTTAGTTGGGTGTATTGTGGTGAAGAGGTCCTGGACCATCTTTGTTTTGTTGTTAATGCCCAGCGAGCAAGATTCTATGATGGTGTCGTTGCTTCGTGTACAGTCAAACATTTGAGCTTTTCAAGAATTCAATCCCATTTCCAAAGACTACGTCCGGGCTTCTTCTGTGGCCTTTTTTGTCGCGTCAATCATGTGAACCCGAGGAGAAGCGGCAAGCTCGCTTAATCGCCTTTTCTTCACTTACTGTGATATGCCAACCGTCACAAATGATCTGGCCTGTTCATCCGGGGAGTTTCATCAACTCTACAATTGAACTGCTTGATTTGCTACCTTTGGTTATCCTTGAAATAAACATCACTTGTGGCCAAAAAGGGTCCTGGCCTGAAGTCCAAAGATACCTCACTGCAGTCGGGGGTAGAGAGCCTGCAAGATCGCCATCCTGCATGCACAGCTGAAGTACCACGCCCATACTATTGACTTAAACTCAACGTATCACGCGTAATTTATGGTGTCCATTGCATGTATGAGCTGCATGAAGCTTGCTCTCTGACCGTATTGCACACAACTGACCTTGGCATTGTCCTCGGAGCCCACTGTACCACCGACCTTGTCACAGCCACTCCTCAGTAGACTATTGTTGAGCCTAATACATGAACGAGACTATATTTGCAGATCCGCACATCTGGGTTTCCATCAACATAACTTTCCTCATTCATTTCGTATAAAATGTCCATATCAGTGGATTTCCAAGCGACGAGGAACCCCTTTTTGCCATCCCGCAGCCTACATCCAATTCTTTGAGTTCATTTGGGCCAAAAAGGTTGCTTTTTGGATGAGATGATAATATTTTCCAGGCTGTTCCACGCGTGGAGGCTTCGCGACTCCCCCAATCTCCTCATCTGTAAGATGTGCAAGCACGTCCTACACCAGGAGAGCAACGTTCGATCGATTCGGGGCTCCCACAATGGCTTATAGCAGAACCCGCCAACACTTCGAGGTGCCCTTTTCTTTTGCTTTCCCAAAGCTAATACTAGTTATGTATGGGCGAAACCCTGGATTTTGCTCTTCTGCAGCCTTGTCCGAGACGTTACACTCGATCGATCAACAGCATACGGTTTCGGATATTCATCGGATATTCAGCGAAATGCGTAAGTATCACTCCCATCTTTTTATGTTTTAGCTCATTATTTGACGGATACAGCCGAAAAATTATCAATTAACGACACCCTTGCCGTGGTCTTTGGAATAACAGCCACGGTAGTTGGAGTAATTGCAGTGATTGCCACGATTATGACCCGCGGGCCTCGAAATCGTGTACGCGAAGGTTGAATGCCAAATCCTCTGGCTTTCGATGCCATCGCGCCCGACTGAAATGCTACAGGTGAACTGAAGTTGGCACGGTTTGACCATGGGACCGACCCAGTTCTACAACTTCTCGATAGACTTCCTCACATCATTCACGGACCTGGAGATGTTGGCCAGAGGCAGTCCATATTTGAGGAGAGAAGGCAACATGGGAGGATTGGATAACTTCTCGGGACGGTCAACAGAAGCAACTTGTTGGCAACATTGATAGATAGCTTTTAGGATTTTCGGTCACTGTGTAAATTTGTTGTACTCAGTCACTCAACCTCCAGCCTGCTTTTCGTCTCTTCCCAGTAGAGAAGTCCATATCAAGACCCTTAACTCAGTTCTCCGAGACAGACTTTTCGTCCAACGACTTGTCAATGTATAGTAGGTACAACATGTCCTTGTCCCACATACGCCGATTTCGTTCATCTTGTTTCTATTTAGTGAGTATCTTTTGAACATCCCCAACACTGGTGCTGCATCAAGAATTTCAGCGAATCTTGTCACGAAATTAGATAGGAGAGGACTATTGATATGGATGAGAGAGAATCATACTTGAAAAATGAACATCTGAATTTCGTAGAATTTACAAGGGACTTCCAAGATGAATCAAGCCCAGCGACACTCCGAGCCTGCCGAGCAATTCATATCTCCCTTACCCGACGCAGGTTATGCCGCACCATAAAAGCAAAGGGGAGAACATCCGGATCAGGAAGAGTCCTCATCTAGGTAAGTAACCTATCCACGGAATGTCTCCTCGATGTATCTCTCCTGCGGCAGATCCTTGATGTCCCCACCCGCAATTAGTGATAGGTTCTGGAAAGCTCCTCCGGCTGCAAGTTCGTTGGCACAGACAAAGACTACAAAATGATTTTAGTATGTGCTCCGATATATATGTGATATTCCGAGAAGGGTAGTGGAAGTTAGGCAGTATCTGCCTCACGTACCTATGCAAGAAGGATCCTTCAACTTTTGGATTGGTTTCTCCTTAACGTGCTCCATAAGGATGTGGTCTTGAACCCTCGTCTTCTTCGCATTACTCGGGCAGAGCTCGACGACATCCAGAATTCCAGCATGAGCCGCTGGCTCAATGATTCGGTCAACAAGGTCTGAATCTTCCTTCTTGAATCCTGCGAAAAGACTGAGGGATCCAAGTGTGCTCGAAACACAAAAACGAGCATGATGGTTGGTTGTTTCTGTTCCCTGTCGGACCTCTGAGTCTTTGCCATTGGTGACACCTGTCGTCCGATCTAAGTCAACAATTCGTCTTTGTAGAAGAGCACGAATGGGTCCGATGCCCGAACCTGTACACATGGCGATGAGAGGCGCATTTGGCCTTTGAGATTTTATCAGACCCCAGGTATCGGGACACGTCAAGCCGAATCGCAATTGTGTTCCGAGTCTGGCTTGAGAAAGGAAGACATCGCTGAGACGACCACCAGGGTTGATCTTCACAACGATGTCAATGAGATTGCCGCTGCCTTGTTCATTTCTTTCGCTAGCTGGGAAGTCCGGGCATGAAGAGACAGAATACAGTCGTGGTACGATACTTGCCATGTCTTTCAAGATGTTCTCAATCATGGCTGGATAATCGTCCTTGAGCTCCAATTTCTCCAGAATGGTAAGAGCTTCGGAGCCTTTCAGTTGCGTTTTCTCCTCTCCAGACAATTGAACGAATCTAGGGTACCAGTCGAGTGATTTAAAACGATGATGAAGATCAACATATCGACTGAAAAATTCCCCGGCGGTCTGAACGTGCCAATCGAGCTTGTCTGCTGATGATAGCTTAAGCGCAGGTAACGCCCTCTCGACTTCGCAGTCGGGATTGGGCGATAAGACTTTGATGTGGTCCATCTCGCGGTACTTTTTGTCACCAATATCCAGTGTGCTCTGAGCGAGGCCTCCCAGACTCGGTTGGCTGATTCTCACCAAAGTCGCAGTCAGTAATTCGGACAATTAGGTAGTGGGCGGCTCCAGATCGCTCAAAGTCTGTGGCAGCTCGATTTCGTGCTGGTTTCCGAGGATGAGATGGTCCAGAATTTCGACCCATTGCGTGAAAGAATTCCAATCCGGATTTCGCACCGCCGTATCACCTGCAAAGCAATGACCGAGGAGGCATCTGCATCCTAAACTAGTCATGATTTGCGGAATGACTTTGCCGGCAGCGTTGTACGTATCACCGTAAGTGCTATCGCTGTTGGCGAAGCAGGAGAAACGAGGTGGGAAGCTCAACAGTTCAGTAGAAGTATACCGCTTGACAAATCTTTGGGCGTTGCGAGGGATCTCGCCTCGTCCAGTTTGCCGGCATTGACACCTGCAGTACAGGAGAATATTCTGATTCGAGGGCGATGTTCATGGGTCTGTGGTGACATTTTCATGATTCTCGTCTGAGAAGTTCTCTTAGACTCTGGTGTTTCTCTGCGCCAGGCATTAATCGAATCCTGCACATGTTTGCAGATCATGGGGTTTGGCTGGTAGTTTGGGGGACCTCCATCATGCCAAATGAGTATTATGGAGCCTTGGGGAGGAGAGAGCCAATATGGTGCTGCGGGAAGTGGATATCCCACCTCATCCTTGCGATCGCTGTCGAACTTCATGTATTTAATGGAACTTGTCATAGAGTCGATCATCATGACGTGGCCTTGAAGATATGAGTAGTGAACAGCGAAATTTAGTTCAGCTTGGGCTCGAGACTATTAAATATCTGTAATTGACTCAGATTATCTGCTTAGACTTACTAAAGCAGCTAATTGCATGTATTCGGGTAGATCTTGAAGTGCTGTTCCCGGTTCAGGGCTTAGCTTCAACGCGCCGACAACGCCTGGAAGAGCATTATATCTGAATGAGTCGGCCAGGTTTCGATCTCCAACTTCTGCATCTAAAGTTGAGTTGCATATCAGCTTTCCTGAAATGATATCGTGCGACCTTGCTGAAGAGTCTACAGGTGATACGATGAAAGTAAACAGAGGGGTTAAGAAGCGAGAAATCAAACTCACCCATAAACCATCCAATAAATGGACTTGCAGTGTACTGATTGCCGCCAATATCAAAGCCCGAGTCGAATCAGAGCGGGCGCAACAACGAATTTGAGGTTCAAGTCGCGGAACTGTTTTGCGTACCGCGGATGTGTGATTTGCACAGTTCTTCTCAGTTCAAGTGGAAGTTCCATCATGTACGGGGAATCATTCTCCGCCATGGTGATAAGTGGAAGGAAATCCCAGTGAGACCTTTCCATTGGAGGCTTCCAACCGAACTCTTTCATGCCCTTGGTGAGCTCGACATTAGCTGGGTCTCCAAGGATGGACCCATCCTCTTGTTCATATCCAGCGAACGCTAGGATTTGTGAGTTCCATATCATAGGGCCACACTTTCCTGGTGCTCGAGGTGGAAACATAAAAACTGTAGGTAAAATGTGGCCTCGATTGAAGGCTTTCTGCATGCCTTTGACAACTGATCTTGCCATCTCCCGGCTGCACTGTACTCCTCGGAGGTCGCACCGCGTTAAGTGTTCGTGCTCCGAACGCGTTATGCAGCGTCGAGAGTTCCTCCAAGCAGCTCGCACGCCGTACTCGAGCTCCTTCATATGTTGATGATATGTTCCACCAGCAAGACCCTCGCTCGTCTGGCCATCACGGTCCGTGACAATTGACACAATAGCCGTGTTGGAGATTTGGGTCGAGACTTCTTTGATTCTCTCAACTAGCTCTTCATCTGACGTGATCACTCCATGATCTCGGCACTCTTTCAAGAACGAGAGCCTCTTGTTGTATCTCTGCAATTGGTCTGTCGCGACCAACTCTTGGCTCGTTGATGCTAGTCATTCGACCAGACTGACAGAAGGTCGGTGTACATCCTGTCGGCGCAAGTGTTCGATGAGCAGCGCGAATTCGGTCCATCTGTGCCGAGAATGTTAGCTGATTATCTAATGTCCTCAGAACTACACAAGAAAGTGTCAATGTCTCGAATGGTGTCCCGCACTGGATTCGGGTACCAGGAATCCTGGGGAAAATTTGGGCTGTTACGACTCGGAATTGCTTACCTCATCCAGCGCCTCTTTGTAGATCTTCGTGCCTGTGAAGCATGGTAGGGCAAGAGAGCCAACATCGGCCGGAGTCTCGTTCGTGCCACCAGAAGCGTCTCTTTTTTTGGTCACAAATGCCATCACTATTGTTCTGGGACGATTTGGTCGAGATCGATAGGGTCGATAGAGTAGCCACCACGTTTCAAGGTAACTCCTTGGAAGTTTGTGACACAAGATTTTGTTATGTGGGGGGTGGGAGCCAAGCTATTCTTTGATTTTCACTCTGTCGATTGACTTAAGCCATGGTATCTTCATCGGGGCTCTCCCAGTGGTCACTTGCCGGCATGCATAGTTCAGCAAAGAGGCCGGAAACATAGTGAGATGTTCCCCGAGGTCGCAACAAACGCCAAAAAGAATCTCGGTAGTCGCCAACTAACAAAGATGATATTCATACTTGCTCGAGGACCGGAGATCACCTGAAGTCAAACAAAATAATACTATCTCAGAAATGTTTGGAATTCACTCAAACAGTGAACGGAATGTTTGATTCACCTGCTTCGTGGTATTCAATAAGTGTTCACACAAAGCTCTTCCAGTGTTCAACAATTTCAAGGCGTCATTCCGAGCTTTGAGGATTTTGCGTTGGGTACAAAGGAGAAGCGGTTCGGGCAGTCGGGTAAGCCTCGTCTTAAGACCTGGATTTCGGGAAGTTCCTGCGCCCTTTGTCCATCCTCTTGTCTCGCTCAAAAGGCACGACTGGTTCGGCCAAATCGATACCGACAATCGTTAGATGGCGACATACATTTCTGATCTGGCGTGAAGGATGTAGTGGCGTTCAATGAGAATTTCCCCGCCTTACAGTGGCAGAAAGTGTTAGGGACAAGCGAGCTGACTACTGACTAGCCCTGGCGTCGTTGACCAATGTTCGAAGGAATGTAAAATAAAAAGACCGTCTTCAAAAAGCCTCAGTTTCAAACAAAGCTCACAGTTCCGCGATGAGCAGAATCGACAGTGCAAATAGAGCCCACCTGGCGTAGCAGGCCGCGTCATTTCAGCGACGTCTTTCGTCAGGCGATTTCAAAGTGGAACTGCAAAAGACCTAAAATGTTCTGGACACCTGCATTCTTCGATGAACAAAAAATAAAAGACCAGACTCACGCAATACCAGCACGAATCCGATAGGCCCCGAAAGGACCTGGAAAGAAGAAAATAAAACTTCGCTTCTGATAGCTTCAGGGCTCTGGCGACGAAGAACTGAGTCAAGCCAAGCATAATCAGTACCGAAAGGCTAAGATGCAATGTGACCGAAGAAACTCGACTCCTCTCCAAGAAATAACAAAGACGAGCATCTGCACAGGAAACCAATAATAGCTGGACATCCAACCAAATAATCAAAGGTGTCCAACGAACAAAGGGGATAGTTTCAGTAGCCAACGCTCGGAGGGCATCAAAAAACCTATCCCGTCCGCGGCGAACCTAAAGCCAAGTCCTTGGAATGTTGAGGCTCGTGGAAGCTCGACAAATATGAGCATCTTTCATCAAAGAACACGCGCTTCCATTGTTCAAATTATTGTTGTCGGCAAAACGCCAATCAACGAAGGTTTCGACCAAGAGCAAGATGTCTTCTTTACCTTCAAGTAATGCCTTCGACATTCATCCATTCATGCTGCTCGTGATAGTCGTCGTCATCATGTGAAACGGTGACATCTGGCCAGTGCTGAGGTCCGGGATCCAAAAATAGGGCGGCTGTTGCTTGTCAGCCACCACACCAACCTCCTTGTGGCCCAGTGCCGCGCTGCTCCTCCACTAAAGCAACGAACTGCCAGCAAATCTTCTCCACCAAAATCATTTCCGAATCCTCAACTCCCGCCTGCAACTCCAAGGACCCCTTGAATTGGCACTCTCTACCAAGCTGGCCCAAGCCTTCCCGGCGGGTTTCATGATGCACCAAGACTGCTGATTGGCAGTTTGATCTCAATTCTCCCGAGCTACCGGTCCACTGATTCCAGACAGTTCGTGTTGCTGACGACAAATTTTGCGGGAGAGACCCAGAGAATTCAACCTCAGTGAGGCGCAGTGATCTGCTCGTCGTCGTAATAACCTCGCAGTGCGAGCAAACTTCTCTCCTGAGCCTCTTCCTTTTGTATCCTTCTATCTCTACTTCCTTGTATACCAGCCTCGTATATCTGTTTCCAGTCTCCGTTATTTCCTACTTTCTGTTCTTTCCTTGAAGACATTCGCTCGACTGTTTCCTCATCAAAACACGCACCTAGACCCACTTTCATACATCCAGCCTTGATAGTCGGAATAACTCTCACAGAACATCAATACTGCAAACATGCTTACTTCAATATTCACCGCTTCTGCGGCAATCCTCTCGCTCACAGGCTTCGCACAAGCCGTACCACAGTTCGGATTCTCCTCATCCTCCATATCGACGACGACAGCGACGGCCGCATCTGTCACCCGGGCGGCAGCTTCGACGAGCACAGTAGCATGCAATAACTCGCCCGACCTCTGCAATCGAAACTACAACAACATCACACATATGGGTGCGCACGATGTTGCGTTCCTAAGAGATAGCAGTACATCATTTTCAGTGGCAGGGAATACATTTTACAACGCAACGGTGGCATTGTCAGCAGGTATCCGGTTACTACAAGCACAAGTCCATGACTCGAATGGTACTCTAGAGCTATGTCACACATCTTGCTCGTTACTGGACGGCGGATCGTTGGAGAGCTGGTTATCAAAGATCAAGACATGGATGGATGCCAACCCGAACGAGGTCGTCTCGATTCTACTTGTCAACTCAGACAACTTTGAGGCTTCAGAGTTCGGCACTGTCTTCGAAGCATCCGGTATTTCCACCTACGGATATACGCCAGAGTCGACATCTGCCATGGCGACCTGGCCAACTCTCCAGACTCTCATTACTGCGAACACTCGTCTGGTAACCTACATTGCCAGCATCGACTACGACACCACATACCCATATCTCCTGCCCGAGTTCACATACATGTTCGAGAACCCATACGATGTGACGTCCCCCGACGGATTCAACTGCACAGTCGATCGTCCTACATCGCTCTCTTCCGGCACTGGAGCATCCGCCATCTCCTCCGGCTACATGTCCCTTATGAACCACTTCCAATATTCCGAGATGGCTTTTGGCATCACGGTGCCAGCTGTCTCGCTCATCGAGACTACCAACTCTGCCGCCACAAACACAACAGGGGCATTGGGCACGCATGCGGTGCAATGCAACTCGGAGTGGGGAGGCAAGCCGACCTTTGTCTTGGTGGACTTCTTCAACGTTGGACCGGCCATCGAGGTTGCGGATACATTGAATGGAATCACACCTACAGGACGAATCTCTCTCAGCACAGCGCAGTTGACTGCTGGCACAAGTGCGGGGGTGAGGCCGGAATCGAGGAGTTGGTTCGGTGTCGCGGCTATGGCAATGAGTGCCGTCGCCATTGGCAATTTTGTCTGGTTGTAGAATGCTTTCTTTTGTATTTTGTTTTCTTGCATTCAGCATAGCGTGGTGTTGGGGCTGGGTTTGAGCGTGTCTGTAACTGCATCGATTGCACAGCATAGCATAGCATTGGGAACGGGATAAAGTCTCGGGAAGGGTAGATGAGAAAGGCATCGTCTACAGAACAGACATAGAACAGAATGAAAACGTACTTCTCCAGCAACCATCTGACTCAGATGAAACATTTATGTCATTGTCATGATGTGATTTAGCCAAGTGGCAATTTGCGAAGATCTGAGCCCCTGCTAATGTTGAAGTCCTTTAGTTCTAGCTTCATTGTAACCTATTTTGGAAGAGTCCATTCTAGTCTCCCCTCAAAGTCAAAGCTCGGCTCGTATTCCGAGTTCAGACCTCATGATAGCTTCTGCCCTGCATACTTCACCAACACATGCGGGTAATAATTAGTCTGGAGGTCAAAGTTGCTACCTTAGTTTTTTGCTTGGATTTATAGTTTCCTTCTAACGTTTGACAATTCTCGTTCCTGCATATCTCTCGTACTTGTCGGGTTTAATAGCTTTTGCCCTGCATACTTCACCATCACATGCATGTCATAGTCACAGGGTCCAAGTTGCTACATTAGATAGTTCGCTGCTCGTATTCCTAGTGCAGTTCATCTCGTTTGACAGTCTTTTTCCCTGCATATATATCTGAGAGTCGTGGTCAATGTTGTTGCAGTAGTGACCCCGCGCCTTGGTGGTGCGAGATCATGTTATGGTGGCGATTGAGCCTCTGCGGCTCAAGCAGGCTCAAGTTAGACTCGAGGTCTGTTTCTCGGACTTTGCTGCACGCAGAAAGATCACACAACTTGTTTATATCAAGGAACTGGCAGGGTTTCTGACACCTTGGCGTTGAAAGTCAACGGCTGGCAGGGTCCGTGTTGCTTTGAAGGTGCGTTCCCAGGCCTTGATGAGCCTCTTTCAGCACGCTACGAATAGCGGCTCTCGATTTAAAGGTTCAGAGTCTTGAATCGTTGTTGTTATCTTCAATTTGCGTGCATCTCTGGATCAACGGTTTGTGGCACAGCTGGATCTGGTTTCAGGTTTGGGGTGCTTGGGGAGCCTTTACATTCTAAATGATTTGATCCAAGTCTTGACACTTCTAGACTAGCCTCAAGTAATGTTTCGAGATGCCTTTTATGTCAACTTCTTGTATATGCGAACTGACGTTCATGTTCCTGGAGTAGCGGTGTCTTTCTTGCATTTTACACAAAAGTCGCGTTCGGACATTGCACTGATCGAGAGTGTTTCTCTAGTTGCGAATGCTTTGGTCTCAGAATTCCAGCACATAGTCATTGCTCGGCGATTAAGGGTTAGCAATTCAGCACTGAGGCGATTTCCCGTTTGTGTAATGGGTGATGGCATCGTAGCCGAATGGATAAACAAGGATTTCTCAATAGATCAATATCATGTTCGCTTTGCCAGAAAGTCTCTTTCTTGAGTTCAGTCCTCACTCGCCCGTATCTTCGCCATATATGGCATCCCGATGCAGATAGCAAGGTTCGAAAAGGCGTTGATGTTTTTAAATGGTTCTTAGCTCCAATGAGCTCATCTATTGATGGATCTTCACAAAGTCGAGACATTAGCCGCATGCAGCTTTATGAATGAAACGTCCACGTTACATGTTGTACTTGAAAGTAGGATCACACCACCACAAAACTGAATAAGTAATATCCGAAGTGAGCTGCGTTTGTTTACCTTCTAGCCGAGAAGCGAAAGCACGATCGTATTATGACCATGAATGGCTCTTTGTATGATGCCACTGAAATTCCCGGAAAGGGTGAGAGGTGTACCATTTGATTTGACTGCTAGGATAGGTTCACTGGTACGGGGAAGACCTTTTTATCATCAGCAAATGCGACTTTGATTTTACGTTTGCTAACTTTGCCTCATCTTAAGCTGGGTCGTGTGTCAGGTGCTGCTAATCTTGACTATGCTGTTTAGGACTTTGTGTTGCGGGAACTAATGTCAATTTGTTTGATACATGAAATTACAGTCATCTTCTCTACCACTCAAAAAGTATCGTGTTCAGCTTGGCCCGAGAGTGAGAGTGCTCGCCTGTGTCGTTTTCCGAGATCGTCTAAAGTCCAGCATCACCAGCGACGTCGTTGCGTCAAAGTATTCTTCCATAGTAGTCTGGCACATGAAGAATTCCACAATTTCGGCAGCCGTGCCGAGTGAGCATATTTGAGAGAATTTATGCCGGTGCCACGACGAGAATATTCTCCGCATGTGGAAAACCTTAGATCAACCAACATCATCAGAACACGCTGAAAATGGATCTGAAAAACAACGTTCTCATTCTCCCCAGCACTTTGACTCCCAAGTCTCAGTTGCGCTACCTTTGAGATAGCTTCAGACCCGAGACGGCTGTTTACAGGACGTCAGAAGGTTGCCGAGACCGAGTCAATTCGAGAGACTTTTCGTGGAAACGGGAAGTTGCAGAATGTCCAAGGTAGGAGATTTGCTCAGCATATGGTACACGGGAATATTCAGGCTGATACGAGACATGCCATTGCAAGATTGAGTGTTTGAGTGTGTTCTAATCGAAGATATATTATGTGTACGAGTCCAATGCCACAAAGTCAATAAACTCCAGAGGGGTATTATTTGCACCAGTCCATGTGTACCAACAATCCAATCTTCGCCACAAATCCTTCTCGTGCTCCTCAAAGTTCAGAACATGATCACCATTCCCAAGAATATCCCGACAAGTGTAGCACTCATTGCCATAAGTCTCACCGACTTTAAATTCCCACCAGAGAACCCCGCTGATCCACTCGTCTCCTCGAGAGGTGCCACAGAAACAGATGCACTAGGAGCACTTGTAACTAAGCTCCCAGCCACGGCAGTCGAAGTGGTCACCAACGTTGCCGTTGCCGTCGTCGGACGAACAGGCGCGCTCGCACCGGTCGTACTCAACGTTCCGATTATCGTCGTACTGACCGTCGAAACCGTAGTTGAGATTGTCGTCGTCGAGCAATCCGTCCAAGAGCTCCAAGACGTCCATTCCACATCCCATTCACTTTTATCCCACGTGCCGCTCGTCGTCCAACCTGGCCAATTCGGCCCAGGACATTTATCCTCAGGCCAGGAGCCTGAGCCCCATGGTCCTGCCGTGCCCGTTGGCCATGGTCCCTTGTCGTACCAGGTGTGTGTTCCGCTTGTGCTCCAGTAGCTGCCACTGTGGTAGGCAGACCAGGATCCGCCTTCGGTCGACCATTTCTCTATCTCTGAGTATTGACTGCTGAGGTGTGCTGAGTAAGTGGCGCTCGCATATGGATATGCGCCTGTGGTGCTGCACAGCTCTGTTGCATCTGGTGGTTGGGAATGGCGTTAGCCGTAGGGAATCCTTGTTAGAATTTCTCGTGTTGACTTCGAGGGTTGAAGCGGATGGTGAGACTTCATCCTACCTATTTTCTCGGAGTCTGCGCAGCTCGAGGAGTCCAAGCAATAATTGAACTCAGCGATTAAAGTCTCATTCGAACAGAAACAACTCTCCCATGAGCCTGAATTGCTCTTATCGCATTCGGGACTAGGGAAACTTGTCACGCAGGGCCACTTCAGGGCGTGAGATGCTTGTCAGCAAGCGTTGGGTGTGATGTGAGATATCGGAGGAGTAAGGAGTGGTCCTGTGGCACAGATGCCACCCATCCGTTGTTGGTCCTAGAAGAGGCGAGTAACGTACCGCGCATGAAGCAAAAGTGCCTTCGTCCCAGGCTGTGCACTTGGTAAAACACGCACCCAAGCAAGCCAAAAGTACCAATTGGGACTTCATAATTCTGGTGTGTTAAGGAGGTGCTAGTAGAGCCTTGTCGTCAAAATTGGAAGCATTTCAAGTGCCAGAAATAGGACAGTGGAAATGAACCCAAGAAGAAGAAGCCGCCGACTTATATCTTCCATTTCACTGTTTCTCTGGCAGTTCTTGATTGCGCGGCCAGCGACCCGATCTCCTGCACTCCTGAGCGTACCTGTTTCATCATAATGCTACCTTTCCAGTTGCGGATTGTTTACTTCGAGTTTCGTCCAGTCCGACGGCTAGGAAATTTGGCAGTTGCTGTGGAGTTCACCAATCCTCAAGGCCGAACATATTCTTATCTGCGGTGTGACAAACATGCCATTTTCTCCGACGATCGCCCAACCAAGTGTTCGCTGCAGTTGGTTAGCCTATCTATAATTCGGAATATACGGAGGTACTGGGGGTAAGTTATGTCACCGCCTTTGGGCAGAACATGGGAAACATAGCTGGTTGGTCGCAGCCCATGTTCTGCCCAAAGGCGGTGACATAACTTACCCCAAGTACCTCCTAGAAAGGAATTTGGTGGTATACCTCCCTGGTCTCAAGGCTGACCGTGGGGTCGTGATTGGCGCTAAGGAACCATGAGGCTGGGAATTTGGTGGTGGTATGTTCGGCACCAAAGTACTGCTTTCGGATTATGCACTATGAGCTGTCCGCAGAAGCCGCATGTCGTCAAACTCTTGGTACAAATCTCGTTCCTGCTCCTATGATAATCTCTTGTTGCTCCTCTCATGAAGTCGGTGAGGCCATAATGGGAGAGTGTCCAGCGTGTTGTGACCGAGCGCTGCAGCACCGAGCCGTGCAGCGCCGAGCCCACCAGCCCCGAAGAGTGCAGAACGCCAGAAAAGCCTTCTGTACATGAGGCTAGCAAATGACAATTCGACCATCTCAGGGTTCGCTGGTCTTCCGGCAGTCTGCATGCGGCTGATAGCACTTTGGGAATCGAAGGATTCCGATTTCGGTTATCAGAGGCGAAGTGATGCCAGGATGGAATGACGGGAAGCGTGGCGCTGATTCAACCTTTAGGCTCGCTCGCCTGAAAGATGGCTTTTGGATACTGTACCACCGTTTGTTTATCATGTGTGGGGTGCATCGAGCTCTCTTTGGCCTTCAGCGATTTGTAGGGCCGGGGCTGATGCAAGGCACAAAACATCTCATCTCTTCTGTTTCTGCTGTATCGCGGAACTTCCCCCAGCAAGTGGACGGATGACAGCTGTATGAGCGTTCACTTGCAGTCAATAGTCAGATGTGAGAAGCCACAGATGCTTTGGTCCAGTCCGAGGTTCCCAATCCCTGGCGGTGCTCCTCAAAAAAAGTAGATGAGCGACGGAGCTCTCCTCCTGGCAAGCTCTCTTAAGTCCCTCGAGATCCAGATCTCGGTGTGAATAGCAGCAGTGGCATTTCCTAATTCTAATCAATAATTCTCATACTCGCGCAAACATGCTCAAGACAATCGTTACCATACTTTCGTTGGTTACCTTCGCTTTCGCGAAGACAGTTACTTATACTTGGAGTATCGGCTGGGTGACCGCCGCTCCTGATGGCTTCACAAGGCAAGTAATCGGCATCAATGGACAATTCCCGCTCCCTACCATCGAAGGAGATGTTGGAGACAGGATCGTGATCAGCGTATACAATGCACTTGGGGATGAGTCGACCTCGATTCATTTCCACGGGCTGGACCAGCCCGGATCACAATTCTCAGATGGCCCTTCGGGCGTAACGCAATGCCCGATTCCACCAGGAGGATCTCTCGTTTATGACTTCATAGTAAGCTTGCCACAATGATGAGATTGGATTGGAGCTGACAGAGAAAACAGCTGGACAGACCTGGAACGTACTGGTACCATTCCCACAACAAGGGACAATACCCAGATGGCTTAAGAGGTAGGCAGAGACATCCAATTGATGATTCAAATCTGATAGAGACAGGTGCCCTGATCGTGCACGATCCAAAGGACCCATACAAGGGCCAATACGACGAAGAGCTCGTTCTCACAATGTCAGATTGGTACCATGACAAAGTCCCAAAATTGATCGCTTCGATGGTGTCGCCATCCAATCCACGTGGGGCACCTCCGTTCCCAAATGCGCTTCTCGTGAATGAGTCCACGACCGCAAACTTCAAATTCATCCCCGGCAAGACGTACAAGATAAAGATGATCAACATGGCAGCTTTCGCATCGGTCCTCATCCAATTTGACAGCCATCCAATGAACATCATAGAAGCTGATGGCAGTTACACCGTGAAGAAAGAGGCGTACCAACTCAGAATTGCTCCAGCTCAGAGGTATTCCGTACTACTGAAGGCACAAACTTCTACCAGAAGAAATTACGCTTTCTTGGCTTCACTTGACATGAATCGGGACTTCACCAATACGGCTGTCGCTCCGGTATGGCCCTTCAACGTCACTGGCAACATCATCTACGACGAAGCGAAGGCCCTTGCTCCAGCCTATGTTGTTCCAAAGTGGAAGCCATTTGACGATGCTACACTTGTAGCGCAAGACGGAGAGGCATTGCTCGGACCCAGAGAGAAGGTTGACAAGGAGATTACTCTGGACTTCAACTTCCAATTGGACCCGAGTGGCATCGCAAGGTATGTAAAACAGAGAGCGAAAAGCAAGACGCCTAAATTCGGAGCTAACCCCTCTCAGAACATACTTCAACAACATTACATACGTCCGACAGAAAGTGCCTTCTTTGTTCACTGCGATCAGCACAGGGACATCGAACACCAACCCTCTGATCTACGGCGCGGTCAACCCATACATTGTGAAGCAAGGCGAGATTGTCCAGATCACGGTCAACAATCTCGATGGAGCTATCCACCCTTTCCATTTGCATGGTCACCAGTTCCAAGTAGTCGAGAGACCTTCCAGCGGAAAGGGCAAATACACTGGAAAGGGGCGAAATTTTCCCAATGTCCCAGTCAAGCGCGACACATACTCAGTCAATGCCAACAGCTACGCCGTCATTCGGTTCAAGGCCAACAACCCAGGAGTGTGGCTGTTCCATTGCCACATTGAATGGCACGTCATCCTGGGATTGACAGCAACGATCATTGAGGCCCCAGAGGCCCTTCGAGGCATCTCCATCCCAGCTGATCACAAGGCCAACTGCGATGCTCAAGGCATCCCAACAGCGGGCAATGCCGCTGGCAAAACAGGGAATCTGACGGATATGGCTGGCGCCAACACCATTCCGGACTTTCCAGACAGAGGGTAAGACTCATTCGCCATGTAGATCTTGACGTATGTACTGACTTGTCGACAGAGCAACGTTTCCCAAGCGAATGGTGAAAGCATCGAAGGCATTTGAGCGTACTGCACCCTTGCCAAAACGAATGCACGAAATCCCTGCTTTGTAGCGTGGCGATGTCTTTGGGGGCATGGAGGAGACAACGAGACGAGAGGAGTGTGTAGGTGGCTGTCTGCGAGCTGCCATATCCAGATGGTTAAGGCGATACGTGAGACGGGTATCATCCCGTCCCGTGTATAACCCACTCGACAAGTACATCTCTCAGTATCTGATAACAGTCTGCACTGTCATTTCTGCTCGCAATCTCCTTCGAATCCTTGCCTGCTTGTCGGCTGTTGATGGTGTCGTGTTGGTTGCATGTGTCAAAGAGGGCTTGGACATATGGCACATATAGCGGCGGTGATCTCTTTCCATCTGTGGGTGTGTTGCATGTGTGTGCCATCTTCACGAGTTTCCTTACTGTTGTAGTTGTGGATGAGATCATTCCAGGGATCGGTTTAAGGTTAATGCGCCCGGTTAAGCTTGCCGGAGTAGGTTAGCCGGCTGTTAAGGTTAATGTTATTGGATAATTCAAAATCGAACATCATTTTGCTCGATGCGTTTTATGTTTGACATTGAATTGCTGCATCGCTGCATACTCACGTACTTAACGGGTATGTTCGTATTCACGCTTCAGTGCTCGAGTACTTCTCAATGCTCTCCATCTGCGGCTTAGCTCCGCGGCGAGTCCCACATACACATCCAGTGTATGCATCGTGAGTCTTTGAAACGTCGCCTCCGCGTATCCCCACTCCGCCATATATACTCCGGCGACCAAAAACCACAAGTGTGCATCCGAAAGTTGATCTCTATCAATTGCGGCACGATCGTGGGGATGGAAAACATCTGTTGTGATGGATGCCGTGGTAGAGCTCGTGCGTGCTTCAGTTGTGAAGGGGAGAAGGCGGGATTTCGGAACACCAGTCCATGAGGGGGGCAAACATCAGACGAACTCGATTCCAAATCATCACAACACAGACGGATGGTCAGGAATGGCTTCATATATCTCCTTGATTAAAGTTCTACGCCCCAGCTCTCGCTTTGATTGATCCTCTATTTCGGTTGATCGTCTATGCATGTTTTTTCGTTTCATCTATCCAGACTTTCAGTCTCCCGGCTCCCACGTTTCTGGTTCACCACTGCACCGGCGCCATGCAGCGAAGTAGCAGGCTGGCAACGTGCGCATCATGTCGTGCCTTACATGAGTTTTCATCTATCTTGGGCTTCTAATCTACGCAAATTGGGATGGCCCCAGGGAAGCAGCGGGAAGGCAATGTCACTCCCGCCATCCGTGACATACGATCCTTTGGGAAAATACAATCGCAATTTATCTTGTCTTTTCACTGACTGTTTGCAGCGAATTAATCATCTTCTAGTGACCTCGTATCGTGACCTGGGAGGATTGTTGCATGGTCCCGAAGGCCTGCCGTGGGGATGTCCGACGGATAAAGCTAGCACACAGGATCCACCTTCACGACCACAACAACATGTTTCCAAGCTATGCCACGCTAGCGGGAGGGATCATCATTTTCAACACGGACCTGAACTATACAACTCCTGGCAACGGCTTTGATTGCTGTGCGATGTTTCGCTTTCGGATCCGGCCAATGCACCAATAGATCTACAGCGATACATTCCCATCCACAGCATTGGCCACAAGGAACTCCCTGATCACCTCACTCCGGACAAAAAAAAGGCCAATCAAGCTCCCTGTCCGTCAATAAGTCGAATGCACGCCAATTCCGTCTCCAGACTGCTCCTTGATGTCATGTGCCTCATTGGGATAATGGAACAAACTTGGCTAAGTCCTGTTCCAAAATGTATCATCAGCAGAGCTAAATTGCATAGCGTTACCTCCTACTATGACCGGGCTCGGTGACCGAAAGCCTTTGAGCCTATAGAAGGCCTTCGGTCAAGCACCAAGGGGCTGGCTACATCAATTTGAAAGGAGCCATGGGCGCTATTTCTGACAAGGTCTCAGACGGGAACGAACCACCCTCGGAATAGAACAGCCACATGTTAGCGTGGCATCATTTGAGCTGACCTCGAGCTGAAGCTTTCGGGTGTGATATAGGATCCAGAGACACCTCCTAGATGGGCCTCTTTCTCTCTTCTCTGTACCAGCAAATCTCCTGACGATCTCGACCATGTCAGACAAAATGGCATTTCTCCTTTTCGGAGACCAGTCACTGGGAGTGCATGGGTTCTTGGCCGAATTTTACCGTGATGGCAACCCCAGCGTTTTAACACTCTCTTTTCTGGACCAAATTGGGGCGGCTCTGCGTGCCGAGGTCGACCAGTTGTCATCGATCGAACGTCAACGAGTTCCTCCATTTTCCAGCATCAAGGACTTGAACGAAAACTATCAAGTCAGGAAAGTCAAGAACTCGGCAGTGGACAGTGCATTGCTGTGCATCACTCAATTAGCCCACTATATCGAGTAAGTTTATGTGTGCCCCTCCCGGAGCTCTGCCCACCTCTAACAATTTCAGTCGCGCCGAGAAAGTTCATGAAGATGTTACGAGACCTGGGGAGACATGTCTTGTCGGCTTATGTACTGGCCTTTTTGCAGCAGCCGCAATCGGATCTTCGCCGTCGCTCTCGAGTCTCATTCCAATTGCAGTCCAGGTTGCCTTGATGGCATTTCGGGCTGGAGCACATGTGGCGGCGCTGGCTGAACGCCTCCACAAAGACTCAGAATCCTCGGAAACCTGGACATATGTCCTACCAACAATTGGCGAGGCAGAGACAAGATCAATTATCGACCTCTTCCATAATCAAGTTGTGAGTAAATCCAGCGTTCGCTTGGACGTCGTCTAATTTTGACAGGGTGTTCCATCGGCCAATCACGTGTACATCAGTGCAATCACCAGCAGCTCGATCGCGATCAGTGGACCACCTGCCAGCCTCAAATCTTTATTTGCATTCCACAATTTCGAGGCAAAGCCGATCCCGATTCCGGTTCATGGCCCTTACCATGCAGCTCATCTCCACTCTTCCATCGATGCCGACAAGATTCTTCGTCTTGGAGACTCACACGTGCAGAGAGTCTTGGGACAGGCCAAGCCAAGGAATCCAGTGATGTCCTGTAGAACAGGCACTTGGTACTCGGAAGAAACTTCAATCTCCTTACTTCAAGCAGTGCTTCGTGACATCCTCACCGAGCCATTACAATTCCACAAGGTCGTTCATGGCTGTGTGATGAAGGCACAGAATTACCGAGGGCCCAAGTGTCTAGTGATTCCCTTCGGTAAGCGAAAGCGACTCTCCCCATTACCTAATTGATATCTCCAACCAATCTTGATCATATCAGGTGCATGCGCTTACTCTAGATAGGCCCTACAAAAGCTGCCAACAGCCTGGCGACCACCCTCAAAGCACAAACAGACCTCGATATAATTCTCAGAAGAGCTCCATCATCAACAAAGCAGCCGAGTCCCACCTCGAGTAATTTCGCAAATGGATCAAATGGAAGATGCAAGCTCGCCATCGTCGGGATGGCAGGCAGGTTTCCAGATGCTGCCAGCCACGAGAAACTGTGGGAGTTGCTCGAGAAGGGTCTTGACGTCCACAGAGAGGTTCCCAAAGACCGCTTCGATGTAAAGACACATACAGATCCGACCGGCAAAGCGAGGAACACAAGTCATACACCATATGGATGCTGGATCGAGAACCCTGGTCTCTTTGACCCCAGATTCTTCAACATGTCACCGAGAGAGGCTTTTCAAACGGATCCCATGCAAAGACTTTCTCTCGTGACAGCATTTGAGGCATTGGAGATGGCTGGATACGTCCCCAACCGCACTCGCTCGACGAAGCTGGACCGTATCGGTACCTTCTACGGACAGACTAGTGACGACTGGCGAGAGATCAACGCCGCTCAGGACGTTGATACCTACTTCATCACTGGTGGTGTACGAGCCTTCGGCCCGGGCAGAATCAACTACCATTTCGGTTTTTCTGGCCCGTCCTTCAGCATCGACACAGCGTGCTCATCGAGTGCCGCAGCAATCCAGTTGGCTTGCACATCATTGTGGGCCAACGATTGTGACACGGCCATTGTGGGCGGTGTATCCTGCATGACCAACTCGGATATTTTCGCAGGTCTCAGTCGAGGACAGTTTCTTTCCAAGACAGGACCTTGCGCCACATTCGATAACGATGCTGATGGATACTGCAGAGCAGATGCTGTTGGCACTGTTATTGTGAAGAGATTGGAGGATGCCTTGGCCGAGTAAGTCTACCGTTCAAAAATGAAGGTGATCTCACTGACACAATTTAAGTAAGGACAATGTGCTCGCCGTGATTCTTGGCACCGCGACAAACCACTCGGCCGATGCCATCTCTATCACACATCCCCATGGTGGAACTCAAGAAATTCTTTACCGAAGCATTCTCGCCAAAGCTGGTGTTGATCCACTCGATATCGACTATGTTGAGATGCATGGCACTGGTACACAAGCTGGAGACGGCACCGAAATGCGATCGGTCACCAACGTTTTCGCGCCCGCTGATCGCAAGAGGACGGCTGAGCAGCCATTGTATCTTGGTGCAGTCAAAGCGAACGTGGGTCATGGTGAAGCAGCTTCTGGTGTCACTGCACTGATCAAAGTGTTGATGATGCTACAAAAGAATGCCATTCCACCCCACGTCGGTATCAAGAATACTATCAACAAAGGCTTCCCATCAGATCTGGCAGAACGAAATGTGCACATCGCATTCCACAAAACTCCTCTCAGGAAGAGAACAAATGCACCTCGACGCATCTTCGTTAACAACTTCAGTGCTGCTGGCGGTAATACCGGATTGCTACTTGAGGAAGCCCCAGCGTTGAAGCGGGCCGTCATCGACCCTCGATCGACCCATGTGGTCACTGTCACTGCAAAGTCCAAATCAGCGATGCTCAGAAATGCTGAACGCCTGATGGGCTATCTGGCCCAGAACCCAGCAACTTCTCTCTCCGACTTAGCATACACGACTACAGCTCGTCGTATCCAGCATAACTGGAGAATGTCCATCACTGCGACAGACATTGGAGAAGTCCAAGCGATACTGGGATCCAAACTCCACGAGAACTTCGTTCCGGTCCTCCCTGAGCCTCCAAAGGTCGCTTTCCTCTTTACCGGACAAGGGTCCCACTACGCCGCCATGGGCAAGGAACTGTACGAAACCAGCACACTATTCAGAACGACGATTGATGAGTTCGATAAGATCGCCATTATACACGGATTTCCTTCTTTCATACCATTATTAGATGGCAGTGCAGCAGACGTTCAGACTTTATCGCCTGTTGTTGTACAAATCGGAATTGTTTGTGTCGAGATGGCCATGGCAAGACTTTGGGATTCGTGGGGTATCAAGCCGGCCGTTGTGCTGGGCCACAGCCTCGGAGAGTATGCTGCTCTCAACGTATCCGGGATCCTCTCCGCTAGCGACACTATCTACCTCGTCGGCACCAGAGCCCAGTTGCTGGTTCAAAAGTGTACACCAGGCACGCATTTCATGCTTGCCGTCCAAGGACCAACGGCAGCTGTCACCGAGGCTCTCAAGAACCGCGAGGTTAATGTCGCTTGCAATAACAGTAGTCGCGAGACGGTTTTCAGCGGAGAAGCTGCTGAAATGGCTGGAGTTGCAGACTTGCTCACCAACGCCGGGTTCAAGTGCACTCAACTCAAGGTGCCGTTCGCGTTCCACTCTGCCCAAGTCGATCCAATCCTCGATGACTTCCAAAGAGCTGCCGAATCAGTAAACTTTGGCAAGGAGACAGTACCACTCATCTCTTCGGTACTGGGCAGGATGCTCAACGAACCGGAAGTCATCGACGCCGAGTACCTTCGCAACCATGCGCGCAATCCTGTCAATTTTGCCAGTGGACTTCTCTCTGCTCAGATCTCTGGAGCCACAGACGACAAGACTGTCTGGATGGAAGTTGGTCCTCACCCTGTCTGTTCGAATATGGTCAAGGCAACGCTCGATATTTCTACCATAATCGCACCCTCACTTCGCAGAAATGAGAGCGCATACAAGACACTCAGCAGCAGCTTGTGCACAATGCACACTGCCGGTCTCAACGTTGACTGGAACGAGTACCACAGAGACTTCAATGACTCAGTGCACCTCCTCGATTTGCCAACCTATTCGTTTGATGACAAGAACTACTGGATCCAGTACGAGGGCGATTGGTGTCTGACAAAGGGCAGTGGTGCGAAGCTGACACCCCTCCTCGAGGACACCAAGCCGAAATTATCCACAACTTCTGTGCAGAAAATCACCAGTGAATTTGTCAAGGATGAAATGGCTGTGCTCTGTGCTGAGTCTGATTTGGCTGAAGCCGGCCTCAGAGGCGTTGTCACTGGACATCAAGTGAATGGAGCTATGCTTTGCCCATCGGTACGTATCTTATTCTCTTTGTATTTTTGGGATTGGCTAACATTACTAGTCTTTGTATGGGGATATGGCCATCACTCTTAGTGAATATGCATACCGACTCATTCGGCCGGATGCTACCGACCTTGGCATCAACGTCAGCAACATGAAGAATCCCAAGCCACTCATTGCACGACCAGATGGAGCAAGCCAGATCCTCCGAGTCATTGCCACAGTGGACGTCGCTGCAGGTAAAGCTGATCTCGTGTTCTCCACTGGAACCGACAAGGACAAGGTTGAGCACGGCATCTGTGAAGTCATCTTCGGCAATACCACAGATTACCTCGCCGAATGGCAACGCACAGCATACCTTATCCAATCTCGTGTTGACTGGCTCAAGGATGCCGAGCAAGATGGTCGTGCTCACAAGATCGGCCGCGGCTTGGCTTACAAGCTCTTCGCTGCCTTGGTGGATTACAACCCAAGATATCGCGGTATGGAGGAAGTCATTCTTCACAGCGAGAACTTCGAGGCCACATCCAAGGTCAACTTCCAGACAAGCGAGAAGGATGGCAACTTCAAAGTCAGTCCATACTGGATCGACAGTCTTGCGCACATCTCTGGTTTTATCGTCAATGGGTCTGATGCTGTTGACTCTCGCGAGAATGTTTACATCTCTCACGGTTGGGAATCCTTGCGATTTGCCGAGCCCCTCTCTCAGGACAAGACATACCGCGCGTACGTCAAGATGCAACCCGAGGAAGGCAAGGTTCTTGCTGGTGATGTCTACATCTTCGATGGTGACAGAATCGTTGGAATGGTCGGGTGCTTGAAGTTCCAGTGCATTCCCCGAAAGGTCCTGAACATGTTCTTGCCCCCGATTGGGGGTGCTAAGGCTGCACCAGTCAAGTCAACACCAGCAGCCATCAAAGCAGCACCAGCGAAGCAGTCGAAGACAGCTCAAGTCACCATGGCCAACATCGCTACTGTCAACAAGAAGTTGATCTCAGTCTGCGCCAAGGCACTCGATATCCTCGCTGCCGAAGTTGGCGTGGGTATTGATGAGCTTGTGGACAACATCGGCTTCACCGACCTTGGCGTCGACTCTTTGATGTCACTTACAGTCAGTGGACGCATGAGGGAAGAACTTGAGATTGATGTTCATTCTCACGACTTCAACGACCACCCAACGATTGGATCTTTTAAGGCTTTCCTCAGCAAGTTTGAGACTGCCATCCCGAGTTCCGACTCCAGCGACACTCGCAGCCATTCATCTCTCGAAGACAAGTCCACGCCAGATCTCGTCGACGACTCCAATGTCACCACTCCTCTCGATGATACCCCTGTTGAGGAGAACAAGGACGAAAGTCTTGGCGATATCATCCGCACGACCATTGCTGAGGAGATGGGTGTTGATATCGAGGAGATTGCAGACACAGTCGATCTGTCTACACTTGGAATGGATTCACTGATGAGTCTATCGATTTTAGGCCGTCTGCGCGAGAAGACCGACATGTCGCTTCCTGCCGATCTGCTTACCGTCAATCAATCGATCCGAGACATCAAGCGAAGTCTGAACATCGGTGAACCAGCAAAGCCTGTCGTGTCAATGACTGTCTCAAAGCGCGTTGAGAGCACAGTCACTTCTACTACTGTCTTCCCACCTCAACGTTTCGCGACTTCGGTCCTTCTCCAAGGCAACGCAAGACGAGCAACGAAGAACCTGTGGATGATTCCTGATGGAGGCGGATCTGCGACGTCGTACGTGGACATCCCGGATCTCTCTTCCGATGTTGCTGTCTTCGGACTGAACTCTCCGTACATGAAGGTACCTGAGGAGTACAAATGTGGTGTCATTGGTATGGCCTCGGCCTTCATCACCGAGATGCAGAGACGTCAACCCACGGGACCTTACATGCTCGCTGGTTGGAGTGCAGGAGGTGTCATTGCCTTCGAAGCAGTGAACCAGCTCACAAAGGCAGGTGAGACTGTTGAGAAACTCATTCTCATCGACTCACCATGTCCCGATATCATCGAGCCTCTACCATCTTCGCTGCATCGATGGTTCGCCTCCATTGGTCTCCTAGGAGACGGAGACTTCTCCAAGCTCCCAGCCTGGCTCCTCCCCCACTTTGCAGCCTCAGTCAATGCTCTTTCGAACTACTCGGCAGAAATCATTGATCCTGAGAAGAGCCCACACGTGACTGCCATCTGGTGTGAAGATGGTGTATGCAAGCTCCCTTCGGATCCTCGACCCGACCCTTTCCCTTACGGCCACGCCCAATTCTTGTTAGACAACAGAACGGACTTCGGACCCAACCTGTGGGACAAATATCTCAACCCCAAGAAGTTCGAGTGTAAGCACTTGCCCGGAAACCATTTCTCGATGATGAAGAAGCCATATGTGAGTAATCTCCGTCCCCTTCCTAATTCCCCTCAGTGGGTCTACGATCTTCAATGCTGACTACGAGAAATAGGTTGGCACATTAGGAGACATAATTAGAGATGCGATGAACGCTGTAGTGTAATGAGTTAGTCGGATAGTTAGTCGTTCATTTTAATGCACCAGATATCGGGGTTTTGGGTCTCCTTTTTTTCCCCATTTCATGTCATATCCGGGACGAGACGGAACGGGACATGGATGGATGGGGTCACTGGTTCAGAATGTTTATTTTGTCCTTTTATTATCTACTGTTTTTACGTGCGTTTTGTGCGGCTACAATGTACTTACCAATGCTATGTCATTACTCTATTCAGACTTCTTCTCTAATATCATGACTCATTGATTGTGGTTCTCGTGTTACACTTACATCTTGGACTCGCTCTTTTTCATGTGCTTGTGAGCACCTGCGTACCAGTGTTGTGTCACAGTACCGACTTGTCTTGGCCTTATTCCCTCGTGGGCAGCATTGCACGATATCGTACCGCAAGTGCGAGTAGAACATGTGAAAGCGTGGTGTTGTGGTCGCTTCGGTACAATGTTCTGTTCCACCACCGGTTCGTGAAGTCCATGTAGACCATTCTGTACATTACGCAGCCACCCGCTGACCATGCGCTGTTGTGGTCACGGATAATGACCTGAGAGGCACATTGCAGCGCACATGGTCGCTAGGGATTCCCTGTAATGGGTGCTGACGGCTATCCTGGGCACTCGTTTAGCGATAACAGTTGTGGCTTTTAGTGGCTCATGCCGTTGTGCAGACCTGCCGCATGGTGTCAAGGTGCATCATCCAGCATCATCCAGCCCACCTTACTTCGTACTGTGAGTTAAGATTACTGCACTTCTACGAGACTGCATCCGATCCAGCAAGTGTACACGTTACTTGACACCACTTACACACCACCACTACGAGCATAAGCGTTCGTCTATACGGTCCTACTGCTGCTCTTCCGCTATGCAGCGTGCCTGTTCGGCTACCAAGACCATGACCCCGAAGACGCGGGAGAAGAGAAGAGATGGGTGTTTGTTACTAAGGTACACGCTAAGTATCTATGTACCTCTTTCCTGCGGTGCACCGTATCTTCTTGTTACGGAACGAAGCAACCTAGGGCAGGAGACTAGAATACAGCGACATCAACAGCTCGCCCTCGGGACGATTTGGGTCAGCCCACTGCTGTTGTTGAACAAGCCTCTGACTCGGCGTCCAGATAAGGCAATTTTCGAAGACATTCGTGGGCGCTTGAGTGCATTCGTTGGCTGTAGCCTCCGTGGGGTCAGTGGGGAATACCGTATATTCTCACTTGCAGTGCGGTGTGACAGGCCAATCAACCACGAGCTACCCATATTCCCCTCCTCTCTACTCCGGATGAAGAGGTACTCAAAGAACGCCACATACTATGCTTCCGCGGCACTATAGGCCATGAGGCACTTCTAGCCAAGTCACACCCTAGACCAAGGAGGCTGACAGCTGCTTGCAGCCTCGCCACCCCTCACTCGCCAACTCACTCTCACTACTCGCACACGATCCCCATATCTGATGTCGCTCACCACCTTTCCTTGGCCTTTCGGACGTCCGAAGTTTCTCATCGCGTGGATGGGATGAGGGAAAGGTACGGCCAGCACCTACTTCCATAATGGCGGAGCAGTAAGGGGAGAGGAGAAGAAAGGAGCCAACAAAGCAATTGGCAACAAGCCAGCCATCCTTTTTGACTCCATAATCATGTCATGTATCGGGATGGCTCATTCTGCTGCACGCCTCACCTGCAGCTCCCCTAGGGCGGCACAATTACAGCGACCCTACAGTAGGATCGAGATATACCCCGGACACCACACAGATGCAGACCCATGGATTGAAGGGTCCTATTCTCATCCAGCTAGGGTCCCTTTCCCTTTTCCCTTCCACCCAAGACCTGGTTCACTAAGCGAAAAGCCTTGTACTCATACGACTGCAGGCAGTCCAGCGTAGTGCAGGCTGCAGAGATGAGGATCATTAATTATTACGGCCTGATACTGCTCTCTGGAGGGCGATCGCATCCCGTACACGTCCAAGTCGTCGATCCTTCTTCTTTCTCCCAACCCTGCTCTGCCTCTCCTCTTACTCTTCGTGCTCTTACACATAGCTTGCTTCAACTTCCCTGACAACGCAAGATCTCTCGATTGACTTTGTTTAGCATGTTCAATACTTTCGTTTCTGTCTATCAAATTCCTCAAGAAATTGAGTTCTTTTCGAGCAGTACAATACCCAGCGCTTGCCATCCTCCCACCTCCGGAGGTTTCTCCTAAATTCTACCCCCCACTCGTTCACTTGCAGCTGTATAGCTCCAGCCTCGGTACCCAGGACCTGGTCAAGCTTCACCAGATTTAATTTATAAAGATTAATTTTCCACCACCAACGCCGGGATGTATGGTCCGGCAAAAAGCGAAAGTTCCAAACCTCGATACTCCAAATTGCGGGCGTCCTGCGACACATGCTTCCTTGCAAAGGTTAAATGCAGCAAGGCCCGGCCAATTTGTTCACGATGTCTGGCCTGCGGCGCTGATTGCAAGTACTCTCCATCGTCTCGAGCAGGCAAACCCAAATCCGACGCCAGTCACAAACGTCAGTCAAAGGAGGTATCGAGGCAGGAGGAATCTGCAAATCAGTATCCGACACCGTCGACGAGCATTGATGTCGAGCACACGAATTCATATGGGATGGAGCAAGACTGGTCGTCGATGTTAGGGTCTCCCGATGCTTCGATATCTCACAGACATTCGATATCCTCTACAACAATACCAATTATTGGGGAAGAAGGACGCTCGGATCGAGAAAATGGGGCCAACCAAGATCTCTTCGATCCAGTATTTTCTTGGACAAGCTCGCCTCGGACTGATTTGCCATCTCCATATATTGACAATACACAACATCAACATCCACATCACCAACGATCAAAATCGTTGGTCGATCCTTCTACTGTACAACCATCACTCGTTTCCTGGTACGAACAACCAGACTACTCCGCCTCAGCACCCGGTCCAGTCACGGGCCATAATGTCTACATATCTAATTCCGCACTCAAAAACCCAACCTGCAACTGCTTCAATACATGTCTCTCGGCCCTGCAGGCACTTCACAATTCCGATGCAATCACTGCTTCTTCTCCTTTCGACGTGATTCTGACGGTCAACCAGCGCGCAGTCGAGACTTGCTCAACCATGCTCAACTGCCCAATCTGCACGTCTAAGTCCGGCTCTAGCCTCCGAACCATGCTCCTGGGTACGATCCTGGGGCGGATCATCTCCATCTACCAGGATGCATCGAAGAACTACTTCGCGCTCACATCGAGCCAAGGCGGCGGACAACTACAACAACTCCCCCTCACATTCGGGACCTATCGCGTCGCGAATGAAGACGTGAGATGGCTGCAGATGGAGATTATCCTCAGGGATTTGAAGAAGCTGAAGGAGCTGTTTGCGAAGTTCCAGGAGACGAGCATGATGAGTGATAGTGAGGAGGATGCGGGTATGCATGGTGCGGTGAGCAATTACTTGTGTCAGAGCCTGGACTTCACGTTTGAGTCGCTGAGGAAGCAGAGGAGTTTTACGGGTGCGCAGTTCTGATCGAGTGATTGGGGTTTCTGAGTGGGGTTGAGGCAGGGGAGGGGGTAATTCGATGATTGATGACTGAATGAATAAGAGATCTCGCTACACCGTTCGCTTCAATAATTGGCAGATTTGATAAATGGTTCTCATTCGTTCTCTCCTGTATGGATCAGATGAATTTCTTGTGAATGCGGTTTCTTGATGATCTGCTTTTTGGATCTACTCCTGTCATCTCCACCTTGTTGTTCATCTTCTCTTTTTCTGTCCCGTCAGCTCAGCCTGACTCACTTTTCATGCTGGGGAGCAATGTACACTGTCGTTATCTTCATCCATCCGCTTTACAGGAGTAGCAGGGATATTATTCTGTGGGGTTGGTAATTGTATGGGCTTCATGCCCGGTATTGCGGTACATCCTCATGCAGTCGTGACGACGAGGCTCTTCTCAGCTGTCTGTAGGAGAAAAAGGCGTGGTCAGGGCTTGGGAGGAATATCCGTTTCCGGCGTCCTGAGACTAGATTTTCACGATTATGACCTCAATGAGCAGAATTTCTGAAAGGCCGGTACTATTGTTTTCGTCGATCTTTGCCGCGTTCGTGATGCCAGCTGCAGTTGAGCCATGTGTGGGGTACTTCGACGAGACAGCCAGCATAGCAGAGCACAGACAGGACAGGGCATGCATGGAATTTTTGTGCCGTTGAGTGTGCACCGTTTTGAGTATAGCCATTCACATGTTTCGAGTTTGACGATCGGGCTTTGAAAGCGGGATGATTATGGCAATTGTTGAGATTTCCACTTTTCGAAGTCAATGCCCAGTGCCAGGACTTCGTATTGAGAAACAGCTATCTGGGGATTCCGTAAGATCGCTACGACGGTTTCAGCAAGTTATCCAAGCACTTTGTTTTTGCTTATCAGCATCGTATTCTCCAAAGTCCGTGACTTCCATACTTTTCGTACAGCTCTATCTCGTTAAGTCGGAATACTAAGTCGGACCTTGCGGCAACTTTCTCTCGTAAATAGTCAGCTAAGATTTCAAAGACAGGGTCCCCCTACCGCCCGACCACTCGCATATCTGACTTGAAGCCTGCAAGCAAGCCCCGAAAATAGCATGACAAAGGTGCCGCATCTGGGCTATATCGTCGTAGCGTGGGCCCGTGAAAGCTTGAGGCGTTGCTGAATACGCCTGGGAAGAGCTTGGCCTTGGCGATCACGACTTAGTGTGGTATTTACCGACGAAGGGAAAAGCGAAAGCGGGACATGGGTCGGGACTCATGGTGGGGTGGTGATCACAATGTAGGTAGTAAGGTTACATACACTAGCAAAAGTCTCCGTAGATTTGCTTTACTTTCTAGGAATTTCTACGGTATCGACGTATCTTTGAACGCCATCGTGACTCGCTGGATAACGAAGTGAGACGCGGACTGGCTGATGATTTCTTGGGATGAATGCCGGATTGGGCTCATGAGGGAAACTTGGACATCATTTAGCGGATCTGATCTACTGATACAGTAGCTTACCTTACAGGATCCGTCTCCGCTGTAATGATCGACAATACAGAAGGGCGGGGTCTAAGATTACAGGGTTTTATGCCTGCTAGGAGAATTGCACGGTTGCTGGGACCGGCACACTGACCCATCACTGACTCTCTGGAAACCAGAAAAGATAGTGGTAGTCGATCACTGCACTTCTCGGCTTCAGCTAACAGGACCCATCCCTAAAGAAGTAGAAGAAGACAAGGAAGAAGAAACTTCGATTGTTTTAGAAGAACAAGCCAAGCATTCTACTTGGTACATGCTGTAAATAATGTGCATGCACCGTCTGTGCGGCTTCTAGATAATTCCGCAGGAAGAGGGTACTCTGGCGAATCATCGTCCAATTTCACAGTTCATTAGTACGCAAACAAGTAAGGGATATTTACCCATAGTACTAGGCGGTGTTCAGTTGAAAGGCCCTGACTGGATGTCTGAGCGAGAGCACTTCTTTCAGGTACTCCCGCTGAGCTATCAGTTATTTTCAGCAGGTTCAGACGGTGGCTCTTGGCCTTGACATGTGCTAATTCCAGTGTGGTGAAGGTGTAGAGAGCCATTGGTTCCAGCGCATCTTCAGCCCTGCCAACAACCGAATCGGATCGGCTTGGTTTGTTTTCCTGGTCTTGGGAGCCCTGAACCTGAACGCCGCTGTCAGCCATACTTCTCAATCCGGGCCGAAGCCTCACAGATCCGTGTCCCTGCCCAACTCTTATCGCATGCTGTGAGACGGACTTTCGATCCCGGATAACGATCTGATGGTTATGTTTTGGGCCGCGCCTTGTCTGCTGCCCGCCCGAGTTGTGTGGTGGACTGGTGGGGTTTTTTGGTGAGAAGTGCAATGCTCCGTGTGGAGAGGTTTCACGGGGTGAGAAACGGGTGGATGGCATGGCGGGGGAAATGAGAGAGCAGTGAGTAAGAACCCTATTGTATCTACAACGCGGGACGAAACGAGACAGATAAGTCAGCCTCTCGTCCCGCTTTCTCGATACTGACGTGTAGGTCGGCGCTGTGTCCAAATGCTGCCCTGATTACTTACTCCTCCATCATCACGATATCCACCAATTGCAAAAGACGCCCAACCCAAGCCCCTCACAAGTTCTCTGATTCCCCTCCATCAGCAACCAGCCCACTATGCAAGCCAAAGCTCAGCACCTCCGACTCCCCCACGTAACCCCCAACCAATTCCGTCTGCCAGAAAAGAAGAATTGCTCCTTGCTCATACGTCCATCGCTCCACACTGGAGAATACCCAGTTGCGAGCCTTTATCATCAGACGATAAGCTGCAAGCCAAGGGACATTTCATGCCGTCTTGAAGTTGCCGCTGCCCAAATTGGATGGAAAAGTTACGCCACTGCTCCTCCACTGAGCTTTATGACTTGGCCTGTATGCAAACCACCCAGTCAGCGTGATATTCAATATTGAGGCGTTGGAACGGTAATCGAGTCGAATGAATTGAAGACAAATCAGGCCGAACATTTCCCCAAGCCTTCGGCTGCAGTCGTGGGATGGGTATCACACTCGGTGAGGTATATTGATGTAAAGAGAAGTAAGTGACTTACCATTAATCCACTCACTGTCTGGGCTGACCAATAGCGCAACGGCCTTTGCAATATCAGAAGTCAGACCGCACCTCTTGAGAGGCGTCTGGCTGGCAAGTCCCGCCTCGATGATCTCCATCGGCATGCCTGGATACCCTTTGGGTACATAATGCCAAGCGTTCTCATCAAACATGTCGGTCTTGATCCCGCCCGGGGCAATGGCATTTACCGTAATTCCTTTCTCGCCGCAGTCTACGGAGAAGGAACGTGTGAATCCTTCGACTGCGGCTTTGCTACCCGCGTACAAAGCGTGATTGGGTATCCCGCTCATAGTGGCTGCTACAGAGGACATAAGGATAATCCTACCTCCGCGTCCGCAGTACTTGAGGCCTTGTATCTTGATATCAGTGAACGTTCACAGCGGAGGATCGAGGCTCTGATGGGAAGAGTACTGTGAACTCACCTTGCTGGGCAACAAAGAATTGTCCACGGCAGTTGATATTAAAGATGTAGTCAAAATCAGCTGGAGTCACATCTTCCTCCTTGAACCCTAGAAAAAGGAACAATCAGCAAATTTCCGAGCATTGTCCTCCCAAATAAATGTAAAACATTGTCTCAGCCTCTTCCCTGTCGCCAAAAATCCCAAAAGGGATAATTTATCACGCATCAACACTTACAGACTTCCGTTCCAGAATTCGAAATTACAAAGTCGATCCTACCAAAATGCGCATACGCATCCTCAAACATCTTGATGATCTCCTCTGGCTTGCTGACATCGGCACGCAGAGCGATCGCTTTGCTTCCTCCTCTGATAATCTCCGCAACGACCCCTTCAGCCTTCGCAGCACTCTTCGCATAGTTGATGACCACGGAGGCTCCTCGAGCGCCAAGTTCCAATGCGATGCCTTTGCCGATTCCGCGACCCGAGCCGGTGATGAGTGCAACTTTGCCAGCTAGAGGTCCCCAATGGGTAGAGCGTGTAGTCTCATAGCTGTATGTTGACGATGGAGTCGGCGAGGAGATTGGTTGCTCGACGAGCGTTTCGGTGGCGCTAGGTGGCATTCTGACCGCTTGCTTGCTTGCTGGCTTTGCTTTGCTTCTTTCCTGCGGCTTTGGAGATGATGTGAGCGGATAGGCGAGTTGTTCTTGCAGGTATCAAGGTGGTTCAGCTGTTCTGTCTGTGGAGTTGTAGTAACTACAGTGTTTCGAGAGGCTGCATGTGAACCTCTTATATTCCATATTCGATACCCAGCACGGTGTATCTTTCCTAGGGATGTATTTCATCCCCTTTCATCCCCTTTCCAAATGCCTGTTCATCCCCGGATTCCGTGAATTCGTGTCACGGCATCACAGCGCAGGTCTAGTGCTGCACTCCTGAGTGAGGGACCTCCATCAACACCGCAAGCGAGATGCGAGATACATGTCACATGCCGGACTTCCCCATGCGCAATCCGGGCAAAACACCAAGAGCCCAAAATGTTGACAGTGACGATCCGGGATCGAATCCGGATCCGCTATCTATGGAACGGAGTGTAAGCTCTTCCGACAGGACACTTGTTCATTAGCTCCCGAATTCCCGATCGGAATGCAGTCCAGTCCACTTCAATTCCGGATGTCTTGAAGCTGAACCAGCGCTGGCTGAATCCTGAGTGACTGAGAATGTGGAGGTGGAACTCAATCAAAAAGGATCTCCGATGCTGGCGATCATTACCGCGATATCTCAGGCTCGGGTCAAGTTCCCTCGCGAGATGTTAGCTGAAGTGCTGAATCTTCTCCACGTCTCTGGGGTCTGCATATGTTATCTCCTTTTGAGCCTCCACTTGAAGTAAGGGGTAAGGGAATTTTTCAGTAGTCTGAGACTTCTGGCCCAGAGGCACAGTTGTTTTCACGCCAGTGGAAGCAAGTAAACGTCTTGATTATGCAGGTCTGTCTCACTGGCTGAAGACAAATAGAAGCCAAAGAGGCCGGGAATTGTAAAATTCAAGAGATAAGGAACATATGCATCAAGAGTGACTTTTTCCATTGTATCTTCATTGCCAACTGGCTGACTGGACAAGAATGATTACTTTGCAAACGTCTCGTATATCTCCTACTTTCACCGCTGACCCTCGGCAGTAGAAAAATATTTGTGCATGTCAAGTGGAGGAGTATGCATGCAGACTGCAAGTCGAATAAGCTCCGAAATCTGTCGTCTCTTGCAGACTTCAAGCTGGTTGCGGAGTACGATACGACATTACTGTGCTGAGTTGTACTGTCTGAGTATGGAATAGATCACCAGTGACCACCCCGCAACACAGCGGTGTAGCCTGAGAACCACACCAGAAAATCGATAATCCGCTCAATCACGCACTTCCATTCTCACGCATTCCTATTCACATGGAGGAGAAATAGTCCTGCAAGCACTCCTGCAATACTTACTGCAACTGAAAATATTGCGTGCTTTGTAATCACAGCGCAGCACTTGCTGGTTCGGCCGCGGCTGTGCTTCCAGTGAGTAGAATTTACCTAGCCACCCACGTACATGCGTACAAGACCGTAGAGTGCATTTGATGATACCGATACCGTAACGTCCAGTATCACATCACGCCACCACCATCACCGTGACAACCATGCATCGGCGATCACGAACTTGAAAGCGCCGACGTTCGCACTGCTCAAATTCCCCTGATTAACCCGTGATCTGAGCTGGACATACGAAGCAAGAATAGAGAATGTCCAAAGAGCACTCAATCTGGATAATTCGGAAGTCCGACTAGGGGCTCCGTCGTGTTTCATAGGTCCGAACGTACTCTCTACTCTCTGAGAGGCCCAGTTATATATTCTCGAGGGACTCGAGGATGCTCAATCACTCAAAATATTGGATGAACTTAAATTGAAATACGACTGCAATTTCCTGCGCTGAGTTCTTCCTTTCGGTTTGAATTCGAGACATGAAGCAATGAATCTGAAATTTGAGGCGTGTGAGCCCACAGAAAAAGTGTGAGAGCAGGTGCCTGTCAATATCCCGATGAGTCCAGTCGAGGATTATTGTCGACCACACCACACCACACCACACCACCAAGAATTATGAAGAGGTGGTGGTGCCAAGCTTTGTCGCTATCATTCGGGTGGTGAGTACTAAACTCTTGTTCTATTATTATTTCTTGCCGGCTTGGAATCGCCTCCTTCGCTTGAATTAATCGCAGGGAACGCTACGGTAAGGCTGACGAGCTTTAGAGAACCTTGCCAAGATCGACTGCAACCATTCTACTGCAAGCCGAAATCCGATGAGGGGTCCTGTTTAGAGGTGGTCGTCGCTGAGTGGTCGAAGAGCGAGCTGGAGTGAGGAGCGAATAAGGATGCGGGAGGAACAACAGAATGGAACAACACGACACGTCAAGCATGAGGAGAGGCTCGCAGATACGACAAACCAAACGATAACGCCGCATCCGCACCAACAAAAAAATGCACGCAGATGCAGTGAGAGGTACATGTACATTGTACAAGGAATGGAATAAGACATCGCCGCTTCAGTATCAACGTCAGCTTGGCGATGCCAACGACTGACTGACCCGACTCTTGTGTCCTCGCCTGGGATGGCTCGGCTTCTGCACAGATGACTGTGGCTTACTGATGGTCGGTCTTCGATTGTGGCTCCAGAAGCCAGCGTTTTTGATTCCTGTTCGTGCCTTCGTATGCACAGTTCTCTCGGTCCACTAGGAGCGCGGGAAGGTAAGTACGGAGACAGGTCAGAGCAGAGAGCCCCAACCTTGCCACCGCACTTGCTGATTGCTGCTGGTACCTGGGACATACATAGGAATGAACGAATTAGTCAGATCTTGAGAAGTTATCCCAGTACCTGTAGATCGACTTCGATATCTACTCTGTACGTTGCGCTCACGTCGCCAATTGAATGGGAGAATGAATGCGGCATTGCAGATGGCAGATGAGATCAGATCTCTTATCGAGATTGATATTAAGATGAGGGATCGTGATCTAGATCGTAAGAAGCATCGTCAGATGAGGACAAAGGTGTTGCAACAACAAATATTGATGTTGGCAAAGCAGGAGGCTGACTTGCCCATGTCATGACCGACCGGCTTACTCGGCGATCCTTATTTTGCATCCTTCTCTTGATTCATCCGCTCTACGCAGGCTTCTCGTCAGACACCGGACACCAACGCCAACTCAGAATGCACATGCGTTGGAATACCGAAACCGGCGGCAGATGCTCGTATCTTACGCCGAGATCGACAACCTTGAATCGGCTACTACACCGTAGCTCGACGCTTCCGAGCGCACTTACACTTACGGCATGCTTTGCCGCAGTAGTGAGTAGCTAAGTGGAGGCAAGTAGGCTGTCGGACCTAGTGAATTGACGACGGAACCTGAGCACATTTGGCAAGTACAGCGATGGGATGGTAAGAATCAGAGATGCAGTCATGGCATAACATCGACGATAAGTGTTCCTCTGCCAATCCGTTACCACGACAACTCTCCGCATTATTTGTGCATCACGAGTTGCCATGTTCGCTTGGAGGTTTGGCCTCACGTTGCAGACGCGCGAGTCTCTGATATCTGTGTTCCCTTCCCCAGCCTCCGGCTGACGGGCACAGTACAGTTCCAAGGGAAGCACTGTAGCTTCGCTGCCTGCCACGGAGTACAGCTTCAAACCTCGCCGCAACAGGTAGGTACAGCAGAAAAGATCAGAATATTGGGCTGGGCGGCTGCGTCTTGGGACCGTGATGCCATGCGCGCGGGATTCTCTCCTTGGCTCGGGAACAATGTGGGATGCGTGAGACCTATTTTTGTACTCCCACGTTCCCCTCCATAATTTCTTCTCAATCATAGGCAATCTCGCCGGGTCAAGAGCACTTGCTTGATTCAAACACTTTAACCTGTGTCGCAAATACTAGAGTGCTCGGATGTAGAGTAGAAGTTTTCCGTCTATCAAAACATGGGTTGGGATGAACTCATGGAGAGATTGATATGCCGGATCCTTCGCGTTGAAGTCGGGTCCGGGTGAAGTCAATATCAGAACAATTCCAATTGTCTTCATTGCATTCCCCTGTAGATAGCCACTTCAATGCTGGCTGGCCAATGACCAAAGTCCCAAGCATTGCTCTTTCATCCGCATGGTGCATGTATCACGACGTACATCCGGGTCGGTACTATGGGGATAATTGGGCAGAGCACCATCCCGCGAACCGTCGCAGTCACAATTATCAGTGTACTGTAGCACGAACCCGCACTACTATACTGCACTCGCGATTTCAACACTAACCGACTAATTGACTGCTTGACTTCTTTCTCGCTGAAATATAAGCGTTTGTCCCGGTTGTCTGATACTGCACTACTACGCTAGAAGCCTAAATGGAAAGCGAACGCGAGGTAGAGACTAAGATCTCGGAAACGAGCCGAACAAACAAGCCAAAGTCAAAGCTAAAACAACAAGATTCGGCGACTTGATACGCTACGTACACTAGCAAGTACTGCTGGGAACTAGAACGAGGTACTTGAACGTCTCGGTAAGTCTAAGGACGTAGAATTGCGGCAAATCGAGTCAACAAATGCAAGATAAAGTTCAATAGACGTTCGCTCTAGCGTTGTAGTAGCACGATCCGTACTGTACAGCACTGAACTTACGCATCTATCATAACTATTCTTCCCATGGAATGCAATGCACAGTAAGGTAGAGTTGAACAGAGTCAAAACTTTATTTTTGCCGCAGCCCGCCCGCCGCCGGCCCTAGGGAAGATCATATCCATCCATATGGTGTGGAATCAAATCAAGCAAACATGGCCAGGGCAGGGCAACGGTCAAAGACAAGACGGTAGGGGTAGGGCAGGGTGGAGGTAGATGGAGGACTTACTATGAGGATAGTGCCTGAGCTAGGGGATTTGTTTGCGTGCGCGCGGACTAAAATGGTACTGGGTTTGGAAGCTTTGGACTTTCGGGATGAACCTGTTGAGCCTGTTTAGGCAGATTTCAGCGGGTTAGGCCTGTTTAGGGAATGGATCGGTGGTGGCAGTGGACCAAGGACCGTGCTGACGGCTCGAGATTGGCGTGCTGCAGGTCGGCCACAGGGGATGCGGGCAGCGCAGGGGTACCCCGTAAGGGTATGGATAGGCAGTGGGATGAGGATGAGGCCCCGGCCACAGCTGCAGCCCACCCCTAACTCACATCCTAATCGTCACATCCCATCAACAGCCCAGCAAGTCAAAGGTCAAGCTGTGCACCACAATCCTACTCTCACCCCGCCATGGCCTACCATCAGCACAGTACGGCTTCTGGCCACAGCTTCGGCATGGCTGTCATGGATGCTGGTATTGTGCTGTACAGTACTGCTGGCAGTTACTCGCATACTGTAGGAATGGCATGTTTATCAGCAAGATAATCGTATTGATATTGATAGGATAGGAGATGCAGGATGAAGCCTAAGTGGCATCATGGCACTTACTGACCTAATCTTGGCCCATGGTATCAGATGCACACTCAAGCATCTTAGCTTATTGACCGGCCCAGGAATTCACGGCACGTCAAGTCGCTGCGTGCCTATCATAACCTGTTCTATCCTGACCGTGAGCCTGTCCGTGCCTATGGATACCGGTATCAGTCAGTCATCAGTAGCTCATCAAAGCTCATCATCAACACAGAACAAACACCGGTATCAGGCTAGGCTCTTCAGACAGACCTCAAAAATACATCCAGCACCTATCTCACGCCTAAGCCTCGGCCTCCCGAATTCCCATTCCTTCCTAGCTTCTCTACTGGCTCCTCGCTCGCTCGTTCGTTCGTTCGTTTCCTCCTCTCGTGTCCACTGGCAAAGCCTCCCATGGCTCATCGCCGCAGCCCCGTGCTGGCCATCACCGAACTGTGCATGAAGCGTGTATTTTCTGATTCACTTGTCCACCAATGGCAAGTGCACAATAAAATAAGCTGTGCAGAGCTGCGCTGGGACTACCCAGGACGTCTCTCGAGCCCTGCGAACAGGCAAACAGATCCTCAATTTGCTCCAGCTACTGCTGCTCACCCCTCCGCTATCCCACCTAGTCTGTCTCTGCTGTCCTGTCTTGTCTTGTTGACCATGACTACTATGGCACTACCACTCCCAATCGTGTGGGGCAGGACAAAGACAGGACAGATCAGACAGCCAGGGGCAAGGAAGGTTAGGCCAAGGGGGTGGGTGCTGTGCAGTGCGGCTGGAAAAATCAATGGAAGATGATTGAACATTGATTTCAAATTCAGTACATACATACAGTAGATAAACCCAGGCCCGAATGTCGACATATACACACATATCCAGTACCCATACCCAGCACTGCACTTACAGGGCCGACACGAGGATCTGCTTCCAGGTTGCGACACTGGTCTGCGTAAATTGGTCGGTATTGATTGAGGCGGGCTGAAAATACACACACTCCTAATTGCATGCTGGCCAGCTTTCCTCATCCCATGGCAAAATATTCGAACCTTTCGACATCGACTTAACTTGGACGTTTCTTCATACGAATCCCGTTCCGATTACGTTGATCCTAATCCCCTAGGACCGAGTTCGTCGTTGCACTAATTCATTCGTGCATCTGCATGCATACATACATACATACGTCGTTCGTTAAGAAACTTGCTTGCTTGATCGGAAAAAAGTCAGTTCTGGTCTTGTCATAGTTTTCTGGTTTCGTTTCGCAGCATCTGCCAGAAACCAAAGTTCGATATCTGAACGGCACACCTACAACAAAACAACACTTCCAGACTTTTCCTCTTCAACACTTCCCAGTCAACCCACCAATACACCTCCCTGCATCTGGAATAAGCTTACTTGATCTTTGGACTTTCTGATTGGCCGATTGTCGAGACCTATATAATATTCGAGGAGCAAGCGATGAATGAGCTCCCCAGATCGATATCATGATCTTCTGCACGTACTGTGGAAAGAGCTTCACGAGGAAGGAACATCTCGAGAGGCATATACCTAGTCGTAAGTATCACCAGCCTCGTCCAGCTCCCTTCCAACTTTCATCTTCCTGAAACAATGACTTACATGCTTCGCCCAGACACAAATGTCAAGCCCCATCGCTGTACTCTCTGCCAATTATCATTTCCGAGAAGGTAAACAAACCCAAGGCATGGAAGATATGGTATTATCAGATTGCTTACCACTTCACAATAGAGACCTCCTCCAACGCCACCACTTCACATACCACGAAGCCAAAGATCCAATGCAAACAGCTCCGGGAACCGTTCCGTCCATAGCCGGACGCACTCCCATCGCCTGTATCAACTGTGCCAACGCAAAGACAGGCTGCGACAAAGCCGTACCATGTTCCCGCTGCGCAGAGAAGAACCTGCCCTGCGAGGCACGCTTCGCTCGTCGTTCAGGCAAAGCATCCATGAGATCAGCGAGCCTGTCTGGTGCAGTCTCCACACAACGGAATGGTGGGTCGCCAACAACAACAAATCGATTAGCTCCCAAGGAGCCTACGCCCGTTCAACAAGCACAAACCCCAATCATGGCGGCAGGCAGTCCGTTGGAAACAAAGGTCCAGGGCAGTCCGCAGAATGTCCAGACGCCAGTATACAATATGCAGGGTCTGAACTTTGGGAATACGCCGTTCAACACCTCACCGAGTGAGAGCGTGCGAGGCATGGACACCTTCATGTGTTTGAATGATGAGGACATGCTCAATGCTGACACCAGCTACCAAGATCTCATGATGTGGAATCAGTACCCTTCTGAGCTGGAGATGTATCCCAATACCATGAACGGCAAAATTGATGTTCCTTTCATGGAGATGGCGGGGTCGTACTCCAGTTCTGATGCCTTGGCTTCCATGCATACATCAATATCTATGCCTCATACCGGATCCACCAGCATTTCCTCACAAGCTGATTTCGAGCGGCCTTTCAAGATAGTGGAAGCGAATGGACTCATGAGTGGGGACATGATGCCTGAATTCGAGGTTGTCATCGCAGCCGAAGCTGCATGGCCATTGGCACGTTGCAACCGTCCCATTTTCTCGGGTTCATGTCCCCGCACCGCAATCGTCCATCTCGAGAACCTGGAACAGCATTCCAGATACGAAAATACCTGGAAACTGCTGGACAGCAATATCGACTCGTCTGATATCGATTACAAGAACCAGATCTCAGTTGTTCCTTTCTCTTCCAGTACCCGAGACCGCATACTAGCCATTACTCAGAGCTTCCTTCACACTGCTCTCGAGACGCATCGTGGTGGGATGAAAGCTTGGGACAAGGGAAGCCCACACGGAAATTTCAATTTCCTTGTTCTTCCTCCGTCGAAAGTCCTCGAGTACTTCCTGCGCAGCTCTGTCCGCAGTCTGGCACCATATTATACCTTGATCAATGGCGGCACACTCGATCCTAACGAGTTAATGCTGAACAATCAAGCTTCAACCCTTCTTCTTCTCCTAATGATTGCTACTGGGGCGACTTCGGTCCAAACGTCTGAAGCAAGGTGTCTGACTGCGGGGTTGACTGAGACCTGTCGCATCTCGCTTTTCAACATCATCGAAAAGGATGTTGAACTTTCCGCTGATCCAGTTGTTCTGAGATGTGCTTTGCTGTTCACTATTCTCGGAGCTTGGAGTGGTGACGCTTGGCACATGAATATTGCCATGGGCCAGAGGGGCATGTACCTTTCTGTAAGTGTGGCAAAACGTACCTTAAGCTTTAGAACTACCTGACTGACATTTCCCAGATGTTGAAACATGCCGGAATGTTGGAACCCTCAATTCCCATGACAATCTCCACGGATCCATCCAATATCGAACTTCAATGGAGAGCGTGGCAACAGCAAGAAAGCAAGAACAGGTAGGCACTTCTCCTCTTTCCAACTCGATCACATATTTCTTCTTCCCAATGACATTCGCGAGTTGTGGGCGGATGACTCGGTTCTGCCATGGCACTTGGTGCACGAGGGCAGCGTTGTAGCGGTCGTCTGTCTGGCGAGGGGCCAATGACAGGCATCTCTTCACCCACCAAGCCAAGCACATTCTAGCACACCCTACAAACCCTACAACTGTCCAGTGTTCCAGGCTAATTAGCAGTAGGTTAGTGTACAACTGGGTGATGGTGGACCAAGAATTGAGCCTGTTTCACGACACGGCGCCAATCCTGTCTATCACGGAGCTGCAGACCCCGATGCCTGGGATGGAGTGTCTTTGGCTCGCCAAAGACTCCACTGAATGGCTGGCTGCCCTCCAACAAACAAACAACATCAACACCACAGGCTCAGGCTGGGGAAGTCCCAATTCTCAGCTGGAAGTTCGGCCTCTCACGCCTTCGCTGTGTGACTTGTTTCAGGATTTGCTCCATGACAACATCAGTCGTCACTACGAGCAACTATCTCCTCTCCAGCTGAAGCTGCTCCTTCATCCCTTACAATCCCTCCTCTGCCATCTCCGTCAAGTGCTATCCTGCTTCTCAGATTTCTTCGGCGCCCGCCGAGGAAGCAGGACAGTCACCAAAGCAAGTACCATGCTCCGCCTCGAAGAAGTCCAATCCCTTCTCCAAAAATGGTATGAGCTTTGCGCCGTGCACGCAAAAGCTGACCCAACTTGTCCCGTCACTCGCGCTAACCTCGTGCTCTACCACCTCATCAGTCTCAACGCCGTAACATCGTTTCCAGAAATCGAACGTCTTGCTCGGCGCGAGGCCTTCGATGGCTCTAGTCGTGAGCTCACGGCGCGATATAAACGGTGTATCCACCAACCCGAGGAAGTCCTTATTCATTGTGGTCAGGTCATTCGTCTCGTTTCTTCTATGCCGAGAGAAGGTCGGCCGCATTGGTGGTCTACAGCGATCTATCGCGCGTCGTTGATCCTCTGGGTTGAGAGTCTGTCTAGAACAGATATCAACTCGCAGCGGATGGAGAAAGGACCAATGTTTGCGATCGATGCTGTGATGCCGGATGATCGGTCGGTGGTGAGCTATTTGTGGAATGGTGAGGGTGTGCCTGTTTTGACGAAAGGAGAGAGGCATGTGGAATTGGTCCCGGATGAAGTGTTGAACCATGCTGTGGGACTGCTTGAGCAGGGTGTTTCGGCAAGAGTGAGCGATGGGATTAAGAGGAAGTTGCAGGCTCTTTCGAGGAATTGGAGTGTGCCGTTGAGCTGAGTACGACTGCTCTATATTGTAGGAAATGGCGGTTTGGCTTTGCTTTCTTGGTTGGCGTTTTGACTGACTGGATGTGTCGGCTTGACTGAATGTAATGTATCATATCATATTGGATCGGAGATTCGTAAGAATCTGCATCGATAGTAGTTTGGCTTTGGGATTGTCTGGTTGGCCTGGGGAGGGGCATTTATGCGGCAACAATAATGATTGAATGTTGACATACCATTCTTCGCTTCGCGTTCAATCCTCTCGCTGCTTCCGTTGTATGTGGTGTTTGAGATGGATGAAAACATCGACGTGTTTGAATTCTCATTGTTTCTCCGACGCATAGTTTTGATGCCGCGCGAACGAGTTCGCGACGATGTCGAAGACTCGACGAGATGAAGTCTTCCTTCGGGAGAGGTATCGGGCCCTCAACCGAGGGGTTCTTGATCGACAAGGTGTCGTCTCATCCTTTCCTTTACACAACGTCAGACGACTTTTGAAGAACAAGCAAATTTGCGTTGAAGTTTCTGGTGATCTTCACTCGATGAGCTAATATGAGTGCGTTCCAATCTTGGCATTCTATCAAGCCAAAGCATTCCCAACTTCAGACTCTGGCGAGCCGGAAATCCGCGCGGCGGAAATCCAATTGGAGACAGCATACCGGAGACCCTCCCTCTTGACTACCCTCAAGATCGCCCTTGGTACCGGGATCTAGCTGGATCGACGAAGAATCTAAGACATATTGGCTAGCCGTCACTGCGCTGCGTCTCGGAGTCAAGTTGGTGGTTCCCATCGGCTGATCGTGAAGTGCGAGGGCACAGTGATGCGGTGTTGATAAGAGATGGACCCATCTATCATTTGAAGAAGAAGAGTTTGATGTCCAGTTGGCTTGCTGACTCGGTCGTAGCCTAGCCATATGATGGGGCCAAGGTCAGCAGCTCAGTTGCTCACATAAGTCCTTGCCGTGCGCCCCTCTTCAGACGGGATGTCGCGACGGACGGTGCTTGATTCGTGAGAGTTTGCGATGAGGCTACCTAATTGGTCGACGAATGAAGTGAAGATGGCATGAGGTTGAGTTTGGGTGGGGAGTGAAGGACTCTTGAGCGTCGCGACAGAGAGGTGATTGACTTGTGGGAGGTAAGAAGGCGCGCCTAGCGCGGTCACTGTCGAAGATTGAGATGTTGGAGAAAGCCAGTGAGTGGTAGATAGAAGAGGGCGTTGAAATCTTGGTCTGGTGGTGAACACGAGTTGAGAGCCTCTATTGGTCTTGCAAGTGGCAGGTGATGAACTGTTGTGGGCGATGGCTTGTTCGGTACGCCTGTGTTCGTTTTGAAACAGGACTTTTCATGTGGATGGGGAGGAGTCCGAAATCGATCGATATATGCGTTCATAGCACCAAATCGACTATAAGGATCCCGTTCGTCTGTTCGTACCATAGTTTCAGCGGGAGCAGAGGTGGTGTGTTGTATGAGGGAATGGTGAATGCCTGAGTAGTAGACCAGGGAGTTTGGAGGGGGCGTGAGTGATGCTATGAATGTGATAAGACTTTCGAAGCGATGATGTCCCAGTACTTTTGCATTGCTCTCGTTGGTCCGTCCATGGCAGGTGATAGAGAGATGTGTGGTGGTGGCGGCGCGGGGTTGACGATGGTGGGTGGGTAAAGTTGGATGTTTAGTGGGTTGTTCGCATGACTTAGGGTGAGCCATCAATAGGAAGATGAGGTTGGCAACAATAGTAGCACAAGCGACATCATCTGTCTGCCTCCGATAACCCGGGGTAGAGGTTGTCATGCGCCAGTATATACAGACGGCATGTCGGTGCAGAAGATGGCCATTGGAAATTCCAACATACCTCAATCCACTTTCAATGACCTTGTGGGCAACACGCAATACTTATCTTCAACTCCTACAAAAGCAAGGAAGTGCCTCTCCGCAACTTAGAATCAAGCGAACGAGTTACGACATGCCATTTGCTAGGCGGGTTGGACGTTTAAGGGGATCGTCAAATCTTTGTGTTTCACCATTACGAGGAGCCTATCATTGACAACTTCGCATGCAAGCCGCGTCTCCCTTGGGGAACTGCCTCTAGCGAGTAAAAAGAAAGAGAATGGAGATGTCGCGCTTGTTGGTTGGGTTGATGTTGGGTGGGAGGACTGAGTGAGCTTGGCTACTACGGCTTGTCGGGTGTTTGTCAGCGAAGATGGCTTGATCATCAGGTTGTTTCCCTGGGTTAGGACAACTGTGTGCTACTAGTAGGGCAAGTCCGCATGAGAAAATCGCTTTCATGGATGGGGAATCTGTATATAGTATAGCGAGGTGTTTTGGTCTGTGCGTTAGGTTCTGTCCGATGTTGAGCGAGACACCCGAACACTTCACTGGGTCTTGTTATTGGAAAAGCTTGCTGATTGAGATCTGGTCAAACACTGCGCTCCTATCGCATCTTCGTCCGTACGATATCCTGAAACTATCCATAGTCTATATCTGTGACATTCCAGTTGAGGAAAATAAGCGAGGTGGCTGGTGGACAAGCAAAGAGTGACCAACAGAACCAATCAGCACACTTGCTCCCAGTGATGCAATTGCAAATAGCAGTAGCCATTAGAAGAGTAGAGACGAACGGCTTCACAAGTATGGCAAGTAAGCTAGAGGTCAGAACAAGGTTCTCGGTGTGGATGTTTCCCGGCGCTGGCGTGAAATGATGCTTAAAGTTGGAGGAGTCCGTGATGAATGTCCGAGCCAGTCAGCAGCGACGGTGACCGAAGATAGAGTACGTGCGCATCACATCACCGAAAGCTTAGGGAGGTATTTCAACGAATCATCTGTTTCGCTGGGAAAATTCTGGATTGGGTGACGCGCGTGGCGGGTGAGTATCGCTTTTGGATTGTCGATGCTCGCAAAGCGTTGAGGGGCGGAAACGACAGGAGTCACTTCGCAATATCCCAGACTGTATCAGTATGATTGGGCTCAATCACGCATCAATATACTAACATTGTTGTGGATTATCCTTATTCCTTGGAACAATTGGAGTCCGGGTATGATCTGGCCTTCAGATACTTCAACTGACTTTTCTTCTCCGGACATCTGAGGCGAAGTAATTTGTTTGCCCACTTTCTTGCCAGAGATTACTCTGCGTCTTCAAACTTGACAATTGCGATCGAAAGGCAATTCGCTTCGCTTTACCTGCCAATTGAAGCTTTTCCCCCGAAGCTGCCTTCGGAAGTTGGAACCAATACGAATCTGGCTTCGTTCGATCTTGAAGGACCAAAACACCTACAGTCGAAGTTCCCAACTCAAGTTGATCTGATAGCTAGCAACGCAGATGCTTTTCAAATGGGCATCATCTAATTGACAGAGCTGGAGATGTCGCACACAAGGTACCCCTCGCCCAATCTGTATGTTACCAATGGCTTTGTCGCCGAGGTTGCTGAGGTCAGTCTCGGAGACACTTCTACCATAATACGATCTTTAAGATAATACCACGGGTGGAGACGCCGCACAAGCTTTCAAGTAATGTCACTATCCGAACATACCATTTGCCATATTCTGTTGCATGCTACAGTCTGCACGAGGGAGTTGACTCTAGCCTCTTGTTCCTCGTTTCGTCCCATCGTCGGAGACCGAACCCAGACCAAGGTCGAACAACCAAAAATCCTTGGTATAATCGGGTTCCTCAAACGTGGTGCCACTGCACATCGAGTCTGGTAGAGGAGGTCACTGCCTCATTGCTTATGTTGGCGACATCCTTGAGATAGCAAAGGCAGGGTTGCATTTTCGAATGTGGAGGTCAGAGTACGTCACTTTAGGTATTTCTACCATGCCACCTCTTGTATTATTATCATATTCAGCTATGGCAAAAACTCTACAAGCCTATTCTGTACTGGCTAACAATTCGATAGTCTTGCTTAGCTTCTCATTGTAGCGAGATATTGCGCTCCCCACCATCACTTTTCCTTCTTCAGTCGCCGAGGGAGTTTGGAACGTCCACAACTCGCAGCAACATGCCTTGAACATATGATACTACGGTGGGAGTGGATTCCCAATGCCGAAACACGAGCTATGGTCACTCTGCTCAGAAGAAAGGATCAACATCTACTACAAAGGTCGAGGTATTTACTCATATTGTTCTACTTGCTTTGTTCAAAAGTGTTTTGCCGAACGAGATTCCAGGGAGCATTTCGATATCCATTTATTGTAGTCAAGGTATACAAAGGCTTCTTGGTCCGAATTAAAGTATCGTTGCTCGAAGTCTTTGTCTCTGACATTGTCGCCTGCATTGTCTCCAAACGATGGCATTGTCTTGTTTGATACACTTCATCGTAGCACAAAAGATATCCTTTACGGAACAATAGCACTGCTTTTTTGCTCGCTACTTATCACATCTTTGGTCCTTCAAGAGTACAGTACAGATCCATAATACTGGTGTTTGATTAAATCATCCGGGCCTAAGGTTCATCTCCGTACTTCGGGCATCATGTGCTTTGAGGAACATAAGCTATATACTTGCTTGCACACAACTTTGGGATGGAGAAGGATATGCAAGAATAAGCCTTGTTCTGGCGTTGAGGTCAATTCCACTCGTGTTGTGTTTGCACGGAAATGCTGGGATTGCCGAGTGGCAGCTGATCCGCAGGGCGTCCGAAGATGCACCAGACAAGCTTCTTTCATCGAAAGCCTTATCCAGGAGAATACTACGAGCAGGGATCAAAGACTCGCACGTTTAAACAATTAGCTGATGTGGCTTGAGTGTGCCTTGAGGTTCAAAATATTCGGGGCCTTCGGTATTGTTTACAGTCGCTTAATTTAGATCTGGATCCCACGTACCCTCTCTTGCAAGCGGTACACATGCTTCTTGGAGTATTGTAGTCTATCTGGGACATGTGACTGAAGCAAAGACCATTTCAAGACTGGCAAACTCAAGAAACACTGGATTGATACACGACAATCAATGAATGCAGATGAATGGCTACTTTGGCCAGGTGGATCTCTGCCACGTGACATTGCGGGGTAACTATCCAAAGAGCCCTTCCTCTTGATTTCGATGACAATACTTGAGTGATGGCTTTCTTCAATGTGTGATAGCCAATACAATGTAGAATATATCTATGACATCAGAAGAAAAGCGAAAATTATTGAAGCGGCGGCCGTTTCCTATCCGTCGAATTTATAAAAGTGACTCGGAGTTGCCCGACGGCTGCCTACCTTAAGCTACCCACTTAAAATCGAAAGCCTGCTCATCGACATCTATCAAGCTCCCAAGTTTCGGATAAGTCAAGACTCTCCAGGCTAAAAACTACCCAGAATTCTTCTTCGACCATCAGTTCCCCTCACATTACCAGAACGATGGCCATCCAAACAGAAGTGGGGGTGGATCCAAATCGGCTCCCTCAGCATGTCGATACCCTTCTTCAAGTGAGAACCGGCAAAATCAAGCCTGTTTTCACAATCTCGGAGAGGTCGGCAATATTCAAGACTCCTCTCAAGTTACCTGTCATGGTCACAACATTGGGCTGTGACGGGGACGAGCAAGCCTTCAAGAATCACGGCGGTCCCGACAAAGCCTTGATGCAATATGCCTCCCAGCACTACGCGCTTTGGAAAGAAGAAATTCCAGAGAATACTCACTTGTTCACTCTTGGAGGGTTCGGAGAGAACTTGGTGACTTCAAATATGGATGAGACCACGGTATGCATTGGCGATATCTATCGGTTGGGAAAAGAGTTGTTGATACAAGTCAGTGAGCCGAGAGCGCCGTGCTACAAACTCAATCATCGATTCGAACTCAAAGACATGAGCCTGCGAAGCCAAAATCGCAATCGCACCGGATGGTACTATCGAGTGCTGCAGCAGGGTATGCTGGAAGCTGGTGATAAGATCTTCCTTGTACAAAGGACATACCCGCAGTGGACAATTGCGAACGTGCAGAAGTCCTTGTACAAGGATATCAAGAATGAAGACGAGATGCAAGAGTTATCTTCTATGCCTGAACTTGGGCTAGAGACTAGGACGATCTTCTTGAACCGGCTGACAAAGAAATTGTTCAAGGATGATTCTGCCAGACTAAGAGGTGGAGAGGGAGAGGCATTGCAGTGGAGTCCGTACAAACTTGTCGAGAAAAGGAAAGAGACACCAAGAATCTCATCTTTCGTCTTCGAAGCAAAGATTCCTTCCGAGCTTGTTACCGACATAAAGCCTGGATCTCACATCCGAGTGAAGCTTGGCAAGGACGGAAAGTTGGTGAGAGCATATTCTGTCGTAGGAGGCGATAGCAATCGATTCGAGCTCGGTGTCGCGCTTGATAAAGATGTATCCAGAGGTGGCTCACAATACTTACACGAGTGTATGGAAGTTGGAGATGAGCTCCAGTTCAGCGTCATAAAATCCGATTTCCCGCTTCAGGAGGACGCAGATTCCCACGTTCTGATCGCCGGCGGGATCGGCATCACTGCGTTTCTCGAGACAGCGAAGTACCTTCAGGAGAAGAGTTTGACTTATCATCTGTACTATGCCTTTCGATCTTCAGAGCATCTTGCTTTCAAGCGGTACTTGGACCCACTAGCTGATAATGTCACCATTCTCGACGGGTCCAAAGGTCAACGACTGGATATCCCCGAAATACTTGGAAAGGCAAGGCCAGGCACTCACATCTACACTTGTGGACCAGATCGCCTTATGTCTGCTATCATATCGACTGCAGAAGCTATGAGCTTTCCATCTTCAAATATCCACTTCGAGGCTTTTACAGCATCAACTTCTGGCGATCCCTTTGAAGCAGAACTGAGGTCTTCTGGAGAAGTGCTGGAAGTAAAGGAGGAACAGACCCTCTTAGATGTTCTAAGAGAAGCTGGCCTGGAAATTGGGAGTAGCTGCGAGGTAGGAAATTGCGGAACTTGCAAAGTGATGGTCTGCAAGGGCAAAGTGGAGCACAGGGGAACAGGGCTTATGGAGCTGGAAAAGGCCAGTTCAATGCTTAGCTGCGTCTCCAGGGGTATTGGAAAGATTACCATTGACTTGTAGGTGTGCTATAGCATTGTTATGTCAGACGACCGCCCTGATCTGGTGTCTCTAAGGGTTGCATTGTGTTTAGCGAACTTGATTGTACGGATCTCTGATCAAAAACCGTTTCACTTCCTTCCATTCAACACAGAAGTCCACGCGTCACTATCTATGTCTGAATGAGAAAATGAAGTACCTGTGCTTCTACAGACGCGTTCTTATCATCCTGTATTCATTTACGCGTTGTCTTGCCATGAGACTTGTTCAACTCAAGTGCACGTAACACCATTTCTTCTCCAAGTGGCAAGAAACATTTCCCAGCATCATCCACCACAAGAGTCCCCACAGTCTTCAAAGATGGCGCGCAAAAATTATCCCCGCGAAAGCGCTTGTCAGCGCGAATGACGGTCCAGACGTGATCTAAATCGTACTTATCAGGAACGATTGTCGGTAGGCCAAACCTCGTGAAGATTTCGTAACTTAATGCGCGTTCAAGGTGACTTTATCTGACATACCGGCAAGAGAACTGAGTTCGGCAGTGACGCATATGCCGATGGAAATCGCTTCCCCATGACCCAATTCTCCTTCTGCAAGATGCTCGATCGCATGTCCGATGGCGTGGCCGTATACCAACATCGCTTGATCAGACGCCGAGTCACGATTCATGGCTACAAGTTTCTCAGAAACGGACATATCGAAGACGCGAGAAAGCCATGTGAAGTCTGATGGAGTTGCTTCGCCGAGGAGAGTTACGAAGTCAGAGCTCTGACATAATGCTATCTCTGATCGAGCGGTCGTTGAGCGACTTTAGAAAGCCTGCGTTGATCAAGATCTCTGCAGGCGCTAGGATGCTTCCGATGAGGTTCTTCCCATAAGGACGTTCAGAGGTTGTCTCCTGGCAAGGGCTGTAGCATCCGAGTTGGAGTGATTGAGGGGCGATACCTTTGTTGGTGGTAATCCTTGGTAAGGATTCTTGAATTCTAGAATCGACATCCTGCGCTGCTGGAATATGATAACTCAAATCGCGTTTCAATTATCCAACTTTCCCAGCAAAGATTCGGGATCTTTTGCTTGAGCGTAGCCCGATTGGCGAGTTGAAGTCAGATAGCGGCTTCTTGTTCTCACCTTCCCATAGCCTCGTAATGCGCAGCAAAAGGTGTTTGCTCGGGCACTGCCACAAGTACAGGTATGGCAGGAGGCGCGGACGACTAGTCGAGGGGTGAGGAGCTGGTTGTCCTGATGGTGGTTTGAGCGTAGATAGAATACTTGTATAAGGCCCTTTTTCTCCGCTTTTGAAATGTTGTACCTAGTTTGCTCTCTTGCTGTTCGCCTTTTTGTTCTTATAAGAAGCTGAGGTTAAGAACAAAATAGCGGAGGTTGCTGAAGAGGTCCTCCGGGTCGTTTCTATGGGTCCAGATGGCGGTCTCTAGGATCAAAAGAGCTGGGCTGTCAAGGACGACAACAGACTGCGATCAATGAAAATCTCGAAGGAATGGAGCCTTTGTGTCGAGAGTACTGCCAAGCCAAACCGAAGACCAGTGGATATTGCGCGCCACATCCTTTTTTGGGCTGCATGGTATTTTAGGCTTCTGGATATTTCGGAGCTCGAGGTTGTGCTGAAGTCAGCGTTCGATGGCTTTTAATACGTGGGAGTTGTAAGTGAGGAGATCTGCGCCCAATTTGTGGTAGTCAATAACTCCAAGCTTAATTCATCACACGGCTCGACAGCATCTCCTTTTGAGAACAGGAGATGGACCGATCAGTATTGACAAGACCCACTCACATAGTCATATAGCAACATTCTGCATGGGCTTTTATCGGACTCTACAAAGTGGCGACGAGTCTTTTCTGGAGTACACAATGCGGCCGGAGTTGGTCTTTCGCTAACTGATGGTGCCGTCTTTGACCGCAAATCATTCCTATTGTATGCATTATCTTATTGGACATACCTCGTAAGCCTGGCGTTTGTTGATCCGGACGGACTTGCTATCATGGTTCTATCCTTCCTCGAAAACCACTGCTTCCTGTGGATTCATGGCGTGACTCTAACACGGCGTTTTCCAATCCTGTCAGGGCCGCATAGAACCCCTGGACTTACATCAAACGGGAAGCTCGAGATTTTGCAACAGGGCATTGGAGAGCTCTCCATTCCTGAGGAGATGAAATGCAGTTTTGTGACTCGTGTTTCCCCTACCCTTGTGGATTCGATTCTGTTGAGCTCCGTCACGGTCTAACAGCCGAGATTCCCATTCACTTGCATGCCTAATCCCGAGGGTGTTTAAGGCGTAAATATCGAGGTGTCTCTCTGAACGCTTGTCTACTATCTATACATAATATACAACCCAAACGCCAGATATGAGTGTTCCGATCTAAATAAGAGCCTGTCCCTTAAACATCCCATCCTTGACCTCCGCCACAACATCCCTCCTATCATTCTTCCCCACAAGTACGATACCCCTGCCTCTCCTCCCCATCCTTCCGGTCCGTCCAAGTCTATGAATGAAATCTATGGTCGAATGTGGTACATCGTACAGAACAACATGTCGTACAGCCAGGGTATCGATACCTCTGGATCCCAGATCAGTCGTTACCACCACCTTCACGTTGTTCAACTTCCGCTTGACAGGCGGAGCGACGTGGCCCATGGGCACATAATTGGGCTGATTGTCGGCGAGGGATCCGGGGTGTTCTGCTTTGGGAGCATTGAGTGGCTCTGCAGATGTGAATGAAGCGAGCATCTCCGATTGCCTATGGTCAGGCGTATCTCGACTTAGCGCAATGGCGTCGATCCCCTTCGAAGCGAGATAGTCTGCAACTTCCTGGGTCTTTTCTCGCTCATTGACAAACACCAGGATTCTCTTCACGTCAATCATTCCTTTGACAGGACCATCGTGATCAGCGGCTGCTTTTCCGATTGACCAGATTGCATCGGCACAAGCGAGGTTTTTGTTTCCTTGGTAAGGAGCGCGCTCGACGTCTACAACACCGAGTTGGACACGACGAGGAATGGCGTGGAGGTTGGGTGTCACTAGACGTTGGATGTCTGGGAATCGTTTTCTGAGATATCCATCCAGACTACGTGGGATTGTAGCAGAGCATAGAATGAGCTGCTTCAAAGAAGGGGTGGCACGATCGATAATTGCCGAAGTGAGTGGAGCAAAACCGCGATCCATAAGGGAATCGGCTTCATCGACAATTAAGTGGGTGACTCTCGAGAGGATGTTGGGATCTGAGTCGGCAATGGAGGAAAGAAGATGGGGTGTAGAGACCAGGATGTCGATTCCCTTGGGAGAGAAGAGGCGATTCCGAATGACAGTGCCACTGAACGAAGATGAAATGACAGCAGAGCGGAATTTGATGGTATGCGAGAGGCTCTTGACAAGATTCCCGACTTGAGTAACAAGTTCCGATGTTGGTACAAGGATGATTGCTCTTGGTCGTCCAGTGGTAGGATGTGGCATATTTGACAAAGGAGGAGAAACCAATGTCAAGTCGTTTTGTCGTCGACGTTCTTCGGCCAATGCCTTCTCGTGTGCCTCGATATCCGCATCTTCTTGCTCCGCCAACTTGACAGCATTGATCATGGGCAGCACATATGATAGAGTCTTTCCAGATCCAGTTTCTGCAGCAATCAAGAACTCTTCCCTCGTAGTATCCTTCCTCCTCTTCGATCCTTTGTCTCCCAGAAGTCTCGGTATGGCAATCTTCTGCACCGGAGTTGGTACCAGATCCTGCATTCCTTGAAGGGCTTGTGTTGGTATCGCAGCCTTGATTGAATCTAAAAGGTTGAAATTGTTGAACGAGTCCACGTCCGCAATCCTTTCTTTGATTCTCGTCCTCTGATCGTATGACACAGGGGCCAGTGTTCTCTGCATCTTCAGTGCTTTGAAGCCACGATCTTTCCGATCTTTCGAGCCTCTACCGGCAGGTCGCTGAGGTCCTTCACTCCTTGCTGCCACCGTTGTATTGTCTGATCTGCTGCCCTGGTCTCTTTCGGGAATTCCTCTAATTCCTGCTACCTTCAAATTCATGCCACCAAATGGCCCATCTTGACGACGTCTTCCGGGACGCCCTGCTTCGCCCGATCTACTTCCTTCTGATCCAACCCTGCTGGCTTTCGCAAGTCCCATCCGATTTGGTCGCGCATTTGCCTTCGAAGCCTGATACAGACTCGCTGTCTGCTGGGAACGGCTCTTGGTTTCTGCGGCAGGAATTCGAGCTGCTCTGAACATGCAGAGCAGACATGTAGATGGCTTTGGTCGCAGCATTGTGTATGAAAGTTTACCGCATGTCGACCAGGTGGAGGGCTGTAGGGTTGGAGGGTTGGTGTGAGACCGATCTGCTCAGAGCACGGAGGGTGGAAGATACTCAAAATATTTACAGGGGTTGGAAGAACGTTGATCCGGCGCATATCTCTGCTTGCGAAACTTACCATTGTTATCCAAACATGCCGAGCTTCCTGCAATCATAGTGGAGGGTAAATTTGAACTTGATGAAAATGTTGTCTTGTAGGGGATTGAAAGTCTGTATTTTGCCTCAGCCCCAAGCTGATCCATGAAGATATATCACACATCTACATCCGACGGCTTGGGACATAGCAAATCTTTCGAGCCTTTCTCAAGACTCGAGATAGCAAAGAAAAGACGCCATAGAACACCATATATCCTTTCCCAACGCCTGCAATGCCATATACGATTTCTTCCAGCACCTCAGCTAGTCGCGAACAAGCTATCCTCATCTCTCAAGTACTCTCCGCAATCCGCCTGCCTGAAGCATGTGATACCCGTTGGATCTAGTCTCCGCGCTTCTTGTGTGCTCCTCGCCGTGACTCCAAAGCCCAACGGTGTGTCGTTCATCGAGTATACTATGACACCCTGATGCTCTGGGCAATCCTCCGACCATCTGCCAACATGCGCTTTGACAATATGACCACCATACAAGAACGGCATCTCTCCGTTCGCCTTGACCCAGACCTTATATCGTGCGTGTTCTGCGAGGATAGGAAGCGCCGTGATGTGCAGTCTGAACTTTCCGGTCTTGGTGAACTTCCCGAGACAGGTTCCCAGTGACAGGAGCTTTTCGCGGGCTACTGAGACTGCAAGATTGGCGAGGGAGAGGCGAACATAATAACATCTCGACTGAAAACAAGTTAGCACGAGCACAATCTGCTGTAAGCTGTGGGAAGACAAGCCTGGTGGAGGCGGAAGACGAATCGATCAGCGTTTGGGCCATTATCCAGAGGAGCAATGAGATTCTTCAAGGAGCTGCCAGTATAGTTGGCCAGCTTTGCAAACAGGGTCTGCGTCTCGGTTTCGGTGAGGGGGCGCATTGTGAGGATTTTCGGTGGTGATGTGGGGGATGTGGGTGCCAGGAAAGTTCGCTGTGATTTTTTGAAGCTCTGGATATTTTTTTGGTCCATCGGGCGGGGAAGTTTTTCCGATCCGATGAATTTTCCTCGAAGCGGCCGCGTCCCTCAAAATTTCCCTCCATCTCCATTGAAATACGCTTGAATTTCAACTACACCTACAACTTCCGACACAATGGCTAGAGTCCCAGCAGTCAAGAGGCGAAAGCTCACTCCGCCTCCTACGGATGGCGAAGATTCGTCTCCCTCAACCCTCGACAATGCCTCCGAACCAAGCGCATTTTTCAAGCAAGCATCGAGTTGGAATTTAGAGCAAGACTATGAGACCAGACCTCGCAAAGGAAAGAAGAAGGACAAGGAGAGTACGCGACTGCCAATAAAGACATCAGATGGACAGATACAGGAGCTTGAGGTCGTCGAAGAGGTCAAAGATGACGAGAGTGACATGGAATGGTTGGGTGCGGAAGAATCAGAAGAGGAGCCAGTCCAGCAGAAACCGACCGTCCCAATGCGACAGCAGATACTAGAGGCACAAGAAGAAATGGCTCGGATTGCATTGATGGTCACACAGGAAGATCCGGAGGAGCACGTCGGAGCTTTCAAAGCTTTGGCGCAATTTGGACAGTCGCACAATACCACGATCAAGAAATTGGCTCTGAGGGTTCAACTGGCTGTATACAAAGATGTCATTCCAGGATACCGGATACGACCGTTATCCGAAGAAGATATGGAGACCAAGGTGTCGAAGGAGGTGCGAAAATTACGGGCATACGAACAGGCACTGGTCGGTGGATACCAAGGATACATCCGGGAACTGTCCAAACTTTCGCAGTCTGGAAGATCTGGCAGGTCTGGAGGTTCCAAGGACAGCGGACCAAGTTTGGGGAGCGTTGCTATTTCCTGTGCATGCACTCTCCTGACGGAAGTTCCGCATTTCAATTTTCGTGGGGATCTACTGAAGATCCTGGTGAAGAAGCTCAGCACGAGGATGATGGATGAGGATTTCGTGAAGTGCAGGGAGACGATAGAAACACTGTTCAAGAACGACGAAGATGGAACTCCTTCTCTGGATGCGGTGTCGATCCTGACCAGGATGATGAAGGAGAGGTCATACCGTGTGGACGAGAGTGTGCTGAACACCTTTCTCCACCTGCGACTGTTGACGGAATTCTCATGGCGGGCTTCAACAAATCATATTGACAAACCCGAGAACAAGTTTGAGAGGAAGATCAAGGAGAAGAGGGTGTTCCGTACGAAGAAGGAGAGGAAGATGATGAAGGAACGGAAGATTGTCGAGAAAGAGATGGAACAAGCTGATGCAACTGTTAGTCACGAAGATCGTGATCGGATGCAGTCCGAGACCTTGAAGTTGGTATTCGTCACCTACCTCCGGATATTGAAGTTGAGATCTCCCCATCTCATGGGTGCTGTTCTGGAAGGATTGGCTCGATATGCACACCTCATCAACCAAGACTTATTTGGTGATCTCCTAGAGGCGTTGAAAGACTTGATCGGTCATGCCGAGACTGGAGACGATGTCGAGGAGGACCCAGAAGATATTGAGACCGAGCGTAATTTGACCCGCGAAGCACTCCTATGTATCATCACGGCATTCGCACTACTCGAAGGTCAGGACGCCGCCAAGGCTCAAGCGACACTGAGTCTAGATCTCAGCTTCTTCATCACCCATCTCTACCGAACGCTCCACGCACTCTCCCTCAACCCAGATATCGAATTAAATGCCAAATCCTTGCATCTCCCCGATCCGAATATGCCTACTTGGACACACTCCGAGAACAAAGTCAACATTCAGACAACGACTGTGCTTCTCCTCCGCTCACTCTCTTCTATCCTCACACCTGCTCTTGCAGCACGTGCTGTACCACCATTGAGAATAGCAGCCTTCACGAAGCAGCTCGCTACGACATCACTGCATCTTCCTGAGAAGTCGTGTATTGCGATGACCACGTTCTTGGGCAAAGTCACAAAGATTCAGGAGAAGAAGGTCGCATCGTTGTGGAATACGGAAGAGAGAAGAGGTGATGGAGTCTTTGATGCTCTGACTGGCGAGGTTGAGGGAAGCAATCCATATGCTGCTACTATTTGGGAGGGGGAGCTGCTGAGGAAGCATTTCTCTCCTAGTGTAAGGGATGGTGTGAAGGCTATGGAGAAGAATGTGTTAGGTTTGAGGTAGAAAAAATGGATAATGTGTGCAACGATACCAATATGTGCACATCGTGAACGATTATTTCAACTCTCTCTGTGGGTTCAACAAGGTAGTATTGCTGAGTGTCACGCTTACGAAGCATCCCACTGTTCATTGATCATGGATTCTGCCTGCAAATCTTGAACATAGCAACTACGTATCACAGGAAACATACGAAAAACTACGAAGGATCTTTATTGTCGGACTGTCCAAGATCTGCTTCTGAGCGTCGAGCAAGAGCCTCGGCTTTTGGTCTCGTCCCCTTCAACCTCCCAAAAAACAACATCCTTCCGCTATCCTTTCAATCAGCCTTCCGAAGTCTAAAAACAAGATCCAAACGTCCCGCATTCATCGTGACATTATCCTGCATATCCCGAAAACAGCGCGTTCCATCATCATCCGGTCCAAACTCAACCGTGTACTTGGATACAAGCAGAGCAGTAAGATGCGAGATCCTTCTGATAGCCAAACGTTGACCGACGCATGAGTAGCGGCCTGATTCATGTCAGCAGCAGACCGTCAGTGTAATGCAAAGAGACTTACCCATCGAGAAAGGATTGTACGCTCGCTTATCAATCACCATCTCAGGTCTCGTCGTCCAACGCTCAGGAATGAACTCGTCAGCCTTCTCGAAGCAACTCTCCACTAATCACTGTCAGCAAGTCCTCATCAATGGCAAAGCACGGGAGTTGACCCCATCTAGCGATAGAATATCGAGGTGCGAGGATCGTCGTTCCGCCTGGAATGTATCTTCCGGCAATAGTCAAACCTCCAGCGGGGACGATTCTACCAACACCTGTGGGAAGAGGTGGCCACAATCGTAAGGTTTCCATGATCACGCTCTTCAGAACCGGAAGTCTCAAGACTGCTAGGAACTCCGTGACGGAAGAGATCTTCTTGATTTCGTCGAAGATTTGGTCTTGATATTTTGAATACCGAGCGAGGTACGCGAATAGGGCGGTGAGTGTTGTTGCTGTTTGGTCGCTATACACCCGAAATATTATACGAGTACATTGTTGTGGTGCGGAAACTTCTTACCTGCCAACGATGTTTAGGACCAGAGCATCGCCTTCAAGATAGTTCGAATCTTCTTCTAGATGTCCAGCTGATGCACTGAGCAAATACGAAGCGATGTCTGGAACAGGAGGCTCGTTCTGGGTGGGAGTTAGCTGGCCTGCATCCTTGGAGACCCATGAGAAATCACTTACCACCATTCGCTCTCTCAAACTGGCCTTCGTGTAGTTGATTAAGGACTTCCAACCATTGAGTTGCATCATAGGTTTGTTGCCGAGTCGTCCAAACCTGATTCAGATGTCAATACGAGCGCACAAGGGTAGCAAGAAGCTGCAAAGGTATTTACCAGGGAACAGGAGTAAGGGCTCCGAACACGCCCATAAAGTTGCGGACTCCCAAGACCGAATGGTGAAACTTATTCTCGAGCAACTGGCCGAAAGACTTCCCAAATGAAAGATCACTCATCACATCGGATGTGAAGAAGCCGAACTTTGCATACACATCGACAGGACGATCAACAGATTCAGCGATAAGCTGGTCAAACTGCTCTGCGTACTTGATGATTCGGGAATCGTAGTCACGGACAGCTTTGAACATCAGTAGCGGATCTCGAGAAGGATGCAAAGCGTAAGATTACATACCAGTTGCACTTAACGCCTTATCCCAGACACGTCTTCTCTGATCGTGAATGACGGGGTTGCGAATATTGGCGAGGCTTTGTAGTGGGTAAAGTCCATCATACCAGTCAGATCTGAAGCAGGTGCTTCCAGGTGCGTTCATAGCGACCAGAGCTTCAGGGTGGAAGATACTGACTTCCTCAGGACCTCAGAAAGATGTCAACGTCACTTCGCATCGTAGAAGCTTGGCAGAGGAAGCTCACCTGTTCTGACGAATGTGCCATATCTGTGGCACAACTCGTCCATGAGGAGATGGTTCTTCGAGTTTCTGACCTTCCAGGCATGCCATATCTTCGAGGTTCTTGCACCTATGGGACCAGGAAAGCTGTGGAGACGATGGAAGAAGAGTCTGTAATTGAAAATGCTTGCGAACAAGGAGGTGAGATAGACGACAACGACATGGATCTCGGCTTGGACTGCCAGAGACGCAGTCTTATGAACGTGCAACTCCAGAAGGTACAAGATTGGGAGCAGAACAATAAAGAGGCAGCCATACACTGGAGCCAACATATGGTGTTCACCGTGAATGAAGTACGTCCAGTGGGAGAGAAGTCCAAGGATGGCTGCCCACAGGACATGAGTCTGGGTCAGCTGCATGGTGGCTGCAGACTTCGAGAGCAAGATTGCAGATTGGAGATAAGGAAAAGGAAAGAGACGACCGCGTAGAAATGGAGGAATAAAGGTGCTTTGTTCAGCGAGTAGATAGATAAAGAAATATGAGTGCCACTTCTCTGCGCACAAAAATCATAATCAATGAGCGAATTGCTGATTGAATTCACCTACTGCTGGTCTCTAGACTCATATCTATAAGCTGCTCACTCTACTTGAGTGCTGCGCTGCAGGGAGGGAGGGAGGGTGAATATGAAATTTGCACAGCAGGGGAGTAGGAGTACACGAATTGAATTGGCCGAAGGAAAACAAATGCTGCATCACAAAATCCAAGTATTTGGTTGAGCATCAGAGCATATCTCGCTTCTCTTCAAGCGTACGTCGACTGCGGTACATTTCGTGGGGTGATCTGCCGACTTTGCTCATTGTACAGCAACCCTGGGGAATTGATTGGTCCGGCCAACGTAGCAGTGCCAAAGACGACTTTAGCAATTTGTTTCGCATGCGTTGTGACTCAGTTATCTCGAATTGTCAGTTTACGATGTTGCTCAAATTACGATCTTCGGGGTACTTGCTGACCGTACAAGCCCTTTCGTCTCGCCCCTTCTTCTTCAAGTTAGTGTTGCTGTCCACTGTCAATTGGAATGCGACACTTGGAACGCAAGATATTCAACGAATCTTCAACGTCATCAATCGCCCAGGCAAAGAGCTCTTCTTTCTTTGGGCCTATTTCACTTCATTTCTGAGTACATGCGCCTCAAATCCCAGCAATCTCGGTGACCTGTTCCCAATTGAATGATTGCTTCAATGATTCCTGCTGTGAATATGACCAAAGGAATAGAGACAATTGTGAATGCAATTGAAGCCCTCAAGGAGATCCAAATTACAGATGCAGCCACTGCATCTCTCGCAATCAAGAACCACACCGGTACAACAATCGACCATGAAACAATACCTGCTGAACAGCAAAACCTACATCTCGCATCCCGAGACTTGATGTTGAAGGGCTATGACTTGGAGAAAGACGTGGGCTCGGAGTGGGCTCGAGCAATGAAGTCTGACGCCTCGGATCTTGTCTCTCGGCCAACTGCGAAATACTTCGCACCGTCGCAGATCTCTTCAATGTCCCGGGTATCCAAGTCCCTCGACTCTGCCACGACTGCGGTCCTGCTTTTAGCGACGTCATGTATTCCCGAGACCTCGAGGAGATCCATGCCATGGAAGGCTTGCCAGATGTCTTTGGCCATCGAGTTAGCTTGGCAGTCGCGATTCGTCGAGCTGCGACGTGGGCATGCGATATCACCTGCGATAGTTGTGTCTGCAAGGTTGGATACTGGGCTGATCAGGTTGCGTACATTGTTCTTGTTGTTACAATGCAGGATGAACCATTACTTGGAGCTCGAGAATGGATGATCCAGGACTAGTTTGTTGGATGTGTTGCTCTTTGGCCGATTTCTCACTCATTCCTTGTGTATGAATTCGATCTTATGGCAGAGCTGTCGTTTGAAGAAGGTGCGATGGGCGACCGGGATGTGGTAGACATCTGAGTGTGTCCCTCACGTACTACCATTTTCTAGATCAGCTTACTGAAGCAAAATCTCGAATAAGAACGCTTACATGATTTGACTTACACGCCAGCTGAAGTACATTTTCCAATCAGGAAACCATGTCGTGGCTTTCAACATGCATGGTATGGATGTTATCGTGGAAAAGTACCGAGAATTGGTCACAACATTAGACTGAAGGCACCATGTAGCAATCAAAGTCCGCCCATTCTTATCTTATCTTCGGTAGAACTCGCGTGAGCATGATTTAGCAGCATATGGAGGCAGAGGAGCATCGATCACAACAGACAGTCGGTAAAGATCGTTGTTGTTGGATGTCGTTGTCGCCCCGCTAGTGATACTTTTCGGCGTGTTTGAAGCTAGCAGCCGATAAGGCTGTAAGGATTATTTAGTAGCTTAGCCTCCCCCACCTCTCGACGACGACGCCGGTCAACCATCTATCCACAACATCTTTTGGAATCTATTTCTTACCCGTTGACCCAGGTGTTCTGAGTGAAAAGGAGAAACAAGCGTTGCGTGAAGTCCTGAGCTGAAACATCATGTTGGCTGGACCAACGACAGAGGAGAGTCCGCTTCTCGGAGAACCCGATCCCTCGACTACTCCCACCGTGGTTACACAAGATGTTGACCCCCACCCTCGGATGACTCTCCGAATAGGCGCGGCAATGTATTCGTTCGCTTTTCTCGGTTTGTTTACTTCGTCGATCGGAGTGATGCTACAACCACTCACCCGACACTACTCCTTGACCGACATCCACGTCTCTCTCGTCTTCGTCGTCGGCCCTGTCGGTTACATTATCGCAGCACAGCTCAGTAGTTCAGTACACTGGAAACTCGGACAAAGAGGCGTTTCCGTGATTGCACCCACTTTACACATTCTTGGAGTCTTGCTGGTTGCCACTCATCCTCCCTTCCCTGTCGTGTTGGTAGCATTTTCTGCTGTGGCCTTGGGAGCTGGATTTCTCGATGGGTCCTTGTGTGCCTGGGCTGCAACAGTCCATAATGCAAATACCGTCACTGGAATGCTGCAAGGCTCATATTCTGTCGGGGCGGCCATTGGCCCTGTCCTTGCTGGGACAGTTTTGCCTGCGTGGAACAGACCTTGGTATGACTGGTATTATGTTCTCGTGAGTCCCTGCTCAGTCGATGCCATACAGTGCCGTCATGTTGACATTTGCTAGGTTGCAGCTTCTTTCATCGAGCTGTGTTTACTGTCTTTCGCTTGTCGACATGAAAATGCAACAAAGTATCGTGCGGAGAAGCAACTCGAAGAGGCCTCTCTAAAACATATATTCAAGTATCGCGCTACTTGGCTAGCAGCTGTGTATTTCTTGGCTTATGTTGGCATCGAGACGGCAATATCCGGCTGGACTGTACCATTCATGCTTCGATATCGCCACGCATCACCATATTTGGCTAGCATGTGTTCATCTGGGTTTTGGAGTGCCATGGCTCTCGGACGATTCACTTTGGGTGTCGTGACTGACACAATTGGCGTGGTTCGAGCGACCGTCGGCTATTTTCTCGTCACAATCACGTTCCAGGTTACATTTGCTTTGGTGCCGGGAAATACATCATCCGTGGTTTTAATGAGTCTCATTGGTTTTTTTATGGGCCCCATGTTCGCCTCTGGGATTGTTATGGTCACTCGACTCTTGCCTTCAGAGTTACATATTGCGACTGTCTCATTCGGGGCATCTGCGGGACAAATCGGAGCTGCATTATTCCCATTCGGCATCGGGGCTTTCATTCAGAGTGTCGGGATTCGCATATTCCCATTCTCAATTGTTGTTCTCTCTTGTCTTGCATTTCTGTCCTGGCTCCCTTTCCTATCTCAACATTCAATGGTCATTTCTGGTTCTTGTATTGATGAGGGAGAGTCCGACCCCGCGCTGGCGCGGACCATGGGTAATGGTTCTCTCCCTCCATAGATTCTTTTGGCTAGTAGAAATCAGAGCTTATTTGTCACATGCGCTACTCGCAGCTGGCTTCCTCGTTGTCTCAATGCCCCGTTCCGCAAGTATTGAGTCGAGGATCTACATTGAAGTCACTTCACCGCTACGAACTTTTTATGCCTGGAAAAGCTTCACTGATGGTAGGCAACACCGAAATGAACGCATGCTGCTTGACAAGACACTGACTCATTCCTCCTTTCTTCAGAAGAGTGGACACTTCAAGAAGGCAATCGCTATACAAGAGACTGGACTCTTGCGATGCCGATACCCTCCCACAATACCCGCGGATATATGCTGCATAGATTGTTGCGACTGAAGTCAACTTTCCAAAGAAAATTCTCTATCCTAAGATTCGCATCAGAACTAGATCTCTCAGTTGACTTGTATCCCCAGCTCATATAGCCTTCTAGTGTTATATGATCATAGAGTATAACGGAATTCGGCTAGATCTTCGATGATGAAGGCTCCTCGGTTTGCTCTCTTATTGCAAACATAAAAATACACACTTAATAAAGTCACAAGAATAATGGAGAGACAATTGGCCCTGGTGCCATGTTCTAGTCAGCTAATGAACAATGGACGAGATTGACCCCAGAATTGGACAGAACTTACGTGATTGTAGCATAGATGCCCGGAAGATACTTTGGAGCGTCCTGAGAGCGGAACACAAGAGAACCTGCGATTCCCCCTGTCCCTCCAAAACTGATCAAGCTGGCACTACAAAATGCTCGTTTCCAAGAGCCTCTGATGTTGTTTGCTTGGTAAACCATGACTGCCGGGATGTTCGCACTACAGCCTGCTGTGACGAGCAAGACCCCAAGGTACTGTGACCCTGGCACTTTCGTATAGGCCATGAGGCATAGTCCGACGACCGACATAGAAGAGTTGAATATCACGCAGGGCCCTCGAATACGATACTTGTCGCAAACCCAGCCTTCGAGGAACATCACGACGTTGGCGAACAGGTAAGGTGGCGAGCTTAGGACCTGAGAAATTTCTGTGCTGAAACCAAGCTCCCCTTTTAGGATCAATGGAAGATAGAACCCGACAGAGTAAGCTCCGATAGTTGCGCAACTGAGTATACTGTTAGCAGAGACATTCTACAGTATTGATGAGGGCTCACTGACAAAAACATCAAGGCGAAAACCCAGACCTTAAAGTCAAGAGCTGGTGTCAGAAAATTCGTCCAGGAAAATTTGTCGCCTTCGGCATCTTGTCGATCTCTATTGATTCGTCTGATGATGTAATCCGCCTCATCTTTGGACAAGAAGCTCCAGGCTGTATGAGCACGCTCAGGGAAATCGACCATGAAAATATAGCCAAGTATGCCGATCAGACAAGTAATAATTCCTTCCATGATGAAGATCCATCGCCACGCTCCATAACCTGCGAGGCCTGCCATTTGTGTGAAGAGCAGCGCAAAGATACCACCGAAAGCGGACCCAAGGACTCCAATGAGGTACCAGATTGAGAAACGTTTGTGCATATCGTCTGTAACGAGCGTTAGAGCCTGCATATGTGGAAGAGCAGAGTATCACTTACAGCGAGAGTACCACATGGAGAGCAAGTAATATTGACCCGGAAAACATCCTGCCTCGAGAGCACCTAGAAGTATTCGAAGTGCCGTCAGAGCCTTCCAGTCGTGAACAAAACCGAAACACTTCAATAAATTAGCCAAAGCTTGAGAAGGAGTGCGGTAGCCTGACCATCATCACCACTCCCCATATCAACACAATCGTGGACAGGAACACTCTAGGTCCAATCTTGCGAATAGCAAGGGTGGCCGGAAATTGAAGCAGGATATACGGTCCAAAGAAGACCAGAAGGACGATGGACTAGAACAAGATGAGTTGCGGATTACAGTGAAGTTAACGGAATACATACGTATCGAGTGCCAATTCCTAGACCCAACTCTTCTTCCATACTATTAATTGATCAGCACAAAGCACGGTAACCGAAGTAGGGAAGTATTCCTCACCCAGCGATGTTGGCATTGGAAATATTTGCCCTATCCAGGAAGGAGACAGCTTGCATCAGTCCGAGAACAATGAGAAGACGCCGATCAACCTTGTGAATGATCTTCCTCTGCTCCTTATGGGTGTACTTCTCGTCGATGTCCTGGTCATGTCGTGACGCTTGAACCTGAGGTTTGTCCAGATGCTCGATAGCTTCGGTGTTTGGCTGCATCTCGAAGTCTTTTTCGTTGTTAGCCATGATAATCTATGGAACCTGGTACTGATTTGCGATATTTATTCGAAGTAGATGGACTGTGGAATGATTCAAACATGCAGCACTTCCAGGCATTGCCTGGGACCCTTCTTTTGTACTCCAGAATGATGCCGACGGTGGCTTCAGCTGTGGATTTGTGGACGAGCGGGGAACATGGCCAAGAGTGTCTCTTGAAGCATTTGGCGAGATACTACTGGGCGGTAATGTAACTGGGTTCTATTCTTTTCCTCTCAGAGGGCTCAAACCTGATAGCCGGCCGAGCAATGAATTTTTCTTTGACTCGTTTGTCCATTACCGAGAGTGCCGAAGGGGGTGAGCTTTCCTTCTTGTCATACATCGATCTTCCTCCTAGTGCTACCCCACCGCTGGGACGTCCAAGCTAGCTATTCTGCATTCATCTGTGGTGGGCCTGGGGTAGTCTGTGGGGAGACCCTGTTCGGGTTTGGTCACAATTGCAAAAGGCGGGGATGGAATTTCATCATATTCGCTTGCACCATCCCACTTAGCCGTCTGCCTCTTTGCATTTCCAATATGAACCCCAAGAATCACCGAGTACACCGGCTCTTTTCCAAGTCGAGGAATTGCAACAACGATTCTCTTCCTAGCACGTAGAGCCAGCCTGCAGCTACTTTGAATGATGTCCGCAACTGCGGGAGAACGTGCAAGGATTGTGTGCACTCAATGCCACACCCGCAAAGTATGTTCATCAACACCAGCACATAAATGTGCCGAGCGGCGCACCTCGAAGTGTACCGAGCTGACGAATTTCTTCGAGGTCAAATGCGATCTACAAGATCAACCGCATAGAGGCACTTGCGGGAACTGTGTCCGACTCAATCACGTATGCGTGTAAGAGCCCATGAGTATCTGTCTCGTCTCGATTCTGACATAAAACTAGACCTCGAAGTCGTCACAGGTCATCCGCAGGACAGAAGAGAACATCATATGAAGCATTCTCGCCTGTCTCGATACAAGATGCTCCGCAGCATGAGAAGATCAACGTTCCAACTACAATACCCCCGCTACCACAACTCAGATCCGCTGCCAGACCTGAAACAGAGCCACCATCCAATGAAAGGAGATCATACCCTCTGGGATATATTGGCGAACAGTCGTTGATGTCCTGGCCTTCTGCAGATGCTATTAGCGATACCAGCGAATATGGAGCCTTCACAGATCTCACCAATGACATGATCCTCCGAGTCATCGGGGCCGCTACTTTGCCTTCAAATATTGCCATGGAAGCATCGGCTGACATCTACTTCAAACACTTGTATCATCGTATACCTATAGTAGATCCATCAGATCTTGATCCCGAAAGTCCTTCGGTGCTTCTTTTCCAGGCAGTGGCATTGGTTGGAAGCGTCCTCCGTCATCCTCGCGGGACGTCCTCTCTGGCTACTTCAGAACAGTTCTATGTGAAAGTCAAAGCATTACTCAATCACGGAGGAGAGAAGGACCCTTTAACGAGGCTGAAAGCTGTCTGCCTGATCTCATTGTGGCACACGAAACCGCCTTTGGACCTCAATTTTGACAGTGGTTGGTACTGGATCGGCGTATCAGTCCGTCAACTATTCCAGATGGGCCTACATCGGGAAAGTAGTTATCAAACTCTACTTCACGCTTCTACTGCCCGCAGAATTGCTTGGTCCATTTACGTAAGTGTAACCTAACAGCTTGCTAGGCTGTACTGATGGGTCAATTAGATCCAAGACAAGTTTGTCGCTGCCGCCTATGGAAGACCAATGGGTATAAACCCTCATGAATTCAGTGTGGCACCGGTCCAAGTTTCAGACTTTGGCAATAAGACGGAAGAGGCACATATCTTCATCGCATTTACAGGCTTGGGGACTGAGCTCGGCAGGATGCTTGACTTGGCATCTCGTCTGACAAAACCATCTTCAGCACAGGTATGTTGATGATACGGCTTTTACATCTATTGATGACAGAATCGCGAGATCAGAGGCAATCCGCTAATTCGCATTTCCGAGCAGGCCATGGTGATTCTTGATGCACTCAAAGCGTGGGTGGAAAGTGTACCAGAAAACATACGGCTGTACAGAGACCACAGAAGAGCCTATCGACCAGGTATCTATGAGCTTTATATGTGTTATTTTACTTGCATCATCACTTTCTTTCACGTATGCGGGCATGCAATTCGTTCGACCACCACTTCGTTGGCTTCACTCGTTGCATCTTCATGCATCGCACGGCTGACCGAGGAGTTGGACCACCGAGATGACATCAACTATATGACCTCCATCAACAACTGGTATCTCATGGTAGCGACTGTCCCTCTTATTCATTACGAAGGAAGTCACATGGATTACGGTGGGACTTGCACAGAAGAACTGGAGATAATCGTTCGGGCTTTGAAGCAAATGCAGCTGAAGTGGCCACAAACGACGACCATCTTAAACACGGTGGAGAGGTTACGTAGATCGAAAGGAGATGGGGGATCATCTGCCATGTCGCACGTGTTTGTTCCTGCCATACATTCTGGAGAGCGGGACCACTTGTCCATGGAGTCTCTCCTTGAGCTATTTCCCTTCCCTCCTAGCATGTGTCCCAGAATGGGACTGTTCGAAAATGTTGTCACCACTCAATGTAGCATCTCAACTTCTCAGTCTGCAGATTTAGGCGCTCTTGATAATTTCGGATGGATTTTCGATGAGTGGTTTGAGATGGCGCATGCAAGCTGAGATAGCTCAATAGCTCTGTACTAAATATATACCAAGTATAGCCTCCAACAGTATACAGTTTCCGACGATTGGTCTAGTCTTAATTCCGTCTCACGGCTCACATCGGCATCGAAGAACAAATTGCTCTCCACCATTGCCGAGCATGTCCATCTATCTGTCTTGGATGAGGGCCCCCCCTTCGGCTGCCCTAGGCACTTTCTTAGGCGAGGCCTCCTAGCGTAACCGAGACAGCCGAGCACGCCAGCCGAGTGGGGGGCCGGGTACCGGGTGCCGGGGCAATGCCAGGATACTGCTGCTAGAGCTGTATCCCTGATGTGTGTCTGCGAGGCTACGAATATCCCGTTCATATAATAGCAGCGTAGTATGTTTCTTTCAAATTCTGCAGCTTGTTGTATTGTCATTGTTTTTCGCATAACCTTCAAAGATTCCGACCTAGATCTTGTGTATAGTCGGAACACAGCTGGGAAACATCTCAGCCTTTCAGAATTCAGGAACATCCTTCAATATGCGTCTTGAATTTCGAAATCCCCTGTTCTGGGCAGGCATGCTCTTTACCGGTTTCGCGGTAGCGAAGAAGCCCAATATCCTATTCGTCCTCACTGACGATCAAGACTGGCATATGGAATCGATGCAACATATGCCATTGCTTCACAAGTACATGATCAATGAAGGCACGCTTTTCGCCAATCATTACTGCACCGTCGCTATCTGTTGTCCTTCCAGAGTCAATTTATGGACGGGACGTGCTGCTCATAACACAAATGTGACAGACTTGTGGCCACCGTTCGGTAAGTACACTTCCGCATTTGAACAAGATGAACAGGATCTGATGCCAGTCACAGGCGGATATCCCAAGGTAGTTAGAGAGGGTATCAACGACAACTACCTGCCGGTCTGGTTACAAGAAGCTGGATACAATACATACTATAGTGGCAAGCTTTGGAACGCGCACAGTGTTGACAACTACAATGACCCTCCTGTTGGCGGATTCAATGGATCGGACTTCATTCTCGACCCGAACACGTACGAGTACATGAATGCAAGAATGACGAGAAATGGTGCACCACCGGTCAGCTACGAGGGTCAATACTCCCCAGATGTTGTGGCACAGAAGGCGTATGATTTTCTGGATGAAGCGATGATGCATCCAGAGCCATTCTTCCTGGTTGCTGCTCCAATTGCCCCTCATGGCGATATAAATTTGAGAACGCACCCTGTGACCGCAGATGCACCCAAGTATGCGGCGCGACATGCTCATCTCTTCAAAGACTATGTCATCCCACGCACAGAGAACTTCAATCCTGAACATGTCAGTAATCGCCATCTCTTAAAATTTAAGTCACTGAGATCGTACAGCAAGGCGGAGTTGAATGGATCTCGAAACTGCCGCGGCTCAATGATACTGTCATTGCTTACAATGATGAATACCAGCGTTCCCGACTACGAGCCTTACAGTCAGTAGACGAAATGGTCGAAAACCTCGTCCAAATGCTCGATCGCAAAGGCCTTTTGGACAACACCTATATCTTCTACACCACGGACAATGGCTACCACATCAGTCAGCATCGGATGCATCCGGGTAAGGAATGCGGATTCGACACCGATATTCACATCCCACTTGTTGTCCGTGGCCCAGGCATCGCTGCTGGCAGGACTCTCGACGTGGTGACCGCACATACCGATCTGAGCCCTACCATCCTCGAGCTTGCTGGTGCTGAGAATCCGGAATTTGATGGCGCTCCGATACCTCTACATGATGGTGATGACGTCGAGGACCGATCAGAGCACGTCAATATCGAATTCTGGGGTCAAGCGTTTGGCGAGGGAGTCTACGGCTACAGAGGATCCACCTACAATCCCGGGACAGGTTACAATGGACGAAATCTTTATGTCAACAACACATACAAGTCAGTCCGGCTGGTTGGAAGAGACTACAACTTGTACTACTCCGTTTGGTGTAGCAATGTGAAAGAGTTTTACAATGTCAGGGTAAGTACCTCATCGTTTCTCACGGAGTATTTGACACTAACAATCTCTAGGACGACCCGGGCCAAATGCACAACATCTTCGCGAGTAAGTCAGCATCAGACTCTTTCGAGATTGCTGGCCAGAGCTTTGCACAAGTTGTCGCCCGACTAGACACGCTCCTCATGGTGCTCAAGTCTTGCAAACGAGAAGAATGCAGAAATCCCTGGAAGGTGATACATCCAGATGGCGACGTGAAGGGTCTTGAGGGGGCTTTAGCGAAGAATTTCGACGCTTTCTACGAGGCACAGCCCAAGGTGTCATTCACAAAATGTGAATTGGGATACCTCAGAGATTCCGAAGGGCCTCAATTACCTAACACTTTTGGACAGTCTCGCTCGGGTAATGGAGACGAGTCGGAAAACGCTGGGGTGCAAGGAACAGCCGACACCTATGGGAAGCAGAAGACTTTCCAGTATCATGGGCAGTGGAGTCTCTGGATCTAGACCTATGTGGATAGAGCAAGACTTAGAATCAGATCAAAACGGGACTTTGTACCATAACTCGATCATTAATGTTCAGCTAAGGCAGTATTGTTCTGAATTAGCGAGGCTGACTCTTTCGTTTGCACCGTAAGAAGCCACCCTGCAAGAACCGCTTTTTCTATCTTGTTGGAGGGGTTATCATGAAGTAGTATGTGGCCGTGCTGCTCCGGCTGATTATTGCCATTTCTGGAAACCGACCGCAACGTCGCTGGCCCAATTGACACATCTACCGCTATATAGATATCTCGCTTAACAGACCATGGCGTACAAGGCACAATATAGAGGTCGGTGTGTATTTCGTCAGGCATAGTTAGCAGTCTCTTGTACGGAATCCTCGCGCTGTGCACGGGATTGCTGTGAAAGGAATGGAAATTTGGCTGCTGCGACGCGAACTGAGAGGAAGTTTCAGTGTCTCTGGACAGGGGAAAAGATATTGCTTGGAGTTTAGCTTGATGATGGGCTTGAGCTTGCATGGTAGATTGGCGGTCTTGTTGAGACTCGTCTCAACCGCTTCAAAGCAAAGAACACCTTTAATATAGTCGGAATGCTAGTGGTATGTACATTTCGCTTTTGTGATTATTTCCGAGTGGTTTCTATGCAATTTCTTCCGATTCACTCCGCTATCTCGTCGAACAATCAGCCGTCGAGCCAATGCTTCACTTGTGGGTCATAAGTGGCCCACACACAGTGACTAGTCATCCAAGCGTTCCTCTCCCATGAACAGGGCAATGAAGCTTTCCAAGGATGCAAAGGCAAGACATATGACTGCAATATTCAGTCAGTACTTCCATCACTATACCAAAATACTGTACGTACTAAAGATTGCTTGAAAGCTATCGACATAGGAGTTCACGACCAAGTCGTGAATATGACCCTTCAAGTGTGTCACATATTCAACACTAGAAACTGCCGACTTGATAATCTAGAGGAAATTTCAGGTCACTTTCTCTACCCTCAGTCGCAAAAGAGAAGACTCACCTCTCCAGCAGAGGGTATGCCACTGAGTGAACTGGTTAGATTCGACCGAAGGTATACCTGGAACAGGGCGCTCGTAATGCTCAAGCCGGTTACACCACCCATGTTACCGAACAAATAAAGTCCCGAGCAAGCGATGGCTGCTGATTCTTTTTCCACGCCTGCGAAGACCGCAACGAACGTGGAAGAGTGTGATACTCCAGTGGCAAGACCACCAAAAAAGACAAATAATGACATGAAGATGTTTGTATGACCGTGCCAGAAAATAACCTGGGCAGTGAAGCAAATTGATGCGAAGGCACCGGAAAGGATAGTAGGAAGTTTGTAACGGCCAGACCTGGTAGATTTGTTAGCTGCGGGGAAAAGGTCTATGGCAATCCCATGTACCTCTTGATCCATGCTCCCGTCACGATACCACCGACGGTGTTTCCAATAATTGCGGGCAGAAGATATGCCCCAGCAGCTCCAAGAGACACTCCTTGTACAACTTGATAGTACAGTGGAATCTCTGACGTAAGCTGGGATGTTTCATCAGCAGCAAACTTATGTCTTTCACGTTTGGAACACTTACCGTGAGCTGCAAAGCGTTCTGGATGGCCAGAATCGAATAGGAGGTCCAGACTGCCCGACACCCGAACAAATGCAAAGGAAATATAGGCTCTTTTGCCCAATAGTTTTCGACGAAGCAGAACAGAGTCCCAGTGCAAAGGGTCATCACTATCAGGCCGAGTAGGAACGGATCAAGAATTGAACGTTTTCCCACACCTATCTCCACAGCAAGAAGTAGTGAAAGGATTGTTGTCATCATGAGAGCAGCCCCAAAGAAGTCGATTCGTCTCAGCTTTTGAGTCAATGTCTCCTTGTCTTCCTCTTCACTATTCACCAGTGGCGTCTTTGCTCTGAGTTTGCACCACACCAGAAGGATGGCCAAAGCTGAGAATGGGCATTGCAAAAGCAACGTCCTGATCAATCAGCCTCGGTGACAAAAGGTGGAGAACTTCAGTACTGACCAACGCCACCCGATTGATTGTGCAAGTGCTCCTCCTACGGCGCCGCCACAGCTCCTCCCGGCGGTTTGTACGACGTTGACATAGCTTCTGTAAGCGGCAACGTCCCGGGCCGGAAGAAGGTCTGACATGTCAATTATTCGCTCGAAATGGCCTGAAGCGAAACACTCACCTGTCAATAATATGGACACCATGCAAACCATTCCTGCACCTCCGAGACCAGCTATAGCGCGTCCCATGATCACTTGCCCCATGGTTTGTCCAAGACCACTTTGCGACGTTCAGCAAGCAATGATTTACCGTGGAAAAAACTTACCATACAGCCGTGCCAATCGTGAAGAGCATATAGGCACATTGAAGAAGAGACTTCCGTCCGAAGATGTCACTCAATTTGCCATACTACGCACAGTGCATCAGCAGCCATTTCGTCAATAGCGGAAGCAGCTCTTCATCCTTACCAATGGCTGAGCTACACACATGGCTAGTATGTAACTTGAAAGTAGCCAACTTCCACTCTCGAAACTATCAAATTCTGAGGATATCTCGCCATAAGTGGTCAGCATCAGGGATAGATCCGTCTGAGATACAAATACGCCTATTGCACAATTACTATCAGGGTGCATCTCTACTCGTCTTTCTTTTTGGATAACGTACCTATCAATAACACAGACAGAATCGCAAACACCGAAGCCGTTGGCTTCTGCCTTTGGGAGCTTTCCGCTGACTCGATGTCTCCCAGGCTCTTGAATCTAGTCAGTGAGTGAAACGAACATGAGCCCAGCATATCTAACCTGAGTCTGGTCTCTCGCCGCTGGATATCCATCTCTGTCGCAAAGCAGGGGCGTCTGTTCATCCATAACTGCTTCAAGAAACCTTTGATCTGTAATTGCAGCTTTGATATGCAGTCTCTTGCCCTTTGTACTTTGTTGACAATTTGCTTTGCGATTCTTGCTCTGGAAACTAAATTGGATAAATAAATATTGTGATAAATATTGTTCGTGTCTTCACCACCCTGCTATGGATAGACTTAGCGGATTCCAAATGAGGCATTGAGAGCACCCAGGTAAACCATTGGACTGCATGCCGTCTGCCGAGAGCCGAAACACGTCAACTAGAATTCCGTCGAGGAGTGCCATCGAATTTACCGACGCTAAAAAATACCGAGCCGACCACCCATGTTGCCAACCATTACTCGTAATTTACAGCCCGAGAACAACAGTGGGACATGCTAATAAACCAATCACAAATGTCCCTATAGTAGCCTAGCTCATGGGGTCTCTGAATAGGATGATAGAGCCGAGCTACACCGCCGACCAGAAGAGACTTGCCCGCAGTGGAAGCAATTTAGTCGTCACTGATTTGACAGCTCATGTCCCCGACCAAGAATCGAGGCTTCGGCTTGAATACTGACGGCGATGTAGAAAAGAGGAGAGATAACACACACTATGGTCGAACACCAGTGACGGTGGGTATCAAGGTGTGGGAGGAATAGGCATCTTAGAGATTCGACAATAGCAATATTTCTCATCGGTACTTCAACGGCAATGCCATGGCCCTCTCTGATCGTCCTGACAAAAAGCACCACATAGCCTGATAGACACTTAACTGAGGTGCTGCTTGGAAATTTGTTGAAGTTTCCCCGAATCGGACAAATGGCACGTGGATTGGAGGATGCTGGGTAAAATATACACAGTCGAGCAAATAGCAAGGGCCAAAAGCCGAGAAATCAAACAAAATTGGCAAATCTCTGCGGAAATCGACAATCATCTTGGGGCTACACTTGCTACTAGCCGTCCAATTCGTCTTTGACTCTGAGAAGTATGTATGTGACTGCGGACCAGCATCGGCAATCTGCGGTCTGGAAGGACCATCATATCACGAGCCTAAACTTCCCCCAATTCCGCTGGCATACCGACATCTTTCTTTAAGATCTGCTGGTGTCATATCACCTGCATGGCTGTGTCGTTTGTTTCGAAATTATTCTTCGCAGCCTCTGTCTGTCAAAGCGCTCCCAAATGGGGGAACCTTCCAAACGCTATGTTTTTGGGTCTCCAGTGCGGATGAACGACGACCAGTATCCACGCAACATAGGGCCGATGTGTGCATTGGTGTCATTTGGATAGTACGACGCTCATTTTGAAGTAGTGCTCAATGTCGTGTACTCCATAGCCCCAGAGCAAAAGCGTGTCAGAAACGTGACTGGCGCCAGTGCCAGATGCTTCAAGGGCTGGATCTCTGACATTGTAGCTGTTCTTTGGATTATTGACGACATCAGAACCGACAGGGGGAAAATGAAGGCAATCGACATCATTTAATGCGTACCTGTCCAAGAAAGTGTTGGCAACACACTCTTCATCATAGGCTGATGTTATAGCAATGCCTGGGCAATTGTATCTGATTTCTCCGTACGCATTGGAAGCAGTGCGCCAGTAGGGCCCCTTGTTCGGGAATTGTTCTGCCTTGGGCCAAAGCTTGTCGATAATTGGGGACTGAGTCGTAGTGACTTTAGTAGACTGATTGCGCAGGAAAGAGCTCATCTCGTCGAGGGTCAAAGTTTTTTAGCGCATAATTCGTTCCCTGGCTGGCACAATTTCTGGTGGCATGTCAGTAATGTAGAGCAAAAATAGTTTCGGTATGCTGATCATACCCCATCAAAAGTGGTACCTTCAGGAATTGGAAGATAATAAGTGTAGTCTGGAGTAGCGTCTTCGGTGATGACGTTCGAATTTGACATCCAGCGCTCTCTCAAGCATCTTAGTGTATTGGTGGCATCGTCGCAGCCGGCTCTGCTAACGAGGCTGTCATACTGATACTGAGATTCGGCGACGGTAAGTTGAAAGCTGAATGATGGCGAAGATCCGTAGGCTCTATGATATAGACCTCCCTCCCTTCCCCGGTACGCTCAAAGATGCAAATCGACGGTTGCAGCTCCAGCTGAGTTCCCTCTAACCGTGACACTTGTAGGTTCACCTCCAAACTAGGTTTCAAGGGGGAAATTGAAAATAACTAATTGCAGTTGAAAAGTAGAGGCGCACCTTCGACATGTGCTTCTGTACCCACTTGAACACCATTCTCTGATCAAAGAGCTGGACGTTAAGATCGCCATGGTCGACGTCCTCCTGACTGGAGTTCCCCGGAAGCACGTGATTTCCGACAAGTCACTTTTGCAGGAAACCATTCTTCAGAAGTAAATGCAGCAGCCCTGTAAACTGATTATTCTGTTATAAACCAGCACTATGTATTCTTTCAAGTAGTCTGGGGTGTCAGGGTCTTGAATGTGAGCCCAAATCTGGGTGAAAATTCGAGGGAGAGAATCCTGGATGAAGGTAATACTTCGAAATCCGCGAACACAAGAAGGGTATTTGACCCCTACAGCGAGCAAAGCTTGGTAATACTTAGCTGCCTCGGGGTGGCTAAGTAAGTCGTGCCTGGCTATAACACAAAAGTACCGTCTTCATGGAACCTTTGCCAAGAAAGCTTTCATACATTGCAGGAATATACAACTGTGATTTGAAATCCTTCTGGTAAACTTCTTTGAAATGATCTCGCTTTCCGGAGTATTATATCCCGTCCATGGACAAGAAAGCGGCGAAGATATCGTTGAACCGCTCGCTTAAACTTGGCAAAGCAGGATTGAAGCTTGGCTATTAGTCACCTTCTTCATTTGGACTGGTCAATAGAGTGTGACAGCGGGTCGGTACCAGTACTACTGTGTATAAAAGGAGAGAAGGATGCGCCCAGGGACGCGATAATGCAAACGACAGGGGCAGCCGATATGTATTTTGGCGCAGGTACCTGGTTGAAGTACCACGTTGTATTGAAGTCCTGGTCCGAGGCAGGGGATTTAAATTTGTCGCCGCATTTCCCCTGTATCCTGTATGGGTCTTGATGGACTTTTCACGAAATGGCCTCGACACCCTGCAGGACTTAGCATTTGCTTGAAATTTTTCGATGCACTCCTTGCTCTTGGTTCTCTTGGTCCTCGGTCAACAGTGGTATCAGGCAAGGCGGCTAGGAGACAAAATACGACGCCCGGTCGAGCTACTCTTGATTCTTGAAGCTTTGCTAGTGGCCTAGACTTGGCCATCACCATATCTCCATGCTTTCCCACTGGCCTGGTCTAAAGTGCTATCCGCAGTATGAGGCACAGGAGATTGTTTCTTCAGCCCTTTTGGTCGGCTAGATGGCTAGAGGATCTAGATGTTCGTGTAGTGGCGGACAGTACGTACAATTGCATTTTTTCCCTTGCAATACATGTTTTTCTTGTCCACAACCCTGGAAGCGGACTGCAGAATTCTACGATAGACCGGAGTCGTTTTGGAACCTTTGCGGCAAAGCCGCTTAGAGTCGCAACTGAGGGAATTGCTCCTTCCTGTCGTTTCCTATTAAAGGTCCATATTCCGGCGCTGGTTTTTGCTTTCGCCAGTCTGTCTGACGTCCAATCTTTTGTCTCCTGTTAGTCGGGTTGTCCTTAATCATGCATTTGAGAGCTGTTGTCAGTCTTTTGGTGCCGGCTCTTGCCCTTTTGGGCAGAGTTGACGCTGCGCCTTCTGGGGATTACGCTTCATATGAACCTGACTTCAACGAGACGACTCTCTTTTCAAATGGTTTTAGACTTGTAGCTCGTCAAGACAAGAGGCCGGAGTTGAGGATTATGGCTTTGGGAGCATCCATCGTCACTGGTGTTGGGTCGAGCTCTGGAAATGGGTATGTAACGAACAAGACCCTAAGCTTTCTTTCTAGAAGACTAATATGTTCTGTAGTTTCCGAAAGCCTTTGCGAGATCAGCTGAGATTCAAGGGTGTATGTACCTTTGTGGAACCTCTGTAACTGGGACTTGCAATATGCTAATATTTGGTCTCTCAGTGGGGTGTGAATATGGTTGGCAGCAAAACGAACGGAAACATGATTGACAGAGTGATTCCTCCTGAAAGCACGTCACGGATCTATTCTGACGTGAACCTACAGAACTTCGAAGCCACCAGCGGCCACGTCATTAGCCAGGTCCGAGATTCGGCACGCAATTCATACGGCTACAAGCCCAATGTCGTTTTAGTAGGTGATGAGATGTTTACTTTTGATCTTTGACTAATCGATTCGTCAGATGAATGTTGGAACTAACGATGCCAATCAAAATCTGGTATGTGTCTCTTTTCATTTTCTTCTCCCCAATGTCTTGAAGCGTTATTTATGGTCTGTCAGGTCGCTGGAGCCAGCAATCGAATGGAAGGATTACTTGGCGATCTTTGGGCCGCCGATGGCATGTCTAAGACGTTTGTTGTTATCTCTTCCGTGCTTCGCCGAAACGATGCCCAAGCAGAGAACAACCGCAAGCAGATTAACGAGCAATACAAGTAAGCCCATCAGCATTCCCTCTTATCATACGGCCTATTTCGTAGATTCCCTGCAATGGACTGTTCTAACTACTCCTTTTAGATTGTTGGTTGCACGCCTCAAGGGTAATGGGAAGCCAATTGAGTACATCGACATTGATATTCCATTGAACGAGTTGACGGATGGTATCCACCCAAAGTGAGTCAAATACTCATGATCCTGATGTGCGAGAAGATCTCGCTGACATCAACAGCGACGTTGGACACAAGAAAATGGCGATTAAATTCTGGTATGCTATCGAATGGGCTCACCAATCAGGACTCATCGTGGCGGCCGCTCCAATCACTCAAGCTGTCGGCAATACTTGTGATAAACAAGCCGGTCAAGCTCAGTATGGTGGCATCACTCAGAAAGGCTCGGGTGAGGATGATGGCATCTATTCTCACAACAGCCAAGAGATGGGTGTCATCTGGTCGTATACTTCTGAGTTTGATCGTGACCAATGGTTCTTCGCAAGACTCTATGGTACCCAATACGATGATTTGGTAGGTTGGTGGTATCAGGACAATGTTCTTACCTTCGCTACGTGGAAGAACAACGGAGGTGGCAAGTTTGCTAAGGTCTCTGATATGAAAACAAGTCTTTTCTGCAATCCCCGCGGTATATGGTTTGTTGACATCAACGCCGACGGTTACGACGATTTCCTCTGCGTTTCGCCCAGCGGCGATACTTTGGCTTCTATCAACAATCGAGATGGATCGGCCTCAAGTCCTCCAACTTTCAGAAATATTGGCACAATCAAGAACAATGTTGGGTATCTTCAAGATCGTATCAGATGGGGTGATATTGACGGAGATGGCAGAGCTGACTACATGATGTAAGGGAGCAGGGCACAAACTCAATACGTTTTCTAGCATAAACTTTTACAAGAAGCTAACAACTCATTCTCCATTAGCATTGACGATGGCGGTAATGTTCGAGCATGGAGAAACTCAGGTACTACCGACATGCCTTCATGGCAACCACTCGGCTTACGCTTCACCGCCAAGAACATGGGTGACATGGCTGGGGTTCGTTTCGAGGATATCAATGGTGATGGTCGAGATGACTGGTTGTGGGTGAGCACAAATGGAGCTACCACGACTTGGACAAACTCTCGAAGCTGTGCAAAAGGAAGTATGGGAGACGGGCTCAATGTTGCTTGGCGTCAAGGTTTCTGGAATGGTGCTTCGTCTGGTAAGTGATACAAAACCTACTCGCACTCTCTGCTCCATCAGCATGCGTTTCATGGAAACCCTCTATTGGGATCTCCTACCTTGGTTCCGGCCCTTAGAAATTCTCTTAAATCTTTGACCGGAGGCATACTGACTTCGTCTTCTTCTTACAGGTCCAACTCATGCTGGTCCTGGTGCTACTGGTCGTGACAGAATTCACTTCGCCAGGATATATGGCGAGTCTTCTTTCGGGCTTCTACCAAAGGCAGATTATGTCTATCTACAAATGACCAAGCAAACCGACGGCAGATTTAAGTTCGACATGAAGGTTTGGAAGAACACTGGTGGTGGTTCTACCAAGCTCAAGGCTGATGGCAACAAATTCTGCAATATGCATGGCCATGCAGACGGTCGTCAAGAGTATGTAGATGACACCCCTTCCCTCTTCTTCCAGGAAGAAAAATTCTGCGCTTCTGTCCTTCTATGAAACCTTCTATGTGGTGACAGGGTCGTGCAGCTTCCCTCGAACACATCTTTATGGGAAATTTACTGATCTCTTTTAAGTTACGTCTGGGCTCTGTCCACTGGTAAACTGACTGTATGGCCCAATCTAGGGAAGAAGTCTGTAACAGGTGACAACGATTTCTTCTGGGGCTCTCCCAAAGATCTTTGGAGTCCGGGACGAGACTTGGACCGCAGGGATATCCATTTGGTCGACTGGAATAACGATGGCGCATGTGATATTGCATGGGTAGATCCTAACAACAACAACCGAGTCTCCGTCTGGTTGAACAATTACAAGACAACCGGATCCTTCGCCACTTGGACGTACCTCGCCAACCCAGCACCAGTGTTGAACTGTCCAGAGAAGAGAGGGGTTGGTATTCACGACCTCCCTGTCAGATTTGCCGATATTTCCAACAACAAAATGTCGGACTATGTTTGCATTCAACCCGACGGACGCTTCTATGGCTGGACGCACAACATCGATGGTTCGTGGGAAAGAATCGCCCAGTTCAAGAAAGCCGAGGGAATCGATCGAGCCAACATTCGCTTTGGTAATGTCAACGGACGAGATGGCGAAGACATGATATGGGTCGATAAGGTATGTACTAGGCGACTCTTGCTTTCTATCTTCATGTACTTACTGACTACCTCGCCACTCACAGTTCAATGGCGACGCCACTGTATTTATCAACAACGGCAAAATGGACACTGGCGGCAGCAATTGGTGGTTCTTAAACAAAGGAAAACAATACGCAGGTAGGTCTTCGAGGGCAAGGTTTCCCTTATTGATTTCCGGAGAACGGTTACACGAGCAAAGATACTGCGGCCCATCGAAAAGGCAAATGCTAATAGTATGCTATTCTATCAGGATCATTCGCAGGGACGTGTCAATACTTCCCTGACCTAGATGGCGACGGTAGAGCGGACCTACACTCTGTCATAGCCACATTTGACAATCGCGGAGAGACGCATTTCAATCGCTGCGGCTTCACAGACAACTCGGGTGACGATGCAGGATGGGCTCCAGGTCAGGATCCAGGATTCGGCGCCTTGCCAACCAACGTACCTTCTCTTCCTGCCGAAAATGAAGGCTGGCGTGATGTTTACTGCGATGCTACCGATGAGCTGACAGATGATTTTGCTGATGGGCCAACAAGATGGAGAGATGCCAAGGCGAACGATGCCTGGACTGCTGCGCTAAGCTGTAAGTCTTACTCCAAATGACATTGTCCGCCGTGTTTCAATGCTTACAACTACACTCAGACTGGGAACAATACAAATCGGATAATCCAAGTGGCAGAGAGTTCGAATTCTCGCAAGCACTCGGCAACTTCTTCGACACCACGCCCAATCGAAAATGTACCGATGTGAACGATGGCAATTGTGGAGTTAGTTTGAATTGTGGACAAAAAGACTTGTAAGTTCTCTCTGACATGATCGCACACTATGACAGGATCTTGCTTGGGAGACTCTGTTGTCCGACTCCAGCTCGTTTGGCTAATCTCTGATGTTTATAGTCCCGGAGCTACTAATTCTCCTGCTGGGCAAGTGACTTACCCCGTAAGAAACTAGAGCTAGCTAACTAGTTTAGATACATGATCATGAACAACATCGCTACCATTCACAGGACTTTCAAAGCTATTGAGGATGGAGTGACGTCAGCTTATACTACATTCTCCTTGGGGAGCTCGGAAATCGTCACGGCTTTCGGATCATTCACTGATGTCACCGCCTATCTTATTCAAATGGACGTTATTAATCTGATGTTTGGCTTCCTGGGCATTGGCATATGGGGCAGAGGTAAGTGCTAAATGCATGGTTCGATGTCATGATGCTAATCTCCCATCGCTAGCTCTGCCCGCCAATGCATGGGGTTCCGGTTTTATTCAAGGTTCGTGACCCCAGGAATCGACAAATCATACTACCCGATTCCAGTGCTGACTTTCCCAGATGGCGCAAGAGCATTAGTTCAGTTTGGCGTGGACTGGAACAAAGCACAGCCTTCAGTTGCATCCCATTTGGATTTCGGAGAGGGTTTGAGAGTCTGGGTCACAAAAGTAAATAAACCTTCCTGATAAATAGCGATGCATGCTGGATACTCAAGCCCCATGCCCCTGGTTTTGATTTTAATGCTGATTTGACCTGCAGATATCTCTTGCGTATAGAGATGCGAACCGGAACGCGGCTTTCAACCTTTTCAGTGGGTTGGACACCGAACCGATCACAAATCTGTTGAAAGATGGCAACGCGGTCCGTATCCGCAACGTAACTCAAGCTCAAGTTGAAAGTGTTTTCTACCAGAATATGATGCTATATGCGATACCCCAGTTGTGGCAGACGAGTAAGTTATAGGAACCTGAATCACAATCTTTAAAGATGACACTGGGCAGGCCAAAGCTAACCACATAATTTCCAGATGGCGAGTACAGAACTGTCCTTATGTAAGTTCTAATACCCATTGTGGTTGGTTAAAATTTTGGAGATAGGTGAGCTGATGGTGTTTGAAGCACTGGAGAGGGATTGCCACTGAAGGACAATCCGTCCGAAGGAGGATGCAGAGAGTATCCGGGAGACTCTCCCTTGAACTTCAAAAAGGAACTTTGGGAACCTACTTTCTGGTGTTATCAACGTGATGGAAAGCCACAGTCTTATTGGATGGTCAGCGTTGTGAGTCAATCTTGTCTCGAAATCTCTAAGGTGAAAATGGCAGCTAACCACAATCCCGCTACCGACAGAGGACTAACTGCAAGCTGCATCCAACTGGTGCCTGCATGGATCTTTACTGGGATCGCTTTCATGTCCCCAAAGGTTTTACAACAATCGATGGGCAGCAATGGGGAGGTTTGCAGAAATTTGATCTTTTCAGGAGGTGAGAATACCCATACCATCCTTGAAGGCCTTGAAGATGATGCAAACTAACCACGTACCTTAATAGTGCAATCGAAGCATGGGAAAACAATGGCCGCAAGAATGGATATAAAGCACCTGATGCCGAAAGTCTAACGGGAATGCAGCAGATTCTCAAGGATGGAGCTGGTACCGCAGGAGCATTCCAAGTACCTATCTGTGGGTATAAAGAGATGATTCTGCAGTTTGATCAGGATGCTCCTGGTCCTGACAAGAACCCATTTTGGCCTTGTGCGAACGTTTCATAGATGACGAGTCTTTAAAGAAGGCTTGTTTTTTCGGAAGTATGGGACCGAACTATTCTGATTCGTGTAAATGTAAGACGAGAAGGTCATGACGACTTGGAGTTTCTTTTGTTATGATCTTTCTTCTATACATGTACATAATTGCCATTACTGGCGGTGACAGATAACACCGAATGAGAAAAACAAAGACACTGAGTATTGTTCTCCGAGGACACGAATCCTTGATACATGGAATAACCAAGGTCGACGATTGAATCTGGTAAGAGCGCAAGACAGTGTAACGAGCAGCAGGTAAGCTGCGATCAGCGAAGCTCGCATGTTGGGGTGGCAGGCAATGGCTGAAATGATGTCTACTCGCGAGACAGATTCCAGGATCCTAGCTGTACTTATCCTGCCCTTATTCTCTCATCCCATGTTTGGATATGCTGCTGAAGCGCGTTGGGGAGCACAAAACCTCATCATAAAGTGGGAGGTGAGGAATTGCCCCACCACAAAGTCCACTGGATGAGTAAACAAGTACTTGCCCTTGCCATTTCTTTTATGGTTTCTTTGGTTCTCCAGAGATTATCTCCGTGTTCATGATCGCATTTTCATATCGGCAAAATTGTTGCTTGGTGTCTCCTCTCATCATCATCATCTCGCTTAAAGATCAACAACGGCATGATGCGCAATACTATGCTTCCCACCCTTCAAAACGCCAACAGAAAATGTCACTTCAGGTACGGGTATGGTCTTGCGACAGGCATACTTGAGAAAGATGGATCTTTTCTCATGCCGTCAATTGACTTGTCGGGATGGGATCGTGGCTGAAATCAAAGTGGACTTTGTAGAATCCGGCGGCTATGTTCCTTGTTGCCAAGCCAGATGTCGGAAGTAACAGGCTTGATCTTTCTCACAGCTCAAGAATGCTTTGCAGTCCGATCAATTTCCGAGGGCGGATATGTCCTCGCCGTCGAGCAATCGTCGGGTACCTACTACTAAGAGGGTTTTGAAATGCAGCTATGTGCTGGTTCGTATTAGCATCTTATAATACCTCCAGCTTTAAATATCAACAATCGAGCGGAATTAATGCGGTGTGTATTCATGCAAGCTTTGAATGCTTAAAAAGGCTGGCCCGACGCCCGACCTTCTGTGCACATGATATGGAATGGGGCAAATCTACTCAGCTCCCGAATGTGATGACAACACTCGGTACCTTGGTCCACAGCGCATCCCACTCGTTGCAACTTGGTAACCCTGCGGGTATATGAATACAGTATTGCGTCGCATCATAACGAGTCGTGAGACAGCGAGCTCAGCGTACGGCGCACAACCGATTGGGCACCCATGGTAGGTTCTGCCTTTAAGCCGGGTATCAGATCGACCCGCAAACCTTGGCTTGGGCTGAAATAAACTCCTATAAAATACCGACTTTTTTAATTGATAGAATTGAAATCATAAAAATAATCCCATAAATCAAGGTCATCGCTGTTTCTTACTTATTCCAGAATCATGATTAGTATCCTTGCCAAGTATTCTCAACTGTCGTTGAACTGCCGATAAGTTTGACCGGAACATCCCAAATTTTACTTCATGCTTTCAACCATTGGCGCCGAGACACTTCATCATTGATATGTAGATTGATAATTTATGCTTACCTGTTGATCCAACGTCTTGCCAAGCTCACCAATGCAGACTTCTTACTATCTTGGCGTGATGTTTAAGCGAGATCGAGTTTATTTCGACACTACTGAAAACAATTTCATTCAACATCTCTTGGTTACTGAACGTCAGGTCTCAACGATACTCTATTATGGAGGAAGGCCACGTAACGTATTGTTTATACTTATGTATGCTTTTCAATAAAGATGGGAAAGTCGCTAGTGCGTCGGCACACTTTTCATTGATCTCCATTCGCGGAACTGAGTGACCTCAAGTCACAAACGCATGAAGAGGTGATGGTGAACAGCTTTCGCCTGGCATTGTTGCAAGCAAGTGGAATCCTCGGCGCTACACTGCCACTCTCATGACATCAGATGCCAATATCGTGTCGTCAGCTTTGTATCCAGTCCAACAACCTGGCAAGGTTCAATCTCGGTGATGATTGCTTCGGACCTGCTCCTTTGGATATCCGCTGCACTCTGGTTGAGGATTTAAGAGAAGTGACATGGCCCTGGGCTAAAAATCATCACCTCACTCCAGTCTCTTCTCGTTTCTCAAGACAGATTCCTACCTTAAGCCGATAGCAGCAACACCAGCATCATGGTGGAACTCAGCATTACTTCGCTCGGCGTTATAATAATTGTCAGTATAATGATAATTAGCGCCTAGAATTTGTCTTTTGGTATCGATAATTTCTACGTTAGCAATGTCGTTACGATACAACTAATCTTCTTCCCCAATCAGTTTAACATGACAATCGCGAGAAACTTCTTTGTACTTAATAATCTTAGCAGTAATACGTTAGCAATCGTTGTTAGGGCTTTATCTAGTGCCGTAAAGAAGCAAAGCGCGAACCTTTACACCATCAAGTTGGCTAAGCAAGGATTTGTGACAATTTCAATCGATCCTGTATACTGGGGTGCCGGCGACGGTATTTCGTAACAAGCAATATTGCCAGACATGTATGCCGAGTCGTTTAGCGCTGCGGTAGACTATTTGACGGTCTAGACCTTCATCGATCAAGAACGGATCAGCGCGCTTGGAATATATAGCAGCGGATCGTAAGTTATAAGCGCTGCGAAGATAGATACTCGCATCAAGGCCGTGGCTACTTCGAGCATATATGATATAGGAGCAGCTTCCCGCGACGACATGCGAAATACAATTGGGTTTCAACAACGACAAGCAATGATCGTCATAAGAATTACACAACGACAAGTTGAGGTTGATGGTAGCGAGACTACTTACAATGGTAGGACTCCGCAAAAAATTACGGAAAACTTTACCGCCATCGATATCGAATTCTTGGATTTCTACCGCACATCCAGGCGAGAATTTACTCTACCAAGTTCGTTGTCCAGCCTCACCACGTACCCAACTACCTCATCGATCACTCGGATGATTAACTACTGGCCTCTAACCGGTATGGATATCATTTTACCACACCTAATCATGTTCGTTGCAAGTACACAAGCACATTCGCAAGAATTTGAAAAAGATGCCTACTATCTTGTAAGCTATCCTAAAAAGCTTATGTGGGTGAAAGGCGCTAGTCATGTCGACTTATACGATCGTACGGAGCTTATTCCGTTGGAATAGCTCTGATAGCCGGGATCTCTAATTTCTGGAACCAAGGCCTAATAACTTCGGAACAAGCGTTGTTAACACGTACAGAATCGATGTATATTTGCCTCTTAGTCTTAAGAATAGGATTCCGAGCTAAAAATCGTGTCATCCAGTGTTTTTCAAGTGGTAGGTGGTCTCCTTGAAGAGCTAGAAGCCTCTAGCCAAAAACCCTGATTTGTGCATGTGTAACTCCACGGCCAAGAGCCTCTTAAGTGAGTACCTAATTGGTCAATCGATTCTCTATTACCGTAGGTAGTCTTTGTAAATGACTAGCGGCTTTATGGTATGATAGAGTTGCTGTTTTGCGGTTACGAAGAGTAGACCTAGGAATACCCACTCGAGCGATGCCTTCCGCTCAGACTTGCCATTTGCGATCTCTGCAAGCGCGCACATGACATCATACTCTGTATACTCAGGCTTCATGATTTGAATAACGCATATTCTGAATTTTAAAAGAATTGATCAAAAATTGGTGGAGTTATTAATTATTTAATTTGGTAGGTAGAAGTTGCGGTGAGTTAAGCGGGGTGGACGGAATGGTGGGGTGGGACGTTACCCGCTTCTTCCGAAATGGCCTGAGCCAGCCAGTTGCTCCCGGAAATGCCACTCTAAGTTCCAAGCGTCGTTAAAGAAAAAAGTCTATATACTTACACAATGGACGGCCAAACGCCGGGGAAGCATTCCTTGGAGTGTCATTCACCAACATATACTACTAGCTCTGAGGGCAGCTTCTTTTCGTTGATTCCTTTGCATCCGTGCGGAGGCATCACTTTTCCACTTCAAATACAAATCCTTCTTGTCAACGCTCTGTTCTGAATCACCCTCGAATCCTGCCATTGAACTTGTGCCATCTCTTCGTGCTACTATGTTAGATTTCCAATCCCTTCCTCTAGTATACCGTCCACAAATATAGACGATTTCCAATTTCCGTGAGCCATTGTCAAAACAGACTTATACCTCTCATTTTCTGCGGCAGTGGATGAATTAGATGTCCGTCATTCTCAGCTTCCCTCCAATTCATGCTGAATAAACTGGTTGGATGCTTAAGTTCAGTCCCTGGCGGAGTGACCGTCAAAGTACCAGGAAGTACAACTGTGGTATGAACACCTAGGGATGGTTCTGGGACTGTTGCTGTTATCCAACATACAAGCTGCAAAAGCAGGGAATGTCTTCACAAACCTTGCGTGCTGCTTCGTCTGGTCTGAGCGTCTGGGTGTACAGCCATGAACATGTTACAGCGGTGTCAGTGGAAAGAAAAATTCTTTTACTGAACACGACTATCAGATCGGCAATAGAAGGAAACGTGATACACGTGGAACAGCAATGAACATTTGTTGAGACTGGAGATTCCGATATCCGGCGGAATTGTCGCTTGCGGCTACGGATAATTCGTCTTCCGAAATTTGACAACTCCTCACAAGCTTACTCAGTATTAGGACGGAACGGACTACGAAAAAATTCTGATCGAAGCTCATCTGATATGAGACATTCGTCGAAAAATCCATCCAAAGGATCTAGCCTGTCTTCAATTTGGTCTTATGGATATGTTCTCGGCGTGGGGGCAGCATCGACGTTTCCGTGTGCCACACCATGGCATCATAGCAGAGATCGCATGGAACGGAGCGCGCTTATTCTCCTGAGAATACAAGTCTCCCATACATCGACTACTTCGAATTACAGCCACAATCATTTTAGCAGCCGTATCAATGATTTGCTAAATGACAAGAACTTCAAGTTCCATTGAAGCCGTGGTGCCGAAAGTTTATCTTCATGTCTCACAACAAAAAGTCATCCGAGAACCATGATCGGCCGAAGCACTCCTGAACCTGGCAAGACTGTGGCATCGCTCATCGAAGCATAACACCTGGACCATCTTCCATGGTCCAAGCCGGCTTACGGTTTATATACAATGCTGATCGTCGTCTCCTTTTGTAAGCATCAGCACATCCAATTTGAAAACATTTACATTTAATTGCCCAATGGTTTTTAGTTGTTCCTTTCATGTTTCCAAAGACCACTTTGCTTCTGATCCGATCACTGCTTCACATTGATTATGCTGCTTTCACATTTGACCCATTTACTGTGTGCTGGCACAGTCGCCTCTGCACTGGTAGCCCAACATCACCAACCTGCTTCGCAAGAAGCATACTTAGGGTTAGGGTTAGGGTTAGGGTTAGGGTTAGGGTTAGGGTTAGGGTTAGGGTTAGGGTTAGGGTTAGGGTTAGGG